>Ga0160496_1000004_pt1 | contig 767005 bp, 728 predicted proteins | sample DIDPMG_2_FD_108231 | JGI IMG/M metagenome (GOLD analysis project Ga0160496, IMG submission 108231) | Enriched soil microbial communities from UW Madison campus, WI, USA - DID2937_E24_FP MG | ecosystem: Environmental > Terrestrial > Soil > Grasslands | place: USA: Madison, Wisconsin | collected...
CCGAGATGAACAGCCGCATGTGGCTGGTCGTCTCTTTCGTCAGGTTCGGGCTTTGCAGCAGCCGCGTATAGAATGTCGGCACGCCCATCAGCACGGTCGCGCGCGGCATCAGCTTGATGATCAATTCGGGATCGAGCTTCGGCAGGAAGATCATCGACGCGCGGGCGAACAGCGTGACGTTGCTGGCCACGAACAGGCCGTGGGTGTGGTAGATCGGCAGCGCGTGGATCAGCACGTCCTTGTCGGTGAAGCGCCAGTAATCCACCAGCGTCAGCGAATTGGAGGCGAGGTTGTCGTGTGACAGCATCGCGCCCTTGGAGCGGCCGGTGGTGCCGGAGGTGTAGAGGATCGCGGCGAGATCGTCGTTGCCGCGCATCACCATGGCGAAGTCCGCGCTCGAAGCATCCGCGCCATCGGTCACCGAGCCCTTGCCGTTCGCATCCAGCGTCTCGACTTTCGCATTGACCTTCGCGGCGATGGCGCGAAGCCCCTCGGCCTTCGCCGGATCGCAGACCACGACCGACGGCTCGGCATCGGTGATGAAGTAGTCCAGCTCATTGAGCGTGTAGGCGGTGTTGAGCGGCAGGTAGACCGCGCCGGCGCGCACCACCGCGAGATACAGGATCAGGTTCTGAACCGACTTCTCGACCTGCACCGCGACGCGATCACCAGTCTTGACGCCGCGCGTCACCAGAAAGTTCGCGATCTGTCCGGAGCGCGCGATCAGGTCGCCATAGCTGATGTGCCGACCGTCAAGGGTCTCGATCGCCAATCGCGACGGATCGTCGAGGTTGTCGAACAGACGGGAAAACAGGTTGGCGTTCATGACATGGCTCATAGGCTGACAAGCAGGGTGAAACGAATATCAACTTCAGACCGGAGGTGCCGAGCACCGCCGTGCAGGCGGCACGGCATCGCAATCCGTCACTTCAACGAGAGGCAGAGGCTTTCTCTCGAAGATGGAAGGCAAGCCGGGCCAACATTACGCGTTGGCATCGCTGACAGAGCTTCGCGACGGATCAAGTCGCCGACGCGATCTCATAATCACAGTGGCAGAGCTTCGCCCTCATAAGCGCCGTCGACCGGCTTGCTGACGCGAACCAATCCCCACAAATTCCGATAATCCGCATTGCCAGTTGTATGTGTCTCGCGCGAGAAATTCGGATTGCCCATGACGAGCGACACATCGCTAGGTAAATCGGACGTTCCGATCGACTCCAGCGTGGCTTTCAAGGCTTCTGCACCGATCCCGCCGGTCTTGGCTTGCGACGTCTTACACGTCCACGCAAAAAGATGGACCACATCGCGGGCGACGCTGCTAATCGCCAGGTTCTGAATTGGTCCGACCTTCCGAAGCTCGCCGATCAATTGATCGCGCGCGGGCGAACTCGTCTTGAGTTGCGTCCCAATGCGATAGTTCACGGCAAAAAACTGATCGTGAACTGCACTCGGCACCTGCTCCGTAAGATCGCCATACAAAGCGGCAGGCTCTCCGACAACCTTCGCTTTCCAACCCAGAGTCTGCAATCCCAACATCACAACGCGCACACCTTCGCGCGCGACTGTGCTGAAGGCAATGATGTCAGCGCCGGCCTCCCGAAGGCTTTGCAGTTGCGGCGTAAGATCCTTGGCATCGCCCGAATGTTGTTTGTAGCCGACTACCGGCAGGCCGTAGGTTTGGGGAAGTTCGGCGGCGAGGCCGTCGCCGAGAGCGACCTGAGGCGGATTAGTGCTCACGAGAATTCCAACCTTAGTGCCACCCAACCTTTTCATGGCCGCCGCCATTGGCGCGATTCTCTTGGTGGCAAGATCGGCCAACTGGAAACTGTAGGGAAACTTTGCGGCATCGCCGATTTGCGGGCTTGCGCCGTTGCTAAGCGTAACAATTTTATTTGCCGTCGTGAACGGGAGCACCGCCATCGTCGTGCCACTGATGACGCCAGGATAGAGAAAATCGACTCGTTGTTCGGATATCAACTCTTTCGCTGCCAGCAGCGCTCGTCCCGGATTGGTGGCATCGTCTCGAACCAATAGCTGAACCTGGCGACCAAGAATTCCGCCAGCCGCATTGACCTGACTGATCCCCACCGTAAGTCCCGCCGACACGAAGTCTCCGTATTGAGACGCCAGCCCGGTTTTTGGCAAGACCGCTCCAATCACGAACGGCTTGTCAGCGGCGCGGGAAAAATTCGAACGAAGAATAAAGGGCGCAGACGCCAGTCCACAGAGCATCATTCGCCGGTTGATGTTCGACATCGATCAAGCTCCAGATTTTTCAAGGGATGGTAACAACTTCTCGATCGGCCCATGAGCGGCGATCTCGCCGACTTCAAGCAGGTAGACGTCATTCGTCAGGCCGTTCAGCCAGCCCGGATGCTGTTCAACGACCAGAGTTGGCAATCCGGTCGCGGCAAGACGCGCGATCAAACTGAACAGTTCTCGTGCAACGGGTGGCGCGAGGCCGGCGGAAGGTTCATCCAGAAGGATCAAGCTGGGCTCGGAGACGAAGGTGACGGCGAGCGCCAGGGCCTGTCTTTGGCCGCCGCTCAGCAATCCGGCTTTCCGGCCCTGTAGCGGCTCAAGGATGGGAAACCACTCCCAGATCCTGTTCAACTCGCGCGGTATATGCCCGCGTGCACGCGCCAGTCGTTGGCCGAGGATCAAGTTCTGGGTCACGGTGAGGGACGCCGGCAAACGGCCGCCCTCCCGCAGCAGCGTCAAGCCTAGCAAGGCCCGCTCGGACGGTCGCAGCTTTTCAAGCGACGTTCCGCCGAACCGAACTTGCCCACGGCATTGATCGTGTAGACCCGCAATGCAACGGACGAGGGTCGTTTTGCCTGCGCCGTTGTGACCGAGAATCCCCACCACCTGCCCCTTCTCGACGCTGAGGCTGACGCTGTTGAGCGCAAGGGCTTGGCCATACCAGGCGGAGAGATTCTCAACTTCGAGTTTCATGATTCGACCTTCTGTGTGGTTGGCGTCGGATCATGTCGAAGATAGGTTTCGAGCCTCTCTGGAAGCGCCTCGTCGAGATCAGCGCGACAGGTCACTTGGCCATTTTCCAGCAGCATCAGGCTGTCGCAAATTCTGAGAACAAACGGGACATTGTGTTCGACCACCAGGATCGTGATGCCCTGCGCTGCGAGTTCCTGCAGCCTATCACCCAGATCCTGCCGCTCTGTCTCGTTGAGGCCTGCAGCGGGTTCGTCGAGGAGCAGGATCGTCGGCTTGGACACGGCAGCACGTCCGATTTCAACGATGCGCTTGAAGCCAAGAGACAACTCTGCAACCGGTCGGCCTAAAGTCTCCGGAGCGAATCGCATCGCGCGAAAGGTTTCAAGCGCGGCGTTCCGACGCTGCCGTTCCCACGCGATATCACGAGGAAGCCGAAGCGCTGCCGGGACAAGGCCGCTCTTCTGGTGGCCGACAAGACCTATCTCTATATTTTCCAGCGTTGTTAGTTCATCGATCAGTTGCGGTACCTGGAACGTCCGCCCGATTCCCGCAAGTGCCAACTGGTCGACACGCCAGCCGGTGACGTCGGCGTCGCGGTAACGAATATCGCCGGCATCCGGTACTATAAAGCCTGAAAGAACGTTCAGAAACGTCGATTTTCCCGAACCGTTCGGGCCGATCAAACCCACCAGTTCGCCTTGCCGAATCGACATGTCGATTCCCTGCAACGCCCTGACGCCGCCAAACGTTTTCATAACCCCGCGCGCACTCAGGATTTCCGGTCCGAGGTCTCGACGAGATCGGATTGACGGATTGCCAGACCCGTTATCGTCAACCGGCGCGACCGGCATCGAATCGGCAACGGCCGACGATGGCGTGCGGCGCGACATCCGCCGACGTATCAAGGGCACAAATCCGTCCGGCACTACGATCGCCGAGATCAGCAATCCCGCACCCAGCGCCACGGCGTTGTAAACGCTGAACGGCCCGACCCAGAAGCTCAGCGCAATCAGCGGCGCCATTCCGACGATTGGCCCCCATAGCGTTCCGGCGCCGCCTAACATAACGCCGGTAAGTAGCAGGAGGGTAAGACTGATCCCGAACGAGTCGGCGTTTACGAACGCATCTGTGAAGGCTTGCAAGGCGCCTGCGAGCGCAGCCGGCCCGGCAGCGAGCAGATAAACGGTGAAGCGAATGCGGTTGGGCCGAAGACCGATCGCTGCAGACGCTGTCCCGATATCGCGCACGGCGCGAAGCCGATAACCCCAGCCCGAACGCACAAGGTTGGCGACAAGCAGACCCACCAATGCAAGCAGCAGCAGCGTGACTTCGTACAACACCCAGTCAGAAAGCAAGTAGCCGAGGAAGGACGGCGGCTGAATTCCGGTCAATCCGAACTCGCCACCTGTCCAATGCTCCGTCAGCACAACAACGCGCGGCAGCACAAGCACCGCGAACATCGTGATCAGCGCAAGATACCAGCCGCGCACGCGAAGACCGGGCAGCATCACAGCGGCGCCAGCGGCTAGACCGCCTGCGACGCCCCCCAAGACAGCAAACGGAAACGAAACACCCGCATGGGCACTGAGCATTCCGGCGGCATAGGCGCCCGCGGCCATGACAACGGCGTGGCCGAGAACCAGTTCTCCGGTGAAACCAATCGCCAAGTTTAAGCCAACGGCAGCCATCACATAAGCCAACGCAACGCCGTAACGTGCGTAGGCGTAAGTGCCCTGCGATATCAGAGGAATGAGGCCAAGCCCGATGAGGATCAGAATCGCGATCGCCACATTGATGTGACGCAAGCGAGCTTTCCGTGCGATCCACGCAGAGAATTCCCGCGAGACCGCATCATTGTCGAGCGCGGTTGCTGAAGGCTTTCTTGCAAGGTCATGCATCTTAGACCTCGCGTAGATTGGTCGATCCGAAGAGACCGGCAGTGCCGTACAACCCTGAAGGCTTCACGACGAGGAAAGCGACAACGACGATCCACAGGACAGGCAGCGTAACCTGAGGATTTGCAATCGCGGGCAGGACGCCGGTGAGAATGCCGACGATCGCGCCTCCGACCAAGGCGCCCGCGAAACTGCCGAACCCACCGATCGCCATCGCGGCGAAACCGTAAATTGCAAGTTCCTGCGCGGTGAATGCCGAGGCCGAGATGATAGGGGCGACCAGAAAGCCGGCCATGCCGGACAAGCCACCAGCAATCGCAAAGGCCAGCAGAATGACAATCCGGGTATCGATTCCGAGTAGCTGCGCGCCTTCGGGATCTTCCAAGGTTATCCGAAAGACAGAGCCGACGACGGTCTTTCTGATAACAATTTCGATGGTCATGGTCAGAAAAATTCCCACAACGATCACCAGCAAATAGGTTGGCCTCAGGGGAATTGATCCGATCAAGAGCGGGCTATCCGATACATAAGGCGGAACCGGCTGGGAATCGGCGCCGAACAGCAGCGCTGCGATCGCGTTCGCCGCGATTCCAAGCCCGATCGTCGACAGCATCGTGGAATGCGCGAAAGACTTTGTGCGGCCAATAACGGGCCAGACTGCGATAAGATGCGTAAGTACGCCTGCTATGGCTCCGACCAAGACAACGCCAGCCGCGACCGCCAGCACGGGCCAGCCAAACTGAACACCAAGAACCAGCGCCAGAATGGTGCCGATCATAACGATCGTCCCTTGCGCGAAGTTGAAAACACCACTCGCCGCCAGAACCAAGGTAAAGCTGATCGCAATCAGAACGTAGATGCTGGCCAACGCCAGCCCCGTGATCAGCCCAAGAATAATGATTGTCGCACTCATGCAACGTTCCCGCCGGCTTTCGAGGGATTAGACCTTCTGGATCTGCATCCCGGGATTGGCGAGGCCCTTGACCAGGCTGCGCGGGTCGCGCACTCCCCATCGACAGCGCTCGACAGTCGACAAGAACGACTGGACGGCGGCGTTAAAAGCTGCGGGCTCTTCCAGGTTCACCGCGTGGCCGGTTCGCGGCACGACCCATAACCCCGATGAAGGAATCGTCCGCTTCAGGAACAGATTGATATCGAGGCACGGCTCATCCTCGTCGCCGACGGCGAGAAGGACGGGAATGGTGAGGGACTTCAACTCGTCTTCGAAATCATAGAGCGAGGGGCGAGCTTTTTGATAATAGCGCAACGTCATCGCAGACCCTTCAGCGGAATGTTCACCGAGATGCTCGACAAACTCGTCCCACCCTCGCGGGTCTTTGTTCTGCAACTGAATCCGCGTCGCCCCCAATCCAATTTCCCTCGCCATATCTTTCGAACCCTTTTCAAGAAAGCCACGTGCCATTTCCTCGGCATGGACCTTGAAAGATTCACGATGGGCATTTGCCGCCCCCGAACCGCAACCGGCGATCACGAGCGAGCGAGCCATTTCGGGATAGCGAAGACCGAACAACAGCGAGGCGTAAGCCCCCATGCTCAATCCAACGACATGAGCATTAGCGACGCCGATGTGATTGATAACCGCGGCAATGTCGTCAGCCGCGTGAATATGACCGTAAGCGGAAGCCTCCGTTGGTACGTCCGACGGCGGATATCCCCGCGCGTTGAAGGCGATGCATCGATATTCCCTCGAGAACCATCGAAGCTGGGTTTCCCATTCACGGGCATCGGAGCCGAATTCATGCACGAAAATAATCGGCTCACCTGTTCCGACTTCTTCGTAATGCAGACGTACGGCCCCAGCTTGCGCGAATGGCATTGTTGTTACCTCCCTGCCGGACGTCAGTACCCCGGTCTGGCACAACCTTACTGGAATATTATACGACGTCAATGGCATACCAAATCACGTAATAGTATACCAACAGGGGTTGCAGGGGCTCGCTTTTGATTTTAGAGAAAATGTGTCTCATCTCTCACCAGCGACAGCATGACATCGCCGCCTGCCTCAAACGCCGACACGCCTCTCGCTCTCGGACAGCGCGAGCGAGCACAGCTCGCTATCGAGCATGACATCGCGTCCGGCACGTATAAGGCCGGGCAGCGCTTGGATGAGCGAGAAATAGCAAGCCGGCTGAATATTTCGCGCACCCCCGTTCGCGAGGCGCTTAACCGCCTGGCGTCAATCGGCCTCGTGGACGCGCGCCCAAATCAAGGCTGCTTCGTCGCATCGCTAACGTTTCAAGACTTTCTGCAACAGTACGAATTGATGGCCGACCTGGAGGCGCTTTGCGCCAAGCTGGCCGCTCGACGCATGGAAGAAGTGGCTCGCGTCAAGCTTCGGCAACTATCCTTGGATGGCCTGCGTAGCGCCGAGCAGAATAACATCGAGGCTTACGTTCCGATTAATCTCGAATTCCATCGTATTATCTACGAAGCAACGAAGAATCGTTTTCTGGAACAGTCGATTCTCGATCTGCGTCGTCGCATGGCTCATTATCGCGGATTTTCCATCCGGCTTCCCGGACGCATTATGCTGTCAGCCAACGAGCATATTATGATCACCGATGCGATCGTGCGTTCGGACTCCGACGAAGCGTATCGGCTCATGCGTTGGCATATGGAAGTGCTTCGACCCGAAGCATCGGACTTCCTTATCGCGATCTCGCGGACTCTTTCCTGAGAGATACTTCGCCGTCGTTCAACTCAACGATCTGCCTTCTTCGGACCGCCGGCTTGACGGCATCGACTATCAGGCGAACCAGCCCCTTTGGCCACAACACAAGCATCAAGACGAGAACGGTGCCGAGAACAACCTTGTTGCCGTCGCCACCAATGGACAGATAGTTTTGCTGAATAAGCAGAAGGGTCACACCAATCGTCGAAGCCAGCAGAATCCGCGTGCCGACGAGAATGATGGACGTCAGCATCATCGTGAGAAAATACATGTCAAACATATCGGGCCCAACATATGCCCTCTGATAGGCATAGAGCCATCCAGCAAGGGCTGTGATCGGCGCGGAGACCACGAAAACCAGAAAGCGTACTCGGTGCGCGTCGAGTCCCGAGGATGTCGCAAGCGGTGCATTCATTTGCACCATGAGCGCCTGCATCCCAAGCCGCGAACGGCGAAATCGCGCGACAAACCCCAACGATAGAAGAAGAAGCGCGAAAGCAATCGGCCACAGATCAGCGCTCGACCGCCCCGTGAAATCAGCGATCCCGAACGGCAGATGAAGCGGTGGAATGCCAACAATGCCGTCGGAGCCGCCAAGCGCGTCGGTATTGAATGTAATCTCGGCGACCACCACCGCTGCGGCGTAAGTAGCAAGCGAGAAGACAAACTCCCGCGTTCGAAGCGTGGCTAGGCCGAGCATCGTCGCAGCCAGCACCGACAGAGCAACCGCCGCTGCGGCGGTCGTCCACCCGTTCACGTCCCAGGTCGTGGACAGAATTGCCGCCGCATAACCACCGATCGCCCAAAAAATGGTATGGCCGAGACTGACCTCGCCGAGATAGGACAAAACCACATCCACACCCAGCGCCATGACCGAAAGGATCGCGATCGTAACGAAGAGGCCGTAAACGACCGTCGAACCACCGAGCCATGCCGGAAGCAAGTAGACGATAACGCATCCGATCACCATCAAGAGCAGTGACGCACTTTTCCGATAACGCGCTGAACGGCCGATGCTCCCATCTCCCGAAGACACTTCGACGGAATTTGTATAATGATTCATCGCGTCCTCAGCCCCTCAGGTTTCGCGATCAGAAATGCCAACAACACGGCGAAGATGGCCGCCGTGGTATATGCTGGCGTTACCAGCGCTCCGAAAAAGGAGGTGAAAAGCCCGAGCAGCATCCCCACGATCAGCGCGCCTCCGACATTGCCGATTCCGCCGAGAACCACGATCACAAAAGTGATGATGACCTCCTCGAAACCCATGCTCGTCAAAATCGGCGTGCGAGGCGCGACCAGAACAGCCGCGAGCGCGACCAACACCGCCTCGAGCACGAAGATCGCAATGTAGACGGAACGGGAGTCGATCCCGAACAATTGGGCAAGTTTCGGATCTTCCGCCACCGACCGAATGATGGCGCCCTGACGGGTCCGTTGCAGCACCAACCACACCACCCCATATAGGATCAGCGTAACGACGAAAATCAGGAGCTCCTGACTGGTGAACCAGACATCACCGAATTGAATCTTCTGCTGCACGAGTTCCGTCGTGATCGTATGTGGTGCGCCGCCGAACAACAAACCCGCCACGCCCTGCAAGATGTAGCCGAAACCTAAGGTCACGATCATGAGGCTGGTGAGATTCTGGGTCATCACCAAACGTCCCATCATCAACTGCATCCCGACACCCAGCAGCGCCATCGCCACGATCGATATGGCGGCCGCAAGGGGATACCCGATGCCTGAGCGTGTCAGGATGAACCAGCAGATGAAAGCGGCGAGCATATACATCTGCCCGTGCGCGAAATTGACCAAACGCGCCGCGCCAAGAAGGATGGTCCACCCCAGCGCGACGCAGGCATAGCCGGACCCGATCACGAGACCATTGATAGCCTGCTGGGCGACATTCATTGCAGGTCTCCCTTCACCGCAAGATCGCCAAGATAGGCTTTCAGTATCCGATCATCGTTCTTCATTGAAGCGGCGCTGCCGTGCCCGACGATTCGTCCTCGTTCCAGAAGGTAAAGTTCATCGGCGAATTCAAGCACAGCGCGCACGTTCTGATCGACCACAAGAACCGGAAGGCCGCGATCCACCAAAGACCGAACTACCGCCAGAACTTCACCGATCAAACGTGGCGCAAGACCAACTGAGGGCTCGTCCAGCAGCAAAATCCGCGGACCCGCCAGAAGTGCGCGCGCCATCGCAAGCATTTGCCGCTCGCCCCCACTCAACGCGGAGCCTTTGTGATGGCGGCGCTCATGAAGTCGAGGGAACAGATCGATCACCTCGCTGCGGCTGAACAGAAAGCGACCGACGTGATCCTCACCAAGGCGGACCAGCGCGAGGTTTTCTTCCACCGTGAGTTCACTGAAGACGTTCTTTCCCTCGGGAACATGCTGGAGACCTCCGCGCGATCGCTGATGGGGCGGAAGACGACTGATGTTCTGCCCGTCGAGCAGCACATCGCCCGATACGACAGGATAGCCGCGGGACCAGCCCGCAAGCGCATTGACCAACGTGCTCTTGCCGGCGCCGTTGGCCCCCGCCACGGCCACCATGCGTCCGGCGCCAATCCCGAGATCAACATCATGAACGGCAGTATTGCCGCCATACCGAACTGTCAGAGATCTGGCCGAGAGAACTTCAGTCATTCGGCATGTCCAAGATAGGCGTCGAGTACCGCCGGATTCGCCTGGATTTCTGCAGGAGTACCCTCCGCAAGCAGACGGCCGGTCTCAATCACCACGATGCGATCAGCGATCGTCATAATGAGATCCATATGGTGTTCGATGACGACGAGCGGTGTTCCAGTCCGCTTCAGATCCAGCAGCACATCGAGCAAATGCTGCATATCGGTGCCGCCGATGCCGGCCGCGGGCTCATCCAGCAACAGAACGCGCGGCCCCTCGCCATAGGCAAGCGCGATAGACAACAATCGTTGGGCGCCATATGGAATCTCACCGGGCAATCGATCGTAGTAGGTAAGAGGAATGCCGAAGCGCTCCAGAACAGCTTCAGCGATGGCGATCCCTCGTTCGCGGATCGCCATCTGCCGCCACGGCATGAACACCGAAGTCGCGAGTGAGGCCGAGTGGTTTTCAACCAGAACGCTCAGCATGTTTTCAAGAACGGTCAACTCACCAAAGAAGCTGTTCTGCTGAAACGTCCTCCGCACGCCGCGCTTCGCAAGTTCGTTGGTCGCCAGCGAGGAAACCGCCTCACCTGCGAGATAGACGTCTCCCGCGTGCGAAACGCTGTTCGTCAGCGCGGCGAAGCATGAGCTTTTCCCCGCGCCATTGGGACCGATGATTCCCAGAATCTCGCCTTCGCGAACCGACCAGCTCATCTCGGCCAAGGCTGTCAATGCGCCATAGCGCACACCCAGACCCTCGACGCGTAAAATGGGAGGCTTCTGTTGAGCCGCCATCATTTGACAAGCTTAACCTTCGAGGCTGCTCCGTCGACGACTTCGAACATCACCGGCTTGAGCAGCATCTGCCCATTGGGCGCAAACCTGACGTCGCCGAAGTTGGTGTTCTTAACCAGCTTACCGCGAATGGCTTCTGCAACCTTGACCCGATCGAGACTCTTGGTTTCGGTCACCGCCGCAGCCCAAACGCTGACCGCCTGGGCCGCGATACCGGCTTCCTCGCCGGCAGGTCGACCGACCGCCTTCTCGTAGGCTTCGTAGAACTCCTTCGATGCCGGGATGTCTTTCAACGGCTCCAGTTGCGGCAGGTAGGCCGCGCCGCTGACAATACCGTTCAGATCACCCTTGGCGACGCTGAACACCTCGGGGGTAATCAGGGCGATGCCGGCCACAAAAGGCGTATCGATGCCGGCCTGCCTGTATTGTTGGATCAGCGCCGACATGCCTGACGTGGCGGCGTTGATCGCAATGACGACATCCGCGTTTACCGATTTGATCGTCGTCAACGTGACCCTGAAGTCCGACTGCTTGAACGGGAATTTTTCCGACGCGACAATTTCGAAAGGCTTGCCGATCGCCTTCAGCTTGTTCTCGATCAACTGGCGAAAGTCATTCCCATACGCGTCATTCTGAAACAGTATCGCGATACGCTTTGCGCCCAGGGTCTCCACCGAATAATGCGCGATCGCTTCGGCATCGATTTCGTTCGAGCTGATAATACGGATACCGAGAGGATTTCCGCGTCCGGACAGCACGCCCTCCGCCTTGGCGCTACATGTAATGTCAAGAATGTTCGCAGCGGCGATGACCGGCTGCATTGCAAGCGCTACCGGGGAATTGCGTCCTTCAAAAATCACGTCCGCTTTCGCGGCGATAAGTTCGTTGGCGCGGCTGACTCCGACGGCAGGCGTGCTTTCGTCGTCCTTGTGTTCGATGACAAGTTGGCGGCCCAATAATCCACCCTTCTTGTTGATAAGATCGATCTGGACCTTGGCGCCCGCCGAGGCATCGATACCGCTGGGGCCTGCGGGACCGCTCATGGGAAAGATGGTTCCGACTTTGATCGGCTCCGCCGCGTAGGCCGTGCCGCCGGCAAGAATGGCGAGTGCGGCAAGTGCAACTTGGAAACGCATGGTAACCCCCCTTGTATCGGGTGGCCCTCTCGGCCACCGTTAGTATCAGGAATTGCGTTCGACTGTGCGTCGCTCGATGTCGATCAGCGTATCGAGATCTATTGTCGTGTGGATCGCTTTCTGCAAATCAGTCGCTTGCGAAGCCGATCCGGCGATCGGGTCCGATTGCCCCGCAGCCATGGCGCGGTACGACGTCCGCATGGCGTCATACGCCGCGAGCAACGGTGTCGCGGGATCGACGATCAGACGGTAACCAAGCGCACCCAGTTCTTCCGGCGTCATACCAATCGCCGGAATCCCGCCGCCAAGCGTCATGAACATCAACGGTCCGCCGAGACGATCGCCGATGATGCGGATTTCTTCTGGAGTTTTCGGCAGGACAAACAGCATGTCAGCGCCGGCACGCCGATAAGCCTCACCGCGTCGCAATGCTTCATCCAGTCCGGTTTCTCTCGCCGCATTGGTGCGTGCGATGATCACGAACTCTGACGACTTGCGAGCGGAAATCGCTTCTTCGATCTTGGAAACCATCATATCGATCGAAATTGCGTGCTCTATGCCAACGTGATGATGCGCGCGCTTTGGAACCAGTTGATCCTCGATTTCAATCGCCGCGAAACCAGCCGCTTCGGTGAGAGCAATGGTCCGGCGGATATGCATGGGATCGCCCCAACCGCACGCGCCATCCAGAATCAACGGCGCGCTCGTCGTCGCCCGAATATCCATCCCTTCCCTGATCATTTCTGTCAGTGTGAGATTAGCTTCGGTAACGGCCTTGACGTATCCCATCGAACCGCCGCCAAGGTATAGCGCCTTAAAGCCCGCCTCCTCAGCCAGCCGGGCCGATAGCGGATTGAAAACCAGCGGCGCGATTAACGGCCTCTTCTGCTTTAGAAGTCCTCGAAGATTACTCAACAATTCCTCCCGGATCGCTTTAAGATATACAGGCCTCTAACTAGCAGCCCTTGAATTGCGGCTTCCGCTTCTCCGCGAACGCTCGTCGGCCTTCGGCATAGTCCTCACTCGCAAAGCAGGTCTCGACCGCTCTGTTGCAAGCATCAGTGTTCCGCATCTCCGGATCTGACACAGCCGTATTGATGCAGAGTTTGGCCGCGGCCATCGTCAGCGGTGCGTTGGCTGCGATGATCGCACTCAACTTTCGTATGCAACCGTCTAGTTCACCCTTCGCAACAATGTCATTCAACAGACCGAGACGAAGCGCGCGATCAGCGTCGAACTGCGCAGCGGTGAAGAATATGTGTTTGGCTGCGGTCGCACCGACAACTTCAACGAGCCGTTGAATGCCACGATAGTCGTAACCGAGCCCGAGTTTAGCTGCGGGAATAGCAAAGCGAGCATCGACCGTCGCGATTCGAAGGTCACACAACAGAGCTAGCGCCAATCCACCACCGATACAGTAGCCCTCGATTGCAGCGATCGTCGGCTTCGAAAAATCCTGCAGCTTTGCCGACGTGGTACGCGCGACCTCATCATAGCGTGCGATATCAGCCGCACTTGAACGTCGCTTTTCGAACTCGGAGATGTCGGCTCCCGACGCGAAGGCCTTTCCGCCACGGCCGATTATAACAACGCATTTGATCGACGGCTCTGCCTCGAAGCGCGCGAGCGCATCGCCGATACCTTTCCACATTGCGAGTGAAATCGCGTTCAGTCGCGCAGGATTATCCAGATAAATCCACCCGACGTTGCCATCGACAACACTTTCCGTTTGGCCCGCCATATCGCGCAAGCCGGCATCCTGCGTCATTGCACCACTCCGGCCAGCTTCAGTTCTTCGATTTCGCTCTGAACGAGTCCCAATTCACTGAGTATTTCATCAGAGTGCTCGCCTCGTTCCGGCGCAGCACTACAAAGCGCGCTTGGCGTACGGCTCAAATGAACGGCCTGTCCGACGACCTGAATATCGCCTAGCATCGCACTCGACACGGTCTGCGCGATGCCGACATGATTGACTTGCGGGTCCGAGAAGACTTGTTCAACATCGTAGATGGGACCGCACGGGACACCAACTTCGTTCAATTTCGCAATCCAGACCTCTGACGGCTGGCGAGACAACGCTTTCGTCAGCACTTCTCTCAGCTTGGCGCGATTTCGGGTTCGTGCGACATCATCGATAAAATCCGGATTTTCAATTTGATCGACCAACCCTACGACTTTGCAGAGGCTCCGCCACATCGTGTCGCCTGCGGAAGCGATGTTGATATGTCCGTTGGCAGTCGGATAAACACCCATCGGCGACATCGTCGGATGGTCGTTGCCTGCTTGACCCGGCACAACTTTCTCGATCAGCCAGCGAGCCGCCTGGAAGTCCATCATGGCTATTTGCGCTTCGAGCAGCGAAGCAGTGACCCATTGGCCCTTTCCTGAAGTTTCCCGCTCCAAAAGCGCAACAAGAATACCGATAGCGCAGAACAGTCCGGCGCTCAGATCTGCCACCGGAATACCAGCCCGAACCGGGCCTTGTCCCGGCAATCCAGTTACCGACATCAGACCGCCCATGCCTTGCGCGACCTGATCGAATCCGGGACGCATCGCGTAAGGTCCGCTCTGTCCAAATCCCGAGATACTGGCGTAGACAAGCCGCGGATTGAGAATCTTGAGATCGTCGTAATTGATCCCGAGCCGGTCTTTCACATCCGGCCTGAAATTCTCGACTAACACATCGGCGGTCGTGGCCAGTCGCTTCACCAACTCAATGCCTTCCGGCTTCTTCAAGTTGATGCAGAGACTGCGCTTACCCCGATGCAGATTCTGAAAGTCCGCTCCGTGACGAGCACCACCAAAGCCGCCCCCGCCGTCGACAGCCTCAGGCGCCTCGATTTTAATAACCCGCGCACCCCAATCCGCCAGTTGCCGCACAGCGGTGGGGCCGGAGCGAACTCGGGTCAAGTCCAACACCACGAAGCGGCGCAAAGCTTCTCCACCACGTCCCAGGCTCGCAGAGCCCAATCCGGTCGGGGCGTTGCTGTCATCGCAAACGTCAAAAGTCACGCCGCTCCTCCTGTTCTCCTTGCAGGAGGCTAGCCACAAAATTGTATACCATCAAGTCATATTGGTATAATTTTCACACGCCGGCTGGGACAACCGCAATCGCAAGCACGTTTCTCAGAGCCGAGTGGCAATTGAGTTCCATTGGGCTTGCTGATTGCGGCCGTGGCGGGTTCCAAACCGGCGGTCATGAGGCGCGGGGTTGTTCCGGTTGACGGTATCCGTTGAAGATTGTGTGTGTCAGGTTTTCAGCACGCCGCGGGACGCCCATTCACTGTGAACGCCTAACGAGCTTGCAGCCGTCCGTTCCGCAGATCGCCTGTTGAGCCGCAGTATTATCGATGCCGATAGTGGACGCCTTCGTTAGACCCCACCACTGACGATCGCCTTGGCCGGGACGTCGAATCCGCTGGAAACGGACTCTCTGACATCGAACGACCCAACGCGCGGAAACCGATCAGCGCGTTGACGAGCGCGCCTCGATGAAGGCGCGAAGGTAGCGCTGCGGTTCGCCGAGCGCATAGGCTTCGGCGAACAGGGGAATCGTTCCGGAGATCTTCTCCGCGACGTCCTCACCCTCCCAGCGACGCAGCAGCCACTTCTGTTCACGAACGCTGTTCGGGCCGCAGGAAAGAATTGCGGCGGCGGCCGCATCGATCGTGCGGTCCAGTTGCTCCTTGGCGACAACGCGGGTGACGAGGCCGCAGCGCAGCGCCTCCTCGGTGCCGATCTGCTCGCCCGTCAGCAACAGCCATTTCGCCTCCGCCGAGCCGGCAAGCCGCGGCAGCAAAGCGGCGTGAATGATAGACGCCATGCCGACGCGCACCTCCGGCATTCCGAACTTTGTCTCCTCCGACGCCAGACGGATATCGCAGGATGCCGCCAGTTGCAGGCCGCCGCCGAGGCAATATCCGCACAGCCGCGCGATGACCGGGACCGGGCAATTCCGCACCGCCTCGCACAGATCATAAAGTCTGGTGATAAAGGCAGTCGCGCCTTGCGCATCAAGATCAACCATCTCGTGAATATCGGCGCCCGCGACAAACGCCTTCTCGCCCTCACCCCGCAGGATGAGGACGCGCAGACACGGATCAGCGCTTACATGGGCAATAGCGTCGCGCATGTCCTCCATCACCGCAGATGATAGAATGTTGAGCGGCCCGGAATTGCGGATCGCGACAGTCGCAACCCCGTTGTCCCGCCATGCGATGGTGGCGTGATCGAATTCGGGTAGGTCAGCGGTCCTTGTCAACGCCAGCTTCCTTCGTCATCTCAGCGAATTTCTGATCGGCCAATTGACCACGCAGCTTATGTTTCTCGACCTTTCCCGATGGAGTTCGGGGCAGTGCCTCGACGACGCGCACGTGTTGCGGCACCTTGTAGGCAGCGAGATATTCCCGGCACGCGGCGCGCAACCGATCGGGCTCGATAGTCATTCCGGCTTTCGGAACCACGACGGCGAGGCCGACCTCGCCCCAGCGCGAATCCGGCACGCCGATCACGGCGGCTTCGGCAATATCGGGAAGATCGTAGAGAAAATTCTCGACCTCCGCAGGGTACACGTTCTCGCCACCGGAGATGAACATGTCCTTGAGGCGGTCGACGATGAAAATGTCGCCATCGTTGTCGCGAACGGCAACGTCACCGGTACTGAGCCATCCATCCTTGATCGCATCGCGCGTCGCCGCAAGTCTGTTCCAGTAGCCAGGCGTCACCACGGGACCGGCGAGTTGAAGCTCGCCGCGACCGGCTTCGTGGATCTCGTTACCGTCGCGATCCACCAGGCGGATCAGCGCGGCCCCAACCGGCTTGCCGACACTCAACGGCTTTTGTGCCGCCGTCTCCGGATCGGATGCAAAGATCGTCGGCCCCGCTTCCGTCATGCCGTAGCTCGGCGCCACCACCAATCCCTTGGCGGCGAACGCTTCGCCGATCGCGGGCGGGATCGGCGCACCGCCCACCGAGAGATTGCGCAGTTGCGGAAAACGCGCGGCGGCGAAATCCGGATGATTGGCCAGCGTCAGGTAGATCGCCGGCACCGCGAACATCGAGACCACATCCTGCGACAGACGCGCCAGCGTCACCGCCGGATCGAAACGCCGCTCGATGATGACGGTGCCGCCGGTCATCAGAACCGGCAGCGTGTAGAGATTGAGGCCGCCGGTATGAAAGAACGGCAACACATTGAGGAAGACGTCGCCGGCCAGCACCTTGCCCGAGATGAATGTGTTCACCGCATTGACATAGACCATACCGAAGGTCTGCATCACGCCTTTCGGCTGTCCGGTAGTGCCCGACGTATAAAGCAGCATCCAGAGAGCGTCGTCCGGGCGCGGCGTCATGGCCGCGATCGTGCCGGCGGCATCCGTCTGCATGGCCTCATAGCCCTGCGGATCGCCGAGCGTCATCGAGATACAACTGATTCCATCGGTTGCGGAGATCGCGGCGACTGCAAAGTCCGGCTCGCAGATCAACAGCGACGGCTGACAGTCTTGGACGATCTGCCGAAGCTCGGCGGCCGCAAGCCGCCAGTTGAGCGGCACAAGGATCAGTTCCGCGCGCGCGCAAGCGAACAGCAGTTCGATATGCGCAAAGCAGTTCTGCGCCAGGATGGCGATGCGATCGTCCGGCTGGAAGCCCTCACGCAAGCTCCACGCGATCCGCGCGACGCGCCGATCGAACGCGGCATAACTGAGCCGCTCCCCGGTCGCGATATCTTCCATCGCGATGTGCTCGGGTGAATGCTCCGCCGCGCGCTGCAGCCAGTCGGTGATCAGCATCACGTCCCTCTTGCACGGTCCCTGAGGCTGCCCACCACTCCTTGCGGAAAATAGTAGATGCTCAGGACGAACAGCAGGCCGAGCCACAGCAGCCAGCGATCCGGATGGGCCAGAGTGGCGACGAGCGGGATATGCTCGCTCGCCTTGCTGACGAGCACCATGACATCTTGCAGATAGGTCTGCGCCACCATGAACAGCACGGCCCCGACGATCGCGCCGTACAACGTCCCCATGCCGCCGATCACGGTGATCAGCAGGATATCGACCATGATCTCGAGCGAGAGCGTCGTATCCGGCCCGTTGTAGCGCAGCCAGATCGCCATGAGCACGCCCGCCAGTGTGGCAAACACCGCCGATATCACGCTGGCGATGGTGCGATAGAGAACGGTGCGATAGCCGATCGCCTCGGTCCGGAACGGATTCTCGCGAATGGCCTGAAGCACACGCCCGAACGGCGAGTTGGCGATCCGCAGCATCAGCAGGAACAGCGCCACGACCGCCACCAGGATGGCGTAATAGGACAGAATGCGCCCATTGATGACGATGCCCAACACGGGTTCTTCGAACAGGCGATAGGCCGGCTGGAAGATCTGCGGCATCTTGAAGGTGATGCCATCCTCGCCGCCGGTCCATTCGGACAATTGCGACATCAGGGTCGAAAAGGCGGTGGCCACCGCAAGCGTGATCATGGCGAAGAACACCGCGCGGACCCGCAGCGAGAACAGGCCGATGATCGTGGCCAGAACGACGGAGAGCAGGATGGCGCATAACGTGCCCACCGCCAATGCCGTCCAGCCCGGCTCCATCCGGGTCGACGCAATGGCGATGCCATAGGCGCCGATCCCGAAAAACATCGTGTGGGCGAACGACACGATGCCGGTGTAGCCGAGCAGCAGATCGTAGCTCGCCACCAGCGCGATGAAGATCAGGATTTTCGCGGAGGTGTTGAGGCTCCGCGCGCCCGGAACGAGGAACGGCGCAACGACCAGACCGACGACGATCGCGATCAGGATAACTGTCAGGATTCGGCTGCGGGGCAGGTCTCCCGAGAGCAGGCGACAAATGAAACTTGGTCCCGGAGCGTGCGCGGTCATCGATCCACCACCCGGTAAAGGCCCTGCGGCCGCCAGAGCAGAATCAGCAGCATCAGAAGAATGTTCGAGAACAGGGCAATCTTCGGAGCAGCGAATCCGACATAGTTGCTCGTCAATCCCACCAGCAACGCGCCGATCAGGCAACCGGTGGTCGAGCCAAGGCCGCCGATGATGATCACGATAAAAATCAGCACGTTGATCTGCGCGCCGATCGATGCGGTGAAATTCTGGAGGTAAAGTCCCCACATCACGCCGCCGAGGCCCGCCAGCATCGCGCCGACCACGAATACGCCGACGAAAAGATGGCGGGTGCGATAGCCCATCGCCTCCAACATTTCGCGATTCTCGACACCGGCCCGGATCATCAGTCCGATCCGGGTGCGGGTGAGAACCAGAAGAAGCCCGAGAAAGACGGCGCTGCCGATCCCGAGCGCCACGATGCGATATCGTTCGACAGCCGCCTCGCCCAACAGCCACGATCCGCGAAGGCTGGCCGGCAGATTGAACGAGACCGTCTCCGCGCCCCAGATCGCGCGGATCAATTGCTCGACAATGATCAAGCCGCCGGTCGTCATCAGAATCTGCTTGAGATGGGTGCCGTAGACCGGCTGGATCAGCAGTCGGTCGAATACGAAACCGACCACGCCGGCAACGATGACGCCGGCGCAAAGCGCCAGAGCAAAAACGGCGGAATTCAACAGAACCGACGTGGCCTCGACCCATGGCGTGAGTGGCATCAGAACCGCCAGCCCCACGTAGGCGCCAAGCGCGATGAAGGCACCATGACCGAAATTGAGAACGTCCATCAGACCGAACACCAGCATCAGGCCGGACGACACCATGAAAATGATCATGCCCATCGCAAGCCCGGCGACGGTCAGCGTCAGCCATGTCCACGGATTGCCGACCAACGGAAAAGCGGCAATCGCGACGATCAGCGGCAGCGCCACCGGAAGCCAGTCCAGCGGCTGGCGCGGAATGTCAGAAGTGATTGGTGCAGTCACAGGGTTGGACATGCGTTCGTCCTCACTGATGTGCTGACATGGACAGGCCGAGCAACCGGCGCTGCAAGGCATCGTCGTCCGCGAGTTCGGCCATGCTGCCGTGATGCACGATGCGGCCGTCTTCCATCACTGCCACGGTGTCGCCGATCGCCCGGGCCAGCGCGAAGTTCTGCTCGATCATCAGAATCGTTACGCCGGTCGCCTTCAGATCGCGAAACACACCGATCATGTTGGCGATGATGGCCGGCGCCAGCCCCTTTGTCGGCTCGTCGATAATCAGGAGACGGCGCGGCTCGACGATGGCGCGCGCGATGGACAACATCTGCTTCTGTCCGCCCGACAAGGTCCCGGCGCGGCCCAGCCAGAATCGCTTGATCGCTGGGAACGCACTGAAGATCACGTCGAGCCGCTTCGGATCGAGATGTCCGGAGATCGCCGCAAGACGTAAATTCTCCGCGACCGTCAGATCGCTGAAGATTCCCATGCTCTCCGGGACGTAGCCGACGCCAAGACGTGCGATTGTCGGTGCATCTTCCCGCGTGATGTCGCGGCCGCCGAAGGTAATGCTGCCGGCGCTGGCGCGCCACAGCGCCATCACCGTCCGCGCCGTGGTAGTCTTGCCGGCGCCGTTGCGGCCGAGCAGCATGGTGGCTCCACCTTCCGGCACGACGAGATCGACGCCATGCAGGATGTGATAGGGCCCGATCCGAGTTTCGACCTTGTCCAGCACGAGAAGCGGCGCACCCTTGTCAGCCATGGCCGACCTGCTCAATCGCTGCGGCTTCCTTGGCCGACATGCCAAGATAGGCCTCGTGAACGACCGGTGATTCCATCACCGTCGCCGGATCACCATCCGCCAGCAGCGTGCCGTTATGCAGCACGATGATCCGGTCGGCGAGCGAGCGCACCACATCCATCTTGTGCTCGACAAGCAACACGGTCTTGGATGAATCGGTTTTGATTTCGCGGATCAGGTCGAGGATCACCGGCACTTCGTCGATACTCATGCCGGCCGTCGGTTCATCGAACAGGAACACATCGGGATTGAGCGCGATCATGAGCGCCACTTCCAGCTTGCGCTGATCGCCATGGGGCAACGATGCGGCCGTCGCATCGCGCCGATGTTGCAGCGAAACGCGTTCGAGACATTTCTCCGCCTCCTCGATCGCGTCGCGATGTGCCGTCCAGAGCGATAGCAGCGAATAGCCGAAGCCGCGCCGCGCCTGAACCACAAGCCGAACATTTTCCAGCACGCTGAGCTGCGGAAACAGATTGGTGAGCTGGAAGGCGCGGCCGAGCCCGGCCAATGCCCGCGCCGAGGTCGACATCGCAGTGATATCGCGCCCCTGCAACAGGATCGATCCTTCGCTGGGACGCAGCTGGCCGGAAATCAGATTGAAGTAGGTCGTCTTGCCGGCGCCATTAGGTCCCACGATGCAGGTGAGTTCGCCTGGCCGGAATGCACATGACACGGCGTTCACCGCGACATGTCCGCCGAAGCGGATTCCGAGGCCGCGCGTCTCCAGCGAGACGCGCGGTTCCGATGCGTTGCCACTTCCCCCCATCATGGCGCGGACGATCAGCGCTTGTTCTGGATCGGAACGTTCATGTCCTCGGGCTTCAGCTCGCGAACCAGCTCCGGCACACCCCAGGCCAAATTCGGATCGGCCGCGATGCGGAAATGATACATCGACTGCATCGCCTGATGATCCTCCGGACGGAACGTCATCTTGCCCTTCGGCGTGTCGAACGACATTCCCTCCATCGCCTTGATCAGGGTTTCGGTGTCGGTCTTGCCGCCGGTCTTCTTGATGGCTTCGACGATCGCGATGCCCGCGGCCATGCCGCCCGCGGTGAAGAAGTCCGGCGGAGAATTGAAGCGCTTCTGATGCTCGGTGACGAGCCAGTCGTTGATGGGATTCTTCGGAATGCCGTAATAGTAATAGGTCGCGCCTTCCATCCCGACGAGTTGCTTGTACGGCACCATGGCAGGCAGAATGTTGCCCTGCGCCGCGATTTCGATGCCGTAACGCTTCGGATCGAGGTCCGCGATCTTGAACGGGTTGCCCGAACCCGCCCACAGAATGAAAATGATCTTGCGACCGGGCTTGTCCTTCAACGAATCGAACAGCCGCTGCGCGCCAGCGGTGAAGTCCGCCGTGTTGATCGGCAGATATTCCTCGTGGACAATCTTCGCCTTCTTCATCGCGGTCTTGAACGCCTTGATGCCGTCGCGCCCGAACGCATAGTCCTGCGCCAGCGTCGCGACGGAGACGCCTTCCTTGTCCAGCGCCACGGCATTGGCGATCGCGTCCTGGGACGAGTTGCGGCCGGTGCGGAAGATGTAGCGATTCCATTTATCGCCGGTGATCGAATCGGCCACCGCCGGCTCCACCAACAGAATCTTGCGATACTCCTCCGCGACCGGAAGCATCGCCAGCGCATTGTTGGATGCCGTCGGCCCCACCGCGATGTCGGCGTTGTCGTCGCTATAAGCGGCGGCAAGTTGCGCCTTGGCAACGTCCGGCTTGCCCTGATTGTCCCGCTCGATGACCACGAGCTTATCGCTACCGATCGTCATCGTTCCCTTGGTGGCGTATTCGAGCCCGAGCAGCAGGCCGTTCTGCGTCTGCTTGGCATAGGCCTCGAGCGTTCCGGTCTTGTCGTAGACATGCGCGATCTTGATCTCGCGCGCGTCAGCGCCATAAGTCATGCTGAGTCCCAGCGCCAACGCCAGACCCCATCCCGTCAATCGTATCGTCATTAAAGAACTCCCCCTGCTATACCCGCATACTGCGGATGAAAGACAATTCGTTACCGACTCGTTGTTGGCGTCCAAGCGACAGGCTCTCTGCAGAATTCAGCCTGCCGTTGCGCCTTCATCCCGACTTCCCCTCACCACGCTGGGGCAGCGCGCGCCCCGGCGGAAGATCCCGCCGGCGGCCTTCCGGAGCCAGTCCGAAGGCGATGAAATCCGCCGCCGTCTTGACGATGGCTTCATGCTTCGACTTCCGCAATCCGGCGCGCGAATAGCGCATTCCCAGAAAATTACTGATGGCGATCAGGCACCAGGCCTGGATATCCGGATCACCGTCGATGATTTGCTTGTTCTTCTGTGCCGCTTTCAGCCGCTTGGCATAACTCGCGGCAATGCCCTCGAAGTAAGCAAAATAGATATCGGAATCGACGATGTAGGATTCTTGCAGGATCCTGAACATCTTCGGCCGATCGCATGCAAACGCCAGAAAGTCGCTCAGTCCCTGCCGTTCACGGGACAGCCGGTCCTCCGCATCCGAATTTCGCAGATGCAACCGCAACTCAGCCTGTATCAAGTCCACGACGGCGCGAAACACCTCGAGCTTATCCGCGAAGTAAAGATAGAAGGTGCCAATCGCGATCCCTGCTTCCTCGGTGATGTCACTCACCGATACGGCATGAAATCCCCTATCGCCAAAGCATCGTTCAGCAGCCCGCAGCAACGCCGCGCGCGTTCGCACCCCCCGTTTGGTTTTGGGTGCAGGTTTGGAAACAGTTGTCCCGCCAGTGTTCATCGTCAAACATGATGCATGCTTCATGTTTGCTGTCAACTCGATCGGATCAAGGCGCCGGCGACATATTGCCCGACGCCCGACAAGACGCCCGACAGTCGCCGTGCCACCATGACCGAAAAACGTAAGCCGAAAACGCATCGAGCAGGCGCGGCCAGCTTCGTGGACGCCCTGCTCGATATCTCAGCACCGCCGCTGAACCATCAGCGGCGCGGATGCCAGGTAACTTACTTGATCTTGCCCATCTCCGTGAGCACCGCATTCGCCGTCTTGAAGGCTTCGAGACCCGACGGGATGCCGCAATAGACGGTGGCGTGCAGCAGGATTTCCTTGATCTCGTCCACGGTCACGCCGTTGGTGATCGCGCCCTTGACATGCAACTTGAGCTCGGCCGGCTTGTTGAGCGCCGTCAGCATCGCGAGATTGATGATGCTGCGCGTCTTGCGATCAAGGCCCGGCCGGTTCCAGGCATAACCCCAGCACCATTCGGTGGTGATGTGCTGGAAGGTCATCATGAAATCGTTGGCGGATTCCATCGACTTGTCGACGTACTCCGCACCGAGGACCTCGCGACGAGCGGACAGGCCGATGTCGAAAAGTCCGCCGAGGGTGACCGTCTGATTGTAGCTCATGTCAATACCATTGCTGTTGGTGGGTGAGAGAGGGGGTTCGCGTGAGAGCGGTCATATACCGAGATAGGCAGCCCTGACAGCGGTATTCTGATTGAGTTCGGCGGAAGGCCCTTCAAGCGTGATACGGCCGCTTTCAAGCACGTAGCCGCGCGTCGCGACATCGAGCGCAAGACTGACGTTCTGCTCTACCAGGAGAATCGAAGTACCGCGCCGATGAATCTCCACGAAGGCATCGTGCATCTCCTCGACAACCTTCGGGGCAAGACCGTGGCTCGGCTCGTCCAGCAGCAACAGCTTCGGCTTCAACATCAGCGCGCGGCCGACCGCGACCATCTGCTGCTCGCCACCAGACAACGTGCCGGCCAATTGTTGACGCCGTTCCAGCAAGCGCGGAAACAATGTGAAGACGTCCTGCATCCGCGCCGGAAGATCAGACGCGGTTCGCGCCGTGAACCCGCCGAGCAGCAGGTTTTCCTCGACCGTCATGTCAGGGAAGACCTGGCGGCCCTCCGGAACGTGCGCGATGCCAAGCGCCGGAACCTGATGCGCCGCGCGGGTCGACAGATCGGTGCCTGCGAATTGAAGGCTGCCGCTGACGCGTGGCACCTGACGCGATATCGCGCGCAGGATGGTGCTCTTGCCCGCTGTATTGGCACCGATGATGCAGACGAATTCGCCTTCGAAGACCCTGAGATGAACGCCGTGCAGAACCTCGACCTCGTTATAGCCGGCGTTGAGATTCTCGATGCTGAGCAATGGAGCGACGCTCATGCGCGTTTCTCCATGGATTTGCCGAGATAGGCTTCGACCACCTGCGGATCGTTGGCGACCTGCTGCGGCGTACCGTCCGCTAGCAGCTTACCGAAATTGAGAACGAGAACGCGATCGCAGATCGTCATGATGGCGCGCATGTGATGTTCGACCACCAGCAGCGTGATGCCATCATCGCGCAGCGAGCGGATCAGGTCCATTACCTCCTGCATCTCGACCGGGTTGAGCGCGGCCATCACCTCATCGAGCAACAGCACCTTGGGGCCAGTGCAAAGCGCGCGCGCAAGCTCGACACGCGCCCGCTCCGGAAACGACAGCAGGCCCGCCTGCTGGTGCGCGATCGCCCGCAGCCCGACACGATCCAGGCATTTCAGCGCCTCTTCGCGCGCAGCATCGACATCATGACGTAGTAGTCCGGCGGTCAGCACGTTGTCGAGCACGGAGCTTTCGCCGAACAGCGCGACATTCTGAAACGTCTTGGTCATGCCGCGGCGGGCAACCTTGTGCGGCTTCAGCCCGACCACGGATTCGCCATCGAGCCGGATCGATCCCTTGTCGGGTCGGATCAAACCGACCAGCGTGCTGAAGAACGTGGTCTTGCCCGCACCGTTCGGGCCGATCAGCCCGACGATCTGGCCTTGCGGCACCGAGAAGCTGACATCGGACAACGCTTGCAGGCCACCGAACCGACGTGAGACGCCATGCACCTCGAGAACACTCATCGCGCCGCTCCTCCGGTGAATTTCGCCCGCAGGGATCGGAAGACGGTGACGAAACCGTGCGGGCGCCAGAGAATGACTACGATCAGGATCAGGCCGAAGATGAGTTGCGAGAGCCCGGCGGCGCTCGACGAGAACCATTCGTTCATCAGCTCCTCGAGTGGAATGATGAAGAACGCGCCGAGGATCGGTCCGATCGCGGTGCCTATGCCGCCGAGGATCGCGATCAGCGCGACGCGGATCGAAATGCCGGCGGCGCTGAACACGGTGTCGGGATCGAAGAATACCGCGACCTGCACATAGAGCGTTCCCAGCATGGCCATCAGCGCACCGGAAATCACCGCCGCCTGCAACTTGACGCGCGTGGTATCAATACCGATCACTTCCGCCGCCGACGGATTCTCCTTGATGGCGCGCAGGCGATAGCCCATCGCGCCGCGCTGAATCCATTCGAAGATCAGCGTCGTGATCACGAGCGCGGCGATCGCGATGTAGGTGTGCGGCAGCAGCAGCTTGAACGAATAGTTCGCGAAGCTCGGCGGCGAGAACGGAATCGAGGTGCCACCCGGCCCGCCGGTCAGCGACACCCACACATTGGCGATGACACGCATGACCTCACCGAAGGCGAGCGTCGCCAGCGCGAAGTAGTGCCCCTGAAGTCGCATGGTGGGGATTGCGATGATGAACGCGGCAACACCGCCGAACACGCCGCCGGCCACCATGCCGATCCATGGACTGAGGCCCAGCTTCAGCAGCAGGATCGTCGAAGTATAGGCACCGATACCGAAGAACGCGGCATGGCCGAGTGAGGTCTGATTGGCGAGGCCGCCGATGATATTCCAGGCCTGCGCCATCGCCGCGAACAGCAGCGTGAAGGTCAGTACGCGAATCCAGTAGCCGCGCGGGTCGAGTGCCAGCGGCAGCAAGCACGCAACGACGACGACAATGGCGAAAGCGATCCAGCGCTTCATCGGCTGGCTCCCACGAGACCTTGCGGCCTCACCGCAAGCACCAGGATGAACACCACAAACAGCACCAGATTCTGCAACTGGATCGGAAACACCAGCGCCGACAGCGCCTGGATCACCCCGACCGCGAGACCGCCGGCCACCGCGCCGGCGACGCTGCCGAGGCCGCCCAGCACGACGACGGTGAACATCAGCACGACGTATTGACCGCCGACGCCGGGATATACCGTGACATAAGGCATGATCACCGCGCCGCCGAAGGCCGTGAGTCCGACGCCGAGCGCGAAAGCAATCCGATACATCAGCGCCGAATCGATGCCCATCAGTTGCGCTGCGCCGGGGTTCTGCGCGGTCGCTCGCATGGCACGGCCAAACCAGCTCGTGCGCATGAACCACCACAGCGCCACGCCGCAAGCGAGCGACATCGCGAACGCAATCAGATACGGCACGCTGACGAATAACGGACCCAGCGATAGCGAGATGGTCTGATACCACGTCGTGACCGACCGGAACTGCGAGCCGAACGCCAGCAGCGCGCTGTTCTCGATGACGATCAGCAGGCCGACGGTAAGGAATATCTGCGCCACCGAGGGCGCTTTCAGCACACGCGAGATCAGTTGTCCCTGCACGAACCAGCCGATGACGAACGCCACAGCGAAGGACAGTGGCGCCGCCAGCACCGGATCGAGCCCGAGGAAAGCCCACGCGAACCATGCGACGAGCATGCCGACCATCAAAAATTCCGCTTGCGCGAAATTGATGATTCCCATCACGCCATAGACCAGCGTGAGGCCGATAGAGATCACGGCGTAGACGCCGCCAATCAACAGCCCGTCGATAACAGCCTGAATGAACGCCACTGGAAACTTTCGCTCAGCGGATCACGATTTCCAGATCGCCTTCGCTTTGGCGACGTCGCTCGGCCACACCGTGACGAGTTCCTTGTTGCGCCACTGCACCATCACCGGCACCGAAAGCACGTTGAGGCCGGTGTTATCGAACTGCACGGCGCCGCCGGTCATCGTCTTGGCCCAGCCCTCGGAGAATTTTGCACCACGCAGGGCCGCGCTGACGTCTTCGGGCTTGGCGGACTTCGCCTTCTCGATCGCCTGCACCAGCACATCCAACGCCACCGCGTGCTCTTGCGCCTCATGCACCATGAAGTAGCCGAAGCGCTTGCGGAACCGTTCGGTGAACTCGGGCGCGAGGTCGTAATTCGACGTGTTGACCGAGAGCACGTTCTCGGCGAACTCGCCGAGCCCCTTCTCGAAATCGGGAATGACGTAGCCGGCCGCGCCGCCGATCGCCGGAATATCGATCTTCTGCTGACGCATCGTGCGGATGATGAGCAGGCTGTCGTTGAGATACGACACCGGGAAGACAGCTTGCGCGCCCGATGCGCGGAGCTTGTTGATCAGCGGTGTCGTGTCGGTGATGCCGAGCGGATACGCATCATCCATCACCACCTCGACATTAGCGGCCTGTGCGCCTGCGCGCAGACCCTTCGCCTGCGCCGAGCCATAGGCGGTGTCTTCGTACATAATTGCGATCTTGCTGATCTTGGCGCCCGCAGCTTCGGCGATGGCCTTGGTGTAATCGAACTGCGCCTTGCCGATCACGGATGCCTTCGGCACCACCTGGAAGATGCTCTTGTAACCGCGACCGGTGATCTGGTCGGCGAACGACATCGTCAGCAGCGGAATGTCACGGCGCTCGGTGACCTCGGAAATCGCCAGCGTCAGCGAGGACGCGAACGCGCCAAGGATGGCCGTGACGTCGTTTTGGGTAATCAGCCGTTGCGCGACGGTGCCGGCCGTCGTCGGTGTCGAGGTCGCATCGGCGACGATCAGATTGATCTTCGCGCCGCCCAGCGCCTTGATGCCACCGGCCGCGTTAATCTCGTCCGCGACCAGTTCGATACCATTGCGCGAATTGATGCCGAACTGCGCGTTGGCGCCCGATAACGGCATGATCACGCCGACATTCACCGTCTTCCCCTGCGCGAAGGCCGGGCGCAGCACCATCGGCGCCGCCAGCAGCGAAGCCGTGCCGGCAAGCAGGGTGCGACGATTGAGTCCGACAGACAGCGTCGTGGATTTCTTCGGCATGAACGTTCTCCCCCTTTTGGCCGTGCTAGCTTGGCGGTGAACTTCGTCATAAAACGCCTGCTCAGTCAAGCTGATTGACAGATTGTCTGACAATATGCTCATTGGGTGCCATGAAGAGAGCCGACTCCGATCTCAATGTCGCGCGCGAAGCCACCAGTCTACGCCTCCTGGTCGAAAAGCGACTGCGAACCGCGATCGGCGACGGGACTTTCAAGCCGGGACAGCGCCTGATCGAACGCGAGTTATGCGAGCAGACCGGCGTTGGCCGCACCTCGATCCGTGAGGCGTTGCGTCAACTCGAAGCCGAAGGACTGGTCGATACGGTGCCGCACCGTGGGCCCGTGGTCAGCACCATTACCGCCGACGAGGCTGAGCAGCTCTACGAATTGCGGGCGATGCTCGAAGGCTTCGCCGGCCGCGAATGCGCGCGAAAGCGCGACCCGCAGATTCTCGCCCGGCTGCACAGGCAATTCGAGATCATGGGACAAGTGGCGCGGCAGGATGATCGCAGCGATCTTCTCGCGGCGAAAACGGAATTCTATGCCGCCATGCTCGAAGGCTGCGGCAACGTTTTCGTCCAGCGCTTTCTCAACATGCTGCTCAATCGCGTCACGTTGCTGCGCATGACATCGATGACGCAGAAGAATCGGATCGATCACAGCCTGAAGGAGATCGAGACGATTCTCGTCGCGATCGAAACCGGCGACGTGGATGGCGCCGAGCGGGCTTGCGTTCAGCACATCCACAATGCCGCAGCTATCGCGGTCGCGGCGCTTCGCAAGAATGAAGCAACGGCCGCAAATGAATCGAAGATCAGGTAAGGAGTTTCCCGTGTCGCAATCGAACCCCATCGTCCCGCCGGCGAAAGTCGTCGTGATCGGCCTCGGCAACATGGGCCAGCCGATGGCCGCGTGCCTGAGCCGCGCCGGCTATCAGGTCGTCGGCTTCGATACTTCCAGCGACGCGCGCGCGAAGTTCAGCGCCGCCGGCGGCACGGCGGCGGCGACCGTCACGGAAGCCGTATCAGGCGCGACCGCCGTCATTACGCTATTGCCTGACGGCAAGATCGTCCGCACGGCGGTCGAAGAGCTCAAGCAGCATCTCGCACCGGGCACCGTGTTGATCGATATGAGTTCGTCCGCGCCGGTCGGCACCAAAGCGCTCGGCGAAGAACTGATTGCGACTGGCTTCGCATTCATCGATGCACCGGTGTCGGGCGGCGTCAAGCGCGCCATCGACGGCACGTTGGCGATCATGGCGGGCGGCGACAATGCAACCATCGACAGGGCCGAGCCCGTTTTGAATGCCATGGGCAAGTCGGTTTTCCGCACCGGTCCGCTCGGCTCCGGCCATGCCGCGAAGGCGCTCAACAACTACGTCTCCGCGGCTGGCCTCGCTGCCGCCGTCGAAGCAGTTGCGATCGGTGGACGCTTCGGCATCGATCCGAATACGCTGGTGGATGTGTTCAACGCCTCCACCGGCCGCAACAACTCGACGGAAAACAAGATCAAGCAGTTCGTGATTCCGGAATCCTTCACCTCCGGTTTCTCGCTGGCACTGATGGCGAAGGACATCCGCACCGCCGACGAACTCGCCCACCAGATCGGCGTGATTGCGCCGCTGGCGGACGAAGTCGCCTCGCTCTGGGACGGCGCGCTGAAGGAACTCGGCAACGCCGCCGATCACACCGAGATCGGCCGTTACCTCACCGCCAAGCGCTGATCGCATCGCGATGAGCGCGGTCATCGAGACGTTGCGCGAACGGCTGACGGCGGCAGTCGCCGCGCCGGAGGTGGCATCCTTTGCGCGCGGGCTGAACCTGGTCATTCGTTTCGGCACCGATGCGCAAGCCATCGATGTCGCGTTCACGCCTGACCGCATCGCCGTCGCACCAACATCCGGAGCGGCGGCCATTTCGCTGATCGCAGATGATGCTGCGTGGCAACTCGCGCTGCACGCCATGCCGCCGCCGACCTATCATTCCTTCTCGTCGATCCAGTTGCGCAATCCGCGCTTCACCGTATCCGGCGATCCGCTTTCCATAGCTCAGGCGCGCGCCTGTCTTGAGGCGATCTTCGCGCATCTCAACGGCGACGACGGCGACGCCTCTCAAATCGAACTGCATCGGCTGCACGGCCGCTACAGCCGCGTGCGCGCCGCGAACGGTCAAACTTGCGATATCTTTAGCGAAAGCGCCGGCGATGGCGCACCTGTGCTCTGCCTGCATACAGCTGGCGCAGACACCCGCCAGTTTCACGGCGTGATGTGCGATGCCGGTCTCGGGCGCGACTGGTGCATGATCGGCTTCGACATGCCGTCGCATGGCCGCTCGATGCCGCCGTTTGGCTGGGACGGCGGCATCTACCAACTCGATCAAGCCGCCTATCTCAACTGGTGCGCGAGCTTCATCGAACAGGTGATCGGCGAGCCGGCCGTCGTCATGGGATGCTCGATGGGTGCGGGCATCGCACTGACACTCGCAGCGGAGCGCCCCGATCTGGTACGCGGCGTGGTCGCGCTGGAAGCGCCGCTGCGACCGCGCGGGCGGCGCAATCCGTTCCTCACCCATGCAAAGGTCAACGGCGGATGGCATTCGGCAGCCTATGTGCGTGGCCTGATGAGCCCGAGCAGCCCCGCGGAAGATCGCCGGCGCGCCGCGCACATCTATGCGCAGGGCGCGCCCGGCATCTATGACGGCGATCTGGTGTTCTATTCGGATGAATTCGACGGCGAAGCCATCGCAAAACGTATCGACGGCGACAAGATTCCGGTCACGCTGCTGATCGGGCACTACGATTTTTCGGCCACCGTCGCCGACGCGCATGCGCTGTGCGGCTGGATCAAGGGTGCGACCGTGGTGGAGATGCCGGAACTCGGCCACTTTCCGATGACGGAAAATCCGCCGGTATTGCTCAACTACCTGCGGCCGGTGATGGCAACATTGTCAGCACACATACGCCGCTAGAGCCTCTTCCGGTTGAACCAACCCAAAGCAAACGCTGTCATGCCCGGCCTTGTGCCGGGCATCCACGTCTTAACTGCCACTTAGTCAGAAGAACGTGAATGGCTGGGACGAGCCCGGCCATGACGAGTCTTCGGTTCCGTCAAATGGAAACGGCCCTAGCCGATCGCTGACGTATACAGCGACGGATCGAAATACTTCGCCGCCGGCGTGAAATCCTTGACGTTGGCGTTGGTCATGAAGAAGTCCGTCACCTGCTGCAACCACTTGGTGACAGTGCCGTCGGCATAGAGTTTCTTCCACTCCTGCGACGTGAACATCTTCTGTGCCTTGAACGACTCCTCGATGTCCGACATCGGTGTCTGGCTGTAGTGGTTCTTTTGCAGCGCCTTCAACGCTTCCGCACTGTTGGCGATGAAGTAATCGTTGGTCTCGGCCCAGCCCTTGATCAGCTTCGACAGCGTCTCCTTGTTGCCGTCGAAATAATCGTTGCGCGCGGCCCAGCCGCCGACGATTGCCGCCTGCGGATAGTAGGCGGACGCGTCCGCCAGCTTCACCGCGCCCGGCACCTTGTCGCGCACCGAGACGTTGAACGGCACCCATAGCGCCACCGCCGGCACCGCGCCAGAAATGAACGACGTCACCGCCGCCGGCATCGCCTGGTTGAGCAGTTCGACCTCGGACGGTTTCACATTATTGGCGCGCAGCGCGGTGTCGAGAAACACATGCGCGGTGGTGCCGGTCGTCGTCGCGATCCGCTTGCCCTTGAGGTCGGCGAAAGTCTTGATGCCCTGATCGCCACGCACCCACAGTTGCGCAGTCGCGACCTCGACGTCGTTGATGAGAAATACCTTACCCTGCCCGCGCGCCGGGAAGTTCGACAGCACCGCGCCGGTCGCGAGCACATCGAGGCTACCGCCGACCAGCGCCTGGAAAATCTCCAGCCCGGTGTTGAACTGGCGCAGTTCGAGATCGATCCCCTGCTTGGCGAACGATCCGCGATCGATGCCGGTCCAGATCTGCCCGTCAACCGCCACCGTATGCAGGTAACCGGCGCGCACCTTGGTCTTGGCCTGCGCGATTGCAGGAGCCGCGAGTGTGGCGCTCAGGGCCACGCCTGCCGTCGTCGTCAGAAATTCACGCCTGTTCATGCCTTCCTCCCTCTCTTTGTTATTCCGAAAAAGACGACTGCGCCTGCTGCGCGCGATATTCGCTCATCACCAGTTCGCGAATGTAGCTGCGCAGCTGGCCGAATTCCGGCCGCTCGTGAATCGATTCATCGCGCGGATAGGGAAACGGCACCTCGATGATTTCCTTGATCCGCGCCGGCCGCGCGGTGACCACGACGATGCGCGAGGCGAGATAGATCGCTTCTTCCACCGAATGGGTGATCAGCATCACCGTCTTGCCTTCGGCCGCCAGCACTTGCAGCAGCAGGTTCTGCATGTTGGCGCGCGTCTGCGCATCCAGCGCGCCGAACGGCTCATCCATCAAAAGGAATTGCGGCTTCACTGCGTAGGCGCGCGCGATCGCCAGCCGCTGCCGCATGCCGCCCGACAGATGTTTCGGAAACGAGTTGGCGAAATCCGACAGGCCCATCAACGACAAATAATGATCGCAGATCGCCTCGCGCTCGCTCGGCGCGACGCGATTGGCGCGCAGCGTCAATCCGAAGGCGATGTTCTGACGGACCGTGAGCCACGGGAATACACCATACTCCTGAAAGATCACGCCGCGTTCGGGACCGGGCCCGTTGACCGGTGCGTTGTCGAACAGCACGCGCCCGCCGGTCGGCTTCTGAAAGCCGGCCAGCATGTTCATCATCGTGGTCTTGCCGCAGCCGGACGGGCCTATCACCGCGATGAAATCGCCGTCGTTGATGGAATAATTCACGTCATCGACGATCTGCAATTCACCCTTCGGCGTGTCGAAGGCCAGCGAGACGTGCTCGAATTGTGCGCGAGCTCTTTTATTGGATTCACTCGTCATGCGACCGCACGCTCCTGCCAGACCAGAAGGCGCTTGCTGATCATGCGCAGGATCATGTCCATGACCAACGCGACGAAACCGATGCAGATGATGCCGACATAGATGACGTCGAGCAGGAAGTAGGTCGAGGCGTTCTGGATCAGCGCGCCGAGGCCACGTTGCGCGGCGATCAGTTCGGACGCCACCAGCGTTGCCCACGCAACCCCGAGCGCGACCCGCAGCGCAGTGAGAATGTGCGGCACGGTGAGCGGGATGATGACCTTGCGGAAAATTTCCAACTCGCTGGCGCCAAGCGTCTGCGCGACGCGAATGTACAGCGGTGTGATCTGCGACACGCCCTCATACATCACGATGACGCCCGAGAAGAACGCCGCATAGAACAGCACCACCAACTTGGCCATCTCGTCGACGCCAAAATAGACGATCACCAGCGGGATCAACGCGATCGGCGGCAGCGCGCGGAAGAAATTGATCATCGGATCGGCCAGCGTCCGCGCCGGGCGATACCAGCCGAGCAGGAAGCCGACCGGTACGGCGGCGGCGATGCCGAGCAGCACGCCGAGCGTCACGCGCTGCGTCGACGCCCAGACGTCGACCAGCAAGCCCTCGTGCAGCAGCAGTTCGACGAATTTCATCGCCACCGCATGCGGGGCGGGGATCAGCGACGGATTGACGATGCCGCTTAGGCGCACGGCGTACCAAAGCGCGATCGCGCCGAGCCACGGAATGGCTCCGAGCAGAAATCGCTTCACGCCGTCCGCCTTCATCCGCAGCCGCTCCGCCGGTTGCTCTTTCGCCAAGTTGTATTATAGATAATACAAGCGTACAAGAGACGAGAGATCGCGCGCCGTGTCAAGGTGTCCCTCATGACCAGTTCCGTGGCGATCCGCAGCCTTCGCGCCTTTTGCTATCGCTATCCGCTGCAAACGCCGGTCGAGACGTCGTTCGGCCGCATGCTGGATCGCCCCGCGGTATTCATCCGGGTCGAGGATGAGGACGGTCACGTCGGCTGGGGCGAAGCGTGGTCGAATTTTCCTTCCGTCGGCGCGGAACACCGCGCGCGCATCGTCAACGAGATCATCGCACCGGCGACGATTGGTTTCGCTGCAAACGCGCCGCATGATTTGTTCGATCATCTCACCCGTAAATTCGCAGTGCTCGCCTTGCAGACCGGCGAACATGGCCCCTTCGCGCAATGCATCGCCGGCGTCGATATCGCGATGTGGGACCTTGTCGCGCAACGGCAAGCGCTACCGCTGTGGCGGCTGCTCGACGGCGAGGCGCCGCGCATCAAGGTCTACGCCAGCGGCATCAATCCCACCGGCGCGGCGCAGACTGCGGAAGCCGCGCTACGCGCCGGTCATCGCGCGCTGAAATTGAAAATTGGCTTCGGCGCGGAGCGCGACATTGCCAACCTCACCGCGTTACGCACGCTGGCCGGCGACGGACTGCTCGCCGCCGACGCCAATCAGGGCTGGTCGCTGGAACAGGCGCTCGCCTTCGCGCCCGAACTCGATCGATTTGCGCTCGGCTGGCTGGAAGAACCGCTGCGCGTGGATCAGCCGTGGCCGGCGTGGCTTGAGTTGAAGACGCGTATCCGCACGCCGCTAGCCGGCGGCGAGAACCTCGCCAGCGAGACGGCATTCGTCGATGCCTTCACGGCCGGCGTGCTCGACGTGATCCAGCCCGACATCGCCAAGTGGGGCGGCTTCTCGCAATGCGTTTCAGTCGGTCGCGCGGCGCGCGGCGCCGGCAAAACATTCTGCCCGCATTATCTCGGCGGCGGCATCGGTCTGTTGGCTTCGGCGCACCTGCTCGCCGCGGTCGGCGGCGACGGCTTGCTCGAGGTCGACTTCAATCCGAACCCGTTGCGCGATGCGCTGTGCGGCCCTGTCGGCGATGTCCGCGACGGGCATATCACCTTGACCGACGGGCCAGGACTCGGGTTCACGCCCGACCTCGCAGCATTCGAAGCCTATCGGACAGCCTGAGCCATGGCCGCATCCACCACCACGAAGGGTTACGATTACATCATCGTCGGCGCGGGCTCCGCCGGCTGCATCGTCGCCAACCGATTATCGAAAGACCCTGCCTGCCGTGTGCTGTTGCTGGAGGCTGGCGGATCGGATCGCAATTTCTGGATCAAGCTGCCGGTCGGCTATTATCGCTCGATCTTCGACGATCGTTTCTCGCGGCTGTTCAAGACCGAACCGAACGAGAGGCTCGGCGGCCGCGTCATCGACTGGCCGCGCGGCCGCGTCATCGGCGGCTCGTCGTCGATCAACGGCCTGATCTTCATCCGCGGCCAGCACGAGGACTTCGACGACTGGGAAAAACTCGGCGCGACCGGCTGGAGCTATCGCGACACCCTTCCCTATTTCCGGCGTTATGAGCGTTATCGCGGCGGTGATAGTCAATATCACGGCGCGCTCGGCGAATTCGACGTCTCCGACCTGCGCGTCGCCAATCCGGCGTCCGCCGCGTGGGTGAAGGCCGGCATGGAGTACGGCCTGCCGTTCAACGCGGATTTCAACGGCGCAAGCACGTTCGGCGTCGGCAGCTATCAACTCGGCATCGGGTCGCGCTGGCGCAGTAGCTCGGCGTCCGCGTTCCTGCATCCGGTGGCGGATCGGCCGAACCTGACCATTATTTCCAATGCGCAAGCCAGGCGCGTGACGTTTTCCAGCAGCACCGCGACCGGCATCGAATGGATCTCGAGTGGCGAGACGCATCGCGCGACCGCCGACCGCGAGGTGATCCTGTGCGCCGGCACGCTGCAATCGCCGCAGTTGCTGCAACTCTCGGGCATCGGCCCCGCTGATCTGCTCCGCTCGCTCGATATTCCGGTGATCGTCGATGCGCCGGAGGTCGGCCGCAATCTGCAAGACCACTATCAGGCGCGCGTCATCGTGCGGCTGAAGCAGCCGATCTCCTTGAACGATCAGGTTCGCAACCCGATCGAACTGGCGAAGATTGGTTTGCAATGGGCGCTGCGGGGCAGCGGCCCGCTCACCGCCGGCGCCGGTCAGGTCGGCGGCGCCGCTTGCACGCAATACGCCATCGGCGGACGGCCCGACGTGCAGTTCAACGTCATGCCGCTGTCGGTCGATCGTCCCGGCGAGCCGCTGCATCGCTATTCCGGCTTCACCGCCTCGGTATGGCAGTGCCACGCCGAATCGCGCGGGCATCTCGCGATCAGCTCCACCGATCCGTTCGCCGCGCCGGTCATCCGAGCGAATTACTTCGACGCGGACATCGATCGCAAGACGCTTATCGCCGGAATGAAAATCCTGCGCGAGATATTCCAGCAACCGTCGTTCCGTTCGCTGTGGGATATCGAAATCAAACCGGGGCCCGATGCAGAGAGCGACGACGCGCTCTGGGAATTCGCGCGGAGCACTGGCGGCACGGTGTTTCATCAGGTCGGCACCTGCCGCATGGGCAGCGATGACGGCGCGGTGGTCGATCCGCAATTGCGCGTCAACGGCGTTTCGCGGTTGCGCGTCATCGACGCCTCGGTGATGCCGCTCATCACCTCGGCCAACACCAACGCCACCAGCCTGATGATCGGCGAGAAGGGAGCCGCGTCGGTTCTCTCCCCTGCCAACGGATCGGCGGACGCATCATGATCCTGGACGCGGAAAGCCATATTCCGAAGTACGCGCAGATCGCCGAGACGCTGCGGCAGCGTATCGCGCGCGGGATGTGGCCGTACGGGTCGCGGCTTCCCGGCAACGAGATGTTAGCGGCGGAGTTCAGCGTCTCCCGCGTCACCATCCGGCAAGCCGTTGAGCTATTGACCCGCGAAGGCATTCTCGAAGCGCAGCAGGGGCGCGGCACCTTCATCACCGGCGGCGTGTCGCAGGATCGCTGGCTGCGGGTGGAGACGACGCTTACCGACCTCGCGAAAGTCTACCGGACGACCTCGCCGAAGATCATCAACATCTCGGAAACGCGCTGCGAAGCGCCGCTGCGTCCGGAAGACGGCACGCCGGCGACGAACTACGTGTTCATGCGCCGCGTCCACTCGCGCAAGCGCCAGCCTTATTGCGTGATTTCGATCTATCTCGACGAGACGATTTTCCGCAAAGCGCCGAAGCGGTTTCGCGGCGAGACGGTAATTCCGATCCTGATGGAGATGCCCGGCCATCCGATTGCCACCGCACGGCAGCGCCTGACCATCGGCACCGCCGATCTCGAAGTCTCGCGGCTGTTGCGCATCCCGCTCAATTCGCCGGTGGCGGAGGTGCGCCGTGTCTTCACCGACCGCGACGGCACCGTAATCTATCTCGGCGAGGTCACCTATCGCGGCGACTTCATCAGCATCGACATGGACCTGCGGCCGTAGATCGCGATGCATTGAATCTGATCCGTCATGCCCGGCTTTATGCCGGGCACGTCATTGCCGGGCTTGACCCGGCAATCCATCATTTTTTGAAGAGGATGGATGCGCGGATCAAGTCCGCGCATGACGACGGGTATTTCCATCAGAAACAGAAACTTCCAACAGCCGACACCCCAACGGATGCCGACCGACAACCTTTGCGGACTGCGCCAAACCCGGCTGCGGCATGACAGCGCAAGCCGCGCACTTCCCGTCAAAAGTCCAATTATCCCCCGAATATGTCTATTCCTGTCCCTCCGAGCCGTGGCTAGCGTTTGGGTCGGCCGATGAAGCGACGAACAACAGTCGCACGGCAGGTCGCCAACGCGCCGTGTGAGCGGCGCCCACCGTGGGAGGAGATTCCATGACGAACACAAGCCGCAGGCGTGCGCTGAAGACGCTGAGCCTGTCCGCCATCCTGCTCTGCACCACCGCCGGCTTTTCCGCGATTGCGCAGGAGCGCACCTCGGTGAAGATCGGTTATGTCGTGTCGAAGACCGGCCCCAATGCCGGCGGCGCCGGCATCACCACCATTCCCAACTACGTGTTGTGGGCCAAGGAAGTGAAGGACGCCGGCGGCCTCGAACTGCCGGACGGCAAGCGCCTGCCGATCGAGGTGATCGAATACGACGACCGCTCCTCCGCCGAGGAAGTCGTGCGCGCCACCGAACGCCTCGCCACCCAGGACAAGGTGGACTTCATTCTCGCGCCGTGGGGCACCGGATTCAATCTCGCGGTCGCGCCGCTGTTCGACCGCTTCGGCTATCCGCAGCTCGCGGTCTCCGCCGTTACCGACAAGGCACCGCAATTCGTCAAGCGCTGGAAGAAGAGTTTCTGGATGCTCGGCGGCGGCCACGATTACACCGAGGCGCTGGCGGGCGTGCTGACCAAGGCGAAGGCCGCAGGCACCATCAACGGCAAGGTCGCGATGATATCGGTGGCCGACGGCTTCGGCATCGATCTCGTTACCGCCGCGCGGCCGTCGTTCAAGAAAGCCGGGCTCGAAGTCACCTACGACGTCACCTATCCGGCCGGCACCACCGACTTCACGCCGATGATCAACGAAGCCGCCAAGGGCGGCGCCGATACCTTCGTTGCGTTCTCCTATCCGCCGGAAACCTTCGCCATCACCCAGCAAGCGCAGGTGGCGAAGTTCAATCCCAAGGTGATGTATCTCGGCGTCGGCACCGGCTTCCCGGTCTACGGCAAGAACAACGGGCCGAACGCCGAAGGCATCATGAGCTTAGGTGGCATCGATCCGAAGAACGAGGCGAACGCCGCCTATCGCAAGCGCCACGAAGAAGTCACCGGCAAGGCGCCGGACCTGTGGGGCAGCGTGATCACCTACGCCAGCCTGCAAATGTTGCAGGAAGCGATCAAGCGCAAGGGACTGGATCGCGAGGCGGTGTCGAAGGAATTGTCCACCGGCAGCTTCAAGACGGTGCTCGGCGACACCAAAATGGAAGACAACCAGCTTCGCACGCTGTGGTTCGGCGGCCAGTGGCAGAACGGCCAGTTCGTCGCCATCGCGCCGGTCGATCGGCCGGGCGCGGCGAAGCCGGTGCTGCCGAAACCCGCCTGGCAGGCGAAGTAACGCTAAGCGACCACGCGCGCGATGTTCGTCACCACGCTGATCGCGGGCCTCGTGCTCGGTGGGACCTACGCCCTGGTGGCGATGGGTCTCACCCTGCAATACGGCATCTCCCGCATCATGAATCTCGCTTACGGCGAGACGATCATCGCCGCGTCGTTTCTGGCCTATGCGTTGAGCAGTTCGTTCAACATCAATCCGCTCGTCAGCCTCGTGTTCGCCGCGCCGCTCGGCTTTATCTTCAGCTACCTGATCTACGGCCTGATGCTCCGGCCGCTGGTGGCGCGCTCGAAAACGGCGATGGCGCTGGAGATCGATTCTATCCTCGCCACCTTCGGCCTGCTGTTCGTCATCCAGGGCGTGATGCTGGTGATGTTCGGCGGCAATTACATCAGCTACACCTACATGAATTTCGGCGTCGACATTTTTGGCGCAAGCGTCGCCGCCAATCGGCTGCTGGCCTTGGTGCTGGCGCTCGCGATCGGCGGCGGGCTGTATCTCTTGCTGACCCGCACGCTGTGGGGCACCGCGCTGCGTGCCGTCGCGGTGGCGCCGTCATCCGCACCGCTGGTCGGCATCGACGCCAATCGCGCGGTGCGGCTTGCCTTTGCGCTGGGCGGCGCGCTTGCCGCGTGCGGCGGCGTCGTCATCTCGATGTACCAGACCTTCACCGCCACCACCGGCGTCGTCTTCACCATGAAGGCGCTGATCGTCGTCATCATGGGCGGCGTCGGCAATCTGCTCGGCGCGCTCAGCGCCGGGCTGATCCTCGGCTTGGTCGAGACGTTCGTGGCGACGTACGTCAGCCCCGGCCTGACATTGGCCGCCGTCTATCTGATCTTTCTCGGTATCCTGTTGTGGCGGCCGTCCGGCCTGTTCGGAAAGGCGCGGCGATGAAACCGATCGCAACCGCTGCCGCATTGATCGCGCTGGTCGCCGCGCTTGCCGCCGCGCCATTTGTCCTCGACGCTTACGGGCTCGGCCTTATGATGGGCCTTGCCGGTTACGTCACGCTCGCCACCGCATGGGCGCTGTTCTCCGGGCCGACCGGTTATGTTTCGCTGGCGACGGTGGCCTTCGTCGGCATCGGCGCTTACTGCGTCGCGGCGCTCAGCGAAGTGCTACCCTACCCGCTGGTGCTGTTGGTCGCCGCCGGCATCGGCCTCGCGGTCGCGCTGGTCGTCGGGCTGTCGACGCTGCGGCTCTCCGGCGTCTACTTCGTGATCTTCACCTTCGGCCTTGCGGAGTTGATCCGCCAGCTCGTCACCTTCTACGAGATCAACGTCACCGGCACCTTGGGCCGCTATATCTTCCTCGGCATCACGCCGGAACAGATCTACTGGCAATTGCTGGCGCTCGGCGTCATCACCATGCTGTTGCGCTGGTGGATCGGCCGCTCGCGCACCGGGCTGGCGCTGAAAGTCATCGGCGATGACGAGGTGGTGGCTTCCCATGTCGGCATCGACATTGCCCGCACCAAGCTGGCGCTGTTCGCCATCAGCGCAACGATCATGACCTTGGTGGGCGCGATCCAGGCGCCGCGCTGGACTTACGTCGAGCCCGCCATCGTCTTCAATCCCACGGTCTCGTTCCTCACCCTGATCATGGCGCTGCTCGGCGGCGCGACGCGGCTCTGGGGCCCGCTGCTCGGCGCCGTGCCGCTGTTCCTGCTGTTCGAATGGCTGTCGGCGAATTTCCCCAACCACTATTCGATCCTGCTCGGGCTGCTGTTCATCCTCATCGTGTTCGCACTGCCCAAGGGCGTGCTGTCGTTCATCGAATGGATGTGGCGCAAGGCCCGCAGCACCGATGACAGCGGAGCGCGCACATGACGGCGCTGCTCGACATCGCCGGCCTGACGCGACGCTTCGGCGGGCTCGTCGCCGTCAACGGCGTCTCGTTCACCGTCGCGCGCGGCGAGGTGGTCGGCCTGCTCGGGCCGAACGGCTCCGGCAAGACCACCGTGCTCAACATGATCTCCGGCAGCCTGAAGCCGAGCAACGGCGATATCCGGCTCAACGGCGAAAAGGTATCGGGATGGCCCGCGCACCGTATCGCCCGCAAGGGCATCGCGCGCACGTTCCAACTCGTGCGCATCCTCCCGTCACTGAGCGTCGCCGAGAACATCGTCACCGCACTTGCGTTCCGCCGCGCGCCACTGTGGGGCGCGGCGGCCGATACCGCCGCCCGCGACCTGCTGGCGAAAGTCGGGCTCGGCGGGCGCGGCGACGAGCGCGCCGAAAATCTCACCTATATCGATCAGAAGCGGATGGAATTGGCGCGCGCACTGGCCGCCGATCCCCAACTGCTGCTGCTCGACGAATGGCTCGCCGGCCTCAATCCGACTGAGTTGCGCGTTGGCATCGACCTCATCGCCTCGCTGCGCGACAGCGGCATCACCATCGTGTTGGTGGAGCACGTGATGGAAGCGGTGCGTGCGCTGTGCGGCCGCTGCATCGTCATGACCGCCGGCAGCAAGATCGCCGACGGCGCCACAGCCGACGTGTTGCGCGACCCACAAGTGATCCGCGCCTACCTCGGAGCCAGCCATGCTTGAGGTGCGCAATCTCTCGGTGCGTTACGGCAAGCACGCGGCGTTGCACGACGTCGCGCTCTCGGTCACGGAAGGTGAAACCGTCGTCATTCTCGGCGCCAACGGCGCGGGCAAGTCGTCGCTGTTGCGTGCCATCGCCGGCCTCGTCACGCCGGAGCCCGGCGGCGAGGTCAAACTCGACGGCCGCTCGCTGAATGCAACGCCTGCGCATCTGGTGCTGGAAGCCGGCATCGCACTGGTGCCGGAAGGGCGCGGCATCTTCGCTGATCTCTCGGTAATCGAGAACCTACGGCTCGGTGCTTATGCGCAGCGCGCGCGCAAGACCGCGACGGAAAATCTCGCGCGCGTGTTCGACATCTTCCCGCGCCTGCGCGAACGGCAACGCCAGACCGTCGCCACCATGTCCGGCGGCGAACAGCAGATGGTGGCGATCGGCCGCGCGCTGATGTCGTCGCCACGCCTGTTGATGCTGGACGAGCCGAGCCTCGGCCTCGCGCCGATCCTGGTACACGAATTGTTCGAGGTGCTGGCGCAGGTCCGCAAAAGCGGCGTCAGCCTGTTGATCGTCGAGCAGAACGTGCGCGCCAGCCTCGCGATCGCCGATCGCGGCTATCTACTGGAAGCCGGGCGCATCGTCGGCGAGGGCAGCGCCGCGAGCCTGATCGACGATCCGGCGGTGCAACGCGCTTTTCTCGGAACAAGTTCGAATGTGTAAGGAATGGAGACGACCATGAGCGTATTGGGATTGATGATCGGTGGCGAAGAGCGGGCCGCATCGAACGGAGGAACCTTCGAGCGGCGCAATCCAATCTCCAGCGAGGTTGCGACCACGGCCGCGGCGGCCACCACAGATGATGCGATTGCCGCCGTCGATGCGGCCGCGGCGGCCTTCGCTTCCTGGTCCATCACCTCGCCGCGCGAGCGCCGCGCCATCCTGTCGAAGGCGGCCGACGTGCTGCAAGCGAAGGCGAACGATTTCGTCGCGGCCATGGGCGCGGAAATCGGCGCGACCGCCGGCTGGGCGATGTTCAATGTCGGCCTCGCATCCGACATGCTGCGCGAAGCGGCGGCGCTGACCACGCAGATCGCCGGCGAGGTGATCCCATCGAACCGGCCCGGTTCGATGGCGATGGCGGTGCGTCAGCCCGCCGGCGTGGTGCTGTCAATTGCGCCATGGAATGCGCCGGTCATTCTCGGCGTACGCTCGCTGGCGACGCCGCTCGCCTGCGGCAATACCGTGGTGATGAAGACCTCGGAAATCTGCCCGCGTACCCATCGCCTGATCGTCGAGGCGCTCAACGAAGCCGGGCTGCCGAAAGGCGTGCTCAACGCCGTCTCCAACGCGCCGGAGACCGCCGCCGAGATCGTCGAAACGTTGATCGCGCAACCGGCCGTGCGCCGCGTCAACTTCACCGGGTCGACGCGCGTCGGCCGCATCATCGCCGAATCCGCCGGACATCATTTAAAGCCGGCGCTGATGGAGCTGGGCGGCAAGGCGCCGTTCGTCGTACTCGACGATGCGGACATCGATGCGGCCGTCGCAGCCGCCGCGTTTGGCGCCTACATGAATCAGGGCCAGATCTGCATGTCGACCGAGCGCATCGTGGTCGACGACAAGATCGCCGATGCCTTCGTCGCAAAACTCACCGAGAAGGCCAAGAGCCTGAAGGCGGGCGATCCGATCGCCGGCAAGACGCCGCTCGGCTGCGTGGTCGATCCGACGGCCGCGAACCGTATCGGCCAACTGGTGAAGGACGCCGTCGACAAGGGGGCTGTGATGACAGCGGGCGGCGCGATCAACGGCACCATCGTGCAGGCCACGGTGCTGGACCGCGTACGCAGCTCGATGCGGATCTATGCCGAGGAATCCTTCGGCCCGGTGGTGACGGTGGTCCGCGTCGGCAGCGTCGACGAGGCCGTGCGCGTTGCCAACGATACCGAGTATGGCTTGTCGGCGGCGGTGTTCGGCCGCGACGTCAACCGCGCGCTGGCGGTAGCGCGACGGATCGAATCCGGCATTTGCCACGTCAACGGCCCGACGGTGCACGACGAGGCGCAGATGCCGTTCGGCGGTGTCAAGGCGTCGGGCTATGGCCGCTTCGGCGGCAAGGCCGGCATCGCCGAATTCACCGACCTGCGCTGGATCACCATTCAGGATGGGCCGATCCACTATCCGATCTGAGAGGCTTGGCGTGAAGAAGCTCGACGGCAAGACCTGCATCGTCACCGGTGGCGCGGGAAATCTCGGCTGCGCTACAGCGCGGCTGTTTCTCGACCACGGCGCGCGCGTGCTGCTGGTCGATCGCGACGCCGATGCGCTGGCATGCGCGGCAAATGGCTTGCCGCCGGATCGCGTTGCGACTATCCGCGCCGACGTGGCCGATGCCGGACAGACGCAAGCCTATGTCGATGCCGCTTTGGCGCGCTTCGGCAGAATCGACGTGCTGTTCTCCAACGCCGGCAATTTCGGCGTGGTGGCGCCGATCGCGGACTATCCGGACGATGCGTTCGACAGCGTGATAGCGGTGCATGTGCGTGGCGCCTATCTCGCGGCGAAACATGCGGCGCCGCACATGAACGACGGCGGCGCAATCGTCATCACCTCCAGCGTCGCCGGCACGCGCGGCGACGCCGGCGTTTATGCTTATATTACGGCGAAGCACGCGCAGGTCGGATTGATGCGCTGCCTTGCCAAGGAACTGGCGCCGCGCCGCATCCGCGTCAACACCATCCATCCCGGCCCGATCGACAACGGCTTTCAGCTTGCGGTGGAACAGGGGCTCGGCACCACGCTCGGCGTCGACGGCACGGCATTCTTCAACGACATGATTCCGCTCGGCCGCCACGGCACCGCCGAGGAGATCGCCCGCTCGGTGCTCTACCTCGCGAGCGACGACTCCAGTTTTACCACTGGCACCACGCTGATGGTCGACGGCGGCATGAGCGTGTGACGATGCTTACCGGAACAGCGTGTCGACATAAGCCGCGCCGATGCCGATCTTCTCGTAGTGCTCGCGACACATCGCGATGTAGTTGTGCACGTCGAAATAGCCGTCCGGCTCGCCGGCTTCGTCGAGCCAGATCAACGGCCCCTTGACCTGAAAGAACACCTTCATCGGCTGCTCATGATCGTAAGCCACCAACGTATGTCCCTCGCCCGGCGTCTCGTAGACGAAGTCGCCGGCGGTCGCGGTCCAGTCGTGCTCAAGATAGCCCCACTTGCCGGAAATAGTGTAGGCGAACACCTCATGCGGATGATAATGGCGGTTCACCAGCCCGGCCTTCTTCGCCATCAGGATGTCGCACCACTTGTTCTGCGACGGCGATATCCACAGCGGGCGCGACGACACTGTCTCGGTGAACGGCACATAGTAGCGCTCATCGTCGGTCGGCGCGTTGCTGAGGTAAACCTCGGGCTTCGCGTCCGGCTGAAACACCTTCGCGATCGGCTTCAGATCGCGCCAGAATTCGGTTTTCGCAACTTCAGGCATCATGGTGCTCCCAATCCTTTCGCCAAGGATAGAGAGGACCGCGCGCGGCAAAAATGGACAATCGCGAAAAAGAATTGCACTTTACTTGGCGCAACCGCGTAGGCGCAGGAGCAGCATATGGCCGCAAAAGCGTTGGATACGTCCGCACGATCGCTGCCTGAGGTCGAAGTCCAGATTCTCCGTAGCGAACTGACCAGCGGCGAATGGACGCTGCGGGACGCGCGCTATCACGGCTTCGTCGTGCAAGCGGGCTCCGGCCGCTTCTGGCTCGACGGCAAGGAACTGGCGGTGACACCACCGTGCCTGTTGTGGTTTCCCGCGCATGCCAAGGCAACGCTGCGCTTCGAGGCCGGCTCGCGCGGCATGACGGTCGCGGTGTCGGAGATCGGTTTTGCGCGGGTGCTGTCGGGCAGCCCGAACGCCAATCAGGTGCGCGCCGCGCTGTCGCCGCCGGTGATCCGCGCCAAGCTCGATCACACCCAAGCGCGCCGCCTCGCGGAATCGCTTGACGTGCTGCTCGACGAGGCGCTGCACGAGCGGCCCGGCGCGCAGGAAGCGATGCGGCATCAACTCGCGCTGTTTCTCCTGGCGGCATGGCGATTGTCGGGGCCGGTGCTGCGCGAGTCACAGCCGCTGCCGCGCACCATCGTGCACAAATTCCTTCATGCCGTCGAAGTACACCTGCGCGATCACTGGAGCATCGCGCGCTATGCCGCCGAGGTCGGCGTTACCGCCGATCGCCTCAACGCGACCGTGCGCCGCGCCACCGGGCGCTCGCCGCTTTCGATCGTTCACGAGCGCATCATCGCCGAAGCCGATACGCTGCTGGATGATTCAAGCCTGAAGATCGCGGAAGTGGCGGAGTTGCTCGGCTTTCACGATCCGGCCTATTTCAGCCGCTTCTACAAACGCGAGACGGGCCGCCCGCCGAACAAGCAGCGCCTCGATGTTACCGCGCGTCAGGCCCGACAGACCAGTTCGTTCGCGGCATGGCCGTAAGGTGGTTCGTTAATTCAGGTTGAAACAACATCATCGTCATGGCCGGGCTTGTTCCGGCCATCCACGTCTTGGAATTTGTTATACCGTTAAAACGTGGATGCCCGGCATAAAGCCGGGCATGACGGATCAGGTTAGATATAGCATGCTCTGATCGCGCCACGCGCGTTACTTAATCACCTTAACGCCATTCCATTTCCCGGTCGACGCAAGGTTGAGCAGCACCGTTCGGCACAGCGCTTCGATCGACGACACCGCGCGCGTCACCGGGCGATCCGCCGGGCAGACCAGATTGACGCTGCGTTGCAGCTTCGGCTTGCCGATCCGCCATGCCAGCAGCCGCCCGCTCTGCACTTCGCGCGCGATTGAATTGAACGGTAGGATCGAATAGCCGGCACCGATCTCGACCATGCTCTTGATGTTAGCGTAGGAGTCAACCTCGAACACCGTATTCAATTGCAGCGCATGATCGGCGGCTTCCTTTTCCAACAGCGCGCGCAGGCCATGGGTGCTGCTCGGCAGCACCAGCGGCAATTTCGTCACCTGCTGATAGGAAGACTGCCCGGCACCCGGCGGCTCCACGCCCGCCGGCGCTTTCATCGGCCCCAGCAACCACAACTCCTCAGACAGCACCGGCAGCGAGGTCAGCGTGCGATCCGAGACCGAGGTATAGAGCACCGCGAGATCGACCCGCGCCTCGCGAATCCATTCCAGCACGAAGCCGCTCATCGCTTCCGCGATCCGCAGCTTCACCTTCGGAAACCGCCGCTGCGCCTCGAGGATCAGCGGCACCGCCAGAATCTGGCTGATGGTGCCGGGCAGACCGAGACGCACTTCGCCCGAGGGTTCGGCCTCGTGCTCCTGAATTTCCTGCCGGGCGATCGAGAACTGATCGATGATGACGCGCGCATTGCGCACCAGTATCTCGCCGGCTTCGGTCGCGACCACGCCTTGCGGACTGCGAAACAGCAGCGCACATCCCAGCTCCGATTCCAGATTACGGACATGCAGGCTCAACGCGGGCTGGGCGACGTTGAGAAATTCAGCGGCCTTGGAAAACGAGCCTTGCTCCACAATCGCAATGAAATATCGGAGCTGCCTGAGATCCATATAGATCCAACATAATGTGATCGCCCGAATAGCGCCGCCGCACTCTAAGGCATGGTGCCGCAAAGTGCGAAACGGTTTGCGTTTCCGGCCCGTGGGATCGGATCGAATCGCAAGCTAAGTGTCTGGAATTGATCATGTTCGCTAGTCCGGATCAAATTGATCCGGATTCATCGCCGACAGGTCCACCGCGCATCTCGATACCGCGAAACGATCCGGCGACGTGAATTTCGACCGTCACGAACCGGTGTTCGGCCCCTTCGGGGCGAATTCCCGGCGCAACGCCTCGCCGTGTTCGCCCGCGGCCGGCACGCGGCCAGCGGTCAGCGACTCGCCATCCACCTTGACGCCGGGCGCCAGCAGACGCACCGGTCCGGACGGCGTCTCGACATCCAGATATCGATTCTGCGGATGCACCGCGAGATCGTCCAGCGAACTGACCCGGCCATAGGCGAGGCGCGCGGCGCTCAGCACCTCGATCGCCTGCTCCCGCGTCATGCCGAGGAAGATCGGCACGATCTCCGCGTCGAGCGCCTCGCGGTTCTTGACGCGGCTATCGTTGTTGCTGAAGCGCGGGTCGGTGAGCAGGTCGGGACGGCCAAGCACGTCGCGGCACAGGATCACCCATTCGCGCTCGTTCTGGATCGCGATCAGCACCGGCCGCCCGCCGCTGCATGTGAACGCGCCATAGGGCGCGATGGTCGGATGATGCAGGCCGAACCTGCCCGGTGTGATGCCGCCATAGGTGAACTGCAGATACGGCACGTTCATCCAGTCCGCCAGCGAATGGAACAGCGACACCGCGATGTGCCGGCCATGGCCGGTCTTCTCGCGCGCGTACAGCGCCTGAAACACCGCCTGCGTCGCCGTCATTCCCGCCGAGATATCGCCGACCGAGACGCCGACGCGCACCGAACCGAACTCGTTGCCGGTGGTGCTGGCGAGACCGCTCTCGGCCTGTACCAGAAGATCGTAGGCCTTCAGCTCGCGCAGCGGCCCCTCGTCGCCATAGCCGGTGATCGAGCAGGTGATCAGCCGCGGGTGCTGTTCCCGCAGTTTCGTCATAGAAAAGCCGAGCCGCTCGATGGCGCCCGGCGCGAGGTTCTGGATGAAAATATCCGCCCGCGCGATCATCTCCGACAGAATGGCGCGCTCGGCTTCCTGCTTCAGATCGAGGCAGATCGATTCCTTGCCGCGATTGAGCCAGACGAAATAGGCGCTCTCGCCATGCACCAGATGATCGTACTGCCGGGCGAAGTCGCCCTCGGGCCGTTCGATCTTGATGACCCGCGCCCCGGCATCCGCCAGTTTGCACGAAAGATAAGTCGGGGCGACGGCCTGCTCGATGGAAACAACCAGCAATCCAGCAAGATCCGACGCCATTTACTTCTTACCTTCCGTCACAACCATGCGTCGCCTCATCGAGAGGCGCCGTCGCACCCGAGCTATTCACGACGAATCCAAATAACACCATGACGGGCCGACTGTGACAGCCCCTTCCGCTCATGCGCGACACCCTGTCGCGACCTTCGGTGTCTATCGATGCATCGGCCACGATTTCGTTCCCGATTCCGATTGCAAACACCGCCAAAGCATCGTCATGACGCCGCCATAGTGGTCACCGCATCACGAATGGATTGGGCACGTCCTTGCCGTAGGACATCCAGACGCATTTGGTTTCGAGATATTCGTTGATCGCTTCCTGCCCGCTTTCCCGGCCGAGCCCGGAATTCTTGAAGCCTCCGAACGGCGCCATGTAGCTCACCGCACGATAGGTGTTGGTCCAGATCGATCCGGCGCGCAACCGCTTCGCCGCCGTGAAGATGCGGCGCTGGTCGTTGGTCCACACGCCGGCGGCGAGGCCATAGGCGGTGTCGTTGGCCATCGCATAGGCTTCGTCGTCTTCGCGAAACCGGATCACCGACAGCACGGGGCCGAACACCTCCTCCTGCGCGATGCGCATCGAATTGGAAACGTTGGCGAACACCGTCGGCTCGATGAACCAGCCATCACCGCATTCCGGGCGATCGGCCGGCTTGCCGCCCATCACGCACTCCGCGCCCTCGTTGCGCGCCATCTCGATGCAGGACAGCACGCGCTGATACTGCGGCTGCGTCGTCACCGGCCCCACCTGCGTCGCCATGTCCATCGGGTCGCCCATCCGCGCGGTCTTGGCCAGCGCGGTGAACTTGTCGAGGAACTCGTTGTGAATGCTTTCGTGGACCAGCAGCCGCGAGCCGGCGATACAGGTCTGCCCGGTGGCGGCGAAGATGCCGGAGACGACGCCCTTCACCGCGTTGTCGATGTCGGTATCCGGAAACACCAGTTGCGCCGACTTGCCGCCGAGTTCGAGCGTCACCCGCTTGAAGGTCTGGGCTGCGTTGCGTGCGATGTGGCGGCCAGAGTTCTCGCCGCCGGTGAAGGCGATCTTGTCGACGCCGGGATGCGTCGTCAGCGCCTCGCCGACATCGGCGCCGAATCCGGTGACGACATTGACGACGCCGGCCGGGAAGCCAGCCTCCTCGATGAGGCGCGCGAATTCCAGCGTGGAGGCGGACGTAAATTCCGAGGGTTTCAGCACGACGGTGCAGCCCGCCGCCAGCGCCGGCGCGAGCTTCCATGTCGTCAGCAGCAACGGCGAATTCCACGGCGTGATCGCCGCTACCACGCCGACCGGCTCGTGGCGGGTGTAGGTGAACATGTCGGCCTTGTCGATCGGCACCACCGCGCCCTCGATCTTGTCGGCGAGCCCGCCGAAGTAATAGAACCACTGCGGGATGTAACCGACCTGCCCGCGCATCTCGGCATAGAGTTTGCCGTTGTCCTGCACCTCGGTCGCCGCCAGATGATCGGCGTCGCGCAGGATCAGGTCGCCGAGCTTGCGCAGAAGCTGTCCGCGCTGCGAGGGATGCATGTCCGCCCACGCGCCTTGCTCCAGCGCCTTGCGCGCGGCGGAGACCGCCTGATCGACATCGCGCTGGTCGCACCTCGGAATCCGCGCCCATGTCTTCGCCAGAAACGGATCGACAGACTCGAAGGTTTCACCGGATTCGGCGGACTTCCACTTGCCGCCGATGAAACACTGATAGTCCTTGATGCCTTGCACACGAGTCATGATGGTTTTCCTTGCAGCGTATCTATCTCAGTTGAACTCGATCACCTGACGAATGGCGCTGCCATCGTGCAGACGGTCGAATCCCTCGTTGATATCGTCGAGCCTGATGCGATGGGTGAGTAATTTTTCGACCGGCAGCTTGCCGCGCATGTAGAGGCCGAGGAAGCGCGGAATGTCCCGCGAGGGCACACCCGAGCCGAGATAGCTGCCCTTGATGGTGCGTTCCTCCGCCACCAGCGACACCGCCGGCAGCATCAACATCGCTTTCGGATTCGGCAGCCCCGCCGTCACCGTGGTGCCGCCGCGCCGGGTGATAGCGTAGCTCGCTTCCAGCGCCTTCACCGAACCCGCGAATTCCAGCGCGGCATCGACGCCGCCGGAGGTCGCTTCCTTCACCTTGCCGACCAGATCGGGATCGTCGGCCTTGAACGCGTGGGTCGCACCGAGTTCGCGCGCGAGGTCGAGCTTCTGCTCCAGCCGGTCGATGGCGACGATGGTCTCCGCGCCGTTGGCGGCCGCGCCGAGCACCGCCGCAAGCCCGACGCCGCCGAGCCCGACCACCGCCGCCGTGCGGCCCGGACCGACATCGCCGCCGTTGAACACCGCGCCGGCGCCGGCGAGCACCGCGCAGCCCATCAGCGCCACGATATGCAGCGGCACGTCCTTGCGCACTTTGACCAGCGAACGACGCGACACCGTCGCATACTCCGCAAAACACGACACGCCGCAGTGATGGTGAATCCGGTTGCCGTTGCGATGCAGGCGGAATTCACCGCTGAGCAGATCGCCCTTGCCGTTGTGCTCCGCGCCCGGCTCGCACAATGCGGGTCGCCCCTGCGAGCATGGATTGCAGTGGCCGCAACTCGGCACGAACACGCAGACCACATGGTCGCCGCGCACCAGATCGTCGACACCGTCGCCGACTTCTTCCACCACGCCGGCCGCCTCGTGGCCCAGCACCATCGGCACCGGCCGCGGCCGGTCGCCGTTGATCACCGACAGGTCGGAATGGCAAAGCCCCGCCGCCGCGATTTTGATCAGAATTTCGCCCCGGCCCGGACCGTCGAGATCGATCTCCTGCACCTTCAAAGGCAGCGATTGCGCATAGGGCGCCGTATTATTCATGTCCTCGAGAACGGCGGCCCTGATCTTCATCCATCACTCCCATTTTCAGGCACGCGGTCACCCGTCCCGCGAACAGGCGGGTGCGCACTCGGCAAAGGTGATCAACATGCGTCGCGCGGCCGTTCAGTGAACCGCCGCGTACATGATCTTTTCTTCGGTCGCTTCTTCCATCGCGAATTCCTCGACCACGCGCCCTTGCCGCGAGACCAGAACACGATCCGCAAGGTTCATGACTTCGGGCAGGTAGGACGAGATCACCACGACGGCGAGGCCGGCATCAGCCAGCGAATTGATCACCTGATGCAGTTCGGCAATGGCGCCGACGTCGACGCCGCGCGTCGGCTCGTCGAAGATGATCAGCTTCGGCTTCTGCACCAGCGCACGGGCGATCACCACCTTCTGCTGGTTACCACCGGACAGTTCGACCACGCGCGCGTCGCTGTTGATCGCCTTGACGTTCAGCTTGCCGGTCCATTCCTTCGCCAGCTCAACCATCTCGGAATAGCTGACGATCACGCCGCTCTTGTTGAGATCGGCCGACAGCAGATTGAGATAGATGTTCTCGGCGATCGACTTGGTTTCGAAAAAACCCTCGATCTTGCGGTCCTCGGTGACGTAGACGATGCCGTCCTGCACCGCCTTGCGCGGCACCCGGTAACGCACTGAGCGGCCTTCCAGCTTCACCTCGCCACCATGGAAGAAGTCGCGCTTCACCACGCCGGAAATGATCTTCGCGGTTTCGGTGCGACCCGATCCGATCAAGCCGAAGATGCCGGTGATCTGGCCGCTGTACACCGAGAACGAGGTATTGCGAACCATGCGCCCCATCGACAGGTTCTGGACGCTGAGAATCTTCTGCCCGTAGGGGCGCGGTATGCGTTTCTGTGCATCCTTGCCGTAGAGTTCGCCGGACAGCGCGCGGCCGACCATGGCGTTGATGATCTTGTCGCGGTCGAAATTCCTGGCAAGATCGGTGATGACGTGCTGGCCGTCGCGCAGCACGGTGATGCGATCCGAGATCGCCAGCGCCTCCTCCAGCGCGTGCGAGATGAAGATGATCGAGACGCCGTCCTTCTTCAGCCGGCGGATCAGCGCGAAGAAGTGATGCTTTTCCTCCGGCGTCAAGGTCGCGGTCGGCTCGTCGAAGATGATGACCTTGGCCTTGTGATGCACCGCGCGGGCGATTTCCACCATCTGCTTCTGCGCCGCGCCGAGCTGCGACACGAACATGGTGGGATCGACGCCGAAGTTCAGCGATTGCAGAAACTGCTGCGCCGAGATGTAGATGCCGCGCAGGCGATTGAGGAACTTCTCGTTGCCGAGATAAAGGTTCTGCGCCACCGTCAGCGACGGCACCAGGCTGGTTTCCTGAAACACCATGGCGATGCCCTTTTGCAGGGCTTCGGCCGGCGTCTTGAACGATTGCGGCTCGCCGTCGATGACGAGCTGGCCGGCCGTCACCTCGTAGACGCCCGCCATGATCTTGGTCAGCGTGGATTTTCCCGCGCCGTTCTCGCCGAGCAACGCGTGGACCTCGCCCGGCGCAAGATCGAAGGACACCTCCCGGAGCGCGGCGACGCCGTAAAACTCCTTGGTGACGTTTTTCATTTCGACGATCGGTCGCATCATTCGACTCGCACCTAGAGATTGATCGTGACGACTTCGTCGCCGCCCTTGCTGGTCAGCCACAGGCGCCCGCCGGATTCGACCGCCGAGGTGATGCCATGACGACGTCCGCCGGCGCGGCTGTGCAGGCTGCGGATCGGCACGAAGTTCTCGTTCACCTCGACGACGAGGCCATAGGAGCGTGTCGGCGCCCATGGCTTGAGAATGCCCATCTGCTTCAGCGCGCCACCCTGCATCGGCTCGTGAAACGACAGCCCGCTCTGCAACGCCGGCGCGATCCAGTTCTCGGGCGCGACCTCCGCCATCATCGCGCGACGATATTTCGGCTCGCGCAGCACGAATTCGATCAGCGGCGAGCGCGGCGCGAACACGGTCAGCCAGTAGCCGCCGCGCACCGCCCGCGCGAGACGCGCCGGATAACCCGGCAGATCCTCGATCAGTTGCGCGCTCATGCGCCCATCCGGCCCGAGCCGGATCAGCCGCGTCGCCCAGCCTTCGCTGACGATGAGGCTGCCGTCCTTGTCCGCCAGAACGCCGTTCGGAAAGGCGAGTTTGTTTGCGAGTTGCCTGACCTCGCCGGTCTTCAGATCGATCCGCAGCAATTGGCCGGCGCGATGCTGCTCCAGCAGATCGCGCTGCCATGCGGAGAGCGGGTTATCGGTCGAGCCGATGCAGACCAGCAGCGTATCGTTGTTGGCAAAGGTCAGCGCGGTGACGCACGAGTATTTCCCAGCGTCACGCAGCGCAATGTTCGCCGGCTTGCCGCCGCGATCGAGAATGGAGATGCCGTGGTTCTCGCACGCCACCGCGATCAGCCCTGCGTCGGAGCACGCCAGTGCTGTAACATCGCTTTGCAAGGTCGCGAGCGGCGACGGCTTGTCGCCGTCGAGCCTCAGCAATTGCGCACCGCTTGACCACACCGGCGCGCCGTCGAGCAGTGCCAGATTATCCGGCGCGGCCACCGTGATCCCGGGCTGTGCCTCTTCCAGCAGGCTGTTCGGCTTCAGCGCACCGTCGAGCGGCGGCACCGTCACCGACGCCGTGCCGCGTCCGAGGAAACGCTCGAGCCAGCCTCCCATCGCGATGGTCATGAGCGCGCTCCCCAGTAGCTGCGGTAACCGCTCCAGGTCTTGTCCGCCCAGTCGCCGAGCTTGATGCGGCCGATGCGGTTGTTGGTGATGCCACCGAGATAAAGCCAGCCCTTGTGCTCGCGCATCGAGGTGATCATCGGGTGGTTGCTGGCGCCCTTATCCCACATCGATTCGACGATCTCGCCCTTGTCGTTGAAACGGATAACGCAGCCGATGTTGAGGTTCGGATAGAGCCACTGGTCGGGCGCGATGCGCCGCGCCATGCGGCGGCGGAAGCTGGGCATCCGCAGCGCCACGTCGAGCGCCGGTGAGCGCATCCCCATGATCGCGCACCAATAGGTGCCGTCGGAGGCACGGTTGATGTTGTCGGGATAGCCCGGAAGCTGATCGACCATCCGCTCTACCGTGCCGGCCTTCGGCCCGGCGATCCAGTAGCGATTGATGCGGCAGCCCCAGCTTTCCGCGAACAGGATCGCCTGCCCGTCATGCGACAGACACACGCCGTTCGGGAACACCAGCTTGCGGACAGCGGTGTGTGTCTTGCCGGTGTTGGGGTCGTAGCAGATGATGCGGCCGTTGCCGCGGCTCTCCAGCGCATCCACCGGCCAGTCGTGCATTTCGTAGCGGATCGTGGCTTCGCTGAAATAGACTTTGCCGTCCGGCGCGATATCGAGGTCGTCGGCGAGACGCAGCCGAGAATCGTCCACCACCGAGAACGCCGAGCGGTTGGTTTCGTCCGTCACCTTGATGACGTTGCGCTCGCGGTCGATCTTGTAGAGGCCCATGCCGCCGACGCACACCAGGAGATCGCCGGCCTTGTCGAACGCCATGCCGAGCGGCGAGCCGCCGATGTGGGCGTAGACTTCCCACTCTTTGTAATGCGGCGGCGAAAAGCGGACGATGTCGCCGTGGCGGGTGCCGCAATAGAGATAGTCGTTCTCGTCGAGAATGACGTCTTCCGGCGATTCCACCTCATCGAGGCCGATGATTTCGACCTCTCTCAACCGGTCGTTCAGCGCCAGCGTGCCACCCTTCTCCGCATCGGTCGGGCGCGGCGTCGGCAATTCCACCAGCGTCGGCGAGACGTAGACTTTCGACAGCAGCTTGTCGCGGTTCTTCAGCCAGCGCACGTCGATGAACACCGCGAGCAACAGCGTGAGGCCGAGCACCATCGGGCCGGAGCCGCTGTTCATGCCGATGCGCAGCACGCCGTTGGTCATCACCTGCACGATCACCGCGCCGATCAGCGCCTTGACCACCGAGCCGCGACCGCCGCCGAGGCTGTTGCCGCCGAGCACCGCCGCCGTCAGCGCCGCGATCTCGAGGCCCATGCCGGTGTCGGTGCCGGCGCCGCCGAGCCGCGCCGCGTAAAGCACGCCAGCGAGGCCGCACAACATGCCGGAGATGGTGTAGGCGGCGCAGACGGTGCCGCGCACCGACAGGCCGATGTTATGCGCGGAGCGGCGCGAGCCGCCGATCGCCATCGCGCGCCAGCCGGGCCGGCTGCGCGTCAACAGGATGTGGCCGATCAGTGCCACCACGATCAGGACGATGAAGCTGGACGGCACGCCGCCGACACCACCGAGGCCGATCAGGTCCCAGACGGAGGAGTCGTAGAAGCTCACCGACATCGCCTTGGAGTACTTTAGCAGCAGCATGTCGACGACGGCGCGCACGATGATCAGCGTCACCAGCGTGGTGAGAAACGCGCGCAGGCGGAGATAGCCGATCAGGAAGCCGTTGATGAAACCGACGCCGCCGCAAATCAGCACCACCGCCGGGATCGCCAGCCACACCGGCCAGCCGGCGAGATTGAGCAGCGCCAGCGTCATGAAATTGCCGAGCGCGAAGTTCGAGCCGACGCTAAGGTCGAGGCCGCCGACCACGATGACCAGCATCATCGCCATGCAGACCAGACCGAACTCACCGAGCTCGCGCGCCTGAATGGCGAGATTGGACACCGAGAAGAAATTCGGAATCAGATTTCCGAACAGGCCGACAACGCAGAGCAGCACCAGGAACGGGATCGCGTTATCGATCCACTTCTTGGACAGCAATTCACCGATCACATGATCGGGAATGAAGCGATATCGCAGCTTTACAAGGGTGCTCGTCGTCGCCAAGGGAAAACCTCGTATGCGGCGCGGTTCGCCGGCGGGAGAAACGGAGAGGCGCGTGACCGCGACGGATCGCGGTCACGCGTAGAACGTCAGCGCAACAGCTTGGCGTACTGCTCGGGATCCCAGCAGGTGCCGGCCTTGACGTCGGCCTTGGTCATCACCCGCAGCGGCGAATAGATCTGGGTCTTGATCGCGCCGGCCTTCTGCTTGTTTTGCAGATAGGTCATGATCGCGGTCCAGGCATCGCGGCCCATGCCCGGCGCATCGTAATTGATGAACGTCGAGAAAGTGCCATCGGCGAGACGGTCGCAGGACGCCTGCGCGCCGCCGCCGGAAGTGACGAAGTAAACCTGACCCTGCTTGCCGGCCTGCTTGATCGCGGCACCGGTGCCCACGGCCTGACCGTCCCAGACGTCGATGACGCCGCACAGATCGGGGTTCTGCTGAATCACGGTCTCGGTGATCGCGCGCGCCTTGCTGGCGTCCCAGTCGGCCGCCTGGCTCGACACGATTTTGATCTCGGGATGCTCGGCGAACACCTTCTTGATGCCCTCGATCTGATAGAAGCTAACGCCGCCGGTCGGCACACCCTCGACCAGCGAGACCTTGTGCGATGTCTGCGTGTCCTTGCCGCACTTCGCCACAACCATCTTGGCGGCCTGCTCGCCGAGCGCGACGAAATCGGGGCCGACATAGGCATCGGTCTGCACCGCGCCCTGCATGTTCATCTGGATCACGGCGATGCCGGCGGCATTCGCCTGCTTCAGGAGACGCGCCAGCGACTGCACGTCGGGATTCTGCGTGACGATGACGTCCGGCTTTTCTGCGATCAGCGAGGTCATGCCCTGCGCCATCGCCGAAGTGACCCAGTTCGGGTCCTGCGCCTTGAAGTTCATGCCGTAGCGTAGCGCTTCGGTCTTGACGACGCCGCCCCAAGCCTGCGCCAGATCGAAACCAAGCGAAATCGGCAAATAGGCAATGGTCTTGCCTTTCAGCGAGGCCAACGCCGGCCCACGGAACGCATCGGTGCTGTCTTCGGCCCGCGTCGCCACGGACCCGATCGTCAAGGCGGCAAGCGCCGTCGCGGCGACCGCCAGTTGAGTCATTTTTTTCACGAACGTTCCTCCTGTTGAAATGTTTGAACGGAATATTTTGCCGGCCTTAGATGTCACCCTGCTGGCCGGTCTGTTCGTCGCGCGGGTTGAGAATGCTGTCGACGACGATAGCGAGCAGCAGGATCAGACTCTTGATGACGTTCTGAACTGTGTATTGGATGTCCATGATGGTCATGCCGTTCATCAGCACGCCGATCAGCAGCGTGCCGACGATGACGTTGCGGACGTTGCCGCGACCGCCACTGAGGCCGACGCCGCCGAGCACCACCACCAGAATCACATCGTAGATCATGTTGGAGTTGACGACGCGGGTGTTCATCGCCTGCGCCGAGGTCGAGGTGACGATGCCCGCGATGAAGGCGATGCCGCCGGCCAGCACATACTGCATGACGAGGATCGGCCGCACCGGAATGCCGCCGGTGCGCGCGGTGAAAAAGTTGTCGCCCATCGCGTAGATGAAACGACCGGGCTTGGTGTAGCGCAGGAACAGAAACACGATCAGCGCCAGTGCCGCCGCGACGATGATCGGCATCGGAATGCCCGCGACATGGCCCTGCCCGAGTTGCGCGAGCCATCCGATATTCGGCGGCAGATAGACGACGTCGGTGCCGGTGATCAGATGTGCGCGGCCGAAGCCGTAAACAAAGGTCGCCATCGCCAGCGTCGCAAACAGCGACGGAATTTCCGCATAGGCGATGAGAATGCCGGTGATCAGGCTCATGCCGACGGCGAACGCAAGACCAATCGTCATGGCGGAGGCGACCGACATGCCGCTGCTCATCAGTTGCAGGCTCCACGCCACCGAGATGGCCATGGTGGCGACCAGCGACAGATCGATACCGCGCCCAAGCACAACGATCAGCATACCCAGCCCGAGAATGCCGAGCACAGCCACGCTGCGGATCAGCGACAGGATGTTGTTGGCCGCGAGAAAATTCGGAAGGATAATCGAGAACAGGATGAAAAGAAGAATCGTCAGGATGAAGACGATTTTTTCCTGATTGAGATGTCGCAAGACAGATTGCGGTTTGCTGCGATCATCCATCCCCGGTTTCCCCCAAGCCGCGATGGTGAAGCCGTGACGGAATCGTCAATCGCGACGATCATCGCGATTGCAATGCGTGAACATTGTCATCGGCATCAACGCGGCGCGTCGATTGTTGGGGCGAACTATACAAACCGATATCGACACGCAAATTATCAAATTGCGTTATCGGATATAGCTTCCGGTTATAGCGGGACTGATGCGCTCGCTTCTCGTCGCACGTCAGAGTCTGACCGATGATGATTTCTTTCGGCGGATTCGCAGAACGAAAAGCCTCGCTCCGCGAAAGCGAGAACCCACACGGCACCAAGAACTTGCTGATCCGAGCGTGCGTTAGCCGCCGAGCTTCGCCATCAGGGCGTCGGAGACTTCGAAATTCGCGTAGACGTTCTGCACGTCGTCGTGCTCGTTGAGCTGGTCGATCAGCTTCAACAGCTTCTCGCCGGTCTCGTCGTCAACCGCGACCGTGTTCTGCGGCTTCCAGACCAGCGCCACCTTGCGGGCTTCGCCGAACTTTACTTCGAGTGCCTTGGCGACATCGCGGAAGGTTTCCTGCGAAGCGTAGACTTCGTGGCCGCCCTCGCCCGAGACGACGTCATCGGCGCCGGCGTCGATGGCGGCTTCCAGCATATCGTCGGCGGAGGCCTTGTCGGCGTCGTATTCGATCACGCCGAGGCGATCGAACATGAACGACACCGATCCGGTTTCACCTAAGTTGCCGCCGGACTTGGTGAAGTACGAACGGATATCGGACGCGGCGCGATTACGGTTGTCGGTCAGCACTTCCATGATGACGGCGACACCGCCGGGGCCGTAGCCTTCATAGCGGATTTCATCGTAGCTCTCCGCTTCGTTGCCCAGCGCCTTCTTGATGGCGCGCTCGATGTTGTCTTTCGGCATGTTCTCCGCCCGCGCCGCGATCACCGCTGCGCGCAGCCGCGGGTTCATCGCCGGGTCGGAGGTGCCGAGCTTGGCGGCCACGGTGATTTCCCGCGCCAGTTTGCTGAACAGCTTCGACTTCTGGGCATCCTGACGCCCCTTGCGATGCATGATGTTCTTGAACTGGGAATGCCCGGCCATGCAGAAAAAGCTCCTCGATCTCGCAAAATCTCTCCAAGGCGCGGCTTATAAGCCCGCCCCCGCCAAATTCAAAGCGGCAGTCGCGGCTTCTCTGCCGGAGCCGTTGCATCCGGCGTGGTTAACCGCCGGTTTACGGCACGGTGCGATATTCCGCCGAACGGTCACAGATCGGGACATCTCCATCATGGCTCTGGCGCTCTTCCGCAAACGGACCTCTGCGACGGTCGATGTCGACGAGCCCGCCGCCAGCGCTCCGCTCGTCCCGGGCGCGGAATCCGTCCACGACCCGGCCAAGGACATCCTCAGCCTGCTGGAACTGGAACTCGGGGCAATGATCCGCCAGCTCGAGCACGCCGCCGCCTCGGTCGCCGGTGGGGCCGATGGCACCGCCGCGACGCTTCAGAGCATCCGCCAGCGCACCGACGCGCTGACCGGGCGCGCCGGCACCGCAACCCAGACCGCCGCCACCTTCACCGAGGCGGCGGACCGCTTCACCCGCTCGGCAGACGGCATCAATCATCAGGTCCGCGAGGCGAGCCGGCTGGCCGACCAGGCCAGCGCGGCCGCCGCCGACGCGGGCGCCAATGTCGACCGGCTGCGCGAGTCCTCCGCCGCCATCGATACCGTCGTCAACCTGATCGCCACCATCGCCAAGCAGACCACGCTGCTCGCGCTCAACTCCACCATCGAGGCGGCACGCGCGGGCGAAGCCGGGCGCGGCTTCGCCGTGGTCGCCTCCGAGGTGAAGGCCCTGGCGGTGCAGACCCAGCTCGCGACGGAGGAGATCAAGAAGAAGATCGACGCCCTGCAACAGGACGCCGCCAGTTCGATCGACGCCGTGCATCGCATCTCGACCGCCATCGATGCTATCCGCCCGGTGTTCGGCCACGTCAACGAAGCCGTCGCCGAGCAGGGCGTGACCACCGGCGAGGTGGTGAGCAACGCGTCCACCGCATCGAGTTTCATTGCCTCGGTCGGCGACAGCGCCGCCGACATCGATGCTGCGACGCGCGAGGCCGAAACCCATGGCTCGACCGTCGCGCAGGCCGGCGCAGCGATGACGCAACTCACCGAGAAGCTGAAGGCGCGTTGCGCCGTGCTGTTGCGGCGCGAGGATCATGCCGACTGGCGCATGCGCGAGCGGCTGCCGTGCCACCTCGGCATCGAGATTGCGGGCGCGCGGCCGATCAAGGCCGCCGTCTATGAACTGTCGCTGGAGGGTCTGCTGATCGGCGCTAACGGCACGCAGGATTTGCCGCTCGACACGCCGCTCGCGGCCACCCTCGACAGCATCGGCACATGCCAAATCCGCTGCACCGAGCGGACGCAGGCTGGAATGAAGGCGGTATTCGTCACGCCGAATGCAGCGCTCAGCAACGCGATCGAAGACCGGCTGTGGGCGATCCACGACGAGAACACCGAATGCGTCACTCGCGCCATGCAGGCGGGCGAGACGTTGTCGAAGATGTTCGATGACGCGCTGGCAAGCGACGCGATCGCGCTCGACGATCTGTTCGACGAGAACTACGTCGCGATTCCAAACACCGATCCGGTGCAGCATCGCACCCGGTTCCTCGACTGGACCGAACGCGCTCTGCCGGCGTTTCAGGAAGCGTTTCTCGCCAAGGACAAACGCATGGCGTTCAGCATCGCGGTGGATCGCAACGGCTATCTGCCGGTGCACAACAAGATCTATTCGCAGCCGCAACGGCCGGGCGACGTCGCATGGAATACCGCCAACAGTCGCAACCGCCGCATCTTCAACGATCCGGCGGGATTGGCGGCGGGCCGCAATACCCGCGCTTATCTGATCCAGAGCTACGCCCGCGACATGGGCAACGGCGTCACCGTGATGATGTGCGAGATCGACGTGCCGATCTGGGTCAACGGCCGCCACTGGGGCGGTTTCCGCACGGCGTACAAGCTCTAGTCTATCGCGTTCGCACGCGGCTGCCACGCCGTCAGTGGCAGGCGGGGTTTCGCGCGGCAGGCATCGCAAGGAAGGTGATGGTCGCGGGCGCGAAGGTGACGACACCGGCGACCGTGGCGCGGCCGTCGAGCGCGGGTAATTCATCGTGCGCGTTCAAGGCAAGCCGCTCGCCGTTCATCCGCACCACCGTATCCTGCAATTGTGGTGCACCCAGCGTATAGCGAAGGGAGTCCTCTGGAAGCCTGAGCGCGTGCGTGGTATCGTGATCAGTGTTGATCGCTAGCACCGCGACGCCGCCGTCAACATCGCGCAGGCAATGCGCATAGACATGCAGGCTCGATTCCCGCACGCTGGCATTGAGCACCGTGGAACCCATCAGCTTTCGCCACAACAGCGCGCCCCAGTAATTCGGTCGCGGCGTCAATGTCGCCTCATCAAGCAGACCGTAATCGCTGGCCGCCAGCGTGTTGTGCATCACCACTTTCACACCCGCCTTGGCGAGACGACCAAGCTGATCGAGATAACGAAACGTATCGCGAAACGTCGCCGCGTACTGATCGCCGCCGCATGCGGCTTCCGCGGTCTCGGTGAGCCAGATCGGCTTGCCTGGCGCGAAACGGTCGCGCAAAGCGCGTTGAAACGCCAAGGCATGATCGGTGCGCGCGAGCCGTTCCTCGGACAACGCAGTCTCGGGATGCGCATGGCCCGCGCAGCGTTCCGACAGCAAGTCGTAGTGATGATACGAGAACACATCGATGCCGGATTTGGTGGCCGCGGCGAAATCCGGCGCGGTCGCAACCTCGCCGGAGAGGCCAGGCCCGAGCACCATGATCGACGGATCGTCCCACTTGATGAAGGCATGGAAGGTCGCGAAATCGCGACCGTAAGCGCTTGCGTTGTAGTCCGACGGCACGCCGCCGAGACCGGCGAGATCCGGTTCGTTCACCAATTCGGCGGCGGCGATCCGGCCGCCGATGCCACGCGTATAGGAAATCAGCCGGCGCGCCTGATCCGCATTCCAGGTCCCGTTCACGTCACGTGCACCCGCACTGACGGCGAAGGACGTCACGAGCCTTGCATCGACGATCTTGGCGAAATCGACCACGTCATGCCATTGCTGCCGAGCCAGCACGCCGTTGAAGCCGGACGGCGGCACCGGCGGGGTGTTGTCGGTATCGGCGAAATAGACGCCGTTCGCCCAGGTGCCGCTGACCCGCATGTAGGCGGGGCCGAGCGCCGCTGCGAGCCGGCGCAATTTCGGGTTGGCGAGGTCGATGGGCAAACGATAGGCGTAGGGGCTTGAGCGCCCACCCTCCTCGCTGATGGTCGGTCCATACGGCTTCCAGAACCGGCCGCCGGTGACCTCGACCATCTCGATATTGTAGGACTGGAAGCGCGCGTCAACTGTCCCGATCCGCGGCATGGCGGACGGCGTGATCGCAACCGCCTCGGCCGACATACCCGCATCCGTGGTCGCCGCAAGCAGCGCGACACTTATTCCCAGCGCGATCAACTTGCGAAGATGACGTCGGCGAAGTCTCATGCGCATCGCACTCCCGGATGCAGCGCGACCGGCCATGCCGGCGATCTGCGTCACCAGAACGATGGCACCGCCGGCTCCAGACGTCCACCGATCCGCACCGGCGCGACCTTGACCGCGAGCCCGGTCTTGTCGTCCGTTTCCACCGCAATGCCGCTCATCGTTGCAATTCCCTCGGCGGGTTCGAAGCGCGACGACGGAATGCCGGTGGTGAAGCGGCGCAGCGGCTCCTCCTTTTTCATGCCGATGACGGAATCATAATCGCCGGTCATGCCGGCGTCGGTCATGTAGGCGGTGCCGCCGGGCAGGATCTGGTGATCGGCGGTCGGGATATGCGTATGGGTGCCGACCACGAGGCTGGCGCGGCCATCGCAGAAATAGCCGGCGCCCTGCTTTTCACTGGTCGCCTCGCAATGGAAGTCGACCACGATGGCATCGACTGCCTGCCGCAACGGGCAGGCTTCGAGTTCGCGGTCGATCATCGCGAACGGATCGTCCACCGGCTCCATGAACAGGCGGCCCAGCGCGTTGATGACCAGCGCGCGCTTGCCGGTCTTCGTGTCCACCAGCGCCGCGCCGCGACCCGGCGTGCCGGGCATGTAGTTGATCGGGCGCACCAGACGCGGCGCACGCTCGATGAATACCAGCGCCTCTTTCTGATTCCACGAATGATTGCCAAGCGTCACCGCATCGGCGCCAGCGTCGATGAAATCGTTGTAGATTGCCTCGGTGATGCCGAAACCGCCAGCGGAATTCTCGCCGTTGACCACCGTCAGGTCGATCTTCCAGTCAGCAATGGCCTTGGGAAGGTGCTCCATGATGGCGTCGCGGCCGGAGCGGCCGACCACGTCGCCGATAAACAGAATGCGCAATTGAATTAGCTCCGCAAATCGATGCATTCGAGGTCGGTCAATACGACATCCAGCATCGCGTCATGATGTGATGCGGGAACAGTTTCGACCTCCTGCACGGCAAAAGCAACTCCGGCGGCGACGACCGACTTTTGCGCGCGCAGGGCCACCAGCGTGCGGTCATAGTAACCGCCGCCATAGCCGATGCGATGGCCGCGCCGGTCGAAGGCGGCGAGCGGCACCAGCACGAAATCGGGGACAAGCTGCGGCGCCGTTTCGGCCGGATGCCGGGTGCCGAACGGGCCCGCCGTCAATGCATCCCCCTCGCGCCATGCGCGAAACACCAGCGGCGCATCGCTCGCGATCACCGCCGGCAATGCCAGTTGCGCGCCGCGCGCCGCAAGCGCACGCATCAACGACAGCGGATCGGCTTCGTTACGCATCGGCATGTAACCGGCGACGACGGTGCTCGGGGTGATATCGAAAATATCCGCAAACGCCGCGAAGCGTTGTGCGGCAGCCTGGCGCGCCAGATCGTTCAACCCATCGCGCCGCGCGAGTGCGGCTGTGCGGAGCATATTTTTGTTTTGATCAATCACCGCCGATTCCGTCATGCCTGCTTTATGCCGGGCACCCACGTCCTTGTTGACGATGCACACTAAAGACGTGGATGGCCGGGACAAGCCCGGCCATGACGACGTCGTTATATCTAGGAGAATTAAGTGCGAAGCCGCGATAGCCGTTGGAGCGCTCGATCCCGGAGTTCCCTACGAAAGTAGGTGGGCACCATATGTCCGGGTCCACGGACCCGGCCAGGGACAGTTCCCTAAAGGATCGATAAGGCCCCGGGGATATATGGCTCCTGACGCGCGACACAGCTTCGCGAGGAGCAATGTAATGGCAGCCACGCGTGAATGCCAGAGCGGTGTGGACTGCCCTCTCCGTAGGTCGTCCCCGCGCAGGCGGGGACCCATAACCCCTAGCCTTTGTTGTTATCGCAAACGTGGGGCAAGAAAAAATAACGAGCGCTTTCCGCCTCACCACCGCTGCGGCGTATGGGTCCCCGCCTGCGCGGGGACGACGTGCGGGGAGGCTATTACCAACCGATGACAAAGCAACGCGACCGCGCGATCACCCGATCGCGATGCCGTTGCCGACGGTGCGGTTGAGCACCTGCGTTGTCTTCTCGATGCGCTCGGCGGCAGCGTTGAGCGCGGCCGACACTGCATACTGCGTCGCGCGGTTGCGCTCGGCAGCGGCGATGCGCACATCGCCCAGCGAACTCACTTCAGCCTGAAGCGCGCGGATGCGTTCGTTGGCGTCGAGCAATTCGTCAGCAACCATCAGCGCCGCCATCACTGTGAGCCGTGCGTCGCCGATCTCACCGAACTTGCCGCGCAGTTCGACAATGCGCGATTCGAAATTGTCGGCCAGACTCATCAGTCGCTGCTCCTGACCGTCCTCGCAGGCCATGCGATACTGGCGGCCGTTGATGGTGACGTTGATGTGATTCATCGCTCGTCCTCCACCTCGTCGAGCATAGTGCGAATGGTACCGATCGCCGCGTCGAGCCGTTCGCCGATCTCATGATTGACGCGCTCGAGTTTCCGCGAACGCACCAGCGTGTTGTCGAGTTCATCGGCGAGCCGCGAACGATCCGCGCCCAATGCCTGAATGCGGTTCGCAAGTTCGTCCTCGTCGCGGTCGGCGTCGCGCCGGCGCTCCACCGCGCTTTCCAGCGCATCGAGCGCAGCAACCAAGCGGCGCGTCGCGCGTTCGATCTCAGCCGATCCGTTGTTGCCGCTGGCGGCGGTTTCATCTGGGCCGGAGTGAGGAGATCGATTGGTCATGCCGACTTTCGCGAACGTTCGAGGGCCCGTCATGGGCCGGGGCGTGCATCGCGGTCCGCTGCATGGCAAAAACCAGGCCAAAAACCGAGCCAAAAACCGCGCCATGGCAAACGCTTAGTCGGTGAAATTTACGTGGCAAGCCAGCCCAGCGCAACGCCGCCGGGCAGCTATGCACCGTAAAGCGGCCGGAAGTGGGGAGCGATAGCCGGCCGCCCTTGGACTCACTGGGTGCAGATGCTATTCACCCGTGCCCATCCAAATTCCGTAAAACCGGCATTTTCACCCACCGGCGAAACCCGGCCCCGAAACCGTTGATTACAGGCGAAGCCCATGACCACGCGCGTTGAACCCTCGAAAATGGCCAATGCGGTGCGTGCGCTCGCGATGGACGCCGTTCAAAAGGCCAACTCCGGCCATCCCGGCCTGCCGATGGGCGCCGCCGACGTCGCCACCGTGCTGTTCACCCAGTTCTTGAAATACGACGCCGCGGAACCGAACTGGCCCGACCGCGACCGTTTCATCCTCTCCGCCGGCCACGGCTCGATGCTGCTCTACGCGCTCCTGTACCTGACCGGGAACAAGGAGATGACGCTCGACCAGATCAAGAATTTCCGTCAGCTCAATTCGAAGACACCGGGTCACCCGGAGAATTTCATCACCTCCGGCGTCGAAACCACCACCGGCCCGCTCGGACAAGGGATTGCAACCTCCGTCGGTTTCGCGCTGGCCGAGCAATTGCTCGCCGCCGAATTCGGTTCCGACACCGTCGATCACTACACCTACGTGCTGTGTTCGGACGGCGACCTGATGGAGGGCATCAGCCACGAGGCTATCGCGCTGGCCGGCCACCTCAAGCTCAACAAGCTGATTTTCCTGTACGATGACAATGGCATCACCATCGACGGCCCGATCACGCTGACCGACAACGTCGATCAGGTGGCGCGCTTCAAGGCTCATGGCTGGAACGCCAAGCAGATCGACGGCCATGATCCGAAGGCGATCGCGTCGGCCATCCGCCGCGCTCAAAAGTCCGACCGTCCGTCGCTGATCGCCTGCAAGACCATCATCGGCTTCGGCGCGCCGCATAAGGCCGGCACCTCCAAGGCCCACGGCGAACCGCTCGGCGCCGACGAACTCGCCGCCACCAAGAAGGCGCTGGACTGGAACTACGGCCCGTTCGAGGTTCCAGACGACGTGCTGGCAGCCTGGCGCAAGGCCGGCAAGAAGGGTTCCGCCGCGCGCAAGAACTGGCGCAAGCGGTTCGAGGCGCTGCCGGAGGCGCAGCGCGCCGAATTCCAGCGTCGGGTCATCGACCGCAAGCTGCCGGCCGACCTCGATGCGGTGATCGGCAAGCTCAAGGACAAGCTCGCCGCGGAGCCGCAGACCGTGGCGACCCGCAAGGCCAGCGAACTGGCGCTCGACGTACTGGTGCCGGCGGTGCCGGAACTGCTGCTGGGCTCCGCCGACCTGACGCCGTCCAACAACACCCGCACCAAGGGCCTGAAGGAAGTGCAGCCCGGCCAGTATGACGGCCGCTACATCCATTACGGCATCCGCGAACTCGGCATGGCCGCCGCGATGAACGGTCTCGCCCTGCATGGCGGTTTCCGCCCGGCCGGCGGCACCTTCCTGTGCTTCACCGACTATGCCCGCCCGGCGATGCGGATCTCGGCGCTGGCGCATATCCCGGTCATCTACATCATGACCCACGATTCCATCGGCCTCGGCGAGGACGGCCCGACCCACCAGCCGGTCGAGCACATCGCGGCGCTGCGGGCGATGCCGAACATGCGGGTGTTCCGCCCGGCCGATCCGGTTGAAACCGCCGAATGCTGGCAACTGGCGCTGGAACGCCTCAAGGGCCCCACCGTGCTGGCGCTGTCGCGGCAGAACCTGACCCCGGTGCGGACCACGGCGGACGCGGCCAACCGCTGCGCCACCGGCGGTTACGAACTGGTGGCGGCGAACGGCGAGGCCAAGGTGTCGATTTTCGCCTCCGGTTCGGAGGTCGAGATCGCGGTGGCAGCGCAAAAGCAGCTGGCCGAGCGCGGCATCGCCGCGCGGGTCGTCTCCGTCCCCTCGCTCGAATTGCTGCTGGCGCAGCCCGCTGAGAAGCGGGCGGCGATCATCGGCAATGCGCCGGTGAAGATCGCCGTCGAGGCGCAGGTGCGGTTCGGCTGGGATGCCGTGATCGGCACCGACGGTATCTTCATCGGGATGCACGATTTCGGCCACAGCGCCCCGGCCAAGGATCTCTACAAGCACTTCGGCATCACCGCCGACGCGGTGGTCGAGGCCGCCGCCAAGCGGTTGCAGGGTAAGTAATAACGCCGGGTAACGCTATCGGAACAATTGCGATGTGACGCATTGCAACGACGACGCATTCGGGGCATGAAACCGCCCAAACATTGGTCTATCGAACCTTCGAAGGAGAATTTGAATGGCAGTCCGGGTCGCGATTAACGGGTTTGGCCGCATCGGCCGCAACGTCCTGCGGGCCATCTACGAGTCCGGCCGCAAGGACATCGAAGTCGTCGGCATCAACGATCTCGGCCCGGTCGAAACCAACGCCCACCTGCTGCGCTTCGATTCCGTGCACGGCCGCTTCCCGCACGAGGTCAAGGTCGAGGGCGACTCCATCGTGATCGGCAACAACAAGATCAAGGTGACCGCCGAGCGCGATCCGTCGAAGCTGCCTTGGAAGGACCTCGGCGTCGACATCGCGATGGAATGCACCGGCATCTTCACCGCGAAGGACAAGGCCTCGGCCCACCTCACCGCCGGCGCCAAGCGCGTGCTGGTCTCGGCTCCGGCTGACGGCGCCGACATGACGGTGGTTTACGGCGTCAACCACGACAAGCTGACCCGCGACCACCTCGTGGTCTCGAACGGCTCCTGCACCACCAACTGTCTGGCGCCGGTCGCCAAGGTCATCAACGATCTGGTCGGCATCGAAACCGGCTTCATGACCACGATCCACGCCTACACCGGCGACCAGCCGACGCTCGACACCATGCACAAGGATCTCTATCGCGGCCGCGCGGCGGCGATGTCGATGATCCCGACCTCGACCGGCGCCGCCAAGGCAATCGGCCTGGTGCTGCCGGAGTTGAAGGGCAAGCTCGACGGCGTCGCGATCCGCGTGCCGACGCCGAACGTCTCGGTGGTCGATCTCAAGATCGTCGCCAAGAAGGAGACGACCGCGAAGGACATCAACGAGGCGATGAAGCGCGCCGCGTCGCAGGAGTTGAAGGGCATTCTCGGCACCACCGACCAGCCCAACGTCTCGATCGACTTCAACCACGATCCGCACTCTTCCACCTTCCACCTCGACCAGACCAAGGTGATGAACGGCACGCTGCTGCGCGTGCTGTCGTGGTACGACAACGAATGGGGCTTCTCCAACCGCATGGGCGACACCGCCGTCGCGATGGGTAAGCTGATCTGAGACGACGACGATCCGTCATCCTGAGGTGCGCGCTTGCGCGCCTCGAAGGATGGCGGATCACGCGGTCATCCTTCGAGGCTCGCCGCAAAGAGGCGGCTCGCACCTCAGGATGACGACCTCTGAGGATATCCGATGAGCAACTTCCGCACCCTCGACGACGCCGACGTGAAGGGCAAACGCGTACTGGTGCGCGTCGACCTCAACGTGCCGATGGATAACGGCCGCGTCACCGACACCACGCGGCTCGAGCGCATCGCGCCGACCATCACGGAAATTTCCGACAAGGGCGGCAAGGTGATCCTGCTGGCGCATTTCGGCCGGCCCAAGGGCCGCGACGCCAAGGATTCGCTGAAATCCGTTGCCGCCGAACTGGCGAAAGTCATCAAGCGCAACGTCGCCTTCGCCGAGGATTGCATCGGCGAGCCGGCCGAGCAGGCCGTCGCCGCGCTGAAGGACGGCGACATCCTTTGTCTCGAGAACACCCGCTTCCACAAGGAAGAGGAAAAGAACGATCCTGCTTTCGTCGCGCAACTCGCGAAGCTCGGCGACCTTTGGGTCAACGACGCATTTTCCGCCGCGCATCGCGCCCACGCGTCGACCGAGGGCCTCGGCCACAAGCTGCCGGCCTATGCCGGACGCACCATGCAGACCGAACTCGATGCGCTGAACAAGGCGCTGGAAGCGCCGAAGAAGCCGGTGATCGCCATCATCGGCGGCGCGAAGGTCTCCACCAAGATCGATCTCCTCGAAAACCTGGTGAAGAAGGTCGACGCGCTGGTGATCGGCGGCGGCATGGCCAACACCTTCCTGCACGCGCAGGGCATCAATGTCGGCAAGTCGCTAGCCGAGAAGGATCTCGCCCCCACCGCGCTGCGCATTCTGGAGAAGGCGGAAGCCGCCAATTGCGCCATCATCCTGCCGGTGGACGCGGTGGTCGCCTATCACTTCGAAGCCAACGCGCCGTCGCACGCCTACGGCCTCGACGCCATTCCCGCCGACGGCATGATCCTCGACGTCGGCCCGCAATCGATCGAACGCATTCATGCCGCCATCGACGACGCCGCAACGCTGGTGTGGAACGGTCCGGTTGGTGCATTCGAACTGACGCCGTTCGACCGCGGCACCGTGGTCGCGGCGAAATACGCCGCGCAGCGCACCAAGCTCGGCAAGCTGGTCTCGGTGGCCGGCGGCGGCGACACCGTCGCGGCGCTGAACCACGCCGGTGTCGGTGGCGATTTCACTTACGTCTCGACCGCGGGCGGCGCCTTCCTCGAATGGATGGAAGGCAAGCCGCTGCCGGGGGTCGAGGTGTTGCGCGCCAAATAAGCGCCCTGCCCTTGCCGCGAAGGTCGTCTTGAATGGCGCTCAGCGGCACGGGCCAATCATTGCGGAACGCATTCCGCGCTTTTCAGTTTCGACGCTAACGCTCTCATTTCCTACCAGACGCATGCAGGAGACCTCGATGAACCTCGCTGACCTCAACAAAGTCGCACAGGCCATGGTGGCCCCCGGCAAGGGCATTCTTGCCGCCGACGAATCCTCGGGCACCATCAAGAAGCGCTTCGACGCCATCAACGTCGAATCCACCGAAGATAATCGCCGCGACTATCGCGAAATGCTGTTCCGCTCCAAGGACGCGATGTCGAAGTACATTTCCGGCGTCATCCTTTACGACGAAACCATCTGGCAGAAGGCCAAGGACGGCACACCGCTGGTCAAGCTGATCGAGCAGGCCGGCGCGATCCCCGGCATCAAGGTCGACGAAGGCACGCAGGCGCTGCCCGGCTGCCCCGGTGAACTGATCACCATCGGCCTCGACAAGCTCGCCGCCCGCCTTGCCGACTACTACAAGCAAGGTGCGCGCTTCGCGAAGTGGCGCGCGGTGATCGATATCGGACAGGGCATTCCGAGCTACACCGCCGTGCGCACCAATGCGCATGCGCTGGCGCGCTACGCCGCGCTGTGCCAGGCGGCGCAGATCGTGCCGATCGTCGAGCCGGAAGTGCTGATGGACGGCGATCACTCGATCGAGCGTTGCTACGAGGTCACCGAGTTCGTGCTCAAGGAGACCTTCCAAGAGCTGTATTACCAGAAGGTCGCGCTGGAAGGCATGATCCTGAAGCCGAACATGGCGATCTCCGGCAAGAAGGCGAAGGATCGCGCCAACGTGCAGCAGGTCGCCGAGAAGACCGTGAAGCTCTTGAAGGAATGCGTGCCGTCGGCGGTGCCGGGCATCGCTTTCCTCTCCGGCGGCCAGAGCGACGAGGAAGCGACCGCCCATCTCGACGCCATGAACAAGATCGGCGGACTGCCGTGGAAGCTGACCTTCTCCTACGGCCGCGCGCTGCAGGCAGCGCCGCAGAAGGCGTGGTCGGGCAAGGCCGATAACCTCGGCGCCGGCCAGCAGGCGTTCACCCACCGCGCCCACATGAACGGCCTCGCCTCCAAGGGCGAATGGAAGGCCGATCTGGAAAAGAAGGCGGCGTAAGAGCCGCCACCGTCTGCACCTTTGGTCATTGCCGGGCTTGACCCGGCAATCCATCGTCTTGAAAAGATGGATGCGCGGGTCAAGCCCGCGCATGACGTTTTTATCCGGGATCGCGCGACAAATTCGTCTTCTGTCCGCAGACTCTCAAAGGCTACCGTTTGATGTCCGCGAAATCCGCCCCTGCCCGCCCGATGCCGCGATTGTATCTCGCGACGCCTGTGGTGGATGACGCGACGGCGCTGGCCGCCAAGCTGCCTGACATTCTCGCGGGTGCCGATGTCGCCGCTGTGCTGCTGCGGTTGGCCGACAGCGATCCGCGCACCCTGCTCGGCCGCATCAAGACGCTTGCGCCTATCGTGCAAAACGCCGGCGCGGCGCTGTTGCTCGACGGCCATGCCGATCTGGTCGCGCGCGGCGGCGCCGACGGCGCGCATCTTATCGGGCTTGAGGCGATACAGGAGGCCCTTCCCGGCCTTAAGCCGGACCGCATCGCGGGCGTCGGCGGGCTGCATACCCGGCACGACGCCATGATTGCCGGCGAAGCCGGCGCCGACTATGTGCTGTTCGGCGAGCCTGACGCGCGCGGCGAGCGCCCGTCGGCCGAGGCCGTCGCGGAGCGGCTGAACTGGTGGGCCGAACTGTTCGAGCCGCCCTGCGTCGGCTATGCCGCGAGCCGCGAGGAGGCGCATGCCTTCGCCGCCGCCGGCGCCGATTTTGTCCTTGTCGCTGACATGATTTGGTCCGATCAAGCGGGATCGGCCGCGGCGCTTGCGGATGTGGCCGCAGCGCTCAAGGACGGTTATGCGGCAGCGGGACACTCTCTCACCGGGCGGAATTGACGCGGGCATGAGAATGCTGCGCACCGTCACGATTCTGTTTGGGTTCGCGCTGCTGACGACGACCGCGCAGGCACAGATCTCACTGGTGCCGCCGGCCGCCATCCCGCAGCCGCAGGCCCAACCCGAGCCGCGCCCGGCGCCGAAAGCTGCACCCAAGCACATGCCGAAAGCAGCGCCGAAACCTGCCCCAAAGCCGGAGACCAAGTCCGCACCGCCGCCGGTACGGAAATCGACCACCACAGAAAAGCCGGTGTCTCCTGAGGCGGCGAAGGCGGCCGCCGCCGCGGAGAGTAACGACCTCGACGCCGTGCTGAACGAGTCGCCGAATGTCGATCTGGTCTACGGCGCCTATCAGCGCGGCTTCTACCGCACCGCCTTCAACCTCGCGACCAGGCGCGCGCAGGAGAAGAACGACACCGCCGCGATGACCATGCTGGGTGAACTCTATGCCAACGGCCGCGGCGTCAAGCGTGACTACGCCAAGGCCATCGAATGGTACAAGCGCGCCGCCGACCAGGGCGACCGCGAGGCGATGTTCGCGCTGGCGATGCTGAAGATCGGCGGACAGGGCGGTCCGGCCGACCGCGAGGGCGGCGCAGGCCTATTGGCGTCGGCCGCAAAGCTCGGCGAGCCCAAGGCGGCCTACAATCTGGCGCTGCTCTATGTCGACGGCCAAACTTTCCCGCAGGACTTCAAGCGCGCCGCCGAACTGCTGCGGATCGCCGCCGACGCCGGCAATGATGACGCGCAGTACGCGCTGGCGAGCTTCTACAAGGAAGGCACCGGCGTTCCGAAGGACATCGACAAGTCGGTGCGGCTGCTGCAGGCCGCCGCCATGGCCGGCAACATTCCCGCCGAAGTCGAATACGCCATCGCGCTGTTCAACGGCACCGGCACCAGCAAGAACGAGATCGCGGCAATCTCGCTGCTGCGCAAGGCGGCGCGGCAGAACAACCCCATTGCCCAGAACCGGCTCGCGCTGGTGCTGACGCAGGGCAAGGGCGTACCGGTCGACATGATCGAAGGGCTGAAATGGCATCTGGTGGCGAAAACCGCCGGCAAGGGCGATCCGCTGCTCGACGAGGCCTTGGCGCGGCTCACGCCGGAAGATCAGGCCAAGGTCGAAGCCGCCGCCAAGAAGTGGCTCGGCACCAAATGATCTGGCCAAAGATCGGGCCAAAGAACGGCTCTTGACGGGGCGCGCCCCGCAAGGCACCCAATCCCCTCACCAAACGCCCCGCTGGGGCGCGATGAATCGAGACGCTCATGCTGCATTCCGCCCTCATCAACGTCATGGTCAAGGCCGCGCGCCGCGCCGGCCGCAGCCTGAGCCGCGACCTCGGTGAAGTCGAAAACCTCCAGGTGTCGCTGAAAGGACCGGCCAATTTCGTCAGCGCCGCCGACAAGCGCGCCGAGGAAATGCTCTACACCGACCTCTCGAAGGCGCGCCCCGGTTACGGCTTCATCGGCGAGGAAGGCGGCACCCGCGAGGGCGCCGACAAGACCCATACCTGGATCGTCGATCCGCTCGACGGCACCACCAATTTCCTGCACGGCATTCCGCAGTTCGCCATCTCCATCGGCCTGCAACGCGAAGGCACGATGATCGCCGGCGTGATCTACAATCCGGCCACCGACGACCTGTTCATCGCCGAGCGCGGCAAGGGCGCGTTCCTCAACGATACCCGGCTGCGCGTTGCCGCGCGCAAGCAGTTGCACGATTGCGTCATTGCCTGCGGGTTGCCGCATATCGGCCGCGGCGACCTGCCGCTGTCGCGCGACGAAATGACGGCGTTGCAGCCGCGCGTCGCCGGCCTGCGCCGCTTCGGCGCGGCCTCGCTCGATCTTGCTTACGTCGCGGCGGGCCGGCTCGACGGCTACTGGGAACGCAACCTCAAGCCGTGGGACATGGCGGCGGGCATGATCATGATCCGCGAAGCCGGCGGTGTCGTCAGCGACATCCAGACCCCCGGCGATCCGCTCGTCAGCGGCGACGTGGTTTGCGGCAACGAGACCATCCACGCTGAGCTGACGAAGATTCTGCGCCCGCTGAAGAAGTAGGCGGGCGCGTTTCACCATGCTTTTTTGTCATGGCCGGGCTCGTCCCGGCCATCCACGTTTTAACCGCTGATCTGTTGCGAAGACGTGGATGCCCGGCACAAGGCCGGCCATGATGGAAAGGTCGGGGGTGCTTACTCCGCCGCCGACGCTTGCGCCGGTGCGGGAGGCCCATAGACTTCCGGCGCCGTCTTCGCGCGACCTTCTTCGCGCGCGGCGCGGGAGAACAGGCGCTGCACGAAGACGAAGAACACCGGCACCATCAAGAGCGCGAGGATGACCACCGCGATCATGCCGCCCATCACGCCGGTGCCGAGCGCCTGCTGGCTCTGGGCGCCGGCGCCGCTGGCGACCACCATCGGCAGCACGCCGCTGACGAAGGCAAGGCCCGTCATCACGATCGGACGGAAGCGCAACTGACAGGCTTCCAAGGTCGCCGCAATCAGCGACTTGCCTTCGGCGCGCAGGTCCTTGGCGAACTCGATGATGAGAATGGCGTCCTTCGCCGCGAGACCGATGATCGTCACCAAACCGACAGTGAAATAGACGCCGTTCGGCAGATCGCGCAATGTCGAGGCGATCACCGCACCGACCATTCCGAGCGGAATCGTTAATAGCACCGCCAGCGGAATGGTCCAGCTCTCGTAGAGCGCTGCGAGACACAGGAACACCACGAGGATCGACAGCGCCAAGAGGAACGGCGCCTGCGAGCCGGAGAGCTTTTCCTGCAACGACTGACCGGTCCATTCGTAGCCGAAGCCGCGCGGCAACAGATCGGCGAGCCGCTCCATTTCCTTGATGGCATCGCCCGAGGTGAAGCCCGGCCGCGCTTCGCCGCTGATGCGCACCGCCGGATAGTAGTTGAAGCCGACGATCTGCGTCGGCCCGCGCGCCCATTCGATGGTGGCGAAGGACGACAGCGGCACCACCTGCCCGCGGCTGTTCTTGACGCTGTAGTTCAGAATGTCGTCGGCATTCATGCGGTCCGGCGAATCCGCCTGTACAATGACGCGCTGCATGCGGCCGCGATTAGGGAAGTCGTTGATGTAGGCCGAGCCGAGATTGGTCGAGATGGTGTTGTTGATGTCTTCGAAGGTAATGCCGAAGGCGCTCGCCTTCTCGCGGTCGATCATCAAATTGACCACCGGCGCTTCCGGCAGGCCTTCGACATAGACCTTCTGCAACACTGGGCTCGCATTGGCATCCGAAACCAGCTTGGTCGCGGCATCACGCAAGGCGCGATAGCCCTTCTGCCCGCGATCCTGCAAGCGGAAGCTGAAGCCGGAGGAGTTGCCGAGGTTGTCGATCGGCGGCGGCTGCAATGCCGAGATCCTGGCGTCGCGCAAGCCTTCCATGTGCTTGTTGACGTCGTTGACGATGGCCGAGGCGGAATCGTTCTTACCGCGTTCCGACCAGTCCTTCAGCGTGATGAAGGCCTGCGCGGTGTTCATGCCCTGGCCGAGGAAGCTGAAGCCGGTGAGGAAGGTGACGTCCTTGATGCCGTCGCGCTTGGCGAGATAGTCCTCGACCGATTTCACCGCCGCCTCGGTGCGGGCGAACGACGAATCCGCCGGGGTCTGCACGTCGGTGGTGATGAAGCCCTGATCGTCGATCGGCAGGAAGCCCGCCGGCATCCGCACGAAGGCCCAGCCGAGCCCGATCAGCAGAATGGCGTAGACGATCATCAATCGGCCGGTGCGCTTCAGCGACCAGCCGACGGTGCGGGTGTAACGCACGCGCGTGCGGTCGAGCATGCTGTTGAACAGGCCGAAGAAGCCGCGCCGCGCATGGCCATGCCCCGCCTTTACGGGCTTGAGCAAAGTGGCGCACAAGGCCGGCGTCAACGACAGCGCCATCAATGCCGAAAAGCCGATCGCCGCCACCATCGTCACCGAGAACTGGCGATAGATGATGCCGACCGAGCCGGGGAAGAACGCCATCGGCACGAACACCGCCGCCAGCACCGTGGTGATGCCGACAATGGCGCCGGTGATCTGCGACATCGCCTTGCGGGTGGCTTCCTTCGGCGGCAACCCTTCCTCCGCCATGATGCGTTCGACGTTCTCGACCACGACGATGGCGTCGTCGACCAATATGCCGATCGCCAGCACCATGCCGAACATCGTCAGCATGTTGATGGAGTAGCCGAACGCCAATAGCGTCGCGCAGGTGCCGAGCAGCGCCACCGGCACCACGATGGTGGGAATGATGGTGTAGCGGAAGTTCTGCAGGAACAGAAACATCACCAGGAACACCAGCACCACCGCCTCGATCAGCGTGTGCACCACCTTCTCGATCGAGGCTTTCACCACCGGCGTGATGTTGTAGGGAATCTCATACTTGATGTTGGCCGGGAAGAACTTCGAGAGCTCCTTCATCTTGGCTTCGACGGCGCTCGCCGTCGCCAGCGCGTTGCCGGTCGGCGACATCAGCACCGACAGGCCGGCGGCCGGCTTGCCGTTCAGCCGCGTGGTAAACTGATAGCCCATGCCGCCGATCTCGATGCGCGCGACATCGCGCAGCCGCACCGTGGAGCCGTCGGCATTGGCGCGCAGCACGATGCTGCCGAATTCATCCGGCGAGCCGAGCTGGCCCTTCACCAGCACCAGCGCCGAAACCTTCTGATCCCTGTTGCTGGGCTCCGCGCCGACGCTGCCGGACGCGACCTGCGCGTTCTGGGCGTTGATCGCCTTGGTGACGTCATCGGCGGTGAGGTTGAAGCCGACCAGTTTCTCCGGATCGATCCAGATGCGCAGCGACTGTTCGGTGGAATAAAGTGTCGCGCGGCCGACGCCGGGGATACGGCGGACTTCGCCGAGCACGTTACGCACCATGAAATCGCCGAGCGCGACTTCATCCATGCTGCCGTCGGTGGAGGACAGCGTGATGATCTGCAAGACCGCGCTGGAGGCTTCCTCGATCAGGATGCCCTGCTGCAACACCGCGCGCGGCAACCGCGACTCGATGCGTTTGATGCGGTTCTGCACGTCGACCGACGCCATCTCGACGTCGGTGCCGGGCTGGAAGAACGCGGTGATTTCCACCTGACCCAGCGAATCGCTGGTGGATTCGAAACTCAGGATGCCGTTCGCGCCGTTGAGTTCCTCTTCGATCAACCGCGTGACGCTGTTGTAGAGGTTCTCCGGGGAGGCGCCCGGATAGCTGGTCGACACCGAGATCGACGGCGGCGCAATGATCGGATACTGCGCGACGGCGAGGAACGGGATCGAGATCGCGCCGATCAAGCAGATGAACAGCGCAACAACCCAGGCAAAAATCGGCCTATCGATAAAGAAGGAAGGCATCAGCGGCTCAATCGCTGACCGATGCCGGCGTCGCCTTGATGAGGTCGTCCGATGCAATCGCGCCGGTGGCCACCTCGCGCAATGGCTGCGGCTTCACCTCATCGCCGGCAGCAAACTTCTGGAAACCCTCGACCACCACGCGGTCGCCGGCCTTGAGGCCATCGGTGATCAGCCACTTGCCGCCGTGAACCGCGCCAGTGCGCACCGGCTGCACGGCAATGCGATTGTCGGGACGCACCACGAACACCTCGCTGCCGCCGTCGCGGCTGCGTTGCACCGCCTGCTGCGGAACCGCGATGGCGTCGGTATCGATGCCCTGCTCGATCAGCACGCGGACATACATGCCCGGCAGCAACTCGCCATTCGGGTTCGGGAACTCGCCGCGAAGGGTCACCTGGCCGGTCTCGGCATTCACCTTGGCTTCCGAGAACAACAACTTGCCGGTGTGCGAATAAGCGCCGTCATCGACGATCAGGCGAATCTTGGCCGCGCCCGGTTCGATCTGCTCAAGATCGCCGCGCGCGAACGCACGCCGCAGCTTGTTGAGGTCGCTGACCGACTGGGTGAAGTCGGCATAGATCGGATCGAGTTGCTGGATCGAGGCGAGATTGGTTGTGTCGTTCGGCACCACCAGCGCGCCCTCGCTGACCAGCGCCGCGCCGATGCGGCCGTTGATCGGCGCACGAATGGTCGCATAACCGAGATTGAGTCGCGAGCGCGCGACGTCGGCCTTGCGCGCCGCGACGTCAGCCTCCGCCTGCCGCTTCGCCGCAATCGCCGTTTCATGCTGCGCTTCGGAGGCGACATGCTGATGCGTCAGCGTTTCGATGCGCTTGGCATGGCGGGTTGCCTGATCCAGCACCGCCGCTGCCTTGGCAAGTGCCGCCTCCTGCGCCATCAGATCGACCTCGAACGGCTTCGGATCGATCTTGTAGAGCGGATCGCCAGCCTTCACGTCGCTGCCCTGATGGAACATGCGCTCGACGATGATGCCGGAGACCTGCGGACGAACATCGGCGATCCGGGTCGGCGCAATGCGCCCGGGCAATTCGCGCACCACGGCGAAGGGCTGCGGCTTGACCGCGACGAAGCTGACCTCCGGGATCGCGACCGGTTGCGCGGCGACGGCCGAGGCCGGCTCGTCGCACCCCGACAGCACCGGGCTGATCGCGAGCAGCAACATCAATCCAAGTCCGGAGCGCAGTCCTCGTCGCGTTGTCGGTTCCATTGCCTCGCTATCCCGTTCGTCAGACATGAATCAAAAGCAAGCCGCGACAGCGTGGCCGCGCGGCGTGGTGCATTCGAACTCTGACGTCATTTGATTTCGCAAAAGTAACGCAGCGAGAGCGCGACGCAACAATTTTTGCGGCGGCGCAATGCCACAGCGCGTTACTACGTTGAAGTCGCAGCAACTTTGCAGGACTCACATAATTGTGAGTCGAGGCGTGAACGACGATAATAAATTTGGAATGAGTCCAGAACGTCGCGCGCACTCATAACTGCGACAATTTATCCATCGCGCGCACACGTGAATACCGGCGACGACGTATCAACATGACGAAACTGTAATGCGCGGATGGCGCGTGATGACGCCGGTTGTTGCGTGACACCGCTCTACTTGAGTACTTCGCAAGCGTTGTGCTGCACATGCCGCGTGCGATCGCGCTGTGCCAATCCATGCCACCATGTTGTCAGTGCATCGCCATCGCACGGCAGCTTCACGCACATGCCTTCGATATAGGCAATCCAGTCATCAAAGCGGAATGCCGGCACCGGCACCACCACCGGCACATCGGCGCCGAGCGCGTATTCGATCAGGCGCGCGAGGCCGCGTCCCTGCTGCTCCTGCCGTCCGAAGCGATTGACGATGAGGAGATCCGCGCCCCGATCGATCGCCGCCATCATCGCGCCGCGCGCTGCCGCGAGTTTATCGAGATCGAGCCGGCGGCCGTGCGTATAGACTGCCTCCTCCTGGAACAGATCGACCCGTTCGCCGCTGTGAACCATCATAGCCGAGAGTTCCGCGACGCCGGCATTGTGATGCCCGAACTGCACCAGACCGACGGGCCGCAGCCCCTCGGCTTTCAGCGTCGCGACGAAATCGAGCAGCACGCCGTCCGGCTGCTGATGCGCCTCATAAACCAGCGCGGCGACATCGCATTGCGCATCGAACATCGGATCACCTCGCGGCCGACACGACCGCAAAACACACCGTCAGCTTAACGCGCCTCGTCGATGAATTGAAGCCGCGTTTACCTCGTTATATTTTTGTGTATATTTCGATACCACCCTGCGATCCGGGCGAACCGTCATCGGATTTCTGGATTCTCTATAAATGCCGCGAATGGCGCTGGACCTGACGCCATCACGCGATAAAGGTTGGCGCGATAAAGGTAGACTGTCGTGAGCGACGCCAAGGACGACATCGATACCATGACGAAGAAGGAGATTGACAGCCGCGCGCTGACGACGTGCGCGGTGGCGCCGGATGGCAAGACGGTCTCGCTCGGGTTCACTGATGCGTCCGGTCAGCCCGTCGCCGTCAGGCTTCCGCTGGAACAGGCCAGCGCGTTGGCGATGACACTGCCGGCGCTGATCGAGCAGGCACTCCGCCGCCAGTTTCGCGACGACAGCCTGCGCTTCACGTTTCCGCTCGGCTCATGGGCGGTAGAGCAATCGCCGGACCCCGGCACCAATATCGTCACCCTGCGGACGCCCGATGGCTTCGGTGTCTGCTTCACCATGCAACGGCAACAGCAGAGTGCGCTCGGCGAAGCCTTTAGCTGTGATTGCGATTGCGTTCGACGCTCGCCGTTTCCTACACATTGATCGACACCAAGCACATCAGCAGGTGACCGGCTCGCGGAACACGCCGTCAGGTCGCCGCCTTGCCACCGCGCCCGATATCGGAGCGCAACGACGCAAGATCCTTGCGCGCCGCCGCCGCCGCTACGCGCTCGATGCGCCGATACCGCTCGACCAGCGAGGCGCCGAATACCGTCAACGTTGCGCCACCGCCGTGCTTGCCGCCGGTCTGGCGGGCGACCGCGGCCTGCCCGCACATCTTGTTGATTTCATCCACGAGATCCCATGCCCGCTTGTAGGACATGTCCATCGCGCGACCGGCGGCGGAGATCGAACCGCAGGCGGCGATGCTTTCCAGCAACTGGATCTTCCCGGGGCCGAGCCGGCTGTCCGAATCGAAATCGATGCGGACGCTGAGCGACGGCAACGGCTTCGCCGCCGATGACCTGGCAGCGGATGATTTGGCGGTCGACGATTTAACGGTGGACTTAGGCATCTCGGTCACACATGAGGTTGCCCGGTATCGTGGCGATTTGCATTCGATGCTCTGACTCCGAAATCCGCCACGCCGCGCGGCACGGACGCACAGCCCGCCGCGCGAAACGACATCGAACCAGAACGCGCCGAGATTACCTTGCGTGCCCGACAAAACAACCATGATGTTTGTTGCGTTGTCGGGGCCCGCGAAGATTGTATAGTCGCAACGTCATTAACATCCTGCACGGCGGACGCGGCCAACAGACCCGACAACGGCGCGCGATGCCGACACATTCCGGCACATGGTCATGGGCAATCAACGACGGCAGGCGATGGTGTTGCGGCACGTCGCTTTCGAAGATTTGGGCCTGCTGGGGCCGGTTCTCACACGCTCCGGATGGGATTGTGAAATCCTTGAAGCCGCAACTGCCGATCTCACCCAGCAGAAGATCGCCGATGCCGACCTGCTCATCGTGCTGGGCGGACCGATCGGCGTCGGCGACATTGACGACTATCCTTTCATTGCAACAGAGATCGCGCTGATCGAGAAGCGTTTGGCAAGCGACCAGCCAACGCTCGGCATCTGCCTCGGCAGCCAGATGATGGCGGCAGCGCTCGGCGCACGCGTCTATGCCGGCCCGGTCAAGGAAATCGGCTGGGCGCCGCTGCAACTGACCGACGACGGCCGCGCCTCGTGCCTCGCCCCACTCGGCGAGTCGGATGCGACCGTGCTGCATTGGCATGGCGACACCTTCGACCTGCCGGCGGGCGCGACGCGGCTCGCCTCCACGCCGGCCTACGCGAATCAGGCCTTCGCGTTCGGCAAGAATGCCCTCGCGCTGCAATTCCACATCGAGGCCGATCCGGCACGGCTGGAGGAATGGTACGTCGGCCACACCGTCGAATTGGGCGCGGCAAAAATTGCGATCCCTGCTCTTCGCAGTGCAACAGCACAGGTCGCGCCGCGCATTCCCGCGCAGGCGGAGCGCATTTTTACGCGATGGCTCGGCCAGATCGCCTGAAACCGGACACGAATTCAAGCTGTTGTCATGATGCCGCGCTCTTGTCGGCATGACAGGCAGTTTCGGGATCGCACACATCGGCAACAGTTTAACGATCGCAGCTGCTTCCCTCACGCGCGCGCTGTGCCATATTGCGACCGAAGAATGCGTATCTCGAACCAGATGAAAGCACCATGGCGCAAGGCTCCGCATCCCGCAGCTCTCTCGAACTCGAACTGACCAAGCTGTCGTCGCCGCGCATCTTCCTGGTGCGCATGCTGGTGTTCCTGGTGCTGTGCGCGCTGGTCGCGGTGGTGCTCTACAAGCAGATCATGACGGCGTTCATGGCCAATCCCGGCCTCAACGCCCTGATCCTCGCGGTGCTGTTGATCGGCACTATCCTGTCGTTCCGGCAGGTGATCCGGCTTTATCCGGAAGTCGCCTGGGTCAACAACTTCCGTATCGCCGATCCGGGCCTCGCGATCGATCGGCGTCCGGTGCTGCTGGCGCCGATGGCCGCTATCCTCGGCCGCGAACGCACCGGGCGGATGTCGATCTCGCAGCAGACCATGCGGCATCTGCTCGATTCGATTGCCACCCGTCTCGACGAGGCGCGCGACATCTCGCGCTACATGACCGGCCTTCTGGTGTTCCTCGGCCTGCTCGGCACCTTCTGGGGTCTGATCGAAACCGTCGGCTCGGTGAGCCACATCATCGATGGGCTAAAGGTCGGCGGCGATTCCGGATCGCTGTTCGACACATTGAAGGAAGGGCTCGCCGCGCCGCTCGGCGGCATGGGCATTTCGTTTTCGTCCTCACTCTTCGGTCTCGCCGGATCGCTGATCCTCGGCTTTCTCGACCTGCAATCGAGCCAGGCGCAGAACCGCTTCTACACAGACCTCGAGGACTGGCTGGCCTCCACCGTGCGCGAATACACCGGCGAAGGCGGCCAGGCGCCGGCCGGCGGCAACGAGATGCAGGCCGCGGTCGAGCGGTTGCGCACCAGCGTCGAGGAAATGGGCGCAAGCCGCGGCACCACCGCGGCGATGGCGAATCTCGCAGACGCCATTCAAGGGTTGGTTCAGCACATGCGCGGCGAACAGCAGATGATCCGCGAATGGGCCGACGGCCAGGGCGAGCAGAATCGTGAGATCAAGAAGTTGCTGGAACGGATTGCGGCGCAACCCGAAAGGCATTTGAGCGGAGATTTGTGATGGCGCTGGTCCGCCGCCGCACCGATTCCGGCTTCAACTACTGGCCGGGCTTCGTCGACGCGCTCTCGACGCTGGTGCTGGCCATCGTGTTCCTGCTGTCGGTGTTCCTCGTCGTGCAATTCTATCTGTCGCAGGAAGTCTCCGGCAAGGACAAGGCTCTGGAGCAGCTCAACGCCAAGATCGCGCAATTGAACGAACTGCTCTCGCTGGAAAAGGTCGCGCAGCTCAACCTCTCCGATGAACTTTCGCAAACCCGCGCCGGGCTCGCCACCGCCGAAGCAGAGCGCGACCGCGCCAAGGGCCTTTACGAAGGCCTGGCGGGCGCGGGCAACGATGCCGCCGGCCGCGCCAACGAACTGAACAAGGCGCTGGATTCCGAAAAGCAGGTGTCGTCACGCGCGCTCGCACAGGTCGAGATCCTCAACCAGCAGATCAGCGCGCTACGGCGGCAACTCGCCGCGCTCGAAGCTGCCCTCGATGCGTCCGAGAAGCGCGACAAGGAATCGCAGACCCGCATCACCGATCTCGGCCAGCGGCTCAACGTTGCGCTGGCGCAGCGGGTGCAGGAACTGTCGCGCTATCGCTCCGAATTCTTCGGGCGGCTACGCGCGATCCTCGGCAATCGCCCCGATATCCGCGTGGTCGGCGACCGCTTCGTGTTCCAGTCCGAAGTGTTCTTCGACACCGGACAGGCGGTGCTGCTGCCGGAAGGCAAGGCCGAACTCGACAAGCTCGCCGACGCGCTGAAAGACCTCGACAAGAAGATTCCCAGCGAAATTGCCTGGGTGCTCCGCGTTGACGGCCACACCGACGTGCGGCCGATCAACAGCCCGCAGTTCAAATCGAACTGGGAATTGTCGGCGGCGCGTGCCATCTCGGTTGTGCAGTATCTGGCGTCGTTGGGCGTGCCGCCGCAGCGGCTCGTCGCGGCGGGCTTCGGCGAATTCCAGCCACTCGACACCGGCACCACGGAGGAGGCCTACAAGCGCAACCGTCGGATCGAGCTGAAGCTGACGGAGCGATGATGGCAATGTCGCCACGACTTTCGTCATTGCCGGGCTTGACCCGGCAATCCATCTTCTTCGAAGATTGATGGATGCCCGGATCAAGTCCGGGCATGACGGTGGTGATGATATGACAACCTCATTCCAGCTTCGCCCCTATCGCGAGAGCGACGAGGATGCCGCCATCACGCTGTGGCAACGGACGTGGCAACTGGCCTATCCGTCGATCGATTTCGCCGCGCGCGTGGCGTGGTGGCGCGAGCGATGGCGCGATGAACTTGTTCCCGGCGCACAAGTCGTCGTTGCCGAAGCCGACGACGCGATGATCGGCTTCGTCACCATCGATGCCACCGGCTATCTCGACCAGATCGTGGTTGCGCCGGAGCAATGGGGCTCGCCATTGGCCGCTGCCCTGCTTGATGAGGCTAAGCGGTTGTCGCCCACCTGCGTCACGCTCTTGGTGAACAAGGACAACACCCGCGCCATCCGCTTCTACGAGCGCAACGGTTTTACCCACGCCGGCGAGGATGTGAATCCGACCTCGGGTCGTCCGGTGCTGCGGATGGAATGGAAGCCTTGATCTTTCCCTCTCCCGGAAGGGGAGAGGGTTAAAGCGGTTACGCCCCTTCAAACTGCAATCGCGCCAAGCGCGCATACAGTCCATTCGCCGCGACCAGCGAGGCGTGGGTGCCCTGCTCGACGATGCGGCCCTGATCCATCACCAGAATGCGATCGCATGACAAGACTGTCGCCAGACGATGCGCGATCACCAGCGTGGTGCGATGGCGCATCAGTTCTTCCAGCGCGGTCTGCACCAGTGTCTCGGATTCGGCATCCAGCGACGACGTCGCTTCATCGAGCAGCAGCAACGGCGCGTTGCGCAGGATGGCACGCGCAATCGCAATGCGCTGACGCTGACCGCCGGACAAGGTCACCCCGCGTTCGCCGAGCGGCGTATCGAAACCGTTCGGCAGTCGTTTGATGAATTCGCTGGCATGAGCAAGGTCGGCGGCGCGTTCGACCTCGGCATCGCTGGCATCGAGCCGGCCGAAGCGGATGTTGTCGCGCGCGCTCGCGGCGAACACCACCGACTCCTGCGGCACCAGCGCGATGCGCTGCCGCACCGCCTGCGGCGACACCGATTTGATTGGCACGCCATCATAGGAAATCTCGCCGGAGGCCGGATCGTAGAATCGCAGCAAGAGATGAAACAGCGTGCTCTTGCCGGCGCCGGACGGGCCGACGATGGCAACTTTCTCGCCCGCACGTACTGACAACGAGATACCGTCGACGACATTGGCCTGCGGCCGCGTCGAATAAGCGAAGCGCACATTGTCGAACGCGACGTCGCCGCGCGCGGGCTCGGGCAACAACCGCGCCACCGGCGGCGCGACGATGGCGGGCTTGACGTTGAGGATTTCGAACAGCCGCTCGGCGGCACCGGACGCCGCCGACACCTCGCCCCACACTTCGCTGAGCTGCCCCAGCCCCGCCGCTGCGAACGCGGCATAGAGCACAAACTGGCCGAGCCGGCCGGCGGTCATCTCGCCTACCAGCACATCGTGCGAGCCGACCCACAGGATCATCACCACACTGGCGAACACAATGAAGATGACGATTGCGGTGAGCGTTGCGCGCGCCTGCGTCGAGCGCCGCGCAGCTTCATACGCGGTTTCGACTTCGCCGCTGAATCGCGTCGAAGCCAGGCGCTCGTTGGTGAAGGCCTGCACGGTGCGGATCGCGTTCACCAGTTCTGAGGCATAAGCGGTCGCATCCGCCAGCGTGTCCTGCGCGTTGCGCGACAGCCGCCGCACCCAGCGGCCGAACGCCACCAGCGGCAGCACGATCAACGGAATCGCCGCCAACACAAAGCCGGACAGGCGCGGGCTGGTGACCACCATCATCGACGCCGCGCCGACGAACAGCACGAAATTGCGCAGCGCGATCGACACCGACGAGCCGACCGCCGATTTGATCTGGGTGGTGTCGGCGGTGAGCCGCGAGATCAATTCGCCGCTGCGCGCGGAATCGAAAAAACGCGGAGACAGCGAGGTGAGATGGGCGAACACATCGCCGCGCAGGTCGGCGACGATACGGTCACCCAATGTCGTGACCAGATAGAAGCGCAGCGCGCTGGCGCCTGCCAATACCGCGACCACCGCGAGCATCACGCTGAAGTAACTGTTGATCATCGCGATACCTTCGGGGCTAAACCCGAAGTCGATCATGCGGCGCACGGCGATGGGCACCACCAGGGTGGTCAGCGCAGCAACGACTAGTGCGATCAACGCGAGAAAAGCGCGGCCGCGATAGCGCGCAACATAAGGCGCCAGGGCCAGCAACGGACGCAGCCCATTGCGACGATCGCCGGTCGGTGCTTCCGCTTCGGCATGGATGTGCGCAGCCGCGTCGGCCTCGGCAACCGTCTCCACGGATACGGGATCGGGCGGCAACGCCACTGCCGCCGATTGCTGATCGTTCCGCCGCAATACCGGGCTCATATCGCCTCGCAGTCCCAACCACGTCGCATTTTATAACAGCTCCAGAGAAGCCCAAGCTCCATAGGCCCCGCCGCGCCCGCTGGCAAATTGCGCGGGCGCTTGTCTCGGCATTCTGTCTGCGTTATAGAGCGCCGCAAATCCCGTACTTTGATCAATCGCAATGAAGGCGCCGGGCGCGCCAGAGGTATGCCATGAAAGCTGAAATTCACCCGGATTATCATAACATTACGGTCGTTATGACCGACGGGACCGAATACCAGACGCGCTCCACCTGGGGCAAGGAAGGCGACAAGCTGAACCTCGATATCGACCCGAAATCGCACCCGGCCTGGACCGGTGGCACCCAGCAGCTGCTCGACCGCGGCGGCCGCGTTTCGCGCTTCCAGAAGAAGTTCTCCGGGTTCCTCAAGAAGGACTGAGGCTTTCGCCTCGCCGCCCGCCGACGCTGGGCAACCCGCGATACACATACAAAAAGGCCCCGGTTCGCGCCGGGGCCTTTTTGTATGGAACCTAATGGAGCGCAGGGCTTGGTCGCCGGACGTTTTGGCGGAAACGTCATTGCCGGGCTTGACCCGGCAATCCATCATTTTCGAAGAAGATGGATGCGCGGATCAAGTCCGCGCATGACAGTGGATGGTTCCATCAAAACCGAAACTCATCAGCCGGTCTGGCGCTCGAAGGCGGCGCGCAGTCGGTTGAGCTGCGGCGCCAGCGGATTGCCGATGGCGGTGGGGCGCTCCGTCAGCGGCGAATGGATGGTGGCGTCGAGACGGCGAACCTTGCCCTGCAAAGTTACCGAGCGCGCGATCAGATTCTGCAACTGCTGCGGCAGCTTGACCAGCATGTCGTCCGCGCCGGGCTCTGCCGCGGTGAGCTTCACCTTGGTCTTTTCGCGGTTGGCCTGCGTCAGCGACATCTCACCTTCCTTGACCGCGCGGTGCAGCAGAAGCCACGAGGCCAACTGCATCAGCCGCGTCGTCAGGCGCATGCTTTCGGTGGCGTAAGTCAGGCCGACGGGACGATCGAGGGTCTTGGCCTCGGTGCGGCCGGGGCCGTCGAGATAGGCGGCGGTCTCCTCGACCAGGTCCATGCCTTCGCGGAACAGAGTGCCGAACGCCGGGGAATTGGTCAGGCGCTCGCTGAACTGGACGAGACCCGCTTCGCTTAGGGAACGATCCGACATCGCTAACGCCTCACGCTATTGATTACGCTCATCGTGCCGCTCCGCTTTCGTTAGATATCAGGCCGTTCGCCACCTTCGTTGCTTAACGTGCGGGTGCGATTCGTACTGCCACTTCACCGGCGTCTCGCCGAATGATCCAAAGCGCGGTCGGCTTATAGTGAACAAATCATTACTCCGGGCGGGACGGGAGTCCAGCACGCGCGCGGACAAACCGAAATTATGGTTTCCAAGCCGACGAACGGGAACTTGTCGCATTTTGACGCAAAAAAAAAGCCGCCGAAGACCGGCGGCTTGAAGTGGTTTAACAGGGAGGCGTCAAACAGAGTGGACAGGAGCCACTCGGTGTCCAAACGAGGACAACTCCAGTCATAAACCAGAAGCCTTAACTGATCGTAAATGAATGGTTTTGTTTAAGGTTCGTTTGCCATGTCGGCCATTGGCCGACACCGATTCGACGTGCGGGGCAAGAATATGTCCCGCATTGGGTCAGTGACCTAGGGCTAGTTGTATCGGAGTCGGTTATCATTTCCGTCATTGCGAGGAGCGTTAGCGACGACGCAATCCGGTCTTCCTTTGCGGCTTCTGGATTGCTTCGCTTCGCTCGCAATGACGGTGAGGTCTACGATTTGAAGAAGCTGTTGGCGGCGTCCTTTGAGGCGCGCTTTTTCGTCATGGCCTGATCGAGCCGCTCGATCTCGACCTTGAGCAGCGCGATGCACTCGCCGAGTTCATCGACCGACAGCAACGAGAGGTCCTGACCGATTTCGTGGCTCACTTTCTTCCGTGGCCTGTCGTCGTCCTCGCCCGCCATCCCCCGTCTCCCGCTCGATGTATTTTTCTTTGCCGAGACCGATACCACCTTCGTTTCAAGACGCTATAAGCAGAACCGGTTCCCGCACTCAGAAGAGGACAAATCATGGAAAAGCTGCCCGCGCAAATGACCGTCATCGGCATCAGCAAGCCGGGCGGCCCTGAAGTCCTGCTGCCGGATACCCGTCCGGTTCCCACGCCCGGCGCGGGCGAATTGCTGGTCAAGGTCGCGGCCGCCGGCGTCAACCGGCCCGACGTCGCGCAACGTTCGGGCAGCTATCCGCCGCCGCCCGGCGCCAGCGACCTGCCCGGGCTTGAGATTGCCGGCGAGGTGGTTGCGGTCGGTCCCGGCGCGACGCGGCACAAGATCGGCGACAAGGTGATGTCGCTGGTGGCGGGTGGCGGTTACGCCGAATATTGCATCGCGCCGGACGCACAAGCGATTTCAGTTCCCGATACGTTGTCGATCACCGAAGCCGGCGCCACGCCTGAAACCCTGATGACAGTCTGGCACAACGTATTCGAGCGCGGGAAATTGCAGGCTGGCGAAACCATGCTGATCCACGGCGGCTCGTCCGGCATCGGCACTATGGCGATTCAACTGGCGAAGGCGTTCGGCGCCAAGGTGATCGTCACCGTCGGCTCGCAGGACAAGGCCGACGCCTGCCTCAAGCTCGGGGCGGACCACGCCATCAACTACAAGACGCAGGATTTCGTTGCCGTCAGCCGGGAACTCACCGGCGGCACCGGCCCGAACCTGATCGTCGACATGGTCGGCGGTGATTATATCGAAAAGAACTACGACGCCGCCGCCGTCGACGGGCGCATCGTGCAGATCGCGTTCCTCGGCGGGCCGAAGGCGACGGTGAACTTCGCCAAGCTGATGACCAAGCGGCTTGTCCACACCGGATCGACGCTGCGACCGCGAAGCCCGGCCGACAAGGCCGCGATGGTCAGCGCCATCGAAGCGAAGGTGATGCCGCTGATCCGCGCCGGCAAGGTGAAGCCCTTGATGGATAGCACCTTTCCGCTGCGCAACGCAGCCGACGCCCATCGCCGGATGGAAACCAGCCAACATATTGGCAAAATTGTGTTGACGGTGTGATGCACGGAATCGCGGCGGGAAAGTCTTTGAATTCCCAAGCATCCATGGCATTTATCGCGACCGGGGGATGGGTCGATAACGGGGTTTGATCGGCCTGCGAGAACGTCTTCCGTGTCCGTTTCGTTGCCTCGCGCAACGCTGTCATTGTCGCGTGGCGCCGTTCAACGTGGAGACTCGAGATTGCGTCCGATCAGGTTTCTTGCGCTGCTGGCGCTCGGCCTCACGCTTTGGGTTTCGATGTTGCCCGCCCATGCCGTCGACGCGGTCAGCGTCCGCAGCGACGCGGCCGCCATCGATCTCACCGCGGTTCTCGAACACCAGCATAGCGACACCGACCGGATTCAGGTGTCGACCGCGCCCGGCACCGACGGCATCGTGCGCCGCGTCGAAGTGCGCGCGCGCGAGGGTGGACAGAACTGGGTGGTGTTCGCGCTTGCCAATAACACCGACGATCAGCTCGACCGCCTAATCGTCGCACCGCATTACCGTATCGTCTCGTCCGGCCTGTTGTGGCCCGACCTCGGCCTGTCGCGCATCGCGACCATCACACCATCGACCGGCGACAGACCCGAGCGGCAGGAGAATCCCACCGCCGATGTGTTTCGCATCACGCTCGATCCCGGCGCGGTGATCACCTTCGTCGCCGAACTGCGCACCGACAAGCTGCCGCAGCTCTATTTGTGGGAGCCTGACGCCTACAAGGACAAGGTCAATTCCTTCACGCTGTATCAGGGCATCGTCATCGGCATTTCCGGCCTGCTGGCGCTGGTGTTGACGATCCTGTTTGTGGTGAAGGGCAGCATCATGTTTCCCGCCGCCGCCGCGTTGGCGTGGGCGGTGCTGGTCTATATCGGCGTCGACTTCGGCTTCTGGGGCAAGGTGCTGGATATGTCCGCCGGCGCGGAGCGCATCTGGCGTGCGGCTGGCGAAGCGATTCTTGCCGCGACGCTGCTGGTATTCCTATTCGCCTATCTCAACCTCAACCGATGGCATGTGCGATATTCGCACATTACGCTGGGCTGGCTCGCCTTCCTCGGTTCGCTGGTGGCGCTGGCGCTGTTCGATCCCGCCGTCGCATCCGGCATCGCGCGCATCTCGCTGGCGATGATCGCGGTGTTCGGCTTCGCGCTGATCGTCTATCTCTCGACGCACGGCTACGACCGCGCGGTGCTGCTGATCCCGACCTGGTTCCTGTTGGTGGTGTGGGTTATCGCGGCCGGTATGACGGTGGAAGGCAGCGTCACCAACGACATCGTCGGCCCGGCATTGCTCGGCGGCCTAGTGCTGATCGTGATGCTGATCGGCTTCACGGTGATGCAGCACGCTTTTGCCGGCGGCGCGGCCGGCGGCATCGTTTCCGATGTCGAACGCCGCGCACTGGCGCTGACCGGCTCCGGCGATCTGATCTGGGATTGGGATGTCGCCGCCGACAAGGTATTCACCAGCCCGGAAACCGAAACGCTGCTCGGCCTCAAGCGCGGCACATTGGAAGACGCCGCCGCTGTCTGGCTCGAGGTGCTGCATCCCCTCGATCAGGATCGCTTTCGCGCCGCGCTCGACAGCGTGCTCGATCAACGACGCGGCCGCTTGGTGCAGGACTTCCGGTTGCGCACCGCGGACGGGCATTTTATGTGGTTCTCGCTGAAAGCCCGTCCCGTTGTCGGCTCCGACGGCGAAGTGTTGCGCGTAATCGGCACGCTGACCGACGTCACCGACAGCAAGAACGCCGAGGAACGGCTCCTACACGACTCGGTGAACGACAACCTCACCGGCCTGCCGAACCGCAAACTGTTCCTCGACCGCCTCGCCAGCCTGAGCAATCTGTCGAAATCCGTGCCCGCGATGCGGCCGACCGTGATGGTGATCGATATCGATCGCTTCAAGCAGGTCAACGATTCCGTCGGCGTCGCGGTCGGCGATTCCATCCTGCTGACCTTGGCGCGACGGCTGACGCGCATTCTCAAGCCGCAGGACACGCTCGCACGCCTCGGCGGCGATCAGTTCGGCTTGATCTTGATGTCGGAGCAGGAATCGTCGCGCATCACCGCCTTCGCAGAAACCGTCCGCAAGACGATCCGCGCGCCGATCGCCTTCAATGACCGCGAAATCTTCCTCACCGCATCGATCGGCCTCGCGCTCAGCGATCCGCAGACCGCGCCGAATGACGAGTTGGTGAAGGATGCCGAACTCGCGATGTATCACTCCAAGCGCATCGGCGGCGACCGCATCGACGTCTACAAGCCGGCGATGCGCGCACGCAAGACCGACCGCCTGACGCTGGAATCCGAACTGCGCCGCGCCATCGAGCGCGAGGAAATCACCATCCTCTATCAGCCCATCGTGCGGCTGGAGGATCGCGCCATCGCCGGCTTTGAGGCCTTGGCGCGCTGGGATCACCCTAAGCTCGGCCGCATGTCGCCGATCGAATTCATCGGGATCGCCGAACAGAGCGGGCTCATCATCGATCTCGGCACGTTCGTGATGGATCAGGCCGCACGCCAGCTCAGCATCTGGCAGCGCGCGACCCGCGCCTCCCGTGCCCCGATCTTCGTCAGCGTCAACGTCTCGTCGCGGCAGTTGCTGCGGCACGATCTGATCCATGACATCCGCACCGTGCTGTCGCGCTCCTCGATCACGCGCGGCACGCTGAAGCTGGAATTGACCGAGTCGCTGGTGATGGAGAATCCGGAGCACGCAGCCCAGATGCTGCAACGGATTCGCGAACTCGGCGTTGGCCTATCGCTCGACGATTTCGGCACTGGCCACTCGTCGCTGGCCTATCTGCAACGCTTCCCGTTTGACACCATCAAGATCGACCAGTCCTTCGTCCGCACCACCAGCCGCGGCACCCGGCCGGTGATCCTGAAATCGATCATCGCGCTGGCGCACGATCTCGGCATGGATGTGGTGGCAGAAGGCGCGGAGACCGATTCCGACGCGGTGGAGCTGTATCAGCTCGGCTGCGAATACGCGCAGGGGTTTGCCTTCGGCGAGCCGATGGACACCGAGGCCGCGATGCGATTGCTGACGGAAGAGCGTCTCGAAGCGACGCATTGAGCGCTATCGATGATAAAGGCGTCCTCTGAGCAGGAATTCTTGTGCACGCGGAGTAGCAACTCGAAAACCGTCGTCCCCGCGCAGGCGGGGACCTAGACTCCGCAGCAGGCGTGATCAAGGAAAGCGCCTGTTGCACATACCTACGAACAACCAATGCCAGGGATTCTGGGTCCCCGCCTGCGCGGGGACGACGTCGTGGGTGCGGATACGTTTTACGACAAACTGCTTTTCGCAGCAGACCTCTCAGAATGATGGCGCAGGAACTATCACACTCACGCATGCCCCGCCGCATTCGAAAGCGTACCGGGATCGATGCCGATCTTGCGGAGTGCGCGGCTGTATTTGTCTTCGGCATCGGTGCCGAACACCAGCTCGGAATCCGCCGGGCAATGCAGCCAGCCGTTCTCCTGGATTTCGCTTTCGAGCTGACCCGGCGCCCAGCCGGCATAACCGAGTGCAAGAAGCGCGTGACGCGGCCCCTTGCCCGACGCAATCGCCTTGAGAATATCCAGCGTCGCCGTGAGGCAGATATCATCGTCGATCGGCAGCGTCGCATCTTCGAGAAAAAAGTCGCTGGAATGCAGCACGAAGCCGCGGCCGGTCTCGACTGGACCGCCCTTCAGCACCTTCATCGATTCCGCGTTTTCCGGCAGCTTGATCTGGTCCGCTTCGGGAATGATTTGCAATTGCACCAGAAGCTCGGGGAAATCGATGCTGCCGGCGGGACGGTTGACGATGATCCCCATCGCGCCTTCCGAGGAATGCGCGCACAGATAGATCACCGACCGCGCGAAGCGCTCGTCCTCCATCACCGGCATCGCGACCAGCAACTGGCCGTCGAGGTAGCCGCTGCCGCTGCCGCTGTCGGCATCGTCACCGGTTGCCTTTGCTTCGGTTGCCTTGCGGAGGCCGATTTTCGATGTTTTGCTCGCAGGGTTCATGGCTGCCTGACCTCGCCTTGCTTCACATCCTGATATTGGGCGCCGCTGCTGTCAATCAAGCGGCTTTCGGCGGATGGATCACACGCAATTCAATGGTTTAGTCGACCGCATCCCTGTAAAGACGTCACATGATCGCAATAGTTCCCGCCCGCCCCGCAATTGGCTTCACCGCATTGCTGCTCGTCTGCGCGACGCTGAATAGTGCACGCGCGCAAGATGCATCGCCATGGGCACAGGACGACCATTCCGCAGTACGTCTGTTGGCGGGGTCGCGCAGCGGCGCAGTGGTGCTCGGTGGCATCGCGTTTCGCCTGCAACCGGGCTGGAAAACCTATTGGCGCACGCCCGGCGATTCCGGCGTGCCGCCACGCTTCGATTTCTCCAAGTCGGACAACGTCGAGGCGGTGACCGTGCTGTGGCCGGCGCCGCGCCCTTTTCCTGACGGCGCAGGCGGCACCTCTCTCGGTTACAAGGACCAGGTCGTGCTGCCGCTGCGCATCGCGTTGAAAGCAGCCGACAAGCCGGTGGTGCTACGCATGGCGATCAGCTACGCGGTGTGCGACAAACTGTGCGTGCCGGTCGAAGCCAATGCCGAACTGTCGTTCGCCAGCGTCGCCAGTACGGAAGACAACGCGCTCTCCAGCGCGCTCGACACGGTGCCGAAGCCGGCGAATGTCGGCGATCCCAATCCGGTGACCATCCGCGACGTTCACCGCGACGGCCCCGCCAACGTCATTGTTGATGTCGCGGCCCATGAGGGCGATAAGCTGCATCTTTATGTCGAAGGCCCGACGCCGGACTGGTCGTTGCCGCTGCCGAAGTTGCTCGACCAGACTGCGCCCGACCTCAAGCGCTTCACGTTTGCGCTCGACGGCCTGCCGTCGGGCGCCAACCCGGACGGCGCGGCGTTGAAGTTCACGCTGGTCGGCGGCAATCGCGCCTACGAGTTCAACGTCAATCTGCAGTAGCGCACATATCTCTCCGTCATTGCGAGCACTCGGATCAACGCTTTGCATTGTCCGAGCACAGGCTCCGCGAAACAATCCAGAAAGCCACCAAGTAAGAACTGGATTGCTTCGTCGCTAACGCTCCTCGCAATGACGCCGGAATAGCCGATCGGCTGGATAGTTCGTCTCCGAACCGCCGCTTCGCTGGTTTCAGACGGCTGCTCATCACCTCACGCCCAACCGAATCTTAACGAATGGTTGCTAAGCTTGTTCCTCATCGCCCGGCCGCCGCGCGCCTTGAGGACATCTGTCTTGGCTGTCATGGAAACCCCGTCCGAACCCGCGTCCTGGCGCGCCAGGGTGATTGCTCCGCTTCGCGCGGCGCTCGGGGGCTCGTCCGAAAATTCGATCACCAATCGCCTCGCCGGCACCATCTTCATCATTCGCGTACTCAGCGCGGCGCTAGCCTATCTGGCACAGATCCTGCTGGCGCGCTGGATGGGCAGTTCCGACTACGGCATCTATGTCTATGTCTGGATCTGGGTGCTGCTGCTCGGTAGCCTGCTCGATTTCGGCATCGCCGTTTCGGCGCAGAAGATCATTCCCGAGTATCGCGGGCGCAATGAGACCGCGCTGCTGCGCGGCTTTCTCTCCGGCGGCCGCTGGCTGACACTGACGACATCGAGCGTCGCGGCGCTATTACTTGCGGGCCTCGTCAAACTGCTGTCGCCATGGCTCGATCCCGCCAGCATCACGCCGCTCTATATTGGCTGCCTGACGTTGCCCGCCTTCGTCGTCGCCAATACGCAGGACGGCATTGCCCGCTCCTACGACTGGATGCGGCTCGGCCTGATGCCGCAATTCATCATCCGCCAGGCACTGATCATCGGCTTCACCGCCGGTGCGGTGGTGCTCGGCGTCGGCCTCGACGCCACCGCCGCGATGCTGGCCAGCGCCGCGGCGGTCTGGGTCGCGATGACGGGGCAGATGATCGTGCTCAATCGCCGCATCGGCACTGTCGTGGAGCCTGGCCCCAAGATCTACGATCCGCGCGGCTGGCTCGCCACCTCGCTGCCGATCCTGCTGGTCGAAGGCTTCTATCTGCTCCTGACCTACACCGACGTGCTGATGCTGCAACAGTTTCGCTCATCGGAGGAAGTCGGCATCTACTTTGCCGTGGTGAAGACCTTGGCGCTGGTGTCGTTCATCCACTACGCAATGTCGGCGACGACCGCGCATCGCTTCACCGAATATCACGCCGCGGGCGATCACAAGCGGCTCGCGGCTTACGTCGCCTATTCGATCAAGTGGACGTTCTGGCCGTCGCTCGCCGCAACCGCCGCGCTGCTGGCGATGGGCAAGCCATTGCTGTGGCTGTTCGGGCCGCAATTCGTCGATGGCTACGGCATCATGTTTGTCGCCGCCATCGGCCTCGTGGTGCGTGCTGCGATCGGCCCCGTCGAGCGGTTGCTCAACATGGTGGGGCAACAGAACGTCTGCGCGCTGGCCTACGCGCTGTCTTTCGCAGTGAATTTCGGGCTGTGCATCGCACTGATCCCGCATTTCGGCGGTTACGGCGCGGCGGCCGCGACCTCGATCGCACTGACGTTCGAAACGGTTCTGCTGTTCTGGATCGTCCGCCGCCGCCTCGGCCTGCATGTCTTGGCGTTCGGAAAGCGGGACGCATAAGCAAAAACGACGAGACCGTCATGGCCGGATTTATTCCGGCCATCCACGTCTTGCTTGATGAAACATCGCAAAGACGTGCATGCCGGGGACCATAGGCGAGCGAAGCGACGCCGTTCTTTGAACGGCTACGGGCGAGCAAAGCGACGCCGTTCCTTGAACGGCTATGCCCGGGCATGACGACGTAAACGAGGCTCTTCAGAAAAGAACGTTTCTCTCTATGCCGCCGTCCAGCCGCCATCCATCGACAGGTTGGCGCCGGTGATCTGGCTGGCGTCGTCGCTGCACAGGTAGACCGCGAGCGCGGCGACCTGCTCTACCGTGACGAATTCCTTGGTCGGTTGCGCATCCAACAGCACGTCGTTGATGACCTGCTCCTTGGTCATGTTGCGCGCCTTCATGGTGTCGGGAATCTGCTTCTCCACCAGCGGCGTCCAGACGTAACCGGGGCTGATGCAGTTGCAGGTGATCTTGTGCGTCGCGACTTCCAGCGCCACCGTCTTGGTGAGTCCGGCGATGCCGTGCTTGGCGGAGACGTAAGCCGACTTGAACGGCGAGGCCACCAGCGAATGCGCCGACGCCGTGTTGATGATGCGGCCCCAGCCGCGCTTCTTCATGCCCGGCACCGCGGCGCGAATGCCGTGAAACGCCGACGACAGGTTGATGGCGATGATCGCGTCCCATTTCTCGATGGGGAAATTCTCGATCGGCGCGACGAACTGGATGCCGGCATTGTTGACCAGCACGTCGACCGAACCGAACGTTTTTTCGCCGAGCGCGACCATTCCGGCGATCTCCGCCGGCTTGGTCATGTCGGCGGGCGAATGCACCGCCTTGACCTTGAAGTCGGCTTCGATGCTGGAGCGTTCCTTCTCGATATCTTCCGGCTTGCCCATGCCGTTCAGCACGATGTTGGCGCCGGCCTTCGCCATCGCCCGCGCGTAAGCGAGGCCGATGCCGCTGGTCGAGCCGGTGATCACCGCAGTCTTGCCTGTCAAAATACCCATGTCATGCACTCCTGTTTGAATTCTTCATCGACGGCGGACACTGCGCGGCAACGCGATCTTCTTCCGCGGTGAGATCGTAGGTTACCATGGTCTCGCCGTGCTGCGGTTGCTCCAGCCAATCCTTGTGCTGCATCGACTTGTCGACATCCTGCTCACCGGCCGACCAATGCTCCAGCATGTTGAGGCGGGAGAAGTCGTAATCCTTCGACGAGCCATGATAATTCTTCTGGCGGTAGATCAGATGCACCACCGTGACGGTGTTCTCCTTGGCAGCTTCCCTGAGATACTTGACCGAGGGATCATCCTTCAGATTATCCGGCAGTTTCGAAATCAAATCCCGCACCGCCTTGCGCGCATTGTGGATCTTCTTGTTCTGGTCGGTATTCAGCCGGGTGCGGCTGGAATAGCGGATATCCTTCTCGCGCTCGGCAGCTTCCTGCATCGTGGTCGGCAACGGCCCGCGCGCGCTGAACAGGTCCGCCTGGAAGATCAGGAGATCCGTCTTGTTTTCCTGATAGAGCACGTAGTCGAGCGGCGTGTTCGACGCCACGCCGCCGTCCCAGTAATGCTCGCCGTCGATCTTGACCGCGGGAAAGCCCGGCGGCAGCGCGCCCGACGCCATGATGTGTTCGGGAACGATTGTCTGAAACTCGTTGTCGAAATAGACGAAATTGCCGGTTGCGACATTGACCGCGCCGACACTGAGCCGCGTGGTTCCGGAGTTGATGCGATCGAAATCGACCAGCCGTTCCAGCGTCGCGCGCAGCGGCGACGTATCGTAATAGCTCAACCCTTCCGGATTGGCGGCGGGCCAGAACTGCGTCGGTGGAATCCGTGGCATGAAAAACCCGGGCACACCGAAGGTCGCGATCGCTGCTGCGCTACCTTCGTTGAACAACGAGCGCGCATAATCGTTCGGCAACTCCCACTGCCACGGCACCGGCGCGGAGACGAGATGCCAGAATTCCTCCAGTCGTTCGACCCGCTTCTCGCGCGGATTGCCGGCGATGATCGCGGCGTTGATCGCGCCGATGGAAATGCCGGCGATCCATTGCGGCTCGAAATCATTCCGGCACAGCGCCTGATAGGCGCCGGCCTGATAGGCGCCGAGCGCACCACCGCCTTGCAGCACCAGCACGCGCCGCGCCTGCGCCGGAATAGCGGATTTTGAAGTATCGGACATGGGCATGGATGACGTCGGATGATCGGAAATTCAGGCGGCACCGTGGCGGTTGAAACCCGCCCCGTCAATCGACGAAATCGCGTGCGCCGTCACACTCTAGTCATCGCATTACATAGATGTCATCGTGCCGCGACCGGCTTCTCGTCCGGCGCGGCCAAAATCAGCGCCCAGAACACCTTGTACTTGGTGCCCGGCGCATAGGTCGCAGCGATGCCGAGTCGGGTCACGCCCTTGTGCAGCATGTTGGCGCGATGCGGCGGCGAATCGCGCCAGCCGGAAAAGGCTTCAGCGAGGGTATGATAGCCCGCCGAGATATTCTCGACGGCCACCGCCGCCGGATAACCCGCTGCATTGAGGCGCTTGCCGAGCGCGCCCGCGACGTCGTGGTCGAGCTTGTTGCGCTTGGCCATGGCCATCGCCTGGGTTTCGGCCGCCTTCATCAGTTCGGGATCGACGGTGACCGCGCCGAGGCCGTTGTTGCGGCGATAGCCGGAAATCATCGAGGCCGCGACGCCGGCATCCACCTTGGCCCCGCCATGGGCCATACTGAGATAGAACGCGGGCTGTTCGGGCGCCTGTTCGACGGCGGTGCCGCAGCCGCCCAATACCAGAAGGCTGCTCAAGACCGCCACGACGCGCTTCATGCCCGAATCCCCACAACTGCCATGCAACCGTTGTTGCACATCAACCGTGGCTGAAAGGTGAACGGGCGGCACTTTTAGAAGCGACTCGTCATCCTGAGGTGCGAGCGCAGCGAGCCTCGAAGGATCGCCGCCGCCCTTCGTGGCGCGCAAGAGCGCGCACCTCAGGGTGACGGCTATCGATCACTCAATCCACGAAAATGCGATAGCGCCGGGGATGCAGTTCGACCGTCTCGCCGGTCCGGAGCGCGTGATCGCGTGGGGTGTCGATCTCGATCACCGTCTCGTCGCCACCCGCGCAGATCGCAATGTCGGCGCGCTGGATCGCCCCGAACGAGCGCACATGGCGTACCGCGCCACGCAAGCCGATGCTTTCGGAGCCGACCTGCATATCGTGGCGGCGCACATACAGCTTCGACGGCCCGCCGACATTGGGCGCCGCGATATTCAGCGGCTGATTGCCGATCCAGACCCGTCCCTCAGTAACATTCACCGGCAGCACGACGGACTCGCCGATGAAGCCATGCACGAACGCGGTCGCCGGATAGTCGTAGACTTCACCGGGCGTGCCGATCTGCTCGATCTTGCCTTTGTCCATCACCACGACCCGGTTGGCGACTTCCAGCGCCTCCTCCTGATCGTGGGTAACGAACACCGAGGTAACGTTGATCTCCTCATGCAGCGAGCGAAGCCAGCGGCGCAATTCCTTGCGCACCTTGGCGTCAAGCGCGCCGAACGGTTCATCGAGCAACAGGATGCGCGGCTCGGTCGCAAGCGCACGCGCCAGTGCGATGCGCTGCCGCTGACCGCCGGACAGTTGGGTCGGATAGCGATCGGCGAGCCAGTCCAGTTGCACCAGATCGAGCAGTTCCTTCACCCGCGCGCGAATAGCGGCTTCGTCCTTGCGGATGGCGCGCGGCTTGACGCGCAGGCCGAACGCGACATTCTCGAACACCGTCATATGGCGGAACAGCGCGTAGTGCTGAAACACGAAGCCCACCTGCCGCTCGCCGGCGCCGCGCGCCAACGCGTTCTCACCATCGAACGACACATCGCCGCCATCCGGCCAGTCGAGGCCTGCGATGATCCGCAGCAGCGTGGTCTTGCCCGAACCCGACGGGCCGAGCAGCGCCAGCAGTTCACCGTCAGCGATTCTCAGATCGACACCATCGAGCGCGGCGAACGCGCCGAACCTCTTGGTGATATTGGTCAGTTCAATGGTCACGTACTTGTCGCCCTTCGTCGAGGTGCCGCTCGAGTATCGTCTTCGCGATAAGCGTGATCAGCGCCAGCAACGCCAGCAACGAGGCAACCGCGAACGCCGGCACGAACTGATACTCATTATAAAGAATTTCGACCAACAACGGCATGGTGTTGGTTTCGCCGCGAATGTGACCGGAGACCACCGACACCGCGCCAAATTCGCCCATGGCGCGCGCGTTGCACAACAGTACACCGTACAGAACACCCCATTTGATGTTCGGCAGCGTGACCCGGAAGAAAGTCTGCAACCCTGACGCACCGAGCGAGAGCGCGGCCTCCTCCTCCAGCGTGCCCTGCTCCTGCATCAGCGGAATCAATGCCCGCGATACGAACGGAAAGGTCACGAAGGTTGTTGCCAGCGCGATGCCCGGCACCGCGAACAGGATCTGGATGTTGTGGCTTTGCAGCCATGCGCCGAAATAACCTTGCGCGCCGAACAGCAGAACGAACACGAGGCCGGAAATCACGGGGCTGACGGAGAACGGCAGATCGATCAGCGTGATCAAAATCGTCTTGCCGGGAAATTCGAACTTGGCGATGGCCCATGCCGCGATCAGCCCGAACACCAGATTGAGGCCGACCGAAATCGCCGCCACTGCCAGCGTCAGTTTGATTGCCGCCAGCGCTTCGGGTTCGGCCAATGCCGCGAGATAGGCGACCACGCCGTGCGTCAGAGCCTGAGCGAACACGATGACCAGCGGCAACACCACGAACACCGTCAGGAACAGCATCGTTAGGCCAATGATGACGACACGCGCAAGCCACGGCTCGCTGCGCACCACGACCCTTCCTGAATCAAATGCAATCGCGCTCTCGGACATCGCAGCTCTCCTAGTGAACCGGGATGCGCATTTGCGCCCAATGTTGCAGGCGATTGACGACGAGAATGATCAGGAACGCCGCAACCAGCATCACCACGGCGATGGCAGTGGCGTCTGCATAGCGGAATTCCGATAGCCGGATCACGATCAAGAGCGGCGCGATCTCCGAAACATTCGGGAGGTTGCCGGCGATGAAAATCACCGAGCCGTATTCCCCGACAGCGCGCGCAAACGCCAAAGCGAAACCGGTGAGCAGCGCCGGAATCAGGCTCGGCAGGATCACCCGCCAGATGGTCTGCCAACGGTTGGCGCCCAGGCTCGCCGCCGCTTCCTCGATTTCCGGATCGAGATCGATCAGCACCGGTTGCACCGTGCGCACCACGAATGGAATGCCGATGAAGATCATCGCAATGAAGATACCAAGCGGCGTGAACGCCACCTTGATGCCGAGTTCGGCGAGCGGTGCGCCGAGCCACCCCTTCTGCGCGAACAGCGAGGTGAGCGCGATGCCCGCCACCGCCGTCGGCAGCGCGAACGGAATATCGACGATGGCATCGAAAATGCGGCGCCCCGGAAAGCGATAACGCACCAGCGCCCAGACCACGATGCTGCCCATCACCAGATTGACCAGCGCCGCTGCGAATGCGAGGCCGAACGAAATCTTCAACGCGTTCAACGTACGGCGGCTGGTGACGATGTTGGCGAACTCAGCAAAACTCAGTTCGAAGGTTTTCAGGAATAGTCCCGCCAGCGGGATCAGGATGATGACCGACAGCCATGTCAGCGTCAGCCCCATGGTGAGGCTGAACCCCGGCAAGGTATTTCGCCGTCCCGATCCTCCTGTCACGACACTGCTCCCCCGCACCACGATCAATCCTTGTAGATCTGATCGAATACGCCGCCGTCCGCGAAGTGGGTCTTCTGTGCCTTGGTCCAGCCGCCGAACACATCGTCGATCTTGAACAGCTCGACCTTGGGAAACGCCTCGGCATACTTTTTGGCGATCTCCGGATCGGTCGGGCGGTAATAGTTGCGGCCGGCGATGTCCTGCGCTTCCTTGGTGTACCAGTATTTCAGATAAGCCTCAGCGACCGCGCGGGTTCCCTTTTTGTCGACCACCTTGTCGACGATGGTGACCGGCGGTTCCGCGAGAATAGAGACCGACGGCACCACGATCTCGAACTTGTCCTTGCCGAATTCCTTCAGTGCCAGAAAGGCTTCGTTCTCCCAGGCCAGCAGCACGTCGCCGACGCCGCGCTCGACAAAGGTGACGGTGGAGCCGCGCGCGCCGGTGTCGAGCACCGGAACGTTCTTGTAGATGTCGCCGACGAATTTCTTGACCTTGTCCTCGCTACCGAACTTCTTCTCTGCGTAACCCCAAGCGGCAAGGTAGTTCCAGCGCGCGCCGCCCGAGGTTTTCGGATTCGGCGTGATGACACTAACGCCGGACTTCACCAGGTCGTCCCAATCCTTGATCTTTTTCGGGTTGCCCTTGCGAACGAGAAACACAATGGTCGAGGTGTAGGGCGACGAATTCTGCGGCAGGCGCTTCTGCCAATCGGTCGCGAGCAATCCCTTGTTGGCGATGGCGTCGATGTCATAGGCCAGCGCCAACGTCACGACGTCAGCCTGCAAGCCGTCGATCACCGAACGCGCCTGCGATCCCGAGCCGCCATGCGATTGCTTGATCTCGACGCTTTTGCCGGTTTCCTTCTGATAAGCGGCGATGAACGCCTTGTTGAAATCGACATAGAGTTCACGCGTCGGATCGTACGATACGTTCAACAACGACACATCCGCCGCGCGCGACGGTGTGATCCATAGCGACGAAGGGCTTGCAAGTAACAACGAAGCAGCGGCCAGGAATGCACGACGATGCATTGTCGATCTCCGGTTGTCCGGGGGCAAAATTGCCACGCGGAACGTTCCGCCAAAGCTGTTGAATTGCGCGCGTTAAGTCAACAAAACCGCATTTCAATGTTTGTCGCGTCGCAGCGGCAATTTGCTACGAAGTCTTCGTGGTGTGGATGCCGCATTCCGTCTTGGCCCGACCACGCCAGCGGCCGGCGCGCGAATCTTCATCAGCGGTAGCGCGCGACGTGCACGGCATGCAACCGACCGAACGGAAGCCGGATGCCACCAGCGGATGCGCCGGCAGCTTCGCCAGCGCATAGATCGCGGTGATCTCCTCGGGCGAAACATTGGCGAGCGGATTGAATTTCAATCGCGCACCATCATCCTCGACGACAGGAATGATCGCGCGCGCGCCGCCCTGGAATCGCTTGCGGCCGTTGATCCACGCGGCGAACGGCGACAACGCACGTTTGAGCGGCTCGACCTTGCGAATGCGGCAACAGGCATCGGGATCGGAGAACCACAATTCATTGTCGGGATCGTGCCGCGTCAGATCGCCCGCGAGCGGCTGGATCGAGCGCACGTCGCGCAGGCCCAGCGTCGCGATCAGCGTGTCGCGATAGGCTAGCGTTTCCGCGAACAGCCAGCCGGTGTCGAGAAACACCACCGGGATCGCCGGATCGACATCGGCCACCACCTTCAACAGCGCGGCGGATTCGGTGCCGAACGACGACACAACTGCAAGCTGCTCACGACCCACGGCACGCAGCGCAGCTTCGATGATTTGCGCAGGCGACGCCTGTGCGAGTTTGCGGGCGAGTTGCGCTGCAGCCGCCGCGACGGTTTCGGTATCGTCAGACAGAATCGTCATTCGGCTGCCATCAACAAGTTGGGATGTTTCTGCGCCAGCACCGAGGCGCGCCACGGCGCGGAATGCGCGACGACATCGCCGATGATGAGAATCGCCGGCCCGCCATCGACTTGCGTGGCGAGGTCCGGCAGATCGTCGAGCACACCGACAGCGGCGCGCGAATCCGGCCGCGTCACCCGCGCGAACACGCCGACCGGCGTGAGCGGCGAGCGCCCGGCTTTGATCAGCCCGGCGCGCACCGCCGGCGCGGCGGCCATGCCCATGTAGACCACGACGGTCATCTCCAGATCGGTCAGCGCCGACCAATCGACATCGGCGGCGTCAGCCGCCTTGTGCGCGGTGAGGAAGGTGACGCGCCGCGCTTCGTGACGATAGGTCAGCGGCACCTCGAACTCGGCGGCGGCGCCGAGCGCGGCGGTGATGCCGGGCACCACCGTATAGGCAACGTCGGCAGCACGCAGCGCGTTGACCTCCTCGCCACCGCGGCCGAACACATAGCCGTCACCGCCCTTGAGCCGCACCGCGCGGCGACCTTCGCGCGCTGCCTCAATCAGCAGACGATTGACCGCGTCCTGTCCGATCCCCGGCTTGCCGATCCTGCGGCCGACCGGCACACGCGCGGCATCGCGACGAATGCGATCGAGAATTTCGGGCGAGACCAGTTCGTCGTAAAATACCACGTCGGCATCCTGCAACACGCGCAACGCCTTCACCGTAAGTAAGTCAGGATCGCCCGGCCCCGCACCGACCAGCGTGACGTGACCTTCGACGCCGTTTCGTGTCACGCCGGCAAAAGCGGATGGATCGGCAATCGCACGCAATGCAACCTCCGCTTCGTCGCGACGTCCTGCCAATACCGCCGCACCGATCGGCCCATCGACGACGCGTTCCCAGAAGCGACGGCGCGATGCGAATTCCGGCAAGCGCGCGTGAATCGCCTTACGCCAGTTGCCGATGAACGCCGCAAGGTCGCCGATCCGCGACGGCAGCAACGCCTCGATACGTTCGCGCACGCGCCGCGCCACCACTGGCGACGCGCCGCCGGTGCCGATCGCAACCACCACATCGCCACGATCAACGATCGCGGGAAAGATGAAACTCGAATGCGCGAGATCGTCCATCACATTGACCGGCACGCCGAGCGCGCGCGCGCGCGCCGCGACCGCAAGCCCAACCTCGCCCGCGCCGGCACACAGCACCGCGATGACGCCGCCGAGTTCGATTTGCGTTGGGCTCCGCGTGTCGAAGGTGATGCGCTCGGCAGCGACCGGATCGAGCCCGGCGAGATCATGATCGCCGTCGGTCGCGTGCCAGCACACCTGCGCCTGCGCTGCCAATAAAATGCGCAGCTTGGCGCGCGCCAGTTCGCCGCCACCCACCAGCAGCACGGGGCCGCGCCGCACGTCGAGAAAAACCGGAAGCCACTTCATCACAAACTCCCAACCCGCGAAGTTCAGGGTTGACTAGAATTATTTTCTGTATATTCCTCTTATACAGGACGTAAACAGAAAAATTTTACTTCTATCGCGCCCTGGCAAAACAGAATTCCTTGCTAAGAATCTCAGGCGCCACGCATGCAACGTCCTTCACCTGTTCCGCCGAGCCGGAAACCGCTGTCGTCTCCCGCTCTCGTCTCCAGCAATGCACAACTCGCGCCAGACCCGGATGGCGGTCTGGCGGGCCCGTCGATGGATCGGCTCGATCAACTGGAAGCGCAGAGCATCTACATTTTCCGCGAGGCCTTCGCGCGGCTGAAGAAACTGGCGCTGCTGTGGTCGCTCGGCAAAGATTCCAACGTGATGATCTGGCTGGCGCGGAAGGCCTTCTTCGGCCGCGTGCCGTTCCCGGCGCTGCACGTCGACACCGGAAAGAAATTTCCGGAGATGTACGCGTTCCGCGATCACTACGGCAAAGAGTGGGAACTCGATCTGCGCATCGAGCCCTGCCCGCCGATCGACGCGGTCGATCCGACCTTGCCGCCGGCGGCACGCTCCGCCGCGCGCAAGACCGAGGGCCTCAAGATGGCGCTCGCCAAATACGGCTTCGACGGATTGATCGCCGGCATCCGCCGCGATGAGGAAGCGACGCGCGCCAAGGAGCGCGTATTCTCACCGCGCGGGACAGAGGGCGGCTGGGACGTGCGCGATCAGCCGCCGGAGTTCTGGGATCACTTCAACGCCTCGCCGCCGCCCGGTGCACATCTGCGCATTCACCCGATCCTGCATTGGACCGAGGCGGATATCTGGGCCTACACCCAGCGCGAGAACATCCCGATCATCCCGCTGTATCTGGCGAAGGACGGCAAGCGTTATCGCTCGCTGGGCGACGCCGACATCACCTTCCCGGTGGAGTCCAACGCTTCCAGCATCGCCGAAATCCTCGTCGAACTGGCTGAGACGAAGGTGCCGGAACGCTCCGGCCGCGCGCTGGATCATGAAACGGAAGACGCTTTCGAGCGGCTGCGCGTCGCCGGCTATCTCTAACTCTCACGACATCCGAGCCCCGTCATGAACATGATCGTCGCCAATCGTCCCGTCGCACCCGCCGCAACATCGTCGCGCCCGCTGGTGCGCATCGTCATCGTCGGCCATGTCGATCACGGCAAGTCGACCCTGATCGGCCGCCTGCTGCATGAAACCGGCAGCCTGCCGGACGGCAAGTTCGAGACGCTCAAGGCGGTCAGCGAGCGGCGCGGGATGCCGTTCGAATGGTCGTTCCTGCTCGACTCGCTGCAGACCGAGCGCGATCAGGGCATCACCATCGACACCACACAGATCGGGTTCCGCACCCCGCACCGCGACGTGGTACTGATCGACGCGCCCGGCCATGCTGAATTTTTGCGCAACATGATTACAGGCGCGGCACAGGCCGACGCGGCTCTGCTGTTGATCGACGCATTCGAGGGCGTGCGCGACCAGACCCGCCGCCACGGCTATCTCTTGCATCTGCTCGGCGTGAAGCAGGTCGCGGTGATCGTCAACAAGATGGACCGCGTCGGATTCGACCGGCAGCGCTTCCAGGCCATCAGCGACGAAATCTCGGCGCATCTCACTGGTCTCGGCGTCACACCGACTGCGATCATCCCGATCTCCGCGCGCGAAGGCGACGGCGTTGGCGCGGCCTCACAGCGACTCGACTGGCACGACGGGCCGACCGTGATCGGCGCCATCGATCAATTCGAGCCGGCGCGCGCGCTGGAACAACTGCCGCTGCGATTGCCGGTGCAGGCGATCTACAAGTTCGACGACCGCCGCATCGTCGCCGGCCGCATCGAGTCCGGTCATCTCACAAGCGGCGACGAGATCGTCATCATGCCGGCCGGCAAGATCGCGAAAATCCGCTCGGTCGAAAGCTGGCCCGCGACATCGCTGCGGCAGCGTCATCATGCCGGCCACGCCGTCGGCATTACGCTGGACCGCGAGTTGTTTCTCGAACGCGGCGACATCATCGGTCATACGAACAGTGCGCCGCGCGCGACCAAGCGTCTTCGCGCGCGCATCTTCTGGCTGCACGATGAGCCGCTGACCGCTGGCGCTGCCATTCTGGTGCGGCTCGGCACCAAGGAAAGCCGCGCCACCGTTGCCGCTATCGACAAGGCCGTCGATCCCGGTGAACTCTCTAACGCCGCGAGCGCTGCAATCGCACGCAACTACGTCGGCGAAATCGAGATCGCACTGGCGCAGCCGGTGGCGGCGGACGTTCACACCGACAATCCGCATACCGGCCGCCTCGTCATCGAAGTCAACGGCCGCATCGCCGGCGGTGGACTGGTGATCGGCATCGATGCCGCGCAACGCGCCACGCCGATCGATATCGTCCCGGTGGAATCCGCGTTGCAGCCGGAAGAGCGCGCAGCACGTTATCATCATCGCGGTGCGGTGCTGTGGTTCACCGGCCTGCCCGGCGCAGGCAAATCGACCTTGGCGCGCGCGCTGGAGCGGAGGCTGTTCCAGAGCGGCGGCTCGCCGGTGCTGCTCGACGGCGACACGCTGCGCGCCGGCCTCAACGGCGATCTCGGATTCTCCGCGAAAGATCGCAGCGAGAACATCCGCCGCCTGGCGGAAGTCGCAGCGCATCTCGCGCGCAACGGCCACATCGCCATCGTCGCGGCCGTGTCGCCCTCGACGGAAGATCGCGCCACGGCGCGGCGCATTGCCGGTGATTTGTTCCGCGAGATCTACATCGCGACGCCGGCCGAGGTCTGCGAAAGCCGCGACCCCAAGGGCCACTATGCCAAAGCCCGCGCCGGCAATCTCACCGGCTTCACCGGCATCGGCAATGACTATCAGGCGCCTCGCGCGAGCGAACTCACCATCGACACGTCACATCGTGCCATCGCGGAAGCGACCGGCGATATCACGCGGATGCTGTCGCGCACCGGTGTGCTGCTCGACACCGTCGCCGACCTCGCGGCGTCGTGAGAGTTCGCGGGATTAACAAACTCACCGTCGTCCCCGCGAAGGCGGGGACCCAGAACCCCTGGCGTTGATTATGATTGCGGACGCGAGCAACAAGCGCTGTCGATAATCATTTCCGCTGCGGCGTATGGGTCCCCGCCTTCGCGGGGACGACGGCGTTCGGGTTGCGAATCCGTGCGGAACAAATTTCCGACCGAACGCAGAGGCGTGGCAATTCCCACTCCGGAGCTTGATATCACCACCCTTGGATTGGACCTTCGGAGGGGCCTTCTCACGGGGGCGGGGGGGCGCTAAAAGGGGCGCTTAACCCGCTCGGCACGGGCTTTTTGCGGCGTTTTGCGCCAAATATCCGCCTTTTGCCGCCGTTCTCGTGAGAAATCCCATCATGAACCGTATCGACGCCCACGGACTGAAGATCGCCCCCGTCCTCCACGATTTCATCGCCAAGGAAGCCGCGCCCGGCACGGGTGTATCCGCCGATGCGTTCTGGGCAGGGCTCGCCGGCATCGTCCGCGATCTCGGGCCGAAGAACCGCGAGCTGCTCGCGGTGCGCGATACGCTGCAAGCCAAGATCGACGACTGGCACCGCGCCCACAAGGGCAAGGCGTTCGACATCAACGCCTACACCGCGTTCCTCAAGGAGATCGGCTACCTGCGCCCCGAACCGGCGACGCAACAGGTCGAGACGGCCAATGTCGATGAGGAAATCGGCAAGATCTGCGGCCCGCAACTCGTGGTGCCGCTGACCAATGCGCGCTACGCCCTCAACGCCGCCAACGCGCGCTGGGGCAGCCTGTACGATGCCTTCTACGGCACCGACGCCATCCCGCAGGATCCGAGCGATACGGCTAAGGGCTACAGCAAAGCGCGCGGCGACAAGGTGATCGCCAAGGCCAAGGCGTTCCTCGACGAGGCCGCCCCGCTCGCCTCGGGCAGCCACACTGAGGTCACCAGCTACAGCGTAGCGAGCGGCGCGCTGGTGGCAAAGACCGCCAAGGGCGACGTCGCGCTGAAAAATCCGAAGCAGTTCGCCGGCTACCGCGGCGACGCTGCCAATCCGCAGGCGGTGTTGCTGGTCAACAACGGCCTGCACATCGAGATCGTCATCGATCGCAACTCTCCAATCGGCAAGGATGATGCCGCCGGCGTTGCCGACGTGATTATGGAAGCCGCCGTTTCCACCATTCTCGACATGGAAGACTCGGTCGCGGCAGTAGACGCCGAAGACAAGGTGCTGGTCTATCGCAACACGCTCGGCCTGATGAAGGGTACGCTCGAAGACACCTTCGAGAAGGGCGGCAAGACCATGACGCGCGCGCTCAACGCTGACCGCGTCTACACCGGCCCCGACGGCAAGGACGTCAAGCTGCACGGCCGCAGCCTGCTGTTGATGCGCAATGTCGGCCATCACATGTTCACCGACGCCGTGCTCGACGCCGACGGCAACGAGATACCGGAAAACCTCCTCGACGCCGCCGTCACCGGCCTGCTCGGGATGCACGACCTCAAGGGCAACGGCAAGGCGCGCAACAGCCGCACCGGCTCGATCTACATCGTCAAGCCGAAGATGCACGGGCCGGACGAAGTGAAGTTCGCTTGTGACGTGTTCGGCCGCGTCGAAGCGATGCTCGGCCTGCCCGCCAACACCATGAAGATCGGCATCATGGATGAGGAACGCCGCACCACGGTGAACCTCAAGGCCTGCATCCAGAATGCATCGGCCCGCATCATGTTCATCAACACCGGCTTCCTCGATCGCACCGGCGACGAGATCCATACCTCGATGGAAGCCGGCCCGATGATCCGCAAGAACGACATGAAGGCGCAGCCGTGGATCAAGGCCTACGAAGACTGGAACGTCGACATGGGCCTCGCCGACGGCCTGCCCGGTCACGCGCAAGTCGGCAAGGGCATGTGGGCCGCGCCCGACAAGATGGCCGACATGCTGGCGCAAAAGATCGGCCACCCGAAGGCCGGCGCGACCACCGCGTGGGTACCCTCGCCGACCGCCGCGACCTTGCACGCGCTGCACTATCATCAGGTCGACGTCCATGCGCGTCAGGCCGAACTGAAGAAGGGCGGCCAGCGCGCGAAGCTCTCCGATATCCTCACCATCCCGGTGTCGCAGTCGAACTGGGCGCCGGACGATGTGCGGCAGGAGATCGACAACAACTGTCAGGGCATTCTGGGTTACGTCGTGCGCTGGATCGACCAGGGCGTCGGCTGCTCCAAGGTGCCGGACATTCATGACGTCGGCCTGATGGAAGACCGCGCCACCTTGCGTATCTCCAGCCAGCATCTCGCCAACTGGCTGCAACACGGCGTCGTCACCAAGGATCAGGTGATGGATTCGCTCAAGCGCATGGCGGTGGTCGTCGACAAGCAGAACGCCGGCGACGCGCTCTACAAGCCGATGGCGCCGAAGTTCGACGGCGTCGCCTTCCAGGCGGCGTGCGATCTGGTGTTCAAGGGCCGCGAGCAGCCGAACGGCTACACTGAGTTCATCCTGACCGCGCGTCGTCGCGAAGCCAAGGCGGCGGGCTGATTAGGAGCACTGCTTCACAAGCAAAGCCCCGGCTCACGCCGGGGCTTTTTGTTATGATCCTCTCATCCGTCATGCGACGTTCTTAGTCATGGCCGGCCTCGTCCCGGCCGTCCACGCACTAATCAAGCCAATCTCCAAGAACGTGGACGCCCGGGACGAGGCCGGCCATGACGATCTCTTGCAGACCTCTCGTCATTGCGAGGAGCGTTGGCGACGAAGCAATCCAGTCCTTGCTTGTGGCTTTCTGGATTGCTTCGCGTTGCTCGCAATGACGGCCAACTAAAACACCGCGAGATACTTCAGCAGCGACACAATGCCGATGATGATGACGACGACACGCGCGATCTGTTTGGCGCGTCCGTCGATCGGCAACATGCCGATGAGATAAAGCACAAGGATAATGACAAGAAACGTAATCAGGACGCCGATCAGCATTGAAGCCCCTCTAAGGTAATGGAATAGGCCGCCTCGAATTCCTCATCCGCAATGTCGTGCGGACGAGCCGTGCTCCAACGCGCACCGCTGGAACAAGTTCCGACCCCAGGAACTACGACCGTCATGAATACCTAAGTAGACGTGCAACGCCACGATCGCGCCGCTACTCGGATGCCACGACCGGCGCTTTCGCATACCGCGCGATCACCGCAGGCGAGGCCGGCGAAAAATTCAGCGACGCGCCGCGCTTGTCTGACTTATGCGCCACCAACAGCCCGTCCTCACTGGCGACGATATCACCCTTGCGCAAGGTCGGATCGTCCTTGATGTCGACCTTTGCCAGGCCGAACGTATCCTTGCCGTTGCAGGTACAGCCGGAAACGATCTCGTCGCGATAACGGAAGGCGTTCGGCAGTGACGAATAGCTTTTGCCGTTCTCCGCCGCCGCATGATCGATATTAGCGCCGTAGAATACCTTCGTGTCGCTGGCGGGACAGAGCTCGTTGCAGGACGCTGTGCGGCTTTGTCCCGTCGGCGACGCCAGGGGGAAGTAACGGCCGTCGCAGGTCCGCACACAGAACGCCTGCCGTCCGCCGCTGGAGGCCGAACGTTGACGACGCACCGGCGGCGCACCCGACTCACCATTGCCGAACGGGAAGAACGACGGCGGCGGCGATGGCTGGCCCATCATGCCGCCGAACAGTGTCGAGAAGAAATCATTGGCCTGCGCCGGCGCCGCGACCAAACCGAACGCAACGACTGCCATTGCCACAACCATACTGCGAACCCTCGAGCCTCGGATGGGTGTGGTCATGACCTAACTCCGCACTGGTTCAATCTTGGTGCCTTTAACTTTTGCGCTCGGGTGCACCGGACAGTAAGACGCCGACCACTAGCGAAAGTTCATCGCGGCATCCGACCGCCAGCCAACGCGCGCTGGGGCGTTCGGGTTCCGGCATTCCGTCCCCAGCGGATCATGGAACTTTCGGATCGCCTGCTGGTTGATGCGAACGCGGCCGGCCTTCGAACTCATTGCAGCGATCAAGCTGTTACTTGAGTTGCGACTGGGCTCCGCCGCTTTGCGAGGGCGTTCACATGTCACTCGGCACCATTCTGATCATCCTCCTCATTCTGATCCTGCTCGGCGTCTTTCCAAGCTGGGGCTATAGCCGTGGTTGGGGCTATGGCCCGTCCGGCATCGTCGGCACCATTCTGGTGATCGTTCTGGTGCTGCTATTGCTCGGCCAGATCTAGCTATCGCCTTGACGGCATCGCGCGCGCCACAGTCTTCCTGCCATGGAACTTTGTTACCTCGCGCGACGTTGTCGTTCAGTCGCATGACCCGAGGAGAGTTGAATGGCGAGCAGTGAGGCCGACAAGGGCCTGTCCGAACGTTTCGAAAAAGATTTGGCCGCAGTGAAGAAAGACATCTCCCAACTATCAGAGCGGATTGCCGAAACACTCAGTGCCGTCTCCGGCGAAGCGACAAAGCAGGCGCGGCGCGGCTATCGGCGGGCGCACCGCAACGTCGATGCCGCGTTGTCGGACGTGCAGGAGCGCGGCAGCGCCGCCATGGAGGCCGCGCAGGAGGCAGCCAACTCCCTTGAGGAAACGCTTGAAGATGCGATCCGCGAGCGGCCGGTGGCGGCGATCGCCGTCGCGCTCGGCCTCGGCTTTCTGGTCGGCGTAACGTGGCGACGATGAGTTGCGGCAATCATCTCATTCCGGGCGCGCCAAGCGCCCGGACATCGGCTGACCGCGCCGTCCAACGCGGTCTTTTTATTGCGTGACGGATATCGGGGCGCGGCATGTTTCAACGATGGATTGATGATTTCAAAACCAATACCAGCACGACGTTGCGGCTTTCAGGGCTTGTCGCCATCAACATCATCGCGCTGCTGATCGCGGGGGTCTTTCTGTGCGCTGCGGGGTTCATCGCCATCGCGCGGGAATATGGATCGATCTATGCGTGCCTCGCGGGCGCGGCATTGTTTCTGGTGGTGGCGCTCGTTGTGCTGGCAATCCACGGCGAACAGAAGCGCCGTGCGGAGGTGCGGCGCAAGGAAGCCGCCAAGCGCACGTCACCAAGCATCCTGACCGATCCGGCGCTGCTGGCAACGGGTCTGCAATTGGTCCGCGTCGTCGGCATCAAACGATTACTTCCGGTTATCGTGCTGGGCGGACTTGCGCTCGGCCTGATGGCGGCGCGGCGGGACAATCCGGACGATGACGCCGAGGACGATGCGTGAAACTGAACCGAGTGGGATTGAATCGAAAGCGATCAGAAGTCGACCGGTTTCGAGGACGGATTTCCAATGCGAAGCGTCGTCCCCGCGCAGGCGGGGACCCAGACTCCGCAGCGGTTCGACTCTCGTCACGCGCGAAGTTGCTCTAACAACGAACGCCAGGGGCTCTGCATCCCCGCCTGCGCGGGGACGATGTCGAGGGTGCTTTGAGCGTTACATGGCAAACGGCATTTGGCAGATGACACTCTGCGCATCAATCTATGACCATCGCATCTCAAGTCACACAGCGGCCCGGCTCGAGCCGCTTGGCTACGTCGGTCAGCATGCTGACCACCGGCTCGCATGCCGCGCGTGGGCGGGATGTCTTGCTGCGCGGCTGGAGTTGGGTCGCCGGCTTTTTGGTTGCTTGATTATCCGGCGACTTCCGGCTGACGATGCGCACCAGAACGGACGTGCTGCTCATGCCACTCGGCTGAATTGAAAAGGTCTGGGATTCGACGCCCGTACGGGTCACCGACGCGCGATCGGATTTGCCGGCGCGCGCGACGTCATTCACGGGATCGCTGACGAATGCCGGCGCTGCGGCTGTAGCCATAGCTGGTGATCGCACCAGCCAGGCCGGCAATTCACCACCCATCGCGAAAGGTGCGGCAGCGACCGTCAACGCCGCGGCAACTACCGCCCTCTGGACTGAAAACATCTGAGACATCACGCGCCTCACCGCTTCGCCAAACTGCTCCCCCGAAGGGTCACCATCGTTGGTCACAACGCGCGGCGATAAGGTTCAGTTCACTCTGGAACTTCACGTAACTGTGTCGGCCAAACCGAAACCCCCGGAAACCTCTGGGCGGCTGAAGCGTCTGTTATACAGCCGGCAGTCCCCTGCCCCTCAAAAGCCGGCGACGCGGGGCGCGACCGTGGTGATGCCGGTCGCGCCTCGTTCTTTTTGTAAAAATTTCGCGATTTTCGATACCGCCACTAAGCAAAAACCGCCCGCGCGAGGCGGAAGCCGGCGCGGGCGGTCATGACTTAGTGATCCTGTTACTTCCGATCGAGTCAGGACGCCGCGGCGCGCGGCATCCGGTTGCGAGAGTTGCGCTGGAAAAACAGCGCCTGGCTCGCCACCGCCGACACCATCGCCGGCTGGAACGGTTTTGAGATCAGGAACGCCGGTTCGGGACGCTCGCCGGTCAGGAAGCGCTCCGGATAGGCGGTGATGAACACCACCGGCACCTCGAACGTCTTCAACAGATCATTGACCGCATCCAGTCCGGAAGAGCCATCCGCGAGCTGGATATCGGCGAGGATCAGGCCCGGCTGCTTGGTCTTGGCCAATGCCAGCGCATCCGCGTGAGTCCGCGCCACGCCGATGACGTTGTGGCCGAGCTTCTTCACGAGACTCTCGATATCCATCGCGATGAAGGTCTCGTCCTCGATGATAAGAACGTCCGTCGCGATCTCCGCCGCCAGCTCCTGGCCGGCTTCGTCCGCCAGCTTGCGAACGTCGGCGACGTCGATCTGAAGAATGAAGGCGACCTCTTCTTCCGAGAAGCCCTCCAGCGACAGCAACAGGAACGCCTGCCGCGGCAGCGGCGTGATGTTGGCCAGCCGGTGCTCGGACGCGTTCACCGCAGGAGCGCTGTCGCCGTTCACCGCGACCGAATTCCAGATCTGCGTGAACAACCGGAACAAGCCGGCGCGGGCGCCGTGCTCTTCATTCAGCAAAGACTGGTCTTCCAGCAGCGCTTCCAGCATGGCGCCGACGTAGGCATCCCCCGATGCCTGGCTCCCTGTCAAAGCACGAGAGTAGCGCCGCAGCAGCGGCAAATTCTCAGCAACGAGCTGTGATCGGGACATCCCCATTCCATCCTTATGTGGGTTCGCAAACGCCAGCCGGCGCCTTCGCGCCGCTGGCCCGCTATTTACGTGTCAGCGCCATAAAAGTTCCACGACAACCCGGAACTTTCCAACATGTTCGGCATTACCTCGTCGTGAACCGTAGCGATCGGCGGCTCTGCCGGCGAAATTCTTTCGACATTCGAAAGACTTAGATGTTTGGGACATTCGGAACAAACCCATGACAGAAGTGAAGAAGCCGGGCAAGCAGGGTGGCCTGAACGCGGAGATTCAATCCCGCATCGGACATCAGCTTCGCGCGATGTATGACGAGGTCGTGCGCCAAGGCGTTCCTGATCGTTTTGCCGACCTGATTCGTAAGCTCGATACCCCAGCGGATGCGAATCTGGCGGCCAACAAAGACGGGAGGGACTAATGCCTCTCACAAATGAGCTTCGCGACGACATCTTGGCGTCGGTCCCCAGTTTGCGCGCTTTTGCGATTTCGCTGAGCGGCAACGGCGACCGCGCGGACGACTTGGTGCAGGAGACGCTGTTGCGCGCGCTTGCCAACATCGACTCGTTTCAACCCGGCTCCAATTTGCCGGCATGGTTGTTCACCATTCTGCGTAACCTGTTCCGCTCCGACTATCGCAAGCGGCGGCGCGAGGTCGAGGATGCCGAAGGCAACTACGCCAAGACGCTGAAGTCGCAGCCGGGCCAGAACGCGCATCTCGAATTCGAAGAATTCCGCGCTGCGCTCGACAAGCTGCCGCAGGATCAGCGTGAAGCGCTCATCCTGGTCGGCGCCTCAGGCTTCTCCTACGAAGACGCCGCCGCGATCTGCGGCTGCGCCGTCGGCACCATCAAGAGCCGCGTCAACCGCGCGCGCACCAAGCTGAGCGCATTGCTCTATGTCGACGGTGCCGAGGATTTCGGCCCGGATGACACCGTCCGCGCCGTGATCGGCGGCAGCGGCAACAGCTAGAGCACGATGGGCTGATTTGCGACGGCATCATCCTGAATTGTCAGAATGACATCTGTTTGTGAGCAGATTCGCCACACGAAAGTCGTCGTCCCCGCGCAGGCGGGGACCCAGACTCCGCAGCAGAAGTGATGCGGAAGGCGCTCGTTGCCCATGCCTGCAATCATAAGCAAAGCCAGGGGTAATGGGTCCCCGCCTGCGCGGGGACGACTCCGGCTTATGAGAGTGGCTTATGACGCCGCGGCACTGTCTCGCAGCGTCAGGCCGGTGGCGGCTTCGAGGTCGGCGATGGCTTGCGCGCCGCTCAACACCTTGATGGTGGTCATGCCCATGTCGCGCGCCGGCTTCAGGTTGACGCCGAGATCGTCGAGATAGACGCAGTTCTTCGGATCGACGCCGAGCGCCGCCACCATCATCTGGTAGATGCGTGGATCCGGCTTGCGAAGCCCGATCTTCGCCGACTCAATGACGTGATCGAACAGCGCCATCACTTCCGCGACATAGATCGAGCGTCCGTTGGCATTTCTGATGGCATTGTTCGGCAGGTTGTTGGTGATGCAGCCGGTCTTGAAGCGCGCCTTGATGCGGCGCAGCGCCTCGACCATCTCGGGCCGCAGATCGCCGGACAACAACGGCAGTACATCGCGGCCGCGCACCTCGGCGCCGAGCGCCAGCGATTCCGCCGCGAACAGTTCGTCGAAAGCATCGAGATCGACTTCGGCGCGCTCGAACTTCGCCCAGGCATTTTCCAGATGATTGGCCGCGTTGGTACGGCGGATGATATCGGTGGGTAACCCGCGCTCCGTCTCGAACCGCGTGAACGCATCGAATGGCGACGACGTAACAACGCCGCCGAAATCAAAAATCACTGCCTCGATCATGTGTCCTCGCTTATCTTCAGGCGTCATGGCCGGACTTGATCCGGCCATCCATCTTTTTTGAATCGATGGATGCGCGGGTCAAGCCCGCGCATGACGCACTGGTATTTGGCTTGATTAGTATCACTGATAACTCGCGACGATATCCGACACCGCGCGTTCAAGCTGTTGCGCGGTGGCGCATTGGCGCACCACCGTGCAGAAGGTCGAATAGCGCGTCATCTCGGAATCGCCAAAACCCCACGCCATACGGTTCTCCGGGTTTAGCCAGACCAGCCGCTTGGCACGTTCGCCGATGGTGCGGAGAATGTCGGCGCGCGGATCGAGATTATTGGTGCGCGCATCGCCGAGCACAATCACGGTCGTCTGCGGCGTCACCGTCGACAGCCACTCCTTCTCAAAATTCTCCAGCGAAGTACCGTAGTCCGACGAACCGAAGCCGACCTTGGCCATGATCTCGCGCATCGCCTCTTCCGGCGGCATCTTTTCCAGAATGTCGCTGACCTCGATCAGATGACCGGAGAACGCGAAGGAGCGTACGTCGGACACGACTTCGTGCAGACTGTGGATCAGCAGCAGGAAGAAATCCGACACCCGCGCCACCGATCCTGAGACGTCGCACAACGCGACGATTTTCGGCTTGTCGCGATGCTTGCGTTTCCACGCAGTGAGAAACGGTACGCCGCCCCACGCCGCATTGCGCCGAAGCGTGCGGCGTACGTCGAGATGACCGCGGCGCTGGCGTTTGCGCGGCTTGCTGTAGCGCTCGCGCAGCCGCCGCGCGATCCGGCGGATCAGCGCGCGCATCGCCTCGACCTGTCGCGGCTCGATCCGCGACAGCGGCGCGTTGCGCAAGATTTCGTTGCGCAGGTTTTCTGATTCCTCGCGTCCGTAGAGCAGCAGCGCCTGCGCCACCGCCTCGCGCACGCTTTCGCGCAGCGCATCGGTCGCCGCCGCCAGCCGTTCGGCGGTCGCCGGATCGGTCTCGGTCAGCCGGTCGAGATCATCGCGCAGCCGCGCGATGCCGAGCGCATCCAGCATCCGCGTGGTGAAGATGCCGCGCTGGGTGAAGAAGCGGATGTCGGAAAGCGAGGCCGCGCTCGCGGCATTGGCCATCGCGGCAGCCAGCGCGTTGCGGTCCTGCGACAGCAACATCTGCGCCAGTTGACCGAGATTCGAATCCGATGGCGCGCCGCCGCCGCCCGAGGGTTGCGATCCGCCGGACGGCATTTCGCCCGGCGAGGACGCATCGTCCGCCTCGTTATTCTGCGCGTCAGCCTCGTCGGCTTGCGGCGGGTTCGCCTCCGCGATCTCGGGCGTCTCGAAGAACAGATCGAAGCAATCGTTCAGTGCGCGCTTTTCGTCTTCGGATTTGGCGAGCGTCAGCAGCAGCGTGTTGCGCAACACGTCGCGATCACTGAAGCCGACCACCGCGACCGCGCGCATCGCATCAATGCTTTCGGCAGGCGAGACGTGAACGCCGACGCCGCGCGCCGCCCGAAAGAACCGATGCAGGTTCTCCCTCATTGTTTTCGGGTCCAACGCGCGAGGCGTGGTCCCGTCATCCTGAGGTGCGCGCAACGCGAGTTGCGAGCCTCGAAGGATGAACGGCCACGGCCTTCGCCCTTCGAGGCCATTGCTGCGCAATGGCACCTCAGGACGACGGCATGCCTGATGGCCTCGAACATCATCTGCCTACCCGAACACGCCGTGCCGGCCGGCGCGGGCGACGAAGCCGGAGACTTCCGGCAGCGCCGCCTCGATATCGGCCTCGTACTTCAACAGCACGTTGAGCGTATCTTTCACCATCTCCGGCTCCAGTTCGGAGGCCTGCAACAGCACCAGCACGCGCGCCCAGTCGATGGTCTCGCTGACCGACGGCAGCTTCTTCAGATCGAGTGTACGCAGGTCGTTGATGAAGCCCACCAGTTGCCGGCGCAGCGATTGCGCGATGCCCGGCACGCGGCTTTCGACGATGCGCTCCTCGAGCCGCTGCTCGGGGAAGCCGATATGCAGATGCAGGCAGCGTCGCTTCAAGGCGTCGCCGAGATCGCGCTCGCCGTTCGAGGTGAGGATCACGGTCGGCGGCACCACCGCCGAGATGGTGCCGAGTTCGGGAATGGTAATCTGGAAGTCGGACAGGATTTCGAGCAGCAGCGATTCAAACTCGGCGTCCGACTTGTCGATCTCGTCGATCAGCAGCACGCAGCCCGCCGGCTGCTCCAGCGCCTGTAACAGCGGGCGCGGCTCGACGAATTCTTTCGAGAAGAACACGTCGCCGAACGTGTGAAGCTGGTGCAGCGCCTGCGCCAGAGTCTCCGCGCCGCCCAGCACCTCGCCGAGCTTGTCTTTCAGGATCTGCGTGTAGAGAAGCTGCTTGGCGTATTTCCACTCATAGAGCGCCTTGGCTTCGTCGAGGCCCTCGTAGCATTGCAGGCGGATCATGCTCTGCCCGCGCCACGCCGCGATCGCTTTCGCCAACTCGGTCTTGCCGACGCCAGCGGGGCCTTCGACCAGAATCGGCTTCTCGATCTGCTGCGCCAGATAGACGGCGGTGGCGATCTGCCGACTGGCGATGTAGCCCGCGCCCGCAAGTCCCTTTTCGACGTCCGCGATGAGGTCCGACGATCGTTGTTCCGCCACGCAATCCGCTCCGCTTTTTCACCGACGGCGATGCCGGCGCGTGTTCTGGCTACGACGTTGCGGGGGTGGCGTCCAGAGGCCGGCGCCTCAGGGCGCGGCTGCAAGCCATGCGGAATCCAGCGGCATGGTCGCAGCAACGGCCAGAGCCTTTTATTTTGACGCGTTTTCTCAACGCGAACCGGTACCCACTTCGCTTGAAAACGCTATGGCTTTATCGCAAGACGGAATTTGCGGAGTTCAGCTCAGAGCTTGGCGACGACGGCGAGGCGCTTGATCTGGCCACTCTCGAACGCCTTGGTGAAAGCGTTGTAATCCTTGAACGAGACGCAGCCGTTGGAATCGCCGTTGGGGCCGAGCATGTAGGTGTGCGCCAGCAACCCGGTGCGGCCGTAGATGCTGCCGTTGCCACCCACCGGCGTCAGGCGGATGGCGCGCACGCCATGGAACAGCTTCTCGCGCCACGTCAGGTCGTAGAGATGCGGCGGGGTTGCGCCGCGCATCCGCTCATGCACGAAGCGCGGATCGTCGAGGCGGCTGCCGAGGCCGGAATGGGCTTCCAGCTTGCGGCCGTTCGGCAGGTAGACGGTCTTGGCGCTGATGTCGTAGACGGCGGTGTAGCGGTCGTACTTGCCCGGCACGATGCTGCTGCCGTCGCTCAGCACGCCGCCGTCGGGCGAAGCGAAGGCCAGCGTCGTGCCCTTGCCCTGGAACGCACCGAACAGCTTCTTGAAGATCGAATCCTCTTCGGCGGGCGGCGTCGCAAGTGCAACGGACTTGTTGGGCTGGGCGATCTCGGCCGGTGACGGGCCGTTGGTGTTGGCGGCTTGCTGCGTGGCGGCAGCCGGGCGCGGCATCGGCAGTGGCACGTTGGCGACGGCGAGCGGCACTTCGGGGCGCGCCAACGGCAGCGGCGCCGCAGCGGCTTCCGCCTGCGGGGCGGCCAGCATCGGCTCGACCGGTGCGGCGACCGGCGGCGCTTGCGGAACGGTCAGGCTGGCGAGTTGCAGGCGCGCACCGCGTGGCGCGGCACCGGAGAAGGTCGAGGGCTTGGCGCCCAGCGAATAGCTCGGGTCGAGCACAGCGGCGTAGGTGCTCGCGGCCTTGTCGGCGCGCGGGGCCTCGGTGGCCACGACCGCCTGGGTGCCGGCAACATTGGCGTCGGCATCGGACTGATTGACGAGAGCAAAACCGAAGAACGCCAGCGCGACACCAACGAACGCGGTGGCCCCGACACCCTTCGCGGAAAACCTTCGCGCCGGGGCCTTGCGCGGTTGCGCTTGCCGCATCGGTGCGCGAGCGACACGCGCCTGAGGCATCGCGGCGTGCTGCGACGGAGCTTTGTGGGATCGGGCTTGCTGCTTCGGCGCGGCTTGCCTCGGAGCGGCGTACTCCGGCGCGACATGCTGCGGTGAAAGATGTTGTGATGAAGCGTGCTGCGACGAAAGCCGGCGCGGCTTCGGATGCTCTGCAAAGGCTTTTTCGACCGACTCATGGCGCGGCACAGACGATCGCCGCGTCGGGATATCACCCGCACGGTCTTGCCGGGAAAGCCCTCGTCGCACATGCGCGGGCGAGGCTTGCCTGCCGTTCCGATCTTTCATATGCCCCGATTCCAGTCTGGTTCCAATCGGACCCCGAACCAAGCTTCAAGTCCTGCTTAGCAAATTCCGCCGGGTTCGCCTAGTCTCGCGGCCCTTTTGAGGACCCCAACGGCCGCAAACCCAACGCTCCCGGCACCGTGATCCGACAGCACGACGAGAGCTTTATTAAGGCGGAGTTTGGTTAAACGCGGATTAAATTCCCGGCGTTCGGGGGGCCATATTGGCCCTCGCATCCGCGGCGCTGGGAAGCCGCTCAGGCCGCCCACTCGCCCTTGCGGAACACCGGGACGCGACGGCCATCGGCATGGACGCCGTCGATGTCGATCTGGTCGGAGCCGATCATCCAGTCGATGTGGATGAAGCTCTTGTTGCCGCCCTGCGCCGCGATCTGCTCCGGCGTCAGCTTGTCGCCGCCGACGAAGCACTTCGAATAGCACTGGCCGAGCGCGATGTGGCAGGAGGCATTTTCGTCGAAAAGTGTGTTATAAAACAGGATGTTACTTGCCGAGATCGGCGAGGAATGCGGCACCAGCGCCACCTCGCCGAGCCGCCGCGCGCCCTCGTCGGTATCGAGCACTTTGTTGAGCACCTCGGCACCGCGCGAGGCGGTGGCCTCGACGATACGGCCGCCCTCGAACCGCACCGCGATGTCCTCGATCAGGGTGCCCTGATAGGACAGCGGCTTGGTGCTGCGCACCCGGCCCTCGACACGCTGCGCGTGCGGCGTGGTGAAGACTTCTTCGGTCGGGATGTTCGGATTGCAGACGATGCTGTTTTTCGCGGTCGAGGCGCCACCGACCCATTCGTGGCCGTCCGCGAGGCCGATGGTGAGGTCGGTGCCGGGGCCGCTGTAATGCAACGCATGGAAGCGTTGGCCGTTGAGCCAGTCGGTGCGGGTCTTTAGCGCGGCGTTGTGCGCGGTCCATGCGGCGATCGGATCGGCGTTGTCGACGCGCGACGCCTTGAAAATGGCGTCAGCGAGTTTCGTCACCGCCGTCTCCTCGTCGTCGTTCGGAAACACCAGCTTGGCCCACGACGCGCCGGGATAGGCGACGATATTCCAGTTGACATCGAACCCGGTGATCCGCGACAGCGCCGGCTGATAGGCCATCGCATTGGCCTTGCTGGCGCGCGCCACCTTGGCGGCGTCCTCGCCGGACAAAAGCATCGGATCGTCGCCGACGATGGCGAGCCGCGCGGTGTTGTTGTCGAAGGCTTTCGCGACGCCCTCGTAGAGCCAGCTCGGCGCGCGATCGAAGCTGTCGTCGCGCGCGAAGCGATAGCGCGCCAGCGTGATGTCCTCGTCCGACAACAGCGGCGTCACCAGCCCCGCGCCGGCCTTGTAGGCGTGTTCGGCGATACGCCGCACCAGCGGCAGCGCGCTCGACGGCGCGGTGAGGAACACGTCCTGCCCCGGCTGAAGCTGCAAGCCGACCTTGACGGCGACTTCGGCGAGACGATCGAGCTTCACCGGATCGATGACGGCGGAGACGTTGCGCGGATAGGAGTTCATGAGCATGTGGCCTGCGATGATGGGAGCATGATCCCGACAAGTGGGAACCGATTTTCGGACAAGATCATGCTCAGATAAAAGACTCTGCACGATAGATAAGCCACCGTCGGCGCAAGTGCCAGCGGAGGCGGGTCATTCGATCAGGGTGAACTGCACCAGCAACGTGCGCTGGATCGCCGAAAAATTATCGTCGGACACCAGCGTCAGCACGGTATCGCCCTCGGCGGTGACATGGACGTCAAGCCCCTCGAAATTGTCGATCTCCTGGCCGAGATCGGCATCGAAGATCGAGGGTCCGTCGACCGTCGCGCCCGGAACGATCGACGCCATGGCGATGCGCCGAATGCGGATGCCGATGCCGCCGAGCCACGCGAATTTGCGCTCCAGCAGCAGCAGGTCGCCGCCCGGCAACAGCGCAGCATCGCTGACATCGTATGAATCGGTGCGCCGCACCGCGAACGATCCCGGTGATGGCCCGCCGATCAGATAGGCCTTGATGTTGCCGTCACCATCAAGGCCGCGCTCCGAGATCGCAACCAGCGTGCCCGCAAGCGGCAAGCCTTTCGGCACGGCCACCAGCGCTTCAAGCCCCGAATTGTAGGGCAGCTTGCGAATGTCGGCGGGCGCCAGCACGGTTTCGGCACGCGCACGCAAACCCTGACGGCCGAAGTCGAAGCGCACGATGCGATTGACGCGCTCGATGCCGACATAAATCCAGTTGCCGTTGCGCGCCATCGACTCGGTGTCGTACCAGCGATGCGACGTCAGGGTGCGGCCGTCGCCGCCCAGCATCGGCGCGGTCTCGACTTCCGTGAGACCGACCATCTCCTTGCCGCGATAGACGATACGCCCGGTGAACCAGCGCCCCCTGTCGCTGGCGGCGATGAAACGCTCGCCGCCGGCATCGAGCCGCAGGCCCGACAGTCCGCCGAAGCGGCTATAGGGCGACGTCAGCACGAGACCGGAGCGGAATCGCAACTGCCCGAACTGTACGCGCGTGCGGTCACGCAGATCGAACCCCGCCAACGGACGCGCGGAGACTTCGATCGACGTCGGATGATTATCGGCGGCGAGCTTGAGGGTTTGTGCGGAGGTCGGTGCGGTGGTGAAAGGGATGGCGAGCAGCAACGAAGCGGCAATGACAACGAAAAAGCGAAGCAGCATCCCCGTTATGGCCGGGCATAGCCGTTCGAAGAACGGCGTCGCTTTCGCTCGCCTGTGCCCGGCCATCCACGTCTTCGACATAGCGACTTGACGAAAAGACATGGATGCCCGGCATAAAGCCGGGCATGACGACCGAGAGGTGATCGCGCCCGGCAACGCCGATTCAAGAATGCAGCCGGCGACGAGCCCCGCGTCCGTGCGACGGCGCGGGGGCCTCGTGAGTCTCGCTGAACAGTTCGGCGAGCTTTTCGGTGATAGCGCCGCCAAGTTCTTCGGCGTCCACGATGGTCACCGCGCGGCGATAGTAGCGCGTGACGTCGTGGCCGATGCCGATGGCGATCAGTTCGACCGGCGAGCGCGTCTCGATTTCCTCGATGATGTGACGCAGGTGCCGTTCGAGGTAGTTGCCGGCGTTGACCGACAGCGTCGAGTCATCGACCGGCGCGCCGTCAGAGATCATCATCAGGATCTTGCGCTGTTCGGAGCGGCCGAGCAGCCGCTTGTGCGCCCAGTCCAGTGCCTCGCCGTCGATGTTCTCTTTGAGCAGGCCCTCGCGCATCATCAAGCCGAGATTTTTCCGCGCACGGCGCCACGGCGCATCGGCGGACTTGTAGATGATGTGGCGCAGATCGTTGAGGCGGCCCGGATTGGCCGGCTTGCCGGCGGCGAGCCACGCCTCGCGCGACTGTCCGCCCTTCCACGCCCGCGTGGTGAAGCCGAGAATCTCGACCTTGACGCCGCAACGCTCCAAGGTGCGCGCGAGAATGTCGGCGCAGGTCGCAGCCACCGTAATGGGGCGCCCGCGCATCGAGCCGGAATTGTCGAGCAGCAAGGTCACCACGGTGTCGCGGAAGGTCGCGTCCTTCTCGCGCATGAACGATAGCGGCTGATACGGATCGGTGACAACGCGCGACAGCCGCGCCGGATCGAGGATGCCTTCCTCGAGATCGAACTCCCAGGCGCGATTCTGCTGCGCCATCAGGCGGCGTTGCAGCCGGTTGGCGAGCCGCGCCACGATGCCCTGCAAATGCGCGAGCTGTTTGTCGAGATAGCTGCGCAGCCGCTCCAGTTCGTCGTGGTCGCAGAGGTCTTCCGCCGCCACCACCTCGTCGAACTTCGGCGCGAAGGCATGATATTCGGGGCCGCGCGGTTCGTTGCCGCCGCGTCCCTGCGGCCGCGTCGCCTCGCCCGGCGTTTCGTCGTCGCCGAGTTCTTCGTCGTCGAAACTATCGCTGGCGGACGCCTGCGCGCTCTCCATCGCGGCATCGGACATCTCGTCGGTGGTCGCTTCGGCCTGCTCGGCACTCATCTCCTGCGCGGAGTCGGAATCGGGCGAGCCGTCAGAGCCGGACTGGTCGTTCTCGCCTTCCTTGTTCTCGTCCTGGTTCTCGTCTTCCTCGGCGTCGGCATCGCGGTCGTCGCCGAGTTCGAGGTCATGCAGCAGGTCATGCACCGCGTCGCCGAAGCGCGCCTGATCTTCGGTGAGGCGATCCAGCCGGTCGAGCCGCGCGCCGATCTTGTCTTCCAACACCGGCCGCCATAGATCGACCACCTTGCGCGCGGCCTCCGGCGGCGCGAGGCCGGTGAGGCGTTCGCGCACCAGCATCGCCAGCGCATCGGCCAGCGGCGCGTCGGCGCGGTCGGTGATCTCGTCGAACTTGCCGCGATGGAAATGATCGTCGAGCATCGCGGTGAGATTCTTCGCCACGCCCGACATGCGCCGCGCGCCGATGGCCTCGACGCGAGCCTGCTCCATCGCCTCGAACACGCCGCGCGCCTGCGGATTACCCGGCATCAGCTTGCGATGCACTTTCGGATCGTGACAGGCGAGCTTCAGCGCGATGGAATCGGCATGGCCGCGCACGATGGCGGCGTCGCGCTTCGATAATTTGCGCGCAGGCTCCGGCAGCCGCGCCTTGCCGGGCGCGAGGCCGGGCCGCTCGGAAGCGAAGGTCACTTCAAGCTCGGGCGTCTTGGCGATGGCGCGCAGGCACGAACTCACCGCGCGCTTGAACGGCTCGGCGGGCGCTTCCTTCGCACCGGTACGGAATTTATTGCTCGGTGGTGTGCTCATCGCGGTCTTTCCGCAGGTCGTCCCCGCCTTCGCGGGGACGACGAAAACAAAGGCCCCTCACTCGTCTTCGCGTCGCGAAGCCACCCTTCTCCCACGACGGAGAGGGGTAGAGATCAGCTCAGCGCCACGTTGAGGGCCGATTCCGTCAGCTCGACATTGAAGCAGCGCTGATAGAACTCGGCCACGAGCGGACGCTCCAGCTCGTCGCACTTGTTGAGGAAGGTGAGGCGGAACGCGAAGGCCTGATCGCCGAAGATCTGCGTGTTCTCGGCCCAGGTGATCACCGTGCGCGGGCTCATCACCGTCGAGAGATCGCCGTTGGCGAAAGCGTTACGGGTGAGGTCAGCGAGCCGCACCATCTTGTTGACGGTGTCGCGGCCTTCCGCCGTGCGATAGTGATGCGCTTTCGCCAGCACGATCTCGACCTCGTTGTCATGCGGCAGATAGTTCAGCGTGGAGACGATCGACCAGCGGTCCATCTGGCCCTGGTTGATCTGCTGGGTGCCGTGATAGAGGCCCGAGGTATCGCCGAGGCCGACGGTGTTGGCGGTGGCAAACAGCCGGAACGAGGGATGCGGCCGGATCACCTTGTTCTGGTCGAGCAGCGTCAGGCGGCCGGAGACTTCCAGCACGCGCTGGATCACGAACATCACGTCGGGGCGGCCGGCGTCGTATTCATCAAACACCAGTGCGACGTTGTGCTGAAGCGCCCACGGCAGGATGCCGTCACGGAATTCGGTGACCTGCTTGCCGTCCTTGACGACGATGGAGTCCTTGCCGACCAGATCGATCCGGCTGATGTGGCTGTCGAGGTTGACGCGGACGCAGGGCCAGTTCAGCCGCGCCGCAACCTGCTCGATGTGGGTCGATTTGCCGGTACCGTGAAAGCCGGTGACCATGACGCGGCGGTTGTGGGCGAAGCCGGCGAGAATGGCCAGCGTCGTCGGGCGATCGAAGCGATAATCGGGATCGACGTCCGGCACATGCGGATCGGTCTCAGAGAAGGCGGGCACTTCGAGGTCGCTGTCGATGCCGAAGACCTGACGGACCGAGACTTTCATATCAGGGATGCCGGTGGGCGCGGGCCCGGATTGTTGCGCTTTGGTGATGGCGGCGGTCATCGGTCCTCCGTGGTTGCGGGCACTCCCGAAACCAGATGATGGTGGCATTGGCTGCGGTTGGGTTTGATCCGGAACCTAGCAGAGTGTCGGGGCTGGCAGAAGCCCGCAGCGCAATCAAGGTTCCACTTTACAATCATCAAGATAAGCCCTCTGGGCGGTTTTTGAAAGGCTGCCCTGCAATTAGCAGGATGCCGTTTTTGCGGCCGCTGCAACGAAAAGAGCCGCGGCGAGGGCTCGCCGCGGCTCTGGAAGGGAAACGCCGGTGCCGATCAGGCCAGATCGAACCGGTCCGCGTCCATCACCTTGGTCCAGGCCGCAACGAAATCCTTGGCGAACTTCGCCTTGGAATCGCTACAGGCATAAACTTCGGCCAGGGCGCGAAGCTGCGAGTGCGACCCGAAGATCAGGTCGACACGGGTGGCGGTCCACTTCGCCGCCTTGGTCTTGCGGTCGCGGCCCTCGTAGAGGTTGTCGCCGGTCGGCTGCCACTCGGTGTCCATGGTCAGCAGGTTGACGAAGAAATCATTCGTCAGCTTGCCGACCTGCTGGGTGAAGACCCCATGCTTGGAATCCCCGGCATTGGCCCCGAGCACGCGCAGGCCGCCGATCAGCACCGTCAATTCCGGCGCCGTCAGGTTGAGAAGCTCCGCGCGATCCACCATCGACTCTTCCGGACCCATAAACTGATGCCGGTTGCCGACGTAGTTGCGGAACGCATCGGCGCGTGGCTCGAGCGGCGCGAACGACTCCACATCGGTCTGCTCCTGCGAGGCGTCCATACGGCCCGGTGTGAACGGCACCTTGACGTCGACGCCGCCGTCCTTGGCGGCCTTCTCCACCGCTGCAGCACCCGCCAGCACGATCAGGTCGGCGAGCGAGATCTTTTTGCCGCCGCCGGCCGCACCGTTGAAGTCCTTCTGGATGGCTTCCAGCTTGGCCAAAACGGTCGCGAGTTGCTTCGGCTGGTTGACCTCCCAGTCCTTCTGCGGCGCCAGGCGGATGCGGGCACCATTGGCGCCGCCACGCTTGTCCGAACCACGGAACGACGAGGCCGAAGCCCACGCCGTCGAGACCAGTTGCGGCACGGTGAGGCCGGAGGCGAGAACCTTCGCCTTCAGGTCCGCGACGTCCTTGTCGTCGACCAGCTTGTGATCGACCGCCGGAATCGGGTCCTGCCAGATCAGCACTTCGCTCGGCACCATCGCGCCGAGGTAGCGCTCGCGCGGTCCCATGTCGCGATGGGTCAGCTTGAACCAGGCGCGAGCGAAAGCATCCGCGAACTGGTCCGGGTTCTCGTGGAAGCGCTTCGAGATCTCGCCGTAGGCCGGATCGAACCGCAGCGACAGGTCGGTGGTCAGCATGGTCGGCACATGCATCTTCGACTTGTCGTGAGCGTCCGGTGTGATCGCGGGCGCGTTCTTCGCGCGCCACTGGTTGGCGCCAGCCGGGCTCTTTTCCAGCTCCCACTCGTACTTGAACAGGGTGTCGAAGAAGTTGTTGTCCCACTTGGTCGGCGTCTGGGTCCAGGTCACTTCGAGGCCGCTGCCGATGGCATCGCCACCCTTGCCGGTGCCGTACTTGCTCTTCCAGCCGAGGCCCTGATCCTCGATCGCGGCTGCGTCCGGCGCCGGGCCGACCAGCGCGGCGTCGCCCGCGCCGTGGGTCTTGCCGAAGGTGTGGCCGCCGGCGATCAGCGCCACGGTTTCCTCGTCGTTCATCGCCATGCGGAGGAACGTCTCACGGATGTCCTTGGCCGCCGCGACCGGATCAGGCGTGCCGTTCGGTCCTTCCGGGTTGACGTAGATCAGGCCCATCTGCACGGCCGCCAGCGGCTCCGCGAGTTCGCGTTCGCCGCTGTAGCGCTCGTCGCCGAGCCAGGTGCCTTCCGGACCCCAGAACAATTCCCGCGGCTCCCATTCGTCGGCGCGGCCGCCGGCGTAACCGAAGGTCTTGAAGCCCATCGATTCGAGCGCGGCGTTGCCCGCGAGCACATACAGGTCGGCCCAGGAAATCTTGCGACCGTATTTCTGCTTGATCGGCCACAGCAGACGGCGCGCGCGATCGAGCAGCACGTTGTCCGGCCACGAATTCAGCGGCGCGAAACGCTGCTGGCCGCCGCCGGCGCCACCACGACCATCGGTGATGCGATAGGTGCCGGCGCTGTGCCACGCCATGCGCACCATCAGGCCGCCGTAATGGCCGAAGTCGGCCGGCCACCAATCCTGCGAGTCGGTCATCAGCGCCTTGAGGTCGGTCATGACGGCGTTGAGATCGAGGGTCTTGAACTCAGCGGCGTAATCGAACGCCTCGCCCATGGGATCGGACAGATCGGAATGGCCATGCAGGACCTGGAGGTCGAGCAGGTTCGGCCACCAGTCGCGATTGCTCGGTCCGCGTGCGCCTCCGGTGAACGGGCACTTGCCGGCGCCCTTATCGTCAGTCTTTGCGTCCATGATGTTCTCCAGTTGCGTTGGATGGTTGTTCTGGTCGAGCGATATAGAACGATTGCAAAATCAGGATGGTGTCGCCGGACACATTCGCGTGGGTGCGCCTTGTCGCGGCGTCAGTTTCGGTGCGCGGACCGTGTGCTCCGCCAATAAAGGCGAAGGTTCAGGGCACCCGATGCGCGGCGGGCAGCCCATCGCAGATCGTGACACCGCAGATTTGGGCACCCCGCAGGCCGCGCGCCGCAGCCATCGTCGTCGCCATCATCGTGTCTGCTTCGCTCATGCCTCACCTTGCGGCGGTCTTCGGCTGTATTCGGCCGGCCCACCATTTCATGCAGCTTAGGTCGCATTGCCCATCAGGTCTAATCGTATTAAGAATAATTCTTGATAAGAAAAACTGATGAAAGATCGAGCCGCGTCATGTTGTCATTGAAACAACTGCGCTATTTCGACGCTGTCGCGCGTGTCCGCCACTTCGGCCGCGCCGCAGAACGCTGCGCGGTGACCCAGCCTGCCCTGTCGATGCAGATTCAGGAACTGGAGAAGACCCTGGGCGTCAAACTGATCGAGCGCAGCCGCGGCAGGATCATGCTGACCAAGGCCGGACGCGACATCGCGGAGCGCGCCGCCCGCGTACTCGCCGCCGCCCGTGACATCGTCGATGTCGCCCGCGCGCAGGGTGACACGCTGGCCGGGCCGCTGCGGTTCGGCGTCATCCCGTCGATCGCGCCCTATGTCCTGCCGGTGCTGTTGCCGGTGATCCGCGACCGCCACCCCGATCTCGACCTGCACCTGCGCGAGACCCAGACCCAGCATCTGGTCCGCGAACTGAGCGACGGCGGGCTCGACCTCTTGTTGCTGGCGCTGCCGGTCGACGCGCCCGAGATCGAGACACGCGCGCTGTTCGACGACCGCTTCCTGCTGGCGATGCCGAGTTCGCGACAACTCACGCATCGTATCCATGCGACGCCGGAATTGCTCGAACAGGATCGGCTGCTGCTGCTCGAGGAAGGCCATTGCCTGCGCGATCAGGCGCTGGCGTTCTGCAACCTGCGCCGCGCCGACAACATCGACACCTTCGGCGCATCGAACCTCTCGACCATCGTGCAGATGGTCTCGAACGGCCTCGGCATGACGCTGCTGCCGGAAATGAGCATCAAGCTGGAATGCCGCCGCAGCGACATTCACCTGATGCGCTTCGCCGACCCGCAGCCCAACCGCGTGATCGGGTTGGCGTGGCGGCGCAGCTCACCGCGCGCGCATCACTTCATCGAGTTCGGCGACTTGATCGCATCGGTAATGGCGGAGCAAATGCGCGAGGCGCAGGCAGCGTAGGAGCGATCACGCGCTAATATCCACCGTCATTGCCGGGCTTGACCCGGCAATCCATCTATTCGTGAAAGATGGATGCGCGGGTCAAGCCCGCGCATGACGACATTCAATGAGGCGCGATCTCAGCTCCGCACCACCGTCTTGAGATAGTTATACGCCTTGATGATCTCGATCAGGCGATCTTCGGTCGAGCGGTCGCCGCCGTTGGCGTCGGGGTGGTGCTGCTTGACCAGCGCCTTGTACTTCGCCTTGACGTCTTCGAGCGTGGCCTCGACCCCGAGCCCCATGACCTGCAACGCCTTGCGCTCGGCGTTGAACACCTTGCGGGCTTCCGGCTTCGGCTCAGAGGACGCGCCGCCGGGACCGGGGCGCCATTTGCCACGGCCATTGAGTTCGCTGAAAACGTGGAACGGATCGTTGGCGGTGTCGAGATCGACCTCGCCGGTCTTGCCTTTGCCCTTGGCGCCGTTGGCACCCATTTTCCAGGTCGGACGATGGCCGGTCAGCGCATCCTTCTGATAGCGCGCCACGGCATCGGCATTCATGCCCTGGAAGAAATTATACGACTGGTTGTATTCGCGGACGTGGTTGAGACAGAAGTGAAAATACTCCTTCTCCTGTCCACGCCCCTTCGGCGCGCGATGCGAGCCGCGGTTCTCGCAACCCGCCCACTCGCAGGTGACGGCTTCCTCGCGCACCTGACGCTTCGCACCTGCCGTCTTGGTCGGCTTGATGCGAATGCTGTCGAAGAATTTGGATGAATCGATGGGCATGATGGCCTTTTGAACTGCAACCGCTCAGGCTTCAAGTCTTGACATCGTACAAGTCTTACCAGTTGCGTCGATGAGTGGCGGCGTCGTTCGCCGCATTTGAAAAGAATGTGATCGACTGTGCGCCGATTGACCCGTGATCGCTATTAGAGCTATGCCCCGACTGTGAGTAACCAACACCGGATCGTCGGCATATGAGCGTCCAGGACCAGATCGCTGCGAAACTGACGGCGGCCTTCACTCCCACCGGCCTCGACGTCGTCGATGAATCGCATCTCCACGCGGGTCATGCCGGACATCGCCCCGGCGGCGAAACGCATTTCCGAGTCTATATCGTGTCGCCGGCCTTCGATGGAAAGAGCCGCGTCGAGCGCCACCGCATGATTCATCAGACGTTGTCGGAGGAACTCGCCGGCGGCGTCCACGCGCTGGCGTTGAAGGTCCACGCGCCGTCGGAAGTGGCCTGAATTTCTCCCAGCGAATTTGTTACACGAAGATCGTCGTCCCCGCCTGCGCGGGGACGACGTCGCGTACCTGTCTAGCGCATCGCCGAGAAGCGGCTGTCGAAACCGTTCGACGGCACGGCCGGCTGCGTACTGGGGACGGCGTTGGCCTGCTTGCGGGTCGCGTCGCTCCTGGCGGTGGTCTTTGCGGTCGCTTTCGGTGCAACGTGCTTCGGCGCGGGCGCGCGGCTTGCAGTGCGCCCGGCGCGCGGATCGTTCCGCTTGGCGGCCTCAATCTTGGGCTTCACGGGCTCCGGCGGACGCGCGGCCGGCGTGGTTGATGCGGTGCTGTCCGAACCACCGATGCCGACCTTGCGCGCCAGCGACGAGAAGAAGTTGCCGGGCGACGATGATTGCGACGAGGGTTGCTCAGGGGCGGCGATCGCCATCCGCGTGGCCGGCTGCGGCGCAGGCGTCTGCACCACGGCAGGCGGCGTTTCCGGTTCGAGCGCGCGCGGCGGATTGACGTGCGAGGGAATGGTGCCCGGCAATTTGGCCGATGCCAGCGCCGCGCTGGACGATCCTTCGTCCGACAGGCCGGTCGCGGCACCACCCGGAACGTGCGCGGCGAACAGCTTGTTCATGCCGCCGTCGATCCCGGTGTTCATGCGCGCCACCGGCGTGCCCTTGGCGACCAGTTCAGCGACCTTGGCGTCGTCGGCGCGCTCCTTCGCCTTCACCGCGTCGGCCACCGCCGCGTCGACGGTGTAGGCCGGGCAGGCGCCCGCGGCGTTGAATGTCGGCGGCTGGGGCGATCCCGGCAGCGGCACGGCATCGAATACATATTTCTTCTCGCAGAAGTCGACCTTCGGCTCGCGATGCGTGACCTCGAAGTGGTCGTAGCCGACCTTGATCATCTTCCAGAACGGCATGTTCGGGTTGTTGCGGTGCTTGGCCATGTTCACCGGCGTCATCCGGAACGGATAGGCCTGCACCTGGAACGCGCGCTGGCCGCCGAAGAACGATTCACGACCGAGCGCGTAAATGTCGGAAATCTGTTCGTCCGTCATGGCGTAGCAGCCGCGCGACGAGCAATCGCCATGCACCATCAGTTGTGAGCCGGTGCGGCCGAGCGCTTTGTCGAACGCGTTAGGGTAACCCATGTTGAACGACAGGTAATAGGCCGACTGCGGATTCATCTGGCCCGGCGTGATCGAGTAGAAGCCTTCCGGCGCCTGACGGTCGCCTTCGCGGATCTTCGGGCCGAGATCGCCCGACCAGCGGCAGATCGGATAGGTTTCGAGCAGCGCGAAATCGCCAGAGCGGGTCTGCTTCCAGACTTCCAGCTCGGCTTCCTGCTTGAACAGGCGGATCAGGATCGGCGATTGCAGATCCATGTCCTTCTTCTGGATTTCAGCGACGAGTTTCGGCGGGACCGGCTTGTTCGCCTTGGCGTTGTTGGCGAGCGACACGCCGTCGCTGTTGCAGCCGGCCAGGAGCGCGCCGGCGCCGAGCACCATCGCCGTGGCAAGCACGCGGCTTCGCACCCCAAAATTCACAGCCAAGCTCCGCAACGGATGGGCAAATCCGCCCCCCACAATCGACACGTCAGGCCCCCAGCCATTGAATAAAATATTATCGTTAAAGGTCACCTGCCCGCAACCTGCGCGGTGTGCCGGCGCACGGCTGCCTGCGGCCGTGGTGAACAGAGCTTAAACGCCACAGTCGCGGCCGAATTAGGGCCGGATTGATAGCCCGATCAGCCGAGCTTGCGGCCGATATCGAGGAATTTCTGCCGACGCTGACGGCGCAGCGTGTCGCCATCGAGGCTGCGCAGATCGTTCATGGCCTGGGCGATGGCGTCGCCGGTGACCGCGATCATCGCCTGCGGATCGCGATGCGCACCGCCAACCGGTTCCTTGATGACGCTGTCGATGATGCCGAACCGCATCAGATCCTGCGCCGTGATCTTCATGTTGGTGGCGGCTTCCTGCGCCTTGCTGGAATCGCGCCACAGGATCGACGACGCCGCTTCCGGCGAAATCACGCTGTAGATCGCGTGTTCCAGCATCAAGACCTTGTTGGCGGTGGCGATGGCAATCGCCCCGCCCGAACCGCCCTCGCCGATGACGACGGCGACATTGGGCACCTTGAGCGTGAGGCAGGCTTCGGTGGAGCGGGCGATGGCCTCGGCCTGACCGCGCTCCTCGGCGCCGATGCCGGGATAGGCGCCGGCGGTATCCACCAGCGACAGCACCGGCAGGCCGAAACGGTCGGCCATTTCCATCAGCCGCACCGCCTTGCGATAGCCCTCGGGCCGCGCCATGCCGAAATTGTGCTTGAGCCGGCTTTCGGTGGTGGCGCCCTTCTCCTGGCCGAGAATGCAAACGCTTTCGCCACGGAAGCGGCCGAAACCGCCGACCAGCGCCTCATCCTCGGCGAACTTGCGGTCGCCGGCGAGCGGGGTGAATTCGGTGATCAGCGCGTTGACGTAATCCATGCAATGCGGCCGCTGCGGGTGCCGCGCCACCTGCGTCTTCTGCCACGGCGTCAGCGCGCCGTAGAGTTCGCCCAGCGCCTGCCCGGCCCGACCCTCGACCCGTGCGATCTCGTCGGCGATGTCGCTGCCGCTGGCGGCCAGCGCCCGTAACTCATCGATCTTGGCGTCGAGTTCGGCGACAGGCTTTTCGAAGTCGAGATAACTGCGCATGCGGATCGATCATTCACATCGGGGGGACGAAAAGGAGCCTCTGGAGGCCCCCGGAAACAGCCACGCAGGCTTTTCAAGTCAAATGGCCTGCCAAGTCAAGCGCACGCACGCCGCATCGGTGGGAAAAGTCTTTTCGAATCAAGGCGTTGATTTTTTATTCACCGATTTGAAAGGGGCAAGGCACGTCGTCGCCCCCTCAAGCCGGCCCTGTGCAAGGTGGTGATCCGGCTAGCCTTCCGCCAGTGGATGGAGGTCGCGGACCAGGCTTTTCAGCCGCTCCTCGACCACATGGGTATAGATCTGCGTCGTCGAAATGTCGGTGTGGCCGAGCAAGGTCTGGACGATGCGAAGATCCGCGCCGTTGTGCAGCAGGTGGCTGGCGAAGGCGTGACGGACAACATGCGGGCTGATGACCCGCGCCGGCAGCCCGGCCGCGACCGCAAGGTCTTTCAGGTCGCGGGCAAAATGCTGCCGCGTCAGGTGGCCGCTCTCGCCGAACGACGGAAACAGCCATTTCGACGGTTTCGGCGCTTTCGCCGCCGGTTTTGGCCCGTCCTTCGCCTCCTGCACCGAGGCGATCGCGGCGAGATAATCCGCCATCGCCTGCCGCGCCGAATCATTCAACGGCACCAGCCGCTCCTTGTCGCCCTTGCCGCGCACCACGATCATCCGCGCATCGCGCCGCGCCGCCGACAGTGGCAGCGACACCAGTTCGGAGACGCGCAGGCCGGTGGCGTAAAGCACTTCCAGCAGGCAATGCAGCCGTGCCGCGCGCACCTGCTGCGCGGCGGATTGCCCCGGCGCCTGCATCAATTCGCGCGCCCGGGAAAGCAGGCGGTCGACATCGGCGATCGACAGCACCTTCGGCAGCGGCCGCCCGCGCTTGGGACCGGAGAGGATGGCGGCAGGATCATCGGCGCGAATCCGCTCGTTGAGCAGGAAGCGAAACAGATGCCGCGTCGACGACAGCCGCCGCGCCACACTGGACGACTTGAAGCCGCGCGTATCGAGATCGGCGAGATAATCCCGCAGCACCTGCGTCGAGGCGTCGGCAAAGCCCTGCCCGGCGCGCTTGAGAAACGCGGCGAGGTCTTCAAGGTCGCGGCGATAGGCCGACAACGTATTCTCTCCCGCGCCCTGCTCGGCCGCGAGCATGTCGAGGAACAGGTCGATCAAACGGGAATCGGAGGAGACGGGAGCGCTCATGTGGCGAGTCTAGCGCAAGATCGATGCGAGCGAGTTAATTGCCCGTGCTCCCCCACTCTCGGCGTCGTCCCCGCGAAGGCGGGGACCCAGAATCCCTGGCGGTCGTGGTTTGGCACAGCCTATCCACCAAAGACCATTAGCGCCGCCTGCATCACAAGCGACACGGCGTCTGGGTCCCCGCCTTCGCGGGGACGACAGTTAACCTCAATCCTTGAGAAACTTGTCGGAGTGGATCGTCACCGTCATCTCGCGCGGCGACGGGTTGACGAAATTGGCCAGCGCAAAGATCGCGCCATAGATCAGCCCTGCGATGATCGCGACGACGGAGAGAAATCGCAGCAGGCTGGGCATGAACGGATCTCGAACGGCAGGGCTTCAACCGCACGGAACTCAAAGCGGCGCGGCGACGAATCCAATAATCACTACCATATCTTACGTCGCAACGGGCAACCGCCTCTGGCGAGTCGCTCCATGGGGGTAGTATAGAGGGCCAATATCCGCCTCCGGCGGCCAACGGACCCGATATGACAGAGATTGCCCTGCAACCCAGCCATCGCGGCATCGAGGAGAGCGAGATCGTCGCCGCGCTCGGCGCGCGCGCCATCGTGCTCGTCGGCATGATGGGCGCCGGCAAATCCACCGTCGGGCGACGGCTGGCGGCACGGCTGCATCTGCCGTTCCGCGATGCCGATATCGAAATCGAAGCCGCGCACGCAGGCATGACCATTCCGGAAATCTTCGCCACCCATGGCGAGCCGTATTTTCGCGACGGCGAAGCGCGCGTCATCGCGCGGCTGCTAAGCGGTGGCGCCAGCGTGCTGGCCACCGGCGGCGGCGCATTCCAGCGCGAGGAAACCCGCCAACGCGTCCACGACGGCGCGGTATCGATCTGGCTCAACGCCGATGCCGACACCATCCTGCGCCGGGTGAAGCGGCGCTCCGACCGCCCGCTGCTGCAAACCGCCGATCCGGCCGCGACCATCGAACGCTTGATCGCCGAACGCAGCCCGAACTATCAACTGGCCGACATCACCATCGCCTCGCGCGAAGTCCCGCACGAGAAGATCGTCGACGAATGCGTCGCAGCACTTCACGGCCGGCTTCGCCCCGCCGCCCATCACCTACAGCAGGATCAGACTCCATGACCGTGTCGCTCACCAACACTGGCCCGACCATGGTTGAGGTCGCGCTGGGCGACCGCGCCTATGACATCGTGATCGGCCGCGACCAGCTTGCCTCGCTCGGCGAGCGCATCGCTGCGCTGCGCCCCGGCGCGCGCACCGCGATCGTCACCGACCGCACCGTGGCGAAGCACTGGCTGGCGCAAACCGAAGCCTCACTGGCCGCATCGGGGATCGCGAGTTCGCGCATCGTCGTCGATGAAGGCGAAGGTTCGAAAACCTATGCCGGCTTCCAGCAGGTGTGCGAGGGACTGATCTCCGCGAAGATCGAACGCAACGATCTGGTGATCGCGCTCGGCGGCGGCGTGGTCGGCGATCTCGCGGGCTTCGCCGCGGCGGCGGTGCGGCGCGGCGTCGATTTCGTTCAGGTGCCGACCTCACTTTTGGCGCAGGTCGATTCCTCCGTCGGCGGCAAGACCGGCATCAATTCGCCGCAGGGCAAGAACCTGATCGGTGCGTTCCATCAACCTGTATTGGTGATCGCCGACACCGCGATCCTCGACACACTGTCGCCGCGCCAGTTCCGCGCCGGCTATGCGGAAGTCGCGAAATACGGCCTGCTCGGCGATGCCGCGTTCTTCGCCTGGCTGGAGGCGCATCACGCCGAAATCTTTTCCGGCGGCGCGGCACGCGAACATGCCATCGCCACCTCGTGCCGCGCCAAGGCCGCCATCGTCGCACGTGACGAGCGCGAGAACGGCGAGCGCGCACTGCTCAATCTCGGCCACACCTTCGGCCACGCGCTGGAAGCCGCCACCGGATTTTCCGACCGGCTGTTTCACGGCGAAGGCGTCTCGGTCGGCATGGTGCTGGCGGCGCAACTCTCAGCTCAGCTCGGCATGATCGCCGACGACGACGCGACGCGCATCCGGCGTCATCTCGTTGACGTCGGCCTGCCGACGCGTTTGCAGGACATCGCCGGCTTCGCGCAGGAAGGCCTCGCCGATGCCGACGCGCTGATGACACTGATGGCGCAGGACAAGAAAGTGAAGCGCGGCCGCCTCACCTTCATCCTGATGCGCGCCATCGGGCAGGCGGTGATTTCCAACGACGTGGAGCCGGCGCTGGTGCGCGATTTTCTTGCGCACAAACTTCAGGACGCGCGCGCGTAATCGCGACGTCACGGCGGAGACATCATGAGTTCGGTCATCCTGAATGTTCTGATCGCCGCGCTGCTGCTGGCCGCCAACGCCTTTTTCGTTGCGGCCGAATTCGCGCTGGTCAAAAGCCGCGGCTATCGCGTCAAGACCATGGTGGAGCAGAACCGTTTCGGCGCGCGCAAGCTGCGCGACATCATGGGCAACGTCGAAGCCTATCTCGCCTGCTGCCAGCTCGGCATTACCATGGCTTCGCTTGGTCTCGGCTGGGTCGGCGAGCCGACGGTGGCCGCGCTGCTGGCGCCGCTGTTGCTGCCGCTCGGCCTGTCGGAATCGGCGCTGCACTTTACCTCGTTCCTGGCCGGCTTCCTGATCTTCTCGTCGCTGCACATCGTGATCGGCGAGCAGGTGCCGAAGACGCTGGCGATCCGCAAGCCCGAACCGGTGTCGCAATGGATCGTCTATCCGCTCTATGCGTCCTACCTGTTGTTCTATCCGCTGAACTGGCTGCTCAACTCGGCATCGCGCGCCATTCTCCGCGCCCTGCGCGTCAAGGAAGTCTCGCATCACGAGGTGCTGACCGGCGCGGAGATCGAGGGACTGGTGGGCGAATCCGCCGAGCACGGCGGCATCGAAAGCGGCGAAGCCGAATATATCCAGAACGTCTTCCGCTTCGGTGATCTCACGGTGGCCGACGTCATGGTCCATCGCACCGCCATGGTGATGGTCAACGCCGACCTGCCGCCGGAAGAGTTGGTGCGCGAGGTGCTCGCCAGCGAATACACCCGCATTCCGCTGTGGCGCGACAAGCCGGAGAACATCATCGGCGTGCTGCATGCCAAGGATCTTTTGCGCGCCATCCGCACCTCCGATGGCGATACGTCGAAGATCGATGCCAGCGCCATCGCATTGCCGCCGTGGTTCGTGCCGGAAATGCGGCCGGTGTCGGAACAGCTCAAGGCCTTTCGCCGCCGCAAGACCCACTTCGCGCTGGTGGTGGACGAATACGGCGAAGTCGAAGGCATGGTCACGCTGGAGGACATTCTCGAGGAAATCGTCGGCGACATTTCCGACGAGCACGACGAGGCGGTGGCCGGCGTGCGCGTGCAGCCGGACGGCTCGGTGGTGGTGGACGGCTCGGTGCCGATCCGCGATCTCAACCGCGCCATGGACTGGCACCTGCCCGACGAGGAAGCGACCACCGTCGCCGGTCTCGTCATTCACGAAGCGCGCTCGATTCCGGAGCGCGGCCAGGGCTTCACCTTCCACGGCTTCCGCTTCCGCGTTTTGCGCCGCGAGCGCAATCGCATCACCATGCTGCGCATCGGTCCGCTACCGCGCGAAACCGAAACCCCGGAGCGCCGCCCGCGCGCCGGCACGGCGTTCTAACGCTGAAACACGAAAGGGAGCCGATCATGCCCGCAAGCAAAGTCGCCATCGTCACCGCCGGAGGCAGCGGTATGGGCGCGGGTGCAGCACGCAAGCTCGCGGCGGATGGTTTTCACGTCGCGATCCTGTCGTCATCGGGCAAGGGCGAAGCGCTGGCGGCGGAGCTTGGCGGCATCGGCGTCACCGGCTCCAATCAATCGAACGACGATCTGAAGCGGCTGGTCGATCAGACCATGGCGCGCTGGGGCCGCGTCGACGTGCTGGTCAACAGCGCCGGCCACGGTCCGCGCGGCGGCATCACCGAATTGTCCGACGACGACTGGCATCGCGGCATGGAAGTGTACTTCCTCAACGTGGTGCGGCCGACGCGGCTGGTGACGCCGATCATGCAGGCGCAGAAAGGCGGCGTTGTTATCAACATCTCGAGCTTCTCGGCGGTCGAGCCCGATCCGGCATTCCCCACATCGAGCGTGTTTCGTGCTGGCCTCGCCGCCTACACAAAACTGTTCGCGGACAAATACGCCGCCGACAATGTCCGCATGAACAACGTGCTGCCCGGCTTCATCGACAGCCTGCCGGAAAAACCCGGCATCGCCGAACGCGTGCCGATGGGCCGCTATGGCCATGTCGATGAAATCAGCGACGTGATCGGGTTTCTGGCATCGGCCGGCGCGGGCTACATCACCGGCCAGAGCATCCGTGTCGACGGCGGCATCACGCGCTCGCCGTAGCAAGCCGCACACCTCAGCGTCGTCCCCGCGCAGGCAGGGACCCAGACTCCGTGTCGTTGATGATACAGGGAGCGCTCGTGACCTGTGACAGGTCACACTACACCACAACCGCCAGGGGTTATGGGTCCCCGCCTTCGCGGGGACGACGATTTTGGTGTGGCGTCCAGCTAAACCAAGAGGCCCTTACGCAAACCGGCCGTGGCAGTGCTTGAACTTCTTGCCGGAGCCGCAGGGACAATCCTCGTTACGGCCGACCTTGCCCCAGGTCTCGGGGTTGTTCGGGTCGCGGCTGGCCTTGTCGGCGTTGGCGGCCGGCGCCAGCGAGACGTTGGCGAACGCCATATCGTCCTCGCCGGTATTCGGATTGAGCTTGTGCGCTTCCATCTGCGGCAGTTCGGGCTGCTCGTCCGGCGGCACGATCTCGACACGCATCAGTTGCGCCGTCACCGCCTCGCGCAGATGCGCGATCATCGCCTCGAACAGGCTGAAGGCTTCCGACTTGTACTCCTGCAACGGGTCGCGCTGGCCGTAGCCGCGCAGGCCGATTACCTGCCGCAGGTGATCGAGCATGACCAGATGCTCGCGCCACAGGTGATCCAGCGTCTGCAACAGGATGGTCTTCTCGACATAGCGCATCACCTCGGGGCCCCACTGGGCGACCTTGGCGGCCATGTGCTCATCGACCCGCTGCTCGACGCGCGACAGGATTTCCTCGTCGGCGATGCCTTCTTCCTTGGCCCACTCGTCGACCGGCAGGTTCAGGTCCAGAACACGCGTGAGGTCTTCCTTGAGTCCCGCGACGTCCCACTGCTCGGCATAGACGTGCTCGGGGATGTGCTTGGTGACGACGTCCTCGACGAAGGCGCGGCGCATGTCGGCGACGGTCTCGGCGACGCTCTCGTTCTGCATCAGGTCGACGCGCTGGTCGAAGATCACCTTGCGCTGGTCGTTCTGCACGTCGTCATATTTCAGCAAGTTCTTGCGGATGTCGAAGTTGCGCGCCTCGACCTTCTGCTGCGCTTTCTCAAGCGCCTTGTTGATCCACGGATGGATGATGGCCTCGCCTTCCTTGAGGCCTAGCCGGGTCAGCATCGATTCGAGCCGGTCGGACCCGAAGATACGCATCAGGTCGTCGTCCAGCGACAGGAAGAATTTCGAACGGCCGGGGTCGCCCTGACGGCCAGAACGGCCGCGCAACTGGTTGTCGATGCGCCGCGATTCATGGCGCTCCGAGCCCATGATGTAGAGCCCGCCCGGCTTGGTGATGGTCTTGGCGGCGCGGCTGCCCTTGGCCGGCTCGACCTCGACGGTCTCCTCGGCCTTCAGCACGATCTCGCGGAATTTTTCGATCTCGGCCTTCACAGCCTCGGTCCGCTTGGTCTTCTCGGCCTCGTCCTCGATGCCTTCCAGTTCCTTGGCGACACGCATATCGATCGAACCGCCGAGTTTGATGTCGGTGCCGCGGCCTGCCATGTTGGTGGCGATGGTGATGGCGCCCGGCACGCCGGCCTCGGCCACGATATAGGCTTCCTGCTCATGGAAGCGGGCGTTGAGCACCGCGAACAGCTTCGCCGGCTTGCCGGAGCGCGCCGCCGCGTAGAGCTTGTCCATCGCCTTCGCGTCGGCGAAGTCGATCTGCTTGAAGCCGTGCTTCTTCAGATAATCCGCCAGCACCTCCGACTTCTCGATCGAAGCCGTGCCGACCAGCACCGGCTGCATCCGCGCGTTGGCGCGCTCGATTTCGGCAAGGATAGCGCCGTATTTCTCGTCCTGCGTGCGATAGACCTCGTCGTCCTCGTCGAGGCGCGCGATCGGCAGGTTGGTCGGAATCTCGACGACTTCGAGCTTGTAGATGTCGAACAGTTCGTCGGCTTCGGTCAACGCCGTGCCGGTCATGCCGGACAGCTTCTTGTACATGCGGAAGTAGTTCTGGAAGGTGATCGAGGCCAGCGTCTGGTTTTCCGGCTGGACGGTGACGTGTTCCTTGGCTTCCAGTGCCTGGTGCAGGCCTTCCGAATAACGGCGGCCCTGCATCATGCGGCCGGTGAACTCGTCGATGATCACCACTTCGTCGTTACGGACGATGTAGTCCTTGTCGCGGGTGAACAGCGTGTGGGCGCGCAGCGCCTGATTGACGTGGTGCACGACGGAGACGTTCTCGACGTCGTAGAGCGACTCGCCCTTGAGCTGGCCGGCGTCGCGCAGCAGCGTTTCGATCTTCTCCATGCCGGCTTCGGTCAGCGCCACGGTGCGCTGTTTCTCGTCGACTTCGTAATCGGTCTTGTCGAGATGCGGGATGAAGGTGTCGATGGTGTTGTAAAAATCGGAGCGGTCGTCGAGCGGACCGGAGATGATCAGCGGCGTGCGCGCTTCGTCGATGAGAATGGAGTCGACTTCGTCGACGATGGCGTAGAAGTGCTCGCGCTGGACCATGTCCTCCAGACGGTACTTCATGTTGTCGCGCAGATAATCGAAGCCGTATTCGTTGTTGGTGCCGTAGGTGATGTCGCAGGCATAGGCGGCCTTGCGCTGCTCGTCGTCGAGGCCGTGGACGATGACGCCGGTGGTGAGCCCGAGGAACGAATAGATCTGCGCCATCCAGTTGGCGTCGCGGCTGGCGAGGTAGTCGTTGACCGTGACGACGTGAACGCCCTTGCCGGCGAGCGCGTTGAGGTACACCGCAAGCGTCGCCACCAGGGTTTTACCTTCGCCGGTCTTCATCTCGGCGATGTCGCCCTCGTGCAGCACCATGCCGCCGATCAACTGCACGTCGAAGTGGCGTTGGCCCAGCACCCGCTTGGCCGCCTCGCGCACGGTGGCGAAGGCCGGCACCAGCAGGTCGTCCAGCGACTTGCCAGCCTCGATCTGCTGGCGGAACTCGCCGGTGCGCGCCTTGAGCTGCTCGTCGCTCAGCGCGGCGACTTCCGGCTCCAGCGCATTGATGGCATTGACACGCGATTGATAGGCCTTGACCCGACGGTCGTTGGGAGAACCGAAAAACTTGCGGGCGAGCGCGCCGATCATACCAGTGTCCTGTCCATGCAATGCGGCATTGCAGCCGTAAGATCATCCATCAATGCGACGTCATCGAACGCGTCGTTTACCATGCGGCGGGCCGCCTTGTCGCGCCGGGGAGCCAATCCGTCGCATCGCCGCACCATCGCAACCATCAACTCGTTGTGACGCCTCGATCCGCCCAATTCCCATGTCGGGACCAGACCTTGTGTCTGCCCAGGCGCGGGAAGGGTTCGACCGTCAAGGATTTACCGAAAAAGGGCACCGGACAATGCGGCCACTGTTGACCCGGTGCCGGACAGATATGGCCCACCCCAGGGGTTGTCAACGTGTCGTCAGCGGCGCGGGAGAGCCCAAAAGCTGTCCGATATTTCATGATTTTGACAGAGTTTTCGCGTTGCCAAGGCGGCGAGATTGGGCGAGTGTCCGCCGCCTCGAACCGACCCCCTCCGGGAGAACAGGATTTTCCATGACTGCTTCATTGCGTCCGACCACTCTGAGCCTGCGCGGCCTCGCGCTGTCTGCGGCAAGCTGCCTCGCCTTGGCGCTGCTGGTCGGCTCTCCCGCCCGTGCCGACGACGCAAATCCGGTGCTGGCCAAGGTCAACGGCGTTGAAATCCACCAGAGCGACGTGACGCTGGCCGAAGAGGAACTCGCGCCGAGCCTGGCGCAGATGGACCCGGCCACCAAGAAAGAGAACGTGCTGGCCTTCCTGATCGACATGAAAATCGTCGCCAAGGCCGCCGAGGACAAGAAGATCGCCGAACAGGCCGACTTCAAGAAGAAGCTTGATTTCGCCCGCAACCGCCTGCTGATGGACAACCTGCTGGCGGCCGAGGGCAAGGCGGCGCTGACCGACGAGGCCATGAAGAAGGTCTATGACGACGCCGCCAAGCAGATTTCCGGCGAGCAGGAAGTCCACGCCCGCCACATCCTGGTGCAGACCGAGGACGAGGCCAAGGCGATCAAGGCCGAACTCGACAAGGGTGGGGATTTCGCCAAGCTCGCCAAGGAGAAGTCGAAGGATCCGGGCGCGTCGGACGGCGGCGACCTCGGCTTCTTCACCAAGGAGCAGATGGTGCCGGAATTCTCCAAGGTCGCCTTCGAACTGGAGCCGGGCAAGATCTCGGACCCGGTGAAGACCCAGTTCGGCTGGCACATCATCAAGGTCGAGGAAAAGCGCAACCGCAAGCCGCCAGCGTTCGAACAGGTGAAGCCGCAGATCGAGCAGTACGTGACCCGCAAGGCGCAGTCGGAATACGTCGCCAAGCTGCGCGAAACCGCCAAGGTCGAGCGCATGGACAAGCCGGCAGCACCTGCCGTCCCTGCTCCGGCAACGCCCGCGACGCCGCCGGCGAAGAAGTAAATCGACGACACATTTCGATCATAGCGGGGCGGGATGCACATCATCCCGCCCCGCTTTGTATTCGGCGTCCGCATCGGGCTCTTTTCTTCCCTCTCCCCTTGTGGGAGAGGGTGGCGTGAATGAGCGAAGCGAATTCGCGTCGGGTGAGGGGTCACCGCACCGTCATGCTGGTGGCTTACCCCTCACCCGCTTCGCGGCTTCGCCGCTCAGCACCCTCTCCCACAAGGGGAGAGGGACAAACCGCTGAAGGCACGCCGCATGTCCACCGCCGTCTCCCCGCTCGCCCCGAAACACGTTCCTGACCTGCCGCCGCTCGGCGGCGTCCGCCTTGCCACCGCCGCCGCCGGCATCCGCTACAAGGGCCGCACCGACGTGCTGCTGGCGCTGCTCGATCCCGGCACCACGGTCGCGGGCGTGTTCACCACCTCGAAATGCCCCTCCGCGCCGGTCGAATGGTGCCGCGAGAAATTGAAAGGCGGCAAAGCCCGCGCGCTGGTGGTGAACTCCGGCAATGCCAACGCCTTCACCGGCAAGACCGGCCGCGCCTCCACCGCGCTGACCGCGAAGATCGCCGCGAAAGCCGTCGGCTGCTCGGTCGATGACATCTTCCTCGCCTCCACCGGCGTGATCGGCGAACCGCTCGACGCCACCAAGTTCGACGGCGTGCTCGGCCAACTGGCGCAGCAGGCCGAGCCCGACCACTGGCACGATGCCGCGAAGGCCATCATGACCACCGACACTTTCTTCAAGGTCGCCACCGCGACCGTGAAGATCGGCAAGGCCAAGGTGACCATCAACGGCATGGCCAAGGGCGCCGGCATGATCGCGCCGGACATGGCGACGATGCTCTCCTTCGTCTTCACCGACGCGCCGCTGTCGGCCTCGGTGCTGCAATCACTGTTGAAAACCGGCGTCGCCAACACCTTCAACGCGGTGACGATCGACGGCGATACCTCGACCTCCGACACGCTGCTGGCCTTCGCCACCGGCGCGGCGAAGGATGCGCCGAAGATTTCGCGCGCAAGCGACCCGCGCCTCAAGGCGTTCGCGAAAGCGTTTCAGGCCGTGCTGGCCGATCTCGCCGAACAGGTCGCGCGCGACGGCGAAGGCGCGCGCAAGCTGGTGGAAATCACCGTCGAGGGCGCAACGACCGACAAATCCGCGCGGCGCATCGCGATGTCGATTGCCAATTCACCGCTGGTGAAGACCGCGATCGCCGGCGAGGATGCCAACTGGGGCCGCGTGGTGATGGCGGTCGGCAAGGCCGGCGAGCCCGCCGACCGCGACAAGCTGTCGATTTCCTTCAACGGCATTCGCGTCGCCAAGAGCGGCGCACGCGATCCGTCCTACGACGAGGCCGAAGTCTCCAAGGCGATGAAGGACGACGTCGTCCGTATCAAGGTCGCGCTCGGTTTGGGCAAAGGCCGCGACCGCGTCCTGACCTGCGACCTCACCAAGGAATACGTCGCCATCAACGGCGACTACCGGTCGTGAGACGCGAAGCTTTACTGACTGGTCGTCCCCGCGAAGGCGGGGACCCAGACTCCCTGGATTCCCAAAATGCAGATGGCATCGGCCTCACTGCCCAAAAGCCGCGCTGCGGCGTATGGGTCCCCGCCTTCGCGGGGACGACCGGCGGAGAGTTTTTGATCCGCACTCAGGCGAGAAGCCACCGATGAAACTCACCCTCGTCGTCGCCTGCGCGCTGATCGATGCCGACAACCGCGTGCTGATCGCACAGCGCCCCGAAGGCAAGCAACTCGCCGGCCTGTGGGAATTCCCCGGCGGCAAGCTGGAGCCGGGCGAACGTCCCGAACCAGCTTTAATCCGCGAACTAAACGAAGAACTCGGCATCGAAGTGAAGGAAGCCTGCCTTGCGCCCCTGACCTTCGCCAGCCACGGCTACGAGACGTTCCATCTCCTGATGCCGCTCTACATCTGCCGGCGCTGGGAAGGCACGGTGGCTTCAAAAGAAGGACAGGCCCTCGCCTGGGTCCGCGCCAACAAATTGCGCGACTACCCGATGCCACCCGCCGACATTCCGTTGATACCGCCGCTGATCGATTTGTTGATGTGAGCGTTGCCGCTTTTTTCAGGCGTCATGCGCGGGCTTGACCCGCGCATCCATCAATCTTCTTACGAAGATGGATTGCCGGATCAAGTCCGGCAATGACGGTCACCCCTTCTTCTCGCTCGCCTTCCTCACCGCATCCTCAAGGCTGAACTTCGCCGAACCCGGCCGCAGCGGTTTCGGCTGGCTCGCATCCGGCGCCCAGCCGAGCAGCCAGACGATGTCGAACGTCGCGCGAATGCGACCATCGGGATCGGCAAAACGCTCGCTGTAGATTTGCGCCATGCGCAGCAACGTCGCGCGCCGCGACGGACTTTTGCGCCGCTCCACCAGCACGTTGGTCGCGCCCATGCGCCGCAAATCCTGCATCAGCGCGAAGGCGTTGTCATAACGCACCGTCAGCCGTTCAAAATCCGTCACCGGTAGTGCGAAACCCGCCCGCTGCAACAGCCCGCCCGCGTCACGCAGATCAGCGAACGGCGAGACATGCGGCGACGCGCCACCCTCCACCTCGGCTTCCGCCGCCGCGAAGGCCTGCCGCAACTCGGTCAGCGTGTCGCCGCCAACCATTGCCGCCAGCAGCAAACCGTCCGGCTTCAGCGCGCGCCGCACCTGCGTCAGCACGCCCGGCAAATCATTGACGAATTGCAGCGCCAGCAGCGACATCGCAAGATCGATCGATCCCGGCGCGAGCGGCAACGCCGCGCTGTCGTCCATCGTGATCTCCACCGGCCGCAGCGACACACCTTGCTTCTCGAGCGCAACGCGGAGAACATCGCCCGGCGTCGCCAGATCGATCCCCGAGGTAAAGCGGCGATTGACCGCCGCCAGCCGCTCCGCCGCATCGTTCGCCACGTGATCGAGCAGGAACGTTGCCGCCCCCAACCGCACAGCCCGTTCCTGCCGCACCTTCAGAAGGGCGCGATCAAACAGAACCGGCGCTTTGGAATTTTTCTCGGGCGACATGCCGGCGTGTTACGCTCCTCGCCCGCACGTGGCAATCCGCCTTGAGACGCGGGACCGGCAAGGCTAGGCTCGCCCCATGACGGCGACGGATATTCCCTCGACGCGACCAAACGGCCGGCTCCGCAGCGCCTGGCGCGCCTGCCACGGTTTCGCCGCAAGAATTCCGCGGGCCGTTCTCGACGTCGCGCTGCCGACCTTGTGCGCCGCCTGCCGCGAGCCGGTCACTGGCGACGGCCTCTGCGCGACGTGCTGGGGGCAACTGTCGTTTATCGAACCGCCCTATTGCCCGCGCCTTGGCATTCCCTTCGTCTACGATCCCGGCCCGGACATTCTCTCCATGCAGGCGATCGCCGATCCGCCGGCGTTTCACCGCGCCCGCGCGGCGGTGCGCTACGACGACATCGCCAAGACGCTGGTCCACGCGCTGAAATATCAGGACCGCACCGACCTCGCGCCGACCATGGGCCGCTGGATGGTGCGCGCCGGCGGCGAACTGCTTAACGATGCCGATCTTCTGATTCCGGTGCCGCTGCATTGGCGCCGCGCCTGGAGCCGGCGCTACAACCAATCCGGCGCGCTGGCGAAAGTCATCGCGAAGCACGGCCACGCCAAGGTCGCCGGCGATGTGCTGCGCCGGGTGCGGCCGACACAGCAGCAGATCGGCCTGTCGAAATCTGAGCGCGCCACCAATGTGCAAGGCGCCTTCGCCGTTCCGCCCGATAAAGCCGCCGACGTCCACGGCCGCCATATCGTCCTGATCGACGACGTGCTCACCTCGGGCGCGACAGCCGACGCCTGCGCTCGCGCGTTGCTGCGCGCCAGGGCCAGACAGGTCGACGTGCTGGTGTTCGCCCGGGTTGTGGACACACCCTAAAGCCCCATATAATCCGCGACTTCATTCACGAAAGCAGACCCGATGACCGCTGCGGTTGAAATCTACACGCGCCCCGGCTGCGGCTATTGCAGCGCCGCGCTGGCGTTGTTGACGCGTAAGAACGTAGCCTTCACGCATTACGATGCGGGAACGGACCCGTCGGTGCGCGAACAGATGTACGACCGCGTCGGCATGGGCGCGACGTTCCCGCAGATTTTCATCGACGGCGTGCATATCGGCGGTTGCGACGATCTCTATGCGCTCGATCGCGCACGCAAGCTCGACGCGATGCTCGCCGGCGAAGGCGAAGGAGTAGCCTCATGAGCACCGGCTCGCCGTTCGTCGCCGCCATGGTGCAGATGCGCACCGGTTTGCTGCCGGGGCCGAGTTTCGAGCAGGCCGCGGAACTGATCCGCGAAGCCGCGCTACAAGGCGCCGACTACGTGCAGACGCCCGAAGTCAGCAACATGATGCAGGTGAACCGGGCCGCGCTGTTCGAGCATCTCGCCGATCAGAACGACGACGTTTCGCTGAAGGGCTATCGCGATCTGGCGCGCGAACTGAAAATCCATCTGCATATCGGCTCGCTGGCCCTGCGCGCCACGCCAGAGCGCGCAGTGAACCGCTCGTTCCTGCTCGGGCCGAACGGCGACATCCTCGCCAGCTACGACAAGATCCATATGTTCGATATCGATCTCGGCAATGGCGAGAGCTATCGCGAGTCCGCCAATTACCAGCCCGGCGATACCGCGGTGATCACCGATCTGCCGTGGGGCCGCCTCGGCATGACGATCTGCTACGACGTGCGCTTCCCCTCGCTCTATCGCGCACTGGCGGAAGCCGGCGCAATGTTCCTGGCAGTGCCTTCGGCCTTCACGAAGAAGACCGGCGAAGCGCATTGGCACACGCTGCTGCGCGCCCGCGCCATTGAGAACGGCTGCTTCGTGTTCGCCGCCGCGCAAACCGGACTGCATGAGAACAAGCGCGAAACTTTCGGCCATTCGCTGATCATCGATCCGTGGGGCGTGGTGCTGGCCGACGGCGGCACCGACACCGGTGTGGTGCTGGCAACGATCGATCCCGCCAAGGTCGAGACCGCGCGCAAGAGCATTCCCTCATTGCAACACGGCCGCCGCTTCAGCGTTCTTGATACGCAGGGTGCCCCGGACCGACTGCAAGTGGTGCGAGGCTCGGCATGATCAAATACGATCTGCGCTGCGAGCAGGGCCACGCTTTCGAAAGCTGGTTCCAGAGTTCGTCGGCTTACGATTCCCAGCGCAAGCGCAAGTTGATCGGCTGCCCATCCTGCGGCTCGATGAAAATCGAAAAGGCGATCATGGCGCCGCGCCTCACGGGCACCAAGAAGCGCGGCCGCGTTGAAGCGCCAGGCGAAACAGCAACCGTGGATACACCGACCCCTTCGCTGGTGATGACGCAGGAGCTCGAACTGCGCGCCAAGCTCAAGGAACTACGCGACCATGTGGTGAAGAACGCCGACAATGTCGGCGAGCGCTTCCCCAACGAAGCACGCAAGATGCATTACGGCGACATCGAACATCGGCCGATCTACGGCGAAGCCTCGGCTGACGAAGCCAAGTCGCTGATCGATGAAGGCATTGAGGTGATGCCGTTGCCGACGTTGCCAGAAGACCGCAACTGACGGCTTCTTACACCGCAATCAGCAGCGCAACGCCGATCACTATCAATACGATGCCACTCAACTCGCGCAGCGACAGTGGCTGCTTGAACGAATAATAAGACACCGCCTGCGCAAACAGCACCTCGACCAGCGCCAGCGTGCGGACATTGGCGGCGGCGGTCAGCGCGAAAGCGAGAAACCAGAACTGTGAGGCGAACGCGCCGGTGAAGCCGGCCGCCATCGACGGACGCCACATCTTCAGAATGTCGGCCAGCACTTTTGGCGCGCGCGTGAGCAGATAGACCGTCAGCACCAGCGTCTGCACGAACAGTCCGAACACCAGCGTATAGGACGCCGCCGTCACGAACGACACATCGGGCACCGCGATGATGGCGCCGCGAAAGCCGACCGCCGACAGCGCAAAACACGCCGCCGCGATCAGTCCCTGCACTGTCGGCTTGAGGCTGCCGAAACTTTTGACAAAGCCTTTCGCGCCGGGCCGCAGTGCCGTGATGACGACGCCGGCGGTCGCAATCAGGATCGCCACCACCTTCAATCCGGTGAGATGATCGCTGAGAAATACAAAACCGAAGATCGCGGTCTGGATCGCTTCGGTTTTGAGATAAGCGGTGGTGACGACGAAGGATTGATCGTTCATCGCCGCCAGCATCAAGCCGGTCGCCGCGATTTGCGCCAATGCACCGAGCAACAGCCACGGCCAGAACGACCCGCCCGGCGAGGGCAGCGAATCCCCGGTGAAAATCAGCACGATCACCAAAAACAGCACTGAGAACGGGAAGCCGAACAGGAAGCGGATGTTGGTCGCGCCCCAGGTGCCGAGCGGCCCGGTCAGCGAACGCTGCATGGCATTGCGCGCCACCTGCCCGAGCGCGGCGACGATGGTGAACGGAACCCAGAGCGATGCGATGGTGAACATAAGAGATGCGATCAGATCAAACGGAGAGGGTACTTAGACGGCGCGGCAACCTGACCGCTATAGGACATACGGTCAACCTGCCCCGCTTCATGACTGGATTGCATCGCGCCTTACGCTCAACGTCGTCCCCGCGAAGGCGGGGACCCAGACTCCGCAGCGGCGGTGAGACGAAAAGCGCCGATTGCTCGCGCCTGCGATCGCAATCGAGGCTAGGGGTTATGGGTCCCCGCCTGCGCGGGGACGACGAAGAATCTCACTCCACGCCTTCCGCCACCACCATATAATTGACGTCCATATCTGCCGACGTGCTCCAGCGGTCGGCGAACGGGCTGTAGACCACGCCGGCCTGCTCGGTGATGCCGAGCCGGCTGTTCTCCAGATGCCGTGCGAGTTCTTCCGGGGTGACGAACTTTTCCCATTGATGGGTGCCGCGCGGCAGCCAGCGCAGGACGTATTCCGCGCCGACGATCGCGAGCGCGAAACTCTTCCAGGTGCGGTTGAGCGTCGACACCACCATCAGCCCGCCGGGCTTGAGCACGCTGGCGCAGCGGGCAAGGAACGCGCCGACATCGACGACGTGCTCGACCACTTCCATCGCCAGCACGATGTCGAAGCGCTCGCGCTGATCCATTTCTTCCAGCGTGGTGCAGCGATAGTCGATCGAGACATGCGATTTGTCAGCATGCAGCTTCGCCGCCGCGATGTTGCTTTCCGACGGATCGACACCGATCACCTGCGCGCCAAGCCGCGCTAAAGGTTCGCACAACAAGCCTGCGCCGCAACCGATATCGAGCACGCGCAGGCCTTCGAGGCAGGTCAGACTGCGTGCGTTGCGGTCGAACTTGCGGCAGGCGGCGTCGCGGATGAAGGCAAGCCGCAGCGGATTGATCTTGTGCAACGGCGCCATCTTGCCGCGCGGATCCCACCATTCGGCCGATAGTTTCGAGAACTTTGCGATCTCAGCGGGATCGACGCTGGGGCTCGATGTGCCGGAAACGTCTGTTTGCATGGTCATGATCGGCGCGCGCCTCCTAACTATCGCGCGGTAATATGGTTGCGAAACGCCAGCGGCGAGGCGATCGTCTTGATCCTCTCGACGCCTTCGCCGACGCCGCGAATCGTCACGTCACCATAATTCAAAATCCGTCCCAGAATGCTCTGGTTGACGTCAACGCTTTCGACCTTATCGAGGCTCATCTCGAAGGTGCGCCGCTTGATGAAGCCTTCCTTGTGCACCACCCGCAGGCTGGTCACATCAGTTTCAGTGGTCCAGCGCTTGAACCAGGCCCGGAACGAGAGATAGAACGCGACCAGCGCCGCAACGCCCGAACCTGCCAGACAGAGTAAGACGAGAGTGCCCTGCAGGGTCATCTGCGATCCTAACAGCAGAGCAATGGACACGATCCAGCCGATAAGCCCCGGCAAGTAGAACACCCAGTGCAGGTTGGTCGAATACAGCAACTTTTCGCCCGGCTGCAGGATATCGTCGATATAGCGCCCCATCGGCCTCTCGCAATTGCCCGTGGCAGGCCGCCGCCGGCGTAAACCGGTTGCCTGCCTGTCGGCTCGCCGGTATGTATACGCGCCTTTCGGCACCGCGGCACGTCCCGGCCGCACCATATCTTGTTGTCTTCAAGGAACATACCATCCGCCATGGGCCGGCTTGTCATGAAATTCGGCGGTACGTCCGTCGCCAACATCGAACGCATCCGCAACGTCGCGCGGCACGTCAAACGCGAGGTCGATGCCGGCCATGACGTGGCCGTGGTGGTTTCGGCGATGTCCGGGAAAACCAACGAGTTGGTGGCGTGGTGCCGCGACGCCTCGCCGATGCACGACGCGCGCGAATACGACGCCGTGGTCGCCTCCGGCGAGCAGGTCACCTCGGGGCTTCTGGCCATCGCGTTGCAGGCTCTCGGGATTCAGGCCCGCTCCTGGCAGGGCTGGCAGATTCCGATCAAGACCTCGGACGCCCACGCCTCGGCCCGCATTCTCGATATCGACGGCAGCGAAATCGTCAAGCGCTTCGCCGACCGCAAGGAGGTCGCGGTGATCGCCGGTTTCCAGGGCATCAACCCGCAGACCGGCCGCATCACCACGCTCGGCCGTGGCGGCTCGGACACCTCGGCGGTGGCCATTGCCGCCGCAATCAAGGCCGACCGTTGCGACATCTATACCGACGTCGACGGCGTCTATACCACCGATCCCCGGATCGTGCCGAAGGCCCGCCGCCTCGACAAGATCGCGTTCGAGGACATGCTGGAACTGGCCTCCCAGGGCGCCAAGGTCTTGCAGGTGCGTTCGGTCGAACTCGGCATGGTCCACAACATGCCGATCTTCGTGCGCTCCAGCTTCGTCGAGCCCGACGCGATCGATCCTCACGCCACACCGCCCGGAACGCTGATTTGCAGCGAGGAAGAAATGATGGAAAGCCACGTTGTCACCGGAATCGCCTTCTCGAAGGACGAGGCGCAGATTTCGGTCCGCCAGATCGAGGACAAGCCCGGCGTCGCCGCCGCGATTTTCGTGCCGCTGGCCGCCGCCAACATCAATGTCGACATGATCGTCCAGAACGTCTCGCAGGACGGCAAGACCACCGACCTGACCTTCACCGTTCCGGCCAGCGACTTCGACCGCGCCAAGGAGACCATTTCGTCCGCCAAGGACCAGATCGGTTACGCCCGGCTCGACAGCGCGACCGACGTCGCCAAGGTCTCAGTGATCGGCTCGGGCATGCGCAGCCACGCCGGCATCGCCGCCAAGGCCTTCGCCGCGCTGGCCGAGCGCAACATCAACATTCGCGCCATCACCACATCCGAGATCAAGTTCTCGGTGCTGATCGACGCCGCCTATACCGAACTGGCGGTGCGTACACTGCATTCGCTGTACGGTCTCGATAAAGGCTAACCCGAGGAAGGCATACGGAGGCGGCCGTGAACGATATCGCAAGCGCCGCCAACGCCTTCCTGCTGGTGTTCGCGGGCCTGTTCCCGATCGTCAACCCGATCGGCGGCGCGCCGATCTTCCTACGGCTCACCTATCCGAGCCCGGCGGATCGTCCGTCGCTGGCGGCGGGCGTTGCCGTCAACAGCTTCCTCCTGCTGCTGGGATCGCTGATCGTCGGCTCACATGTGCTGGAGTTCTTCGGCATCACGCTGCCCATCGTCCGCATCGCCGGCGGCAGCGTGGTGGCGGCCTTCGCGTGGAAGCTGTTGCACTCCAATGAGGAACTCGAGGATCAGCGCAGCGTCACCGACCACGCGCCGGACGCCCGCCTCGATGCCTTCTATCCGCTGACCATGCCGCTGACGGTGGGTCCCGGCTCGATCTCGGTCGCGATCACGCTGGGCAGCCAGCGACCGGCCGTCAGCGGCGGTATCGGCGACTTCGCGATGGTCGCTGGAGGCGCAGTGGCCGGGTTGGCAGCCATCGGGGCGACGATCTACGTCTGCTATCGTTTCGCCGGCAATCTGGTGGCTGCGCTGGGCCGGCGCGGCACCAGCGTCGTGATGCGACTGTCGGCTTTCATCCTGCTCTGCATCGGCATCCAGATCATCTGGAACGGCTACGTGGCGCTGACGACGCAGGCCGGCTGATCGCCTCCTCTCGCCCGTCAGAAATACCGCCAGGCATCCCTGTTGCCCGCAAATTTGGCAGGGGATTTGCTTGGCAAAACAAGCTGCAATTCGCTATACGGCCTTAACAGACCGCCAGCGCCAGCGCGGCTGCCCCGAAGGGGAACAAAAGCGGTTTTTTGCGCGCCCTCGCGACGTGTAAAATAGCCAAAGTTTATATTTTGACGATTGGGAGACCTGCGGCACGGATGCCGCCGGAGCCCGCAGGGAAGGACATCGGCACATGCGGAGCGCGTCGGGTGGCCCCCGCGTCTTGCTGAGACGGCTCCGTGAGGTCATGGCGGAGCAGGTCAGCGCTCAGGAACGCCTCGACAAGATCGTGGTGCTGATCGCTGCCAACATGGTGGCCGAAGTCTGCTCGACCTATGTGCTGCGCATCGACAACACCCTGGAACTCTACGCCACCGAGGGTCTGAACCGCGACGCCGTTCACCAGACCGTCCTTCACGCCCACGAGGGTCTGGTTGGTCTGGTTGCCAGCGAGGCCACCCCGCTCAACCTCTCTGACGCCCACAGCCACCCGGCCTTCTCGTTCCGCCCGGAAACCGGCGAAGAAATCTACAACTCCTTCCTCGGCGTGCCGATCCTGCGCGCGGGCAACACGCTTGGCGTACTGGTGGTGCAGAACCGCGCCAAGCGCACTTACGTCGAGGAAGAAGTCGAGGCCTTGCAGACCACCGCCATGGTTCTGGCCGAGATGATCGCCTCGGGCGAGTTGTCGGCACTGGCGCGGCCCGGCGCGGAACCGGCTGCGCGGCATCCGCAGCACAAGGCCGGCTCGATCCTGTCCGACGGCATCGCGCTCGGTCATGTGGTGCTGCACGAACCGCGCGTCGTCATCACCAACTACATCGCGGAAAATCTGCCGCAGGAAATCAAGCGGCTCGACGACGCACTGACCAAGCTGCGCGCCGATCTCGACCGGATGCTGGAGCGCGGCGACGTTGCCGACGGCGGCGAGCATCGCGACGTGCTCGAAGCCTATCGGATGTTCGCCAACGATCACGGCTGGTCACACAAGCTGCACGAGGCCGTCGCCACCGGCCTCACCGCCGAGGCAGCGGTCGAACGCGTGCAGTCCGATACGCGCGCGCGGATGTTGCGCTCGACCGATCCTTATCTGCGCGACCGCCTGCACGATCTCGAAGACCTTGGCCATCGCCTGATGCGCCAATTGGTCGGGCAGGATCATGCGCCGTCGCGCGAGCAACTGCCCGACAACGCTATCCTGATCGCGCGCTCGATGGGACCGGCTGCGCTACTCGACTACGACCGCAAGCGGCTGCGCGGCCTCGTGCTCGAGGAAGGCACTGCCAATTCGCATGTCTCGATCGTGGCGCGCGCGCTGGGCATTCCGGCAGTCGGCGAGGTGCCGAACGCCGCTGGCCTCGCCGATCAGGGCGACGCCATCATCGTCGATGGCACCTCGGGCTCGATCTATGTCCGCCCTTCGGCCGAAGTGGAATCCGCCTATGCCGAGCGGGTGCGTTTCCGCGCCCGGCGGCAGGCGCAATATTCGGCGCTGCGCGACCGCCCCACCGTGACCAAGGACGGCCAGCCGGTCGAACTGCTGCTCAATGCCGGCCTCGTCATCGACCTGCCGCACATCGAGGACACCGGCTGTGGCGGCATCGGCCTGTTCCGCACCGAACTGCAATTCATGGTGGGGCAGAGCCTGCCGCGCTCGGTCGAGCAGTTGTCGCTCTATCGCGCCGTGCTGGATGCGGCGGGCAAGAAGCCAGTCACGTTCCGCACCCTCGATATCGGCGGCGACAAGGCGCTGCCCTATATGGAAACGGTTATCGAGGAGAATCCGGCGCTGGGCTGGCGCGCGATTCGTCTTGGCCTCGACCGGCCCGGCCTGCTGCGCGGCCAAATTCGCGCGTTGCTGCGCGCCGGCGGAGGCCGCGCATTAAAGATCATGTTCCCGATGATTTCGGAGATCGCCGAATTCGATCAGGCCAAGCTGATCGTCGAGCGCGAACTCACCTATCTGCGCCAGCACGGCCACGCACTGCCCGAACGTATCGACATCGGCACCATGATCGAGGTGCCGGCGCTGCTCTACCAACTCGACGAATTGTTCGAGAAGGTCGACTTCGTATCGATCGGCTCCAACGACCTTTTCCAGTTCCTTTTCGCGGTCGATCGGGGCAACTCGAAAGTCTCGGATCGGTTCGACACGCTGTCGGCGCCGATCCTGCGGGCCTTGCGCGACATCATCCGCAAGGCCACCGCGGCAAAACGCGACGCTTCGCTGTGCGGCGAGATGGCCTCGACGCCAATCGGCGCGCTGGCGCTGATCGCGCTCGGCTATCGCACGCTGTCGCTGTCGGCGACCGCCCACGGCCCGGTCAAGGCGTTGATCCTCGACCTCGACGCCAAGAAGGCGGAAGCGCTGATGGCGACGCTGCTCGATGCCCCCGCCGGCAGCGTTTCCATTCGTGAGGAACTGAAGCGGTTCGCCGACGCCGAGGGGCTGTCGTTGTAGCGAGGCTCATCCGCCCGCTCCGCCCTCGCCTATCTTTTACCGAGACAATCCCATGCTGCCTGAAGCCAAACTCGACATCCTGCTGGCACGCCACGCCGAACTCGAAGCCCGATTGCTGGGCGATGTCGGCGCCGAGAACTACGTGCGGATGACGCGCGAACTGGCCGAACTCAATCCCGTGATTGACGCGGTAAAAGCCTATCGCGTCGCCGTCGCCGAACTCGCCGGTCTCGACGTGATGGTGAACGATCCCGCGACCGATCCCGAAATGCGCGAGTTGGCCGAAGCCGAACGGCCAGATTTGGAAGCGCGTCGCGACGAATTGATGCAACAGCTTCGCGTCGCACTGTTGCCGAAGGACGCGATGGACGAACGCAATGTCATCCTTGAAATCCGCGCCGGCACCGGCGGCGACGAGGCCTCGCTGTTCGCCGGCGACCTGTTCCGGATGTACGAGCGCTTCGCCGCGTTGCAGGGCTGGAAGGTCGAGGTGATCTCCGCCAGCGAAGGCACCGTCGGCGGCTACAAGGAAATCATCGCCGAGGTACAGGGGCGCGGCGTGTTCGCCAAACTGAAATTCGAATCCGGCGCCCATCGCGTGCAGCGCGTGCCGGATACCGAAACCCAGGGCCGCATCCACACCTCGGCGGCGACCGTCGCAGTGCTGCCGGAAGCCGAAGACGTCGATATCGACATCAAGAACGAAGACCTTCGCATCGAAACCATGCGCGCGCAGGGCGCCGGAGGCCAGCACGTCAACAAAACTGAATCAGCCATTCGGATTACGCATCTGCCGACCGGCATCGTGGTGATGATGCAGGACAGCCGCTCACAACATAAGAACCGCGCCAGCGCCATGAACATCCTGCGCTCGCGACTTTACGATGCCGAACGCCAGCGCCTCGATTCCGAACGCTCCGCCGACCGACGCGGCCAAGTCGGCTCCGGCGACCGTTCCGAGCGCATCCGCACCTACAATTTCCCGCAGGGCCGCGTCACCGATCATCGTATCAACCTGACGCTTTACAAGCTGCCGCAAGTCATCGCCGGCGAAGCGCTGGGCGAATTGATCGACGCGCTGACCACCGAGCATCAGGCCGCACAACTGGCGGCACAGGGCGCGGCGGCGTAAACGTGGACATCTCCCTTGCAGGACAGACCATCGAGATGGCGCGCCGGAATCTGACGGCGCATCTTCAGGCTGCCGCGATCGAAAGCCCCGAACTCGATGCACGCTTGATGATCGGCGCGGTGACCCGGCTCGATCTCACCGGCCTCATCACCAAAGCTGAGCAACGGCTGACCGCATTCGACGCGGCACGGCTGAAGGATTTCGCGCGGCGACGTATCGGCGGCGAACCGGTCGCCCGCCTGCTCGGCCACAAGGAATTCTGGGGGCTGGACTTCCAGCTTTCACCGGCGACGCTGGTGCCACGCCCGGATACCGAAACGCTGATTGAGGGCGCGCTCGATATCCTGCGTGCCGATGGCATGACCACGCGCGCGCTGCGCATCGCCGATCTCGGCACCGGCTCCGGTGCAATTTTGCTGGCGCTGCTGCATGAGCTGCCAAACGCTATCGGCATCGGCACCGATATCAGCCTCACCGCACTGGAAACCGCGCGTGCCAACGCAGCGCGATTGGGTTTGGCGGATCGCGCCACCTTCGCGGCAAGCAATTTCGCCGCCGCCATCGCCACGCCGTGCGACCTGATCGTGTCCAACCCGCCCTATATCCGGACCGGCGACATCCAGTCTCTCTCAACCGAAGTTCGTGAACACGACCCGCACCGCGCGCTCGACGGCGGCGACGACGGTCTCGATGCCTACCGGGTGATTCTCGGTCAGGCCGCCAATCTGCTGGCGCCCGGCGGTACGCTGATCCTCGAAATCGGCCAGCACCAGAGTGACGACGTCACCCGGCTGGCGCACGCCGCCAATCTGGTACCGCAGAGGCCGCCGCGCGCCGATCTCGGGGGCGTTCCGCGCGCCCTCGCGTTTCACCATTTGCCTCGATAAAGTCCGATTGGAACGCAAAAAAACCTCTTGGAATATCCACCGGGAACGACTACGTTCCGCTCATAATATTGGTCCGGGGTGATCGGCCCTCTCGATTGACGGGATTGAGGTCGAAGCTTTCGAAAAGAGAGCGTCCCTAGCAAAAGGTTCCAAAAGCTGGTCTCCATTGCGCGCGATAGCCGGGAAGGCTGCGCTGCCGATTGACCGCAAAGCCGACGAAAGCGCGATCTCATACGCTTGAGAACCCATACGAAACACATTCATACGAGATAGAGCGGGCTCGCACGATCAGGCGACCTTGCGAAGCAGATGGGCTTGCGAGTTTGTGAAAGCGGGCTGATTGATTTGATCCAGCGGGTCGGGCACGGGCTCGCCGGCGGTTGGGGAACGCGTCCTTGCTGAACGCGACATAGGGCAACATCGAGAGCTTCGAAGCACTCCGGTCGACATGATGCGGTGATCGTCGCACGCGGCCACGACTTCAATTCGAGATATCAGGTTCACGATCTAAGGCGGCAAACTAAGGATTGGTAAAAGGCGACACATGAGAAACGGTCAGAACAACAAGCGGATGCGCGGCCGAAACAACAATAACAATAATAACAACAACCGGCGCGGCCAGAATCCGATGACGCGAGTTTTCGAATCCAACGGTCCGGATATCAAGATTCGCGGCACCGCTTCTCACATCGCCGAAAAGTACGTCCAGCTTGCCCGCGACGCACGGGGCTCCGGCGATCCGGTCGCCTCGGAAAATTATTATCAGCACGCCGAACACTACTTCCGCCTGATCGCCGCCGCCCAGGAACAGTTTCGCCAGAACCAGCCGCAGCAACAGCAGCAGCCGCGCAATGACCTCGACATCGCCGACGAGGGCGAGGACGGCGGCGACGGTTATTCCAGCTTCGGCGCCGAGCCGGGCTTCGTGCCGCAGCAGCAACCGTTTCCGCCGCGCGATAATCAGCATCATCAGCGCGACAACCAGCGGGATCGCCCGCGCGAGCAGCGCTTCCAGCCGCGTGACAACGAACAGCCGCGCGAGCAGCAGCAGCCGAACGAGCGCGCCTATCGCGAGCAGCGCGCGCAACCGCAGCCGGATTATCAATCGCAGCCCGCGATGCCGCCGCTCGACAGCGGTGTCGACCGGTTGCCGTCATTCATCACCGGCGGACAATCGCAGGCCGGCAACGGTTTTGAGTCGAACGGCCAACCGAGCGGCCAGCCGAGCGGCGATCGTTTCCCGCCGCGCCGCCGCCGTCGCCCGCACGGGCCGCGCGCTGAAGCCAATGCGGCGCCCGCCGCCGAGGAAGCAAACTCCGGCAACGAATAGCGTCGAGATGGCGATACCATCAGCCGCATCACAACTTGATACCGTGATATAATTGAAAACGCCGCCGGATATGTCCGGCGGCGTTTTCGTTAAAACCGATCAGCGCTGAAACGTCGATGAGGTCGGCACCAGCACCGGGCCGAGCGAGGGAATCAGCCGCGTCCGTTCGCGATGCGCGGGAATGGCGCGATAGACCTGCTTGGTGGCCTCGACGATATGTACGCCGGCGACCGGCAGCGACAACGCTTCCCCCATCCGCTCCCATGCCATCGCCGAACGCAGGAACCAGCCGCGCCCGATCGGCGGCATGAACAGCGCCTCGCCCCACGCGCTCGGCGTGAACCAGGTTTGCCGCAGCAAATCGGTGATCTGCGTGCGCGAATACGGGCGGCCGTGGCCGAACGGCGTCATGTCGGTGCGGGTCCAGACGCCGCGCCGATTTGGAATGACGGCCAACATGCGGCCCGACGGCGCCAGCACACGCCACACCTCGCGCAGCAGCGCTTCGGGATCGTCCGACATTTCCAGCGCATGCACCAACAGGATGCGATCCACTGCGGCATCTGGCAGCGGCAGCGACAGTTCATCGACCAGCGAGGCCAGCGCGGGGCGTCCGGTCGGCCACTTCAGCACGCCTTGCGCCGCCGGCATCATCGCGATGCACCGCTCGGCATCATCGCGGAACAGGCCGAGATACGGCGTCGGATACCCGATGCCGAGTACACGCTGCCCCTGCGCCTCCGGCCAGCAGGCATGAATGCCGCGATTGATCAGACGCCGCGCCACGATGCCGAGACGCCGTGAATAGAAATCGCGCAGATCGATCACATCGATGGCCATGATCAAACTCTAGCACGAGCCTTGCGCGCCGTGCATCCCGTCACGCGCGGCCATGTGCGGGCGTTTCACCGCAGCACTGGCTGTGGTAGCCTTGTGGCAGCTTAACGAACGGAGACGTCATGGCCGCCGAGATTCGCCTCTTCCCCTGCCTGTCGGATAATTTCGGCTATCTGATTCACGATCCGGCGAGCGGCGCGACCGCGTCGATCGATGCGCCGGAGGCCGCGCCCGTCATCAAGGCGTTGCAGCGCGAAGGCTGGCATCTGACGGACATCCTCGTCACCCACCATCACGCCGACCACGTCGGCGGCATCGCCGAGCTGAAGCAGAAATACGACTGCCGCGTCGTCGCGCCGCACGACAAGACCGCCGCCATTCCCGAGGTTGACGAGCGCGTCAAGCAGGGTGACACCGTGAAGATCGGCACGCTCACCGCGCGCGTGCTGGAGACGCCGGGCCATACGCTCGACCACGTCAGTTATGTTTTCGACGACGAACGCGCGCTGTTCGCCGCCGACACGCTGTTCTCGATCGGCTGCGGCCGCGTGTTCGAGGGCACCTATCCGATGATGTGGGAGTCGCTCCTGAAGCTGCGCGCGTTGCCGGATGACATGCGGCTCTATTGCGGCCACGAATACACCGCCTCGAACGTCAAATTCGCGCTGGGGATCGAGCCTAACAATCCGGCGCTGCAAGCCCGCGCCAAGGACGTGGAGGCGCTGCGCGCTGCCGGCAAGCCGACGATTCCGGTGCTGCTCGGCGATGAAAAGAAAGCCAACGTGTTCCTGCGTGCCGATGCGCCCGAAGTCGCCGCCGCCGTCGGCCTCGCCAGCAAGAACGCCGCCGACGTGTTCGGCGAATTGCGCGAACGCAAGAACAAGTCCTGATGGCGCGCACGCCGCGCCCGAGCGCTACCGAGATCATCGCGCGGCTCGATCTGAAGCCGCATCCCGAAGGCGGGCATTTTCGCGAGACGTTTCGCGATTCCCGTTGCGATGCGCAGGGACGCGCGGCGTCGACTGCGATCTATTTTCTGCTGGCGCGCGGCGAGCGTTCGCACTGGCATCGCATCGACGCGGTGGAGACGTGGCACTTTTACGCCGGCGATCCATTGCGGCTCGAGATCGCCGACGACAGCGGAATCCGCGTGGTGCAATTGGGACCCGATATCATCGCGGGCGAACAGCCGCAGGGCATCGTTCCGGCGCACGCGTGGCAAGCCGCCGAGAGCATGGGCGACTGGACGCTGGTCGGCTGCACCGTCGCGCCAGGATTCGAGTTCGCACAATTCGAGCTTGCGCCGCCGGGCTGGTCGCCGCTTCGCTAGAGCATTTTCGAGCAAAGTGGATACCCGTTCGCGTCAAGAAAACGCATCAAAACCAGAATTTAGAGTCCCGTTCCGATTCCATCGGAACGGGACTCTTAGGAGCGTTTGCGAAACATATCCTTCGCCGCGATCAATCCGCCGCCGGCGATCAGGAACGCGGCGAGCGCGATGGCCGCAGTCACCTGCGCGTATCCAGCGATGATCAGGAAGCCGGTCGACAACAGCGGTGTGGCGTAGGACGCGGCCCCCAGCACGCGAATTTCGCCATGCTTCATGCCGATGTCCCACGCATAGAACGCAGCCCCTACCGGACCGAGACCTAGCAACACGATCGCCAGCCACTGCATCGCGGTTTCCGGCCACACCGTGGTTTCGATCGCAAAATGGACCATCGCGGCAAGCAGCGCGGTGGCGAGGCAAAAGCCCGCCACCGCATCGGTCGGCACCGCTTTCAGCTTTCGCGACAACACCGAGTAAGCTGCCCAAACGAACGCGGCGATGAAGGCCGCGACGAAACCGGGAATCTGCGCGGCGGTGTATTGCACGCCGGTATTGCCCGCGAACAGCAGCACCGTTCCCGCCAGACCCAGCAGCGCGCCGATGATGTGATGCCGCGCCAGCCGCTCACCGGGCAGCAGCGAAGAGAACAGCACGATCAGCAACGGCCAGAGATAATTCAGCAGGCCCGCCTCCGCCGGCGGCGCGAGCCGCAACGACAGAAAATACAGCGCGTGATAACCGAACAGCCCGCCGATGCCGACCGCCCATGCGATCGCCGGCAACCTCAGCGCGCGCGTCGCACCACCGCGCAACAGCACGGTTGCGCTTCCGACCGCGCCGCCGATGGCAAACGTCATCGCGGCGAGTTGGAACGCCGGAATGTAACCGGTGGCGACCGTGAGGACGGCCAGCAGCGACCACATCACGATCGCTGTCAATCCGAAGAGGGTAGCTGTGCGGGAGGTCATGGGGCGAAGTCTAGACTGAGTCATTCCGGGTCTGCGCCTGTAGAACGCGCAGTCCGGAATGACAAGCCTTAGACCCCGCGACAGTTAGGCGTGATACTGGCCGCCGTTCACCGTGAGCGTCGAGCCTGTGATAAAGCCGGCATCGTCGGCCGCGAGGAATACTACGGCGCGCGCGATTTCTTCCGGCTCACCGAGGCGGTTAACCGGAATCTGCGGCAGGATGTTTTTCTCGACCACGTCCTTGGGCACGGCCTGCACCATTTCGGTATTGATGTAGCCCGGGCAGATCACGTTGACGGTGATACCGCCCTTGGCGTTCTCCAGCGCGAGCGCCTTGGTGAAGCCGATGTCGCCGGCCTTCGCCGCCGAATAATTGACCTGGCCGAACTGCCCCTTCTGGCCGTTGATCGACGAGATGTTGATGATGCGACCGAACTTGCGCGCGCGCATGCCTTCGATCACCGGACGCGTCATGTTGAACAGCGAACCGAGATTGGTGTTGATCACGGCATTCCACTGTTCGACAGTCATCTTGTGGAACGCGCCGTCCTTGGTGATACCCGCATTGTTGACAAGGATTTCAATCGGCCCGAGGTCGGCCTCGACTTTTTTGATGCCGTCGGTGCAGGCGTCAAACGAACTGACGTCCCACTTGTAGACCGGAATGCCGGTCTCTGCCTTGAATTTCTCTGCCGCCGCATCATTACCGGCATAGCTCGCGGCAACCTTGCATCCGGCCGCTTTCAGCGCCTTGCTGATCGCCGCGCCAATTCCTCTCGTCCCTCCGGTCACCAATGCAACACGCGCCATAATATCCTCCTCGAGATCCTTTTACCCCGCCGATACGTCGTCTGCGGTTTCGCCATCTTCACGACAAAAAATGCCCGGCGCAAGGCCGGGCATTGATGGTGAGTCAGAAGGTATCAGGAGGCAGCGTCATGATGTCGCCATAACGCGTGCCACTTCGTTATCAGTTGCGCTCGACGCACATCGCGATGCCCATGCCGCCGCCGATGCACAGCGTGGCAAGGCCCTTCTTGGAATCGCGCTTCTGCATTTCGTGCAACAGGGTGACAAGTACGCGTGCCCCCGATGCACCCACCGGATGACCGATTGCAATCGCGCCGCCGTTGACGTTGACCTTCGACGTATCCCAGCCGAGATCCTTGTTGACGGCGCAAGCCTGCGCCGCGAACGCCTCGTTGGCTTCGATCAGGTCGAGATCGGCGATATTCCAGCCGGCCTTCTTCAGCGCGGCGCGCGAAGACGGGATCGGACCGGTGCCCATGATCTTCGGATCGACGCCGGCATGAGCCCACGACACGATACGCGCGATCGGCGTGCGGCCTTCCTTGGCGGCCTGCTTCGCACTCATCAGCACGACAGCGGCAGCGCCATCATTGATGCCCGACGCGTTGGCGGCGGTCACCGTACCATCTTTCTCGAAAGCCGGACGCAGCTTGGCGATAGACTCAACCGTCACGCCCGACTTCGGATACTCGTCGGCGTCGACGACGATCTCGCCCTTGCGCGACTTCACGGTCACCGGGACGATCTCATCCTTGAACCGGCCGGCCTTCTGCGCCGCTTCGGCCTTGTTCTGCGAACCGGTCGCGAACTCGTCCTGCTGCTGGCGGGTGATCTGATACTGTTTGGCGACGTTCTCGGCGGTGTTGCCCATGTGATAGCCGTTGAAGGCATCCCACAGACCGTCCTTGATCATCGTGTCGACGAACTCGAGCGCGCCCATCTTGACGCCGCCACGCAGGTACTGGGCATGCGGGGCCATGCTCATGGATTCCTGGCCGCCAGCGACGACGACATCGGAATCGCCGTTGAGGATCGCCTGATAGCCCAGCGCCACCGTGCGCAAGCCGGAGCCGCAGAGTTGGTTGACGCCCCAGGCCGGGCTTTCGACCGGAATGCCGGCGGCGATCGAGGCCTGTCGGGCCGGGTTCTGGCCCTGCGCCGCGGTCAGGATCTGACCCATGATGACTTCCGAGACGCGGCCCGGCTCGATACCCGCGCGTTCCAGCGCGGCTTTGATAGCGACCGCGCCGAGATCGTGCGCCGGCATAGTGGCGAAAGCGCCGTTGAAGCTTCCGACCGGGGTGCGGGCGGCACTGACGATGACGACATCGTCTGACATGGACATCTCCTGGGCTTGAGGGCTGTGAGGCTTGAGTCTGTAAGGCTTTAAGTGATTGCGGGAATTATGATTTGGCGCGGCTGCCGCCGGTCTGGCGGGGCTCTGTCGCCGCTATCCTGTTAACCTAGCCGGGACGTGTCAATCGCCTTGCGAGAGAAAGTGATTTCCGCGCCGCATCCAATGCTGCGCAATATTGCAGCAAGCCCCGCAGCATCACCGCCCCAATCCGTCGGGGAATTGTTCCGATGGCTCCTATGGGCTTGTTAATGCAAATCCTTTAGCGCGACGACGCCCTCAGCCCGATCGCCCCGTTGCCCCAATCGAACCCTGATCTTTGTTGCACAAAACGGTAGCCGAGCCCCTGCGAAAGTGCTTACTTTGTTGCATCGCGTTACCCGCCCGCCTACGGCGTCCCTGTCCCCGGTGTTTATGTGAGAGCATATGGCGAAAACAGAGCAACCTACGACGATCAAGAAATACGCCAATCGGCGGCTGTATAATACCGGAACCAGCACCTACGTCACGCTGGAAGACCTCGCAGCGATGGTCAAGAACGGCGAGGATTTTCTAGTCTACGATGCCAAGACCGGCGAGGACATCACGCGCTCGGTGCTCGCGCAGATCATTTTCGAACAAGAAAACAAGGCAGGCCAGAACCTGCTTCCGACCACCTTCCTCCGCCAGTTGATCCGCTTCTATGGCGACAGCATGCAAATGGTGGTGCCGCGCTATCTTGAGCAATCGATTGATTCGCTGACGCGCGAGCAGGAAAAATTCCGCAAACAACTAAGCGACACTTTCAGCGCCGGTCCGTTCGCTCCGCTCGAGGAACATGTCCGCCGCAACATGGAACTGTTCGAGCGCACCTTCTCGATGTTCAAGCCGTTCGTGCCGACGACGCCGCGCGCCAGCACCAGCGCAGCGCCGGCAGCACCGGAGAAAGCCCCCGAGCCGTCTCCCGACGCCAACACCAACATCGACGACCTTCGCCGTCAGATGAAAGAGATGCAGGAACAGCTCGAACGCATGTCGAAGGACGCGAAGAAAGAAGATTGATCTATTTTCGTGAACTGCACCAACTCGGTTCAGGCATAAAGGCGGCCCGGAAGGGTCGTCTTTTATTTTGAAGGCAGGCGATCGGTTCAGCTGAGGATCGCGGGCTGCGACGCCGTCGAAGAGAGCCACGGCCGCTGCGACGATGCGAGGCCGATCAGGTGACCCTGAATGTAATCGCAGCCCCACTCCGACAACATTTGCGCGGCTTCCGCATCCTGCACCCATTCGGCGACGGTCTTGATGCCGAGGCGGCGCGCGAGATCGATCAATGTCTGCACGAAAGCGCGGTCGTCGTTCGACTGCGTGAGGTTACGAACAAAAGCCCCATCGATCTTGACGATGTCGACGCCGAGCTTGCGCAGATTGCGGAACGAGGTATAGCCCGCGCCGAAATCATCAATGGCGATGCGGCAGCCGAAATTCTTCAACCGATTGACGAAGCCGCGCACGTCGTCGATGTCCTGAATTGCAACGGTCTCGGTGATCTCGACGATCAGTCGCGTGGCGACGTCCGGATGCGCCTTGAGCAGCGATTCCATGATCGCCCACCAATCAGGGTCCATCGTCGTGCCGGGCGAGATATTGAGGCTGAGTTGGACGCCGGGAGCTTCGGCCAGTTCGGCGATCACCAACTCAAGTACGCGATGATCGACCAGCCGGATCAGTCCGAGCTTCTCGGCGATCGGGACGATGTCGGGCCCCAGCAGAAACTCGCCGTTGTCCTGCCGCATGCGAACCAGCGATTCGTAGAACACCACCTCGTCGCGCGCCTTCGCATCCACCACCGGCTCGAAGCCGAGGCCGATGCGACGCTGGTTGAGCGCGGTGACGATTTCGTCGGTGACTCGGATGTTAAGGCGGCGCTGGGTTTCGCGTTCGACGTTCGGCTGCCACAGCGAATACGATCCCTGCCGGCGGGATTTCGCAGCCTCGAACGCTTCCTGCGAACGATTCATCGCATCGTCAACGCTGCGTGCGTGACGCGGAATACTGACAGCGCCGATCGATGCTGTCACTGCGACGGGACCCAATTTGGTCGGCACCACCGGCTCACGCACGCCGGCGAGAAAGCGCTCGGCGGCAACCTGCATGTCGTCGACACCGCAGTTCTTCAGGATCAGACCGAACTTGTTGCCGGAGAAGCGGCCCATCACATCGCCACCGCGCAGCCGTGCGCGAATGCGGGCCGAGACTTCGCAGATCACCTGATCCGCGACATCGAAGCCGAATGCATCGTTGATGCGCGCGAGGTGATCGATGCCGATCACGATGAAGGCGGCTTGCGTGCGAAACCGGGCGGTATCGTCCAGCGTCGCCGCCAGCAACGTCACCAGATGAGAACGGTTGAATTCGCCGGTAAGCGGATCGTGCCGCGACAATTCCAAAAGCTGTTCGTCACGCGCGTGGCGCTCATTGTCGATGCGCATCACACCATGGACGCGCTCCGGCGCGCCATCAGCGCCGGCAAACCAGCGGCCGCACTCCTCGATCCATAGCGTGTTCGCAGAAGGATCGGCACGAAGACCATATTCGATCCGATAAGCGACGCCGCCGCCATGATCCCGCTCAGCCGATTTGAGCACGGCATCCAGCCGGACCGAGCGGGTCGGCTCGATCAGCCTGGCGAATTCGGCGCCGGTGGTGATCGCGGGGATCGACAGCGACTCGAAGATCACCCCCGTGCCATCGAGCCAGTTCAGAGCATCGCTGGCGATATCCCAACTGAACGTGGCGCGGCCGAGCGCTGCGAGGATTGCGGGCGACGTCGGATGCGGACCCAGCGCCACAGCGGACAAATCCCTTGTCGCCGACGCGTGTGACGTCACCTGATCGCCTGCGGACGCCGGCCGAGTGCGATCCGCCGCGCCAGAGGGGAGCACCGGTAGCGAGACCGAGTCGCTGGTCGATAGGGTGACGAATTTCACACTCGCCTCATTCTGGGACGCGCACCTGATTCCCGGTGGAAGGTTAAGGCTTCTGCAGTGATTCAGGCTAGGCAAAGTTCCTAAATAAATCGACAAACGGTAGGCGGGTGCTGCCCGAGCGATTCTTCTGCCGACGGCACACCGTTTGCGAGGGGGATCGTAAGGATCGACTGAGTGTCTCAAAACGGGACAGGAAGCTTTCCGCTGGATCGATCATGCGTATCGTCGCGAGCACCGCCACCGCCCTGACTATCCGGCATCCGAGGATCGCGCCGGAGACGGAGGCCGTCGCTCCAACGGCGACGCGCACGGTCACAGCCGTGACGCCGCCGTCCGCTCATCTCGTCCAGCACGGAACTCCCGACGCCGGTTTCGTCATACAGTTAATCGCGACCGCGACGACAAGCGCTGCCAATGACGACTCCGGCCGGCCTGTGCGAAATGCGGTCAACGCCGCCTACGGCTATGTCGATCGCGCAATTCGACCGTTACCCTCCGGCAACCGGATCGTCCGCTCGATTTGATCTCTCGACAAGATGCCTGGGACGCTCTCAGCGCGTCGGAGAATCCGGAGTCGGCTGCACCTGCACATCAGGCGCTGCGTGCGGCTCGGACGTCGTCTGCGGCGCCGGCGCGGAGGCGGCAGAATCGTTGGCGGCGACCACGGGCGGCACGATGACCGGCTCGGTTCGCTGCGCCGGAGCACTCGAGTTCGCAGGAGACGTTTCCGGCGCGGCAGGCACGGGCGCAGGCTCTACGCGCGGGGCATGAGGCTCGGGCACCGGGGCCGGCGTGCCGACGACCGGCGGCACAGCAACGCGCGCCGGACGCCGGGCCCGCAGCGCGATGCCGGCAAAGAAATCCACCAGGGTCAGCAGCGCCAGAAGGAAGAAGGTCGAATTGGCGAATTGCGGCAGCAGCAGAAATTCCGCCGCCGCGCCACCCAGCAACAGGAATGATAGGAGGTGATCGGTCAGATACTTGCCGCGCGCGCCCCGGATGACTTCCAGCATCAAGACCAGAATGCCGAGGGCGACCAGCACGTCGCTCACAGTGATCGTCCACTTCGCCTCGGACAGCAACGGCACGGTCAGCACAGGCGCGTCGAATGACACGCCCGACATCAGAAAGACCATGATGTTGAAGACCGCGAGCGGGATCAACAGCAGCGGAAAACCGACCCTGGACATCGGCAAAGACTTTCTTTTCGCGCAAGAAGCCTTGCGAATCAGCACGACGCATCACTGCGCCGTCCTATACGCCAATTCACTACGCTAGTCCTTGAGTTGGCACGAATTCGGGCGACCGCAAGCCCCCCAAATTCAGCCGGAGCGCGCAACGGACGCGCCATTGGCGCGTCCGCGAGCACGCGGAAGCAATCCCGCTCAGGATTCCTTCTTGACCTTCAGAATCTGGCGGCCCTTGTACATCCCCGTCTTCAGGTCGACGTGGTGGGGGCGGCGCAGTTCACCCGAATCCTTGTCTTCAACATAGGTTGGGGTCTTGATCGCATCGGCCGAGCGGCGCATGCCGCGCCGCGATGGCGATGTTTTTCTTCTCGGAACGGCCATAACGAAGGTCCTTGCAAACTACGGCCAAGGGCATCGCCGATGAAGGCGGCCCGGCGCTTCGCGGATGCGAAAAGGGCGATTAAGGCCGCGCTTATAGCGGAAGGCCGGGCGTAAGGCTAGTGCCGGTTTTAAAGTCCGGCAGACCGAAACACCCTAGCTGGCGGACTTCCGGCTCCGGCAACCGTCCAGATCGACCGCCCTCGCCCGCGCCATGTAGGTTCCGGCGAGGCGGCGCATCCCCGGTCCCGGTTTGCGGGCACTCCGAACATGCGGGTTCGGCAGCATCGCCGCCAGTAGCGCGGCTTCGCGCGAGGAAAGATTCTCGGCCGAGCGGCCGAATGCGTAATTAGCGCCCGCATTGATGCCGAATTGCCCGCCGGGGCCCCATTCGGCGATGTTCAGGTAAAGTTCCAGCACCCGCTGCTTGGACAAAACAAGATCGATCCACAACGCCAGCGGGAGCTCCAGCCCCTTGCGGACATAACTTCGGCCCGACCACAGAAACAGATTCTTGGCCACCTGCTGGGTGATGGTGGAACCGCCACGACCGACATCGCCATCCTCCGCATCGGCCAGCACATCCCGCACGGCGTCCCAATCGACGCCATGATGGCTGCAAAACCGGGCGTCCTCCGAGGCGATGACCGTACGGGGCAAAACCGGGGCGATGTTTTTGAAGTCGATCCACTGCCGCGTTACCGGCGCGCCGGTCATCCACCGCCATAGCATCAGCGTCGAGACCGGATGGCCGCCGGCGTACACAATCGTCAGCACGTAAGGTGCAGCCAACAGCAGCACGGCAAGAACAAACGCGAAACGAAGGAATTTTCGCATCAGGCCGGAGTATGCGCGGGATCGAGGTGGATGGCAGCGGACAAACCAACCTCTCCCGGCGGTTAACTGAGATGCTCAACGGCCAGGTTGGGCCGCCACGGACGGAATTGACGAAGCGAGAGCCTTGCTATCAATGTCGGCCGAAAGATTATCCGGAGCCATTCTAAATGACCACCGCTACTTCATCGCAGGATTTCGCCAAGCGTCTGGACGCGACCGCGGCCGACACCGAGGCACTGCTCGGCCAGTTGCTGTCCGACACCTTGCTGCCGGACGAGATCGCACGGCCACGCCGGGTGATGGAGGCGATGCGCTATTCGACGCTCGGCGGCGGCAAACGCCTGCGGCCGTTCCTCGTGGTGGAAAGCTCTGCCGTATTCGGCGTGCCGCGCCTCTCGGCGCTATTGGCCGGCGCCGCGCTGGAGTGCATCCATTGCTATTCGCTAATTCACGACGACTTGCCGGCGATGGACAACAGCGAATTGCGTCGCGGCCGCCCGACGCTGCACAAGCAATATGACGACGCCACCGCCATTCTCGCCGGCGACGGCTTGCTGACGCTAGCGTTCGACATCATCAGCCGCGACGAATTGCACAGTGACCCGACGGTCCGCCTGCTATTGACGCGGGCGCTGGCGCGCGCGTCCGGCATCGGCGGCATGGTCGGCGGGCAGATGCTCGATCTCGCCGGCGAAGGCCGTTTCGGCGACCGCGAGCCGGTCGATGTCGCGCGGTTGCAACAGATGAAAACCGGCGCGCTGCTGCGCTACGGCTGCATCGCCGGCGCCATTCTCGGGCAAGCCTCGCAGAAGGACTATCAGGCGCTCGACGATTACGGGCGCGCGCTCGGCGAGGCGTTCCAGATTGCAGACGATCTGCTCGACGTCGAAGGCGACGCGGCGGCGCTCGGCAAGCAGACCGGACAGGATGCCGTGCTCGGCAAGACCACCTTCGTCACCCAACTCGGTGTCGAGGGTGCCAAGCAACGCGTGCGCGATCTGATCGCCAAGGCCGACAGCGCGCTGGCGCCATTCGGCGCACGCGGCGATGTGCTTCGCGCCACCGCACGCTTCGTTGCCGAACGCAAAAACTAAAAACTAGAGCATGATCCCAACCCGTAGGGCCGCGCCAGCGCAAAGTGGGCACCGATTTTCGGATAAGATCATGTTCAATCAAACTCCAGGAAGGCAATGAGCGGCGCTCCCGAACAGGACCCGCGCCTCGCCCGCTTCCATCGCCTGCCACGCGTGTTGCGCATTTTTTATGCGCGCCCACGCACCTTCGTCTCTGCCGCACTCGGCATCGCCGTGTTTCTCCTGCTGCCGGGATCGCTGCGGCTGGTCAGCCGATCGCTGATCGGCTGGGATACATTCATCGCGAGCTATCTGCTGCTGACCTACGGCATGATCCTGCGCGAAGGCGTCCGCCATGTCCGCCGCTACGCCATCATGCAGGACGACGGGCGCTTCCTGATCCTGATGGTTACCGCGCTTGGCGCCTTCGCGAGCCTCGCCGGCATCGTCTCCGAGCTCACCGCACCCCATCGCGGGACTTTCGAACTCGCTTTGGTGATCAGCACCATTACACTGACCTGGGCAGCGGTGCACACCACCTTCGCGCTGCACTACGCACATGAGTACTATCGCAACACCAAACCCGGCGGATTGGCGTTTCCCAGCAGCGGTCTGGACAGCCCGGCCCCGGACTATTGGGATTTCGTCTACTTCTCGTTCGTGATCGGCATGACGGCGCAGGTGTCCGATGTCGGCATCACCGACAAAATCATCCGCCGCACCGCCACTGTGCACGGCATCATCTCGTTCGTCTTCAACACCGCGCTGCTCGCGCTGATGATCAACATCATTGCCAGCGCGATCTGAACCGACGCAACAGACCTCTTCCTTTTCCCCATTGGCCCCGGCGGGCAAAACCCAATAAGCTGAGGCACGTCCCATCATGGTCTCTAGGGAGGTGACCTTGGCCTATAACCGCTCCACCGTCGAAGCTGTCGTTCAGCATTATTTCGACGGGCTTTATGAAGGCAATGCCGATACCCTCGACGCGATCTTCCATCCCACCGCCGACCTGCGCTGGGTCGAAAAGGGCGACCTCAAGGTGCTGACGGTGCCGGATTGGCTCGCTTGGGTGCGCAAGCGGCCGTCCGCCAAGGCCGAAGGCAAGCCGCGCGATGACTTCATCGTCACCATCGACCGCTCCGACGACAAGACCGCCTTCATCAAGGTGAAATGCCAGTTGCCGCCGCGCTACTTCACCGATTACCTCGTGGCAATGAAGCTCTCCGACGGCTGGCGCATCGTCTCGAAATCCTATCGCTACGATCTCGTCGAATAGATCCATCGCGTCTGCCATTACCGGGATTAAGCCCGGCAACTTATTTTCCATAAAGACAGATGCCCGGGCCAAATCCGGGCATTGTCACCTTTAATCTCTTTAAACCGACGCGCCTTCCGCATGATCGTGACCTTCCTCACCTTTCTGCTGATCCTGACCGTGCTGGCGGCCTCGGCAACACTGGCGCGCAAGCTCACCATCGCACCGGCCATTGTCTTTCTGATGGTTGGCATCGTCATCGCCTTCCTTCCCGGCTTCCCACGCATCGAGATGAAGCCGGAAGGCGTATTGCTGCTGGTGCTGCCGCCCTTGATCTACTCCGCCGGCGTCGCGATGAGCTGGCGCGAGTTCAAGCACAACCTGCGGCCGATCGCGCTGCTTGCCATTGGCTGCGTGATCTTCACCACCGTGCTGGTGGCGGCCGCCGCGCACTGGGTGCTTGGCATGCCATGGAGCGTCGGCTTCGTGCTCGGCGCCATCGTTTCGCCGCCCGACGTGGTGGCGCCACTGGCCATCGCCAAGCGGCTGAAGCTGCCACACCGCATCTTGGTCATTCTCGAGGGCGAAGGTCTGGCGAATGACGCGACCGCGCTGATCCTCTACCGCTTCGCAATACTTGCAGTGAGCACCGGCGCTTTCTCGCTACCGACGGCAACCGAAACCTTCTTCGCGATCCTGTTCGGCGAAGTGATCTTCGGCGTCATCGTGGGCTGGCTCAGCCTGCGGCTGCGCAAATGGGCCCACGATCCGCGCGTTGAAATCGCGCTATCGCTGCTGACGCCCTATCTGGCTTTCTGGGTGCCGGAACATGCCGGCGGGTCCGGCGTGATCGCGACGGTGGTGACCGGCCTCTATGTGAGCTGGAACGGCCCGCTGCTGATTCCCTCCGCGACGCGTCTGCAAGGCATCTTCTTCTGGGACTTCGTGATCTGGCTGATCGAGGGCGTGCTGTTCCTCACCATCGGTTTCCAGTTGCGTCTTTTGCTGGAGAAAGCTCACGCGCTGCCGATGAATCAAATTATCAGCGCGATCGCGATCACCTCCATCATCGTGATCGTCGCCCGATTCCTTTGGGTGTTTCCGGGGACTTACCTGCAAACGCTGCTGATCCGGCGACGACATCCCGGAACGCCGCGGCCGCCATGGCGCGAAATCGTGGTGATCGGCTTCACCGGCATTCGCGGCGTAGTGTCGCTCGCGGTCGCGCTCGCGATTCCCCTGACACTGCCAAACGGTGATCCGTTTCCCTATCGCGACCTGATCCTGTTCGTCGCCTTCGGCGTGATTTTCGTGACGCTGGTGGGAATCGGGTTGACGCTGCCGTGGGTCGTAAAAGGGCTTGGCCTGTCGCGCCATGGTCTGGCGGAGGCTGTTGCCGAGCGCGAAGCCGAGATCGCCGCACGCCGCGAGATCATCGGATCGGCACGCGGTGAACTCGACCGGATCATCAAGGAACGCAGTTTGCCGGAAAGTCTCGCGCGTTTCCTCGAAGCTCGCCACGAGACGCGAATGCGCGCGCTGCCGGACCCGCCCGCCGAAGCCGGTCAACCGACGCCGACTACCAAAGGCGCGGGCCTGGTGCGCGAGATCATCACCATCGAGCGCTCGTTGCTGCACAAGCTGCTGCGCGACGGCAAAATCACCGACGAAACGCGGCGACGCATCGAGCGCGATCTCGATCTGGAAGAAGCCGCGGTCGACAATCGGGAAAAGAACTCGCCACTCTGAACAGAGTTGGCTGAGTTGCAGCCAGACCTGCGTCATTGCCGGACCTGATCCGGCAATCCAACCTTCTGAAAAGATGATGGATGCGCGGGTCAAGCCCGCGCATGACAACGTCGTTACTCCGCTGCGGTCACCTCGGGCGCCTTGGCGCCGTTGCCGTAGCGCTGATCGATGTAATCGATCACCAGCGCCTTGAAGTCGGCGGCGATGGTCGGACCGCGCAGCGTGCGGAATTTCTTGCCGTCGACGAACACCGGCGCGGACGGCGCTTCGCCGGTACCGGGCAGCGAGATGCCGATATCGGCGTGCTTGGATTCGCCGGGACCGTTGACGATGCAGCCCATCACCGCGACGTTAAGTGCTTCGACGCCGGGATACTGCGTCTTCCACGTCGGCATTTCATCGCGGATGAAATCCTGAATGCTGCGCGCCAGTTCCTGGAACGTGGTCGAAGTGGTCCGGCCGCAGCCGGGACACGCCGCAACCAGCGGCACGAAGGTGCGGAAGCCCATGGTCTGCAACAATTCCTGCGCGACCTGTACCTCGCGGGTGCGATCGCCGCCGGGCTCCGGCGTCAGCGAAATGCGGATGGTGTCGCCGATGCCCTGCTGCAACAGGATGCCGAGCGCGGCCGACGAGGCCACGATGCCCTTCGAGCCCATGCCTGCCTCGGTAAGGCCGAGGTGAATGGCATAGTCGGAGCGTGCGGCGAGATCCTGATAAACCGCGATCAGATCCTGCACGGCGGACACTTTCGCCGACAGGATGATGCGATTCTTCGGCAGGCCGATTTCCTCGGCACGCTCGGCCGACGACAGTGCCGATTGCACCATCGCCTCGCGCATCACCGCGCGGGCATCGCGCGGCGCGGCAAGCTTGGCGTTCTCTTCCATCAGGTGCGTCAGCAATTCCTGATCGAGCGAGCCCCAGTTGGCGCCGATACGCACCGGCTTGCCATACTTGATGGCGAATTCGACGATGTCCGAGAACTGCTTGTCGCGCTTGTCCTTGAAGCCGACGTTGCCCGGATTAATGCGGTACTTGTCGAGCGCTTCGGCGCAGGCCGGATGATCGGCCAAGAGTTTGTGGCCGATATAGTGGAAATCGCCGACCAGTGGCACATTGACGCCGCGCTTGCGCAGGCCGTCGCGGATATGGGGAACTGCGGCCGCCGCCTCGTCGCGATCGACGGTGATGCGCACCAATTCGGACCCTGCCCGTGCCAGCGCCGCCACCTGCTCGACCGTACCCGCCACATCGGCGGTGTCGGTGTTGGTCATCGACTGCACGACAATTGGCGCGCCGCCGCCGACGGCGACATGGCCAACCTTGACCTGGGTGGTTTTATGTCGCGGCTGCGGGCCGGCGACGTCGATCTGGGACGGCTTTTCGGGCTTGTTCATGGCGTCTCGAATATCAGGTTTTTGGCAGTTTCAGCAATGGATCAGTCGCATAAGGAGCGGGCCGGTTCACCAGGTACAGCCCCGCCGTAACCAGCACCGCCGCGACCCCGAAGGCGGCCGTCAGCGGCTCATTTAGGAAAAAATAGCCTGCCGCGACGCCAAATAAAGGGGTTACGAAGGTAAATGCCGACAATTTGCTCGCCGAATAGGTTTTGATCATCCCAAACCAGAGCAGGAATGTGGCGCCGACAACCCAGACCGCCTGATAAACCATCAGCAGACTGGACGTGGTTCCCGGGAGCCGGCTCATCGTTTCCCCGCCGATCAGCGCACCGATCCCCAGGATCGGCAGCGAGACGACCAATTGATAGGCCAGCCCTTTTTCTGCCGGCGCGTTGCGTAACCGGCTGGCCTTGACGATCAATGTGGTGGCGGCCCACAGGCTTCCCGCCGCGATCATGAAGACATCGCCCAGCATCACCTTGGCGTCGACATTCGGCTGCGGCACGCCGATCGCTACCGCGACGCCGACGAAGGACAGCGCCAATCCCGCCCATTGCAGGCGGCCCATACGCTCGCCGAGATAGCGATACGAGCCGAACGCGACGAAAAACGGCGCGGTGTAGAGAAAGACCGAGGCCCGGGATGCCGTGGTCCATAACAGTCCGCTGTACAGGAAGATGAATTCGATACCGAACAGTGACCCGGCCCACAGGCCCGCGCGCAAGGTGCCGTCGCGCGTCAGCAGTTTCACACGGCGCACCCGAGCGACCACCAGAATGACGGCCAACCCGCCAAGCGAGCGAAGGAATGCCTGCGTCAGTGGTGGGATTTCAGGCAAGAGCAGTTTGACCACGACCTGATTGAAACCCCAGGTCAGGCAGAGCAACAGAACCAGGGCGATCGCCGACGTATCGAGCGGGCGTTCCGTGGAGGACGGCGGCGTTTCGGTCATCGCGTCAGTTTATTCCCGCAAGGGCTTTCCTGCTTCTCTTGTCCGGCGTGATCTGCCGGTTGCCGCTCAATCAATGATAGAGACGTTTCACAGCCTCGCCTGACAGTGTGCGCATGTTCCGGTGATCTCCACCACCGAAAGTTTCGGCGCGAAGCCAGTCTGGCGCGCCGCGTCGTTGAGACTCTGCGTCGCCGGCCCGGCGACGATTTCCCCGACCGAGCCGCAATGTTCGCAAATCAGAAACGCCACCATCGACGCTGCATCGTGGTCGTGGGCACAGGCGAGATACGCGTTGCGGCTTTCGATGCGATGCACGAGGCCGTTCGCCATCAGGAATTCAAGCGCGCGATAGATCGTGATCGGCGCCGGCCGCGAGCGATGGGTAGCGAGTTGATCGATCACCTCGTAAGCCCCGAGCGGGCGATGGCTCGACAGCAGAGCTTCGAGCACCTGACGCCGAATTGGCGTGAACTTCTGCGCACGGCTGCGGCAAACCCGCTCGGCATGCGCAAGCGCGTCCGCGGCACAGCGGCCGTGATCGTGGTCAGGCGTTGGGAACACCGGCTTCGTTATCGTCATGGCCGCAATCTACCCCGATGCGCGCACTTTGACCTGTTGAATCGGGTTCCTGTGGGAATTTTCAAGGCCCACATCGCCAGACCTTCATCACAATGAAATTAACGCAATGCAGTATTTTATATTGCATCGCAACATAAAAGCCCCAAATGGGCTGTCTGCTTCGCAACGGAACAGTGGAACCGAATACCGGCCCGCACGCCGACAACCGATTGGAACTCCCGTGACTGGCATCTGGAAATCCTATCTCGATGATCTCACCCGATGGAACCGGGTCAGCCCTCCGAGACCCGCGACCGGCACGACCAAGAAGATCAATCTGGCGCTCCAGGGCGGCGGAGCGCACGGCGCTTTCACCTGGGGCGTACTGGATGAGCTTCTCGCCGACGAGCGGCTGGAGATCGCTGGTCTGTCCGGCGCATCTGCGGGCGCCCTGAACGCCGTCATGGTGGCCGACGGTCTGGCGCGGGGCGGCAGAGAGGAAGCACGGCAGCGGCTCGGCGAATTCTGGCGCGCAACCAGCGCCGGCGGTGACCTGCCGGCGGTGCAACGGGCGGTCGCCGACCGGCTGTTCTCCATGATGCCGTTCGCGGCGACGCCGGTGCAGAACTGGCTGGAGGCGATGTCGCACTACTTTTCGCCCTACGAACTCAACCCGCTCAATATCAATCCGTTGAAGGATCTGATCGACCGCTTCGTCGACTTCGATGCGGTGCGTGCCAGCGGCGTGCCCGTGTTCATCGCGGCCACCAATGTCCACACCGGCCGCCTGCGGATTTTCTCCGGCGAGACGCTATCCGCCGACGCGGTAATGGCCTCCGCTGCCCTGCCCTTCATGTTCCGCGCGGTCGAGATCGACGGCGTGCCCTATTGGGACGGCGGCTACATGGGCAACCCTGCGATCTTTCCGTTCCTGCATGAAACCGACGCCGACGACGTGCTGGTGGTGCAGATCAATCCCGTGACGCGCACCACCACGCCGCGAACGTCCGCGGAGATCGTCAACCGGTTGAACGAGATCACGTTCAACTCGGCGCTGATTGCAGAACTCCGCAGCATGGATTTCGCCAATCAATTGATCGACAACGGCCGTTTTCCGCGCGGCAACGGGCAAAACCCCTACCGTAAACTGCACGTCCATCGCATCCATCTCGGCGGCCTCGGCGAACGGCTCACGGCATCGAGCAAGCTGAAAACCGACTTCGACTTTTTCAAGCTGCTGCACCGCGCCGGTCAGCGCGCCGCACGTGGCTTCCTCGAACACCACTTCGACGATATCGGCCGGCGCAGCACGCTCGACCTTGCGGCGGAATCCGGCATCGAGTGGGGCTGAATGGAAGCGGCTCCAACGCATTCACGGCCTCGTGAGATGGCTGCGGCTCGTCGGCTTTAAACATCCGGTAGCCATGTATTTGTCGCAGGGCTGCTCCTGCGAAGCATGAATGGAAAAATCGTAAGCATTGCTTATTATATCCCTCACTTAGGGTTTGAGCCCACTGCGTTGAATCAACTCTGGTGATCTTTTGTTTGAGCATGACCTTGTCCGAAAACCGGTTTCCACTTTTCGGGATCATGCTCTCGGAACTGAGCGATGACCCGATCCGGACCCATTGATGCCGACTTCCTGTTTGCCCTGTTCGAGGTGCAACGGTTGCTGCGGCTCTATGCCGACAAGCAGGCGTCGCAGTACGGGCTGACGCGGACCCAATGGGCGGTTCTGGCCAAGGTCAGCCGCACCGAAGGACTGAAGCAGGCAGAAATCGCCGAGATGCTTGAGATCCAGCCGATCACATTGACGCGACTGATCGACAAACTCTGCAACAGCGGATTGCTCGAGCGCCGTAGCGATGCCACCGATCGCCGCATCAACCGTTTGTATCTGACCAAGGCCGCCCGCCCGCTGATGGCGAAACTCGCCGCCTTGCGATCCGAAGTCGTTGCAACCGCCTGCACCGGCTTCAGCCACGCCGAAGTTCATCGGCTGGTCGAACAACTCGAAACCATCAAAGACAATGTCCGCGACGCGCTGCAAACCGCGCCGGCCGCAACGAAACTAACGAAGTTGAAGGAACGCCGTTATGGCTGAACCTGCCCTGAAACTCGCACCCGAGCAGAAGGCCAATCCGCCCGCGTCGACGCAGGCCAACGCGCCTGCGGCCCAGCAGCGCGGCCTCGCCGCCGGTTTCCGGCGCTATCGGCGCCCGCTGCTGCTGATCGTGCTGCCGGCCATCGCGTTGATCGCCGGCATCGCGTTCTATCTCAGCGGCGGTCGCTACGTCACCACCGACGATGCCTATGTCGGCGCGCAGAAGGTGCTGATCACACCGGATATCTCCGGCAAGATCGACAAGGTGACGGTGCGCGAAGGCCAGCAGGTGAACAAGGGCGATCTGTTGTTCGAGATCGATCCGGTGCCGTTCCGCCTCGCCGTTCAACAGGCCAAGGCAAAGCTGAACGAAGCCACGGTGACCTACAACGATCTCAAAGCCAACCTGGCGCTCTATGCCCGTTCGTCCGAACTATCGGAACAGAGCATCGAGTTGAAGCAGCGCGATGTCGAGCGCAAATCGGCTCTGGTCAAGAGCAACTCGGGTTCGCAGCTCGATCTTGAAAAGAGCGTCGCCGGGCTGGTTCAGGCGCAATCGCTCAACCAGTTACTGCAACAGCGCATTACCGGCGCGAAGACTCAGTTGCTCGGCAACTTGGATCTGCCACTTGAACAATTCCCAGCCTATATGCAAGCCAAGGCTGCGCTCGACGAAGCCCAGCGCAATCTCGATCACACCGAACTGCGCGCGCCGATCAATGGCATCGCCACCCAGGTCGACAACATCCAGCTCGGCCGTTTCGTAACTGCGGGTACGCCGGTATTCAGCGTCATCGACACCTCGGCGCCGTGGGTCGATGCCAATCCGAAGGAATCTGATTTCACCTATGTCGCGGTCGGCCAGCCGGTCACCCTCGACGTCGATGCGTTCCCCGATCATCAGTTCAAGGGCACTGTCGGCTCGCTCAGCCCCGGCACCGGCGCGACCTTCGCGATCCTGCCGCCGCAGAATGCCACCGGCAACTTCGTCAAGATCGTGCAGCGCGTTCCGGTCCGCATCTACTTCGACAACAACGACGCCGACGTGCAGCGCCTGAAGGCCGGCATGAGCACCTACGTTACCATCGACACCGGCCACAAGCGGACGCTCGCCGGCCTGTTCGGCTTCGGCGCGGCCAAGAAACCTGCTACGGCTCCTGCAAAAGCCGGGAAATAATCATGACAACCGCCGCCGCACATCCAGTTGCGGTGCCGGGCCTGCGCCGGAACATGGTGACGATCTGCGCCATGACCGCGACGATTATGCAGGCGCTCGACACCACCATCGCCAACGTGGCGTTGCCCTACATGCAGGGCAGCCTGTCGGCGTCGCAGGACCAGATCAACTGGGTGCTGACCTCCTATATCGTCGCGGCTGCGATCATGACCGCGCCGGTCGGCTGGATCGCCAACCGTTTCGGCCGCAAGCGCATCTTCATCATCTGCTCCGCCGGCTTCACCATCGCATCGGTGATGTGCGGCCTCGCGCAGGACATCACCCAGATGGTGCTGTTCCGCCTGTTGCAAGGTGTGTTCGGCGCGGCACTGGTGCCGCTGTCACAAGCGGTGATGCTGGACAGCTACGCCTTGCATGAGCGCGCCAAGGCGATGGCAATCTGGGGCATGGGCGTGATGATGGGCCCGATCATGGGTCCGTCGCTCGGTGCTTGGCTGACCGAGACCTATTCGTGGCACTGGGTGTTCTTTGTCAACCTGCCGTTCGGCGCCATCACCGTCATCGGTCTGATTATCTTCATGGACGAGACGAAGCTCGATACCAAGCTGCAATTCGACTGGCTCGGCTTCGCCGCGCTCGCGGTCGGCATTGGTGCATTGCAACTGGCGCTCGATCGCGGCGAGCAACTTGACTGGTTCAATTCGTGGGAAATCGTGCTCGAGTTCATTATCTCGGGCGTCGGCTTCTACTACTTCTTCGCGCACTCGTTCACGACGGATCGTCCCTTCATTCAATTCGCGATCTTCAAGGATAAGAATTTTGCCGCGGGCTGCGGTTTCATGGTCGTGATCGGCGTGGTGCTGTTCTCCACCATGGCGCTGGCGTCGCCGCTATTCCAGAACGCCTTCGGCTATCCGATCCTCACCGCCGGCCTGCTGCTGGCGACGCGCGGCAGCGGTACCTTCGTCGCCATGATGATGGTCAGCCGGCTGATGAAATATTTCGAAGCGAAATACCTGATCGCAACCGGGTTAATACTGATTGCCGTCACCCTCTACGACATGACGGGGTGGACCGCCGACACCCAGGTCAAAACCATCGTCATCAACAGCGTCATTCAGGGCTTTGGCCTCGGCCTCGTGTTTGTGCCGCTGACCACGGCCGCATTCCTGACGCTGCCCAATCATCTGCGCACCGATGGCACCTCGATGCTGACGTTGATCCGCAACGTCGCCAGCTCGATCGGCATTTCCATCGTCATCGCGCAACTGACACGCGGCACGATCCACGCTCACGCCGTGCTGGCTGAACACGTCACCCCGTTCAACAATGCGCTGCAAATGCCTAACGTCACCGGCATCATCAACCTGCAGACCGACACCGGCCGCGCGATGATGGACGCAATCCTCTATGCCCAGGCCCAGATCATCTCGTTCTCGCAAGACTTCGAACTGGTGACACTGGTGACGCTATGCGCGATTCCGCTGGCCTTCATCATGGGGTCGACGAAAGCCTCGATGCGCAACCCCGGTGCGTCCGACCATGCCGCCGTCATGGAGTGACGGCAGCAACTCCCGCCAACATCATCAGACGTCGAAGAACACCGTCTCATCATCACCTTGAAGGTGAATGTCGAAACGATAAGTCGCGCTGCCCGCTTCGCGCCTACCGATCAGCGTGGCGCGGCGCTCCGCCGGCACCAGCGCCAGGATCGGATCGGCGGCATTCTTGTCCGCCTCGTCATCAAAATAGATGCGCGTGTAAAGATGCAGCAACATGCCGCGCGCGAACACCGCGAGCAGGACATGCGGCGCCTGCGGCTTGCCGTCGGGGTCGGGCACGATCCCCGGCTTGATGGTCTCGAACGCGAATTCGCCTTTAGCGGATGTGCCGCAACGACCGAAGCCCTTGAAAGCCGCATTCGGCAGCGCACGCTTGTCCTGCGGGTCAGCAAAGCGCCCTTGTGCGTCGGCCTGCCAGATTTCCAGCATGGCATCGGGGATCACCGCGCCGTCGCCGTCGAACACCTGGCCGGCGATGCGAATCCGATCGCCGGAAACGTCCGGCGTCACCAGATCGTTGCTGAACGCGTCGTTCCATTCGTACTTGCCGCCCGGCGTCAGCCCGTAAGCGAAATACGGACCGACGGTTTGCGAAGGCGTGAGGCCGGCCATTACTTGGTCTCCATCGGGGTGGCGTCGCGGCCGCGCAGGATAATGTCGAAGCGATAGCACAACGCCCAATCGGGCTTGGTGTGCTCCAGATCGAAGTTCGACACCATGCGCATCCGCGCCTTCTCGTCCGGCACCGAATTGAAGATCGGATCGAACTCGAACAGCGGATCGCCGGGGAAATACATCTGCGTCACCAGCCGCGAAATGAAGGCGTGGCCGAACACCGAGAAATGGATATGTGCCGGCCGCCACGCATTGGGGTGATTGCCCCACGGATAGGCGCCGGGCTTGATGGTGATGAAGCGATAATAGCCGCTGGCATCGGTCTGAACGCGGCCCGCGCCGGTGAAGTTGGGATCGAGCGGTGCCGGGTGCTGATCCACGACGTGAATGTAGCGGCCGCAGGCATTGGCCTGCCAGATTTCCAGCAGCGTGTTCGGCACACCACGACCGTCCTCGTCGCGGACGTGGCCGTGCACGATGATGCGCTCGCCGAGCGGCTCACCGCTGTGCTGCGTGGTGAGGTCGTGATCATTCGGCCGCACCGTCTCGTGCCCGTAGACCGGTCCGGTCAGTTCGGAGAGCGTCTGCCGCATCAGAATCAACGGCTTCTGCGGCGCGCGCTTCGGCGTGCTCTTGTAGCCGGGAAACAATCGCGGCGGATGCGCGGCGTTGCTTTCCTGCGGATAGATCAGCGTCATATCCATGGTCCTCCCACCGCCGCTCATCAAGCGGCGGTCTTTTTGCTATTCACCGACCGCGATGCGACCGGTCAGTTCAACTTCTCGATCGCCATCGCCACACCTTGGCCGACGCCGACGCACATTGTCGCCAGCGCCAGCTTGCCGCCGCGCTTCTCCATGCCGTGCACCGCCGTCATCGCCAGCCGCGCGCCGCTCATGCCGAGCGGATGGCCGAGCGCGATGGCGCCGCCATGCGGGTTGACGAAATCGGCGTCGTCCTTGACCCCCAATTGACGAAGACAGGCTATCCCCTGCGAGGCGAAGGCTTCGTTGAGCTCGATCAAATCGAAGTCGGAAATCTTCAGGCCCAGCCGTTCCATCAGCTTGCGCGTCGCGGGCACCGGGCCGATGCCCATGATGCGCGGCGGCACGCCGGCCGAGGCGAGGCCGAGAATGCGCGCGCGCGGCGTCAGGCCGTGCTTCTTCACCGCGGCCTCCGAGGCGAGGATCATCGCCGCCGCACCGTCGTTGACGCCGGACGCGTTGCCCGCCGTCACCGTGCCCGGATCGCGCACGATGGGCTTCAGCTTGGCGAGCGCCTCGATGGTCGTCTCAGGACGCGGATGCTCGTCGGCATCCACAACGGTCGGACCGGCCTTGCCGCCGGGAATCGTGATCGGCGTGATCTCCTCGGCGAAATAGCCGCTTGCAATCGCCTTGCCGGCGCGCTGCTGCGAGCGGATGGCGAAGGCATCCTGATCGGCGCGCGAGACCTGAAACTCTTCGGCGACGTTCTCGCCGGTGGTCGGCATCGGATCGACGCCATACTGCGCCTTCAGCAGCGGATTGATGAAGCGCCAGCCGATGGTGGTGTCGAAAACCTCAGCGCTGCGCGAGAACGCCGAGCTCGCCTTGCCCATCACGAACGGCGCGCGCGTCATCGATTCGACACCGCCGGCGATCGCCAGATCGATCTCGCCGGCGCGAATGGCGCGACCCGCTGCGCCGACCGCGTCGAGGCCCGACGCGCAGAGGCGATTCAAGGTCTGGCCCGGCACCGAATCCGGCAGACCCGCCAGCAACAGCGCCATGCGGGCAACGTTGCGGTTGTCCTCGCCAGCCTGGTTAGCCGAGCCGAAATAGACTTCGTCCACAGCGGTCCAGTCGACACCGGGATTGCGCTCCTTCAGCACCTTGATCGGGGCCGCGGCCAGATCGTCCGCGCGCACCTTGGCGAGCGAACCGCCGAAACGGCCAATCGGGGTCCGGACAGCATCACAGAGAAAAACGTCGCCCATGGTGAAAACTCCCGATTGTGGCCGCCCGCAAACAGGCGCCGGATTGCATGAAACCCAAACGATGTCAGGTTTTAAGAAGCTATCCAAACGAGGTCAATTGACGGCGGCGCGAGCGGCCCCGCGTTCCGCAGCAGGGGGATATGCGCCGGCGCCGGACAGGCCGTGATAAATGCCCGAAGCCGTGGAAATCGTGCATGAACGGGGCGGCCCCATAGGATCGCCCGGTAAAACTCTGTAGTTTGCTGCCGCCATGCTCCAGTCCACTGCCCCCCGCACCACCGACCCTGCCGCGCCGCCTGAACCGGCTGCGCGTGTCACGCCGATGATGGAACAGTACCTTGAGATCAAGGCGGCCAATCCGGGGCTGTTGCTGTTCTACCGGATGGGCGATTTCTACGAACTGTTCTTCGAGGATGCCGAGGTGGCCTCCCGCGCGCTCGGCATCACGCTGACCAAGCGCGGCAAGCATCAGGGCGAGGACATCCCGATGTGCGGCGTGCCGGTGGAGCGCGCCGACGACTACCTGCACCGGTTGATCGAAAAGGGCCATCGCGTCGCGGTGTGCGAACAGACCGAAGACCCCGCCGCCGCCCGCAAGCGCGGCAACAAGAGCGTGGTGAAGCGCGACGTGGTGCGGCTGGTGACGCCGGGCACGCTGACCGAGGACAATCTGCTCGACGCCCGCGCCAACAACTATCTGCTGGCACTGGCACGTACCCGCGCCTCATCCTCAGGCGAGGACCGGATCGGGCTCGCCTGGATCGACATTTCGACATCGGAATTCATCGTCACCGAAGTCGGCGCCGGAGAACTCGGCGCGACGCTCGCGCGGATCAATCCGAACGAGGTCATCGTCACCGACGCGCTCTATAGCGACGCGGTGCTCGGCCCGCTGTTGCGCGAACTGCCCGCCGTGACGCCACTGACGCGCGACGTGTTCGACTCGGCCACTGCCGAACGGCGGCTGTGCGATTATTTCGCGGTGGCGACGATGGATGGCCTCAGCGCGATGTCGCGGCTGGAAGCGACTGCTGCGGCCGCCGCCGTCACCTATGTCGACCGCACCCAGGTCGGTAAGCGGGTGCCGCTGTCGCCACCGGCGCGCGAGATCACCGGCGCCACCATGGCGATCGATCCCGCCACCCGCGCCAATCTCGAACTGACGCGCACGCTCGGCGGCGAACGGCGCGGCTCGCTGCTCGACGCCATCGACCTGACCGTCACCGCCGCCGGATCGCGCCTATTGGCGCAGCGCCTCGCCGCACCTCTGACCGACACCGCCGCCATCGGCCATCGCCTCGATGCCGTCAACGCCTTCGTCGAAGACATCGCGGCGCGCGACGATCTGCGCGCCATCCTGCGCGCCGCGCCGGACATGTCGCGCGCGCTGGCGCGGCTATCGGTGGGGCGCGGCGGCCCGCGCGATCTCGCCGGCCTGCGCGACGGCATCTTCGCCGCCGATCAGGCCTTGCAACGACTGCAACAGTTCAACGAACTGCCGCGCGACCTGCAAACCGTCGCAGTCGCGCTGCAACGCCCCTCGCGCGGGCTCGCACAGGAATTCGCCCGTGCGCTCGACGAGCAATTGCCGTTGCTGAAGCGCGATGGCGGCTTTGTTCGCGCAGGTTACGCTGCCGCATTGGACGAAACCCGCAAGCTGCGCGACGACTCCCGACGCGTGGTGGCGGAGATGCAAGCGCGCTATGCCGACGATACCGGGGTCAAGGCGCTGAAAATCCGGCACAATAACGTGCTCGGCTATTTCGTCGAGGTCACCGCACAGCACGGCGACAAGCTGATGTCGCCGCCGCTCAACGCCACTTTCATCCACCGCCAGACCCTGGCGGGACAGGTGCGTTTCACCACGTCCGAGCTCGGCGAGATCGAAGCCAAGATCGCCAATGCCGGCGACCGTGCGCTCGGCCTCGAACTCGACATCTTCGAACAGCTCTGCGCCATGACGATCGAAGCCGGCGACGATCTGCGCGCCGCCGCTCACGCCTTCGCCGTGCTCGATGTCGCCACCGCGCTTTCGAAACTCGCCGTCGATGAGAACTATGTGCGGCCCGAAGTAGACGCTTCGCTCGGTTTCGCCATCGAAGGCGGCCGCCATCCCGTGGTCGAACAGGCGTTGAAGCGCGACGGTCAGCCCTTCATCGCCAATGCCTGCGACCTGTCGCCGGGACCGGCGCAAGCCTCCGGGCAGATCTGGCTGATCACCGGCCCCAACATGGCCGGCAAATCCACCTTCCTGCGGCAGAACGCGCTGATCGCGTTGCTGGCGCAGACCGGCAGCTACGTGCCCGCGTCACGCGCGAGGATCGGCGTTGTCGACCGGCTGTTCTCGCGCGTCGGTGCCGCCGACGATCTCGCGCGCGGCCGCTCGACCTTCATGGTGGAGATGGTGGAAACCGCCGCCATCCTCAATCAGGCCGGGGAGCGCGCGCTCGTCATCCTCGATGAGATCGGCCGCGGCACCGCGACCTTTGATGGCCTCTCGATTGCATGGGCGGCCATCGAACATCTGCACGAACAGAACAAGTGCCGCACGCTGTTCGCGACGCATTATCACGAGCTCACCGCGCTGTCGGCACGGCTGCCACGTCTGTTCAACGCCACCGTGCGCGTCAAGGAATGGCACGGCGACGTGGTGTTCCTGCATGAAGTGCTGCCGGGCTCGGCGGATCGCTCCTACGGCATTCAGGTGGCAAAACTCGCCGGCCTGCCGCCGGGCGTGATTACGCGGGCCAAAGCGGTGCTGGCGAAGCTCGAAGCCAACGACCGTGGACAAACCACGCGCGCGTTGACCGACGACCTGCCGCTGTTCGCCGTGCCCTCGCGCTCGGCAGCGGAGTCGCAACCGCCGAGCGAAGCCGAGCAATTGATCGCGGCGCTCACCGCGCTGCATCCCGACGAGATGTCGCCGCGCGAAGCGCTCGACGCGCTCTATGCTTTGAAAGCAAAGCTGCCGAAGGACTGACTAGTGCGCCGCAACTCGACGGCTGAAAGCCCACAGGCCGATGTTCCAGCCCACGCAGACGACTAGTCCGAGGCTCAGGCCCACCGCCGATCCGAGATACAGCGCACCGAGATGAAGCGTCGTCAGCCCGAGGCCAAATCCGACCATTCCCCACAGACCATTGGCAAGCACCGCGCCGGTGGCGCGACCGCCGATGCGCGGATGCAGGATCAGCATCAGGCTCGATGAGACGACGGGAAACACCGCCAGAATTCCGGTGATCGCCGGGCCGACACGGCTCGATAGCGCCACGACCGTCGCGACCATCAATGCCACCAGCAGCGCACGCAATGGAATATCGTACCAGCGCCGCCGGATCGGTGGCATCACTACCTTGCGATAGCGCTGCGCCAGCGGCAGGCAGACCGCGCAGACCAGCGCATTGACGGCGAGTGCGCCGCCCAGCGACCAATTCATACTGTGCGCTAGCAATACCAATGCCAGCCAGGCCAATATCGCCGTACCGAAGCTGGCCACGGCGCTGTGCCGCTGCGCCATCATCGCGTAGATCATGCCGAAAGCCATGATGACGGCATTGATCGGCAGCGCGGCAAGCGCGCTGGCGGCGATGAAAGCATTGTCATGGTCGAGCGCAAGAAAGACATAGACCGGACCGGTGAAAACCGGCAGCGTCGCCACCAGCGCGCCGATCAACGGCCCCGAACGCTCAGTGATGATTGATGCCGTCACCACGAACGCGGCGGTCACCGCCATCCGCAGCAACAGCGTCAGGACAAATGCGAGGTCGGGAGAGATCGACATGGACGCCTCATGCCCGGCTTTGCGCCGGGCATCTACGCCCTAAATTGCATTGATGGAATGCGCGAAGTCGGCGAAGGGCCGCGTCGATCAGACGCGGTGCATCTCAACCGACATCTTCGGCCCGTTCTTGATGGTCTGATAGACCACGCAATAGCGCTCCGTCAGCTTCAGCAGCAGGTCGAGCTTGTCCTGCGGTGCGTCGGTATCGACATCGAAGCGCAGCCGGATTTCGGCGAAACCCACCGGCGCTTCCTTGTCGACCCCGAGCGTGCCGCGAAAATCGAGATCGCCTTCGGCTGCGACGCGCCCTTCCTTCAAGGGCACCTCGAGCGCGGTCGCGACCGACTTCAAGGTCACACCGGCGCAAGCCACCAGCGCTTCCAGCAGCATGTCGCCCGAACATAACTCGAGGCCCGAGCCGCCGGTCGCCGGATGCAGACCCGCCATCGCGATCGCACGTCCGGTCTCGAGCTTGCAGGCGATGCCTTCGCTGTCGGTGGAGCCCTTCGCCTTCAGGGTGATCAATCCCGATGTCGGATCGTTCCTGTAGCGCTCCTTGATCGGCGCCTGCATCGCGCGAAGTTCGGTCGCGTCCATGACTGGTCCTTCTCCTGAATTATGTCGATCGGTTATCGCGATCTTATAACGAATTCACGCCTACTGGATACCGCATCACCACCACATCGCCTCGCCGGTCAGAGCCTGGTCCTGGCGATCCGGCACGGCACGATCCAGCGACTGGTCGAGCGAGGTCAACACCCGCCGCTTCAGATCCTCGAACAGCGCCGAGGTCCGGTCCCGCGGGCGCGATAGGAATACCGGAATCTCCTCGAACAGACGCCCCGGCCGCGGCCGCATCACCACGATACGATCGGCCAGCACCACCGCCTCGTCGACGTCGTGGGTGACAAGGATCAGCGTCGGACGCGAATCCGCCCAGAGGTCGAGCAGATGGTCCTGCAAGTCGCGGCGGGTGAAGGCGTCGAGCGCGGAGAACGGCTCGTCCAGCAGCAGCACTTCCGGTCGCGGCACCAGCGCGCGCGCGATCGCGACACGCTGCGCCTGACCACCCGAGAGTTCGCGCGGCCACACCCCGGCCTTATCGGCGAGACCGACGCGGCTCAACGCCTGCGTGACGCGTTCATTGCGTTCCTGCTTCGACAGGCCGTCGAGACCAAACGCGACGTTGTCGGCGACGCTCAGCCACGGCAGCAGGCGCGGCTCCTGAAAGATGATGCCGATCTTCGGATGCGGCGCGGTGATGACGTCGCCGTCGAGTGTGATCGTACCACGGCTGGCACGGTCGAGCCCGGCGATGGCGCGCAACAGGGTCGACTTGCCGCAACCGGAGCCGCCGATCACCGCGACGATTTCGCCGGGCTTGATCGACGCCGAGAAACGTTCGAGCGCGTTGACACCGTTGGGATAGGTCTTGCCGACCTGATCGAGCCGCAGCATCACGCCTCTCCCGCCTGCTGGCCGTAGGCATCCTGCCAACGCAACAGCGGCGCGGCTGCGATTTCGATCAGCCAATCGGTGGTCTTGCCGATCACCGCGAAGGCGACGATGGCGGCGACGATCTGCGCCGGCTTGCCGAGCTGCTGGCCATCCATCAGCAGATAGCCGAGCCCTTCGGACGCGCCGAGCAGTTCGGCCGCGACCACGAACATCCAGCCGAGCCCGAGGCCGGAGCGCAACGACACGATGTAGCTCGGCAGCACGGCGGGCAACAGGATACGCCGCACCAGCGCCGGGCCTGAGAGGCGGAACGCGCGGCCGACCTCGACGATCTTGCGATCGACGCTCAGGATCGCGCCCATCACGCCGAGATAGACCGGGAAGAATACGCCAACCGCGATCAGCGCTACCTTCGACGCCTCGAAGATGCCGAACCAGAGAATGAACAGCGGCACCCATGCGATCGACGGGATCGCGCGTAGCGCCTGCAAGGTCGGATCGAGAACATGGCGCGACAGCGACGAATAGCCGGCGATGGCGCCGACTAATGTCCCGGCAACCACGCCGAGCGCGAAGCCGGCGGCGACGCGCAGCACAGTTGCCTGTGTATGGGTCCAGAGTTCGCCGGTGCGCGCCAGTTCCCACAAGGTCGCGAAGATCACGGACGGCGGCGGCACCAGTCGGCCGTCCGACCAGCCGAGATGGACCGCGAGTTCCCATGCTGCTCCGAGCCCGACCGGCAATGCAAGACCGAGCAACAGGGACCGCAGATGTCGCGCGCGCTTGCGACGCTGCGACGGCAGATCGGTCGTGGGAGCTCGAGCCAGGGTCATTTCAACGGCTGTCATGGCATGCTCGATAGGGAAATGAAACCGGACGCGCCCGGCAAATCCGCGCGCGTCCGTCGATCTTCATCAGGATTCCGCGCGCTCGCGCGAGATCAGTTCGTCAGCGGCACGCTGTCGTCGATCAGCGCATCCAGCGTCGCCTTGACATCAATATTTGCGGCGATCACGCCGGCCTGCTGCAAGGCCAGACCAGCGGCGAGAATCGAAGATCGCTGCGGCGCGCCGATCTTCGAATGCGTGATGTCGGTGCGTTCCTTGAGTTGCTTGTCGACCACCACCTCCGGCAGCTTGGTGACGGAGATGAAGGTCTTCTTCATCTCGTCGTAATTGGCGAGCGAGAACTTGCGCGCTTCCTCGTAAACCTTGAGCACGCGCTGAACCAGATCGGGATGATCCTTCAGGAACTGCTCGCGCACGTTGAGGATACCCCAGGTGTTGGCGTCCTTGTTGCGATAGAACAGCCGCGCGCCGTCCTCGACTTCGGCCGCCGCCATCATCGGGTCGAGCCCGGCCCAAGCCTGCACGTCGCCACGCTTCAATGCGGTGGCGCCATCCGGATGCTGCAGCAATACCGGCTTGATGTCTTTCTCGGACAGGCCGACGCTTTGCAGCGCGCGGACCAGGAAGATGTGCGGATCGGTGCCGCGCGTCACCGCGACGCGCTGGCCCTTGAGGTCCTCGATCTTGGTGATCTTGGAATCCTTCGACGTCACCAGCGCAGTCCATTCCGGCTGCGAGTAAACGTAGATCGACTTGATCGGGTTGCCGTTGATCTTGGCGACCAGCGCCGCGGAGCCCGCGGTCGAGCCGAAATCGATCGAACCGGCGTTGAGGAATTCCAGCGCCTTGTTGGAGCCGGCCGACTGCACCCAGCGAATCTTGATGCCGTCCTTCTCGAACTCTTTCTCGAGCAGGCCCTTATCCTTCATCACCATCGAGACGGGATTGTAGGTTGCCCAGTCGATGCGGATCTCCTTCACCGGATCGGCAGCCAACGCCGCGCCGGGAACGAGCAGCGAAACCGCCAGTGCCGCGGTGAGGCCGCGTCGCGAAATCTTGAACATGATCCTCTTTCTCCATTGCCGGGCGGCAAATCAGGTGGTGTCCTGGATGAATGCCTGCCCGTGCCCCTTGCCCATATAAAGCCTATGTATTCCAGTCACTTGTACGGTAAGATGATCGAGAAAATCCGCCCAAAGACCCGTCCGGTGCGAGAATGAACCGCCTGCGAAAGCCTCGAAAACGAGGATGTTCTGTCCCCGAGCGCTGGTCTAATGAATCGATGACAGCGCACGCACCGTTCGATATCCGAATATGATGGATCACGCCGCAGCACCGACGCCCGTTCCCGAGACCATCTTCGATACCGTGCGGATCACGGCGGAGGTCGGTGAGCTGGCCGATGGCCACGCCGGCAACAACGATGCCTTTCGTTCGGCGCTATCGCATCTGCTCAAGGCTGAACTGCTCAAGGCGCGCGAGGCCGCGCAAGCCGCACTACTGAAAGACCGCCACGGCCGCCACTGTGCCGAGCGGCTCTGCTTCGTTCAGGACGAGATCATCCGCATCCTGTTCGACGCCGCAACGCAGTACCTCTACCGTTCGCCGATCCCGTCAGGCGCTGAACGCATGGCGGTGATCGCCACCGGCGGCTACGGCCGTGGATTGATGGCGCCGGAATCCGACATCGATCTCTTGTTCATCCTGCCCTACAAGCAGACCGCATGGGGCGAGCAGGTCGCGGAGGCAATTCTCTATTGCCTGTGGGACATGGGGCTGAAGGTCGGCCACGCGACGCGTTCGGTCGATGAGTCGATCCGCCAGGCGCGGGGCGACATGACCATCCGTACCGCCATTCTCGAAACCCGTTATCTCACCGGCGATCGCGGGCTGTACGACGAACTGGTGGAGCGCTTCGACAAGGACGTGGTGCAAGGCACCGCGTCGGAATTCGTCACCGCCAAGCTCGCCGAGCGCGAGGAACGCCATCGCCGTGCCGGGCAGTCGCGCTATCTGGTGGAGCCCAACGTCAAGGACGGCAAGGGCGGCCTGCGCGATCTGCATACGCTGTTCTGGATCGCCAAATACGTCTACCGCGTGCGCGACACCGACGAGCTGCTGGAGCGCGGCGTCTTCGACGCGCATGAATTCCGCACCTTCCGCCGCTGCGCAGACCTGTTGTGGTCGGTGCGCTGCCATCTGCACTTCATCACCGGGCGTCCGGAAGAACGGCTATCGTTTGATCTGCAACGCGAGATCGCCCAGCGGCTCGGCTACACCTCGCATCCGGGCATGCAGGACGTCGAACGCTTCATGAAGCACTACTTCCTGGTGGCGAAGGATGTCGGCGACCTGACCGCGATCCTGTGCGCCAAGCTGGAGGACCAGCAGGCCAAGCCGGCCCCGGTGCTGAGCCGGGTAATGGCGCGGCTGCGCCCCAGCACCAAGCGGCGGCGGGTGCCGGAAAGCGACGACTTCATCATCGACAACAACCGCATCTCGCTGGCGACGCCGGATGTGTTCCGGCGCGATCCGGTCAACCTGATCCGTATTTTCCGCCTCGCGCAGAAGAACAACCTCGCATTCCATCCAGACGCGATGCGTGCTGTGACGCGGTCGCTGCAACTGATCAACACACAGGTCCGCGAGGACCCCGAAGCTAATCGGCTGTTCATCGAAATCCTCACCTCGGACGACGCCGAGATCGTGCTGCGGCGGATGAACGAGACCCGCGTGCTGGGCCACTTCATCCGCGCCTTCGGCAAGATCGTCGCGATGATGCAATTCAACATGTATCATCACTACACTGTCGACGAGCACCTGTTGCGCTGCGTCGGCTTCCTTCAGGACATCGAGCGCGGCGGCAACGAAGAGTTCGCGCTGGCCTCCGACCTGATGCGCAAGATCCGCCCCGAGCATCGCGTCGTCATCTATGTCACGGTGCTGCTGCACGACATCGCCAAGGGGCGGCCCGAGGATCACTCGATCGCCGGCGCCAAGGTGGCCCGGCGGCTATGTCCGCGGCTCGGCCTCAATGCCGCCGACACCGCGCTGGTGGCGTGGCTGATCGAGCAACACCTGACGATGTCCGGCGTCGCGCAATCGCGCGACCTCTCCGACCGCAAGACCATCGAGAATTTCGCTGCCGTGGTGCAGTCGGTCGAGCACATGAAGCTGCTCACCATTCTCACCACCGCCGATATTCGCGGCGTCGGGCCGGGCGTGTGGAACGGCTGGAAGGCGCAACTGCTGCGCACGCTTTACTACGAAACCGAACCGGTGCTGACCGGCGGCTTCTCCGAGGTCAACCGCAGCCAACGCATCGAGGCGGCGCAAGCCGAATTCCGCGCCGCGTTCAGGGAGTGGCCGGAAGCGGATCTGAATGCCTACATCGCGCGGCACTATCCGGCCTACTGGCTCAAGGTCGATCTGCCGCGCAAGATTCGCCACGCCCGCTTCCTGCATTCAGCCGAAGAAGGCAAACACAAACTGGCAATCAATGTCGGCTTCGACGAGGCGCGCGGCGTCACCGAACTGACCATCCTCGCGCCGGACCATCCGTGGCTCTTGTCGATCATCGCCGGCGCCTGCGCGTCGGCCGGTGCCAATATCGTCGACGCGCAGATCTACACCACCACCGATGGCCTCGCGCTCGATACCATCGCGATCTCGCGCGAATACGATCGCGATGAGGACGAAGGCCGGCGCGCCACCCGCATTGGCGACATGATCGAGCAGGTTCTCGACGGCAAATTGCGGCTACCGGAAGTGGTGGCGCACCGCGTCGCCAGCCGTACCAAGCTGCGCCCGTTTGTCGTCGAGCCGGAGGTCATCATCAACAATCAGTGGTCGGACCGTCACACCGTGATCGAGGTGTCCGGTCTCGACCGTCCGGGCCTGTTGTATCAATTGACCACCGCGATCTCGAAACTGAACCTGAACATCGCCTCAGCCCACGTCTCGACCTTTGGCGAACGCGCCCGCGATGTGTTCTACGTTACCGACCTATTGGGCGCGCAGATCACCGCGCCGACGCGGCAGGCTGCGATCAAGCGCGCGCTGGTGCATCTGTTGACCAATGATACTGTAGCTGCGTGAACCGGCGTTACGGATCGCTACCCTTCGACCGTTACGCCTTCGTGCGCGAGCAGCCAACGCTTGCGCTCCAGCCCACCGCCATAACCGGTCAACGCACCGGTCGAGCCGATGACGCGATGACAGGGCACGATCACGCTGATCGGGTTGGCGCCGTTGGCATGACCGACGGCGCGCACGGCCTTCGGCCTGTCGATGCGCGTGGCGAGCCTGCCATAACTGGTGGTCGTACCCGGCGATATCCCGCGCAACGCTGACCACACCTCGCGTTGGAACGGCGTACCGCCGAACCGGCACGGAACGGCATCGAGTGCACCGAGATTGCCCGCGAAATACTTCGCCAGGGCCTGCTTGATGGCGGCGGGCGCGGCTCCCTCGACAAGATCGGCGCGGCCATATTGCTGGCGCATCAGTTCGACCATACGATGCTCATAGTCGGCCCAGTCGAGCGCACACAATTGCCCATCCGCATCGGTGACGAGCAGTGCCACACCGATCGGCGTCTCAAAGCGATCCAGATAAAAACGTTCCGGTGAACTTACCGACATCTGCATACTCCTGAGGGTCCCATGCTAAGCTCTGGACACGTTAATGTCTCGGCTTGGGGAAATATCATGGCCATGATCGCGAACGTCCTGGTGGCGCTGGTCGCGTTGCTGCACATCTATTTTCTGGTCCTCGAAATGTTTCTCTGGACCAAACCGACCGGCCTCAAAACCTTCGGCAATTCGCTGGAGAAGGCCAGGGGCTCGGCCGTGCTTGCCGCCAATCAAGGCCTCTACAACGGCTTCCTCGCTATCGGCCTTTTATGGGGATTGATCCACCCGGTTTCCGGCTTCGGATTTCAGATCAAGGTGTTCCTCCTGCTCTGCGTGATCGCCGCCGGAGTTTACGGCGCCATCAGCGTCAGCCGCCGCATCTTGTTCGTTCAGGCCGCTCCCGCCGCGTTGGCGTTGATCCTGCTTTACCTTTCTTGAGCTCAATTCCTAAATCTAAGTCTTGAACCCAGGCCTAAAGCCAAGACGGCTCGCAATCGCATGAATCCCGGCCGTCATGCAGGTTTCCCTTTGCATTGGCAAACCGCTTCCGCCAGTATCGTCCTCAACGACGGCGCTGGCTTTAGCCGAATCGACCGTCGATCGACGCAAGACCGTGTCATACAAAGGGAAGAAATGACGATGAGGGATCGAGTTCTTAGCCTGACTGTTGCGTCTACGATTGCCATCGCGCTGTCAGTCTCTCCGACTTACGCGCAAAAGAAATACGACCCCGGCGCGAGTGATACCGAAATCAAGATCGGCCAGACCGTGCCGTTCAGCGGCCCCGCCTCGGCCTATGCGACCATCGGCAAGACGCAGGCTGCCTATTTCAAGATGATCAACGATCAGGGCGGCATCAACGGCCGCAAGCTCAACCTGATCCAGTATGACGACGCCTACAGTCCGCCGAAGACCGTCGAACAGGTGCGCAAACTGGTCGAGAGCGACGAAGTGCTCCTCACCTTCCAATTGGTCGGCACGCCGCCCAATGCCGCCGTGCAGAAGTACCTGAATCAGAAGAAGGTGCCGCAACTGTTCGCCGCGACCGGCGCGTCGCGCTTCACCGATCCGAAGAACTATCCCTGGACCATGGGCTTCAACCCGAACTACCAGTCCGAGGGGCGCATCTACGGCAAGTACATTCTGACCAACTACCCCAACGCCAAGATCGGCATCCTGTTTCAGAACGACGATCTCGGCCGTGACTACGTAACCGGCCTCAAGGAAGCGCTTGGCGACAAGGCAAAGACGATGATCGTCGCGGAGACGTCCTACGAGTTGACCGATCCGACGATCGACTCCCAGATCGTCAAGATCAAGTCGGCGGGCGCGGACCTGCTCTATGATGCATCGACGCCGAAATTCGCCGCGCAGGCGATCAAGAAGGTCGCCGACCTCGGCTGGAAGCCGGTGCACATCCTCGACATCAACGCCACGTCCGTCGGCGCGGTGATGAAGCCGGCGGGCCTTGAAAACTCCAAGGGCGTGATCAGCACCAACTATGGCAAGGACCCGCTCGATCCGGCGTGGAAGGACGACGCCGGGATGAAGAAGTATTTCGAATTTATGGCGAAGTACTTTCCAGAAGGCGATAAGGACTCGAGCTTCAACACCTACGGCTACAGCACCGCGCAGCTTCTGGTACACGTGCTGAAGGAATGCGGCGACAACCTGACCCGCGACAACGTGATGAAGCAGGCCACCAGCCTGAAGAACGTCCAACTCGATCTGTCACTGCCGGGCATCGTCGGCTCGACCTCGCCGACAGACTATCGCGTCAACAAGCAGTTGCAGATGATGAAGTTCGACGGTGAACGCTGGGAGTTGTTCGGTCCGATCATCGTCGACGACGCCAAGCACTGATCGCACGCCAACCGCGATCTGCACCATGATGGCCGGCGCAACGCATCGACGTTGTGCCGGCTTTGTCTTTTTGAAAGCGCCGGTAGGGTTAAGGCCCCGTGAAAGCCTTGTTTTCCAGGCATCTGGCATCATGCGCGCGCGTTAGCATTAACCTTCATTTAACGCGCTTTTAAACCCCGCCGGCTACCTTGCTCTGACGTGGGGCGGGTGTGTGCGTATGGCGTTGCGGGGAAAGAAAAGCAGTCAGCGGAAAGAGCCGCAATTCGGGCTAGGCGCCTCATTGGCGAGCCTGCGGCTGAACATCGCCGACCGCATCAGCATCGCCGGCGACGACAAGCCGAAAGCGAAGAAGCCGGCCAAGCGCGAGACGAGCGGTGGTGGCGGGGGCAGCAACACACGCAAGCCACGTAAACGCCGCGCGCGCGGCGATCTGCGCCGCAAGCTCTATCGCACGGCCTATTGGGGCGCGGTGCTCGGGCTTTGGGGCGTCATCGCTGTCGTCGGCGTAGTGATCTGGGTCGGCGCGCACCTGCCGCCGATCCAATCATTGGAAATTCCGAAGCGGCCGCCGACCATCCAGATCGTCGGGCTCGACGGCAGCGTGCTGGCGACGCGCGGCGAGATGGGCGGCGCCAGCGTCGCGCTGAAGGAACTGCCGGCATATCTGCCGAAAGCTTTCATCGCCATCGAGGACCGCCGCTTCTACAGCCACTACGGTATCGATCCGCTCGGCATCGCCCGCGCGGCCGTCGCCAACCTTCTGCATCGCGGCGTGTCGCAGGGCGGCTCGACGCTGACGCAGCAGCTTGCGAAGAACCTGTTCCTGACCCAGGAACGCACCATGCAACGCAAGTTGCAAGAAGCCGAACTGGCATTGTGGCTGGAACACAAGCACACCAAGGCGGAAATTCTCGAACTCTATCTCAACCGCGTCTACTTCGGCTCCGGCGCTTACGGCGTCGACGCCGCCGCGCAGAAATATTTCGGCAAATCGGCGCGCAAGGTGACCCTGGCGGAAGCGGCGATGCTAGCGGGCCTCGTCAAATCGCCGTCGCGGCTGGCGCCCAACCGCAACCCCGAAGGCGCGGAGAAGCGCGCGCAAACCGTGCTAAGCGCAATGGCCGATGCCGGCTTCATCACCGAACAGCAGGCCAAGGCGGCCATCGCCAATCCCTCCTATGCGGTGAAGCCGCCGGGCGCCGGCACCATCAACTATGTCGCCGACTGGATCGGCGAAGTGCTCGACGACCTGATCGGCCAGATCGACCAGAATATCGTGGTCGAGACCTCGATCGATCCAAAGCTGCAAAGCGTGGCAGAAGCCGCCGTGATCGACGAACTCGCGGCCAAGAGCGTCAAGTTCAACGTCTCGCAGGGCGCGCTGGTGGCGATGACGCCGACCGGCGAAGTGCGCGCCATGGTCGGCGGCCGCAACTATGCCGACAGCCAGTTCAACCGCGCCGTCACCGCCAAGCGCCAGCCCGGCTCGGCGTTCAAGCCATTCGTCTATCTCACCGCGGTTGAGGCGGGTCTCACGCCGGAGACAATCCGGCAGGATGCGCCGATCGACGTCAAGGGCTGGCGGCCGGAGAACTACTCCCACGAATATTTCGGCGCGGTGACGCTGACGCAAGCGCTGGCGATGTCGCTCAATACTGTGGCCGTGCGGCTCGGTCTCGAGGTCGGCGCCAAGAGCGTGGTGCGTACCGCACACCGACTCGGCATCACCTCGAAACTCGACGCCAACGCCTCAATTGCACTCGGCACGTCCAGCGTATCGCTGCTGGAACTGACCGGTGCATACGCGCCGTTCGCCAACGGCGGACGCGGTATCTCTCCGCACGTCGTCAATCGCATCCGCGCCGAGAACGGCAAAGTGCTGTATCGCCGCCCGCCCGATCCGCGCGATCAGGTCATCGATCCGCGCTACGTGGCGATGATGAACACCATGATGCGCGAAACGCTGGTCAGCGGCACCGCCCGCAAGGCCGAGATTCCGGGCTGGCCAGCGGCAGGCAAGACCGGCACCAGCCAGGATTTCCGCGATGCCTGGTTCATCGGCTACACCGCCAATCTCGTCACCGGCGTCTGGCTCGGCAACGACGACAACTCGCCGACCAAGAAGGCGACAGGCGGCGGATTGCCGGTGGAAGTCTGGACCCGATTCATGCGTGCGGCCCATCAAGGCGTGCCGGTCGCCGCATTGCCGGGCGCGCAGTCGAACGGATTGTTTCCGAGTTTCGCGCCGGCCCAGCAGGCCAGCATGATGCCCGCCGGGGCATCGAGTGGCGGCGCGATGAACAACAGCGGGACGAACAATGGCGTTGCGCCCGCGGCAATGCCGCCGCGTCCTGCAGCACAGCCTTATCCTGCCACACCCTCGCCGGTTCCGGTCAATTCCGGCAACGCGCCGCGACCTGCGCATGGTTCGGTACGGCCGGAAGCCGCGAGCGGGCTGGATGGCTGGCTGGTAGAGCGCCTGTTCGGCGGCCGGCGCTGATGCGCTAGGCCACCTATAGCGTTTCATATTTTGCCGGAAGGGCCTCAAGGAGACGTCATTGCCGGGCTTGGCCCGGCAATCCATCCATTTTTGAAGAGATGGATGCGCGGATCAGGTCCACGCATGACGAAGGTGGATTATATCGCGCTTAGTCCGTGATGCCGTAGCGATGAAGGTCGTTGCCGTGAACATCAAGCCAGGTTTTGGCCTGCTCGACCTTCGGGCAAATCCTCGCCACCACTTTCCAGAAGCGCGGCGAATGATTCATCTCGACCAGATGCGCAACTTCATGCGCGGCGAGATAATCCAGCACGTAGGGCGGCGCGAGGATCAGCCGCCACGAGAACGACAGCGATCCCGCCGAGGTGCAGGAACCCCATCGGCTCGATTGATCGCGGATCGACAGTCGCTTCACCTTGACGCCTAGCTCGGCGGCATAATGATCAGTGGCCTTTTGCAGATCGCGCCGCGCTTCGCGCTTGAGAAAGTCATGGATGCGCCGGTCGACATATTCGACACCGCCGGCGACGCATAGAATCTTTTCGCCGCTGTCACGCGTCTCCGTCCACACCGTGCCGCGACTGCCGGCGCGATGCACGATGCGATGTGCGACACCACGCAGCGGAACCACGACGCCCGCTTGAAACGGCGCGGCTTTGGGCAAACGTCCCAATCGCGCGGCGATCCAGCCGCCATGACGCTGCGCAAAGTCTTTCGCATCGGCAATGGTGCCGCGTGGCGGCATGGTAAGAATGGCTTCGCGATCGCTTGGATGAATCCGCAGCGTATATCGACGCGCCCGACGATGTCGCCTCAGTCGAATCGCGAAAATCTGCGACCCGAATTTGATGGCAATAGTCGAAGGTTCATAGGGACGGCGATAAAGGAGGGCGCGAAAGGCCATGTCTACAGATCCGGCATTCAGGAAGTCGCCGGGATTCTGCCATATCTGCCGCCAAGGAAAGCGGTCCGCGCAAAAACAAATCATTTGCCCAATATACAGGGGCAGCGAGGCGAAATCGCTCTATATCCTGTAGGGAACGGAGTTTGATTTCAGTTAAAATGGAGGGCATCGCAGCATCGAAGATGCGGTGCCACATTCATTACTTGATGGAGCAAGAAATCTAGATTCAATCTTTCGCGCCACACAATCGGGCAACCCAAACCGGATTGCCCGATTGCGATCTCTTCGACTGAACGCCGATTATTCAGCAGCGGCCATCGCCAATTCGACATGCGACGACGGCTGTGCCGACGCCTGCATGAACGCGGAGATGCGCGGCACGATCTCCTTGCGGAAGCGAGAGCCGTTGAACACGCCGTAGTGTCCGACATCCTTCTGCACGTAGTGCACGCGACGGTTCGCCGGAATCGCGCTGCACAGTCCGTGCGTCGCTTCGGTCTGGCCGAGACCGGAGATGTCGTCATTTTCGCCTTCAACGGTCATCAGCGCAACGCGCCGCACCTTCGACGGATCGATCGGTTTGCCGCGATGCTTCATCTCACCCTTCGGCAGCGACTGCTTGACGAACACTTCGTCGACTGTCTGCAGATAGTATTCGGCGGTCAGGTCCATCACCGCGAGATATTCGTCGTAGAAGTCGCGATGCTTCTCGACCTTGTCGCCATCGCCCTTCACCAGATTGTCGAACAATCGCCGATGCGCGTCGACATGGCGGTCGAGGTTCATGCTGACGAAGCCGGTCAATTGCAGGAAGCCGGGATAGACATCGCGCATGAAGCCGGGATGCGGGAACGGCACTTTGGTGATGACATTGCTGCGGAACCAGTCGATGCCGCGCTCCTGCGCGAGATTGTTCACCGCCGTGGGATTGCGCCGCGTATCGATCGGGCCGCCCATCAAGGTCATCGACAGCGGCACGTAGGGATCTTTCTCGGCCTCCATCACCGACACTGCCATGACGACAGGCACTGCCGGCTGGCAGACAGCGACGACATGAACGTCACCACCGAGCACATGCAGGATTTCAACGAGGTGATCGACGTAGTCGTCCAGATCGAAGCGTCCCGCCGACAGCGGAACCATGCGCGCATCGGCCCAGTCGGTGATGTAGACATCGTGGCCCGGCAGGAAAGCTTCGACCGTGCCGCGCAACAGCGTTGCGTAGTGGCCCGACATCGGCGCGACGATCAGCACGCGCGGCTGCGGTTTACTCAGCGGCGCGACAATCGCACGCTCGAAATGCAGCAGACGGCAGAACGGCTTTTCCCAGACCGAGCGCACCGTGACCGGCACGCGATGACCTTCCACTTCGGTAAAGTCGAGGCCCCATTCCGGCTTGCCGTAGCGACGCGTGATGCGCTCGAATAACTCGCAGCCTGCGGCAACCGACTTGCCAAATGTGGTGTGCGACCAGGGATTGACCGGATTTTCGAACAGGATCTTGGTGGCGTCCGTGACGGCGCGTGCCGGATTGAGAGAGGCTTGCCCCATCTCATACATCCAGTACATCGGCATCATCATCGCGGAGCCACCCTGCACCGGCAGAGTCGGCGCACCGCCAAATTCTCCAATCGCCATAAGCTAATCCCCGAGTTGCATTTTGCGTTGCAATAGTGTGGCGAGTGCACTGCGGAGCGTCAATCCGTCCATTTTGCTAAATCCCGCACACCGGCAACTTCATTCTGCTAAAAGCGGGTTAACGGAGGGATTCCATCTCCTGATGGGCCGTCACGCCCCTGGAACTCACAGCGGATGGGTTCGATTCTCGCCGCGTGTGGTTCTGTCACCACACCTGACAAAGCCGCGACGGATGGTCCATACCCACCCTGACCGGCAATGCAGTAGAATCAATGCATGACCGACACCGTGTTTCCCGATTTCGATCGCCCGCGACGGTATATTCGTCTGGATACCATCCTGAGGTTGCGCTGGCTCGCGGCCCTCGGACAACTCGCAGCCATCTTCTTCGTGGTCCAGAGTCTCGATTTCGATGTTCCGATCATCCCTTGCGTTGCGATCATCGCGGCCTCGGCGATCGTTACATTGGTATTGCAGATTGCCGTCAATCCGATGCAGCGATTGGCGCCACGCTACGCGGCGGCACTGCTCGCACTGAACATCGCCGAACTTGCCGGCTTGCTTTATCTGACCGGCGGTCTGGAAAATCCGTTCTCGTTCCTGTTCCTCGGCCCGGTGCTGATCTCCGCGACCGCGCTGCCGACCCGGATCACCATTACCCTCGGCGTCTTCGCCGCGGTCTGCGCCACGGCGCTCGGCTTCTTCCATCTGCCCTTGCCGTGGAACAGCGAGGGGCCGCTGGTGCTGCCGCCGGTCTACATGGCCGGCATCTGGCTTTCGATCCTGCTCGCGATCGGCGTGACCAGTCTCTATACCTTTCAAGTCACAGAGGAGGCGCGCAAACTGGCTGACGCGCTCGCCGCGACCGAACTGGTGCTGACGCGCGAACAGCACCTGACCCAACTCGATGGCCTGGCCGCCGCCGCCGCCCATGAACTCGGCACGCCTCTGTCGACCATTTTCCTGATCTCGCGCGAACTCGAACGGAGCATGCCGCAGGACAGCCCGCTGGCGAGCGACGTCAAAACCCTGCGCGAGCAGGCGCAACGCTGCCGCGACATCCTCGCCAAGATCGCGCAGCTGTCCTCGTCAGGCGCGCCTTTCGACCGGATGCCGTTGTCGACATTGATCGAGGAATCGGTCGCGCCGCACCGCGATTTCGGCATTGCGATCAAGATTCACATCGCCGCCTCCGACGCTCCTGAACCGGCCAGCATGCGCAACCCGGCGATCCTTTATGGCGTCGGCAACATCCTTGAAAATGCGGTGGACTTCGCCCGCACCACGGTGGAAGTGGACGCTCGCTGGAACGAGGACATCGTCGAAATCATTATTTCCGACGACGGCCCCGGCATCGCCCCCGATCTCCTAAAGCGGATCGGCGAACCTTATCTGACGCGCCGACGCGGCATGGATCAGACCCATCGCGAACGTCGCGGCCTCGGTCTTGGCATCTTCATCGCACGGACTTTCCTGGAACGCTCCGACGCCGAGGTAACATTTTCCAACCGGACTTTTCCGGAACACGGCGCGGTGGTGCGGATCGCGTGGCCGCGCGCCAGCTTCGAAACTTCGCAGGTCACGAGCAACGCCTAAAAGCTATCCCGTTGTTCGCGCACAGTGTTTGGCAGCCAGTGGCGCATCTGCGATAAATGAGACCATCCCATTAACTTCCAAGGGAACTCACAGCCGCACTCGCGACGATATGTGCCCTTGGAATTGCATGGCAGCACCCCATATTCTGAAGATCGACAATCAGGAAAACGCACGTGACCGCCATTGCCGAACTTGCCGCCGAGACTGATCGCTCGCTGATGATCGTGGAAGACGACAAACCGTTTCTCGAGCGGCTGTCGCGCGCGATGGAAACACGCGGGTTCACCGTCACTTCATGCGAGAGCGTCTCGGATGGGCTCGACCACATCGGCAAATCCGCACCGGCTTTCGCGGTGGTTGACTTGCGCCTCGGTGACGGCAACGGCCTCGACGTGGTCGCGGCGCTGAAGCGCCAGCGCCCGGACGCGCGCGCCATCGTTCTGACCGGCTACGGCAACATCGCCACCGCCGTGACCGCGGTGAAGATGGGCGCCGTCGACTATCTGTCGAAGCCGGCCGATGCCGACGACGTTGTCGCCGCCCTACTGGCGAGCGGCACCGAGAAATCAGAACTGCCGAGCAACCCGATGTCAGCGGACCGCGTCCGTTGGGAGCACATCCAGCGCATTTATGAGCTTTGCAACCGCAACGTCTCCGAGACGGCGCGACGACTCAACATGCATCGCCGCACTTTGCAGCGCATCCTCGCCAAGCGTGCCCCGCGCTGAGGCGCGGTCTCAGGCCAAACCGTCGAAAGCGTATCCCTGCGGATCGATCAGCCGGTTGATCCGCAGCGCCGCGGCCATTCCGAATCGCACCGTCATCAATTTGCGCGTCGGGGCCGGCAGCCGATGCTCCGGCGCCTCGCAGTGCAGATGCGCGCCGTAGGCATCGGCGACGATCAACCCGGTTTGGGCCGGGAAAATCTCGCACGGCAAATCCTGCGGGAAGGCGAAGAACAGCCGATCGCAATGCGCGCGGTAGTCCTGCCACTTTTGGTCGGCGCGCAAATCCTCCACCGACGACTTGATCTCGATAATCCAGAGATCGCCCCGCGCATTGAGCGCCACCAGATCGGCGCGCCGTCCTGACGGCAGCGGCAATTCGCTGATGCAGGAAAAGCCGAGTGATCCCAGCCAGCGCGCGGTGCCACGCGCCACCGCCAGCGCCGTCTGCGACTGGCGGCCGTCCGGCGGCGGCACGAGATTGACTGCAATCGATTCCATGATGTTCGAACCCTAACAGATTTCATCACCACACAGCAGCATGAGATCGACTTCGGCGCGGCCGGCTGGCCCGTCGCGGAACGCGGTTCCGTGCGCCGAAATCGCCTCTCTAGGCACGGGGGCTCGTGCAACTGCGCGCGTCGCAGTTGGTCCTGGAGGCAAAATGACGTTCACCACTACTCTTCGCTCAACTCTTGGCACCCTCGCGCTGGTCTGCGCTGTGCTGCCCTTCAGCGCTCCGTTGGCACAGGCAGCCGCCAAACCCACCATCGAAGTCGCCTTCGTACTCGACACCACAGGATCGATGGGCGGCCTGATCGAAGGCGCCAAACGCAAGATCTGGTCGGTCGCCACCGCGATCGCCGACGGCAATGCCGACGCCGATATCCGCATAGGCCTCGTCACCTATCGCGATATCGGCGACGACTATGTCACCACGACCTACGATCTCACCACCGATATTCAGGACCTCTATGCCAACTTGCTGGCGGTGAAGGCGCGCGGCGGCGGCGACTGGCCGGAAAGCGTCAACGAGGCGCTCGACGTCGCCATCAACAAGCTGCAATGGACGCCGGGCAATGAGGCACGGCGCATCGTCTTCCTGGTGGGAGACGCGCCGCCACACATGGACTACGCCCAGGACACCAAATACCCGATCACGCTTGCCGTCGCGAAACAGAAGGACATCGTCGTCAATGCGGTATTGGCCGGCAACGCCCACGACACCGAACGGGTATGGCGCGACATTGCGCAGAACGGCAACGGTCGCTTCATTCCGATTCCGCAAGACGGTGGCGAGGTCGTCGTCATCGAGACGCCGTTCGACGACGAGATCATCATCCTGCAAAACGAAATCAACGGCACCGTGATTCCCTATGGCCCGCGCGCGATGCAAAAGCGCACCGAGCAGAAAGCCCGGCAGCTCTCGGAGGTGGCCGCCGCAGCGCCCGCGGCCGCGACCGATATGGCGAGCTATCTCAACAAGCGCTCGGTTGCTTCGTCGGAAGCCATCACCGGCGGCGGCGATCTGGTCGGGGACGTCAGTTCCGGCCGCCGCAAACTCGACACCGTCAAAGACGAAGAGCTGCCTGAGACGTTGCGCAAGCTGCCGCCGGCGCAGCGTTCCGCCATGCTTGAGGAAAAGCTGAAGGTCCGCGCCGCGCTCAACGCCAAACTGGCCGGGCTGGTGGCCAAGCGCGATGCCTTTGTCGCCGAGCACCGGGCGAAGGCGCCGCCGAAGAAGCAGTCGTCATTCGACCGCGTGGTGGAAGAAACGCTGAAAAAGCAGATCGCACGATAGGACTACTCCTCGGGCTCGATTCAACCCGAAATCCGCTTCCGGCGAGATGGCATCCCGGTCCGTCTGGCTGCCATCTCTTATCGCCCGCTCAAGATATCTATCGATTTCATCATATCGTTTACCGGAGATTCATTCAGAATCACCAGCCGTGGCTCCGCCATCACGAAATTTAATTCGCATTAAGTGGGCATCGGCAAGGCTGCCTGTTTGAAAGGTGCGGCAACCCATATTCGATCCGCCCTGCAAGATTCTGGTTCTTTCAAGTTATTGCTCGATCTTGAGCGGGGCGATGATGTCTCAACTGATTCTTTTCGGTGCTTGATGAAAGCTGGTCCTGCGACGGCAAATTCAGGACTGTGGCGGCTTGTTTGGCCGTTCGCCGCTTTGGTTCTCGCGCAACTCTCGCTCGCTGTCATCAGCCTCTATACCCTCTCCACGGTCCGCGCCTACGTCGCCGGCGAAGCGCTTTGGTCCAAGGGCCAGAAGGAAGCCATCTACTACCTCAATCGCTACGCTGAAACCGGCGATGCGCTGGCATATCACCATTACCAGGACGCGATCGCTGTCCCGATCGGCGACCGCGACGGGCGCTTCGCGCTCGATAAGAGCCCTCCGGACCTGGCGGCGGCACGCGACGGTTTTCTCCGGGGCGGCAATCATCCCGATGATATTTCCGGCCTGATCTGGCTCTACCGGAATTTCCGCCATGTCAGCTATCTGGAACGCGCCATCGATCACTGGAAAGCGACCGATCCGGCGATACAGACCATTATCGACCTGGCCGCAGTGATCCATACCGACATCAGAAACGGAGCACTGACACCGAAGGCCGTCGAGATCTACAAGACTGAGATCGATGCCATCAACCGGCAGATCACGCCGCTCGCAGTCGCCTTTTCCGAAAGCCTCGGCGAGGGCTCGCGCGCTATCAAGGACATCCTCACCGTCGCCAATATCTTCGCGGCGGTACTGCTGATCGTCCTAATGCTGTGGCATACGCGAAAGTTGGTGATGCAGCGCCAGCAATTCGAGACCGCCCTGAAGGCGGAGAAGGAGCGCGCACAGACCACGCTCGCATCGATCGGCGACGCCGTGATATCCACCGATGCCGCAGGCAAACTCGACTATATGAATACAGCGGCCGAATTGCTGATCGGGCAGCAGGCCTCCGAGGCGGCTGGACTGCCGCTGACTACGCTGTTTCGCATCGTCGATCAGGCCAGCGGACAGAACAACGACACCCTCATCGATCAGGCATCGCCGGATTTCGGGCTCAAGCCGAGCACGCAAGTCCAACTGCTGGCTCGCCGCGATGGAATCAGCATCCCGGTATCGCTGGCCGCCTCGTCCCTGAAGATCGACGGCAAAGCGGCCGGCGCGGTGCTTGTGTTTCACGATATGACCGACGAACAGGCTCTGATCGGCCGCTTGTCGTGGCAGGCCACGCACGACGCCCTGACGGGTCTCGCCAACCGCCGCGCATTCGAACATCGACTCGAGGCATCGCTCGACCGGCTCGAACAATCGGGCACGCAACATATCCTGATGTTGCTGGATATCGATCAGTTCAAGATCGTCAACGATACCTGCGGTCATGCCGCCGGCGATGAACTTCTGCGTCAGGCCACCGCTATCCTGCAGGCGCCTTTGCGCCGCGACGACATTCTGGCACGGCTCGGCGGCGACGAATTCGCCGTACTGATCGAGGACTGCAATATCGATTCCGTCACGACGGTTGCCGAGCGCTTGCGGCAATCGGTGCAGGACGCCCAGTTCGAATGGAACGGTCGGGTCTTCAACATCACGGTGAGTATCGGCATGGTGCCGATCACCACGGCCGGAACCAGCCTGGAAGAAACCCTGCGCGCGGCCGACATCGCCTGTTACATGGCCAAGGAGAAAGGCCGTAACCGCATCCAGATCCACCATACCAGTGACACCGAATTGCAAGAACGCTTCGGGGAAATGAACTGGGTATTGCGCATCCACACCGCGCTCGAACAGAATCGTTTCCGCCTTTATGCGCAGCAGATTCTCGGCTTGTCAGATGAGGTCGAACCGGGTCTGCATGTCGAGATGCTGCTGCGTCTGCAAGACGAGGAGGGCCGCATCGTCACGCCGGACAAGTTCATTCCACCCGCGGAGCGCTATGGCCTGATGCCGCTGATCGATCGGTGGGTGATTCGTGCGACGTTCGAGGCCATCAATCAAAGGACCGCGGACCCGGAGGCAGAACCGATCGGGATTTGCTCGATCAATCTCTCAGGCGCCTCGTTCGGAGACGAAGACTTCGCGGACTACGTGCGGGAGCAATTCAGGATTCACGCGATACATCCCGCGACGATCTGCTTCGAGATCACGGAAACCAGCGCCATCGCCAATCTGGCCAGCGCCCGCAAATTTATCGGCATGTTAAAACAGATGGGCTGCCGCTTCGCGCTGGATGATTTCGGCAGCGGCATGTCGTCCTTCGCCTACCTCAAGCACCTGCCGGTGGATTACCTGAAGATCGATGGCGGCTTCGTCAAGGACATGCTGACCGATCGGATCGACCGGGCCATGGTCGAAATGATCGCCCGGATCGGCAAACTGATGGGCATCCTCACCATCGCCGAATTCGTCGAGAACGACGAAATTCTCGAGGCCCTGCGAGACATCGGCGTCGATTGTGCCCAAGGCTATGGTATCGGCAAACCGAAACCGTTCGACAGCCTGAAAACATCCCGGCGCCCGCCCTATGATGCGCGCCGCGAGGTGGCCTGAAGGCTTTCGCGCAAACCGGCCGCGATAGCGGATCGACACAAACCTCACACTTGTCCCGATTTTGCTGCGTTCCCTTAGCGCCCCCTTGGCGGCAGCGCAAAAATCGGCATTGTGCAGGGCATGACAAACGCTTCTCAAGATACCCCCGGCGACAAGCCGAAAGCTGGCGCCGCCATCATCCCGGTCACTCCGTTCCAGCAGAATTGCCTGCTGCTGTGGTGTGAGAACTCCCGGCGCGCGGTAGTGTTCGATCCCGGTGGAGACGTTCCCGCCATTGTCGAGGCGATCAAGAAAGTCGGGGTGACGGTCGAGCAAATCTGGCTGACCCACGGTCATATCGACCATGTCGGCGGCGCGGCCGAATTGCGCGACATGCTCAACGTCCCGATTGTCGGTCCGCATATCGACGACAAATTCCTGCTCGACCATGTCGTCGAGAGCGGCGCCGGCTTCGGCATGACCGGCGTGCGGAATTTCACCCCCGACCGCTGGCTGAACGAAGGCGACAAGGTCGCGCTCGGCGAGATGACATTCGAAATTCTGCATTGTCCCGGCCATTCGCCGGGCAGCGTCGTGTTCTTCAACCGGGAGATGCGCTTCGCCCATGTCGGCGACGTGCTGTTCAACGGCTCGGTGGGCCGCACCGACCTGCCCGGCGGCAGCCATGCAACGTTGATCCAGTCGATCACCTATAAACTGTTGCCGCTGGGTGACGACGTGCAGTTCATCTGCGGCCACGGCCCGGGCTCCACCTTCGGCCATGAACGCCAGACCAATCCGTTCCTCAACGGTGCGATGTAAGCTCGTCGCTAAAGAACGACGCTCAATCCTAGCGTAAGCGGGGCACGGCCCAATTCTCGATCTGCGATGCGCCGATGACTTGTTTGGGTTGATGCGGGTTGAGCGTTCCTGCCGTCGCCGACCACCCCCTGGCAACCACTTCGAGGGCAAAAGCCTTGGCATCCGCTTCGGTCTTGAAAGTTCGCGTCGAGCGAACCGCGCCGGTCGCCCGATCGTCAGACTTCAAGGCCTTGTCGGGGCCGAATGCCACGTACCAGATATCAGGACTCGTCATTCATTCGTAACGTTGATTGCGGCGGAAAGTTTCATCGCCGTAATCCTGCCGATGCGCTGTGGCGAAAACGTGCCAATTGTGTGAGGCGGCCGGGAAAGAAGCCATGCAGCTTTCCCGGCGATGATCAGCTACTCGACAACCTCCACGATGCGTCGCGTGCGTGGATCGACCAACACGGTGCGATCGTTCACCACGGTGTAGCGATAGCCGCGCGCACCATATTCCTGCGGGACCTCGTAGTAGGTCACGCCATGCTCCGGCAGCACTGCGCCGACCCGTACATCCTCGCGGTAGCGATAGGACGGCCGATGCTGTTCCACCACATAACGATGGAAACGCGGTCGCTGATCGACACCTAGAATGCCCGCAACTCCGCCAACGACACCGCCGATGGTGCCGCCGACCACGGCGCCCAGGGGCCCCGCCGCGCGCTCGCCTTCGCGCGCGCCCTGTTCAATGCCGCCCGGCACGCCCTGCGCTTGCGCCATCACGGGCATCGCAACAACGGCAAGAAGGGCGGCAGTTCCGATCAAACGACGATTCATGAATGTCTCCTCTGCATAACCGGAGCATTCAAGCGACGGCGAGATCATTCGTTCCGGCGGAACCTCAATCGGGACGGCCCCATGCGTGATGAAAATTTCGGGAACAAAACAGCGTCATGGCATCAGAGCTGAACCGGTTGCAGATCACGCCCTGATACTTCGGCGCATCAGTTCAGCTTGACCACCTCGACGCGGCGATTCTTGGTGCGGCCGTCTTCCGCATCGTTCGAAGCCGCTGGCGCAAGCATGCCGACACCGGCGGCACGCAACCGCTTCGGATCGGCCTGGAAGCTGATGGTCAATGCTTTCACCACTGCCTCGGCGCGGCGCCGTGACAGATCGAGGTTGTAATCGTAGCCGCCTTGATTGTCGGTGTGACCGACGATCAGCACTGCGAGTTTTGGATCGGCCTTCAACAGCCCGGAAATCTCCGTTAGCGTCGGATTGGATTCCGGCTTGAGGTCTGCTTTGTTGGTGTCGAAGAAGATTCCATAGAGCGCGACGCGGCCGGTAGTTGAGATGTTGCGCGCCATATCGTCGGCCTTCACCACGACCATCTTCTGTTCGCGCGGCTTCGGCTCGATGACATGCACCAGTGCCACGGTGCGCTCGTTGAATGCCTTGCAGTATAGCGTATCCTTGACCTGGAAGGTCTGCACAGTGACGTAGGCATCGCCGCCGGCTTGCGGAATCTTCGCCGAGAAGAAACGTTGGTCGTCGAGGCCGGAGGTCAACGCGCACTTGCCGTTGGAGAAATCCTTGTCCTTCAATTGCCCGGCATGAAAGAAATACATCATCAAGCTCATGTCGCCGCCGCCGCCATCGCTGGAACGGTCTGGTGCGCCGCCACACTCCTCACTCTTGCAGGTGAATAGAACTTCGCCCCCGGCGACCTTCACGACGTCCTGATAGTTGCGTAGCACTTCCAGCGGCGAGCGCTCGGCCGGCAACAGATAGGCGATGCGGGTACGCGCGCCCTCGACCTCAAGCTCCTGCTTCGGCCTGTAGACCTGATTGTTCATGCGATCGCGCTGATCGTCGCCACCCTTTTCGAGTTTCGACAGCGGCAGCTTAAAGTCGGTGAAGGCCAGACGTTCGTAGCTGACGATAAACGAACCGTCGTAACGCTTGAGCAGCGCATTATCCTTGGCGCCGGCGATATCCTTGGTGGGTATAGTGGCATCGGCATGAGCCGCGGCCGCGCCGAGCATCATCATTGCACCGGCAAGCATCGCAATCGATTTAAACATTCCGTGGAATCTCCCTGAGCCGAAAATTCCACGAAACCGATTTCACGATGACAGACAAGATGACGCGACCACGGCGATTGGCCGCACCAGGAAGCGCCGCCTTGCATTGAACCTTTTGAGCCGCTCGACGACTTATTTGATTGGCGTCAGCCCCATGGGCCGCGGCGCGCACCCCCACCGCCCCATGGACCACCCGGCGCGGCGGACGATGCCGACCGTGGCGGCGACGGCGGCGCGTAACCGCCGCCGAACTGCGATGACAGCCGCTGCAAAGCAGCGATGCGATTCGCCGTCGAAGGGTGGGTCGCGAACAGATTGTCCATGCCCTGCCCCGACAGCGGGTTGATGATGAACATGTGCGCGGTAGCGGGCGCACGCTCCGCCTCCTCGTTCGGTATCTGATGCGCGAAATTCTCGATCTTCGACAGCGCAGAGGCGAGCCACATCGGCTGACCGCAAATGCGCGCGCCCATTTCATCGGCAGCGTATTCGCGGGTGCGGCTGATCGCCATCTGCACCAGCATGGCGCCGAGCGGTGCAAGAATCATCATTGCCAGCGAGCCGATGATGCCGGTGCCATTGTTATTTCGATTGCCGCCGAAGAACATGCCGAACTGCGCCAGCATCGAGATCGCGCCGGCGATCGTCGCGGTGATGGTCATCAACAGCGTGTCGTGATGCTTGATGTGCGCCAGTTCATGCGCCACCACGCCGGCAAGTTCCTCGCGGCTCAGCGACTGCATCAGGCCGGTGGTGACCGCCACGGCGGCGTTCTGCGGGTTGCGGCCAGTGGCGAAAGCGTTCGGCTGCGGATTGTCCATGATGAAGACGCGCGGCATCGGCAACTCGGCGCGCGCTGCCAGCTCCCCCACCATGCGATGCAGATCCGGCGCCGTGCGCGCATCGACCTCATGGGCGCCGTACATCGACAGCACCGTGCGATCCGAATTCCAGTAGGCGAACAGATTGGTGCCGGCCGCGATCACCAGCGCGATCATCGCACCACCGGCGCCGCCGATCAGATAGCCCACGCCCATGAACAGGCCGGTCAGACCCGCCAGCAGGATCGCGGTGCGCAAATAGCTCATCAGTCCCTCCAGTCGCCGCGCGGTCGGCGCGTCTCCCGCTTCAGATGGGAATGGCAGGCCGCCCCGCGCAAGGGAACGCGCTGCGGCGGCGCGTCGCGGTTTCCTATGTGTTAAGCTACGGCGGTTCTATCTTATGGGCTTGCCTTGCAAATTGCATTGCGGGGCCTCAGCTTCTCCCGAATCGAGGAGGACACGCGATGTCGATGCAAGGCTTGGCCGCGCCCGCGATGGCAGCGCCGCTATACCCGCCGAAACGGCAGGCACTGGCCCATATCCCCGGCGACGAAGGCTGGCCGGTCATCGGCCGCACGTTTTCGGTGTTGGCGGACCCCAGGGGCGAGGTGGAACGGATGGCGGCCGCCTACGGCCCGGTCTATCGCAGCCGCGTGCTGGGCGAGACCAGCCTCAGCCTGCTCGGCCCCGAGGCCAACGAACTGGTGCTGTTCGACCAGACCAAACTGTTCTCCTCCACCCACGGCTGGGAGTCGATCCTCGGCCGGCTGTTTCCGCGCGGGTTGATGCTGCTGGACTTCGAGGAACACCGGTTGCATCGCCGTGCGCTGTCAGTGGCGTTCAAGTCAGGACCGATGAAGTCCTACCTCGCGCAACTCGATGACGGCATCGCCGCGCGCGTCGCCCGCTGGCGTCAGCAGCCGCCGGGCGCCATGCTGTTCTATCCGGCGATGAAGCAGCTGACGCTCGATCTTGCCGCCACCTCCTTCCTCGGCACCGATATCGGCCCCGAGGTCGATGAAGTGACCACCGCCTTCATCGACATGATCGCCGCCTCGGTGTCTCCGGTGCGCAAGCCATGGCCCGGCACGCAGATGGCACGCGGCGTCAAGGGGCGCGCCCGTATCGTCGAATACTTCTCGCGCCAGGTCCCGATCCGTCGCGAGAAGGGCGGCGACGATCTGTTCTCGCAACTGTGCCGCGCCACCCACGACGACGGCGCGCTGCTCTCGACCCAGGACATCGTCGACCATATGAGCTTCCTCATCATGGCCGCGCACGACACGCTGACCTCGTCGCTGACATCGTTCGTCGGCGCCATAGCCGCCAATCCGGAGTGGCAAGAAAAACTGCGTGACGAGGTAAATGCACTCGGGCTCAAGCGCGACGAGCCGATCAGCTTCGACAAGCTGGAGGCCATGCCGCTTGCCGAAATGGCCTTCAAGGAGGCGATGCGGATGAAGCCGCCGGTGCCGTCGATTCCGCGCCGCGCCACCCGCGACTTCAGCTTCAAGGGCTTTGCAATTCCGGCCGGTACGCTGGTTGGCGTCAATCCGCTCTACACCCATCACATGCCGTCGATCTGGCCCGAGCCGGATGTCTTCAATCCACTGCGCTTCACCGACGAGGCGCAACGCGGCCGCCACCGCTTCGCCTGGATTCCGTTTTCCGGCGGCGCGCATATGTGCCTCGGCCTTCACTTCGCCTACATGCAGGCAAAATGTTTCGTGCGGCACTTCGTGCAGAACCTCGAGGTGTCGCTCGAACCCGGTTACACAGCCTCGTGGCAGATGTGGCCGATTCCGAAACCGAAGGACGGCCTGCGCGTGCTGCTCACGCCAAGATGACGGCAGGCCGCATTGATGCCGTGAGTTAAGAGCCGTTGGCCATCGCATCTGACATCGCCTCGACGCCGCGCCAGTTTCCCGTTGGGGTGACCGTCGTGCGGCAATCGTCCCGCGGGTCTGCTTCCGCGCCCGAGAAAAGCTCTTTCGCCGACATCACGACATGGCTGCTCAAGGGGGCGGCGCGCGAAACCGAAATGCTGCTGCTGTTCGAATCTTTTCTCTGGCGCCTGATCGCCGCGGGAATTCCACTCGATCGCGCCAGCCTGCACATCGGCACGCTGCACCCGCAACTGCTCGGCTTTGCCTGGAACTGGCGGCGCGAGGACGCCACTTGCTACGAGGTGAAAGTCCAGCTTTCGACCTCCGAAACCGACAGCTTCAAACTCAACCCATTGGCGCGCATCTTCACGACCGGCGAACCGCTACGTCGCAATCCGCAGACTCCCGAAGCCAAAGCCGAATTTCCGATGATGGCCGAACTGGCCGATTCCGGCATCACCGACTATGTCGCGCTGCCATTCAGCAGTGGCACCGGCTATCGCCACGCCATGACGCTGGCGACGAAACATCCCGAAGGCTTTCCACACGCAGCAGGGCCGGAGGTCAGGAACGTGCTCGACCTGTTCGCGCTGCACGTCGAGCGGCATATCGCCCAGCGCATCGCCGAGAACGCCGTCAACGCCTATCTCGGCGACGTCGCGGGCCGCAAGGTGCTGAGCGGTTCGATCCAGCGCGGCAACGGCGAGGCGATCCGCGCCGTGATCTGGGTATCGGACCTGCGCGGCTTCACCACGCTGTCGGACCATCTATCCGGCGCCGACATGATCGTGCTGCTCAATGCCTATTTCGAGACGCTGGCCGGCGCGGTGCTCGCGCATGGTGGCGAGGTGTTGAAATTCATGGGCGACGGGCTGCTCGCGGTGTTTCCCATCGGCGCAGAAACCGGAGTTCAAGCCGCGGCGCAGGCAGCGCTGGCGGCCGCACAACTGGCGATGCGCGATCTCGACGCGCTCAATGGTGGCGCGCTGTCGCAACTCGCCGGTATCGACGGCTGGCATCCGTTGCGCACCGGCATCGCGCTGCATGAGGGCGAGGTATTCTTCGGCAATATCGGCGCGCCGGAACGGCTCGATTTCACCGTGATCGGCCCGGCGGTCAACGAAGCCAGCCGCGTCGAGGCGCTGCAAAAGAAACTCGGCCGCAGCATCCTGATCACCGAGGCGTTGGCGCGGCATCTCGATCACCCGCTGGATCACCTCGGCGAACATGACTTACGCGGGGTGTCGCTGCCGGTCGCGGTTTACAGTCCGCGCGACACGGTATGAGAGAGATGAACCAGGCTTCGGCCTGACTAGGGTTAGACCACTCTCATATGTTCGTCATGGCCATGCTTGTCCCGGCTATCCACGCCTTCGTTACGGAAGCTCGGAAAGAACGTGGATGCCCGGCACGAGGCCGGGCATGACGGAACGTTCTGACCTACTCCAGAAACGTCGTCAGTTCCGCGCCCTCGTCGGCAACGAACACCGCGATCAATTCCGCCGGCTCGGTGACGCTGGCGTTGGCCGACACCAGATGCGTCGTGCCCGGCGGCTCGAAGAACGACTGCCCGACCTTGAACACCTCGACCGACCCGCCGCCAAGTTGCGAGCGAATGGCGCCTTGCGTCACATAGGCGGTCACCGTGCCGGCGTGCCGATGCGCCGGCGTGAATCCGCCCGGCCCGTAGAACACCCGAACGATGGTGACACGCTTGCCCGGCACGTTCGGCAGGGCGTGGGATGCGATCACCTCGACCTTGTCGAGTGGGCTCGATGCACCAGCGTCGCTGACCGCGCACAGCGGCGCGAGCACGTTGGAGACGGCGTCCATCGTGGTCGGCAGCGCCTTGGCGATAACCGCCGCGCACGCAAGCCCGGCCACGGCGGCAAGGCCCAACTGCCACACACCACGTCCATTCGGCATCATTCCAGTCATGGTCGACATGCACGATCCTCCGGCACAGCGGGAACGGATAACGGCAGGCTACGCTCGTCCCATTACAGCTTCAATGCGATTTAGCTGAATGACGATGGGAGGGGGCAAAGTGACCGTCATTGCGAGGAGTAAAGCGACGAAGCAATCCAGGCTTCACACAAAGAAAGACCGGATTGCTTCGCTGTACTCGCAATGACGATGGCCTTATGCACCCTCTCCCAGCAACTTGCGTAGGCCGACATAGCCCTGTTGCTGCTGCGTCCAGTTGCGACCGCCGATGACGCCGCCGTCGATCACCAGATCCGAGCCGTTGATAAAAGAGGACTCGTCGCTGGCGAGAAATGCCGCCGCGTGCGCGATGTCATCGGGAATGCCCGCGCGCGGAATCGGCTGAGCCGATTTGAACAAGCCTTCCAGCACATCGGCCTTGTTGTCGGCAGCGCCGGCCTCAAGACCCATCGCCTTGGCGAGAATGCCGGTGGCGATCGCGCCCGGCGAGATGCTGTTGACGCGAATACCCGCCTCGCCCAATTCCATCGCCACGCATTTGGTGAAATGAATCACCGCCGCCTTGGCCGCGCCATAGACCAGCGACGACGAATAGCCGGCAAGATGCCCGGCGATGCTGCCATTATTGATGATGGAGCCCGAGCCTTGCCGGCGCATATGCGGCGCGGCGTGCTTCATGCCGAGCATGACACTACGTACCAATGTCGCCATCGCGGCATCGAACTGCGCAACGTCGAGTCCTTCGATGCCGCCGGTCTGTGCCGGCCCGCCGGCATTGTTGAACAGACAATCGATGCGGCCGAATTTTTCCACCGCGTGCGAGATCAGCGCCTTCATTTGCGCTTCGTCGGTCACATCGGTCTGCTTGAACAGGCAATTCGCCCCCAACTTCTTCGCCAGCGCCTCGCCTTCCGCCGCGCGCCGCCCGGCCGCGACCACCTTCGCGCCTTCCGCCGCGAAGATTTCGGCGGTGCGCCAGCCGATACCACTGGTGGCGCCCGTGATCACCGCCACCTTGCCGTCAAGCCGTCCCATATCGTCTCTCCCTGATTGACCTTTGTGGTGCTGGCGTCGATCATAACGAACGCCGACACGGCATCAACCAAGCGAAAACGCTGCACAGACCTGTCGGCACGGGGAGCAAACGCATGACATCACGGAATAAGACGGCTTTCGGCGGCACCATCGGCAAGACCATCGCGGATTCCAAGCCATGGTGGCCGACGCCGGAGCCGCCGCCGCAAGGCGCGCCCAACATTCTGGTGGTGCTGTTCGACGATGTCGGCTTCTCGGATTTCGGCTGCTACGGCTCGCCGATCAAGACACCGACGATCGATGCACTGGCCGCGCAGGGCGTGCGCTACACGGGCTTCCATACCACAGCGATGTGCTCGACCACGCGCGCGGCGCTGCTCACCGGCCGCAATCACCATTCGGTCGGCGTCGGCTGCCTCGCCAATTTCGACAGCGGCTATCCGGGCTATCGCGGCAAGATCGCGCGCGAAGCCGGCACGCTGGCCGAGATGCTGAAGGCGCACGCCTACCGCAACTACATGGTCGGCAAATGGCACGTCACGCCGCTGACGGAGAGCGGCGCCACCGGTCCGTTCGACGGCTGGCCGCTGGGGCGCGGTTTCGACCGCTTCTACGGCTTCCTCGATGCCGAAACCGATCAATACGCACCGGAGCTGGTCGCCGACAACACCCACATCGATCCGCCCGGCACTTACGCCGACGGCTATCACCTGACGTCCGATCTGGTCGATCAATCGATCCGCTTCATCGCCGATCACATGGCGGACCGGCCCGACCTTCCGTGGCTGACATGGCTCGCCTTCGGCGCCTGCCACGCGCCGCATCAGGCGCCGGCCGATATCATCAAAAGCTACGATGCTACATTCGCCCACGGTTGGGACGTCGAGCGCGAACAACGCATGGCGCGGCAGAAGGCGATGGGCATCGTGCCGCCCGAGACAAAAATGCCGCCGCGCAACGACGGTGTCAAAGCCTGGGATGCGCATACGCAAGACGAGCAGCGCGTATTCACCCGATTGCAATCGGCCTTCGCCGGCATGCTCGATCATGCCGACCGACATCTGGCGCGGCTGATCGCGTTTCTCGACAAAACCGGCATGCGCGACAATACGCTGATCATCGTGATGTCCGACAACGGCGCCAGCCAGGAAGGCGGCCCGCTCGGCTTCATCAACGCCATGGGGCCATATAACTTCCGCCCCGAACCGATGCCAGAGAAGCTGCAACGCATCGACGACATCGGCGGCCCCGATACCCACACCAACTTTCCGCATGGCTGGGCGATGGCGTCGAACACGCCGCTGCGCCGCTACAAGCAGAATACCCACGGCGGCGGCATCCGCGATCCGTTCGTCCTGAACTGGCCGACGAAAATTCCGGCGACCGGAGAGTTGCGGCATCAATTCGTTCACGCCAGCGACCTGACGCCGACGCTGCTGGACTTGATCGGGCTTGCCGTGCCGGATGCGATCGACGGCGTTGCGCAGATGCCGCTGGAGGGTGAGAGCTTTGCCCGCAGCATCGCGGACGCATCAGTACCATCGCGCGCCAAGCCGCAATATTTCGAGATGTTCGGTCATCGCGGGTTGTGGCACGACGGCTGGAAGGCGGTCGCCTATCATCCGCCCGGCACGCCGTTCGACAATGACGTGTGGGAGCTGTTCCATCTCGACCGCGATTTCTCCGAGGTCGACGATCTTGCCGAACGGGAGCCTGAGCGCCTTGCCGAACTGATCAAGCTGTGGTGGCGCGAGGCGGAAGCCCACAACGTACTGCCGCTCGACGATCGCTTCGGCCCGCGCTTCGCCGAGAACGCTGCGCGCTTTCACGGACCGCGCAAGAATTTCGTGTTTCACGCCGGCATGGGCCACGTCCCCACCGACGTCGCGCCCGATGTGCGCAGCCGCAGCTACACCATCGAGGCGCATGTCGAGATCGACGATCCCGACGCCGAGGGCGTGCTGATCGCCCATGGCGACGCCACCTCCGGCTACAGCCTTTATATAAAGGCGCGGCGGCTGGTGCATGACCTCAATATCGGAGGTCACCATCACATCGTTACCTCGGAGCGCGAGATCACGCCGGGCGCACATCGGCTGGGCGTCTATGTCGAACGCCTGCGCCGCACCGTGCCACCCGCACTCGGCTCACGAACGGGCGTGTCCGAATATCGCCTGACGATCGACGGCGAGCCGGCCGGCGCAATGCAGACCCAACTCGGCTTCCACAATCTGATCTCATGGTCCGGCCTCGACATCGGCCGCGACCGGGGCAGCCCGGTGTCGCATTACGAGGCGCCGTTCGCCTTTTCCGGAAAGCTGTTGCGAGTTGAAGTGACGATGTACGACGACCAGGACCTCAATGGCGACGGTGTCGGGGATGCCGAGATGGCGCGGCAATAGGTATTTTCATGCGGCCGCGGGGCGCGACCGTTTGACATTCAAGGCAAAATTTTTCCAACGACGCACCGAACATACGCTCGATTAACTATTTCACTGGATGGTTGCCCAAGGACGTCTTGACTCAGCAGGACGTCCTGCCTTGTGCAGTGGAGTCACCATGCGTCAGTTTCCGGTTCTCGTCGTCGCGGCCGCTGTTGCGACCGTGGCAACCGTCAGTGTTATCGCGGTCACGGCTAAGCATTACCTCGGCTCAACCGCCGTCGAGACGGCCTCGAGCGCGAAGCCGGAACTCACCACCGGCTCCATCGACAAGCGTTGGCCCAAACCGGGCGTCGAGCGCCAGGTCGCGGCCGCCGAGCCCGCGCCGCAGGTCGCTGCTCCAGAAGCCGCGCCAACCCCGCCACCCGCACCCGAAAAGCACGCTGCTGCCAAGCTGGCCTGCAACACTCCGGGCGCCATGGGCGTTTCGCGCACGGTGCAGATCGACACCACCGGCGGCCCCGGCTTCGGCATGTCGCAGTATCGCGACTACGATTTCCTGCAACCCGGTGAAGTGGTGCTGACCTTCGACGACGGTCCCTGGCCGGTGACAACGCCGATGGTGCTTGCGGCGCTGAAGGCCGAGTGCCTGCAAGCGACCTTTTTCAACATCGGCGAACATGCGATGTGGCACCCAAGCGTGCTCAAGCAGGTGATCGCCGCAGGCCATACCGTCGGTACCCACACCTGGTCGCACAAGAACCTCGCGCATAAGTCATTCCAGGACGCCAAGGACGAGATCGAGAAGGGCATCAGCGCGGTGTCAATGATGGCCGGAACACCGGTCGCACCGTTCTTCCGCTACCCGCAACTACGGCAGACCCCTGAGCTCAAGGCCTATCTCGCCCAGCGCAACATCGCGGCCTTCTCGATCGACATCGACTCACAGGACTTCAAGGTTAAAAATCCCGACCAGCTCGTCACCTCGATCATGACGCAGCTCAAGAAGAAGCAGAAGGGCATCATCCTGATGCACGACCTGCACAAATGGTCCGCGGCCGCGGTGCCGCAACTGCTCGCACAGCTCAAGACAAACGGCTACAAGGTGGCTCACCTGCGGCCCAAGGGAACGTTGACCACACTGCCCGAATACGACGAGATGATCGCCAAGCTGGCGCAGCCGGTGCGCTCCAGCAACGCCCGCGATATTTCAGCGGTGGTGCAGACCGTCGACTGACGGCCGGGTATCCTGCCCCCCAGGACGGCGCTTTGACAGCGCAAACCAAGGCATTCCAGCTCGAAACGGCGGCTGAAGGCATCCTTCGGCCGCCGAAACCTTGCAGCCCCCGTTGCCCGACCCCGCCCGATCGGCTAAACAACGCCTCACGCACCCGTAGCTCAGCTGGATAGAGCGTTGCCCTCCGAAGGCAAAGGTCACACGTTCGAATCGTGTCGGGTGCGCCAATGAAATCAACTAGTTACCGAATTTCATCAAAATACCAACTGTAGCCAGGTAAGCGCTGGGTAAGCAATAAACGGCGCTGAAAGGTCATCCCGGCTTAAAATAAATTTTCGATTCTGCTTCAACGGGTTGTTCGGGATTTTGCCCTCAAGCAAGTTCATTTGATGTCCCGCGTTGTTGCGTTATTAACAACAGTAAGCCATATCTTTCATCAATAAGACCCGCCACGCCTCGGACGGAGCTTCGGCTTCGAACTGCGCACCCCGGCGGGTTTCTTCTTTTCAAGGGTTCCATACCGCTTTATCGATGGCGGGATGAAGTTCGCGAAGCCGCCCTTGTCCATCACTGACCAGATTGCCCTTCTTGAGCGCCGGGGAATGGCTGTTCCCGACCACGCTAAAGCGGCCCATTATCTTCTTCACGTCAGTTACTATCGGCTTCGCGCCTATTGGCTGCCATTCGAGCAGCCTGCACCGACGAATGGCGACCACCTATTCAAAGCCGGGACGTCGCTGAACGATGCGATTGAGCTCTACGTATTCGACAGGCAATTGCGCTTGCTGGTGATGGATGCAATCGAGCGAATTGAAGTCTCACTGCGCGGCGGCTGGGCTTACCATTTGGCGATGAAGTACCAGCCGCACGGTTACCTTGACCCGGCCCTCTATGATCGACCTGACCATTATGCCAAAGCGTACACGAGTTTACTCGAAGAAATCGAGCGATCCACCGACACTTTCATGGTTCACTACAAACGGAAATATGACGATCCGGTTCAGCCGCCTGTCTGGATGACGGCCGAAGTTATGTCGCTCGGTCAACTCTCAAAATGGCTTAGTAATCTAAAATTCCGAGCCGACCGCCAGGCAATCGCAAAACCTTATGGACTGGACGAAAAAGTTCTGGTGTCGATCGCCCATCATCTAACCTACATACGAAATATCTGTGCGCATCACGGCCGATTATGGAACAAGCAGTTCACTGTAACCATGACAGTGCCAAACGCGCCTGCTTCTTTGAAGCTAGCTATGAACGCCGCTGCGACGCGGAAAGTGTACAATACGCTTGCCGTGCTTGGCTATCTCGTCGGCATCGTGGCTCCCGGGTCAGAGTGGCGGCGACGCCTCATAGAGTTGGTCGCTTCATGCCCACTGGCCGACCCGAAGGCTATGGGCTTTCCCGAGAACTGGCAAACAATGCCTTCATGGAAATTGGCAACGGCCAAGCCTTAATGGTTAGGCCCTCTTCCGTCTCGGCTTGCTTTTAGCCGGCTGACGCACCGGAGTTAAAAGCGGCTCCTCCATCGGCAAAACCTCTTGTACCTGCTTCTTGCCGCCACTGATTGAGTACTTGAACTGCGGAGACCGCCGCCGCTCCTCGGGCGTTATCTCAATTGGTCGGCTCTTGCCGCGTCGAGCCGCAGCGGCTGCTGAGATGATGTCATAGATGGGTGGCAGTTTTGGCTTATGACCCTTCAATAATTCTTCAACGGTGCAAATTTGGACTCGCGGGTGAAGTTTGCCGCCAGCCTCAACGGATTCTGCTTCCCGCGCAGCCTTTTCCATCGCAGATGTTGGCTTGTTAAGTGTGACGAATATTCCCAGCTTGGCTCGATGATTGTTCATCGTTCCCACGAGATCACGAATATGCTCCGCGTGAATATTCGCTCCGCCCTTCACGGATACGATTGCTTGTCCTGTGTTCCGCGCATCATCCTGAAAATAGACAAACCCATCGACACCTTTATCTGCACCTTTCTTCCCACCCTCACGTGGCTGTCCGTCAACTAGAGTAAGGGCCCAAAGTTGGAATTGGTGCGGATCGTCCGCGAACAAGCGGCGAGCCCCATCCATATCAAGAGGGGTGCCATCCACCCTATAATCTACGTTTCGTCGAAGGCCGAGCCGCTTCAAGCGGCGTTCCACGACATCTAGGGCGAGAACGGTAATGTCTATTCCAAGCCATTTGCGGCCAAGAGCGTGGGCGGCTTCGATTGTCGTGCCGCAACCGCAAAATGGATCCAGTACTATGTCGCCTTCGTTACTTGAAGCCTGAATAATTCGCTTGAGGAGACCGATGGGCTTCTGAGTTTGATATCCCAAACGCTCACTATCCTTGGTGCCCATCCATCGCACGTCGTCATCTATCCCTTCTTCAAGGCCAAAGACCGTCCCTTCGGTGTAAGGTTGATAGGCCCAAATATCTGACAATGGTTGACCGTCCGCCGGGCCAATTATTCGCTGATAGCGCGGCCATTCGTCACCCGGATTAATTTGTATATGGCCGTGTTGATACAAATACTCCAGTTTATCGAGCGTTTTGAGGTGAGAAATATCCTCTTCCAGATCTTCCAATATGGCTTTCGGAATCGCCCAATGTCTGCCTTTTGCATCGGGGCTAAATCCTCTCCATGGAGATCCAGACTCTCCTCCACGTTTTCCCGAGCCACTTAAAACATTGCCGGAGTAATTTGTTCTATAAATCCCACCATCGTTGACAAAGGCCTTTTCAACGTGGCCTCGCATATACGGTCGTTTCAGCGCATTCCACGTGTACTGCTTTGTTTTCGTGTAAAAGAGGATCGTGTCATGTATCGGACCATAACGTTTGGCGGAGTTATGTGAGCCTGTCCGGCGCCAAACAATTTCATTCCGAAATGCTTCAGCACCAAAAATCGAATCTAGGATGATCTTCAAATAATGACTGGCGCTAGAATCGCAGTGCAAATAGAGGCTACCTGTAGATTTAAGAGTCTTATGAAGTTCGATTAAGCGAACCGCCATCATGGTCAGGTAGGCCATGAGGTCGCTTTTCTGCATGTAGTTGTTGAGAGATGTCAGGATTCCCGCTGCGGGCGAGCCGCTGGCGATGACTGCTGCCAACGCGGCGTCGGTAGGTGGTCCCCACCGCCAGGAATCAACGAATGCTTGGTATTGCGATTCTGCCGCCTCACCGTCAGGTGAGCGATACAGCAAGTTGTAAGTCGCCTTGGAATTGAATGGCGGATCTAGATAGACCAGATCAACGCTTTCGCGATCGATCTTGGCTAACCAATCTAAGTTGTCACCGAAATAGAGATGATTGAAAATCTCACTCGACTTAGCCATCTTGAAGCCCCCGCAACCTCACGGGAGTCCAGTATCCTCCTCACAACTTGAACAAGTGTTGTTGTTGTCACTGCCATTCAATCATGATTAATAGACCGTAAATCCTAACCTGCGTGATGGGTAACTAAGTCAACGAATAAGCGATCAGCGCTCTCGTTTGCTGGAACGCTTCTTCAACCTCACCCCCGCCCCGCCGCCGTTCTCCGCGATGAATTCGACGCCAGCCTTTTCGAGGGCGGCAACCAATGCGGCCCCCGTTTCCGGCCGTCCGCCTATCTCACCATCGGCGGCTTCAAGCCTCTTTATTGTCGGGACCGAGACGCCTGACTTTTCTGCCAAATCATCCTGAGACCAGCCCGCTAACGCTCTGGCTGCCTTTATCTGACGGATTGATACTTTTAGTATTGACATAGTTAAGATCCCCATGCGATACTTTTAGTATCAGATAGATCAAGAGAGAACAACCCCATGACCACGAAAAGCACCATTACGGTGAACGGCGGAGCTATGCCAAAATTCAACCGCCGCGCCATCACCGCTCGCGCCTGGGAAATCTTCCGGGACGTCTACCACTACCCCCGCATCAAGTTTTCCAGCATCGGCTGGAAGTGCTTCGGCTGGGCTCTGAAGCAGGCGTGGTTTGAAGCGCGTCAGGCCGCCCGTCTCGCCGCGATGCCGGCGACCGACAAGACGGCGCGCATTGCCGTCCTGAACCGCACGATCGAACTCGCTCAGTACGCCGATAGCTGGCCGCAGGCTCAGCGTGAGATCAGCGCCGCGCGCGCTGAAATCGCCCGGTTGTCGGCTTGAGGGAGGGGAGCATGAAGAAAAACAAATCCGCCGCTCCGATCAATGATCCTGCCAGCCCTGCCGAGTGGAGCACCTGCTCCATCGATATGGCCGCGCTCCGAAAACTCAGCATGAGGGAATTGTGGGCGCTTTATGACGCTATCCGAACAATGGATGACGTCCTCTCCGGCCTCAGATGCCAACCGCGTTTCAACGAAAAAATGCACAACGGCATTAACGAGCCAAATAAGGCCGGCGACCTCCTTGAGCATCTAAACGAATGGCTTCGAAGCTATGAGGAGGCCATCGCCAACATGGCAAAAACGGCGAAGCCCAAAACAGGCGATGAAGTCGAATGGCGCGGGCATCTACTCGTCGGATATCTCGCCGACCTGACCGATAGCATTGCTGATGTCGCCGCCCTTGCAACCACCATGGCGCGCGACGAGGACCGCGCGCGGTCCCGCGACAACCAAGCGAGGGCCGCAGCATGATCGCCGCCGCTCATGATCCGCTGGACCAGAAAATCATCGAGGCATTCCGAGCCGCCGACAAAACAAAGCAGGCAATCGTCCTCAGTTTTCTAATGCTCTTTGATGCATGGGATCATCCCCGCGTCGGGTCCGGCCTCATCATCAAGCAGTGCCTTGCCAATCTCAATCTTCCATCCACCACAACCTATGCGGAAGCGGAATCGCTGCTGCACATGCTGGCAAAAAAAGCATCGGGGGAACCAAAATGACTGCAAAAGAGATCGGCATCGAAGACCTTCAAGCCGACACATGGCCCCTCGTCCAGTTGCTCGATGCCCTCGCATTTCTATTGCAAGGCATCCCGCGCAACGAGGACGACAAGGAGCAGAATCAGGCCGACGCGCTCGCATGGTGCGCCCTGCGTATGGCTCAGAAGATCGATCGGGACATTGATGGGCTTGTCCTCGCCAATCTCCGCCGACGCCAAGCAGAGGCAGTCAAGGATCGGGAGGGCCAAGCATGAGTTTTCCCGCTCACACATCGCCCGAAAACGATCCGCGCAATATCTTCTTCGACCTTGAGGACGATATCCTCGCGGTTGTCGAATATCTCGCCATGATCACCAGCATCACACGGGTTCGGCACCTCGAACTCACCACGGACGAGGCGGGCGGACTTCACCGTCTGCTGATGGAGGCGGAGGACCACGCCATCGCGATCCGGGATGGATTCCGCAAGGCATCCCACGACCCGGAACGGGGGCGAGCATGAACTGTATGCAGTCCCTCAAATCCCAACTGGCGGGCGAGCAGCGGGAGCGGGCCGCCATCGTCAGGGCCGAGCGCGCCGAGCACTCGGAACGCAACCTGACGCGGGCACTGGACCGCGCTCACCGGGAGGTGGACCGCCTCCGGGCTCAGGTCGCCTCAAGCGGGGAGTGCGCCGCATGAGGATCACCCTGCACATGCTCCGGGAGTTGGTCGCCGACCGCATAGAGCGTCTGATTGCGTTCATGGACGCCACCGAACCCGATCCGGACCTTGAGCCGGAATGGCGCGAGGACGATCCAGCGGAATCCGGCATCGCCGATATGGACGGAATGCTCGAACAGTTATCCGGTCGTTACAACTACGGCGGCGCCGGCCCCAACGGGTTCGCCAGTCACCCTGAGTAGCTCTTTATTCAAAAGCCACGATCCACTCCGCCGACCGAGTGCTGTGGACAGATATCGAGGATTGGGAGAGTTCCTTTCCGTCAGCCCTATCGCCACTCCGTGCCGCAGCATTTCATGCATTCACCTCACCGGAGAAACAGCATGACCAAGAATCGTCTTTCAGATCTCAATGACCATTTGTTTGCCCAGCTTGAAAGGCTCGCAGACGAAGATAATTCGATGGAACAGATCGAAAAGGAACGCACCCGTGCGGAAGTGATGGTCGGAGTGGCTGACAAGATTATTCAAACAGCTGCTGCCCAACTGCAGGTAGCGAAGTTTGTTTCGGACTTCGACGGAGCTGATCCGCGGCCTTATTTGAAAATGATGGAACACCCGAGCAGTGCGACTGGTGAACGGCCGATGAAACTAGTCGGAACGAAATGACCGAAGGCATCAAAATCTCTTGGAGTAACGCCGAACTCGCGTTCATAAAGCGACACACGCATTTGCCGCGTCGGGAGATACATAGACGATTCACAACGAAGTTTGATCGGCCCGATATCGGCATTCCTCAGATCAAGTCGCTTTGCGAAAATCGCGGCTGGCGAAACGGTCGGGGCTTCACGCCATACAGCCAAGCCGAGCTCGACTTCATAAAGGCTCACGCCGAGTTACCGTGTCGCGAACTTCGTCGGAGGTTTGTTGAGAAATTTCACCGCGACGTTTCGGTGCAGAATGTATCTTCTGCACGTCTAAGAAATGGTTGGCTAACCGGACGAGTTGGATGGCGGATCGGGAATCCACCACCGCCAACCATCGGCACTGAGAAGTTGAGCGCGCATGGCTATGTCCTGATCTACATTGGGAAGCAGGGAGAAACAGCAGGCAGGAGACGCGACCATTACGTTCCAAAACATAAATGGCTTTGGGAGAAAGAGCATGGCCCAGTCGCAAATGGGCACAAATTGAAATGCGTCGATGGCAATCTAACCAACACGGATCCATCGAATTGGAATTCGGTTCCGAATGCTCTCCTAGCGGGGCTGGCGCGACGAAAAGTCAAAAGCTTGCCGACCGAATTCCTCCCAACGATGATAGCGGTGGCAAAACTCGAACACGAACTACTGAGCAGCAGGACAGTGAGGATTACGAAAGTGCAGCGCGCAGAACTCCTCCATTTGCGCGACACCATCATCCCTTCATCATTCAAAAGCCACGGCTGGCCAGGATTCCCTGAGCAGACCTGCGATAGGCGTGCCTTGCCAGCGCTGCATAAAAAAGGATGGGTCGAATGCGGCGTTCACGAGTGGTCATCGCCATCAAATAAATTCGGAAAGAGCGTCGGCGTGTGGTGGCGCATAACGGATACTGGCCGTACCGCACTTAAAGAAACAGAATCACCCTTGTGGACACCAAGCCGACGGTGAATGTCCAGATGCTCAAGACCCCGCCGACAGGAGAACCGCTCGAAGTATCGGGGCATCAAGGTTACTTGGATTGCTCAGAACGCAGCGTCCCCGTTAACCCGCCAGACGCCGACCCAAGATAGGTTCGGCAGATGGCCGACGACTTTCTGATCTTCAAAGAGCGCCGTTTTCTCGGCGTCACCGAACTGCGATGGATATGGCTGGGGCGGACGCTCGCTCTTGTGGTCGTCGCTTTCGTCATCGGGTTCGCCGTGTATCTCGGGGCGGATCGCGTGAAGGACATGGCATCCAGCGCATTCGGCTGGGTGCAGTTCCAGATCGTTGGCACTCAGGTCACGCCCACCGGCACACTACGACGGATGGGATTCTGTTATGGCAGCGTCCGCATCAACTGCGTGGTTGACGGCGACACCATTTGGGTCGGTGGCGAGAAGATCAGACTGCAATCGATCGACGCGCCGGAGATCGACGGCAAGTGCGCCTATGAGAAGGACCTCGCACAGCGCGCCAAGCATCGGCTGAACGAAATGCTTTCGGCCGAGCCGTTCTCCATTGCCCGATCCGGCAAGGATCGATACGGGCGAACATTGGCGGCGATCTACAACAGCCATGGAGAGGTTGGCGCAGCCCTGGTGCAGGAAGGCTTGGCGCGACCGTGGACAGGGCGACGTCGGCCTTGGTGCTAGATGCGGCCGGACCGCGGTGAAAAGCATTCTGATGTCCGATAAGCTGAGGTTATCGGACATCAGAACGGGGAACTATTGGGCAAAAGCCGAGGCGCAGACCGGCCATCACGGTGTGGTGTAAAGTAGCAGACGCCGAATTGATTAGGCGTCCCGCCGCTTTGAGCGCATTGTTTGAATATCATCGCGATGCAGTCGGCCGTTATCGGTGAATGAGAGCCCTTAGTGCTCCCGCCAACCCAGACAGGGAGTGTCCCGATGCCCCATACTAGTAATAAAGCCACCGTTTCATCACTCAAAGAGCGGCTGACTCAATCCGCCATCAATCTTCGCAAAGCTGCGTATCGGCTTGAGCCCGGCGCCGAGCGCGAAGCCTTAGTCGCTAAGGCCCACAAAACTGAGGCTGCGATCCAGATTAATGAATGGCTCTCGTCGCCGGTTCTTAGATCGCGAATATAGGGCAACATTCATGGCCAATTCAGCGATTGTGAGAGACGCATACGGCTCGGCAGCCGTCTTTGTCGGGTCCAAAACCGGGCAGGATGACGCGCCATTCGTTTTCGTAAGGATTGGAGACGAAGAACGCCGCATGAGAGTGTCCGAATGGGATGCGCTTCCACCATGGACGGGTGCTCACCCCGCCTGGCTCGGCAAGTAGGCCGAGTACATCTGCTTGATGCATGGAGATCATCGTTTCGGCGATGATCGGAAGCGTCGCGATCACATCTGCGCTCCGGGTATACCCAAGCCATTGTTGCCCATATCGTACAAACTATCGCGACGTTCGCGAAATAAAGCGATGGCTATCCGATCCGAATGCGCGCACAGTCTCAGAATGCTGCAGGATCGCGTTATCGTAGGGCTTATCTCATGACCACGAGAACACGGCGCGAAACAGTGACCTTCGCTCACTCCGTACAGATTAATGGCATCGATCATGTGCTTCCTCCGGGCACCTATGAGGTCGTGACAGACGACGAGATGATCGAGGGTCTCTCCTTCCCAAGCTTTCGGCGTATCTCCACCATGATCATGGTGCCGAGCGCGTCGCCTCATCATCATTCTGTGGAGATGATCTCGATAGCGTCTTTCGATCTCGCGAATGCTCAACGCCGCGACGCGGCTGCATCGGATGTCTGACAGGCCAGTCGAGCTCGATACTCATCGCGGCATGGCCGCACAAAAGGCGACAAGCCTGCGCCGGCTGCTCGCTGATGCCGAAGCGCATGCCACGGTCTTGCGTGATCAGAAATTACAAATTGAGACCCAATTGCTCGACGTGCCGGCGGTGTCGTGGCCGGACGTAGCAGCGAAAGCACGGTATGTTTTGAACCTTTATTCCGCAACGCTGAGTGCGCACGATTCCCACCATCGCGATTTGATCGCGTCGGTTCTGCGAGATTTAGCTCGTCTCGATAGCGAGAGCTAAGCGACTGTCCAACATCGATTGTTTCCCGCAAACAATTGGTCCTGAAACTTCATCCAACGTTCGGCGGGAACCGGAGCAATAAGCATGGAAGATCTATCAATGAGAGGGTTGTTGTCGCGACACGTGGATCTTGAGGAATCGCGCCGGCTTGGCGTCGAGCCAGGATGGTACACCACCAAAATCAGCGGGACCTTCGTCACCGGCCCTCATGCCACTCAGCCCGAAGCTGTTCGGAAGATTTTGGAACTGAATCCGCCGCCAGTCTCTGCCAGAAAGCTGAAACTATAAGAACGGTAGCAACAATCGCCTGAGGCGGCGCGCTTAAGTGCCCGCGTATATCGCCTGTTTTTGCCGTGTATTATCAGGGCCGAAGCATTCCTGTTGCGTCACGTATCCGCACGCATGGCGGCAGATGTCGCCGCCTGCCGTAGTTCCAAGAGTGGCAGCTATCACGCGAGTAGCCATGTGCGAAAAATGCACCGAGCTTGATTCACGAATCCAAAAATTCAAGCGCTACATCGTCCAGCCGTTCGACGTCCTGACGACCGAACGGATGAAGCTCGCTGTCGAGGAACTGGAAGCGATCAAGGCCGAGCTTCATCCGGCGCATGGCTAGACCTTCTTCTGGCGTTCCCCGACAGGACACAAGCAATATGAGCAACCAAGCTGGCCAGCCTGATCCTCCCCTAGAACCAAAGGAGGCCCTGCTTCATATCCGGACGTTGGCACTATCTGCCCAAGAGGTCCCCGATTTGGAAGTAATTCAGGAGCATATCGAAATGATCCTGGCACTTGTAGATAGGGCGCTGCCGCGCAGTCGGCGGTCGGATACTTCCCATGTGGGTTAAAGCAACTGTAGGTTCCATCGTGATGCTGGCGAATAGCGGCGCCTTCGCCGGGCATCTTACCTATTCTCAATGGGCCGCCTTGGATGACGGGCGGCGGGCCGTTTATATGGCCGGCGTTATCGACAGGTTGGCTAATCTCGTTCCCGCCACCGCTTCGTCAAAGCAAGGGATGCATTACCAACGATGCGTCCTCGAAGGCGAAATGACCAGCGGCCAACTGTCAGATAACGTCCTGACGTTCGCACGTTCATTCCCGGAAGTACAGAAACTATCGGCCCGAGCTGCGCTCATCCAGTATTTGAACAGACTTTGCGGAATACTCCCCTAGCCAATCTATCTCGTCTCAACGAGCTCCGCCGGCCCTCGATCAGTATAAAAAACGAATCCAAGAAACCAACGAATCGCAAGACAAAGAAAAGCCCGGCAACTGCCGGGCTCCCCTCCTCAATCAACGAACGGCTATTTCTGCTTCGAATCTTCTGGCAAAGGCTTGCTATCAGCCGAGTTGTTTTGAGCGGTGGGCTTGGCTTCGCTCGGAGGGGTGGCCTTCGGGGCTTCATCGGGAACGATCGGTGTATCGGCCATGGTGTTTCCTTTCCGGAAACGAACCTAAAACCTATTTTCTAGGCACTATAGGGAAGTGGTACTTTAACTGCCGATCACAATGGGACCATCCGATAATAAGAAATATAGTTGGGATGCGTAAACTGGTAGCGCAGCTCTATTACAAGGTCTTGATAAAACAGCATACCCAGTTGCCGATACGCGTCGGGGCCGCAGCTCGCAAGCTGGTTGAATTGATCGAGTCGAGACAGCGGCGTGCGCGTTGCCGCACCTACACCGATATCACGCGCGCGAGAGGATCGAGATTACTCGCTCCCGTCAAACACAGGAACCCGTCGCCGTCATTGGCACCGCCGGCGGCAAGTAGTTCGCTCATCTGCCGCAGGCCGTCAGCGTCGTCTTTCGCCTTGATGATATACATCCGCCGGGATCGGTTTTCCCGGCGGCGCTCAAGATCGGCAAGGCGTCGAGCGATCGATGCTTTCATGTCCGTACCCCCATGACGGCGTGGAGCAATTCGTTGTCCGGCATCGCCTGCATGGCCTCCTGCGACATGCGCGGGAAGGGGACGAGGCCAACACCTTCGCGGGTATCTTCGCCCACCTCGGCCGCGCGCTTCATCGATTGCATGACGCAATCGTATTCTTCCTCCGTCATCGACGCTGACACCCGGGAGCGATGCCATTGCGGCGCGGGCGGTTCAGTGCTGCCGGTCCACTCCGGACAGATAACCTTGTCGCCGCTGGCGAGACGATGGTCCGCGATGGAAGCATGAATATCGGTCCCGGGCTTGTGCCAGATCACCAGCAATTCGTTGGGCCGCGCCGTTCTGGTTTCCAGCCTCACAAGCCGGGATTGCAGATTGCGCGCTGTCATGGCGTCACCATCACGCGATGAATAAACCTGTCCGAGGATGACGCCCTGCCATCGACGACCATAGCCGCAGCCAATGCCTCGCATTCGTCGGCCGTGTCGGCGATAATCCGATGGCATGTCCGGAATGCCGCCGGCGACAGTCTCGCCTCGATATTCCGCAATCGCGTCTCAATGCTTTTGCTCACGACAGGATTCCTAGCGCGCGTTCGTGAGAGCCTGCCGGAGCCTGCACCTGCATCCAGTGAACACAGCGAGGCCGATCCGATTCCTGCAATTCGCCCTCGGCAATCATGGCATCGATTGTCGCCGGCACGTCTGTTTCGTCGTCACACCAGATCGGGATTTCTCCGGACCCGCCGCGCGCCTCAAGTTTTGTGATCCTGGTGGCAATGCTCATTGCGACGTCATCCTTTCCAACCGTTCGAGACGTTCCGCCAGCTCAGCGGTTTCGAATGCCTTCACATAGGACTCAACCAGCTTGCCGATTTCCCCGGCGTCGGCGGGCGTGATTTCACCGCTTGCCACCGCCGCGAGAATGGCAGATGTCACGGCCGCAGCATCGCCGGCGCTCTTGATGGGCGGCAGATCGAACGTCACCGGACGGTCTTTCCGGGGTGGCAGAATGCGGTCAATGCACAGCCGCAGCGCGCCCATGTCGCCGTTGAGCGCCATCTCCACCGCCTTGTTGGTCAACGCCTCCGCCTGACCATCCAGCAGGATTTCCAGCGTCACCGTGGTTGCGTTGCGCGATCCCTTCGGGCGTCCGGCAGGGTTGCCAGATTGCCCCTTCTCGAATGGCCTGCCTCGCTGCTTCGGCGGTGTATTAACAGCATCAGTCATCAATTGAGCGCTCCCAGGTAAGCCGCACCGCAAACGGTCCAGAAAAACGCTAACGAGCCGCTCTCCATTTCACGATGTAGGATGGACGACAGCAGAGACTCGATCACCTCCGGGCATTGCGTCTCACGCGCAAGGATCAAATATTCGCGGGCCTCATGCTCGCCGTACTTCACCTCGTCCTCGGTTGTCCCGGTCGCGCTGAATAGTTCGAACGCCTCGCTCCCGGTGATCAGGTTCGGCAAGCGGCCATAGGTCGCCTTAATGGCAAGCGCATTGATGAACCCGCACTCCATCGATCCCGGCCCATATTGGACGATGCCGCCGAATACGAAGGCAAGGAATGAACTAGACTGGATGGCGCGCGCGAACGTGAGAGCGGTCCTGAAATGCTGGCGGCCCATGGCGTGGTCAAGCACGTCGTTATCCGTCTTTTCCGGATGCCAGAACACGAACTGCCCGAACGATCCTGCCGACTGATAGGGCTCCGGACGCTCCCGGACGAAGCTCGGAAGGCCAAAGGGTGCATCTTCGAATCCGATCATGCTAAGCTCCCCTCATGAAAAAGCTCGCCTGGATAGCCTTGCAGGTCGCGACGTTTGCGGTTGTCATTTGGTCGGAAACGTCATCTTCACGGCGGCTCGGCACAAAACCCGATTTCACCACTGCCAGCATCGTGGGCGTGGTGGCCGCGCTGTTCATGACGGCCCTCGTCGCCGCTGTGCAGGATCTATACATGCGGCACCTCTCACCGCGCCGCCGCAACGCCGGGGCGGCTTTCGACCCGAGCACCGCTATTGCTCATGACAGCGAGACGGGCCGCGAGAGCGAGCGCCTTGCTGCTCCCACGGGGAGCGGTAGCGATGGCCCGAAACTGATTGGCGGCCGCCGGATCGGTTAAAAGCCGCGCAAGTTCATCGAGATTGCGTCCGACATTCCAATTCTGGATTGCCTGCATCGATTTCTGTGGCCACTTGAAGCCACCAGAAGCAACGATCTGCCCGGCATTGTTCAGCAACCCGCCGCCCTTCAAATCCTCAACACCCGGAATCTTGAATGCCGTCCGCGATCCCGTCGCCTGCCGCCATTGCTGGGCTTCGAGGATTTCGAGGAAGTTATTGAAGCCCGGCCAAATCTGATTGCCGTTCGGCAACGCACGCACCGCAGCCTCTAGGTTAGCTGCCTGCTGCGGGTTGCCCCGCAGGATCGCTGCGAACTTCGCACCACCGGATTGATTGACGCCGCCAGCGAGGCGTTGCGTTGCCTCGTTGAACACCATCTCCGCATGAGTGCGGACGAGTTGACGCGCCACCATCGGATTGCGATTGGCAACCGCGCGTACCGCAGTGCCGATTTCGTCCGCACTACCCGGCAGAGGATTTGCCGGGAATAAGGCTTCAATAGCCTTTTTCGTTGTCGTGTCCCGGCCTGCAATCTTGCCGATTGGACCGTTCATCAGCGGCTCAAGGTACTGCTGGCGCAACCGCGCCTGGTTCGCCAACGCCGCTTCATAGGAACTAGGGCCATTCACCGCCGCACGGTCAGACGCGATGGCGATATTTTTGACGTCGCCGCCGAGATTACCCGTCACTGCCGAGACGGTCTGGTTCTGTTGCGTGTTGAGAGGATTCCCGGCGTTCCGGGAACGGATTTCCAGTTGCTTCGCAACCTCGTCATACATCCTGACGGATCGATCGCTTGCGGCGCGCACCACCGCGTTCAATTCCGGATCGCGGCGAATGTTATTGACCGTCTGAGCGAACAGGGGATCGGCCATCATGGCGTCGTGGATCTGACGCGGGACAAGATGCTGTCCGGCGGCGTCGTACATCGGCCGCGTGGCGCGATTGATCGCCTGCCGCACATCGGTCACGATTTGCTCGGCATGGCCGCCAATCGTCGGCCCAAGCTGCGAGGGGTCGGCCGATTGCGGGGCGATGCCACCGAACGCCTGCCGCGCCGCTGTCTCGTTCTGCGCCGAGCGCTGGGCATAGAACGGCTTCATGCCGCCCATGCCCTCAACGGTATGTTGCAGATCACCGATGCCAGTGCTGCCATTGGTGACAGCCTGCAATGCCTCCGCGCGGCTGATTGGCTGGCCTGCCTGTGCCGCCCGTTGGAATAGCTGTTCGGCGGCATCAATCTGTTGCGGCATCACATCACCGATGTTTTTTCCGAGGATCCCGGACGCCGTGCCACTCCGGAGAGCGCCGGCACTGGCAAGGCCACCAACGAGGCCGCCGACAACACGTGCCGGGCCTTCCATCGCACCGCCCTCAAACGTCTGACCCGCTCCTTCGGAAACGAGCCCGGGGACCACACCAAAGGCGAGCGCATCGCGCGCCATGTTGGCGGCACGAACCGGTCCACTGAGCGGGATCATCGCACCGGGGACGAACTCACCCGCCGTGCTCGCAAACTTGCCTGTCCGAGTATGCGGGACATAGGCCGGGCCCGTCACGGATTCGATATCCTGTTGCAGGCCCCGCGTCGTCAGATGCTCGCCGACAGAACGTGCGACGTCGGCAAGCTCGGGGGAGAACTGACGCAACGGGCTATTGGCGCGGCGCTCGGCAATGCGGGCCTTCGTCTGTTCGTCCGTCTCACCGCGCAAGTAGCCCTCGGCATTGTCAATTTGCTTTACAAGGAAATTGGGGATCGTGTCCGTCACCAATCCGACAGCGCCCGCAGTGCCACGGACGAGGCCGCCGGCGAAGCCCTTGCCGATGTCGGCAGCCTGATCATAGAAGCCGGACGATTGCGGCTGATCCGCGAACGGATCGTGGTCCACCGGAATGAACTGCGGGCCGCGACCCTGCGGCGTCACAGTAACTCGCGTAACGCCAGCGGGAACGTCGGCACGAACGACACTGCCGGAACCGCCACCGCCCTGATCGGCAAAAGGATCATGATCAACCGGGATGAACTGAGGCATCAGCGAACCTCCAGGTATTTGCCGGGACGGTTCGGATCGGGGACGTAGAACTTGCCATCAGGCGCTTGCCGCGCTCCTTGCACCGGAGGCTGCTGGCTGCCCCACTGGCCAGTTGCGCCACGCGACGGGGCCGCGCCCGGATTGTTGATCGTACCGCCGATATCGTTGCGCGGTGCACCGATGATAGATTCCGCTTCGCGCCGCAGATCGCCGAACACGTCGCGGTTAGCCATCTTCTCGGACCAATCAAGCTCAAAATCTTCGAACCCGCGCCCCTTGTTGGCCGGATCGCGCTTGAACTGCTGGAATGCCTTCGCGCGCTCGATATCGAGTTGAGCCATGCGCCGCGCACCCTCGATCCTGATTTGGTTTGCGCGTGGATCGTCGCCCAGGCTCGGGAAAATACGGGTGATAAATTCGCGGTCAGCATCGGAGAAATTGTTCGCCGGAAAACCACCGGCGCCGATCTTGCCGACAACGCTCTCGTTGATCAGCGATTGCACTGCCTGAGCGCTGCCGACGCCCTTCGGATCGAGGCCGAGCGATTTTGCAACATCGTCATTGAGGCCGAACGATTTTGCCCATGCCGAGATGTTCATGCGCGCGGGCTGAATTTTCCCCTGCGACACCTGATTGAGAAGCCCCTCCATTCGGGACAGATTCGTGAGCGTCTTGCCCGCCGATCCCGCCGCCGCGAACATCTCAGCACGGCGCTTGCCCGCAGCCTCTCCTGCCGCTTTGGCCTCGCCAGTCTCGGCGCGCTGATCGATGTTGATTGCGCCGGCCTGTTTCAATTCCTTTTCGAGATCAAGGATCGTGCCCGGATAGTTGCTGGCGGCTTTGAGTTGATTCAGCGTCCGGATTTTGTCTGGCGTCTTGCTCTCATCCAGAAACCGCATGAGGAGCTTGTCAGCGAACTCACGCTGAGACGCCGGCAGGTTCGGATTCGATCGCGCCTGAATGAGCATGGGTACTTGATCGGCGGTGATACCCTTAAACCCGCCAGCGCCAGCAGGCATTGTGCCCTGTGTCGCCTGGGCATTGCCCGGCAAAGACGAATTGTCAGCCGATGCCACGCGGTAAGGCCGCTGCTGCTGCTGACGCTCGCTCGCCGCCAGCTCAACATGCGGCGGATCGCCTGCCACCGGTTGACTAAGACCATATTCCGGAAGGAGCGCGCGTTGCTCGGGGCTCATCCCCGCGATGTCAACGGCCATGCCGCGTTCATGGTTCGACGTGCCGGGAAGGGCCACCGGGTTAGGATTCGACGCCCGGTTGTCATAAAGCCGCTGCTGATCGGCAGTGCTGCGATATCCGCTTGAGATCGACGTTCCCGAATTATCCTGCAAGAAATCCGACGCAAGGTCCGCAAGCCGCATGTTCATGCCGACAGTGCCCGGCATCGCGTTGGCGTCGTTCGGGACAGTCGGGCCGGACGATGTTGCCGCCGGCGCGGCATTACCACCACCGCCAACACCGAACACCGGGGCCAGGTTCGTGTTGAACTGCTGCGATGCCGCAGTCTCCCGAGTCAGTTTGTCCTTGGCCTCGGCCATTTGCAGCATCTGCATCATGCCAGTGGTATTGCCGAGCTCGGCCAGCCGCCCCGCAGCCTGACGATAATCGACCTTACCGCTCGCTACATCCTTGCCGAGATCAGCAAGCGATTTACGTTCCATCCCCTTGTTGATGGCATCCACCGTTTCCCGAAACATCGGGCCGAGGTCCGGCGTCATCAGTTGCGTTTGCGGAATTTGAAGCGGCTGAATCGGCATTGACGGTCTCCCTTAAGCCGCCGCCAGGCGCGACGGATCAATGCCGTCAGCGCGCAAGCGATCGATGGCGGATCGGCGGACATACTCGGAAGGGGTCATGAGATTGCGGGCAGCCGCGACCTCGATGGCATCGGAAAGAACTTCGGGCACTCGAACCTGAAGAAGCTTCCCGAATTTGGCTTGACGCTGCACATTCATGGCATTCACCCGTCACGACATTGACCTGACGTTGTCATTACGTCAGGCCACCTTCGCGTCGTGATGATGAATTGCCGTCTTTATGATTATTGCCGACTTTGCATCTTCTGGTCCGGCATCACTCGCTCGAAATACCGGGCAACGATTCCGTCGGCACGCTCGCCATCCAGGTACATGGACAACGCGCGCTGATCGCCGTCGAGAAACATTGCAAGGGCGACCCGACTGACGCGCCATTGTCCGCCAACCTTGCGGCCGATGCCGGACTCGCACCAGTTCCGGATTGTCCCGACTGATCGATCCGCGATGGCGGCAGCCTCCTTCAACGAAATGGCCTCCCGGGAATCGTAAGGCACCAGGCAGCCGGAAGGCTCGTTCATGCTGCCGTTCATCGCTCAATCTCCCAAAGGTAAATGCCGCGCACCTTGTGAATTCGGCTGAACCGCTGGATCGAGCCGGAGCTTCCTCGAAGGGTCGCGGTGGTTTCGGTGAGAGCGATAACTGGGTTGCCGTGCAACAGCGGGATGAGCCCCATCGCATCGAAGCGAGCCGTCGGCGCGGCCGGATGAACACCGAATAGATCGTGGGTCGACCATCCGAGATTGACCGCCGTGACGCCCCACTGTTTCAGGAAGGCGTCGGCGTCATCCACCATGTAGCGCCATCGCTCCGCACTGAAGCAATCCGGAATATCCATCGTGCGGAGACGAGCGACACCATCAATCCAAGCCACGGGCAGATGATCGGATGGCGCTTTTTGCTCTGTGCGGTGCGAATGGCTCTGCTTGTCCAAGCGATCCGACGCGACATCTTTCAGACCATGCTCAAAATCACGGGTGACAGGGGTGACACGGGTGACGCAACCCGCAAGCGACTGATTTGACTCGCCTTTGCCGTCACCCCTCGATGGCACAAGGTGGCACCCCTCAAATTCAAGGGGTGACAGTGATGCTCGGCAAGGGGTGACAGCTAGGACATTGTTTCGATTCGCTTTTTCGAATTTGTCACCCCTGTCACCCGTGTCACCCCTATTTTTCAGCAGGGTTGAGATTTCATCCGCGAGCCCTTCAAAGCTATGCATCATTGTCATCCTCCAAGAAGCGCGCGGGGATGTGATAGAGGCGCAGGCGGCCATACTCGGGGACACGCATTACCTTTGCTCGATGGCGCTGGTTGTCGGTCAACAGCAATCCCTTCTGCTCCAGGATCGCAGCCGCCCGACGGGCATCAAGACCGCGACAGACTTCCTCCTTCCATGCGGTCGTGGTGATGAAGTAGTCCCATCCGTCGCCCACCTTCTGGCGATAGCCTGCCACGTCACGCGGTTGGATGCGCTTGTCATGGTCCTCGTCCCAGGCTGGGATAAAACGGGCCATGCCGTTCGCCAGCAGGAATGAACGAACCTGATCGACGCCTTCACGGGCCTCTGCTGGTTCGATGCCGCCGCGTACCGCCAGCCAATCATCAAGGCAGCGGCCCGCAGCCAGTGTGGCATCGCCTCGTTGCCAAGGGACGATCCCGCAGCGAGCGGCGATTTCGCCGCCAGCGGCAACGAGGCCAAAACGCTGCGCTACTCGCTCAACCTGTCCATCTGCACCGGCCGGCACGAACTGTTCACAGAACGCCCGGACGAGTTCAGAAACCTGCTTGCGCAAGACCTCGATGTTAGGAACGACCCGCGCCAGATATTCCCGGGAAGCTACTCCATAATTCTGCATCGTTGCGCTGCGCAGGTGACGAGCGAATGCCTCGGCGGATTCAAAGCCGTGCAGTTCCTCAAACATTCCCATTCCGGATCCGGCATCAGCCGGGATGTCGACGATGCGCACCTGCTGACCAGCAGCGAGGCGTCGCCCTCGGCCGTCCTCGGCCACCTTATCGGCCAAGCCGATTTCGCCAGAAGATAGGAACATCACGCGCCACTTGGCGGCCTTGCGTGCCGAACCGTCGCGTGACGATCGACTTTTGCCCGAGCCGTTCCCAAGCATATAGGCGGCTTCGCCCGCATCTTTGGCGGCAAGTTGCGAAAGCTCGTCCAGACAGAGCAACGTGTCGGAATGACCGAGCGCTACACCTTCAAGACCGTTCGCGGTGGCTCGCCAGGAGCGGACAAACCCGGTGACCTCACCACCGCCCCAGACGCTGCCAGCAGTCAACAGTGCGGTACTTTTGCCCGTGGACGAAGCGCCCCGGAAATGAAGGCCGCCGCCTTCCGCAGAGCAAGGACCGATCAAAGGGCCGGCGAATGCCGCTGAGATGGCAACCACCAGGCGGCTATTGCCAGCGGCATATCGAGCAACATTGTCCTGCCAACTCTTCAGATCGCCATTCTGACGGAATGCGTGCTCGTGCGCGGTGGCGCTTTGTAGCAACAGCATGTCGCGCTCGTCCGCGCCGAAACAATCATCGGGAAGAACGAACGAATTGCCATGCCAGCCAACGCGCTGGGTAGCCCGAGCCCGCGCCGGAGATCGGACCTGCAACAGGAAGGAATTAAATTGCGTTCGTGCCTTGGCGCTTGGCGCGATAAACATCCCACCATCGAGCAATGCACGTCGCGCCTCGGATCCATCGCCTGCCAACATCGCGCGGGGTAGGGCATACTGATGCTCGCGGCCGTCGTGGTCCTTCCAGTACAGCAGCAATCCCCAACTGCCGCCCTCACTGTCACGCGTCTCGGCCAGAACGTTGAAGTCGCCAGCAATGAGCATCGGCGGCTTGTCGTCGTCATCCGGATTGGTCCACATCAGGCCTCGATCGCCGAACTTATACCCGAACGGCAGAACGGTGGCGGTCTGGGCCGATTGATGGGCAGACTGATCTTCCGAAGCCCGCGCCTCAAGGCATGGTGCCGCCTCAACCAGTTTGGCAAGATCATCCACCGAATGGCCAGCATCGATCCAATCCGAGACGTCACCTTTGTTGGGCAAGTCGTTGAAGTGGACAACCCGGACACTCAGAGCCACCCGAGTAACGAGCGCGGCTTTCTTATCAGAATGCTTGCGGCCCTCCTCGTCGTTGTCTGCAAGGATGACGACATGTCGCTTGGCGAGATATTTTTCGCAACCAGCAGGCAAGCCATCACCGCAGCCGCCAAAGGTGAAGGCTAACAGACCGATCCTCGCAAGCGTGTCAGCATCCTTCTCTCCCTCCGGCCAATAGAGTGGCTGTTCCGGATCGGCATCAAACGGATTGGCCCCAGAGAAATATGGGACGGCGGCAAAGCCTTCCGGCTTGCGGTACTGCCAACCGGTCGTGCCATCGCGGTCCACCACTCGGTAGACATTCATGGCGTTGCCATCCTTACGCATGATCTTGATGCGAACCGACACACCGCCAACACAATAGGCGTGACGTCGTTTCTCGCCATCCCGAATGGCCGGACCTTCGTCGCCAGCGACGACGAAACGCGGCTTGCCATCCTTGTCCGGAGCAGTACGGGCCGGAAACGTTGCCGGAACGGCCGCCATATTGACAGGCGCCGGCGTCGGTTTCGGCGTCGACGCCGGCCGAGGTGTTGACGCCGTCCCACCGGTTACGCCGAGCCGCTGCGCAAGCTCACGGGCGGCATCCAACTTTGACGTGCGGTTGAGATAAGCCAACAGATCGATGGCATCTCCGCCTTTATCGTGCGTCGCAAAGTCCGACCAGACGCCGCTGGTCATATTGACCTTGAACGATCCCGGGTTGGTGTCGCCACGCGTCGGATTGCGCGCGACCCATTCGGAGCCTTCGCGCTTGCCGTCCGGCAACCAATCCTGCACGAGGCTGGGCAATGCGCTCAGTGCCGCCTTGCTGACAGTGGCGAAGTCGATCCGTTCGTTACGCTCAAAAGCCTGATTGATCGCGCCCATTATTGCACGCCTCCCTGCGGTTCGACGGTGCAGAGCAGGAGCGCAATGCCCGGATGATAGGTTTCGATGAAGGTCTTCCAGGCCGGCTCGAACTCCAGCCGGGTTTCGATGATGATGATGTCCTGACGGAACAGCGCCGCGTTGGTTGCCGCCGCCGCGTAGGCGGCCGTCACCGGAGCGCTCGATACAATGACCGCACCGCTTGCCCGCTTGATGAAGCGGACAAGAGACTTGCGGTGGAATGCGTCCGGCCCTTTGGCTTCGTGCATGTCGTCGCCGACAATGACGATGTTCGGAAGCTTGCGCGGCAGATCGAACCGCTCGATGCCCTGCGGCACCACGCAGACGCCAACACGGTGGTCGCGCGCGGCCTCCATGATGGGCCGGAAATGCTCCGGCCCATGTTCGATGACGTGGGTAAACCGCTCGCGCGGCACTGACATGTTGAGGATGCCGATCATGCTACATCCTCCGGAACGACGGTCACTGGGGTTTCGAGGCGATACCTGCCGTGGTTTCCCGGATACGCGCCGCCGTGCATCTCCCGGTCGGTGGAGATGACAAGACCCGCTTTCCGGAGCTTGAACACGTAGTGCGACCAGCGCGGCGCGGGTTGCTCCAACGTGGTAATGCCGGACGAACCAGCGTTCAGAAGATGCCGCAGCGTCCAAGCCTCGCGCCCTTGGAACGTCTGGCGGTTGCCATCGGGCAAGCGGATCGTGATGCGGATGCTCATTGGCGCACCTCCGATCCACCGAGACCGGCGAGGCGGGCCACGATGATGGCGTGTGGAATGGAAATGCCGTAGCGCTGCGCAAGCTTGCGAACGGCAATAGGAGCGGCGTTTAGGACCGGAACGGGACGCCAGCTAAACAAATCGGGCTGGCCGATCCGGTGGGAGTTGCGGGACGAGGCCCGCTTACGTACAATGCTCATGCTGCAAAGCTTTCTTCGAGCCCGGTGCGCACGTGGATCCCGCCAAGGAATCGTGCCGCCGGGTTTTCGTTTGGGGGGATCAAGCGGCGTGACGCGAATGCTCGGAGGTAGAGCGGACCAGCGGTCCGATCTTGCTGCGAGCCCAGGCGTCAAGGCCGTCTTGCGGGTACAGGGGAATGCGGCCAGCCATCCGAAACGGCGGGCCGTCAGAACTGACGCAGGCCAGTTTTGCCAGCGTCTTGGGCGAGCACGGGAAGCCGTAGGTCGCTGTCACATATTCAGCCGCCTCTGTTCGCCTTAGTAGGCGGTCGAGTTCGGCATTTTCATTCTGGTTGGTGTCCATAATCGCCTCGCATCAACACGGAGCAATCTCCGTCAGTGCGAGGAAGATGACGGCGGTCAAAATAGGCGGGCAAGATAGGCGGATCGCCGCCTATTTGTTTCGTGGCCTAGTTGCCCGCTTAGTTTCGCCGCCTAGTTATTCTCGACGTTTTTTTGGGGAGCCGCTCGGCCGCGCCGGAAAGTCCTTCCTCAATTGACGCGTATCATCGCGATTGATGCCTTGCTTTTTCATGGCGGCAACATCTTCTGCGATGGTAGGGATGTCCTTGCCGCACTTCTTTCGCCACTCGGCAAATATATCGCGCTTATCGGCAACTGTGCGGCGGAGAGCTTTTTCGGTTAACGTTTTGACGAGCTCCGGCTCTTCTTTCGGCAAAGTCGTTTGCTTCAATAGTCCTTCTCGCTCGACAAAAATCCAACAATAATGATCTCCGGCGCTACCGTTACCGAACGGCTTTTTTGGATTCATCTGGCAGAAGTCGAAGCGGCAGTGCGTCCGCTCTGTGTTCCACCATTCGGCCGGGACCTCGTAGAAGCTACCGCCCGCTTTTGCGCGCAATGCCGTTTTAAGAATACCTGTGGCCGCCATTTCCGATATTCGTTGCTGCACCCGGCCAGCTCTCATGAGAGCGGGTTTTGCGCGCTCATAGTTTGATTTCGAGATTTCAAGAGCGGCAGCCCATTCATCGGTTGAAAATTCAATCGGAAGCGGCATCGGAGCAAAGCCAGACGGATGGCTCCGCGCTGGAATGCTTAATGGTTGTCGCTTGAATTCTGGCCTGTGCGACATGAGCAGATTATGCGCAAAATAAGAGAGGCCGGATAAGAATTTCGGCGGAATCGCGGGCAGGGACTGGGGAAACTCGGTGGCGAACTCTACCTCGCTCCACTCGGTCCCAAAAATACTTCTGCCTAACGCGTTAGCCGCCCTCGCGAGGAAGATGAACTCTCCACCGTCTCTCGGCCAGTTAGATTGGTCTCGCCAAAAATCCACCCTGGGATTCATTTGCCCCCGCATTGAGCATCCGCATCGTGACGACGCGGCAGGCCAGTGCGGTACTGGCTTTTCGGGAGCTACCCTAGCCGCGCCGATTTCTCAGGCGGTCCGGAAGCGGACCACCTTCCCGGTTTTCTTCCCCGTCATTGCTGTATCGATATGACGCGCGATTCGATCCGCCGCTGCAACCAGCGCGGTATCGATTTTGTGGATGTATCCTTCCGTCACGCTGCCACCGGCATGGCCCATGAGTGCTTTGATCGTCGGGAGCGAAAAGCCCAAATCCTCGGCCGTCGAGCTGAACGAGTGGCGCAAGCCATGCGGCGTCAGGCCCGGCACGGCATCGCCAACAATATCCGCCAGAGCCTTGGGCAGGCCGACATAGTGTTTCTTCTCGTTTGTCAGCGCCGGGAAGACATACTTCGATTTGGATTTTTCGTAGGCTTGCTTGATGACGGCAAGAGCAGCCGACCCTATCGGCCGAATGCTCTTGCCTGTCTTGCTGTCGCCAAGCCGTAGCGCGCTGTTGGCGAAATCGACTTCATGTTTCAGCAATCCCTCGATCTCTCCCCGGCGGCATCCGGTGAGTGCGATGGCCCGTGTAATCAAGATCGGCTGCCATTTGGCGGCATTGGCCTCGGCGGTGGCGAGTTTCTTTCCGAGTTCTCGATATCCTGCATCGACGAGACGCCATTCCCGCGTCTGGTCCTTCGGACGGATGATCCCGCGAGCCGGATTGTCAGGCCGATAACCTTCGTTCACGGCGTAGGTGAGAATTCCGCCAAGCAAGCCCATCGTGCGGGCCGCAGTGCCCTTGCCACCGGTCACGATGGCCCTGCCCCGCTTCTTCGTCTTGATGTCGGCGGCAGTCTTGCCGCCGATCACGCCCTGCTGGAAGCGGTTAATGTCGGCTGACGTCAGATCCTTGACGGTACGTTTGCCCAACAACGGGATGATATGGCGCTCAATGCGCCCTTTGTCGGTGTAGAGAGTCGACTTACGCTTGGGCTCTCGACGTCGCGTCATGATCTGGCCGCTCTCCGCCTTAGCGAGATATTCCCGGCAGAGCTCCTCGATCGTCATGGCGCCGCGTTCAAGCTTCTTGTTCTCCGCCGGATCGGCTCCCTTCAAGACGTCAGCGAGGCTGATCTTGGCCGCCTTGCGGGCTTCCTCCACCGTCAGAACGCCGTAGCGTCCCACCGTTAGCCGCCGGCTGCGGCCATTGGCGTTGCGATATTGGACCAGGAAGGATTTCGCTCCGCTTTTCTTTGCCCGGAGCCCGAAACCCGGCAATTCATCGTCCCAAACGAACAGGTCCGCGCCCGATGTCTCTGTGGCGTCGACAACGCGTTTTGTGATCTTGACCATTTGACACCGGGTAAGCATCGGGTAAGCAGGGAACGGTAAACCGGAGAAATGACGGGAAAGACCGTTGCCTTCCAAATCATCCGGTTTTAAGCCTACTTCTTACGCTCGGTAATTCCAAGGAATTTCGGGTAAGCACCGACAATAAGCCTACCCCTGCCCTCCGAAGGCAAAGGTCACACGTTCGAATCGTGTCGGGTGCGCCATTTCATTTCGGGTGGAAGTATCCCGGGCTTGGCCTGAGGATCGGCACGCAATCAGCGTGAGAACAACGCCTCGGAACAAAGCCACAAGGCTCTTTCTGTTTCCGCGACACAGAAAAAGACTCCCTTCTGATTGTGCACCCTCTCAGCTTGCTGCGAATGCGCCGTCGCTATTGCGGCCCCCCAATCTACAACCGACCGCAAGACTGTAGCGCGTCGCGGAATCTTCCGGCTAAATGGCGCGAGAAGAAGAAGCTGCCGAACGTATCGGGAGCCTTGAGGGGGATAACAAATGGGCGCGTTGCCGCGGCTCTCCCGGCTGTTGTCGGCGATCGAATGGGGGCTTTCGACCCTCGCAGCCATTGCGATGTTCGCGGTGATGATCACCGTCATGCTCGACGTGACCATGCGCTATGTTTTCGCCGCGCCGCTCGCGTGGTCTTATGACCTCATCTCGCTTTATCTCATGGTCGCCGTGTTCTTCCTCGCGCTTGGCGATACGCTGCATCACCATGGCCACATCGCCATCGATCTCCTGCAGCCGCACATGCCGGTGCGGCTGCGCCATATCGGCGAGACCATCGGCTACGCGCTCACCACGGTTCTCGTCGCGATGATCGCATGGGAAGCCTGGGAGCGGATGGCGACGGCCTACGCCAACAGCGAGGTGACACCGACGATCATCCAGTGGCCAACCTGGCCGGCCTACTTCTTCGTCGTCGTCGGCTCGCTCTCGCTCATGCTGCGCGCCGCCTATCGCACCATCGGCCACCTTGCTTCCGCTATTGCCGGACATGCGTTGGTTGAGCTTCCGCCGCCACCCGAAACCGAACTCTCGGCCGGGGAGACCGCGGCATGACCACCTTGATCGGATGTCTGGTACTGGCCGTGCTGCTGATGCTCGGCACACCGGTCGCGTTCGCCATGGCGATTGCCGGCGCCGTCGGTCTCTACATGATCGGCGGATTGACGATGGTGCTCGGCATTCTCAAGACAACGGCATTCTCCGTCGCCAATTCCTACGAAATCATCACCATTCCGATGTTCATCCTGATGGCGGAATTCGTCATCCTCTCGGGTGTCGCAGACGATCTGTTCACCGCGGCATCGGCCTGGGTCGGGCGACTGCGCGGTGGCCTCGCGATGGCGACCGCGATTGCCGGAGCGGGCTTCGGCGCCATCTCGGGCTCCAGCACCGCGGCAGCCGCGACATTGGCCTCGACCACCGTACCGGCGATGCTCAAGCAGGGCTATGAGCCGAAGCTCGCAACCGGCGTGGTGGCGATTTCCGGCACGCTGGCGATGCTGATTCCACCGTCCATCGCGCTCATCCTCTATGGCATCATCGCCGATGTCAGCATCGGCGATCTGCTGATCGGCGGCGTCATTCCCGGCATTCTCGTCACTCTCACGATTATTCTGACGGTGGCATTCCTGGTGTGGCAGGATCCCGACCGCGCGCCGGCTGGACGCTCCTATACGGTGATGGAGAAAATCCGCGCGCTCAAAGTCGTTGGTCCACTGCTGATCTTGTTTGCGGCGGTCACCGGTTCGATCTATCTCGGCGTTGCCACGCCGACCGAAGCATCGGGCATCGGCGCATTCGGCGCGATGCTGCTGGCATTATGGGAGCGCAAGCTGACACTCCCGACATTGCGAATCGCGCTGATCGACGCCACGCGCACGAGCTGCATGATCGTCATGATCATCCTCGGCGCGCACATCTTCGGCTACTTCTTCACACTGACGCAGACGACGCAGGATCTGGTGCGCTTCGTCGGCGATCTTAATACATCGCGCTGGGTCATCATTGCGCTGATCCTGTTCGGCTACATCGTGCTCGGCTTCTTCATGGATCAGATCGCTATCCTGATCCTCACCGTGCCGGTGGTGCTTCCGGTCGTGGTTGCGCTAGGCTTCGACCCGGTGTGGTTCGGCGTCATCGTCATCGTGACGGCCGAAGTCGGCATGGTGACGCCGCCGATGGGCCTCAACGTGTTCGTTGTCGCGCGCTACACGCGACGTCCGCTTGGCGAGATTTTCCGTGGCGTGATGCCGCATGTCATCGCCCACGTCATCGTGATCTTTTTGCTCACGGTGTTTCCATCGATCATCTTGTGGCTGCCATCAACGATGCAGCGCTAATTGTTCGCCTCGCCTTCAAAACCTAACAGAGAGGAAAATCATGACCGGAAAGCAATTGTCACGTTTTACAGCGTCGGCTGGCGCATTGAGCGTCGCGATGCTGTGGAGCGGCGCCACGATGGCGCAAACCGCGCTGCGCGTGGCGGACTCATTTCCGACCGGGCATTATATCGCCGAGAATCAGACCAAGCCATGGATGGAGAAGGTGAAGGAACTGACCGGTGGCAAAGTCAGCTTCCAGTATTTTCCTGCCGAGCAGCTCGGCAAAGCGAAGGACCTGCTGTCACTGACACAGACCGGCGTTGTCGATATCGGCTATGTCGCGCCGTCGTTCGTCGGCGACAAGCTGCCACTTGCAGCAGTTGCCGAACTGCCTGAAGCATTCTCGACATCCTGCCAGGGAACGATGGCGTTCTGGAATATCGCGAAGCCCGGCGGCGCGCTGGACAAGATCGAGTTCGCGCCGAACGGGATGCGCGCCTTGTTCGTGCTGGTGTTGCCGCCCTACCAGCTCTATATGGCCAAGGACAACATCACCTCGCTCGAGGCCGCGAAGGGCAAGAAGATCCGCACATCAGGCGGCGCCAAGGAGCTCGCCGTGCGGGCAATCGGCGCAACGCCGGTGCAGATTCCGACGCCCGAAGTGCGCGAAGCCGTGGCACGCGGCACCGTCGACGGCATGCTGTTCCCACACTCAAGCATCCCACCCTACGATCTGACCAAGCAGGTGAAATACGCGACGATCGGCGAGAACTTCGGTTCCTTCATCGTCACTTACATGATCAGCAACAACAAGTGGAACGCGTTGCCGGCGGACGTCAAGAAAGCGATGGACGAAGCCGGCGACTGGGCAACACAACACGGCTGCAAGATCGCCGACGAGCGCGAAGCCGCCGATATCGAAAAGCTCAAGGCCGGGGGCGTGACCTTCGTGAAGTTGTCGGACGCCGACCATAAGCTGCTTGCGGAAAAACTCGCTGGCGTCAGCCAGGAATGGGCCAAGGGGCTGGACAAGCGCGGCAAGAAAGGCAGCGACATCCTCACTGCATTTCAAGGCGGCCTGAAGACGAAGAACTGACATTCAAATTTGAAGATGCCGGGCAGGCGCAACTCAGCGACCTGCCCGGCATAGCTTTGACGAGATCGCGATTGAGATTTCCTTATCTCACACAGATCGGCTTTAAGCGGCGCGAACATTCTCCAAGAATCGATCCACTTCCAGCTTGAGACGATTGCTTTCGCCCGAAAGCGACTGCGCCGACGCCAGAACCTGAGACGACGCCGAACTGGTCTCATAGGCTCCCCTGTTCACCTCGACGATGTTGGCGGCGACCTGGCTGGTCGATTTCGCCGCATCCTGTACGTTGTGAACGATCTCCTGCGTCGCACCGCCCTGCTGCTCGACGGAGGCCGCGATGGTGGACGCGATCTCCGAAATACGGCCGATGGTCGAGCCGATCTGCTTGATCGCCGCGACCGAATCCTGCGTCGCCACCTGCATCCCGGCGATCTGCGCGCTGATCTCGCTGGTCGCCTTGCTGGTCTGGGTCGCCAGCGTCTTCACCTCTTGCGCCACCACAGCGAAGCCTCGGCCGGATTCGCCAGCGCGGGCAGCTTCGATAGTTGCGTTCAGCGCCAGCAGATTGGTCTGCTCGGCGATCGTGGTGATGAGATTGATGACGTCGCCGATGCGTGTCGCGGCTTTCGACAGTTCGTTGATACGCGCGTCGGTCATTTCCGCCTGATGCACCGCTTCCGATGCGATGCGGGTGGACTCCTGCACCTGGCGATTGATCTCGGCGATGGAGGCCGTCATCTCTTCGGTCGCGATCGCCACTGAGTTGACGTTGTTGGAGGCATCGCCGGATGCGGCCTCAACCATGCCTGACAGTTGCTGGGTTTCGGACGCGGTGTTGGTCAACGTCTTGGCGGATGCCTCGAGTTCAGTCGAGGCCGAGGAGACGGTCTCGACGATTTCGCCGATCGCCGCCTGGAATTCGTCGGCCAACTTCGACATGTCCGCGCGACGTTGCGCAACGGCCTGCTTCTCGCTCTCGCTGCGTTCGGCGCGCAAACGATTGGATTCGGCCATGCTGTTCTTGAAGACCTGCAACGCCGAGGCCATCGCGCCGATTTCATCGGAGCCACCGGTCGCGACCTGGGTGGACAGGTCGCCGGCAGCCAGCGCCTTCATGCTGACCTGCAATCCGACCAGCCGGCGCACCACCGCGCGGCCGACATAGAGCCAACCTATCAACAACGCCGCCAACAGGCTGCCAACGGCAAGACCGATCAGCACGATGCGGCCGCTGCTGATTTCCGCTTCCGACGCGTTGACGCTGGCGGCAGCCGCCGCCTCGCTGCGCTGGCCGAGCTGCCGCACGCCGATTTCGAGCTGCGAGGTCAGTTCGCGATTTTGCGTCACCACATCGGTCCCCGCTTTAGTGGCTGCGATTTCCTTCAGCTTCAGATCGAAGATGTTATCTTTGCCGTTGCCGATCGTAACAAGCTCGTTCACCAGCTTAGTGGTTTCGGCGTTCTGAAGCACCGTGGCAGCTTTGCCGAGGCGCCGCGCCGTAGCATTGAAGCGATCCTTCACCGGTGGCAACAGATCGGCGGATGTCAGGTCGGCCGCTTCGACAAGAATGCCGAGCAATAGGTTGGATTCAGCGCGAAGCGCCAATACGGCTTGCAGCGCGCCAAGTTCGTTATCCGCGAGTCCGAGCAGCGTCTTGCGGATCACATCGACGTCCTGTTTGTCGGCAGCGGTTTCCAGCGCCAGCGCCAATGTAAAGCCGACATCGTCCGCAATCGGTATCAACTTCTCGGCCAGTTTCTGGTGAGTCTTTCGCAACTCGGCGATCCGCGCGGCGCGAGCCGCCGCGATCGCTTGCCGCTCGGTCACGGATTGCTCAAGCCGGGCGAGATTGTCGAGGATCGGGCGCGCCGCCTTGTTGAGCAGCGCGGCATCCTCCGAACTCAGCGTGCCGATGGCACGCGTGAGATCGTCGCGGGACAGTGCCAGGGTTCTCGCCGCCTGTTCGCGCTCGGTATCATTCGCCGCCGCAAGCAAGCTCGGCGCTGCCGCGCCGACGCTTCCCGCAGCCTTGACGACTTGCGACGATCGCGTGATTTCCGGCAAGCTCCGCTCGGCGATCACACCGAGCGAGCTTCCAAGACTATTGTAGGATACGATTGCGTTGACGCTGGCAATCACGGTCAAGGCCGCCACCAGCCCGAATGCCATGAACAGGCGTCCCCGCAGACCCACCTGCAACTTCGACATCACGGCTTTCATCACTTCCCCCAAAGTCAATTTCCGTTCCATGACTTATTGTCATATCGGCAACGCCACGATCGAATTCGGCGTTGAGCAACATCAACGCGCGTCAGCTTCCAGTCTTCTGCAAGCGCTCGACGGATTTGAAGTGACCGTCGGGCTGGATCACGGTGAGAAACACCTGATCGGAGCCGCGGTTGCTGGTGGTGCTGAACGACAGTTTCAGGCCGCCAAGATCGAGCGGACTTGCTTTTTGCACAGCTTCGATCAGACCCTTGCGCGTCGGCTCGCCGTCGATCTTCTCAAGTCCCGCGATCAAGGTCCGTCCGACCAGATAACCTTCGAGCGAGACGAACCCCGGCGGCTCTTTCGGCGCCACCTCCTTCAGTGACGCCTGATAGCGCGCGACTACCGGAATCTTGCTATCGAGCGGGAACGGCACCACCTGCGTCACCACGACGCCGGCGCCATCCTGTCCGAGCTCCTTGGCCAAGGCATCGGAGCCGACAAAGGATACATTCACGAAGGTCGGATCGAATTTGATCTGGCGCGCCAGCTTGATGAATTCGGCGGCCGGCTTGTAGGAGCTGATCATCACCACGGCTTCGGGCTTGGCCTTTCGCACCGCGAGCAACGCGCTCTTGATGGCAACGGTATTGCGCTCGTAGGTACCCTCACCGGCAAGCTTCATCTTGCGCTTGTCCAGTGCGCGTTGCAGCCCGGCGAGGCCCGCCTGCCCGTAGGCGTCATCCTGATACATGATGCCGATGCGGGTGTAGCCGAGGTCCTTGGTGAGGTGCTCCACCATCGCCTCGGTCTCCTGATAGTAGGAGGCGCGGACGTTCATGACTAAGGGCTTGTACGGTTCGCGAAGAAACTCGACGCCGGAGAAGGCGCCGATCATCGGAATGCCCGCATTGCTGGTGATCGGTTGAATCGCGGCGGCGGTCGGCGTCCCCACCGTGCCGATGATCGAGAACACCTTGTCTTCGGCAAGCAACTTCTTCACCACACCGATCGAGCGCGTCGGCTCGTAGCCGTCGTCGACGCTCTTGAGTTCGAGCTTGCGCCCCTTGATGCCACCGGCCTTGTTGACTTCGGCAAAGGCGGCCTCGAGCCCGACCTTCATGCCCAGACCCAGCTCGGCGGCCGGTCCGGTCAGCGCCGCCGCTTGGCCGAGCACGATCTTGTCAGCCGTCACGCCGTCTTCGGCCCGGGCGCCGGTGATGGAAAGACCGGCCAGAAATACTGTAACGACAATCGAGACAATGCCTGTCGAAATCTCGCGCATGCGGGATGCCCTTGAGTAACTGGGTGAAAAACTGCGCGGCGGGATGTTGAGGTGGGCCGAACCGGCCAGAATCCATCGCAGCGACTCAACTGTCCCCGCATGGTTAAGTAGAAACCTATATTTTGAATGAATGAGATCGTTCTGCGGTGCCGCAATAGACGAAGTAATTACCTCGGCAGCTTTCGCATTCGCGAAAGAGGGCGCCGAATCACAGGCAAGAGCAACCATCTATCGACGGTGTCGATTGATTACAATTATTTCGTCGAATTGAGAATGGCGCGATGGCATTGCGGCCTCAGCGTCATTGCCGAGTTCGCAGATAGCTCGTCCTGATAAACAAAAACTCCGCCTCAGGAGGCGGAGTTTTCAAAGCTGTTATTTGCTTAGAATACGTAAGCTAATCCGCGCGCAACGCGCCGGACGGCGTCGCGCTCAACGCTCGGCGAACGCCTTCTCGACAACGAACTGTCCCGGCTCGCCATGATTGCCTTCGACGAAGCCACGCTCCAGCAGCAGCGCGCGGGTGTCGACCAGCAGCGCGGGACTGCCGCACATCATCACCCGATCATGCTCGGCATCGAGCCCCGGCAGATCGATATCGCCGAACAGCTTGCCCGAGGTAATCAGATCGGTGATACGGCCGCGATTGCGGAACGGATCGCGCGTCACGGTCGGATAATAGATCAGTTGGTTGCTGATGTATTCGCCGAGGAAATCGTGTTTCGGCAGTGTCTCGGTGATCATCTCACCATAGGCCAGTTCCTTGACGTGACGGCAGCCGTGCAGCAACACCACCTTCTCGAAACGCTCATAGGTTTCGGGATCCTTGATGACGCTAAGGAACGGCGCGAGGCCGGTGCCGGTGCCGATCAGATAGAGGTTGCGGCCGCTGTGCAGATTGTCGATCACCAGCGTTCCGGTCGCCTTGCGGCTGACGATGATCTGATCGCCTTCCTTGAGGTGCTGCAAGCGCGAGGTCAGCGGCCCATCCGGCACCTTGATCGAGAAGAACTCGAGGTTCTCTTCGTAATTGGCGCTCGCCACGCTGTAGGCGCGCAGCAGCGGCTTCTCGCCGACCTTGAGGCCGATCATGGTGAACTCGCCGTTGCGGAAGCGGAACGACGGATCACGCGTGGTGGTGAAGCTGAACAAATTATCGGTCCAGTGATGGACGCTGAGAACGTTCTCGAAGTTGAAGTTGCTCATAGCGGGCGGATTCCATGGTCGTTTATTGCGTCGCACAATCGACGGTTAAAATGGCGCGCAATGTGACCAAAACGAGGCGCTTGCGCGAGCCGTTATCGTTTGTATACTAATGAATAAACCGACTTGATCCTGCCGTCAAGATGGGATCAAATTCGTTTTTAAAACAACAGCTTAAATGCCAGGGAGCAAGGCAAATGTCGCATGGCGAGCCGCAGGGAAACCTGCATTCCGGGAAGTTGGTCGTCCGTAACATCGGACTGGTTCTAAGCGGCGCTCTCGAAAACCCGGTCCTGGACGCGGACACGGTGGTCGCCGTCGACGGGAAGATCACTGCCATCGGCCGCGCCAAGGACGTCGATACCGAAGGCGCCAACACGATCATCGACGCCAACGGCGTGACGCTCACCCCCGGCCTGATCGACAGCCACGTTCACCCCGTCGCCGGCGATTGGACGCCACGGCAGGACCAGATGAGCTGGATCGACAGCAATCTGCACGGCGGCGTCACCACCATGATTTCGGCCGGCGAGGTGCATATGCCGGGACGGCCGAAAGACATCGTCGGTCTCAAGGCAATGGCGATCTTCGCGCAACGCGCGTTCGAGAATTTGCGCCCGAGCGGCGTCAAGGTGCTCGCCGGCGCACCGGTGATCGAGAACGGCATGGTGGAAGAAGACTTCAAGGAAATGGCCACGGCCGGCGTGCGCTGGCTGGGCGAAGTCGGCCTTGGCAGCGTCAAGGACGGCCCCACCGCGCGCAAGATGGTGGCGTGGGCGCGCAAGTACGGCATGAACAGCACGATCCACACCGGCGGCCCCTCGATTCCCGGCTCCGGCCTGATCGATGCGGATGTGGTGCTTGAAGCCGACACCGATGTCGTCGGCCACATCAATGGCGGCCATACCGCGCTGCCCGACGGGCAGATCCGCTGTATCTGCGAGGGTTGCAAGCGCGGCCTCGAACTCGTCCACAATGGCAACGAACGTTCGGCGCTCTATACGCTGCGCCTCGCCAGGGAAATGGGCGATCTCAACCGCGTCATCCTCGGCACCGACGCGCCTGCGGGCTCCGGCGTGCAGCCGCTCGGCATCCTGCGCATGATCTCCATGCTGTCGTCGCTCGGCGATGTGCCGGCGGAAGTCGCGTTCTGCTTTGCCACCGGCAACACCGCACGGATGCGCGCGCTGGATTGCGGACTGATCGAGGTCGGCCGCGCCGCGGACTTCGTGTTCATGGACAAGGCGCAGCACTCGTCCGGCAAGGACATCCTGGAGAGCGTGCAACTCGGTGATCTGCCCGGCGTTGGCATGACGGTGATCGACGGCCTCGTGCGCAGCCACCGCAGTCGCAATACGCCACCTGCCGGCAAGGTGCCGACTATCGTGAAGGGATAGTAGCGTCGAGGATCAACGCAGCTTGGCGAGCAACGCGACGAACACGTCGCGCTCCTTCGGCGTCAATGGCGCCAGCGTTTCCTCCGTCACCTGCAACGCGCTAGGCGATATCTTTTCGACCAGCGCCTGACCGGTGCGCGTCAGCGTCACCAACAGTCGCCGGCCATCTTTCGGGTCCTGCCCGGTTTCCGTCAAGCCGCGCGCAGTGAGCCGATCAATCACACCCTTGATGGTCGCAACATCCATCGCGGTGAGGCGGCCGAGCTGATTCTGCGAGCACGGCCCCGCTTCCGCCAATTTCGACAGGGCCGCCCATTGCGTTGCGGTGAGCTGCGAGCCGATCGCTGCGGCGAAGATCGAGGTATGGCGCTGCGACACCTGACGCAGGATGAAGCCGACCTGTTCGTCGAGGCTGTAAGACGCAGGCTTCTGCGCAGCCGCCTTGCTTTTTGTCGCCGGCTTCTTAGCCATGGACGCTCTCTCGCCGGGCCATCGATTGCATATCTGTTTGCCAGATACTCATGATGTTACATCGCAAGATGCGCATCACGGATATCCGGCCGTGCATCGAGATCGGCCATGGTGCCGCTGAAGCAGATGCGGCCGCGCTCGATGATGTAACTGCGATCCGAGATCAGCCGCGCGAAGTGCAGGTTCTGCTCGGACAGCAAAATGCTGAGACCTTCTTTCTTCATCGTCAGGATGGCGTGCGCCATCTGCTCGACGATCTTCGGCGACAGGCCTTCCGACGGCTCGTCCAGCAGAACCAGCGACGGGTTGCCCATCAGCGTGCGCGCGATGGTCAGCATCTGCTGTTCGCCGCCGCTCATGCGGCCGCCGGCGCGGTTACGCATCTCGGCAAGATTCGGAAACAGCGCGAACAGCTTCTCCCGGCTCCACTGCGGCGCGCCCTGGCGAGCGGGTTGACGCCCGACCTCAAGATTTTCTTCCACCGTGAGATCGGTGAAGATGCGCCGCTCCTCGGGAACGTAACCAAGACCAGCGCGGCCGATGGCATGGGTCGGCGCTTTGGAGATGTCATGGCCTTCGAACACGATCTTTCCCTCGCGGTGCGCGACGAGCCCGACGAGAGAGCGAAACGTCGTCGACTTGCCGGCGCCGTTGCGACCGAGCAGCGCAACCACTTCGCCGGCGCCGACCTCGAGATCGACGTCGAACAGGATATGCGCCGGTCCGTAGTAACTATTCAGTGCGGACACCGAGAGCTTCATGCGCCCGCTCCTTCCTGATGCCGCGCGTCATAGACCAGGCCTTCGCCGAGATAGATCGCTCGTACCTGCGGATCGCGCCGCACGTCCTCAGGCGAACCCTCGGCGATCAGCGTGCCGCGGTTGAGCACCAGAATGCGGTCCGCGTGTTCGAACACTACGTCCATGTCATGCTCGGTAAACAGCACGCCGATCGACTGCTCGCGTGCGATCCGCGCCGTCAGCCGCATCAGCTCGATGCGGTCGCGCGGCGCCATGCCGGCCGTCGGCTCGTCCATCAAGAGCAGCTTCGGTTGATTGGCGAGCGCGATCGCCAATTCGAGCCGCTTCAGATCACCGTAAGCGAGTTCGCCGCACGGCCGCTCGGCATAGCCTTCGACACCGACCAGCGCCAGCAACCGATCCGCTTCATCACGCTGGAAATCCGGCGTCGAACGCCACAGGTTGAAAATCTGACTGGCGTAAGACACCAGCGCGACCTGCACGTTCTCGCGCACCGTCATGGTCGGAAACGTCGCGGTGATTTGAAAAGTGCGGCCGACGCCGAGCCGCCAGACACGGCGCGGCGGCTGGCCGGTGATGTCCTGCCCGAGCAGTTGCACGCGGCCACGATCCGGTTTGCGCTGACCGTTGAGCATGTCGAAGCAGGTGCTCTTGCCGGCGCCGTTCGGTCCGATCAAGGCGAGAATCTCACCGGCCGCCAGCTTGAACGAAACACCGCGCACGGCGTGAACGCCGCCATAGGATTTCGTCAGGCCGTCAACGGCGAGAAGAGCAGCAGCCTCGCTCATTCCGCGCCCTCCGCTTGCGTCGCACGTGGCGACCCGCGCTTGAAAAACGACAGCTTGCCGCTCTTGATCAAGCCATCGAAAGTGCCGACGATTCCCTTCGGGAACATCACGACAAGCACAACGATCACCGCGCCCATCACCAGCTTGGACAGTTCAGTGTAACTCACCAGCCAGATGCTCAGCGCCTTGTAGACGATGGCACCGATCACAGCGCCCGAGACCGTCTCGACACCGCCGAGCAGCACCATCACCAGCGAATCCACCGACAGCGCGATGCCGGCATTATCGGGAAATACGCTGCCCTTGAGATAAGCGAACAGCGCGCCGGCGAGCGCGGCAAAGGTGCCGGCAATGACGAAGGCGGCCCATTGGATGCGCTTGTTGTTGATGCCAACGGCCTCGCTGCGCAAACCGGAATCGCGCGTCGCCCGCAACGCGTAACCGAACGGCGAGAACACCAGCACGCGCATCACCACCACCGACAGCGCGGTAATCGCCAGCGCCAGCCAATAGAACCGCGCCGGCGTCGCCACCAGCGCCGCAGGCCACACGCCGAGAATGCCATTGTCGCCGCCGGTGACATCGACCCACTGGAACGCGATCGACCACACGATCTGCGCGAACGCCAGCGTCAGCATGGCGAAATAGACCCCTGACAGTTGCACCGCGAACCAGCCGAAGACGATCGCGCCGAACAGTCCAAGCAGTGGCCCGAGCAGCAGACACGCGACCATCGGCAGGCCGGCAAGCTTGGCGAGAAACGCCACGCCGTAAGCGCCGAGCCCGAAGTAAGCAGCGTGGCCGAACGACGCCATGCCGCAGACCGACATCAGGAAGTGCAGGCTCACGGCGAAGATGACGAAGATCGCGATCTCCGCGCCAACGATCAGCGCGTAGTTGCTGCCGAGCAGCGGCAATGCCGCGGCGAGAATCAACACGCCGACGAAAGCCAGCCGCGCCTGCACCGACAGCGGCCGCCACGGTTGCACCGCGAGGCCGGGCGTCTGCCGTGCGGCGGCTTCGGGCTTTCCAAACAGGCCCCACGGCCGCACGATCAGCACCACCGCCATCACCAGGAAGACGAGAATGATAGAGATCTTCGGAAAGATCAGGATGCCGAACGCATTCAACTCCGACACCAGCACGGCGGCGACGAACGCGCCGGTGATGCTGCCGAGGCCACCGATGACGACCACCACGAACACGTCGACGATGATGCGCAGGTCCATGGTGTGATTGACCGCGTCACGTGGAATCTGCAACGCACCACCGAGCGCGGCGAGAAAGACGCCGAGCGCGAACACGCTGGTGAACAGCCACTTCTGATTGACGCCGAGCGCCGCCACCATATCACGGTCCTGTGTCGCGGCGCGCACCAGAACGCCCCATCGCGTGCGATGAAACAGCAGCCACAACGCGCCGAGCACCACCGGCCCCAGCACCATCAGCAACACGTCATAAGTCGGGATCGCCTGGCCGAAGAAATCGAATGCGCCGCGCAGGCCCGGCGCGCGGCGGCCGAGCAGATCGTCCGGCCCCCAGATCAGCACCGCAAGATCTTCGACCATCAAGGTCAAGCCGAAGGTCGCCAGCAGTTGAAACAGTTCGGGTGAGCGGTAGATACGTCGCAGCAGCAGCATCTCGACCAGTACGCCGATCAACGCAACGATCACCGCCGCACTGATGATGCCGCCCCAGAAGCCGAGCGTGCCGGAGAGCCGCTCGGTCAGCGAGAACGCGACATAAGCACCGAGCATATAGAACGCGCCGTGCGCGAAGTTCACGATGCGAGTGACGCCGAAGATGATCGACAGGCCGGACGCGACGAGAAACAGCGCAGCAGCACTGGCAAGTCCGGATAGAAACTGGACGACATAAAAGCTCATCGGGCCTGCCCGGCAGGGCGACGGTCGGCAGCAACCATCGCCCGATCATGCGAGAGGAAAATCAACGATCACGATGCGCGATGGCCGGAGCAACCCGCTCCGGCCATCAGAGTTCGCATCAATCCTTCGGACGTTCCTTGGCGACGTCTTCCTCGCTCGGCAGAAAATCCTTGCCGTCACGATAGACCGAATCGACCATCACGCCCTTGCCATCCTTCACCGCGGTCTTGCCGACGTAAGCACCGAGCGTAGCCTGATGATCGCTTTTGCGGAAGGTGATCTCGCCGAACGGCGAGCCGAGCTTGATGCCTTCCGCCGCTTCGATCAGCTTGTCGGTGTCGGTCGAGTTGGCCTTGGCGAGAATTGCGGCGGCGGCCTTGATGGTGCCGTAGCCGACGATTGAGCCGAGACGCGGATAATCGTTGAACTTGGCCTGATAGGCTTTCAGGAACTTGTCGTGATCGGCACTCTTGATGTCGTACCAAGGATAGCCGGTGACGATCCAGCCGTTCGGCGTTTCATCCTTGAGCGGATCGAGATATTCCGGCTCACCGGTGAGGAAACTCACCACCGACTTGCCTTTGAACAGGCCGCGCGTGTTGCCTTCGCGCACGAATTTCACGAGGTCCGGGCCGAACTCGACGTTGAGGATCGCTTCCGGATTGGTCGCGGCCAGCGCCTGCACCACCGGGCCCGCATCGATCTTGCCTTGCGGCGGCCACTGCTCGCCGACCCACTGAATGTCCGGCCGCTTCTTCGACAGCAGCGCCTTGAACACGGCAACTGCGGATTGACCGTATTCGTAGTTCGGGGCCACCGTGGCCCAACGCTTGGCCGGCAATTTCGCAGCTTCGTCCGCCAGCATCGCCGCCTGCATGTAGTTCGACGGGCGCAGCCGGAACGTATAGCGATTGCCCTTCGACATCGTGATGGCGTCGGTCAAAGGCTCCGCAGCGAGGAAAAACACCTTCTTCTGCTTGGCGAAGTCGCTCACCGCGAGACCGATGTGCGAGAAGAAGGTGCCGGTCAGCATCACGACCTTTTCACTCGACACCAGTTCGTTGGCGGCGGTCACCGCATCGGCGGGTTTGCCGCCGTCGTCCTTCGACACCACCACCAGCTTCTTGCCGTTGATACCGCCGGCCGCGTTGACTTCTTCGACCGCGAGTTGCCAGCCCTTGCGATAAGGTTCGGTGAACGACGGCAGCGCCGAGTAGCTGTTGATCTCGCCGATCTTGATTTCGTCCTGCGCGAACGCCGCCGTTGTCGCGCTGCTCGTCATCGTGGCGGCCGTCAGACCCGCCAGAACGATGCCGAGAAGTCCACCCTGTCGTCGCATTCCATCCTCCACTGTTGGAAGGGACATGTCGTCCCTACGGTGCATCTCCGTCCATCCGCTTGTAACCGATGGGATGGTTCGAAGCAGTCTTATTTTTCAGGCACGACGCTGCAAATTAACGCAGGCCGTCCTCGCCCTTGATTTCGCTGTGCTTCAAGCCGCCGACACGCGGCAGCGGCCGCCCGCTGTCGGTGACGGCGACCGCAACCATGATCTCGTTGGCGCGCGGCGCGTCGTTGATCTGCACTTCCATGCCGTCGAAGTGGCTGCGCACGAACGCCGCGTCCTTATGTCCCAACGGAACATCGAGCACGGTGCCAAGGCCGCCGCGTTTCTTCGATGACGGAATCAACGCCGCACCTTTGGTCAGAACTTTACGGAACGGCGCGCCGAGTTTCGGATGCAGGATCGCGGCGGCATGCTCAAGTTCGCCGTTCTCGCCGACCGCAGCCGCCTTGCCGTAGCTCTGCACTTTGCCGCCCTCGATGTCGAGCGCGGCAACCGCGCGCTTCGCCAACAGATCGCCAAGTTCCTCGCCGATGTCCATCAACGGCGAGAGGTCATCGACATATTGTCCGGCAAAAGGATTCTCGATGACGGCGATCGCAGCCGCGCGGCGCGTCGGCGGGCTTACCGCATGGCCGCCCTCCTGCAAGGTTTCTTCGACGACGGTGACAATCTTGCGAATCCGAACGCTCATCGCAGCCCATCCTGTCCCTTGATCTCGTTGGCCTTGAGGCCACCGACCCTTGCGTGAATCCGCGATCCCGTCGTCATCACCAGCGCCAGCAACAATTCGTCGGCGCGCGGCGCATCGACAATACCGACTTCCATCGCATCGAAATGCGAACGCACGTAAGAGGCGTTAATATGGGTCACCGGCACGTCGAGCCGCGTGCCCGGCCCGCCAACCTTCTTTGCCGACGGAACGATGGCTTTCGCTTCGCCGAGAATCGCGCGCATCGCATAGCCGCCCGGCACATGCCAGAGCGCGCCGTGCTCCAACTCGCCGGCCGAACCGATGATCGCGCCCTTGCCATAGCCTTGGATACGCGAAGGATCATCGCCTAACGCTTTGAGCAAACTGCGCGCCATCTCGACGCCGAGCGGATTCAGATCGTCCATGAAGCCGGCGATGTCTTCGACATAACGCCCGGCGAACGGATTGCGAATCACCGCAAGTGCAGCACCGCGCAACAACGGCTGCGCCGGCGGCGGGCCACCTTCGTGCAGGATTTCCTCGACGATGATGACACGCTTGCGAAGAACAACTTCAGGCATCGATCAGATTTCCGGTTGGTGCGATTGTCGCGCGTGAATACGAAAGGTCGAACGCGCACGAATGAGTTGGCGCGACAATCTGCGTTTCGCCTTGCAGACATAAGGCCGCGCCTTCGATCAAACCGCGCGCCAGAAGCGCGCGCGCGCGAACCGCACCGGCTTCCAACGCCCTCGTAACTTCATCACATGTCAACGGCGCGACATCGCGCGTGACGAGACGTTCGCCGAGATCGTTGTCGAGCTGAATCTCACACGCCGGCACGCGGACGATGCACGGTTGGCCCGGCAAATCGACGGCGTTGGCGATCATTGTTGCGGCAGCATCGGCTTGCGATGCGCTGCGCGCAAGAACCGTCACTGCATCGGCGATGCCGAGCGAAAAACTGCGGCCATGGCGGCCGCTGGTGGCAACGCCGCGCACGACGCCATCAGCATCAATCACGGTCTTGCCCGCAAGCGTCGGCGGATCGACGTGCGCGACCAACCCGACGATGAATTTTTCACCTGGCGCAAGATACAATGCGATGTCGCCGCCGTTGTTGACGTAAGCGCGCGTCAACGTTGCGGCATGAGTCATCGCGCCTAATACTTCCTCCGCGACTGCACCGGCGACCGCGGCCATCGGCGTGATGAAATGGGTGTCGGCATAAGGCAGAACGGCGGCTTGCATGCGACGCGCGACCACGCCTTTCAGGCTCGGGATTCTTGCGGCAGCACGACGGCGCAATTCGGGCAGCTCGTCACAAAGCCTATCCAGCAATCCGGTGAAGGATTCCGCCGCCGCGGCATAGGCGATCTCGACCTCGGCGCGGTCGCCGCAGGCCTCGATCACCAGATCGATGGGGCCATCCTGCAGATGCAGACGGCGGCCATCGGGCAACAGCGCGATCTGCGGACGGCGCATCATTGCGGCTTGTCCTTTTTCAACACGACCGGCGCGTTGCGCACTTCGGTGTCGCTGGTCAAGGACGACAGCGGTCGTACATAATCCATGTGGCCGCCGAGTGCGGCGTAATCGGACAGTCGCAAGGTGAACTCGATCGGCGCAACCAGTGCCGGCGTCGGCACGTAGCCGAACGCACCGGCGGGCATCTGCGTCACGTCGACCATGAAGGTGATGCCGCCGCCCGGCCAGACATAGACCGGCGCACCGCCGCTGGTCACGGACGTCAGCGCCTCCTTCACCGAGCGTGTCAGCCGCACCGGATTGTCGGTGACGCCGGCGCGCAGCGACCCGCCGGCGCCGCCCATGAACAGCACGGTGCACAGCGCCGGCTCGCAATTCTCCTGAATCCGCTCGACCGATTGCTGGAGCGCGTCCGGCAATGGCTTCTCGATGGGCTGAAGAGCCTCATCGAGTTCGAAGTAAGCCGCGTGCTCACCGGTGGTGGAGACCATCAGCATCCGCGTTCCGGGCTTCGCCACCTTCGGATTGAACGGACCGAGCACGGTGAGCGGATCGGAAATCTGCGTGCCGCCCCAGCCGGTGCCGGGCTCCGCGACCTGGAAGTAACGGCCCGGCGTCGAGCGGCGGCCTTTCATCTTGATGCCGGTCTCGGGAATGTCGAGCAGCTTGCCGGCTTGATGCTCCGACAGCACGCCGGTGATGTGATCGTCGACGACGACGACCTCGTCGACCTTGCCCTGCCATTGCTTGGCGAACATGCCTATGGTGGCGGAGCCGCAGCCGACGCGCATCCGCACTTCCGGCACGCCGTTGACGACGGGCGGCTGCCCGGCCTGCACAACCACGCTGGCGCCGCCGTCGATGGTGAGTTCAACGGCCTTGCCGTTGCACAGGTCCATCAATGCGTCACAGGTGGCACGGCCTTCCTTCTTCGAACCGCCGGTCAAGTGATGCACGCCGCCGAGCGAGAGCATCTGCGAGCCGTATTCGCCGGTGGTGACGTGGCCGATGGCTTCGCCTTCAGCGCGCACCGTCGCGGTTTCCGGTCCAAGGAAGCGATCGGTATCGATCTTCACCTTGACGCCGCAGTAACTGAAGATGCCTTCGGTCACCACCGTCACCATATCGACGCCGTCGATCTCCGACGACACAATAAAGGGTGCTGGCTTGTAATCCGGATAGGTGGTGCCGGCGCCGATGGCGGTCACCATCACGTCGCGGCCGGAGACAAGCTTGCCGTCCCACTCGCCGGATTTCTGGAACGGCACCACCGCGCCGCCCTGCGACACCGTGCGCTGAAGCACGACATGCGGATCGACGCGCACCAGTTGGCCTGCATCGTTGGCATAGCGGTCGCACGCGCCGGATGCGCCGGGCTTGATGTAACACATCACCGGACAGGCATCGCAGCGGATCTTGTCGCCATCGGTGGCGACCGCTGCTATCGGCGAGCCTTCATTCATCATCCGCACAATCCGCGCGCGAGAACAGACAAGTCAAAGGAAGATTTCGGGCGGCGCCATCACGACGGCGACATCTCCCGCGCATCACCATCCCTGACTTATCCGGCCTCGCCGGCTACATCATTCGTACACGAATGATCTTGGAGGCGACCTTGGAAACTGTCAAGCGGGCGAATACGCAAAATGTCGTGCGTCGTTTCGCCTTCGCACTGCACCCAAAATGGGCAACGCAGCAATCCGCACTTGTTCGCTCTCATTCGACAACGGCGCGATCCGCCGCAGCGTGTGAGGCGTGGCCGATCCTTGCACGTTTGTACACAAACGGTATTCTCGGCGCATCAGTTTCGGCGGATTTGCCATCATCTTCTCGCAGCACGGTCGTGACAATGACTTCAGACCCGATCCGCCTGACCGTCAACGGCGCCAGCCACAGCATTGCGGCGGCAGCGGACACGCCGCTGCTCTACATCCTGCGCAACGATCTCGAACTCAACGGCCCGAAATACGGTTGTGGGCTAGGCGAATGCGGCGCGTGCACGGTGATGATCGACGGCGTCGCCGCACGTTCCTGCGTGTTGCCGCTCTCCGCCTGCGCGGGACGCGAAATCACGACGCTGGAAGGTTTGGGCTCGCGCGAGCGGCCCGACCCGTTGCAGGCGGCGTTCGTGACACATCAGGCGGCGCAGTGCGGCTATTGCCTCAACGGCATGATCATGACCGCGAAGGCGTTGCTGCTGCGCAATCCGCATCCCTCCGAACAGGAGATCAAGCAGGCGCTGCGTTACAATCTGTGCCGTTGCGGAACTCATGTCGAAATCCTTGCCGCGGTGATGACGGCGGCAGGTCATCACATTGCACGCGATCACGCGGCGGGAGGCGTGACCGATGCGACGCACTGACGCCGCCGATCCCAAGATGACGCCACCTGAGTCCGGATCGCTCTCGATCATCCGCAGCACACCGAACGATGCAGCCGGCAGCGGTTTCGAGATTTACATCGCCATCGATGCCCGCGGACAGGTGTTCGCCTACAACGGCCATGTCGATCTCGGCACCGGCATCCGCACCGCGCTGTCGCAGATCGTGGCGGAAGAACTCGACGTGGCGCTGGACCGCGTCACCACGATGCTGGGCGATACGACAAAGACGCCCAATCAGGGCCCGACCATCGCCAGTGAAACCATCCAGATCACCGCGGTGCCGCTGCGCAACGCGGCGGCACAAGCGCGGCATTATCTGCTGGCGCGCGCCGCCGAACAGCTCGACCAGCCTATCGACTCGTTGTCGATCGAGGACGGCCTGATCCGCGCGCAGAGCAATCACAGCGTCAGCTACGCCGAGCTGGTGGCCGGCAACACGGTGCGCCTTGAACTGCGCGACGACGTGATCTTGAAGGATGTCAATTCCTACAAGCTGGTCGGCCGCGCGATTCCGCGCCTCGAAATTCCGGCGATGACCACCGGCGAGATGATCTATGTGCATGACGTGCGCGTGCCCGGCATGCTGCACGGCCGCGTGGTGCGCCCGCCTTATGCCGGCGTCGATGCCGGCGATTTCGTCGGCACCAGCCTGATCGCGGTGGACGAAAGTTCGGTCGCGGATATTCCCGGCCTCGTCGCGGTAGTGCGGATCGGCGATTTCGTCGGCGTCGTCACCGACCGCGAAGAGAACGCGATCCGCGCCGCCGCGCAACTCAAAGTCAGATGGAAGCCGACGCCGACCCTGCCGGACCTGAAGGACATCGCCACCGCGTTGCGCGCCAACCCAAGTACGCCGCGCGTATTGCGCGACACCGGCGATGTCGATGCCGCGCTGGCCAACGCCGCGACGCCGATGCCGCGCACTTACGTCTGGCCGTATCATATCCACGGCTCGATCGGCCCGTCGTGTTCGGTCGCGGACTACACCGACGACGGCTTGCGGGTGTGGACCGGATCGCAGAACCCGCACAACCTGCGCGCCGACCTCGCCAAGCTGATGGCGCTGCCGGAAGCGAACATCGACGTGATCCGGCTGGAAGCCGCCGGCTGCTACGGCCGCAACGGCGCCGACGACGTCAGCGCCGACGCGGCGCTGTTGTCGCGCGCGGTCGGCCGCCCGGTGCGGGTGCAGCTCACCCGCGAGCAGGAGCATGCGTGGGACCCGAAGGGCACCGGGCAATTGATGGAGGTGAACGGCGGGCTCGACGCCACCGGTGCGCCCGCCGCTTACGATTTCGCCACGCGCTATCCCTCTAACGCCGCGCCGACCCTGGCGCTGCTGCTCACCGGTGCGGTGCCGCCAGTCGCCGCGACGTTGCAGATGGGCGACCGCACCGCGATTCCGCCCTACGATTATCGCTCGATGCGCGTGATCGCCCACGACATGGCGCCGATCGTGCGCGCCTCGTGGTTTCGCGGCGTCTCGGCGCTGCCCAACACCTTCGCGCATGAATCCTACATCGACGAACTCGCCACCGAAGCAGGTGTCGATCCGGTCGAATATCGCCTGCGTTATCTCAAGGATGAGCGCGCGGCAAAACTGGTGCGCGATGTGGCCGAGCGCGCGAAGTGGGAGCCACGCCCTGCATGGACGCCGAAGGATGCCGACGGCGACGTGGTGCGCGGCCGCGGCTTCGCATACGCGGTCTATGTGCACGGCCCGTTTCCCGGCAAGGCGGCGGCGTGGTCGGCATGGGTCGCCGACGTCGCAGTGAACAAGGCGACCGGTGATGTCGCGGTGACGCATGTGACGGTGGGGCAGGACTCCGGCCTCGTCATCAATCCCGACGGCGTGCGGCATCAGATCCACGGCAACGTCATCCAGTCCACCAGCCGCGCGCTGATGGAGGAAGTAACGTTCGAGCCATCAGCGGTGGCGAGTCGCGAATGGGGCGGCTATCCGATCATCACCTTCCCCGACGTGCCGAAGATCGACGTGGTGATCGTCGAGCGGCAGGACCAGCCGCCGCTTGGGGTGGGCGAATCCGCATCGGTGCCGAGCGCGGCCGCCATCGCCAACGCCATTTTCGATGCGACCGGCGTGCGTTTCAGGGAATTGCCGTTCACGCCGGACCGGATTCGCGCGGGGCTGCTGGCGGCAGATAACAAGGCGAAGCCTGCGTCACCTTTGAAGAAGCGCGGGCTGTGGGTCGGACTCGCCGCAGTGTGTACGGCGGTGGTTGGATTGATCGTCGCCGCCTCGCCGTGGCGGCTGGCGATCGCGCCGATATCGCCGCCGGATATTTCGACCTACTCGGCCGCGACCATCGCACGCGGCGCGCAACTGGCGGCGCTGGGCGACTGCGCGGTGTGCCACACGGCGGACGGCGGCATCGTCAATGCCGGCGGACGACCGCTGGAGACGCCGTTCGGCACCGTTATCGCCACCAACATCACGCCGGATATCGAGACCGGTATCGGCGCGTGGTCGTATCCCGCATTCGAGCGCGCGATGCGGCAGGGCATCCATCGCGACGGCCGCCATCTTTATCCGGCGTTTCCCTACAACCACTTCGCCAAAACCAGCGAAGCCGATTTGCAGGCGCTCTATGCTTATCTGATGGCGCAGCCGGCCGTGCGGCAAACCAATCCGGAAACCCGGCTTCCCTTCCCGTTCAATCTGCGGCCGCTGCTGGCGGGATGGAATCTCTTGTTTCATTCGCCCGCCGCCTTCGCTGCCGATCCGACCAAATCGGAAGCGTGGAATCGCGGCGCGTATCTGGTGGAAGGGCTCGGCCATTGCGGCGCGTGCCACACGCCGCGCAACGCGCTGGGTGCGGAGAAGGCGTCGCTGAAACTCGCCGGCGGCACCGCCGAAGGCTGGACTGCGCCGCCGCTGACATCGCTGTCGCACGCGCCGATTCCATGGAGCGAGCAGGAACTGTTCACGTATCTGCGCAGCGGCATCTCGCAGTTTCACGGCGTCGCCGCCGGGCCGATGGCGCCGGTGGTGAAGGAACTGAGCGCGCTGCCGGACAGCGACATCCGCGCCATGGCGACCTATCTCGCCTCGTTCAATCCGAACGCGCCGACGCAGCAGGCGCAACAGGCGATGGCGACGCGGCTCGAGACCGTCACCAGCGCAAAGCCGCTGGAGGCATCGCAACAAGGCGCACGCATTTATGACGGCGCCTGCGCGGTGTGCCACGAACCGGGCGGACCGCAATGGTTCGGCAGCCGCCCCTCGCTGGCGCTGAACAGCAACCTGCATGGTGCCTCGCCCGACAATCTCGCGCGCGTCATCGTCGAGGGCATCACCAAGCCGGTGAACGGCGAGCTTGGCGCGATGCCGGGCTTTGCGCAGAGCCTCAACGACCAGCAACTCACCGAACTGATCCACTACTTGCGCACCCGCTTCGCACCCGACAAGCCGGCATGGGACGGCATCGACGCGGCATTACGCGCGGCGCGTGGAGTGGCGCGGTGAACCGACCGTGTCGTCTTGAGAGTCCGACCGGAAACTTTCGGATGGATTCGCAATCCGAAAATCGTCGTCCGCGCGCAGGCGGGGACCCATACGCCGCAGCGGTTCGGCTCTATCATCAAGGCGAGTTTCTTTGCGATAACTAACGCTAGGGGTTATGGGTCCCCGCCTGCGCGGGGACGACGCCGAGGCGCTTGACAGGAGCCGCACCATGTCATCCGAAACCAACGACCTCGCCACCGAACTCGACGTGCTGACCTGGCTCAACACGCCGGAGCCGATCACGCTGGCGAGCCTGCGTGGACGCGTGGTGATCGTGGAGGCGTTTCAGATGTTGTGCCCCGGCTGCGCGCAGCAGGCGCTGCCGCAACTGACCCGCATTCAGGAAACCTTCTCGACCGACGACGTGATGGTGCTGGGCCTGCATACGGTGTTCGAGCATCACGCCGCGCAGGGTTCGCGCGACGCGATCGCGGCGTTCCTACACGAATATCGCTACACCTTCCCGGTCGGCATCGACCGCCCCTCCGACGACGGCGAACTGCCGCGCACGATGGCGGCTTACGCCATGCAGGGCACCCCGACGATGCTGCTGATCGATCGCGGCGGGCGGCTGCGGCGGCAGGCGTTCGGCCATGTGCCGGATTTGCGGCTTGGCGCGGAGATCATGGCGCTGGCGACCGAGCGCGCGTCGTAGCATTTGGATGAAAGGTGCATGACTTTGCGCTCGCGCAAAGGAGACGCCGCATCGCGCGCTATGGTGCCGGTATCCCGAGTAGTCTGAAGTATGAATTCGATGTCCACGCCACCTGTCCTCAGCCATGCCTTTCGCATCTGCTTTCTGCTCGCCGCGATCTGGGCGGCGCTGGCGGTACCGCTGTGGCTGATGACCTATGCCGGAATGCTGACCATCGCCGATGCTTACGGCGGCGTCGCCTGGCACGCGCATGAACTGATCTTCGGCTATGCGGCGCTGGTGATTTGCGGCTTCCTGTTCACCGCGATCCCGAACTGGACAGGGCGGTTGCCGGTGGCGGGATTTCCGCTGGTGTCGCTGATTTTGATCTGGGTGCTGGGGCGCGTCGCGATGTTGTGCGCGGCGAAAATCGGCACCACCGTCGCCGCGCTGGTCGACCTCACATTTCTTGCCGCAGTGCTGGCGGTGGCCGGGCGCGAGATTATTGCCGGCAAGAACTGGCGCAATCTGCGGGTGCTGGTGATCGTGGCCTGGCTGTTCGTCGCCAATGCCGCGTTCCATGCCGCCGTGCTGAGCGGCACCATGCTCGACGTCAGCCTGCGCGGCGCGGTCGGCGCGCTGGTGGCGCTGATCACGCTGATCGGCGGGCGGCTGACGCCGAGTTTCACCCGCAACTGGCTGGTGAAGCGCGATCCCGAAAGGCTGCCCGCACCGTTCGGTCCGCTCGACGCCGTCGCCATCGGAACCGGCGTGGTCACGCTGCTGGCATGGGTGATTGCGCCGGAAGGCTCCATCACTGCCACACTGGCGGCGCTTGCGGCATCGCTACTGATCGTCCGGCTGGTGCGCTGGCGCGGCATTCTCACCCTTGCCGAACCGCTGCTGGCGATCCTGCACCTCGGCTACGCCTTCGTGCCGCTCGGCTTCGCGCTCGCCGCCGGCCATGCGCTGTGGCCGGAAACGATTCCCGCCGCCGCCGTGATTCACGCATGGACCGCCGGCGCGGTCGGCGTAATGACACTGGCGGTGATGACCCGCGCCAGCCTCGGCCACACCGGCCATGCGCTGACCGCGGGCCCGGCGACGACATCGATCTATCTCGCGATCCTCACCGCCGCGCTCCTGCGTGTCGTCGCGCCGTTCGCCGCCGAATGGCAGCACCCGCTGCTGAACCTGTCCGGCGCCGCGTGGACATTGGCGTTCCTGCTGTTCGTCGCGAGCTACGGCCCGATGCTGTGCACGGCACGGAAGAAGAAGCACGCCGAGGCGGCCGCCTAGACTTCTTCCGCCACTTCGGCCAGCGCTTCGGGCTTGGCGATGATGACGCGGCGGCGGCCGCTGTCGACGAGGCCACGCGCTTCCCAGCCGCTCAAGGTGCGGCTGACGGTGTGCAGCGTGGTGCCGGTCATTTCCGCGAGGTCCTGCCGCGACAGCGGAAACGCGATCTCGATGCCGCGCGCGGTGCGCCGTCCGGCCTGCTGCGACAGCCGCAACAAGGTGTGTGCGATGCGCCGCTCGACCTTTTCGGTCGCAAGTTCGCGCAGCCGAAGCTGGAGGTCCTGATAGCGTTCGCCCATCAGGGCGACGGCGTTCATCGCGATCCGCGAATTGCGGCTCATGATGTCGCGCAACATCGGGGCCGGCATGCCGATCAGGTGGCAGTCGTCCACCGCCGTCACCGCGCCGGGATGCGCCGGCGCGCCGGTCAATGCCGCATAGCCGACCACGTCGCCGGGACCGAGATAACGGATGATGATCTGCTGGCCGTCCAGCGTGGTCTGGGTGACGCGCAGCCGCCCGACGACGACAATATAAAAGGTCGTGACGGCGTCTTCCTGCTGGAACACGGTCTCGCCGGCCGGAAACTTGCGACGGAACGACGCTGCATGCAGCTCCCGCAGCACCTCGACCGGGACGCCACGGAACAGCTCGCCACGCGCCAGAATGTCGATATCGGGAGATTCCGCCATACCGCTGCTTATGGATTCCTCTGGTCGCGCCCGCAACTTCGCCGCATAGTGCGGCCATCGAATCGCGGACCCTGCCGGGCGGCATATTGCTGGTTAATTGCGTTGGCGCAAAGACGGTGACGCCGACGCGCGGCAAAGGCAGGCTGGCGGTTGATTTTCACGGAGTTGCGATGCTCAACGTCAACAAGACCGACCTTTTGCGCCATCACGAGCCGGAAACGCTTTCGGATCGTTTTGCCGCGTGGGCGGAACGGCTGTTGACGGCGATGGCCGGCGGCTTCAGCCGCCGCTACGGCGGCCGGGTGGTGGTGCTGGAGACCATCGCGGCGGTGCCGGCCATGGTGGCGGCAAGCCTGCTCCATTTGCAGTGCCTGCGGCAATTGATCGACGATCGCGGCTGGGTCCGCGCCTTCATGGACGAGGCGGAGAACCAGCGCGCCCACCTGATGGCCTTCGTCGCCATCAAGCGCCCGAGCTGGGGCGAGCGCTGGCTGATCGCGATCGGCCAGGGCACATTCTATAATGCCTATTTCCTGCTTTCGCTGATTTCGGGACGTTGCGCCCATCGCCTCGCCGGCTACCTCGCCGAACGCTCGGTGAAGGGGTATTCGGATTATCTCGAGTCGCTGGAATCCGGCGCGATCCCCAACGGTCCCGCGCCCGACACCGCCGTCGCCTACTGGAATCTCCCGCCGGGCGCGCTGCTCAGCGACATGATCATGGCGATGCGCGAGGACGAAGCGATCCACCGCGACATCCACCACGCCTTCGCCGACGCGCTGGCCGAAGGCCGCGTGCTGCCGGAGCGGCCGGGGCCGTTGCTGTAGCACACGCTGCATCAAAGAAGATCGTCGTCCCCGCGAAGGGGGACCAGACGCCGCAGCGGCTCGGCTCAATCACCAAGGCGAGTGTATTCTATAACAACCAACGCCAGGGGTTATGGGTCCCCGCCTTCGCGGGGACGACGCCGAGGTTGTTTGAGGCCTTGCGATACCCAAAAACAAAACTCTTCGCGCCAACTTGCGCCAGCGCAACGAGCGCGTCGCGACGCAGCGTAGGGTCCGTCTGCAAGATGATGAAGACTGCCCCTTGAAGGCAGTCGTGCAGACGGAGTTTGATCATGACACGCTTGACCACTTTGGCGCTCTGCGCCGGCGCCCTGCTGTTGGCTATCCCCGCGCAAGCCGCGGAGTTCGAAGTCAAAATGCTGAACAAGGGCCCTGATAACCAAGCGATGACGTTCGATCCTCCATTCCTGAAAGTGCAGGCCGGCGACACCGTGAAGTTCGTCCCCACCGACAAGGGCCACGACGCGGAGACGATTCCGGGCATGTTGCCGGACGGCGCGACGCCGTTCAAAGGCAAGCTGTCGCAGGAAATCAGCGTCACCTTCGACAAGCCGGGCCTCTACGGCTATCGCTGCGTGCCGCATTTCGGCATGGGCATGGTCGGCCTGATCGAAGTCGGCGGCAGCACCGCGAACCTCGACGCCGCCAAGCAAGCGAAGATGCCACCGCTTGCCACCAAGCGAATGACAGCGCTGCTGGATCAGGCGGTCAAGAGCAACACGGCGGACGCGGGAGCAGGGAATGCCAGCCGTTAGCCAAGTGGCAGTGAAGGCGCCGGCGATCTCCGCCGGCGCTTTTGACGCGCCGACCATCGACGACCTTGCCTTCAGCCTGGTCGCCGCGCTGCATCGCCATCCGCATCTCAGCAATGTGCTGACGCACATTTCGCGATCGAGCTGGCCGCGCATCGAGCACACCTTGCGCGTCATCCTCGATCCCACGACGCAGCACCGCGACCTAACGCCGCTGGCGCGCAACATACTCGATCTGATGTGCAATGCGCGCGGTGATACCGGACGCATCTTCAAGCCGTACTTTGGCGCGTTGCTCGTTGCATTGGCCGGTCCGAACAGGGCCGCGACGCTGTTGTCCCGGATTCACCGCCTCGCTGCGCCGGAAGCCGCTGTTGTCATCGCGTTACCAAAGGTGCCGACGGGAGTTCCGGTCGATGCCTGACAGCGTTCGCGACGAGATTTGCGAGAACGAACGCGTGCTGGCGGTGAAGGATATCGATCCGCGCCACCGCCACACCGTCATTTTTCAGCTATTCGAACACTTGCCGCCGAACCGCTCGCTGCAACTGGTGGTCGATCACGATCCGAAACCGCTGCGGGCGCAACTCGAAATCAAGCACGGCACCCGCTGCCAGTGGACGTATCTCGAACAGGGACCGGACACATGGCGGATTCGTCTGCAACGGGACGCCGGGACGGATTGATTTTTGCCGCCGCGCAGAACGTGCGGCTTTTGAATCGGATTGACGGCACCGTGTCGGCCCCGGAGCCGGACTGCGGTGCAGCGTCAATTTGCGTTTGCACAAAGAGACTATCTTTAGACAAGATATAGGTTGAGCCGAACGAGCTGCTGAGCAAGTAGCTGGATTTGGGGCCGCGCCGGATCGAATGGGCGCGATTGCGGTTCGCGATTCGCAGACCGCGCAGGACCGCGTGCTTTCGTCGCGCGCGAGATGAAACAAGGGGTGTGTTTCGATGGTCGCCGAACTCACAAAAAACGAACGTCAAGGTGCGCTGGTCATTCTGCTGGCGCTTGCGATCACCGGCCTTGCGATGGCAGCCGGCGGACGCGGCGACCCGTTCGGCGTTCACGGCGCCCTCGTGCTGGTGACGGCGATCGCCGGCATCTTCGCGGTGATCGGCGGCTACTACGCGCCGGAGCCGTCGCCCGACCGACTCGACAGCTATTACGACACCCCGACCAAGTTCGGCATCATCGCCGCGATGGTCTGGGCGGTGATCGGCATGGCGGTCGGCGACTGGGTGGCGTGGCTTCTGGCCTATCCGGAATGGACATTCGATGCGGCGTGGGCGAGCTTCGGCCGGCTGCGCCCGGTGCACACCTCCGGCGTGATCTTCGGCTTCGGCGGTAACGCGCTGATCGCCACCTCGTTCTACGTGATGCAGCGCACCTCGCGGGCGCGGCTGCCGGACCAACTGACCCCGTGGTTCGTGCTGTTCGGCTACAACCTGTTCTGCGTCATCGCCGCCACCGGCTACCTGATGGGCGTGACGCAGTCGAAGGAATACGCCGAGCCGGAATGGTATGCCGACATCTGGCTGGTGATCGTGTGGGTCGTGTATTTCGTGCTCTACCTGCGCACGCTGAACCGCCGCAAGGAGCCGCATATCTACGTCTCCAACTGGTACTACCTGGCGTTCATCCTCGTCGTGGCGATGCTGCACATCGTGAACAACCTCGCGGTGCCGATCTCCTGGGGCAGCGCCAAGAGCTATTCGCTGTTTTCCGGCGTGCAGGATGCGATGACCGAGTGGTGGTACGGCCACAACGCGGTGGCGTTCTTCCTCACTTCCGGCTTCCTCGGCATGATGTACTACTACATGCCGAAGCGCGCGGGACGGCCGATCTATTCCTACCGGATGTCGATCATCTCGTTCTGGGGCATCACCTTCTTCTACATGTGGGCCGGTTCGCACCACCTGCACTACACGGCGTTGCCGCAGTGGGTGCAGTCGCTCGGCATGACTTTCTCGGTGATGCTGCTGGTGCCGTCATGGGTCTCGGCCGGCAACGCGCTGATGACGCTCAACGGCGCATGGCACAAGGTGCGCGACGACGCGGTGCTGCGCTTCATGATGGTCGCGGCAGTGTTCTATGGCCTCTCCACCTTCGAAGGCTCGTTCATGGCGATCCGCCCGGTCAACGCGCTGTCGCACTACACCGACTGGACCGTCGGCCACGTCCACGCCGGCGCGCTCGGCTGGGTGGCGATGATCACCTTCGGCGCGATCTATGCTTCGGTGCCGTGGCTGTGGAAGCGCAACGGCATGTATTCGGCGAAGCTGGTGGAGGCGCACTTCTGGCTCGCGCTGGCCGGCACCATCATCTACGTCTTCGCGATGTGGAATTCGGGCATCATCCAGGGCCTGATGTGGCGCACCTATAACGAAAGCGGGACGCTGGCCTATTCCTTCGTCGACTCGCTGGTGGCGATGCATCCCTACTACATCGCCCGTGCCGTCGGCGGCGCGTTCTTCCTGCTCGGCGCGATCATCGGCTTCTACAACATCTGGATGACGATCCGCACCGCTTCGCAGGACGAAGCCGCACAGAACACCGCGGACCGCCCCGTCGCCGAGCCCGCCGTCGGCGTGCCTGCCCTTCAGCCCGGAGAGTAATCAATCATGTTCGGCTTTCACTACCGGCTGGAACGCAAAACCATCGGCCTGGTGCTCGGCATCATCGGCGTCGCCTCGATCGGCGGCCTCGTCGAGATCGCGCCGCTGTTCACCATCCACCAGACCGTCGAGGACGCGCCCGACATGCGGGTCTACACCCCGCTCGAACTGGCGGGCCGCAACATCTACATCCGCGAAGGCTGTTACGCCTGCCATTCGCAGATGATCCGCACGCTGCGCGATGAAGTGGAACGCTACGGGCCCTATTCGCTCGCGGTCGAATCCAAATACGATCATCCGATGCTGTGGGGCTCCAAGCGCACCGGGCCGGATCTCGCCCGTCTCGGCGAAAAGTATTCCGACGACTGGCACGTCGCGCACATGATCAATCCGCGCGACGTGGTGCCGGAGTCGGTGATGCCGGGCTACGCTTTCCTGCAACGCACCGAACTGCGCACCGACGATCTCGGCAAGCACCTCAAGGCGCAGCGCGACGTCGGCGTGCCCTACACCGACGACATGATCGCCAACGCCGCCGCCGACGCCTACGGGCAGGCCGCACCGGATTCGCCCGCCGCCGACGGTGTTACCAAGCGCTACGGCAAGGCGACTACGGTGCGCGCCTTCGACGGCAAACCCAACGACCTGACCGAGATGGACGCGCTGGTGGCGTACCTGCAAATCCTTGGCCGGCTCACCGACGCCGCGCACAAGCCGGTCGCGACCGCGGAGAAGAAGCCATGACCATTACCCACGACCTGCTCGTCTGGTTCTCCAAATCGTTCGGCCTGTTCTACCTGATCGGCCTGTCGCTGATCGTGCTGGTCTACACCTACTGGCCCGCCAACCAGAAGCCGTTCGAGCACGCCGCGCAGGCGATCCTCGACGACGACGATAAGCCATACCGGGGATAAGGGCTGAACATGGCGCATTTTGAACGCGACCCGCATACCGGTCACATGACGACCGGGCACGAATGGAACGGCATCACCGAACTCAACACGCCGGTGCCGAAGGTGATCTGGCTGTTCCTCGCCTGCACGGTGATCTTCGCCGTCGGCTACTGGATCCTGATGCCGACATGGCCGATCGGCCGCACCTACACCAAGGGCCTGCTGGGCGACGACGTGCGCCATGATCTGACGCAATCGGTCAAGCAGGCCGCGCTCGATCGCAGCGTGTGGTCGGCACGCATCGAGAAGGAAAGCTTCGCCGACATCCAGAAGGACGCCGCGCTGATGGAGCCGGTGCGCGAAACCGGACGCGCGCTGTTCGGCGACAACTGCGCCGCCTGCCACGGCCGCAATGCGCAGGGCAGCAAGGGCTTCCCTAACCTCACCACCTCGTCGTGGCTGTGGGGCGGCACGCCGGAGGCGATCTTCGAGACCATCCGCGTCGGTATCAACTCGGCGCATCCGGAAACCCGCACCTCGCAGATGCCGGCGTTCGGCAAGGACGGCATGTTGCCGCGCCCCGACATCGACAAGGCGATCGCTTTCGTCCGCAGCCTGTCGCATCCCGACGCCAAAGACCTCGATCCCGCCAAGGTGGCGGCCGGCAAGGAATTGTTCGCGGCGAACTGCGCCTCCTGTCACGGCGAGGACGCCAAGGGCAACATCGAGATGGGCGCGCCGAACCTGACCGATCCGTTCTGGATCTACGGCGGCGATCAGGCCTCCATCGCGGAGACGCTATGGGGCGGCCGCCAGGGTCACATGCCGACCTGGGAGAATCGCCTCTCGGCGCTCGACCGCAAGATCCTGGCGCTTTATCTGGTCGACCTGCGGAAGCCCGAGAAATGAGCGCGGAGACCACCATGCGACGCGATCGCCGCTGGATCTGGCTGCTGGTCGGCGCAGGACTTGCGCTGGTGATCGGTGCCAACTGGCATCTGGTCTATGTCGCCGTCACCTCGCAGCCGGATTGCGTCGCGCATGTGCGCACCGGCGCGCACGGCGCGGCCGGTTCATTCAGCGCGGCGAAGTCGTCGTGCACGCCCCGATAATTCCGACCCTCGCACCGAGGAGGACCTGACGTGATCGAGCACACCGAACCCTCACAGACCATCATCCCGCCGGTCGTCTCGCCGCTGCCGATCGACCATCGCTGGAAGCGCGGGCTGACCTCCGCCGATGCCTTCAAATGGCTGGCGCTGGGCTGGCGCGACTTCCGCACCAATCCGGGGCCAAGCATCGTCTACGGCCTCTTGGTGTTCCTGCTGTCGGCGGCGATCGTCTACGGCCTGTTCAAGTTCGAACTGGATTACATCCTGTTTCCGGCGCTGGCCGGCTTCATGGTGGTCGGCCCGATCCTCGCGGTCGGCCCTTACGCCAAGAGCCGGCAGATCGCCGAAGGCAAACCGGTGAGCCTGTTCAACATGATCTTCGTGCGCCCCGCAGCCGGTGCGCAGATCGTCTTCACCGGCGTGCTGCTGTGCCTGTTAATGCTGGTGTGGATGCGCGCCGCGGTGATCGTCTACGCACTGTTCTTCGGGCTGGTGCCTTTCCCCGGCCTCGACCATATCGCTCAAATGCTGTTCGGCACGCCGACCGGCTGGGCGATGCTGATCGTCGGCAGCGCGGTGGGCGCACTGTTCGCGGCGTTCTCGTTCGGCATCAGCGCGTTCTCGATCCCGATGCAGCTCGACAAGCGCGTCGACTCGCTGACCGCGATGGGCTCAAGCATGGCGCTGGTCTGGCACAACATGGGCGCGATGCTGACCTGGGCCGCGATCATGCTGGCACTGATCCTGTTGAGCATCGCCACCGGCCTGCTCGGATTGATCGTGGTGTTTCCCGTGCTCGGCCACGGCACCTGGCACGCCTATCGTGCCGTGAAGGACTGATCGCGCAACGGCCGTTCGCCAAACGGCGGCGGCGGCGCGTGTGGAGCGTACGATGAGTTGTTGCGCACCCGGCGTTGAACTGACCAGCGGCGACATCGCCACCAACCGCGCTGAAGAAGTGCGGCTGGCGAGCCGCGACGTCGGCGACGGCCTGCGCCAGACCGACCTCTCGGTACCGGCGATGCATTGCGGCGGCTGCATTCAGGCGGTCGAGCGCGCGCTCAACGCCTTGCCCGGCGTCGAGGGAGCGCGTGTGAACCTCTCCAGCAAACGCGCCACCATCCGTTGGCACGACGCAGCCACGCCGCCGCCGTTCGTCGAAACATTGCGCGGCATCGGCTACGACGCGCATCTGTTCGATCCCGGCGCCGAGCGCAAGGACAATACGCTCAGCGAACTGTTGCGCTCGTTGGCCGTCGCGGGCTTCGCCGCCAGCAACATCATGCTGCTGTCGGTCTCGGTGTGGGCCGGCGCCGATGCCCGCACGCGCGACCTGTTCCACGCGCTCTCGGCGCTGATCGCGCTGCCGGCGCTGGCCTATTCCGGCCGCGTGTTCTTCCGCTCGGCGTGGAGCGCGCTGAGACACGGCCGCACCAACATGGACGTGCCGATCTCGATCGGCGTCACGATGGCGTTCGGGCTCAGTATCTACGAGACGATCCATCACGGCGCGCACGCCTATTTCGATGCGTCGGTGACGCTGCTGTTCTTCCTGCTGATCGGCCGCACGCTCGATCACCTGATGCGCGAACGCGCGCGCACGGCGGTGAAGGGCCTCGCGCAACTCGCAGCGCGCGGCGCGCTGGTGGCGCAGCCGGACGGCAGCAACGTCTACCTGCCGGTGGGCGATATTCAGGTCGGCATGACGATTATGCTGGCGGCGGGCGAGCGCGTGCCGGTGGATGGCCGCGTCGTCAGCGGCCAATCCGATATCGACCGTTCGCTGCTCACCGGCGAAAGCGCGCCGGTGTCGGTGACGAACGGCACGCTGTTGCAGGCCGGCACGCTGAATCTCACCGGCCCGCTGACGCTGGTTGCCACCGCCGTTGCGCGCGATTCCTTCCTCGCCGAGATGATGCGGCTGATGGAGACAGCGGAAGCCGGCCGCTCCGCCTATCGCCGCATCGCCGACCGCGCCTCGCGGCTCTACGCGCCAGTGGTGCACGCCGCCGCGTTGCTCACCATGATCGGCTGGCTGATCGCCACCGGCGACCTGCATCGCGCGGTGACCATTGCGATTGCAGTGCTGATCATCACCTGTCCCTGCGCGCTCGGCCTCGCAGTGCCGATGGTACAGGTGATGGCGGCACGGCGACTGTTCGAACGCGGGATGCTGCTGAAGGACGGCGGTGCGCTGGAACGGCTCGCCGAGATCGACACCGTGGTGTTCGACAAGACCGGCACGCTGACGCTGGGCCAGCCGCGCCTGCTGCATCCAGAATCGGTCGACACCGACACGCTCGGCATTGCGGCGGCGATGGCGACGCATTCGCGTCATCCTTATTCCCGTGCGCTGGCGGCGGCGGGCGCGGCCATCGCATCGCCGCTCGATGCCGGCGCGGTGGCGGAAATTCCCGGCGCGGGACTGGAAGCGCGCATCGGCACACATGTCTATCGCCTCGGCCGCGCAAGCTGGGCGCTGTCGCAATCCGACGACGACATTACTGATAGTGCCAACGTCGTGCTATCGCGCGACGGGCAATCCGTAGCGCGCTTTGCCTTCGAGGACCGGTTGCGGGACGGCGCTCGCGAAACCATCGCGGAGTTGATCAACAACGGCTTCGCCGTCGAGGTGCTGTCGGGCGACCGCGACGAAGCGGTGCGCAGAATTGCCGGCGATCTCGGCGCGCAACACCTCTCCGAAGTCACGCCCGCCGGCAAGGTGGCACGCGTCAGCGCCATCGAATCGAGCGGCCATCGCGTGCTGATGGTCGGCGACGGCTTGAACGATGCGCCGGCGCTCGCCGCCGCGCATGCGTCGATCGCACCGGCCTCCGCCGCCGACGTCGGCCGCAACGCCGCCGATCTGGTGTTCCTGCATGAAAGCCTGCACGCGGTTCCCGAAGCCATCGGCATCGCGCGAAATGCCGCGCGGCTGGTGCAACAAAACCTCGCGCTGGCGATTGGATATAACGTGATCGCGGTGCCGATAGCGGTTCTCGGTTACGTGACGCCGCTGATCGCAGCGGTGGCGATGTCGTCCTCCTCAGTGATCGTCATCGCTAATGCGTTGCGGTTGCGCGGCGTCAAACGCAACCGCCGCGCCGCGCGCACTCCGACCACTCACCTCGTTGCGCAACCTGTGACAGGGAGAGGCGCATGACCGATTTTCTGTATCTGGTGCCGATCGCGCTCGGCCTCGGGCTCGCCGGCCTCGCCGCCTTCATGTGGGCCATGCGCAGCGGCCAATACGACGACCTCGACGGCGCCGCCGAACGCATCCTGCTCGACGATGACAAGCCGCTGCCGCAGAAGCATCGGGTAGGAAAATCATAAACACGAATGACGTTCGTGGGCGCGCGATGCTGCCACAATTACAATGTCGTCCCCGCGCAGGCGGGGACGACGATTTTCGTGTTGCACGGCTGCGCAAAAGAGCTTTCGAGCGAGACCCTAGAGACGTCGTCATGCCCGGGCTTGTCCCGGGCATCCACGTCTTAGAACGTGATCGGCTTTAATTAAAGCGCGTGTCGTCATCCTGAGGAGCGAGCGAAGCGAGCCTCGAAGGATCGCCGCCGTCGCCCTTCGAGGCTGTCGCGGCGCGACAGCACCTCAGGATGACGGCCTCCACGATTCCGCCTCGGCAAATCATGCTCTAAACAAATTCTGCAAGAAGAACGTGGATGGCCGGGACAAGCCCGGCCATGACGCAGTCTGTTGTTGTGGAAAAGAGAAGCCTTACGCCGCTTTCGCCTGCGGCGGGGCGAGTGCTTGCCAGCTCTCCGCGAGGTGCAACTTCGGCTCGGTCATCGTTTGCAGAAGCTCCAGCGTCATGCCGGGAATCATTTCCAGCACCACGAGGCCTTTCGGGGTCACGTCGATCACCGCCAGATCCGTGTAGATGCGCTTGACCACGCCGGGGGCGGTGAGCGGCAGCGAGCAGCGCTTGAGAATGCGCGGCGAGCCGCTCTTGTGGGTGTGCGCCATCAGCACGCGGATTTCGCGCGCGCCGACCGCGAGGTCCATCGCGCCGCCGACGCCGGGCGGAAACGCCGGGTCTTCCGTGGTCCAGTTGGCGAGGTCGCCTACTTCCGACACTTCGAACGCGCCGAGCAGACTGACATCGAGATGCCCACCGCGGATCATCAGGAACGCGTCGGCGTGATGCACGTAGCAACCGCCGGTGATCAGCGTGGAGAGATTCTTCCCCGCATCGGTGATATTGGGATCTTCCTCGCCGGGCTTCGGCTTCGGGCCGAGACCAATCACGCCGTTCTCGCTGTGGAAGATCACCTCGCGATCCCCCGGCACGTAACTCGCCGCAAGCGTCGGAATGCCGATGCCGAGGTTGACGAAGCAGCCGTCCGGCAAGTCCTGCGCGGCGCGCCAGGCCATCTGCTCGCGCGAAAGGCGGGTGTAAGCTGATGCGGTCATGCGTTTGCTCCCACGGCGACGACGCGATCGATGAAGACGCCCGGCGTCGCCACCGCTTCCGGATCGAGACTGCCGAGTTCGACGATCTCATCGACCTCGACGATAGACAATTCGGCGGCCATCGCCATCACCGGATTGAAATTCCGCGCCGACTTCAGATAGGTCAGGTTGCCCCAGCGGTCAGCCTTGTTGGCTTTCAATAGCGCAACGTCGCCGCGCAGCGGCTTCTCGAACACATGGAGCCGGCCGTCGATCTCGCGCTTCTCCTTGCCGTCCGCCAGCTTGGTGTGCGCCGACACCGGTGAGAAGAAACCGCCGAGGCCCGCAGCCGCGCAGCGCATCCGCTCGCTGATGGTGCCCTGCGGCACCAGTTCGAGCTCGAGGCTCTTCGCCTTGTAGGCATTGAGGAACGCGCTGTAGTCACCCGAGCGCGGATAGGAGCAGATCACCTTGCGGACGCGGCCGGAATTGATCAGCCGCGCCAATCCGTAATCGCCGTTGCCGGAATTGTTGGCGACGATGGTGAGTTCCTTCGCGCCCTGATCGTGCAGCGCCTCCAGCAGATGATCGGCGACGCCGACGATGCCGAACCCTGCCACCAATACCGTTGCTCCGTCGCGGACGCCGGCGACGGCGTCCTCCACCGTCTTCACGCGCTTGTCGATCACCTCGAACTCCAGCTTCGAACGCCATCCATGATGCGAGGGACACTATGCAGAATTGTCGCAGGGAGCAAACATGATGACCGCACCCGTGGGGTGCATGCACCGCATCGCTTCGCGGTTGCGAAGGGCAGTTTGCGGGGATTTCGCTGCGGATTTTCGCGACAAGGAATTGAATGCGCGTCTTCGCAATCCCTGTATGCGGTTCCGCCGCTTGAGCACGCACGGCGTTGCCGCCAGAACACGGCTTGTGCGACAGGCCATCAGGGCCGACAATCAATCCGAGCGGGACGCGAGGCGTGTCCGCCATCGATTATCAGGGAGTGAACGTGACCGACACCGTGACAACGCGTGACCCGCAGACCAGCGCCGCATCGCAACCGGCCACCGGCCCGCTGAAGGGCGTGCGCATCGTCGAGTTCGCCGGCATCGGCCCCGGCCCGTTCGCTTGCATGATGCTGGCGGACATGGGCGCGGAGGTCATCACGCTCGACCGCGTCGGCGCCAACAAGAACATGAAGTCAGTGTCGGGGCGCGGCCGCAAGGTGGTCGAGCTCGACCTCAAGGACAAGGCGTCGATCGCGCAGGCGCTCGATCTGCTCAGCAACGCCGACGCACTGATCGAAGGCTTTCGCCCCGGCGTGATGGAACGGCTCGGCCTCGGTCCCGACGTGGTGCTGGCGCGCAACCCGCGCCTCGTCTACGGCCGCATGACCGGCTGGGGCCAGACCGGCCCGCTGGCCTGCGCCGCCGGCCACGACATCAACTACATCTCGATCACCGGCGCGCTGGCCGCGATCGGCGGCAAGGACAAGCCGGTGCCGCCGCTCAACCTCGTCGGCGACTTCGGCGGCGGCGCGCTCTATCTCGTGGTCGGCGTGCTGGCGGCGCTGGTAGAGGCCGGCAAATCCGGCAAGGGCCAGGTGGTCGACACCGCGATGTGCGACGGTGCGGCCTCGCTGATGTCGATGTTCTTCGACATGACCGCCATCGGCCGCTGGCGCGAGGAGCGCGACAGCAACATGCTGGACGGCGGCGCGCACTTTTACGGCGTCTATGAATGCAAGGACGGCCAGTTCGTCTCCATCGGCTCGATCGAGCCGCAATTCTACGCGCTGCTGCGCAAGCTCGCGGGCCTCGACGACGCCGCCTACGACGCGCAGATGGACGCCAAGGGCTGGCCGGCGCTGAAGGAAAAACTCACCGCCGTGTTTAAGAGCAAGACCCGCGACGAGTGGTGCGCCATCATGGAAGGCTCCGACGTCTGCTTCGCACCGATCCTGACCATGAGCGAGGCGACACAGCATCCGCACATGCAGGCGCGCGAGGTGTTCATCACCCGCCACGGCATCCCGCAGCCCGCCCCCGCGCCGCGCTTCTCCCGCACGCCATCGAATGTGCGCGAGCCGGTGACGGCGGCCCTCGGCGATCTCGTGAAGGCGTGGGGCGGGAAGTAAGCGCACCTTTCCGCATCGTCCTGACTATTTCGACCGAGCGTCGTTTTTTGGGTAGATGCGCAACACAAAATGGTCGTCCCCGCGCAGGCGGGGACCCATAACCCCTGGCCTCGATGATGATCGTAGGCATGGGCCGCAGGCACTTTTCAGATCAGAACTGCTGCGGAGTCTGGGTCCCCGCCTGCGCGGGGACGACGCCTAATTAGCGCCTACGCCGCGCCCTTGAGCGGCAGCACGCCGCGACGGATCTGGTCTTCCTCGATCGACTCGAACAGCGCCTTGAAGTTGCCTTCGCCGAAGCCGTCGTCGCCCTTGCGCTGGATGAACTCGAAGAAGATCGGCCCGATGGCGTTGGCCGAGAAGATTTGCAGCAGCACCTTGGTGTGGCCGCCGTCGACCACGCCCTCGCCGTCGATCAGGATGCCGTTCTTCTGCAAGCGCGCGACGTCCTCGCCGTGCTTCGGCAGCCGCGCGTCGATCTTCTCGAAGTACGTCTCCGGCGGCGACGGCATGAACGGCAGGCCATCGGCACGCAGCCGCTCGATGGTCTGGTAGATATCGCGCACGCCGCAAGCGATGTGCTGGATGCCCTCGCCGCGATATGTGTTCAGATATTCCTCGATCTGACCGGCATCGCCGGCGTCCTCGTTGATCGGAATCCGGATCTTGCCGTCGGGGCTGGTCAGCGCCCGCGAGAACAGGCCCGAAGCGCGACCCTCGATATCGAAGAAACGAATCTGGCGGAAGTTGAACAGCTTTTCGTAAAAGCCGGTCCACACATCCATGCGGCCGCGATGCACGTTGTGGGTGAGGTGATCGAGATAAAACAGCCCCGCGCCGCGCGGACGCGGATCGCGCGCGCCGAGCCATTCGAATTCGGCATCGTAGGCCGAGCCCTTCGCGCCATAGCGATCGACGAAATAAAGAAGGCTGCCGCCGATGCCCTTGATTGCCGGCACATCTAACGTCTTACCCGCCCCATCCACACTCGCCGGCTCAGCGCCGAGCGCCAGCGCGCGCTCATAGGCCTGCTGCGCATCGACCACGCGGAACGCCATCGACGGCGCGCAGGGGCCGTGCGCGGCGACGAACTCGAAGCCGTGGGTGCCGGGCGCCTCATTGACCAGGTAGTTGATATCGCCCTGGCGATAGACCGTGATCGCCTTGGTCTTGTGCCGCGCCACCGGGGCAAAGCCCATCAGCCTGAACAGCGCGTGCAGCTCTTGCGGATTGGGATGGGCGTATTCGACGAACTCGAAACCGTCGGTGCCCATCGGGTTGTCGGCGGAAATGGCGGCGATCGGCGCGTCGTGCGGGAACGGACCCATGGCGTGACCTCCATGCTGGATTTTAGCCATTATCCGCTGATTTTCGTGCAAAAGGCGTGCAATCGAAGGAGATTTCCGGAACAATGCGCACAAACCATGCACCATCCGGAGATTCATGCATGATCGATGTGGATGGCTTCGACCTGAAAATGCTGGCGGCGTTGCAGGACGACGGCCGGCTGACCAACCAGCAACTCGCCGACGCGGTGGGGCTGTCGGCCTCGCAATGCTCGCGCCGCCGCACCCGGCTGGAGGAGGACGGCATCGTCGCCGGCTATCACGCCGACCTCGCCGCCGAGCGGCTCGGCTTCAACGTGGTGGCCTTCGTCCACATCACGCTGGCGACGCACTCGCCCGACAACGCGAAACATTTTCGCGATCTGGTGCGGCGGGTCGACGATGTGCAGGAAGCCTATTCGCTCACCGGCGACGCGGATTATTTGCTGAAGATCATCCTGCGCGATTTGAAGAGTCTGTCCGACATCGTCAACAACGTGCTGATGCCGCACCCGAGCGTCGCGCATGTGCGTTCGTCGATCGTGCTCGACTGCCTGAAGGCAACGACGAAACTGCCGCTGCGGAATGTGAATATGCGCTGATCAATAGCTCACGTCGTCATGCCCGGGACAAGCCCGAGCATGACGGGAACATAGAGCCCTATCCCTTCGCGGGCAAAATCGTGCCTTCGACTTCGCCGAAGCCTATGCGGTAGCCGTCGCCCTGGCACCAGCCGCGGATCGACAATGAATCGCCGTCCTCGAAGAACGTGCGCTTGACGCCGCCGGGCAGGTCGATCGGCTCGCTGCCGTTCCACGAAATCTCGAGAAGACTGCCGCGCTGATCCTTCTCGGGACCGGAGATAGTGCCGGAGCCGAGCAAATCGCCGACGTTCATCGCGCAACCGCCGGAGGCGTGATGCACGAGCTGCTGCACCGATGACCAGTACATGTACTTGAAGTTGGTGCGCGCGATCCGCGCATAATCCTTCGCGCCATCGGCCCGCAGCGCAACGTCGAGATTGAGATCGTAGTTGTTGGCGCCCTTTTGCTGCAAATACGGCAGCGGCGTCGGATCTTGCGTCGGCCCCGCAACGCGGAAAGGCTCCAGCGCCTCGCGCGTCACCACCCACGGACTGATCGAGGTGCCGAACGCCTTGGCCTGGAACGGGCCGAGCGGCACGTATTCCCACTGCTGGATATCGCGCGCGCTCCAGTCGTTGAGCAGCACGAAGCCGAAGATCATCTCGGCCGCCTGCGCCTCGGTGAGCATATGGCCCATCTGCGACGCGCCGCCGACCACAACGCCCATCTCCAACTCAAAGTCCAGCCGCTTGCACGGGCCGAATGTCGGCGCATCGGCCGATGGCGGCTTCAACTGCCCTTGCGGCCGGATGATCGGCGTGCCGCTGACGACGACGGTGGAGGCGCGGCCGTTATAGGCGATCGGGATATGCAGCCAGTTCGGCTGCAAGGCATTGTCCTTGCCGCGGAACATGATGCCGACATTGGTGGCGTGCTCCTTCGACGAATAGAAATCAGTGTAGCCGGCGACCGCGAACGGCATGTGCAACTGCACTTCGTTGCGCGGCAACAGGGCCCGTTTGCGCAAGGCGGCGTTATCGCGCAGCGTCGCGTTGTCGTGGCGCAGCAACTCGCTGATCCGCGCCCGCGTGGCGGTCCATGTTTTCGGGCCGAGCGCCATGAAGGCGTTGAGGCCGCCTTGCCCGAATACGCCGTCCGCGCCGGTCTTCAGCAAGCCTTCGGATTCAAGCGTCGCGAGATCGAGCACGAAGTCCCCGATGGCGACGCCGACACGCTTCTGCGCCGACGAAGGTGTCGAGAACACGCCATAGGGCAGGTTCTGAATCGGGAAATCCGAGTCAGACGCGACGTCGATGAAGGATTTCAGCTTCGGATCGTTAGGGTGGGACATGTTGCTGAGCAGCCTTTGACAGGAAACGAACATACCCTCTCCCCTTGCGGGAGAGGGTGGTTTCGAACGAAGTAAGAAACCGGGTGAGGGGTCGTGGCTTGGCGAAGGTCACCCCTCACCCGCCCTCGTTTCACTCGGGCACCCTCTCCCACAAGGGGAGAGGGAAACAAGAGTTACAGCTTGTTCGGATCGAACTTCTTTTCCAGCCCGTTCCAGCAGTCGGCGTAGTTGTCCTGCAAGGTGCCGGAGGTCGCCGCGTGCTTGGTGACGCGCTGGGGGAAGCGGGTTTCGAACATGAAGGCCATGGTGCCGGTGAGCTTGACCGGCTTCAACTCGCCGTTGGAGGCATGATCGAACGCCTCGCGGTCCGGCCCATGCGGCAGCATCTGGTTGTGCAGGCTGATGCCGCCCGGCACAAAGCCTTGTGGCTTGGCGTCGTAAACGCCGTAGATCAGGCCCATGAACTCGCTCATGATGTTCATGTGATACCACGGCGGCCGGAAGGTATTCTCCGCCACCATCCAGCGCTCCGGGAAGATGACGAAATCGATATTGGCGGTGCCGGCGGTTTCCGACGGCGAGGTCAAGACCGTGAAGATCGACGGATCGGGATGGTCGAAGCCGATGGCGCCGATCGGCGAGAAGGTGCGCAGGTCGTATTTGTACGGCGCGTAGTTGCCGTGCCACGCCACCACGTCGATCGGCGAATGCGGCAGCTTGGTCATGTAGAGCGCACCGCCCCACTTGACGTAAAGCTCGGTCGGCGTGTCCTTGTCCTCATAGGCCGCGACCGGCGTAAGGAAATCGCGCGAGTTGGCGAGGCAGTTGGCGCCGATCGGCCCACGCTCCGGCAAGGTGAAGGCGCCGCCGTAGTTCTCGCACAGATAGCCGCGCGCCGGGCCGTTCGGTATCTCGACGCGGAATTTGACGCCGCGCGGGATCACCGCGATCTCGCCGGGTTCGATATCGATGCGGCCGAATTCGGTGACGAAGCGCAGGTCGCCCTGCTGCGCGACGAACATCATCTCGCCATCGGCATTGTAGAAGTGCTGGTCCACCATCGACCTGGTGATGAGATAAACATGCGCGGCCATGCCGGCCTGGGTGTTGGCATCGCCCGCCGTGGTCATGGTCTGCACGCCCTGCACGAAGGTCAGTTCCTCCTTCGGCATCGGCGTCGGATCCCAGCGCAACTGGGAAATCGGCATGTCGTCCTCGAAGCACGGCGCGGTGCGCCACAGCATCGGGTCGATTTTCGTAAAGCGGCCGGAGTGCTTCACCGACGGACGAATGCGATAGAGCCACGAGCGCTCGTTCGAACCACGCGGCGCAGTGAAGGGCGAGCCCGACAACTGCTCCGCATAAAGGCCGTAAGCGCAGCGCTGCGGCGAGTTGCGACCGATCGGCAGCGCGCCGGGCAGCGCCTCGGTCTCAAAACTGTTGCCGAAGCCGGACATGTAGCCCGGCGTCACGCCGGCGGTGCCCTGCTTCAGACTGTTAGGTGCGGTGTTGATGTTCATCTCACTCTCCCATTGGCTCGCGAGATTTCAAAATCGCTCTGAACGTCATTGCGAGCGCAGCAAAGCAATCCAGCTCTTCACGTGTGGCTTCTGGATTGCTTCGTCGCTCTCGCTCCTCGCAATGACGAATACGTCAGCCTTGCAGCGCGGCCCACATTTCGCGGTCGCGCTTGTCGGTCCAGATCACCGGATCGTCGATGCCCGACGCCTCGTCGAAGGCGCGCGAGACGTTGAACGGCAGGCAATGCTCGTAGATCGCGAAGCTCGAGAACTTCGGGTCCATCACCTCGCGGGTCGCCGCCATGGTTTCTTTCAGGCTACGACCCTTGGCGACGGAGATTTCCGCCGCACCATACAGGGTCGAGACGAAGTCCCGCGTCATGGCGATAGCCTCGCGCGTGGTCTCGATGCCCTTCAGCGCGTCGCCGCGTCCCGGCGCGATCGCCTTCGGATTGAATTCGCGAATCTCGTTCAAGGTCATCGGCCATTCGCGCAAGTGCGCGTCGCCGCAATAGCAGGCCGAGTGATATTCGATCAGGTCGCCGGAGAACATCACTTCGGCATCCGGCACCCAGGCGACGATGTCGCCGGAGGTGTGGCCGGCGCCGAGCTGCATCAGCCGCACCTCGCGTTTGCCGAGATAGATCGACATCTCGCCTTCGAAAGTCAGCGTCGGCCAGGTCAGGCCGGGAATGCTGGCGGCATCCTGGAACAGGCGCGGGAAGCGGCCGTATTCGGAATCCCAATCCTGCTGGCCGCGCTCCTCAACCAGACGATACGTCTCCTGCGAGGCAATGATGCCTTGCGCGTGATAGGCGGACGCGCCGAGCACACGCACCGCGTGATAATGCGACAGCACGACATACTTGATCGGCTTGTCGGTGACGGTCTTGACGCGCTCGATCACCTTGTTGGCCATCGCCGGCGTCGCCTGCGCGTCGAACACGATGCAGCCGTCGTCGCCGACGATCACCGCGGAGTTCGGATCGCCCTCGGCGGTGAAGGCATACAGATCGGTGCCGATCTCGGAGAAGGTAACCTTCTTCTCAGTCAGATCGGTGGTGGAGGCGAAACCTTTGGCCATATCGTTCAAACTCTCTCGTTCGGTCTTCAGTTACGATTGTTGTTGCGGCTGCACGTCCGCGACGATGCGGCGGCGGCCGAGCGCGACAGCCTCGCGCAGCACATCGATATCGCCGATGTGGTTGGCGAGAATCAGCACCAGCGCGGCATCGAACGCGGCGCTCTGTTTCTCGTCGAGGCCGCGATGCGCCTCGACGATGGCGCGGAACGCGTCGTCGGGCTTGGCAAAATTCGAGGCGGTCGATAACGGCATCGCTTCCCTCAACTGATCGCGCAGGCGCGGTTCATCGCGGCTTCGACACTGGCGCGGGTCGGTGCGCGGAAACGCGCGGCGACATAGCCGTCGGGCCGCAGCAGATAGGCGGTGCCGGGCTGCGCGTCGTAACGCGCTTGCGCGGTGCCGGCATCATCGTTGAACCCACCCTCGCCGATCCGGATCTCTTTCACGGCTTCATGCAACGCCGTCGCACCGCCGTTGGCGAACTGCATCAGGGTAAAATCCTTGCCGAGCGCGGTGAATGCCTCGGTGAGAAATTTGTCGCCGCCTTCGCGTGTCTTGAGCGGAGCATCCGGCATCGAGGTCCCCGGCACCGGGCCGCCGCTCCAGGCGTCGGCATCCGGCGTCGACAGCGGCGTCTCGTAGCGCGACGGCACCGACAGCCGCCCACCATTGATCATGCGCTTGCCGAACTCGGTGTCCTTGGCGAGCGACAGCACCGCCTGTCGCAGCCGAGCCTCCTGCTTCGTTGCCGGCGCCATGAAATCGGTCGAGCGCGTCGATTCGCGAATGTTCTCGTCGGCGGCGAAACTACGCTCGATGTGATAGCTTTCCAGCAACGCCTCGGGCGAGGTGCCCTTGAGCACGCGCGCCAGCTTCCACGCGAGGTTTTCCGCGTCTTCAAGCCCGGAATTGGCGCCGCGCGCGCCGAACGGCGACACCTGATGCGCGGAATCGCCGGCGAACAGCACGCGGCCGTGAACGAAGCGATCCATCCGGCGGCACTGGAATTTGTAGACCGAGACCCATTCGAAATCGAACGCGTCATGCCCCAACATCCGCGCGATGCGCGGCCGCACGTTCTCGGGCCGACGCTCCACCGTCGCGTCGTGCTCGGGGCTCAGTTGAAGATCGATGCGCCAGACATCGTCGGGCTGGCGATGCAGCAGCGCCGAACGGCCGGCATGGAACGGCGGATCGAACCAGAACCAGCGCTCGGTGGGAAACTCCGCGGTCATTTTCACGTCGGCGATCAGGAATTGATCCTCGAACACCTGACCGTGAAAATCCGCACCCACCATGCCGCGTAGTGACGAGCGCGCGCCGTCAGCGGCGACCACATAGTTGGCGGCGAGGCGATAAGGACCGTCCGGCGTCTCGATGGTGAGCAATACGTGATCGTTGCGCTGCTCCAGCGCGGTCACCTTGTTACGCCAGCGCAGATCGACCGCCGGGAGATCGCGGATCAGATCGACCAGATAGGCTTCGGCGTAATACTGCTGCAGGTTGATGAAGGCCGGCATCTTGTGGCCGTCTTCCGGCAGCAGATTGAACTGATAGAGCTGCTGGTCGCCGTGAAAAATCTTGCCGACGCTCCACACCACGCCCTTGTCGACCATGCGTTGACCGACGCCGAGGCGATCCCAGTATTCCAACGAGCGTTTGGAGAAACAGATGGCGCGCGAGCCTTCGCCGATGCGGTCGGCATCGTCGATCAGTACAACCGGCTCCCCGCGCTGCGCCAGATCGATCGCCAGCGACAGCCCGACAGGTCCCGCGCCCACGACCACGACGGGATGATGCGCGGCATCCGTCGCCGCGCGGTCCTGATCCGGATGGCGGCGATAGCCGAATTGGGTGATGTGGTGCGTCATGCCGGTCCGTACACGCCCTCAAGGCCAATCCGCCGGAGCGCCGGCCGAAACCGCCGTCCTGCCCGAATTGGCTGTTGCTCCGATCCCAATCGCGAGATAGTCTCACTTGCAACTATCTAAACGCTTTGCCGCCCCGTTCGTCAACCGAAACTTTGGAGCCGTTCTTGGCCAAGCTCGACCTGTTCAAGTTCGTGCCGTTCCGGCTGAACCGGCTCGGCGCCGAAGTCTCCGCCGCGTTGTCGAGCGAATATCGCGCGCGCTATGGCCTCGACATTCCGGAATGGCGGGTGATGGCAACGCTCGGCTTTCGCAACGAGGCGTGCAGCGCGCAATACATCGCGCAGTGCACCCGCACGCACAAGTCTACTATCAGCCGCGCGGTCACGTCGCTGCTGGAGCACGAACTGATCGAACGCGTGGAAAACACCGCGGACCGCCGCGAGTTCCGCCTCGCGCTGACCCGCAAGGGCCAGGCGCTTTACGAAGAACTGATCCCGCGCCTGTTGCGCCGCGAGCAGGAAATCCTCTCCTGCCTGACGGCACAGGAACGCAAAGAGTTCGCGCGGCTGCTCGGCAAGATCGAGGACAGCCTCGATCTGGTACAGGCCAGCCGCCCGATGAGCGAGGTCGAGGCGTACTAAGCCTTCGCGAACGATCTTGACGGCGCGACGTGCAGCGCAAAGGCGTCGGCCTTGTCGCTGACGCGCGGATAGATCTCGCAGACCAGCGGATCATGCCCCGGAATGACGCGGTCGGGATGCCCGGCCAGCCGTTCGGCGGTGGCCCAGCCCTCCATCATGTCGCCGAGGTTGTAGACGATCGGGAACGGGCTGCGACGATGCAGATTCGCATAGTAATGCGCGGCGTCGGACGCCAGCACCACCGGCCCGCGCGCCGTCGCCACCCGCACGATCTGCAAACCGTCGGAATGGCCACCGACATGGTGCAGCGTCACGCCGGGTGCGATCTCACCCTCGCCCTTATGGAACGTGACGCGCTCGCTGTAGACGTGACGCACCATCAAGGTGACGTCCTCGACGGAGAACGGATGCCGCAACATGCCGTGGCACATGCAGCGCCCGGTGGCGTAGCTCATCTCGCGGTCCTGCAAATGGAACCGGGCGTTGGGGAAGCGGTCGAGATTGCCGGCATGGTCGTAGTGCAGATGCGTGACCACCACGTCGCCGATGCTGTCGGCCTTGACGCCGAATGCCGCCAGCGCATCGACCGGATTGACCGTCAGCTTGCGGCTGCGCTCTTTCGCCGCGACTTCGTTGAAGCCCGTGTCTACCAAAATGTCGCGGCCGCCACCGCGGATCAGCCAGACGAAGTAGTCGAGATCGGACGCCGTGGTCTCATGCGGATCGGGGGCGAGGAAATTCATCTGCGGCGTGCGCGGCGACATCGTCGCGTAGCGGATGGCGAAAATTTCGTAAGTCTGTGACACGGGTCGTCCTCTGGTTGCGTTTCTTGCCCGCATTCACACCATCCGCGCCGCAAATGTCAAAGGTAGCGGATGACATGCCATCGCTGCGCCTTTGAACCTTGCCGATCCGTATCGCGTCCTATCCGTGCAGGCTGCGGTGCAGCCCGCGCCGCAGAAGCAGGCTTCTTTCTTGTGTGATCATAATCACATTCCCTGCCGGCGCGCGGACTAGAGTGGCAGCCATCGCACTCACAATCGAACGGAGATGAAGATGATGAGCCGGCGGACATATCTGGGCACCACCCTCGCCCTCGCAATGCTGACTGGCGGCTTTGTCGTGTCGCCCGTCCTGCAATCGGCCGTGGCCGGCGAGTTGTCGACGCAGCAGATCATCGACGGTCTGAAGCCGAGGACCCGCAGCCTCAGCGTATCGACGCGCGCGCACCTCAACGACGCTGACACCGCGTTTATCCAGCGCGTGCGCGCGCAGAGCCGGTCGCTGTCGCTCGGCGACCGTGAACAGATGGCCCAGATCGCGGCCAAGCGGCCGAAGATCGACGTCGAGATCAACTTCGATTTCAACTCGGCTGAACTGACGCCGCGCGCCGAACCGCAGCTCAACAGCCTCGGCAAGGCACTCACCAGTCCCGAATTACAAGGCTCAGTGGTGATGCTGGGCGGCCATACCGACGCGAAGGGCGCCGACGACTACAATCAGAAACTGTCGGAACGCCGCGCGGAGACGGTGAAGCGCTTCCTTGTCGACAACTACAAGGTCTCGCCGGACCTGCTGGTGACATCCGGCTACGGCAAGGACGGCCTGAAGAATTCAGCCGAGCCTTTTGCGGCGGAAAATCGCCGTGTCGAGATCGTCAACGTGGCCGAGAAGGAGCACGCGGCCAAGTAGCCGTCCGCTCGCTCTCCACACCAGACGCAGCGCGGGCCCTCACCCGCGCTGCGGTTCGTTGCCACGGGGGGTGATGCGTAGCATCGCGGTGCGGCCGGAAGCCTCCACGAACAAGGGGGTCCTATTTGAAAATGCAATGCCGTGGGGTACGGTCGTGGACCTGTTGCTGAATACAGTTTGCCTTCGTTCTTCCGCGGACCGTCGCCTCATGAAATTGCGCATTGCCCTGCTTGCTGCCCTGTCGATGCTGGCGACACCGCTGCTTCCGGTGGTCGCGGCCCATGCCGACGGCGAGCGTCTGGCCCTGATCATCGGCAATGCCAAATACCCCGACAACGAAACGCCGCTGAAAGAGCCGATCAACGACGCCCGCGACATCGCCGATGAGTTGAAGCGCGATGGCTTCGAGGTCGAGATCGGCGAGAACCTTTCCGGCGAGGCCATGCGTCGCGCCCTCGATAAATTCTATGGCCAGATCAAACCGGGCACCGCGGCGCTGGTCTTCTTCAGCGGCTTCGGCATCCAGTCGGCGCGGCAAAGTTACATCCTGCCGGTCGATGCGCAGATATGGACCGAGGCGGATGTCCGCCGCGACGGCTTCAGCCTCGAAACCATTCTCGGCGAGATCAACAGCCGTGGCGCCGGGGTGAAGATCGCGCTGCTCGACGCTTCGCGCCGCAATCCGTTCGAGCGCCGGTTCCGCAGTTTCTCGGCAGGCCTTGCGCCGGTGATCGCGCCGAGCGGCTCGCTGGTGATGTATTCGGCGGCGTTGAGTTCGGTGGTCGGCGATTCCGGTGCCGAGCGCAGTCTGTTCGTGGGCGAGTTGCTTAAGGAAATCCGCGTTCCCGATCTCACCGCCGAAGAAACGCTCAACCGCACCCGCGTCGGCGTGACGCGCGCCTCGCGCAGCGAGCAGGTGCCGTGGATCTCGTCGTCGCTGGCGGAAGACTTCGCTTTCGTCGCCGGCGCCAAGGTCGCCAAGCTCGATCCGAAGCCGCTCGTCCCCGAGGTCAAACCGGCGGCGCAACCGCCAGCCACGACCGAGCCGGCGAAGCCGGTGGCGGTCGCCACCCAGCCGGAGCCTGCGAAGCCAGCGGAGACCAAGCCTATCGAGGTCAAGCCCATCGAAGCGAAGCCCGTCGAAGTCAAACCGGCGGAAACCAGCGTCGCGTCACTGGCTCATGAACCGACGGTCGCGGCGCTGAACGCCAAGATCGCCGCCAACCCGAAGGACGTCAATTCGCTGTACCGGCGCGGCCAGGTCTATGCCAGCAAGGGCGCCTATAGCGCGGCCATCAAGGATTTCGACGAGACGCTGAAACTGAACCCGAAGGACGTCGAGGCCCTCAACAACCGCTGCTGGACCCGCACTGTCGTCGGCGAATTGGCGAACGCGCTGAAGGACTGCAACGACGCGCTGCGGCTGCGTCCCGGCTTCGTCGATGCGCTCGACAGTCGCGGCCTGCTCCATCTCAAGAGCGGCAAGGCCAAGGACGCCATCGCCGACTTCGACGCCGCCCTCAAGGTCAATCCGCGGCTGACGTCGTCACTCTATGGCCGAGGCCTCGCCAAGCAACGCAGCGGCGCGGCGGCCGCCGGCGAACTCGACATCACCAACGCCAAGGCGATGGACCCCAACATCGTCAAGGAATTCGCCGGCTACGGCGTAAACTGAGTTTGATTGCGCGGAGCGTGGCCGGATGAAAGGCCGTTCCGTCGCGGATTTCAAAAACCCGGGGCCGGCTTTCCGGTCTCTCGCGGACAACTGTTTCCATCGTTGGCTCCAACCAGCGTCTTTATTGCAGCGGAGGAATTTCATCATGGCAATCGCATCGAAACGACACGGTCGCGACACGTTCCGTTCGCTTCTGGTCCTTGGCGTGCTGATGGCGATGAGTGGCGGCACGGCGAATGCCGGCGAGGTCAGCGAGGGACAGATTCTGCAAGCGCTGACGCCGAAGAAGCCGCTGACGCGCAGCCTGTCGATGACGCCGCCGCCCGAAGCTACGACGAACCCCGCCGACACCCGCTTCATCGATACCGTGCGCAACCGCACGACGCGCTCGCTGTCCACCGGCGAGCGCCAGCAGATCGCAACCATCGCCGACCAGCGGCCGAGCATCGATCTCGAAATCAACTTCGACTACAACTCGGCGACCATCGGCGCGCAGGCTAAATCGGCGGTCGAGGCACTGGGACGCGCGCTCACCAATCCCGACCTGAAGGGCTCGACCTTCCTGCTCGCGGGTTACACCGACGCCGCCGGCAGCGACAGCTACAATCAATCGCTGTCGGAACGACGCGCCGACGCCGTGAAACACTATCTGGTCAAAAAATTCGGGATCGCGGGCGACGAACTGGTCACGGTCGGCTACGGCGAAACCCGGTTGAAGAAACCGGACGCGCCGCTCGACGCCGCCAACCGGCGCGTGCAGATCGTCAACATGCAGAACAAGACCGCGTCCAAGTAGCATCTCCAAGTAACATCGTTGTGCCAACCGCCCTGCACCACCCCACGGATTCCTCTCATCGACAAGCGACGCCGTTCATGATCGAGCCCAACCGTCAACCGCCCGTGGCGTCAGACATTGCCGTAGCGCCACGATGGCTGTCGGCGACACTTGGCACATTGCCCCGCGCCTTCGCGCTCGCCGCGCTGCTCGGCGGCGCCATGATCACGCCGCTCCATGCCGCCGAAGGAACGAACAACAATGGCGTCACTGTCAGCGTGGTGAAAGCCAAGCACGCCTGCTTTTCCGACATGATCCGCGTCACCGGCTTCGTGGTGCCGAAGCAGGAAGCCGTGGTGAATGTCGACACCGAAGGCTCGAAGGTCACCGATCTTCTCGTGCATGAAGGCGATGTCGTCACCGACAATCAGGACCTCGCGAAACTGACGCCATCGCCGACCGGCAATTCGCGCAATCCCATCGTCCTGAAGGCGCCGGCCGCCGGCCTGATCACCAAGGTGCACACCATGGTCGGCGCGCCGGCCTCGCCGCAGGCCGAGCCGATGTTTCGCATCGCGATCGACAACGTTCTCGAATTCGACGTCGAGGTGCCGGGCCTCCATATGCCGAAGCTGACCGTTGGCGCCACCGCCCGCATCAGCCGCGACGGCCAGCCTGATCTTGCCGGCCGCATCCGCCGAATTGATCCGCAGATCGACCAGCGCACCCAGCTCGGCCACGTCCGCGTGGCGCTGACCGGCAACGCGCCGCTGCGGGTCGGCCTGTTCGCGCGGGTCAGTATCGATGCCAAGCGAAGCTGCGGCGTCTCGATCCCGCGTTCGGCGGTGGACCATTCGACGATTCAGGTCGTCGCCGGCGACGTCATCGAGACGCGGCGGGTGCGCATCGGCCTGAACTCCGACACCGCCGTGGAAATTCTCGAAGGCCTCAAGACCGACGAGATCGTGGTCGCCGATGCCGGCACCTCGTTGCATGACGGCGACCGCGTCAAACCCATCTTCAACGACGACCCCGATCGCCTGCGAGGCCGCTAGATGTCCTTGAATATTTCGGCCTGGTCGATCCGCCACCCGCTGCCGTCGGTGCTGTTCTCCATCATCCTCCTGGCGCTGGGCTGGATCAGCTTCACCAAGCTCGCGGTGACGCGGCTGCCGGCTGCCGACATTCCGGTGATCTCGGTTGCGGTGTCGCAATTCGGCGCCGCGCCTGCCGAACTGGAAGCGCAGGTCACCAAGACCATCGAGGACGGCGTCTCCGGCGTCGAGGGCGTTCGCCATATCGCATCGTCGATCACCGACGGCCTGTCGGTGACCACCATCCAGTTCGCATTGGAAACCAATACCGACCGTGCGCTCAACGACATCAAGGACGCGGTGACGCGGGTCCGCGCCAACCTGCCGCAGAACGTCAACGAGCCGCTGATCCAGCGCGTCGACGTCATCGGCCTGCCGATCGTCACCTATGCAGCGATCTCGCCCGGCAAAACGCCGGAGCAACTGTCTTATTTCGTCGACGACGTGGTGAAGCGCGCGCTGCAAGGCGTGCGCGGCGTGGCGCAGGTCGAGCGCATCGGCGGCGTCGAGCGCGAGATCCTCGTTTCACTCGATCCCGACCGCCTGCAGGCCGCCGGCCTCACTGCGGTCGATGTCAGCCGAAGGCTGCGCGGCACCAATGTCGATCTCGCCGGGGGCCGCGCTGAAATCGGCAAGAACGATCAGGCGATCCGCACGCTCGCCGGCGCGAAGACGTTGCAGGATCTCGCCGGCACCATGATCAGCTTGCCGGCCGGCGGCGAACTGCGCCTCGACGATCTCGGCACCGTCACCGACACCATCGCCGACCGCCGCACCTTCGCGCGCTTCAACGGTGAGCCGGTGGTGGCGCTCGGCATCAAGCGCTCGAAGGGCGCCAGTGACGTGGTGGTCGCCGCCGCCGTGGAGAAGCGCATCGAAGCGCTGAAGGCCGCGTATCCCGACGTCGATCTCAAGCTGATCGATACGTCGGTCGATTTTACCAAGGGCAACTACGAGGCCGCGATCTCGACCTTGTTCGAGGGCGCGATTCTCGCGGTGATCGTGGTATTTCTGTTCCTGCGCGACATCCGCGCCACCATCATCGCCGCGATCTCGCTGCCACTATCGATCTTTCCGGCGTTCTGGGCGATGGACATGCTGGGATTCTCGCTGAATCTCGTCTCGTTCCTCGCCATCACGCTCTCGACCGGCATTCTGGTGGACGATGCCATCGTCGAAATCGAGAACATCGTACGCCACATGCGCATGGGCAAATCGCCCTATCGCGCGGCGCTGGAGGCGGCCGACGAAATCGGTCTCGCGGTGATCGCGATCAGCCTCACCATCATCGCGATCTTCGCGCCCGCCAGCTTCATGTCCGGTATCGCCGGGCAGTTCTTCAAGCAGTTCGGCATCACGGTGTCGGTGCAGGTGTTCTTCTCGCTGCTCGCCGCGCGCTTCGTGACGCCGGTGCTTGCGGCGTATTTCCTCAAGCACCATGCGCATGAGGACCCGCCGCCCGGCCGCGTGCTGCGCAACTATACACGCCTCGTGACGTGGTCGGTGAAGCATTACATCCTCACCGTGATCTTCGGCTTCGCGGTGTTCGCCGCGTCGATCTGGAGCATTCATCTGTTGCCGCAAGGCTTCCTGCCGGCGCAGGACACCGCGCGCTCGCTGCTGGCGATGGAATTGCCGCCGGGCTCGCAGCTCGCCTACACCGAGAAGGTAACCGAGGACATCGTGGCGCGGCTGCGCAAGCGGCCCGAGGTGAAGAGCGTGTTCGTCGACGGCGGCCACGTCCCGCCCGGCACCTACGAAGTCCGCCGCGCCGCGCTGATCATCAACTACACGCCGAAGAGCGATCGCAAGATCACCCAGCGCGAGCTTGAACTCGCTATCGGCAAGGAGCTGGAGGGCGTTCCCGACATCCGCTACTGGTTCCTCGACGAGAACGGCCTGCGCGCCGTCTCGCTGGTGGTGACCGGCACCGACAGCAACATCGTCGCGAACGTGGCGAGCGAACTCGCCAATCAGATGAAACGGATTCCGCTGATCGCCAACGTGATCTCGGAAACCGCGCTGGATCGTCCCGAACTGCGCATCCAGCCGCGCGCCGATCTCGCCGCAAGGCTCGGCGTCTCCACCGAAAGCCTGTCGGAAACCATCCGCGTCGCCACCATCGGCGACGTCGGCCCGGCGCTGGCGAAATTCGACGCCGGCGATCGCCAGGTGCCGATCCGCGTACAACTCGAGGACAGTGCGCGCGGCGATTTGAGCGTGCTCGAACAATTACGCGTGCCGCTCGGCGGCGGCCGCGGCGGCGTGCCACTCTCTGTCGTCGCCGACGTCAAGCTCGATCAGGGCCCCACCAGCATCAATCGCTACGACCGCGAGCGGCAGGCGACGGTGGCCGCCGATCTGGTCGGCACTGCCGCCCTCGGCGACGCGCTGAAGGCGATCTACGAATTGCCGGTAATGAAGAGCCTGCCGAAGAACGTGCGCGTCAACCAGTCCGGCGACGCCGAGAGCCTGAACGAACTCTCAGCCGGATTCGCCACCGCGATCAGCGCCGGCCTGATGATGGTCTATGCGGTGCTGGTGCTGCTGTTCGGCACCTTCCTGCAACCGATCACCATTCTGTTCTCGCTGCCGCTTTCGATCGGCGGCGCGATCATGGCGCTGCTGCTCACCGGCAAGCAGCTCACCACACCGGTGTGGATCGGCATCCTGATGCTGACGGGTATCGTCACCAAGAACGCCATCATGCTGGTGGAATTCGCCATCGAATCGATCCGCGCCGGCATGGCGCGCGATGCCGCCATTATCGATGCGGGACAGAAGCGCGCCCGTCCTATCGTCATGACCACCATCGCGATGGCCGCCGGCATGGTGCCGAGCGCGCTGGCGTTCGGCGCCGGCGGCGAATTCCGCTCGCCGATGGCGCTGGCGGTGATCGGCGGCCTGATCTTCTCGACCCTGCTGTCGCTGATCTTCGTGCCGGCGATGTTTCTCTTGATGGACGACGTCGGCCAATTCTTCGTGCGCCTCGGCCGCAAGGTGATTTCATCGAGCGACGAACACGACGACGAACCGCCAGCAGTCGAACACAAACAGGCGACGTGAGCGGCCTTCCCGTTTCGTCAGTGCGACAAGCGCAAGCAGCCAGCTCTCCTAATCGTTCCGCGCCACTGCCGTGAGCTTGGTCATGTTGAGCAGCAACACGCGGCCGCGTTGCAGGTCCAAGATGCCGTCCTTGCGCCATTGCTGCAGTTGACGGTTGACGCTCTCGCGCGCCGCGCCGACGAACACGCCGAGCTGCTCTTGCGAGATGTGAACCTCGGAGCCGAAATCGGACGCCAATGCGCAGAGCCGCCGCGCCAGCCGCACCGGCAGCGGCTGCAACACCGATTCCTCCATGCGCTCGCTCATCCAGCGGATACGCTGGCACAACAGCTCGATCAGCTTGACCGCGACCTTCGGTTCGCGTTCCAGATGCGCGAGAAAGTCCTCACGCCGCAGCACAAATAGCTCAGTCGGCTCGCCGGCGGTGGCATCCGCCGTGCGGCTCTGGCCGTCGAGCACCGCGACCTCACCGAACAGATCACCGGGGCCGAGGAAATTCAAAGTCAGTCGCGCGCCGTCGGAGGCACCGGTCTCGATCCGAATCTGCCCGCGCCGCACGCCGAACAGCGCATTGCCGTCGTCGCCCTTCTGGAACAACACCTCCCCAGCCGCGAGCTGTTGCGTGTGACAAAGGCCCGAGATGCGTTGCAATTCGGGCGCGCCCAATTCAGCGAACATCGGATTCATCTTGAGAATGACGGCAAATTCGGCCTGTTTGCTCATTGCTCTCCTGTTCCGATGCAAGACCCACGCGGCTCTTACCGCTGATCGATTGCGCGAGTGTGTCACAGGTCACACTGGTTTGCAGCCCTTTTGCACTATTCCTACATTGTCGGGACATTCGGTCGCGCTGGCGCGTTGTGCTCGACGCGCATTGAACCCGGCGGCTGGCTGCGCCGACATCTCAAGTTCCGACATATGTTTCGCGAGGCCGGATTTCCGCATGAAAATTGTCAAACTCGTCGGCGCCGTGATCGCGGCCGTTGTCCTCGTCGTCGTGATCGTTCTCGCGGTCGGCATTCCCTCCGGAATGATGACGTCGGCGATCCAGGCGCGGGTCGAACGCGCGACGGGTTATCGGATCGAGATCGACGGCACCACCCGCATCGCCTTGTGGCCGACTTTCCATGTCACGCTGAACGACATTACGCTGGACCGGCACGCCGGCACTGGTGACGCAGAGCGCATCGAGATCCCGCAAGCTCGTGTGGAGATGCCGTTTGGAAGTTTGCTATCCGGCAAGCCGGTCGTCACCGGCCTCGCACTCGAAAAGCCGGTCGCCTACCTGCCGTTGCTGCGCGAACGCACAGCGACGAAAACCGCATCGGCAAACAACGATGCCGCGCCGACCTCCGCATCCGACGCAGCACAGATTCGGATCGATCGCATCACCATCAACGATGGCGCGCTGGTGTTCGCCAACCCGCGCGACAGGGTCGAGGATCGTATCGAGGCGATCAATGCGACAGCCGCCATCGGCGCGGACCGGCAACTCACGGTGAACGCTGCCGCGCGAAGCGGCGCGCACGCGCTCAAGCTCGACCTCCACGCGGCGCTGCCGGGCGATGCGGCCGCGCGCCGCAATGTGCCGGTGGAATTGACGTTCGAAGCGCCAAGCCTGCTGGCCGAGACACTAACCGCAAAGGCCGACATCCGCATCGCCGGCGCCATGGTGCGGATCAACGGCGTCACCGGCACACTCGGCGGCAAACCGTTCACCGGATGGGCCTCGGCCGATCTCGCCAGCAAGCCACTGGTGAAACTCGATCTCGATATTCAGGACCTCGCCATCGGAAAGCCGGCCCAAGCCGCGACGCAGGTGTCCGCGACATCGTGGAGCGATGCGCCGATCGACCTTCGCGGCCTGAACTATGTCGATGCCGACGTGCGTATCTCCGCCGCACATCTTGCTTACGGCGATCTGCAGATCGCACCGTTGGCGTTCGGCGCGACGCTCGATCGCGGCACGCTCACGGCAAAGGTCGAGAACCTCGGCGCCTATGAAGGCCTCGCCAACGGTACGCTGACGCTGGATGCATCGGGCGCGACGCCGCGCCTCGCCTTGCAGGGCGACCTCGCCGGCATCCGCGCGTTGCCGCTGTTGTCCGGGCTTGCCGATTTCGACCGGCTGGAAGGCAAACTGCAAGCGAAGTTCACGGTGCAGTCGTCCGGCAACAATGCCCGCGCGATGATGTCGAATCTCGAAGGCACCGCCTTCCTCGATTTTCGCGACGGAAAAATCCGCGGCATCAACGTCGCGCAGATGATCCGTTCGCTTACCGCCGGCACCTTGAACGGCTGGCAGAGCGACGAGGTGCAGGCCACCGACCTGTCGCAACTCAGCGCCTCGTTCCGCATCGCGCAGGGCAAGGCCGAGACCGGCGATCTCACGCTCATCGGCCCGCTGGTGCGGATGCGCGGCATCGGCACCGTTGATCTCGGCGGCAAGGCGCTGGCGCTGCGGGTCGAACCCAAGCTGGTGATGTCGCTCGAGGGTCAGGGCAGTACGGCCGATCCGGTCGGGCTGGGCATTCCGGTGATGATCCAGGGGCCGTGGGCCGCGCCGCAGATCTATCCGGACATGGCCGGCATCCTCGACAATCCCGATGCGGCTTACGCGAAGCTGCGTGAATTGGGCCAGGGCCTGTTCGGCACCGATACCAAGACCGGCAAAAGCCTCGGTGAAACGCTGGGCGGCATGATCCGGCAGGGGTTGGGCGGATCGCAGCACCCCGGTGCGGTCCCCGACAGGCAGGATGTGCCCGATGACAGCGACGGCGCATCGGCTATCAACGGCATTCTCAAGCAGTTGTTCGGCCGCTGACGACGGCCAATGGCGATGAGTTGAGACCTCCTCCGTCATGCCCGGGCTTGTCCCGGCCATGGCGAGTCAAATGCGGCCGCCCGTGGATATAATATTTCTGATTTGATACGACGCAGGGGCAATCGGGCTTCGCCCGTGCATGAGGAACGGAATGGCCGGGCAACACGACAAGGGCTGGTGGCGGCGCGGCGGTCTGTTCGCCAAGTACGTCGTGTCGCTGGTCGGCCTCGTGCTGTTCGTGCTGGCGATCAACGCCGCGCTCGAAACCTGGATGATCTATCGCGAGACGCGAGCCAACCTCACCGCAGCGATGAGTGATAAGGCGGAAGCAGTGGCGCACCGCATCGCGCAATCGATGTCGGATCTCGAACGGCAGGTGAGTTGGGTGACGCGCGCCAGCGTCGCGACCATCGAACAGCGCCAAACCGACTACGTCCAATTGCTGAACCAGCAGCCTTCGGTGAGCCAGATCTTCAAACTCGACGGCGCGGGACGCGAACAGCTGCGCATGACCCGAGCGGCGGTGACGCTCGACAGCGGCGCGAACTTCTCCCGCGATGCCGCCTTCACGCAAGGTGTCGCCAAGGGTGCAGCGTTTGCGCCGGCGATCTTCCGCAACGGCCAGCCCTTCATGTCGATCGCTGTGGCGCATGCAGGCCGGGACGCCGGCGTCACCGTCGCCGAGATCGACCTGCGGTTTCTTCGCGACTTCGTCGAAGCCGGGCAGATCGGCAAGCACACCACCGCCTATATCGTCGATCCCACGGGCCGGGTGCTGGCGCATTCCGGGGCGAGCCGCCTGATCGGACAGGATTGGGCGAATCTGCCGCAGATCGCGGCGCTGCTGAAGCCCGACAGCACGTCGCTCGACGCCGGCACCGCGCCAGACGGTCACGCAGTCCTCACCGCCGCGCAAAGCGTACCCAAGCTCGGCTGGTTCGTGGTGTTCGAACAGCCGACCAGCCAGGCGCTGGCACCGGCGCGCGCACTGCTGCTGCGCATCGCGGCGCTCGCCGCGCTCGGCCTCGCGGTCGCGATTCTCGCCGGCGTCCTGCTGGCGCGCCGGATGGTGGGGCCGATCAACGCGCTGCGCTCCGGCGCGCGGCGACTCGGCGCCGGCGACTTCGATCATCGCATCGAGGTGAAGACCTCCGACGAACTGGAAGAACTCGCCGACCAGTTCAACAGCATGGCCGGGGAATTGCAGGAAACCTACGCGGGACTAGAATCCAAGGTCGCGGAACGCACCCGCGATCTGGCGCGCTCGGTCGACGAACTGGCGACGGCGCGCGACACCGTGCAACGCCAAGCCGACAAATTGCAGGAGCAGACCGACCAGTTGCAGCACTGGAATCGCTCTCTGGAGGAACGCGTCGAGAAGCAGCTCGGCGAAATCGAGCGCATCCGCCGGCTGGAGCGTTTTCTCGCGCCGCAGGTAGCGCAGCTCATCGCCTCCTCCGATGGGCACGATTCACTGCTCAACAGCCATCGCCGCGAGGTGACGGTGGTGTTCTGCGATCTGCGCGGCTTTACCGCGTTCACCGAAAGCTCCGAGCCGGAAGAAGCGATGAACGTGCTGCGCGAGTATCATGCCGCGCTGGGTGAATCGATCGTCCGCTACGAAGGCACCCTCGACCGTTATGCCGGCGACGGCGTGATGATCTTGTTCAACGCGCCGCTGCCGTTTGCCGATCATGCGGAGCGCGCCGTCAGAATGGCGATCGAAATGCGCGACAGTATCGAGATGCTGGCCCGCAAATGGCGCAGCCGCGGCCACAACCTCGGCTTCGGCGTCGGCATCGCGGTGGGCTACGCCACGCTGGGGCAGATCGGATTCGAGCGGCGGCTGGAATACGCGGCGATCGGCAGCGTTACCAATCTGGCGTCGCGCTTGTCCGACGAAGCCAAGGCCGGGCAGATCGTCGTCAGCCAGCGCGCCTATGGCATGGTGGAAACCCTGGTCGAGGCGAAACCACTGGCGCCGCTCACCCTCAAGGGTTTCCATCATCCGATTCCGGCGGTGGAAATCCTGCGCTGGCGTGCGCCATCAACCGAGGCCGATGTCGGGGTCCAACATTCCACCCGCGCCTCCTGAACTTGCCGCGCACTGATATCGACGAAACCTCATGAGTGCCCCCCTTGGCGCTGCCGCGCCGCTTCAATAGTCTCCTTTAGCGACGACCACTCCATTGCAACCGGAATCCCTTTGATGAAATGCATTGCCGCGCTGTTGCCGTTCCGAGGATGGCTCAACCGTCCCGCCCGAACGCTGCTCGCAGCCGCGCTGTGCGTTTTGCCGCAGTCCGTTCTCGCCGCCAATGAGACCCCGGCCAGTGCCGCGGCGGTGACCGTGCTGACCACCGCGAAGTCATGCTTCTCAGATGTCGTCGATGCATTCGGCCTGCTGATTCCGCGCGAGGAGATCGCGGTGCGACCCGATCGCCCCGGCCTGAAGGTGCAGGAGGTGCTGGTGGATATCGGGCAGACCGTCACCGCCGGACAGGCGCTGGCCAGGATCGGCCAGTCCGAGAGCAACGCAATCACCGTTCAGGCGCCGGCCGCCGGGCTGATCAGCGCATCGACAGCCGTGGTCGGCTCCATCGCATCCGGCAAGGGCGAGGCGCTGTTCAACATCATCACCGGCAACGAGTTCGATCTCGCGGTGCGGGTGTCGACCCGCGACCTCGCCAAGCTCAAGGTCGACCAGCCCGCGACCATCAGGATCAGCGGCATTGACGATCTTCAAGGCAAGGTGCGGCAGATCGGCGCCACCGTTGATCCCAACAGCCAGCTCGGCACGGCCTTCATTGCGGTGACGTCGAAGCGGTCGCTGCTGGTCAATGCGTCGGGACAGGCATCGATCAAGACCGGGGAAAGCTGCGGCGTTGCGGTGCCGCTGACCGCGATCCTCTACAGCAGCGCCGGCACCGTGGTGCAGGTAGTGCGGCGCGACCGGGTGGAAACCCGACGCGTAGAAACCGGCCTGATGTCGGGCGGGCGGGTCGAAATCCGCGAAGGCCTGTCCGAGGGCGAAACGGTGGTTGCGCGTGCCGGCGCCCTCCTGCGCGAAGGCGACCCGGTGCGGCCGATCATGGCCGACGCCGCGAAGAAGTAGAAGCTTATGGCTTCAAGAGTATTTTCGAACTCTGATGGAATTATCCATCGTCATGCGCGGGCTTGACCTGCGCATCCATCAAGAAAGAAAATTTGTTTCGAGAGGATGGATTGTCGGGCCTTCGCCGCGCCGAAGGGGCTTCGGCCCCGCAGGCGGGTCAAGCCCGGCAATGACGCCATGTTCGTGGCCAGTCAGGTTTCTCAGCTTCCGGCCTTGGCCAGATTGGCCGGCTTTGTGTCGCCGAAATTTACGTCGTCGAGCAGGGACGACGACACCGATGGGACCTGCTTGCCGTTCGACGCCTGCGACACCGCCGTCCGGGTCTTGTTGAAAACCGTAGCGGCATCGGCGGAAGGCGACTTCAGATTGTTCAGCAGTTCCGCGACCACAAGGCTGTTCTGACCGTTGCCGTCATCGACCACTTGACCCGGAGCCGCTGAAGACAACACCAGCGCGTTATCCGGCGCGTTGATCGGGGCCAGCCCGTGCGAATAGGATCGGAACCGGCGCTCATAGGGATTACGGCGCGAGGCATCGACCACTACCAGCTTGGCGCGGGCACCACGTTCTTTCATTGCCGCCAGCACGGACTCGATACTGGTGCCGTCGCGGCGAACGTCGGAGGCCTTCCAGATCGCGGCATCGACCGGGATCATGTAGCTCTCGCGACCAACTTGCACGCCAAAGCCGGAGAAAAACAGCATCGCGACCGAATCGGGGCGGATTTTCGCCTTGAGCCGCTCGACAGCACCGTGCATCTCGCTTTTATCAGCATTTTCAACCGTTTCGACGTCGAAACCATCCCGCTGCAAGGTTGCAGCCAGAGCGCGGGCATCGTTGGCCGGCTGGGCCAGCGGGGCGTTCGCGTCAGGATAAAGGCTGTTGCCGATCACCAGTGCGACCTTGGTGGGGCCATTCACCGCTACGGGGGAGGCCGCGGCAGCCTTGGTCGCATCGGCGGCGCGCTTGTACAAAGCGGCGTGAGCGCCGATCGCCAGCGACAGGGTTCCGATCATGACCGCAAACAGGGTGGCCGTCCGGCGCGATACGCGAAAATTCCGTATTTTCATGGCCGTATAGGGTCCCGTCGTCATCCGTCGCGTCGTCACTCACGCGCCGGTACTCGCATCGGTATAAGGGTCGCGGTGGTCTTGCAGACCAATTGTGCTCGATTTGCGGCACTGCGGTATAACAAAGCGTTACCGTCCTCCAGAGTTGCGTGACAACATCAATTATTTATCGAACACCGCCTTGCAGGCCGCGCTCAGGCTGGACTTCTGCTTGCGCATGCAGGCGGTGATGCCGTCGATATTCGGGATTTCACTGCTGCACAGCCGGAAGGCGTCCGGGGTGCAGGCGATGCGCTGTTCGCTGGTGTAAGCGTTTGCCGCCTGGGCGAAGATCGTGAGGGAACCGGCCACCGCCAGGCTGGTGAGCACGGTGCGGATGCTGAACTTGCTGGACATCTTCGACATGACACTCTCCCTGGGCTTATGGACCGTCCCGCTGGACCGGCCGCTTTTAATGTCCCCACCATGCGCCCGGCTGCGTTTCTCCACAGTGATCGACGTCACATTTGAAATGCCGCCCGCTTCGTGACAGCCTCTCGGAGCGCGCGGGCCGAGGAGCGAGCCGTGGGCGCGGGCCATCCGGCGACCGGCGCCGGCACATTCGGGCACGGACAGCGGGGCGGAAACCATTGACGGATGTGCGGTATTTCGCCGGCGCCACCCTCCGCGCGCTCACGGCCAGCAAGGAAGGCCCCTCGCTCTACGACGTGTGCGATCCGCTGCTGCGCGGCACGGGCGGCAGCCAGCCGCCCGGCGACGCGCATCTCGCCAAGTTCTACCGGACCGCGCTGAGCAATCCGGCATTGCGGCCGCTGCTGCGACGTGCGGGCTTGCCCGAACTGCGCCATGAGGATCGCTTCAACGCGCTGCGCGCGGCGCTGACTCGCGCCCGTGACGACAGCGAACCCGACTGGGCCGCGGTCGGCCAGCCGGTTGCCGAACTGGTCGATACCTTGCAGCTTCGCCATCCACAGCCGAAGCCGCTTGCCGCGCCGCGCGGCGCACCGGCGATGAGCGAGATCGACGCGACGATCCGCACCTGCGGTCAACATTTGCTACGCTCCTATGCGAAGAACGGCTTTCTGCCGACCTACGCCGCCTTCAACCTGATCGGCGATCCGGATGTACGCGGCGCGGATTTTCTCGCGGCGCTGACCGGCCTCGACGCGCGCGGTTACAAGAATTCGACGCTGCTGTTCAATCTGGCGCGCGTGTTCATCGCGCGTTCGCCGGCGGGGCAATTGATCAACCCGCCATGGACCGGCATCGCCGAACCGATGTGGGAGCCGGTGCAGATTCGCCATCGCTCGGCCTATTACGACGCGTTCTTCATCGAAGCGCTGCTGAGCTATCTCGAAACTGGTCTCGCTTCACCTGACGAACAGGCGCCGGCACGTGCGGCCATCGACGCGATGGCCACATTCTGCCTGGGACCCAGCCGCGAAACCGTGCACGGGCGCGACGGCAAAACGTTCGACGTCATCACCGCGCTGGCGCCGGTGCCGCATCCGCGCTTCAGCCGCTTTTTCGCGCAGATCAAGCAAGACCTCGGCTTCGGCATCTACGTGCCGGACTGCGACACCACCGCCTGCTCGTTCTCGGCGGCGTTGCAGGCGGGACGCGACGATCCGCTGCTCGACCAGCCGCTGGTGGATTTCTATGCGGGTTATCAGGTGACGCACGGCGCCAACGAGCCGCGGGTCACGGTGCCGCTGAACGATCACGTCGATTATCGCGGCGGCATCGTGACGTGGATCGACAACCTCAAAGGCGAGCGGCCCTACGGCAACGATCTCGATCCGACGCTCAATCTCGACGTGCTCGAAGTCTCATTCCGCAATTGCGCGCGCTGGAAGATCGTCGAGACGCCATCGCGGCTCGCGGTGATCCACGGCATCATCGCGTTCCAGCGGCGACTGGCGGACAGTGGCGCGTTCGCCGATCCGCGCTCGCACATCTATTACCTGCCGGAATTGTATTGCGCCTATTTCGGCCGCTGCTATGCGGCCTTCATGGCGTTGTCCGAAACTGCACGCCGCGCCATCGATCCCGATAATGCGTTCGTTGTTATCCGCGAAAAGGTTCTTGCTTACGTGCGCGACGATCTGATCGCCCACGAGATGAATCCGTTCGACGCGGCATTAGCGCTGATCGCGCTCGGGCATCTCGAGGCGGAGCGTGCAGCGTTCGCGACTCCGCTCCATGTCATCATCCGTCAGCGTGGCGAAGGCGGTCGGCGCGGCCCGTTCAGGGCCTATGAATGGAACAAGATGAAAACACCGACACGCATCCTGGTCGGCGGGCCGGAAGTCACCTCGGCCTTCGTGTTGATGGGTCTCGCACTGGCACGGCGCGCGATGACGATCTCGTGAGCGATTCCAATATCGCGAGCTAACCCTGTGACTTGCACGACCGCACGATGGCCGACAAAATGACGCAGCATGACCTCTGCGAGCGAATCTTGTTGATGTTCAAATCGATTTCCTTCGCCACAGCAATGCTGGTGCTGCTCGCATCGGCCGTCACCGCGCGCGCGGCGGACATCACCGGCGTGCCGAAAATCCAGACCGCCGACCAAATCAGCATCAACAACATCCGCATCAAGCTCGCGGGCGTCGATGCACCCGCGCTTCAGCAACTGTGCCTCGACGCCAAGGGTGCGCCGTGGAAATGCGGCATCGCCGCACACGATGCATTGGCGGGCTTTGTCGATACCAAGCCGTGGACCTGCCACCTGATGCGGCTCGACCGCCGCGCGCGCACGCTGGCGAAATGCACCGTCGACGGCGAGGACATTCACAAGTGGCTGGTGAGCAACGGCTGGGCACTGGCGTTTCGCGGCGCGCACACCTACGACGCCGACCAGAAGCAGGCGCAAACGGCCCACGCCGGCCTGTGGCAAGGCGCGTTCTTCGCGCCGGCGGACTGGCGCGTCCGCAAGAAGCACGCACCGATCCTCGGCGCGGCCAAGCCGAAAGAGAACGTCCGCCGGCTGCTGCTAGCGTCGGCATCCGGACCGCTGCCGCCATCGCCCGCCTGTCGCATCAAAGGCAACGTCAACATCTCGGGCCAGTGCATCTATCATCGTCCGACCAGCCGCTGGTATGCCCAGATCAAAATGAAAGTCAGCAAGGGAACGCGCTGGTTCTGCTCGGTGGAAGAGGCCGAAGCCGCGGGTTGCCGCGAAACGCGACGGTGACAGCGTCGTCCGCGCGTGAAAAACTCGCGGCGTGCAGCAACGGACCGATAAGCTGAGCTCCTCTCACGACAACGATCGCGCTTTGCGCCCGCGACGCAGGCATCGGCGCATGCGGCAGACTGTGCTGCTGACACTGGCGTTGCTCAGTCTCTACGGACTGATCGCCTACATGCTGCTGCCGATTCTGTGGACGCATTACGAACACCAGAGAGGCCTCGCCGGCCTGCCGATGGTGACGCGCACCGCGCAGGGCATTCCCGGCGATCCGATCAATGTCGGCCTGATCGGTTCGCGTGACGACATCGCCTGCGCGATGAAGGAGGCCGGCTGGTCACCCGCCGCGCCGATCTCGATCCGCTCCAGCATCGGCATCGCCGGCAGCGTGATCTTCCGCCGTCCCTATCGCGAGGCGCCGGTGAGTAACCTCTATTATCTCGGCCGTCGTGAGGATCTGGCTTTCGAGAAACAGGTCGGCGGCAGCGCCGATCAACGCCACCATGTCCGGTTCTGGCGCGTGCTTGAGCGCGGCGCGGAGGATCGCCCGGTCTGGCTCGGCGACGCGGCCTTCGACCGCGGCGTCGGTGTCAGCCGCTATACCGGCGCCGTCACCCATCACATCGCGCCCGATATCGACGCCGAGCGCGCCACGCTTGCAACCGACCTCGAAGCCGCCGGCATGGTAACGGCGAAGTATCAGGTCACCGGCGTTGGCCCGACGCTGGCGGGCCGCAACGGCGGCGGCGATCCGTATTACACCGACGGCGAGGTCTGGGTGCTGCGGCTGGTCGAGAACTGCCGGAAAAACGCCACGCCGGTAACCGATATCGCCAGCCCCCTGGCGATCCAGCTCAAGGACCAGATCTGGCAGGCCATCGCCCAGACGCTGCGCAAATAATGGCGCGGGGCCGATAAATTGCGCGCCCGCCGTGTCCATGTCCCGGTCCGACATCGGGCATTCACCGGAAAGGCTTTAATTCGCGGGCCCGCCGTGCCAAGCAGGGCAGACTGCAAGAACAACAAGGAAGTCCTACGATGGTCGTTCGCGCGGGGCGGGAATTTCTCGCCATCCCCGGCCCCACCACGATGCCCGACGAGGTGCTGCAGGCAATGCATCGCCCGGCGCTCGACATCTATTCCGACGAGATGGTGCAACTCACCGACGGGTTGCTCGGCGACCTCAAGCGGCTGTTTCGCACCACCGGGCGCACCTACATCTACATCGCCAACGGACACGGCGCATGGGAAGCGACGCTGAGCAACACGCTGTCGCGCGGCGACAAGATTCTGGTGCTGGAAAGCGGCCGCTTCGCCATCGGCTGGGGCGAGGCCGCCGCCGCGACCGGCGTCGAGGTCGAAGTGCTCAAGGGCGACCTGCGCCGCGCGGTGCGGCACGCCGAGGTCGAGGCGCGGTTGCAGCAAGACACGCAAGGCGAGATCAAGGCCGTCCTCGTGGTGCAGGTCGATACCGCGTCCGGCGTCGTCAACGATATCCCTGCCATTGGCCGCGCCATCAAGGCCGCGGGCCATAACGCGCTGTTCATGGTGGACACCGTCGCCTCGCTCGGCTGCATGCCGTTCGAGATGGACGCTTGGGGTGTCGATGTTGCGATGTCGGGATCGCAGAAAGGCCTGATGACGCCGCCCGGCCTCGCCTTCGTCGCCGCCAATGGCCGCGCGCTGGAACGGCACCGCCACGCCGGCCTGCGTACGCCCTATTGGGACTGGACCGCACGCGAAGGACTCGAGCACTATCGCAAATATGCCGGCACCGCGCCGGTGCATCTGTTGTTCGCGCTACGTAAAGCATTCGACATGCTGTTCGCGGAAGGGCTCGACGCCTCGTTCATGCGGCATCGCCTGCTGGCCCGCGCGGTGCGCAGCGCCGTTGAAACATGGGCGCAGGACAACGTGCTGGAATTCAACATTCTTGACGCCGCTGAACGCTCCGACACCGTCAGCACCATTCGCGTCAACAGCGGTTACGATCCGGTCGCATTGCAGGCTTATTGCAAGGGTAAATGCGGCGTCGTGCTCGGCACCGGCATTGGCGATCTGTCTGGCAAGGCGTTCCGCATCGCGCATATGGGCCACGTCAACGCGCCGATGATTCTCGGCACGCTCGGCGTGGTGGAGATGGCGTTGCGCGCGCTGCGCATTCCACACGGCGAAGGCGGCGCCACCGCCGCGATCCGCTCGCTGGCCGACGCCGTGAGCGCATGAACAGGCGAATGCATCCGATGAACGACACCACGACTAAAGCTCCCGTCGCCGACAAGCGGCCGCAATCCTTTACACTGCACGGCACGACGCTGACCGACGACTACGCATGGTTGAAGGCGGACAACTGGCAGGAGGTGCTGCACGATCCCAGCGTGCTGCCGGCCGATATCCGCGCTTATCTCGAGGCCGAGAACGTCTTTACCGAGAGTGTGCTGGGCGGTACCTCCAGCCTGCAACGCCATCTCGTCAAGGAAATGCGCGGCCGCATCAAGGAAGACGATTCCAGCGTGCCGTCGAAGGACGGGCCGTTCGCCTATTTCCGCAAATATCGCGAAGGCGGCCAGCACGCGATCTTTGTGCGCACGCCACGCGACGGCGGCAAGGAGGAAACCATCCTCGACGGCGATGCGCTGGCGAAGGACACCGATTACTTCAACTTCGGCGATGCTAGCCATTCCTGGGACCATAAGCTGGAAGCATGGAGCGCCGACACGCGCGGCTCGGAATATTTCACCATCCGCGTGCGCGACTGGGCGACCGGGCAGGACCTCCCCGACGTTCTTGAGCAGACCGACGGCGGCGTGGTGTGGTGCAAGGACTCGCGCTCCTTCTTCTACGTCAAGCTCGACGACAACCATCGGCCGATGCAGGTCTTCCTGCACCGGCTCGGCACGCCTCAGGCGGACGACAAGCTCGTCTACGAAGAGAAAGACACCGGCTGGTTCACCCACATTCACGAGAGCGCCAGCGGCCGTTTCGGCGTAATCGCCGGCGGCGACCATGAAACCTCGGAGCAATGGCTGCTTGATCTCGCCAATCCCGATGCCCCGCCCCGACTTGTCGCCGCGCGCGAGGATGGCGTGCAATATTCTCTCGGCGATCGCGGCGATGAGTTGTTCATCCTCACCAATGCCGATGACGCTATCGACTTCAAGATCGTCACCGCGCCGCTTCAATCGCCGTCGCGCGACAACTGGCGCGATGTCATTCCGTATCGTCCGGGCGTTTACCTGATCGACTTCGAATTATATTCGCGGCATCTGGTGCGGCTGGAACGTGCCAACGCGTTGCCGAGCATTGTCATCCGCGACCTTACTGACGGCAACGAGCACAGCATCGCCTTCGACGAAGCCGCTTACTCGCTCGACACCCACGGCGGCTACGAGTTCGACACCACCAACCTGCGCTTCTCCTATTCGTCGATGACGACGCCGTCGGAAGTCTACGACTACGACATGGTCAGCCGCGAGCGCATGCTGCGCAAACGGCAGGACGTGCCTTCGGGTCATAACCCTGCCGATTACGTCACCACGCGGATCATGGCGACCGCGCAGGACGGCGCGCAGGTGCCGGTATCGCTGCTGCATCGGAAGGACACCAAGCTCGATGGCAGCGCGCCGCTGCTGCTGTATGGCTACGGCTCCTATGGCCACGCCATCCCGGCCTCGTTCTCCACCAACCGGCTGTCGCTGGTCGATCGCGGCTTCGTCTATGCCATCGCGCATATTCGCGGCGGCTCCGACAAGGGCTGGGGCTGGTACCTCGACGGCAAGCGCGAGAAGAAGCCGAACACCTTCGATGATTTCGCTGCGAGCGCGCGTGCGCTGATCGATGCGAGGTACACGTCCGCGAAGCGCATCGTCGGCCACGGCGGCAGCGCCGGCGGCATGCTGATGGGCGCGGTCGCCAACCGCGCCGGCGACCTGTTCGCCGGCATCGTTGCGGAAGTGCCGTTCGTCGACGTGCTCAACACCATGCGCGACGACACGCTGCCGCTAACGCCGCCGGAATGGCCCGAATGGGGCAACCCCGTCACCAGCGAGGCGGCGTTCCGCTCCATCCTCTCCTATTCGCCTTACGAGAATGTCGCGGCGAAGGACTATCCGGCGATCCTCGCGATGGGCGGCCTCACCGATCCGCGCGTCACCTATTGGGAACCTGCAAAGTGGGTCGCGCGGCTGCGCGCCACCATACACGGCGGCGGGCCAGTACTGTTGCGCACCAACATGGGCGCGGGCCATGGCGGTGCGTCGGGCCGCTTCGACCGCCTCGACGAGGTTGCCGTGGTCTATGCCTTCGCGCTATGGGCGGTCGGCCTCGCCACCGACGCGAGCTAGCGTAACCGCCGATACTTCATCTCTGAGCCGCAAGGATCGCCGACTTGGCACACTCGTCTTCGACCGCATCAACCGAAACGCAATCTTTCATGGAGGTGCTGCGCGGCCGACGCCAAACCGTGCCGCCGGTCTGGATGATGCGGCAGGCGGGACGTTATCTGCCGGAGTATCGCGAACTGCGCGCCAAGGCCGGCAGTTTCCTCGATCTCTGCTTCACGCCGGACTATGCCGCCGAAGTGACGCTGCAACCGATCCGCCGCTTCAAGTTCGATGCGGCGATCATCTTCTCCGACATCCTGGTGATTCCGCACGCGCTCGGCCGCTCCGTTCGCTTTGAAGTCGGCGAAGGACCACGGCTCGATCCGCTCGACACGCCGGAGTTGATTGCGACACTCGCAGCACAAGCAGACGATACGAAACTCGCGCCGGTCTACGAGGCGCTGCGCCGGGTGCGGCGCGACCTCGATCCATCGGTGGCGTTGATCGGATTTTGCGGCGCACCATGGACGGTTGCGACCTACATGGTCGCCGGGCGCGGCACGCCGGATCAGGCGCCGGCGCGGCTGCTGGCCTATCGCCATCCCGATGCGTTCGCACGCATCATCGACGTGCTGGTCAACGCCTCGATCGGCTATCTCGTCAAGCAACTCGCCGCCGGCGCGAATGCGTTGCAGATCTTCGACACCTGGGCCGGCGTGCTGCCGCCGCGCGAATTCCAGCGCTGGTCGGTCGAGCCGACGCGCCGCATCGTCGAAGGCGTCCGCAAGGCGGTTCCCGATGCGAAGATCATCGGCTTTCCGCGCGGCGCCGGCGCGCAGTTGCCGTCCTATGTCGCGCAAACCGGTGTTGATGCCGTCAGCATCGACTGGACGGCCGAGCCGAAACTGATCCGTGATCACATCCAGAATCGTGTTGCGGTGCAGGGCAATCTTGATCCGCTCGCGCTGATTGCCGGCGGCAATACGCTCGACCAGGCGGTCGACGACGTTTTGGAAAACTACGCCGATGGCCGACTGATCTTCAATCTCGGCCACGGCATCACGCCGGAAACGCCGATCGCGCATGTCGAACAGATGCTGCGGCGCGTACGCTCACGCGCGTAACGCGCTTGACCTTATCCTAAAGCAGTTTCGCTCAGATCGAATCCGCGACTCGTCATGGCCGGGACGAGCCGGGGCATGACGGATTGCATCTTTCCGTCAACACGCAACTCCGCCTTCGCGAAACATGGCTGCTCCCGAAGTGCGCATCGGCTTTATCACGCGAGAATTAAATTCCTGATCCGTCTGTCTTATTAGTCATTGTTCTAATATCGGCGCGGCGCGATTTCGACCAAAGTGAAATTGACAGAACGCTCTCGGAACGGCTCCAAGGGGCCAAGAACCACGGAAATCAAAGTGGCAATGCCGATCTATGATTTCTGACGTTCTGATTTCGAGCCGACGGCAATCGGCAGACGTCAACAAAAGATATTTTCGGAGGACGACCCATGGTAAAGCGCTTAACAGGCGATCAGGAATTCAAGGCGGCGGTCTCGCGCCGTACGCTGCTTCAAGCGGGCGCCGGCCTCGCCGGCGGTGTGTTGATCCCTGGTTTCTCGATGCCGGTTTATGCGGCCGATCATCCGCCGATCGGGACCTATCCGGCCGGCTCGTCGGGCAACACCATCTATATCGGCGCCGCCGTGCCGCGCACCGGCTCCTATGCCGTGCAAGGCGAAGACGAACTCAAGGGCATGGAGTTGGCCGTCGAGCACCTCAATCAGGGGCATGAACTGGTCAAGAAGATGTCGCCGAAGAGCAAGAAGGGCGGCGTGCTCGGCAAGGAAGTGAAGCTGGTGGTTGCGGACTCCGCGGCCAAGCCGAACCAGGCCGTGCAGGCGGAACAACGCTTCATTACCGAGAACAAGGTGGTGCTGATGACCGGCTCGACCTCGTCGGCCGTCGCGGTCGCGCTCAACAAGCTCGCGCAGCGCGAGAAGGTGCTCTACGTCGCCGGCATCTCCGGCTCCAACGACACCACCGGCAAGGACTGCGTGCGCTATGGCTTCCGCCAGAACTTCTTCGGCCAGACCGCCGCCGCCGCGATCGGCCCGGTGCTGGTGAAGGCCTTCGGCAAGAACAAGAAGGCCGCTTACCTGACGCCGGACTACACCTACGGCCACACCGTCACCAAGTCGATGCAGGACTATCTCGCCACCGCCGGCTGGACCACGGTGACCAACCAGGTCTCGCCGCTCGGCGCCCCGGACTATTCGTCCTATCTGCTCAACGTCGCCAACTCCGGCGCCGAAGTGCTGATCAACGTCAACTGGGGTCATGACGCCGTGCTGTCGATTCAGCAGGCCAAGCAGTTCGGCATCTTCGACAAGATGAAGCTGGCGGTGCCGTACCAGATCCCGTTCCTGGCCCGCGAAGTCGGCGGCGGCCTGCTCGCCGACGTTTACTGCGCCACCGACTACTGGTGGACGGTGGAAGACAAGTATCCGCTGGCCAAGATGTTCAACGAAGCGTTCAACAAGAAGTACGGCTACCAACCGGAATGGGGCGCCCAGAACGGCTACGTCAGCTTCGTGCACTGGGCCCGCATGGTCGAGGAAACCGGCAGCTTCTATCCGCCGGACATCATCAAGACCTGGGAAAAGGGCGAGAAGATCCCGTCGCTGCTCGGCGATGTCCACTATCGCCCCGAAGACCACCAGTGCGTGCGTCCGGTCATCATCGTCAAGGGCAAGAAGCCTGCCGACATGAAGAACAAGGAAGATTTCTACGACGTCGTCGAAATCGTCCCCGGCGACGGTCTGATGCAGAAGCCCGACGCGTTCGGCTGCAAACTCGGCGACTACACCTGATCGTCGACGGGCGCGCGATCCGTTCAAGCGGATCGCGCGCCCGAAATTTTAGAACTGATTCGCGTTTTCCACGGCGTGCGGATTCCACCCTCGGGCAAGACCCGAGGGTCTTTCGCCGGGACGCGCTATTTCTTCATTCCCTGCGCGAGGTCGACGGTGATCAACTGGGGCAATTTCGTATCGCAAATGTTCAACGGGCTGGTGCTCGGCGCGCTGCTGGCGCTGATCTCCTCCGGCCTGACGATCATTTATGGAACGCTGGGCGTTCTCAACCTCGCGCACGGCGCGATGTTCATGCTCGGCGGCTACGCCGGATATGTCGCTTACACCTATACGGATTCGTTCATCATCGCGATTATCTTCGGATCGCTTTTCGTGATGGTGGTCGGCCTGGTGATGGAACTGGTGATTATCCGCCACTTCTACAACCGCCCCGATGAAGATCAGTTGCTGGTGACCTTCGGCATCGGCATGTGCATGGTCGAACTGGTCCGTCTCGGCTTCGGCAGCCTGTCACTCACGGTCCCCGCGCCGAAAGTTCTGGCCGGCATTACGTCGCTCGGTTTCATGTTCTACCCCACCTATCGATTGGCCCTTGTCGGCATTATCGCGGCGGCGCTGCTCGCTCTCTTCCTGGTTCTGTACAAGACCCGCATCGGCATGATCGTTCGGGCCGGTATCGAAGATTCGGTGATGGTGTCCTCGCTCGGCATCAATGTCTATCGTGTGTTCATGATCGTGTTCGGCATCGGCGCGATGGCGGCGGGCTTTGCCGGCATCGTCAATGCGCCGGTGGTATCGCTGACGCCCGACATGGGCGATGCCATTCTGGTGCAGACCTTCGTGGTGGTCGTGATCGGCGGCGTCGGTTCATTTCCGGGCGCGATCATCGGCGGCCTGATCGCCGGCGAGATCATCAGCATCACCTCAATGATCAATCCCGGCTATGCCTACGTCATGCTGTTCGCCGCAATGACACTGGTGCTGGTGCTGCGGCCGCATGGGCTGATGGGCTCACAGAGCCGCGGATAGAACGGTTACATCATGATCAATCAACGTCGCTATCTGGTCGAAGCGCTGACGGCCATCGGCCTGATCCTCGCACCCTTCATCCTGCCGCATCTCGGCTTCGCGCCGAATACGGTCAACCGCATCCTGGTCTGGGGCCTGTTCGGTATCGGCTTCGATATCCTGTTCGGCTTCACCGGGCTGTTGTCGTTCGGACAAGCCGCACTGTATGGCACCGGCGGCTTCTTCGCTGCCTACCTGCTGACGCAAGCGGGTTTTCCGCACGTCGTCACCGCGTTGTTCCTCGGCATGATCGCTTCCGCGGTGGTCGGCTATCTGGTCGGCCTGATCGCACTTCGCCGCACCGGCATCTATTTCGCAATGATCACCGTCGCGATCGGCGAGGTGTTCTATTTCGTCGAGTTCAACCCGCTTGCGGATTGGACTGGTGGCGAGAACGGCCTGCCGGGCGTACCGAGCCCGTCCTTCGATCTCGGTTTCACCAAGTTCACCTTCTCCAGCGGCTGGTCGCTCTATATCTTCCTTGCCTTCTGGTACTTCATCGGCATTGTCGTCGCCCTGCGTATCATTCGCTCGCCGGTGGGCGCCGCGCTCCGCGCCATCCGCGATAACCCGCTGCGAGCCTCCGCCGTCGGCCACAACATCCACGGCTACAAGCTGACGGCTTTCGTGATTGCCGCAGCCTATGCCGGATTTGCCGGCGGCCTGCTTGGCGTGATGCAGGCGTTCATGCCTCCGGACGCCTTCATGTTCCACACCTCGGCCGAACTGGTGATGATGTCCGCGATCGGCGGCACCGGGACGCTGTTCGGCCCACTGCTCGGCGCGACGATCTGGCTCTTCCTGCAGGACTTCCTGCAAGCGGCGCTGGGCCTCGGCGCCGCCTGGAAGCTGGTACTGGGCCTGATCTTCGTGCTGCTGGTCTGCTTCCTGCGGCGCGGCATCATCGGCGGTATCGTCGATGTCTACGATCTGGTGACCGGCAAGAAGGCCGCCCGCGAAGCCGCCGCCGAGGCCGCGGAAGCGGCTGACGCAGCCGGCGCACTCGAACCCTCATCCGCAACAGCCAGCACGCCGAAACTGGCGCTTCGCGCTCGCGAGGGCGACGGCTATCAGGGCCCGATCCTGCAAGCCACCGGATTGACCAAGCGCTACGGCGGCCTCGCCGCCAACAGCGACATCAACTTCACGGTCAATCACGGCGAGTTGCGCGGCATCATCGGACCGAACGGCGCCGGCAAATCGACGTTCTTCAAGATGCTGACCTGCGAAGTGCCGCCGACCTCCGGCAAGATCGTGTTCGAGGGCAACGATATCACCGGCCAGAGCGTCACCGATGTCTGCCAGCTCGGTCTGACCAAGAGCTATCAGGTCAACCAGCTTTTCAGCAACCTCACGGTTCGCGAAAACGTGACCATCGCCGTGCTTGCAGCGGTCCGCGGCAAGTTCAAGCTGGATATGTTCCGGCGGATCGACAAGGTGCCGGGCGTGACCGAGCAGGTCAATCAGACGCTCGCGATGGTCAATCTCACCGCGCGCGCTGACACGCCGGTTGCGGTTCTCGCTTACGGCGAGAAGCGACGCCTTGAAATCGGCCTGGCGCTGGCGAATTCGCCGAGCCTGCTGCTGCTCGACGAACCGCTCGCCGGCATGAGCCCGCGCGAGCGCGTCGAGACCGTCAAGCTGCTACGCTCGATCAGTCAGGGTCGCACCATGATCATCATCGATCATGACATGGACGCGCTGTTCGAACTGGTCGAGAAGGTCACCGTGCTGCAGGAGGGCCGCCTTCTGGTCGAAGGCACCCCGGAAGAAATCAAAGGCAACCCGATCGTGCAGGAAGCCTATCTCGGTGGAGTGCTCGAACAATGAGCTTGCTCGAAGTCAACGGACTGAACTCGTATTACGGCGACTCCCACATCCTGTTCGACGTCGGCCTCAAGGTCGAAAAGAACGAGGTGGTGGCGCTGCTCGGCCGCAACGGCGCCGGCAAGAGCACCACGCTGAAAAGCCTGATGGGCGTGGTGAAGCCGCGCGCCGGCTCGATCACGCTCGACGGCGAACAGATCGCCGGCAAGCCGAGCTACACGATCGCCCAGCGTGGGATGCAGTTGGTCCACGAGGAGCGGCGCGTCTTCGGCAGTCTCAATGTCGAGGAGAACCTGGTGCTGGCGGGGCTGACGGCCAAAAGCAAATGGTCGCTGGATCGCATCTACACCATGTTCCCGCGCCTGAAGGAACGGCGCGGTAGCCGCGGCACCGATCTGTCGGGCGGCGAACAGCAGATGCTGGCGATCGCGCGTGCGCTGATCCGAGATCCCAAGATCGTCCTGCTGGACGAACCGTTCGAAGGTCTCGCCCCGGTCATCGTGCGCGATCTGGTCAACGCCTGCCGCGAACTCGCCGCCGCCGGCCAGACCATCCTGCTCGTCGAACAGAATCTCGCGGCGACGCTGGCGTTGTCCGACCGAGTCTACATCGTCAACAACGGCCATATCGTCCATGAAGGACCGGCAAAGGAATTGAAGGCGCAGCCGGAAATCCTGCAGCGCTATCTCGGCGTCTAATCGCACGGCCACGCGCCGCATTCGCAATTTCTCGAACCCCGCGTTCACCCACGCGGGGTTTTCATTTTTAGCAAAGTCATTGCCGGGCTTGACCCGCCTGCGGGGCCGAAGCCCCTTCGGCGCGGCAAAGGCCCGTAACAGCGCGCAACTACGCTCAGCGCTCGGCGCGCCCGATCACCGCCATTAACTCGGCAATCTTGGCGCGCTGATCGGCCTTGTCGCCGCTACTGATGGCGTGCTCGACGCAATGGCTGACGTGATCGCGCAGCACCTCCTCCTCGACACGCCGCAGAGCGGCGCGCACCGCCGATATCTGCGTGACGATGTCGATGCAGTAGCGGTCGTCCTCGACCATGCGCGACAATCCGCGCACCTGCCCTTCGATCCGGTTCAAGCGTTTGGCCACCGAGGCCTTGATCTCTGTTCTCATGCCGGATATATACCCCCATAGGGTATACAAATCAAGCACGGATCGGATCGATCATGTCGACAGACACCAAGGCCAGCAGCGGAACCCACGGCGCATGTTGCAGTCGTCACAACAATGCGGCTCCTGAGCCCGTTGCGACCGCTGCATCCTCCTGTTGTGGCGGCAACAGCGCACATTCCGCGCCTGCGGCGACAGCGTCCTGTTGCGGCGGCGATCACAAACACGATCATGGACAGGCTCAGCACGACCATGTCCATCACCATCACGCGCACGATCATCATCACACGCATGATGTCGCAGCCGACGACGGCCGCGTGATCGATCCGGTGTGCGGGATGAAAGTCGATCCGACGACGCGCAAGCACGTCTTCGATCACGATCACACCACCTATCACTTCTGCTCGGCCGGCTGCCGCACCAAGTTCGCCGCCGATCCGCAGCGCTATCTCGATCCCAAGCCGCAACAGGATGACGTGCCGGAAGGCACAATCTACACCTGCCCGATGCATCCCGAGATTCGCCAGGTCGGTCCTGGCAGTTGCCCGATCTGCGGCATGGCGCTCGAGCCCGATGTTGTCACGCTCGACGATCAACCGAATCACGAACTCACCGACATGACGCGGCGCTTCTGGATCGGCCTCGCGCTGGCGCTGCCGGTGATCGTACTCGACATGGGCGCGCATATCGTCGGCCATAGCCTGATCGATCCTGCATTGTCGGGCTGGATTCAACTCGCCTTTGCGACGCCTGTGGTGCTGTGGGCCGGCTGGCCGTTCTTCGTGCGCGGCTGGCAATCGCTGCTCACGCGCAACCTCAATATGTTCACGCTGATCGCGATGGGCACCGGCGTCGCCTATCTCTACAGCCTGGTCGCAACATTCGCGCCCGACGTGTTCCCGGCGGCGTTCCGCAATCACGACGGCACCGTCGCGGTGTACTTCGAGGCCGCCGCCGTCATTACGGTCTTAGTGCTGCTCGGACAGGTGCTCGAATTGCGTGCGCGCGACGCGACGTCGGGCGCGATCAAGGCGCTGCTGGCGCTGGCGCCGAAAACAGCGCGGCTGGTCGCCGACGATGGTAGCGAACGCGAAGTCGAGATCGACAGTCTTCACGTCGGAAATCATCTGCGCGTGCGCCCCGGCGAGAAGGTGCCGGTGGATGGCGCGGTAATCGAAGGCCGCTCCAGCCTCGACGAGTCGCTGGTAACCGGCGAATCGATGCCGGTAACCAAAGAAGCCGGCGACAAGGTGATCGCCGGTGCTCTCAACAAATCCGGCAGCTTCGTGATGCGCGCCGAGAAGGTCGGCCGCGATACGCTGCTGTCGCAGATCGTACAAATGGTGGCGCAGGCGCAGCGCTCGCGAGCGCCGATCCAACGCCTCGCCGATCGCGTTGCCGGCTGGTTCGTGCCGGCGGTGATCGCGGCCGCGGTGCTGGCGTTTGCAGCATGGGAAATGTTCGGGCCGGAGCCACGTTACGCCTACGCCATCGTTGCGGCGGTAAGTGTGCTGATCATTGCCTGCCCATGCGCGCTCGGCCTCGCGACGCCGATGTCGATCATGGTCGGCGTCGGCCGCGCCGCCCGCTCGGGCCTGCTTGTGAAGAACGCCGAAGCGCTCGAGCGCATGGAACGCGTCGATACGCTGGTGGTGGACAAGACCGGCACGCTGACCGAAGGCAAGCCCGCCGTCGTCGCGTTGCGTACCGCACCCGGCTTCGACGAGACTGAGTTGCTGCGACTCGCAGCCAGTGTCGAGCGCGGCAGCGAGCACCCGTTGGCGGATGCCATCGTCAAAGCGGCGGCCGACAAGCAACTCTCCCTCGCCCGTGTCGATGAATTCGATTCGCCGACCGGCAAGGGCGCGCGTGGCCGCGTCGACGGTCGCACGGTGCTGCTCGGCAACGCCGCGTTTCTCACCGAAAGCGGCGTGGCGACAGATGCGATGGCGGCGGAAGCGGAGAAGCTGCGGCAGGACGGCGCGACCGTGATCAATGTTGCCATCGACGGTACACTGGCCGGCGTTATCGCCATCGCCGATCCGGTGAAGGCTTCGACGCCGGACGCCCTCAAGGCGCTCGCCGCTGACGGCATCAAGGTGATCATGCTGACGGGCGACAACAAGACCACGGCACGCGCGGTGGCAACGAAGCTCGGCATCGCCGAGGTTGAGGCCGAAGTGCTGCCGGAGCGCAAGGGCGCCATCGTCGCCAAGCTGCGCGGCGAAGGCCGCATCGTCGCGATGGCCGGCGACGGCGTCAACGATGCACCGGCGCTCGCCGCTGCCGACGTCGGCATCGCCATGGGCACCGGCACCGACGTCGCGATGGAAAGTGCCGGCATCACGCTGCTGAAGGGCAACCTCAACGGCATCGTGCAGGCGCGGCACCTCTCGGCGGCGGTGATGAAGAATATCCGCCAGAACCTGTTGTTCGCGTTCGTCTACAACACAGCCGGCGTGCCGATCGCCGCCGGCATTCTCTACCCCACGTTCGGACTGTTGTTGTCGCCGATCGTCGCCGCCGCCGCGATGGCGCTGTCGTCGGTCAGCGTGATCGGCAACGCGCTGCGGCTACGTGCAGCGAAGCTGTAGAGGAGGCCAACCGACACGTTCTGCACTGTCATTGCCGGGCCCGACCCGGCAATCCATCCCTCTCGAAAGATGGATGCCCGGATCAAGTCCGGGCATGACGAAGTTACCGTATCAAAAACAGTGTGACATCACTTGCCCGGCGGCGTCGCCAACAGCCGCACCGCTTCACGCACCGACGGATCGAGCCCGGCACCGCCGTTCTGCTCATAGGCCTGGATTTCATACCGCATGCGCGGATCCCAGAATTTTCGCAGGTGATTGGCGATCGCCTCCGGCGCATTGGCGCGCGGTTGAGTGACAAAGAACGAGCCAATCTGGTTGGCCATCACTATCAGCCGATCGACCGCCATGATCGTTCCTCCGTGACACCTCACGCGCGCTGTCGTCGGGCCGCACTACGCGCACCGGCGACAAGAGCTGGCTTCGCTCCAAGCTCTTCAGTGCATTGGACGTCTTCATAACATTGTTCGGTCGCGGGACGAATACTCGGATGATCACCTCCTGGCGAGGAATCTTCATTGCCGGTCAGGCTCGGCAGGAGTAGGCTTGGAGCAATGATCACCAAAACCCTGCCCGCCAACATTGCCTTGAAACGCGCTTACGATCCGCCGGACGAAGCAGATGGCGTCCGTGTGCTGGTGGATAGGTTGTGGCCGCGCGGCCTCACCAAGAAATCCGCCGCCATTGACCAATGGGCGAAGGACGTCACGCCCAGCACCGAACTGCGCAAGTGGTTTCACCACGACCCCGACCATTGGGACGAATTTCGCCGTCGCTATCTTGCCGAGTTGAAAGACAGAGGCAGCGAGCTCGAGGAGCTGCGCAAGCTCGCGCAAGCCGGCCCCATTACCCTGATCTACGCGGCGCGAGACACGCCGCATCTGCACGCGACCGTGCTGCGGGATGTTCTGCTCGGCTCCTCCACCAAGGCGGATACCAAGGTGAGCACGAAGACGACCGCCAAAGCCGCCATCAAGGCCAAGCCTCGCACCAAATAGCCGGCGCCTCCCCTCGTAATTACTTCGGCGCGATCGCGATCCGGCCTTTCATGTTGGGATGAAAGCGGCAGTAGTATTCGACGTCGCCCGCCTTCTTGAGCACGAAGGAAACGGTCTTCTTCGGCGGGATCATCACATCCCAATCGCCCTTGACGGTCGCGGTGTGCGCCAGCACATCGTCGTTCACCCACTGAATGGTGTCACCGACTTTGGCGCTGATGTTCGCGGGAGCGAACACCAGCTTGTCGATATTGACTCGAATGGTCTCGGCCTGCGCCGGGATCGAACCCATCGCGCCCACCACGACACCGAGAACCGCGACAAACTTTAATCCCGACAGCATCCGGCCTCTCCTTACTTCAACTCGGCCGCGACGTGTTCGGCATGCTCGAGGTGACCCTGGAAGATCTTGACGCCGGTTTCCAGCAAGCCCTTGAGTTCCGCATTAGACGACGCGGGAATCAACTGCGTTTCCAGCGCGCCGATCACGGCCTTGTGGTAGGCAACTTCGTTGGCGGCATAGGCTTTGTCGTAAGCCGCGCCTTTCAGCTTCGCCAGTTCGGTTTGTTTCGCGGCAGCCTGTTTCGTCAGCGTGCGGCTGGTGTCGTTGTCTTCCGGCGTGACCTTGAGCTTCTTGACCAGCGCCAACGCCTGCTTGTTCACGGCCTCGTGGTCGCGAACCATGTCCTTGGCGAAGCTTACCACCGCCTTGTTCTTGGATTTCTTGATCGCTTGCTTCGCGGCGGTCACGTCGATGACGCCGGCGGTGTAGGCGATATGGGCGATCTGCGGATCGGTCGGCTTCGCACCCTGCGCGAAGCTCGGCGTGCCAAGCAGACAAATCACGGCAACGGCCGTGCTCAAACGAGCAAACATAGAGTCCTCCTGTCGTCGGCACCGATGCGGTGCCGAACTTGTGTGACGCTGTGAATGCCAATTGGATGGGCCGCGCGCGGGAAGGTTCCAGAAATATTTGCGCGCGTTACGCGTCTGCGCGCTCCATCGCCAATTCCACTTCGAGACTTGCGATATCGCGATAGATCGACGCCACCGCAAGTACGCGTCCGCCTTGCTTGTAGCGCACCACGCAATCGCGATCCTTGATGCTGCCGTCGACGACAATCTCGTCCCATTTCTCGGCGTGGCCGACGTAATTGATCGGCACGTCGTAATGTTGACTCCAGAAGAATGGCACGGCATCGAACGGCGTGCGCTCACCCATCATGTTGAGTGCGGCGACCTGGCCTTGTCGTTCCGCTACCACCCAATGCTCGACGCGAATCTTCGTGCCGCTATGCGGATCGGGCCAGCGCGCGATGTCGCCGACCGCGTAGATATCCGGCGCGCTGGTTTGCAGATAGGCATCGACTTCGACACCACGATCGAGCGTCAGTCCAGCACCTTCGGCCAATGCGAGACGCGGGCGCACGCCGACACCGGCAACGATCAGATCGGCTTCCAACGTGCCGCCACTCTTGAACGTCACGCGTTTGCCGTCGAGACGATCGACAGAATCTTCAAGATGAAAGATCACGCCGTGCTCCTCATGCAATGCGCGGACGAAATCGCCCATCTCGGCACCGAGCACGCGTTCCATCGGCCGCTTCTCGGGCGCAATGACATGCACCTCGATCTCGCGTGCGCGGAGCGAGGCCGCGACTTCGAGCCCGATGAAGCTCGCGCCGATCACCAGCGCCCGCTTGGCGCCATCCGCCGCTTTGATGATCGCCCGGCAATCGTCGAGCGAGCGCAAGGTGTGAACCTGCGACGGACCCGCACCGGGAATCGGCAACCGCACCGGCTCCGCGCCGGTGGCGAGCAGCAGGCGATCGTAAGAAATGGCTTCACCGTCCGCCAATCTCACTTGATGTTTCGTGGGATCGATCGCCACCACCTCGGCATCGCGACGCAGATCGATGTTGGCATCGCGATAGAAATCATCGCCACGCAGTGGCAACCAATCCTCCGGCGCGCTGCCGGCGAGATAATCCTTGGACAGATTCGGACGATCGACCGGCAGCGCAGTATCCTGACTGAGCATAACGATGCGGCCGCCGAATTTTCTCCGGCGCAGCATTTCAGCGGCGGCAAAGCCCGCCGCGCCGCCACCGACGATGACGATCAGGCCGGGCTCAGCCTCGGATGAGTCGCGCTGGCGGCTTGCAGGCTCGATCTGCTTCCGCACCACGATGCGGTCGCCGTCACGTTCGACCTGCCAAGCCGTCAGCGTATCAAACGCCGGCGCGCGCACTGCCTCGCCGCTACGCAGGCTGAAACAGGCGTGATGCCACGGACAACGAACCGTATCGCCGACCACGAGACCATCGGCCAGCGGCGCGTGGTAATGACTACAATGCGCGCCGATGGCGAAGATATCCGCGCCGGACTGCACCAACAGGACCTCCTGATCGCCGACATGGCCGGACAGCTTGCCGTTTTCGAAATCGGAAAACTTCACACCCTGCGCGAGGTCTGGCCCGGTCTGCGCGGCTTGATCCTGTGACATCGTACTCTCCCAGCTAACAGCCGGGCGGCGGATGCCTTTGACCAAGCAGGCGCGAGCCCCGGCTTTGTTGTGGCGCTCGTCGGCGCCGGCCTTAGATCACCTCAGGAATTCACCGCCATCAAGAACTCCTGACGCATCTGCGCATTGTCCTTGAAGCATCCGATCATCCGGGTGGTGATGAGATCGGTGTCCGGCTTATGCACGCCGCGCGTCGTCATGCAGTGGTGCGAGGCCTTGATAACCACCGCCACGCCCTTTGGTTTCAGGATGTCGTCGATGGTGTCAGCGATCTGCGCCGTCAGCTTCTCCTGGACTTGCAGCCGCCGCGCGAACACATCGACCACCCGCGCGAGCTTGCTGATGCCGACCACGCGCCCGTTCGGCACGTAGCCGACCCAGGCCTGCCCGATCACCGGCGCCATGTGGTGCTCGCAATGGCTTTCGAAACGGATGCCGCGCAGCAGGATCATTTCGTCGTAGCCGCCAACCTCCTCGAAGGTGCGTTCGAGAAATTCCGAAGGGTCCTGCCCGTAGCCGCCGAAATACTCCTCGAAGGCGCGCGTCACACGCGCCGGCGTATCCTGCAAGCCCTCGCGGTCCGGATCATCGCCGGTCCAGCGAATGATGGTGCGCACCGCCGCCTCGACCTCGGCACGGCTGGGGCGCGGCTCTTCCGCAGGCAACGGCTCCAGCTTCTCAACCGCGCGGATGTTCGAACTCATGAAGCTCTCCAGCAGCATCAAAGGCTGCATTCTGATGTTCGGAAGGATCGTCAGGCGACAGGGCGGGTCAAATCAGTCCGGCAATCCCAACCGCTGCATCACCGCGTTGGTGACGCGCTCGCAGCGCCGGCCGGCGAACGGAAAGGCGTCCATCAGCACCGGACCGATCTGCTTGTCGAGCTGTTCGCGCACCAGGCGGCGCGCGCGATGCAGCCGAGTCTTGACCGTCTCGGGCCGCAATCCAAGTATCTCGGCGGTCTCCTCGACGCTCATGCCTTCGATGACGCGGGTGATGAAGACGATACGATAGACTTCCGGCAACTTGTCCGTGGCCTGCTCGACGAGTTGCAAGATCTGACGTTGTGCCATGGTTTGTTCCGGATCGTCGGCCTTGGACGTGAGGGGAAACTGGATGATCTCGGCGGGCGTCCGCTGCACCTCGAACGTCGTCAGATCGATCGTGGGGCGCTGGGACCGTAATCGCCCGAGTGCTTCGTTGATGGTGATCCGCGACAGCCACGTCGCCAGCGACGAATCGCCCCGGAAATCGGCGAGATGGGTGAAGGCCCGCACATAGGCTTCCTGCACCACGTCCTCGGCCTCGGCGTCGTCGCGAACGATGCCGCGCGCCAGCCGGTACAGCCGTCGGTTATGGGTCTGCATGATGGTGCGGAAGGCGCTGCCATCCCTTGCAAGCGAACGCCGCACCAGATCGGCGTCGTTCAGCCGGCCTTCATCGCTCGAAATCGTCCGTGCCTGTTCCATGACCCATCTCCTAATCACCCGTTGGATGGCGGAGACCGAAAAAGGTTCCCAGATCGCGATATTTTCGCCATCGCGGATCGCGGCAAAATCACGCTACAACGTCGATTGGTTTTGACAATCGAAATGCAACGGCGCTTGATATCGACATACACGATACGATGAGCAATTCTTAACCATGGACACCGAACTTGCGCGGACCTTCCTGACGGTTGTTGCAGCGGGGAATTTCGTCAGTGCGGCCGAACGGCTGCATGTCAGCCAATCCACCGTCAGCACCCGCATTCACGCGCTCGAAAGCTACCTCGGCTGTACCCTGTTCGTCCGCAACAAAGCCGGCACCGCGCTGACGGCCGCCGGACGGCAGTTTCAGCGCCATGCGGCCACGCTAGTGCGCACCGTCGAGCAGGCGCGCCACGATGTCGGTATCCCGAAAGGTTTCAGCGGCACGCTGGCGATCGGCGGGCGGATCGGGCTGTGGGAGGAATTCCTGCTGCACTGGCTGCCGATGATGCGCGAGCACCGTCCGACATTGGCAATTCACATTGAGAGCGGGCTTGAGCCCGAGATCATGCGCGGGCTGATCGAAGGCCGCATCGATATCGGCGTTCTCTACACACCGCAGAGTCGTCCTGGATTGAAGGTCGAGAAATTGTTCGACGAACAATTGATCCTGGTATCGACCGACCCGCACGCCGCGCCCGAGCCGCGAGAGAACTATGTTTACGTCGAATGGGGGCCGGAATTCTACGCGCGTCACAGCGTCTCCTTTCCCAACTTTGGCGGCGCGGCGCTCGCCGCCAACATCGGCTGGCTCGGATTGCAGCACGTTTTAAATAACGGCGGATCGGGATATTTTCCGCGACGGATCGTGCAGCCTCATCTCGACGCTGGCAGGCTGCACGCCATCGCCGGTGCGCCGAGCTTCTACCTTCCCGCATATGTGATCTATCCGGCCGAGCACGACGCCGACGTATTTGGCAACGCGCTTGCCCTGATGCACGATGTCGCGCGCCGTAACACGCGCGAACGCGCGGATTCCGATCTCGTTTCGCGGGTCACGTGAGCGCGCTTTCACATCGCAGCTTTAATGCAATGTTGTTGATGCGAGACTTCGATATTTCTCGCTTGTAAATATCGATGAGAGGACCAGAACTAATTCCGGCAGCAACGCTGCAGAACGCCACCGGTTGAATACAACCCATCGACGTGACGCGCGTTCAGAAGCTGCCGGACACTCGGCTCTGTCCATGCCGCTGATTCAAGTTTTGGCACGTACAGAGACGAACAACGAGGCAACCCGCAGCGTCAGCAAGCATCGTGCATGCGGCAACAGACTACTTAAAGATTCGATCGCGCAAATATTTATGTTCGCGACGATTTAGCTGTTATTACCCGCATTCATCGCTGCGCCCTGACGTCCCGACATCACGGACCTATGTCCGTGACAAGGCTCGTCCGCGGCACCGCTCGCGAGAACGAGGCGGTGCGCCGTGGATCCGAGATCATGCCGACGACCGAAGCCCTTTCCGACCATCCTTCATCCCACGACACATCGCACGACCACCCGACCGGCTGGCGCCGCTACGTTTACTCGACGAACCACAAGGACATCGGCACAATGTACTTTGTGTTCTCGATCTGCGCCGGCCTCGTCGGCGCGTTGTTTTCCATCGCGATCCGTGCGGATCTGCAGTATCCCGGCCTCGAGATTTTCAGCAATCCGCACACCTACAATGTGTTCGTGACCGGCCACGGCCTGATCATGATCTTCTTCACGCTGATGCCTGCGTTGATGGGCGGCTTCGGCAACTGGATGGTGCCGCTGATGATCGGTGCACCGGACATGGCGTTCCCGCGCATGAACAACATCTCGTTCTGGCTGCTGGTCGCCGCGTTCGCGCTGCTGATCACGTCGCTTTTCTTCGAAGGAGAACCGGGCTCCTACGGCGCCGGCACCGGCTGGACGCTGTACGCACCGCTCTCGACTACGGGGCACCCTGGCCCGGCGGTCGACTTCGTCATTCTCTCGATGCATCTGGCCGGCGCGTCGTCGATCCTCGGCGCGATCAATTTCATCACCACCATCTTCAACATGCGCGCACCCGGTATGACCATGCACAAGATGCCGCTGTTCGTGTGGTCGGTGCTGGTGACGGCATTCCTGCTGCTGCTGTCGTTGCCGGTGCTGGCCGGCGCGCTCACCATGCTGCTGACCGACCGCAACTTCGGCACTACTTTCTTCTCGCCGGACGCAGGTGGTGATCCGGTGCTGTACCAGCATCTGTTCTGGTTCTTCGGTCACCCCGAGGTCTACATCATGATCCTGCCGGGCTTCGGCATCGTCAGTCATGTCATCGCGACCTTCTCGCGCAAGCCGATCTTCGGTTATCTCGGCATGGTCTATGCGTTGGTCGCCATCGGCTTCATCGGCTTCGTGGTGTGGGCGCACCACATGTTCACCGTCGGCATGTCGAGCAGCGCGCAAGCTTACTTCGCGGCCGCCAGCATGGTGATCGCGGTGCCGACCGGCGTAAAGATCTTCTCATGGATCGCGACGATGTGGGGCGGATCGGTGCGCTTCACCACCGCGATGCTGTGGGCGATCGGCTTCATCTTCGTGTTCACCATCGGCGGCGTCACCGGCGTGGTGCTGGCCAATCCGGGCGCAGACCGTTCGTTCCAGGATACATATTACGTGGTCGCGCACTTCCACTACGTGCTGTCGCTCGGCGCGGTGTTCGCGATCTTCGCCGGCTGGTACTACTGGTTCCCGAAATTCACCGGCTACATGTGTTCGGAAGTCTGGGGACGGCTGCATTTCTGGCTGACCTTCATCGGCGTCAACATCGCGTTTTTCCCGATGCACTTCCTCGGCCTGTCGGGAATGCCGCGCCGCTATGCCGACTATCCCGATGCATTCGCCGGCTGGAATTTTGTCTCATCCATCGGCGCGTATATTTCAGGCATCGGTTTCCTCGTCTTCCTGATCGGGATGGCGTATGCGCTGGTTCGCAAGCAGCGCGCGACCAACAATCCATGGGGCAGCGGCGCGACGACACTGGAATGGACCTTGCCGTCGCCGCCGCCATTCCATCAGTACGAGACGTTGCCGCAAGTGAAGTGAACAGGTGAAGTGATCGGCTGCGTCCAACGTCGGGCTCCACACGAACGCGTCGATCCGCTATCAATCGGATCGACGCTTTTTTGTTGCTGTTGATGAGGAATTACACATGCACGCGCCGACATCCGTACCAACCAACATGACGGAATTGGCCGAGGCAGTGCTCTCCACCGCATCGGACGCCATCATCGCCACCGATCGCGACGGCATGATCACGTTCTGGAATCCCGGCGCGACGCGCATCTTCGGCTTCACGCGCAATGAGGCGATGGGACAATCGCTCGACATCATCATTCCGGAAAATCTGCGCGCACGTCATTGGGACGGTTATCACCGCACCATGGCGACCGGCGAAAGCCGCTATGGTGAAGCCGATCTGTTGGCGGTGCCGGGATTGCGCAAGGACGGACGCCGCGTCTCCGTCGAGTTCACCATCGTGATGTTGAAGGACGCGCAGGGCAACATGACCGGCACTGCCGCGATTTTGCGTGACGTCACCAAGCAGTTCGAAGAACTGCGCAAACTGCGGCGTCAACTCGCGGAAGCGAAAGCGGGATAGAGCAGGCTTTTAGGCGCGGGGATTCTTGCGGCAATACTGTGGCGGCGTTCTGGATGAACGCTACGGCGCTGCCGCTGTGCCCTGCCGGATGTCGAGCAAGCGGATCAGGCGACCGCGCGGCTCGATCAGGTCCTTCAAGGTGTAACCGTCGAGCACCTCGATGAAGGCATCGCGCGCTTTCTCGAACGCGTTCTTCAACACGCAACACGGCCGGATCGCACATGGCTCCTCGATCGGCTTGAAGCAGGAGACGATGGCGAAGTCCGGCTCGGTGCGGCGCACCACTTCGCCGAGCCCGATCGATTCGGTCGGTTTCGCCAGCCGCAACCCGCCACCGCGACCGCGCACGGTCTCGACATAACCGGCGACGCCGAGCTGATGCACCACCTTCATCAGGTGGTTCTTCGAGATCGAATAACTGGCGGCGATCTCGGAAATGGTCGCGAGCCCGTCTTCCTTGAGCGCAAGGTACATCAGCACGCGCATGGAATAGTCGGTGTAAGCGGTGAGGCGCAACGTCGGGCTCCCGGCAGATCGTCCTAAAAGATATACGAAAGATATTGCTTTTCCGCAAGCGAAGTCGTACTCAACGCCTAGAGCCTTTCCGTTCCGGTGGAACCAGAACGGGCTCAAAATTCCTGTTTTGACGCGTTTTCTTCACGCGAACCGGTATCCACTTCGCTCGAAAACGCTTCGATTTCGACCTATATCAGATTCCGGCCGGCGAGATGATGTGTACGATGGAAAAGCTCAACTCCATTTCCGAGGACAGCATTTGTCAGTTGGTGGACGCGTTCTATAGCAAGGTGCGGGTCGACAAGGAACTCGGGCCGATCTTCGAGGCGGCCATCCACGATTGGCCGGTTCACCTCGAAAAGATGTACGCGTTCTGGTCCTCAGTGATGCTCACCACCGGGCGATACAAAGGGAACCCGCTGATCAAGCACATGGTTCTGCCCGGCATCACGCCGGAACTGTTCAGCCAGTGGTTGAAACTGTTCGACCAGACCTGCAACGAGATGTTCGACGACGACATCAGCGCCGCGTTTCGTGTCAGGGCCGAACGCATCGCCGAAAGCCTCAAGCTGGGCATCTTCTATCGTCCCGACCGGCCGTGGCCGCCGCAACCGGCGGCATGAGGCAGGCTTAATCGCAATCCTGGGGCGCAGCCGCTCCGCTTTTCTCAATCAGAAAGACCGTGATCGCCTCCTGACGCCGCATCGTCTCGACGCGATCGCCAGTCTGCGCGATCAGGTGCGGAATATCGATTGCCGCCAGTGGATCGGAACAATGCACTTCGAGCCGGTCGCCGGGTGCAAGGCTCTTCAACGCCTTGCGGGTCCGCAGCACCGGCTGCGGGCATTTCAGCCCGATCAGGTCGAGTTTGGTCAGCGACATGCGGCGCAAAATGGCCAAGGGGAATGGCTGCGTCAACCGCGGCTCAATCCAGTGCCCCATAGGCCAGAAAGCCGACGCTGTCGCCCGGCGCGACATGCGTGACGTCCTCGGCGAGTTCGACCAGACCGTCGGTTTCCACCAGCGACGACAGCATTCCCGCGCCCTGCCTGTCGAACTTGACAGCTTCAATCGCGCCGTCGGCCGCGCGGCGCAAATTCGCGCGCAAGAATTCGCGGCGGCCGGACTTCTTGTCGTGAGCGAAGGCGGCGCGCACCGGCATCGCCATGGTCCGGGTCTGGAGCGCGCCCGCGAGCGAGAGCACAGTCGGCCGCACCACGTGGGCACAGGTGACGAAACTCGCGACCGGATTGCCCGGCAAGCCGATCAGCGCGGTGCCGTCGATCACGCCCATCGCAATCGGACGTCCCGGCTTGATCGCCATCCGCCACAGCACCAGTTGGCCGACGCTCTCGATGCCGGCGCGGACGTGGTCCTCCTCGCCGGTGGAGACGCCGCCGGAGGTGACGATGAGATCGTGACCGGCGGCCGCGGCTTTGAGACTGTCCGCAACCCGCGCGCGATCATCAGAAAGGATTCCGAGATCGACGACCTCGCAGCCGAGCCGCTCCAGCAGCGCCATCAGCATGAAACGGTTGGAATCGAACAGTTGCGAGAGACCGCGCGGCGACCCGGGCGATACGACTTCGTCGCCGGTCGACGCCACCGCGACGCGGATGCGGCGACGCACTGCAAGATCAGACTGGCCGAGTGCAGCCGCGAGCGCCACGTCCTGCGGCCGTAGCCGAACGCCGGCCTTCAGCACCACGCGGCCCGCCGCCACGTCCTCGCCGGCGTGGCGGACGTTGGCGCCCGGATGCTGCCCCGGCGGCAGCACGACGCGGCCATCGGCATCGATCCGCACGTCCTCCTGCATGAAAACCGTATCGGCACCAGCCGGGAGCGGCGCGCCGGTGAAAATCCGCGCGGCATGCCCCGGCGCAAGCGGGAGCACCGTCGCGGTGCCGGCGACGACACGGCCGCTGACCGGCAAGGCGCGCTCAACGTCCCCTGGCAGGTCGGCACTGGCGACGGCGTAGCCGTCCACCGCCGAACTGGTGAACAGCGGCAGCGGCAATGGCGCGACCAGATCGGCGGCGAGGATGCGGCCGTCCGCCCGGCGCAGCGGCACGGTCTCGAGCCCGTCGACCGCACCGACCCGCGCCGCGATCAGCGCCACCGCCGCATCCACCGACAGCACCGGCGGACCCGAGGCAAAGCAATCGTTCGACAGTTGGGTCATCGTTTCGCTTTTCAGCAATCCATCAGACCACGAGCCATCGCTGCCTCGCACCCGACGGCGGCCAGCAACTTCAGGACCTGAAAAGCTTTCTGACCGAACCAGTTCGGCGGTATCATAACGCGTGGCAGCAGCGATGACATGCGGCCGATTGCCTGTTTCGATGGAATCAAAGCGATGGCGCTAGAGGCGGACAGCATCATCGGCGTGTTGCTGGCCGGCGGCCTGGCGCGCCGGATGGGCGGCGGCGACAAGCCGATGCAGACGATCGGCGGGCAAAGCATGCTGGCCCGCGTCATCGCCCGCCTCGCCCCGCAATGCGACGGCCTGATCCTCAATGCCAACGGCGATCCGGCGCGCTTTGCCGACCTCAAGCTGCCGGTGGTCGCGGATGCCATGGCAGGCTTTCCCGGCCCGCTGGCGGGCATTCTGGCGGGGCTGGACTGGGTGGCGGCAAACCGGCCACAGACGCGCTGGATGCTTAGTGCAGCCGCCGATTGCCCGTTCCTGCCGAAAGATCTGGTGAGCCGGCTGGATGACGCCCGCCACACGCAGGATGCGCCGCTGGCGGTGGCGGCCTCCGGCGGCCAGAGCCACCACGTCATCGCGCTGTGGAGCCTGGCGCTGCGCGAGCCACTACGCGAAGCGGTGGTCAACGAAGGCTGCCGTGCAGTCGGCCGCTGGATGGCGCGCTACCCGGTCGCCACCGTGGAGTGGCCGATGACGCCGTTCGATCCGTTCTTCAACGCCAATACGCCGGACGACCTCGCGGAAGCCGACCGTCTCGCGCATCTTGACCAAGCCTGATTATGGGTTGCCACCGGTTTGGGGGCCCCTTATAGGTCTGTGCGCCGCGCTCGGTCGTGGCATTTGGTGAAGCGGGTGTGGCGGAACTGGTAGACGCGGCGCACTCAAAATGCGTTGCCCAAAAGGCTTGGGGGTTCGAGTCCCTCCACCCGCACCAACTCTCAAGACACTTCGACCGCCGACACGTCAGCGTTTGCGGACCGGTGGAGCACCCATATAGCAGCCTCAGGCAGCGTGCTTCAGCGGACGTGCGCGCTCGATGCGTTCGCGTTCTTTCGGAGTGTTCATCACCTCCCAAAGATCATAACGCCGCTGCACGTTGAGCCAGAAATCGGGACTGTTGCCGAACACGCGCGCGAGAATGAGCGCAGTTGCGGCAGTCACGTTCCGGCGATTGCCGCACAGCTCATTGACATGCTTGCGCTGAACACCCATCGCTTCCGCGAGCGCGCCTTGAGTGAGACCCATCGGCTGCATGAATTCCTCGGTCAGGATTTCGCCGACGGTCGCCGGCTTGCGCTTGGTGGTCAGCATGTTCGCCTCGCTCTCATCGATAGCTGTGATCGTCCAGATAAATCCCGTCCGCCTCGCCGCGCTCGCCATTCCAGCGGAAAACCAATCGCCATTGCTGGTTGACGCGAATCGCGTGAAAGCCTGCCAGATGACCGCGTAGCTTTTCGAAATGATTGCTGGGCGGCACGCGCAAGTCCTGATCGGTCACGGCATCATCGATCATCTGGAGTTTGCGGAACAACCGGGCTTCGAGATCGGACGGGATGTTGCGGGAGCGGACATCGTCCACGAAGAAAGCCCGCAGCCAGCCATCCCGAAAGCCGACGATCATTTCGTCACCCCAGTGCGGAGCAACTGTACCACTCTACGACCCAGACCTCAAGATGACATTCCCGCTTGGGGATTACAAACAACCTGCGCACGAATGCCTTTGCGCCTACTTCTTCGCCTTGGCCGCCTTGCGTGCGTCGGCGATGGCCTGGTCGAACTGCGCCATGGTCAGGATGCCGGGCACCCGGAACTTGCCGACGATAAATGACGGCGTGCCGCGGAAGCCGAAGGCCTTGGCCTGCTCCTCATTGCGCTTGAGTACGCGGTCGATTTCAGCGCCGTGGGTTTCGAGATCGCGCGTGGCGCGGTCGACGTCGATCTTTGCTTCCGCAAGCATCTCGCGAATTCGCGATTCGGTAATCCGCGAACTGGTGTTCATCATCGCTTCGTGCGCCTGGACGAACTTGTCCTGATACCTGGTCGCAAGCGCCATCTTCGACGCATAGACCGACACCGGCCCGAGGATCGGCCAGTCCTTGAACACCATCCGCACCTTACCGTCGTCGAACACCACTTGCGCCAGTTCCGGCGCGAGCTTGCGGCAGTACGGACAATTGTAATCGAAATACTCGACGATGGTGACGTCGCCGTTGGCGTTGCCTGCCACCGGGATATCCGGATCACGCAGCACCGCGCCTTCCGACAACACGTCGTCAGAAGCATCGACCGTCGCAGCACGCGATGCTGAAACGCCTGCGCCAAGCAACCCCGCGACACCGCCCAGCACACCGAGCGCGTGGCGGCGGGTGATGACGGACGGCGTGGCAATCTGCATCGACGGCAACTTGACGGACATCGCTTCGACCAACTTCCTCTGGACCGGCGTTGTGCCGGATACGCTCATGAACCGCGAGCCTGTCAATCAGCATAGCAAGGCCGGGGCAAATGACAATTTTGGCATTCCGCCGCACCCTTGCAAGGCTCAGCGCATCAGCAGGGTGACGGCCACGGGCACGATCAGCGAAGTGACCAGGGCATTCAGGCTCATCGCCACGCCGGCGAACACGCCCGCGACGGTGTCGACCTGAAACGCCCGCGCGGTGCCGATGCCGTGCGCGGTTAATCCTGCCGCAAAGCCGCGCGCGCGAAAATCGGTGATGCGAAGGCGGTTCATCAGCGGCGTGACAATGATTGCGCCCATGATTCCGGTCAGCATCACGCAGACCGCGGTGATCGAAGGATCGGCGCCGAGCGATTCGCTGATGCCCATGGCGACGCCCGCCGTCACCGACTTCGGCGCCAGCGCCAACACCACATTGGTAGGCAGACCAACGAGGCGCGCCAGCACCACGATGGAGACAATCGCCGTGATGCCGCCGACCAGCACCGCGACCGCCATCGGCACTATCGCCGACAATACCACCTTGCGGTTTTCATAGAGCGGGACGGCCAGCGCCACCGTCGCCGGGCCGAGCACGAAATGCACGAACTGCGCGCCGTTGAAATATTCCGGATAGGGCGTGCCGGTGAACAGCAGGATCACGCCGATCACCCACACCGAATGCAGCACCGGGTTGGCGAGCGGGTGGCGATCGGTTGCCGCCGACACCGCATCGGCGGCCGCATACACCAGCAGCGTCAGCGTCAGCCACAACAGTGGCGTCTGCGAGAGATAGACCCACAGCGCGAACGGGCCGGACGAGGCGCTCGTCATGATGGCGTCCCTCGCCAACGTTCAAGCAGCTTGCTGGTGACGATGAAGGTCACCGCCGTCGCCACCAGCGTCACGAGCGCCGACAGCGCGAGAATGACGAAGATCGCAACGCCGTGCGACGACACGAGATCGAGATGCTGCACGACGCCGACACCGGCCGGCACGAACAGCAGCGACAGATGCGCGAGCATGCCGCTCGCCGCGCTTTCGACACCGCCGTCGCCCAGCGGCCCGCGCCGCAACAGTCCGATGCGGTCGCGGCCTTGCAGCAACAGCAACAGTACGATCAGGCCGACAACAGGTCCGGGAACCGGCGCACTGACGCTGCGGACCACGATCTCGCCGAGCAACTGACACAGCAGGATCAGACCAAGACTTGCTATCATTGTCTGACTATCATCGGTTTTCGATCATCGGCATCGCGAAAATCAGTTCACCGCGAATCACAATCGCCCCGGCGCGGGTGCGCCGAGGCGATTGCAAACAACTACAGAATGATACGACGGATCACGCTGCGCCCTTGAGGCGCTTGGTGCATTCGCTGTAGTAACCGCCGCCCTTCTGAATCCACTTCATGCCGCCATTCGCGTTGGTGGCCTTGTTGGCGTTGTACTGATCGACGCAAGTATGCATCCGCGCCTTGCCGGCGGATTCCTTGGAATACTTCGGATTGACCGCCGAGGGGAAGACGGCGTTGCCGACAGCGGCAGGTGCCGCGGCCGGCTTCGGTGCCGTCGCCGTTCTGGGCGCCGGGGCAGGCGCAGCAGGCGTCGTCGCCGGCGCGGCGGCAGGAGCCGCAGCCGTTGCGCCGGCCGCGCACTGGGTCTTGCGGAAGTCATTCCACTTCTGGCCGTTGAGCGTGCCGGCCGTCTTCGCCGCCTGATACTTGGCGCTGCATTCCTGCGCCGTCAGGGCGTGTGCCGGCAATGTCACCGACATCATCGCAACGCCGGAGACCGCCACCGCACAGAGCATCTTCACGTGATTGATCATCGCTGTTCTCCTCGGATCATCGTCCAAAAGAAATCGACCGATCCTAACTCAGGCCACATCCGTTTCAACGGCGACCATGCGGGGCCGGTCAAATTTATGTTTCTTGCCGGCCAGAATTATTCATCGGCCATTCAGCATCGCGGCGCGACCGTCCAACCCCCTCCAACCCGTAGGTGACACCATGATCAAGTTCTCGTCCCTCGCGATCACCACCGCCGTCGCCGCTTTGCTGCTTGCCGGACCGGCTTCGGCCCAATCGACGGCGCCCGCTACCGCCCCCGCTGCGAAAACCGCGCCGGCGACCACTACCGTGCCGAAAGCCAAAACTGAACGCAGCGCCGTGTCGCTGGAATGCTCCAAGCAGGCCGACGCCAAGGGCCTGCACGGCAAGGAGCGCCACAAGTTCCGCTCCACCTGCAAGAAGAACGGCGGCAAGGCGATGTAAGTCGCAACGTCTTATGTGGGTGAGATCAGCGTCGTCCCCGCACAGGCGGGGACGACCATTTTGGCGCGGCTCACCATTCCACCAGCCATACCCTGGCCGGCCCGCCATATGACTTTCCTGCATTTGTCGACGGCGGCGGGATTTGCGATAGATCGCGGCGCATGCGTCTCACCCTCCCCAGCCGATCGACATTATTGCACACGCTCGAAACCCTGCTGCTCGGCATCGGCGGCGGTCTGCTGTTCGCGTGGCTGCAACTGCCGGGGGGATTGATCTCCGGTGCGATGATCACGGTGGCGATCGCGACGTTTGCCGGGCGGCCGCTGGGCATGCCACCGCTGCTGACGCAAACAATTCTCGTGCTGCTCGGCATTTCGCTCGGCTCGCTGGTGTCGCGGCAGATGCTGCACGACATGAGCGCCTATCCGCTGACGATCACACTGCTGGCGCTCGCCACCTTCTGCGCCACGCTTGGCAGCAGCATCTACCTGCAACGCGTCCACGCCTGGGACCGCACCTCGGCGCTACTCGCGGGAAGTCCCGGCGCGCTGTCGCAGATCGTCATGCTGGCGACGGAGAAGAATGCCAACGTCGCCGGCATCGCCGTGGTGCAGACCATGCGCGTCATCATTCTCACGGCGGGGCTGCCGCTGCTGCTGGCGATCGGCGGCTTGAGCACACCGGCGCCGCCGGCGACGCAGCCGACCGTCGCCTCGCCGCTCGAACTGGCGGCGATGGTCGCGGCCGCAGTGGCTGCGGCGTGGGTGCTACGGCTGATCAGGTTTCCAGCGAGCTGGATGTTCGGCGCCATGCTCGGCTCGGCGCTGTTGCACGGCTCAGGCGTGATCGAAGGTGGCCTGCCGCCGGAGGTGCGCGGCGCAGCCCTGATTGGCATCGGCGCGCTGATCGGCACGCGCTTTGCGAAAATCTCGGCACGCACGGTGCTCCGTTATGTCGGCGCGGCGCTGGGCTCGTTCGCGGTCGCCATCGCCATCTCGGCGCTGTTCGTCGCGGCGATCTTCATGATGACCGAGGTGCGTTTCAGCGACATCGTGGTGGCGTTCGCGCCCGGCGCGATGGATGCGATGCTGGCGCTCGCGCTGACACTGCACATCGATCCGGTGTTCGTCGGCGCGCATCATCTGGCGCGCTTCGTCTTCGTCAGCGTCGCCACGCCCGGCATCGTCCATCTGTTCGACCGTCCGCAGGTCGACGCCGACGATTAACGAGCGCTACGCGCGCCACGACAGCCGCTTGATGCCGAGCAGCGCCAACGCCGCCATCAGCAGCGAGATCAGCACGTTGTAGCCGGCCATCGACAGGCCGAGGAAGCGCCACTGCACCTCGTCGCAGCGAACCACTTTCACGGTGTCGAGCCGCGACAGCAGATCGCCGGCGCTGCCGAGGTTACCGACCGGCCCGCTGCAATCGGTCGGCCCAGGCCACCATTTCCATTCGACGCCCGCGTGATAGCCGCCGAGCACCGCATTGGCGAGCGCCGCCAGCAACAGCGCGAATAGCCCTGCGTAGATCAGCGAGCGCGGCGCATCGCGCGCCGCCGCGACCGCCACCACGATCGCCAGCGGGATCGCAAGATAATAGGCGTAGCGCTGTTCGAGGCAGAGCGGGCACGGTTGCAGGCCGAGCACCAGTTGGAAGAACCACGCGCCTCCCAACGTCAGCGCGGCGATCGCGGCGATCAACGCCGCATAGCGCGACGCGGCGCGGGTCGCGTCCGATAGCAATCCGGGTCTGGCGGTTGAAACCATCATCACAGCCTCTCGATGTCCGGACGAAGTATCGCGTCACGCGGCCTGCTGTCGAGACGACAGCCATCACAGCACGGTGACCGGTCAGCGTCGCTTTTTGTAGGTCAGCGCCATGCCGAGACAGATCGACAGCTCGGTTTCGGGCACCGGCTTCGCCGCATGCAGCAGGAGCGCGCGATTTTTTTGATACGTGAACGCATCCGGAAATCGCTCGCGAAACGTTTCGACCAGCGTGGTCTTGCAGTTGAACAGCACCGCGCAATGCGTCTCGGACGGACGCAACCACCCCAGCCGGATCGTGGTGCCGCTGCCGGACGCTTCGGTGAGATAGGCTGGCTCGCTCCATTTCAGCGTTTCGGTGAGCGGCCCGACGCCGTCGGTCAGCGCGGCCGTTCTGAAAATCAGCCCGCGAATATCGCGCAGGCGGCGACCGATCACAGGCGGAAACGCATCGAAGGCCGCAGCGACATCGGCCGGCATCGGTGGAGGGCGGGTTTTGCTCATCTGCTCACGGCCTTTCAATTCCCGCTGCTGACCCGCATGACCTTACGCCGTGCGACCCGGCCCTATCGATGATGATCCGACAGGGCTGAGCCGTCGCCGCCCATTCCCATTCCGCCGCCACCCATTCCCATCCCTGCGCCCATGCCGCCGCCACCGCCGCCGCGCGAACCCTTAAGTCCTCCCTCGCCCTTGCCGCGACCACCACCACTGGAGGGGCGCGCCGGGCCCTGCATCGGGATCGCGAGATCGGAAGGGATCGGAGCAAGATCGAGCGCCTCGCGAATGAAGTCGCGCAGCGAAACCACGAGTTCGCTGATATGGACTGGACGGCCGGCGATCAGTTCGCGCACGGCGCGCTCGGCCAGACGAACATGATCTTCCGTCCCGAGCAGGATGATATCCGATAGCGCCGCCTCGACCGCATCGCGAATCCTGCGCTTGCGATCCGAGCCGGTTTCGCCCCCGGCGAGAGCGTTCGCGTCATCCGGCTCCGCGTCCGGTTCAGTAGTGGGGCCACGCTGCCGCAAATCGCGCAGATGCGCCGGATCGACCGCGAGATCGCCGGTGAACGAACCACCCAGGGTCTTGTAGGCGGCGATCAATGTGCGCAGGCGCTCGTTGATCTGACGGTTCATGCGCTCGCGGCGTTGCTGGATCGTGAACATCATCAGCAGGCGGATTCCCATACTGATGACGGCAAACAAGGCCAGCCCGAGCAAGGTCAGGAGCAGGCTATGCCACGAACTGAAATCGATACCGCGCAACGGCGTCTCCGCAGCTCTGGTGACTTCCCGAAAGGAGCGTTCCATATGCGCCCGCGTCGGTCAAACCGCGCGCGCATTCGAATGAGCGGGCGGGGCCGAACCATGCCGGCCGCCGGTCAGCGGCCTTCCGGTTTCTTCACGCGCGTATCGCTCCATGTCAGGGGCCTCCCGTTCTGCGCGCGCAATTGAAGTCGGGCGACGGGTGCACCGGTTTCGGTTTCCAGCAACGCGGATTTCGGCTGGTTCGGACGATAGAGATAATCCTCGCCCCATTGACGCAACGCGACGACCACAAGGAAGAGGCCGCGGCCTTTCTCGGTCAGAATGTATTCGCGATAGGCGGTGCCGTCGGACGCCGGCGCAGTCTCCAGAACGCCGCGCTCGGTCAGATCACGCAGCCGCGTCGCCAGCATCCCTTTGGCGATGCCGAGTCCCGTCTGAAAGTCGCCGAAGCGCCGCACGCCATCGAAGGCGTCACGGATGATGAGCAGCGACCACCAGTCGCCGATGACATCCAGCGCACGCGCAACCGGACATCCGGCGTCCCACAGGCTGACCCGCTTGACCATGCCGTCGATCTCCAAAGACTGACTCTGGTCCTAAAATAGAACTAGAATTGCACAAGGACAAGTGGTCTCAATATGAAACCAGATCATATCCGACGATACGAGGCCACACCATGCAGCACGAAAACGAAAGCGCGCCCCAGCACGACACCGGCAAGGGACTATCGAGGGTCGTCATACTGATCTTTGCCGTCACCGCGGGTCTCAACGTCGCAAACATCTACTACGCCCAGCCGCTGCTTGATTCGATGTCGCAGGATTTCGGAATTTTACCGTCGACGATCGGTCTCGTCGTGACGCTGACGCAGGTCGGCTACGCGCTGGGGCTGATATTCATCGTCCCGCTCGGCGATCTGATCGACCGTCGCCGCCTCGTCATCGGCCAAGGCCTTTTGTCGATCGTCGCGCTGGTCGCCGTTGCTACCGCACGCACCGAAGCGATTCTGTTCGCGAGCCTTGCCGCGATGGGTCTGCTTGCCGTCGTGGTGCAGGTGCTGGTCGCCTTTGCCGCGACGCTGGCGACGCCGGCCGAGCGCGGCAAGGCGGTCGGCATGGTGACCAGCGGCGTCGTGATCGGCATCCTTGCCGCCCGCTTCATGGCCGGATTGCTCGCCGATCTCGGTGGATGGCGCACGGTCTATCTCACCTCGGCCGTTTTGACGGCGGCAATGGTCGGCCTGCTTATGCGCGTTCTGCCACATCAACTTTCGCCGAACAGCACGGAAAGCTACGCCGCTACGCTGCGCTCGATCCCCATTCTATTCCTGCACGACAGGATATTACTTGTGCGAGGCCTTCTGGCCCTGCTGATCTTTGCGACGTTAAGCGCCTTCTGGACGGCGCTGGTCCTGCCGCTCAGCACACCGCCGTTTTCCTACTCCCATAGCCAGATCGGGTTGATCGGTCTGGTCGGCATGGCGGGGGCAATTGCCGCAACAGGTGCAGGCCGGCTTGCGGATCGCGGTTTCGGACAATGGACAACCGGCCTATCGCTGGCGCTGTTGCTGACATCATGGGGACTGATCGCGATGCTGCCGGTTTCGCTGCCTCTTTTCCTGATTGGCGTGGTTCTGCTCGATCTCGCGGTGCAGGCCGTTCATGTCACCAATCAAAGCATCATCCTCGCCCGTCACCCCTCGGCAAGCAGTCGTCTCGTCGGGGGCTATATGGTCTTCTATTCGATCGGCAGCGGGATCGGAGCCATCGCCTCAACGATGGTCTATGCGCAGGCAGGATGGCCCGGCGTGTCGATGCTCGGAGCCATCTTCAGCGCCGCCGCCTTGCTGGTCTGGGCGGGTACGCTGCGTTTGCCAATGGCTCAAGATAAAACGGTACCGCCGGAAGCCCGTCTCGATCTGTGCACAGCACGTCGCGCAAACAGATGACATTCGCATCATGCGCGTAAAAACCTGCCACCGAGGGTGCTTGTGTGTGACTGCGAAGGGAGGGCCACGGTGGGAACGGTGTTCCCCACATCGACTCTGAAGTGGCGGAGGGAGTGGGATTCGAACCCACGGTACGGTTTCCCGCACACACGCTTTCCAAGCGTGCGCCTTAAGCCACTCGGCCATCCCTCCGGACGCCCTCTCATGACCGCCGACTGCGATTTTTGCAAGAGACGATTAAGGGGGCCGACGGACTTGCCCGCGCCCCCTCGATGTCCAGGCTGTGTCGATGGTCCGGGCAATTGGCGCCGACCGCGTCGGCGCCAAACGTGTTAGTGCATCGCAGTCGAATTGAGCTGGGTCTGGATGCTCTTGAAGTGATCGAGACGTTCGATCTCGCGGTCCAGCTCGTGGCCGGGCTCGCCGTTCTTCAGCTTCTCTTCCATCTCTTCGATCTGGTTCGCGAACGCGGCGCGATCGAGTTCTTCCAGCGACGTGGCGACATCGGCGAGCACGGTGAGGCCGTTCTCCGACACTTCCGCCAGGCCGCCGAGCACGATGACCTTCTGCCGGGTCGAGCCGGTGATGACCGTGAGGATTCCCGGGCGGATCACCGCAACCACCGGCGCATGGCCGGCGAGCACGCCGAAATCGCCCTCGGTGCCGGGCACGTCGACCTGATCGACCTCGCCGGAGAAGGCGAGCTTTTCAGGAGAGACAAGATCAAAGTGGAAGGTAGCCATGGTCAGCCTTCGCCAAAACGCACAATCGTCATCCTGAGGTGGCCGCTGTTGCGGCCCTCGAAGGATGACATGCCGCCACCCTTCGAGGCTCGCTGCGCTCGCACCTCAGGGTGACGGCGCAGCTTCGCAGATCAGCTTAGGCCGCTTCGGCCGCGAGCTTCTTGCCCTTCTCGACGGCTTCTTCGATGGTGCCGACCATGTAGAACGCCGCTTCCGGCAGGTGGTCGTACTTGCCTTCGCAGAGATCGCGGAAGCCCTTGATGGTGTCGGCGAGGTCGACGAACTTGCCCGGCGAACCGGTGAACACTTCGGCGACGAAGAACGGCTGCGACAGGAAGCGCTCGACCTTACGGGCGCGGGCCACCGTCAGCTTGTCCTCTTCCGAAAGTTCGTCCATGCCGAGAATGGCGATGATGTCCTGCAGCGACTTGTAGCGCTGAAGCACCTGCTGGACCATACGCGCGGTCTGGTAGTGCTCTTCGCCGACGATCAGCGGCGACAGCATGCGCGAGGTCGAGTCGAGCGGGTCCACCGCCGGATAGATGCCCTTTTCCGAGATGGCGCGGTTGAGCACCGTCGTCGCGTCCAAGTGGGCGAACGAGGTGGCCGGCGCCGGGTCGGTCAAGTCGTCGGCCGGCACGTAAATCGCCTGCACCGAGGTGATCGAACCCTTCTGCGTGGTGGTGATGCGCTCCTGCAGCGCGCCCATGTCGGTGGCAAGCGTCGGCTGATAACCCACCGCCGAAGGAATACGGCCGAGCAGCGCCGACACTTCCGAGCCGGCCTGGGTGAAGCGGAAGATGTTGTCGACGAAGAACAGCACGTCCTGGCCCTGGTCGCGGAACTGTTCGGCGACCGTGAGGCCCGACAGCGCGACGCGGGCACGCGCGCCCGGCGGTTCGTTCATCTGGCCGTAAACGAGAGCGCACTTGGAGCCTTCGCCGCCGCCCTTCTTGTTCACGCCGGATTCGATGAACTCGTGATAGAGGTCGTTACCTTCGCGGGTACGCTCGCCGACGCCGGCGAACACCGAGTAACCACCGTGCGCCTTGGCGACGTTGTTGATCAGTTCCTGAATCAGCACCGTCTTGCCGACGCCGGCGCCGCCGAACAGGCCGATCTTGCCGCCCTTGGCATACGGAGCCAGCAGGTCGACGACCTTGATGCCGGTGACGAGAATTTCAGCTTCGGTCGACTGGTCGGTGTAGGACGGCGCTTCCGCGTGGATCGGGCGGAGGTCGTCGGCCTTGATCGGCCCCTGCTCGTCGACCGGCTCGCCGATCACGTTCATGATGCGGCCCAGCGTTCCCGGACCGACCGGCACCCGGATCGGCGCGCCAGTGTCGGTGACGTCCTGACCGCGGACCAGACCCTCGGTGGTGTCCATGGCGATGGTACGCACGGTGGATTCACCGAGATGCTGCGCCACTTCGAGCACCAGACGGTTGTTGCCGTTCTTGGTCTCGATCGCGTTCAAAATCGCCGGCAGATGACCTTCGAACTGCACGTCGACGACGGCACCGATGACCTGGGTAATACGACCGACCTGGTTGGCTGCTGTAGCCATAGAGAGTCTCCTTTAACGAATACGCGTGTCAGAGGACGCTGAGCGTCACCGGCACGTTGTTGCGTGTGGCCCGGGAATACGGGCAGATCTTGTGAGCGTCTTCGAGCAGCGCCTTGACCTTCTCCTTATCCGCGCCGGGAATGCGCAGCGAGAGTTCGGCCTTCAGCGCGAAGCTGACTTCGTCCTTGTCGATGGTGACGTTGCAGCCGACTTCAGCGGCTTGACCGTCAAGACCATGCTTCTTGGCGAGCGCGAGCACCGCCTGACCGAAGCACGCCGACCAGCCGAGCGCGAACAACTGCTCGGGATTGTGGCCTTCGCCCGCGCCGCCCATTTCCTTGGGCAGGCCCATGGCGAGCGCGAGGCCGCCATTGTCGAGCATCGCGCGGCCGTTGCGGCCGCCCTTGGTCGTCGCCTTGGTGACATAAGCCATGCTGCGTCTCCTTCGACTTAGACCGCCTCGGCGCCGGAGATGATTTCGATCAGTTCCTTCGTAATCATCGCCTGTCGGGTGCGGTTGTAGATCAGGGTCTGCTTGCGGATCATTTCGCCGGCGTTGCGGGTGGCGTTGTCCATCGCGGTCATCTGCGCGCCGTAGAAGGAAGCGTTGTTCTCCAGCAGGGCGCGGAAGATCTGCACCGCGAGATTGCGCGGCAACAGGCCCGAGAGGATTTCGTCTTCCTCCGGCTCGTATTCGTAAGAGGTCTTGGCGACGGTGGCGTTCGCGGCGGGGCTTGAGACCTCCAGCGGAATCACCTGCTGCGCGGTCGGCACCTGCGAGATCACCGACTGGAAGCGCGAATAGAACAGCGTGCAGACGTCGAACTCACCGGCGTCGAACAGCGCCAGCACCTTCTTGGCAACGTCCTCGGCGTTGACGAAGCCGAGCTGACGCACCGAGCGCAGTTCGATATTGCCGATGATCTGCTTGTCGAAGGTGCGGCGAAGCTGCTCGTAACCCTTGCGGCCGACGCAGAAGAACTTCACGTCCTTGCCCTGGTTCATCAGGGCGTAGGCCTTCTCGCGGGCGAGACGGACGATCGCCGAGTTGAATGCGCCGGACAGGCCGCGCTCGCCGGTGCATACCAGCAAGAGATGCACCTGATCCTTGCCGGTGCCGACCAGCAGCGGCGAACCGCCGGGCGAGCCCGCCGCGGCGCTGGCGATGTTGGAAATCACCGAATCCATCTTTTCGGCGTAGGGCCGCGCGGCTTCCGCAGCGCTCTGCGCGCGGCGCAGCTTCGACGCCGCCACCATCTGCATGGCCTTGGTGATCTTCTGCGTCGCCTTGGTCGAGGCGATGCGGACACGCATGTCTTTTAGAGAAGCCATTCTCAGCTCACCCTTGCGACCGGCCTGGCCGTGTCGCGAACCCTTATTTCGTCATGCCCGGCCTTGTGCCGGGCATCCACGTCATCTTCGCCGCCACGCCTCAAGCGCGAATGGCCGGAACAAGTCCGGCCACGACGACGATTAAGCGAACGTCTTGGCGAAGCCTTCGACGATGCTCTTGATCTTGCCGGCGGTCTCATCGCTGAGATCGCGGGTGTCGCGGATGGTGTTGAGGATGTCGGCATGCTTGCCGCGCAGCAGCGACAGCAGACCGTCCTCGAACGCGCGCACCTTGTTGAGCGGCAGCGGATCGAGATAGCCGTTGGTGCCGGCCCAGATCACCACCACCTGCTCTTCCATCTTCAGCGGCGAGAACTGCGGCTGCTTCAGGAGTTCGGTGAGGCGCGAGCCGCGGTTGAGCAGGCGCTGGGTCGAGGCATCGAGGTCGGAGCCGAACTGCGCGAACGCCGCCATTTCGCGGTACTGCGCCAGCTCACCCTTGATCTTGCCGGCGACCTTCTTCATCGCCTTGGTCTGAGCGGAGGAGCCCACACGCGAGACCGACAGACCGACGTTGACCGCCGGACGAATGCCCTGGAAGAACAGGTCGGTTTCGAGGAAGATCTGGCCGTCGGTGATCGAAATCACGTTGGTCGGAATGTAGGCCGACACGTCGTTGGCCTGGGTTTCGATGACCGGCAGCGCCGTCAGCGAACCGTTGCCCATGTCGTCGTTGAGCTTCGCGGCGCGCTCCAGCAGGCGGGAGTGCAGGTAGAACACGTCGCCCGGATACGCTTCGCGGCCCGGCGGGCGGCGCAGCAGCAGCGACATCTGACGGTAGGCGACGGCCTGCTTCGACAAGTCGTCATAGATGATGACCGCGTGCATGCCGTTGTCGCGGAAGTATTCGCCCATGGTGCAGCCGGTGAACGGCGCGATGTACTGCATCGGCGCCGGATCGGACGCGGTGGCCGCAACGACGATCGAATATTCCAGCGCGCCCTGCTCTTCGAGCACCTTCACGAACTGCGCAACGGTGGAGCGCTTCTGACCGACCGCGACGTAAACGCAGTACAGCTTGATGCTCTCGTCGCCGGTGGCGTTGAGCGACTTCTGGTTGAGCATGGTGTCGAGCGCGATCGCGGTCTTGCCGGTCTGACGGTCACCGATGATCAGCTCGCGCTGGCCACGGCCGATCGGGATCAGCGCGTCCACCGCCTTGAGGCCGGTAGCCATCGGCTCATGCACCGACTTGCGCGGAATGATGCCCGGCGCCTTGACGTCGACGCGCTTGCGCTCGGTCGCCTGGATCGGGCCCTTGCCGTCAATCGGATTGCCCAGCGCGTCGACGACGCGGCCGAGCAGACCCTTGCCGACCGGCGTATCCACGATGGCGCGGGTACGCTTGACGGTCTGGCCTTCCTTAATTTCGCGGTCGGCGCCGAAAATCACGATACCGACGTTGTCGGTTTCGAGGTTGAGCGCCATGCCGCGCGTGCCGTTCTCGAACTCGACCATTTCACCGGCCTGAACGTTGTCGAGACCGTAGACGCGAGCGATACCGTCACCGACGGAGAGCACCTGGCCGACTTCGGAGACCTGCGCCTCCTGGCCGAAATTCTTGATCTGGTCCTTGAGGATCGCGGAAATTTCCGCGGCGCGGATGTCCATCAGCCTGCCTCTTTCATCGCGTGCTTGATCGAATTGAGTTTGGTGCGAAGCGAACTATCGACCATGCGGCTGCCGAGCTTGACGATAAGCCCACCGATGATCGACGGATCGACCTTCACGTTGAGAACGACATCCTTGCCGGTCACCGCCTTCAGCGCGGCCTTGAGGCTGTCGAGATTCTTGTCATTGAGCGCTTCCGCGACAGTGACGTCGGCGGTGGCTTCACCCTTGAACTTGGCGACGAGGGCGCGGAACGAGGTGATCGCGTCCCGGATGATGAAGAGGCGGCGATTGGCCGTCAGCAACTTCAGGAAGTTGGCGGCGATGCCGGTGATGCCCGCCTGCGCCAGCACGGCGGAGAGCGCCTTGCCCTGAATGTCGGAGGTGAACACCGGGCTGCGAACCAGCCGGTTCAGATCCTGGCTCTCGGCCAGCATCGCATCGAACTTGTCGAGGTCGGCCTTGACGGCGTCGACGGATTTTTCGTCGCGCGCCAGCTCAAATAAAGCCATCGCATAGCGACCGGCTACGCCGGAAACGGGTTGATCTTCTGCTGCCACTCGCGCGCTCTTTAAGCTGTCGAATTCGCAAGGGTGAAACCGTCGCCGAAAATTGCGGCGCCAATCGATCTAACCCTTTGGAATTCAAGCGAAACTTCGATTTCTAACCGGGACGGAGTGTCCCGGCGACGTCAAAATCGCGGCTTTGCTAACATAGCGCGCGCGCAGGCGCAACATGACGGCCGCAAACATGGCCGCGATGTTGCGTCTGCCGTTCGGGGCCGTTTGTCGCATGCCTGCAAGTAAATCTGTCGTCTCGCGGCGAGTAGAGACGCGGGCCCTCCACGGCTCGACGATATCGCGGCTGGACCGCAAAAAGACTGCGCGCGATTCGTTCCATCGGACACGAGCGAAATCATCCGATTTGTTGCAACACGTGCGGCGCACAATTATGCACGGGCGAATACTTAGCGAATTCTAAAATGACAGTAATCGCTGGATTTTCTATTAAAGATACAAATAATAATTGGTTACTAAAACGTTAACTATAAGAAGCAGACGAACTTGCGCGGCGGCCCGAGTCCATCACAAGATATTTCATGCGTACGTTGCTTGGCTCTCCCGCCAATTTTACGCCTTATTAAGCAGCCAACGCTTCCGCCGCCAACAGGTATGGGGGTTTCACTTGCCGCAAAGGCGGCAATACTTGTTTTATCGAGGGGTTATTTCCTAATGCTTCAATCCAAATCGTCTGCACCGCGACGTCTGGACAGGTCGCGTACGACCATCGCTCTGATCGCCGCCTCTCTCCTGATCGGCGGAAGCATCACGCCAGCAGCAGCTAAATCCCGGCATCACCGTAGCCACCACCATCATCATCACCACAAGCACAAAGCCGAGAATTCCTGGCTCAACGCCAATGCGTCGATCGGCCCGACCGGCCGCCGCAGTTTCTCGGGGATCGCGTCCTATTACGGCAACGAGGCCGGCAACAAGACCGCCTCCGGCCAGCGCTTCAATCAGCACGCCATGACCGCCGCCCACCGCACCCTGCCGTTCGGCACCAAGCTGAAGGTCACTCACGGCAGCCGTAGCGTCGTCGTCACCATCAACGACCGCGGACCGTTCATTCGCGGCCGCGTGCTCGACCTCTCCAAGGGCGCCGCGCATGCCATCGGCCTCACCGGCCGCGGCGTCGGCCGTGTCGTCGCGGAAGTGCAGTAAGCCTTTCGCGAAGGAAGTTGCGTAAGCGTTGCGTTGAGTTCAAGTCGCGTTGAGTTGAAAAGGCCGATGCTGATCGCACCGGCCTTTTTCATGGTGGCATATACTGTTGCCTCTCATTCGTCATGGCCGGGCTTGACCCGGCCATCCACGTTCTTCCTGCTCACTTTGCAAAGCAAGACGTGGATCACCGGGACATAGACGAGCGAAGCGACGCCGTTCTTTGAACGGCTATGCCCGGTGATGACGGGAAGTATGTTGCGACGTTCCGCAACGACGCTCTACAAAAAACTCTGCGGATCGACGTCGACCTCCAGTTTGAGATTGCCTTTGGTCTTCGGTGCGACGGCGAGCCAGTCGCGCAGGTAACCGGACAGATCGACGCCGCGCGCCGACTTTATCAGCAGCCGAAAACGGTAGCGGCCCTTCACCACGGCAAGCGGCGCTTCCGCCGGGCCCAGCACCTGCACCGCTTCGTCGCGCGGTGCGGCGGATGCGAGTTTGCGCGCGAACCCTTCGGCGGTCGGACGATCGCCTGCGGAAATAATCATGCTGGCAAGGCGTCCGAACGGCGGATACAGCGTGCGTTCGCGCAACTCGATCTCTGTGTCGTAGAACGCCTGGCGGTCGCTCGCGACCAGCGCCTTCATCACCGGATGCTCCGGCTGATAGGTCTGCAAGTAACCGACACCGCGCCCCTGCTCGCGCCCGGCGCGGCCGATCACCTGATTGAGCAATTGAAAGGTGCGCTCCGCCGCGCGTGGATCGCCGTTGCTCAAGCCCAGATCCGCATCGACCACGCCGACCAGATTGAGGCGCGGGAAGTTGTGGCCCTTCGCCACCAGTTGCGTGCCGATGATGATATCGACGTGGCCTTCGGCGATCGCGTTCAATTCCGCGCGCATGGTCTCTACGGAGGTGATGAGATCGCTCGACAGCACCATGGTGCGCGCGTCGGGAAACAGCGCGGCGGCTTCCTCTTGCAAACGTTCGACGCCGGGGCCGATGGCGGCAAGCGACTCTTCCGCCGCGCAATGCGGGCATTGATGCGGGCGCGGAATCGAAAAGCCGCAGTGATGGCACACCAGCCGCTGTCGGAAGCGATGATCGACCAGCCACGCATCGCAGATGTTGCAGGAGAAACGATGGCCGCAGGCGCGGCATAACGTCAGCGGCGCATAACCGCGCCGGTTGAGGAACAGCAGCGCCTGCTCGCGCCGCTCGACCGCATATTGAATCGCTTCCGCCAGCGGGGGCGAGATAAAGCGCCCGCGCTGCGGCGGCGCGCGCCGCAGATCGATGGCCTCGATCTGCGGCATGTGCTGGCCACCGAAGCGCGACGGCAGCGGCACGCGCGTATAGCGCCCCTTGCGCGCATTCACCTCGGTTTCAACCGATGGCGTCGCGGACGCCAGCACGATGGGGATTTTCGCAATGTGCGCGCGCACCACCGCCATGTCGCGGGCGTGATAATGCACGCCGTCGCCCTGCTTATAGGCCTGATCGTGCTCTTCATCGACGATGATCAAACCAAGATTCGCATAGGGCAAAAACAGCGCCGAACGTGCGCCGACCACGACATGCGCTTCGCCGGCCGCGATCGCCGCCCAGTTGCGCGCGCGGGTGCGCGGCGTCAGTTCCGAATGCCACTCGATCGGCTTCACGCCGAAACGTTGCGCGAAGCGGTCGAGGAATTGCCCGGTGAGCGCGATCTCCGGCATCAGGATCAACACCTGCTTGCCGCGCCGTACCGTTTCCGCCACCGCCTCGAAATACACTTCCGTCTTGCCGGAGCCGGTGACGCCGTCGAGCAGCGCCACCTTGAACGCCTCGCCCGCCGCGAGTTCGCGCAACGTTTGCGCGGCGACTTGCTGATCGGGCGAGAAATCCGGCTCCACGAAGGTCGGGTCCGGCGCTGGCGGCGCGGGTGGCTTCGGCAGCGGCTCGACCGTCAGCGTGCCCTCGTCCACGAGGCCATCGATGACGCCGACGCTGACGCCGGCTTCGCGCGCCGCGTCCGACTTGCCGTGCAGCAGACCGTCACTGAGGCATTCGATGATGCGGCGACGCGCGGGCGTCATCCGTTGCGGCGGCGGCCCGACCAGCCGCACGCCGGCGCGCACCCGCTCCGGTCCGAGATGCTCGCCCATCCGCAGGGTCATGCGCAGCACCATGCCGCGCGGCGACAGCGTGTAATTCGCGACCCAGTCCACCAGCGTGCGCAGTTCCGCGCGCAACGGCGGCACCTCGATCTGTTCCGAAATATCCTTGAGCCGGTTATGCAGGCGCGGATCGGGATTGTGGTTTTCGGCCCACACCACCGCCGTCACCTCGCGCGCGCCGAGCGGAACACTGACGACATCGCCGGGCTTCAGATCGAGGCCGCGTGGCACGCGATAGGAATAGGCACGGTCGAGCGCCACCGGCACCAGCACATCGACGATGCGCGAGCCTGATGGCTGGGATTGCGGCGGTGAACGGTCCATGCGTCGGCGGTTAGCGAAGGATAAATACTGCTCAGGCGATATAGTGAAAAACGATTCGAGGCCGCAGACTATGGCGAAACCAGCCGCCGACACAGCCCTGTTCGAACTCGCCTGCGCCGAGCCGAAGCTGCTCGCGGAGGCGGTGCACTGGCAGACCTATCTGCGCTCCGAACGGCGGCTGTCGCCGAAGACGCAGGAAGCCTATGCGCGCGATCTGCGCCAGTTCCTCGGCTTTCTGGCTGATCATCGCGGCGAGCAGGTGACGCTGGCGCATTTCGCCGCGCTGGAGGCCAGCGACGTGCGCGCCTTCATGGCGGCAAGGCGCGCCGACGACATCGGCAGCCGTTCGCTGATGCGCGCGCTCGCGGGGCTGCGCTCGTTCGGCCGTTTTCTCGAACGCGAGGGGCGCGGCAAGGTCGGGGCGCTGTCGGCGATCCGGGCGCCGAAGATCGGCAAGAGCCTGCCGAAGCCGATCGGAGTCACCGCCGCCAAGTTGCTGGCCGATGCCGACATCCGCGCCGGCGAGGATCGCGCACCATGGGTGCTCGCGCGCGACGCCGCCGTGATGGCGCTGCTTTACGGCTCCGGGCTGCGCATTTCTGAGGCGCTCGGACTGAAGAAACGCGACGTGCCGCTGCCCGGCAAGGGCGACACCCTCACCGTCCTCGGCAAGGGCAATAAGACCCGCATGGTGCCGGTGCTGCAAAACGTGCTGACACTGATTCAGGAGTACGTGGCGATGTGCCCGCATCCGTTACCGGCGGACGGGCCGGTCTTCGTCGGCGCACGCGGCGGCCCGCTCAGCCCGCGCATCATCCAGCTTGCCATGGCGCGGCTGCGCGGCGGCCTCGGCCTGCCGGACAGCGCCACGCCGCACGCGCTGCGCCATTCCTTCGCCACGCATCTGCTGGGCCGCGGCGGCGACCTGCGCGCCATTCAGGAATTGCTCGGTCACGCCTCGCTCTCGACCACGCAGGTCTATACCGGCATCGATACCGAGCGGCTGCTCGAAGTCTACAAGACGGCGCACCCCCGCGCCTGATGCGGCCCGGGTCGAGCTGCGGATTTCCGATCACAGCGAAAATATTTCGCCCGAAGTGAGTATCGCCCCTCTTGCGGATGCGGGGCGCTCGGATGGATCGTGCGCGCCCTCGTTTTATTTTTGACGCGTTTTCTTCACGCGAACCGGTAACCACTTCGCTCGAAAACGCTATTGCAAACGGAAACCGCCAATGAGCGCCCACGAAAGCATGGAACACGCCGAGCACGCCGAACATGCGTCCGGCTCGAACAAGAAGATCGCGTTGCTGATTGCCGTCATCGCGCTGTGCCTCGCGCTCTCGGAAACGCTGGGCAAGGGCGCGCAGACCGAATCGATCAGCGAGAACGTCGCCGCCGCCAATCTGTGGGCGTTCTTTCAGGCGAAGAGCATCCGCCTGACCACGGTGAAGACCGCCGCCGAAGCCCTCCAGGTGCAGGCCGACGCCACCACTGATCCGACGGTGAAGGCGGCGCTGATGAAGCGCGTCGAAAGCTGGCAGAAGACCGCCGCGCGTTACGACGACGAACCGGACACCGGCGAAGGCCGTAAGCAACTGGCCGAACGCGCCAAGCACGCCGAGCACGCCCGCGATCTGGCGATGGCCAAGTATCATCACTTCGAGGTGGCTTCGGCCGCCTTCCAGATCGCTATCGTGCTGGCGTCGGCAACGATCATCACCGGCATGATGGTGCTGGGCTGGGGCGCGGGCCTGTTGATGCTTGCCGGCATCGCCTTCACCGCCATCGGCCTGTTCGCACCGCACGCGGTGCATCTGATGTAGCGCTGTTTGCAGGCGTAACTCGCGTCACCACCGACACGAGGCGCTTCAATAATCTCGACGTCGTCCCCGCGCAGGCGGGGACCCAGAATCCCTGACAGCAGTTGTTCTGAATAACGATCCCAGTCGGTGGAGCCGAGCCGCTGCGGAGTCTGGGTCCCCGCCTGCGCGGGGACGACGATCTTTGCTACCGCGCCGATTGCACGCGATGGCGGATGCGCTGGATCATGCGCACCCAGCGCGACGACGATCCGGCGCGCAGCCACCGCAGCCTGGCCTTGATCCGCGTCATCACCGGCGTCACCAGCGCGTGGGCCTTGGCGCGGATCATCAGCACGGTCTCATAGACCCATTTGAACCACGCCATCTGCAACAGCTTCGGCCGCGTCACGTCGAAAATGAAGGCGGCGACGCCGACACCCAGCAGCTTCGCGAACACCACCACCGCCATTGCACTGAACCAGTAGTGATGCGCCAGCAGCCAGAGGCCTGCGACCTTCAGCGGGAACAGCAGCGCTGCCGGGATCAGGAACACGATCAAAGTCAGCGGCGGCGACAGGTGTTCGATCTTCTCAGCGATCCAGGCCTTGATCTCGCGCAGCGGAATCCACGCCACCACGCGCGCGACGACCGGCTGGAGGTGATCCCACAGCCACGCCTCAACGAGGAAGATCAGCGCGAGCAGAAACCAGACCGGTTGCAGCAGGCGTCGCATCGACACGGCACTCCACTCCGGCGGAGTACCGGAGTTGATTACATATGGATGGCGCGTTTGCCGACCGCAAGCGCGGCTTCCTTGACCGCTTCCGAGCGCGTCGGGTGAGCATGGCAGGTGCGGGCCAGATCCTCGGCGGAACCGCCGAACTCCATCAGCACGCAGGCTTCATGGATCATCTCGCCGGCCTCGCGGCCGATGATGTGACAGCCGAGCACACGGTCGGTCTTGGCGTCGGCGAGAATCTTCACGAACCCGTCGGTGGTCTGGTTCACCTTGGAACGACCGTTGGCGGTAAACGGGAACTTGCCGACAGTGTAGGCGACGCCGGCCTGCTTCAGCTCTTCCTCGGTCTTGCCGACGCTGGCGACTTCGGGCGTGGTGTAGACCACGCCCGGAATGACGTCGTAGTTCACATGCCCGGCCTGACCGGCGATCATTTCCGCCACCGCGACGCCTTCGTCTTCCGCTTTGTGGGCCAGCATCGGACCACGCACCACGTCGCCGATGGCGTAGATGCCTTTCACATTCGTCGCGAAGTGATTGTCGATCTCGACACGGCCGCGATTGTCCAGCGCGACGCCGGCCTCCTTGAGGCCCAGCCCCTCGGTGTGCGGTGCGCGGCCGATGGCGACCAGCACCACATCCGCTTCCAGCGTTTCCGCTGCACCGCCGGCGGCGGGCTCAACCTGAGCCTTCAAGGCCGCGCCGCTGGCGTCGATGCCGGTGACCTTGGCGCCGAGCTTGAAAGCAAAGCCCTGCTTCTCCAGCAGGCGCTGGAATTGCTTGGCGACCTCGCCGTCCATGCCCGGCAGGATGCGGTCGAGGAATTCCACCACCGTCACCTGCGCGCCGAGACGCCGCCACACCGAACCGAGTTCGAGACCGATGACGCCGGCGCCGACGATTAGGAGCTTACCCGGCACCTTGTCCAGCGCCAGCGCGCCGGTGGAGGAGACGACGCGCTTCTCGTCGATCTCGATGCCTTTCAGCTTCGCCACGTCGGAGCCGGTGGCGATGACGATGTTCCTGGTGTCGACGGTCTGCGCCGCGCCGTCGGCGGCCTTCACCTCGACCTTGCCGGCGGCGACGATGCGGCCGGTGCCGCGCAGCACGTCGATCTTGTTCTTCTTCATCAGAAACTCGACGCCCTTGACGTTGCCGTCGATACCTTCCTGCTTGAAGCTCATCATCGCCGGCAGATCGAGCGACGGCTTGCCGACCGAGATGCCCATCTTGGCGAAGGAATGCGCGCTCTCCTCAAACAGTTCGGACGCATGCAGCAGCGCCTTCGACGGCATACAACCGACATTGAGGCAGGTGCCGCCGAGGGTCGCGTTTTTTTCGACGACGGCGACCTTCATGCCGAGTTGCGCCGCGCGGATCGCGCAAACGTAACCGCCGGGGCCGGTGCCGATGACAACGAGATCGTAGGAAGCCATGATATCAATCCTGTCGGTACAGAGGCGGGATCAGCGACCGCCGGAAACATTCAGGGTGGTGCCGGCGACGTAGGATGCCTCGTCCGACATCAGCCAGACGATGGCATTGGCGATTTCATCCGCGGTGCCGACGCGCTGCATCGGCACCGTTTTCGCCAGCCGGAAGTGGCGATCAGGCTCGCCGCCGCTGGCATGAATTTCGGTATCGATCAGACCCGGCCGGATGCCGACAACGCGGATGCCCTCGGCCGCGACTTCGTTGGAGAGCCCGATGGTGAAAGTATCGATGGCGCCTTTCGACGCCGCGTAATCGACATAGGTGTTGGCGGAGCCGAGCGTCGCAGCCACCGATGACAGGTTGATGATGACGCCGCCCTTGCCGCCGTGCTTGGTCGACATCCGCTTCACCGCCTCGCGCGCGCAGAGAAAGCTGCCGGTGACGTTGACGCGCAGCATGTGATTGATGCGGTCCGCCGTCAGCGCCTCGACGCGCGCGGTCTGTCCGACGATGCCGGCGTTATTGACCAGCGCACCGAGCGTGCCGAAACCATCCGCCGCCTTGAACAGGCCAAGAATGTCGGACTCGATTCCGACATCGCAGCGCACCGCGAGCGCCTTGCCGTTGCCGGCCTCGATCGCCGCGACCGTCTCGCGCGCGGCCTTTTCGTTGCTGACATAACCGATGACCACGCGCCAGCCGTGCTTTGCGGCGGCCAGCGCCGCCGCGCGGCCGATGCCGCGACTGCCGCCGGTGATGATGGCGACGCGGGACTCGCGCGCTGCGTCCGTCATCGCGCGCGCCTCACAGATCCAGCACCAGACGCGCCGGGTCTTCCAGCGATTCCTTGACGCGGACCAGGAAGGTGACCGCTTCCTTGCCGTCGATGACGCGGTGATCGTAGGACAGCGCCAGATACATCATCGGGCGGATCTCGATCTTGCCGCCGACCACCATCGGCCGCTCCTGGATCTTGTGCATCCCGAGGATGGCGGACTGCGGCGCATTGAGGATCGGCGTCGACATCAGCGAACCGTAGACACCGCCGTTGGAGATGGTGAAGGTGCCGCCCTGCATTTCGTCGATCTTCAACTGACCGTCGCGCGCGCGGCGGCCGAAATCGGAGATTCCCTTTTCGATGTCGGCGATCGACTTCTGATCGCAGTCGCGCACCACCGGCACCACGAGGCCGCGATCGGTGCCGACGGCGACGCCGATGTGATAGTAGTTCTTGTAGATCAGGTCGGTGCCGTCGATCTCGGCGTTGACCGCCGGGATATCCTTCAGCGCCTGCACACAGGCCTTGGTGAAGAAGCCCATGAAGCCGAGCTTGGTGCCGTGCTTCTTCTCGAACACGTCCTTGTATTGGCTGCGCAGCGCCATCAGGTTGGTCATGTCGACCTCGTTGAAGGTCGTCAGCATCGCGGCGGTGTTCTGCACGTCCTTGAGGCGGCGCGCGATGGTCTGGCGCAGCCGCGTCATCTTCACGCGCTCCTCGCGCGCGGCATCGCTCGCCGGCGACGGTGCGCGCACCTGCACGGCGGCGGCCGGCTGATTGACCGGCGTGGCGCTGGACGCCGCCTTCTCGATGGCGGCGAGCATGTCGCCCTTGCTGACACGGCCGTCCTTGCCGGTGCCTTCGACGCTCGCAGCATCGATACCGCTCTCGGCCGAGAGCTTACGCACCGACGGCGCCAGCGGCGCGTCAGCAGGCGGTGCCTTCGCTTGCGCGGGCGCAGGCGCGGCGGCGGGCGCCGGAGCAGCGGCGGGGGCCGCTTGAGCGGCCGGCGCGGCTGGCTTCGCCGCGGGCGCGGCGCCCTCGGTGATCTGACCGAGCAGCGCGCCGACGGCAACCGTCTCGCCGTCCTTGGCGATGATCTCGCCGAGCGTGCCGGCGGACGGCGCAGGCACCTCGATGGTGACCTTGTCGGTTTCCAGCTCGACCAACGGTTCGTCGACCGCGACGGCATCGCCGGCCTTCTTGAACCATTTGCCGATGGTGGCTTCGGTGACGGATTCTCCCAGCGTCGGGACGCGGATTTCAGTCATTGTCTGTCCTCTTGCGATAAGCGCGGAGCCTGCCCGCCATATCATGTCGTTATTCAAATCAACGGCAGACCGCGACGCCCGGCTGGCACCGGCTATCGCGGCTTTCCATCACTTCATCCCAGCGCATCGTCGAGAAACGCCTTGAGCTGTGCAAGGTGCTTCGACATCAGGCCGGTGGCAGTGGCGGCAGAAGCAGCACGGCCTGTGTAACGCGGCCGCCGGTTGGTCGCGCCGGCCTGGTTCAGCACCCATTCGAGGTAGGGCTCGATGAAGTGCCACGCACCCATGTTGCGGGGCTCTTCCTGACACCACACCACTTCGGCGTTCTTGAACCGCGACAGCTCCTGCACCAGCGCCTTGAGCGGCACCGGATAAAGCTGCTCGACGCGCAACAGATAGATGTCGTCGATGCCGCGCTTCTCGCGTTCCTCGTAAAGATCGAAATAGACCTTGCCGGAGCACAGCACGACGCGACGGATCTTCTCGTCGGCCACCAGCTTGATCGGCTCGTCCGGCAGCATCGCCGCATCGTCATGCAGGATGCGGTGGAACGAGGTGCCGTCGCCGAGTTCGTCGAGCCGCGACACCGCACGCTTGTGGCGCAGCAGCGACTTCGGCGTCATCAGAATCAGCGGCTTGCGGAATTCGCGGCGCAACTGACGGCGCAGAATGTGGAAGTGGTTAGCGGGCGTGGTGCAGTTCGCCACCTGCATATTGTCTTCGGCGCACATCTGCAGGAAACGCTCGAGGCGCGCCGAAGAATGTTCCGGCCCCTGCCCCTCATAGCCGTGCGGCAGCATGCAGACGAGGCCCGACATGCGCAGCCACTTGCGTTCGCCCGACGAGATGAACTGGTCGAACACCACCTGCGCGCCGTTGGCGAAATCGCCGAACTGCGCTTCCCACACCGTCAGCGCCTTCGGCTCGGCCAGCGTGTAGCCGTATTCGAAGCCGAGCACCGCCTCCTCGGAAAGCATCGAGTTCAATACCTCGTAGTGGCCCTGATCAGGACTGAGGTGATTGAACGGCGTGTAACGGCTTTCGTCCTCCTGATCGAACAGCACCGAATGGCGCTGCGAGAAGGTGCCGCGCTCACTGTCCTGCCCGGACAGGCGGACGCGATGGCCTTCCAGCATCAGCGTGCAGAATGCCAGCGCTTCGCCGGTCGCCCAGTCGATGCCCACGCCGTTCTCGATCGCCTTCTCGCGATTGTCGAGGAAGCGTTGCACGGTGCGGTGAACGCGGAAGCCTTCCGGCACCTTGGTGATCTTGCGGCCGATGTCCTTGAGCACCGCGACGTCGACACCGGTGATGCCGCGGCGTGGATCATCATCGCCGCCGGCGGTCTTGAAGCCGGCCCACTTGCCGTCGAGCCAGTCGGCCTTGTTCGGCTTGTAGCCGGAGCCGGCCTCCAATTCGATATCAAGCTTGGCGCGCCAGTCCGCCTTGGCCTTGTCGATCTCGGCCTCGGTCATGACGTTGTCGGCAATCAGGCGCTTCGAATAGACTTCCAGCACCGAGGCATGGGTCGCGATCTTCTTGTACATCAGCGGCTGGGTGAACGAGGGCTCGTCGCCTTCGTTGTGGCCGTGCCGCCGGTAGCAGAACATGTCGATCACGACCGGCTTGTGGAAGCGCTGCCGGAATTCGACGGCGATCTTGGCCGCAAACACCACGGCTTCCGGATCGTCGCCGTTGACGTGGAAAATCGGCGCATCGATCATCTTCGCCACGTCCGACGGATATGGCGAGGAGCGCGAGTAACGCGGATAGGTGGTGAAGCCGATCTGGTTGTTGACGATGAAGTGAATCGAGCCGCCGGTGCGATAACCCTTCAGGTCGGACAGGCCGAAACATTCCGCCACCACGCCCTGGCCGGCGAAGGCGGCGTCGCCGTGCATCAACAGCGGCAGCACCGAGGTGCGCTGGTCCGGCGGATCGCCGTGCTGATCCTGCTTGGCGCGAACCTTGCCGAGCACCACCGGATCGACGATCTCGAGATGCGACGGGTTGGCGGTCAGCGACAGGTGGACCTTGTTGCTGTCGAACTCGCGATCGCTCGAGGCGCCGAGGTGATACTTGACGTCGCCGGAGCCTTCGACCTCGTCCGGAGTCGCGGAGCCGCCCTTGAATTCGTGGAACAGCGCGCGGTGCGACTTGCCCATGACCTGCGTCAGCACGTTGAGGCGACCGCGATGCGGCATGCCGATGACAATCTCCTTGATGCCGAGATTGCCGCCGCGCTTGATGATCTGCTCCAGCGCCGGGATCAATGACTCACCGCCGTCGAGGCCGAAGCGCTTGGTGCCGGTGAACTTGAGGTCACAGAACTTCTCGAAGCCCTCGGCCTCGATCAGTTTCATCAGGATGGCGCGGCGCCCTTCGGGGGTGAAGGAGATTTCCTTGTCCGGCCCCTCGATGCGCTCCTGAATCCAGGCCTTCTGCGCGCCGTTGGAGATATGCATGAACTCGACGCCGAGCGTCTGACAATAGGTCCGCTCGCACAGTGCGACGATCTCGCGCAGCGAGCCGTATTCGAGGCCCAGCACGTGATCGAGGAAGATCTTGCGGTCGAGGTCGGCGTCGGTGAAGCCGTAGCTGCGCGGATCGAGTTCTTCGTGGTCCTTGGCCGGCTCCAGACCGAGGGGGTCGAGCTTGGCGTGGAAATGCCCGCGCATGCGGTAGGCGCGGATCAGCATCAACGCGCGCACCGAATCCCGCGTCGCCTGATGCACGTCCGCCGGCGTTGCGCCCGGCGTGCCCGCTGCGGCGGCCTTCGCCTGCAACTTGTTGCCGACGATTTTTTCAACCTGGGCCCAATTGCCGTCCAGCGCCGAGGTGAGATCGTCCTTGGGGGTCAGCGGCCAGTTCGCCCGGGCCCACGACGGCCCCTCGGCATTCTTCTGAACGTCGGCCGGCTTGTCCTTCAGGCTGCCGAAGAACTCCTGCCACTCCGGATCGACGGACTTGGGGTCCTTCTCGTAGAGCGCATAGAGGTCGTCGATATAGGTGGCGTTGGCGCCATAGAGGAAGGAGGAGAGAGCGAAGGCGGCGTTGGCGTCCTGGCGAGACATTGATTCGTCCTAAGGTTTTGATGCCACACATAAAAATGAGGCAGGAGGACCGATCCGCAACCGGATCGGCCTCTCCTTGGCACCTTTTACCCTATTTAGGATGAAGTTTCCCGCTCAAAAGAGCAAAAAACTGAATCAGGATTTCAATTTTTCGACAAGTGTCTTTCCGAGCCGCGCCGGCGACGGAGACACCGCGATCCCGGCCGATTCCATCGCCGCGATCTTGGAACCCGCATCGCCCTTGCCACCGGAAATGATCGCGCCGGCATGACCCATGCGGCGGCCCGGAGGGGCGGTGCGCCCGGCAATGAAGCCGACCATCGGCTTCTTGCGGCCGCGCTTGGCCTCGTCCTTGAGGAACTGGGCGGCGTCCTCCTCGGCGGAACCGCCGATCTCGCCGATCATGACGATCGACTCGGTCTTCGGGTCGGCGAGGAACATTTCCAGTACATCAATGAATTCGGTGCCCTTGACCGGGTCGCCGCCGATGCCGACCGCCGTGGTCTGGCCGAGACCTTCCTGGGTGGTCTGGAACACGGCTTCATAGGTCAGGGTGCCGGAGCGCGAGACGATGCCGACATTGCCGGGACGGAAGATGTTGGCCGGCATGATGCCGATCTTGGATTCGCCGGCGGTGACGACGCCAGGGCAGTTCGGCCCGATCAGCCGCGACTTCGAGCCCGACAGCGAGCGCTTCACCCGCACCATGTCGAGCACCGGAATGCCCTCGGTGATGCAGACGATCAGCGGGATCTCGGCATCGATCGCCTCGCAGATGGCATCGGCTGCGCCCGGCGGCGGCACGTAGATCACGCTGGCGTCGGCACCGGTCTTGTCCCGCGCCTCACGCACGGTGTCGAACACCGGCAGGCCGAGATGGGTGGAGCCGCCCTTGCCGGGCGAGGTACCGCCGACCAGCTTGGTGCCGTAGGCGATCGCCGCTTCGGAATGGAACGTGCCGTTCTTGCCGGTGAACCCTTGCGTGATCACCTTGGTCTTCGTGTCGATCAGAACGGACATTACGCGGCCTCCTTCACGGCCTTGACGATCTTCTGCGCGGCGTCGTCGAGGTCGTCGGCCGCGAGCACGTTGAGGCCGGACTCATTGATGATCTTCTTGCCTTCTTCGACGTTGGTGCCTTCGAGCCGCACCACCAGCGGCACCTTGAGGCCGACCATCGCCACCGCGACGATCACGCCTTGCGCGATCACGTCGCACTTCATGATGCCGCCGAAGATGTTGACCAGAATGCCCTTCACGTTCGGATCGGCGGTGATGATCTTGAATGCCGCGGTCACCTTCTCGACCGAGGCGCCGCCCCCGACGTCGAGGAAGTTCGCCGGGTTCTCGCCGTAGAGCTTGATGATGTCGAGCGTCGCCATCGCCAGGCCGGCGCCGTTGACCATGCAACCGATGTTGCCGTCGAGCGCGATGTAGGCGAGGTCGTACTTCGATGCCTCGATTTCCTTCTCGTCCTCCTCGGTGACGTCACGCAGCGCGACCACGTCCGGATGACGATAGAGCGCGTTGTCGTCGAACGACACCTTGGCGTCGAGACAACGCAACTGGCCCTGCTTGGTGACCACCAGCGGGTTGATCTCCAGCATCGCCATGTCCTTGGCGACGAACGCGGTATAGAGCTGCCCGACGAGCTTCTCGGCCTGCTTGGCGAGATCGCCGGTGAGGTTGAGCGCCTTGGCGACGGTGCGGCCGTGATGGCCCATCACGCCGGTCGCCGGATCGATCGAGAAGGTAACGATCTTCTCGGGGGTCTTGTGCGCGACTTCCTCGATGTTGACGCCGCCTTCGGTCGAGACCACGAACGACACACGCGAGGTTTCGCGATCGACCAGCGCCGAGAGATAGAACTCCTTGTCGATGTCGGAGCCTTCCTCGATGTACAGGCGATTGACCTGCTTGCCGGCGGGACCGGTCTGCACGGTCACCAGTGTCGCGCCGAGCATCTCCTTGACGAACTGCTTGACCTCATCGACCGACTTGGCGAGGCGCACGCCGCCCTTGTCGCCGGCGGAAGCTTCCTTGAACTTGCCCTTGCCGCGACCACCCGCGTGAATCTGGCTCTTCACCACCCATACCGGCCCTCCGAGTTCCTTGGCGGCCGCTTCCGCGTCCTCCGCCTTCAGAATCGGAACACCGCGCGATACAGCCACGCCGAATTCGCGCAACAACGCCTTGGCCTGGTACTCGTGAATATTCATCCGCGCCCCTTACGATCCGTCATCCGATACGAAAACCGCGCGGGCCAGGCCCGCGCGGTGAGATGTCTTACTTCTTGCCGAGCAGATCGGGAGCGATCTGCCGGCACGCGTCCATCAGGCCATGCACGGAGCCGACCGACTTGTCGAAACCCTCGCGATCCTTGCCGGCGAGGTCGATCTCGACGATGCGCTCGACGCCCTTGGCGCCGATCACCACCGGCACGCCGACATAGGTGTCCTTCACGCCGTATTCGCCGTTGAGGTAGGCGGCGCAGGGCATCACGCGCTTCTTGTCCTTCAGATAGCTCTCCGCCATCGCGATAGCGGACGCCGCCGGCGCGTAGAAGGCCGAACCGGTTTTCAGCAGATTGACGATTTCCGCGCCGCCGTTGCGGGTGCGGGTGACGATCTCGTCGAGCCGCGCCTGCGAGGTCCAGCCCATCTTGACCAGGTCCGGCAGCGGAATGCCGGCGACGGTGGAATACTTCACCAGCGGCACCATCGTGTCGCCATGGCCGCCGAGCACGAAAGCGGTGACGTCTTCCACCGACACGCCGAATTCATCGGCGAGGAAATAGCGGAAGCGCGCCGAGTCCAGCACGCCGGCCATGCCGACCACCTTGCGATGCGGCAGGCCGCACGCCTTCTGCAACGCCCACACCATCGCGTCGAGCGGGTTGGTGATGCAGATGACGAAGGCGTTCGGCGCGTACTTCTTGATGCCGGCGCCGACCTGCTCCATCACCTTCAGGTTGATGCCGAGCAGATCGTCACGGCTCATGCCTGGCTTGCGCGGCACGCCGGCGGTGACGATGATGACATCCGCACCCTCGATCGCTTCATAGGAGTTGGCGCCGGACAGATTGGCGTCGAAGCCGTCGACCGGCGACGACTGCGCCAGGTCGAGCGCCTTGCCCTGCGGCACGCCTTCCGCGATATCGAACAGCACGACATCGCCGAGTTCTTTCAGGCCGACGAGATGAGCGAGCGTTCCGCCGATCTGGCCGGAGCCAATCAAAGCAATCTTGTTGCGCGCCATGGGAAACTTGTCCTTTGAAGTCGGGAGTGGAGGAAGGAGGGAATTCTTGGCAGGTTGGTTAGACCTTTCGCGGGAACCGTTCAAGTCGCACCTTGGTTGAAAATTTCCCGATACCAGCGGAACTAGATCAGGTTTCAACCAGACCGGTGCTTGCGCCCGACGCCGTCGAATCGCTGCGGCCATGCGGCAGCGCGAGGTAGGATTCAGAGCCCATCTCGATCAATCGCGACACCGTGCGCTGGAACTCCATCGCCTCGGTGCCTTCGGTCGCGCTGTAGAGCGACATCGGATCGGCGTCGGCCGATGCCATCAGCTTCACGGCATTGTCGTAAAGCGTGTCGATCAGCGCGATGAAACGCTTGGCGGCGTTGCGATCGGCCGCGTCCATCGCCGGAATGCGGTCGATCATGATCGTGTGGTAGTCGTGGGCCAGCCGCAAATAATCAGACGCGCCAAGCGGTTGCTCGCACAGATCGGCAAATGAAAAGCGCGCGACGCCTGAGGCCGCGTGCGGCACATGCAGCTTGCGGCCTTTGACGATGAGATCGACCGGCTCGCCGCGCGCGCCGCCCGTCAGCTTGGTCCAAGCGGTATCAAGCGCGGCTTCCGCGGCATCATCCGCCGGCACCATCCACATCTTGACGCCAGCGAGTTTCTCAAGCCGGAAATCGGTGCGCGAATCCAGCCGCAGCACATCCATGTGCTCCTGGATATGATCGATGAACGGCAGGAACAGCGCGCGATTGAGGCCGCCCTTGTAAAGATCCTGCGGCGCGACATTCGACGTGGCGACGACGACGGTACCAAGTTCGAACAGCCGCGCGAACAGCCGGCCGAGGATCATCGCATCGGCAATGTCGGTGACGTGGAATTCGTCGAAGCACAGCAGCCACGCCTCGTCGAAGATCGAAGAGGCGGTGAGATGCACGACATCGGTATCCGCCATTTCACCACGTGCGATACTCTGGCGGAAATTGTAGATGCGCTCATGCGCGTCGGCCATGAACTCATGGAAGTGCGCGCGACGCTTGTGCATCACCTGGCTTTGCTCAAAGAACAAATCCATCAGCATGGTCTTGCCGCGGCCGACTTCGCCGTGGACGTAAAGGCCGCGCGGCGCGGTGTCTTTCTTGTCGCCGAACAGGCGGCCGAAGAAGCCCTGCTTACGCGCCGGCCGGTAGCGCGACAGTTGTTCGTCGAGCGCGGCGAAGGCCTCCACCGCGCGCGCCTGCGCCGGATCGGCTTCGATGGCTCCGGACGTCACCAGGGATTTGTAGCGGGCGCGAAACGAGGCGGGCGAGGAAGCATCCATAGGCCGCTAACGGCCTCAGCGCGCGCGAAAATGCAAGCCGGAAATGAGGCTATTTCGCACCCCTCATGCGCTCAGCGCATATGCATCTTCGACCACATAGGGCCCGCCGCCCACCGAGGCGCGCGACGAAAACAGCACGAACCGCGACGCCCGAAACACCCGTGTCGGGAAATAGCCGCGCAGCGACAGGTAGTCGGCGACATCCTGATTGGACGCGGTGCGCAGCCGCGCCAAGGTTACATGCGGCGTGAACTTGCGGCCTTCCGGCGTGAGCCCGATCCGCTGCATCAACCGTTCGAGTTCGGCATGAAGTTCGATCAGCGGCCGGCTCGGCACCACCGAGGCAACCACCGCGCGGGGTTTCTTGCCGCCGAAGCTGGAGAGCCCCTGAAGCGTCACGTCGAACGGCTTGCGATTGATCCGCGGCAACAGCGACGCGATCTCGTTGGCCGCGAGGCCGTCGATATCGCCGATGAACCGCAGGGTGACGTGATAGTTTTCCGGGTCGATCCAGCGCGCACCCGGCAACCCGCCGCGCAACTGGGACAGTGTCTGTCCGACCTCGACGGGAATTTCCAGTCCAGTAAACAAACGCGGCATCGCGACCCCCGATGCTAGCCCGATGACGAATCACCGATAGCTGTTTCTACCGCAGATACATGACAGAGCGAAGCGACGACCGTTCGGCCGGTGGACAACCGCCACACGATAAAGTGTCGTCCCCGCGCAGGCGGGGACCAGACTCCGCAGCAACAATGATATGGAAAGCGCCTGTCATCTGCTCACGCAACAATCATTGAGGCCAAGGGTTGTGGGTCCCCGCCTGCGCGGGGACGACGCCGAGGTTTTTAGCGGCGCATCCCAACTATTCGCGCGCCGTCTTGGCGTTCCCGAGAAAGGCTTCCACCACAGGCAAAATCCGCGCGACGATGCGGTCGACGCCGGCTGCGGTCGGATGCATTCCATCCGCCTGGTTGAGCGCGGCGTCCGCCGCCACGCCGTCGAGAAAGAACGGATCAAGCGGCACGCCGAACTGCTTCGCCAGATCGGGATAGATCGCATTGAACCGCGCCGCATACTCCGCGCCGTAGTTCGGCGGCGCCAGCATCCCGCATAATAGTACCGATATGTGACGAGCCTGCAGCCGCTGGATGATCTCGCCCAGCGCCTTGCGGGTGACGTCCGGATCGATACCGCGCAGCGCATCGTTGGCGCCGAGTTCGAGGATCACCGCATCGGTACCGTCCGGCACCGACCAGTCGAGCCGCCCGAGCCCGCCGGAACTGGTATCGCCGGACACCCCGGCATTGTCGACATCGACCGCTATCCCCTTGGCACGCAAGGCACTTTGCAACCTTGCGGGAAATGCAGCACCGGCCGGCAGGCCGTACCCGGCGCTGAGCGAATCTCCCAGCACCACGACCTTCAGTGGCTTGGCCGCAGCGGCAGGCGTCTGCGCTTGCCCCGTCCCGATCGTGAACAGCGGCGCAAGCACGATCGCAAGTGCCGCCACAAACATCCGCGCCGCCCCCTCGACCGCCGCGCGCCAATCGCCATATGACCGAAGCATGGACAATCTCACCGCATCCCCCGCTTCATCGGTCCCGTCAGCCACGCGCGACGCGACGCCTTCGATTTCAATCACCAACCTCGACCTTTCGCTGGGGACGGGGGCCGCCCGCGTTCACATCCTGAAAAACATCTCGCTGCGGATCGCCACCGGTGAAGCGATCGGCCTCGTCGGCGCCTCCGGTTCCGGCAAGTCCACGCTGCTGATGGTGATGGCGGGGCTCGAACGTCCGGATAGCGGAGAGGTGGTGGTGAACGGCACCTCCTTCAATGCCCTCGACGAGGATGCGCTGGCGCGGTTTCGCGGCCGCCACGTCGGCATCGTATTCCAGTCGTTCCACCTGATCCCGACCATGACGGCGCTGGAAAACGTTTCGGTGCCGCTCGAACTCGCCGGCCACCCCGATGCCGCCGCGCGTGCCGCGCGCGAACTCGAACTGGTGGGCTTGAACGAACGACTGCATCACTATCCGCGCCAACTTTCCGGCGGCGAACAGCAGCGCGTCGCCATCGCCCGCGCACTCGCTCCCGATCCCGCGATTCTCGTCGCGGATGAACCAACCGGCAATCTCGACGAAACCACCGGCCAGCAGATCGTCGATCTTCTGTTCGCGCAACATGCCGCGCGCGGCATGACGATGGTGCTGGTGACGCACGACGCGGCGCTGGCGCACAAATGCGACCGCGTCGTTCGTCTGCGCTCCGGCCAGATCGAGACACCGGAGCCGGAGCGGCGCTGGACCGAGACGGCGTAACCGCATGAGCCTCGCTGTCGACTCCTCACCACGCACCGCCATCTCGCTACTGCCGTTGCGCTATGCCATCCGCGAGTTGCGCAGCGGATTGCGCGGCTTCTATGTCTTCATCGCCTGCATCGCGCTCGGGGTGATGGCGGTTGCCGGTGTCGGTTCGGTGGCGGGGAGTCTCGCGGCAGGCTTGAGCGAGCAGGGCCGCACCTTGCTCGGCGGCGATGTTTCGCTGTCGCTGATCCAGCGCGAAGCCAAGCCCGATGAACTCGCGTTTCTCCGCGCACACGGAACGGTGTCAGTGGCAGCAACCATGCGCGCGATGGTGCGTGCGCCCGACGGCCAACTGGCGCTGACCGAAATGAAGGCGGTCGATGCCGCCTATCCGATGCTGGGCACGTTGGCGCTCGAACCGTCGATGCCCGTTGCCCAACTTCTTGCCGAACATAACGGCGCGTTCGGCGCCGCCGTCGATCCGGTGTTGCTGGCGCGGCTCGGATTGAAGATCGGCGACCGCGTCAACATCGGCGAGGCGGCGTTCGATATCCGCAGCGCGGTGACCTCGAAGCCTGACAAGCTTGCCGGCGGCATTGGTTTCGCGCCGCGCGTGCTGGTCAGCGAGGAAGCATTGCGGGCGACGCATCTGTTGCAGCCCGGCAGTCTGGTGCGCTGGATCTATCGCGTGCGCCTGCCCGACAACAACGCCACCGACGCCGGCGCGAAAACCTTCATCGACGCCACACGCGCCGCACTGCCCAATGCCGGTTGGGAGATTCGTTCGCAGAGCAACGCGTCGCCGCAGTTGGAACGAACCATCAAGCGCTTCACGCAATTCCTCACGCTGGTCGGCCTCGCCGCGCTGCTGGTCGGCGGTGTGGGCGTCGCCAATGCGGTGAAGAGCCACATCGACCGCCGCCGCGATGTGATCGCCGCATTCAAATCGCTCGGCGCTCCGGCGAGCCGCATCTTCGCGATCTATCTGACGCAGGTGATGATGCTGGCAGCGATCGGTTCGCTGATCGGGCTCGCGGTCGGCGCGGCGCTGCCGTTCGTCATCGTCGGCCTGTTCGGCAAGCTGCTGCCGCTGCCGGTGGAGCCGGCGCTGCACGGCGGCGAGTTGGCGATGGCTTTCGTTTACGGTCTGTTAACCGCGCTGGCATTCGGGCTGTGGCCGTTGGCGCGCATCCATGACGTGCCGGTCGCGGCGCTGTTCCGCGATACCGTCAGCGAGGAGCGCCGCCGCCCGCGCCTGCCCTATCTGATCGGCATGGCGGCAGTGATCGCGCTGCTGATCGCCGTGGTTATCGCGCTCGCCTACGACAAGCGCATCGCCGCGATCTTCGTCGCCGCGTCCATCGTCGTATTCGCGCTGCTGCGCGCGCTCGCCGCGGGGCTGATGGCACTCGCGCGACGGTTGCCGCGCCCGCGCGGCACCATGCTGCGGCTCGCGCTCAGCAATATCCATCGGCCCGGCGCGCTGACGCCGTCGGTGGTGCTGTCGCTCGGTCTGGGACTGGCGGTGCTGGTGACCATCACCCAGATCGACGGCAACCTGCGGCGCCAATTCATGGCGGCGCTGCCGGATCGCGCGCCGTCGTTCTACTTCATCGATATTCCCTCCACCGCCGCCGAACGCTTCGACGCCTTCCTCAAGCAGCAGGCGCCGAACGCTACCGTCGAAGACGTGCCGATGCTGCGCGGTCGCATCGTCTCCGCGCGCGGCGTCAAAGCCGAGGACCTCAAGCCGACACACGACGCCGAATGGGTGCTGCAAAGCGACCGCGGCCTGACCTACACCGCCGAGGTGCCGCGCGGCTCAAAGGTGGTGGAAGGCGAATGGTGGGCGCCCGATTACAGCGGCCCGCCGCTGGTGTCATTCGAGAAGAAACTCGCGGACGGATTGGGCCTCAAGATCGGGGACGAGGTGGTGGTGAATGTGCTGGGACGCAACATCTCCGCGACCATCAGCAACCTGCGCAGCGTCGATTGGCAGAGCCTCGGCATCAATTTCGTGCTGGTGTTCTCGCCTAACGCATTTCGCGGCGCGCCGCATACCCATATCGCCACGCTGACGCCGCCAATAACCAGCGCCGACGAGGACGCCCGCATCATCAAGGCGGTCGCTGGCGCCTTCCCGATGGTGACCAGCGTGCGGGTGCGCGAGGCGTTGCAAACCATCGGCACCGTCGTCACCAATCTGGTGCTGGCGATTCGCGGCGCCAGCGCGGTGACGCTGCTGGCCGCGATTCTCGTGCTCGGCGGCGCGCTGGCAGCAGGCCATCGCCATCGGGTTTACGATGCGGTCATCCTCAAGACGCTGGGGGCGACCCGCGCGCGCCTGCTCGGGGCCTACGCACTGGAGTACCTGATGATCGGCATCGCGACGGCCGTATTCGGCGTCCTCGCAGGCTCGGTCGCCGCATGGCTGATCGTGACGCGGCTGATGACGCTCGGTTTCGTCTGGCAGGCCGGCAATGCGGCCGCCGTGGTCGCCGCCGCGCTGGCGGTGACGGTGGGCCTCGGCCTCGCCGGTACCTTGAGCGCGCTCAACCGCAAGCCGGCCTCGGTGCTGCGCAGCTTATGACAATATGAAGCAGACGACGGGTCTCTTCGCCCGAAGCGGGTTCCGGCGTTAACGAATTGTGCAACGGCGCCTGTTTACGGTGGAATTCGCGCCAGAACGGCCCCCGATTCCGTCATGCGGCATGCTGCGGAGCGACATTCAGCCGCGCGTGGAAGCTTGCAACGAATGTGTTAGTTTACCACATACCAGCTTGGGTCAGACGCCGGTTTGATGGCTTGGATTCGTGGCATCAAGTTCATGTCTTCGAATTCATGTCGCGGATGGCGGCATCTGGGATAGAGTTTCGCGCTGGCAGCGAAAACCCTTCGCGCCTTGCCAGACAACCTAGAGGGTTTCGACCATGTCGGACTTGGACCGTAACTACACTTCACCTTTCGGCCGGGCCGCCGGGCGGGTAGACACCGCCGCCGTCGATGCCGGTCTGCGCGCTTACATGCTGCGCATCTACAATTACATGGCGATCGGCTTGGCCATCACCGGCCTCGCCGCGCTCGGCGTCTATATGGCCGCCGTCACCGGCGACGCCTCGGCCGCCGCGGCCAAGGTCGGCAACACCTACCTGACGTCGTTCGGCGTCGCGATGTTCGTAAGCCCGCTGAAGTGGGTGTTCATGCTGGCGCCGCTGGCGATGGTGTTCGTCATCTCCTTCGGCATCAATCGCCTGAAGCCCGCCACGGCGCAAATGCTGTTCTGGGCCTTCTCGGCGCTGATGGGCATCTCGCTGTCGTCGATCTTCCTGGTGTACACCCACACCTCGATCGTGCGCGTGTTCTTCATCACCGCCGCGGCGTTCGGTGCGCTGAGCCTCTACGGCTACACCACCAAGCGTGACATGACCGGCATGGGTTCGTTCCTGATGATGGGCCTGTTCGGCATCATCATCGCCAGCCTGGTGAATATCTTCATCGCTTCCTCGATGCTGCAGTTCGTGGTGTCGGTGATCGGCGTGCTGGTGTTCGCGGGCCTCACCGCCTGGGATACCCAGCGGCTGAAGAACGACTACATCTACGGTTATGCCAGCCAGGGCGGCGACGTCGCCGAACGCGCGGCCATCTCCGGAGCGCTGTCGCTCTACCTGAACTTCATCAACCTGTTCACGCTGCTGTTGCAGCTTCTCGGACAGCGCGACTAGACCATCGGCTTATACGAGCCTGACACCAAAGCCCCGGCCTTGCGCCGGGGCTTTTTGTATGCTGCTCTCGCGCGCATTTGCCTGTTTTCTGCTCTTTTCTTTTGGCCGCGAGAAAAATAGCTTCTCGCGCATGTCCCTCCATCACCCTTCCCGTCATGTCATCCGTTGAAATCCGGCCGGCGCGCGAAGCCGACCTGCCTGCCATCACCGCCATCTACGATCGCGAGGTCCGCGAGAACACCGCGACGTTCGAACTGACGCCACCGGATCTCGCCGAGATGACGCGCCGTTTCCGCGCCTTGCAGGACGGCGGCTTTCCGTATCTCGCGGCGGCGCTGGAGAGCGACGTACTTGGCTACGCCTACGCCAGCTCGTACCGTCCGCGCCCGGCCTATCGTTTCACCGTCGAGAACTCGGTGTATCTCGCGCCGTCCGCGCAACGGCGCGGCATCGGCACCCAACTGCTGCAACGCCTGATCGTCGAATGCGAAGCGCGCGGCCATCGCCAGATGATCGCGGTGATCGGCGATTCCGCCAACGCCGGCTCGATCGGCCTGCACCGCCGCTGCGGCTTCGCCATGATCGGCACGCATCCCGACGTCGGCTTCAAGTTCGGCCGCTGGCTCGATACCGTGATGATGCAGCGCGCGCTCGGTGACGGCGCGACGACGGTGCCGGCGGGTGGGTGATTCCGTGGCTCCGTCATGGACGGAAAGACGTGGATGGCCGGGACGAGCCCGGCCATGACCATGGAGGGTCTCTGCCGAGAGGCGTAGGGCGCTACACCAGCGCCAGCTTGCGGTCGATCGCCAGCAGCACGCGATCAAGATCGTGGCCGCGGCGCAGGATCAGCCCGCCTGCCGAGACGACACTGTAAGCGCCCTGCTTGCGTGCGAGGCGCGGGTCTTTCTCGATGCGATAGAGCGGCACCTCGGAGGCGCGGCGGAAGATCGAGAACACCGCTTTGTCTCTCAGGAAATCGATGGCGTAGTCGCGCCACTCGCCGTCGGCGACCATGCGCCCGTAGAGATTCAGAATTCGATTGAGCTCAAGGCGATTGAACGTGACATTGCTTGGCGGCGTCCCCGCCGTGCGCTCCGATCCGCGGCTATCCTCCGGGCCGGCCTCCCCCGACGTCAAACTCATCGGCGCCTCCTGTCATGCGGCTGACATGATCGCCCCGACTGCTCTGCGCCGCAAGGGTTGAGTGCTTTCGCGGCACGACTCACAGGAACGTTAGGCAAATCATAATACGGCCTAATTTCCGCCCATCGGAAGCCGCGCTGACTTGCGACAACACCATCACTGCGTCGGCCCGGTTCTTTCAATCCCGGTTTCCTCAGCCCCCAGCCCCCCGGGGTCGTCAGGATCGGGCCTGTACGCAGGGAGGTTAATCCCCCGACTCCGGGCCAACGCAAGTTGGTCCTTTTTCTTTTTTGGGCGTCTGTTTCCGTGAGTTCAGGCCGGCCGCGGGCCTGCGAGAATCAGGACAGCGCCGGCGAGACAAAGCGCCGCGCCGCTGACATCCCAGCGATCCGGCCGCACGCCTTCGATCATCCAGAGCCAGCCCAGCGATGTCACGATATAGATGCCGCCATAGGCCGCATAAGCACGACCGGCCGCCGGCGAATCAACCAGCGTCAGCAGATAGGCGAACAGCATCAGCGAGGCGATGCCGGGCACCAGCCAGCACACCGACTTGTCGAGCCGCAGCCACGCCCAGAACGCGAAGCAACCGGCAATCTCCGCCAGCGCCGCGCCGATGTAAGCGAGGATCGTCATATCAACGGAATGGGATTAATGCAGCGGCGTGAAGGCGGCGCCGAGCATTGCGCCCGGTCTGTCGTGGGTGCCGTCTTGCACGTAGACCGCGGCGGCATCAACGCCATCACGCGCGATGTTTTCCATCGGCACGCTCCAGCTCGCGGTCTTGCCGGACCAGTCGCCGACCTTCAGCCAGTTGCGGACGACGTTGTGATAGACGATCTCACGGCCGCGATTTTCGCCGCGTGCGATCGCGATGGGCACCGCGCGCGAGATCGCACATATCCAGATTTCACCTTGGCGTGCGGCGTGCCCGGGCGTCGCCGCGGTCACTGTGACGTTGAGCTGCTTGCCCGATACCGACATCGAGACCGGCACCGACATCACGTCGTTCGCCTGTTTGGTTTCGCGCATCGCCGTATCGATGGCGGTGCGATCGCTGCCGATCAGATGACGTTCGCCGTTGACGATCACTTGCGGCGTGTAGACGTCGCGATCGCCGCGCATCCGCGAATAGGCTTTCTGCCGCGTGCTGAAGCGCGAATCCGCCAGCGTGTCCTTCCAGCCGAGATAGTCCCAGTAATCGATCGGCATCGTCAGCGCCACCACGGACGGATCTCGCGCGAGTTCACCGAGAATCTTGTCGGCGGGCGGACACGACGAGCAGCCTTGCGACGTGAACAGTTCAACCACCGCGCGCGGCGACTGTGCGGTGGCCGGCTGGACCGTTGCCGTCATGGCGACGACACCAAGCATTCCAGACCATCGCAGCAAATCAGTGATTGCCATCATTCTTCCATTGGAGCGCTTCAAGCGAAGTGGACACCGGTTCGCGTAAAGAAAACGCACAATAACGAGAATCTGAAGCTACAACTCCCGCGGCATCCGAGCCAACGATATCGGATCGGTGATATCAGGCCATTAAAAACGCGAGAAGGCGACCTTTCATAGGCCGCCTTCTCGTCACGCTCCACTCACTTCACGGTGAGGCGAACTGCCGCAACGCACTCACGCCGCAAGGCGGCGCAGCACGTACTGCAGAATGCCGCCGTTGCGGTAGTATTCCAGTTCGTCCAGCGTATCGATGCGGCACAGGAGCGGCACCTGCTTCAGCGAACCGTCGCTGGAGACGATATCCGCGAACAGCTTCTGCCGCGGTTTGAGTTCGCCCTGAAGCCCGCGAATCGTCACCTGCTCGTCGCCCTTCAAGCCAAGCGACGCCCACGACGTTCCTTCTTCGAACGTCAGCGGCAGCACGCCCATGCCGACGAGGTTCGAGCGATGGATGCGCTCGAAGCTCTGGGTGATGACCGCGCGCACGCCGAGCAGCGTCGTGCCCTTCGCGGCCCAGTCGCGCGACGAACCGTTGCCGTATTCGGCGCCGGCGAACACCACGAGCGGCGTCTGCTCTTCCTTGTACTTCATCGCGGCGTCATAGATCGTCATCTGCTCGCCATCGGGCCAGTGCCTGGTGAGCCCGCCTTCCGGAATGTTACCGTCGACGCCCTTCAGCATGTAGTTCTTGATGCGGATGTTGGCGAAGGTGCCGCGCATCATCACTTCATGATTGCCGCGCCGCGTGCCGTACTGATTGAAGTCGGCCGGACGCACCTGATGGTCGGTGAGATACTTGCCGGCCGGCGAGGTCAGCTTGATCGAACCGGCGGGCGAGATGTGGTCGGTGGTGATCTTGTCGCCGAACAGCGCGAGGATGCGCGCATCGACGATGTCGTTCACCGGCGCCGGCGTCTTGGTCATGCCTTCGAAGTACGGCGGGTTCTGCACATAGGTCGACGACATATTCCAGCGATAGGTTTCGCCGGCGGTGGTCTTGATCTTGCGCCAGTTGGTGTCGCCCTTGAACACGTCGGCATACTTCTTCTTGAAGATCTGCGAGGTGACGTACTTCTTGATGAAGGCGTTGATCTCCTGCGCGGTCGGCCAGATGTCGCGCAGATAAACCGGCTTGCCGTCCTTGCCGGTGCCGATCGGCTCCTTGGTGAGATCCTTGGTCACAGTGCCGGCGAGCGCGTGCGCGACCACCAGCGGCGGCGATGCCAGATAGTTCGCCTGCACGTCCGGCGAGACGCGACCTTCGAAGTTGCGGTTGCCCGACAGCACCGCCGCGGCGACGATGCCGTTGTCGTTGATCGACTTGGAAATCTCCGGCGCAAGCGGACCGGAGTTGCCGATGCAGGTGGTGCAGCCGAAGCCGACCAGATTGAAGCCGACCTTGTCGAGATCCTTCTGAAGGCCGGAGTTGGCGAGATATTCGGCAACCACCTGGCTGCCCGGCGCCAGCGAGGTCTTCACCCACGGCTTGGCCGTGAGGCCCTTGGCCGCCGCCTTGCGCGCCAACAGGCCGGCGGCGATCAGGACGCTCGGGTTCGAGGTGTTGGTGCAGGAGGTGATGGCGGCGATCACCACGTCGCCGTGGCCGATGTCGAAACTGCGGCCTTCGACGCTGTAACGGCTCGCGATGTCGTCGGCCTTCTTGTACTCGGTCTCCATCGCCGCGGTGAATCCGCTCGGAATAGTCTCCAGCGCCGCGCGCCCTTCCGGCCGCTTCGGACCGGCCATCGACGGCACCACGTCGGCGAGGTCGAGCACCAGCTTATGCGTGAACACCGGGTCCGGCGAATTGGCGGTGCGGAACAGGCCCTGCGCCTTGGCGTACTTGGCGACGAGGTCGACACGCGCCGGCTTGCGGCCGGAGGTCTTGAGATAATCGATGGTCGCGGCATCGACCGGGAAGAAGCCGCAGGTCGCGCCGTATTCCGGCGCCATATTGCCGATGGTCGCCTTGTCGGCCACCGACATTGAATCGAGGCCGGAGCCGTAGAACTCGACGAACTTGCCGACCACGCCGAGCTTGCGCAGCATCTGCGTGACGGTCAGCACGAGGTCCGTCGCGGTGACGCCTTCGCGCAGCTTGCCCTTGAGCTTGAATCCGACCACTTCCGGCAGCAGCATCGAGAGCGGCTGGCCGAGCATGCAGGCTTCCGCCTCGATACCGCCGACACCCCAGCCGAGCACGGCGAGACCGTTGACCATGGTGGTGTGCGAATCGGTACCGACCAGCGTGTCGGGATAGGCGACTTCGAAGGTGCCGGTCTTGCGGCCGACGGTCATCTTCTCCTTACGCGTCCACACCGTCTGCGCGAGATATTCGAGATTGACCTGATGGCAGATGCCGGTGCCGGGCGGCACCACGGAGAAGTTCGAGAACGCACCCTGACCCCACTTCAGGAATTCGTAGCGCTCCTTGTTCTGCTTGTATTCCTCGGCGACGTTCTTTCCGAACGCCTTGTTGTCACCAAAGAAGTTGACGATCACCGAGTGGTCGATGACGAGATCGACCGGCACCAGCGGGTTGATCTTCTCGGCGTCGCCGCCGAGCGCCTGCATCGCGTTGCGCATCGCGGCGAGATCGACCACCGCCGGCACGCCGGTGAAGTCCTGCATCAGCACCCGCGCCGGACGGAACGCGATTTCATGCTCCAGCGCGCGCTTCTTCATCCACTTTACGACGGCAAGGATGTCGGCCTTCTTGACGGTGCGATCGTCCTCGTTACGCAGCAGATTCTCCAGCAGCACCTTCATCGAATAAGGCAGCCGCGAAATTCCCTTGAGGCCGTTCTTTTCGGCCGTCGGCAGGCTGTAATAGATGTAGGTCTTGGTGCCGACCTTGAGGGTTTTCCGGCATTTGAAGCTGTCGAGCGAGGTCATGTGGAGCGATCCCAATTTTCCGTGACGGACACCTGGCGAACGGTATTAAAACACCATCGAGGCTGAGCCGACTGACTTGCAGGCGCGCATTGTGTGCTGCATCAAGACCGGGCTTATAGAATGTTTCTAGCAGCGCCGCCACACCGACCATTGGTTGTTTGGCAGTGTGAGATAGAAGAGCCGCAAAATCATGGGACGTGCAGTGATGCGGCTCACCGGAAGCCAACTCAGATGCGTACGAAGCGGGCGCGAAATCTTCGCCGAGCTCGATTTCACCGCGGACGCCGGCGAACCGCTGGCGGTGGTCGGCGCCAACGGCGCGGGCAAGACCTCGCTGCTGCGATTGATTGCCGGTTTGATCGCGCCCGCCGGCGGAAACGTCACCTTCGTGGGTGGCGATGACGATCTCTCGCCGGCCGAACAGGCACATTATCTCGGTCATCGCGACGCGCTGAAATCGGCGCTGAGTGTGATGGAGAATCTCGCCTTCTGGCGCGCCACACTCGGCGGCGAGGCCACCGACATCGATGCCGCGCTGAACGCGGTCGGGCTCGACCACATCGCACAGCTTCCGGCGGCCTATCTGTCGGCGGGACAGCGGCGGCGACTGTCGATCGCGCGGCTCTTGGCGGTGAAGCGGCCGATCTGGCTTTTGGACGAGCCGACCTCTTCGCTCGACGCCAACGGACAGGCGATGGTGGCCGACCTGATGCGGGGTCATCTCGCCGGCGGCGGCGTCATCGTGGCCGCAACCCACCTGCCGCTCGGCATCGCTGCGCGCGAATTGCGAATCGGGGCGGCCGCATGAGTGCCCTCGTTGCCCTGCTCCGCCGCGACATCCAGGTGGCGTTGCGCGTCGGCGGTGGCGCGCTGATCGGCGTGCTGTTCTTCCTGATCGTGGTGGTGCTGATGCCGTTCGCGGTCGGCCCGGACCTCGCGCTGTTGAAGAAGCTCGGCCCCGCCATCCTGTGGCTCGGCGCGCTGCTGGCGAGCCTGTTGACGCTGGACCGGCTGTTCGCCGCCGACCACGACGACGGCTCGCTCGATCTCCTGACCATGAGCCGCACCCCGCTCGAACTGGTCTGCCTCACCAAAGCCGTCGCACACTGGCTGGTGGCCGGGCTGCCGCTGATCGTCGCAACCCCGATCCTCGGACTGCTGCTCAACCTCGACGGCGACGCCACCATGGCGGTGGCGCTGACGCTCTTGGCGGGCACACCGGCCCTGACCTTCACCGGCATGATCGGCGCGGCGCTGGCGGTGGCGCTGCGGCGCGGCGGCCTGCTGCTGGCGGTGCTGGTGCTACCGCTCTCGATCCCGGTGCTGATCTTCGGCGTCGCCGCCTCCAACGCCGCCGTGCTGGAGCCCGCCGGCTTCGGCGCGCCGCTCTCGATCCTCTGCGCGCTGTCGCTCGCCGGCCTCGTCATCGGCCCGTTGGCGGCGGCGGCCAGCCTGCGGCATGGACTCGACTGACAATGCCTCAGATTTTGCCATCAACTCTCGCGGAGACCCAAAGGAACACACCTTGGGCGCATTGCCTGCGGAGCGCGCGGCGACTATCAGGACAGCCATGACGCTGATCGACCTCGCCAATCCGACCCGGTTCCTGTCGCTGACGGCCAAGATCCTGCCGTGGCTCGCGGCGGCGACCGCCATCCTGCTCGCCATCGGCCTCTATCAGTCGGCGATGGCGCCGGACGATTACCAGCAGGGCGCGACCGTCAAGATCATGTTCATCCACGTGCCGAACGCGTGGCTGTCGATGTTCGTGTGGGGCGTGATGAGCCTTTCCGCGCTCGGCACCCTGGTGTGGCGGCATCCGCTCGCCGACGTCTCGGCCAAGGCGGCGGCGCCGATTGGCGCGGCCTTCACCTTTCTCGCGCTGGTCACCGGCTCGCTGTGGGGCCGACCGATGTGGGGCACCTATTGGGAATGGGACGCGCGGCTGACCTCGGTGCTGATCCTGTTCCTGATGTATCTCGGCCTGATTGCGCTGTGGCGCGCGGTGGAAGACCCCTCGCGCGCGGCACGCGCTGCGGCGGTGCTGACGCTGGTGGGTGCGATCAACATTCCGATCATCAAGTTTTCCGTCGATTGGTGGAACACGCTGCATCAACCGGCTTCGGTGATCCGCATGGGCGGCTCGACGCTCGACAAAGCCTTTCTGATTCCCTTGCTGGTGATGGCGGTCGCGTTCTCGCTGTTGTTCATCACACTGCATCTCGCCGCCATGCGTAACGAGATTTTGCGCCGCCGCGTCCGCGCACTGCAAATGCAGCAAGCCAGCCAGCCGCGAGCCTGATCCGATGTCGCTCGGTCCCTACGCATCCTTCATTGTGTGGTCCTACCTGCTGGTGGCGGTGGTGGTGCTGATCCTGATCGGCTGGATCGCGCTCGACTATCGCCAGCAGCGCGCCCGATTGCGCGAACTCGAAGCCAGCGGCGTGACGCGCCGCTCCGGCCGCGGCGCGGCGGATCTGTCATGAGCGAAACACCCCACGACGGCACGCCGCCAAAGCGGCGCTGGCTGATGGCGTTGCCGCTCGTCGCGTTCGCAGCGCTGGCGGCATTGTTCTGGGTCCGACTCGGCGATCGCGACGTCTCGCGCATTCCCTCGGCGCTGATCGGACGCCCCGCGCCGCAAACCACATTGCCCGCGCTCGAAGAGCTGACACGCAACGGCGCGGCGGTGCCGGGCATCGCGCCGGACATATTCAAGAGCAAGGTCAGTCTTGTGAACGTCTGGGCGTCGTGGTGCGTGCCGTGCCATGAGGAAGCGCCGCTGCTCACCGCGCTTGCCGGCGACACGCGCATCCAGATCGTCGGCATCAACTACAAGGACAAGGCCGACAACGCGCGCCGCTTCCTCGGCCGCTACGGCAATCCGTTCAGCCATGTCGGCGTGGACGCCACCGGCCGCGCCGCCATCGAATGGGGCGTCTACGGCGTGCCGGAAACCTTCATCGTCGGCCGCGACGGCAAGATCGCCTACAAACTGATCGGCGCCATCACACCGGAGAATATCGACAAGGTGCTCAAAGTCGAAATTGAGAAGGCGCTGAAGGCGGGGTCGTAACGCGGCGAGGTCGTCATCCTGAGGTGCGAGCGTAGCGAGCCTCGAAGGATGATGCAGTCAATCACAATCACCCTTCGCGGCGCGCAAGTGCGCGCACCTCAGGGTGACGACAACTGCGAATTCATCCCTTCCCGATATCGCCTTCACGCGCGTCGCTGGCTTCCAGCGTCGCGGGTTCGCGGCTGTAGCGTTTAATCAGCGGCATTTGCAGCATCGCGAACACCATGGTGATCGGAATCACGCCGAACGCCTTGAAGGCGACCCAGAAGTCGGTGGTCTGCGTGCGCCAGATGACTTCGTTCAACAGCGCCATGGCGACGAAGAACAGCGTCCAGCGCAACGTCAGCTTGCGCCAGCCCTCCGACGTCAGGTTGAACATCTGATCGAACATGATGGCGATGAAGGAGCGGCCGAACAGCAATCCGCCGCCGAGCACCGCCGCGAACAGGCCGTAGATGATGGTCGGCTTGACCTTGATGAAGGTCTCGTCGTGCAGCACCAACGTCAGCGTGCCGAACACCAGCACGATGACGCCAGTGACCAGCGCCATCACCGGAATGTGCCGCGTCACCATCCATGACGCCACCAGCGCCACCACGATCGCCACCATGAAGGCACCGGTGGCGACGAACAGGTTGAATTTGGCGTTGGCGAAGAAAAAGATCAGCAGCGGCCCGAGCTCGGTCGCCAGCTTGAACATCGGATGCGGCTGCTTCTTGTCCATGCTCAGCTCTCGATTCCCGCAATCGCCTTGGCGAAATCCGCCGCAGTGAACGGCGACAGATCATCGACGCCTTCGCCGACGCCGATGAAATGCACCGGCAGCTTATACTTTTCCGCGAGCGCCACCAGAATGCCGCCACGCGCGGTGCCGTCGAGCTTGGTCATCACCAGGCCCGTGACGCCGGCGGTGCGATGAAACGCCTCGACCTGCGACAGCGCATTCTGTCCCACCGTGGCGTCAAGCACCAGCAACACCGCATGCGGCGCCGTGGCATCGACCTTGCGCATGACGCGGATGACTTTCTCGAGTTCGCTCATCAGTTCGGATTTGTTCTGCAAACGGCCGGCGGTGTCGATCAGCAGCACGTCGCTGCCCTCGGTCTTCGCCGCCGTGAGCGCATCGAACGCGAGACCCGCGGCATCGGAGCCCTGCGGCCGCGCGATCACCGGCGCGCCGGTGCGCTCGCCCCACACCTTCAACTGCTCGATGGCGGCCGCGCGAAACGTATCGCCCGCCGCCAGCATCACCTTGCGACCTTCCGCCGCGAAGCGCGAGGCGAGCTTGCCCGTTGTGGTCGTCTTGCCGGAACCGTTGACGCCGACCATCAGGATCACGAACGGCTTTTGCGCAGGCTCGACCACCAGCGGTTTCGCCACTGGCGTCAGCACCTTCTCCACTTCAGTCGCGACGACGCCCTTGACCTCGTCGGCCGAGATCGCCTTGTCGTAGCGGCCGTGGCCGACTGCGGCCGCGATCCGCGCCGCAACGTCGGAACCGAGATCGGCGCGCAACAGCACGTCCTCGATATCCTCGAGCATGGCGCGGTCGAGCTTGCGGCGGACCACCAGATCCGCGACCGCGGTTCCCAATGAGGCCGAGGTGCGCTTGAGGCCGCTGGAAAGCCGGCGCCACCAGCTCTGTTTCGGTTGGTCAGGATTGTTGTCGCTCATAGCGGGAATGCTCTAAACACTTTGCGTCGCAAACGAAAGACACCTTCCCCGCCATGGATACGCCACAACTCAGCGCCGACGACATTGTGGCCCGCGTCCTGCATCGCGACGGCCTGATGCTGGTGATCGACAAGCCCGCCGGCCTGCCGGTGCATCGCGGCCCCAAGGGCGGCGCCAATCTCGAAGATTCGTTCGACGCGCTGCGCTTCGGCCTGCCGCGCCCGCCGGTGCTGGCGCATCGGCTCGATCGCGACACCTCCGGTTGTCTGGTGCTTGGTCGCCATCGCAAGGCCACCGCGTCGTTGGGACTGCTGTTCAAGCACGGCAAGATCGACAAGACCTATTGGGCCGTGGTGGAAGGCGGTCCTTCTGAGGATGAGGGCGTGATCGACATTCCGCTCGGCCGTTTGAATGCGGAACGCGGCTGGTGGCAGAAACCCGACCCCGAGGGGCAACCGGCGCTGACCAACTGGAAGGTGTTGGGACGCGGGGACGGGCTGACCTGGCTCGCGCTCGAACCGGTCACCGGCCGCACCCATCAATTGCGCGTGCATTGCGCGGCAAGCGGCTGGCCCATCGTCGGCGACAACATCTACGGCAACGGCCCGCGCTTCGGCGAACCGTCGCTGCATCTGCACGCGCGCGAGATCGTGATTCCGCTGTCGAAGAACAAGCCGCCGGTGCGTGTGGTCGCACCCGCCCCTTCTCATCTGCACGAACGGCTGAAGGCGTGCGGGTGGAACGGGGAGTAACTCACCGTCATTGCGAGCAGCAACCGTCGTTTCAGTTCGTCATGGCCGGGCTTGTCCCGGCCATCCACGTCCTTCTTCCTGTGATGCTTCTAAGACGTGGATACCCGCGACAAGCGCGGGCATGACGCTCAAGCCACGAGCCTCGCGCCATCGTGACCTGTCATCGTCATCGTGCGCACTTCGCCCGCAACACCATCCGCAATCGCCACCGGGACGAAATGTTCGGTGCGGCCTTGGGTCGCGCTTTCGATCAGCACTTTCCGCGTCGCGCCGATCTCTGTATCGAGCCGTCGCCGCAACGCCGCTTCGCCGGTGTCGCGCAGACGCTTCGCGCGCTCCTTGATGGTACGGCCATCGACCTGAGGCATTCGTGCCGCCGGCGTGCCGGGACGCGGCGAATAAGGGAAGACGTGCAGGAACGTCAGGCCGCAGTCCTCCACCAATGATTGCGAGCGCGCGAACATCTCCTCGGTTTCGGTCGGAAAACCGGCGATAATATCGGCACCGAACACAATATCCGGCCGCAGCCGCCGCACCTCGTCGCAGAACGCAATCGCATCCGCGCGCGAATGCCGCCGCTTCATCCGCTTCAAAATCATGTCGTCGCCGGCCTGCAATGACAGATGCAGATGCGGCATCAACCGCTCGTCACTCGCGATGGCATCGAGCAGGTCGCGATCCGCTTCGATGGAATCGATCGACGAGATGCGCAGCCGCCGCAATGCAGGCACATGCCTGAGGATACGCTTCACCAGCGTGCCGAGCCTAGGCGTGCCGGGCAGGTCCGCGCCGTAGCTGGTGAGATCGACGCCGGTGAGCACGATCTCGGCGTGGCCGCGCTCGACCAGCGCGCGGACCTGATCGATGACGCCGCCCATCGGCACCGAGCGCGAATTGCCGCGCCCGTAGGGAATGATGCAGAAGGTGCAGCGATGGTCGCAGCCGTTCTGCACCTGCACGAACACGCGCGGCAGATCGGTCTGGAATCCGTCGATCAGATGCGGCGCCATCTCGCGCACCGCCATGATGTCGGCGACGGCAATCTTTTCTTCGCTCGAAACGCCGAAATCGGCCACACGATCCAGCGCTACACGCGTATCGCGCCACGCCGTGCCATGCAGCTTGTCGTCGTTGCCGACGACGCGCGCCACTTCCGGCATCGCCGCGAACATCGCGGCCTGCGTCTGCGCCGCGCAGCCGGTGACAACGATGCGCGCACCGGGCCGTTCGCGCTTCAATTTGCGGATCGATTGCCGCGCCTGCGCCACCGCCTCGTTGGTGACCGCACAACTGTTGATCACCACGACATCATCGACGCCCGCGCCCTCCGCCTCGCGACGGATCACTTCGGACTCGAACGCATTGAGCCGGCAGCCGAAGGTGACGACGTCGACGCCCATATCAGGCAGCGGGTGCGAACAGCGACGGGTCGAAGCGGCCTTCGTATTCGAACGCCGCCGGCCCCGTCATCAGCACGTGATCGTCGCGCTCGCGCCATTCGATGGTGAGTTCGCCGCCGGGCAACGTCATATGCACGATGCGGCCAGTGCGCTTCAGCCGCGCCGCCGCCACCGCCGTGGCGCAGGCCGCCGAGCCGCAGGCGAGGGTCAAGCCCGCACCGCGTTCCCAGGTGCGCATCACGATGTGATCGCGATCGACGATATGCGCCAGCGTGATATTGGCGCGCTCCGGAAAGATCGGATGGTTTTCCAACAGCGGCCCGAGCCGATCGAGATCGTAGCCGTGGATGTCGTCCACCCAGAAGATCGCGTGCGGATTGCCCATGCTGACGACCGACGGCGAATGCAGGATCGGCTTGTCGATCGGCCCGATCTGCAATTCGATGTAGCGGGTGTCGCGAAATTCTTCCGCCAGCGGAATGTCCTGCCAGCCGAACTTCGGCGCGCCCATGTCGACCGTGTAGAGATCCGCCGCCGGCCCCTGCCAGCAATTGATGAGGCCCGCGCGGGTCTCGAAGGTCAGCGCCGATTGGCCGGTCGCGGCAAAGGTCTGCCGCGCCACGCAGCGCATCCCGTTGCCGCAGGCGCCGGCTTCCGAGCCGTCATTGTTGTAGATGCGGACGAACGCCTCGGTGCCCGAGACACGCGGCGGCAGCAGCACCATCAACTGATCGTAAGAGATGCCTGAGGGCGAGCCGATGGCGCGCGCATCGTCGGGTGTGATCGCTGCGGCAGAGTCACGCAGGTCGAGCACGACGATCTCGTTGCCGATGCCGTTCATCTTGCTGAAGCTATGGTTGGCCAGCGCGCTCATCACAAATTCCATATTTGTGCCGTGTTATATGGCGAACAGCGACGGATTGGCCAGTGGTCCCGTTCATGTCCGGGACAGCTTCCATGCTCTACGAAGATGACAGCCCCGCGCGGGACGAAAGCCGAATCGGCGTGTTAAGCATGACAATGGAACACCTGTTCAGCCCCTCGTCCGCCGGTTAAGGCCATGGAGACTTCGGAATGACCAAAGCGTTTTCGAGCGAAGTGGATGCCGGTTCGCGTCAAGAAAACGCGTCAAAACATGAATCTGGAGCCCCGTTCCGAGTCTATCGGGACGGAAATGGCTTCAGGTCCCGCCTGCTCCGCCTCGCCATGGTCACCCTGGCTCCGGTGGTCGCTCTCGCGCTCGCCCCGGCATTGACGCTGGCGCAAGCTCCGCCGGCAACGCCGCCCGCAACCACCACGCCGCCGGCCACCACACCACCGACAACCCCCGCGCCTTCGGATACGACGCCGGCGACCCCCGCCCCGGCCGCGCCAACGCCGGACAAGCCGGACCAGACCGCGCCAACGACCGCCGCGCCCGCGACGCCCTCCCCGACAACCCCACCCGCCAGCGCCACCGCGCCCGCTTCACCGCCGGCGACGCAGACTGCCGATCCGTTCGGCGAGGAAATCACCCTGACGCCGAAGACGGTGCTGATCTACACCGGCAACGCGACCTGGGATTCGGCGTTCGAAAGCCTGATGGACGCCTTCAAGGCCGTCTCCGGCCTGCTCGCCAAGCAGGGCATCACGCCCGCTGGCAACCCGATGATCATCTACACCTCGACCGACGACAACGGCTTCGTCTTCCAGGCCGAAGTGCCGGTGGATCAGGAGCCGAAGAACCTGCCCAAGAACATGAGCATGGGCAAATCGCCGGAAGGCCGTGCACTGAAGTTCGTGCATCGCGGCTCTTACGACAACATGGACAATACCTACGAGGCGATCACCAATCACCTCGACGACAAGAAACTCGAAGCGAAAGACCTTTTCATCGAGGAATACACCACCGATCCGCTCAAGACCGCGGAAGACAAGCTGGTGATCAACGTTTACGTCCCGCTGAAGTGAGAACCATGATCGCACCCCGCACCCTGACCGCCGCGCTTGCCGCCACCTTCCTGAGCCTGTCCGGAGCCGCGATGGCCGATACGACCTTGCCGCCGATGATTTCCGTTACCGGCGAAGCCACCGTGAATGCTACGCCGGATCTGGCTCAGATCGACGGCGGCGTTACCACCGACGCCAAGACCGCGCGCGAGGCCAGCGACGCCAACAACGCCGCGATGGGCAAGGTGTTGCTGGCGCTGCAAGGCGCGGGCCTCGCCGAAAAGGATTACCAGACCTCACGGCTATCGCTCTCGCCGCAATATGCCAACACCGGCCCGAACCGGAACGGCCCACCGGTGGTGAGCGGCTATCGCGCCAGCAACCGCGTCACCGTCAAGCTGCGCGACGTCAGCAAGGTCGCCGGCATCATCGACGCGCTGGTCGCGGCCGGCGCCAACGACATCGGCGGCATTCACTTCGCAGTGTCGAATACCTCAAAACTGCTCGACGAGGCGCGGCCGAAAGCCATTGCCGACGCGCGGCGCAAGGCCGAGATTTACGCCAAGGCCGCCGGCGTGACGCTCGGCGATCCGGTCAGCATCAGCGAAGGCGGCGCGATGCCGCCGATGCCGATGCTGCGCAAGGCGTCGATGGATTTCGCGGCAGCTCCGGTCGCACCGGGTGAGGAAACGCTGCACATCAATGTCAGCGTATCGTGGGCGATCAAGGCCGCGGCGCAGTAACGCCGCCAAACGAGCACTGCGTGCGCCGGTTCAACCGACGCGGCGGAACAGACAAAACTGGAACGGCTGAACGTTCTGGCGCGGCGTGGCGTGATCCTCGCGACGACTGGAGATCAATGCAAATTGGTCGCCCAGTTCAGCGGCAAGGCGTTCGGCATCATAACGCCGCACCGGCAATCCGCTGCATATCTCGGGTCCGTCCATCGCGAACGTGCCGAGGATGACGCGACCCCCAACAGCAATCGCCTGCTTCATGCGCGCGAGGTAGGCCGCGCGGTCTGCCGCCTCGACCAGAAAATGGAAGGCGGCGCGATCGTGCCAGAGATCATATTGCCGCGGCGGCTGCCATTCCCTGACGTCCGCAACAATCCAACTCACATATTCCGCAAGCGGCTGCGCTAGTCGCGCCCGCGCCAACGACAAAGCTGCATCGGAAATATCGAGAACGGTGACGTCGCGATGGCCGCGCGACAGCAGATGATCGACAAGGTGTGATGCGCCGCCGCCGATGTCGATGACCGCGGCATCGGGCCCCACCTGTGCCAGATCGATCAGCGCGAGCGACATTGCGGGCGTCTGCTGAAACCAGCTCACCTCGGAGTCGTCGTTGGTGACATAAACATTGTCCCAGTGCGCCCGGCCCTGATCGCTCACACGCCAATCTCCACCACTTGTCCCGGCTGCAAGGCCATGAACGTCTCGGGTGCGATGCCGGCGGTTTCGCGGGCGACCTGCAACGCTTGCACTGGCGCGCCGATCGCCTCGTCCGTCAGTTGAAACGTGCCGTGGTGATGCGCCAGCGCGCGCTCGGCGCCTGAGTCGGCAAACGCCTTGACTGCCTCTTCGGGATTCATGTGCTGGTCGCGCATGAACCAGCGCGGCTCGTAAGCGCCGATCGGCAAGATCGCCAGCCGGAATGGCCCATGCGCATCGCGCACACGGCGGAAGTGGCCGCCGTCGCCGTAACTGGAGTCGCAGACGACGTAGAGGTTGCCGGAGGGTGTCTTTAACACGAAACTCGCCCACAGCGCCTTGTTGCGGTCGAACAGCCCGCGCGCCGACCAGTGCCGCGTCGGCACCAGCGCCACCGTGACGCCGTTGCCGAGGTCGACGTGTTGATGCCAGTCGAACGCCTCGGCGCGGATCGCGGCGTCGGTCGCGCGCATGGTCACGTCGTTGCCGAGCGGGGTGACGACGCGCGGCGCGAATTCGGCCTGCAAGCGCGACAGCGTCGCCACGTCGAGATGGTCGTAATGGCCGTGCGACACCAGCACGGCGTCGATCGGCGGCAGCGCCTCGAAGGCGATGCCGGGATCGTTGTGGCGCTTCGGCCCGGCGAACGAGAACGGCGAAGCGCGCTGCGACCACACCGGATCGATCAGGATGTTGAGCCCGGCCGTCTGGATCAGCCAGCTTGCGTGCCCGACGAACGACAATCGGATGCCGCTCAGCACGCGGGGCGGCGGCGTGTCGGCATGAGGACTCGGCACCCAGTCCGGCCACTTGTGGCGCTGGCGGTCGCCGCCGAACTGCCAGCGCAGCACCTCGGCGAGGCTCTTGGGCGAGGCCCCATGCGGATCGAAGAAGCGCAATCCGTCGAAATGATCCGACATCGGCCCATTATAGGTTTTCATCAGAGAGGCCCAGAACGCGGAACCGCCAAGCGCGGCGGCAATGCCGGCCATGACAGCGAAAAACCGGCGGCGGGTGATTGTCATCGGCGGATTGGGCCAAAAATCTCGGGATTCGGCAAGACGGCAGCCACATCATTTCAAGCTATTGATTTTATGAAGCTTATCGCCATACCGCCCAACGCGTCACGCACCCATTTCGTCAACTTTTGTTGACTTTATCGAGCAACCGGCGTTTAACCGCCCAACTTCTCGGAAAGATGTTCTTTTCGACCCGCCGCCCGGCCCTTGAGACCGGAGGCCAACGCCCGACAGCGCTGTGCGCCCTCGGGCGCAAACGTGTTTGGATCAGTGGCTCATGTTCGACAATCTGTCGGAAAAGCTTGGTGGCATTCTCGATCGGCTGACGCGCCGCGGCGCGCTGACCGAGGCGGACGTCGATGCGGCGATGCGCGAAGTGCGCCGCGCATTGCTGGAAGCCGACGTCGCGCTGGAGGTGGTGCGCAGCTTCACCGAGCAGGTCCGCGAACAAGCGGTCGGCGCCACCGTCGTCAAATCGGTGACGCCGGGCCAGATGGTAGTCAAGATCGTCCACGACCAGCTCATTGCGACGCTGGGCTCGGACGGCCAGACCATCGACCTCAACGCACCGGCGCCGGTGCCGATCATGATGGTCGGTCTGCAAGGCTCCGGTAAAACCACCACCACCGCGAAACTCGCCCGCCGCCTGACCCAGCGCGACAAGCGCAAGGTGCTGATGGCCTCGCTCGACATCTATCGCCCGGCGGCGATGGAGCAGCTTGCCGTGCTCGGCCGCGACCTCGAAATCGCGACGCTGCCGATCGTCGAAGGCCAGAAGCCGGAGCAGATCGCACGGCGCGCCATCGAAGCGGGCCGCCTCGGCGGCTACGACATCGTGCTGCTCGACACCGCCGGCCGCACCACGCTCGACGAAGAGATGATGAGCGAGGCGGCGAACATCAAAGCCGCCGCCCATCCGCATGAAGTGCTGCTGGTCGCGGATTCGCTGACCGGCCAGGACGCCGTCAATCTCGCGCGCTCGTTCGACCAGCGCGTCGGCCTCACCGGCATCGTACTCACCCGTGTCGACGGCGACGGCCGTGGCGGCGCGGCGCTGTCGATGCGCGCGGTCACCGGCAAGCCAATCAAGCTGATCGGCACCGGCGAAAAGACTGATGCCCTCGAAGACTTCCATCCCGACCGCATCGCCGGCCGTATCCTCGGCATGGGCGACGTCGTGTCGCTGGTGGAAAAGGCCGCCGCGCACATCGACGCCGAGAAGGCGGCGCGCGTCGCCGAGAAGATGCGCAAGGGTCAGTTCGACCTCAACGACATGCGCGATCAGTTGCAGCAGATGGCGAACATGGGCGGCATCGGCGGCTTGATGGGCATGATGCCCGGCATTGCCAAGATGAAGAACCAGATCGCCGCCGCCGGCATCGACGACAAGATTCTCAAGCGTCAAACCGCGATCATCGATTCGATGACGCGGCAGGAGCGCAAGCACCCCGACCTCCTCAAGGCCAGCCGCAAGAAGCGCATCGCGGCCGGCGCCGGGCAGAAGGTCGAGGACATCAACAAGCTCCTCAAGATGCACCGGAACATGGCCGACATGATGAAGATGATGGGATCGGGCAAGCGCGGCCCGATGGCCGGCATCGCCCAGGCCATGGGATTCGGCGGCGGCATGCCCTCGCCGGAGCAGATGAAGGCGATGGCCGACAAGCTGCCGAAGGGCGCCGACGGCCTGCCGCAACTGCCGAAAGATCTTCCCGCCGGCCTGCGTGGCGGCTTGCCGAACTTGCCGGGCCTCACCGGCCTCAGCGGCAAACCGACACTGCCGGGCCTCGGCGGCTTTCCCGGTTTAGGGAAGAAGAAATAGTCACATCCAACTCAACCGAACCTCAACAACACAGACTCAAACAGATTTTCAAAGGAGCACTCCATGTCCGTCGTTATCCGCCTCGCCCGTGCCGGCACCAAGAAGCGTCCGGTCTATCACGTCGTCGTCGCCGACTCGCGCTTTCCGCGTGACGGCCGCTTCATCGAGCGTCTCGGCTATTTCAATCCGCTGCTGCCGAAGGACAACGAGCTGCGCCTGAAGCTGGACATGGAGAAGGTGAAGTCGTGGCTCGCCAAGGGCGCGCAGCCGTCCGACCGCGTCTCGCGTTTCCTCGATGCCGCTGGCGTCATGAAGCGCGCGCCGCGCAACAACCCGGAAAAGGCCGTGCCGCGCAAGGAGCGCAAGGCCGCCGAGGCGAAGTAACGCCGCGTCGGGGCGATGACAAAACTCGTTTGCATCGCCCGCATCGGCGCCGCGCATGGTGTGCGCGGCGCGGTGAAGCTGTGGACCTTCACCGAAGACCCGTTCGCGGTTCTCGACTACGGACCGCTTTCGACCAAGGACGGCGCGCGCCGGTTCGAAGTGAGCAACGTGCGCGAGGCCAAGGATCATCTGGTCGCGACACTGCAAGGCGTCACCACGCGCAACGATGCCGAAAAACTTAACGGCATCGAGCTGTATGTCTCGCGTGAAAAGCTACCGCCTGCCGAAGACGGCGAATACTATCATGTCGACCTGATCGATCTCGCCGCCGTCTCGATGGATGGCGCGCCGATCGGCCGCGTCGTCGCGATCCACAATTTCGGCGCCGGCGACGTCATCGAGATCGCCCCGCCGAAAGGCCCGACGCTACTGCTGCCGTTCACCGACGCCGTGGTGCCGACCGTCGACATCGCCGGTGGGCGGGTGGTGATCGAGATACCGGGCGAGGTCGACGGCGATACGGCCGATCAGGCATAGTCATTTCGTTCTTACGCTCACGTCATCGCCGGACTTGATCCGGCGATCCATCTTTTGGAGAAGACGATGGATACGCGGGTCAAGCCCGCGTATGACGCGGAAAATTGTCTCTGGTGATCAACACTATGTGGCGCGCGACCATCCTGACCCTGTTTCCCGGCATGTTTCCCGGTCCGCTCGGCGCGAGTCTGGCGGGGCGGGCGCTCGCGACCGGCGTTTGGGGGATGGAGGTGCGTGACATCCGCGATGCCGCCACCGACAAGCATCGCAGCGTCGATGACACCCCGGCCGGGGGCGGGCCCGGCATGGTGCTGCGCGCCGACGTCCTCGCCGCCGCCATCGATGCCGCCGCCATTACCCCTGATCGTCCCAAACTCGTTATGAGCCCGCGCGGTCGGCCATTGACCCAGTCGCGTGTCGCGGAACTCGCGACCGGTCCCGGCCCGCTGATCGTCTGCGGCCGGTTCGAGGGCATCGACCAGCGCCTGATCGACGCACGGGGCCTCGAGGAGGTCTCGATCGGCGATTATGTGCTCTCCGGCGGCGAAATCGCCGCCATGGTGCTGCTGGACGCCTGCGTCCGGCTGCTGCCGGGCGTGATGGGCAAGCTGGAATCCGGTTCCGACGAGAGTTTTTCCGCCGGACTCCTGGAATACCCGCAATACACCCGCCCGCAGAGCTTCGAGGGCCGCACGATCCCGGACATCCTGCTCTCCGGCGACCACGCCAAGGTCGCGGCGTGGCGGCGGGAACAGGCGGAAACTCTCACCCGAAACCGCCGCCCGGACCTGTGGGCGGCGCATGGCGGCGAGCCCGGCAACCAAAAAGGACCAAAAAGCACGACAGACGGGTGACAACGCCTTTGCTTTGCCGTATAGGAGCGCGGAAATCCGCGCAGGATAATGAGTTTCACGCAGCCGCCCCGGAGGGCTGGCGCGCCGTCGATGGAGTTTTGCAATGAATATCATCCAGCAGCTCGAAAAAGAGCAGTTCGACAAGCTGTCGGCCAACAAGACCATTCCGGAGTTCGGCCCCGGCGACACCGTGATCGTCAACGTCAAGGTGGTCGAAGGCGAGCGTACCCGCGTGCAGGCCTATGAAGGCGTCTGCATCGGCCGTTCCGGCGGCGGGCTCAATGAGAGCTTCACCGTCCGCAAGATTTCCTACGGTGAGGGTGTCGAGCGCGTCTTTCCGCTGCTGTCCCCGATGATCGACTCGATCAAGGTCGTGCGTCGCGGCAAGGTGCGTCGCGCCAAGCTATATTACCTCCGTAATCTGCGCGGCAAGTCGGCCCGCATCGTCGAGAAGAAGCAGGACCGCGCGCAGGCCGCTGCCGTCGGCGAGTAATCTTCCGTCGCATCGCGACATAAAAAAGCGCGGGGCTTACCCGCGCTTTTTTATTGCGTGCAATCAGACCGCGGTGCCCCTATCTGAGCAAGCATGGCGCCATGCCGCCGGCCTCGTTGTCGGCGCGATCGCGCCTGTGCTAGGATATGGAATGGTTCCAGATCGCAAAGAGATCGTTGCCCGGATTGTGCTCGACGACCGCTCGCGGTTGCCGTGGCGCTTCTTCGGCCGCCTGACGACCACCGCGCTCCTCGCGGGCTGATGTCTGGCGCCTGCGCGCCGCCCGCCTGCACCACACCATTTCATCTCCGTTCGAGGCCGACACCATGTTCGATTCAAAATCCGCCACCACACTGTATGACAAGATCTGGAACGATCATCTGGTCCACGAGGCCGATGACGGCACCTGCCTGCTCTATATCGACCGCCATCTGGTCCACGAAGTCACCTCGCCGCAGGCGTTCGAAGGCTTGCGCACTTCGGGCCGCAAGGTCCATGCGCCGGAGAAAACGCTGGCCGTGGTCGATCACAACGTGCCGACCACCGACCGTTCCAAGCCTAATCCCGATCCGGAGAGTGCCGAGCAGATCGCGGCGCTGGCGCAGAACGCCAAGGATTTCGGCATCGAGTACTATAACGAATTCGACAAGCGACAGGGCATCGTCCACGTCATCGGCCCGGAGCAGGGCTTCACCCTGCCCGGCACCACCATCGTCTGCGGCGACAGCCACACCTCGACGCACGGCGCGTTCGGCGCGCTGGCGCACGGCATCGGCACCTCGGAAGTCGAGCACGTGCTCGCCACACAGACGCTGATCCAGAAGAAGGCGAAGAACATGCGCGCGGTGGTCGACGGCAAATTGCCGGACGGCGTCACCGCCAAGGATATCATTCTCGCCATCATCGGCGAGATCGGCACCGCGGGCGGCACCGGCTACGTGCTGGAATACGCCGGCGAGGCGATCCGCGCGCTGTCGATGGAAGGCCGCATGACCGTCTGTAACATGTCGATCGAAGGCGGCGCCCGCGCCGGTCTGATCGCGCCGGACGAAGTCGCCTATGAATTCCTCAAGGGTCGCACCATGGCGCCGAAGGGCGAGGCATGGGATGCGGCGCGGCGCTACTGGGACACGCTGCGCAGCGACGCGGGCGCGCACTTCGATCACGAAATCCGCCTCGACGCCGCCAAGCTGCCGCCGATCGTCACCTGGGGCACGTCGCCCGAGGATGTGATCTCGATCACCGGTGTGGTGCCCGATCCCGACAAGATCGAGGACGAGGCCAAGCGCATCTCCAAGCATCGCGCGCTCGACTATATGGGCTTGAAGGCCGGTACCAAGATCACCGACATCAAGCTCGACCGCGTCTTCATCGGCTCCTGCACCAATGGCCGCATCGAGGACTTGCGCGCAGCGGCGAAAGTCGCCGAGGGCAAGACCGTCAACGGCAACGTCAATGCCATGATCGTGCCGGGCTCTGGTCTGGTGAAGGAGCAGGCCGAGGCCGAAGGTCTCGACAAGATCTTCATCAAGGCCGGCTTCGAATGGCGCGAGCCTGGCTGCTCGATGTGCCTGGCGATGAACCCCGACAAACTCGCACCAGAGGAGCGCTGCGCCTCGACCTCGAACCGCAATTTCGAAGGCCGTCAGGGTTTCAAGGGCCGCACGCATCTGGTGTCGCCGGCCATGGCGGCGGCGGCGGCGATCGCCGGCCACTTCGTTGACATCCGCGACTGGCGTTAATCCGGCTCGCAACTTCGCTCCAAACGGCGGTCCCTCGGGGCCGCCGTTTTTCTTTGGCGCAATTTAGGAACCACGACGGGGGAACCGGAACGCAGTATCGCGACTTGTCATGACACTGGAGGGCCACCGCCATGCTGGTTGAACGCGACGTCCAGGTGATCAATATCGATGTAATCGGACAGGCCTATTCCATTGCCGCCGATTACCTGAACCGAAGCGGTATCCTTGTCGATCCTCACCGAACCGACCAATCGCTGCTCGAAATCATCGTCGAGCTGTTCGAGTTCGGCGACCGCAACCGGATTCGAATCGCCAACCGCGCAATCCGCCGCTACCAGGCCGCACACAATCGGGCCGTAGATGGCACCTGAGCAAAGCCCCGCACGACAAGTGCCGGATCAATCCGTCGACACGAACGCCGTACAGGCGGCGATCGATCGCGTGATGATGACCTACGATCTGCTCGCCACCCGCACCGAAGCCGATCGCGCCGAGGCGCGAGAGCTTCTGATCGACTATCTCGCAAAGCTGCACACCGCGGGAGAGACCGACCTCGACCGGCTCACGGTCTGCGGGCTCACGTACTTGCGCGAGCGTGACGGCAGCATCGATCAGGTCAAGGCCGGCTTCACCGGCCTGTAGTCGGGTAAAACAAATTAGCTAGAACATTTCGTGTTTTGACGGAGACGTCATTGCCAGGCATAGCCGTTCGAAGAACGGCGTCGCTTCGCTCTCCCATGACTCGGCAATCCATCATTTTTCAAGAAGATGGATGCGCGGATCAGGTCCGCGCATGACGTCGGATGATTCATCAATATCGAAGAACCTCTAGGTGCTGCCGCCTGCCGGGGTCGCCGCCGGCAACACCTCCACCGCAGCCGCCCCAGCGTAATCGGGCGAGTTCTCCTTCCAGCGCACCGAGCCGAACGGCCGCTCCAGCATCCGGCGGATTTTTACCGGCTCAAGTCCACGATGAAACTTCATCGCCCGCAGATGCAGCTTGCGCTCCGATTGCGTCGCGCGATTGCGCTGGCGCAGATAATCGTACCAGGTCGGGCAATGATAGCGCTCGGTCCACAGTTGCGGATCGGCGATATCGCGCGCGATCGACCAGCCATAGGCGCCGTTACGCTTGCGGCTGAGCTGGACCATCTGCATCAACCGATAGAAGGTGCGGGCGCGGTTAAGATCGACCCGGTATTCGATCTCCACGATGATCGGACCGCTGCGGCCGGTGAGTTGCAGTTGCACCTCGGGATCGTCCAGAACATCCGCCGCTTCATCGTGACCACCGACCGGCGGCATCCGCATCCAGAGCCCGAGAACCGGCGAGACGAACATCGCCACGCCCGAGACGATCAACGCTCCTTCGACGCCGATCAGATCGGCAAGATGGCCCCAGCCCCAACTGCCGATCGCGATCCCGCCGGCGATCGAGGCCTGAAACGCCGCCAGCGAACGCCCCGCCACCCAGCGCGGCGCCGACAGTTGCACGCCGATGTTGAACAGCGCGACCGCCAGCATCCACACTGCGCCGGCGACCACCAGCGCCGCCGCCGTGATCGCCGCCATTTTGCTGATGGCGACGATAGCGATAGCAATGCCCATCAGCATCGCACACAACCGCACCGCCGTCTCGCCGGTGACGCGCTTGCGCACTTCGCCGATGTTCAGCGCGCCGATCACTGCGCCCATGCCGAACGCGCCGAGCATGATGCCGTAGGTCTGCGCACCGCCGTGCAGCAGATCGCGCGCCACCAGCGGCATCAGGGCAGAGATCGAGCCGCCGGCGATGCCGGTCACCAGCGTCCGCCCCAGCACGACGCGGATCGAGGGCGCGTTGGCGATGTAGCGAAAGCCCGAGACCATCGCGCGCGGCAACCTTTCGCGCGGCAACCGCGACGGTTCGGTGATGCGGCGCCACAGAAACATCACGATCAGCAGCGGCACGTAGCACAACGCATTCGCCGCGAAGGCCGCGACCGCACCGGCCGCGGCCACCACGATGCCGCCGATGGCCGGGCCGAAACTGCGCGCGATGTTATAGCTGATGCCGTTCAGCGCCACCGCCGAGGGCAACGTCTCCGGCGGCACCTGCTCGGCGACGGATGCCTGCCACGCCGGACCGAACAGCGCCATGCCGCTGCCGATCAGGAAACAGAACAGCAGCAGCAGGTTCGGCGTGATGTGCCCGCTCCAGGTCAGAACCGTGAGGCCGGTCGCGCCGATCAGCGCGATGACCAGCGATACCAGCCCGACCTTGCGGCGATCGTACATGTCCGCGATGGCGCCCGCCGGCATCGAGATCAGCATGATCGGCAGCATCAGCGCGGTCTGGACCAGCGCCACCTTGTCGGCGGCCGACGTCATCTGCGTCATCGCCCAAGCCGCACCGACGCTCTGGATCATCAAGCCGAGATTGGACAGCAGGCTGGCGAGCCAGATGCGCCGGAACAGCCTGATCCGCAGCGGTGCGGCAAGACCGTTCTGGGAAGGCGGCGCTTGTTTGGGCGGCTCGGTCATGGGGCGCGGATGCCTGCGAAATATCTGTGGTTGCCCGTAACCGGACGGCGATGAGTCGGCTCTCAAAATCTAGAGGCGAATATCGGCGGGAGGCAAGCCGCGCGAGCGGCGGCGCGGAAACACTTTCGGGGACGACAGTCGCCGATGCCCTATACTCACCCCAAGCGACCGCTCCGGCGACGACAAAATGTCGTGCGGAGTCGTCGTCCCGATTGCCTGACTGATTAACCGGAGATCGGATAGATTGGCCGCCCTGAGGCTCCTCCCGAAGCCCCAAGGATGCCAAGATCGTATCGCCAGATCGCCAAGCGGATGGAGCACCATCCGAGGCGCGCAAACCGAGAAGCGAGAGGCCACACCGTGAGCATTGCCGAGGTCATCGATCCGCCGGTCAGCCACCCGCCGCTGGTGCCGCCGTTCCCGCCTCGCGCGCCTGAAAACATGGGGCGGCTGGCGCGCATCGCGGCGATCCGCACCAGCACCATCGGAAGCTGGGGCCAGCGCGCCTACGAGGACGACGTCATCCGGGGCCGCTTCTTCGGTCGCAGCAGTTTCATCCTCAACACGCCGGCAGCGATCCGCCATGTGCTGGTGGAGAACTACGAGAACTACACCCGCACCCCCGCCGGCATCCGCGTGCTGCGCCCGATGCTCGGCGAGGGCCTGCTGCTGGCGGAGGGGCGCAACTGGAAACACCAGCGCCGCACGCTGGCCCCGGCCTTTACGCCGCGCGCGGTGACGACACTGGTGCCGCACATGGTCTCCGCCATCGACGAGACCGTCGCGGCGCTGGACAAACAACGTGACGCTGCGGTCGACCTCCGCGAAGTGATGCAGCGCATGACACTGGAGATCGCCGGCCGCACTATGTTCTCCTTCGGCATGGCCCGCCATGGCGCTGCGTTGCGCGACTTCGTCATCGAATACGGCTCGCGGCTGGCGCGGCCGCATTTCTTCGACCTGGTGCTGCCGACCGGTTGGCCGAGCCCACAGGATATTTCGCGCGCCTTCTTCCGCAAGCGCTGGACGCGCTTCATTCAGGCACTGATCGCCGAGCGCCGCGCCGCCGGCAAGGCCGAGGATGCGCCGCCGCGCGATCTGTTCGAACTGATGGTCGCGGCACGCGATCCGGAAACCGGACAGGCTTTCTCCGACGAGCAGCTCGGCGACCAGGTCGCCACCATGATTCTCGCCGGGCACGAGACCACCGCGACGGCGCTGTTCTGGTCGCTGTATATGCTGGCGCTCGACCCGGCGACGCAGGATCGGGTGGCGGCGGAAGTGCGCGACATCACCAGCAACGACTCTACGGACATTGAACGGCTGAAATTCACCCGCGCGGTGATCGACGAGACGATGCGGCTGTATCCGCCGGCGTTCCTGATCGCGCGCGCCGCTGCCGGCCCCGACACGCTCGGCAATGGGTTGGACGTCGTCAAGGGCGACGTCATTCTGATCGCGCCGTGGCTGCTGCATCGGCACGAAAAGCTCTGGCATGATCCGAATGCCTTCACTCCTGAGCGTTTCGCGCCCGGCACGGCGGCGCCCGACCGCTTCGCTTACTTGCCGTTCGGCGTCGGTCCCCGCGTCTGCATCGGCGCGCATTTCGCCATCGTCGAGGCGACGCTGGCGCTCGCAAAGATCATTGGCGCATTCCGCGTCGAACTCCTCGACGACATGCCGGTGATGCCGATGGGAGTCGTCACCACCCAGCCGGATCGCTCGCCGCCATTCCGCATCACGCGTCGCCGACGTTGAAATAATAAGGCCGCCGCGAATGTGATGAGTTTCGCACGACGCCGATGTTGGACGAGCCCGCGATTTGCTCTAAAATCGCGGGATGAGTGAAGTTCAGGCCCTGTTCTCTGTTCTGAGGCAGACCGCCGACGCCCGGGTGGCGGATGCCATTCAGCGGCTTGTCGACAACGGCCAGGATCGCGAACTCAACCGCATCAATCTGCTGGATTTCTCCAAGACAACCGGCCTGCCGGAGGAGCCCGTTATTGCCGGCTTCCTTCATGCATCCCGGCTCGGCCTGTTCGATCTGACCTGGAATGTGTTGTGTCCGGGATGCAGCGGCGTGCTCGACGCGCACAGCACGCTGAAGTCGCTACGGCACGACGACTATAACTGCGCGTTGTGCGCGGCGGGCTATGAAGCCTCGGTCGATGAACAGGTCGAAGTTGCGTTCACCGTCAGTCCGCGCGTCCGCCGCATCGCCGCGCACGATCCCAACACCCTGCCGCTATGGGACTATGCGCGGCAGATCTTCTGGAGTTCGGGCATCGACTTCGACGAGGCATCGTTCTCGCGTCTGATCGACGAGGTGACGCTGGAAGCCATCGAATTGCCGCCCGGCGAGAAGGCCGTGCTCTCGCTGCAACTGCCGAACCAGTTCTGCATCGTGTTCGAGCCCGTTACCCACTCGGCGCAATTCCTCGATGTCGGCGGCGAGCCGACGCGCGAACGCCAGCAACTCTCCGTCGTGTTCAACAGACTGCACGCGCCGACCGGAACGGTGGCGATGCGACCCGGACCGCTGCGGCTGACGCTCGAGAACCAGTCCGATGTCCGCGTGCTCCCGGCGGTATGGATCGCCGGCGATGCGCTCCATGAGTTGCTCGGCAAACGCAAGCCTATCCTCACCGCCAAACGTATGCTCACCAATCAGACGTTTCGCGACGTCTACAAGGCTGACAACCTCAACATCGACCAGCGGCTCAAGATCACGTCGCTCACCTTCCTGTTCACCGACCTCAAGGGCTCGACCGCGCTTTACGAACGCGTCGGCGACCTGAGCGCGTTCGATCTGGTGCGCGCGCACTTCCATGCCTTGCTCGATATCATCTCGTCGGAAGGCGGCGCCGTGGTGAAGACCATCGGCGATGCGGTGATGGCCACCTTCGTCACGCCGGAGCAGGGACTCGCCGCAGCGTTGCGGATGCGCGAGGCGATGGACACGTTGAATGAACAGCGCGGCACCAAAGATCTGGTGCTCAAGATCGGCATCCACGAAGGCCCTTGTCTCGCGGTGATGCTGAACGAGCGGCAAGACTATTTCGGCCAGACCGTCAACATCGCCGCGCGGGTGCAGGGGCTGTCGGTGTCGCAGGCGATCCATGTCACCGGGCCGATCATCGAGACGCCCGCCGTCGCCGCCATGCTGGACAAGGCGTCGATCTCGCCGATCCGCAAGCATGCCGCGTTGCGGGGCATCGCCGACAAGGTGGTGGTATTCGAAATTCCGTAACCTCACGCGGCATTTGGACCCATTCGGGCGGCCGGGATCTCCGGATTACGGAACCGTAATGCCGGCACCGGGAACCCGAAATGGATTGCCAGCGTTGCATTTTCAGGCCATAGAGCGCCGCCTTTCGCCGCAATGTCCTTCGGCAACTCACGGAACCATGGATGCTGGATAAACTACGTCAGTTCATTACCGAGGTCGCCTCGCCTCTCACGCAAGAGAACCGCCCTTTCAGTGAAACCGACTATCGCCTCGCCGCAGCGGCGCTGCTGATTCATGTGGTGTCGCTGGACGGCGAGCCGTCCGAGGTCGAGAAGCAGAAGCTGCACAGCGTGCTTCAAGCTCGCTTCCAGCTCGACGCGGCGACCGTTACGCAACTGATCGCGGAAGCGACCCTGGTAGAAGGCGAAGCCGTCGATCTCTATCACTTCACCAGCGTCATCATGCGTTCGGTCGATGAAGAAGGCCGCAAGCGCATCGTCGAGATGATGTGGGAGCTGGTCTATGCCGACGGCAATGTCAGCGAGTTCGAGGACAACGTCATGTGGCGTGCCGCCGACCTGCTCGGCGTCTCGTCGCGCGACCGCATCCAGCTCAAGCATCGCATTGCCCAGGATGTCGCGCAGGAACAGACCGACCCGACCACGTGATCCGTTATTCGAACCTGACGACCGTTTTACCTGGCTGTTTTTTGCTATTCGTCTGCTTCGACCAAGCTTGATTTCAACATGATCGACGGCCTCGAGCGCTCGATCCATTTATGAGCAACACATTGTGATCAAGTGCGTCACCCTGATCACCGGAGCGTCATCCGGCATCGGCGCCGATCTGGCGCGCGTCTTCGCCGCGAACGGCCACCATGTCGCGCTGGTGGCGCGCCGCGCGGACCGGCTCAACGATCTCGCCGCCGCCATCGCCGCGGCAGGCGGTGCGCAGCCGCTTGTCATTCCATGCGACCTGGCACGGCCTGACGCCGGTGACATCATCGCGGCTGCGCTCGTTGAGGCCGGGGTCGAGGTCGACACGCTGGTCAACAACGCCGGCTTCGGCCTGTTCGGCCAGGCGCTCGCGCTCGACCGCGTGCAGCAACTGGAGATGATCGCGGTCAATATCCGCGCCCTCACCGACCTGTCGCTACGTTTCTCGGACAGCCTGATCCGCCATCGCGGCGGCCTGCTCAACGTCGCCTCGGTCGCGGCGTTCCTGCCGGGGCCGGGCATGGCTGTCTACTACGCCTCCAAGGCTTACGTGCTGTCGTTAAGCGACGCCCTGCATAACGAACTCGGCCGCCATGGCGTCCGTGTCACCGCGTTGTGTCCCGGGCCGGTGCCGACCGAATTCCAGCGTCGTGCCGGATTCACCGCCGGCATGGATTCCGCCGTGCTCAGTGTCAGCGCGGCGAAGGTCGCACTGGCGGGCTATCGCGGCCTGATGCGCGGCAAGCGGATCGTGCTGCCCGGCCTCGGCATCCGCGCCATTCCGTTCCTGCTGCGCTTCGTGCCGCGCGGCTTCGTGCTGATGATGGTCGGCCTGATCCAGCGCAATCGATAAAACAACGATTGCCTTCTTTCGGCCGCTCTCCCGGTTATTAAAAATTTACCAACCGGGATAATCCTCGAATCATGATTTCGCGCGCACGACGCGCCTAACAAGAGCCCACGATGCTGATTCGCTCGACCAACTTTCAGACTGCCGCGACGCTCGAACATTTCGGCGGCGATCGCCGCCCGGTGCTGGTGGTGCTGCATCAGGAATCCTCGACGCCCGGCCGGGTCGGCAACGCGCTGCGTGCCCTTGGTTACACCCTCGATATCCGCAAGCCGCGCTTCGGCGATCCGCTGCCGTCAACGCTCGACGAGCATGCCGGCGCGGTGATCTTCGGCGGGCCGATGAGTGCCAACGATCCCGATGCCTACCTCCGGCATGAGATCGACTGGATCGCGCTGCCGCTGAGGGAGCGGCGACCCTATCTCGGCATCTGCCTCGGCGCGCAGATGCTGGCCAAACAACTCGGCGGCACCGTCGCACCGCATCCGCAAGGGCGGGCGCAGATCGGTTACTACCCCATCCGCCTCACCGCCGCCGGACGTGCACTGTGCGGACCGTGGCCGGCGCAGGTATATCAGTGGCATTGCGAGGGCTTCACCCTGCCCCGTGGCAGCGAACTTCTGGCCGAATGCGATGAATTTCCTGCGCAAGCGTTCCGTGATGACACCGCGTTCGGATTGCAGTTTCATCCCGACGTCACCACCGCGATGATCCATCGCTGGACCACACGCGGCGCCGAGCGCCTGTCGCTGCCGGGTGCACAACCGCGCGCGGCGCATTTCGCCGGACGCGCCGTTCACGATGCCGCCGAGCGAAACTGGCTGACGGCCTTCCTGCAACAGTGGCTGCGTTGCAGCCGGACGCGCGCGGACGGTCTCATCCTGGCGCAAGCCGCCGAGTGATTTCCGTCGCGCGGGATTGCCGAAGTCTAACCAGTTTTACTTCCTGCCAAAGCCCGATAGGTTTTCCGGATCGTTGTACGAAGCCGGGACCCGATCCGCATGACGTCTGAAAACTTCGCTGCATTGCTGCGTGCTTTCGCGCTCTCCGCCGAATCCGGCGACGGCACCCGTTTCGCCGCGCACTTCACCGAGGATGCGATCTACTACGATTACATCTACGGCCCGCATCAGGGCCGCGCCGAGATCGCGCATATGATGCAGGACATGTTTCACCGCGATGCCACCGACTATCGCTGGGAAATGTTCGATCCGGTGTTCGACGGCACCATGGGTTATGCGTGGTCGCTGTCGAGCTTCACCTCGACGATTCCGCAATTCAAGGGACAGCACATCGTGATCGACGGCATGAGCCGTTTCGTCGTTCGCGACGGGCTGATCGCGGAGTATCGCGAATCCGTCAACGGCGGCGTGGCGATGGCGCAGCTCGGCGTCGCACCGGAGCGCATGAACAAGGTTTTCAACCGCTGGACCGGCTGGCTCAAGGAGCGACCGGAGACCGTCGCCTATCTGGCGCGACCGAAGGCCGGCACGATTAACAAGTAACAGGAGCGCGCGATGGGCTATCAGGACATTCTCTACGGCGTCGAGGATCGCGTCGCGACTATCACGCTGAACCGGCCGGACCGCATGAATGCGTGGACGCCGACGATGGAGCGCGAGGTACGCGAGGCGATGGGCCAAGCTGCGAACGACGACGACGTCCGCGTCATCGTGCTCACCGGCGCGGGCCGCGGCTTCTGCGCCGGCGCCGACATGGATGCATTGAAAGGACTCGATCCGAACGACATCAAGAAGCGCGGCAACGAGATTCCGGCGTTCGACATGAACCGGCGACCGGACTGGCAGTCGCGCTACGGCTTCTATCCGTCGATCGCCAAGCCGATCATCGGCATGCTGAACGGCGCCACCGCCGGCATCGGGCTGGTTCACGCACTCTATTGCGACGTGCGCTTTGCCGCCGACAACACCGTGTTCACCACCGCCTTCGCGCGGCGCGGCCTGATTGCCGAGCACGGCATTAGCTGGATGCTGCCGCACATCATCGGCCACGCCAACGCCCTCGACCTGCTGCTGTCGGCGCGCCGCGTCTCAAGCGAGGAGGCGCTGCGGATCGGACTGGTCAACCGGCTCTATGCGCCGGACCAGCTTCGCGAACAGACTTATGCTTACGCGAGGGACCTCGCCGACAATGTCTCGCCGTCGGCCATGGCGGTGATCAAGCGGCAGCTTTACGACGTGCCGTTCCAGACTCTGGCGGAAGCCACCATCGACGCCAACCGCGAAATGGCCGTTGCGCTGGCCGGCGCGGATTTCCGCGAGGGCGTCGCGAGTTTCATGGAAAAGCGGCCGCCACGATTCACGGGGCGATGAGGGAGATAAGGAGATCGGTTTGTCAGGGGAAACCCGTCGTCGCCCTTCGGGCTATGCTGGGCACACTTCGCCTTCGGCTACGTGGCTGCGCCACGCGTAGCCGCAGATGGGCTAATCGCACGAATGGGTGAAGTTTGATGGGTGGATGCAGTCCGTCTTCGCCCTGCGGGCTACGCCGGACACGCTTCGCCTTCGACTTCCCGTGGCTGCGCCACGCGTAGCCGAAGGCGAAGCGTGGTGGAGCCAGGGAGGATCGAACTCCCGACCTCGTCATTGCGAACGACGCGCTCTCCCAGCTGAGCTATGGCCCCATTGCAGCATGGCGACTGGAACTGCGCCAACGGCAAGTGGGCGTCATTTAAATCCCGCCCGGCACCAAGTCAAGGACGCCGCACATCGGGGCGTGTGCTGCAAAAAGGGCAGGAACTTCCCTTGTTTAGCGGGGGTTGAATCGATAGTTTCCGCCCCACTGAGCCCTTGAACCCGCGACCAACCCCGCGAGCCCTTCCCGCCATGCGCGCCATTCTCGATATCGTCCTCATCATCCTCGATCTCTACGTCTGGCTGCTCATCGCCTCTGCCATCCTGTCGTGGCTGATCGCCTTCAACGTGGTCAACACCCGCAACCAGTTCGTGGCGGCGGTCGCCGAGTTTCTGTACCGGATCACCGAGCCGCTGCTGCGGCCGATCCGCAATTTCATGCCCAATCTCGGCGGCCTCGACATTTCGCCGATCATCCTGATCCTGATCATCATGTTCATTCAGCGGGTGATCACTTACTACATCTATCCCGCCGTATTCTGAGCCTTGTCGGACCGCTGATGGATAGACCTTGATGGATCCTTGGCGCTATTCCACCGAGGGCATCAGCGTCGCGTTGCGGGTGACGCCGCGCGGCGGACGGGACGACATCGACGGCGTGGAAACGTTGGCCAACGGCAAGAGCGTCGTCAAAGTCCGGATCCGGGCCATCGCCGAGGGCGGCGAGGCCAACCGCGCCGTGACGGAACTGCTCGCCAAGGCGCTCGGGGTGCCGAAGCGCAATGTGCGACTGTTGGCGGGCGCGACCTCGCGACTGAAGCAGGTCGCGGTCGACGGCGATCCCCGCCGGCTCGGCGAGACGCTGAAAGCCTTGGTGGCCGCCAAGATCGAGACCAAGGCCGCTGACGACACCTGATTGATAGAGGACGACATGACCGCGCGCATCATCGATGGAAAACTCATTGCCGCCGAGCTTCGGGCGCGGGTCGCCGAGGAAGTGGCGCGGGTCCAGCACGATCACGACCTGACGCCGGGCCTCGCCGTGGTGCTGGTCGGCAACGACCCCGCCAGCGAGGTCTACGTCCGCAGCAAGCACAAGCAAACCCAGGCCGCCGGCATGGCGTCTTTCGAACACGTGCTGCCCGCCGATGTGACGCAGGAGAAGCTGATCGGCCTGATCGGCCGGCTCAACCGCGATCCGGCGGTGCATGGAATTCTGGTGCAACTGCCGCTGCCGAAGGGCCTCGACACCGAGGCGGTGATCGCCGCCATCGATCCGGCCAAGGATGTCGACGGCCTGCATCCCAACAACGCCGGACGGCTGGCCGGCGGGCTTCCGGCGCTGTCGCCCTGCACGCCGCTCGGCTGCATCATCCTGACCAAGAGCATCCACGAATCGCTTGAGGGCATGGACGCACTGGTGATCGGCCGCTCCAATCTGGTCGGCCGCCCGCTGGTGCAATTGCTGCTCAACGAGAACGCCACCGTGACCATCGCGCATTCACGCTCGCGCGATCTGCCTGATCTCTGCCGCCGCGCCGATCTGGTCTATGCCGCCGTCGGCAAGCCGGAAATGGTGCGCGGCGACTGGATCAAGCCCGGCGCCACCGTGATCGATGTCGGCATCACCCGTCTGCCGAGCGACGACGGCAAGACCCGGCTGGTCGGCGACGTCGCCTTCACCGAAGCCCTTGCGATCGCCGGCGCCATCACGCCGGTGCCGGGCGGCGTCGGTCAGATGACGGTCGCCTGTCTGCTGGTGAACACGCTACGCGCCGCCTGCGCCATCCGCGGCCTGCCGCCGCCGGCGGTGTGACGATCAGCCCGCGCTCGACTGAATGAACCGCAGATAGAAGCGGATCATGTCGGCGTAGTTGGCGATGCTGAGCCGCTCGTTGGTGCCGTGGAAGCGCTTGAGGTCTTCGGATGTCGCGCGCACCGGCGAGAAGCGGAAGATGTTGTCGGTGAGCCCGGCATAGTGCCGCGAGTCCGTCGCGGCGATCATCAACCCCGGCGAGACCACGACGTCCGGGAAAATCTCGCGGATGGTCTGGTTGAGCACGCGATAGCCCGCGCTCGCCGTTCCCGTCACCGGCGGCGGATTGGTGTTGCCGGGGAACGGCGCGATGGCGATCTTGTCGTTGTTCACGGTGTCGCGGACATGCGCGGTAACGCTGTCCTGCGTATCGCCGGGTAGCAGCCGGAAGTTCACCGTCGCTTCGGCGTTGCCGGGAAGCACATTGTCCTTGTCGCCGGCATTGAAGATCGTCAACGCCGTGGTGGTGCGCACCATCGCGCGCGTCGGGCCGGACTTGTCGAACTCGCGCACCAGCAGCGGCTTAAAGAGCCAGAGGTTCGACAGCACCACGCGATTGAAGCCGTGCATCTCCGGCGCCAGCGTATCGAACATCTCGCCGACCGCGCCGCGCACCCGCGCCGGCAGGCTGTGGTCCTCGAGCCGCGCCAACGCGGCGGCCATCATGCCGATGGCGGTTTCGCGCGGCGGCATCGAGGAATGCCCCGGTGTCGCGCGAGACGTCAGCACCAGCGTCGCGTAACCCTTTTCGGCGACACCGATCAGCGCCGCCGGCTGGTCAAGGCCCTTCATGATGCCGTCGGTGATCAGCAGGCCTTCGTCGAGCACGAAATCTAGCTTGACGCCGCGCGACGCCAGCAGCGCCGCGATCGCCTTGGCGCCGCGTATGCCCGAGACTTCCTCGTCATGGCCGAACGCGAAATAGATCGTCCGCTTCGGACGGAAGCCGGCCTTCGCCATCTGCTCGGCGGCTTCGAGCATGGAGTACAGGTTGCCCTTGTCGTCCCACGAACCGCGGCCCCAGATGAAGCCATCGGCGATGACACCGTCGAACGGCGGTTGCTGCCAGTCCTTCTCGGTCCCCGGCGCGACCGGCACCACGTCCTGATGCGCCAGCAGCGCAATCGGCTTCGCGGCCGCGTCCGAGCCTTCCCATGTGTAGAGCAGGCTATGCTGACCCACGATCTCGCGCTTGGCGACGGCATGGAACGCCGGGAAACTCGCCGCGATATGCTCGCGCAGGCCGCGCAGCGCGTCGGCATCCTGATCCGGATTGAGGAAGTTCGAGATGGTCCGGAAGCGGACCGCCTCGGCCAACCGCTTCGCCGCGCCCTGCTCGTCAACGGCCGCGCGCGGGACCGCCGCGACCTGAAGCTGTTTCGAACCGAGGCGGAAGGTGTTGATCGCGACGATCGCCGCGAGCACCACAACTGCCGCGACCACGACCGCGAGAAGACGGCCAATCCATTTCAACGCGCGTCGCATCGATAGCCCCCACACGCGGTCGCGTTTCCTTGTTAAGCCTTCTTGGCCTTGGCGCGCTCAATGCCTTCGAGGATCAGGCGCTGCGCATCCTCGGCACCGCCCCAGCGCAGCACCTTGACCCACTTGCCCGGCTCGAGATCCTTGTAATGCTCGAAGAAGTGCTGGATCTGCTGCAAGGTGATATCCGGCAGATCGCTATAGGTGCGGATCTTGTCATAGCGCTGCGTCAGCTTCGACGTCGGCACCGCGATGATCTTCTCGTCGCCGCCGGCTTCGTCCTCCATCATCAGCACGCCGACCGGTCGGATCGCGATCACCGCGCCGGGGACGATGGCGCGGGTATTGGCCACCAACACGTCGCACGGATCGCCGTCGCTCGACAGCGTGTGCGGAATGAAGCCATAGTTTCCGGGATAGCGCATCGCCGTATAGAGGAAACGATCCACCACCAGCGTACCGGCCTCCTTGTCCATCTCGTACTTGATGGGCTCACCGCCGACCGGCACCTCGATAATGGCGTTGACCTCGTGCGGCGGGTTGGTCCCGAGGGAAATGGCGTCGATACGCATGGAAAGCTCCGTGATTTGGGCGGTCGGCCCAGTCCAAGAAATTGGTTCCGTCATACGCGAACTGACGGGACCTTGTCTAAAATAACGGGGGCACCTGCCCGACCTTGACCGGCCCCAGCAGCACCGCGCCGTCGGCGAACCGCAACGGGAACGACCGCGCCGGTTTGCCTTCCAACTCCGCCGGCGTGCCGAGCGAATTGACCACCGCCGCAAGACCTGCGCCGGCGTTCTGGCGCACCACCTTGCCGAGGCCGGGAATCATCCTGTCGAGCGAGCCGAGCAGGTTGTTGACGTCCTGCGCCTTTACGCCCGGCGCAAGGCGATCCAGCGTCGCCTGCGGCACCCCTTCCTCCAGCACCTTCTCGATGCCGAGCAGCGGAATGATTTGCTCAAAGCCGGCCACCGTCATCTGCAATTCGCCGTCGAGATTGCCGTCGGGCGTCAGGCCGAGCGAACCAGCGGCAGTCGCGATCATATTGCCCTGCTGGATGCGGGCGCGCTCGATCCTGATCTTGCCGCCTGCCGCCTGAATCTCGCGGAAACGCACCGGCCATGGCTTTGGCGAAAAGTCCCGCAAACCGGTCAGCCGTGCGCCGACTAGCGCATCAAACGGCTGCGCCAATGCCGGATGGATGTCCTGCACGCTGGCCTGCGTCAGATCCACCGCGACATCGATCACCGGATGATCCGGCGTGCTGCTGGCGGCAAATTGCGTATGCAGTTCGGCATGGGCCGCGCGGGCCAGCGGCACCGCGATGCCGCTATTCAGGCGATCGACCGCGGGCGCATCGAATACCAGCGCCACGCGCTGGGGAATGCCCGGCAGGCCGGAGATGCTGCTGCGCGCGGTTGTCCAGTTGACCTGCATCGCTGGCGGCTCGCCGCGCGCCGCCAGCGTCGCGGGGGCGGTGAATTCCGCGATCAGCAGGCCGGGCGTATAGACCTGCCCGATGACGAGAATTTTGCCGAGCCGCGCCGTGACCGGCGCATCTCCGGCCCCTTGAGCGGTCTGCGAGACCAACGTGACGCTGGCGTCCTCGCAGGTCACCTCGAGGCGGAACGGGAAGCCGGCCACCGACCGCTTGCCGCAATCGTAGACGCGGCCGGCCTTGGCTTCACGCGCGCGCCAGACATCGACCTCGTGGTCGACCCGTGAAGCGGCATAGAACCAGAACGCGCTCCAGCCGATCGCGGCGATGACGACGAGGGCGGGCATCACGAACACCGGCCACAACGGCCGCTGTCGCGGAAGTTTGATCGAATCGGGCATCGGCGACCTTTAGAGCATGATCCCGCAAAGTGGAAACCAGTTTGCGCTAACGCGGCCCTTCGGGTCGGACAAGATCATGCTCCATCAAAAAGAGAGGCGAAGAGGTCTGATTCAACGCAGTTGAAACAGACTCTAGCGCAACAAATCAGGCAATTTTGGACAATCGGGCCTGCCTGTCCTTGCTTCCCGTCTTGCACGATGGCCGACGAACCGCAAATATCCCGCCACCTTACAAACACCGCCCTGGGGAATTCCAAAACCATGAAGTTCGACGACGTCATCCTCGGCCGCCGCAGCATTCGCGGGTACAAACCCGATCCGGTCCCCAAAGCGCTGATCGAGGAAATTATCGCCTTGGCGATGCGCGCGCCGTCGTCGATGAACACCCAGCCGTGGAATTTCTACGTCATTACCGGCGAGCCGCTCAACCACATCCGCGCCGGCAACACCGAGCGGATGGTGGCGGGCATTCCGCAGTCACGCGAATTCCGCACCGGTCAGGCCTTCACGGGCCAGCACCGCGACCGGCAAGTCGGCGTCGCCAAGCAATTGTTCTCAGCGATGGGGATCGCGCGCGACGACAAGGAGATGCGGCAGGACTGGGTGCTGCGCGGGTTCCGTCAGTTCGACGCGCCGGTCTGCATCATCGTGACCTACGATCGCGTGCTGGACGGCAGCGACGATACGCCGTTCGATTGCGGCGCGGTGGCGACCGCTCTGGTCAATGCCGCGTGGTCGCGCGGACTGGGCGCCGTGATCAACAGCCAGGGCATCATGCAGTCGCCGGTAGTGCGCGAACATGCCGGAATCGCCGACGATCAGGTCATCATGAAAAGCATCGCGCTGGGGTGGCCGGATGAAACCTTCCCGGCCAACGCGGTGGTGTCCGAACGAAAATCGGTCGAGGAAGCCACGGTGTTCGTGGGTTTCGATAATTAATAGCGTCGCACATGCCCGTGAAGTTTCCGCCAGCGCCGAAATGACGAATCCTGTTTCAACCGGCCGGACCGACGGCGACCTCTGGGTGTTCGGCTACGGCTCGCTGATGTGGCGGCCGGGCTTCGACTTCGAGGAACAGGTGCCGGCGCGCTTGATCGGTGCGCATCGCGCGCTGTGCGTCTATTCGTTCGATCATCGCGGCACGCCGGAGCGCCCCGGCCTCGTGCTCGGGCTCGATCGCGGCGGCGCGTGCCGCGGCATCGCGTTCCGTGTCGCCGCCGCACGCCGCGACGATACCATCGCTTACTTGCGCGCGCGCGAGCAGACCACGAACGTTTACCACGAAGTGACGCGCTCGGTGTGGCTGAAGGACGCCCCCCGCCGCCAGGTCACCGCGCTCACCTACATCGTCAATCGCGGCCATGTGCAATATGCCGGCCGCCTCGGCGTGGAAGAGCAGGTGCGCTACGTACGGCAGGGCCACGGCCGTTCCGGCAACAACCGCGACTACGTGCTGTCCACCGTCGCCGCGATCGAAGCGCAAGGGTTTCGCGATGCGCTGCTACACAAGCTTGCCGTCGCGTTGCGCGTCGATGCATCCGCATCGGATCCTGCGACAGCGATGGACTGATTACACCTTCGCGGACGACGGCACGCCGCCGAACAGTTGTGCTTGTTCAGTGCGCGCTGCGTCGATCAAACGGCGGCTCGCCTGTTCGATCGCCGCGCTGACGCGCGTGTTGAACTCCTCGCGCGGCATGCCGGCCGGCAGCGGATCGAGAAATTCGACCACCAACGTCCCCGGATAGCGCATGAAATTGCGGCGCGGCCAGAACAGGCCGGAATTGAGCGCCACCGGAATGCACGGTGCGTTGCAGCCGGCATAGATCAGACCGACGCCGTTCTTGTATTGCGGCGGCGCGTCGACGGCGGTGCGCGTGCCTTCCGGGAAGATGATGAGCTGGCGCCCGCCCTTCACCGCCTCACGGGCGCGACGCACCATCTCGAGCAGCGACTTGCCGCCCGAGGCGCGGTCGATGCCGATCATCCCGGCCTTGCGCAGATACCAGCCGAAGAACGGAATCCACATCAGTTCCTGTTTGAGAATATAGAGCGGCTGTTCAAAGAACTGCGTCAGCGCAAACGTCTCCCACATCGACTGATGCTTGGATGCCACGATCAGCGGGCCGGGCGGGATTTTCTCCGCGCCGCGATATTCGACTTTGGTGCCGCAGATCACGCGCAACAGCCAAATGCTGCTCCGCGCCCAGAACCGGACGATCGCAAGCAGCGCGGTTCGCGGCAGCAGAAAAGTCGGTAGCGCGATCAGGATCAGCACCACCAGCCAGGCATAGAACAGCACGTTGTAGAGCAGCGAACGCAGAAAAATCGTGGTCATCAGCTACCCTGTCAACTTGCAGCGGCTTTCGCCGTCCTGCGCGACGGCGGCACGGCGCGGTCGCTGGTCTCTGGCAGCAGATCGAGCCCGATGTCGGCCAAGCGAACGCGGACTTCAGCGGCGACATACTTGACATATTCGGACAGCAACAGCCGCATTGCCATACCATTGGTCCACCACGGTTCGTCGCGCCATTTGTCACTGACCACCGCGAAGGGAATGAGATCGATGTCCGGCATGGCGTGGGACATTTCGACGATGGCGCGCGGCATGTGATAGTTCGAGGTCACCACGATCAGCGAATGGAAACCGCGTTCATGGGCCCAGCGGCGCGTCTCGGCGGCATTGCTGCGGGTATTCACCGCCGAGCGATCGAGATCGGCGCAGCAATCGAGCAACGCCTGACTGTCCGGCACCGAGCGCGAAATGTCGCTGACGCTGTTGGTCGGATGCACGCCGGAAATCAACAACCGCTTGCCATAGCCCTTGGCGAGTAGTTCGACCGCATCGGAGACGCGCGACGAGCCGCCGGTGAGCACCACGATGCCGTCGGCATTGCTCGACGGCTTCAACTCGGCAACGCGCAGTTGCGACAAGAAGCCGACGAAGCCGATCGCCGCACCGAAGAACGTGATCGCCAGTCCGGCAACGATCAGCGCGCGCACAAAGCCGCGCGGGCGCGCCGGGGCGGCCGCGGTGTCCGGCGGATTGTGGTCGACGCGCTGATCCATGACGATGCTGACCGAACCTACTCCATTCTGTCCGATAGTGGGACAAATCTAGCGCGGATTTCGCCAAAGGCGAGCCCCGGCGAAAACTCGCGATTCAACCGATATCATCCAGCGTTGCGAACAAAGTGCGGCGCGATGCCCAGGCTGTGACGGCCGCGATCAAAATCGCTTGAGCGGCCAGCACCAGATAGCCGGACGGTTGCAGCGCAAACGTCCCCAGCAGCGCAACGAACTGGTCGCCGGTCGGCGTACCCGCAAACCAACCCGCGATCGATTCCGAAAAGCCGAACAGCAGCATCGCTGCGACGCCACCGATGATGCCGCCCTCGAGCCCAAGACGCAGAAAATGATAGAGGAAGCGGTTGGCGATGTAGCGGTCGCTGGCGCCGACGAAATGCAGCACCTCGACGATGGGACGGTTTGCCGCCATCGCACCGCGCGTCGCGAACGACACTGAGATGATGGTGGCAATGATCACCAGCGCCAGCACGCCGATGCCGGCCACCACGGTGACGCCGCTCATGGTGCGCATCCGCTCGATCCAGGCGCGATGATCGTCGACGCTGGCGGACGGCGCCACCTGCTTTAGCCTTCCGTCGAGCCCCGCAAGGTCCCGCGCCGCGCCGGACGCCGTCCGGCCGACGATGATGCGCGGCACCGGCAATTCGTCGAGCGACAGCCCGCTACCGAGCCACGGCTCCAGCAGCTTGTTGGATTCCTCGCGCGTAAAGATACGCACATCGACGATTCCCGGCTGCGCTTTCAGGACATCGGCGGCGGCAGCGACGTCGCGATCGAGATCGCGTCCGTTGACGGGACGAACCTGCACGGTCAGTTCGCTGGCAACGTCGGACTGCCATTCGGTGGCGGAGGCATGGACAAGCAGCACCACGCCGGTGCTGATGCAGGCGAGGAACGTCATGATGGCGACCACCACCACCAGCGCGCGGCCGACGATCGACCCGCGCGGCACGATCGGCGACACGTTGCGCGCCTTCGTCGACACCTGCGGCCGCTCATGGCCGAGATCCATCAAGGCATCGCGCTGATCGCTGTCGCGCTTACTCATAGATGTGCAACCGTCCCTGGTGCAGCACCAGCCGCCGCGCCTCGTACTGATCCATCAAGGCGATATCGTGCGTGGCGATGATGACGGCGGTGCCGGACTTGTTCAGTTCGATGAACAGCCGCAGCAGGCGGCGGCCCAGCGTCGGATCGACGTTGCCGGTCGGCTCGTCCGCCAACAGCAAATTGGGGCGTGCGATTACCGCGCGCGCGATCGCCGCGCGTTGCTTCTCGCCGCCGGACAGGATCGGCGGCAGCGCATCCATGCGCTCGCCGAGACCGACCCACTTCAACAGATCGATCACCTCACGGCGATAGGTGGATTCGGCGCGGCCCATGACGCGGAACGGCAGCGCCACGTTCTCGTAGGTGGTCATGTGATCGAGCAGGCGGAAATCCTGCAGCACGATGCCGATGCGCTTGCGCAGATCGGCGACCTCGTTCTTGCCGAGCAGCGACACGTCCTGGCCGAACAGGTTCACCAGCCCGCGGGTCGGCCGCAGCGACAGGAACAACAAGCGCAGCAACGACGTCTTGCCGGCGCCGGATGGGCCAGTGAGAAACTGGAACGAATGCGCGGGAATCTGGAAATTGAGGTCGCGCAGAATCTCCGGGCCGAGCCCGTAGCGCAATCCGACATTTTCGAACCGGACCACAGGCAGCTCCGTTCGAGGTGACACAGGCCGAGACGGCGCGACAGACGAATCCAGCGCGGTCGCATCAAGGCCGGGCCGGCGGAAAACGTCTTAACGGTTGTGCGTCAGTTATGGTTTCCGGTTCGTTAACGGACGGCGGCTTAAGCTGCCAGGGATTCTCCAAGCGGCGATTCGCGCATGAACATCGTTTGTCCCCACTGCACCACCTTCTTCGCCATTGATCCGGCCAAGCTCGGCCCCGCCGGTCGCATGGTGCGCTGCGCGCGCTGCAAGGAGATGTGGCTGGCGCGCCCCGAACAATCCGCGGCCGCCGGCCCGGCAATGCCTGCCCTTGCCTCGGCTGGTGCGGCTCACGATCCCGACGATCACACGGCCGTGGAATGGAACGAGCCGGCAGCGTCGGACATCCAGCCGCCGATTGAGGCGCCGATCATCGACAGCCCCTCGATTGCCGCCGACCTGCCCAATAGCCATCAAGACGATATTGATATTTCGGACGATACACCGACACCCGGCCGGTTCGCCTCGGGGCCGCCGCCGCGCAAACCGTGGTTCAAGTTATGGCGTCGCGGCGGCGGCGACGCCCGGCCGCGTCGCGCGCGCAGACCCGTGCTGACGCTGCCGATCGCCTGCGTTGCGATGGCGGCGCTCGCTGCGTGTCTTCTGATGTGGCGCGCCGAGATCGTCCGGCTGCTGCCGCAGACCGCGCTGTTCTATCGGATGATCGGGCTTGACGTGAATTTGCGCGGACTTGCCATCAAGGACGTCAAGGTGAGCACCGAAACGGTCGACGGCAAACCGGTGCTGGTGATCGAGGGCAACGTCATCGATATCGCGCGGAAAACCGTCGAATTGCCGCGCCTGCGCTTCGCCGTCCGCGACGCAAAGGGAGCCGAAATCTACGCATGGAACGCCGTGCTGGAGCAGGCCTCGCTGAAGCCGGGCGAGAAAGCCTGGTTCCGCTCGCGGCTGGCCGCGCCGCCGCCGGAAGGACGTCACATCGACGTGCGCTTCTTCAACCGACATGACCTCGCCGCAGGCAGCAGCTAATGCTTTCTCTTGACGCGTTTTCCTGACGCGAATCGGCATCCACTTCGCTTGAACACGCTATGGAAATGCAGACTGAACCAAGAGTATCCGCCATGCCGCGCGTGCTGATCGCCGACGACGAAGACTCGATGCGCTCCCTCGTCGCGCGCGCCATCGCCATGGACGGTCACCAGACCGTCACCGCCGAGGACGGCGCCGAGGCGCTGGAGATTCTGACGCGCGAAGAAGGCGCGTTCGACCTGCTGCTCACCGATATCAAGATGCCGGTGATGGACGGCATCGCGCTGGCACTGACGGTCGCGCGTGACTTTCCCGATCTCACCGTGCTGCTGATGACCGGCTTCGCGGATCAACGCGAACGCGCCTCCAACCTCAGCGCCATCGTGCATGACGTCGTCACCAAGCCGTTTTCGGTGAGCGACATTCGCGCGGCGGTCAATGACGCGTTGGCGTCGCGCAAGGGCGCGGCTTAGCGTCGTCCCCGCGCAGGCGGGAACCCATAACCCCTGGCGGTCGTAGTCAACAGGACCGCCGATCAACGGCGACAAGCGCTACCTGAATCATGAGCGACACGGCGTATGGATCCCCGCCTGCGCGGGGACGACATTGAGAAGCCGGCAAACTCTTAGTAATCCTTAAGCAGCCGCTCGATGTAATCGAGTTCGATCTGCGGCCGCGATGGATCGGCGAGGCGGCGGCGCAATTCTTCGAGGATGCGGCGTACGCGCTGCACGTCGATCTCGCCGGGGATTTTCACCGACAGGTCGTCGCCGAGTTCGCGCCCGCGCAACGGGCGTCCCAGAGGATCGGTGCGATTGCCGCCACTCTGCTGCCGGCCGACGCGATCGCCGGGGCCGTTCTCCTGTCCCTCGCCGCCCTGCTGCATCGCCTGCGCCAGATCCTGCGCACCCTTGCGCAAGGCATCGAGGGCGCGGCCCTGCGAATCCACCGCGCCGTCGGCGTTGCCGTCGCCGAGCTGGCCGTCCGCATCGCCCATCGCCGAGTCTGCGGAGCCGAGGCCACCCTCGCCATCGCCGGGCTCGCCTTGCTGGCCCTGTCCCTGCTTGCCCTGCTGGCCGGGCTGCATGCCTTGCTGCGCCAACTGTTCCTGCAACTTGCGTAGCCGCTCGCGCAGCGCCTGCTGATCCTGTTGCAGGCCGTTCATGGCGTCGCGATTGCCCTGTTGGCCGCGCTGCCGATCGCGCCGTGAATCCTGACCTTCCTTGAAGGTCTTGTCGCGCAACTGCTGCTGCTTGCGGATCATGTCGCCGAGTTCGTTGAGCGACTGCTGCATGTCGCTGTCGCCGCCCTGCCCGGGCCGCGCCATCTGCAAGTTCTCAAGCATCTGCGCCAGTTGATCGAGCAACTGCTTGGCAGCGTCCTTGTCGCCGGAGCGCGACAGCCGCTCCATGCGCTCGATCATGCTGTCGAGATCCTGCTGCCGCATGGTGCGGGTGTTGGGATCGAGCGGACGCGCCAGTTGCTGCGGATTGTTGCGAAGTCGCTCCGCCAACTGTTGCAGAAATTTGTCGAGCGCCGCGCGCAGATTTTCCGTGAGCTTCTTGATTTCTTCGTCGCTGGCGCCACGCTCCAGCGCCTGCTTCAAGGCGTCCTGCGCCGCGCGCAACGCCTTGTCGACGTCGGTGATGTCGCTATCCTCGATCGACACCGCGAGCGCCCACAGACTTGCCACCACCTCGCGCAACGCATCGTCGGTGTTCGCGCGCGCAGCCTGCCGCGCCACCGAACGCAAGCCGAGATATTGCCCGGCATCCGGTGTGAAGGCTTCGGGCGCGATCAGCAACGCCTTCAATGCCACTTCCACCAATGGCGCCTGATTAGCATCGAGCGCCAGATTGCGGCGCTGCTCGATCAACGCACGCGCCAACGGCTTGGTGAACACCCGCTCCGGCAGCCGCATCGCATAGGCTTCGCTGTGCCCTTCGTTGCCGGCTTCGTCACGCGCCGTCAGCGTCATCGTCATCTCGGCGCCGGCGTAAGGATCTTCGCCGAAATCCTTGACGGTCTGGCCGACGCCTTTACGGGTCCGCGCATTCGGCAGTGCCAGCGCCAGTTGCGGCGGATCGAACAGCGGCCGTGCCGTCGTCGGTTCACCGCCTGCTGGCGGATTGTCCGTCCGCACGGTGAAATGCGCGTGAGCTTCGGTGACGCCGTAGTCGTCGTCGATCTGGTAGGTCAGTTGCAGCGAGCCGCGCGCTTGCCGCTCGGGATCCTTGGCGAGCGCGATGGTCGGCGGCCGGTCGAGCACCGCGGTAAAGGCCCAGCGCGGCTGCCCCGAGGGCGCGCGGACTTGGGCCGTGCCGTCGCCGGCGATGGTGAAGTGCCGCTCGCTGGTGCCCTGCGGCGCATCGGCGGCCGGCGGCGCTTCGGTGACGCCACCGCCAACGGCGACATCAAGACTTCCGCCGCTGGAGCGGACGATCAGGGTGCTGCCGGCGGGCACCGACATCGGCGCGCCATCCGCGCTGGCGGCGTCCTTGTTGGCGGCGGAGAGAATGATCGGCGGCTTGCCGGTATAGAGCGGCGGCGTCACCCAGGCATCGACGCGGACATTGGCTGGCGCCAGCATGCCGTTCCAGTCGAACGCCGCAGCCAGCCGCGCGGTGCGGTCGCCACCGGCGGCGATGTAGGTAGCAAGCATCAAGAGCACCACCAGCGCGCGCAATGCCCATGGATCGTGCAACGCCACGCGTGGCGACGGCAGGCCGGCGCGAATCCGCTTCAGCGAGGCCAGCGTGCGTTGCCGCTGCGCCTGCCACAGCGCCAGCGCCACCGGGTCCTGCGACGACACCGTGTCGGCCAGCGCCGTCACCGGGCGATGGCGGATGCCGCTGCCATGGTCGAGCCGGCGCAGCGCCTCGTCGCGGCGCGGCCAGCGGAACCGGATCAGCGGCACCAGCGCCGCGAGGCCCAGCACCGCGAACAGCCCGAGCCCAATGATGCGTGCGACAAACGGTAGCGCCAGCCATAGACCGGCCCAGGACACCGCCAGGAACAGCCCGGCGACGCAGAGGATACGCGCCGCGTGAGGCCAGCCGCGCTCCCAGGCCAGCGCCCAGGTCGCGCGCTTCACCGCCTGTTCCAACACGGCATTCGCGGGCGGCCGCGCGGACGTCGCGGCATCGCGAAGCGGATCTGTCGGATCAGGTGCGGTGGCGCTCAATCAATTCTCCGGCGAATTTCGAAGAAAGCATCAGCACCCTAGCACAACGGCGGCATTGAGGCACGGTTCGCGCACGGCGCCACCACCAAACCTGCATCACACGCAGACGTGAGGACGCCGGATCACAACCAGGGCGCGGGCATGTCCATCGCGATCAACTGATCGACGTCGATGCGCGGGCGTACCACGGCATACTGATCGTCCTTGACCAGCACCTCGGGCACCAGCGGCCGGGTGTTGTAGGTGCCGGCCTGCACCGCGCCATAGGCGCCGGCGGTCATGATCGCCAGCAGATCGCCTGCCTTCGGCTCCGGCAGCGTGCGGCCGAGCGCGAGATAGTCGCCGGTCTCGCACACCGGACCGACCACATCCGCCACCAGCACCGGCGCGTCCGGCGCAGCCGCGCGCACCGGCATGATCTGGTGATAGGCCTCATACAAGGTCGGGCGGATCAGGTCGTTCATCGCGGCGTCGATGATGACGAAATTGCGCACGTCGCCGCGCTTCACATAGATCACGCGCGTGACGAGAATGCCGGCGTTGCCGACGATCATGCGGCCCGGCTCGAACATCAGCGTGCAGCCGAGATTGTGCGTGACCCGCTTGACCATCGCGGCATAGGCCAGCGGCTCCGGCGGCGCAGCGCGATCCTCATAATACGGCACACCGAGCCCGCCGCCGAAATCGACATGCGTGATGGTGTGGCCGTCGCTGCGCAACACGGTGACGAACTCCGCAAGCAAACGGAACGCCGCTTCCATCGGCCCGAGATCGGTGATCTGGCTGCCGATATGCATATCGACGCCGCTGACTACGATGCCGGGCAGCTTGGCCGCCTTGGCATAGACCTCGCGGGCGCGCGCGATGGGAATGCCGAACTTGTTTTCGGATTTGCCGGTGGAAATTTTCGCGTGCGTGCCGGAATCGACGTCGGGATTGACGCGGATCGAGATGTGCGCGGTGCGCCCCATCTGCGACGCCACCTGCGACAACAATTCCAGTTCAGGCTCTGATTCGATGTTGATGCAGCGAATGCCGTGCGACACTGCAAGCCGCAATTCGTCCGCCGTCTTGCCGACGCCGGAAAACAGAATCTTGTCGGCCGGAATGCCCGCCGCCAGCGCGCGCTTGAGTTCGCCGCCGGACACGACGTCTGCGCCCGCGCCCAGCTTCGCCAGCGTGCGCAGCACCGACTGATTCGAATTGGCCTTCATCGCGTAGCAGACCAGATGGTCGGTGCCGGCGAAGGCTTCAGTGAAGACGCGGTAATGCCGCTCAAGCGTCGCCGTCGAATAGCAATAGAACGGCGTTCCGACCGCGTCCGCGACCGCGGACAGGTTCACGGCTTCGGCGTGCAGCACGCCGTCGCGATAGTCGAAATGGCGCATGGGCGCTTAGTCCAGAATCGGATCGAGAACGAACGACCGTTTGCGGCCCCTGGCCGCCGTCGGCTCCCGGTTCTGTTCGGCCGTCGGATTGAACACGCTGCCCGGCTCCGCAGGCGCGGCATCCTGCGACGCGGTCGGCTGCGGCGCGTTGGGCGGCAGGTCGAGCGGGCCCTTACGCCCGCAACCGGCCAGCGCCAGCGTCGCGGCGGTCAACAGAATCACGGCCCATCGGGACGAGACCGGGCTTGATATGCGGCTCACAGTAGAGTTCCCCAAAAATGCGGCGTCATCATACAAAGATTGAACGGCGCTGGCGAGCCCCGCCACGGCGGGAAATTTCGCCGAATTATCGGACACGGCCCGATTTTTGCTCTTTTTCCAAGCGTTTGAGCCAGGCTTTGGCCTGCGCGCGAACGTTCTTCGGCGCGGTGCCGCCGTAGCTGACGCGGCTTTTCACCGAGGCTTCCACCGAGAGCATGTCCAGCACCGCCGCCGTGATCTTCGGCTCGACCGCCTGCATCTCCTTGAGCGGTAGCTCGTGCAGCGCCACGCCCTGCTTCGAGGCAATGCCGACGATGCGCCCGGTGACGTGATGCGCGTCGCGGAACGGCATCTTCAAGGTGCGCACCAGCCAGTCGGCGAGATCGGTCGCGGTGGCATAGCCTTCGCCCGCCGCGAGTTTCATGCGCGCTTCATCCGGCACGAGGTCGCGCACCATGCCGGCGATGGCGCGGATCGCCAGCGAGATCGCGGCGAAACCTTCCATCGCGCCTTCCTTGTCTTCCTGCATGTCCTTCTGATAGGCGAGCGGAAGACCCTTCATCACGATCAGCAGCGCGTTGAGCGAGCCGATGACGCGGCCGGTCTTGGCGCGCACCAGTTCGGCGGCGTCGGGATTGCGCTTCTGCGGCATGATCGAGGAGCCGCTGGTGAACTTGTCGGAGAGCCGCACCAGGCCGACCAGCGGCGAGGTCCAGATCACGATCTCCTCGGCGATGCGCGACAGATGCACCGACGCAATCGAAGATGCCGCCAGCGTCTCCAGCACGAAGTCGCGATCCGACACGGCATCGAGCGAATTAGCCATCGGGCGATCGAAGCCGAGCGCCTTCGCTGTCGCGTGGCGATCGATCGGAAACGAGGTGCCGGCCAGCGCCGCCGCACCGAGCGGGCTTTCGTTGAGCCGCTTGCGCGCATCGGCAAAGCGGCCGCGGTCGCGCGCCGTCATCTCGACATAGGCGAGGAGATGATGACCGAACGTCACCGGCTGCGCCGTCTGCAAATGCGTGAAGCCGGGCATCACGGTATCGGCGTGCTCAAGCGCGCGCTCCGCCAATGCCTGCTGCAAACCCGCCAGCGCCGCGTCGATGGCGTCGATGGTATCGCGCACGAACAGCCGGAAATCGGTCGCCACCTGATCGTTGCGCGAGCGCGCGGTATGCAACCGCCCCGCCGCCGGGCCAATCAAGTCGCTCAAGCGGCTCTCGACATTCATGTGAATGTCTTCCAGCGCGCGCTTGAAGGTGAATTTGTCCGCCGCGATCTCTGACAAAATCGTGTCTAGACCTTTGGCGATGTTTTTTGCATCACTCGCGGTGATAATGCCCTGCGTGGCAAGCATGGCGGCGTGCGCCTTGGATGCGGCGATATCCTGCGCGTAAAGGTGGCGATCGACGTCGATGGAGACGTTGATTTCCTCCATGATCGCGTCAGGTCCGTCCTCGAACCTGCCGCCCCACATCTTGTTGCTCATGCTTGTCGCTCTTGCCTTATCGCTTTTGGTCTTGCCGCTCGATCTGCCCGGCGCGGGCCGGATCGGCGATTCCGCTTTGCGCCCGGCTTGCCGTATAAACCCTGCATAGCCGCATCACACCCCGGATGACAAACGATATGCCCGACAATTCGCCTGCCCGCCCCGCCGCTCGCCGCCTGCCGCTGCTGCTCAGCGCCATCGCCGCCGGCGCCATCGTCGGCTACGGCATCGTCACCCAGTGGAGCGCCATGCAGCAAAACGCCGGCGGCGACCCGGATTGCGCGCCCGCGATGACCGTGGCGAAGAAAGTCGCTCCGTTGGCGACCGGCGAGGTGGCGGGGCTGACCATCGTTCAGAAGCCGATGAAGATGCCCGATCTGGCTTTTGATGACGGCCAAGGCAATCCGAAAAAACTCTCGGACTGGCGCGGCAAGACCGTGCTGCTGAACCTGTGGGCGACGTGGTGCGTGCCCTGCCGCAAGGAAATGCCGGCGCTGGAGCGGCTGGAAGCCAAGCTCGGCGGTGACAAGTTCCAGGTGGTCGCCGTCAACATCGACACCCGCGACCTCGAAAAGCCGAAAACCTTCCTCAAGGACGCCAACCTGACCCGGCTCGGCAATTTCAGCGATGCCAAGGCCAAGGTGTTCCAGGATCTCAAGAGCATCGGCCTTGCGCTCGGGATGCCGACATCAGTGCTGATCGACGGCAAGGGATGCCAGATCGGCAACATGGCCGGCCCCGCCGAATGGGACAGCGAGGACGCCATCAAACTGATTCAGGCCACGATCACGCAGTAAGTCGCCGGGCGCTGTGGTCCTCGCCAGAACCTTCCCTCCGTCGTCCCCGCGCAGGCGGGGACCCATTACCCCTGGCCTCGCGAGGACGCAAAGCCGCCATCACTGGTGACAAGCGCTTCCCACCTCATCAACGACACGGAGTCTGGGTCCCCGCCTGCGCGGGGACGACGCAGTGGATGGGGCAAGGCCACCCGTTCATTCTCCAATCTGAATTCTCACGAACACCTAGTGCGTCAATTGCGCTCTTGACGCTCATCACCGCGCGCTTATACTTAACCAAATGGTTTACTATCCATCCGATCCGCTCGATCGCACCTTTGCCGCGTTGGCGGACCCGACGCGTCGCGCGCTGCTGGCGCAACTGCAAAGCTGCGACGGCGTTACCGTGAGCGAACTGGCCAAGCCGTTCGCGATGTCGCTGCCGGCGGTGATGAAGCATCTCGACGTGTTGTCGGACGCCGGCCTGATCGCGCGCAGCAAGGTCGGCCGCGCCGTCACCTGCCGCCTGACCGCCGGCCCGATGGAAGACGCCATGCAGTGGCTCAATCGCTATCAGCGGTTCTGGACCGAACAACTCGACCGTCTCGCTGCCTTTGTGGAGGACGACGCGTGCTCACCCAACCCAGCCTCACCCTCAATCGCCGGATCAATGCGACGCCCGAAAAAGTCTTCGCGGCGTGGGTCGATCCCGAAAAAATAGTCCGCTGGTTCGGCCCGGCGCACACCATCGTCGGTTCGGTTCAGGCCGAGGTGGATGTCCGCGTCGGCGGCCGATTCCGCATTCGCTTCGCCACCGACGACGGCGAGACGCATGAAGTCGGCGGCGCCTATCGTGAGGTCACCCCGCCGCAACGGCTCGTCTTCAGTTGGGCGTGGCACTCGACGCCGGAGCGCGAGTCGCTCGTCACCGTGACGTTGCGGCCGGACGGCGACGGCACGCTCTTATCGCTCAACCACGGACAGTTCTTCGACGAGGCCGCGCGCGACGGCCACGAACGCGGCTGGACCGGTACGCTCGATAAACTTGAGAAGATGTTCGCCTGATATCGCACCTGAAGGAGACCGACATGAAAATTTTCTATGCGGAAACCATCAACCCGCGCAAAGTTTGCGCCGTCGCCCGCTATCTCGATTTGCCGGTCGACTTCGTCCCTGTCGATTTGAGCAAAGGCGAGCACCGGACACCGGAGTATCTCGCCATCAATCCCAACGGCAAGGTGCCGGCGCTCGAGGACGGCGACGTCAGGCTGTGGGAAGCCAACGCCATCATGTGTCATCTCGCCCGCGCCGCGAAATCGGATTTGTGGCCGGACGGCGCGCAGCAGGAGGATGTGCTGCGCTGGCTGAGCTGGAACTCGGAGCACTTCTCGCGCCATGCCGGAACGCTCTACTTCAATTACATCATCAAACCGGCGCTCGGTCTCGGCGCTCCCGACGATGCGGCGGTGAAGGAAGCCACCGGCTTCGTCCGGCGGTTCGGCGCGGTGCTCAACGATCATCTGCGCGGCCGCAAGTATCTGCTCGGCGATACGCTGACGATTGCCGATTTCGCCACCGCGATCACGCTGCCCTATGCCGCGAGAGCAAAAATTCCCGTCGATGAATTTCCCGAAATCGTGCGCTGGCACGCGCGGCTCAACGAGCTTCCGGCATGGCGCGAGCCATTCCCGAAGCAACAGACGCAAGCCGCTTGAGACACTCGAATTTGTGGAGTTCGTCATGCAACAGCACAATGTCGTGTCCCGAAACGAATGGCTTGCCGCGCGCAAAGCGCACCTGGCGCGCGAGAAGGAACTGACGCACCTGCACGATGCGGTCAGTGCGGAACGCCGCGCACTGCCGTGGATGAAGGTCGAGAAAACCTATCTTTTCGATTCATCGACCGGGCCGAAATCGCTCGACGATCTGTTCGGCGACAAGAGCCAGTTGATCGTCAATCACTTCATGCTGGCGCCGGGCTGGAAAGAAGGCTGCGTCGGCTGCTCATTCGGCGCCGATCATGTCGAAGGCACGCTGGTGCATCTGGCACAGCGTGACGTCGCCTATGTCGCGGTGTCGCGCGCGCCGCTGGCGGAAATCGAAGCCTATAAACAGCGCATGGGCTGGCACTTCGATTGGGTGTCGTCGTTCGGCAACGATTTCAACTACGACTTTCATGTTTCCTTCACGCCGGAGCAACTCGCCGCCCGCAACGCCGAATACAATTATCAGATGATCGATCCCGGCATCGAGGAGTTACCCGGCTACAGCGTGTTCGCGAAGAACGAAACGGGAGAGGTATTCCACACCTACTCCGCTTTCGCGCGCGGTGGGGAAGCATTGCTCGGCACTTATGCCTTGCTCGACATGACGCCGAAGGGACGCGACGAGACCCTCAACGGCAATCTGACCGACTGGGTCAAGCGCCACGACGAATATACCAACACCGGCAAAGCCGGCGCCTGTTGCCATTCCTGATCACAACCGAAAGGACGCCTCATGCAATACGTCGACGGATTCATCGTTCCGGTACCGAAAAAGAATCTCAAAGCTTATCGCGCGCTGGCGCGTACGGCTGCGAAAGTCTGGCAAGAGTACGGTGCGCTGGATTATCGCGAATGCGTCGCCGAGGACGTCAAGGTCGGCAAGTGGACCTCGTTTCCGCGCAGCGTGAAGCTGAAGCCGGGCGAGACCGTGATCTTCTCATGGATCACCTACAAATCGCGCAAACATCGCGACAGGGTCAATGCCAAGGTGATGAAGGACCCGCGTATCGCCAACATGGACCCGAAAACCATTCCGTTCGATGGCAAGCGCATGATCTACGGCGGCTTCGAAACCTTCGTGAAGTTGTAAGCCCGCATTCAGCACAATCTCGGAGCAAAGCCATGACGCCGCACGGCCACTTCAACTGGAACGAACTGGTGACCCGCGATGCCGAACGCGTGAAGCGTTTCTATGCAGAACAAATCGGCTGGAGTTACGAAGGAAATCCGCTGCCCGGCGGTGGCACGTATTGGACGGCAACGATGAATGGCACACGGGTGGCGGGAATCTACGAAGTTTCCGGGCCGGAGTTCGAATCGATGCCGGACAACTGGATGCCTTATCTGGCGGTCGACGATGTCGATGCGCGCATCGAGAAGGCGGTCGCAGCCGGCGCCAAGCTGGCGAAACCGATTTTCGACATTCCGCATATCGGGCGGCTGGCGATCCTGATGCTGCCGGGCGGCGCAGCGATGGGCTGGATCACACCGGCATCGAGCCAAGGCTGAATAAGAGTCCTGAACAAGACGTCCGAAACGCCGTCTCATCTGTCCCCAGTTTGTCAGGGATATCCAACATGACCTCGATCACGCCGTTTCTCTGGTTCGACAACAACGTTCCGGCGGCAGTCGCCTTCTACAAATCGGTGTTTCCCAACGCCAAGGTCGAAATCGTCAGCGACTTCATGGCGACCTTCGAACTGGAGGGACAGCGGTTCAACGCGCTCAACGGCGGACCGAAGTTCAAGTTCAACGAGGCGGTGTCGTTCTTCATCAGTGTCGAGACGCAGGAGGAAGTCGACTACTTCTGGACGCGACTCACCGCCGATGGCGGCGAAGAATCGCAATGCGGTTGGCTCAAGGATAAATTCGGCCTGTCATGGCAGGTGGTGCCGACCATTCTCGGTCGCCGTCTGAGCGACCCAGATCGTCAAAAGGCCAACCGCGCGATGCAGGCGATGCTCAAAATGCGCAAGATCGTCATCGCGGATATTGAGAAAGCCTTCTCAGGCTAGGATATCGAGATTGCCGCCAATGCCCGGCGCGTTATTGGCTGCCGGCGTCTGCGCGGGCGCCAGCAATTGCAGCACCTGCTTCTGCGCGTCGAGATTCATCTTCAGCACACGCGTCGCGATCTGCGATTGCGTGTTGGACGCCATCATCCCGACAGCCGCTGTAACCAGACTCATATCCATACGCACAACTCCACGCCCCGTTCTAGAGGACGGAGGTTAACGAAATCTGGCGTGAGGATGAATCAGCGCGTCGGGACCGGCTTGTCGCCGCGATAGTCGTAGAAGCCGCGCTGCGTCTTGCGACCGAGCCAGCCGGCCTCGACGTATTTCACCAGCAGCGGGCACGGCCGGTACTTCGAATCCGACAGCCCGTCGTGCAGCACCTGCATGATCGACAGGCAGGTATCGAGGCCGATGAAGTCGGCCAGTTCCAGCGGCCCCATCGGATGATGCGCGCCGAGTTTCATCGCGGCATCGATAGCCTCGACGTTGCCGACGCCTTCGTACAGCGTATAGATCGCCTCGTTGATCATCGGCAGCAGGATGCGGTTGACGATGAAGGCCGGGAAATCTTCCGACACCGCGATCTGCTTGCCGAGCGAGGTGACGAATTCACGCGCCGCCTCGAACGTGGCGTCGTCGGTGGCGATGCCGCGCACCAGTTCGACCAGTTCCATCAGCGGCACTGGATTCATGAAATGAATGCCGATGAAGCGCTCCGGCCGGTCGGTCGATGCCGCGAGCCGCGTAATCGAGATCGACGAAGTATCGGAGCCGATGATCGCCTCGGGCTTCAGGATCGCGCACAGATCCTGAAAAATCTTGCGCTTGACGTCTTCCTTCTCGATCGCGGTTTCGATCACCAGATCGCAATCCGCCAGCCCGTCGAGGGTTTCCTTGGCTTCGATATGGCTCAGCGCCTTCTTGTGCGCGGCTTCGGTGATGGTCTTCTTGGCGGCCTGCCGCGTCAGATTGCCGTTGATGGTCGCCATCGCCGACTTCAAACGATCCGGCGAGATATCGTAAAGCGCCACGTCATATCCGGCCAGCGCCGCCACATGCGCAATGCCATTGCCCATCTGGCCCGAACCGATCACGCCGACCTTCTTGATCATCACCGCCATCTCGTTCTTTTTGCCGAAGTGCGAGCAGCGCAACCTCGCCCTGCCCCATTCTGGCATAAACGTTGGCCGGAGTCCGCTCCGGCCAACCTATGCTTTGGACTTAGCGCCCGGCCTTTTAACGTCCAGCCTTGGCCAGTTCTTCCGTCAGTTCGGGCACGGCCTGATACAGGTCCGCAACCAAACCGTAATCGGCAACCTGGAAGATCGGCGCGTCCTCGTCCTTGTTGATCGCGACGATCACCTTGGAGTCCTTCATGCCGGCGAGATGCTGGATCGCACCGGAAATGCCGATGGCGATGTACAACTCCGGCGCCACCACCTTGCCGGTCTGTCCGACCTGCCAGTCGTTCGGCGCGTAGCCCGCGTCGACCGCCGCGCGCGAAGCGCCGACACCGGCACCGAGCTTATCGGCCAGCGGCTCGATGTACTTGGCGAAGTTCTCGCGGCTCTGCATCGCACGACCACCGGAGACGATGATCTTGGCCGAGGTCAGCTCCGGACGATCGCTCTTGGCGACTTCCTCGCCGACGAAGCTCGACAGAGCCGGATCGGCCACAGCCGCGACGTTCTCAACCGCGGCGCTGCCGCCGTCACCGGCGGCTGCGAAGGTCGAGGTGCGGACGGTGATGACCTTCTTGGCGTCTTTCGACTTCACCGTCTGGATCGCGTTGCCGGCATAGATCGGACGCTCATAGGTGTCGGGTGCGACCACCTTGATGATCTCCGACACCTGCATGACGTCGAGCAGCGCCGCGACGCGCGGCATCACATTCTTGAAACGCGAGGTCGCAGGCGCGACGAAGGCGTCGTAGTTCGGCGCCAGCGAAACGATCAGCGCGGCCAGCGGCTCCGCCAGATCGTGGGCGTAAGCCGCGCCGTCGGCCAGCAGCACCTTGGTGACGCCATTGAGCTTGGCGGCGGCATCGGCCGCACCTTTGGCGTTCTCGCCGGCGACCAGCACATGCACCTCGGCGCCGAGTTCGGCGGCGGCGGTGAGCGCCTTGTTGGTGGCGTCCTTCAGCGAATTGTTGTCGTGTTCGGCAATCAGCAGCGTGGTCATCAGATCACCCCGGCTTCGTTCTTGAGTTTCGAGACCAGCTCAGCGACGTCCTTCACCTTGACGCCAGCCTTGCGGCCACCGGGTTCCGCGGTCTTGAGCACTTCGAGACGCGGCGTGAGATCGACGCCGTAATCCGCGGCGGTCTTGTCCGCGATCGGCTTCTTCTTCGCCTTCATGATGTTCGGCAACGACGCATAGCGCGGTTCGTTGAGCCGCAGGTCGGTGGTGACGATCGAGGGGCCCTTCAACTTCACAGTCTGCAAGCCGCCGTCGATTTCACGGGTCACCTTGAAGTCGCTTCCTTCGACCTCGAGCTTGGAGGCGAAGGTCGCCTGCGACCAACCGAGCAACGCGGCCAGCATCTGGCCGGTCTGGTTCGAATCGTCGTCGATCGCCTGCTTGCCGAGAATGACAAGGCCCGGCTTCTCCTCATCGACCACGGCCTTGAGCAGCTTCGCAACAGCGAGCGGCTCGACGTTGCCCTCGGCCTTGACCAGGATGCCGCGGTCGGCGCCCATGGCGAGGCCGGTGCGGATGGTTTCCGACGCCTGTGCGGGACCGATCGACACCACCACCACCTCGGTCGCCTTGCCCGCCTCTTTCAGGCGAAGGGCTTCCTCGACCGCGATCTCGTCGAACGGATTCATCGACATCTTGACGTTGGCGAGCTCAACGCCCGACCCGTCGCTCTTGACGCGGACCTTGACGTTGTAATCAACCACGCGCTTGACCGGCACCAGAACCTTCATCGATCCTCTTTCGTGTTGAGTTTGATTGTTCGGCTTTGCAATATCAGCTTCGCGCGGAACCTAGATCGCCCGCCAATCGCGGTCAACCGGGCTGAAAAAGGCCGGAAAACCGGTTCCAACGATCCCGTTTGCATTCCGCTCAGCGGTTTTGTCCCGGCACCCAGAGCACGTCGCCGGCGCCGTTGCCATTGACGGCGCGGGCCGCCACGAACAGGAAATCCGACAGCCGGTTCATGTAATGAATCACCGCCGGACTGACCTTTTCGTTCGGCTGGGCCGCGAGTTCCACGATCATCCGCTCCGCCCGACGGCACACGGTTCGCGCCAGATGAAGGTAAGCGGCTGCCGCAACGCCGCCCGGCAGGATGAACGACGTCAACGGCGCCAGCTTGGCGTTGAGAGTATCGATGTCACGTTCCAGCCGCTCGACCTGGCTCGTCACTACCCGCAACCGCTCGGCCTTGCCCTCGCGTTCCGGCACCGCCAGATCGGCGCCGAGATCGAACAGATCGTTCTGAATCCGGCCCAGCATGGCGTCGAGGTCGGGCGCTTCAGCGAGATGCAGACGGACGACGCCGATCACGGCGTTGGTCTCGTCGGTGGTTCCATAGGCCGCGACCCGCAGATCGTACTTGGCGCGGCGTTCGCCGCTGCCGAGCGCCGTGGTGCCGTCGTCGCCGGTGCGGGTATAGATGCGGTTGAGCGTGACCATGATCGACCTCTGCGTCCCGCTTAACGCCCCAGCGCCCACACCGCTGCCATGGCGATGATGATCGCCACAAACTGCAACAGCACCCGCATCCGCATCAGCTTCTGCGAACGATCGGGCGAGCCGCCGCGCATCATGTTGAGCAGGCCGAGCAGCAGAACCACGGTCACCGAGATCAGCGCGATCGGCAGAAGAAAACTTGAAAGGAAAGTCGTCATCGCCGTTCCATACACCCGCGCCACCGGCTCGCCAATGGCAGATTCCGCCCTACCAATGCAACGAACCGGCCTCTCGGCGGTTGCTATCGAGCAGGCATCTTCCGGGGCATTCCGGCCGCGCGACTGGCGGGACCTCACGAAAATTCCTAAACAGGGTATCGTCAGATTGCCGACGTCGATTCGAAGACCGGGGTGAGACGTGAAGCTACTTCGCCGCCTCTACACGATCGGATTGGACGCCTTCTATACATTCCTCGCCGACGACGGCTGGGCCATCGCCAGCCATATCGCGCTGTCGACGCTGATGGCGTTGTTTCCGTTCCTCATCGTGCTGACCTCGCTCGCAGGTTTCTTCGGCTCGAAGGATCTGGCCGATCAATCCGCGCAACTGATGCTGCAAGTCCTGCCGCTGGAAGTGGCGAACACGCTCTCCAGCGAAATTCATGACGTGCTGACCACCACGCGCAGCGACGCGCTGACCATCGGCGCGGCGCTCGCGCTCTACTTCGCGTCGAACGGTGTCGAGAGCCTGCGCGTCGCGCTCAACCGCGCCTATGCCGTCACCGAACAGCGAAGCTGGTACTGGCTGCGTCTGGAGTCGATCGGCTACACGCTGATCGCCGCCGCCACCGCGCTCTTGCTGGCGTTCCTGATCGTGCTCGGCCCGCTGATCCTCGAAACCGCGCGCCGCTACATTCCGTTGCTGGTCGAATCCAACGAGCGGATGCTGACGCTGACGCGCTACGGCATCGCCATTCCCGCGATGATCGTCGCGCTGTTCATCCTGCACGCGTGGCTGCCGGCGGGACGGCGCAGCTTCGCGCAGATTTTGCCGGGCATCGTGTTCACGATGGTCGCCTCGCTGGTGGCGAGCATCGGCTTCGGCCTCTATCTCGCGCGCTTCGCCAGCAACTACGTGTCGATGTATGCCGGCCTCGCGTCGGTGATCATCGCGCTGGTGTTCCTGTATTTCCTCGCGGCGATCTTCGTGCTCGGCGGCGAACTCAACGCCGCCATCATGAAGTGGCGGCGGCAGCGGAGCGGCGCGGTACAGAAAGAAGCGCCGTCGCCAGCGCGCGGGGAGACACCGGCTTGAGCAGGAAGGCATCGGCGCCGGCCTTTCGCGCCAAAGCCTTGTCGGTGTCCTTTCCCGAAATGCCGATGATCGGAATGCCGCGCTGATCGGAGCGCAGCGCGCGAATGCGCCGGATCGCCTCGATGCCGTCGATGCCCGGCAGCACCATGTCCATCAGCACCGCATCGAACCCGCCCTGCGCCACCCGCTCGGCGGCGATCTCGCCGCGCCCGACGAATTCGGCGTGGTGGCCGAGTTCGGTGAGGATCGCATTCAGCACGACGCGGCCGAATGGATTGTCCTCGACGCTGAGAATGCGCAAGCCGCCGGCCGCATGCGATGCCTCATCCGGCCCGGTTGCAACGGTGACCGGTGCATCCGCCGGCTTCAGCGCGACGGTCAATGTGAAGACCGCGCCGCCGCCCCGACGCGGCGCAACGGTGATACCGCCGCCCATGGCGCGCGCCAGTTGCTTGACCGACGACAGCCCGAGCCCGGCGCCACCGAAGCGGGCGGCGATGCCGACATTGGCCTGCGAGAACGGTTGGAACAGCCGCTTGATCTCCGCCATGGTCAGCCCGATGCCGCTGTCCGACACTGCGAACGTCGCAACGATCCTGCCCTTGGCGGCACGCGCCACCGTTACCTTGAGTTCGACATCCCCTTCCGACGTGAACTTCACCGCGTTGTCGACGAGATTCTCCAGCGCCGCACGCAGCCGCACCGGATCGCCGGTGACGAAGGCCGGCAGCCGATCCGAAATGCGCACGCGCGATTGCAGCCCCTTGGCGGCGGCGCGTCCGGTCAGCGAATCCCCGACGCTGCGGGCCACCGCGCGCAGATCGAAGAAATCCTCCCGCGCCTCAAGCCCGCCGCCCTTCGCGCGGCTGCGCGCCGCATCGACGAACAGCGTTGCCAGCCCCGCGAGATGCTCCGCGCTTGCCTTGATGGTGTCGACCCAACGCCGCTCGCGTTCACCGAGATCGGAGGTCGCCAACAGATCGCTGACGGCGAGAATCCCGGTCAGCGGCGTGCGGACCTCATGGGCGAACGCCGCTAATGCCGCCTCGACCGATGCGGGGGCCGCCGAGCCGGAAATGCGCTGCACCGCCTTTTCCGTGCCGCCCGCCTTCGAGGCCGGGGCACGCTTTTTCGCCGCCCGCTTGCCCGGCGCGCGTTTCCCTCGCGGTGCTCGTGATGTGAGCGCCATGCTATCCCCCAACCCGAGACTTCATAGCATGGCGGGACAGGCCCGCACGAGCGGGCGGGCGGCGTTTTCAACCGCCACGGCTACAGGCCGATGCGCCGCCGCACCTCGGCCGGCGAAACGCCCTCGGCCCACAACTCCCGCAGGCCGGTCGCCCGGGTCGACTTTGACAGCTTTGCGCCGGCGGCATCCCGCAGCAGGGCGTGGTGACGATAGCGCGGTGCGGGCAGGTCGAGCAGGCGCTGCAACAGGCGATGGACGCTGGTGGCCCAGAACAGGTCCTGTCCGCGTACCACATTCGTTATCCCTTGCAACGCGTCGTCCACCACCACCGCGAGGTGGTAGCTGGCCGGCGTATCCTTGCGCGCGAGGATGACGTCGCCCCACGCCTCCGGCCGCGCCACCACAAGGCCGGTTTCGCCGCCGGGCCCATCGCCCTCTTCCCTCCAATCGAAATCGCCAGCAATTGCCAGCGCCGCCGCCATGTCCAGCCGCAACGCATAAGGCACGCCGGACGCCATCAGCGCCTCGCGCTCGCGCGCCGGGAGTTCTTTCGCCGTACCGGGATAAAGCGGCGCACCGTCGGGATCGCGCGACCATGCCGCTCTCGCTTCACGTTCAGTCACCATGCGCGCGATCTCGGCGCGGCTTTCGAAGCTTGGATAGATCAGTCCTTTCGCGGCAAGGCGATCCAGCGCCGCGCGATAGGACGCGAAGTGTTCCGACTGCCGCCGCACCGGCATCTCCCAAACCATGCCGAGCCAACGCAAATCCTCGTAGATTGCCGCCTCGAATTCCGGCCGGCATCGCGTCGCGTCGATATCCTCGATCCGCAGCAGCAGCCGGCCCCCGGCCTGCCGCGCCAGATCGGCATTGAGCAGCGCCGAAAAAGCGTGGCCGAGATGCAGGTAGCCGTTCGGACTTGGCGCGAAACGGAAAACGGGTGGCGGCATTGAACTCTTCCGTAGGACGTGATCGTTTTAGGCTGCCATGACCATTCATCTCAACTCCCAGGACGATCTCGAAGAGGCGATGGCGCTGCTGGTCAAGCTCGACCCTCGCCTTGCGCCGATCCTCGAACAGACCGGAATGCCGGCGCTGCGGCGTCGCGAGCCGGGCTTCACCGGCCTCGCCGCCATCGTCTGCGGCCAGCAGCTCTCTACCGCCAGCGCAGCCGCGATCTGGGGCCGCGTCACCAAGGCCTACGATCCGTTCCATCACGACGCCATCCGCAAGGCTAGAGCCGACCGACTCGGCCGGCTCGGGCTGTCGGCGGCGAAGATCAAAACATTGAAAGCCATCGCGGGCGAACTCGCCAGCGAACGCCTCAACCTCGACGTGCTGGCCGAAGAGGATGCCGACGCCGCGCACAACACGCTGACGGCATTGCACGGCATCGGGCCGTGGACGGCAGACGTCTACCTGTTGTTCTGCCTCGGCCACGGCGACGCATGGCCGGCGGGCGATCTCGCGGTGCAGGAGGCCATCAAGATCGGACTCGGCTTGAAGACACGGCCGACGGCGAAGGACATGATTCCGATCGCTGAGCCATGGCGACCGGTGCGCGGCGCGGCGGCGCATTTGTGGTGGGCTTACTACAAGGTGATGAAGAAGCGCGAAGGCGTCATCGCCGGCTCGAAAAACGATGCGGCGAAGCCACTTGTTCCAAACGGAGTTTCAAACAAAGTGCGTGTCGCAAAACCGACATCGATCAAGGCGAGACTCCCCGCGACCAAAGCATCGCGCGCCCGCAAATCACCGAAGGCCACAACGTGACATCGAAACAATTCATCGTCGCCCGCGACGATCTTCAGCAAAGCCGTTTTGTCGAAGTAGCATTGCCCGCCACCGACAATCTGCCCGTCGACGGCTTGCTGGTGAAAGTCGATCGCTTCGCCTTCACCGCCAACAACATCACCTATGCGATGCTGGGCGATCAGCTCAAATACTGGAGCCTGTTTCCCGCGCCGAGCGGCTTCGGCAACATTCCGGTGTGGGGCTTCGGCGACGTCATCGCCTCGCGCCATCCCGCTATTCCCGAGGGCGAGCGGCTGTTCGGCTATTTCCCGATGGCCACGCATCTCATCATCGAGGCCGCCGACGTCGGCAAACGCGGACTGCGCGATGGCGCCGCGCACCGCCAGGACGTCGCGCCTGTCTACAACGCCTATACGCGCGTCGGCGGCGATGCGGCGTTCAGGGGACGCGCCGGCGACTATCAGGCATTGCTGCGGCCGCTGTTCATGCTGTCGTTCCTGGTCGATGATTTTCTCGCGGAGAACGCCTTCTTCGGCGCACGCAGCGTGATGCTGTCGAGCGCATCCAGCAAGACCGCGTTCGGCCTCGCGCATCTATTGCATACGCAACGCAAGCCGATCCGCGTCCTCGGCCTTACCTCGCGCGGCAATGCCGATTACGTGAAATCGCTCGGCTGCTACGACGACGTGGTGACCTATGATGACGTCGCCTCGCTCGCCACCGATCACCCCGCCGCCTATGTTGACATGGCCGGCAACGGCGACCTTCGCACGCAATTGCATCGGCATTTCGGTGACAAGCTGGTCTATAGCGGCCGCGTCGGACTGACGCATCAGGACGCTACCGACGGCAGCGAAAATCTGCCCGGCGCCAAGCCGACGTGGTTCTTCGCACCGGACCAGATCCGCAAGCGCGCCAAGGAGTGGGGACCCGGCGGCATCGACACCCGCTTCGGTGCGGCATGGGCGAGCTTCGTGCCGATGCTGGACCGCTGGATCAACGTCACCGATGGGCGTGGCGAGGCCGCTGTTCAACAAATCTATCTCGACACCCTGAATGGCCGCGTGAAGCCGGATCAGGCGCATATGCTGTCGCTTGGCTAAAGTCGATTCGCTTTTGACGAAGATTAAGACTCGTCATTGCCGGGCTTGACCCGGCAATCCATCCTCTTGAGAAGATTCTTCTTTTTGATGGATGCGCGGGTCAAGCCCGCGCATGACGCTTTCATCTAAACTAAACCCGCTCTAGCTCGCCGCGCGGAACCGCATAGGCGAAATGCCTTGCTGCCCTTTCGCGAACAAGCTCACGCGCTATAGTTTGCCCGAAGGCGCTGGTAAAGCGAGCTGTCGGGGAAACATCCATGCTGGACAAGACGAAGTCCGCCGCTGCACTGGTCGAGGAATGGCTCGACCAGTTCGAGAGTTCGTTGTCGCATGACAGCGGCGACGAACTTGTCGAACTGTTCCACCCCGACAGCTACTGGCGCGACGTGCTGGCGCTGAGCTGGACCTTCAACACCTTCAATGGTCGCGATGCCATTCTCGCCGCGCTTGCCCCGCTCGCCCCACGCAACGCACCGCGCGATTTTTGCCTTGCACCGGGACGCACTGCGCCGCGCACCGTGATGCGCGCCGGCACGCAATGCCTCGAGGCAATCTTCGCATTTGAAACGAGCGAAGGACGCGGCAGCGGCGTGTTGCGCCTGATCCCAGATCACGAAGACAACAACACGCTGAAAGCCTGGACGCTGCTCACCGCGCTCGACGAATTCAAAGGCTTCGAGGAACGCGACGGCCGCGCACTCTCCACCGGCACCGCCACCGCGCGCAATTTTCACGGGCCGAACTGGCTCGACAAGCGCCGCGCCGCACTCGCCTATCAGGATCGGGATCCCGACGTGCTGGTGATCGGCGGCGGCCAGGCTGGGCTCGCCATCGCAGCGCGCCTTGCTCACCTTCAGATCGATACGCTGATCGTCGATCGCGAAGCGCGCATCGGCGACAACTGGCGCAAACGCTATCACGCGTTGACGCTGCACAATCAGGTCCACGTCAATCACCTGCCCTACATGCCGTTTCCGCGAAACTGGCCGACCTACATTCCGAAGGACAAGCTCGCCAACTGGTTCGAATCCTACGTCGAGAGCCTTGAACTCAATTTCTGGACCGGCACCGAATTCGAAGGCGGCAGCTACGACGAGGCCACCGGCCGCTGGACGGTGACGCTGCGTCGCGCCGACAACACCGCGCACGTCCTGCATCCGCGCCACATCGTCATGGCCACCGGCGTCAGCGGCATTCCGAATCTTCCGGACATTCCGACGCTGCCGGATTTCGGCGGCACCGTGCTGCATTCCAGCCAGTACACCGACGGCGAGGCGTGGCGCAGCCGCCGCGCGCTGGTGATCGGCACCGGCAACAGCGGCCACGACATCGCGCAGGACCTGCATGCCAGCGGCGTCGACGTCACGCTGGTGCAGCGCAGCCCGACGCTGGTCACCAATGTCGAGCCCAGTGCGCAACTCGCCTACGCGCTTTACGACGAAGGCCCGCCGCTGGAGGACTGCGACCTGATCACCACCGCGACGCCGCTGGCGCTGGCGCGCAAGAGCCATCAGCTCATGACCGCGAAATCGAAGGAACTCGACAGCGACCTGCTGACGGGGCTGGCGCGGGTCGGCTTCAAGTACGATTTCGGCGAGGACGGCACCGGCTGGCAGTTCAAATACCTCACACGCGGCGGCGGCTATTACTTCAATGTCGGCTGTTCCGATCTTGTGGCAGCGGGCGAGATCGGCCTGATCCAGTATGCCGATATCGATGGCTTCGTGGCGAAGGGCGCGCGGATGCGCGACGGCAAAACCTTGCCCGCCGACCTGATCGTGCTGGCGACCGGCTACAAGGGTCAGGAACATCTGGTGCGCAAGCTGTTCGGCGAGGCGACAGCCACCCGCGTCGGGCCGATCTGGGGCTTTGGCGACGACCAGGAACTCCGCAATATGTACGTCCGTACGCCGCAACCCGGCCTGTGGTTCATCGCCGGCAGCCTGGCACAATGCCGCATCAATTCGAAATATCTGGCGCTTCAGATCAAGGCCATCGAAGTCGGCCTGCTGCCACGGCAACCGCCATCCGCCGGCGGATAAACCGCCAAAACCCTTCACAATGCCGTCACGGTGCCTGTAGTATTCAGGCACAAGCTGCTTCGCAGCCATAATGGAGGCCGGGAGCGTTACTTGAACGCACATGTCTCACAAGGCGGTTGGCCGGTCCTGGTCCTCAATGCGGACTTCCGGCCACTGAGTTACTATCCTCTCTCGCTGTGGTCGTGGCAGGACGCGATCAAGGCGGTGTTCCTGGACCGCGTCAATATCGTCGAGCATTACGACCACGCGGTGCACAGCCCCTCCTTCGAGATGCAACTGCCGAGCGTCGTCTCGCTGAAATCCTTCGTGAAGCCGACCACGCATCCGGCGTTCACCCGCTTCAATGTGTTCCTGCGCGACAAGTTCTCCTGCCAGTATTGTTCCTCGCATGAGGACCTGACCTTCGATCACATCGTTCCACGCTCGAAGGGCGGGCAAACGACATGGGAGAATGTCGTCGCGGCCTGCTCGCCTTGCAATCTGCGCAAAGGCAACCTGACCACGGCGCAGGCCAACATGTATCCCCGGCAGACGCCGTTCGCGCCCACCGTGCATCAGCTTCACCGCAACGGCCGCCTGTTCCCGCCGAATTACCTGCACGAGAGCTGGCTCGATTATCTCTATTGGGACAGCGAACTCGATCCGTAGCGCGTGGGCGCAGCTGCTGTCTGCGGCGATTCAGTCCGATTAAAAAATGCGTTAGGCGCGGTCGGCTTGAATTGAAGCGCGTGCCGTCATCCTGAGGAGCGAGCGAAGCGAGCCTCGAAGGATCGCTGCCGGCACCCTTCGAGGCTGTCGCTACGCGCCAGCACCTCAGGGTGACGACCTCAAATTCAGCCTCGGCAAACATGTTCCAGTAGCGCATCGGGGATCGCAATCGCGGCGAAGCTGCTATGAAGGGCGTCTCCTTGATTCTCCCTGCCGACGCCGATGACCGCCACCGCTCTCGAAATCCTCAAGACTGTTTACGGCTACGATGCGTTCCGGGGACCGCAGGCGCGCATCGTCGATCATGTGATCGGCGGCAATAACGCCTTCGTGCTGATGCCGACCGGCGGCGGCAAGTCGCTGTGCTACCAGATCCCCGCCATCGTCCGGCCCGGCATGGGACTTGTCGTGTCGCCGCTCTTGGCCTTGATGGCCGATCAGGTCGCGGCGTTGCGGCAGGCGGGCGTGCGGGCCGCCGCCCTCAATTCGGACCTGCCGCCGGATGAGCGGCGCGCTCTGTGGCGCGATATCTATAATGGCGATCTCGATCTGCTCTATGTCGCGCCGGAGACGCTGCTCCGCGAGGCGGTGCTGGAGCGGCTTGGCCGCGCGCGGCTGTCGCTGGTCGCCATCGACGAGGCGCATTGCCTGTCGCAATGGGGGCACGACTTCCGCCCCTCCTATCGCCAGCTCGATGCACTGGTCCGCCAATTTCCCGACATCCCGCGCATGGCGCTGACGGCGACGGCCGACGAGCCGACGCGCGCGGAAATCCTGTCGCATCTCGACATCGCCGACAACTGCGCCTTCATCGCCGGCTTCGACCGCCCCAACATCCGCTACGCGATCGAAGAGAAGGACAATCCACGCGCCCAACTCAAGGCGTTCCTCAAGCGGCACGAGGGCGAGAGCGGCATCGTCTACTGCCTATCGAAACGGAAGACCGAGGAAACCGCCGCCTGGCTGTGCGAGCAGGGCTACGACGCGCTTGCCTATCACGCCGGCATGGACAAGACGGCGCGCGAAGCCAACCAGATGCGCTTCCAGCGCGGCGAGGCCGTCGTCATGGTCGCGACCATCGCCTTCGGCATGGGCATCGACAAGCCGGACGTGCGCTTCGTCGCGCATATCGATCTGCCGGGCAGCATCGAGTCTTATTATCAGGAGACCGGCCGCGCCGGGCGCGACGGCCTGCCCTCCGACACGCTGATGCTTTACGGCCCCGACGACATCGCTCTGCGCAGCCGCTTCATCGAGCAATCGGACGCGCCCGACCAACGCAAGCGCATGGAGCGCCAGAAGCTCGACGCACTGCTGGGCCTGGCCGAAACCGCGGGCTGCCGCCGGCAAGTGCTGCTGTCCTATTTCGGCGACCACAGCGAGCCGTGCGGCAATTGCGACACTTGCGCCGAGCCGCCGGAATTGTTCGACGGCACCATCGCCGCGCAGAAGGCGCTGTCATGCATCTACCGCACCGGCGAGCGCTTCGGGCAGGCGTATATCGTCGACGTGCTGCTCGGCGTAGAGAACGAGCGCATCGCGCAGTTCGGCCACGACCGCCTTTCCACTTTCGGCATCGGTACCGAGCACGACAACCGCGCATGGCGGGCGATCCTGCGCCAGTTGATCGCGTTGCGCCTTATTGATGTTGACCTCGCCGGCCATGGCGGCCTGTCGATCGCATCCGCCGGCCGCGACTTCCTGCGCGACAAGCCGACCTTGATGTTGCGCGTGCCGGCGCCGGCGCGCGCACGGCGCAGCAAGACCGCGCGCAGCGCAACGCAATCCGCCGTCACCGAGGCGGACCGCGACCTGTTCGAAGCGCTCCGGCGCAAGCGCACGGAGTTGGCGCGCGCGCAGAACGTGCCGCCCTACGTGATCTTCCACGACAAGACGCTGATCGAACTCGCCGCAACACGCCCCGTCTCGCGCACCGCAATGGCGAAGGTGCCCGGCATCGGCGACGCCAAACTCGAACGCTATGGCGAAGCCTTCCTCGCGGTGATCGCCGGGTACGGCTAACAGCAGCAAGCTCCGCGCATCAGTGTCTCTGGGCTTCCGCCGAGTACCACTTGAGGTCTCGCACAATCGCATCGATGCTCTTCGGATCCAGATCCAAATTAGGCATGCTGGTGCCGTTCGCGAACTTATCCGGCGCTGCAAGGAATCTCTTCAGCTTTTCGTCATCCCATGAACCAGTCAGATTTCGCAGTCCTGCCGAATATCGAAAATTGTCCGAAGCGATTTTTCTTGAGAACAATCCGGTCAGGGTTGGAGCCGGGTCCGCGCTCGTCGTAGCTCCGGAATGATGGCAATACATGCACGCGGAATTCAGCCTTTCGCTAACCTGACTTGCCGGGCGTTCATTCGCGCTCAGCTGTTCCCGATCGACGGAAACAAACATCAACTGTGCGTCATCAGTCCAAAGCACGATCGTTCCGTCCTTCAACTGAGCGAGATCGCGAATTCTCTGACCGATCCAGATCGGCTCGGAGTAAAGAACTCTTCCCCGGTCCAGTCGCAGTCGAAACAATGACAGCGCTTTCAGCGAACCAACCAGAATGTCTCCGTCCCAGCGGCTGTCGAACCCCTGAATTTCGATCAAATTGGAGACTGCTATTGAAGGCAGCCAGGAAAACAAGGGCAACGTATAACCGGAATGGTCTCCCGTCCTGACGTTTCCAGCAAAGTCATAACTCGCATATTCAGTTCCCAGCGAAACATTCGGCCAACCGTAATTGGCGCCCTGAACAATTGAATTAAGCTCGTCCCCTCCCTTCGGACCATGCTCGGTCGAAAAAAGCGCGCCGCTCCTGGTCTTCAGCAGACCTTCCGGATTGCGGTGCCCGAGACTGATAACGCGCTTGCTTTCCGTCCTGACGTCAATTTCTATAATCTTCCCGAAGGACGATTTCGGATCCTGGGAAACCTCTGGCGAAGTGATCATGTAGTCGCCGACTGTCAGGTAAATCTTGTCCAACGCCGCTTCGACCAGTCTGCCGGCACCATCCTCGTTCGGCCCATTTGGCTCAGGCTCGCTTAAAAAGACTGTCCGCCATTTCCCGGTCGGCCTTATACCCTCGTCATCCACCGGTATGACTGAAACTGCGAGCCGCGTTTCACCAAGGCTAACGTCGAAATACTCGTGCGAGACGGCAAGCATCCTGGAAAGCTTTAGATATGCGATGTCATATGCTCGAAATTTCTTTCCATCGAGCAAAGCGCCCGGCGCTCTCAAATATGCCTCGATGTTATTTGGAAGCTGAGGGAAGGCCTGCTTTTCGAGTCGCTCTCCGTTAGCACGAGAGGAATAAATATTCCCCAGGCGGTCGAGCACCAAAACAACATCTCCAATCGTCGTAATCGATCCACCGGTCTTGGCGATCGGAAAATGGTCGCTAATGCGAACGGCTTTGATTTTCGCGGGTAGAAGCCCGGTATCGACCCTTCTGTCTGAGGGAATCGTCTCTTGATCGCGAGAATATTGCCGGGAAAGTACGCCCGACGGATCGGGCGGGTTTCTTTGGGTTATTCTTCTCAGAAGCTTCTGAACCTGAGCATATTTGAATTTGTGTGCGGTAAATCCAAAGGTAAACCCAAAGACGAACGCGGCGCCCCCAACGACAACAATGAGCAACAATGTCGTCTTCCAAGCACTCAGGAACAAGCGGGGCGAAGGCTTGGGTCGAGAAGCCTCGGATCGAGAAGCCTTGGATTGAGAAGCCTTGGATTGATCGGTATTCGACATAAGAAATCTCCCGGCATCGGTACTACCGGCGGTGAGGCACAATGAAAAAAACAACCCGTTTGGCAAAATCGGAATAGATACGAGCGTCGTCAGGTCGAACTTGACGGTTGTCAAAAAGCGCGAGGACATTGGGGTTCGAATTCATCACAGCCGCCAGATGACGACGGCGGCGAGAGCTAGAGCGCGCACGAAGAATGTGATGTTGCGATCGAACGGTAGCGATGCGCCTCTAGTTCTTGGGGCGCACCGCGATCCGTTCGAAGCCCTGCGCCGGAAGCGCACCGAACTCGCACATGCGCAGGACGTGCCGCCCTATGCGCTCTTCCACGACAAGCCGCTGAACGAACTCGCTGCAGCGCGTCGCGATGGCGAGGCGCTTAAGAGCCGTTCATGGTCGCTCCGTTCGCCGTGAAGCGACACAACTCGCGCATCGGCGCAGTATTGTGATCCGGAGCAAGTGGCGGAGAGGGTGTCCTCCCAACCATTGTCCATTGTTATCCGCGATTGTTCGGCACCATCGGTGAAGAAGCTATAAAATAAGGAATTTTCGTTAAAGACTGTCTTTCTTGATCGTCTAAGCATCCGCTAGTATCCGCGCTGTATATTAGGGCTTTCAGATCAACCGCCTGAACGCACGCAAAGTCCAAACGCTGACTAAGATTGGCCGCCATGCCGATGGAGGCGGTCTTTATCTCTCCGTCGCCAAAGATGGTGGACGCAAGTGGGTCTTCCTCTATCGCCGCAATGGAAGACTGCGAGAAATGGGCCTGGGAAGCGCGCGCTCCGTCCCGCTCGCAATAGCTCGTGAAAAAGCCGCGGCAGCTCGCCTTCTCCTGACGGATCGAATCGATCCCCTGGCCCATCGCCAGCACGATATGGCCTCTCCAAACTTCCAGAAGATCGAGCACCATAGCGCCCTGCCTTACGAGGAGATCGCGACTTTCGTGGCAGAGCTACAGAAGCGCGGCGGAATCGCGGCCCGCGCCCTGGAGTTCACGATTCTTTCAGTCGCGCTCACCAGCGAAGTCATCGGCGCGGCGCGCTCCGAGTTTGACCTAGCCACTGATCAACTACGCGTTGGCTAACGCAGTCCATTGCACGCTTAAGCCCCGACGGCGGCTTGGCTCGTTGCGTTCGCCGTTATGGCCATAAATGACGCTACCTCCGAACGGTTTTTAATGGAGAATCATTCGATCGCATACTTGTTGACGGAAAATTTTCGTCGCACTTCCTTCAAAACCGAGGCTGCGTAAATCGCAGAATGACCTTCTGAATAAGAGGCGAAACAAGAATCACGATGGGCAACATCGCCAGCCACGCGACCGTCCAGCAACTGACCCAGTATGTAATCGCCGCATAGCCTGTTGGGCCGCCCTTAAAGGCTGCTACAGTTGTCGCGACGGCTGTTGTTATCGCCGACTGAATAATCCCGTATGCAAGCGCAGCGAACCGCCGAGGAAGCTGAACCTTCATCATTGCCGATCACCCAAGACTTCTCTTGGATCCCGCTCGCCCCAGTCCCTTCCAGCGGTTGACCGTACCGATCTCGATGCCGAACAGATCCAGCATACGCCCCACTGACTGATCCACCATCTGTTCCAGGGTGGAGGGATGCGTATAGAATGCTGGAACGGGCGGATACACGATCGCACCCATTTCAGTCACTGACGCCATCGTGCGAATATGCCCTAAATGTAGTGGCGTCTCACGCAGCATCAGAACAAGCCTGCTCCTTTCTTTCAAAACCACGTCCGCGCTGCGCGACAAGAGATTACTCGTGATACCCGTGGCGATTTCCGACATGGTTTTTATCGAGCACGGCGCAACAAGCATTCCGACAGTTCTGAAAGATCCGCTAGCGCATGCCGCACCAACGTCGCCGATTTGATGGTTCACATCTGCCAGGCGCTGAACCTGCTTGATATCCGCTCCAAGTTCATGACGGATAGTCAGCGTGGCCGCCTTGCTCATAATGAGGTGCGTTTCGAAACCGCATTCTTTCAAGAACTGGAGAGCGCGAACGCCGTAGATCGCTCCTGAAGCGCCAGACATACCAACAATGATGCGGGGCTTTTCCGACACTCTTATCGCTCCCACCGACCGGCGTGCGCTGGCTTCCGCAAGCGCCCCCGAGTTCAGGCCGATTGTCTTACACCGGATCGAAGTAATGGATTTCCATAAGCAGACATCCGCCGTCCGATCGGAACGGGCCATGCACAGCGCCGGGCGGGCGGCAAGCATAGGTGAAAGGTGGGAATGACACGCCCCCTTCCCCCTGATCGTCGTTACCGACCGCCAGATCGCCCTGCACAAGGAACACTTCTTCCCAGTAATCGTGCACAAACGGAGCGGTCGTGTAGACGCCCGGTTCGAACCGCAACAGACGCGTTCTGGTCCCGGATTTTGCGTTCTCATCCAGTGCGCCGGACAGTATCTTCTGTTGAATGCCTTTCGGGTATCCAGGCGGCGTTTCCCATCCCGAGGTCAGATCGAGCGTATAGAATTCATCGTGTTGCTTGTTGACTGGCATTGACCGTTTCCTGGTTCGTTATGGAGTGATGTGCCGCCAATTGCCGGCGGCACTCAAATGCTGCATCAAGAGCCGAGCGAGCCCTCGATTAGGGATCGTTCACCGATACGTTCGTAGAACGTGCAGGCAAAAGTCGTTCGCCGTGACGGCATTCTGCGAGGTCGCGACTGACTAATGTGTAAGGCTCAGACCGTTGGAAGCGATCCAGCGCTCCGCTTCGAGAGCGGCCATGCATCCTGTACCGGCGGCAGTAATCGCCTGGCGAAAGGCATCATCCTTTACGTCACCCGCGGCAAAAACCCCCGGGATCGCGGTCGCCGTGGAATCAGGTTTCGTAATGATGTATCCGCTGTCCTTCAGCTCAAGCTGAGAACGAAACAGCTCGGTGGCCGGCGCATGTCCGATGGCAATGAAGACGCCGTCGACCATCTTCTCGCTCACGGCGGAGGTTTTCAGATTGCGGATTCGCACGCCGGTAACGCGTTTTGGTCCTTCCGCACCGACAATTTCGGAAATCTCGCTATCCCAAAGAATATCGATCTTGTCGTTCTTGAAGAGTCTTTCCTGCATCACTCTTTCGGCACGGAGCGAATGACCACGATGCACGAGAGTAACGCGCTTCGCGAATGAGGTAAGGAAAATAGCCTCCTCGACCGCGGTATTACCGCCGCCAACGACGATTACTTCCTTGTTCCGGTAGAAGAAGCCGTCGCATGTGGCACATGCCGACACGCCATATCCCCGAAACTGAGCCTCCGATTCGAGGCCGAGCCACCGCGCCTGAGCGCCGGTACAAATGATCAACGTATCGCACGTATAGAAGTCACCCGATTCACACTCAAGACGAAACGGCCGCTGGTCGAGATCAACCATACTGACATGATCGGTGACAATCTCCGCACCGACATGCTCGGCCTGCGCTCTCATGGATTCCATCAGTGACGGACCTTGGACACCTTGAGCAAAACCCGGATAGTTTTCAACATCCGTCGTAATAGACAACTGCCCACCAGGATTCATGCCCTCGATAAGACGTGGCCTCAACATTGCTCGAGCAGCATAGATCGCAGCCGTATAGCCGGCAGGACCCGAACCAATAATCAAAACTTGCGAATGCGAACTCACCTGTTTCTCCACCTTAATAAAGATGCTGTCTCTCAATTGTTGTCGCGAGACTTCTGTTCGAATGTGTCAGTCGACCTGATGTGTATCGATGAGCCTGAAGTCGCTATTGGCAATCTCAATGATGTACGAGCTTTTGAGCGCATCACCGCTCTTCTGGAACGTGATCGATCCTTCGAGCGCGGGAAAATCCTTTAAGGCACGCAACTGGTCACGTATCGCCGTTCGCTCTGCGGCAAGATTCGAGGCCGCTCCGGTTACCGAAGCCTTCCGCATCGCTTCGGCATAGAGCATCACGATGCTGTACGTCGAAGCGTCGAACTGCGACGCCGAGGTGCGATCGATACCGGCGTCTTTTGCACGGCGAACCAGTTCGTCGTTGAATGCTTTGGTTCGTTCGTTCAGACCGGGATAAAATGCGGTCGGAAACATGGTCCCGTCGCCAGCAGAGCCCATTCGCTTTGCAAGTTCGGGATCCGAGATTGTCGAGCCGCCGACAATGCGACCGCGATACCCTTGACGCCTCAGTTCCTGCGCGATGCGAATCGCCGATTCCGGGCCTGCGCCAACACCGACAACGTCGGTCGGTTTGGACATTATCTGAGATACCTGGGGCGACAGATCAAAGGCCTGAGTCTGGAACGTCACGGCCGCCGTGACTTCGACGCCACTGCCCTTGAGCTGATTTGGAATGATGACTTCGCCCATCGTTTTTGAGACGACATCGTCGGTTGCATAGGCCACCGAGGCTGTTTTCATCTCGATGTTTCTGGCTTTCATGGTCTTGAGCAACTTGGAGAACAGGTATCCTTCGTCCGAGGTATTGCGGAACGCGTAAGTGTACGGCTCCGCGAGCTTGGGCGCGGACGACCCCATTGACATGCTGACGATGCCGAGGCGCTCGCCGGTCGGGAACACGACACGGCATTCACCCGAACTGAAAGGGCCGATAACGGCTAGAACCTTGTCGTCTTCGGTGAGCTTGCGAATTCCGATCACCGCCTGGTCCGGCTTTCCGGCGGTATCGAACCGAACGATATGGATCTTCCGACCGCCGATTCCTCCGCCGGAGTTGATCTGATCGACGGCGATCTGCGCAGCCAACTCATTGGTTTTCGACAATGTCGCAAAGGGACCGGCGGTTGCCTGCAGATATCCAAGTCGGATTTCCTGAGCGCCTGCCAATGATACAAAGAGCAGTGATGCGACGCCGGCGGCAGCGATACGGGCAGATATCGAGATCATTGATGTTTCCTCCTGTCGATTGCGGCGCCCGTTGTTTTTGTATTGCGGGAGCCGAAGTATGCGTCTTCAAGTGTCGCGTCCGCGCGAATCTCTCCCGGAGTGCCGGTTTTCACGACACGGCCCAGTTCGAGCACGTAAACTCGATCGGCGAGTTGGAGGGCGGCGTTGGTGTTCTGCTCAACCAGCAGGATCGTTAGCCCTTCCAGGCGTCTCAGATCGTCAATGAGCGCAAGAACCTCAGCCGACAGTTTTGGGCTCAGCCCCAGCGACGGCTCGTCCAGCATCATGAGCTTGGGAGATGCCATAGTCGCGCGGCCGATGGCGAGCATCTGCTGCTCTCCACCGGAGAGCACTCCTGCCGGCCGATCGCGACGTTCGGCCAAATTCGGAAAGCGGTCGTAGAGAAACTGAATGCGAGACCGTACATGCGATTGATCAACGCAGGGATATGCCCCGAGAAGCAGGTTCTCCTCGACGGTGAGTCCGACGACAATGCGTCGCCCCTCCGGGACGAGAACCAGTCCACGACGAACTCTTTCATAAGTCGGGCTGTCCGAAAGTCTTTCGCCGCGAAAACTGACTCGCCCCGATGCCTTCTCTATTCCGAGCAGGCCACGCAGCAGACTGGATTTTCCGGCACCGTTTGCGCCAAGGACGGCAACGATCTCGCCCTCCGCGATATGCAACGAAACCTGGTTGACGGCATGTACGCTGCCGAAACGAACGTTGAAGTCAGCAGCTTCAAGAAGCACGACACGCCCCCTTCCGCTCCGAGTCCACGGAAACTCCGAGATATGCTTCCTGCACGACGGGATCACATCGAACCGAGGCACAGGATCCCTCTGCGATCTTTCGGCCAAAATTCAAGACGATCACGTGCTCGCAGAGCGACCCAATGAAATCCATGTCGTGCTCGACGATGAGAAGAGTGCGATCATTCTCGCTCAACAAGCGCGTGAGCAATTCGGCAAGTTCATGCTTCTCGGCGAGATTCAGCCCTGCAGCGGGTTCATCCAGCAACAGAAGGCTCGGGTCGGCTTGAAGGGCTCGGACAAGTTCTATCCGCTTCTGAACGCCGTACGGCAACGCCCCGACAAGCAGCCTTTCATATTTCTGGAGGCTCGCGCTCGCGAGTGCGTCGCGCGCTTCCCGCCGCCAGCGGTTGCCCGGAAACAGAGCGACCGGCTGCAAGGCATTCAAAAGGCCCTGACCACGGCTATGCTGCCCTATCATGACATTCTCGATGGCTGTCAGATGGGGCATCAGGCGAATGTTCTGGAAATTTCGCGCCACACCTGCGCGAATACGTTTCCGGGACGGCATGCGAGTTATGTCATGTCCCCGGAACCGCACCGCGCCGCTGCTGGGAGAATAAGCTCCGGTAACGACGTTGAAGACGCTTGTTTTGCCGGCCCCGTTCGGCCCGATCAATGCGGTGCGGCTGCCTTGGCGGATATCGAATGAAAGGTCTTTGAGGACGGTCAGACCACTGAATTTCAGCGTGACCTGCTCAAGTGAGAGGATCGTTGCCTTATCCACGTGCGCGCCCCTCAAACAGCCGGCGAAGAGATGCGCGGGTCACAAGACCTTGGGGCCGCACCGCCATCATGCAGATGATGACCGAGGCAAATAGGACGTATCGCCACTCCTGGCTCGCGCGGGCAATTTCCGGCAACAAAGTGAATGCTGCCGCTCCGACCAACGGCCCGACAATCGTTTGCGTCCCTCCGAAAATGACGTAGAGGACTGCCGTTATACTGAGCCCAAAGCCAAACTGTTGTGCTTCGATAAAGCTGTAGTGATGGGCATAAAGCGCGCCACCTATGCCCGCAACCGCGGCTCCGAGCGCGAAGGCCGTGGCCTGAAAGGCCCGCGTGTTCAAACCCATCAAGTCAGCTACTCGTTCGTCGTCGTGAATCGCGACAACCGAGATGCCAAACCGTGTTGCAAAGATGAGAGCACTTACGGCGACCACAAGAGCGGCCGTGCACACAATGACAAGGCCGTTGATGTGCTCGACCACCGGATAACCAGCGGCTCCACCGAACATCGGAATATTCAGAAACATGGCCTGCACGACCTGGCCGAGAGCGAAGGTGGCAAGCGCAAGGTAGATCCCCCGGGTTCTCAGAACCGGGATGGAAACGATCAACGCAAGGCCACCTGCGCAGAGGGCGGCGCACGGGATCGATATATACAGCGGCGCGCCCGAATTGCTCAGGAAAGCCGATGTGTATGCGCCGACCGCGATGAATCCGGCAGCACCGAGATTCAACTGGCCCGCCGACATCGGCAGAAAAGTTCCGTATGCAAACACGACGTTGATGGCGAGGAGGGTCAGAAGCGCGCCTGCATATCCGCTCATACGCGCCCCCTGCCCGATACGGGAGCACCAAACAGCCCCTCTGGCTTGACAGTCAGTATCAGCAGGAGCGTCCCATAGATTACGATATCGACGAAGTCGGCACCAAACACGTTGATGGCTGCGACTTCACCCAACCCGATCAGAATTCCCCCGAGAATCGCCCCCCAAACATTCCCCATTCCGCCGATCACCATGGCGGAGATTCCCCGTAGCCCGATGACCTCCCCCATGAACGGATGGACTTGACGATAGCTGACGGAGAACAGAATGCCGGCAAGAGCCGCGCAAAGCGCACTGACAATAAACAGAAGACGTACCGTCCGGTTGACGTTGACCCCGAGGATCGACGCGACTTCCTTGTCTTCCGAAATGGTGCGAAGCGCACGGCCGACCGGTGTTTGCGTCAACACGAACCGCAAGGTGGCGGCAAGCGAAATTGAGATCAACAAGCCGGCAAGTTGCGGCAAACTGATTACGATGCCGGCAATTCGGACATCCCCTGCTGAGATACTCGGGATGGTCTTCAAATCGGAACCCCACATCGTCAGCGCCCAGTTCTCGAAGAGCATAAGAAATGCCATTGAGCTGACGAGCGGCACGAAGGGATCGGCGTTCTTTAGCCAGGACCAAGTGAATCGCTCCACCAGGATCGCGAGACACCCTCCCACCAACAATGCGAACAGAAACGCCAATAGCCAGGAACCGGTGAGCTGCATGGCGCCCCACACCACGAAGGCGGACACCATGAAGATTCCGGGAATACTGAAATTCAGAAAGTTGATCACGCCGATGCTGAGCGTCAACGCGACCGCAATCATCGCATAGATCGATCCCAGCGCGAGCCCGTTAGAAATTTGTTGAGCGATCACAATTGCCCCCGCACCATCGAGAGTAAGGCACAATCCTGCAACAGCTGACCGCGAACCATCGTGACGCGCGAGCAGTAGGACTTTCGTGCGATATGCTGCAGCTCGACTTACGAACCGAGTGGATATCGATCGTCGTCGTCTTTCGGCCCGCTGACCTTATGCAGAACGACACTCGCGCTCTTCAGGAGTCCGCCAACAAGCTGGGTCAACATGTCGAACTCTGGTCGACTGAGCTTTCCAAATACCTGATCATTAATGCCGTGGATCGCAGGCCCAAGTTGAGCCAGGCGTGCGACGCCAACGGGGGACAGATAAAGCAGAACAGAGCGCCGGTCGGTTACATCGGCTTTTTTCTCGAGAAGTCCCGCCTTCGCCAACCGGTTGCTCTCAGCCGCAACGAACGCACTCGTCACATGCAGCGCGCGAGCAACACGCCCGACACTTATTCCGTCGTGACCTCCAAGCCGCCCAACCGCCATGAGCAGAGAGTATTGCGGCCCTGTCACGCCAAGTTGTTTAGCCAGATGATCACGCAGCAGTTCCAGGCGAACCGTTAGCGTCAACAGGCCATTGATCAACTCGCGAAATTGAGCGTCGCTACCCCCCACGAGAAGGGAGGGGCGCGACACAGTCGTCGGGACGAGAGGGGATGCCGAGCGATCAACTCGGCCCCCGCTTCGTGGCACCACAGACTTTTTCGACGTTTTCTTAGAGATCGACATAACCGGTATCGTTCAAGAGGTCCGCTTCCACAGGAATGTGGAGGCTATCATGAACCGTGTTGTAGAACTTCCAGAATCCCACCACGCAAGACAACTCCACGATCTGCGCGGGGGAGAGATGCTGCTTCAGCCGCGACAGGAGATCATCCGGCACGTGCGTCGGATCGGCGGATGCCGTTCTGACGAACTCGAAGCATACACGCTCGAATTCATCATCGGGGAGATAAGAGCCGTTGATGATCCCCTGAAGCTCAGCTTCCGTCAGACCCCAGCCCTCGAAATCGTCCCCGCGAGGCTTTTTGAGCATCGAGCAGCTATGCGCCGTGCAATAGGCGCAGCCGTTCGTCGCACAGGCGACGGCAGCCAGCTTCCTCTTTAACAACTGGTCGAGCGTGGACGATGGATCGCGCATAACATTGCTGTTCAGCCGCCAAAGCGTTTCCGCGATCTCAGGGCGATACGCATAGAGCTTCAGGGCATTCGGCAGGAAACCCATGCGTTTCTTGTAAGGCTCCACGATCGGCTTCAAACGCGAATCAAAACTCTCTTCCTTCACATAGGGAATGAAGGGTTCCTCCTCGGCAGCAACCCGAGGCTTCGGCGGAGCGAGCGTATCCATATTCATTTCGTTTTCCTTTTTCTTGATGGCTAGAGGTAGTCAGCGAGACGAACAGACCCCCAATTGACAGGCCATGCTCGCTCGAAATCTGCAGGGTCATGCCTGGACTTCGCGGTTGCATCGATTCCGATCTTTCCGACAATTCTCCATGGATGCTTGTCGGCGATCGGCGCGGCTGACGGGTCGTAGAGAGACCCTCGCGTTCCGGGGACGATGAAGATATCCCTCGCGGGATCAACGCGCGTGGCCATCGCGTGATAGACTTCGCTTGCGTTGTTGATGTCTGTATCCGGGCTTATCGCAACCACCATTTTGGTGTTCAGCCACGGCGAGCCCATGATGAGCATCAGCGCGTCATTGACAAAGCCTTCGCGGGGATAATCGAACTGAATGATGCAGGAGAGAGCTGCTCCCCACGTCGGGAAGCGAACATCCTTGACGCTGAGTCCCATCTCGGTCAGGCGATTGTAGACAACCGCTTCGTGACACAGTCGCGGCAATGTCTGGTGGTCAGTGTCCGGGCACGTTTGATGATTGCGGTAGATCGGACGATCGCCGCGCATCGTTACCGCCAGAACCTCAACCTCCGGAATGTCTTCGTAATGCGGCAGGTGATACATCGACGGGGAAGTCACATCGCCGATGCGAAATAGGTCTTTTAGATTGACGCGCGCCTCGACGACAATTTCGGCCTCGGAAGGGACACTGAGATCAATTGTTTCACAAGGAACCATCTCGATGTCGCGCCCCATGATCGTTCCGATCATGTCGATCTCGCCCCACATATCCATATGCAGGCCGGAGAAGTTCGCCATGATTTCATAGGCCGGCGGCACACCGAACACGAACGCGATCGGCATGTGCGTGTACCCGAGTTCAAGGTACTTCTTCATCACGACGTGAGTATGAGGCGTGGCGAAGCTGGTGAGACCACGCCGCTTTCCGACGAGTTGCGTACCGGCATGCGATGAATTGTAGAATCCGGTCTCCGGATCCTTCACGATATTCATCGCGGTAATGTACGGGAATTTGTCTTTCGGCTTGTGCCTCGGCACTGGAAGGATGCTCCAGTCAGCATCGTCGCCAAGACGGACTACTTCTTTTACAGGACCAGACTTGACGTGCTTCAGCGGCCTCGGAGGCTGGCGAAGCCGATACGCCAGCGTTCTGAGGAAATCATCTTCATGAACGCCAAGCGCGCGCGCTTGCGCCTGGCGCGACTTCACAAGGATGTCGCAGAGCCGAAAGTCGGGCTTTCCGATGATATTCTCGAAAAGGATTGGTCCTTCGGACTGCGCCGAGAGCGCGCCGATGTCTTCAATCGAAACCGGCTTCGCAATCTTCGTTACCAGATCAGCATTCGCATCCAGATAGCTGCGCAGATTCGGCTGGGGTGTTACGGACGAGCCGGTGGGCGGCGGCTTATGCGACACGGAGAGGCTCATCTCACACCTATTTGGATAGCAACTTTGTTAAGCTACTTAACTATTGGAAATCTTCCTTGTCAAGCGCCTTGCGCGAGGCCGGATCGCAGCCGCCTCAAACGAGGTTTGTTTGGCCACGCCCTGCTTAGCGGTCAGCGGCGCTGATACTGCTCTATAACAGCAGACATAACGGGCACATCATGGGCTCTACAGTCGGAACAATCCCGCTGACCTTCTGTCGTCGGGCCTGCAAGCCGCTAGCCCCGCGGCTGCGCGACGATCCCAACCACGCGTCCCGCCCCGCTTGCTCCGCAACGCCTTGCACCGTCGCGCACCTTGGTAGATCGTCCCGACTGTTCCTCACGACTTGCTTCCGCGAAACGACCTCACCAAGGTGATCTGTCCGGAGCATGCCGCGCAAATAGCTGGGTCAATCGACGCGCGAGCCAACCTCGCGCGCCGGCACATCTCGGAAGCAGATTATCGAGACACGTCAGCTCATCACAAAGCGGCTGTTTGACCAAAGCAACAAACCGCTTGCTTTCTTCATTCGTGATCAAGAGGCCGCCACGAGCCACCAACGGAGCAATTATGGCGCCGACCAATGCCGAGACCACAGCACGTTGTCGGGCGCATACAGATCACAATGCACTCACCGGCTTCGGCTCCGGGAACCAGCGCCCTCGCTTCGATTTCGGCGACACACGCACATGCACTACCCCGCTTTTTCGGGGCTAGCTTGAGCGTTTCCAGGTGCTTCGGAGGTCGATGGCGGAGAGGGAGGGATTCGAACCCCCGATAGGCTTGCACCTATGCCGCATTTCGAGTGCGGTGCATTCAACCACTCTGCCACCTCTCCAGGCGCCAAGATCGCGGGGAATTCCCATCGGTGGTCGGCGGTGTTCTAGGCGAGGATGACAGGACAGACAAGTCGCAGCGGGACGAAAATATTCGATGCGGCCATCGCAGCTCATCGGCGGGCGCGCGGGATTGCTAACATCTCGACGATATGGGTCGTTTCCGGCTGTCCGGCGCTGGATGCGCTCACGCCGTTCCTTCCGGTCCGACCTTTGTGCCGGGCATCCAGGTCCTTGAAAGTGGCGGAAGTTCGAAGACGTGGATGGCCGGAACAAGTCCGGCCATGACGTGCCAGAGCTGAAGGCGCTCGGCTGAAAAGGGCTTCCTCTTCGAAAGACCCTTCAAGGTTGCTGCATCAAATTGGGGTGCATCCGGCCAAATTGTGCCGACGCTGTCGCTGAGCCAAACTACCCCTTGTTTTTCTTCGGCTTTTCCTTGCCCGCCGCCTTCTTGCCGTTGCCCTTGCTGTCCTTCGCCTTGTCGTCCTTGGCCTTGTCGTCTTTCTTGCGGTTGGTGAAGCGGGCGTTGCCGAGGCCGGTGCCGATGGTCAGAACGCCCCAGCGTGCGACGTCCTGCATGTAGGGCATTTCGCTCAAGCCCTGCGCCACGCCGTCATTGTGCATCAGGATGGTGGTGTCGTGCTCGCCGATCATCGGGATCGCCTCGAACAGGCTGGCCGGCAGGTTGAAGCGGCTGCTTTCCCAGTTGCCGGGCAGGTTCTGCGCGCCCTTCTCAATGGCGCCGTCGTCCTCGATCACGCCCGGACAGGAGATGCCGATGAACGGTGCGAGCTTCAGCCCCTCGGTATCGGCCTGTTCGATCAGGTCCTTGAGCATCTTCACCAGCCGCTTCACCGCGCCCTCACGCGTGGGCTCGTCATCGGCGTGGCGCCACAGGTCGGACTTCCAGACCGCCGCCTTGGAGAGGTCTTTCGCCTTCTTCCAATGGGTCTCGACCACGCCGCAGCGGATGTTCGAGCCGCCGATATCGACCGCGAGGATGCTGTCATAGGCCTCGAAAATCCACGGCGGCGCCAGATGCAGGCAGCCGATCAGCCCGGCCTCGTCCGGATGAAACCGGATCGGGATCAGAGCGACCTTCAATCCCTCGGCCTTGAGGATCAGGTCGGCGCGGGCGATGGCGATCTCCCCCACCCGGCTCTGCCGAAACCCGCCGCCGACGACGATGCGTTCGGTGTCGGCCCAGGCCTTGGTCTTGAGGAAGCGGCGGGTGACATAGGCCAGTTGCTGCGCGAACTCCTCCAGCGCGCCGTGCACCAGCGCCGCCGCCGTCACGTCGTCGCCGCGCAGCGCCTCGTCCAGCGTGGTCTTGCTGAGGTCGTCGGTTGCCTTCTTGCCGAGCGGATCGTCGCCGTTCTTCTTCAGCGGCTTGCGCCAGTCGTCGAGGATCTGCTGAAACGCGCCCTTGCTGGCGCGGTCGCCGAGAAAGCCGTCGTCGTCCTTCAGCTCGATGTTGTAGCTGTCGATATCGACCGACGGCAGCCGCGCCGCGCCGTGCTTGCCGATGCCGGAGGTGGTGATGTTGCCGTCCGCCATGCCGCCCCTTCATCCTCTTGTGAGCACAGGATAACGGCCGGGGAACCGGTTGGTTTCAGCCCTGTGGCGGATTGGCCAGTCGCGAAAGGCCGCAAAAGTCCGCCAAACCCTTCATTTGCGGCCGTTTTCGCCGGGTTTCGCCTTGACTCCCGGGGGCTGGCGGCTATAAGTCCCCCCAAGCGGCGCTGGGTTCTCCTTGCGCCGATTGTTTTTGCGTGGTCGTCAGGCGTTGCCTCAAGCCTCGCAAAGCTCACCATAACCGACTGAACAAGAAGCCGGGCCGGAGTAATCCGAGCATCGGAATCGAACACGAAGGAATGAAAACGATGTTCGCAGTCATCAAAACCGGCGGCCGGCAATACCGCGTCGTTCCGGAAGATGTACTCGAGATTGGCAAGATCGCCGGCGATGTCGGCACGATCGTGCAACTGGATAACGTGCTGGTGCTCGGCGGCGATACGCCGGTGCTCGGCACCCCGACCGTGGCGGGCGCCACCGTGGCAGCCGAAGTGCTGGACCACAAGCGCGGCCCCAAGGTCATCGCGTTCAAGAAGCGCCGCCGCAAGAATTCGAAGCGCAAGCGTGGCTATCGCGACGAGATCACCGTGCTGCGGATCACCGAGATCCTCGCCGACGGCAAGAAGCCCACGGTCGGTCCGCGTCCGAAGCGCGAGAAGGCCGCCGCGAAGCCGGCGGAAGCCGCCGCTGAGTAATCGTTCTGAGTTCAGAGCGATTACAATTTGCGAGACAAAAAGTGAGATGATTCCGTCAAGGAATCAAACTACTGTGTTCTAGAGATTTGGAGACGAGCCATGGCTCACAAAAAAGCAGGCGGTTCATCACGTAACGGCCGCGATTCCGCGGGCAAACGCCTCGGTATCAAGGCCTACGGCGGTCAGCACGTCATTCCCGGCAACATCATTGCGCGTCAACGCGGCACCACCTGGCATCCCGGCCTTAATGTCGGCATGGGAACGGACCATACGTTGTTCGCCAAGATTGAAGGCCGCGTTGAGTTCCGTGCCAAAGCCAACGGCCGCACTTTCGTATCGGTCCTCCCGATGATGGAAGCCGCGGCCGAGTAGAGACGGTGGAAACATTCAATTCCGCCGGGTCCTGTTGAACCGGCGGAGTCGTCAAGGCTCCTGAGGGGAGGCGGGAAACCGGCCTCCCCTTTTCGTTTTGCGTATTTCGCGTTCGTGCGTTTCGCAAAGGTTTGACGCCCAAGGAGCCGACCATGCTGCAGGAATTTTCCACGCCCATCTCACGACAGCCAAGTACCATCGTCCTCGAGACGGAACGGCTGACCCTGCGCAAGCCGACTCTCGCGGACGTAAAAGCGATTGCCCGTCTCGCTAACGATCGCCGCATCGCCGAGAACACCCGCCGCCTGCCGCATCCCTATCAGCAGGACGACGCCACGCACTTCGTCAAGACCGTCGCCGGCGATGGCTCTAACACCGTGTTCCTGATCGAGCATCATCACACGACGATCGGCGTGGTCGGCGTCGATTGGCGACAGCCGGAGACGCCCGAACTCGGCTACTGGCTCGGCGTCGATCATTGGGGGCGCGGCTTCGGCACCGAAGCGGCGCGCGCCACCATCGATTTCGCCTTCGAGGAATTCGCCATCGAGCAGATGATCTCCGGCGCGCGCGTGGTCAATCCAGCGTCGCGCAACATCCTGGAGAAGTGCGGCTTCCAGTGGAGCGGCGTCGAACTGCATCGCTTCGAGGCGCTCGGCTCGTCCTCGCCGGTCGATTGCTTCCGGCTGACGCGCGGGGTGTGGTCGTCGCTGAAGAACTGGGGCCACTCGACCCGGCGTGGCGGCTGAGGCGCAGCCGCGTCGACATGCATCAAGGGCCCGATCCGGCATCTCCGGATCGGGCCCTTTGTTTTTAGTACGGTGGCTCGACCAGCCCGGCGCCATCTGTGCCGCTATCAGCATCGAGACCAAGTTTCAGATCCGGGACGCGGACTCATTGTCGATGGTCGCTGCTTCGCAACTTCAATCCGGCGCTAGTGACGAGGCCACGTGCCGCTGGCTATACAAGGATCGTTCAATCGCTCCTGCGAGGTGGATGCATGGCCCATGTCAAAGGTCCAATCCTGTCGTTTGCGAACCTGCCATCGATCGAAGCCTATCTGTCTGCACACGAGGGAAGTGAGAGCGGCTTTTGGCTCAAGCTCGCGAAAGCCGGCGCGCCGGACGCAACCATCACCAAGGCGCAGGCCATCGAAGCCGCGTTGTGTCATGGATGGATCGACGGTCAGCTCGGGACATTCGATGAGCATTACTATCTGGTGAGAATGACGCCGCGACGGAGCGCGAGCCGATGGTCCGCAAACAATCGCGACACGGCGGAGCGTCTTATTCGCGAAGCGCGCATGCAACCCGCCGGCTTGCGCGAGGTCGAGAGGGCCAAGGCCGATGGGCGCTGGAATGCGGCCTATCAATCCCAGGGTAAAACTGAGCCTCCGTCCGACTTCCTCGCTGCATTGGCTGCGAATGCAAAGGCAGAGCGGGCGTTTGCGACGCTCGACCGTGCCAACAGGTACGCCTTCGTCTATCGCATCAACGATGCCAAGCGCCCCGAAACGCGGAGCAGGCGCATTCGCGAATTCGTCGACATGCTCGACCGGGGTGAAACCATTCATCCGACCAAAAGCAAGCGGACTCCAAAAGCTTGACCGGGCCGTGGAGCAAAGAATGAACGCATTGGAGTCCGCGTCCTGGTTACTTCTCGTCATTGCGAAGCGGAGCTGCAACACAAAATACGTCGTCCCCGCACAGGCGGGGACCCAGACTCCGCAGCGGCGGTGAGACGAAAAGCGTCTGTGGCCCGCGCTTGCGATAAGCCATCAAGGCCAGGGGTTATGGGTCTCCGCCTGCGCGGGGACGACGCAAGTTGGCAATCCAGAAAGCCGCAAAGAGCTGGATTGCTTCGGAGCGAGAGCCTGTGCTCGGACAGTGCAAAGCACTGATCCGGGTACTCCTCGCAATGGCGAAAAACGAAAAGGAGTCCTACGCTGGCGGATTGACCGGCGGGTCCTCGCGGCCGAGCGCCTGCTCGCGCAGGAAGATGTAGAAGCCGGCGCCGATGATGATCGCGGCGCCGATCAGGGTCGCCAAGGTCGGCACGTCGCCGAACACGGCGTAGCCGAACATCACCGCCCAGACGATCATCGAATACTGATACGGCACCACCACGCTCGCGGGTGCGAGCTTCAGCGAGCGGTTGATGCACAGCAGCGCGCCGACCGAAATCGCGCCGGCCAGCGCGAACAGGCCGAAGCCGGGCAGGCTCGGCGTCACCCAGCCGAACGGCAGCAGCAGCGCGCCGAACACCAGCGTGCCGACAAACTGCGACGACGCCAGCACGACATCGGACGCGCCGCGCAGCGAGCGGGTGATCAGCATCAGCAGCGAGAACGAGACGCTGCCGCCGAGCGCAATCAGCGCCGGCCAGGTGATGGTCTGCGCCGACGGCCGCATCGCGATCATGACGCCGCAGAAGCCGACCGCGACCGCGCACCAGCGCCGCCAGCCGACCTGCTCGCGCAGCACCAGCGCCGACAGCGCGGTGACGAAGATCGGCGACGCCAGATAAAAGGTGATGACGTCCGCCAGCGGCAGATATCTCACCGCGACGAAAAACGCCATGACCTCCAGCGTCGACAGCACGACGCGCAGCAGATGCAGGCCCGGCCGCTCCAGCCGCATGAACTCGGCGCGGCTGCGCCAGATCAGCGGCGACAGCAGCAGCAGCGACGCAATGGCGCGCAGAAATAGCAGCTGCCCCACCGGATAGGCGGCAACGATGTACTTGCCGAGCGCGTCGCCGAACGAGAACGCCCACACCCCCGCCAGCATCAGGGCGATGCCGGCGAGCCGCGCGGTGCGCTCGTTGGTGCTGCTCAGGATACGCGAGATCATGCGATGAACGATATTCCGGAGAGAGGCGGAGCCGGCCCGATCACGGCCTCCTTAGCATGCGGGAGGGGCAAGCATGTGTCGCTGTTGTCGCACGCCTGCCCTGCCCGCGCGGCTCACCCGCCGCGACCGGCATGCGGGTTCGCGCGGCCGTACCGCCTGACCATCGGCATCAGCGCCAGCCCCGCGGCGGAGGCCATCGCGCCGGCGACGAAGGCGGCGGCGTATCCCATCGCGCCGGTCAGCAATCCGACCAGAGGCCCGGTGAGGCCGACGGCGACGTCGAAAAAGGCGATGAAGTTGCCCACCGCGCGGCCGCGCATTTCCGCAGGCACGCGCAGCGTCGCCATCACGCCCATCGCGGGAAACACCAGCGAGAAGCCAAGACCCGTCAACGCCGCGCCGAACAGCGCAACGACGGGCGACGGCGCACACCACAACACCAGTTGGCCGATCAGTTCGATCGCGAGCGACGCGGCGACCACGCGCACCGGGCCGAACCGGTCCGGCAGATGCGATCCCACCAGCCGCACGAAAACATACGCGACGCCGAAGCTCGCAATCGCCACGCCGGCGCCGGCCCAGTTCTTGACGCTGTAGGCCAACGGCAGGAATGCGGTCATGCTCGCGAACGGAACGGTGGCGAGCGCCAGCACCAGGCCGGGCAGCCAGATCAGCCGCAGCACCCGATGCACCGGCACATGCACGCGATCGCCGCTCACCACCGGCACCGGCGGCAACACGAACGCGACGGCGATGGCGATCAACGGCGTCGCGATCGCCAGCACGGCGACCCCGGCAAAACCAAAAGCCGAATGCACCGCAAGGCCGAGCGGCGCGCCGAGGCCGAACGCGGCATACATCGCGATGCCCTGCCACGACATCACCTTGCCGGTGCGCGCGACGCCGATGCGGCCGATGCCCCAGCTCATGGTGCCGGTGATGAACAGGCTCTCGGCTAAGCCGAGCAACACGCGGCCGGCGATCAGGACCGCAAGGCGCGTCTCCGGCGCGGCCGGCAGCAGCGCCGAGGCGAGATAGCAACCTGCGGCCAGCACCGCGAGCGGCAAGCCGCGCAGCACGATCCAGCGCGGACCGTGATGGTCGCTCAGCGTTCCGGCGAAATGGCGCGACAGCACCGTGACGACGGACTGGATGCCGATTACCCAGCCGACGGTAAAACTGCTGAAGCCAAGGTCGTCATGGACATAAAGCGACAGCGCCGGCAGCGGTGCGCCGACCACGAGAAAGCCGCAGAAGACGATGGCCACCAGCGGCGCCAATCCGGACACGGCGCTGCGCTGGGATGCGAATTGAGTAGGGGAAGGAACGTCATTCATGATAACACGCCCGAAACTTCCGCCGGACGGATTCATCCGGTTCGGAATGTGGCGCGTTGCGTGACGTTAACGCTTACGGAACGCGGCGACCGCGCTCGATGGTCGGGCAGTAACTTGCGCGCGCAGACGTGTCAAGCGACGGCATGGAAATGACAGGCATGCGCGTTGTTGCTGACGCGGTGCCGCTGCGATACGGATAAGCCATGAAATTTCTTGATGAAGCCAAGGTCTATATCCGCTCCGGCGACGGCGGGAACGGCTGCGTGGCGTTTCGCCGCGAGAAGTTCATCGAGTTCGGCGGGCCGAGCGGCGGCAACGGCGGCCGCGGCGGCAACGTCATCGTCGAGGCGGTGGACGGCCTCAACACGCTGATCGACTATCGCTACCAGCAGCACTTCAAGGCGCCCAAGGGCACCAACGGCATGGGCAAGGATCGCCACGGCGCCAACGGCAAGGACGTCGTTCTCAAGGTGCCGGTCGGCACCCAGATCTTCGACGAGGATCGCGAAACGCTGATCCACGATTTCACCCGGCTCGGCGAGAAGTTCGTGCTGGCAGAAGGCGGCAATGGCGGCTTCGGCAACGCGCACTTCAAGTCGTCGACCAACCGCGCGCCGCGCAATGCCAATCCCGGCCAGCCGGGTGAGGAACGCTGGATCTGGCTGCGGCTGAAACTGATCGCAGACGCGGGACTGGTCGGCCTGCCCAACGCCGGCAAATCGACGTTCCTCTCCGCCGTCAGCGCGGCGCGGCCGAAAATCGCCGACTATCCGTTCACGACGCTGCATCCGCAGCTCGGCGTGGTCAGCGCCGGCGGCCGCGAATTCGTGCTGGCGGACATTCCCGGCCTGATCGAGGGCGCGCATGAAGGCGCGGGACTCGGCGACCGCTTTCTCGGCCATGTCGAGCGCTGCCGCGTGCTGCTGCATCTGGTCGACGCCACCGGCGAGCATGCGGGCCGCGCCTACAAGACCGTGCGCAACGAACTCGAAGCCTATGCCGAAGAGCTGGCCGACAAGATCGAGATCGTCGCGCTCAACAAGATCGACGCGGTCGATCCCGATGAGTTGAAGAAGCAGCGCGACCGGCTCAAGCGCGCCGCGAAGAAAACGCCGCTGCTGTTGTCCGGCGCCACCGGCGAAGGCGTGCCCGAAGCCTTGCGCGCGCTGGTCGTGGCAATCGGCGATGCGCCGGTGTCCGACAAGGCGAAGGCGACCGAGGCCAACCCAGCCGATGCCGCGCCATGGTCGCCGCGCACGACGTAACGCAACTCAACCTCACGCAACTTATCTGGGAGACCGACCACGATGGCCGAGAAGGACTCTGACGTCGCCGCGTTCTGGGCATGGTGCAAGGAGCGCGCGGCCAAGCGCGGAAACATGACGTTGGCGGAAACCCGCGAATCCTTCGACACCGAAATGGGCCGCATCCCTCTCGCGGACAACGTTACGGTAGAGAGCCTGAGCTTCGGCAACGTTCCCGCCGAAAAGATCACGCCGGCCAATGCCACGCCCGGCAAGGTGCTGCTGTATCTGCACGGCGGTGGTCACGTCTTCGGCAGCATCAAGAGCCACCGCCATTTCGTTTCGCGGCTTGCGGTTGCGACGAAAGCGACCGCCTGGCACATCGATTATCGCCTCGCGCCGGAGCATCCTTATCCGGCGGCGATCGAGGATGCGCTTACCGCCTATCGCGCGATTCTCGATAGCGGCATCGCACCGGCCGATCTGGTGGTCGGCGGCGAATCCGCCGGCGGCAATCTCGCCGCGGCGCTGCTGCTGAAATTGAAGCAAGAGAACCTGCCGCAGCCGGCCGGGCTCTATCTGCTCAGCCCGTGGCTCGACATGACCACCACCGCCGAATCCTACGACAAGGTCGGCGCGCGCGATCCGATGATTACGCGTGAGGGCATCGTCGGCGTCGCGCTGGCCTATCTCGGCAACCAGCCCGACACTCCGCTGGCCTCGCCGGTGCGCGCCGATGTTGCCGGCCTGCCGCCGATGCTGATTCAGGTCGGCAGCGAGGAAGTGCTGCTGTCGGATTCGACCACCTTCGCCAACAACGCGGCGATGACCGGCATCGACGTCACGTTGCGGGTATGGGCGGGCATGCCGCACGCCTGGCCGCTGTTCCACCCGTTCCTCCGCGCCGGCCTGCCGGCCATCGACGAAGTCGGCACGTGGATGCGCAAGCGGCTCGGGATTGGCTAACCACACTCATCATCGTTTTTGACTTGTCATGGCCGGGCATAGCCGTTCGAAGAACGGCGTCGCTTCGCTCGCCTATGTCCCGGCCATCCACGTCTTTGAACTCGCGACGCGTTTAAGGCGTGGCACAAGGCCAATCATGCTCTGCTACGTCGTCCCCGCGCAGGCGGGGACCCAGACTCCGCAACAACTCGGCTCCATCACCCGGGGCTAGTTATCCCATAACAACCAACGCCAGGGATTCTGGGTCCCCGCCTTCGCGGGGACGACGGTTTTCGTGTTGCAGCTACTTCCCGTCGTACCAGATGCGATACAACGCGCCGACCTGATCGTCCGACACCAGCAATGATCCGTCCGGCAGTTGCGCGACGTCGACCGGGCGGCCGAGATAGTGGCCGTGGTTATTCCAGCCTTCCGCGAACGGCTCGGGCTTGCCGGCGGCGCGTCCATTCTCTTTCAGAAACGTCACCATCACGCGCGCGCCGACCGGCACGGTGCGATTCCATGAGCCGTGCTGCGTGCTGAAGATCGCGCCGCGATATTTTTGCGGGAACATGGTGCCGGTATAGAACGCCAGACCGAGATCGGCGGCGTGCGCGACCTGCTCGACTTCCGGAAAAATCAGGTTCGGCGGCGGCGTGTCGTTCCTGTATTCATTGGTGCGGGTGTGGCCGCCGCCATACCACGGGAAACCGTAGTCGTGTCCGATTTCGGTGATGCGATTCATTTCGCCCGGCGGCTGATCGTCGCCCATGCGGTCGACCTGATTGTCGTTACTCCAGAGCGAGCCGTCCTTCGGGTTGAAATCCATCCCGACCGGGTTGCGCATCCCGGTCGCATAGACCTCGCGATGCGCGCCATCGCGATCCATGCGCACGATGCCGCCGATGCCCCACTTGCGATAGGTATCGAGCTTTTGCTTCGGCGCAACATTATAGGGCTGCCCAAGTTGGATATAGAGCTTGTTATCCGGCCCGATCCGGCACACCCGCGTGGCGTGATTGAAGCTCTCCTCCGCTTTCGGAATCAGCTCGCCCTGCTTCACCACCGGCGAGGCAACCAGATCGGCGCGTTTGTCGAACGCCTCCGCGTCGGCAAAAGCCAGCACGCGATTGACCTCGGCGACGTAGAGCGTGCCGTCCTTCGCAAAGCAGACGCCGTTCGGAACCTTCTTCGAAACAGTCGGCGCGAATTCCTTCACCTCATGGCTGCCGCCGCCGTTTGCCCGATCGGTCACCGCCCAGACTTTCGATTGCCGCGTGCCCACGAAGATGACCTTGCCTTGCGGTCCCACCGCGATGTGCCGCGCACCGGGCACCAGCGCGTAAAGCGCGATATGAAAGCCGGCGGGCAATTTGATCCGGGCGAGCGTTGTCTTCGCCTGCTCCGCCTCGGCGTCGGTTTGCGACACCTTCGGCCAATCTGCCGCGCTGCCGATCCTGACCGCATCCGGCTTCGCGCCATCGGCGGCGCGCGCCCCGAGCGGCCATGCGAGTAACGCTAACAACGCGACAGATGCCGTCCTATGCAATCTCACAGTCGCCTCCGTTACTGGTGTTGCGGCTTCGATGTAGCCCGAATTGATGCGGAAGCCGTCACCCTGAGGTGCATTGCGAAGCAATGCCTCGAAGGGCGACGGTGATCCTTCGAGGCTCCGCGCTACGCGCGGAGCACCTCAGGATGACGCCGTCGCACCAACTGTCAACTCAACACACGCCACACGAAAATTGTCGTCCCCGCGAAGGCGGGGACCCAGACTCCGCAGCGGCTCGGCTCCATCATCCGGGGCTGGTTTATTCTATAACAACCAACGCCAGGGGTAGTGGGTCCCCGCCTTCGCGGGGACGACTCCGTGTGCGTGGGGGCATATGCCGGACAGCAGCAATACGACTACTTCGTCGTCTCGCCGTTCGACACCAGCAACACCGAGCCTTCCGCCTCCCGCAGCACTTCGGCAGCAACACCGCCGAAGTTCAATCCGTCACCTTCGATGCGATCGACGCCCATCACCACCAGATCGATGTTGCTGCCGCGCATCTCCTGCAGGATCGCCGCTTCCGGCGCGGTGTTGGTGCGAAGCGTGGTAATCACCTCGACATCGTAACGGGCCGCCAGCGCGATGGTGTCCTTGAGGATCGCTTCCTCCTCGAACAGCGAGACGCTGACATTGCGGCGACGCCGCCCCTTGTCGCGCGTCGTCGTCACGTAGATCACCCGCAGCGGATGGTTGCTGCTGCGCGCCAGCGCCACGGCGACCTCGGCACCACGCCGCGATACGCTACTGCCGGACACCGGCACCAGAATCTTCAAGCCGTCGCTGTCCGGCTGCGTCAGATGATGGCCTTTCGCCGCGACCACCGCGAGCGGGCCATCGAATCCCGCGGTCACGATCTCGACATTGCGATCGAACCCGCCATTGGCGCCGATCACCTTGTTGAGCCCGACCACCAGAAGGTCGAATCCCTTGCGGGCCTCATCCACCACGGCATCGACCGCCTTCTTCTGCCGCGCGCGCGTGGTGACGTCGATCTCGGGCACCTCTTCGCCGTCTTCCTTCTCGACCTCGGCGCTGACTTTCGCGGCATTCTTCACCGTCGTCTCGTGGCTCTCCTCGTCGGATCGCCGCTTCTCCTGCGCCTTGGCCTGCGGCCCCAGATGCAGCACGGTGGTGGGGATACCGCGCGCGCCGGCGATCAGGCCGGCGACGCGCGAAGCAAACTTGGCGTTGGCGCTTTCGTCCACGGCGAGCAGCAAGCGTTCGAGATTGGCGACGAAGCCTTTCTCCTCGAATTCCTCGCGCTCAAGTCGCTCCTTTTCTTCCTTCTCCAGCGGCAGCCGCGACAGCGCCGCACGCAACATCGGCGGCATCGCCATGGTGGTGACGATCGCCATGGTGACGATCATCGTGAACAGGTTCTGGCTCAGCACGCCCATCGACAGGCCGATGGTGGCGATGATCACTTCGGTCGAGCCGCGCGCATTCATACCGCTGGCGAGCGCGAAGGATTCGCGGCGGTTCAACCCGCCCATCGCGCCGCCGACAAACGCGCCGCCGAATTTTCCGATGCTGGCGATCAGCACGAGAAGCGCGGTGAGAAGCAACAGCCTCGGATCGGTCAATACCGACAGATCGGCGCTCAATCCCGCGAGGCCGAAGAAAATCGGCATGAACAGGCTGGTGATCAACCCGCGCAGCCGCTCGTCGATCTGCTTGGTGAGGATCGGCGATTCGCCGACGAGGATGCCGGCGACGAACGCGCCCAGCACCGTATGCACGCCGATCCAGTGCGTGATCAGCGCCATGCAGCTCATCAACAGCAGGATCACGGTGATCACCGCCGCCGAACTCACCAGCGTGTCGTTGGCCCAGCGGATCAGCCGGAACACCAGCCGGCGGCCGATGGTGAAACTGACAACAAGAAACGCCAGCGTGCCCAGTATCGCCTGCGCCACCGACATCATGTCGAGTTGGCCGCGCGAGGCGAGGCTGAAAATCACCGCGATGATCACCCATCCGATGGTGTCGTCGATCACGGCGGTGGCGACGATGATCTGGCCGACGTTGCGGCGCATGAACTGCATCTCGCGCACCACCACCGCGACGATCTTCACCGACGAGATCGACAGCGCGGTGCCGAGGAACAACGAGGCGACCAATCGCTGCTCCGGATGCGGCAGCAAACTCTCCGGCAAAAACTGGCCGAGCGCGAAGCCGCAGCAGAACGGCACCACGATGCCCGCGATGGAAATCGTGAACGCAGCCTTGCCGACCTTGCGCACCAGCTTGAGGTCGGTCTCCATGCCGGTCAGCAGCAGCAGCAACAGAATGCCGAACTGCGCGATGCCGTTGATCAGCGCCTTCTGTTCGCCATTGGCCGGAAAGATCAGGTGTTGCGCATCCGGCCAGAACGCGCCGAAGATCGACGGCCCGAGCACGACGCCCGCCAGCAGTTCGCCCATCACCGACGGTTGGCCGAGCCGTTGCATGATTTCGCCGAGCCCGCGGCCGACGGCGATCAGCAGGATGATTTGCAGGATGAAGATCGCTTCAGACGGATGGCCCGCGCCATCGCCGGCAGCGCCCGCGAACGTGGTGCCCATCAATTGTAGTGCGAGGCCGCCCAGCAGGACGCTTCCCCAGAAGCGGACTCGGGGCGACTTCACCCGCATGCAATCAATCTCCCCAACCGCGCCACACCGGGACACGCTTCGAGAAATCTCTCACGCCATCCGCCGGCGTGCGCCACGCCATCCGTTGTCCGTTTTAAGTCGATCAGCGCCGAAAAGCGACGGCCGATCCACCTCGCGCCGAAACGGATTCACGTCGGTTACGTTCCGAGCGACGCAAACTTTCATTAAAACGCGATGCAAATGGCCGAATCGCACCGCCCGGCGCATTGGTTCCCTTGACGAAATCGCCGCGAGAGAACATTGAACGGCTCCGTTCCACGCATCGCCGTCACCAAATACCGTCATGACCCGTCCCGAGCTGAAAAATTTTCGCCGCATCGTCGTCAAGGTCGGCTCATCCCTGCTGATCGACGCCGCCGCCGGCGCCGTGAAGGAGACGTGGCTGGAAGCGCTGGCGGCCGACCTCGCCAAGCTGCACGCCGAGGGCCGCGACATTCTGGTGGTGTCGTCCGGCTCGATCGCGCTCGGTCGCTCGAAGTTGAAACTGCCGCGCGGGCCGCTGAAGCTGGAGGAGAGCCAGGGCGCGGCGGCCGTCGGCCAGATCGCGCTGGCGCGGCTGTGGTCCAAGGTGCTGGCTGCTCACGGCATCGACGCCGGCCAGATCCTCGTCACCTTGCAGGACACCGAGGAACGACGGCGTTATCTCAACGCCCGTTCGACGATCGCAAAGCTTCTCGAGTGGCGTGCCATTCCGGTCATCAACGAGAACGACACCGTCGCCACCAATGAAATCCGCTACGGCGACAATGATCGCCTCGCCGCCCGCGTCGCCACCATGGCCAGCGCCGACCTCTTGATCCTGCTGTCGGACATCGACGGCCTCTACGACGCCCCGCCCGGCGCCAACCCGAACGCGAAACTGATTCCGGTGGTGGAGTCCGTCTCGGCCGAAATCGAGGCGATGGCGGGCGCCGCCGAATCCGAACTGTCGCGCGGCGGCATGACCACCAAGATCGAGGCCGCCAAGATCGCCACCACCGCCGGCACGCATATGCTGATCGCCTCAGGCAAGATCGCGCATCCGTTGCAGGCGATCGCCGACGGCGGCCGCTGCACCTGGTTCCTGACGCCGGCGAACCCCATCACCGCGCGAAAACGCTGGATCGCCGGTTCGCTGGAACCGAAGGGCACCCTGATCATCGACGCCGGCGCCGTCACCGCGCTGCGCGGCGGCGCCAGCCTGCTGCCGGCCGGCGTGATCCGGGTCGAAGGCCAGTTCGCCCGCGGCGACGCCGTGGTGGTGCGCGGCCCCGACACCCATGAGATCGGCCGCGGCCTCGTCGCCTACGACGCCGAGAACGCCGACCGGATCAAGGGACACTCCTCGACGGACGCCGCCCGCATCCTCGGCATCCATGGCCGCGCCGAGATGATCCACCGCGACGACCTGGTGGTCGGAGCCGGGCCGGCCTGAACGCCGGTTCGACTGACCTTCAGAACACCCAATCCGCCTTGCGCCGGCCGCTTGGCGTCAACACATTTGCGCCACCGTATCGCCGCAAGAGTCCCGACCCTCGCGGACCGGGGATAGCTGTGCTAGGGAACCGCCATGACCGCCCCTCTGAAAGCCGTCGACAACGACAGCGACCTCGCCACCCTGATGACCCGGCTCGCCCAAGACGCGCGCGCCGCCGCCAAGGTGCTTGCGCTCGCGCCGGGCGAGCAGAAGAACCGCGCACTGGAGGCGATGGAGCGAGCGATCCGCGCCAATTGCGCCGACATCCTCAAGGCCAACGCCGAGGACGTCGCGGAAGCGCGCGCGAACGGCGCGACATCCGCCTTCGTCGATCGTCTCACGCTGACCGAAGCGCGCGTCGCCGCGATGGCCGATGGTCTTGCTGTCGTTCGCGGTATCACCGATCCGGTCGGCGCCGTCACCGAACGTTGGCAACGCCCCAACGGCATGACCATCGAACGCGTGCGCGTGCCGCTCGGCGTCATCGCGGTGATCTTCGAGAGCCGCCCCAATGTCTGCGCCGATGCCGGCGCGCTGTGTCTCAAATCCGGCAACGCGGTGATCCTGCGCGGCGGCTCCGACAGTTTTCGTTCGTGCCGCGCGATTCATGCGTGCCTCGTGCAGGGCCTGCGCGAAACGGGCTTGCCCGAAGCCGCGATCGCGCTGGTGCCGACGCGCGACCGCGCGGCCGTCGGCTTGTTACTTACGGGACTGAACGGCGGCATCGATCTGATCGTGCCGCGCGGCGGCAAGAGCCTGGTCGCACGCGTCGAGGCGGAAGCGCGCGTGCCGGTGTTCGCGCATCTTGAAGGCATCAATCACGTCTATGTCGACCATGCCGCGAAACTCGACATGGCAAAGTCGATCGTGCTCAACGCCAAGATGCGCCGCCCCGGTGTCTGCGGCGCGGCCGAAACACTGCTGATCGAACGCGCCGCCGCATCGACGCATCTCAAGCCGCTGGTGGAAATGCTGCTCGATTCCGGCTGCGAAGTGCGTGGTGATGCTGCGATTCAGCAGGCGGATACGCGCGTGAAGCCCGTGGCCGATGCGGATTGGGACACCGAATACGAAGACGCCATCATCGCCGCGAAGCTGGTCGACAACGTCGACGATGCGATCGCACACATCGGGAAGCACGGTTCGCATCACACCGAGGCAATCGTCACCGAGGATGCAGGCACCGCCGAAAAATTCCTCAACGAAGTCGATGCGGCGATCGTGCTGCACAATGCCTCGACGCAGTTCGCCGACGGCGGCGAGTTCGGCTTCGGCGCGGAGATCGGCATCGCCACCGGTAAATTCCACGCGCGCGGCCCGGTCGGCGCCGAGCAACTGACGACGTTCAAGTATCGCGTTCACGGCACCGGACAGACGCGACCGTGATCATTCGTTGGCCGGCGCGCGGAGACTGAATTGGCAAAGCCGTCCGTCGCGCCGTCGCAAGTGATTCCGTATCACACCAACGGACTACGCATCGGGCTGCTTGGCGGTTCGTTCAATCCGCCGCACGAGGCGCATCGCGCCATCAGCCTGTTCGCGATGAAGCGGCTGAAACTCGACCGGGTATGGTGGCTGGTGTCACCGGGCAATCCGCTGAAGAACGGCTACGGCACGAACGACATTGAAGCGCGCGCTAGCGCCGCCCGCGAGATCGCGCGCGACCCGCGCATCGACGTCACCTGTCTCGAAGCTGTCATCGGCACCCGCTATACCATCGACACCATCAGCTATCTGCGCCGCCGCTGTGCCGGCGCGCGCTTCGTCTGGATCATGGGCGCTGACAACCTCGCGCAATTCCATCGTTGGGATGATTGGCAACGCATCGCCGCGCAGGTGCCGATCGCCGTGATCGACCGACCGCCACAGAGCTTTCGGGCGCTTGCGGCACCAGCCGCGCTGGCGCTCGCGCGCGACCGACTGCCTGAAAACAAGGCACGGCAACTCGCCGACGCCAAGCCTCCAGCCTGGACATTCCTCACCGGCATGAAACTGAGCCTGTCGTCCACCAAGCTGCGGAACCCGGACGGCACCTGGAAGAACCCATGACTGGAATCAATTGCTTGCAACGACTGGAATATTGAAACCACCCGTCCCACATGCGTAGTATGTCAACCGGGCGTTCGAGATTCGGCCGCCCGACACAGCGAAAGGAAATGGTCCCTGACCGTATCTGTCCTGTCCTCATCCGCCTCGCCCAAGAAGCGGATATCGTCAGCGCCCGCCGCGGTGTTGAAGGCGCGGCCTGATGTCGAACAATCCCTGAAACTCATTCTCGACCGCCTCGACGACATGAAGGCGGAAGAGACTGTCAGCATCGACCTGCGCGGCAAATCCTCCGTGACGGACTACATGGTCGTGACCACCGGCCGGGCCAACCGGCACGTGGGCGCGATCGCGGAGAATGTCGTGAAGGCGCTGAAAGACAGTGGCATTCCCAATGTCCACGTCGAGGGTCTCACCAATTGCGATTGGGTGCTGATCGATTCCGGGGATGTGATCGTTCACGTTTTTCGTCCCGAGGTCCGCGAGTTCTACAATCTTGAGCGGTTGTGGGTTCAGGGCCCGAAAGGCGTGACGGCGAAGAAAGCTTGATCGCGATTGCGGTCGGCGAGAACGATCGAACTGGCGCCGGTCTGGCGCGAGGGTTTCGTTTGCCGCTGAGAATCTGATAGGCCGCATCGATGCGGATCATGGTGATTGCGGTCGGCCGCTTGAAGCAGGGGCCGGAACGGGAACTGGCGGAACGCTACGCGGCACGGTTCGACGACGCGGGCCGCAAGCTGGGGTTTCGCGGCCTCGAGGTACGCGAGATTCCCGAGAGCCGCGCGCGGGATGCCGCGACCCGGATCGCCGAGGAGGCCGCCGCCATCGCGGCGCTGATGCCGGACAAATCCGCTCTGGTCGCGCTCGACGAACATGGCGACAGCATCGACAGTTCCACTTTCGCGCGGCATCTTGGCCGCTGGCGGGACGAATCGGTCGCTAACACTATTTTCGTCATTGGCGGCGCGGACGGACTTTCGCCTGAATTGCAGCGCATGGCCAAGCTTCGACTGGCGTTCGGCAAGGCCACCTGGCCGCATCAGTTGGTCCGTGTCCTATTGCTGGAGCAAATCTATCGGGCCGCAACGATTCTGGCGGGCCATCCATATCACCGCGCTTAGCGCCCTACGTGACGGTCGATGAATTCAGAGCACGATGTGATCCGAAAATCGCTTCACACGTTTCAGCTTCATACCCTGGTCGCCACACTGCTCGCGGCCGGCACGGTCGGCGCGTGGCCGTCGATCGCGGCGGCGCAAACCCCGGCTCCGACACCCGCAACACCGGTCGCCGCGACACCAGCCGAAACGGCACCGGCCGCGACGACACCTTCCACCGACGACATCAAGCAACGCGCGCAGGAGCTTGAAGCCGCACGGCAGCGGCAGAAAGATGCCGCTGAGCTACAGGAAAAGCTCAAGGCCGAAATCGCCGCCATCGGTCAGGATCGTAGCAAGCTCAATCAGGAGCTGATCGACATCGCGGCCAAGGTGCGCAACGTCGAAGGCCGCATCGCCGATGCCGAATCCCGCCTCGGCGATCTCGATACGCGCGAGCAGGCGATTCGTGGCTCGCTGCAATCGCGACGTTCGGAAATCGTCGAGGTGCTGGCGGCGTTGCAGCGCGCGGGCCGCCGCGCGCCCCCGGCTTTGCTGGTGAGCCCTGAAGATGCGCTGCAATCGCTGCGCACCGCGATCATGCTGGGCTCGGTGGTGCCGGAGATGCGCGCGCAATCGGTCAAGCTCGTCACCGATCTCAACGAGTTGGTGACGGTGCGCAAGACCATCGCCGCCGAACGCGACCAACTGGCGACCGACCGCGATGGTTTGCGTGTCGATCAGACCCGCCTCGCCTCCCTCGTCGAGGAACGGCAGAAACAACAAAGCGCGGCCGAGCAGAACATGCAGGCCGAAGCCGCGCGCGCGCTCGAACTCTCGCGCAAGGTCGACGACCTGCAAAGCCTGATCGCCAAGATGGAGCAGGATCTGCAAAGCGCGGCGAAGGCAGCGGCAGCGGCCAAAGAAGCGACCGAAAAAGCCGCTGCGGCCGCCGCGAGCGGCAAGCCCAATCTCGCCGCGCTGAAGGATCCGGGCCGGCTCAGCCCGGCGATCGCGTTTGCCTCGGCCAAGGGTCTTTTGGCCTTACCGGTTAACGGCACCCGGGTCCGCGAGTACGGCGGCTCAAACGGGGCCGGCGGCACTGAAAAAGGCATTTCCCTGGCAACCCGCGCGGGCGCCCAAGTCACAACACCGTGTGATGGCTGGGTTGTGTATGCCGGCCCGTTCCGCAGCTATGGACAACTCTTGATCCTGAATGCGGGGGGCGGGTATCATGTGTTGATCGCTGGGATGGAACGCATTTCGGTCAATATCGGCCAGTTCGTGTTGACGGGTGAGCCGATCGCGACCATGGGAACGACATCCCGGATCGCTTCCATCCTCGCGACCAGCGTGAGCCGGCCCGTTCTCTACGTCGAGTTCCGTAAGGACGGAACTCCCATCGATCCTGGCCCATGGTGGGCCGCAAATGAAGGCGAAAAGGTTCGCGGATGATGCGCAAAACCTCTGTACTGCTTCTCGGTGCCGCGGCCGGCGCCGCGTTGACGCTGTTCGTGTCCCAGCCGCGCTCCATGCTGATGGGATCGAGCGCGCGCGCCGCCACCTCCGATACCTATCGCCAGCTCAATCTGTTCGGCGACGTGTTCGAACGCGTCCGCTCCGACTATGTCGAGAAGCCCGACGACAGCAAGCTGATCGAATCCGCCATCAGCGGCATGCTGACCGGTCTCGACCCGCATTCCAGCTACATGGATGCGAAGAGCTTCAAGGACATGCAGGTGCAGACCCGCGGCGAGTTCGGCGGGCTCGGCATCGAGGTCACGATGGAAGACGGCCTCATCAAGGTGGTCTCACCGATCGACGACACGCCGGCTTCGAAGGCCGGCATCCAGGCCAACGACATCATCACCACCCTCGACGACGAGGCGGTGCAGGGCCTCACCCTGAATCAGGCCGTCGACAAGATGCGCGGCCCGGTCAACACCAAGATCAAGCTGAAGATCATCCGCAAGGGTCAGGACAATCCGATCGAAGTGACGCTGGTGCGCGACAACATCCGCGTCCGCTCGGTGCGCGCCCGCGTCGAAGACGGCGATATCGGTTACATCCGCATCACCACCTTCAACGAACAGACCACCGAAGGCCTGAAGCGCGAGATCGCATCACTGACCAAGCAGATCGGCGAAGACAAGTTGAAGGGCTTCATTCTCGACCTGCGCAACAATCCCGGCGGCCTGCTTGAAGAAGCCGTCACCGTGTCAGATGCATTCCTCGAGCGCGGCGAGATCGTTTCGACGCGCGGCCGCAATGCCGAGGAAACCCAGCGCCGCGTGGCGCGGGCGGGCGACCTCACCAAGGGCAAGAAGCTGATCGTGCTGATCAACGGCGGCTCGGCATCGGCATCGGAAATCGTCGCCGGTGCGTTGCAGGACCACAAGCGCGCGACGCTGATCGGGACGCGCTCGTTCGGCAAGGGATCGGTGCAGACCATCATTCCGCTCGGCTCCGGCAACGGCGCGCTGCGGCTGACCACGGCGCGTTACTTCACCCCATCGGGTAAGTCGATCCAGGCCAAGGGCATTACCCCCGATATCGAGGTGCTGCAGGATGTGCCGGACGACCTGAAGTCGCGAACCGACACCAAGGGCGAAGCCTCGCTGCGCGGCCACCTCAAGGGCGATGCCGGCAAGGAGCAGACCGGCTCGCAATCCTACGTCCCGCCGGATGCCAAGAACGACAAGGCGCTGAAGATGGCTGATGACCTGCTACACGGCATCAAGGTCGAGGCTCAGGCTCCGACCGGCGACAAGGCCGCGGTCGACAAGCCGGCCGACAAGGAGAAGGCCAAGGCCAACTGATCGCCAACGAACCGCGACATGGTCTGGTAGATAACGGGCGGCCTGCGGGTCGCCCGTTTCATTTTGATCTACTCAGATCGTTACTGCGGCCGCCGAATGTCCGCGACCGCAACCCGGCGTGGTAAAGTCGCTGCGGCTGATTCGCGGGAGGCCGGCAGGAGGCCACGGCAGTGACGACAGACGATCTCAGCACTCCGCTCGGGCAGGACACGCAGCCACACAGGCGGCGGCGCCTTCCCTTCAGCGGCGTTCAGGTGATCGCCGCCGCGCTCGGACTGTTCCTGCTGGGGTTCGCGGGTATTGCGCTGTTCCATCAGGATCGCCTCGGCGGCGAACCGGTGGTACGGGTCGCACTGCAACCGGACACTGCCGCCAAGAACCCGGACAAGGATATGGCGGCGCCAGTCGACGCTGCCAAGCCGGGACAGCCGGCATCGAAAGCCGCTTCGAATCCGCCGGCGAACGGACAGAAGACTATCACCATCATCGATGGTTCGAGCGGCGCGCGGCAGGACGTGGTCGTCGCCAGCGAAAGCTCGGCCACAGGCGCCGAGACCACCTCTGCGATCATGTCCGGCGTCGACGCGCGGCTGCTGGAGAAATCGCGTTACGGCATGATCCCGGTCATCGCCGATGGCGTGGCACCGTTCACCGCTTATGCCGCCGGCACACCAGCTGAGCGCGCCAAAGCGGCCACGATGCCGACCGTCACCATCGTCGTCGGTGGACTCGGCATCGGCGCCGCGAAGACCACCGAATCGATCTTGAACCTGCCCGGCGCGGTCACGCTGGCCTTCACGCCTTATGGTTCGGATCCGGCCAAGCTGGTGGCGCGGGCGCGCGGCCGGCATCACGAAATTCTGCTGCAAGTACCGATGGAGCCGTTCGACTATCCCGACAACGATCCCGGCCCGCAGACCTTGCTTACCGCCCAGAGCCCCGAACAGAATCTCGACCGCCTGTTCTGGCATCTCAGCCGACTTCAAGGCTACGTCGGGCTGACCAGCTTCATGGGCGCCCGCTTCACTGTTTCGGACACGGCGATGCAGCCGGTGATCCGCGAGGCGGCCAAACGCGGCCTCGGCTATCTTGATGACGGCAGTTCTCCGCGTAGCGTGGCCGGCACGCTGGCGCAAGGCCAGAACATGCCGTTCGCCAAAGCCGACCTCAGCATCGACGCGGTGCCGACCGCGACCGAAATCGACAAGGCGTTGGCAAGACTGGAATCCCTGGCAAAGACCCGCGGCAGCGCCATCGGCATCGCATCGAGCCTTCCCGTTTCGGTCGAACGGATCGGCAACTGGGCTAAAGCGCTTGAGAGCCGTGGCGTTCTACTGGTGCCATTGACAACCGCGATACTGAAATCAAAATCGTGATGCGATCCGGACATGACGTTAAACTCGGCGCTAGACTCGGCGACAGATATGAAACCAGCTTGTCCAATTCGGACATCCGACGTGAGGTGAAGGCGAGCATGCGGCTCGGCAGGCTTCGATCAACTGAAGGGGCACGACGGCGATGACGCGTTATGACGATCTGCCCTATCGCACCTGCGTCGGCATGATGCTGATCAATGCAACGGGGCTGGTGTTTATCGGCCGCCGCGCCGGAGGCCCCGAACACGTCGACGCAACTCATGTCTGGCAAATGCCGCAAGGCGGCGTCGATCCCGGCGAGGACACCTGGGAAGCAGCGAAGCGCGAGCTATTTGAAGAAACCAGCGTTCGCTCGGTCGAAAAAGTCGGCGAAGTCTCCGACTGGCTGATCTACGATATTCCGCGCACGGTGGCGGGCCGCGCTTGGAAAGGCCGCTATCGCGGCCAGCGCCAGAAGTGGTACGCAATGAAATTCACCGGCAAGGATTCCGAGATCAACGTGCTCAATCCCGGCGACGGCCACAAGCCGGAATTCATCAAGTGGCGATGGGAGCCGATGCAGAATCTCCCTGATCTGATCGTGCCCTTCAAGCGGCCGGTCTATGAGCGCGTCGTCAAGGAATTCACAAGTCTCGCCAACGCGCAATGACCTCCGATAAGCCGTACCGCCCCAATGTCGGGATCGCGCTGTTCAACGCCGCGGGCTTTGTGCTGATAGGTCGGCGTTATCGTGACGACGGACCTGAAATCATCCTGCCCGGTTTGGAGTGGCAGATGCCGCAAGGCGGCATTGATGCCGATGAAAATCCGCGCGACGCGGTGATGCGCGAACTCTGGGAAGAAACCGGCGTGACCCACGCCGACTATCTCGGCGAGACTGACTGGATGACTTACGAATTTCCACCCCATGACGGCCCACCAACGCATCGCTTGGCGAAATTTCGCGGCCAGCGCCAGAAGTGGTTCGCACTCCGCTTCGTCGGCAACGATACCGAAATTGATCCGCTTGCAACCCGCAATGGTCAACCACCAGAATTCGATCACTGGCGCTGGGAGCAACTCGATCGTGTTGCGGCGCTGGTGGTGCCGTTCCGGCAGCAGGTCTACACGGCGGTCGCGGCAGCTTTCGCGCGGTTCGTCTGACCCGCTCACAAGGTAACTATCGCAGCCGCAGCGTTCTTTCTCAATGAACTCGCCAACTCGTCGCAGCCGCGCCGGCCGCACCCGCCCGCAGCGGCCACACCGGCGCAGCGTCAGGGCTGGCGATGATCGGCTTTCCGTCGCGCGCCGCGTGGGCGTCATCGAGCGCCTCGACGAAATCCGAGAACCACTGCTGAATGGTGCCGGCACGCAATGACTTCATCATCGCTTCCCATCGCATCCGCCGCTCCACCAGCGGCATCGACAATGCCGTGGCGATGGCGCGCGCCATGCTGTCGATATCGTTCGGATTGACCTGCAACGCGGCATCGAGTTCGTTAGCGGCGCCGGCGAACTTCGACAGCACCAGCACACCGGGATCGGCCGGGTTCTGCGCGGCGACGTACTCCTTCGCCACCAGATTCATGCCGTCGTGCAGCGGCGTCACCACACCGACCTGCGCCGTGCGATAGAGCCCCGCCAGCACGGTCTGGCTGAAACCCTTGTTGAGATAGCGAATCGGCGTCCAGTCGACCTCGCCGTGAAGCCCGTTGACGTCGCTGACCAGCTTGGCAAGTTGCTCCTGAAGATGACCATAGGCTTCGATACCGCCGCGCGACAGCGTCGCAATTTGCAGCAGCGATACCGTACGGCTGAGCGACGGATGCAGGGTCAGCATCTGATCGAACGCCTTGATGCGATTGATCAGACCCTTGGAATAGTCGACGCGGTCAACGCCGATGGCGAGCTTTTCGCCATGCAGGCTGCGGCGCAGGCGCGATACGTCGGGATGCGACATCGCCTTGACGGCGTGCGCGGCGAACTTGTCAACGTCGATGCCGATGGGGAACGTAGCGAGACGCGAGATTCCATAGCGTGACAACACTTCGCCGTTCTTGACCCGCAGCCCTAGCTCCATCTCGACATAATCAGCAAAGTTGGCGCAATCGTCCTCGGTCTGGAATCCAATCAAATTGTAAGCGAGCATCGCCTCGACGAGGTCGCGATGGTTCGGCACGCCGCTGATAATCGTGCGCGACGGCCATGGCGTATGCAGGAAGAAGCCGATCGCCTGCTGGACGTCCAGTTGCCGCAATTCGGCACCCAGCGTCAGGAAGTGATAATCCTGAATCCAGAAGGTCGCGTCGGGCTTACGGAAGCGCAGCAGCGCGCGCGCCATGAAAGCGTTAACTTCGCGATAGGAGCGATAGTCCTCACGCGAAGCGCGGATCAAATCGGTACGCGAATGCAGCGCCGGCCATAACGCGGAATTCGCAAAGCCTTCGTAATAGCCGCCGTAATGCGCCGCTGGCAGATCAAGCATTGCCAGCGCGCCGGACCCGAGTGGCTCGATTTCGGCGAAGGGGTCTTTCTGCACATTGTCGCGAACGTCACCGCTGGAACCGACCCAGATCGCGCCGGAATTCTCCACGACCGGCAACAACGCCGCCGCCAATCCGCCAGTCATCGGCTCATTGGCTTTGGCCCGCGCCACGCGATTGGATACGACCACGAGACTCACAGGATCTCCTCCTGATTTGTTACAGCCCGAAACATAAACGGCTGTTCATCAATATGGTTCCTCGCCACAACTCAATCTCATTGAGATCAGATTTGAATTACGTGCGATGGAACTCGCGCATCTATCTATTCTGATGCTGCGCCTGCATGCAGCGTGAACCCCCGTTCGATGTTTGCGCACGATCACGCATCTCACGCGTCACGCTCAAAGGTGGTTCCGCTCGTTCGTCAGAAGTCGGTGCGCAAAAAACGCAATCGACATATCAGAACCCGAATGAAAGTTCGGCTCTTGTCCGACCGAGCACTTTCACAAATCAGAATTTGGAACCTGAAAAAATTTGCGCCGCTCGCATCTCGAACAATGGGAAAGCGAATCAGATCGAACCGTCGTCAGGTCGGGTTCCATGCAACAGATTCGCAAGCCAAAGTCTCACATCGTTAGGCCCAGCGAAGGTTCCAGCAACGCCACGCGCTTGTCGTCCGACAGAAAACGACATACCCTTGAAGTCCGGCATGATGGCGAACACGGTTTCGTCAGTTACGTCATCGCCGAGGAACACCGGGCGGCGGCCCTTGAAAGGTTTATGCGACATCAATTCGCGCACGCCGGTCGCCTTCGTGACTCCTGAATGTTTGATCTCGCACACGGCCTTGCCGGGCAGAACTTCGATCGGCGCATTCGGAAGATCGGCGCGGATCCTGGAGACAGCATCGTAGATCGCCGTTTCCAGATGCGGTGCCTGACGGAAGTGCAATGCGAACGAATAGCCCTTGTCCTCCACCAGAATGCCGGAATCGAGTTCCGCGATGGCGGCGAAGCGGCGCTTCAAATCCGGACTCATCGGAGGCGCATGGGTCGCCACCGCTTCGCTGTCGATCGACAGACGCATTTCCGCGCCGTGGCCTCCGACCGAGGGATAACGCGCCGGCGCGAAGATCCAATCGATATCATCGAGAGACCGTCCGCTGACGAGCGCCAGCGCGCCGGACGTGCGCTCCAGCAATCCATCGAGCGTCGGAACCAAATCGGGCGGAACAATCACGCTGCGCGGCGTCGGCGCAAGCTCAAGCAATGTTCCGTCGATGTCGAGCAGCAGCGCGCAGGTGTCGAGATCCAACGGCGGCAAGGACTGCAACGCCGTTCCGTCTTCTTCACCCGACCTCTTCACTGCACGCCCGTCTGACATCAACATCACCTCGCGTTCGTCTCCATTCATTCCGCGACTGCGAGCGGCTGCGCGACGGATTCCAGCGGCTGCCGTTCCGCCGCGATACAATAGCACCAGGCGACAACCGCCGCTGCAATCATCAGGCCCGCGCCGAACAGATAGCCCATAAAGACGCTGATGCGAGATCCGGTGTCGATCAAGGCTCCGAACAGCGCAGGTCCCGCCACGCCGCCAATGCCGGTGCCGATCGCATAGAACATCGCGATCGCCAACGCACGCACCTCAATCGGAAACGTCTCGCTCACCGTCAGATAGGCGGCACTCGCCGCGGGCGAGGCGAAGAAAAAGATCACCATCCACGCGATCGTCTGCGTCTGCGCGCTCCATATGCCGATCGCGAACAGATATCCCGACACCGCAAGCAAAATACCGGAGATCGCGTAGGTGAACGTGATCATCACGCGCCGGCCGATACTGTCGAACAAGCGACCAAGCAACAGCGGCCCGAGAAAATTTCCCGCCGCGAACGGCAAGATATACCAGCCGATATGATCCGACGGGATGCCGTAGAATTCCGTCAACACCAGTGCGTAGGTGAAAAAAATCGCGTTGTAGAAGAACGCCTGCGCAACCATCAACGCCAGACCCACCAACGAACGCTGACGATAGCGCTGGAACAATGTGCGCGCGACCTCGCCAAGTGGCGTATGGCTGCGCATCCGCAGTTTGATGGTCGGCCAAACTGTCCCTGCCTCGATGGCGCGCCCCCCTTTCACGGAGCGCTCGATGTCGGCGACAATGGCGCTGGCCCGTTCAGGATAGCCGTGAATCATCAGCCAACGCGGGCTTTCCGGAATCCATAGCCGCATGACGAAGACCACCAGTCCGAGCCCTGCGCCGGTCAGATAAGCCAGCCGCCAACCGAGGTCCGCGCCGACGACCTGCGGGTCGAGCAGCACGATGGCGCTCACCGCGCCGATTGCCGCACCGATCCAGAAGCTGCCATTGATAATCAGGTCAGTCCATCCGCGATAACGCGCCGGCACCAGTTCCTGAATCGTCGAATTGATCGCGGTGTATTCGCCGCCGATTCCCGCGCCGGTCAGAAACCGAAAGAAGGCATAGCTCCAGACGTCCCACGACAACGCCGTCGCCGCTGTCGCCATCAGATAGAGCGACAAGGTGATGAAGAACAGTTTCTTGCGGCCAAGGCGATCGGTCAACCAGCCGAAACCGAGTGCACCGAGCACCGCACCGGCGAGATAGGCGCTGTTGGCAACGCCGACATCAAAATTGCTGAAGCGCAGCGTCGCGCTGTCTTTCAGCGCACCCGAGAGCGTTCCCGCAAGCGTCACTTCGAGCCCGTCGAGAATCCAGGTGACTCCCAGCGCAATGACCACGCGCGTATGAAACCCGCTCCAGCGCAATGCATCGAGGCGCGCCGGAATATCGGTCTCAATCATGCGGCTATCGGCGCTCACCGGCGGCTTTCATCTTCCTTGACTGGACAACGGTCGCCAGCGTCGCATCAACGACACAATCGCAACAATTTGCGCGCATCCCGAGATGTGGCGGTGGAGGGACAATTGAAGGCAACGCAACGAAGCAAGCGAAGTTCCAGTTAGGAACCCGCACTCATACCGGAGGTTGTCCCAGAACACTTGAACGAGGCCGGACAATGACCGCGAGAACACATCACACCGCAAAGCCCGCGCGCAAGAAAGCTGCCGAGCGCAAAATATCCGCAAGGCCAAGCACGCGAAGAAAAGCCGCGACGCACAAGAGTGCAACGTCGAAGCGATGGTCGGGACGCGTCACCAGGCACAGCAACGCACTCGATCTCAAGCAGCGCGTCTTTACCTTGCATGATCCGAAGAAGATCGCAGCTTCACTGAAACGCTCCGCCGAAAGGAGCACGCGGCGCAAAACGAACCCCTATCGCTCCGCTCTCTCGATGCTGACGTTTTATATCAACCGCGCCGGCAAGACCTTGCCGAAAACCCAACGCGAGCGACTGGAGCGGGCAAAGGGCGAACTAAAGCGACAGTTTCATCGCGATGCATAACGCCGCCGCGACATGAGCCGCGACGGCGTCAACTTCGTGCAATCTTTCGTAACGATCAGGCTGCGCGCACGCTGCCCATGAAGCGGTCCAGTTCCTCGCGCAGGCGCACGCTTTCCGCCGAAAGGGTCTGCGCGGAACTCAACACCTCCGCCGAGGCCGCTCCGGTCTGGGTGGCCCCGTTGTTGACCTGCGAGATGTTGTTGGCGACTTCCTCGGTGCCTTGCGCGACGTTCTGAACATTGCCGGCAATTTCCTGGGTCGCTGCGGTTTGCTGCTGAACGGCGGTTGCGATCGTCGATGCAATCTCGGAGATCTGGCCGATCGTGCTGCCAATCTCCTTGATCGCAGCAACCGACTCCCGCGTCGCGCTCTGCATCCCCAGAATATGGGACGAGATTTCATCGGTCGCCTTCGCGGTCTGGCTGGCCAGCGATTTGACCTCGGAAGCGACGACCGCGAAGCCACGTCCGGCCTCGCCGGCGCGCGCAGCTTCAATGGTCGCATTCAGCGCCAGCAAGTTGGTCTGCTCGGCGATCGCGGTGATCAGTTTGACGACATCGCCGATGTCCTGCGCGGCACGCGACAGTTCTCCGATCCGCTCGTCCGTCAAGTTGGCCTGTTTCACCGCGCTGGCTGCAATGCGGCTGGATTCGTGCACCTGCCGGCCGATCTCGTCGACCGACATCGAGAGTTCTTCGGTCGCCGCAGCGACCGATTGCATGTTGGACGATGCTTCTTCCGATGCGCCCGCCACATGTGTCGAGAGACTTTGCGTGGTCTCTGCGGTGTGAGTGAGAGTGTCGGCGGCGGCTTCCAATTGCGCTGCGGAGGAGGAGACGTTCGCGACGATGGCGCCGACAGCGGATTCAAACTGGTCGGCGAACTGGATCATCTCGGCGCGCCGCGCTTCCGCCGCGGCGCGGTTACGCTCCTCATGCGTGGCCGCATCACGTTCCGCCTTGGCCACCGCCTGCACCTTGAAGCCCTCGACTGCCGCCGCCATGTCGCCGATCTCATCCTTGCGGCCGAGACCTGGCAACACGACGTCGAAATTGCCCTTGGCCAGTTCGCGCATCGCGGCGCACATCTTCACCATCGGCCGCGCAATACCGTTGCCCAGCACTACGGCGAGAAGACCGCCGAGCAATGTGCTGCCGATCGCCAGCATCACGATCAGCCACCGCGTGTTTTGCATGATGCTCTGGGTGTGGCTTTCGATCCGCTTCTGATCGGTCAGCAGATCCTGCTTCATCGAATCCGAAAGCTTGGTGATCGACGTCGCCGCATTCATCATCTCGCCGCCGAGCCGTTCGATCAGCTCGGCCTTCGCCACCAGATCGGCGAAAGCCGTGGTGTAGTCGGAAAGGTCAGTGGTGGCGTCAGTGAGTTTGCGCTCGATCGCTTCGTGCCCCTTGGCCGGGATCGAGGCGAACGCGGCCTTGAGGAATTTCAACCGCGCCGTCGCGCTGGCCGCGGCAGCCGACTCCGGCTTGCGCGCATACGTGCCCAACAGCGCCGACGTTGCAATCAACTGCGTGGCGACGTCTTTGACCCTTGTTTGCAGCGCCCCCTGCCCGGCGTCGCCTGCGGTGCTGGCGATGTCGTCGAGCTTGTAGCGAAGAGCCGTACCTTTGGCGATAACGCGATTTTCGGCGATCGTCGCGTATTCCTGCTTGGCCTTCAGCGTCCCGGTGAAGGTGGCAGCGAATGTCTCGAACTGCTTGGCCAGCTCGCCAATACGCGCCAGCCGCTCCGGATCGGTCGTCCCGGCCTTGGCATGATCGATGGCTGTCTTGAGACGACCTTCCGCCGCCTGGGCTGCCTCGGCATCGGCATCATTACCGGTCAGGACATAATAGCGGACAAGCTCACGAAACGATATCAATTCGCGATCGATGTTGCGGGCGAGATCGGCCTCGGCAACGCCGGCCTGCGAGGCGGCGACGCTCGCCGCAATCCGTCCGAACCCGAAATAGGCAACGCCCATGCTGATCGCCGAAACGATCAACAGACAGCCGAACCCCAGAGTGACCTTGCTGCGAAATCGCAGGGCAGGCATCTTCACCAACGCCCCTCGCAATCGCTCACGCTTCAACGCACCCACCTCAGCCCTCCGGATTTTCAATTCATTTCGTCGGGATTGGGAATCCCGTGACATGACCGAAAATTAGAGCGAAATGGATAAGAGGCCGTAAACTAATACCAGCCAGAGCAGCGATTGTCGCAAATTACGGGCGAAAATCCGCCAGCAGAAATCGACCGGGCGGACACGATCCCGACCAAGGCACGACAGCAAACCCTGTCGGATCAATAGTCCGGATAAGCGCGATACCGACGCGGATGGGGACGGTCGGGACCTGAAAACGCGTATCGGGGATTGAGACTACAATCCGCAAAACGGCCAGCGGCGCTGGCGCGGCATTGGGCGTAGGTGTCGTAGGCGCACTCGCCGGGAATGCCGGTCTCGGGAGACTGCAAACAGAAGCGATATTCCCGCGCTTCGGCGGGAGCCGAGGCCGCAGCCGCCATCATCCCGGCCGCCAGAACCGCCAACGCCATTCCACGCATGTTGTATCCTCATCAAATTGGCCGGTTTCCGGCTGCTACGTCATTGCTGGACAGACCAGAAGACAAGCCGCGACGACCTCTATCCGTTCCACGACACCCATTCAACATCTCTCGATTCGTGCCGATCCGGATCACCGTTCCCAATCATCCCGTCATCAATACCGCAGACGCTCCACACGGCCGGTATCACCGCGTGCTCAGAACGGACGTGCGAGATTCGATCCGTCCAGGCATCATGACAATTCCGCCGGATCAAAATTTGATCGCCGCCCGGCACAATGGCAAAGTAAACCACAAATCCGGCCGGCGGCGTCACAATCCGCACAATCCGAATGCCGGATGGCGACAACAGGGAGGCACCATGTCCACATCAGCCGCGCCCGGCATCGTCGGCCCGTTCGCAGGACTCGACGTTCCATGGCTGTTGCGGATGCGAGCCGCGACCCGTGGCGACCATCCGTTCCTTATCTGGGCGCCATTCGAAGGCCCGTCCCGATCGTGGAGCTATCGCGAATTCGACGATCGGGTCGGCGCGCTGGCCGCCGGTTTTGCCAAGCGTGGCGTCAAGCAAGGCGACCCCGTTCTGATCCATCTCGACAACTGCATCGAGATGATGCTGGCCTGGTTCGCCTGCGTCGAACTTGGCGCCATCGCCGTCACCACCAACACCCGCTCGGCGGCGGCGGAGATCGCGTACTTCGCCGATCATTGCGGCGCGGTCGCCGCCATCACCCAGCCCGGCTATGCCGAACTGGTGGCACAGAACTGCAAGAACCTGCGCTGGCTTGCGGTGACGTCGCATGACGCCGGCGCCGCCGCTGCGCAAGGTCACACCCCGCAACAGGCCGACCGTTTCGAAACATTGTTCGCCGACAGTGCCGACCGGCCGCGTCGCCCGACCGATCCCTTCGCACCGTGCAGCGTGCAATATACCTCGGGCACGACCTCACGGCCCAAGGCCGTGCTGTGGACCCATGCCAACGCGCTGTGGGGCGCAAAGATCAACGCTGCGCATCAGGACCTTCATGCCGGCGACGTACACCAGACCTATCTGCCGCTGTTTCACACCAATGCGTTGGCCTATTCGATGCTGTCGAGCCTGTGGGTCGGCGGCACCTGCGTGATCCAGCCGCGTTTCTCGGCGCGGCGCTTCTGGAACGTTGCCTCCGAGCATCGATGCACCTGGACCTCGACCATCCCGTTCTGCATCAAGGCGCTGCTCGAACACGAAATTCCGAAGCAGCACACATTCCGGCTGTGGGGTACCGCCGTCTGCGATCCGCCGCCGTTCGCGTCATTGGGCGTCAAGATGATCGGCTGGTGGGGGATGACCGAAACCATCACACACGGCATCGTCGGCGAGGTCGACCAGCCCAACACGCCAATGTCGATCGGCCGCGCCGCCGCCGAATACGAAATCCGCGTCGTCGATGACAACGGCGCGCCGACAACCGTCGGCGACACCGGCAACTTGCTGATCAAGGGCATTCCCGGCCTGTCGCTGTTCAAGGAGTATCTGCACAACGAACAGGCCACGCGAGAAAGCTTTGACGAGCACGGCTACTTCATCACCGGCGACCGCATCACCTTGCTGGAAAACGGCTTCATGAAGTTCGGCGACCGCGCCAAGGACATGCTCAAGGTCGGCGGTGAGAACGTCGCGGCCTCGGAGATCGAACAGATCATCATCGCGGTGCCGGGCGTTCGCGAGGCAGCCGTCGTCGCCAAGAAGCATCCAATGCTGGACGAGGTGCCGGTGGTGTTCATCATCCCACAGGCCGGCACCGCGAAGATTCCGGAAACCTTGCACGATGACGTGCTGATGGCCTGCCGCAAGGCGCTTGCCGACTTCAAGGTGCCGCGGGAAGTGCATTTCGTCGACGACATGCCGCGGTCGACGCTGGAGAAAGTCGCCAAGAACGAGCTACGCAAGCTGCTCGCGTGATCACATCCCGAACGCGACGGGACGGAAGGCCTGTAGCAACTGCTGATCCAGCTTGCCGCCCATCTGCTCCATCATCGCGAACGCCTGGGTGTGGGTGAACGGCATCCGGTAGGAGCGTTTTTCCACCAGCGCTGCATGAATATCGACGATGGTGGTGAGCCGGACGATGTCACTGATCCGGTCCGCCGTCAGGCCGTGCGGATAGCCGGTGCCGTCGAGAAACTCGTGATGGTGCAATACCACGTCGAGCATTTCCGGCGGGAAACTGCCTTCTTCCGTGAGCGCTTCGTAGCCTAGGCGCGGATGCTGGCGCATCTGATCCATTTCAGCATCGGTCAGCTTCCCCGGCTTGTCGAGAATCGAGAGTGGAATGTAGGCCTTGCCGACGTCGTGCAGCAGCGCGGCGCGCGCCAGCCGCCGCTGATCGTCCTCGCGCATTCCGAGGTGCTGGGCGAACGCCACCGCGAAGCCCGTCACGAACAGACAATGGCGATAGCTATGATTGTGATGCCGACCCACCAAGGCCAGCCATTCCCGCAACGAGGTCTTCTTGATCGCGCGCAGGATCTGCGTCTCCGCCTGCACCACGTCGTTGAATGTCAGTGGCGTGCCTGCGGGCAACCGGTTGAATATCTTGACCATCACCAGATGCGCGGCGGCGATCCCCTTGTTCAGCGCCTGTCCGCTTTCGGTCTGCTCGTAATCGTTGGCATCCGGAAACGCGGCACGAACGCGTTGCAAAATTGCAGGCGGATCGAACGGCCGCTCGATGGTGTCGGTGGCCCCTAACGCCCACGCCTGCATTGATCCGTGATGCAGCGCATCGGCGAGCACGAACAGCCGCGGCACCGATTGATAGCTTTTACCGGTCAGCTTGCGGCGAACGCGCTGGACGCTTTCGGCGGATCGCAAATCGATATCGACGACAATGCCGGAAATTTTCCCCGTGGGGGCATCCGGAATATCCGACGTCGAGACGATGCCGACGTCGCCGAGATTTCCGAGAATCCGCGCCAGTTCATCGCTGCGATCACTACGATCTGAAGCCAACAGGAATCGTTTTCTGGCAGGGGTTTGCTTCAACGCAACGCTCATAACGTCCTCGGTCACTCTCGGTGTCTGACCGTTAGCCGACGAGTCGAGTCATTCCTGTTAATGGGAATTGTTAACGGAGGCTGTGCGGGACTGCATCAACCTTAGCGATCAGGTTGACGAACCGTTGCGGCGTACTCATTTCCTGAATGTTTTCAGGCCGAAATGCCGATCGCCGCGATCAGGCTGGGATTGCGGGCGCATTATGCAAAAACCGCATAAAAGAAATGCCGCCGGATTGCTCCGGCGGCACATTGTCTCGCTCAGGCCTTCATCGCGGCCTTGACGGCTTCCGCTGTGATCGGCAGCGCGCGCACCCGAGCGCCCACCGCATTGAAGATCGCGTTGGCGATGGCGGGCGCCACCACCGTTACCGTCGGCTCGCCGACGCCGGTCGCAGGCTCGCCGTTGGCGATGATGTTGACGGCAACCTCCGGCATCTGGCTCATGCGCAGCGGCGTGTAGGTATCGAAGTTGCTCTGCTCGATCCCGCCGTCCTTCATCGTGGCCTTCTCATAGAGCGCCAGCGACAGACCCCACATCGCCCCGCCCTCGACCTGAGCGCGGATGCCGTCGGGGTTCACCGCCGTGCCGACATCGGTGGCCACCGTCAGTTTCTTGACCTTGACCTCGCCCGACGGCGCTACCGCGACATGGGCGACGCACGCCGTCCAGCTCGCGGTCTTACGCTCCTGCGACGACACGCAGGCCACACCCATGCCCTCGCCCTTGGCGAGCTTGAGGCTGCCGTAGCCGGCAAGTCCCATCGCCGCGAGCAAGGTGTTGCGCAGGCGTTGCGCGCCGCCGTCGTTATCGCCGGCGCCGTCCAGCATCGCGATGCGAAACTGAGCGGGATCCTTGCCGGCGGCGTGGGCGAGTTCATCGACCATGCTTTCGACCGCCCAGAACGTCCAACCCGGCGCGACCGAGCGCAGTTGCCCGGACGGCGTCGCCTTCTGCGCCATCTCGTTGAGAATGGCACGAACGTTGTGATTGGGCACCGAATAGAAGAAGTCGGACCCGTTCACCGTGAAGGCATCAAGCGCGCCCTTCTTGTCGACCGACGGCGACAGGAATTCGGGAATGCCCCAGCGGGCAGTCGGCCATGCGCTGACCACGTCGTGGTTGAGCGCCACCAGCTTGCCGTTCTGGTCGAGACCGCCTTTCATTTTCTGGTAGGTGAGCGGTCGCGAGAAATCCATCGTCGCATCGTCTTCGCGCGAATAGATCACCTTGACCGGTTTGCCGACCGCCTTCGCCGCCTGCACCGCCGGCACCATCATGTCGCCGTCGAGCCGCCGGCCGAAGCCGCCGCCAAGCCAGGTCTGATGCAGCACGACCAGCTTGGGATCGACACCGGCGGCGCCCGCCGCGATCGCACCCGAGCGCGTCGGGAACTGATTGCCGGAATAGATGTGCCAGATGTCGCCGTCGAGATGCGCGGTGGCATTCATCGGCTCCATCGGCACATGGATGTTGATGTTCGTGGTGTATTCGGCTTCCAGCACCTTGGCGGCCGACGCCAGACCCGACGCGGTGTCGCCGGTCTTGACGAAGAACAGCCCGGAGTCGTCGAGCTTTTGCAAGCGCTTTGCTTCGTCGAGCAAAGATTCGCTCGACACCTTGGCGTTGGGGCCGTGATCCCACGTCACCTTCAAGGCTTCCGCCGCCTGACGGGCGTGCTGATAGGTGTCGGCCACCGCCACCACCCAGCCCGTTGTGGTCATGGTCTTGTCGTCGAGCGTCACCGCCTTGATGAAGCCTGGCACCTTCTTCGCCGCACTGTCATCGACCGACTTCACCGTCGCACCGTAGCGCACCGGCGGCAGCACCAGCTTGCCGTACACCATGCCCGGCAGGAAGGTATCGATGCCGTATTTGGCGGTGCCGTTGACCTTGAATGGAATGTCGAGTTGCGGCACCGACACGCCGATCATGGTGTATTGATCCGGCGTCTTCAGCTTGATCGCCTTGAGTTCGTCCGGCGTGAAGGTCTTGGTGATCTTGCCGCCCTTGACGATCTCCGCGAATGTCTTCGAGGTCTTCGACTTGGCGTGGGTGATCACCGAATCCCGTACCGTCAATTCCGAGGCGGGCACGTTCATCATCGCCGCCGCAGAATCAATCAACGCGATCCGCCCGGCGGCTCCGGCCCGACACATCGCATCGAAGTTCATCATGGTGCTCCAGCTTCCGCCGGTGATCTGCGCGCCGAGCATCGGATCGTTGAATTTCGGATCGTTGGTCGCCAGCGCGATGCGCATGTCGGACCATTTCGAACCGAGTTCTTCGGCGACCATCTGCGCCATGGTGGACGCAATATGCTGGCCCATGTCGGCCTTACCGACGGTGACCGTCACCAGCCCGTCCTCGCCGATCGAATACCAGACGCTGGGATCGAACTTCGCAGGGGCAGCAACAGCCTGATCCAGCCCGAGCAGATCGGAGCTGGCCGCATAGCCCAACACCAGGCCGGTGGCGGCGGTGCCGATGAGGAAATGACGGCGCGACAACGGAACGGCCGGGCCAACAGCTTCGCCTTGAACGTTGTTCAGGTGCTTGTTCATGTGTTCCTCCGATCGTTGCCGGTGGACGCGGTGCGCATTTCCGCGGCGGCGCGCAGCACGGCGCGCTGGATACGGGCGTAGGTCATGCAGCGGCAGAGATTGCCGTCCATATGCGCGACCACTTCTTCCTTGGTCGGGCTGGAATTCTTCGATAACAGCGAGGCCGCCTGCATGATCTGGCCGGACTGGCAGTAACCGCATTGCGGCACCTGCTCGGCGATCCAGGCCTTCTGCAATGGGTGGTCGCCCTTCTCGCTCAAGCCTTCGATGGTGGTGATTTGCTTGCCGACCGCCTCGCTCACGGCCGTCTGGCAGGACCGCACGGCCTCGCCGTTGACATGAACCGTACAGGCGCCGCACAGGCCGGCACCGCAACCAAACTTGGTGCCGGTCATCTGAAGCTGTTCGCGTATCACCCAGAGCAGCGGCGTATCGTCGGCCGCGTCGACGGACATATTCCGTCCATTGATGATGAGATTTGCCATCCCATTGTTCCCTGCCGGTGCACGACATCGCTTACGGCGATGACTGAACGTCGAGGTATCCCCGCCACGCACCGGGTGAATGGCGGAGGCCGGAGCATGATCGCCTTTTCAACCGCAGGCAATGCGAATTAGAATCGGCCTAAATAAAAGTCGGAAGAATCGTTTGTGCATCGCACATGCAACCCTGCCGCAAATATTCGCGGACACACTTTGCTGCTATAGATGCGGCCCCGTTGATTGGATGCCCCCTCTTGGTCCCAAACGAATGAGAACCGACTTGTGAGAAGCGTTTCCGTCCTCGTCCTCCTCACCCCACTTGTTATCAGCGGCATGATCGGTCCGGTCCACGCCGAGGTCCCGCGCCGGCCGCCCTTTGTCGCGACATTGTCGAACCATGTGCCGCTGGCGTACGGCATGAATCCGGCGGAAGCCGCTTACGCTCTACGGACGGCCCTGACCTATGTGAGCGGCCGCAGCGGAAACGAAATCTATCTGGCGGTCAGCGACTTCGGCGGCAGCCTGTTCTTTCCCCGCCGCGATCATCTCTATCTCCAGTTTCGTCGCGGTCGCCTCACCGGCTGGAAAGGCGACTGGAATCTCAATGAGACGTGGCGCTGACAAGCTTTGGCGCTAGTCATCATCAACGAACATCCAAGGAGACAACCTGTGGGACATGACGTCAGACTGACCGCGTCCGATGGCTTTCAACTCGGCGGCTATCGCGCCGACCCCGTCGGTCCAGCAAAAGGCGCGCTGGTCGTCATCCAGGAGATCTTCGGGGTCAATCATCACATACGGAATGTCTGCGATCGTTACGCCAGCGAAGGCTACGTCGCCGTCGCGCCATCGATCTTCGATCGCATTGAGCCGAATTTCCAATCCGGCTATTCGCCGGACGAAGTCGCCGTCGCCCGCAAATTCGTTGCCAACCCGAACTGGGACGCGATGCTGCGCGACGTGCAGGCCGCGATCGATTCGGTGAAAGACGTCGGACCAGTGGGGATCGTCGGCTTCTGTCTCGGCGGCAGCGTCGCCTACGTCGCCGCGGCGAAACTATCAGGCCTGCGCGCGGCGGTCGGGTACTATGGCGGCGCCATCGTGCGTTTCGCCGACGACAAGCCAAGAGTGCCGACGCTGTTGCACTTCGGCGAGAAGGATACCGGCATTCCGCAGAGCGACGTCGAGGCCATCCGCGCCAAGCGCTCCGATGTCGAGATTCACGTCTATCCCGGCGCGCAGCACGGCTTCAGTTGCGACGAGCGCGCCAGTTACGACAAGGCCAGCGCCGGTCTCGCGGGCCAGCGCACGCTGGCGTTCTTCGCCAAACACTTGTCTGCATAAACGCGTTCAGAACCAGCGTTCGCCGACAACGATGGTGTCGCCCGGATTGATCGGGGTGGCGGGTGGCACCGCGGCACGCATGGTGCCGGCGCTGGAGGTGTGGGTGAGGGTGACGCTGTCGCGCTTGGCGCGCGGCGAGAAGCCGCCGGCGATCGCCACGGCACTCTCCGCCGTCATGTTCGGCACGTAAGGGTACTGGCCGGGCGCCGCGACTTCGCCGAGAATGAAGAACGGCCGATAGGCCTCGATCTCGGCGGCGACGTAAGGCTCGCGGATGTAGCCGTTGCGCAGGCGGTCACCGACGCGGCTGGCGAGCTGCGCCGGCGTCAGCCCGCGCGCCTGCACCGATCCGATCAGCGGCATGGTGATGGCACCGCTGGCGCCGACGGAATAGGAATTGGTCAGGCCTTCCTGGCCGTAGACCACGATACGCAGCTTGTCGCCGGCGTCGAGGCGATAATCGGAATCATGGGCCGGCACCGTCATGCGCGGGCCGTAAGCCGAGCGGGCCGGAATCACGTGCGGGCCGGGGGCCGCCGCATAGCGTGGGTAAGCGGTCGAGGCGAAACTGTTGCGCACCGCCGCGATAGCGCCGCCCGAGGAGGCGGTTGCGCCCGGACGCGCTGCGTAAACGGGCGCGGATTGCACCCCGCCATACGCCATCCGGTCGAGGTCGCTCGGCGGATGTCCGCTCGCCACCGGCCCCGGCCGATGCATGCAGCCCGACAGCGCAACCGCGCTGAGCGCGGCTACAACGACACTTCCAAACGCACGTACTGTCCGCACCGACCTATCCCTCGTCGCGAGATAAGCCTTGTTATGCCCCCGTTAGGGTTAATAAAGCGTTTGGACGCTTGGTCTCGTACCGCGCTTCGACCGGTTTCCGCGACGATCAGGCCGCGGAAACGCCGACACCGATGGGACACGACACGCCGGTGCCCGCCAGCCCACAATAGCCGTTGGGATTCTTCGCCAGATACTGCTGGTGATAGTCTTCGGCGAAGAAGAATTCAGGCGCCGGCGCGATCTCCGTGGTGATCGTGCCAAGACCTTTCGCCGCGAGCGCCTTGCCGAAAACTGCCCGCGATTCCGCCGCCGCCTTCGCCTGCGCATCACTGAGCGTATAGATGGCGGATCGATATTGCGTACCGACGTCGTTGCCCTGACGCATGCCTTGCGTCGGGTCGTGGCTTTCCCAGAACGTCTTCAGCAGTTGCGCATAGGAAATCCGCTTGGGATCGAACACCACCAGCACCACTTCGGCATGGCCGGTCGCCCCGGAGCAGACTTCCTCGTAGGTCGGGTTTGGGGTGAAGCCGCCGGCATAACCGGCCGCCGTCACATAGACCGCGTCGCCCAATTCCCAGAACATGCGCTCCGCGCCCCAGAAACAACCGAGCGCAAACACCGCCTGTTCCAGCCCGTCCGGATAAGGCGACTTCAACGGATGTCCGTTGACGAAATGATACTTCGCGGTGGGGATCGGCTCGTTGCGGCCGGGCAACGCATCGGCGGCGCGCGGCATTTCAGCGGACTTGCGCATGAATAACATTGAATACCTCCCAGCGGACATCGGCCGAGCCGCTCACGCGGCATCCGCATTAATATAGTCCAATGCAACGGATTTTGGAGAGGCCGGCGCGGCAACCGTCCGCGTGACGAGGAATTCAGTTGCGCGCGTAGCCGATCAACGGCTTGCGCGGGCGGAAGATCAAGAGCAGCAGCAGCCCCAGCACGCCCATCACCGCCCAGGCCGGCTGGTTGAGGATGACCTTTGCCACGTCGGTCCAAAGCCATGGCGCCACGCCCTCCACCATGGTTCGTACCGCCTGCTGGCTGCTCTGGTGAATATCGTTCCAGAACTCGCCGAGCGGGGTCAGCCGCACGGCCTGATCCGCGATCGACCGCGCGCCGTCATAAACCAGGAAGACAAAGGCTCCCGCCAGCAACAGGAGGCCGACGAGACGGAAGAAGCCTCTGATCATGCGTCACCTCTCGTTGTCGTCGGCATCAGTCTGGTATTGGGGCGAATTCGGGCAATACCGGGGGCCGGGGCGGATTTCAACCACGCAGACGGCCAAAACCCTACATTTGGTGCCGCAATTCGGGTTCCCGCAGGCTCAGACACCGTTGACGCTGCATGCGGGGGCCTCTATAAGGACCGCCGATGGCGGCGGGCGCAATCCTGCCGCCGCTGTTCTTTGAGCGCGGCTGCCTTGGGTGATCTGCCTTGAGCCCGGCCATGCTCGAACAACCCGGAAACACATTTTATACAATACGTCGGGCGCAATCTCGACCGACGTGAATCAGCCCGGCCTGCCGATGACGGTGGCCGCTGAAGGATCAGTGAGAGCATGGCCAATACGTCCTCCGCCAAGAAGGCGACACGCAAGATTGCCCGTCGCACCCTCGTCAACAAATCGCGGCGCACCCAGATGCGCGGCGCAGTTCGCGTGGTCGAAGAAGCGATCGCCAAGGGTGATCGCGACGCCGCCATCAAGGCGATGGCCTCCGCCGAGCCGGAGCTGATGCAGGCCGCTCAGCGCAACATCATTCACAAGAACGCAGCCAGCCGCAAAGTCTCGCGGCTCACGCACCGGATCGCCAAGCTGGCGAAGTAAATCGCTCGCGCGATCCTCACGACATCGCTTTTCATCAAGCCCGGCTTCGCCGGGCTTTTTGTTTGGGTCATCGCCCGACGCGCGGAAGCTTCCTTCCGACTCGATGATGATCGCAAACATCGCCGCCATGTGCGTCGCTGGCCCGCGACCGAGAGACGTTAACCATCGACGCTGATCACAATGCCATTGTCGGACTTCGAACGCGACGCACTGCGTCGCTAGCGCACGGTCGTCGTCAACGCGCGAAATCGGTGCCACCAACCTGTGACGCATCATACCAACGACGGCGCAGCGCACCTCAACAATTACGACGCGATGCACCATCGCTTGCAAGACCCGCTATGAACGCAATGATTCCTGTCACGCTTGGCATCGATCGGTCATTGACTGCTCTCACGCGTGTCCCAAACGTCACATGATGACACGACAACGTTCGTCGCAAAGTCATGACGCTTGACTCTGGCAGCACGTCTTCTCTTACCGCCGCGTTTTTGGTCAGGCTCATTTTGTCGGCGAGGGTTACCCTGAGCGACAGCGCAGAAAAATCCACGAGTCGATAATCACTTATCCACATAGCAGGATGAAGCGCTTCAAAAACCGCACTCGCGGTGGCCAAACGTAAATGAATTATGAAAATCTTTTTTGCCGCGACGGAAATCCGACACGCGTTTTACATGATTTGAATCCGCGCGCAGATTCAAACCTTTGGCGACAAGTTTCAAATTCCCAGAAAAATTTGCCGGCCGCCAAGTCGCGTTCGATCTCTCGCCTGCGTCGTTGGGGACATTGCGAGAAACGTAGGGTGGTGTATTTCTTAATCTGTCCGCAGCACCCGCGGTTCTTCAGGTCAGAGCGATCTGAGAATTGAGGCGCGCGTACAGATCGGGTGCGATGTGTACGTCGGCGGCGCTTTTCAAGCCATCGGCAGGCTGTTGCTCATGCTTTTATGAGAACGGTACTTCTGTGTCTGAATTTCTCGGCCTCGATGCTCTTCAACGAGCGGCGCGGCAATAAGAGAAGCAACCAGAACGCCTGGGGCGGAAAGCAGCCAGCGGATCGCCTTGAACAGGGGCGGGAGTGTCGACGGATTTGCGGGCTGCGCGTTGCGTTCAAGGCCACGCGGACTGATCGAAAGAAGCGGTGTCAATTGCCATGAATGGTCGTGGCAAGAATGGGGGGTTTCCATGCGCGTCGGTATCTCGGGCCTAACGCATCATACGATCTCTCTGGCCTCCGTTCCGTCCGACACGGCCTCGGCTCAGCCGCGGGCCCGCGCGCCAAACCGTCCCACATCTTAAAGCCCCATCTGCTTGCCATCACACGTCGCGATCTGCGTCGGCATCGGATTTGCCGAGCGCTAGGTCTGTGACCTCTGCATGAGGCATCTGCAACGCGGCGCCGTCGCATCGATGCGCGCGCCGATGGGCATCTTTTCGTCACCTCAACACTTCACTCTCTCTAAGCAAAGTCAAAAAGAACAATGTCGAACATGGAACAGGATCGTTGGTCGCGGGTGAAAAGCCGTCTTCGCACGAGCGTCGGCGAAGATATCTATTCGAGCTGGTTCGCTCGCATGGATCTCGAAAGCGTGCAGGCTGAAAGTGTGCATTTGACGGTGCCGACCAAGTTCCTGCGCAGTTGGATTCAGACCCACTATGCCGATCGCGTGCTGCTGTGCTGGCAGGCCGAAGTTCCCGAGATTCACCGCGTCGACCTCACCGTCCGTACCGCCGCGATGCGAACCGCCCCGCCCGCCAAGGAGCCGACGGCCGTCGTGGATGCGCGCCCGACTGAGCGCGGCAACGGCCGTGCCGCACCGGATTTGCGCGCAGTCGCGACCGCGCCGGTCTCCGCCAGTCACGATGCGCTCGGCGGTTCGCCGCTCGATCCGCGCCTGACATTTGCGAGCTTCGTCGTCGGACGCTCCAACGCGCTGGCGCAGGCCGCCGCGCGGCAGGTCGCCGAAGGGCGCCGCGGCGACAACGTGATGTTCAATCCGCTCTACATTCACTCCGGCGTCGGTCTCGGCAAAACCCATCTGCTGCAAGCGGTGACCTGGGCGGGGAATTCCGGCAACGAACGCAAGGTGCTCTATCTCACCGCCGAGAAATTCATGTACGGCTTTGTTGCCGCGCTGAAATCGCACACCGCGCTGGCCTTCAAGGAAGCGCTGCGCGGCATCGACGTGCTGGTGATCGACGACCTGCAATTCCTTCAGGGCAAATCCACCCAGGCCGAATTCTGTCACACCCTGAATGCGCTGATCGATGCCGGACGCCAGGTGGTGATCGCCGCCGACCGTCCACCGGCCGATCTCGAAAGCCTCGACGATCGCGTGCGGTCGCGGCTCGCCGGCGGACTCGTGGTGGAGATGGGAGCGCTCGGCGAAGAATTGCGACTCGGTATCCTCAAGTCGCGCGTCAACGCGGCACGCGTCCATCACGCGGGCTTCGAAGTCCCGGCGCCGGTGCTGGACTATCTCGCCAAGGCCATCACCCACAACGGGCGCGACCTTGAAGGCGCGGTCAATCGTTTGCTAGCGCACAGCAAACTGAATGCCCAGCCGGTGACGCTGGAAATGGCGGAACGCGAAGTGCGCGATCTCATCCGCCCGCAAGAACCCAAGCGCATCAAGATCGAGGATATCCAGCGCGTCGTCGCCCGCCAATACAACGTCAGCCGGTCCGACCTCTTGTCGTCGCGGCGCACCGCTAACGTGGTGCGTCCGCGCCAGGTGGCGATGTATCTCGCCAAGACGCTGACGCTGCGTTCGCTGCCGGAAATCGGCCGGCGCTTCGGCGGCCGTGATCACACCACGGTGCTGCACGCGGTGCGCAAGATCGAGGCGCTGGTTTCGAAGGACGTGGCCTTGTCGGACGAGGTCGAGTTGCTGAAGCGCCAGCTGCAGGAGTAACGGCCGACCGGTTTGGCTTCGTGACAATGCGCCCGGAAAAGCCGTGAAAAATCGGCTTTCCCGGCGCTTCAACTCTTGCACCGAAACCATATCCAAGCCACCCTGCCACCCCCCGCGGGATTGACCGAAGCCCGGCCTTGATCGACCCTGCGGGACCACTTGCCGCGGCGCCATTTCCGGCCGCCCGGCGCTTCCACCACATGGTTCGAAATCCGGATCGGGCAGGTTTGCGATGAAGGTTACCGTTGAGCGCGCGCAGTTGCTGAAGTCACTGGGCCACGTCCACCGCGTGGTCGAGCGCCGCAACACCATTCCGATTCTCGGCAACGTGCTAATCCGCGCCGAAGGCGCCCGACTGTCGCTAAAGGCCACCGACCTCGACCTCGAAGTCACCGAGACACTGGCGGCCGAAACCGCCACCGCCGGTTCGACCACGGTGCCCGCGCATATGTTCTACGATATCGTGCGCAAGCTGCCGGACGGCTCACAGATCGTGCTGGAAAGCGACGGCGACCGCGCCGTACTGGCGATCCGCGCCGGACGTTCGCGCTTCACCTTGCAGACGCTGCCGGAAAGCGACTTCCCCGATCTCGCCGCCGGCGACATGTCGCACACGTTCTCCCTGTCCGCGGCTGACGTCAAGCGGCTGATCGACCGTACCCAGTTCGCCATTTCCACGGAAGAAACCCGCTACTATCTCAACGGCATCTACCTTCATGCCGCAGGCTCCGCGAAATCGGAAACGCTGCGCGCCGTCGCCACCGACGGCCATCGTCTGGCGCAGGTCGATCTGCCCCTGCCGAAGGGCGCGAGCGGCGTTCCCGGCGTCATCGTGCCCCGCAAGACGGTCGGCGAGGTGCAGCGCCTGATCGAGGACGCCGAGGCCGAGGTCACCATCGAGCTGTCGCAGGGCAAGATCCGCTTCACGCTCGGCAACGTCGTGCTGACCTCGAAGCTGATCGACGGCACCTTTCCCGATTACGGCCGCGTCATTCCGCAGAACAACGACAAGGAACTGCGCGTCGACAAGAAGGACTTCGAGGCGGCGGTAGATCGCGTCTCGACCATTTCCAGCGAGCGCGGCCGCGCCGTTAAGCTGGCGCTGTCCTCCGGCAAGCTGGTGCTCTCCGTCACCAATCCGGATTCCGGCAGCGCCACCGAGGAACTGGAAGTCGACTATGCCGCCGACGCGCTCGATATCGGCTTCAACTCGCGCTATCTGCTCGACATCGCGGCGCAGATTGAAGGCGAGGTCGCGGTGCTGAAACTGGCCGACCCCGGTTCGCCGACACTGATGCACGACAGCAACGCCAAGGGCGCACTCTACGTACTGATGCCGATGCGGGTGTGATGGCGATTCGGAGTTTCTTTCGGAATAGCCCTTTTAATGCACGGCATTCCAATACAAACGCGTCGTCATTGCCGGGCTTGACCCGGCAATCCATCATCTGAACATGGGCTTTCTGAAATGTCCGCTTACGCGGACGATGGATACGCGGGTCGAGCCCGCGTATGACGCTATCGTATGATCCCGTCCCGCATCCACCGCCTGTCGCTCACGCAATTCCGCAACTATCGCGCGGCGAGCCTCACTGCGCGTAACGATCTCGTCGTGCTGGTCGGGCCGAACGGTGCCGGCAAAACCAATTGCCTGGAAGCGATTTCGCTGCTTTCGCCGGGGCGAGGCCTTCGTCGTGCCCGCCTCGAGGATGTTGCCAGCCAAACCGGCGACGGCGCATGGGCGGTGGCCGCCGAAGTGGAAGGTGCGCTAGGTCTTGCGACCCTCGGAACCGGCATCGATGCGCCGCCCGGTGATGCCGCCACCAGTCGCCGGTGCCGCATCGATCGCGAACCGGTCGCCTCCGCAACGGCATTCGGCGACCATCTGCGCATGGTGTGGCTGACGCCGGCGATGGACGGCCTGTTCACCGGCCCCGCTTCCGAGCGACGCCGCTTTTTCGACCGCCTGGTGCTCGCGCTCGACGGAGAGCACTCCGGCCGCGTCTCGGCACTCGACCGCAGCCTGCGTTCACGCAACCGACTGCTGGAAGATCGTCAGCCCAACACCCATTGGCTCGACGCCGTCGAACGCGAGACCGCCGAACTTGCCATCGCCGTCGCGGCCCAGCGCGGCCAGACCCTGCAACGGCTGGCGACGACGCTTGCCGCGCGCGGTCACACTTCCGCATTCCCTTCAGCGACCATCGCGCTTGACGGCTGGCTCGAGAATGCACTCCTCTCCGAGCCCGCCACCGCCGTGGAAGATCGTTACCGCGCGGTGCTGCGCGACAACCGCGCGCGCGACGCGGCCGCCGGCCGCACCCTCGACGGACCGCACCTCACCGACCTGCAAGTGGTCTACGCGCCGAAAAACATGCCAGCGAAGGATGCCTCCACCGGCGAGCAGAAGGCGCTGCTGATCGGCCTGGTGCTGGCGCACGCCAATCTCGTCGCCGAGATGACCGGCATCACGCCGCTATTACTACTCGACGAGGTGGTGGCGCATCTCGATCCCGGCCGCCGCGCCGCGTTGTTCACGGAATTGACGACGCTCGGCGCGCAGGTCTGGATGACAGGCGCCGACCCGGCGGCCTTCGCCGATATCGGCCCGCGCGGTGAAATCCTCGCGGTCGAGGCGGGACAGATCACCCCAGGAAATAGCAGCTAACAGCCTGGTTCGGCGTCGGCCGTTCGCTGGACCGGCCCGCGAGCCGGAATTAATCCGCCGGACATGTTCCATCCATACTGGGCGAGATAAGTTCGTCACCGATGCGGGGGATTTGCGCCCACGCGGTGAGCTGGCACGATTTCGCGCAAATGCATCTCGGAGATTCGGGGGCAGCCTCGAAACCAGGAGATGTAACGATGATAACCAACCTGTTCGATTGCCGCATTCAACGGCGCACCCTCCTCAAAGCCGGCCTTGCGATCGGCGCGCTGAATTTCGCGGCACCGCTCGCCGGCGCAGCAATGGCCACCCCCGAACGATCCGCCGGCACCGGCGGCGTCTCCATCAAGATCGGCAACATCATGCCCTATAGCGGCCCTGCCTCGGCATACAGCACGATCGGAAAGACCGAGGCCGCCTATTTCACCATGATCAATGCCAATGGCGGCATCAACGGCCGGGCAATCGAGTTCATCTCCTACGACGACGGTTACAGCCCGCCGAGGGCGATCGAGCAGGCACGTCGTCTCGTGGAGGACGATAACGTGCTGCTGATCTTCAACAGCCTGGGCACGCCGAGCAACACCGCAATCCAGCACTACATGAACGAAAAGAAGGTCCCGCAACTGTTCATTGCCACCGGCGCCAACAAGTGGAACGACCCGAAGGACTTTCCGTGGACCATGGGCTGGCAACCCAGCTACCAGAGCGAGGCCCGCGTCTACGCGAAGTACCTGCTCCAGCACAATCCCAACAGCAAGATCGCGATCCTTTATCAGAACGACGATTACGGAAAGGACTACCTGAAAGGCTTCACGGACGGCATCGGCGACAAACTGAAGATCGTCTCCGAACTGTCCTACGACACCACCGAGCCCACCGTGGATTCGGAGATGATCAGCCTGCAAGCGTCAGGCGCCGACGTCTTCTTCAACATCACGACGCCGAAATTTGCGGCGCAGGCGATCAAGAAGGCTGCGGAGCTGAACTGGCATCCACTGCATCTTCTCAACAACGTCTCGGCGTCGGTGGGCGCCGTGATGAAGCCCGCCGGCTTCGATCACGCCAAGGGCATCCTGTCGACCGCCTATCTGAAGGATCCGACCGATCCGCAATGGACGAACGATCCCGCGTACAAACGGTGGCTCGCGTTCATGGAAAAATATTTCCCCGATGGCGACCGAACCAGCGCGTTCACGGTCTACGGCTACGCCGTCGCCGAAACCATGGCGCATGTCCTGCGCGCCTGCGGTAACGATCTGAGCCGCGCAAACGTCATGAAGCAGGCCGCCAGCCTCCACGACCTGAAACTGGGCTTGCTGCTGCCCGGCATCACCGTCAACACCGGACCTGACGACTTTGCGCCGATCAAACAGTTGCAGATGATGCGCTTCACCGGCGACCGCTGGGAACTGTTCGGACCGATCATCAGCGGTGAGGTGTCGAGCAGCTAGCCTGGGTCGAAGGCAGGACCTGGCCGCGGGCTCGCAGGGCCCGCGGACGACCCAAAAACAGGCTTCGGAGGCGGCCTTGCCGCGGTCCTCGAAACCAGCCTTTCCGGTCCTTGAAAAACCGTTAAAAATACCCATTTCTTCAATGCCTTGCGGGGCACGACTTTGCGCTAGGCGCATGGCCCGTTTCATGGCACAAATAGGCGGTTCAGCAGCGCTTTTCCTTGCTGATTCGAGACATCCTCATAGGCCCTGACGAATGACCGAACCCGCCCGGCAACCCGTTGCCGAAACCGAGCTTCCTGTTGCCATGGAATACGGCGCCGAATCGATCCGGGTCCTCAAGGGCCTCGATGCCGTGCGCAAGCGACCGGGCATGTACATCGGCGACACCGATGACGGCTCCGGCCTGCACCACATGGTCTACGAGGTCGTCGACAACGCCATTGACGAGGCGCTCGCGGGCCACGCCACGCTCGTGCAAGTCACGCTCAACCCTGACAACTCGGTCACCGTCTACGACGACGGCCGCGGCATCCCGGTGGGCATCCACAAGGACGAAGGCATCTCCGCCGCCGAGGTCATCATGACCCAGCTTCATGCCGGCGGAAAGTTCGACCAGAACTCCTACAAGGTTTCCGGCGGACTGCACGGCGTCGGCGTGTCCGTCGTCAACGCGCTGTCGAGCAAGCTCGCACTGCGCATCTGGCGCGATGGCAAGGAGCACTACGTCGAATTCGCGCATGGCGATTCCGTCGCACCCCTGAAAGTGGTCGGCGATGCCGACGGCAAGCGCGGGACCGAGGTGACGTTCCTCGCTTCGACGGACACCTTCAAGAACATCGAATACGATTTCGCCACGCTGGAGCATCGGCTGCGCGAGCTCGCCTTCCTCAATTCCGGCGTCAACATCGTGCTCGCCGACATGCGCGGCCCAGTCGAGAAGCGCGAGGAGATGCGCTACGAGGGCGGCGTCGAGGAGTTCGTCAAGTTTCTCGACCGCAACAAGAAGGCCGTGGTGCCGGCGCCGATCATGGTGCGCGCTGACATGAACGGCATCGGCGTGGAGGCTGCGCTGTGGTGGAACGACAGCTATCATGAGAACGTGCTGTGCTTCACCAACAACATTCCGCAGCGCGACGGTGGCACGCATCTCGCGGGTTTTCGCGGCGCGCTGACGCGGCAGGTCAACGGCTATGCCGACGTCATGGCCAAGAAGGAAAAGATCGCGCTGACCGGCGACGATTGCCGCGAGGGCTTGACCGCGGTGCTTTCGGTGAAGGTGCCGGACCCAAAATTCTCGTCACAAACGAAAGACAAGCTGGTCTCCTCCGAAGTCCGTCCGGTGGTCGAGAACGTCATCAACGAAGCCTTGGCGTCGTGGTTCGAGGAACATCCGACCGAAGCCAAGATCATCGTCGGCAAGGTGGTGGAAGCAGCCGCCGCGCGTGAAGCGGCGCGAAAGGCGCGCGAGTTGACGCGGCGCAAGGGCGCACTGGATATCGCCTCCCTGCCCGGCAAGCTCGCCGATTGTCAGGAGCGCGACCCGGCGAAATCCGAACTGTTCATTGTCGAGGGTGACTCGGCCGGCGGCAGCGCCAAGCAGGGCCGCAACCGCGAATTCCAGGCGGTGCTGCCGTTGCGCGGCAAAATCCTCAACGTCGAGCGCGCGCGTTTCGACAAGATGCTGTCGTCCGAGCAGATCGGCACCCTGATCACCGCGCTCGGCACCGGCATCGGTCGCGACGACTTCGACCTGTCGAAGCTGCGTTATCACAAGATCATCGTGATGACCGACGCCGACGTCGACGGCGCGCACATCCGTACGCTGCTGCTGACGTTTTTCTTCCGGCAAATGCCGCAGATGATCGAAGCGGGGCACCTCTATATCGCGCAGCCGCCGCTCTACAAGGTGACGCGCGGCAAATCCGAGCAATACCTCAAGGACGAGCGGGCGCTGGAGGATTACCTGATTGCCACCGGCCTGGACGATTGCAGCTTCCAGACCGCGTCGGGCGACGTGCGCGGCGGCCGCGACCTGCAGGCGCTGGTGGAGGATGCCCGCGTCATCCGCAACGTGCTCAACAACCTGCACAGCCGCTACAATCGCGGCGTGGTCGAGCAGGCGGCGATCGCCGGCGTGCTGAACTCGCGTGTCACCAGCGATCCGGCGCAGGCCAACGCCGCTGCGGACTACATCGCGCGACGGCTCGACGTGCTGGCCGACGAGGTCGAGCGCGGCTGGACCGGCCGCTTCACCGAGGGCGAAGGCTTCTCCTTCGAGCGCACAATCCGCGGCGTCAAGGATGTCGCCATCATCGACGCGGCGCTGTTGTCATCGACCGATGCGCGCAAGCTCGATGAATATGCCGAGCGTTTGCAGGATATCTATCCGCGCCCCGGTCTGCTGCGCCGCAAGGATGTCGAGACCATCATCCACGGTCCGGTCGGGCTGTTCGAGGCCGTGACCGATGCCGGCCGCAAGGGCATCGCGATGCAACGCTACAAAGGTCTCGGCGAGATGAATCCGGAGCAACTCTGGGAAACCACGCTCGACACCAACGTGCGCTCACTGTTGCAGGTGAAGATCAAGGAAGTCGACGAGGCCGACGACATCTTCACCAAGCTGATGGGCGACGTGGTCGAGCCACGCCGCGAATTCATCCAGGACAACTCGCACAGCGCCAACGTCGACGTCTGACGTTCTCCGCCGGACGCTGCAAGGCGCGCCGGCGTAGGTTCCGTTCCATTAAGAACTGGAACGTCAGTCGTCTTTGCTTTCGCCGTTATTCGCCGTTGCGGCATCCTGTTTGAGCGGCGTCAGCAGCCACAGCGTCAGAAACGTAAATAGCGAAATGACGACGGCGACGTCGTAGGCACCGAGTCCGACCGCGACGCCGACGGCGCCGGTTGCCCACAGGCTGGCGGCGGTCGCGGTGCCGTGGACCGACAATTTGGTTTTGAGGATCGCTCCGCCACCGATGAAGCCCATGCCGGCCATCAGGCCTTCGATGATGCGCGCCGTACCTTCGGGATGGCCTTCCAACATATGCTCGGTCGCCTGAATCACGCCGCAGGTGGCGAGCGCCACCAGCGGAAACGTGCGCAAGCCGGCACTACGCTCGGCTTTCTCGCGATTCCAGCCGATCGGCAAGGCCAGCAGATATGCGATCGCCATCACCACGACGTGTGGGCCGAGGCGGAAACTTGACGTCATTTCAAGCAGACCTTGCACGGCTCCTCTCGATAATATGCGGCTTAGTCGGTGTGGCCGCGCGACAGATCGTCGGCCTCGTCGTCGGCAGGCTCTGCGCGATCGAACGCCGCCAGCCATGCCGTCAGCGCGGACGATGCATCTCCGGCGGCCTTTATCTGACGTAGTGCGATGCGGACGTTGGCGCGCGCGCCGCGGCCCGCGACGCGCGCTTCGGTCCACGGCGATTCACCACGCGAAACGGCTGCGATCACATCCCGTTTGAACGCGGCGCTTTCCGGCGCGCCCAGTTCCGCCAGCAACTGCTGAAATGCGTCGTGCCGCGAGCGCTCAAAAGCGCGCGCCTGCCCCAACGCATCCTTGGCCGGATGCGCCGGATAGAAATGCGCGCAGGGCACAAAGCCCTCCGGAATCGGTTCGGTCGCCGGATGGGTGCGTCCGCTTTTCAGCAGCTTCGGCAACACGTGCGTGTGCGGCCCTTCCGGGCTTTTGCCGTCGTGCGGCGGGATCGGTTGGTAGACTTCGGCACGGCCGATGCGGCTGATGAAGACGCGATGCGGATTGGCGGCGAGGATCAGGCCCATCGCCGGATTGCCCGGCTCGAACACCGCACGACCGACGTGGTTGCGTAACTCGCCCGCGAGTTTCGTATCGGCGACGCGGATGCAGAGATCGGCCTGCGGCGCATCGAGACCGAGATCGAACAACACGCCGTCGCGATCCTGTTCGCGCAAGGCCCCCGCATCCGGGCCAAGCTCGGTCAGCACCGCGCGTCGTCCCATGGCACAAGCGGGTTCGGGCAGGCAGATCGCCACGCGATGATTCCAGTGCTGCTTCGCAAGGCTCTCCGACGCGAATGGCCGCATATCGTCCTGCACGCGGATGGCGATGCCGCCGCGCGCAGTGACGGCAGAAACGCCCTCGTCCGACGCATGCAAATCCGCCGGTTCGTCGCGATCACGGGCAAACTCGGCGATGGCGCCGAACGTACCGAGACTCCATTGCGTGTCGGGATCGGCGATCTGATCTGCCAACAGTTTCACAACGGTCGCTTGCGATATCATTGCGCTGTTTCTCCCCGGCCTGCGCGATCCGCATACAGGCGAAACTCGCGTCCTTCCTTCAGCCATGTCAACCGCTCTTCTCGCAGCAGCGTGCGGCGCGCTTTGCCGGAATCGTCACGCAAGGTCACCAGTGAGACTTCGTAGCTTTCCGGATGCTTGTTGCGGCTGATCCGGTCCGCCAGCACCGCGTTCATGCCGTTGACGACGGCGTTAACATCGGCGCCGTCGTTGATCTCGATGATGGCGTGAATCCGATTGCCGAGTTCGGGATCTGGCAATCCCACCACGATGCTCGAATGCACGTCGGGATGCGCCAGCACCGCGGCCTCGATTTCGGCCGGATAGAGATTGGCGCCGCCGCGCAGGATCATGTCGGTGAGGCGGTCGCCGAGATAGAGATAGCCGTCCGCATCGAGCCGTCCGACATCACCGATGGATTCCCAGCCGTCGCTGCGCCGCTTCGGATCGGCGCCGATGTAGTGATAGGTCGAGCCGACGCCATCGACCGGCATGAAATAGACTTCACCGGTCTCGCCTTGCGGCACGTCATTGCCGTCCTCGCCGACGATGCGGATGGCGCAAGCGGTCGGATCGACCTTGCCGACCGAGCCGCGATGCTCCAACCATTCGGTGCCGGAAATCACCGTGCGCCCCTGCCGCTCGGTGCCGCCATAAAGCTCATAGATTTTTTCCGGGCCGAGCCACTCGATCCATTTCTCCTTCAGCCACAGCGGCATCGGCGCGGCCATGTGGAATACGGTCTTCAGGCTCGACACATCGTAGCGATTGCGGACATCTTCCGGCAACGACCAGATGCGATGCATCATCGTCGGCACGAAGTTGACCCACTCCAGTTTGTAGCGATCGATCAGCCGCAAGGTTTCCTCGGCGTCGAACTTCGCCATACCGGTAACGCTGCCGCCGCCGAACAACGCGAAATGCGACACGATGAACGGCGCGTTGTGATAGAGCGGTCCCGGATTGAGCAATGCCGCGCCATGCTCCATCAGCAATGGCGGCGCAACGGCGGTATCGGTCACCGCCGGCTGATGATCGAGGATCACCTTCGGACGGCCGGTCGAGCCGCCGCTGGTCATCGCCTTCCAGTAGCGCGCTACCGGACGATCGATCGGCTCGTCGGATACGCCTTCAGGAATGAAATCGCGCGGCACGGAATTCGGCGCATTCCAGTCCGGCTCACCGCCGACGACGAGCGACGGCTTCAGGATGTCGAGGATCGCGGCGGCCTCGCCGCGCGGCAATCGGTGCGACAGCGACGTCGGCGTCGCGCCCAGCTTCCACACCGCGAAACTGGTTTCATAAAACGCGTTGCTGTTCGGCAGGCCGATGGCGACAAAATCGCCGGCTTTGACGCCACGCTCGGCAAATGCACGTGCCCGGCGATTGGCGTTGCGCTCCAGCATCTCCCACGTCAGCTCGTCGGCACCATGCCGGACCGCGACAGTGTCCTTCGGCTTGCGATCGGCATACCAGCGCGGCACCTCGGCCAGCGGAATCAGCATCTCGTGCTCCGTTTCTTGTTGTTCGACCTGTGCGGGATGCGGAGCGACAAGCTCAACCCCCGCGCACGATCTTATCGCGTTTTCCTGGAATGAAGATACCGAAGTCAGAACCGGGGCAGCAAGAGCGGCGGCTTGAGGTCGCGCCATGCCGCATGCGCTGTCGCCAGCAACCGCTTCTTCTGCTTCGCGTAGCCGGGCGGCTTTCGCGACGCCGCGCCGATGCGGCGAAGACCTTGCAGATCGCGCAGATCGCCGAGCGCCCGCTGCAACCGTTTCGCAGGCTTGAGCAGATGGCGCAGCGGCGCGCGCGCCGCGGACGGGCATATATCGCCAAGCGCTTCGAGCACGTAGCGATAGCGCTTCACCTTGATGCGGAGGCTGTGACGTCGCTCGCCGCCCATCGTTGCAAGGCGGCGGCCCTTGCGGATCAAACGCGTCCGCCAGCGCTCAAGCGTCCGCTGGCAGTAAGCTCTCAGAGATTCTGCCTGCCGCCGCGTATCGTCATCCCGGCGCATCAGCCATGATCCACGCTCAACCCATTGAGTCAACGCATCCATCAATTGTCCAAAACGCTTCGACCGCAAGCCTGCGGCCACGCCGCGATAGAGCCTGTCGTGGCTGTTGTCGTCGCGCGCAACGATACGCGCCGCCCATTTTCGGTATCGCTTATGATGCACAAGTGCCGACATGACATCGGCATCGCGCGCGTCCCCCAACAGAGCGTGGAGCCACTTCAACTCCTTCTTCAGTTTCGGCCACGCCGCATCGGACGTCATCGGCGCGAAGAACACGACGGCAGCACGCAGCCGCGTGATGGCCATCCGCATCTGGTGAAGTGCCTCGGCATCGCCCGCGATGGTCCCGAGACGCTGCGCTTGCATTCGTACGAGGCAATCCCGTGCGATCCCCTGAAATGCCGTCACGCAATCCATTTCAGCAACCGTATGTTTCGGCTTGTCCGCCGGGCGGATTTGCTTCGCCGTGCGACCGGTCTGCATCACCTGAACTCGCCTGTTGGCAACGTCCCGGAAAATATAGGCAAGTCGTGGCGATCAGGCGAGACGCCGGTCTCTCAAGCCGCCGAGCGGCCAAACGACGCGCGTTGCGCGCCGCTCCAGCTGGTGACGCAGCGCCGCAGATCGATGAAATTTTGATGCAATTGCTCGAGTGCGAACCCGACCATGAAGAACCGCTCGATGACATCGACCGGCAGGTCGCGGGTGCGGCCCTCGCGGCGAAGTGTCGAGACGGCTTCAATATAGCCGCGCAGCGCTTGCTCGAATTCGTCGAGCGAAGGCGGCGCGGCCCGTCGCACCAATGCGGCTTTACTGCCACGCAAGTATGCCACCGCCGTCAGGCGCACCTCGGTCTGCGCTGCTCCCAGCCGCGATTGCAGATCCTCCGGCAGTCGCACCACGGTGGCACGGCCGATCATCACAAGGTCGTGCCGCAATCGCAGCAAGGTGCGCAGCAGCGGCCCGGTATCCGGCCCGACCGCGAGTCGCGCCACCCGCTCGCGCTCCGCCTCGACCGCGACGCCGTTGAGACCGACCAATGCCTCGCCGATGCCATCCTGCAAGCGATGCAGCGTTTCGCTGTCGAGGCCGTGCGCCAGTCCTTTCAGCAATTCATCCAGCGCCACTGCGATCTGGTCCAACATCCGCGCCGCTGCCGAAATGGCAAGGTTATGCGCCCGCGACGGCAGCACCGCGAACGACACCGCGAGCCCGACGAACGCTCCCACCGCAACCTCGATCACCCGGTCGATCGCCGACTCCAGCGGGCTGCTATGGGTCATCGACGGCAGCAGCAGCACGATGATGGCGGTGACCGGCGCGACGTTGAAGCTGGGATTGATCGCCGCCACCACCGCGAGCGGCGCCACCGCCAGCGCCAACACCGCGAGCAGCGCCAGTTCGCTCGCATGAGGAAACATCACCGCGATGACGCCGCCATAGATCGCGCCGCCGATGGTGCCGATCAGGTAATCCGTCGTGACCTTGATGGAGCGGCCCACGCTCATCTGCGTCACGATCACCGCCGTCAGCACCGCCCATAACGGCAGCGGCAAGCGCAACGCCAGCGCGACGGAAAGCGCCACCAGTGCTGCCGTCATCACCCGCAGGCCCAGCGCGAACTGCGCCCGGCGCGCGGTGAACCAGCCGATGATCATACGGTGCCACCCGCCGCTCACGCCCATGCCTCACGACCCGCGCATGGACGCGGCCCTTCGGCAGGGTCTATGGTCGCGTCATCCCTCACGCAGGCTTCCGGCAGGCGCATTCATGGCATTCACCGTCGATCTGTTCTGGTCGTTCCGCAGCCCCTACAGCTATCTGGCGATCCCGAAAACTCAAAAGCTGGTCGCAGAATACGACGTTACCGTGAACTTGCGGCCGGTCTATCCGCTGGCGGTGCGCGTCCCCGGCTTTTTCAAGCGGGCCAATCCGCGCTTCGCTTTTTATGTCGTACTCGACAGCCGCCGCGTCGCCGAACGCGAGGGCATTCCGTTTCGCTTCCCGCAACCCGATCCCATCGTCCAGAACATGACGACGCTCGAGGTGGCGGCGGAGCAGCCGTACATCCATCGCCTGACCCGGCTTGGCGCGGCGGCGCAGCAGGACGGCCGCGCGCTCGCCTTCGTCGCAGCCATCACGCCGGTGCTGTGGGACGGCAGCATCAAGAACTGGCACGAGGGCGACCATCTCGCCAAGGCTGCGGCCGCCGCCGGGTTCGACCTCGCGGCGATGGATGCTGCGATTGCCGCCGATCCCGACCGTTACGAGCAGATCATCGCCGGCAACGAAAAGGATCACGCCACATCGGGGCACTGGGGCGTACCGACCTTCGTGTTCGAGAAGGAACCGTTCTTCGGGCAGGACCGTATCGACCTGCTGCTGTGGCGCATGGAGAAAAAAGGCTTGCAGCGGCGCACGGCACCCCCGGCCGCGCAAACGTGACCCTCGCCAGCATCACTTGAACGCCCTGCCGCCCCGGCCTAACTTGCCGCGCCGATCGCGAAGGACCAGACCATGACCGATGAAACCGCCAAGCTCGCCGCCTATGTCGCCGGCCTCACCTATGACGCCATTCCGCGCGAGGTGCTGGAACGGGCCAAACATCTGACGCTGGATTTTCTCGGCAGCGCGGTGCGGGCGCGGCGCGAAGCGGAATCGACGCCCTCGCTGCTCGGCATGTTGAAGGCGCTCGGCCTCGACCACAACGGCGACGCCACGGTCGTCGGCGACAACAAGACCTGGACGCCGGCGGTGGCTGCACTGCTCAACGGCGCGCTCGGCCATTCGCTCGACTTCGACGACACTCATGCCGACTCCTCGCTGCATCCGAGCGCGCCGGTGGTGCCCGCCGCTTTCGCGGCCGGCGAGATGGTCAACGCCTCGGGCCGCGACGTGCTCACCGCCATCGTCGCCGGTTATGAAGTGTGCTGCCGGCTCGGTAATGCGCTCGACCCGACCTCGCATTACGCGCGCGGTTTCCACCCCACCGCCACCGCCGGCACCTACGGCGCGGCAGCCGCGGCGGCGAAACTGTTCGGCTTGACCAAGGAGCAGATCATTTCCGCTTTCGGCGTTTCCGGCAGCCAGGCGGCGGGCTCGCTGCAATTCCTTGTCAACGGCTCGTGGAACAAGCGCTATCAAGTCGGTGCCGCCGCCATGAACGGCGTGATCGCCGCGACGCTCGCGCGCGACGGCTTCCTCGGCTCGAGTGAATCGGTGGAAGGCAAGCACGGCCTGCTGGTCGGCTACACGGACGACGCCCATCCCGACAAGGCGGTCGCAGATCTCGGCAAGGTCTACGAGACCATGAAGATCGGCGTGAAGCCCTATCCGAGCTGCCGTTATACGCACGCCGCCATCGATGCGCTGCTGGCGATGCGCCGCGCGCACAATCTCACGCCGGACCAGATCAAGCGCGTCGAGATCGGCCTGCATCGCAACGGCATCACGCTGACCGGCGACGCGCCGACCAAGCGGCATCCGACCTCAATCGTCGGCGGCCAGTTCTCAATGTTTTTCACCGGGGCGCTGGCACTCGATCAGGGCCGCTTCGGCTGGGACGACTATGCGCGGCTCGGCGACAAGGCGATCAACGCACTGGCCGACAAGATCGACGTGGTGCAGGACGACCGGCTCGAAGTCGGCCGCACCCATCCCTTCGGCGCGCGCGTCACCGTGACCACGGATGACGGCGTCCACGAAGAACTCTATCCCGATCCGTCGGGCGAGCCGAGCTCGTTTCCGGATTCAGCGGCGATGCGCCAGAAGTTTCTGACGCTGGCCAGGCCGGTGCTCGACGGTCAGGCCGAAAAATTCGCCGACGCCATCCTGTCGCTGGAAACCTATGACCGCGCCGCAAGCGCGATCCAGCTCGGCCGCGCCTGACGCGAACCGCTATCTTACGACACACCGTCGACGATGACGACGTCGCCGTCGGCGATCTGCTGACGGATGCGAATCGCCGCCTGATATTCGGGGCTGTTGTAGCAGGCCAGCGCGGTGGCACGATCAGGGAATTCGATCACCACATTGCGATTGCGGTTGTTGCCTTCCAGCGCCTCGAACGCGCCGCCGCGCACCAGAAATTTTGCGCCGAATTTTTCGAACGCCGGCCGTGCCGTCGCGACATACTCCGGATAACGATCGGGTTCGCGAACCGAGACGCGAGCGATCCAATAGGCTTTCGGCATGGTGTCCTCCTTGTGACCGAACGCTTGTAGCATGGCGTCGACCCGGAGACATTCGACTTTCGCGCGGCAGCTTTTACTCTCTCATGTAAGCAACCAGCGGAAAGCACGGCGCAATTCATCCGTACCGTCACGCGGATACCAGCGACCATGCGCGAGTATCACGCGCTCCGGATTCCAGCCGATCATAGTCTCAACCGCCGCTCTCAACCCGGCGCGATCCTTGAACGTTGCCCGCATGTCGCGCGGCATCGACCCATGGGGATCGCGGACACCGCCGAACCGCGTCAGCATGCGCATCCACCATGACGGCAGCTTCTCGGCTTCGAAATTCTCGATGAAATCCGTCAGGATCAATGTCCGGCTCGGGCGATGGAAGAAGACAACTTCCGTCATGTAACGTCCGGCAACCGGCAGCGTGGGAATCGCCTCGTCCCACGGAAAACCCTGAGCCCGGTCGAGCGTCGAACAATCGAAATCGATCCGGCTGCCGGCCTGCTCACGCACCCGCGGCGCAAGATAAACCGCGGCATCGGGAAACGCGTTGTGCCAGTCAGGAATCCACCAATAGTGGATGCGATTGGGACTGATGATCCAGCGCGGCGCGCCGACCGCCGCGATCTGCGCTCTCAACGCATCGGTCAATGGCGTCGGTGAATGGACGAAAAGTCCGCCGACCAGGCGAACAATCGTCATGCGCGTCGAAAACGGCATCCTCAACAACGGCGGACCGAAGCGGATCAGCGGCCCATCGACGATCCAGACGTCATTTGTGACCGGCTTGAGGGTGTTCAGCGGCGGATAGGTCGCATCGGTCATGTCGCGGCTCCTCGCTCAGCCGCGCGGACACGCCTCCGTGACATGCGCAACCCTTCGCCTTGAAACACCCGCCATCGGGCAGGATAATGACCGCCTGTATTCGGGAACAACGAGGTGCCCCATGAGCTGGATGCCAACTAATGATCCGATCCTCGGCGATCCGCAAACCTGCGACGCGCTCGACCTCGTCATCGTGCCGCGCACCCGCGACCTCGGCGACGGTTTTGCGGTCCGCCGCGCGCTGCCGCACGGCAAGCGGCAGATGGTCGGCCCCTTTATCTTCTTCGATCATTTCGGGCCGGTGCAATTCGTCTCCGGTCAAGGCATGGACGTGCGGCCGCATCCGCATATCGGGCTCGCCACCGTCACCTACCTGTTCGACGGCTCGATCATGCATCGCGACAGCGAGGGCAACGTGCAGGAGATCCAGCCCGGCGCCATGAACCTGATGACCGCCGGGCGGGGCATCGCGCATTCCGAACGCACCCCGGACGTGCAGCGCGCCAACGGCCAGAAGATGCTCGGCCTGCAAAGTTGGATCGCGCTGCCGAAGGACCGCGAGGAGATCGCGCCGACCTTCCAGCACTACGGCGCGGACAGCCTGCCGAGCGTGAAAGACACCGGCTTCACCGCGCGCGTCATCGCCGGCAGTTCGTTCGGCGTGGCGTCGAAGGTCGACATGGTGTCGCCGTGGTTTTACGCCGAGGTCTCGCTCGACGAAGGCAAAAGCGTGCCGCTCGACGCCGACCATGAGGAACGCGCTATCTACGTGGTGGACGGCGAGGTGGAAATCGCCGGCGACCGTTACGAAGGCCCGCGGATGCTGATCTTCCGCCCCGGCGACCGCATCACCGTGCGCGCCACGCGGCCGACCCGCATGATGTTCCTTGGCGGCACCGCGCTGGAAGGCCCGCGCTACGTCTGGTGGAATTTCGTGTCCTCCAGCAAGGAGCGGATCGAGCAGGCCAAGGAGGACTGGAAGAGCGGGCGCTTCGAGGCGGTGCCGAACGAGACCGAATTCATCCCGCTGCCGGAGCGATAGGCCTTTGCAGGCGGCCCGGCCCGGCGTATCACCGGGCTTTCCGTCTTGCTCAAAAAGTGACCTGCCATGACCACGATGCTCGCCAGCGACCTGCCCCTGCCACGCCTCGGGCGCGGCAAGGTGCGCGATATCTACGACGCCGGCGACGACCGCGTGCTGCTGGTGACCACCGACCGCATCAGCGCCTTCGACGTGGTGATGGGCGAGACCATTCCGATGAAGGGCGCGGTGCTGACCCAGACCAGCGCGTTCTGGTTCGGCCAGTTCGGCAACACCGTGCCGCATCACATGATCAGCGCCGACGCCGACAAGATCATCGCGCAGGTCCCGGCGTTGCGCGCGCATCGCGCGTCGCTTGCTGGCCGCGCGATGCTGTGCAAGCGCACCACCGTATTTCCCATCGAATGCGTGATCCGTGGCTATCTCTCCGGCTCGGCCTGGAAAGAATACGCGCAGTCCGGCACGTTGGCGGGCGAGAAGCTGCCGGCGGGACTAATCGAGAGCATCAAGCTTGAGCCCGCAATCTTCAGCCCCGCGACCAAGGCCGAGACCGGCCACGACGAGAACATCACCATTGCGCGGATGCGCGAGATCATCGGCACTGAGGCTACCGCCGCGCTGGAGACGATGACCCGCGCCGTCTACGCGAAAGGCGAGACCATCGCCCGTGAACGCGGAATAATCATTGCCGACACCAAATTCGAATTCGGCCGCGACAATGCCGGCAACATCATCCTGATCGACGAGGTGATGACGCCGGACAGTTCGCGCTTCTGGGCCGTCGACGCCTATAAGCCGGGCCGAGCACAAGCGAGCTTCGACAAGCAACCGCTGCGCGACTATCTCGACACCGAGCGCCGCGCCGGCCGCTGGAACGGCGAAGCCCCACCGCCGCCGTTGCCGGCTTCCGTGGTCGACGCCACCAGTCAGCGCTACCTTGACGCCTATCGGCGATTGACGGGAAGTGAGTTGAAGGTGGGGTGAGCGAGGGACCCGCGCCTTCGCACGTTTTATCCTCTTAGCTACTCCTATCTGTAGTCCTCTCCGCGGCTTGCAGTCCCTCCACGCATCATGGCCGGGCTTGACCCGGCCATCCACGTCTTCCTTACTGGACGGGCATCAAGACGTGGATGCCCATGACGAGCACGGGCATGACGACGGAAGCGTTCCGTCAAAAGGAAACGCCGCAGAGAGGAAACCCCATGACCGATGACAATGCCGTTCTCGTCGAGCGCGACGGCCCCGTCACCATCATCTCGATCAATCGTCCCGAACGCCGCAATGCCGTTGACGGCCGCACCGCGCGCATCCTCTACGACACGTTCCTTGCATTCGACGGCGATGACAGCGCTTCCGTCGCGGTGTTCACCGGCGTAGGCGGCCACTTCTGCGCGGGTGCGGACCTGAAAGCGGTTGCGGCCGGCGACATCGAGAAGCGGCGCGAAATCGGCGGCCACGACTCTATCGCCCCGATGGGGCCGAGCCGGCTGCGGCTGTCCAAGCCGGTGATCGGCGCGATCGAAGGTTTCGCCGTCGCCGGCGGTCTTGAACTCTCGCTGCTCTGCGACATGCGGGTGGCCGCCGAAGGTGCGACCTTCGGCGTGTTCTGCCGCCGCTTCGGCGTGCCGCTGATCGATCTCGGCACCATTCGTCTGCCGCGGCTGATCGGCCATTCCCGCGCCATGGATCTGATCCTGACCGGTCGTCCGGTACCGGCGCAGGAGGCGCTGAGCATGGGACTCGCCAATCGTGTAGTGCCGAACGGCACCGCGCGCGCCGAGGCGGTCGCTCTCGCCAAACAGATCGCGCAGTTCCCGCAGACCTGTATGCGCGCGGACCGAATGTCCGCGCTCAAGCAATGGGACATCGCCGACGAGGAAGAAGCCATCGCCAACGAGATGCGCGGCGGACTCGAGGTGATCAATTCCGGCGAGACGCTGGCGGGCGCGACGCGCTTTGCCTCCGGTATCGGCCGCCATGGCCAGTTCGGCGGCGATTAAGTCCGTCGTCTTCGCTCAGTCGCTGAAACCGCCCTTGGCTTCCAGCATCATGATGGTCGCGACGAGCAGTGCGATGAGCTTTCGGGTACCGCCGGCTTCAGTGAACACGTCGGTTTGCACCACCGTCAGCGTTCGCCCGGCCTTGACCACTTCGCCGCGCGCGACGATGCGCTCGCCGCTCGCGGGCGCCATGAAATTGATCTTGAGTTCGGTGGTGAGCGCCGCGGTGTCGGGCGGCATCAGGCTGACCGCCGCATAGCCTGCCGCGGTATCTGCGATCGTGCTCACCGCGCCGCCATGGACGAAGCCATGCTGCCGCGACGAAAAGCCTCGGCCAGCATTTACGGCTTGATCCACCAGCACTCCCCCGAAACAGGGGGAACTCCCCACCCGTTTGCGACGCAACACGCGCCTATCACTTTGGCCTTACTTGCCGGATGCGCGGCACCGGGGGAAACTCCGTGGCACAACGAAAAATCGGCAGGGAGGTAAGCATGCAGAGCAAGGCTCAGATCGATCAGGCGTTGCGGCAGATGAGCGACGCCAAGGACATCCCCGGCGTGGTCGCCATCGCAGCGACGGGCAAGGACGTCATTTATCAAGGCGCATTCGGCAAGCGCGATCTCGGCACCGGCGTCGACATGACGCCCGACAGCGTGTTCTGGATCGCCTCGATGACCAAAGCCATTACTTCGGCCGGCGCGATGCAATTGGTCGAGCAGGGCAAGCTGTCACTCGACGATCCGATCGGCAAGGTGCTGCCCGACCTCGCGACGCCGCAGGTGCTGGAAGGCTTTGACGCCGACGGCAATCCGAAATTGCGCGCGGCCACCAGGCCGATCACGCTGCGCCATCTCATGACCCACACCGCCGGCTTCTGCTACGATATGTGGAACGGCGACATGGTGAAGTATCTGGAGAAGACCGGCACGCCCGGCATCACTTCGTGCCAGAACGCCGCGCTGAAGACACCGATCATGACCGATCCCGGTACCCGCTGGGAATACGGCACCAACATCGATTTCGTCGGCAAGGCGGTAGAAGCGGCGAGCGGCAAACGACTCGGCGATTATCTGCGCGAAAACATGTTCAAGCCGCTCGGCATGGACGACACCGCCTTCAAGATCGGTGACGCCCAGCGCAAGCGGCTGGTGGGGATGCACGCACGCGGCGAAGACGGCGCGTTACAACCGATCCCGTTCGAACTGGAACAGAATCCTGAATTCGAGATGGGCGGCGGCGGGCTCTACGGCACAGCGGCCGACTACCTCAAGTTCACGCAGATGATCCTCAACAAGGGCCGCGGCAACGGCGCTCAGCTGTTGAAGCCGGAAACCGTCGCAATGATGGGACAGAACCACATCGGCGATCTGTCGATGGGCAAGATGACATCGGCCGTCGCTTTCGCCACCAACGACGTCGATCTCTATCCCGGCATGGTGAAGAAGTGGGGCTTGAGTTTTCTCATTAACACCGCGCCGACACCGGAAGGCCGCAGCCCCGGCAGCCTCGCCTGGGCCGGCCTCGCCAACACCTACTACTGGATCGATCCGGCGCGCGACGTTACCGGCGTGATCCTGATGCAGGTGCTGCCGTTCGCCGATCCGAAATGCCTCGCCGCATTCGCGGCGTTCGAAGCCGGTGTCTATGCCGGCCTCGACGCCAAACGGGCGGCCTGATCTGCTACGACAAATCCCGGCGGACATGCACCGCCGGGAATCACCATTCGCGCCTCAAGATGGAGTTGCCGACATGACCCATTCCTTCGACAGTTACGTCTGCGGCACCTCGGATGCACCGCTGCTCGGCGAAACCATCGGCACCGCCCTGGAGCGCGCCGTCGCACGCTGGGGCGACCGCGAGGCATTGGTCTCGCCAAGTCATAACGTGCGCTGGACCTGGCGCGAGTTTGCCGTGCGTGTTGACGATCTCGCCGCCGGATTTCTGGCGTTGGGATTGGAGCCTGGCGCGCGCATCGGCATCTGGTCACTGAACCGGCCGGAATGGACGCTGACGCAATTCGCCGCCGCCCGCGCCGGCCTGATCCTCGTCACCATCAATCCGGCCTATCGCCTCAGCGAACTGGAATTCGCGCTCGGCAAGGTCGGCTGTTCAGCACTGGTCACCGCCACCGAATTCAAGACCAGCAAATACATGGAGATGCTCAACACACTGTTGCCGGAGCTGGCGCGCGCCGAGCCGGGCAACCTGCAATCGAAACGGCTGCCGCATTTGCGTGCGGTGATTCAGATCGGCGGCCCGAAGGCGCCAGGCACCCTCGCCTTCGACGACGTCGCGAAGATGGGCGGGCCGCGGCATCGCGAGCAGATCGTCACGCTGAGCAAAACCTTGCAGTTCGACGACCCGGTCAACATCCAATTTACCAGCGGCACTACCGGCTCGCCGAAAGGCGTGACGCTGACGCATCACAACATTCTCAACAACGGCTATTTCGTCGGCCGCGCGATGCGGCTCACCGAACAGGACCGCATCTGCATTCCGGTGCCGCTCTATCACTGCTTCGGAATGGTGATGGGCAATCTCGCCTCGGTGACGCTCGGCGCTACCATGGTCTATCCCGGCGAGGGTTTTGATCCGCTGGCCACGCTGCAAACCGTCGCTGCCGAGAAATGCACCACGCTCTACGGCGTGCCGACGATGTTCATCGCCGAACTCGATCATCCCGACTTCAAAACGTTCGATCTCTCATCATTGCGCACAGGCATCATGGCCGGCGCCCCTTGTCCGATCGAGGTGATGAAACGCGTCAACGATGAAATGAACATGCGTGAGGTCACCATCGCCTACGGCATGACCGAAACCAGTCCGGTGAGTTTCCAAAGCTCCACCGACGATCCGCTGGAGCGCCGCGTCTCCACCGTCGGCCGCATCCATCCCCATGTCGAGGTCAAGGTTGTCGATCTCGAAGGGCGCGTGGTGCCGCGCGGCGAACGCGGCGAACTTTGCACACGCGGCTACAGCATCATGCTCGGCTACTGGGACGAGGCGGCGAAGACCGCCGAGGTGCTCGACAAAGCCGGCTGGATGCACACCGGCGATCTCGCCGTGATCGACGACGAGGGCTATTGCAACATCGTCGGCCGCATCAAGGACATGGTGATCCGCGGCGGCGAAAACCTCTATCCGCGCGAGATCGAGGAATTCCTCTATCGCCATCCAAAAATTCAGGACGTGCAGATTTTCGGCGTCGCCGATCAACGTTACGGCGAAGAATTGTGCGCCTGGATTCGCATCCGCGCCGGTGAAACGCTCACCGAAGCCGAAGTGCGCGCCTTCTGCGAAGGTCAGATCGCGCACAACAAGATCCCGCGCTATGTCGAGTTCGTCGAGGAATTCCCGATGACGGTGACGGGCAAGATTCAGAAATTCGTCATGCGCGACGACGTCGAAAAGCGGCTTGGATTGAAGGCCGCGAAGACGGCGTGAGGGCTGCGACTACAATATGCCCGTCCCCTCTCCCGCTTGCGGGGGAGAGAGCAGGCTGTCTTTGCGGTGAATCTCGTCAACTTCTCGACTCGTCATGCGCGGGCATGACGGCAGTTTACACCGGCAGTCCGCTCTGCTGCGCCAGGTCCTTCAGCGACACCTGCGGCCGCGCGCCGATGTGCTGGATCACTTCCGCCGCCGCCAGCGCGCCGAGACGGCCGGCATCGGCGTGGCTCGCGCCGCGCACCAGGCCGAACAGAAATCCCGCCGCGAACAGATCGCCCGCGCCGGTGGTGTCGACCAGTTCTTTGATCGGATACGCCGGCACCGGCGTCGTTTTGCCGCCTTCGATCACCACGCAGCCCTTCTCGCTGCGCGTCACCACCGCAAGCCCGACATCCTTGCGCAGCGCGCCGAGGCCGGTGTCGAAATCCGCCGTTTGATACAGCGAATGCAGTTCGCTCTCGTTGGCGAACACGATGTCCACCACCTTGCGACGCATCAGGTCGAGAAACTCGTCGCGATAGCGATCAACGCAGAACGAATCCGACAAGGTCAGCGCCACCTTGCGGCCGGCGCCATGCGCGATCTGCGACGCCTTGAGGAAGGCTTCCTTCGCCTTCTGCGGATCCCACAGATAGCCTTCGAGATAGACGATGCTTGACGCTGCGATCTGCGCCGGATCGATGTCCTTCGGCGTCAGGTTCTGCGCCGCGCCGAGATAGGTGTTCATGGTACGCTCGCCGTCCGGCGTCACCAGGATGTAGGAGCAGCCGGTGGCCGGGCCGTCCGCCGCCGCCGGCGTGTCGAACGCAACCTTCGCGGCGCGGATGTCGTGGCTGTAGAGCTTGCCGACTTCGTCGCTCTTCACCTTGCCGACGTAAGCCGCGCGCGCGCCGAACCCCGCGACGCCGACGATGGTGTTGGCCGCCGAGCCGCCGGACATGGTGGTTGCCGGCCCCATCGCGTCGTAGATCGACTTGGCGCGCGCTTCGTCGATCAGCGCCATCGATCCTTTAGTCATGTCTTGCGCGGCGAGAAAGGCCTCATCGGTGCGCACCAGCACGTCGAAGATGGCATTGCCGATTCCGAGAACGTCGTAAGTCGCTGAGGTCATCGTCAAAAATCCGGTTGCGGCGATTGCGGATGCCGGGAAAATCCGATCAAACTCGGTTGCGGCCTAACACGTTCGGCCCTGCGCCAGCAAGCGCCCAACCCCTTGAATGATTTGACTGCGGCCCGCCGATGATCCGCCACATCTTCACCGTTTCCACCGGCACGCTGGCTTCCCGCCTGCTGGGGTTCGCGCGCGATGCCCTGATGGCGGCGCTGCTCGGCGCCGGGCCAGTGGCGGACGCTTTTCTGGCCGCATTCCAGTTGATCCACGTCGTGCGGCGGCTGCTCACCGAGGGCGCGCTAAACGCCGCGCTGGTGCCGGCCTATTGGCGCGTGCACGACCGCGACGGCGTTGTTGCGGCGACGGCATTCGCCGGCCGCGTGCTCGGCACCGTCAGCCTCGCGGTTTTCGTCGCTGCTGCGCTGGTCGGTGTGCTGATGCCTGTGGTGATCGCCGCGCTGGCGCCCGGCTTCGTCGGCCAATCTACATTTCTGCTCGCCATCGGCAATGCCCGCCTGATGCTGCCTTATCTCGCCTTCGCCGGCCCGGTGACGGTGATGATGGCGCTGCTCAACGCGCAGCATCGTTTCGCGCTGACGGCATTCTCGCCACTGTTGTTCAACATCGCCCTGATCGTCGCGATCGTCGCCCTGCTGATCTATCCGCGCGAGCCAGCGGTGGCAGCACTCTTGATGTCCGCCACCGTCGGCCTCGCCGGCCTGTTGCAATTGACAATGCTGGCGGTGCGCGGCGGCGGCATCGCCTCACCTATCCGCATCACATTCGACCGCGAGATGCGCAGTTTTTTTGGCAGCGCCATTCCCGGCATGATTGCCAGCGCATCGCCGCAACTGATGGTCGTCGGCGCGACCGCCGTCGCCTCGGCCTCGCCCGCGGCGATCTCGTGGCTGTATTTCGCCAATCGCCTGATCGAGTTGCCGCTCGGCATCGTCGGCGTCGCCATGGGCACCGTGCTTGTGCCGGAATTGACGCGCGCCACGCGTGGTAACAGTGCAGCTTTCGCGCAGGCCGCTTCGCGCGGGCTTGAATTGGCTATCGGCCTCGCGTTGCCGGCTACATTCGGATTGATGCTGCTGAGCGAGCCCATCGTGCGGCTATTGTTCGAGCATGGCGCGTTCACGGCAGCCGATACACGCGCCACCGCGCTGGCGCTGACATGGCTCGCGCTCGGCCTGCCCGCGCACGTGCTCACCAAAGCCCTGTCGCCCGCGTTTTTCGCACGTGGCGATACCAAAACACCGATGCAAGCGGCGCTCGCCGCGCTGGCCGTGACCGTCGCGGCGGCGCTGGTGCTCGACCGTACCCATGGCGTTACAGGGATCGCCGCCGCCATCGCGCTGGGCGCATCGGTCGGCGCGCTGTTGCTGATCATCTGCGCGAGAGCCCGATTTGGCCTCACGCTCGACCCGGCGGCGCGCCCGCGGCTCTGGCGCATCGTGCTGGCCGCGCTGGTGATGGGCGGACTGCTCTGGCTCGCCACGCATGGCCTCGCGGCATGGCTCGACGGCGGACATCGCCTGATCGTTGCCGTCGTGCTGGCCAGCCTGATCGCCGCCAGTATCGCGATCTACGCAGCGGGCCTTTCGATACTCGGCGTCGTTCGCTTAAGTGAAGCGATCCGGGCACTGCGAAAGCCCGACTTGCGCACCTGAGGCGGGCATGGCAAGGGTCGCCCCGAATTGAGGCCGGCATCCAACCCCGGCCTTCAGAGGAACAACAGACCATGACCACTCAGCGCGTTTTCTCCGGCGTTCAGCCCACCGGCAATCTGCATCTCGGCAATTACCTCGGCGCCATCGTCAACTTCGTCAAACTGCAATCGTCCTACGAATGCATCTATTGCGTGGTCGATCTGCACGCCATCACGGTGCCGATGTCGGTGTGGGGCGGTCCGGACGAATTGCGCCGCTGCACGCGCGAGGTCACCGCCGCTTTCATCGCCTCCGGCATCGATCCGAAGACAAACATCATCTTCAACCAGAGCCAGGTCGCGGGACACGCCGAACTGACCTGGGTGTTCAACTGCGTGGCACGGCTCGGCTGGCTCAATCGCATGACCCAGTTCAAGGAGAAGGCCGGCAAGGATCGCGAGAACGCGTCGGTCGGCCTGTACGATTATCCGGTACTGATGGCGTCCGACATCCTGCTCTATCGCGCGACGCATGTGCCGGTCGGCGAGGACCAGAAACAGCATCTCGAACTGGCGCGCGACATCGCGCAGAAATTCAACAACGACTTCTCCGAGTCGATCGCCGCCAACGGCCACAACGCCACTTACTTCCCGCTGCCCGAACCCGTGATCACAGGTCCCGCGACGCGGGTGATGAGCCTGCGTGACGGTTCGAAGAAAATGTCGAAGTCTGACGCGTCGGATTACTCGCGCATCAATTTGTCCGACGACGCCGATGCGATCGCGCAGAAGATCCGCAAGGCCAAGACCGATCCGGAACCGCTGCCGAGCGAGGAAAAAGGTCTGGAATCGCGTCCCGAGGCCGACAATCTGGTCGGCATCTTCGCCGCGCTGTCAGGAAAGCCGAAAACGGACGTGCTGCGCGAGTTCGGCGGCGCGCAATTCTCCGGATTCAAATCGAATCTGGTGGATCTCGCGGTCGCGAAGCTCAGCCCGATCACCACGGAGATGAAGCGGCTGTCGCAGGATCATGCCTATGTCGACAGCGTCCTGATCGACGGCGGCGAGCGCGCCAATGCGATTGCCGAGCAAACCATCAAGGACGTGAAGGATATCGTCGGCTTCATCCGTCGCAAATAATTCGGCGCGGTTCCGCGTCTTCGCCGGTAGCCTTGCCATAATTGACGCAAGGCGAATCCATTTGCGCGACGCGCTTGTCGAATGCGCCCGCACCATGGCAGCATGGTCGGGTTTTGCGCCGCCGTGCGGCGTCAAGATGGTTTTGGAGGGGCATCGCGTCCGCACATCGATCGTCGATCGATCCGGACGATGGCTCGAGCATCGGGACATCAACACCGAGACATGCATGAGCACACAACGACGAAGTTACGAACAAGGCCACAAGCCGAAATGCCTGGTGATCGTTGACGACAGCGCGGAGTGGGATCGCGCGGTGTACTACGCCAGCCGCTGGGCGGTGCGGGTCGGCGGCAGCGTGGTGATGCTGCGCGTCATCGACACCGAGGATCACAACCAGCAATGGCTCGGCGTCGCCGACATCATGAAGGCGGAAGCCGAGGAAATCGCCAACGCGGCGCTCGACCGTGCCGCCGGCCGCGCCAACGGCATCGCCGCCATCACCCCGGAACGGGTGATCCGCGAGGGGCTTCCCAACGCCCAGATTCTCGACGTGATCGACAAGGACGTCGACATCTCGATGCTCGTGCTGGCCGCCGGCAGCGGCCCGGAAGGGCCGGGCCCGATCATCACCGCGCTGGCCAAGACGGTCGGCTCGTTCCCGATTCCCGTCACCATCGTACCGGGCACCCTGTCCGACAAGGATATCGACGCCCTGTCATAAGGACTTGATGCAGCTAGGAAATCACGCGACTAGCGCTTGATCGTGCGTTTGCCGCGCCTATTTGCTAGATTGAGGCCAGAGCCAGATTAAGGCCATACACGAACCATCCGCCGGGCCTTGAACCCGGCAGCGATCGGAGAAGAAGATCATGTTCATCCAGACCGAAGCCACACCCAACCCCGCCACGCTGAAGTTCCTGCCCGGCCGCGAAGTGCTGGCCAGCGGCACCATGGAATTCAACGACCGCGAGACCGCCGCGCGCTCGCCGCTCGCGGAACGGCTATTCAATGTGCCGGGCGTCACCGGCGTGTTCTACGGCTCCGATTTCGTCACCGTCACGAAGGACGACAGTGACTGGCAGCACCTCAAGCCGGCGATCCTCGGTGCCATCATGGAGCACTACATGTCCGGCGGTCCGCTGATGGCCGACGGCAGCATCGACGGCGAAGACACCGACAGCGCCGATGAGTTCTTCAACGAAGCCGACGCCGAGACGGTCGTGATCATCAAGGACCTGATCGAGACACGGGTGCGGCCGGCGGTCGCCAATGACGGTGGCGACATCACCTTCCGCGGCTTCAAGGACGGCATCGTCTATCTCAACATGAAGGGCGCCTGCTCGGGTTGCCCGTCCTCCACCGCGACGCTGAAGCACGGCATCCAGAACCTGCTCAAGCACTTCGTGCCGGAAGTCACCGAAGTCGAAGCGGTGCAGTGAAGCGAGTAGGGAGTAGCGAATAAAGAAGAAGCCAGAGACGCGTGGGCGCGGCGCGCCCTTTTCATGCTAGTCTATCCGCGACTTGCCATTCGCTATTTGCTCACTCCCGCTCCTTCATGCTGATCCTCGCCATCGATACCGCGCTCGACGCTTGCTCCGCGGCCGTTCTCGACACGCAGTCGACGCGGTTGATCGCCCATGAATCGCAGCCGATGCAGCGCGGCCACGCCGAAGCGCTGATGCCGCTGATCGCGCGTGTGATGAAACACGCGGCGATGGCCTTCGCCGCGCTCGACCGCATCGCGGTCACCACCGGCCCCGGCAGTTTCACCGGATTGCGCGTCGGCATCTCCGCCGCACGCGGCATCGCGTTGGCCGCCGGCAAGCCGATCGTCGGACTGACGACGCTGACGGCGTTCGCCGCGCCCTATGTCAGCGAGAGCGGCGCGCATCCGATCATGTCGGTGATCGATGCGCGCCACGATCACGTCTATCTCCAGGTCGCCAGCGGCAACGGCCACACACTGGTTCGCCCCGACGTCGTTCCGATCGACGCCGCGCTGGAGGCCGCGCGATTCGGGCCGCCGATTCTGGTCGGCAACGCCGCGCAACTTATCGCCGCGCGCTGGCCGAGTGACGCACCGCCGCCCGCGATGGTCGAACCCCGACCAGCACCGGATATCGGCTGGGTGGCCTGGCTCGGCGCCGCCGTCAGCCCGGAGAACGCGCCGGCGCGGCCCTATTACCTTCGCGCGCCGGACGCCAAGCCGGCGGCCGGACTCCAGCCCGCCGCAACATGAAGAACCCCCTCACGGCGTGGCTGACCCCCGAAATTCCGGTGGTGGAACCCGCCACCCGGCACGACTTGGCCGCGCTGGCGCAACTGCACGGGGCCTCGTTCCATCGCGGCTGGGACGAAGGTGAATTCGATGCCATGCTGCGGGAACCCAATACCCTGGTGCACCGGTTACGGCGCGGCAGCAAGGTCATCGGCTTTGCCGTGTCGCGGATGGCCGCCGACGAGGCCGAAATCCTCTCGATCGCGGTGGCGGCGAAAGAGCGCGGACGCGGCCTGTCGCGCGGCCTGCTCGCGACCCATCTCGGGCACCTGGCGGGGCGCGGCATCCGCACCGTTTTCCTCGAAGTCGAGGAAAACAATCAGCCGGCGACGCGGCTCTATGCCAAAGCCGGTTTCGCCGTCGTCGGCCGCCGCGAGCGCTACTATCGAGAGGCCGGCGGCGAGGAACGAAACGCCCTGGTGATGCGTCGCGACTTGTCGTAGCCGCCTTGCGGTGGCAAGACAGGGCCATCGTGGAGCATGAGGACCATGACCGCTTTGAAATCCGCACCGACGTCGAAATCGGCCAGCATCGAGGCGCGCTGCGCCGCCACCGGGATGCGCATGACCGAGCAGCGCCGCGTCATCGCGCGCGTGCTGGCGGAGGCGGTCGATCATCCCGACGTCGAGGAGCTGTATCGGCGCTGCGCGGCAGTCGACGACAAGATTTCGATCTCGACGGTGTACCGCACCGTCAAACTGTTCGAAGACGCCGGCATCATCGAGCGCCACGACTTTCGCGAGGGCCGCGCGCGCTATGAGACCATGCGCGACAGCCACCACGATCACCTCATCAACCTGCGCGACGGCACCGTGGTCGAATTTACCTCCGAGGAAATTGAGATCCTGCAAAAGGAAATCGCTCGCAAACTCGGCTACACGCTGGTCGATCATCGGCTCGAACTCTATTGCGTGCCGATCGACGAGAAGAAGAGCTGATCGCAACAGGCTCATCATCGCAGGAGTCCGACTACGAATTCGTTTTGTTGGCGGACTCGCAGCACGAAAATCGTCGTCCCCGCGCAGGCGGGGACCCAGACTCCGCAGCCGCCGTGATGAGAGAAAGAGCCTGTTGCGCGTACCTGCGATCACCATCAAGGCCAGGGGTAATGGGTCCCCGCCTGCGCGGGGACGACGCCAAGCATGTCGAGTCAAACACTCAGAGTGACGATGGAAAGCTCTCCTTGCCCTTCGACCTCATCATCTTCGATTGCGACGGCGTGCTGGTGGACAGCGAGGTGATTTCCTGTCGCGTCCATGCCGAGGTGCTGACGCGGCACGGCTATCCGATTACCGCCGAGCAAGTGTTCGCGCGCTTTCTCGGCCGCTCGGCGCTCGCCGCCAGCCGCGAAGTGGAAGCCGAACTCGGACGTGCGCTGCCGGATGATTTCGACGCGCAGCTCAAGGCCGCGCTGTTCGACGAATTCGCGGTGTCGCTGCAAGCAGTGCCACATGTCGCCGAGACGTTGACGGCTATCGCTACTCCCGTTTGCGTCGCCTCAAGCGGCACGCCGGACAAGATTCGCACCAGCCTGACCCGCACCGGCCTGCTGCCGCATCTCGCGCCGCACATCTTTTCCGCCGCGCAAGTCGCCCACGGCAAGCCGGCGCCGGACCTGTTCCTGTTCGCCGCCGCCCGGATGGGCGCGGAACCCGGCCGCTGCGTGGTGATCGAGGACAGCGTTCCGGGCATCACCGCGGCGCGGGCGGCGGGGATGACGGCGTTCGGCTTTTCCGGCGGCAGCCATTGCCGGGACGGCCACACTGAGGCCCTGATCGCCGCCGGCGCGCAGGCCAGCTTTGACGACATGCGCCAACTGCCTGAAATGATCCGGAAATTCGCCCCGGCCGCGCTGCCCGCGCGCTAGAAGCACTTGGCGGGGCTGGGCTTTTTTGCCGCTTGCGCTGGATTTTCAGCGTCCGAGCCTATAATTGAGCAGCGCGCGCCGAGCGCGCTTTGTCCCCCCGATCACGCAAGGTTCCATGTCTCCGCCGCGCAAGCTGCACATCAAGTCATATGGCTGTCAGATGAATGTCTACGATGCGCAACGCATGGTGGACACGCTCGCGCCCGAAGGATTCGTTGAAACCGACAGCGTCGGCGACGCCGATCTGGTGATCCTCAACACCTGCCACATCCGTGAGAAGGCCTCCGAGAAGGTCTATTCGGAACTCGGCCGGTTGCGCGTCGCCCGCGAGGAGGCCGCAACCCACGGCCGCGACATGAACGTCGTCGTCGCCGGCTGCGTGGCACAGGCGGAAGGCGACGAGATCATCCGCCGCGCGCCGGTGGTCGATGTCGTGGTCGGCCCGCAGAGCTATCACAACCTGCCGCAGCTTCTGGCGCGCGCGCGCAACGAAGGCCGCGCCATCGACACCGAATTTCCGGTCGAGGACAAATTCACACTGTTGCCGCAGCCCAAACCGGAAATGATCCGCGCGCGCGGCGTCTCTGCGTTCGTCACCGTGCAGGAAGGCTGCGACAAGTTCTGCACCTTCTGCGTGGTGCCTTACACGCGCGGCGCGGAAGTCTCGCGTCCGGTGGCGCGCATTCTCGACGACGTGCAGCGCCTCGCGGACAACGGCGTGCGGGAGATCACGCTGATCGGCCAGAACGTCAACGCCTATCACGGCGACGGTCCCGACGGGCAGACGTGGTCGCTCGGCAAACTGCTTTATCGTCTCGCGAAAATTCCCGGCATCGCGCGCATCCGCTATTCGACGAGCCATCCACGCGATGTCGACGACGAATTGCTCGCGGCGCATCGCGATCTGCCGGAACTGATGCCGTTCGTGCATCTGCCGGTGCAGTCCGGCTCCGACCGCATTCTCGCGGCGATGAACCGCAAGCACACCGCCGACGATTACCATCGCGTGATCGAGCGATTCCGATCAGTATGCCAAGGCATTGCTTTTTCATCGGATTTCATCGTCGGCTTCCCCGGCGAGACTGAGGAAGATTTCAAGGCCACCCTCGCGCTGGTCCGGCAAATCGGTTACGCTGGGGCATATTCGTTCAAGTACTCGCCGCGACCGGGCACGCCCGCCGCGGACATGCAGGAGATGGTTGCACCGGCCACAATGGACGAACGCTTGGCACGGCTTCAGGAATTGATCGACAGCCAGCAGCACGCCTTCAACCGGGCGGCGATTGGCACCACGGTCGACGTGCTGTTCGAACGCGCCGCGCGCAATGAAGGCCAGATCGTCGGCCGCACCGCCTACCTGCAACCGGCGCACGTCATGGCGTCCGAGGGTATCATCGGACAGGTGCTGCCCGTCACCATCGACAGCCTCGAGCGTTACAGCCTGCTCGGCACGATCGCCACGGCATCAACGCCTGCGCGCGCATCCATCGCATCCGCCACCACCGGAGCCTGAAACCCTTGCCCAAAAGCGCATCGGATTCGCCAACGCTCGTTCCCCGCCGCAAGTTTGATCGCGACATGCAGACCCCGCCGGATACCCGGATCGAAGTCGACTACGACGACAACCGCGCCGCCTCGGCGCTGGTCGGGCCTTACGGCCAGAACCTCGCGCTGATCGAACGACGCCTCAACGTCGTGGTGGATTCGCGCGGCAATCACATCTCCATCGCCGGCACCCGCGACGCCTGCGCCGCCGCGCATCGCGTGCTCGACGCGTTGTATGCGCTGGCGCTACAAGGTCACGATCTGGCGCAGGGCGACGTCGAAGGCGCGATCCGCTCGGTGATGGCGCAGGGCTCGCTATTCGACATCGACGCCAAAACGCCGACCTCGGCGTTCGAAGCTATCAATCTGCGCAAGCGTCCGGTGCGCGCCCGCACCGCCGCACAGGATGCCTACATCCGCGCGCTGAAGCATCACGAGCTGACATTCGGCATCGGCCCCGCCGGCACCGGCAAGACCTGGCTCGCGGTGGCGCAGGCGGCGCAACTGTTCGAGCGTAAGGAAGTCGACCGCATCATCCTGACGCGGCCGGCGGTGGAAGCCGGCGAACGGCTCGGCTTCCTTCCCGGCGACCTGCGCGAGAAGGTCGATCCTTATCTGCGTCCGATCTACGACGCGCTTTACGACCTGATGGATTCGCGCATCGTCGAGCGCGCGTTGCAGACCGGCGAGATCGAGATCGCGCCGCTCGCCTTCATGCGCGGCCGCACCCTGACCAACGCCGCCATCATCCTCGACGAGGCGCAGAACACCACGTCGATGCAAATGAAGATGTTCCTGACGCGTCTCGGCGAGAACAGCCGCATGATCGTCACCGGCGATCCGAGCCAGATCGACCTGCCCAACGGCCAGACCTCCGGCCTGATCGAGGCAGTGCGCTTGCTCGACGGCGTCGACGGCATCGCGCAGGTGCATTTCAAGGCCGAGGACGTCATCCGTCACGAACTGGTGGCGCGCATCGTCGCCGCCTATGAGGGATTGCCGCAACGGTCGGCAACCAGCCGTTCGTAATGACCGAGCCGATTCTCGATACCGACGTGATGAGCGTCGCAACCTGCTGGGACGCGGAGCCAGAAGCTGAAGCGGTGATCCGCCGCGCCATCGACACCGCCGCCGCGTCAGTGACTGACGATATCGCTGACGCCGAACTCGCGGTGATGCTGACCGACGACGCCGGCATCCGCACGCTGAACCGCAACTGGCGCAACATCGACAAGCCGACCAACGTGTTGTCGTTTCCGGCACTGCGACCGGAAGGCGCGCGGCAGCCGGACGATCCGCCGCCGATGCTCGGCGACATCGCCATCGCCTATGAGACGACGCGCCGCGAGGCCGACGACGAAGGCAAGCCGTTCGACCATCACCTCTCGCATCTCGCGGTGCACGGCTTCCTGCACCTGATCGGCTACGATCACGAGACCGACGCCGAGGCCGAGGAGATGGAGGATCTCGAGCGGCGGATTCTGGCGCAACTTGGAATCCCCGATCCCTATGCGGATCAGGAGCGCGTGACCTGACATGCCGGACTCCGATCCCGTTCAGGACAATCCGCGCGACACCCAGAACCTGCCGGTGCCGGTGCGCGACGGCGACGTGTTACGGCCCGCCGCCGATAACTGGCTGATGCGCGCGATCCGCACCTTGTTCGGCTGGAAAGCCGGCTCGGTGCGCGATGATCTGCAAGTGGTGCTCGATGCCTCGACGCCGGACGACTCCGGCTTCTCTGCGGTCGAGCGCACCATGCTGCGCAATCTCCTCAACTTGCATGAGCAGCGCATCGCCGACGTGATGATTCATCGCGCCGACATCGTCGCGGTGAAACAGGATATTCCGCTCGGCGAACTGATGGCGCTGTTCGAAAGCGCCGCGCATTCGCGCTTCGTGGTCTACAACGAAACCCTCGACGATCCGGTCGGCATGGTTCACATCCGCGACCTGCTGGCGTTCATGACGGCGAAGGCGAAAGTGCCCGAGCCGCCGAAGACGCGCCGCAAGAAGCCGCTCACCGCCGGGCTTGATCTGCGTGCGCTCGATCTGGCGCTGCCGCTCACCGACGCCGGCATCATCCGCAATCTGCTCTACGTGCCGCCGTCGATGCGCGCCATCGATCTCTTGGCGCAGATGCAGGCCTCGCGATTGCATCTCGCTTTGGTGGTCGACGAATACGGCGGCACCGACGGCTTGGTTTCGATCGAGGACATCGTCGAGCAGATCGTCGGCGAGATCGACGACGAGCACGACAGCACCGAGCCGCCATCGATCGTGCGGCAGGGCGAGAACGCTTTCATCGCCGACGCGCGCGCCAGCCTCGACGACGTTCGCGAAATGATCGGCGACGCCTTCGACACCGGCGAAGCCGGCGAGGAAGTGGAAACACTGGGCGGCTTCATCGTCACCCATGTCGGCCGCCTGCCGGTGCGCGGCGAGATCATTTCCGGTCCCGGCGATTTCGAGATCGAAGTGCTCGACGCCGACCCGCGCCGCGTCAAGCGGCTGCGCATCGGCCCGCGCAAGGAGCGACCGGCACCGCGCAGCCGCGAGCAACGCCGCCGCGACGCCGCACCGGATGCGGCTCCGTCGTCGGGCGAACGCCCGGCTTCGTCATCCAGCGGAAGCGACGGCACATGATGCTCGGCGGCAAGCTGCGCGCGGCGGCGCTGTTCATCGTACTGTCGTGGGGATGGCGGCGCGCGCTCATCGCACTCATCGCCGGCGCGTTATCATCGCTGGCGATGGCGCCGTTCAACGCCTGGCCGATCCTGTTCGTCACCTTCCCCGTGATGGTGTGGCTGATCGACGGCGCGGGTGCCGGCCGCTTCAACGGCCTGCCGTCGGCGGCGATTGCCGGCTGGTGGTTCGGCTTCGGTTACTTCGTGCCGGGGCTGTACTGGATCGGCTACGCGTTCCTGGTCGACGCCGCCAATTTCGGCTGGTTGTTACCATTCGCGGTCTGCGGCCTGCCCGCTTATCTCGCGCTGTTCACCGCGGCCGGCTTCGCGCTGGCGCGCGCGCTGTGGAGCCGCGACGCCGCGCGCATCCTTGCGCTCGCGGGTGCGCTCACTATCGCCGAATGGCTGCGCGGCCACGTGCTGACCGGCTTTCCGTGGAATGCGTTCGGCTACGCGCTGACCGAGCCCCTGGCCCTGGCGCAAACCGCGTCGCTGATCGGATTGTGGGGGATGACATTCCTCAGCGTCGCGATCTTTGCGAGTCCCGCGGTACTGATCGACGGCAAGCGCGCGACACCACGCCCGTGGGTCTCGCCGCTCGCCGCACTGCTGTTGCTGGCGATCATGGGCGCCTATGGCGCTGTCCGTCTCGTCAACAATCCGACGCAGCAGCTCGCCGACGTCAAGCTGCGCATCATGCAACCCAATCTGCCGCAGGACGATCGCTTTAATTACTCGGCCAAGGCCGCGGTGATGCGGAAGTATCTCGCGCTGTCGGACCGTGCCACCAGCCCGCAAACCTCGGGCATGCGCGATGCCAATATTCTGATCTGGCCGGAATCCGCCTTTCCGTTTTTCCTGACGCGCGAAGGCGACGCGATGGCGCAGATCGCCGAACTGTTGCCGCCCGGCACCGTGCTGATCACCGGCGCAGTGCGCGCGCCCGATCTGCCGCCGGGCACGCCGATCCGGCGCGCCTACAACTCGATCTATCTGATCGGCGATGACGGCGGCATCCTGTCGGTTTACGACAAGCTGCATCTGGTGCCGTTCGGCGAATATTTGCCGTTCCAGACCTTGATGGAGAAGCTCGGCTTCGAGCAGCTCACGAAGGTGCGCGGCGGCTTCATTTCCGGCACGCGCAGGAAGCTGATCGATGTCCCTCATGCACCGCCGGTGCTGCCGCTGATCTGCTACGAGGCGATCTTTCCTTCCGACACGGCGGTCGGCGACGAGCGCCCAGGCTGGATCGTCAACCTGACCAATGATGGCTGGTTCGGCATCTCGACCGGACCTTATCAGCATCTACAACAGGCGCGGCTGCGCGCCGTCGAACAAGGATTACCTCTTGTGCGCGCGGCGAACACCGGAGTTTCCGCGGTGATCGATCCGCTTGGGCGTATTGTAGCGTCGCTTGGCCTCGGCGAAGAAGGGGTGCTCGATGCTCGCTTGCCAGTGGCGCTACCGCAGACCTTTTACGGCCGCGCCGGAGATATCCCCGCGGTCATTCTGGTCGCGCTTGCGATGCTCGTCGCGGCGCGCCGTCGTGGCCGCAAGCGGACTGCGTGATCACAAGCCGACGTCGATGTTCGAGAATCGGGGTGTGACAGAACGGCCGTTGACGGGCGGAACGTTGATCTGGCAACGGTTGATCCGTCAACTCTTACTGATCGACGCTGGGCTTATCAACTTTTCGGTTACTTAGATTCCGGTTTTGAGTATAAGGATTAGGTGGCGGACCATCTGGGGTATATGTATCCGGCCCTCAGATTGCCGAAATTAACCGCAATTGCGATCCAGCATCGCGGTCGGATTTGACGAGTATGCCGCATGCGGCATACTCCGCCACACAGCCAAGGAGAGTTTGATGTCGACCAAAGCGCCCAATCCTGTTGACAAATATGTCGGCAGTCGTGTGCGCATGCGCCGCATCATGCTGGGCATGAGCCAGGAGAAACTCGGCGAAGCACTCGGGCTGACATTCCAGCAGGTCCAGAAATACGAAAAAGGCACCAATCGCGTCGGCGCCAGCCGAATTCAGCAGATTTCCGAAATCCTTCAGGTGCCGGTGTCGTTCCTGTTCGAGGGCGGTCCGGGTGGCAACGTCAACGCCGAAGGTTTTAGCGAAGCGCCGTCGCCCGCTTATGTGTCCGATTTTCTCGCAACGTCGGAAGGTCTGGCGCTGACCCGCGCCTTTACCCGCATCACCGATGCCAAGCTCCGCCGCAGCATTGTCGACATGGTCGAGCAGATCGCAGCGCGCGAACAACCTGACGATCGCTGATCGCCGATCAACCGCATCGTGTTCGCGATGCGCGACCGCGTCCATTCCGTTTCTCGGAACAATTGACGTTTTCCCCTTTCAACCCGTAAGAGCAAACGTTGCCCCGGTCGATGTCGACGGACGGATCGTCGGGCAAACGCAAGCGTTCTCAAATTCTGTGCTCTGAAATTCTGGTTTGAAAGGAAGCCGGCATCGGTCGCGCATCGCGATCGCATCCCGGCACGGGTTCGAAGATCATGACTGAATCGGCGCGCCCGCACGGCTCGTTCTTCGGACGGCGCAAGGGCCACAAGCTTCGCCTGCACCAGGCCGACCTGATCGCGCAGTTGCTGCCGCAACTCTCGGTCGACATGAGCAGTCCCGCTCCGTCCGACCTGCGCGCGCTGTTCGATGTCGCCGTGGACGCGGTGCGGCTCGAGATCGGATTCGGCGGCGGCGAGCATCTCGTCGCCGAAGCGCTCGCGCATCCGCAACTCGGTTTCATCGGCTGCGAGCCTTACGTCAACGGCATGGCGAAGATCCTCGCGCAGATCGAGATGCACGAGATTCGCAACATCCGCCTCGTCGCCGGCGACGCCGCCGAACTGCTGGCATGGGTGCCGCCGCAATCTCTTACGCGGATTGATCTGATCCATCCCGATCCGTGGCCGAAGCGCCGCCACTGGAAGCGCCGCTTCGTGCAGGACGCCACCATCGTCGCGATGGCGCGCGCCATTCCGCCCGGCGGCGAATTCCGTTTCGTCTGCGACATCGACAGCTATGTCGAATGGACGCTGGCGCACCTCGTGCGCGCGCCGCAGTTCGAATGGCTCGCACAACGCGCCGACGACTGGCGTCTGCCGTGGCCGAACTACACCATGACGCGCTACGGCCGCAAAGCCACCCGCGAAGGGCGGCGTGCGAGTTATTTGAGATTCAAGCGAACGAACATTTCGCAATGATACTGTCGCGAGTCGTCCCCGCGAAGGCGGGGACCCAGACTCCGCAGCCGCCGTGATACGAAAAACGTTTATTGCTCGCGCCTACGACAACTACTCAGGCTAGGGGGTTTGGGTCCCCGCCTGCGCGGGGACGACAAGAAGAGACTTACTCACTACGATTGCGCCGCGCGCGCCTTCTTCACATCGGTGGCTTCCCACACCATGCGCTTGCCGCGCTCGCGGCCGAGCAGTTCGATCGGATCGTGATTGTCGATGTGTCCGAACTGTCCCTTGTAGACGCTGTAGCCGCACAATTCCTGCAAACGACGCGGAAAGCGCTCTGCGGTGTCGCGCGGAATGCCGAGCTGCAGATTCTCCTGCTGCCGCATCCAGCCCCAGCAGTAAGCGCACGAGAACGCGAAGCGCCGCGCATCGCTCTCGTTGGCGCCGCCGCCGTGCCACAGCGCGCTGTCAAACAGCATGACGCTGCCCGCCGGCATGGTCGCCATTACCGTGTCGTAGTCCTTACCGTACTCCGGCGCGTGATCGTACTTGTGGCTGCCCGGCACGATGCGCGTCGCGCCGTTGGTGGCGGTGAAATCCGACAACGCCCAGATCGCGTTGATGGTGATCGGAATGTGCGGACGCGGCAGCGGAATGAGTTGCGTGTCCTCATGGATCGGCTGCGCTTCCTGTCCCGGCCCGAGCACCAGCGAGCAGAACGACGACAGCAGACATTCCTTGTCGAGCACCGCTTCCACCACCGGCAGCACCGCCTCGTGCAGCGGCACTTCCCAGAACACGTCGTCATAGGTCAGCAGATTGTTGACGCGCAGCGTCTTGTAACCCTCGAACGAGGTCTTGGCGGTCGAGAGCGAATGATCGCGCTCGATGCGTTCCACCGCCGCCTTGAGATCCTCGACCAATTGCGGCGCCACCACCCGCTCCAGCACGGTGTAACCATCCTCGCGGATACGATCGGCGTGGGTGGCGATGTTTTCCTCGCTGAGCATGACGTCCTTCCCGATCTTTTTCGATTGTTTGATTGTGGCTACGCACTGTAGCGGCCTCCGGCCCGCTTTGTCAGGCCGGAGGCCCATCATCAAATCGCCGTGGCGGGGCTCGCGGCCCTTGCCGGATCGGTGCAAAACCGCTATATGGCGGCCAGTTAAAGGTTTCTCATACGATGGCGTATTGAGAGTGGGCCCCTCCGGGACCCGCTCTTTTTTATTACCTGAAGCAGGCTTCCGGCATGGATCGGGCCTGACGTCGGGAACCCAAGCCGCCATCGGAACAAACTGGATACATCCGATCGCCGTGATGACCGAAACCGACCTGACCGCTGACCTTCTGAACGAGCCCCGCCTGGTGACGGAACCCGGCGTCGCCGCGCGGGTGGCAGCCGTGGCGGTGCCCGTTTTGCAGGGCATGGGCTACCGGCTGGTCCGCATCAAGGTCTCGGGCGAGGCCGGCTGCACCGTGCAGATCATGGCGGAGCGGCCCGACGGCACCATGCTGATCGACGATTGCGAGGCGGTGTCCAAGGCGCTGTCGCCGGTCCTGGACGTCAACGATCCGATCGAGCGTGCCTACCGGCTGGAGATTTCCTCGCCCGGCATCGACCGGCCGTTGGTCCGCCGCTCGGATTTCGAGCGCGCGCAGGGCCATCTGGCGAAGGTCGACATGGCGGTGCCATATCAGGGTCGCAAGCGTTATCGCGGCATCATCGAAGCGCTCCACGGCGACACCGTGCGGCTTCATCGCGATGACATCCGCGAAGGCGAAGATGCCGTGGTCGCGCTGCCGCTGACCGACATCGGCGACGCGCGGCTGGTGCTGACCGACGAACTGATCGCGGAATCGATGCGCCGCGGCAAGGCCGCCGAGCGCGACCTGAAAGAAGACCTCGGCATCGAACCGCCGCCGCCCGCGCACGCCAAAAAGGCTCGTGCGAAAGGCGCGAAATCGAAACCCGCGAAGGCGAAGAAGCCTTTGCCGCAGAATACCAAGCAACACCGGCTCGCCGCCGAACAGGCACGGCGGGACCGCACCGACCACCCCGAAGGAGACTGAACCATGGCTGCCGTCAGCGCCAACCGGCTTGAACTCTTGCAGATCGCGGATGCGGTCGCGCGCGAAAAGTCGATCGACCGCAACATCGTCATCGAGGCGATGGAAGACGCCATCGCCAAGGCCGCGCGCGCCCGTTACGGCGCCGAGACCGACGTGCACGCCGAGATTCATCCCAAGACCGGCCAATTGTCGCTGACCCGCCACATGCTGGTGGTCGAGCAGGTCGAGAACGCCTCGAACCAGATTTCGCTGTTCGACGCCCAGCGCGCCAATCCCGGCGCGCAGATCGGCGACACTATCGCCGACACGCTGCCGCCGCTGGAATACGGCCGCATCGCCGCGCAGTCGGCCAAGCAGGTGATCGTGCAGAAGGTGCGCGAGGCCGAGCGCGACCGTCAGTATCAGGAATTCAAGGACCGCATCGGCGACATCGTCAACGGCGTGGTGAAGCGCGTCGAATACGGCAGCGTCATCGTTGATCTTGGCCGTGGCGAAGCCATCATTCGCCGTGACGAAATGCTGCCGCGCGAAGTCTTCCGCAACGGCGACCGCGTCCGTGCCTTCGTGTTCGACGTCCGCCGCGAAACGCGCGGCCCGCAGATTTTCCTCTCCCGCACTCATCCGCAATTCATGGCGAAGCTGTTCGCGCAGGAAGTGCCGGAAATCTATGACGGCATCGTCGAGATCAAGGCGGTCGCCCGCGATCCCGGTTCGCGCGCCAAGATCGGCGTGATCTCGCGCGATTCCTCGGTCGATCCGGTCGGCGCCTGCGTCGGTATGCGCGGCTCGCGCGTGCAGGCGGTGGTGAACGAATTGCAGGGTGAGAAGATCGACATCATCCCGTGGTCGCCGGACATCGCGACCTTCGTGGTCAACGCGCTGGCGCCGGCGGAAGTCTCCAAGGTCGTCATCGACGAAGATCGCGAACGCATTGAGGTTGTCGTTCCCGACACCAATAACCAACTATCCCTTGCGATCGGCCGTCGCGGCCAGAACGTGCGCCTCGCCTCGCAGCTCACCGGCTGGGACATCGACATCCTGACCGAGAGCGAAGAGTCCGAGCGCCGTCAGGCCGACTTCGAAAATTCGACGCGGGTGTTCATGGAAGCGCTCAACGTCGACGAGGTGGTCGGGCAGTTGCTGGCGTCGGAAGGCTTCACCTCGGTCGAGGAACTGGCGCTGGTCGATGTCCGCGAACTCGCCGGCATCGAAGGCTTCGATGACGAGACCGCCGAGGAATTGCAGAGCCGCGCCCGCGAATATCTCGAAACGCTGGAAGCGGAGCTGGAAGCACGGCGCAAGGAACTCGGCGTCGAGGACGCGCTGAAGGACGTGCCCGGCATCACCTCGAAGATGCTGGTCAAGCTCGGCGAGAACGACGTCAAGACCGTCGAGGATCTGGCCGGCTGCGCCACCGACGATCTGGTCGGCTGGACCGAGCGCAAGGACGGCGGCGAAGTAACCAAGTATCCAGGTTTCTTCGACGGCATCGAATTGTCGCGCGAGGACGCCGAGCACCTGATCATGCAGGCGCGTCTCGCTGCCGGCTGGATCACAGAAGCTGACCTCGCCAAGCCGGACGAGGAAGCCGACGTCACCGAAGACCAAGCGGTTTAAGGAGTATGTCACCGGTATGCTTGCCCACGTCGACCCGGCCGATCCCGATCACGGCCCCCGGACTGCAAAGCCGGGGACCGAACGGATGTGCGTGGTCACGCGGCAAGTCCGGCCGGTCGATGAACTGATCCGTTTCGTCGTCGCGCCCGACGGCGCGGCGGTGCCGGACCTGAAACGCAAACTGCCCGGCCGCGGCCTCTGGGTCACGGCCACGCATGGCGCGGTAGCCGACGCGGCGAAGCGCGGGCTATTCAGCCGTGGCTTCAAAAAGAACGTCAAGGCAGCCCCCTCGCTTGCCGACGACACCGAACGCCTGTTGGCGCGCGGCGTTGTCGAGGCGCTGGCGATGGCCGCCAAGGCCTCCCTGGTGGTCGCGGGTTTCGGCAAGGTCGAAGACGCGCTGGACCGGCATCAGGCGGTGGCTCTGCTGCACGCCAGCGACGGCGCCGAGGATGGTATTCGCAAGCTCGACGCCAAACTCATGGCAGCTAATCGCCAAATACCTGACGATAGGGACAAAATGACCTCAATTCCGGTCATTTCCGCGCTCACCTCGGCAGAATTGGATTTGGCACTTGGCCGCTCAAATGTGATACATGCTGCCGTGCTCGCCGGCCCGGCCGGCAAAACGTTCCTGTCGCGAAGTCAGATCCTGGTCCGATACCGGATGGCAAACGACGGCGGAACCGACGGCAAGACGGCACCGGACAAGACGACAGCGAATTCGCAGACACGACCCGCGCGGCACCGCGCACCGTAACACGACTAGGAAGATTGGGACTGCTGTATGGTTGATACGAAGAATCCTGGCGACAAGACTTTGAGCGTCAGCCCGACCAAGACCTTGACGCTCAAGCCGCGCGTCGAGCAGGGCACCGTGCGCCAGAGTTTCAGCCACGGCCGTACCAAGCAGGTGGTGGTCGAGAAGCGCGGCAAGCGCCGCATCGGCGGCGATGCGCCGGCGACCGAACCTGCCAAGGTTGAACCCACAGTTGCGAAGCCGGCGGCGACGCCAGCCCGCGCGCCGTCGCGTCCGACCCCGCCGAGCCGTGCCGGCTCCGGCGTGGTGTTGCGCACGCTGACCGAGGATGAGCGCAGTGCCCGCGCCAGCGCACTGGCCGATGCCCGCGTCCGCGAGGAGGAGGAGCGCCGCGCCGCAGAGGCCGAGGCCGAGCGCCGCAAGAGCCGCGAATACATCGAACAGCAGGAGCGCGAAGCCGCCGAGGCCCGCCGCAAGGCCGAGGAAGAACGCCACCGGCTCGAGGAAGAAGCCAAGCGCAAGGCTGAAATTCAGGCCAAGAAGAGCGCCGAGGCGGAAGCCAAGCCGGCCGCCGCGACGACGGCACGCCCCGCCACGACCACGGCCCGCGCGCCGATCCCGACCACACGTCCGGGGGCCGTTGCGGCCGACGGCAGCGACGAAGATGAAGGTCCGCGCCAGGTGCGCCGTGGCCCCGGCGGCGCTGCGCGCCCGGTGATCGCCCCGAAGCCGACGGCAAAGCCCGGCCCGCAGAAGCAGCGCGGCCGTCTCACCGTCGTGACCGCACTCAACGCCGACGACGTGCGCGAGCGCTCGATCGCCTCGTTCCGTCGCCGCACCCAGCGCCTCAAGGGTCACGCCTCCAACGAACCGAAGGAAAAGCTCGTTCGCGAAGTCACGATCCCTGAAGCGATCACCATTCAGGAACTCGCGAACCGCATGTCGGAGCGCGCGGTGGATGTCATCCGCATGCTGATGAAGCAGGGCGCGATGCACAAGATCACCGACGTGATCGACGCCGACACCGCGCAACTGATCGCGGAAGAACTCGGCCATACCGTCAAGCGCGTCGCCGCCGCGGACGTCGAGGAAGGCCTGTTCGATGTCGTCGACGATTCGACCGACACCGAGCCGCGTTCGCCCGTCGTCACGGTGATGGGTCACGTCGACCACGGCAAGACCTCGCTGCTCGACGCGCTGCGCCATGCCAACGTGGTGTCCGGCGAAGCCGGCGGCATCACGCAGCACATCGGCGCCTATCAGGTCGCCGCGCCCAGCGGCCAGAAGATCACCTTCATCGACACGCCCGGCCACGCCGCGTTCACCGCGATGCGCGCGCGCGGCGCCAAGGTCACCGACATCGTCATTCTGGTGGTGGCGGCGGACGACGGCGTGATGCCGCAGACCATCGAGGCGATCAACCACGCCAAGGCGGCCAAGGTGCCGATGATCGTGGCGATCAACAAGATCGACAAGCCGGAAGCCAAGCCCGAGCGCGTGCGCACCGAACTGTTGCAACACGACGTGCAGGTGGAATCCTTCGGCGGCGACGTCGTCGATGTCGAAGTGTCCGCCAAGAACAAGACCAATCTCGACAAGCTGCTCGAGATGATCTCGTTGCAAGCCGAACTGCTCGACCTCAAGACCAATTCGCAGCGCCCGGCCGAAGGCACGGTGATCGAAGCCAAGCTCGATCGCGGCCGTGGTCCGGTGGCGACGGTGCTGGTGCAACGTGGCACGCTGCGGGTCGGCGACATCATCGTCGCCGGCGCCGAAATGGGCCGCGTCCGCGCGCTGATTTCCGATCAGGGCGAAACCATCGAGGAAGCCGGTCCTTCGGTGCCGGTGGAAGTGCTCGGCTTCAACGGCCCGCCGGAAGCCGGCGACCGTCTCGCCGTGGTCGAGAACGAAGCCCGCGCCCGTCAGGTCACGAGCTACCGCGCACATCAGAAGCGCGAGAACGCCGCCGCCAGCGCCTCCGGCATGCGCGGCTCGCTTGAGCAGATGATGTCGCAGCTCAAGACCACCGGCCGCAAGGACTTTCCGCTGGTCATCAAGGCCGACGTGCAGGGTTCGCTGGAAGCGATTCTCGGCTCGCTGGAAAAGCTCGGCACCGACGAAGTCGCCGCGCGCATTCTGCATGCGGGTGTCGGCGGCATCTCGGAATCCGACGTGACGCTGGCCGAAGGCTTCAACGCCGCGATCATCGGCTTCTCGGTGCGCGCCAACAAGGAAGCGACCGCGCTCGCCAAGCGCAACGGCATCGAGATCCGCTACTACAACATCATCTACGACCTCGTGGATGACGTGAAGAAGGCGATGTCTGGCCTGCTCGCGCCGACCTTGCGCGAAACCATGCTCGGCAACGCGCAGATCCTCGAGGTATTCAACATCTCCAAGGTCGGCAAGGTCGCCGGCTGCCGCGTCACCGACGGTACCGTGGAACGCGGCGCCAATGTGCGCTTGATCCGCGACAACGTCGTGGTGCACGAAGGCAAGCTGTCGACCCTGAAGCGGTTCAAGGACGAAGTGAAGGAAGTCCAGTCCGGACAAGAGTGCGGCATGGCCTTCGAAAGCTACCACGACATGCGCGTCGGTGACGTCATCGAGTGCTATCGCGTGGAGACGATCCAGCGTTCGCTGTGAGTCCAAATCTCACAACGAACTTGGTTCTCTAGAACAAACAGAACTCTCAAGCGTCATTCCGGGATGCGCCTTCTTCAGGCGCAGGCCCGGAATCCATACTCCCTGTGGTGGTTATGGATTCCGGACTCGCTCGTTCTTCGAACTCGCGCTCCGGAATGACGGCGGGAACTGTTGGAAACCAAACTCGGCCGAGCGCCGTGACAAAGCTGTTTTGAAAGACCCTCTATGGCTCGCCATCATCAACCCGCAAAACATCCCGGCGGATCGCAACGCCAGTTGCGCGTCGGGGAAACCGTGCGGCACGCCATCGCGGAAATTCTCGCGCATGGCGACGTGCACGATCCCGATCTCGAGAGTCACATCGTCACCATCCCCGAAGTGCGGATGTCGCCCGACCTCAAGCTCGCGACCGTCTATGTGATGCCGCTCGGCGGCAACGATATGGATGCGGTGATCGCCGCGCTCGACCGCAACAAGAAGTTTCTGCGCGGCGAGGTGGCGCGGCGCGTTAACTTAAAATTTGCGCCTGATCTTCGCTTCCGCGTTGATGATCGATTCGACGAAGCGGAACGGATCGAGAAGCTATTGCGAACACCCGCGGTACAGCGCGACATCAAATCCGATTCGAACGAAAGTGAATGACAGTGACCTCGCCAGACGACGCCGTCGCCGCCAAAAACGCTGATTTTCATCAGGGCGCCGAAAATAATTTCGGCCCCTCGCCGGAGCGGATGCGCGCCACCAACGATCCGCGCGCCGACAACCCGCAGCGGCAGGGCGGCCAGCAGAAGCGCAACCGCCGCGACGTCCATGGCTGGATCGTGCTCGACAAGCCGATCGGCATGACCTCGACGCAAGCGGTCGCGGTGATCAAGCGCCTGTTCAACGCCAAGCGCGCCGGCCACGCCGGCACCCTCGATCCGCTGGCGTCCGGCGGATTGCCGATCGCGCTCGGCGAAGCGACCAAGACGGTTCCGTTCGTGATGGACGGCCGCAAGCGCTACCGCTTCACCGTGACCTGGGGCGAGGAGCGCGACACCGACGACACCGAGGGCCGCGTCACCCACACCAGCGACGCCCGCCCCACCCCTGACGCCATCCAGGCCCTGCTGCCGCGCTTTACCGGCGTCATCGAGCAGATCCCGCCGCAATATTCCGCCATCAAGGTACAGGGCGAGCGCGCCTATGACCTCGCGCGCGACGGCGAGGTGGTGGAACTGAAGCCCCGCCCGGTCGAGATTCACGAATTAGTCCTTACGGAACAATTGGATAACAATCGCTCGGTATTCGAGGCCGAGTGTGGCAAGGGCACCTATGTGCGGGCGCTGGCCCGCGACATCGGCCGCCTGCTCGGCTGCTACGGCCATATCAGCGCGCTGCGCCGCACGCTGGTCGGCCCGTTCGACGAGCCGGACATGATTCCGCTGGCGGAATTGGAGGCTTTGTGCGATAGAGCCGCGTCTGGCGAGGGCAGCCTCGCCGACGCGCTACTGCCCGTTGAGACCGCGCTGGACGACATCCCGGCACTGGCCGTCACACGGGCGGATGCGGCAAGGCTCCACCGGGGTCAGGCCGTTTTGTTGCGCGGACGGGATGCGCCCAATTGCAGCGGCACAGTCTATGTCACGGTGGCAGGCCGGCTTCTGGCCCTCGCCGAGCTGGGCAATGGCGAACTCATCCCCAAGCGCGTCTTCAACCTGTCCGGGCTGACTGCCAGCACCGGCCGCAACAACAACGAAAGAGTGTGACGATGTCGATTACCGCCGAACGCAAAGCGGAAGTCATCAAGACCAATGCCAACAAGGCCGGCGACACCGGTTCGCCGGAGGTGCAGGTCGCGATCCTGTCGGAACGCATTGCCAACCTCACCGAGCACTTCAAGACCCACGGCAAGGACAATCATTCGCGCCGCGGCCTTCTGAAGCTCGTCTCCACCCGCCGCTCGCTCCTCGACTACGTCAAGAAGAAAGACGAGGCGCGTTACAAGGCGATGCTCGAGAAGCACAACATCCGTCGCTGAGCGGAGATCGCGCGGTTGACGCGCGCACTTGGCGCGGTCCCTTCCCTCGTTTTGCTTCGCAATCAGAGATCGGGGACGCGCATCACTTGATGTGGATGCTTTCACGCATCCACATGCCGAACCCAGCAGCAATCCGGCGGCTGGGCAATGACGGGCGAGGCGCCCGTCGCGCGGGCCAATGGCTGCGATCGCAGGACGATCGCTTCGCCCGCACCATCGGAAGGATGGACGCCATTCAAGACACCAGAGCCATGGCAGGATCGCCGGACGCTGGTTTCGCGGACATGCTGCACCATGCAGCATCTACCGCGGACAGCGTCCCGCCGTCTTGCGCATGGCTTTCGTGCTTTGAGGCTCCCAGCCGTCCGACGAACCATGAAAGAAAATCACATGTTCAATAAGCATACCGTCGAGATCGATTGGGGTGGACGTCCGCTCAAGCTCGAAACCGGCAAGATCGCGCGCCAGGCCGATGGCGCGGTGGTCGCGAGCTATGGCGAAAGCGTCGTGCTCGCCACCGTCGTCGCCGCCAAGTCGCCGCGCGAGGGCGTCGACTTCCTGCCGCTCACCGTCGACTATCAGGAGAAGACCTACGCGGCCGGCCGCATTCCCGGCGGTTATTTCAAGCGTGAAGGCCGTCCCACTGAGAAGGAAACGCTGGTTTCCCGCCTGATCGACCGCCCGATTCGTCCGCTGTTCGCCGACGGCTGGCGCAACGAAACGCAAGTGATCGTCACCGTGCTCTCGCACGACATGGAGAACGATCCCGACGTGCTGGCGATGGTTGCCGCCTCCGCGGCGCTGACGCTGTCCGGCGCACCGTTCAAGGGCCCGATCGGCGCCGCCCGCGTCGGCTTCATGAACGACGAATACGTGCTCAATCCGACGCTCGATGAAATGGCCGACACCCAGCTCGAACTGGTTGTCGCCGGCACCTCTGACGCGGTGTTGATGGTCGAATCCGAAGCCAAGGAATTGTCGGAAGAGATCATGCTCGGCGCGGTGATGTTCGGTCACCGTCACTTCCAGCCGGTGATCGACGCGATCATCCAGTTGGCCGAGAAGGCCGCCAAGGAGCCGCGCGAAGTCACCGTCGTCGACGACAGCGCCATCGAGAAGGAAATGCTCGGCCTGATCGAGCAGGAGCTGCGCGCCGCTTACGCCATTCCGGTGAAGCAGGACCGCTACGCCGCCGTCGGCAAGGTCAAGGAAAAGGCGCTGGCGCACTTCTTCCCCGAAGGCCAGGAGCCGAAATACGACAAGCTGCGCGTCGCCGGTGTATTCAAGCACCTCGAAGCCAAGATCGTGCGCTGGAACATCCTCGACACCGGCCGCCGCATCGATGGCCGCGACGTCAAGACCGTGCGCAACATCCTCGCTGAAGTCGGCGTGCTGCCGCGCGCTCACGGCTCGGCGCTGTTCACCCGCGGTGAAACCCAGGCGATGGTGGTCACCACGCTCGGCACCGGCGAGGACGAGCAGTACATCGACGCGCTGGCGGGCACGTACAAAGAGACGTTCCTGCTGCACTACAACTTCCCGCCCTACTCGGTCGGTGAAACCGGACGCCTCGGCGGTACCAAGCGCCGCGAGATCGGCCACGGCAAGCTGGCGTGGCGCGCGATCCATCCGGTGCTGCCGCCGCATCACGAGTTCCCCTACACCATCCGCGTCGTCTCCGAGATCACCGAGTCCAATGGCTCGTCCTCGATGGCGTCGGTGTGCGGCGCTTCGCTGTCGCTGATGGATGCCGGCGTGCCGCTGAAGCGGCCGACGGCGGGCATCGCCATGGGCCTGATCCTCGAAGGCGAACGCTTCGCCGTGCTGTCCGACATTCTCGGCGACGAGGATCATCTCGGCGACATGGACTTCAAGGTGGCCGGCACCGAGGCGGGCATCACCTCGTTGCAGATGGACATCAAGATCGCCGGCATCACCGAAGAGATCATGAAGGTGGCGCTCGGCCAGGCCAAGGACGGCCGCATCCACATCCTGGGTGAGATGGCCAAGGCACTGACCAACGCCCGTGCCGAGCTCGGCGAATACGCGCCGCGCATCGAGACCTTCAAGATCGCCACCGACAAGATCCGCGAAGTGATCGGCACCGGCGGCAAGGTGATCCGCGAGATCGTCGAGAAGACCGGCGCCAAGGTCAACATCGAGGACGACGGCACCGTCAAGGTCGCCTCCAGCGACGGCGAGGCGATGAAGGCCGCCATCAAGTGGATCAAGTCGATCGCTTCCGATCCGGAAGTCGGCCAGATCTACGAAGGCACCGTGGTCAAGGTGATGGAGTTCGGCGCGTTCGTGAACTTCTTCGGCGCCAAGGACGGCCTCGTGCACATTTCGCAACTCGCTGCGAACCGCGTGCAGAAGACTTCCGACGTCGTCAAGGAAGGCGACAAGGTCAAGGTGAAGCTGCTCGGCTTCGACGATCGCGGCAAGACGCGGCTGTCGATGAAGGCGGTCGATCAGGAGACCGGCGAGGACCTCGAAGCCAAGCCGAAGGCCGACTCCGCACCGCGCGAAGCCGCCGGCGAGTAACGCCACCGGCCTCATGGGATAACGAAGGGCGGCCTCGTGGCCGCCCTTTGTGTTTGAACTGCGATATCGTCATCCTGAGGTGCGCGCCCTTGCGCGCCTCGAAGGATGGCGGAGTGCACCGCCGCCGCCCTTCGAGGCGCGGCGTTAAAACGCCTCGCACCTCAGGGTGACGGCGTTCACAAAGTCTCCATGTTCGGCCATCATCGTGGGCATCCTCCTCCACAATCCCGTTCACGATGACAGGTCGCACCCATGCTGAAACTCTACTGGTCGCCGCGCTCGCGCTCCTTCACCACGCTGTGGCTGTTGGAGGAAACCGGGCAGCCCTATGAGCGCGTGCTGACCGACATTTCCACCGGCGCGCAGAAGTCGCCGGAATTTCTCGCGGTCAATCCGATGGGCAAGGTGCCGGCGTTGAAGGACGGTGATGTCGCCATCGCCGAATCCGCTGCGATCTGCGCTTACGTCGCCGATCGTTATCCCGATGCGAAACTGGCGCCGGCGCTCGACGATGCGAAGCGCGGCAAATACCTGCAATGGCTGTTCTTCGCGCCGAGCTGTATCGAGCCCGCCATCCTGCAAGCCTACACCAAGCTCGAAATTCCCCCGATGAGCGCCGCATGGGGCAGCACTGCGCAGGTGTTCGACGTGCTTGAGCAGGCGCTCGACAAGGGACCGTGGCTGCTTGGCGATACGTTTTCTGCCGCCGATATCGCGATCGGCTCCGGCATGAATTTCGCGATCCGGCTGTTCAAGATGGTGCCGTCCCGCCCGGCCTTCGACCGCTATCTCGATGCCTGCGCGGCGCGACCCGCCTTCCAGCGCGCCGAGAAAATCGCGGCGGGGTAACAAGCTGTGGCGTCGTCCCCGCGAAGGCGGGGACCCAGAGCCCCAGTGCAAACGGTTGTCCGATGAAGGAGTAAAAAACTCCTCTGCGACAACCTCTGAAAAACCGATCAAGACAGGGCGTCTGGGTCCCCGCCTTCGCGGGGACGACTATGATGGTTGATTTACTCGCCCTTCAACTCGTCCGGATGCGGCATCGAGATGACATTGTAACCGCAATCGACGAAGTGAATTTCGCCGGTGACACCGCCGGAGAGATCCGACAGGAAATACAGCGCGGTGCCGCCGAGTTCGTCGAGCGTCACGCCGCGGCCGAGCGGCGAATGCTTCTGCTGGAACGCGAACATCGCCCGCGCGTCGCCGATCCCCGAACCCGCGAGCGTGCGCACCGGACCGGCCGAGATCGCATTGACGCGAATGCCCTGCCGGCCGAAATCGGCGGCGAGATAACGCGTCGAGGCTTCCAGCGCCGCCTTCGCCACGCCCATCACGTTGTAGTTCGGCATCACGCGCGTCGAACCACCGAAGGTCAGCGTGATGATCGAGCCGCCGTTCGGCATCATCTCCGCCGCGTGCTTGGCGACTTCGGTGAAGGAGAAGCACGAGATCACCATAGTGCGCGAGAAATTTTCGCGGCTGGTGTCGGCGTAGCGGCCTTTCAGCTCGTTCTTGTCGGAGAAGCCGATGGCATGGACGAGGAAATCGAGCGAGCCCCATTTCTCTTTGAGCGCCGCGAACACTGAATCGACGCTGGCGATATCCTCGACATCGCACGGCAGCACCAGTTTCGAACCGAGCGTTTCAGCGAGCGGCTTGACGCGTTTGCCGAGCGCATCGCCCTGATAGGTGAAGGCGAGTTCGGCGCCGTGGGCGTGAAGCGTTTTGGCAATGCCCCACGCGATCGAGTGATCGTTCGCGACCCCCATGATGAGACCGCGCTTGCCTTGCATCAGTTGTGTCATGATGTCCTCAATTTCACCGTCGGGCCTACTCCCTCTCCCCGCTCGCGGGGAGAGGGTTGGGGTGAGGGGGTTGGCGAGGCGCGAGAAGATGCGCCCCTCACCCGGCTCGCAGCTCACGCTGCGCGCCGACCTCTCCCCGCAAGCGGGGAGAGGTTAAAAAATCTCACGCGTCCAGCCGCTTGAACACCAGCGTCGCGTTGGTGCCGCCGAAGCCGAACGAATTGGAGAGCACGGTGCCGACCTTGGCGTTGTCGATGCGCTTGCGCGCGATCGGCATGTCGGCGAACAGCGGATCGAGTTCCTGGATGTTGGCGCTTTCGCAGATGAAGCCGTTGTTCATCATCAGCAGCGAATAGATCGCTTCCTGAACGCCGGTCGCACCGAGCGAATGGCCGGTCAGCGACTTCGTCGCGGAGATCGGCGGGCACTTGTTCTCATTGCCGAACACCTTTCGGATCGCCTCGATTTCCGGCGGATCGCCGGCCGGCGTCGAGGTGGCGTGCGGATTGATGTAATCCACCGGCCCCTTCACCGTCGACATCGCCATCCTCATGCAGCGCTCGGCGCCCTCGCCCGACGGCGCCACCATGTCGTAGCCGTCCGAGGTCGCGCCGTAGCCGATGATCTCGCCGTAAATGCGCGCGCCGCGCGCCTTCGCGTGTTCGAGCTCTTCCAGCACCAGCACGCCGGCGCCGCCGGCGATGACGAAGCCGTCGCGGTTGACGTCATAGGCGCGCGAGGCGACGCTCGGCGTATCGTTGTACTTCGAGGACATCGCGCCCATGGCGTCGAAGAACACCGAGAGCGTCCAGTCGAGCTCTTCGGAGCCGCCGGCGAAGACGATGTCCTGTTTGCCCCATTGAATGGTCTCGTAGGCATTGCCGATGCAGTGGTTCGAGGTCGCGCAGGCCGACGAGATCGAGTAGTTGACGCCCTTGATCTTGAACCAGGTGGCGAGCGTTGCGGACGCGGTCGACGACATCGCCTTCGGCACCGCGAACGGGCCGACGCGTTTCGGACCCTTGGCGCGGGCGATATCGGCGCCCTCGACGATGGTGCGCGTCGAAGGACCGCCGGAGCCCATGATGATGCCGGTACGTTCGTTGGAAACGTCGGACGGCTCAAGCCCGGAATCGCGGATCGCCTGCTCCATCGCGATGTGATTCCAGACGCCGCCTTGCGCGAGGAACCGCATGGCGCGGCGATCGATCATGCCTTCGGGATCGAGCGTCGGCGCGCCCTGCACCTGCGAGCGGAATCCCAGTTCGGCATATTTCTCCGCGCGTGAGATGCCGGGCTTTGCCTCGTAGAGACTCGCCAGCACTTCCTGAGTGTTGTTTCCGATCGATGAGACAATCCCCATCCCGGTGACGACAACTCGTCTCATATTTGCCTCGCCTGTCCCTGCGTTGATCCCCAAAATCCGTCAGCGCAACATAACGTCGCGATGGCGGCCTGAAAATTGTGATTTACGTCACGCCGCCGATCCGATGATCGCGCGTGTCCGACAATGCCGTGCGGAAGCGGATCGTATGACGATTGTGCGACGCTCACCGGCTCAGGCAGCCGCCTGCTTGAACAGCCCGACCCGCAAATCCTTGGCGCGGTAGATAATCTCGCCATCGGCGGAAAGCGAGCCGTCGGCGATGCCGAGCCACAATTTGGAGCGCATCACGCGCTTGATGTCGACGGTGTAGACCACCTTGCTGATGTTCGGCAGCACCTGGCCGGAAAACTTCAGTTCACCGAGGCCGAGCGCGCGGCCGGGGCCGGGGCCGCCGGACCAGCCGAGGAAAAAGCCGACCATCTGCCACATCGCGTCGAGGCCGAGGCATCCCGGCATCACCGGATCGCCCTTGAAATGGCAGCCGAAGAACCAGAGATCGGATTTGACGTCGAGTTCCGCACGGACCACGCCCTTGCCGTACTCGCCGCCGGTCTCGGAGATTTCGGTGATGCGGTCGAACATCAGCATCGGCGGCAGCGGCAGTTGGGCATTTCCCGGCCCGAACAATTCCCCGCGGCCACAGGCCAGCAGGTCCTCGTATTCATAACTGCCACGCTTGTCCTGCATGTCGCCCGCCTTTCGCCTTATGATCGCAGCGTTGATGATCGCTAGTCTTGGCACCAACCCTGATTGGCAGGCCGATTCGCTCTCTAACACGGGCTTTGAGGCTGGCAAAGCAATTGCGGGGGCCTTGCCCGCAGCGATTTGCCGCCCGCACAGGCACTTACGGCCTTCAGGTTGCCACCGGCCGCTCTAGTTGCGAAAAACTTGCATCTAATCCCGGCATCCCTATAATAAGGGCCTAGTGTTCTCGCGTTGAAGGGCTGATTGGGTGCCTGAAGTGAAGATGGACGACAAATCCGCGACCATGGCTGACGTCGCCGAGGCGATGACGGTTCCGGGCCGCCATCCGGCGCTGACCGGCTGCCCGTGGCATGACGTCAACGAAATGCTCCAGTCGGTGGGCCTGCGCCCGACCCGGCAGCGCATGGCGCTCGGCTGGCTGCTGTTCGGCAAGGGCGACCGCCACCTCACCGCGGAAATGCTCTACGAGGAAGCCACCCACGCCAAGGTGCCGGTGTCGCTGGCGACCGTCTACAACACCCTCAATCAGTTGACCGATGCCGGCCTGCTGCGTCAGGTCAGCGTCGACGGCACCAAGACCTATTTCGACACCAACGTCTCGACGCATCATCACTTCTATCTCGAGAACAGCCACGAGCTGGTGGACATTCACGAGCCGAACCTGATGCTGCAAAAGATGCCCGACGTGCCGGAAGGCTACGAGATCAGCCGTGTCGACATGGTGGTTCGCCTGCGCAAGAAGCGCTGAACGCCAGGGCCCACGATTTCAAAATGATAAAGCCCTCGAACGATGTTCGGGGGCTTTGCTTTTGTGCCTTTGCCATCGCCGCGCGTGGCGACGGCGAGCCTGCTCAGTTCACCTTCTCGTCGGCGTAGACGCCCCATAACCGGGGCTGCTCGATCCAGCCGTCGAAACCCTCACCGGTGATGTGGCACCAGCCGCTGTTGCAGCGCTTGACCTGCGCCACCACGCCGGCCTGCAAGCGGGCCGCGACCGCGCTCTTGGCGTCGGGGCGATCGTACAGCGAGGCCAGTTCGTCCTTGGATTTCATCGTCACCACCGCAGTGCGGCGGCCCGACAGCAGCGAGTGATAGACCCAACCCTCGGCGCCTTCGGAATCGCGTACCCGCCGCCAGTTCTCGAACTCGGCGGTGACCTCCACCGGCAGGCCGGACCTGGTGTAGATCCAGCTCACCTCATTATCCTTGGTGGGGCCGAGTCGCACGTTGACGTGATCGGACTTGAGGCTGACATAACGCGGGATCGGCAAACCGCTGGCTGAGCCAACCGCCGCGGCCATCGCCGCGCCTCCCGCCAGCAGCAACGCGCCACCCGCCACGAACGCCAGAACTCCCTTCAACGCCATCAACCTGCCCCTCAACTCTCCGCAACGTCACTGGTCTGGCCACGCACCCCCGTGCGCGACCCGGTTCCGCGAGCTGATCCGGACATCGGCGGGGTTCTTGTCTTGGCCCGGCCTTCTGCTAGAGAGGGTTCGACGCCAGCCATCCGGCACGCACGTAGGTGCGCCCGACAGGCTGTCGCGGAGACCGTGGATATCCGAAATCAGTGCGGCAGCTGCAGTTTCGAACACCCCGGTTAATGAGGACTGAACAGGCGTGGCCCAAGCCCGAAGTTCGCACGAGATAACATCGGCTTCGCAGCGGCCATCGACGGCCGGACGACGCGGCGGCGGGAGGACTTGATCATGGCGGCTAAGAAAAAACCCCTCGTCGTGGTCACGCGCACGCTGCCGGACTCCATCGAGACGCGAATGCGCGAACTGTTCGATGCCCGCCTCAATCTCGACGATCACGCCATGAGCCGGGACGAACTGGCGGAGGCGATGCGCACCGCCGACGTTCTGGTGCCGACCGTGACCGACGAGATCAACGAGGACCTGATCAAGCAGGCCGGACCGCAACTCAAATTGATCGCGCAGTTCGGCAACGGCGTGGACAATATCGATGTCGCCGCCGCCCACGCCCGCGGCATCACCATCACCAATACACCGCGCGTATTGACCGAAGACACCGCCGACATGACCATGGCGCTGATCCTTGCGGTGCCGCGGCGCATGATCGAAGGCGCCAACATCGTGCCGGAGGGCAAGGACTGGCCGGGCTGGTCGCCGACCTGGATGCTGGGCAAGCGGCTGGGCGGCAAGCGGCTCGGCATCATCGGCATGGGCCGCATCGGCCAGGCGGTGGCGCGCCGCGCCCGCGCTTTCGGCCTGCAAATCCACTACCACAACCGCAAGCCGGTAGCGCCGAAGATCGCCGACGAACTCGGCGCGACCTACTGGGATTCGCTCGACCAGATGCTGGCGCGGATGGACATCATCTCCATCAACTGCCCGCATACGCCGGCGACATTCCATCTGCTGTCGGCACGGCGGCTGAAGCTGATCCGCAAGGACGCCTACATCGTCAACACCGCGCGCGGCACGGTCATCGACGAGGATACCATGACCAAGCTGATCGAGACCGGCGAGATCGCCGGCGCCGGCCTCGACGTCTACGAGCACGAACCCGCCGTCAATCCGAAGCTGGTCCGCCTCGCCAAGGCGGGCCGCGTGGTGCTGCTGCCGCACATGGGCTCCGCCACCATCGAGGGCCGTGTCGAGATGGGCGAGAAGGTCATCATCAACATCCGCACCTTCCTCGACGCCCACAAGCCGCCGGACCGCATCCTGCCCAGCATGGTGTGAGGGTACCGGTTCTTCGCTGCTGCGAGGTCGCCGGTCCAGCCATCGTCGCTGCCGCGTTTCCGCAAAACCGTTGCGGGACTGCGCCGAATTGCGGGCGTGAAGCGCACTTGTTACGGTTCTGGAAACGCGACATGCCAGGGACCGGAAACGCCATGACCGACAATCTTGCCACCACCATTCAGCACGCGCGCAGCCAGAACATCGGCGACGTGCTGCGCCGTTCGGCAAAGCGGCTCGGTCACAAGACCGCTATCAAGTGCGGCGCAACGACATGGACTTATGCGGAGTTCAACACGCTCTGCGACCGCCTCGGCCGCGGGCTCGGCAAGTACGGCGTCGCCAAGGGCGATCGCGTCGCGGTACTGTCGCGCAATTCGCATGCCTTCGCCGCGCTGCGCTTCGCGCTGGCGCGCATCGGTGCGGTGATCGTACCGATCAACTTCATGCTCAATCCGGACGAGATCCGCTTCATCCTCGCAAGCTCCGGCGCGACGGTGCTCGCGGTCGGCCCGGACTTCATCGATGCCGCGCGCACGGCATCCGCCAAGGATTGCGCGGTGAAATCGCTGGTATGGCTGCCGGGCGAACAGCCATCCGCACCGCCGGCCGGCATGACCACGTTCGACGACCTGCTCGACGCCGACGCCGCGCCCCTCAATACTTACGTCGACAGCCGCGACCTCGCCCAGATCATCTACACCAGCGGCACGGAATCGCTGCCGAAGGGCGCGATGCTGAGCCACGAGGCGGTGATGTGGCAGTACACGAGCTGCGTCATCGACGGCGACATGGCGGAAAACGACGTCATGCTGCACGCATTGCCGCTCTATCACTGCGCGCAACTCGACGTGTTCCTCGGCCCGGCGACCTATCTCGGCGGCACCAGCGTCATCATCGGCCAGCCCGCGCCGGACCTGATCCTGTCGCTGATCGCCAAGCATGGCGTCACCTCGTTCTTCGCGCCGCCGACGGTGTGGATCGGAATGCTGCGCTCGCCCCTTTTCGACACCACCGATCTGAGCAGTCTGCAAAAAGGCTATTACGGCGCGTCGATCATGCCGGTGGAAGTGCTGCTCGAATTGCAGCGCCGCCTGCCCAACGTGCGGTTCTGGAATTTCTACGGCCAGACCGAGATCGCGCCGGTGGCCACCGTGCTGAAGCCGGAGGACCAGTTGCGCAAGGCCGGCTCCGCCGGCAAGCCCGTGATCAATGTCGAAACCCGCGTGGTCAACGACAATATGGAAGATGTCGCGGTCGGCGAAGTCGGCGAGATCGTGCATCGCTCGCCGCATCTGTTGTCGGGCTACTACAACAACCCGGAGAAGACGGCGGAAGCCTTCTTCGGCGGCTGGTTTCACTCCGGCGACCTCGCCACCATCGATGACGAGGGCTACATCACCGTCGTCGATCGCCGGAAGGACATGATCAAGACCGGCGGCGAAAACGTCGCCAGCCGCGAAGTCGAGGAGATGATCTATCGGCTGCCGGAAGTGTCGGAGGTGGCGGTGGTCGGCCTGCCCGATCCGCGCTGGATCGAAGCGGTGACAGCGATCGTTGTGGTAAAGGCCGGCCAGTCGCTGACCGAGAGTGCGGTGACCGATCACTGCGCCAAGGCAATGGCGCACTTCAAGACGCCGAAACGCGTGATCTTCGTCGACAGCCTGCCGAAGAATCCCAGCGGCAAACTGCTCAAGCGCGAACTGCGCCAGCGCTATCTGGCCGCGGCGGCGGAGTAGGCCGATTATTGCCACGGAAAACGTCGTCCCCGCGCAGGCGGGGACCCAGACGCCGCAGCCGTTCGACTCTTTCAACCAAGGTCAGTTTATAACAACCAACGCTTGGGGTTATGAGTCCCTGCCTTCGCGGGGACGACGCTGAATTAGTTATCGGCGTGACGACTTCGATCAGCGATGCCCGCTCAAATCGATGATCGTCGGGTTGTCACCGTTGAGCGGATTGGCCGGATCGCGCGCGTAGCGCAGCGTCTCGAACCGCATCGCGCGCGCGTCGATCATCAGCAAGCGCCCCACCAGTCCCTCGCCGAAATCGACAATCTCGCGGATCACTTCCAGCGCCATCAATGAGCCGAGCGTGCCGGCGAGCGCACCCATCACCCCGGCCTCGGCGCAGGCCGGCACCGTGCCGGGCGGCGGGGCTTCCGGAAACAGGCAGCGGTAGGTCGGATTGAGACTGCCGTCGGCATTTCGTTCGTGCGCGCGGATCGTGGTCAGCGAGGCATCAAACACGCCGAGCGCGCCGGTCACCAATGTCTTCTTCGCAAGATAGCACGCGTCCGCCACCAGATAGCGCGTGGCGAAATTGTCGGAGCCGTCGGCGACGATGTCATAATCTGCAAGCAAGTCCATCGCGTTCGATGCATCGAGCCGTATGTGATGCGCGCGAAACGCCACATGCGGATTGAGCGCGACAATGCTCGACGCGGCGCTGTCCACCTTGCGGGCACCAACATCCGGCGTGGTGTGGATGATCTGACGTTGCAGATTGGACAGCGTTACCACGTCGTCATCGACCACGCCGAGGGTGCCGACGCCGGCGGCGGCGAGATACATCAGCACCGGCGCACCTAACCCGCCCGCGCCGATCGACAGTACCCGTGCCGCCTTGAGTTTCGTCTGGCCGGGGCCGCCGACCTCGCGCATCACGATGTGGCGGGCATAGCGTTCGAGTTCTTCGGGGGAGAGCATGGTGAGGCGATATCCTGATCTGGCGCCCGCGTTGTAGCACAGCGACGCGTGCCCATGACATCGGACCTTATGGCATCGAACCTTGCGGCTGCTTTTGTCGACCTATCATCTATGCTTCATTGGCAGTCTGACGAGGCCGTGCAACCCGCTAAAAGTCCACTCATGAGATTGCTGCTTCCCACAACGCTGATTCTCGCCGCAACCGTGCTGCCCGCCGTGGCGCAGCCTGCCGGGATCAAGCCGAAGCCGGTCGCGACCGTTGTCGTGCCGCCGGCAACGCAGACGCCGCTCGATACCGTCAAGGCGCTGTCGCAGGGTGCGCGAGAGGCGCTCCAGTCGGATCTGGCATGGGTCGGCAAGTACAACGGGCTGATCAACGGCGAGCCCAGCGACCGGCTGGTGACGGCGATCAAGGCGTTCCAAACCGGCCGCAAGAGCAAGCCGACCGGCGCGCTCAATCCGCAGGAGCGCGAGCAACTCGCCGCCGCCGCAAAAAAATTGCAGATCGCCGTGGGCTGGAAACTGATCGGCGATCCCGGCACCGGGATGCGCACCGGCCTGCCGTCGAAACTCGCGCCGCAACAGACCGGCGACGCCAACGGCACGCATTGGCGCTCAGTGTCGGGTGCGGTCGAGATCGCGCTGACGCGGCGCAAGCAGGCCGACATCACCACCGCAAAGGTGGCGGCCGAGGCGCGCGCGGCCGCCGATCGCAAGGTGACTTATTCCACCGTGAAGCCGGACTTCTTCGTGCTGTCCGGCACCCAAGGAACCGGTCAAGGCGCGAAGAACTTCTACATGCGCGGCCAGTTGCGCGGCGACGAGGTGCGTATCCTCACCATCCATTACGACGAGGCCAGCAAGGCCGCGATGGAGCCGGTGGTGATCGCGATGTCGAGCGCGTTCAATCCGTTCCCGACCGGCGCGCAGGCGGTCGGTCCGCCGCCGCGCAAGGCGGTCGAGTATGCCAGCGGCGTGGTGGTCGGCAGCAAGGGCTTCATCGTCACCGACCGGCAGTCCGTCGAGGGCTGCAAGTCGATCGTCATCCCCGGCCATGGCAATGCCGACCGGACCGCCGAGGACAAGGCCAACGACCTCGCTTTGCTGCGCGTCTATGGCACGCGCGATCTCCCGGCGCTGGCGCTCGGCAACGGCGCGGCGAAATCCGAGGTGGTGCTGACCGGCATCGCCGATCCGCAAGCCCAAGGCGGCAATGCTGCGGTGACGAGCACGCGCGCCAATGTCGCACCGAAAGGAAGCAACGGCGAACTGGCGCTGACGCCCATCCCCGGCCTCGGCTTCTCCGGTGCGGTGGCGCGCGACGCCGGCGGTCAATTCGCCGGCATCGCGCAACTGCGACCGGTGCAATATGCCGGGCCGATGGCGGGCGCCCCCGCGCCGCAGGCGACGCTGGCGCCGGCCGATGCGGTGCGCGGCTTCCTCAAAGGCAACGATGTTGCGATGGATGGCACCGCGAAGGATGTGAAGGCGGCGATGGTCCGCGTCATCTGCGTGCGGAAGTGACAACACAAAAGTCGTCGTCCCCGCGCAGGCGGGGACCCAGACTCCGCAGCGCTTCGGCTCCGTCAACGATAGGCAACGTTATTTATAACAGCTAACGCCAGGGGTAATGGGTCCCCGCCTGCGCGGGGACGACGCCGAGGTTGTTGTTCATGCGTATCGCATTCGAGTCAGACGTCAGGGATAGCGGCGCGGGTTGCACCCAGCCTACAGCGCCTCGCCCTTCAACAGCCGCGGCACTTCGCCTGACAATCCCGCCGCCTGCTTGATGAACATGTTCTTCAGCGGCGGCAGGCGGTCGACGAGGCCGAGGCCGATGTCGCGCACGCCGCGCAGCAGACCTGAGTCGTTGGAGAACAGCACGTTGAGCGTGTTGGTCGCGACGCCCATCGCCATGGTGTCGAAGCGCCGCCAGCGCTGATAGCGCTCCAGCACATTGGCCGATCCCGGATCGATGCCGAGCCGCGCCGCGTCGACGATCACTTCCGCCAGCGCGGCGATGTCCTTCAGCCCCATGTTGAGGCCCTGCCCCGCGATCGGATGAATCACATGCGCGGCGTCGCCGACCAGCGCCATGCGATCCGCGATGAAGGAGCGCGCGACAAAATATTGCAGCGGAAACGCGCGCGGCTTATCGAGCGCCCTGATCTCGCCGAGATGCAGGCCGAAACGCTGCTCCAGTTCAGCGTGGAATTCGTCGTCCGGCAGCGCGGTGATGCGCGCGGCGTTGTTGCGCGTTTCGGTCCACACCAGCGACGACCGCTTGCCCTTCAGCGGCAGGATGGCGAACGGACCGGCGGGCAGAAAATGCTCCTCGGCCCGGCCCTCGTGGTCGCGCTCGTGGCCGACGGTGACGACGATACCGGACTGATCGTACTCCCAGCCATGGGTGGCGATGCCGGCGCGCTCGCGCAGTTTCGAGCGCGCGCCGTCGGCGGCAACCAGCACGCTGGCGTGGACGGTTTCGCCGTCGGCCAATGTCACGTCGATGCCGCCGTCATGCGCCTGATATGTCGTGACGGCGGTTGCGCGCAGCGTCACGCCGTCCGCTTCGGCGCGCTTCACCAGCGCGTCGATCAGAAGCCGGTTCTCCACCATGTGCGCGAACGGCTCGCCGGGCTCGACCTCGCCGGCGAAGGTGAGGAAGGTCGGGCGCGTCGCGTCCGCCAGTTTCGAATCCGTCACCACCATGTCGAGGATCGGCTGCGACTGCGGGCCGACCTCCTCCCAGACGCCGATGCCCTCGAACAGGCGGCGGCAGGCGGCGACGATGGCGGTGGCGCGCGGATCGCGGCTCGGGCGGCTCGCCAGCGCCGGATCGGCGACGATCACCGGCACCGCCTCGCCCAGCCCCTGGCGCAGCGCCAGCGCCAGCGCCAGTCCGGCGAAGGCGCCGCCGGCAATCACAATGCTTGGCTGAGCCGACATCATCGCACCTTTCTCGAAACAGACTTGTCAGCGGGTTATAGCTGAGCGAAACAGGTTTCCCAAACGGGCCAACGCACGCCTTTGCCGTCACTCGCCTCACCTGCAACGACGGATAGATTGCTGCCCGCGTGTGGCCGAATGACGAGATTTCCGAGATTTTAAATGTCCAAAAGCCTGATCGACCTGATTTCCATCCTCGACCTCGAACCGCTGGAAGAGAACCTGTTCCGCGGCGTCAGCCCGCAGACGAGCTGGCAGCGGGTGTTCGGCGGTCAGGTGATCGGCCAGGCCTTGGTCGCTGCCTGCCGCACCGTCGAGAACGTCGAACAGCGGCTGCCGCACTCGCTGCATTGCTACTTCATCCTGCCCGGCGACCCGGCGATCCCGATCATCTACGAAGTGGAGCGGCTGCGCGACGGCCGAAGCTATGTGACGCGGCGGGTCACCGCGATCCAGCACGGCCACGCCATCTTCTCGCTCATGGTCTCGTTCCATGCCGACGAGGATTCGGCGTTCGACCATCAGGAGCCGATGCCGCAGGTGCCGACCCCGGACAAGCTGACGGCGGAGGAAGTCGCCAAGCAGCCGATGTTCAAGGAGATGCCGGATTTCATCCGGCGCTACTATGAATCCGACCGCCCGATCGAGCTGCGCCCGGTGGAACTCGGCCGCTATTTCGGCGAGAAGATCGACGACGGCCGCATCCATGTCTGGATCCGTACCGCCGCGAAACTCCCCGACGACCCGGCGCTGCACATGTGCGCGCTGGCCTATGCCTCAGACTTCTCGCTGCTCGACGCCGCAATGGCGCGCTATGGCCGCACCCTGTTCGACAAGCGGATGATGCCGGCGAGCCTCGACCATGCGATGTGGTTCCACCGGCCGTTCCGCGCCGACGAATGGTTGCTTTATGCGCAGGATTCCCCGAGCGCCCAGCACGGCCGCGGCCTGACGCGCGGCCAGATCTTCCGGCAGGACGGTACTCTGGTGGCCTCGGTCGTGCAGGAAGGCTCGTTGCGGCAGCGCCGGGAGAAGCCGGCAGGATAAAACCGGCTCAAAAAAGCTCATGGCGCATTTCTGTGCGTGACAAATCACCGCAGACGCCGCAGGGTTCCGGCCATGAAGCTGATCGTCGCCATCATCAAACCGTTCAAACTGGACGAGGTCCGTCAGGCGCTGACCGACATCGGCGTTCACGGCATGACCGTGACCGAGGTGAAGGGCTACGGCCGCCAGAAAGGCCATACCGAGGTCTATCGCGGCGCCGAGTACCTGGTGAATTTCCTGCCCAAGCTTCGCATCGAGATCGTGGTCGGTGCCGACCTCGCCGGCAAGACGGTGGAGGCGGTCAGCGCCGCCGCGCGCACCGGGCAGATCGGCGACGGCAAGATTTTCATCACCCCGGTCGAGCACGCGCTGCGCATCCGCACCGGCGAGACCGACGGCGACGCATTGTGAAATGGATATCGCGGTAACAACAACTTTCCGTCATTGCGGGCGAAGCGACGCGATCCGGTGATTGTCTGATTGATTTCAGGCGTCGCTCCGCTCCCGGCAATGACGACTCTATGAGATCGAGGAATGACAATGGGGGTAGTTCGGCGTTTTGCGGCTTGCGCTGCGGCGGTGGCCGCGACATCGATCACGCCCGCGCTGGCGCAATCGCCAGCAATGACGAGCAGCACCATCAGCGCCGCCGATACCGCATGGATGATCGTCGCCACCGCCTTCGTGCTGATGATGACGATCCCCGGCCTCGCGCTGTTCTACTCCGGCATGGTGCGCAAGAAGAACGTGCTGGCGACGATGGCGCAAAGCCTTGCCGCGGTGGCGCTGATCTCGGTGCTGTGGGTGGCGTTCGGCTACACGCTGACCTTCGGCGGCAACGGAAAATTCGTCGGCACGCTCGACCGCGTGTTCCTGATGGGCATGACGCTCGACAGCGTTAATCCGGCGGCGAAAAATATCCCCGAAGCGCTGTTCATGCTCTACCAGATGACCTTCGCCGTCATCACCGTGGCGCTGGTGGCGGGCGCGGTGGCCGACCGCATGAAGTTCTCCGCCTATCTGCTGTTCTCGATCGGCTGGTTCATGTTCGTCTATATCCCCTTGGCGCATTGGGTGTGGGGCGGCGGTTTCCTCGGCAATGCCGGCGTGCTGGATTTCGCCGGTGGCACCGTGGTGCATCTCAGCGCCGGCGTCGGCGGGCTGGTCGCCGCGATGGTCGTCGGCAAACGCCACGGCTACGGCAACGACAACCTCGCGCCGTTCGACCTATCACTGGCGGTGATCGGCACCGGCTTGCTGTGGGTCGGATGGTTCGGCTTCAATGGCGGCTCGGCGCTCGGCGCCAATGCGCGCGCCGTGTTCGCCATCACCGCGACGCATCTCGCCGCCTGCGCCGGCGCGCTGACCTGGGGCGCGATCGAATGGCTGACGCGGCGCAAGCCCTCGGTGCTCGGCATGATCTCCGGCGCGGTCGCCGGACTCGGCACCATCACGCCGGCGTCGGGTTTCGTCGCGCCGTGGCACGGCCTGATCATCGGCGTGATCGCGGGCGGCGTCTGCTACTGGGCTTGCACCAGCCTCAAGCACCGCTTCCACTACGACGACTCGCTCGACGTGTTCGGCGTCCACGGCATCGGCGGCCTGATCGGCACGCTGTTGGCCGGCGTGTTCGCCACGGAATCCATCGGCGGCGCGTCGGGCCTGCTGGAAGGCAACCCGCAACAGCTTCTGATTCAATTCTACGGCGTCGCGGTGACCCTGCTGTGGACCATCGCCGTCACCTTCGTGCTCTTGAAAATCGTCGGCGGCTTCGTACCGCTGCGCGTGACGCGCGACCACGAACTCGAAGGCCTCGACCTCACCCAGCACGGCGAAGCGCTGCAATAGTGCGGGGCGGTCACCGCGACCGAACGAAATTCGTTTTGCGGGCAGGTTTGCAACACGAAAATCATCGTCCCTGCGCAGGGACGACGCGGGTTACATATTGCGATCGACGAGTTCGGTCTGCGAGGCGACCCAGCGCATCATCCAGCGATACACCCATGGAATCGGGATGATGAAGGAAGCGGCAATCGCCGCCACAACCGCGCGCCAAAGAAAGTCCAGCCCAGTGCCGTTGAAGACCACCGCGCGGCGCGTGCCCTGAATGTTGCCGCAGAGCCATCGCATCGACGCGGTCCAGACCCACGCCCAGCCGATGACGGTGATCAGGGACACGATCCCCAGCAAGGCCCAGCCGAAATAGGCCCAGACCGAGCCGGAAAAGCTCAGCCCGAGCGGCCGTCCGTCGGCGGCGAGGTTCGCGATCATCCATTTCAGGAACAGCCAGTGGAGCGCGAACTGGACGATGATCGACAGGTTGCTCAGCAACTCGCTTCCGGTCATGGCGAGCGCGATCACCACCACAACGGCGCCGAAGAACCAGGGCACGATCGTCATCGCCGTCCCTTCGAAACTGAGATTCGGCCGCCCCCGCACCTGAACGTGGGGCACCAGCCATTTCAGGTACCAGACCAGCACCCACGGCAACGGGATGATAAACACCGAGCAGATCGCCAGAACGATGCTGCGCCAGGTGAAATCCCAGATGCCGAAATCGATCCAGAGCGATCCACCGGACGTCCCGTCCGCGGTCGCGACCGATGTGGCCGCCGACGGCGATCCGCCAAAGTTCGATTGGCCGACGCTCGCGCCGGCAAGATTCGGCGGCCCCGGCGGACGCGGCCGGTTCATCAGGCCGGGAACGTCCTGTGCGTGCTGCCAGTTCTCCATCCCGTTGGTCCAGACATAGCTCACGCCGGACACGGTCCCGTTGGCGATCAGATCGCGAAACTGACTTTCCGAAAAAGGTCCAAGCTGCTTGCCGCCGTCGGCGTAGAACCAGACGCGATCCGACATGCTGTCTCCTCAGGGTTGCGCGCGAGGAACCTCCTCGACGCGGGAAAACGGACGCACGGAGAAACTGCGACGGGACCGCCGCATAGAGGTAGTCGGCCCAGCCTACACGGACGTTCACGAGATTTTGAGTGACGATGATACCGTTTGTTTTCGTCCTGGCCGGATTTATTCCGGATACGACGAGCCGAGATCCTTACAGATCGAACACCGCCGAGACCGGGACATGGTCGGACGGCCGTTCCCAACCGCGCGCGTCGCGCAGGATGGTGAAATCGCGCACGTTGTCGCGCAGTGCTTGCGAGACCCAGATGTGGTCGAGGCGTCGGCCGCGGTCGGCGGCGGCCCAGTCGGCGGCGCGATAGCTCCACCACGTGTAGACCTTTTCCGACAATGGAATCCGCTCGCGCGCGACGTCGAACCAGCCGCCATGCGCCTGCACGCCGAGCAGCTTCTCGGTTTCCACCGGCGTGTGCGACACGATCTTGAGCAACTGCTTGTGCGACCAGACGTCATGCTCGTGCGGCGCGACGTTGAGATCGCCGACCAGAATGTGCCGCGCGTCGCCCATCGGATGCAGCGGCGCGCAGTCGCGCATCTCGTCGAGGAATTTCAGCTTGTGATCGAACTTCGGATTGAGCGCGACATCGGGAATGTCGCCGCCGGCCGGCACGTAGAAATTATGCAGCACGAGCGGCGCCTTGAGATTGGCCTTGGCGCCGATCGACACCGAGATGTGCCGCGAATCCAGTTTGTCGCAGAAGGTGCGAACGTCCGTCGAATCGAACGGCAATTTCGAGACGATGGCGACGCCGTGATAGCCCTTCTGGCCGTTGAGCGCGACGTGCTCGTAGCCGAGCCGCTTGAAGCGCTTCAGCGGAAACGCGTCATCCGGGCACTTGGTCTCCTGCAGGCACAGCACATCCGGCCGCGCCGCCTTGATGAACTTGGCGACCAGCTCGATGCGCAACCGCACCGAATTGATGTTCCAGGTGGTGAGCTTGAATTGCATGGATGATGAAGAAACCTGCGGAAGGAACACGTTGCGTCCTTCTACACGTCAACGCGAACAAAGCGAAGCGATCGATCCCGCAATCACACCCATCGACGTCGTCCCCGCGAAGGCGGGGACCCAGACTCCCTGTAACCGTAGGCCATACAAGCGGACCGGCTAACTCTCTTGAAATCGAGAATGATAATCATCGGCCGCTGGCCCGCCACTTGGCGATAGCATCGCACACTCGCACAGCCAGGGGTAATGGGTCCCCGCCTTCGCGGGGACGACTATCCGTTGCCCCAATGCAAAGAAGCCGCCTTACTGACGCGACGTGGAGTAATTGGTGAAGTCGATCTTGAACATCGACGGATCGGGCTTCTTGGTCGAGTCGAGATTGTAGACGGCGACGGTGGTGTCGTAGCCCTGCGGATCGGTGATGGTCCACTGCTTGAGCTGGTGGTCCTTGACGCCGTACATCAGCATCAGCCGGCTGGTGCCGACCAACGGGTTCTGCTCTTCCAGCGTAATGCTGATGTAGAGCTCGTCGGCGGTAACGCCGACCACCTTGGTATCCTGCATCAGGTCGATTCGGTTCGACAGCAGGAAACGCAGCGGCGTCTGCGACAGCGGATAGGTATCCTGTGTCGCCAGCTTGGTGTCGCGCACCACCACCGACTGCCCGTCGGCGATGATCGAGATGTTGCTCGGGGCATCGTATTCGAAACGAATCTTGCCCGGCTTCTGCATGTAGAAATCGCCGGTGGTGCGGCTGCCGTCCGGCCCGACCTGCACGAATTGCCCGACCAGCGTTTGCAGCGACGACAGGTAAGCGCTGACCTTGGCGGCCTCGGCGCGCTGCTTGGCGTCGAAGCTGGTGAACAGCCCGCCGGTGGCGCGCTTGCGCGGATCGGGAATGATCGGATCGGGCGGCTTGGTCGCGGCCGGCGCGGGCTTGCCGGCGGCCGGCTTGCCAGCCTGCGCCATCACGATAGCGCCGTCTCGCATGGCGGGTGCCGGCGTCGGCAAGGGAATCGATTCAGCAAATGCGGGAAACGCCAGCAATCCCGACAGCGCGGTCGCGGCGATCACGCGCCCGGCACGCGCTCGTGCCGTGAGGGAAACGCCCCGGACAAAGCCTTTAAAGAAGCCCTTAAAGTCGCCTTGGGTGAGCCTTTTCGGATGTCTGTGCAATGTCTCGTCCTGATGGGGCCGTCGTGGGGCTGGCGCTAATGCAAAGCTGTGGCGATTTCGCGACCCGGAGCGTGATCCCGAGAAGTGGATACCGGTTTCGGACAAGATCACGCTCGACTTGAGATACTTCGGGGCGCTTAGAAGGGACTTTCCTCCTCCTGATCGATCAAAATCTCACGCTTGCCGGCGTGATTGGCCGCACCGACGATGCCTTCGAGCTCCATCCGCTCCATCAGCGACGCGGCACGGTTGTAGCCGATCTGCAGGCGGCGCTGGATGTAACTGGTCGAGGCCTTGCGGTCGCGCTTGACGATCGCCACCGCCTGCGAGAACAGGTCGCCGCCGCCGTCGCCACCCATGCCGGTGGAATCGAACACCGCGCCGTCCTCGCCTTCGGCGGGTTCTTCCGCGGTGACCGCCTCGAGATATTCCGGCTGGCCCTGCGTCTTGAGGTGGCGCACCACCTTCTCGACTTCCTCATCCGACACGAACGGGCCGTGCACGCGCGAGACGCGGCCGCCGCCCGCCATGTAGAGCATGTCGCCCTGGCCGAGCAGTTGCTCGGCGCCCATTTCGCCAAGGATCGTGCGGCTGTCGATCTTCGATGTGACCTGGAAGGAAATACGCGTCGGGAAGTTGGCCTTGATGGTGCCGGTGATGACGTCGACCGACGGCCGTTGCGTCGCGAGAATGACGTGCAGGCCAGCGGCGCGCGCCATCTGCGCCAGGCGCTGCACCGCGCCTTCGATGTCCTTGCCGGCGACCATCATCAGGTCGGCCATCTCGTCGACGATGATGACGATGTAGGGCAGCGCGTCGAGTTCGAGCTTTTCTTCCTCGTAGATCGCCTTGCCGGTCTCCTTGTCGAAGCCGGTATGCACCGTGCGCGTGATCTCTTCGCCCTTGGCGCGCGCTTCCGCGAGCCGTGCGTTGAAGCCGTCGATGTTGCGCACACCGAGTTTGGCCATCTTCTTGTAGCGCTCTTCCATCTCGCGCACGGCCCACTTCAGCGCGACGACGGCCTTCTTCGGATCGGTCACCACCGGCGTCAGCAGATGCGGAATGCCGTCATAGACCGAGAGTTCGAGCATCTTCGGATCGACCATGATCAGCCGGCACTGATCCGGCCGCAGCCGGTAGACCAGCGACAGGATCATGGTGTTGATCGCCACCGACTTACCGGAGCCGGTGGTGCCGGCGATCAGCATGTGCGGCGTGCGCGCCAGATCGATGATGATGGATTCGCCGCCGATGTTCTTGCCGAGGCACAGCGGCAGCTTGGCGGTGGATTCCTCGGATTCCTTCGCAACGAGCAGTTCGCGCAGGTACACCTTCTCGCGCTTGACGTTGGGCAGTTCGATGCCAATGGCGTTGCGGCCGGGTACCACCGCGACGCGCGCCGACAACGCGCTCATCGAACGCGCGATGTCGTCGGCGAGGCCGATGACGCGCGACGACTTGATGCCGGGCGCGGGCTCGAGTTCGTACAGCGTGACCACCGGACCGGGACTTGCTTTCACGATTTCGCCGCGCACGCCGAAATCCTGCAACACGCCCTCCAGCGAGCGCGAATTGTTTTCCAGTTCGGTCTTGCTGAGCGAGACGCGATCCGATGCCTTCGGCGAAGCCAGCACGTTGACGGAGGGAAGTTCGAATTCGACGTGCGCTTTGCGCGACGGCGCGCGCGATGCGGCCTTCTTGCGCGGAGCGCGGGCGGCGGGCGGCGCCTCGTCCTCTTCCTCCTCCTCGACCTCTTCTTCTTCGTACTCTTCCTCGTCCTCGTAGGCGTCTTCCGCCTCGTCATGCGGCGCGATGGAGGGGCTACGGCGACCGTTGCCGTCGAGCGAGGGTTCATGCCGCTCGAAGCGCGCGGCCGTCTGCGCCGAACCGCTCGCCACCAGCGAGCGATAGGCGGTGACCATGAGGCGGCCGAGCCGCGCCTTGGCGCTCATCAGCGCATGCACGACAAAGCCGAGCATCGCCGCGCGGCGATCGTTTTCCGCTTCGTCGTCGGCGGACAACGGCGTTTCGTCCTCATCGTCGAACAGCGTGGCTTCTTCGGCTTCGCGCGCGCCGAAACCCGCCGCGAAGACGAAGGCTGCAATCGTCGCCGCGAGATAGATCGTGCCGAACAGCAGCGAATAGACGAAGCCGAACGGCCCCAGCACCAGCGCCGGCGCGCGCACCAGACCATCGCCGACCACGCCGCCAAGCCCGGTCGGCAACGGCCACGCCGCGTTATGCGGCCAGCAACTGGCGAAGCCGGCGGCGAACACCGTGCACAGCACCCAGCAGCCGAGCCGCAGCGCCTCGCGGTCGAACGGCCGCCGCGTCAGCATCCGCCAGCCCCACACCGCCACCGGCAACAACAGCATGATGGCGCCAAGCCCGAGGATCTGCATCAGGAGATCGGCGCCGATCGCGCCGGGATAACCCATGATATTGCGGATCGGCCGCGAGGTCGCGTGGCTGAGCGAAGGATCCTGCACCGACCAGGTGATCAGCGCCGCCGCCGTCGCCGCCGCCAGTGCGATCAGGCCAAGTCCCGTCAATGCCCGCAACTGCCGCAGCAGCATGTCGCGGATTGAGGCCGGCAAATGCCCGACCAGGGGAATGACGCGTTCCATCGCCGGCATACTCGTGCGCCCCCGCGCTTAATCCAAAACCGCGACCAGCCGATGCAAGGCCTCGGCGGCCGTCTCACTGTCCTGCACCATCGCGACGCGGATGTAGCCCGCGCCGGGATTGCTGCCATCGGCCTGCGGACGGGCGAGATAGCTGCCCGGAATCACCCGCACGCCGCCGTCCTTGAAAAGCTTCACCGTCGCGGCCTCGTCGCCGCCGTAAGCGGAAACGTCGAGCCACAGGCAGAAGCCGCCGGCCGGGCGGCTGTAGCCGTAGCGATTGCCGAGGATCTGATCGGCGAGATCGAACTTCAGCCGATAGAGCCTTCGGTTCTCCTCGACATGCGCTTCGTCGTTATAGGCAGCGGCGGCGACGTATTGCAGCGGCACCGGCACCTGCGGCGCGGCGACGTTGCGCAACTCGTGAAACGCCGCGAGGAACTTTGGACCTCCGGCAACGAAACCGACGCGCATGCCGGGCAGGTTCGAGCGCTTCGACAGCGACTGAAACACCACGACATTGGCGAAGTCCGGCCCTGCCGCTTCCAGCATGCTGCCGGGCGCGGCCTTGGTGTAGATTTCCGAGTAGCACTCGTCGGCGAGAATCATGAAGCCGTATTGCCGCGCCAGCGCCACGAGGCGATCGCAATAAGCGCGCGAGGCCACCGATCCCTGCGGATTGGCGGGCGAAGCAATGTAGATCGCGACGGTGCGGGCCAGCGTCGTCGGATCGAGCGCATCGAGATCGGGCAGAAAGCCGTTGGCGCGGGTGGTCGGCAGGAAGATCGGCTCGCAGCCGGCCGCCTGGGCGCCTGCGGCATAGGCCGGATAGAACGGATTCGGCAGCAGGATCGCGGGTACGCCCTGCCGCGGGCCGACAAAGCGCGCGGCAGTGATGGCGGCAAAGAACAGCCCCTCGCGGCTGCCGTTGAGCACCAGCACCTCGGTTTCCGGATCGACCGGGTGCGCGAGCGCATAGCGCCGGTTCAACCAGTTCGCCGCCGCCGTGCGAAACGGCAAAATCCCCTTGGCGATGGGGTAGCGGCCGAACTCGTTGATATGCTCCGACAAAATCGATCCCACGAACGGCGGGATCGGGTGCTGCGGCTCACCCAGCGACATCGCGATCAGCGGTTGGCCGGGCTCATGGGGCGCTAGCAGTTCCGCCAGCCGCGCAAACGGCGAACGCTGGCCGCCGGGAGGGGAGGCCGACTGCGCCGCAGCGGATGTCGCGGAGATCACCATGTTGAAACGTCAGCACTTTCTCGGAACCCGGCCGCACCAAAACGAAGCATCCGTGGACCGGGACAGACACGGATGCCTAACATAAGGACGCCGAGGTTAAGACACGATTAACCATCGGCATGATGCCGAATTGGAACCCGGTTTTAGGGCAAGATCATGCCGGCTTCACGGGACGTGTCGCCGCTGGACATCCGGCAAAGTATTACCATATCCTTGAAAAGTATTACTTTTGAGGCAGCGATGGCCACCACCGTTACGCAAAAGGGGCAGGTGACGATCCCGAAGCCGATCCGCGACCATCTCGGCATCAAGCCCGGCAGCAAGGTCGAATTCCGCCGTGCCGCCGATGGCAGCATTGTCTTCGAGCGGGCAGACGGACAGAAATCGCCGAGCCGGTTCGCCGATCTGGTCGGGAGCGCGGGGCCGGGTCTCTCCACCGATGAAATCATGGCCATGACGCGCGGGGAGTAACCGCGTGACGCTGGTCGATTCGAATATTCTGCTCGACCTTGTCAGCAAGGATTCGAACTGGTGGCAGTGGTCGCTCGGCCAACTCGAAATGTTGGCACAAGCCGGTCCGCTGATCATCAACGATATCATCTATACCGAAACTTCCATTCGCTACCGCACGATCGAGGAAGTTGACGCGATGCTGGCGACGGCTGGGGTGACATTGGTGCCGATCTCCCCGGCTGCGTTGTTCCGGGCCGGCAAGGCTTTCGTGCAATACCGCAAAGCCGGCGGGTCACGAACCAGCGTGCTGCCGGATTTCTTTATCGGCGCTCATGCCGAGGTCGAGCGGTTGCCGTTGTTGACCCGCGATGCGCGACGTTATCGCAGCTATTTTCCGAACGTGACGCTGATCGCGCCGGATGAGATCTAACATCACCCTCTCCGCAGCATGAACCCGCCGAAGAACGCCGCGAGATCGTCATGGGCATCGAGCGGCAGTACGTTGGCGACGTACTGATCCGGCCGCACCACGATCATGCAACCGCTGGCCCGATCGATGCCGCGCGCATCGAAAATGTCGTGACCGTTCTTCAGGTCCGGACAGAACGCCTTTTCGTAATCGATCAGTTTGAAGCCTCCCTTGCGCGGCCGCAGCAGCGACGGCAATGCATCGAACGCGAGATTGCGATGGCCTTGCTGAAACACCGCGCGGACGTCGATCACCGAATCGATATCGGCTTCCGCCGCCGTGTAAATTCGTAGCGGCGAGGTGCCGGATTGCGCCAGCCATTCGCACAGCCCGCGCAAACGCGATGACGAATCGTCCGGCATCCTGTCGTCGGCGAATAAAAACAATCGCCAGCGGCCGTCCGCCTTGGCGACGTGCCCGAGATGCAGCGGCCTGGCGTCGGCGAGCCGGATCACCGGCGCGGAGTGAAACCGCATTCCCACCACGAAGCCGGTCACAAGATTCTGATGCACCGGTGCGGCGGTGATCAGCGATGGCGCGTAGTGAACTGCGGTGCCGGCGGTGAAACGGCCCTGCTTGACGAAGTATCTTTGAAACTCCGCCGGATCGATGCCGTCGTCATCGTTCGCGCCGGCCTCCTTCGGCCGCGCGCTGAACATTTTTGCGAAGGTGCGGTCGAAATCGATCAGCTCTTTCGCCAGCGCGCGCCGTTCGTCGGAATAGGTGTGCAGGATCGCCGGCGACGCTTGCCCGCGAAGTACAGCGGCGAGTTTCCAGCCGAGATTGAAGCCGTCCTGCATCGACACATTCATGCCCTGCCCGGCCTTCGGGCTGTGGGTGTGGCAGGCGTCGCCCGCGATGAACACCGATGGATGCGTGGAATCATCGGGCGCGTTGTCGAAACGATCGCACAGCCGCTGCCCGATCTCGTAGACCGACCACCACGCAACCTCCTTCACGTCGAGCGTGTAAGGACGGAAGATGCGCTGCGCCGCCGCCACCAGATGCTCGGCGGTGATGGCCTTGCTGGCGACGCGCTCGCCCTCCGCCAGCTTGTCGAGTTCGATGTAGAGGCGAACGAGGTATCCGCCCTCGCGCGGAATGATCAGCATACTGCCGTCGTTCGCCGAGTGGATCGCCGCTTTCAGCCGCACGTCGGGAAAGTCGGTCACCGCCAGCACGTCCATCACGCCCCAGGCCTGATTGGCGGAATCGCCGGTCAGTGCGCGGCCGATCGCCTGCCGGACGTTGCTGCGCGCGCCGTCGCAGCCGACGACATAACGTGCGCGCACGGTTTCGATCTCGCCGTCGTGGCCGGGATCGAGCCGTTCGAGCCGCGCGAGCACCGGATGCGTCGCGGACGGTTGCTGAATTTCGAGTCCGACGAAGCGACGCCGATAGACCGGCTCCAGTCGCGACGACGCATGTCGCATCGTCTCCAGCAGGAAATCGTGCACGCGCGCCTGATTAAGGATGACGTGCGGCATCTCCGACAGTCCGTCCTCGACATCCTGCACGCGGCCGTTGCGCACGATGCGCGAAGGATCGTCAGTGTTCGGCTTCCAGAACACCACTTCGTTGACCCAATAGGATTCCTTTTTCACGCGTTCGCTGAAACCGAACGCCTCGAACATCTCCATGGTGCGGCAGGCGATGCCGTCGGCTTGCCCGAGTTGCAGCGGGCCATCCTTGCTGTCGACGATCATGGTCGCGATGTCGGGAAATGCCGCAAGCTGCGCCGCCAAGGTTAAGCCTGCGGGACCGCAGCCGACGATCACCACGTCGACGACGCCGGGCTTCGCCGCGTTGGATTCAGGTGCATGCGCGATCGCCGGATCGCCGGGCCGAAACCCGTCGAGATGAAACTGCATCGCTTCGCATCCTCCGCTTCACCGCATGAAAACCTACAGCGTCCTCACGCGGCATGGAAAGCGGTTCGCATGAATGAGGCGGAGCGCAAAACGAAGGGCCCCGGTTTTCACCGGAGCCCTTCACGGTCGGGCGAGCTTGGGAGGAGGAAGTACCCGACCGAAGGATATTTCCATCGTTGTGAGAGCGTCAGCGACGACGCAATCCGGAAGAGCCCCCACCCCAACCCTCCCCCGCAAGCGGGAGAGGGAGAAGAAAGCTGGATTGCTTGGCTTCGCTCGCAATCACGGCGATAGTTTGGACGCCGTCTCACATATTGTACGCGCGCTCGCCGTGGTCCGTGATGTCGAGGCCTTCGCGCTCGGCATCGGTGGCGGGGCGCAGGCCGATGGTGAGATCGATCACCTTGAAGATGATTGCCGAGATCACGCCGCACCAGACGATGGCGATGATCACCGCGACGATCTGATTCCAGACCTGCGTCGCCATGTCGTAGTTCTCGACGCCGACGCCGCCGAGCGAGGCGCTGACGAACACGCCGGTGCCGATCGAGCCGACGATGCCGGCGACACCATGCACGCCGAACACGTCGGCGGTGTCGTCATAGCCGAAGGCGTTCTTCACCGTGGTGCAGAAGAAGAACGACACCGCGCCGCCGACAAGACCGAGCACGATGCCGCCGATCGGACCCACCAGACCCGCCGCCGGCGTGATCGCCACCAGCCCAGCGATGACGCCGGACACGGTGCCGAGCAGCGACGCCTTGCCCTTCGCGGCCCACTCCACGAACATCCACGACAGCGCCGCCGCGGCAGTGGCGAGCAGCGTATTGACCAGCGCCAGCGCGGCGACATCGTTGGCGGCGAGCGCGGAGCCGGCGTTGAAGCCGAACCAGCCGATCCACAGCAGCGCGCCGCCGGTGAAGGTCAAGGTCAGCGAGTGCGGCGCCATCAGGTCCTTGCCGAAGCCGACCCGCTTGCCGACGATCAGCGCGCCGACGAGGCCCGCGATGCCGGCATTGATGTGAACCACGGTGCCGCCGGCGAAATCGAGCGCGCCGAGCTTCATCAGGTAGCCGTCGCTCTGCCAGACCATGTGGGCGATGGGATAATAGACAAGAATGCCCCACAACAGCGCGAACAGCAGCGTCGCCGAGAACTTGGTTCGTTCCGCGAAAGCCCCGAGCGCCAGCGCCGGGGTGATCGACGCGAACGTCATCTGGAAGGCGAAGAACACGTATTCGGGGATGGTGCCGCCGCTGTTGACGGTGTCCTTGGCGACGCCGGCGAGGAACGACTTGGCGAAGCCGCCGATGAAGGGCGAGCCTTCGGTGAAGGCGAGGCTGTAGCCGATCGCCACCCACATCAGCATCGACAGACAGGCCACCGCCAGCACCTGGGTAAGCACGGAGAGCATGTTCTTCGAGCGCACCAGGCCGCCGTAGAACAATGCGAGGCCCGGCACGATCATCAGCAACACCAGCAATGTCGAGGTGAGCATCCAGGCGGTGTCGCCCTTGTCGGCGACGGCGGGCGCGGTGGCCGTAGCCTGCGCCAGCGCCATGTCGGCGAATCCGGCGATTGCGGCGAGGCCGACAGCAGCGGAGAGAAGTCCCGCGCGTACGGGATGAGCGAACGTCATGAATTTTACTCCTGAAAGAAAATGAATGCGGGCGGGGGATTCAGAGCGCGTCGGCATCGGCTTCGCCGGTGCGGATGCGCACCGCGTGCTCGAGCGACATGACGAAAATCTTGCCGTCGCCGATCTGGCCGGTCTTGGCGGCGCTGACGATGGCACCGATCACCCGCTCGACCTGATCGCCCGGGACCGCGACCTCGATCTTCACCTTCGGCAGAAAGCTGACGGCGTATTCGGCACCGCGATAAATCTCGGTGTGGCCCTTCTGGCGGCCGTAGCCGCGCACCTCAGTCACCGTCAGTCCGTGGATGCCGAGCGAGGTCAGGGCATCCCGCACCTCGTCGAGCTTGAATGGCTTGATGATCGCCATGACGATTTTCATTCCGTCGTTCCCCGCATTGCTCCGGCGCCGATCAGCCCCATGCCGTCGATCGGCCGGCCCCGCACGGCTGAGCAGCCGCCGCGTTCCGTCACGGGTTGCTAATCAAGAGCCGTGCCAGAGCGGGTTGAGCGGCGTAGGATGTTGTAAATGCTGGATTTTCTGGCGAGGTCCGAAAGTCGCCGCACGCCAAGGCAACGGCAGCGCACAATGCCTAGCCGCGACTGCTCAAATTTTCAGCAGACGGTTGTGGCGGTGAGGTTATGGGCAGAGAAGGGTCCGACATTCCTCTGAGTCGTCCCCCCGCAGGCGGGACCCAGACGCCGCAGCGGTTCGGCTCTGTCACCAAGGCGAGTGTCTTTGCGACAATTAACGCTAGGGATTCTGGGCCCCCGCCTGCGCGGGGACGACGATTTTCGCGAGGCGAATCCGTCGAAAAAATAATGCCGAACTCAGTTCGTCAGCCGACCGCCGATCAGGACGAGGTCGCTGGCGGCCTGGCTGGTGCGGTGGGCGAATTCGTCGCGCAGGCGGCGCGCGCCGTCCGGCTCGCTGTCGAGCACACGCTGGAACAGGGTGCGGGTGATGCGGATGACGGAGGCGTATTCCCGCGCGGTGGCGGTGGCGGGCCGCGCCATCGGCACGATCAGCGCCAGTTCGCCGATCAGCGCGCCGGGACCGGCGACGATGTCGTCCTTGCTGCCACCGGGAAAGCTCAGATGGAACGAGCCGCGCTGCACCACGTAACCGCAATCAGAGGCATCGCCGGCACGAAACAGCACCGAGCCGCTGGCGAATTCCTGTTGCTCCGAGCCGATCGCCAGAACGCGGATCGCCGCGTTCCCCAGCAGGTGAAACGTCGGGACGCGGTCGAGCAGGACAACATCGTCTTCAATGGACATGAGGGTCCGGATAAGCGGGCGCGCGGATCACAACATTAACGAATCGTTGCGCCAAACGTATCACGGCACCAGCTTGTAGCCACCGGCTTCCGTCACCAGGATTTCCGGGCTTGCGGCGTCCTGCTCGATCTTCTGCCGCAGGCGGTAGATGTGGGTTTCCAGCGTGTGGGTGGTGACGCCGGAGTTGTAGCCCCACACCTCCTGCAACAGCGTGTCGCGCGATACCGGCGCCTGCCCGGCGCGATAGAGGAAACGCAGGATCGCGGTTTCCTTCTCGGTCAGCCGCACCTTCTTGCCGTTGCCGTTGGTCAGCATCTTGGAGCCGGGGCGGAAGCTGTAAGGCCCGACCGAGAACACCGCGTCTTCGCTCGCTTCGTGCTGGCGCAATTGCGCGCGGATGCGCGCCAGGAGCACGGCGAAGCGGAACGGCTTCACCACATAATCATTGGCGCCGGATTCAAGTCCCAAAATGGTATCGGAATCGGTGTCGTGGCCGGTCAGCATGATGATCGGCGCCTTGAAGCCACCCTTGCGCAGCGACCGCACCACCTCGCGGCCGTCGGTATCGGGCAGGCCGACATCCATCAGCACCAGATCGGGCGCGTTGGTCTTCGCGGCGGAGGCGCCTTTGGCGCCGGTATCCACGGCGGAGGCCTCGAATTCCTCGTGCAGCGACAACTGCTCGACGAGCGCCTCGCGCAAATCGTTGTCGTCATCCACGATCAGGATCTTGCGAGCATTGGCCATCGTTGGCGTCCTTCGAACGGGAGCGCGCGTGCGGTGCGCGCATGACATCACGGATCACAGATAAGATCGATCGGGGCTTGGAACCAGTTACCAATTGGCAATCAAGCTATATTTCTCGTGACATGATTCGAGATTGCGTCCCGGCGACGGCGGCGCGGAGTTTCGCCGAATGGAAAGTCATTATCCTCCAATGGCTTATGGGGACGACCGACCGCTGAGCCTGCTGCGCGTGCGCGCCAGCGCCGGCCGTCCGACGCGCGGCTGGCTGCTCGCCGGCGGGCGAACCATTCCGGTGGCGCTGGGGCGCGGCGGCATCCGCGCCAACAAATTCGAGGGCGACGGCGGCACACCGCGCGGCACGTTTCATCCGCTGCGATTGTGGTGGCGCGCCGACCGCTGGCCGCGTCCGCGTACCCATCTTCCGGTCCGCCGCATCACCGCGCGGGATGCGTGGTGCGAGGACCCGACCGACCGTCATTACAACCGCGCGGTGCAGCGCGGGCCGAATGAGGCCGGCGATCGTCTCAAACGCGCCGATCACCTCTACGACTTCATCATCGAAATCGACCACAACACCCGGCCGCGCATCACCAATCGCGGCAGCGCCGTCTTCCTGCATCTGGCACGCGACACCTTCGGCCCCACCGCCGGCTGCGTCGCCATGACTCGTCCGATGATGTTGCGCTTGCTGGAACGGATCGGTCCACGCACGAAGATCGTGATCGGGTGAGGCTTTACCCTCTTCCGCAAGGGGAGAAGGAAGAACAATACCCGCGGTCGTCCCCGCGAAGGCGGGGACCCAGAGCCCCTGTGTTCGCGTTGACGAAAAACCCGTGTGGCAAGCCCGCTTTCAAAAGCCGACACGCCGGGGAGTCTGGGTCCCCGCCTTCGCGGGGACGACCACTATTATTTATTGCTGTCCTACTCGCCAAACCCCTCGCCGCCATCCTGCGGCTTGAGGCGGATGAGACGCGAATCCTTCACCGCCGCCTGACGGTGCTTCACCGCTTCGCGATAGGCCGGATCGCGGATCATGCTGACGAAGGCTTCCACCGACGGATATTCGGCGATGAAGCAATGGTCCCAGCGTTCCTCCTGCGGGCCGATCAGCATCAGTTCGAACGCGCCGCGCCAGACGATTTTGCCACCGAGCTTGGAAAACACCGGCCCGCTCTCGCGGCCGTAAGCCGCGTAGGCTTCCGCGCCGCTCGCCTTGCGGCCATCAGGATAACGCGCCTCGTCATGCAGCCGCACCAGATTCAGCATGTGAATCGGGCCGGGCCGGTTGTTGTCGCGAAACTGCGCGAAGATTTCCTTGGTTGGATCGATATGGCCGGTCATGATTCTTTTTCCTTTGGCGTGACGCATCCCCGATGACTGCGTCATGCCCGGACTTGATCCGGGCATCCATCTTTTTGAGAAAGGATGGATCGCCGGGTCAAGCTCGGCGATGACGCCAATAAAAGCTCAAAAGACGTCGATTCTAAACCGGCCTCGGCCGCGTCCCGAAAATCGCCGAGCCGACGCGTACATGAGTTGCGCCGAAGGCGATCGCGGTGGCGAAATCGGCACTCATGCCCATCGACAGTTTCATCAGGCCGTTGCGCGCGGCGATCTTCGCTGTCAGCGCGAAATGCGGCGCCGGTGCCTCGTCCGCCGGCGGAATGCACATCAGCCCGACGATCGCGAACCCGTAAGTGTCGCGGCAGCGCGCGATGAAGGCGTCCGCTTCGGCTGGTGCGATGCCGGCCTTCTGCGGCTCCTCGCCGGTGTTGATCTGCACGAACAGGTCAGGCCGTCGCGGCTGGCGCGAAAATTCCTTGGCCAGCGCCTCGCACAGGCTGTCGCGGTCCACCGAATGGATCGCGTCGAACAGCGCCACCGCTTCCTTCACCTTGTTCGATTGCAGCGGCCCGATCAGATGCAGCGCGATGCCCGGCGTCGCGGCCGCAAGCTCCGGCCATTTGCCTTTCGCCTCCTGCACGCGGTTCTCGCCGAACACGCGCTGGCCCCGCGCGATCACCGGCCTGATCGCGTCGGCATCGAACGTCTTCGACACCGCGACCAGCGTGACCTCCGCGCGATCGCGGCGCGCATCGCGGCAAGCCTGCGCGATCTCGTGCTCCACCGCATCCAGTCCGGATGGTGAAGAAGGCGTTAAGGAAACATCGGGCGGCGGCATCATGATGCGGGTGCGGCTCCTGGATTTAACGGCATCGCTCAAATTTTAAGAAAGAGGGAAAAGGCTCCTTGAGCCGTTCCTGCTAACAACAAGCCCAAATCAAAGGCAGGCAATGTCGCGCAACAGTTACAACCGCCATAAAATGAAACTCAAGCGGCTTTTCGGCATTCGCGGCCGTCTGGTGCTGTTGGCGTTGATTCTGGTGATTCCGCTGATGCTGGAGCGCGCCCGCTCGCTGGAGGACGCGCGCGCCAAGCAGATCGCCGCGACCTCGCGCGAATACAAGACGCTGGCCGATCACACCGTCGATGCCCAGCGTCAGGTGATCTCGTCGGTCGAGGCGGTGCTGAAATCGTCGTCCTACGTCTATGCGCTGGGCACCGAAATCAGCCAACCCTGCATGGTGATGCGCGCCAGCTTCCGGGTCGACCTGCCGTGGATTCGCAGCCTGTCGGTGGTCGATCGCGCCGGTCACGTGCAATGCTCGACATTGCCCGGCATGACCGGCCTTGATCTCGGCGACCGGCAGTATCTGAAGAAAGTTCAAGTGTCGCGCGCGCTGGTGCTGAGCGACTACATCTTCAGCCGCGCAACCCACCAGCCGACCATCATGGCGGCCTACCCGCTGAAAAGCAGCGACAACGGCCGCACCGGCGTCGCCATCATCGCCGCCGTCGACCTGCGCTGGATGTCGTCGGTGATGAACGAACTCGGCGGTCGCCCCGGCGTGACCGCCCTGTTGATCGATAGCAACGGCGTGGTGCTGGCTGCCCCGGACGATCTCGCCAGCACCCTTGGGCGTCCGCTCCCCGACAAGACGCTGCTGCCGGCCATCGTCGCGTATGAATCCGGCACCGGCGCGCAAGGCGGTGCCTTCACGCATCGTCCGCCCGGCGAAGGCAAGCGCAGGATGTCGTTCGCACAACTGCCCGGCTCAACCGCGCGGCTGATCGTCAGCATCGACGAGGCCAAGGTCAGCGCCGGCATCAACCGCGAAATCCGGCTCGCCTATATCCAGTTGGCCTTTGTCTGCCTGATGGTGCTGCTCGGCGCGCTGCTGGTGGTCGAGGGCCTGATCATGCGCCCGATCCAAACGCTTGCCGGGATTGCGCAGAAACTGGGCCGCGGCGAACGCGAAGCGCGCGCGGCGCGCCACGAACTGCCCACCGAATTCATGCCGCTGGCGCGCGCCTTCAACACCATGGCGACACAACTGACCACGCGCGAAAGCGAACTATTGGCCAGCAACAACCGCCTCAGCGTCATCGCCACCATCGACACCGTGTCGGGCCTCGCCAACCGTCGCGGGTTCCAGAGCCGGCTCGATTTCGAGTGGCACAAGGCCGACCAGACCACCACCGAACTGGCGCTGCTGATGGTCGATGTCGATCACTTCAAGCTCTACAACGACAATTACGGCCATCTCGAAGGCGACGCCTGCCTTGCCCGGCTCGGCGAGACGCTGGCCGACATCGCGACACGCACCTCTGGCTTCGCCGCGCGTTACGGCGGCGAGGAATTCTGCGTGCTGCTGCCCGATACCGACACCGCCCACGCCATGGAGATCGGCGAGATGATCCGCGATGCGGTTCGCGATCTCGCCATTCCGCATCGGGCCGCCGCCTCGAAAAACGTCACCCTCAGCGTCGGGGTGGCCGTCACCCGGCCCAACCCCACCATGCGGCCCGACGACCTGATCGAAGCCGCCGACGCCGCGCTTTACGCCGCCAAACATGCCGGCCGCGATTGCGTCATTCAGCACGGCAGGCACGATCCGCCGGAGGCGCGTGTCTCGCTGGCGAGCTGAGCCGGCGCCCCTGCCTGGGACGCGACGCAGTCTGCAACTTGCCCAGAGCATGATTTTCCAAGGCTGACCGAGGCCGCCCCCTTCGAGGCTCGCTTCGTTCGCTCCTCAGGATGACGACATGCGCTTCAATTCAAGTCGACCGCGCTCTGGTTTCACCTAAAACGTTGACCCGGCGCGGTCTTTTGTCGCCAAAACCGGCCCTCGCCGGCGCGTTTTCTTTACGCGGACCGGTTTCCACTTGGCGCGAAACCGCTATAGTGAGCCGCTTTCCGCGCAGGCGCGGCCAAGGCCGGTATCGGCTTGCCTGAAGCTTGCGCTCCACTCCCGATCGCGCCGGTCGCGATCCAACACCCGGTCAATTTCCGATCCAAATGAGCAACGAACGCTACAACGCCCGCGAGTGCGAACCGCGCTGGCAGAAAATCTGGGACGAACAGGCGATCTTCACCACGAAGAACGACGATCCGCGGCCGAAATACTACGTGCTGGAGATGTTCCCCTATCCGTCCGGGCGCATCCACATGGGCCACGTTCGCAACTACACCATGGGCGATGTGGTGGCGCGGACGATGCGGGCCAAGGGCTTCAACGTGCTGCATCCGATGGGCTGGGACGCCTTCGGCCTGCCGGCGGAAAACGCCGCGATGCAGAACAAGACCGATCCGGCGAAGTGGACCTACGCCAATATCGAAGCCATGAAGAAACAGCTCCAGACCATGGGGCTGTCGCTGGACTGGAGCCGCGAGATCGCAACCTGCGATCCGAGCTACTACAAGCACCAGCAGAAGATGTTTCTCGACTTCATGAAAGCCGGCCTCGCCGAGCGCGAGAAGCGCAAGGTCAACTGGGACCCGGTGGACATGACCGTGCTCGCCAACGAGCAGGTGATCGACGGCCGCGGCTGGCGCTCCGGCGCGGTGGTCGAGCAGCGCGAAATGAATCAGTGGGTCTTCAAGATCACGAAGTACTCGCAGGACCTGCTCGACGCGCTCGACACGCTCGACCGCTGGCCCGACAAAGTCCGCCTGATGCAGCGCAACTGGATCGGCCGCTCGGAAGGCCTGAAAATCAAATTCGAGCTGGAACGGCAGACAGCACCTGAAAACAAGTTTGGTCTTGTCGAGGTATTTACAACACGACCAGACACACTCTTTGGTGCAAAATTCATAGCCGTTGCGCCCGACCATCCGCTAGCGAATGCTGCGGCGATGAATAATTCCGCTCTGGCTGAATTCATCGCCGAGTGCAAACGGCGCGGCACCTCGCAAGCCGAGATCGACACCGCCGAGAAGATGGGTTTCGACACCGGCATCAAGGCGGTGCATCCGTTCGATCCAAGCTGGAAGCTGCCGGTCTACGTCGCCAATTTCATCCTGATGGAATACGGCACCGGCGCTATCTTCGGCTGCCCGGCACACGACCAGCGCGACCTCGATTTCGTCAATAAATACGGCCTCGGCAATGTGCCGGTGGTCTGCCCTGAAGGTCAGGACCCGGCCACTTTCGTCGTCACCGACACCGCCTATGACGGCGACGGCCGCATGATCAATTCGCGCTTCCTCGACGGCATGACGATCGAACAAGCGAAGGAAGAGGTAGCGAAGCGGCTGGAAGCGAAAACTCCATGGTATAAATTGGACCTTCCTAAAGGAACCAAGGAAGAATCTGGAATCCTCACTACGCTTCCAACTTTTAACCGAATGGGGCATTCGGTTCCGCCCTTCGACAAGGCCCTTCAGTTTGACATAAATTCTTTTGAATCAACGCTGATTAGTTGGTCACCAGATCGGCAATTTTCGATTCTTGGACCGAAACAACTTTTTGAAGACCAAAATCTTGTAGAGTATGCGATCCCTCTTTCTGTGGGCGAGAGACAGGTCAATTTCCGCCTGCGTGACTGGGGTATCTCGCGCCAGCGCTACTGGGGTTGTCCGATCCCGATCATTCACTGCCCGAAGTGCGACGTGGTGCCGGTGCCGGACAAGGATTTGCCGGTGGCGCTGCCGAACGATGTCTCGTTCGACAAGCCGGGCAACGCGCTCGACCATCATCCGACCTGGAAGAACGTCAAGTGTCCGCAATGCGGTGCGGACGCCCGGCGCGAAACCGACACCATGGATACCTTTGTCGATTCGTCCTGGTATTTCGCCCGCTTCACCGATCCGTGGAACGAAACCGCGCCGACCACCCGTGCGGTGGTGGACCGCATGCTGCCGGTCGACCAGTACATCGGCGGCGTCGAGCACGCGATTTTGCACCTGCTGTATTCGCGCTTCTTCACCCGCGCGATGAAAGCCACCGGCCACATCGGCATGGACGAGCCGTTCAAGGGCATGTTCACGCAAGGCATGGTGGTGCACGAGATCTACCGCAAGGCCGACGGCACCTATGCCTCGCCGGCCGAAGTGAAGATCGAGATCGACGGCGACAACCGCCGCGCCACGTTGATCTCGACCGGTGAGCCGGTCGAGATCGGCGCGATTGAGAAGATGTCGAAGTCGAAGCGCAACACCGTCGATCCCGACGACATCATTTCGACCTACGGCGCCGACACCGCGCGCTGGTTCATGCTGTCGGACTCCCCCCCGGACCGCGACGTGATCTGGAGCGAGGAGCGGGTGCAGGGCGCGAGCCGCTTTGTGCAGCGGCTGTGGCGGCTGGTGAACGATGCGGCGGCGATCGCGGCCAAGGCTCCGGCAGAGCGCCCGGCGGCGTTCGGCCCCGACGCACTGGCGATCCGCAAGGCGGCTCACGGCGCGCTCGACAAGGTCTCCACCGGCGTCGAGAAGCTGCATTTCAACGTCTGCCTGGCGCAGATCCGCGAATTCGCCAATACCTTCGGCGACGCCCTCGCCGCCTTGACCAAGGCCGGGACACCGGCTCCCGCCGACACCGCCTGGGCGGTGCGCGAGGCCGCCGCCATCCTGGTGCAACTGTTCGCCCCGATGATGCCGCACTTGGCCGAAGAATGCTGGCGCGCACTGGGGCAGCAGGGACTGGTTTCCAATGCCACCTGGCCGGCGGTCGAACCGGACCTGCTGGTCGAGGACTCGATCGCCCTGCCGGTTCAGGTCAACGGCAAGAAGCGGGGTGAGGTTATTGTGCCACGGGCCGCGGAAAATGCCGAAATAGAGGCTGCCGCTTTGGCGCTCGATGCGGTAAAGCAGTCAATCGGGGACAAACCGGTTCGCAAAGTCATCGTGGTTCCGCAAAGGATCGTCAATGTCGTGGTTTAAGACGCGCATCGCCGCCCGGCTGGCCGTGATTGCCGCCCTGGCGGCGCTGACGGCCGGCTGTTTCCAGCCGATGTATGCCGAACGCAAGGACGGGACCCCGGCGCTGCGCGAAAAGCTGATGGGCGTCGAACTGACGCCGGTGAGCCTGCCGAATGCCTCGCGCGAGGCCCGGCTCGGCGTCGAAATTCGCAACGCGCTTGCGTTCAAGCTCTACGGTAACGCCACCGGCCTGCCGCCGACCCACCGCCTCGAGATGCGGCTCTCCTCCAGCCGCGCCTCCGTGCTGCTCGACCCGGCGACCGCGCTGCCCTCGGTCGAGGGCTATACCCTCTACGCCTCCTACAAGCTGGTCGATGCCGCGACCGGCAAGACGGTGCTGACCGGCTCGACCTTCTCGCGCGTGTCCTACGACATCCCCGGTTCCTACCAGCGCTTCGCCCGCGCCCGCGCCTTCCGCGACGCCGAAGATCGCGCCGCGCAGGAGATCGCCGAGAACCTCAACACCCGGCTGATGTCATTCTTCTCCGCCGGGATTTGAGAACGCTCGCGACACCTGCGTGCCATATCGTTTCGTCATTGCGAGCGCAGCGATGCAATCCAGAAAGCTGCGAAGTAAGGACTGGATTGCTTCGTCGCTTTCGCTCCTCGCAATGACGCGGATTGGGATCGGCCATGGTCGCGCTGCGCGGCAGGGACATTGACAGCTATCTCGCGAAACCCGATCCGGCGCGGCCGATCGTGTTGCTGTACGGTGCCGATGCCGGCCTGGTGCGCGAGCGCGCCGACGCGCTGATCGCCTCCGCCGTCGACGACATCAACGATCCGTTCTCGCTGGTGCGGCTGGACGGCGACGACCTCGCCGCAGAACCCTCGCGGCTGGTGGACGAGGCGATGACGGTGCCGCTGTTCGGCGGCCGCCGCGCCATTCGCGTCAAGGCCGGCGGCCGCAGCTTCGCCAGCGGCGTCGAAACATTATCGGAAATGACGCCGAAGGATTGTCGCATCGTCATCGAGGCCGGCGAACTGCGCCCTGAATCGCCGCTGCGCAAGGCGTGCGAGCGTGCGAAAAACGCGGTGGCGATCGCCTGCTATCCCGACACCGAGCGCGACCTCGCCAAGCTGATCGACGACGAGATGCGTGCCGCCAACCTGCGTCTCGCCAACGATGCCCGCGCCACCTTGATGGGCGCGCTCGGCGGCGACCGCCAGACCTCCCGCAACGAACTGCGCAAGCTGACGCTCTACGCCCACGGCGCGCGCGAGGTGACGCTCGACGACGTCGCCGCGGTGATTTCCGATGCGTCCGATTTGAAACTCGATCCCATCGTCGATGCCGCCTTCGCCGGCAACGCCGCGAAGGTCGAAAGCGAATTCGGCAAGGCGATGGCGGCGGGCACCTACCCCGGCGTCATCATCTCGGCCGCGCAACGCCACGTGGCGGCGCTGCACAAGGCGAGCCTCGCGATGGACGAAGGTGCGTCGCCGACGGCGGCTGCCGAAAGCGGATTCCCGCGCCTGCACTTCTCGCGCAAGGGCGCCGTCGAGACCGCGCTGCGCAACTTCAACGCCGGACGCCTCGCGCAGGTGATGGAGCAACTCGCCACCGCCGCCCTCGACTCGCGCAAGCAGGCGGCACTCGCCTCCGCCATCGTGCAACGCGCGCTGCTGGTGATCGCCGCGAGTGCGCGGCGAAGGGGATGATCGAGGATCAACGGTTTCGTTGATAACGCGAGGATCCATCAAAAGCCGTCGTCCCCGCGCAGGCGGGGACCCAGACTCCCTGGCACATCTACTTAGAAAGAAGCTGCTACTCGCGCCTTTTGCTATTACCAACGCAGGGGCTATGGGTCCCCGCCTGCGCGGGGACGACGGCTGTTAGTTTGCGAGACTATCTCTCTTCGTCATTGCGAGGAACGAAAGCGGCGAAGCAATCCTGTTCTTGCTTCTCGGCTTTCAGGATTGCTTCGCTCGCGATGACAGAACGAGTAACTCTCCCTCACGCCCCCAGCCGGCGCATCACTTCGTCGAGCTGATCGAGATCGCCGTAGCGGATCTGGACGGTGCCGCCGGGATCGCGATGCGACACCGTCACCTTCAGGCCGAGCGCATCGCTGACGCGCTTCTCGAGGTCAAGCGTATCGGTGTCCTTCGACGACGACGACGCGCTACGCGGCTTCATGCTCTTGCGTTCCGGCGCGCCCTCTTCGTGCGCCAGCGCTTCGGTCTGTCGCACGCTGAGGCCCTCAGTGACCACGCGCTGTGCGGCGCTGGACGCATCCGGCACGCTGATCAACGCGCGCGCGTGGCCCGCCGACAATTGCCCCGACGAGATCAACTCCTGAACATCTTTTGGCAGCTTCGTCAGCCGCATCATGTTGGCGACGTGGCTACGGCTCTTGCCGACCAGTTTCGCAATATCGTCAGCGCCGTGCTTGAACTCGCTGGCGAGCGCGTGATAGCCGAGCGCTTCTTCCATCGCGTTGAGATCGGCGCGCTGCACGTTCTCGACGATGGCGATTTCCAGCGCCTCGCCGTCGCTGACGTCAACCGGAACGATCGGCACCTCATGCAGGCCCGCGAGTTGCGCCGCGCGCCAGCGCCGTTCGCCGGCGATGATCTCGAAGCGATCGTTGGCACCCTTCACCGCGCGCACCACGATCGGCTGGATCACGCCGCGCTGCCTGATCGAATCCGCAAGCTCGGTGAGTTCGGCTTCGGCGAACGTGCGGCGCGGGTTGCGCGGATTGGCCTTGATGAATTCGATCGGCACCTTGCGTTGCGCGCGCGGCCGCTCGACATGCGCGGCCTCGCCGCCGACATCGCCGATCAGACTCGCCAGGCCACGTCCCAACCGCGAACGGGTTTCTTCGGCCATCGCCAGCTCCCTTGGATTCACGCGTGATTACTCCATTGAACTTATCCGAGACCTTGCGTCTCGATCATCCTTCGAGGCTCGGCGTAAAGAACGCCTCGCACCTCAGGATGACGCTGTGCCCTGTATCGTCATCCTGAGGTGCGCGCTCTTGCGCGCCTCGAAGGATGACGGGTCAACGCGTCACCCCGCCGTGCGCAACTCGCGCTCGCGCTGAATCACTTCCGTCGCCAATCGCAAGTAGGCTTCGCTGCCGGCGCATTTGAGATCGTAGACCAGCACCGGCTTGCCGTAGGACGGCGCTTCGGAAATCCGCACGTTGCGCGGGATCATGGTCTCGTAGACCTTCTTGCCCATGAACTGCCGCACGTCCGCGACCACCTGGTTCGACAGGTTGTTGCGCGAGTCATACATCGTCAGCACGATGCCGTGGATCGACAATTCCGGATTGAGGGTCGAGCGCACCTGCTCCACCGTCTGCAACAGTTGCGACAGGCCTTCGAGCGCGAAGAACTCGCACTGCAACGGCACCAAGATCGCGTCCGACGCCGCCATCGCATTCACGGTGAGAAGATTCAGCGACGGCGGGCAATCGATCAGCACATAAGTGAAGTCGGCTTCCGGGGAGACGTTGGCGTTGAGCGCCTCGATGGCGTTGCGCAGCCGGAAGGCGCGGTCGCGGGTGTGGCCGAGTTCGAGTTCGAGCCCGGACAGATCCATAGTGGAGGGCGCGATATGCAACCGCGGCACCGCCGTCGGCACCACCGCCTCGCGCAGCGAGACTTCGCCGGTCAGCACGTCATAGGTCGAGGCGCGACGGTCGCGTCGATCAATGCCGAGGCCGGTGGAGGCGTTGCCCTGCGGATCGAGATCGACGATCAGCACCCGCTCGCCGATGGCCGCCAGCGCCGTGCCGAGGTTGATCGCCGTGGTGGTCTTGCCGACGCCGCCCTTCTGGTTGGCCAGCGAAATGATCCGCGGATGTCCGAGCGGCATCGTCGCATCACTCCCAAACCCTTGATAAATCTCGTCCATCACTGTCATCGGTACGCCATATTGCACTGCAACATCAATGCGGCGGCACCGCCTCGATGTGATTGATTTCGACGATCCAGCCCTCGCCGCCGCTGCGACTCCGATGCAAGATCGGCTTAATTTTCCAATATTTAGTAGCTTCCGTCAATTCAGACTCTACATCTTGACCTTTGAGCAGCAGCGCTTTCGCGCCCTGCCGCACCAAGGGTTCGACGTAGCCCAGCAACAGGTGTAACGGAGCCAGCGCCCGCGCGGTGATGCAATCGGGCCGCGCGGGCGAGCTATCCACATAATCCCCGATGTCCTTTGGAAAAACCTCGCCCTTGGCGCCGGTCACCCGGAGCGCCTCGCGCAGGAAGGCGGCCTTCTTGGCGATGCGCTCGACCAGATCGACCCGCCCGCCCCGCTCGGCCAGCGCGCAAGCCAGCACGACACCGGGGAATCCACCGCCGCTGCCGAAATCGGCCCAGCGCATCGCGTCCGGCGCCAGATTGAGAAGCTGCAACGAATCGGCGATGTGGCGGGTCCAGAGCTGCGGCAGAGTAGAGGGCGCGACCAGATTGGTCGTTGCCTGCCATTGCAGCAGCAGCTCGACATAGCGATCCAGCCGCGCCTCTGTTTCACGTGAAACGGGCGTGAGCCGTAGGGCAGCGGCCTTGTCGGCGGCCAGATCGGGGATCGCGATGTGATGACTTGCCTTCGCCATGACGGGATCGGGCTTTCCAGGAATCCGGGAGGGGCGATCCGACGACTCCGACTCGGAGCGCGGCCAACAGAAGATCAAGGCTTATTCCCCGTCATTGCAACGAGTGCAAGCGACGATCCAATCCATGGCGCTTCGGGAAGCTGAATTGCTTCGGGCCTGCTCGGATAGTCGCGCGTCAACGCGCTTATGGCGTGGATCTGGATGCTCACGATGACGGAAGGCGGCCTCTCGCCGAAGCAAGGCACGCACGGCTCGTTCTCTCTCCCGCTTGCGGGGGAGCGACAGAGAGGAGAATCCTTTCATACCGGCCAATGTATCTTCGGGCAGACAGCCTCCCCCTCCCCAACCCTCCCCCGCAAGCGGGAGAGGGAGCGGGCCGCGTGACGCGGTCAGCATTAACGCGATCAGCCGGGCCTCCCCGTTACTATGCAACGACATTATCGTTCGACGACGGTGCTGCTTCGCTCACCTGCGTTCAGGCATCCCTGTTCGACCCCGATGGCCCGCAAGAACGCGGATGGCCGGAAGCAAATCCGGCCATGACGGCACCGGGGCGCCCACGTACATTTTCGGGCCAGGACTGAAAGCGACCTTCGACATCCACCTGTCTGTTTCACGTGAAACAGCTCAGGCGGCGCCGGCGGCATCCTTCTTCCGCGCTTCGCGGCGCAGATAGGCGGCCAGAATGCCGAGCGCGGCCGGCGTCAGACCGTCGAGCCGGCCCGCCTGACCCACCGTGCGCGGCTGCGCCTTTTCCAGCCGGTTGCGCGCCTCGTTGGAGAGTCCCGGCACCGCACGATAGTCGATCCCGGTCAGCAGCAACCCCTCATCTCGCCGGAATGCCTCGACGTCGGCCACCTGGCGCTTGAGATAGACGTCGTATTTGGCGTCGATCTCAACGTGGGTTGCAATGGATGGGTCAATGGCCGACAGCTCCGGCCAAATGCGGCTGACATCCGCCCAGCCGATCTCCGGATAAGCCAATAGCTCAAAAGCCGAGCGGCGGTGGCCATCGCGGTTGAGGTTGAGGCCGTGCTTCGCCGCCTCGTTAGGCGTGATCGCCAGCGATTGGGCCAATCCCTTGGCCGCCTCCAGCGCCGTCATCTTGGCGCGATGATGCGCGGTCCGCTCCGTCCCCACGCAGCCGAGCGAAATCCCCTTGTCGGTCAAGCGCTGATCGGCATTGTCGGCGCGCAGGGTCAGGCGGTATTCGGCGCGCGAGGTGAACATCCGATAGGGCTCGGTGACACCGCGCGTCACCAGATCGTCGATCATCACGCCGAGATAGCCGTCGGCGCGGTCGAACACGATTCCGTCGCCCCCACCCGCCACCAACGCGGCGTTGAGCCCGGCCACGATGCCCTGCGCCGCCGCCTCCTCATAGCCGGTGGTGCCGTTGATCTGCCCGGCCAGGAACAGCCCCGGCACCCGTCGGGTCTGCAAGGTCGGCTCGAGCTCGCGCGGATCGACGTGGTCGTATTCGATGGCATAGCCCGGCCGGATGATCTTTGTGTTCTCCAGCCCCGGGATCGACGCCACGATGGCGCGCTGCACCTCTTCCGGCAGCGAGGTGGAAATGCCGTTGGGATAGACGGTCGGATCGTCGAGCCCCTCTGGCTCGAGAAAGATCTGATGGCCGTCGCGGTCGCCGAACCGCATGATCTTGTCCTCGACCGAGGGACAATAGCGCGGGCCCGTGCTCTTGATCTGGCCGGAATACATCGGCGAGCGATGCACGTTGGCGCGGATCACCTCATGGGTGGCCGGCACGGTGCGGGTAATGCCGCACTGAATCTGCGGCACAGTGATGCGCGCGGTGAGCGTCGAGAACGGCTCCGGCGGATCGTCGCCGGGCTGCATTTCCACCGCGCCCCAATCGATGGTGCGGCCGTCGAGCCGCGGCGGCGTGCCGGTCTTGAGCCGGCCCAGCGAGAAACCCGCTGCCTCGAACGATTTCGAAAGACCCAGTGCCGGCGCCTCCCCGACCCGACCCGCCGGCCAGCTTTGCTCGCCGAGATGGATCAGCCCGCGCAAAAACGTCCCGGTGGTCACCACCACCGCGCCGGTCTTCAGCTCACGGCCATCAGCCAAGCGAATACCCGTCACGCGGCCATCCGCCCGCAGCAGATCGTCCGCCTCGCCTTCGATCACCGAGAGATTGGCGGTGTCGCGGATCGCGGCCTGCATCGCCGCCGCATAGAGCTTGCGGTCAGCCTGGGCGCGCGGCCCGCGCACCGCCGGCCCTTTGCGACGGTTGAGCATGCGAAACTGGATGCCGGCCTGATCGATTACCCGGCCCATCAGCCCGTCGAGCGCATCGACCTCACGGACCAGATGGCCTTTGCCGAGCCCGCCGATCGCCGGATTGCACGACATCGCGCCGACCGTGTCAAAGCGATGCGTCACCAGAGCCGTGCGCGCGCCCATGCGCGCGGCGGCCGCCGCGGCTTCACAGCCGGCGTGCCCGCCACCGATCACGATGACATCGAATGCGTCTGCCAACGGCGTATCCGTGAGTTGAACTTGATGGGCGGCGTTTTATCGCGAGATGCGCCCTACGGGAAGCGGAATCCGGCGGAGCTGTTTCACGTGAAACAAAGGCGGTACCATCGGTGGCTTTTGCGGGTGTTTCACGTGAAACAAGGACAGTAAGGCATCCGCTCATAGCAGTGCCAACGCTACTCGACCGATCTCAAACTGAGGGGCACGCACTCTGCCTGCTGTAAAGTCTCTGGAGAAGGGCAAAAATAAGCCTTACGACAGCGAACCACCGCGTCTTGCCTCAAATGCTTCGAATATCGGCATTCCAATTGGCAGAAGATTCGATAAAATGAATTAAATATTATTCCTATAATATAGTATTATTACTTCCCTATACAGAAGTCGCGGAAAATGACATCGAGTAGATCCTCGACGTCGACCCGGCCCAAAAGTCGGCCGAGCGTAAACGATGCGGCGCGGAGTTCCTCCGCGACCAGTTCATCGCCCAGATCCCGCGCAACAATGCTGCGCTGCAACATTTCTGCGGTTGTGCGCAATAACTCCCTATGCCGGGCCCGCGCGATCAACCCCGACTCACCCGCCGCGAAATATTGTTCCGCGTAACCCCGGATCGCATCGATCAATTCCGGCAATCCGTCGCCCCGCGCGGCCGAGATCGCAAAACAGCGTCCCACTCCCGCCTCGCTTGCCCGAATGTCGCCATCAAACGGCTCCGGTCCTGCCGCAAGATTCCCGGGGCTATTTTCGACCCCGAAAGCAGGCGTCAGATCGAGCTTGTTACGCACCAGCCAACGCGGCACGTGAGCGGCGACATCGTCCATCGGCGTATCGGCCAACGGCCGACCTTCCGTCAGCCACAACACCAGATCGGCGTCCCCTGCCCGCGCCTTCGCGCGCCGCACGCCCTCCTGCTCGACTGGATCATCCGTCTCACGAATACCCGCAGTGTCGATCAACGTCACCGGGTAACCGTCGAGATCGAGTTGCGCCTCAATCACATCACGCGTGGTGCCGGCATGCGGCGAGACGATCGCCACCTCGCGCCGCGCCAGCGCATTCATCAGCGTCGATTTGCCGACGTTCGGCGCGCCGGCGATCGCCACCACCAGACCGTCGCGCAAACGCTCGCTGTGCGATGACGCCGCGAGCGCCCGTTCGATCTCGTCCTTCAGCGTTGCGATCTTCGCCAATGCCGGCGCGAGCAATTCTTCCGGCACATCACTTTCGTCGGCGAAGTCGATCCCCGCCTCGACCAGCGCCGCTGCTTCGATGATCTGCCGCCGCCAGTCGCGCGCCTTGTCGCCGAGTAATCCCTGCAATTGCCGCAGGGCCTGTCGTCGTTGCCGGTCGGTGTCGGCATGAATCAGATCGTCGAGCCCCTCCGCTTCGGTGAGGTCGATCTTGCCGTTCTCGAACGCGCGCCGGGTGAACTCGCCCGGCTCCGCCGGGCGCATATCATCAAGCTCCGACAACGATGCAAACAACGCAGCCAGCACCGCGCGTCCGCCATGGACGTGAAACTCGGCAACGTCCTCACCGGTGGCACTCGCCGGCCCTGGAAACCACAGCACCACCGCATCATCGATGGCTTGGCTTTGCGCATCGCGCAACAGCACCCGCCTCGCAATGCGCGGTGCCGGCTGCTTGCCCGCGAGTGTCTTCAATGCACGACCAGCCTGTGCGCCGGAAACCCGCACGATGGCGATCGCAGTTGGCGGGCGACCTGACGACAAAGCGAAGATGGTTTGTTCTCGCGGATGCATGGCCTATCTATTCAACAAGCACGACGCGCGATGCAACCATGCATCGTTCCCACATCGCAACCGGAAGGCCGTAGCATGACCGAGGCATCGTCGCACACCAACCGGCTTTCGCGCGAAACCAGCCCCTACCTGCTGCAGCATCAGCACAACCCGGTGGACTGGTGGCCATGGGGTCCGGACGCGCTGGCGGAAGCGAAGCGCGCCAACAAACCGATCCTGCTGTCGGTCGGCTACGCCGCATGCCACTGGTGCCATGTCATGGCGCACGAAAGTTTTGAGGACGAGGCGACCGCGAAGGTGATGAACGAGCTGTTCGTCAACATCAAGGTCGATCGCGAGGAACGGCCGGACATCGATCAGATCTACATGAATGCGCTGCATCTCTTGGGTGAGCAGGGCGGTTGGCCGCTGACGATGTTTCTCACCTCGGACGGCGAACCGTTTTGGGGCGGGACTTACTTTCCCAAACAGGCGCAATATGGCCGGCCCGGTTTCACAGACCTGTTGCGCACCGTGTCGCGGCTTTATCGCGAGGAGCCGGACAAGATCATCCACAACCGCGATGCGCTGCTCGCCAAGTTGGCGGAGCGCACGCCCGGCAATGCAGCGGCGCAACTGGGCATCAACGAGTTGAATAACGCCGCGGTATCGATCGCGCGCGCCACCGATCCGGTGAATGGCGGCCTGCGCGGCGCACCGAAATTCCCACAGTGTTCGATGCTGGAATTCTTGTGGCGCGGCGGTGCGCGTAGCGGCGACGAACGCTTCCTCATCACCACCAATCTGACGTTAACGCATATCAGCCAGGGCGGCATCTACGATCATCTCGGCGGCGGCTACGCGCGCTATTCGGTCGACGAACGATGGCTGGTGCCGCATTTCGAGAAGATGCTTTACGACAATGCGCAACTCCTCGATCTGCTGGCGCTCGAGCATGCGCGTGCACCGAACAAACTTTACGAACAGCGCGCGCAGGAAACCGTCGGCTGGCTCGTGCGCGAGATGACGACGGCAGAAGGCGCGTTCGCATCTTCACTCGACGCCGATTCCGAAGGCGAGGAGGGCAAGTTCTACGTCTGGTCGCTGGCGGAAGTTGAATCGGTGCTTGGCGCGCAAGACGCTGCAGATTTTGTCGCGCGATACGACATCACTACGGAGGGAAACTTCGAAGGCCACAACATTCCCAATCGTCTCAAGAGCATCGATCTCGGCAGTGACGACGACACACATATGCAGAGGCTGCGGGACAAACTTTTGACGCGACGTGCGACGCGCATTCGACCCGGCCTTGACGACAAGGTACTGGCGGACTGGAACGGCTTGATGATCGCGGCACTGGCGCACGCGGCGATTGTCTTCGTTCAGCCGGCATGGCTCGATATCGCAAGGCGGGCCTTTGCATTCATCGCGACCTCGATGACACGCGACGGCCGGCTCGGCCATTCGTGGCGCGCCGGACAACTTCTCATCCCCGGCCTTGCCTCCGACTATGCCGCGATGATCCGCGCCGCACTGGCGCTGCATGAAACGACGGGTGAGGGCTCGTTCCTGCAACAGGCCGTCGCATGGCAGGATCTACTGGATCGCCACTACGCCGATGCCGATCACGGCGGCTATTACCTCACAGCCGACGATGCGGAAGGCCTGATCGTTCGTCCGCATTCCAGCGTCGACGATGCGATTCCCAACCACAACGGCCTGATCGCACAAAACCTGGTGCGGCTCGCGGTACTCAACGGCGACGATCGCTGGCGCGTGAAAACCGACGCATTGTTCGCGGCGCTGTTGCCGCGCGCCGTCGAAAATATGTTCGGCCATCTGTCGCTGCTGAACGCGCTCGACCTTCATCTGACCGGCGCGGAAGTTGTTATCGTGGGCGAGGGGAATGACGCCGATGCACTTGTCACCGCAGCACGGCGATTGCCGCATGCCACGTCCATCGTATTTCATGCGCCACGCGCTGATCAGTTACCGCAACAGCATCCCGCGCGTGCCAAGGCGGACAGCATCAAGGGTGCGGCAGCTTTCATCTGCCGCCAGCAAAGCTGCTCGCTGCCGGTGACAACACCGCAGGCGTTGACCGAACTCATCGCGCAACGATAACCATGCTTATTAATCGCGTGGACCGTACCACCAATGGATACTGCGGTGCGGGCCGTTTCCGTCCTTGTGCTGCGGCAGCGTGAGACCGCGCCAGAAGCCAACCAGCACGACGGCACAAAGGATCGCGCTGATCGCATAGGGCAGGGTATGAAGAAACGTCGCAAACATCGATCGTTCGATTTCCTGATGTGACTAACCGTCAGTCGCGGAAATCCCGAAAAGGTTCGTGCGAGATCGTTGTCAAACAAAAAGCCCGCGATCACTCGCGGGCTTTTGTTATTTAACGCTTACAACATGCCAGCGTCAGGTGTTCATCGAATCGAAGAATTCGCTATTGTTCTTGGTGTTGCGCAGCTTGTCGAGCAGGAACTCAATTGCGTCCATGGTGCCCATCGGATTGAGGATGCGCCGCAGCACATACATCTTCTTGAGCAGTTGCGGATCGGTGATGAGTTCTTCCTTGCGGGTGCCGGAACGCGCGATGTCGATCGCCGGGAAGGTGCGCTTGTCGGCCACCTTGCGGTCGAGGATCAGTTCCGAGTTGCCGGTGCCCTTGAACTCTTCGAAAATCACTTCGTCCATGCGGCTACCGGTATCGACCAACGCGGTCGCGATGATGGTCAGCGAACCGCCTTCCTCGATGTTACGCGCCGCACCGAAGAATCGCTTCGGCCGCTGCAAGGCGTTGGCATCAACACCGCCGGTCAGCACCTTGCCGGATGACGGCACCACGGTGTTGTAGGCGCGGCCGAGGCGGGTGATCGAATCGAGCAGGATAACGACGTCGCGGCCGTGCTCGACCAGGCGCTTGGCCTTCTCGATCACCATCTCCGCAACCTGAACGTGACGCACCGCCGGTTCGTCGAAGGTCGAGGACACGACCTCGCCCTTCACCGAACGCTGCATGTCGGTGACTTCTTCCGGCCGCTCGTCGATCAGAAGAACGATCAGATAGCATTCCGGATGGTTCGCCGTGATCGAGTGCGCGATGTTCTGCATCAGCACCGTCTTGCCGGTGCGCGGCGGTGCGACGATCAGTGCGCGCTGGCCCTTGCCGATCGGCGCCACGATATCGATGACGCGCGGCGACAGGTCCTTGCGGGTCGGGTCGTTGAGTTCGAGCTTGAAGCGCTCGTCCGGAAACAACGGCGTCAGGTTGTCGAAGTTGACCTTGTGCTTGGACTTCTCAGGATCCTCGAAGTTCAGCGTGTTGACCTTGAGCAGCGCGAAGTAGCGTTCGCCTTCCTTCGGGCTGCGGATGTGGCCCTCAATGGTGTCGCCGGTGCGCAAGCCGAAACGGCGGATCTGCGACGGTGAGACGTAGATATCGTCCGGTCCGGGGAGATAATTCGCATCCGGCGAGCGCAGGAAGCCGAAGCCGTCCGACAGCACTTCGACGACGCCTTCGCCGATGATGTCGGTTTCCTGAATCGCCAATTGCTTGAGAATGGCGAACATCAGTTCCTGCTTGCGCATGGTGCTGGCGTTCTCAACGCCAAGTTCTTCCGCCAGCGTTACCAGTTCGCCGGGAGTCTGAGCCTTGAGATCCTGAAGTTTCATTTCCCGCATTGGGAGTGGTCCTGTAGGAAAAATAAATAAGGAGGAGATCGAAGGTGGCTTTGAAAATGCGGAATGCCTGACAGCGTTTCCGCAAATCTGAAGCAAGGAAGGTGCCGGAAGGGCTTCAAACCCGATGTAGCGGCCGATGCCATTTGGCTTTCGGGCGACAACCACATCCGCCTGCGTGGGGTGGGATGGAACGAATATAGAAAATCAGCGGCGTCCGCGCAAGACGGTGCAAGGGAGGGTTAGCGCAGAAATCTGCGTCAGAACGGCTTGATGATCACCATGATCACGATGCCGATCATCAGGATCGTCGGTACCTCATTGATAATCCTGTAAAATTTCTGGCTTCGCGTGTTCCGGTCCTGACCGAATTCGCGCACCCAGCGGCTGAACAGCCCGTGCACGCCGGACATCACCAGTACCAGGAAAAGCTTGACGTGAAACCAGCCGCTCAGAAACCAGTGGCCACTCCAGGCCATATACAACCCGAGCACCCATGTAACAGCCATTGCCGGGTTGATGATGGCTTTCAGCAACCGCCGCTCCATCACCTTGAAGGTCTCGGACTGCTTTGATCCGATCTCCGCCTCGCAGTGATAGACAAACAGGCGCGGCAGATAGAGCATTCCGGCCATCCAGGAAATCACCGCGATCACATGGAAGGCCTTGATCCACTCGTACATCTGCAGGTCTCATTATGGTGTCTGGACGCGGTGCCGACTGGAACCGTTTCGCGGCAATGCGAGTTTTCTCGTGAGCCGGTGCTAGGCTCATCAATATCCGCAGCGCCCCTCTTTCCAAATCAATATTTCTAGAATCTTAGGTTTGAGTCTAAGTGACCGTGGATTGTGGCCGGACAATATTGTCCCCGTTTATCCAAGCCCGTAGCGAAGTTGTCACCGCTTTTCCCATTCGATCGGCAAAGATCGATATTGTCCGAATTTTCAATCGGTTGCGGATGCTGCGTGGCGAAGTTATCAAGCGACAAGCAGGGCTATTCCCGCTAGACTCCCCACCCGCATGGAATCTTGTCCACGCAGACACGCCTGTGCAGAACGACCCCGGTTATCCCGAGCCTCCCGGCCGATGGTGAAAACTTCGTAAATCGTCCACACCGATTCACACAACACACAGGACTGATTGGATCATTCGCGTGCCGACCACGGGCAACTATTTTCATCTTCACATGGTGTCGGACTCGACCGGCGAAACACTGATCACGGTGGCACGCGCGGTCGCTGCGCAATACGCCAATGTGACGCCGGTGGAGCACGTCTACCCGCTGGTGCGGAGCCAGAAGCAACTCGATCGCGTGCTCGCCGAGATCGAGGAAGCGCCGGGAATTGTTCTGTTCACGCTGCTGGAAGAGGATCTGGTCAGCCGGCTCGAGAACAAGTGCAAAGAGATCAATATCCCGAGCCTGTCGATCATCGGGCCGGTGATGCAGTTGTTTCACGCCTATCTTGGCGCCGCCACCACCGGCCGCGTCGGTGCGCAACACACGTTGAACGCCGAATATTTCAAGCGGATCGACGCGCTCAACTACACCATGATGCACGACGACGGCCAGCATGTTGAAGGGCTGGAGGAAGCGGACGTCGTTTTGGTCGGCGTCTCGCGAACGTCGAAGACGCCAACGTCAATTTATCTCGCCAATCGCGGCATCCGCACCGCGAACGTGCCGCTAGTGCCTGGCGTTCCGATCCCGCCGCAACTGGAAACCTTGAAGAAACCGCTGGTGGTCAGTCTTCACGCGACCCCCGAGCGGCTGATCCAGATCCGGCAGAACCGTTTGTTAAGCATTGGCGCGCATTCCGCTAACGATATCTACACCGACAAGCAGTCGGTAACGGATGAAGTTGCCGCCGCCCGCCGTCTCAGCGCTCGCTACGGCTGGGCCTTGCTGGATGTGACACGGCGCTCGATCGAGGAAACCGCTGCTGCCGTCATCAAACTCTATGCCGACCGGCAGCGACGGCGAACCCCGGAATGACGGACAGGACTTCCATGTTGGCGCAAGGCCAGCCGCCGCTGATCCTGGCATCGCAAAGTCGCGCCCGGCAGGCTGTTCTCACGGGGGCAGGTCTCGCGTTCGAGGCTCTGCCCGCCGAACTTGACGAACGTGCTATCGAGATGGAATCGGGGCTAACCGCGCCGGGCGAGGTGGCGGAATGTTTGGCGCGCGCCAAGGCATCGGCAATCTCCGTGTTGCATCCAGGCCGCTACGTCATCGGTGCGGACCAGACGCTGGCGCTAGGCGAGCGGCGCTTCAGCAAGCCGACAGATCGCGCCGCCGCGGCCGATCAGATTGCGACGCTGGCCGGAAGAACTCACGAACTTCATGCCGCGGTCGCGGTGGTCCGTGACGGGCAGGTGCTGTTCTCTCATATCAGCATTGCGCGAATGACGATGAGGCCGTTGAGCCGGAACACCATCGACGCTTATCTTGACGCGGCCGGCGATGCGGTACGCGGCAGCGTCGGCGCCTATCAGCTTGAAGGGCTCGGCGTGCATCTGTTCGAGCGGATCGAGGGTGATTATTTCACGATCCTCGGACTACCGCTGCTGCCGCTGCTGGCGTTTTTGCGGAGCCGGAATCTTCTCCGGTTTTAGGAGTCTATCGATGCGAATACTGGGGCTGACCGGTTCGATCGGCATGGGAAAATCGACCACCGCGAAGATGTTCGAGGAGGCTGGCGTTCCGGTTTACGACGCCGACGCCACCGTGCATCGGCTGTATGAGGGCGAAGCGGTGGCGGCGATCGAGGCAGCGTTTCCCGGAACGACCGTTAACGGCAGGGTTGACCGCACATTGCTGTCGCCGCGCGTCGTGCATGATGCGGACGCGATGAAGCGGCTGGAAAGGATCGTGCATCCGATGCTGCGCGCGCATCATCAGAAATTTCTCGACGATGCCGAAAAATCCGGCGCGCCGGTGGCCGTGGTCGATGTTCCGTTGTTGTATGAAACCGGTGGTGAAAGCCGCGTCGACGCGGTGGTGGTGGTGACGACGGCGCCCGAAGTGCAACGCGAGCGCATTCTGGCGCGCGAGGGCATGACACCGGAAAAACTCGACGCGATCCTCGCCAAGCAATTACCTGATGCCGAGAAGCGCAAGCGTGCCGACTTTGTGGTGGATACATCCCACGGACTCGACCCGGTGCGGATACGGATCCGCGAAATTCTCGACCAAGTTGTTAAACTGCCGATTCGGCGAGGCTGAATCGCCCGGACTGGATCCTAGAGTATGCGCGAAATCGTTCTCGATACTGAAACCACCGGCCTCGATCCGCTGCGCGGCGATCGGCTGGTGGAAATCGGCTGTGTTGAAATCTTCAACCGGATGCCGACCGGGCAGGTCTATCACTGCTACATCAACCCCGAACGCGACATGCCGGCGGAAGCCTTTGCGGTGCATGGGCTGTCGACAGAGTTTCTCGCGGGGCAGCCGAAATTCGCGGAAGTTGTCGATGCATTTCTCGAGTTCATCGGCGATGCACCGCTGGTGATTCACAACGCGTCGTTCGACATCGGCTTCATCAATGCCGAACTGGGCCGCATGACGCGCACGGCAATTCCGCGCGACCGGCTGGTCGATACGCTGTTGCTGGCGCGGCGCAAGCATCCCGGCGTCTCAAACCGTCTCGACGATCTGTGCTCGCGCTATTCGATCGACAATTCGCACCGTACCAAGCACGGCGCGCTGCTCGACGCCGAACTATTGGCCGAGGTCTATATCGATCTGATCGGCGCGCGGCAGTCGCAACTGATCCTGACGGAAACCAGCGTGGTGCGCGGCCATGGTGTCAGCGATACACCGCGCCGCCAGCGGCCGGCGCCGCTCGCACCGCGCCTCACCGTGGACGAACGCGACGCGCATCGGGCGTTTGTTGCGACGCTGAGTGATAAACCGATCTGGCATGAATATGCCGACAGCGCGCCGGAATAGCGCATCGGTCAAAGTCTCTTTAAGCGAAGCGAATGAGCGGGATCGTTAAAAAAGTTGGGGTCCTTCATCGAACGATGAAGGACCCCAACTCGTATCATGGAAGATTCAGAACGCTCAGCTTGGCTTGATCTGTTCGGCCTGGCGTTCCATGTTCTGCCGGTACAACCCGACGAAATCGACCGGGTCGAGCATCAGCGGCGGGAAGCCGCCGTCGCGCACCGCCGTCGCGATGATTTCGCGCGCGAACGGGAACAGCAGCCGCGGGCATTCGATCATGATCAGCGGATGCAGGTTCTCCTGCGGAACGTTGACGATCCGGAACACGCCGGCATAGGCGAGTTCGAAATTGAACATCACCATGCCCTGGCTTTCGGCCTTGCCTTCGATCGACAGTACGACTTCGAATTCGTTCTCGGCGATATTGTTGGCCCCGACATTGATCTGAATGTTGATCGAGGGCTGTTGCTGCTGCTGCCCCAGCGACTTCGGCGCATTGGGGTTCTCGAACGACAGGTCCTTGGTGTACTGCGCGAGCACGTTGAGCTGCGGGGGAGGCGCCGCCTCGGGAGGGGTGCCGTTGCCGTTCGCCATAACAAATTCTCCTGAAGCATCTGGCCAGATTGGAACCGTTTGGCGGCAGGTTCGCTCCCAAGCGGCCGACGAGGGCAAATTGCCGCGTCGGCGTGTGGCTATCATAGCCCTGCCATGCTCGACAAGCAGGGTGCAAGATCGGTACGCCTTGGTTGCCCCCGCAAGCCCCTATTTGGCCGCAAAGAGCAGCTTTCGGGTGGATATCGGTTTCCTCTCGGCCCGGAAAAGCGCTACAATTTCATGAGCCGGATCAGTATCAAAGGAAATGTCAGGGCGATTGCGCGGCCCTCAGTCCCGGAAGTCCGATCCCCGTGCCAAAAAGTGCCATTGGCTCGGCGCGCTCCGGTCCCTACATGAGGGGGACGGGCTCCAGCGGCCTGATGCACGATTGAGATTCCCCGCGCCCGGCTCGCCAAGGGCGCGATTAGACCGATTGGAAAGCGAACACGACGTGGATATCTACACCATCATCTTTCTGGCGTTGGCGGTATTTATCTTCCTGCGTCTGCGCAATGTGCTTGGACAGCGCACCGGAAGCGAGCGGCCGCCGCTTGATCGTGCGGCCCGCGACGTTCTCAACGGCGCGCAGGACGGCAAGGTGGTGCAGATGCCTGGAACCGTGATCGACCAGCCACCGGCTGCGCCTACCGGCGAGGTGGAACCACCTGCCAATCGCTGGAAGGGTTTTGCCGAACCCGGCTCCGCGCTGGCTTCGGGTCTCGATGCTATTGTCGCGCAGGATTCCTCGTTCGATGCCAAGCATTTCATCAGCGGCGCCCGTAGCGCCTACGAAATGATCGTGCTGGCTTTCGCCAACGGCGACCGTCGCGCTTTGAAGGACCTGTTGTCCTCGGAGGTCTACGATAGCTTCGACGGCGCGATCCGTGCTCGCGAGAAGGCCGAACAGAAGGTCGATACGCGCTTCGTCTCCATTGATAAGGCCGAACTGGTCAATGCCGAAGTGCGCGACCGCATCAGCCAACTGACGATCCGCTTCGTCTCGCAGATGATTTCCGTCACCCGAGACAAGACAGGTGCGGTCGTCGACGGCAATCCGGAAAAGGTTGCCGATATCACCGATGTCTGGACATTTGCCCGCGACACCAATTCGCGCGATCCGAACTGGAAGCTGGTTGGGACCGGAAGCGCGCAATAGCGCGGTCCGGCTCGGCGCGCGCTCCGCGGCGCTTTGGCTCGCGATCGGTCTGCTGGGCGCGCTATCGTTGCCGGCGGAGGCGCGGCGTTTCCATCATACTGCCAAGCAGCAGCATCGGGTTTTTCCCATCGAGATTCCGGGTGGCCAATATACGCCTGCGACGTGGGATGCGCTGACCGGTTGGCGTGACGACGGCCACCTGGCGGCATTCGGGGCATTTCAAAAAAGCTGCAAGGCGATCCTGGCCGCACGTCAGCCGCTGCAAATCAGCAAGGCGATGGGCGATTCGTTGCGTGCGCCGTGCGCCGCCGCCAAGGCGTCGCACGTCGAAAACGATCAGGCTGCGCGCCGGTTTTTTGAACGGCATTTTCGTCCGCTCTGGATTTCGCGCCTCGGCGAAGACGCCGGCTTTGTCACCGGCTACTACGAACCCATCATCGATGGATCGCGAACGCGGACCGATGTCTATACCGTGCCGGTCTACCGCCGTCCGTCGAACCTGTTCGTGCGTGGCTACAAGCAGAGCGATACCGGGCTGCCCAACGGCGGCGATGTGTTTCGCAAGATCGGCCGCCGCAAGCTGGTGCCGTATTACGATCGCGCCGCCATCGAGGATGGCGCCATCGCCGGGCGCGGCCTCGAAATCTGTTGGCTCAAGAGCGAGACCGATCTGCTGTTCACGCAGATTCAAGGTTCGGCGCGCGTTCGCCTCGAAGACGGCTCGACCATCCGCATCAACTACGACGCGCACAACGGCTATCGCTATACGCCGGTCGGGCGCATCCTGATCGAACGCAACATCATTCCGCGTGAGCAGATGTCGATGCAGCGCATTCGGGAATGGATGACAGCCAATCCGGACGGTGCCAAGGAATTGCGGCGGCAGAACCAATCTTATGTGTTCTTCCGCGAGGTCCGATTGTCCGACAAGGACGAGGCGGTCGGCGCGCAGGGCGTGCCGCTGACGCCGCGGCGTTCCATCGCGGTGGACAAGGCGCTTCACGTCTACGGCACGCCGTTCTTTCTCGACGGCATTTTGCCAATCGACTCCGTGCAGGCGCAAACGCCGTTTCACCACCTGATGATCGCGCAGGATACCGGCTCCGCTATCGTCGGGCCGGCGCGGGCAGACATCTATTTCGGCGCGGGCGCCGAGGCCGCGCAAATCGCCGGCCGATTGCGTCACAACATTCGTTTCGCGATTTTGGTGCCGAACGCACTCGATCCGGTCGCCGCCGGACGCACCGTGCCGCTGCCGCAAGTCAGGCGGGATGCAACGGTGAAACGCCCGCCGCAACATCACCGCTCGCGGAATCATCCTCGCCGGGGCCGCAGATGAAGCGGCGGCCGCCGGACGAAATCCTCATCGACGTGCCGCCACCACGCCGCAAGCGTGTGCTGAGCACGGAAGAACGTGCGTTGTGGGAAAGCGTGGCGAAACAGGCCAAGCCGCTGCACAAGAGAACGCGTGCCACGAAGATCGAGGCCGCTCCGGCGGCTGAGGTGACGCCGCCGACGGTGCAGAGTACGGCCAAGCGATTGCGAAACGAATCTGTCACACCACCGAGTCAACCTGCGAAAGTGAATCGTCCGCCACCTGCTCCGCCGTTAGCGCCGCTTGGCCGGCGTGAACGCACGCATCTGTCGCGTGGCAGGATTGAGATTGATGCGCGGCTCGATCTGCACGGCATGACACAGGCGCGCGCGCATCGTGCGCTGCTGCATTTCCTGCAACGCGCCAGCGGTGACGGTCTGCGCTTCGTGCTGGTGGTCACTGGCAAGGGGAGTACCACGGGCCCGGAATCCGAACGCGGCGTGCTGCGCCGGCAAGTGCCGGAATGGCTGTCGTTGCCGGAGTTCCGCACGCTGGTCATCGGCTTTGAGCAAGCCCATATCGGCCACGGCGGCGCCGGCGCGCTCTATGTACGCGTGCGGCGAACGCGGTGAGGCACCAATACCAATGCCCGCGGCTGTCGCGGGCATCCACGTCTTGAAATCACATGGTCGGTAACGGATGGCCGGGACAAGCTCGGCCATGACGATGGGAAAGTTTGCTGGGAAGACTACAAAATAAACCGGCTCAAGTCCGAGTTCTTCGCCAGATCGCCGACATGCTTCTGCACATAGGCGGCATCGATGCGGATGGTTTCGCCGTTGCGATCCGGTGCGACGAATGAGATGTCGTCGAGCACCCGCTCCATCACCGTCTGCAAACGCCGCGCGCCGATGTTCTCCACCGTGGCATTCACCGCGACGGCGACATCGGCCAACGCGTCGATGGCATCGTCGGCGAATTCCAGCGTGACGCCTTCGGTCTGCATCAACGCGACATACTGCTTGATCAGCGAGGCTTCCGGTTCGGTGAGGATGCGGCGCATGTCGTCACGTGTCAGTGCATTCAGTTCGACACGGATCGGCAACCGGCCTTGCAACTCCGGCAACAGGTCCGACGGCTTGGCGATGTGGAATGCGCCCGAGGCGATGAACAGGATGTGGTCGGTCTTCACCGCGCCGTGCTTGGTGGAGACGGTGGTGCCCTCGATCAGCGGCAGCAGGTCGCGCTGCACGCCTTCGCGCGAGACGTCGCCGGCGCGTGCACCATCGCGCACGCAGATCTTATCGATCTCGTCGAGGAAGACGATGCCGTTGTTCTCGACGGTGCTGATGGCTTCCAGCACAAGCTGGTCGTTGTCGAGCAGCTTGTCGGATTCCTCGTTGACGAGGATCTCGTGCGAATCTTCTACGGTGAGACGCCGCGTCTTGGTGCGGCCGCCCATCTTGCCGAAAATGTCACCGATCGAGATCGCGCCCATCTGCGCACCGGGCAGCCCCGGAATCTCGAACATCGGCGTGCCGCCGGTCGACTGCACCTCGATCTCGATTTCCTTGTCGTTGAGTTCGCCGGCCCGCAGCTTGCGGCGGAACGAATCCCGTGTCGCGGCGCTGGCGTTGCCGCCGACAAGCGCGTCGAGGACGCGGTCCTCGGCCGCGACCTGGGCGCGCGCCTGCACGTCCTTGCGCTTGCGCTCGCGGGTCTGCGCGATGCCGACCTCGATCAGGTCGCGGATGATCTGCTCGACGTCGCGGCCGACATAGCCCACTTCGGTGAATTTCGTGGCTTCGACTTTCAGGAACGGCGCACCCGCGAGCTTCGCTAGCCGTCGCGCAATCTCGGTCTTGCCGACGCCGGTGGGGCCGATCATCAGGATGTTCTTCGGCAGCACCTCTTCACGCAAGGAGCCGGTGAGCTGAATGCGCCGCCAGCGGTTACGCAGCGCGATGGCGACGGCGCGCTTGGCGTCGTTCTGGCCGACGATGAAGCGGTCGAGTTCGGAAACGATTTCGCGGGGAGAGAAGTCGGTCATGCGTTCAGGCTGTCAGGGTTTCGAGGGTCACATTGCGATTGGTGTAGACGCAAATGTCCGCGGCGATATCGAGCGAGCGGCGCACGATGGTCTCGGCGTCCTTGTCGCTGTCGATCAACGCGCGGGCGGCCGCCAGCGCATAGTTGCCGCCGGAGCCGATCGCCATTACGCCGCCTTCCGGCTCGAGCACGTCGCCGGTACCGGTCAGCACCAGCGAAACCTCCTTGTCGGCAACGATCATCATCGCCTCCAGCCGGCGCAGGTAGCGGTCAGTGCGCCAGTCCTTGGCCAGTTCGACCGCCGCGCGGGTGAGTTGACCAGGATATTGCTCCAGCTTGGCCTCCAGCCGCTCGAACAACGTGAAGGCGTCGGCGGTGGCGCCGGCGAAGCCGCCGATCACGTCGCCCTTGCCGAGCTTGCGGACCTTTTTCGCGTTGGATTTGATGACGGTCTGGCCGATCGAGACCTGTCCGTCGCCGCCGACCACCACCTTGCCGCCCTTGCGGACGGTGACGATGGTGGTGCCGTGCCAGACTTGCGGCGAGCCATCGCCGGACATCGAATGTGAGGGGGGCATGGGAATCCTTTCGCGGCCATGATCTAGGGATTGGCGGCCAGGGTTGCAATTGCGGCGGATCGGCCGAATCCGGTCACCATATGACCAATCGACCGCCGAAACCCGGCATCCCGCAGTAGCGAAGGCGGCACCGGCCTGTTAAAAGGGCGCGTTTTCGAAATGTTCAGGGTGCGGAGAGTCCCTATGCGGACGGCCACGATCAAGCGCAAGACGAAGGAAACCGATATCGAGGTGGCAATCAATCTCGATGGCACCGGTGCGGCCAATATCGCGACCGGAATCGGCTTTTTCGACCATATGCTCGATCTGCTGGCCCGCCACTCCCGCATCGATCTGACCGTGAAGGCGGTGGGCGACCTCCATATCGATTTCCACCACACCACGGAGGATGTCGGCATCGCGCTCGGCCAGGCGGTCAAGCAGGCGCTCGGCAATATGGCGGGCATCACCCGCTATGCCGGCGTCCACATGCCGATGGACGAGACGTTGACCCGCGTGGTGATCGATATTTCCGGGCGCCCCTTCCTGGTGTTCAAGGCGGAGTTTCCGCGCGACAAGATTGGCGAATTCGACACCGAACTGGTGCGCGAATGGTTCAACGCCTTCGCCATCAATGCCGGTGTGACGCTGCATGTTGAAACCCTATATGGTGAGAACAGCCACCATATCGCCGAGTCCTGCTTTAAGGGCTTGGCGCGGGCGCTACGTGCCGCGGTGGCGATCGATCCCCGCAATGCGGGCGAGGTGCCGTCCACCAAAGGCCAGCTTGGCGGCTGACGGCGCGGCCGTCGGAGGGACATGATGCGTATCTATACGGTGCACGCGCCACGAACGAGCGACATGCATTCGCGCGCCGCGGGCGACCGCGCGGTGTTCGTGCGCGACGGCTTTCATGTCTGGGCCTTCGTCTTCGGCGGATTCTGGCTGCTCTATCATCGGCTGTGGTGGGCTTTGCTCGGCTACATCGCGGTGATGGCCGGTGTCAGCGTGTCGCTCGGCGTGCTCCGGGTGAGCGGTGGCGTCAGCCTGTCCGTGCTGTTGTTGATCGCGTTGCTGATGGGTCTGGAAGCGGCCAGCCTGCGGCGCTGGACCCTGTCGCGCGGCAAGTGGCGGCAACTCGATGTTGTCGCCGGGACTAACGAACAGGATGCCGAGCGGCGTTTCTTCGACCGCTGGACCAGCGGACATCACGATTCCACCGACGACCCGATGTCGATCGAGCGTGGCGGACCACCGCCGACCCGCGATATTCCCGGGCAACCGTTTTCGCGGCCGCCGCCGCTGCCCGGCAGCATCGTCGGGCTATTTCCGCAGCCGGGAGGCTCAGTGTGAGCGTCGCCATTATCGATTATGGATCGGGCAACCTGCACTCGGCGGCGAAAGCGTTCGAGCGCGCGGCCCGCAGCCTTGAAAATCCGGACAAGGTGATCGTGACGCGCGATCCAGACGCGGTATTTCGGGCCGATCGCATCGTGCTGCCCGGCGTCGGCGCCTTCGCCGATTGCCGCAAGGGGCTTGATGCCGTCGACGGCATGATCGAAGCCATGACGGAAGCGGTGCGCGTCAAGGCGCGGCCGTTTTTCGGCATCTGCGTCGGGATGCAGTTGATGGCGACTCACGGCAAGGAGAACGTCACCACCGACGGCCTGAACTGGATCGGCGGCGACGTTGAGAAGATCGCGCCGCGCGATGAGAGCCTTAAAATTCCGCACATGGGCTGGAACACGCTCGATGTCATCCGCGAGCATCCGGTGCTGGAGCGTTTGCCGCTGGGACCAAAAGGCCGCCACGCTTACTTCGTGCATTCCTATCACCTCAACGCTGCGAACGAAGCCGATGTGCTGGCGCGCGCCGATTACGGCGGACCGGTGACGGCCATGGTCGGCAAGGACACCGCCATCGGCACGCAATTCCATCCCGAGAAGAGCCAGCGGTTCGGGCTGGCGCTGATTGCCAATTTTCTGAAGTGGAAGCCGTGATCCTTTTTCCCGCTATCGATCTTAAGAACGGTCAGTGCGTGCGCCTCGAGCAAGGCGATATGGCGCGCGCCACCGTATTCAATCTCGATCCGGCCGCGCAGGCACAGAGCTTCGCCGCGCAAGGCTTTGAGTATCTGCACGTCGTTGATCTTGACGGCGCCTTCGCCGGCAAGCCGATGAACGCGCAGGCCGTCGAGGCGATGCTGGGGGTTATCAAGATGCCGGTGCAGCTCGGTGGTGGCATCCGCGATCTGGCGACGGTGGAAGCGTGGCTCGCGAAGGGAATTACCCGCGTCATCATCGGCACTGCGGCGGTGCGCGATCCGGCGTTCGTGAAGGAAGCAGCAGCGAAGTTCCCCGGCCGCGTTGCCGTCGGTCTCGACGCGCGTGACGGCAAGGTCGCGGTGGAAGGCTGGGCGGAAACCTCGACGGTTACCGCACTGGAAATCGCACAGCGTTTTGAGGATGCTGGCGTTGCCGCGATTATTTTCACCGACATCGCCCGCGACGGTCTGCTCAAGGGCCTCAATCTCGACGCGACCATCGCGCTGGCGGACAGCATCTCGATCCCGGTGATCGCCTCCGGTGGATTGGCTTCGATCGAGGACATCAAGGCGATGCTGTCGCCGCGTGCGAAAAAGCTCGCCGGTGCCATCGCCGGACGCGCGCTTTATGACGGGCGCGTCGATCCCGCTGCGGCGCTTGAGCTGATCCGCAGCGCGCGGGCGGCCTAGGAGTTCGCGATGTTCAAAGTGCGTGTTATTCCCTGCCTCGACGTCAAGGATGGTCGGGTCGTTAAGGGCGTGAACTTCGTCGATTTGCGCGACGCTGGCGATCCGGTGGAAGCGGCCATCGCTTACGATGCCGCCGGCGCCGACGAGCTGTGCTTCCTCGATATCACCGCGACCCACGAAAACCGCGGCACTATGCTGGACGTGGTCCGGCGCACGGCGGAAGCCTGCTTCATGCCGGTGACAGTCGGCGGCGGCGTGCGCACCGTGGACGATATCCGCACCCTGCTGAAGTCGGGCGCCGATAAGGTCTCGATCAACAGCGCGGCGGTCAGCCGTCGCGAGTTCGTTAAGGAAGCGGCGGAGAAGTTCGGCGATCAATGCATCGTGGTCGCGATCGATGCCAAGCGTGTCAAACGAGCCGGCGGGTCGGATCGCTGGGAGATTTTCACCCATGGCGGTCGCAAGTCGACCGGCATCGATGCCGTCGAGTACGCGCAGGAAGTGGTGTCGCTCGGCGCGGGCGAAATCCTGCTGACGTCGATGGACCGCGACGGCACCCGTTCGGGCTTCGATATCGATCTGACGCGCGCGGTGGCCGATGGTATCCCCGTCCCGGTGATCGCTTCTGGTGGCGTCGGCAATCTCGATCACTTGGTCGAGGGCATCCGCAGCGGCCACGCTACGGCGGTGCTGGCGGCGTCGATCTTCCATTTCGGCGAGTTCACCATTCGCGAGGCCAAGGAGCACATGGTGCGCGCCGGTCTTCCCATGCGCCTCGATCCGTAAACCAACGCCGGAGTTTACGCTCCCGCGTTTTTGCCGAAAATGCTAAAAGGCACAGTCATGGCCCGTTTCACCCTTCACGATCTCGCAGCCGTCATCGATGCCCGTGCGGCGTCCGGCGGCGAGAAGTCGTACACCCGCAAACTGCTCGACAAGGGGCCGGAGCATTGCGCCAAGAAACTCGGCGAGGAAGCGATCGAGACCGTGATCGCGACCGTCGAAAACGATCGCGATCATCTGATCGCCGAGAGCGCAGACCTGTTATTTCATCTGCTGGTTGTTTTGAAATCGCGCGGCGTCTCGCTCGAGGATGTCGAAGCGGCGCTGGCGCAACGTACGTCGATGTCCGGGCTGGAAGAAAAGGCCGCGCGTAAGCGCGACTGATCACGGGAAGGGCGGCGCCATGGATATGCGTCTGGATCAGCAATACAACCCTTACCGGATTTTCACGCGTCATCAGTGGGCCAAGTTGCGCGACGACATGCCGATGACGCTGGCCGCCGACGAAATCGCGGCGTTGCGCTCGATGTACGATCGCCTTGATCTGAACGAGGTCGAGGAGATCTATCTGCCGCTGTCACGGTTGTTGTCGATTTACGTCGACGCCACCCAGCGGCTCTATGTGGCGCAGCGGCAATTCCTCGGCATCGAGGATCGCAAGATGCCCTACATCATCGGCGTCGCGGGCTCGGTGGCGGTCGGCAAGTCGACCACCGCGCGCGTCTTGCAGGCGCTGCTTGCGCGATGGTCGCCGCGACCGAAGGTCGATCTGGTGACGACGGACGGCTTTCTGTTTCCCAACGCCGTGCTTGAACGGCAGGGCATCATGCAGAAGAAGGGCTTCCCGGAAAGCTACGATCTACAAAAGTTGCTCGCCTTCCTCAGCGACATCAAGGCCGGGCGGCGGCCGGTGCGGGCACCGGTCTATTCGCATCTCACCTACGACATCATTCCCAATGAATGGATCGAGGTCGATCGCCCTGACATTTTGATCGTCGAGGGCGTCAATGTGCTGCAAACCGGCAAGCTGCCGCGCGATGGCCAGGCCGTGCCGGTTGTGTCGGACTTTTTCGACTTCTCAGTCTACATCGATGCCGACGAACCGGTGCTGCGCAAGTGGTACGTGAAACGCTTCCTCGCGCTGCGTGACACTGCGTTCCACGATCCGCGGTCCTATTTTCATCGCTACGCGTTGTTGTCGGATGAAGAAGCTACCGCGACGGCGTTGGCGATCTGGGAACGTACCAACCTCGCCAACCTCGAAGACAATATCCTTCCGACACGGCCGCGCGCGACGCTGATCCTGAAGAAGGGCGCTGATCATGTCGTGGAAACCGTTGCCTTGCGGCGTCTGTGATCTGGAACGCTACGCCGCGTCCGCGCTGAAGTGTTCGATATAGCGCGCCTTGATCACCGAGACCGGTAGGATGATCAGCACGTCGGTGGTGCCGAACTGGTCATCGATCACCGCGCCGTCGCCGATATAAGCGCCCAGCCGCAGGTAGCCTTTGATCAGCGGCGGCAGTTCGCGCAACGCGGCCTTGTGGTCGATGCGATGCTTGGCGATGCGGTTCATTTCCACGCGACGTGTCGGCTGCGGTCCAGCCCGCCATGATTCAGGCGCGGTCGCATAGTGATGCAGAAACGACAGCGGCAACGCCAGCCGGTCGGGATCGGTGCCGTTGAGGCTGGCGCAACCGATCATGACATCAAGCCGATGCTGACGGACGTAGCTCCAGATGCCTTGCCACAGCAATTCAACGGTGCGCTTGTTGCGATACGGTGGAGAGACACAGGAGCGTCCGAGTTCGACGAAACGCAGGTCGCGGTGCTGTGCGGTCAGGCCGGATATATCGAATTCGTTTTCGGTATAGAAGCCGTCGTGGCGCTCGGCGATGTCCTGGCGCAGCAGGCGATAGGTTCCGACCACCCGCTGCTTTCCGCTTGGCGTCGGCTTGGCGTCGTGATCGATCACCAGAAGATGGTCGCAAACCTTGTCGTATGCATCCTTGTCGCGGCGCGCCAACAGGGTTCTGGCATCGGCAATCGCGTCGCCGTCCTTATAAAAAACTTTATAGCGAAGTCTCTGCGCCTGTTTGATGTCGCGCTTGTTTCCGGCAAGCCTTGCTTCGAGCGAGCCCAGCCGTCCGAGCGAGAGCGGTTGCGGGACGGTCGAGCGATCGGGCTGACCAATGTAGGGCTGTGGTTTCAGCCAGGTGATCGCGGTATTGGCGAGTGCGCCGACAGTCTCCGGGCGCAGCATCTGGATCAGGGGTTGTTTCGCATATCCGCGCGCGGTGCCGTGTTCGGAGCCTTGCATCGCCATCCTCGTGACCGCGATCCGCTCGAATCATGTCGATGCGATCGTCGAGGGTGACAGATCATCGGCATCCGACAGCCGTATGACACGCGCATGAGTGGCGGATGACATCGGTGAGGAAGTGGGTCAAATCAGGCAGCGAGATGGCGTGAGGACACGAACCCGGAGATGACTTCCGCAAGCTTCTCGCGGTCGAGTGGCTTGACCAGAAAGCCGTCCATTCCGGCTTCGAAGCAAGCGTAGCGGTCTTCCACCAGAGCGTTGGCGGTCAGTGCGATGATCGGTGTGCGACGTGCGGTCTGTCCGGCTTCGCGCATGCGAATGCGCTTGGTCGCCTCGATGCCGTTCAGTTCCGGCATCTGAATGTCCATCAGGATAAGGTCGTAGGGATTTTCCGCGGCTTCGGCGGCGAGCCATGATTCCACTGCGGCGTTACCGTCGATGGTCACGACAACCTGATGGTCGAGGCGTGCCAGCAGCGATCGCATCAGCAGGGCGTTGATCTCGTTGTCTTCCGCGACCAGGATCGACAAACCGCCTCGGGCTGTGACTTTCGGTGTCGTGCTGCCGAGCGGCTCATTGTCGAGCACCGGCTCGATCGCTTCGGTCGGAGTCGATAGCTGTAGCGGCGCATTGAGCCGGATCGCCAACGACACCGCGCGTAACGGTCTCACCAGATAACCCGTGAAGGAGCCACCGACGAGATCACGATACTCATGACGTATTGCCGGCGTGAAGATCACGATGCGATGTGCAGTGTGAGGCGCAGCCACGGCGGCGAAGGCGGTGGCGTCCACCGGTCCGAACGCACCGTCGACCAAGACGGCGTGCCACGATCGTTCCGGCAGCAAGGCGCGCGCCACCGCGACGTCCGTGACCGTGCAGGTCTGCGCGCCCCAGCGCTGCAGCCGGCGGGCGATCAGTGAGTTTTCGACGCTTTGCGGAGCGACCAGCATGACCGATTTGTCGGCAAGGTCGGGAATCGCGAAAGGCTGCCGCCGTTCGCCGCCCCCATCGCCATCGCCGTTGGTCATCGGGATGGTGAAGGAGAACGTCGAACCCTTGCCGATCGTGCTTTGCAGGGAGATGTGGCCGCCCATACGGCGGACAATGCGTTCGCTGATGCTGAGTCCGAGACCGGTGCCGCCATAATCTTGCGCGATGCGCTCGTCGGCCTGCTCGAACTCCTGAAAGATGCGCGCCTGCGCTTCAGGCGCGATGCCGATGCCGGTGTCGCGCACCATGAACAGCACGTCGTTAGGCGACGGGCCGGGCTCGACGATGAGCGCGACACCGCCGCTCTGCGTGAACTTGATGGCATTTCCGGCGAGATTGAGCAGCACCTGACGAAGGCGCGCGGCGTCGCCAATCACATTCGACGGCAACCGCTCATCGACATAAGCGGCGATCTCGAGGTTGCGCGCTTGCGCCCGCGGCGCCAGAAGTTCGGTGATGCTTTCGATCAGGCTGTCGAGCGCGAAAGGCCGCTGTTCGAGGTCGATCCTGCCGGCTTCGATCTTGGAAAAATCGAGTAGTTCCTCGATCAGCACGAGCAACGCTTCGCCGGACGTCCGCACCGCCTTGGCATACGTCGTTTGTTCCGACGTTAGCGCAGTGTCAAGCAACAGCCCGTTCATGCCGATGATGCCGTTCAGCGGCGTGCGGATTTCGTGCGAGACCATGGCGAGGAAGCGCGATTTGGCACGGCTTGCCGCATCGGCATGGTCGCGCGCTTCACCGAGTGCGCGCTCGGCCTCAGTGCGATCGGTGACGTCGCGTCCGACGCATTGAATCTCAGCGGGTTCATCCGCATCGGGGCGTACCAGACCTTCACGCCAGCCGATCCAACGTGGGCCGCTTGCGGTTGCGATCTTCTGGTCGTGGATACGCGTGCCCGCCGCGTCGGTCACGACCTTGCCCTGCTCCAGGATCGGAAGCTCGAAGCGAGTGCCGACGAGAACTTCGCGCGATTTCTTTGCCAGCGTGCAATAGGCGTCGTTGACCGATCGGATGGTGCCGTCCGCCTGTCGTAGCACGATGAGATCGTCCTGCGATTCAAACAGGATGCGCGCGCGCTCCTCGGCTTCCTTCAGTTCCCAGTTGCGGTCTGCCAGTGCTTCGTTGCGCTGGGTGACGGTGCGAAGTTTCCTGCGCAGCCAGCGCAGCCGCATGCTGGTGAGAGCCAGCGCGGCGCAGGCCAGCGCAAAAAGAAAGCTGATGCCGATCGCGAAAGCGTGCGGGTTGTAGCCGGCGGCATCCGATCGGACGCCGGAGATGAAGCCGTAAGCACCGCCGAAGGCCACTTGAAACAGGATAAGCGCGCGGAACGCGAAGTTGATGCGGGGATGCCGGCGCGCGAAACGTCGCAAACGTGCCTTGATGCCAAACATCCATCCCATCGATCGACTCCCGGTTCCTCGTGAAAGCCTCCTGCGGAGTCTTCCTGCGAGTCCAATGAGGAGGATGACGAGGCGACCTTGCGAAGTGCTTGCGGGCGAGCTGCGTTAACCGATCGCTTGGAAACAGGGTTGACGAAGCGTTAAAGCGCTGCTGCTGTGACGCGGGCGCGCTTGTCGTCGGCACCAACCACCAGGGCGGCCGCTGCCTGCGGCGAGAACGTCTTCGACTGCACGTAGATGCGGAAATCGCCCGGATCGGCGGACAGATAGATGATCGGTTGCAAGGCGGAGGCCGCTTTGGCGATGCCGATGTAGCGTGTCGCCACTTGCGCCGCGCAGGCATCTGGTTCCGCGCCGTCGATATCGTCGACTACGGTGAAATCGGCGTTGTCCGGGCTGTCGACGATCTGCACCCGCACCGTCGCTTCCGCCGGATTGTCGGTGAAGCTGACGCGGGACTGCGATTGCCATGACGCGGTCGCCATCTGCACCGCGACATCGCCGATCCTGATGCAGGGCTGCGGTTGCGGCGCGAGGTTTTCGCGGGCGAAGACCCCGGCCAGGATCAGCGGAACGACCGAAGCAAAGACCTTGAAACGCGACATGATACGCCGTCCGCATTTTCATCGCCCGAGAGACATGGTCGGGCGTATGGTTTGCGCAGCGTAAACAAAAGTCGTTAGTGTTTGGTTGATGTCCCGATGTGGCGCAATCGCGTGAGCGATGGCGTATGCCGTCTATGCGGCGTGCCGGATATCGTCTGCGAGCGCCCTATAGGACAGCGCTTCGGCCAGATGCATCCGGCCGATCTGTTCCACGCCGTCGAGATCGGCGAGAGTCCGCGCCACCCGCAAGACGCGATGGTAGCCGCGCGCGGACAGGCGCATGGCTTCGGCGGCGTCTCGCAACAGTTTCTGCCCCTGCGCGTCGGGCTGCGCGACGGTGTCCAGCACCGACGCCGGCGCTTCGGCATTGGTGCGGATATGGGGCAAGCCAGCGGCGGCATAGCGTCTGAGCTGGATGTCGCGCGCCGCTGCGACGCGCGCGGCGACTTCGGCGGAGCCTTCCGACGGCGCCGGCAGGATCAGGTCGGCGGCGGTGACGGCGGGGACTTCGATACGCAGGTCGATGCGGTCCATCAGCGGTCCGGAGATGCGGGCCTGATAATCCGCCGTGCAGCGATCGATGCGGCCACGCTTGCAGGCATAGCCCGGCTCATAAGCGTGTCCGCAGCGGCACGGATTCATCGCAGCCACCAGCATAAAGCGCGCCGGATAGGTGACGCGATGATTGGCGCGCGACACCGAGACTTCGCCGTTCTCCAGCGGCTGGCGCAGCGAATCCAGCACGCGCGGATCGAACTCCGGCAGTTCGTCGAGAAACAACACGCCCTGATGCGCCAGTGAAATCTCGCCCGGCTTGGCGCGCATGCCGCCGCCGGTCAACGCCGCCATGCTGGCGGAGTGGTGCGGCGCGCGGAACGGCCGCCGATTGGTCAACGCGCCGCCTTCGATCTCGCCCGCGACAGAAGCGATCATCGAGACTTCGAGCAGTTCGCCCGGCGACAGTGGCGGCAAAATCGACGGTAGCCGCGCCGCCAGCATCGACTTGCCCGCGCCGGGAGATCCGCTCATCAGCAAATGATGCCCGCCGGCGGCTGCGATTTCGAGCGCACGCTTGGCGCTTTCCTGGCCCTTGATATCGTGCAGGTCGAGCTGTGAGGCATCCTGCGGGTGAATGCGCGGCTGCGGTCGCGATAACACTTGCGTGCCCTTGAAGTGATTGGCGATCTGGATCAGCGATCGCGCCGCCACGATCTGGATGTCCGGGCTTGCCCACGCCGCTTCCGCTCCGCAAGCGGCCGGGCAGATCAAGCCCTCATCGCGGGCGTTGGCGCCGATTGCTGCCGGCAGAACACCGGCGACAGGTGCAATCGAGCCATCGAGGCCGAGTTCACCCAATACCGTGAATCCCGTCAGTGCATCGGGCGGGATCGCGCCGATGGCGGCCATCAGACCAAGGGCAATCGGCAGATCGTAGTGGCTGCCTTCCTTGGGAAGATCGGCGGGCGCGAGATTGACGGTGATCCGCCGTGCCGGCAGCGCCAGCCCGGAGGCGATCAGCGCGGAACGAACCCGTTCGCGTGCCTCGGACACCGCTTTGTCAGGGAGGCCGACGATAGTGAACGCCGGCAGGCCGGGTGCGACCTGAACCTGGACGTCGACTGCGCGGGCATCGATGCCTTCAAATGCGACCGTAGAGACCCGTTGAACCATGGCGCCCCTCCCAAACGGAAGCTAACGCCGTGTTGCGCCGGGCGCAAGAACAATAAGAGAACAAAGGCTGACGAAAGCATTTTGCAAGCGGAGAACGGGCCGCTGACGGCATTGCGCCAAGATTACAGTATAGGTTAAATATCAGCAAAATTTACTTCAAATAAAACCTAAATAAAGTTCTTAATAGACAAGATTTTAATAGTTAACCAAAGGTTAAGACATCGATTTACACAGTGTAGTTGCGGATTACCGTGGCCCCTGAACAGCGAATCAGGGGATCGACATGGGACCGCGGCTTCGGACAATGACTTTGGCGACCGCGTTGATCTTGTCGGGTTGGCTCGGTTGTTGGGGATGGATCGTCTCGGGTGTCGCGCGAGCTGAGTCGAACCGGGTGCCGGCGCACGCCGGCGGTCCCGCGACGGCGACGAAATCCGAACGATTACGGCCGGTCTCAAAAATCCGCTGCCCGCCGTCGGCGGACACAACGGAGCCGCTGACGACATCAGCACTCCGTGGCGAGGGTGCGTTCGTGGCTCACGACCGGTTTCGCGAGGACGTTTCAAACCGTAGCGACGTCAGGATTTCCTGGCTCGGAGCAGGATTCGGGCGGCGATATTTGGCCAAGGTCGAGCCGCCGATGGAAATTACGTCATTGCGGGTCTTCGTGCTCGATAAGCCGTCACGCAGCGTCGCTATCGCGGAAACAATGCATCACCCCTACGAGACCCGTCTCGCCGATATCTGGTGCTTGTTGAAATTGCAGCCGAATGGGGAGCCGGGCGCACTGTCCGTCAATGCGACCCCGAACCTGTTCTTCGTGCGCGACGTCTCCGGCGCACTCGGCGTCGTCGATGTGCTGTGGTCCGGCGTCGGTTGGGAAATCGGCGCCAGCCCCATCACAAGGAGCCGGCCGTGGTCCTCCGGACGTCAGGTCATCACGCGCTGAATACTCTGTTTGTCAGCGGCGCTTGGCTTCGATCTTGTCCCAGATCAGGGCGGCGATATCTGCGCCGCCGAGATTGGCTATGGCGCGAATGCCAGTCGGCGACGTCACGTTGATCTCGGTGAGATGATCGTCGATGACGTCGATGCCGACGAACAACAGGCCGCGCTGGCGCAGCGCCGGCCCGATGCGCTCGCAAATCTCGCGCTCGCGCGGCGTCAGGTCGGTGGCGCGCGCGGCACCGCCACGCACCATGTTGGAGCGCAGATCGTCCGCCGCCGGCACGCGATTGACTGCGCCGGCAAACTCGCCATTGACCAGGATAATGCGTTTGTCGCCCTTCTTTACCTCGGGCAGGAAGCGCTGGATCACCCACGGCTCGCGGAAGGTGACTGCGAACATGTCGTAGAGCGATCCGAAGTTCATGTCCTGCGGCAGGATGCGAAACACCGCCGCGCCGCCATGGCCGTGCAGCGGCTTCATCACCACCGCCCCGTGCTCGGCGCGGAAGGCATTGATCTCGTCGAGATTGCGCGAGATCAGCGTCGGCGGCATCAGCTCGGGAAAATCGAGCACGAACAGTTTTTCCGGCGCGTTGCGTACGCTCGCCGGATCGTTGACCACCAAGGTTTTGGGGTGGATGCGTTCCAAGAGATGGGTGCTGGTGATGTAAGCGAGATCAAATGGTGGGTCTTGCCGCAGCAGAACGACATCGAACGACGCCAGATTGGTGCGTTTCGGTTCGCCGAGTGTGTAGTGATTGCCGACTTCGTCGCGGACACTGAGCGACTGCACCGGCGCAACCACATCCTTGCCGTTCAACGAGAGCTGGTCCGGCGTGTAGTAGGAGATGGCGTGGCCGCGCCGCTGTGCCTCCAGCAGGAGGGCGAATGTGGAATCGCCGCGCACGTTGATGCGCGCGATAGGGTCCATCTGGACGGCGACTTTCAGGCTCATGCTCTGGTGTCCGGCTTGTCAGTTTTTTGGGAATTATGGTCTTGGCGAGATGGTTCAAAATGCCTTGATGTCAGGCGCTGGCGTCGAAGGCTCCTGGCAGATGGCGCGGCAAGGCGCGTGGCGCAACCAGTATGGCATCGAAACGCAGGTCGAAATTGGCATGTTCAGGGTGCGCCATCAACCACGCATTGGCGGCATCGACGATGCGTTTTTGCTGGCGCGGCGTCACGGCGTAGGCGGCGTCATCCAGCGTGGCGCGCGCCTTGACCTCGACGAAGGCCAACAGGTTGCGCCGCTTGGCGACGATGTCGATTTCGCCGTATGGCGTCCGGAAGCGCCGCGCCTGAATGCGATAACCCTTGGCGATCAGATAGGCGGCGGCGCGGCTTTCGGCGGAGAGACCGACGCGAAAGGCGGCGACGCGTTCTGGGGCGGCGATTTTCGCCGCCGCGGTCTTTCGGGGGCGGCCGGGCGACGTCGGATCAGTCCGGGTCATCGCTGTCGTTTCCACGATCTTCGTCGGCCAGTTCGAGCGCGCGCGCATAAACCTCGCGGCGTGGCCGGCCGGACAATTCAACGACCTCCGCGACGGCATCCTTGACGCTGCCGCGTTTCAGCGCCGCGCGCAACACGCTGTCGAGCTCATCCGCCGCCATGATCTGGGTATGCGCGGGCGGCGGTCCGACCACCAGCACGAACTCACCGCGCGTTTCCAACGTCGCAGCCGTTTGCGCCAGCGTGGCGAGCGGGCCGCGCTGGATCTCCTCATGTAGTTTGGTCAATTCGCGGCAGATCGCGGCGTCGCGCCCGGTCATTGCCTCGGCGAGATCGGCCAGCGTCTCCTTCACACGGTTGCCGGATTCGAACATCACCAGCGTTGCCGGAATGCGCGCCAGCTCCGCAATACGATGCTGGCGTGCGCCTTGCTTGGACGGAAGAAACCCCTCGAAGAAAAACCGATCGGTCGGCAGTGCCGCCAGTGTCAGCGCGGTTAACACCGAGGAGGCGCCCGGCAATGCGATCACCGGATGACCCGCGGCACAAACCTCGCGGACCAGCTTGAAGCCAGGATCGGAAATCAGCGGCGTGCCAGCATCGGACACCAGCGCGATCGATGCGCCCTCCGCGAGCATCTGAAGCATTTTTGGACGCGCGGCGGCGGCGTTGTGTTCGTGATAGGGCTTCAGCGTCGCGGTGATACCGTAGCGCTCGGTCAGCCGCCGCGTTACCCGGGTATCTTCGCAGGCGATCACGTCGACGCCTGCCAGCGTCTGCAAGGCTCGCAGCGTGATATCACCGAGATTGCCGATCGGCGTGGCGACGAGATGCAGGCCGCGTGCCGCTTTCGGCGCTGACAGAAGGTGCTCGGATATGATGAATGTGCGCGGGGCCGGTTCCACGATGGCCGATGCGATCTCCGAATGGGCAACTTTGCTGGGCATCGCAACACTGTAAAGCAGGATCGGAACAACAGGATACAGCTTTTCCATCCCATCTGCGCGCGGTCTTTGCACGATGCGCATGACTGTGCTTGAAAGCCACGCACGCGATGAAACGGCATCGCCGGCGAAATAGGCCTATTGTTTTGGTTAACTATTCGCCGACAATATGCCTTAATCCCCCAGCAGATCGTTTGCAGCACCGGCGGCGATCGGCGCCGATGAACGAAAGAATTGCGATGGCGGATCCGATCGATCCTGATGTCAAACAACATGGAGCAACACGGCGGGCCGCCCTCGGTCTGCTCCTCGGGACGCCGCTGCTTGGCGCTTGCGCCGGCGTGCAGTCGGCGCTGACCGGCAATGGATCGCAGCAGGCGTCGGGTCCGCAACAGCAGCCGCAGTCGGTCGGCACCGGTCAGGTCAAGGTCGGCTTGATCCTGCCGCTGTCGGCGGCGGGCAATGCCGGCGTTGCGGCGCAATCGATGAAGAACGCCGCCGAGATGGCGCTGGCGGAATTCCAGAATCCGAATCTGCAATTGCTGATCAAGGACGACGCCGGCAACGCGCAGGGTGCACAACAAGGCGCGCAACAGGCGCTCGACGAAGGCGCCGAAATCATTCTCGGGCCGCTGTTTGCGGCGTCGGTGCCGGCGGCGGCGCAACTGACGCGAGCGCGCGGCATTCCGATGATCGCGTTTTCGACGGATTCGAGCGTGGCGGGACGCGGCGTTTATCTGCTGAGTTTTCTGCCGGAGTCGGATGTCACGCGGATCATCGACTACGCGTCGGGAATTGGAAAACGCTCCTACGCGGCGCTTTTGCCGGAAAATGCCTATGGCAACGTCGTGGAAGCGGCCTTCAAGCAGGAAGTCAGCCGTAAAGGTGGCCGCGTCGTGGCCTTCGAGAAATATGGTTCGGACCGCAGCAATGCCGTACGCAACGTGGCGCAGGCGCTGGGAAGTGCGGACGCGCTGTTCCTGGCCGATGACGGCGATGCCGTGGTCGGCGTTGCCGAAGCATTGACGGCCGCGGGAGCCAACCTCAAGCGCGTGCAACTGCTCGGGACCGGACTGTGGGACAGCCCGCGCGTCTTCGGAAGCGCGGCGATGCAGGGCGGGCTCTACGCCGCGCCGGACCCGGCCGGTTTCCGTGCGTTCTCGGGGCGCTACAACACCAAATACGGCCGGCAGCCGGTCCGGACCGCGACGTTGGCCTATGATGCAGTGGCGTTGGTGGCGGCGCTGGCGCGCACTCAGGGCGCGCAGAAATTTTCCGCTGAGGTTCTCACCAATCCGTCCGGCTTCGCCGGCATCGACGGCCTGTTCCGATTCCGTGCCGATGGCAGCAACCAGCGTGGCCTGGCGGTGATGCGCGTTGCCTCGGGCGGTGGTCAGCCGGTGGCCGGTTCGCCGAAGAGTTTCGGAGCCTAGCGTTTAGGCTGCGAGGTCAGCGACCACGGCGTCGAGCAGCGGGAAACCGGCTTGCGTGACGCGCAGCCGTCCGCTGGGATCGACGGTGATGGCACCTTCTTCGCGCAGCACGGTAATGCGTGCCGCATCGAGTTCGCGTCCTGACAGCGCGGCGTAGCGCTGGGGATCGATACCCTCGGCGAGCCGCAGGCCCATCAGCAGGAATTCGTCGGCGCGTTCCTCACGGTTGAGCAAGTCGTCGGTGACGATGCCGTGGCCGTTGGCTTCGACGCGCATCAGCCACGCCTCCGGGCGCTTTTCTGTAGCCAGCGCGTGGCGAATACCGCCGATGTCGAGCCGTCCATGCGCGCCGGGCCCGATCCCCGCATATTCCTGACCGCGCCAGTAAACCAGGTTATGTCGGCACTCCGCGCCGGGGCGCGCGTGATTGGAGATCTCGTAGGCTGGCAGTCCGTGCTTGGCACAGACCTCCTGCGTGACGTCGTAAAGGATGCGTGCGGTCGCTTCATCCGGCGTCTTCAGTTTGCCGGCGGCGTGCAGGCCGAAGAATGGCGTGCCTTCCTCGATGGTCAGTTGATAAAGCGACAGATGTTCGGCGGCTTCCGAAATCGCGAACGTCAGTTCGTCGGTCCACATTTGCGGTGTCTGGTCCGGCCGCGCGTAGATCAGGTCGAACGAATAGCGGTCGAATGCGCTGCGCGCGATGGCAACGGCATCGAGCGCTTCGCGCGCAGTATGCAGCCGGCCCAGCATTTTCAACGAGGCATCGTCGAGCGCCTGCACGCCGAGCGAGACGCGATTGACGCCGGCGGCGCGATAGCCGTGAAAGCGTGTCGCGTCGACGCTGGTGGGGTTGGCTTCCAGCGTCACTTCAACGCTGGGGGAAACGGTCCAGTGCTTGCTGATCGCGTCGAGGATGCCGCCGATGGTCTGTGGCTGCATCAGCGACGGCGTGCCGCCGCCGAAGAAGATCGACGAGACATCGCGGCCGGGGGCACGCACCGCCATCGCTTCGATCTCGCGCGCAAACGCGTTGACGTAGCGGGCTTCGTCGATCGGCGCGTGGCGGACGTGGCTGTTGAAGTCGCAGTAAGGGCACTTCGACAGGCAGAATGGCCAGTGAATGTAAACACCGAAAGCGTCGTTGGCGTCAGCGCGGCTCAAGGCAGATCTCCGCGAGTTTGACGAAGGCGCGGGCGCGATGCGACAGCCCGAGGCCGAGCGGCGGCAGGCCATGCTTCTCGACGCTGGTCATTTCCCCGAAGGTGCGATGATGGCCGTCGGGCAGGAAAGCCGGATCGTAGCCGAAACCGGCAGTGCCGCGCGGCGGCCAGACCAGCGTGCCTTCGACGCGCGCCTCGACTTCCTCAAGATGTCCGTCGGGCCAGGCCACGCACAGTGCCGAGATGAAATGCGCGGTGCGCTTGTCCGGCGTGGTGGCGCCGCGTTCCTGCAACAGCCGCTCGATCTGCGTCATCGCCGCGGTGAAATCCTTCGACGGTCCGGCCCAGCGCGCCGAATAGATTCCCGGCGCGCCGTCGAGCGCATCGACCGCGAGGCCGGAATCGTCGGCGAAGGCCGGCAGTCCCGAGGCATTCGCGGCGGCGACGGCCTTGATGCGGGCATTGGCCTGAAAGTTGTCGCCGGTCTCGTCGGGCTCATCGAGATTCAGTTCACCCGCCGAGATCGCCTCGATGCCGTAAGGCGCAAGCAGCTCGCGCATCTCGACAAGCTTGCCGGGATTGTGAGTCGCGATCACGAGTTTGCCGGTGATTCGCCGATGCATTCCGTCATCCTACGTCAATGCCGGCCGCGAAACCACGACACGGCAAATTTATGCCACCGCCATTTTTTGCAGATCGACCAGCCGCGCCACGCCCTTGCGTGCCAGCGCCATCAGCGCCAGGAACTCGTCCTGCGAGAACGGCGTTTTCTCGGCGGTGCCCTGCACTTCAACGATGCGGCCGTCGCCGGTCATGACGAAGTTTGCATCGGTCTCGGCTTCGGAATCCTCGGCATAGTCGAGATCGAGCACCGGGGTGCCGTTGTAGATACCGCACGAGATCGCGGCGACGTTATCGCGCAGCACGTTGCCACCGCCGTTCTTGAACATGTTGCGACTCTTCATCCAGCCGATGCAGTCGGCGAGCGCGACCCAGGCGCCGGTAATCGATGCGGTGCGGGTGCCGCCATCGGCCTGCAGCACGTCGCAATCGACGGTGATCTGCCGCTCACCCAGCGCTTCGAGGTCGAGGGTTGCGCGCAGCGAACGGCCGATCAGGCGCTGGATTTCCACGGTGCGGCCGTTCTGCTTGCCAGCGGAGGCCTCGCGGCGGGTCCGCTCCAGCGTGGCGCGGGGCAACATGCCGTATTCGGCGGTCACCCAGCCGCGGCCCTGACCCTTGAGCCAAGGCGGTAGCCGCTCTTCGAGCGTGGCGGTCACCAGCACATGGGTGTCGCCGAACTTCACCAGGCAAGAGCCCTCGGCGTATTTGACCACGCCGCGTTCCAGCGAAACGGGTCGCAACTCATCCGGCGCGCGACGGCTGGGCCGCATGGCAATTCTCCTGCAAATCAAGGAAGGTTGTTGTCTCGGGGCTGCTTTTAGGTGGCGCAGGCGGCAGCGGCAAGGCTTTTGGGGTGGCCACGGCCTTGGGCGTTATACCGGCTTGTAACCGGGCCCCAAGATGGACAAATTAAAGCCCATCGACCAAGGAGTTACTCGTGGCCCATCATGATCCGATCGGCCTGATCGCGCCGAAAGCGGGACTGGCCCAGCTCAACGAACGTTCGCGGGAAATTTTCCGGCAAATTGTCGAGAGTTATCTCGCCACCGGAGAACCGGCGGGCTCACGCAACATCTCCCGCCTGATCACCATTCCGCTGTCGCCGGCCTCGGTGCGCAATGTGATGTCCGATCTCGAGCAGCTCGGGCTGATTTACGCGCCGCATACCTCGGCCGGGCGATTGCCGACGGAACTCGGCTTGCGCTTTTTCGTCGATGCGCTGATGCAGGTCGGCGATTTGTCCGAGCCGGAACGGCAATCGATCGAAAACCAACTGGCATCGGTCGGCAAGGCGCAGACCGTCGAGGCGGCGCTCGGTGAGGCGCTGACGCAGTTGTCCGGTTTGTCGCGCGCGGCTGCCGTGGTGCTCACCGCGAAGTCGAATGTGCGGCTGAAGCATATCGAATTCGTGCGGCTGGAGCCGTCGCGCGCGTTGGTGGTGCTGGTCGCCGAAGACGGGCAGGTCGAGAACCGCGTGCTCGATCTGCCACCCGGCGTGCCGTCGTCGGCGCTGGTCGAAGCATCGAATTTCCTCAATGCGCGGATTCGCGGCCGTACGCTGGCGGAAGCGCGGCTTGAGCTGGAATCGGCGCTGGCGCAAAGCCGCGCCGAACTCGATCAACTGACGCAGAAGATCATCGCGGCGGGCTTTGCAAGCTGGTCCGGTGGGGATGGTGAGGATCGGCAATTGATCGTGCGCGGCCACGCCAATCTGCTGGAAGACCTGCACGCGCTGGAAGATCTCGAGCGGGTGCGCTCGCTGTTCGACGATCTCGAAAGCAAGCGCGGTGTGATCGATCTGCTCGGCCGTGCCGAACGCGCCGAAGGCGTCCGCATCTTCATCGGCTCGGAAAACAAGCTGTTTTCGCTGTCGGGTTCGTCGACGATCATCGCGCCCTATAGCGACGGCGCCGGCCACATCGTTGGCGTGCTCGGCGTCATCGGCCCGACGCGGCTGAACTACGCCCGGGTGATTCCGATGGTGGATTATGCCGCGCGCATCGTCAGCCGGATGCTCGGCGGCTGATCCACGTTGCCGTGCGGGGCTCGGCCCCACAAGCACAGCCTTGATTTTCCCGGCGAAAGCACCGATATCCCGGCCAGCATCTTCCCCTTCAATTCGAGACGATTTTCGAGAAAGCTGAGTAATGACTGAACGTAACGGGCAGAACGGACCGAAGGACAATCCGGAGAAGTCCGTGCAGGACACGGAACCGGTCGTGTCCAAGCCCTACATCATGCCGGACGATCCCGAGGAAGGATCGGTCGAAGCCTTGACCAAGGAAGCCGCCGAGGCGCGCGACAAGATGTTGCGGACGCTGGCGGAGATGGAAAATCTGCGCAAGCGCACCACGCGCGAGGTCGCCGACGCGCGGACCTATGGCATCACCGGCTTTGCGCGCGACGTGCTCGAGATTGCTGATAACCTGCAACGCGCGCTCGATGCCGTGCCGGCGGAAGCGCGGGCCGCCGCCGATCCCGGACTCAAGTCCTTGATGGAAGGCGTTGAGCTGACCGAACGTTCGCTGCTCAACGCTCTGGAAAAGAACGGCGTCAAGAAGTTCGATCCCGCCGGCCAGAAGTTCGATCCGAATTTCCAGCAGGCAATGTTCGAAGTGCCGGATCCGTCCGTCCCGGCAGGGACTGTCGTGCAGGTGATTCAGGCCGGCTTCATGATCGGCGAGCGCGTGTTGCGCCCGGCGCTGGTCGGTGTTTCGAAGGGCGGGGCCAAGGCTGCGGCCTCCGAGTAACAAAGCAGCGGCCTCCGCGTAAACGGAAGGCTACTCTTTCTGTTGTAGCTGTAATAATCGCTCAGGCCGCGATGTCGCTGGATTGAACGCGTTTGACGCCGGCTTTGTCCATGTCGGACCACGCTTTCGCCAGCGACCCCTGCGTGTCGATGCCTCGGCAGGCATCCTCGACAACATAGGTTTCAAAGCCCGCTTTGCGCGCGTCGAGCGCGCTCCACGCAACGCAAAAGTCAGTTGCGAGCCCGGCGACGAAGACACGTTGTAGCCCACGCGCCTCAAGGTATTTCGCAAGCCCGGTCGAAGTCTTGCCGTCGGCTTCGGTGAAGGCCGAATAGCTGTCGACGTCCTTATGAAACCCTTTGCGCAGGATCAGCTCCGCCTGGGGAATGTCGAGGTTTTTCGACAGTGCCGCGCCCTCGGTGCCTTGTACGCAATGGTCTGGCCACAGCACCTGCTTGCCGTAGTTCAGGTCGATCACTTCGAACGGTTTCTTGCCGCTGTGGCTCGATGCGAAGGAGACGTGCCCTGCGGTGTGCCAGTCCTGTGTCATCACCACATTGGCGAAGCTCTTGGCGATGCGGTTGATCACCGGCACCACCTGATCACCGTCCTTCACCGCAAGACTGCCGCCGGGCAGGAAGCAGTTCTGCACGTCGATGACGAGTAGGACGGATTTGTCGTCGATTGCGATTTTGTCGGCGGCGCGTGCTACTCCCGGTATCACGCCCGCGATGGCGGTGGCTTTGATTGTCACAAGTATCTGCCGTCTGTTCAGCATGGCTCAACCTCTCGCAGCGAGACGAGAGAAGCAAATCAGGTCGAGGGCGAAAGGTAAAGCCAACGCCTGGGACAGTTCGACGGCTTACCGTAGCTGGATGCCGTCGCGGACGGTTCGGAAGCGGGAGAAGGCGTCCGACCATTGATCGCGCGGGGCACTGCCGATCACCCGGATCGCACGGCCACCACTGCCGAACCGCAGCCATTGTACCACCGTGACGGGGGTTGCGTCCTTGCCGCTGACGGCATCGATGCGGGTCTCGAAGCCCGGCGCGCTCTCGATCCGGATCGGTTCGGACATCGTGATGCGGCCTTCGCGCAATCCCGGGATCAGCCGGGCCGCCTGCTCGGCGTAACGGGCCCGATCGTCGGACTTGTCCGGCACCGAGCCGACCACGCCCAGCACCATGAACGGGGCTTTCTCGATATCGATGGTCTCGCCTGAATCCACCAGCATGATGGCGCCGCCCGGTGTCAGGGTCCGCACCGATTTGAAGTCGCCGCGTTCGGTGACCTTGAAGGGAAGCGTCCCCAACTGCTCACTGTCAGGGACATTCGAGCGAACGCTGGCTGTCGCGAACATCGAACGGACGGCGTCGTCGGTGTAGATCTTGCTGGCGCTTTCGGGGACCTGCACGGCGACGAAACCGGAAAACGATCCGCCGGAAAGGATCATGGAATAACGCCGCACCGCAGCGGTGCCTTCCCTGGCGTTCTCGACGGCGTAGAACGCAAGCCCCGCGCTGGTTTCGACGGTTTCCGGCTTGATGCCGTTGGCGCCTTCCGGATGGGTCTTGAACGTGGTTTCGACCTCGCGATAGGCTGCGGCGGGAAGCTCGGTGATCAGCACCTTGACGCTGTGATCCTCAGTCTCGAAACCGACGAAGGATTTGGCGGGCGCAAGGCCGACCAAGGGAACTAGGCCCAGCCGGGTGCCCGGCAGATAGGTCGGGTCGGCGGCGAGGGTCGGCAGAGCCCACAGCGTGGCCAGTGCGATAGCGAGACAGCGGACAAGGTGTTTCATGCGGGTTTAATTGAGCAGGTATTGAGGCCGTTCGATGGTCAGCCGGTCAGGCCATCCTGCCATAGCATTTCTCCGCGAATGCCGTACATGGCGAACTGACCGACTCCGGTCCACCTGGCCGGATGACCTCACATTTGGTCCCTCGAAATCCTGGTTTTCGCGAATCCAAGCAATGCCCGGTCCTTGCGGGTGAGACACCCCCCTTCTATATGAGGCTCACCATCGCAATATCGCGAACATTCGATATTTGGGGGATCGGCCCGGGGCGCCGTCAGGGCCCAGCCGACCTGCCGCAACGAGAAGGATATGGACACTATGGGAAAGGTCATTGGGATCGATCTCGGGACGACCAATTCGTGCGTTGCCGTCATGGACGGCAAGACCGCGAAAGTCATTGAGAACGCCGAGGGCATGCGCACCACGCCGTCGATCGTCGCATTCACTGACGATGGCGAACGGCTCGTCGGCCAGCCGGCCAAGCGCCAGGCCGTTACCAATCCGGAGCGCACGATTTTTGCGGTCAAGCGCCTGATCGGCCGCCGCTACGACGACCCGATGGTCGAGAAGGACAAGAAGCTCGTCCCCTACAAGATTGCGAAGGCCGGCAACGGCGACGCCTGGGTCGAGGTGGACGGCAAGACCTATTCGCCGTCGCAGGTCTCGGCGTTCATCCTGCAGAAGATGAAGGAGACCGCGGAAGCGCATCTCGGTCAGAAGGTCGAGCAGGCGGTCATCACTGTTCCGGCCTACTTCAACGACGCCCAGCGTCAGGCCACCAAGGACGCCGGCAAGATCGCCGGCCTTGAAGTGCTGCGCATCATCAACGAGCCGACCGCGGCTGCGCTGGCCTACGGTCTCGACAAGGGGAAGCAGGGCACCATCGCGGTCTACGACCTCGGTGGCGGCACCTTCGACGTGTCGATTCTGGAAATCGGCGACGGCGTGTTCGAGGTGAAGTCCACCAACGGCGACACCTTCCTCGGCGGTGAAGACTTCGACATGCGGCTCGTCGAGTATCTCGCGGCCGAGTTCAAGAAGGAGCAGGGCATTGACCTCACCAAGGACAAGCTCGCGCTTCAGCGCCTGAAGGAAGCGGCGGAGAAGGCCAAGATCGAGCTGTCGTCGACGACGCAGACCGAAATCAACCTGCCGTTCATCACGGCGGATCAGTCCGGTCCGAAACATCTGACGATGAAGCTGACCCGCGCCAAGTTCGAAGCGCTGGTCGAGGATCTCGTCCAGAAGACCATCGAGCCGTGCCGCAAGGCGCTGAAGGACGCCGGCCTGACCGCCGGTGAGATCGGCGAAGTCGTTCTGGTCGGCGGCATGACGCGTATGCCGAAGGTGCAGGAAGTCGTGAAGCAACTGTTCGGCAAGGAGCCGCACAAGGGCGTCAACCCCGACGAGGTGGTGGCGATCGGTGCGGCGGTGCAGGCCGGCGTGTTGCAGGGCGACGTCAAGGACGTGCTGCTGCTCGACGTCACGCCGCTGTCGCTCGGCATCGAGACGCTGGGCGGCGTGTTCACCCGCATCATCGACCGCAACACCACGATTCCGACCAAGAAGAGCCAGGTGTTCTCGACCGCTGAGGACAACCAGAACGCCGTTACCATTCGCGTCTTCCAGGGTGAGCGCGAAATGGCGGCCGACAACAAGATTCTTGGTCAGTTCGACCTGATGGGTATTCCGCCGGCCCCGCGCGGCATGCCGCAGATCGAGGTGACGTTCGACATCGACGCCAACGGCATCGTCAACGTGTCGGCGAAAGACAAGGCCACCGGCAAGGAGCAGCAGATTCGCATCCAGGCCTCGGGTGGTTTGTCGGACGCCGACATCGACAAGATGGTCAAGGACGCCGAAGCCAACGCGGCCGAGGACAAGAAGCGTCGCGAAGCGGTTGACGCCAAGAACCACGCCGATGCGCTGGTGCATTCGACCGAGAAGGCGCTGGCCGAACATGGATCGAAGGTCGCGGAAAGTGATCGTCGCGCCATCGAGGATGCCGTCAGCGATCTGAAGGAGGCGCTGAAGGGCGACGATGCGGAGGCCATCAAGGCCAAGAGCGATACGCTGGCCCAGGCGTCCATGAAACTCGGCGAGGCGATGTACAAGCAACAGGCCGAGGCCGATGCCGCAAAGGACGCGGCGCGCGACGCCGCGCAGGATGATGTCGTCGATGCCGAGTTCACCGAGGTGGACGACGACAAGAACGGCAAGAAATCGGCCTAACCGTCAGGGATCGACGGCCATGTCGTTCTGCGATGACACGAAGTCTGCCCCCGGGCGTGTCCCGGGGGTTGGACGGCAATCGACGAAGCCAATGGATTGCGCCACGCGCTCCCGCGGCAATCGATGCGGGGGACGGTGATGTCGGCGAAGCGCTGCTACTACGAAACCCTGGAAGTTGAGCGATCCGCTGACGGTTCGCAACTCAAGTCGGCATTTCGCAAGCTGGCAATGAAGTGGCATCCCGATCGCAATCCCGGCGATCAGGCGGCTGAAGTCCGCTTCAAGGAAATCAACGAAGCCTATGAGGTCTTGAAGGACGGCGACAAGCGCGCTGCCTACGACCGCTTTGGCCACGCCGCCTTCGAGCAGGGTCATGGCGGCGGCGCGGGATTCGGCGCCGGCTTCGCGTCGTCGTTCTCCGATATTTTCGAGGACCTGTTCGGCATGGCCGGCCAGCGCGGTCGCGGCGGTGGTCGCGAACGCGGCGCGGACCTGCGCTACAACATGGAAATCACGCTGGAGGAGGCTTTCTCCGGCAAGACCGCGCAGATCGAGATTCCGGTTTCGGTGACTTGCGAGTCCTGCTCGGGAATCGGCGCGAAAGCCGGCACCAAGCCGAAGACCTGCTCGATGTGCGGTGGCGCCGGTCGCGTGCGTCAGGCGCAGGGGTTCTTCACGCTGGAGCGGACCTGCCCCGGCTGTCAGGGACGCGGCCAGATGATCGAGGACGCGTGCCCGTCCTGCTCCGGCTCGGGACGCGTGACGCGGGATCGCAGCTTGTCCGTCAACATTCCGCAAGGCGTGGAAGACGGAACCCGCATCCGGCTTGCTAACGAAGGCGAGGCTGGCGTTCGCGGCGGACCGCCAGGCGACCTCTACATCTTCCTGTCGTTGGCGTCGCATCCGTTCTTCCAGCGCGACGGTGCGGACCTGCATTGCCGCGTTCCGATCTCGATGGTCACGGCGGCGCTCGGCGGTGAGTTCGAGGTGCCGACCATCGACAAAACCAAGGCCAAGGTGAAGGTGCCGTCCGGCACCCAGTCCGGCCGTCGGTTCCGGATCGGCAACAAGGGTATGCCGGTACTGCGATCCCGTCAGACCGGAGACATGTACGTTCAGGTGGTCGTGGAAACGCCACAGAATTTGACCAAGAAACAGCAGGAACTCTTGGCCGAGTTCGAGAAGCTATCGTCCGGTGCGACACAGCCGGAGGCGGTGGGTTTCTTTACCAAAGTCAAGGACTTCTTTGGTACGCGAAGCGCGGCGCAGTAAGCCTTTCGCTTGACCGGTTTATCGGCGCGCGTTACGTCTTTGTGAAGTGAGTTTGACGACCCACCTACCGTGGCCCCTCTCTGGGTGCAAAATGTCCCTGCAACCATCCGTGCGCGTGTTGAAGAAGCCACCCCGTCTCGACGACGAGGTTCGCTTTCTTCGCTCATGGATTGAAAAGCCGTTGCACATGGGCGCGGTGATGCCGTCGGGACGGGTTCTGGCCCGTACTATGGCGCAATATGTCGATGCTCACGATACCGGGCCTGTCGTCGAATTGGGACCGGGAACCGGTGCGATCACCAACGCGCTGATCGAGCATGGCGTCGAACAGCGCCGTCTGGTGCTGGTGGAATACAATCCGGGTTTTTGCGCGCTGCTGCGCGACCGCTATCCGCAGGCGACCGTGGTGCAGGGCGATGCCTATGCGCTGCGGGATTCGTTGTCGAAGGTGCTGATGGCACCGGCGGCCGCTGTGGTGTCCGGCCTGCCGCTGGTCACCAAGCCGATGCTGACCCGGCTGAAACTGATCCGGGATGCATTCTCGGCGCTGAACCCGGGAGCGCCTTTCGTGCAGTTCACCTATTCGGTGACGCCGCCGATTCCGAAATCCTTGCCGGGCGTATCCACCGAAGCCTCGGAACGGATCTGGATGAACCTTCCGCCGGCGCGTGTCTGGGTGTATCGCAAGGGCTGATCCTCCGGCACAGCCGTTGGAGCGGCGAAGCTGGATGCGGCATGATTTATGCGACCTAATTCATCGGTTCGAATGAGATGGGCTCACCGCGCATGAGCCCCGTGAAGATTCTGATCATCCCTGGCTCGCTGCGCAGCGGATCACACAATGTGCGGCTCGCGGGTGCCGCGATGGCTGAGCTGGTTGAAGCCGGCGCCGAGGTTTCGCTGATTTCGCTCGCCGATTTTCCACTGCCGATCTACGACGGTGATCTAGAGGCGAGGTCCGGCGTTCCAACTGAAGCGGTCAATCTCAAGCGCATGATCGGGGCGCACCACGGCGTCCTGCTGGTCAGCCCCGAATACAACTCCTCGCCGCCGCCGCTGCTCAAGAACGCGCTCGACTGGGTCACGCGCGTGCGCGAACGCGACGAGCCGCCGGGGCATGCAATGCGCGGGCGTCCGTTTGCACTGGCCTCGGCTTCGACCGGCCGGTTCGGCGGTGCGCGAAGCCTGATGATGTTGCGGTTGATGCTGTCGGGATGCCGCGTCACCGTTATTCCCACGCAGTTATCGCTGTCGTCTGCCGATCAGGCTTACGACGAGTTGGATCGGCTCCGGCATGGCAACGACCGGGACATGCTGACGGCCATGGCGCGGCAGTTGATCGAAGTCGCGGAACAGATGAGGCAACATGACTGACAACGCCATTCCTTCGCGTGACCGTTTGATCGTCGCACTCGACGTACCGAGCGTGGCCGCTGCCGAAGCGATGATCGCGCGGCTCGGCGACAGCGTGTCGTTCTACAAGATCGGTTATCAGCTCGCTTATGCTGGCGGATTGCCGCTGGTGCGGCAACTCGCGGAGGCAGGCAAGAAAGTCTTTCTCGATCTCAAGATGCACGACATCGGCAACACGGTCGCAAGCGGCGTCAAGAGCGTCGCGGGACTCGGCGCGACGTTCCTGACCGTGCATGCCTATCCGCAAACGATGCAGGCCGCGGTCGAAGCCAGCGCCGGATCGAGGTTGAAGATTCTCGCGGTCACCGTGCTGACCTCCTATGATGAGGCCGATCTGCAAGCCGCCGGCTATCGGCTCGGCGTGTCCGACTTGGTGGGGCTTCGCGCCGAGCAGGCCAAGACACTCGGCATCCATGGCATCGTGTGCTCGGCGGAAGAGGCCGCCAGTCTCCGGCCCATCGCCGGCGCGAGCATGAGCCTGGTGACGCCGGGCATTCGACCCGCCGGAAGCGATGTCGGCGACCAGAAACGGATCATGACGCCGGCGCGGGCGATTGCGGCCGGCGCGGACTATCTGGTGGTCGGTCGGCCGGTGATGGCGGCGGCTGATCCAAAGGCCGCGGCGGAGGCGATTGTCGCGGAAATCCAACAGGCAAAGAACTGACGGGAGATAATGATGGCCAAGGGATACTGGATCGGACGCGTCGACGTGCATGATCTCGAGGGTTATAAGCGCGATTACGTTGCCCACAACGGCGCAGTGTTTCAAAAGTACGGGGCCAGGTTTCTGGTTCGCGGCGGCAAATTCGATAGCAAGGAAGGCTCGTCCCGTTCGCGCAATGTCGTTATCGAGTTCAAGGACTACGAGACCGCATTGGCCTGCTACGAGTCGCCGGAGTATCAGGCGCTGATCAAGGCGCGTGGACCCCACTCGGAGGGTGATATCGTGGTGATCGAGGGCTATGACGGGCCGCAACCCTGACGCAACCTCGGTTGCCGGAACGCTTCGTCCCCGCTATATCGCGGCATCACCGAGGTCCTGACCATGTCGGAAATGCGATTGATCGTTGCGGGTGCCGGCGGCCGGATGGGCCGCGCCTTGATGCGTGCCATCGCGGAAACCGAAGGCGCGGTCGTCACCGGCGCGCTGGAAGCGCCGGGGTCCGAGTGGATCGGCCACGATGCCGGCACGCTCGCGGGCCTGCCGCCGAGCGGCGTGCAAGTCTCTGCTGATTTGTGGTCGCTGTCGGCGAACGCCGACGGCATTCTCGATTTCACCGTGCCGCGCGCCACCATCGCCAATGTCGCGATCGCCGCGCAGCGCGGACTGGTGCATGTGATCGGCACCACCGGCCTGTCGGCCTCCGACAACGCCATCATTAAGAGCGTGACTAAGCAGGCCGTGGTGGTGCAGGCCGGCAATATGAGTCTCGGCGTCAATCTGCTCGCTGCGCTGGTGAAGCGCGTCGCGCGTTCGCTCGATTCTGGTTTCGATATCGAAATCGTCGAGATGCATCACAAGGCGAAGATCGACGCGCCGTCCGGCACCGCGCTGATGCTGGGCGAGGCGGCGGCGGCCGGGCGCGAGATTCAGTTGTACGATCATTCGGCGCGCGGCCGCGATGGCATCACGGGCGCGCGTCGCAGCGGCGATATCGGCTTCGCGGCGTTGCGCGGCGGCACCGTGACCGGCGATCACACCGTGATCTTCGCCGGGCCTTATGAGCGCATCGAACTTTCGCACAAGGCCGAAGATCGCATGATCTTCGCGCATGGTGCGCTCAAGGCCGCGATGTGGGCGAAGGGCAAGCCGGCGGGTCTTTATTCGATGGCCGACGTGCTCGGCTTGAGCGATTTCTGAAACAAGTTGTCAAACAAATCCGAGTGCGTCGCTGGTCGTTCCAGCGATTATCGCAAACACGAAGTGGAATGGAAAAGGTATGAGCGATCGACTTCTCGTCCTCGTGCGTCACGGCCAAAGCGAATGGAATCTGAAGAATCTTTTCACCGGCTGGAAAGATCCTGATCTCACTGCGCAGGGGCGGAACGAGGCCGCGGATGCGGGACGCAAGCTGAAGACGCAAGGATTGACGTTCGACGTCGCCTTCACGTCGGCGCTGACGCGCGCCCAAAACACGCTCGATATCATCCTGAAGGAAATGGGTCAGAGCGGATTGCCGATTCATAAAAATCTCGCGCTGAACGAGCGCGATTACGGCGATCTCTCCGGCTTGAACAAGGACGATGCGCGCAAGAAATGGGGCGAGGAGCAAGTGCATGTCTGGCGCCGCTCCTACGACGTGCCGCCGCCGGGCGGCGAAAGCCTGAAGGATACATTGGCGCGCACGCTGCCGTACTTCGTGCAGGAGATTCTGCCCTGCGTGCTGCGTGGTGAGCGCACGCTGGTGGCAGCGCACGGCAATTCGCTACGCGCGCTGATCATGGTGCTGGAGAAGCTGACGCCTGAAAACATTCTCAAGCGCGAATTGGCGACTGGCGTTCCGGTGATCTATCGCCTCAACGCCGACGCGACAGTGGCATCGGTGCTCGATCTCGCGGCGTAGAAATTTGGAAATCGTTTCGGGATTTGTCGGAGCGAGGTCACATTGCCGCGTACAACAAGCGGTGAAAAAGTTCCAAACGAATTGACTGCGGTATAATTCTATCTCAAAGTGTCGAGCATGAGCGCTATCGAAGTAAAAATATGGAATCCTACTGACAGGAAGGTCTTGTCCTATTCGTTTGCGGCCAGTTTTTCCGCTAATGCAATCACTTGCACTCGTTTTTGCGAGTCAGATATTTTTTTGAATGCATGAGTCAGTCTCCTAGTATCTTCAAGGATTCCTAGATCGACCGCTGACAAATCGTCCTCGTTCTTTGGTTGCCTAGCCATCACAAGAAAACCTGGGTGCAACAAAATTATGGGCGAGGGAGAGAAATTCGACAGACTCATCTCCAGTCTGGATTCAGCAATTCACACAGCCAAGTCGCTTCGAATGGAGCATGCCGTATTTCTGCTAAGAGTGGCTCTTTTGGAAGTCTCTGAGTTCATTCCAAATCGAGCAATCGAGCAAAAACGAGCACAGGTAAAAAAACACTAGCAACGCGTTGGATTGCCAAGCCCAATCCCCGCGCTACTAGCTCAACCGAATGAGTGAGTCAAATCCAGAATAGCCGAATTATCTATCTATCAGATGAGCGGCCGTCGCCTAAACGCATTTTGTTCTGAAATCGGCCGTCTGTCCGGCTTCCCAGCCCAGCATCGCCTGCTTGCGGGTGATGCCCCAATGATAGCCGGTGAGTGCGCCGCTCTTGCCGATGACGCGATGGCACGGCACCACGAACGAAATCGGATTGCGCCCGACCGCAGCGCCGACCGCACGCGAGGCTTTCGGATTGCGCACATTGCAGGCGATATCTGAGTAAGTGGTGGCGCGGCCCATCGGAATCTTCAGAAGCGATTCCCACACCCGCACTTCGAAATCGGTGCCGATCAACACCACGCGCAACGGCTGATCTGGCCGCCACAGCCGCGTGTCGAAGATGCGTTGCGCCATCGCGGCCGTGCCGGCGTGATCCTCGATGCATTCGGCGCGCGGCCAGCGTCGTCGCATGTCGGCCAATGCCGCCATCTCGTCGCCGGGATCAGCGAAGGCAAGGCCTGCAAGCCCGCGATCGCTGGCGATGACGATCGCCGTTCCGAACGGCGAGGGATGAAAGCCGTAACGCAACGTCATGCCGGCGCCGCCGGCTTTCCATTCGCCCGGCGACATCGCTTCGTGGGTGACGAACAGATCGTGAAGTCGTCCTGGCCCCGACAGGCCGGAGTCGAGCGCGGCATCGAGGATGCTGGCGGAATCGCGCAGCAGGCCCTTGGCGTGATCGAGCGTCAGCGCCTGCATGAAGGCTTTCGGCGTCAGTCCTGCCCAGCGCCGGAACAGATGGTGCAACTCATCGGGTGTCAGCCCGGCCGCATCAGCGATGGCCTCGATGGTCGGTTGCGCGCGCCAGTGCTCAGAGATGAAGGCGATGGCGCGGCGAACGCTATCGTAGTCGCGCAGCGCGGCGTCCTGCGGTCCTGGTTTGGCGAGGCGGTGCTCTTGGGTGGCGAGGTTCATCATGCTGTCGATGTAGGGCTTCGGCATGCGCGCAACCACCCGTTTCCCGATAAGTCTTTAGGTCAGCGGATTGTAGACCGGCCCGCGCTTCGCCGCCTGCAAGGCAGTGGTCAGTGCGCTGGCGAAACTCGATTTCTCGTCGGGGCCGAGAAACTGCGCGATGGCGAGGCTGCGGCCGCGCGACACCAGACATAGCCGCTCGATGCCGTATTCCTGATGCACGGTCTGGTCGAGCCGCACCCAGAGCGGGTTGAAGACCCACTCGGTCGCATCGCCGCGATAGTCGGTCTTGCGAACGCGGAGCTCTGAGGTGGTGATGGAAATTTCCTCGGTCGCCTTGGCGTCGCGGAAATTGATCTTGAACGCCCAGTAGATCGCCAGCACGTCGAGGAGGAAGAATGCGAGCACCGGCCATGCGCCCTTGAACAGAAAGATCATGCCGGCGGTGAAATTGAGCACGCTGACGACGGCCATCAGCACCGCGAAACCTTTCCGGCTCAACGACCGATGTGGCACGAGCAGGGCCGAAAACAATTCCGGCTCGGGCGGGATGACATCGTTAAAGTCGTTGCCTGCGGTCATGGCCTGTCATTATACCCGATCATGGCCAAAAGCATCCACCGATCCGCGCCGGGATTGAAATCGAAAACTGCCGGATCGGGCGCAAAACCCGCCGGGAATCTTGCGGCAAAGCCACGGCGAAACAATGGCGCGAAATCGCCGCTTGCGGCAGGTGCAAAAGCCATTCGGAAAGCCGTCAAGAAGCGGACGGCCAGTCCCAAACCCAAGCCCTGGACCGCCGCCGAGGTCCATGAAGCCTTCCGCCGGTTCGAGGTCGCCAACCCCGAGCCCAAGGGCGAGCTGGAGCATCTGAACCCATTCACCCTGCTGGTGGCGGTGGTGCTGTCGGCGCAAGCGACCGATGCCGGGGTCAACAAGGCGACGCGGGAACTGTTCCCGATCGCGGACACGCCGGCGAAGATGCTGGCGCTCGGCGAGGAGCGGCTGCGGGATTACATCAAGACCATCGGACTCTACCGCACCAAGGCGAAGAACGTCATCGCGTTGTCCGAGAAACTGATCAATCAGTTCGGCGGCAAGGTGCCGCGCACCCGCGCGGAGCTGGAATCGTTGCCCGGCGCGGGGCGCAAGACTGCGAACGTCGTGCTTAACATGGCATTCGGCCAGCCGACCATGGCGGTGGATACGCATGTGTTTCGCGTCGGCAATCGCACCGGCATGGCGCCGGGCAAGACGCCGCTGGAGGTGGAGCAGAATCTGGAGCGGGTGATTCCGCCGGAGTTCATGCTGCACGCCCATCACTGGCTGATCCTGCACGGTCGCTACACCTGCCTCGCGCGCAAGCCTCGCTGCGAGGTGTGCCTGATCAACGACCTGTGTCAGTGGCCGGAGAAGACGGTGTAGCGCTTACACCGTCGGCACACTGGTCCGCTTGCGCTCAGGTTCGATCAACTCCGGCCTCGGTCCGCTCAGTTGTTTATGCAGATGCACCATCAGCGCCATGGCGAAGACGGGCGTGGCGAAGTTGACGATGGGGATCGAGACGAAGGCAGCGATGATCAGGCCGGCGGTGAAGATTCTGCCGGCGTAGTGGCGGCGCATTGCCTTGGCTTCGTCGACGGGGCGAAAGCGCAGCGCGGCGAATTCGAAATACTGCCGCCCGAGCAGCCAGGCGGTGGCGATGAAGAAGGCGATGAAGCCGAGCCCCGCGAACAGCGCGAACGGCAGCGCGATCAGATAGACCAGCAAAGTCAGCCCGGCGAACTTGAGGCCTTCGCTGATGGCGAGCCCGTAAGGCAGCGCGGTGCCGACGCGCTCCGCCGGATAATGCTCACGCTCGACGATATCGGCGACATCATCGACGAACACGCTCGCCACCAGCGAAGTAATCGCGGGCATCAGAAAAATCGCGCCGAACACGATGCCGAAGCCGGCGATGATCGAGACCATCCATGACAGGATGTTGAGCGGCGTGTGATAGTCGGGGCCGAGCGTGGCTTCCGCCCACACCATGCCGGAGGTGGCGAACCAGCTCAGCAGCCGTTGCAGGGCCACCGCCAGCACCACGATCAAGATCAGCGCGAGCCCGATCGAGCGCCACAGGATGGCGCGCATCGGCGGCGACAGGATTTGCGTCAGCGCCTTGACGGTGGCGTCGAGCATAGCGGCGGTGTCCTCTGCAAAACGACTACAGAGGTAGAGACGCGCGCCGGGCAAGACAAGAGGATGATTTGGAAGGAGCCGTCAGCTCTTGGAGACCGGCCGGAGTTTGTTGTGTGCGTGGACTTGCAGCACCAACGACGTCGTCCCCGCGCAGGCGGGGACCCATAACCCCTGGCGACTATGGCTGCTCAGACCGGCTGCCCAGGGTCATAGCCGCTGTCCGCAATCATCAACGACACGGCGTCTGGGTCCCCGCCTGCGCGGGGACGACGCTGTGGGTGTTGAGGCGTTTTGCGCGCGACCATCTCGGGGTGACGAGGAAGCCCTTCATGGGGGGCCGTGCTCGGGCATCGCCGTTCGAAGAATGGTGTCGTTGTGCTCGCCTGTGTCGCAGACCGCCACGGCTTCACATGAAGATGATGTCATCAAAAACGTGGATGGCCGGGACAAGCCCGGCCATGACGAAAAGTTTGCTGGCGTCGAGGAGTGAAGCGACGAAGCAATCCAGACTTTGCTCTTTGGCTTTCTGGATTGCTTCGCTTCGCTCGCAATGACGTTGTTGCGCGGTGAAAGGCGCTTGCCGTTACACCACGCCCATCGCCTGCATCGCTTCGGCGACGCGGATGAAGCCGGCGACGTTGGCGCCGAGCACGTAGTTGCCCGGTGCGCCGTATTCCTCGGCGGTCTGCGCGCAGGTGTCGTGGATGTTGTGCATGATGGTCGCCAGCCGCTCCTCGGTGGCCTCGAAGGTCCACGAGTCGCGCGAGGCGTTCTGCTGCATTTCCAGCGCGCTGGTGGCGACGCCGCCGGCGTTCGCCGCCTTGCCGGGGCCGAACAGCACCTTGGCTTGCAGGAAGGCGTGTACCGCTTCCGGGGTGCAAGGCATGTTGGCGCCTTCGCCCACCGCGATCACGCCGTTCTTGATCAGCGTCGCGGCATCGGTGCCGTTGAGCTCGTTCTGGGTCGCCGACGGCATCGCGATGTCGGCCGGCACTTCCCAGAGGCGGCCGCCGGGGATGAACTTGGCGCCGTTGCCGCGCGCCTTGGCGTAGTCGGCGACGCGGCCGCGGCGCTTCTCCTTGATCTCCTTCAGCAGGTCGAGGTCGATGCCCTTCTCGTCCAGCACGTAGCCGTTGGAATCCGAACAGGCGATCACCTTGCCGCCGAACTCTGCCACCTTCTCCATGGTGTAGATGGCGACGTTGCCGGCGCCCGACACCAGCACCTTCTTGCCGTCAAAGCCCTGCTTGCGGGTGCCGAGCATCCGCTCGACGAAATACGACGCGCCGTAGCCGGTGGCCTCGGTGCGCACCCGCGAGCCGCCCCAGGCCAAGCCCTTGCCGGTGAGCACGCCCGACTCGTAGCGGTTGGTGATGCGCTTGTACTGGCCGAACATGAAGCCGATTTCGCGCTGGCCGACGCCGATGTCGCCCGCCGGCACGTCGGTGTATTCGCCGAGGTGACGATGCAGTTCCAGCATGAACGACTGGCAGAAGCGCATGATCTCGCGCTCGCTGCGGCCCTTGGGGTCGAAGTCGGAGCCGCCCTTGCCGCCGCCGATCGGCAGGCCGGTCAGCGCGTTCTTGAAGGTCTGCTCGAAGCCGAGGAACTTGATGGTGCCGAGATAGACGCTGGGGTGGAAGCGCAGGCCACCCTTGTAGGGGCCAAGCGCCGAATTGAACTGGACGCGGAAGCCGCGGTTGATGCGGACGTTGCCGTTGTCGTCGATCCACGGCACGCGGAAGATGATCTGCCGCTCCGGCTCGCAGATGCGCTCGATCAGCGCCGCTTCGGCATAGCCCGGATGCTTGGCGATCACCGCGCCGAGGCTGTCCAGAACTTCGCGGACCGCCTGGTGAAACTCGTTTTCACCCGGGTTGCGTTGCAACACTTCATTGAAAATCGGTTCGAGCTTTTCGTCGAGCATGAAGCACCCCCAAACACTGGTTATGGTTGAAGCAGGCCGAAGGCACAGCCCGCCCCGCTTGCCACAGGGGTGAAAAAGGCTCCACGCGATCCGACGCTAACGCGTCCGTTTACAAGACCGCTGCCTGTTTTTCAAACGAACCTTGGTTGGAAATTATGCAGACTGCGACAATTTCGCGCAGGCGATCGTCGTCGCTGGAATGCCGTGCCTCCCGCCGTCGCAAAACGCCTCAACGCCCTCGGCGTCGTCCTCGCGCAGGCGGGACCTATAATCCCTGAATTCGTTATGTTTTTGGGCTTCCCAAGCGCGATAAGCGCCTTCCATGCGAGCGGCGACACGGCGTCTGGGTCCCCGCCTTCGCGGGGACGACGCCGGCGGGATTTTCGGTCAGACGCTCACTTCTTCAGCAGCCGCGAGCGGCGACGGCGCGCCAGCCGTTTCAGGAAGGAGCGGCGGCGTTTCCAGGACCCCTTCGCGCCCCCGTCCAGCAACGCCTGGAAAGGGATCGAGAGTGCCCGCCACCTCCGGAAGCGGCTTCTGCCTGTCGGCCCAATGCAGCGCGGTGTAATCGAAGCCGAGTTCGATGGTCGGCTTCACCACCTGGAAATACGGCGAGATGTCGAAGTCGCGCGGCATGTAGAGCGAGGAATCGCGGATGTGCAGGATCTCGCGCCGCGCCTGCCGGCTCCGGGTGCGCGTCACCTTCGGCAGGATCGGATAGCGCACCGCCTCGAACGCCTGCGCGATCAGCGCCGAGCAGATGATCTTGGTCGGATCGCCGGAGCCGAGCGCGATCATGCGTCGCCGAAAACGTTGCGGGATCGGCATCGGAAACAGATAGCGTGCCAGATCGACGATGTTCTTGGTGTCGTAGCCGAAGCCGATGCGGTTAATGGCGTAGCGGCACACGGTGTAGCGGTCCTCATAGGACAGCCCCACCGGGCGGCACAGCCGCGTATGATACGGAAAATATTTCGACAGCGGCGCCGAGGTGACGCCTTCGCCGACATTGGCCTCGATCAGCACATGTGGTTCGCCGTCGGGCTCCGCCGCGCCGTCGATCGGCCCGACGTAAAGCGCCGCGTGCGACCACGTCGACTGCGTCAGATACTTGATGATGCCGGAGATGCGGTTGTTGCCTTCCACCAGCAGCACATCGCCCGGCATGACGATGTCGCGCAAGCGATCCGGATCGCTGGGCGTGAAGGGTTCATATCCCGGCACCTCTTTCTGGAGGTAGCCGGCAATCAATTTGCCGACGGCGTCGAGCACGAAGCCCATAAGGTTCTCCCCGCGCGGTTCGTTCTGACCGCTTGTGTGCCTGCCAACAATGGTGGGAAGCCATTGCAATTTGGTTCATGCCTGCTGCGGCAGAATCACGATTGATTCACCATGATGGTTGCCGCACATCAATGGATGCGGCACCTTATCGATGCGTTTCCGAAAATCGTTCAGGTTTCGGCAACTACGACATTAGAAAAGCTCCGATTCAGAAAAGCAGGCATGACGATCTCGCGTCGCACAGTGTTGACGGCCCCTCTGGCATTTGCCGCGTTGCCCTTGTCGCGCATCATGGCTGCGCCGTTGCCGCGCGAGGTTGACATTGTCGTGATCGGCGCCGGCGCGGCCGGCATCGCCGCGGCGCGGCGCGTCAAAGCCGCCGGGCGCAGCGTCGTGGTGATCGAGGCGGCGCCGCGAATCGGCGGGCGATGCCGCACCGATCCCGCGCTGTTCGGCGTGCCGTTCGATCGCGGCGCGCGCTCGCTCTATAATCCGGACGGCAATCCACTGGTGAAACTGGCGCGCGGCAGCGGCTTCGATATCGCGCCGGCGATGCAAGGCCAGAAAATCCGCATCGGCCGGCGCAACGCGCGCGCGGGCGAGGCCGAGGATTTCCTCACCGCGCTGGTGCGCGCCAATCGCGCCATCGACGAGGCCGCGCGCGGCAAGGCCGATGTCGCCTGCGCGACAGCGTTGCCGAACGATCTCGGCGATTGGGCATCGACGGTGGAGTTCGTGCTCGGCGCCAGCAGCACCGGCAAGGATCTGCGCGATCTCTCGGCGATGGATCACGCGCGCATGCAGGAGCGCAGCGCGGCCATTGTTTGCCGGCAGGGGTTAGGCGCGCTGCTGACAAAACTTGGCGAAGGTGTCGTGGTTGCGCTGGGCACACCGGCGACGCGGATTGTGTGGAGCAACCGCGACGTTGCGGTGGAGACGCCGGCGGGAAAAATCGTCGCGCGCGCGGCCATCGTGACCGTGTCAACGCATGTGCTGGCCTCGGGCCGCATCGCCTTCGCGCCGGACCTGCCGAAGCGTCAGCTCGATGCCGCGTCCGGCTTGGGCCTTGGCAGCTATGATCGCATCGCATTGCAAATGCCGGGTAATCCGCTCGGGCTCGGTCGCGATGAAAACGTGATCGAGCGCAGCAAGGATGCGCGCACCGCATTGCTGGTTGCCAACATCGGCGGCTCATCGTTGTGCACCGTCGATGTCGCAGGGAAATTCGGCGCTGATCTCGCGGCGCAGGGCGAGGATGCGATGGTGGCGTTTGCGCGCGACTGGCTCGGCGGATTATTCGGCAGCGATGCGGTGGCGAAGATCGAGCGCAGCCTTGCAACGCGCTGGAACGCTGACGCGTTGATCGGCGGCGCGATGTCGGCGGCGGCGCCGGGCGCGGCGGGTGGACGCAAACTTCTCGGCGAGCCGTTCGGCAACGTCTTCATCGCCGGCGAAGCGACGCACGAAACGCTGTACGGCACCGTCGAAGGCGCGTGGGAGACGGGCGAGCAGGCCGCCGACGCCGCATTGAAAAAAATCGGCCCGCCCAAGCCGCCCCCGCCGCAGAAGAAGCCGCGCGCGAAGAAGCGGCACGCCCACTGATGCTTCGTCATAGCGAGTGAAGCGAAGCAATCCAGAAAGCCAAACAGCAAGGACTGGATTGCTTTGTCGCTTCGATCCGCGCAATGACGAGAGACAAGAATCGCCGTCATGGCCGGACTTGTTCCGCCATCCACGTCTTTGGCGATGCGCGGATAGAAAGACGTGGATGCCCGTGACATAGGCGAGCGTAGCGACGCCGTTCTTCGAACGGCTACGCACGGGCATGACGCCGTGCTGCATGGAAGACGCAGCCGTCACTCTGAGGTATTTGGACTCGATGTGCGCACAACAGAACCGCCGTCGTCCCCGCGAAAGCGGGGACCCAGACTCCGCAGCAGCGGTGATATGAAAAGCGCCTGTTGCCCGCGCCGCCAATCATAATAGAAGGCCCGGCGTTATGGGTCCCCGCTTGCGCGGGGACGACAAACTACACCGGCAGTGGCAGCGCTACTTCCATCAGGTCCTTCGCGACGATCATCTTGCCGGTGAAATTCTTCTTCACGTCGGCGAGCCATTGCTCGTCGGTGATCGAGTCATTATCGCCCGGCACGAGATGGCTTAGTACCAGCAGCTTCGGCTGCGCGATGGCGGCGATGCGGCCGATGTCCTCGGTCGTCGTGTGGCTCGCCAGCAGATGCTTTCGCAGCGTCGCGCCGTTGGTGACTTTCTTCATGATGCCGTCGATGCCCGGCACGTAGAGCGCTTCATGCACCAGCACGTCGGCGCCCTTGGCGAATTCGGCGAGTTTCGGATTGTAGGCGGTGTCGCTGGAAAACACGATAACGCCGTCCGGCGTCTCGAACTTATACGCGAAGTTGTCGACGATCGGCGGATGCGGCGTGCGGAACGCGGTGACGGTGACGTCATCGGTCTTGAACACCACGCCGTCGGCATCGATGTCCTTCGCGATCAGCAGTTTGCGCAGATCGGGACGGCCTTCGTCGGCGATGCGCGTATCGATATCGAACTTGTTCACCTCCCAATAGGCTTTCGTCATCGCCTCGGTGCCGTTGGGGCCGAAGGCGTGGATCGGCGTCTTCAGGCCGGTGGCCCAGGCGTTGTAGGCGAGGTTGCCGTAATCGAGATCGTGATCGGAATGCAGGTGGCTGAGCAGGATGTATTTGATCGATTGCAGCGGCACGTGCGCCGCGACGAGCTGATGGCTGACGCCGGCGCCGCAATCGAGCACGATTGGTGTGTCGTTGACCATGATCAGGTTGGCCGGATTGGAGCGGCCAAGCCCGATACGCGGTCCGCCCTTGGTGCCGAGGAACACGATGCGTGTGCGTGCCTTCGCGGTTGATTGCGCCAGCGCGCCAGGCATTCGCGTCAACGACGCAAGACCGCCGAGCGCGGACAGCTTCAACAGATCGCGGCGATGCAGCATGGGAGCCTCCTGTCGAACACGGATGATGGAGGCTAGTCCCGTGCGGACACACCAAGCAAGTCTCTCGTCGTCCCCGCCCGCGCGGGGACGACTTCGTATGAGTCAGCGCAACAACCCGTCGAACAGCGGCAGGCTGATGAGCGCGGAGGCGGCGATCAGCGCGTAGCAGACGCGGCGGAACGTCAAGTCGCTGGCGAGGCCGAACATATGCGAGCCGATCCACAGCCCCACGCCGAACACCGGCCCGGCGACGAGAGCAAGGCCGATCACGGTGCGCGTGAACAGCCCGCCCCACAGATAACTCGCGAGGATGATGAAATCCGACACCGCGAAGTACAGGATGAGGCTGGCGCGCGTCACGGTCGCCGTCGTCGCATCGCGCAGCCAGTACAGCACCACCGGCGGGCCGCCGACCTGCGCCACGCCGCCGAAGAAGCCGGCGAGTGCACCGACCAATGTTGTCGCGGGCGCGGTGGGCGGGCGCGGATAACGCCATCCCGCCATCATCAGGATCAGCAGCGGCACGATCAGCGCGCCGATCATCCAGCGCACCGCCAGCGGGTCGGCATGCAACAGCACCAGCGTGCCGAGCGGCACACCGACCAGCGATCCGATCACCATCAGCATGACCTCGCGACGGTTGGCGATGCGCGCCGCTCCGGGCACCAGGCTCGCGGCGGCGATCATTTCGATGATCAGCAGCAGGGGCGATGCAACCTGCGTGCCGATTGCCGCGCTCGCCAGCGGCATGAAGATCAGCGCCGAGCCGAAGCCCGAGAAGCCGCGCGCGAGACCGGCGACAAACGCGGTGACAGAGAGCACGGCGAGCGCCGCGAAGCTGAAACCGTCAAGGCCGGGAAGGGTCATGCATGACCTGCGATGGATCGAACCGAAACGACGGACGGACGACTGAAAAGTGATCGAAGCAATCGGCGGCGTGGACATCGTCCCATGCCGTCATTTGCGATAGCCTCTGTCGCAACGGGACGCAATTGTTGTAACGGATGTAAGTCTTGAATGCTGGCATATGATGAGCTTAGGTTTGCGCGACGGCGTCATCCTGAGGTGCGGCACGCGAAGCGTGGCGCCTCGAAGGATCGCCGTCGCCCTTCGAGGGTCGCTGCGCGACCACCTCAGGGTGACGGCTGCTATTATCATTGCAGCTTGTCCAGAATGAGCTAAGGGCAAATCCGCCCGTTCGACATGACTCGCAACGATAACCGAATTTGAAAGCAAGGATGATGTGATGGCGCGCGGGATTAATCTTTTGTCGGCGCTGGCAGTCGGCGCAGCGCTTTGCGCGGCTGCGCCCGATGGCGCGCACGCCTTCGACCTCGCAATCGACGCCAAGCTGCCGCCGTCGCAGGCGGTCGCGGTGCCGGCGCCGCCGGAGCAGATCGACGCGGCGGTGAACAGGCTCGACGAGCTTGCAAGCGCGATCATGAAGAAGTCCGGGATGCCCGGCCTATCGGTCGCGGTGGTGCGGGGTGGCAAGACCGTCTACGCTAAGGGGTTCGGCGTTCGCAAACTGGGCGAAGACGCGAAGGTCGATGCCGACACCGTGTTTCAACTCGCCTCATTGTCGAAGCCGGTGGGCGCCAGCGTCGTCGCCGCGCAGGTCGGCAAGGGCGTGGTGAAATGGGACGATCCGATCGTCAAATACCTGCGGTGGTTCGCGCTCTCCGACAAGGCGGTGAGCCGCATGGTGACGATCGGCGATCTCTACGCACATCGCTCCGGTTTGCCGGATCACGCCGGCGACGATCTCGAGTTTCTCGATTATCCGCGCGAAGAGGTGTTGAAGCGGATGCGCTATCTGCCGCTGGCGCCGTTTCGCGCGAGCTACGCCTATACCAATTTCGGCCTGACTGCGGCGGCGGAAGCGGTGGCGGTGGCCTCGCAGCTCGATTGGGCGACGCTGTCGGATCGTGTGCTCTATCTGCCGCTTGGCATGAACCGCACCAGTTCGCGCTTCGAGGATTTCAGCAACCGCGACAACCATGCCGTCAATCACGCCATGGTCGACGGCAAGTACCAGCCGCGGTATCAGCGCGAGCCGGACGAGCAGTCGCCAGCCGGCGGCGTGTCATCATCCGCCAACGATATGGCGAAGTGGATGGCGATGGTGCTGGCGAACGGCATGCACGAGGGCAAGCCGCTGATCGACAAGGCGGCGCTGCGCGAGGCGCTGCGGCCCCAGGTGATTTCCACGCCGCCGTCAAATCCCGCCGAGCGCGCCGGTTTCTACGGCTACGGCATGAATGTCGGCGTCGCGCCATCGGGCCGTGTGGTGCTGTCGCATTCCGGCGCGTTCCTGCTCGGTGCCGCGACCTGTCTGACGATGATCCCGTCGCTCGATGTCGGCATCGTGGTGCTGTCCAATGGCGCGCCGACCGGCGCGGTGGAAACGCTGTGCGCGGAGTTTTCCGATCTGGCGCAGTTCGGCGCCATCACCCGCGACTGGTATGCCGGTTACGGCCCGCGCTTCGCCGAGATGATGAAGCCGGTCGGCTCGCTGCTCCGCAAGACGCCGCCGGCCAAGCCGAAAGCGCAGGCCGCCGCCGAACTCTACAAGGGCACCTACGTCAACAAATACTTCGGCGACGCCGTGGTGGTGCGCAAGGATGGCAAGTTGCTGCTGTTACTCGGCAACGAAGCCGGCAAGGTGTTTCTGCTGCGCCACTGGGACGGCGATACGTTCGTGATCGACCTGCAAGGCGAGGTCGCGGCGCAGGGCTCCGTGTCGACCGTGACGTTCAACCGCCAGCGCGGCAAGGCAAAGTCGTTGCAGATCGAATTCTTCGCCGACGATCTCGCGAAGGGTGTGTTTCGGCGGGAGTAGCGCGGGTAAATGCGACCGTCATCCTGAGGTGCGAGGGCGCAGCCCGAGCCTCGAAGGATGCGCCACGCACGCCGTCGCCCTTCGAGGCTCGGCGCGAGAGCGCCTCGCACCTCAGGGTGACGGAAAGACGTCTCTTGAATTTGCGGTGCTACCCCCGCAGCGTGCCGCCGGTTTTCTTCGTCACTTCCGCGACGATCTTCGCGGCGATAGCGTCGATTTCCTGATCGGTCAGGGTCTTCTCGCGTGGCTGGATCGTCACCGCGATCGCCACCGACTTCTTGTCGGGATCGATGCCCTTGCCTTCATAGACGTCGAACACGGTGACATTGGTGACGAGCTTCTTGTCGCCGGCCTGCGCGGCGCGGACGATGTCGGCCGCTTTCACATTGCGCCCAACGATGAAGGCGAAGTCGCGCTCGACCGGATGGAACGCCGGCAGATCGAGCTGCGGTTTGGCACGCGTTGCTTTCGCCTTGCCTTCCGGAATGCGGTCGAGGATCACCTCGAACGCCATCACGGGACCGTCTGCGCCGAGAGCCTCCAGCGCGCGTGGATGCAATTCGCCGAAATAGCCGAGCACGTTCTGCGGCCCCATCTGGATCGCGGCGGAGCGGCCAGGATGCAGCCACGCCGGAAACTTGTCGCCGCTCGCGGGCGCGATCTGCAACGCCTGCACGGACGCGCCGGCAGCTGCCAGCACCGCGAAGGCGTCGGCCTTGGCATCGAACGCGCTGGCCTGCGCCGCGCCGGTCCAGCTTCGGCCGAGACCCTGCGAGGATGCAAAGCCACGACGCACGCCGCTCGCGGCGGTGAACTGATCCTGCGGGCGGTCGCCCTTAAAGATCTGTCCGACCTCGAACAGCGCGACGTCATCCGAACCGCGATCGTGGTTGGCCTGCGCCGCCGCGATCAGGCCGGGCAGCAGCGACGGCCGCATGTCGGAGAGATCGGCGGCAATCGGATTGGCGAGCGCAAGCGCGGGCTGCCCGCCGCCGAACAGTTCGGCGTGAGGTTTCGCGATGAACGACCACGTCACCGCCTCCACCATGCCGCGCGCGGCGAGCGCGCGCTTGGCGCAGCGGGTGCGCGATTGCAGCGTGGTGAGCACCGGCTTGCGCGGATTGTCGCCGCGCGGGAACGGTGTCATCGGCACCTTGTCGACGCCGACGATGCGAACGATCTCCTCAACGATATCGGCTTTGCCATGAACGTCGGTGCGCCATGATGGCACCGCGATCTTCACCACCGGGCCGTTGCCCGCCACCATGAAACCGAGCCGTTGTAGGATGCCGCGCGCTTCCGGCAGCGGCACTTCGATGCCGGCGAGGCGCTTCAGTTCCGACAGGGGGTAGTCGATGACGCGATCATCGGGGAAGGCCTTGCCGACCACGACGTTCTCGGACGGCGTGCCGCCGCACAATTCCATCACCATCTTGGTTGCGAGTTCGAGCCCCGGCACCATGAAGGCGGGATCGACGCCGCGCTCGAAGCGATAGCGCGCATCGGAATTGATGCCGAGCTTGCGGCCGGTCTGGGCGATGTTGATCTCGTTCCACAGCGCGGATTCGATCAGCACGTCGGTGGTGTTCTCGTCGCAACCGGACGCCTCGCCGCCCATGATGCCGGCGAGCGATTCGACACCGTGATCGTCGGCGATGACGCAGATCGACGGGTCGAGCTTGTAGGTCTTGCCGTCGAGCGCCAGCAGTTCCTCGCCGTCGCGCGCGTGGCGCACGGTGAGATTGCCCTTCACTTTCTTGGCGTCGAACACATGCAGTGGACGCGCGCGGTCGTAGGTCATGAAGTTGGTGATGTCGACCAGCGCGTTGATCGGGCGTAGCCCAATCGCGGTCAGGCGTTGTTGCAGCCATTCCGGCGACGGACCGTTCTTGACACCGCGCACCAGGCGCAGCGCAAAGCCGGGGCACAGCGTCGCGTCTTCGACGGCCACCTGCACCGGGCAGGGGAATTCGCCCGCAATCGGCTTGATGCCGGGGTCTTTCAGCTTGCCCATGTCGGCGGCGGCGAGATCGCGCGCGATGCCGTGGACGCCGGTGGCGTCCTGCCGGTTCGGCGTCAGATTGATCTCGACCACCGGATCGCCGAGCTTGGCCCACTCGACATAGGACGTGCCGATCGGCGCGTCCGCCGGCAATTCGACGATGCCGCTGTGGTCGTCGGAGATCTCGATCTCCGCGCCGGAAATCAACATGCCGCGCGATTCGACGCCGCGAATTGAGCCGACGCTGAGCGTGATGTTCTTGCCGGGAATGAAAGTGCCGGGCGGGCCGAAGATGGTGACGAGGCCGTCACGCGCATTCGGGGCGCCGCACACCACCTGCACCGGCGCGCCGCCATCGCCGATGTCGACCATGCACACGCGCAAACGGTCCGCGTTCGGGTGCTGCACGGCGGAGATCACGCGCGCGATGCGGATCGGCCTGAGCTGCTCGGCCTTGTTCTCGATGTGCTCGACCTCGAGCCCGATCATGGTGAGCTTGTCGGCGAGTTTTTCGAGCGGCTCGTCGGTCTCGAGATGATCCTTCAGCCAGGAGAGGGTGAATTTCACGAACTTAATCCTCCCGCGAGCGTCGGGATATCGAGCGGTTTGAAGCCGTAGTGGTTGAGCCAGCGCACGTCGCCTTCGAACAGTTGGCGCAGGTCGGCGATGCCGTATTTCAGCATCGCGATGCGGTCGATGCCCATGCCCCAGGCGAAGCCCTGGTACACTTCGGGATCGATGTCGCAGGCGCGCAGCACGTTGGGATGCACCATGCCGCAGCCGAGAATCTCCAGCCAGTCCTCGCCTTCACCGAAGCGGATTTCGCCCTTGTCGCGGCGGCACTGGATATCGACTTCCAGCGACGGCTCCGTGAACGGGAAGAACGACGGCCGGAAGCGCATGTTGATGTTGTCGACCTCGAAGAACGCCTTGCAGAATTCGTGCAGGATCCATTTCAGGTGACCGAGATGCGAGCCCTTGTCGATCACGAGGCCTTCGACCTGATGGAATTGCGGCGTATGCGTTGCGTCGGAATCGATGCGGTAGGTACGGCCCGGACAGATCACGCGGATCGGCGGCTTCTGGCTCAGCATGGTGCGCACCTGCACCGGCGAGGTGTGCGTCCGCAGCAGCAGCCGCGAACCGTCCTCCTTCGGATTGAAGAAGAAGGTGTCGTGCATCTCGCGCGCCGGGTGGCCTTCCGGAAAATTCAGCTTGGTGAAGTTGTAGTCGTCGGTCTCGATGTCCGGACCCTCCGCCACCGCGAAACCCATGTCGGCGAAGATGGTGGTGAGTTCGTCCCAGGTCTGGCTCAGCGGATGAATGCGGCCGGCATCGGCCGGCGTGTCGCGCAGCGGCAAGGTGACGTCGATGGTCTCTGAGGCAAGGCGCGCATCGAGTGCGGCGTTCTTCAGCACGTCGCGACGCGCGGTCAGCGCCTGCGTCACCGCATCCTTGGCGAGATTGATCTTCGCGCCCTCGGACTTGCGTTCGTCCGGCGACATCTTGCCGAGCGTTGCAAGCAGCGCCGAGATCGAGCCCTTCTTCCCGAGCGCGGCAACGCGCACGGCTTCGAGCGCGGCTTCATCAGCGGCGGCTGCGATGTCGGCGAGGATTTGGGATTGCAGAGTTTCGAGATCGGACATGGATGGCCACCACCTGCACAGCGTTATGCCCGGCGATGATCCGGGCAGCCGCGTGGTACAGGCCATCGACGCCGTAGAGACGTAGATGGCCGGGACAAGCCCGGCCATGGCGACATCATGAAAATGTCAGGGATCGCGGCCGGGCGGATACGATCAGGCCGCCAGCGCGGCCTTTGCCTTCTCGGCGATCGCCTGGAACGTCGCGGGCTCCTGGATGGCGAGGTCCGACAACACCTTGCGGTCGACGGTGATGCCCGACTTGGCAAGGCCGTTGATGAACACGCTGTAGGTCATGCCGAGCGGTCGCACGGCGGCGTTGAGGCGCTGGATCCAGAGCGCGCGGAAGGTGCGCTTCTTACGCTTGCGGTCGCGGAAGGCATATTGCTGCGCCTTGTCGGCGGCGGCCTTGGCGGCGCGAATGGTGTTCTTCCGGCGGCCGGAGAACCCCTTGGTGATCTTGTAGACTTTCTTGTGCTTGGCGTGAGCCGTCACACCGCGTTTAACGCGAGACATGACCGATCTCCTTCAAATGACTGGGAAATTAGACGCCGCGCGAGGCGGCGAGGTTGCAACGGACAGGCCGTCAGGCGTTCGGCAAGAAATACTTCTTGATGTTGTCGCCGTCGGTCTTGAACAGGATGCGGGTCCCGCGAAGCTGACGAATCTGCTTCTTGGTCCGCTTGATCATGCCGTGTCGCTTGCCGGCGTGGGCGGACACCACCTTGCCGGTCCCGGTCACTTTGAAGCGCTTTTTGGCGCCCGATTTGGTCTTCAGCTTGGGCATTTGGCTCTCCTCTTGCCACGGAAAAAGCCGCCCCGGAAGGCGGTTACGTGGCTGAAATGCTCGCTAGAGCGTTGAAAGTGCTCGATTATTCCTTATCGGAACAGATCCGCACGCTCACCGCCACGGCAGCCCTAATCAGCCGGGCGATGAAGATAGGGCTTATGACAGAGGATCGGGGGAAAGGCAACGGGAAAGGGGTCCTTCGCGGCCGCGATTCGTGCCAGGCGTTTCAGCAAGTCGTCCCCGCGAAGGCGGGGACCCATAACCCCTGCCGTCATTTTGCAGAGGGCGGCCAGCCCCGTGCCAAACACCAAACAAGAGGCACAGGGAATCTCGGTCCCCGCCTGCGCGGGGACGACCAGTCGATAAGTTTTCGTGGGAGTAGGCTGGCCCGCTCAGCGCGGCGCCAGCACCATGACGACCTGACGGCCTTCGAACTTGGCGTCCTGCTCGACCTTGGCGATGTCGGCGACCTCGTCCTTCACCTTGTTGAGCAGCTTGGTGCCGATGTCCTGATGCGCCATTTCGCGGCCGCGGTAGCGCAAGGTGATCTTGACCTTGTCGCCTTCCTCGAAGAACCGCTTCATCGCCCGCATCTTCACGTCGTAGTCGTGGTCGTCGATCATCGGACGGAGCTTGATCTCCTTGATCTCGACGATCTTCTGCTTCTTGCGAGCTTCGGCGGCTTTCTTCTGCGACTGGAACTTGAACTTCCCGTAGTCCATGATCTTGCATACGGGAGGATTGTTGTTCGGTGAAATTTCCACGAGATCCATGCCCGCGTCGGTGGCAAGCTTGATCGCGGCGATGGTTTCCACCGTGCCGTGGTTGACCCCGTCCTGGTCGATCAGTTGAACCTGGGCGTTGCGGATTTCATCGTTGGTGCGCGGCCCATCCTTGGCGGCGACGGGCGGGGCTCTGTTGGGACGGCGAATGGGTACTTCTCCAGTATTGTGAATGAAGGCGATAGTTTGAAGGAAACCGCATCGGCGGGCAAGTATCGCAAGCTCTTGCGCGACGAAACCCTGTCCACGCGGCATTTTGGTCACGCTGCCGTCGCGGTTCCCGTCAACGTAGCGCTCACATAGATTGCGCCGGGCGGTTACGCAAGCGACAGTGCGGCGCGTATTGGACCCACGGAGAAGCCACTCATGACCACTGCAACCGAGGGCGCGGCCGCGCCGGACTTCGTCACGGTCGGCGAGGGCGCGAACGGCCGCCGGATCGCGGTGCGGGCGCGGCAAGCTAACGCGCAGGGTGGCGGTGCGCCCGGGCTGTTCTGGCTCAGCGGCTTCAATTCCGACATGGCCGGCACCAAGGCGGTGGCGCTCGACGCGTGGGCGGCGGAGCACGGCCGCGGCTGCGTGCGTTTCGATTACTCCGGCCACGGCTGCTCCGAAGGCCGCTTCGTCGACGGCACCATCGGGCGCTGGTTAGAGGAAGCGCTCGCGGTGTTCGACCGCTATTGCAAAGGCCCGACGGTGGCGGTCGGCTCCTCGATGGGCGGCTGGATCGCGCTGCTGGTGGCGCGCGAACTGAAGCGGCGCGGCACGCCGCTCGCAGGCCTGGTGCTGATCGCGCCGGCGCCGGACTTCACCGAGGAGCTGATGTGGAAGGATTTCCCCGATGCGGTGAAGCGCGAGATCGAAGCCAACGGCGTGTGGATGCGGCCGTCGGAGTACGGCGATCCCTATCCGATCACGCGCGGGCTGATCGAGGACGGCCGCAAGCATCTGCTGCTCGCCGGCAGCATCGATGTCGGTTGTCCGGTGCGGCTTCTTCAGGGCGCGCAGGACCCGGACGTGCCGTGGCGTCACGCCTTCCGCCTCACCGAATGCCTGCCAACCGATGACGTCGTGCTGACCATGGTGCAGGACGGCGACCACCGCCTGTCGCGCCCGCAAGACATCGCGCGGCTGCTGGCGACGGTGGGGGAGTTTTGACTCTTACGTTCTTTTCGCCGACGTCCGCCTCACCTCAGCTTTCTCGGAAGGCGGATCGTTGCGGTTCAAAGGCGGGAGGGGGTCAGGTTACTTGGGACAGTTCGCGACCCGAAGCCGCCGCTTGATTTCCTCGTCGCCGATATTCGCTTCGGCCCAATGCACGCTCGCGGTCGCGCATTCCCGCAAGTCCGGCTTGTAGCGCGGATCGTTGCAAACGCCTGCCGACATCATCTCCATGCGGACCACCGCGACCTTGGCCCGCACCTCCGCCTGTCCTTTGGAGCCTTGGTCGATCTTTTTCAGATAATCCATCCTGGCCGCGCATTCGGCGGCGCTCACCTTTTCCGGCTTCGGCTGCTTGCCGTTGTTGCTTGGCATTGTCGCGACGCTGAACCCGCCGCAGCGGGATGCTGACCGCATCTCGCTTACGGCGTTTTCGACCTTGGCGGCTTTTGCACTCATGGACGCCTCGTTGGCATTGTCGCCGAGCGTGCGATAGACCGCCGCGACATTCCTCGCGTCGCTTGCGACGCGCTCATAGGCGTTGCATGACGGCGATGCCAAAGCGGCCCGGGCCGCGATTGCAAGGCGCTCCCGCGCGGCGGTCAGTTCGGGCGAGACCGGCGGCCGCGCCGCCTCTTTCTTCTCCGGCGCAGGAGTGGATGGAGCGGCAGCGCTCGGCTCAACCGGTTTGGCCGGTGCCGGTGCGGGGACCGCTTCCGGGAAAAGCTCAGCCGCAATCCGCGTGGCGATGCCAGTCTCGGCGGAATGCGTGACAGGCGTGGCGTTGGCCGTGACCTTGGGCTTTTCCTGTCGTGCAGGCACCCGGTCGGGATTGACCGGCGCGGTCTGTGTTTTTCGGCACTTGATCCTCGGACCGTTGCCGCCCGAGACATCCGAACAGTCGCCGTCCGCTGCGCTTGCCACGCGGGACTGAGGTTTTGTGGCGGGCTTTGCCGCCGGCGCGGGCTTCGCGGCGGTCCGGACCGTCGATCCGCGGCAGGCGGACATGACTTGCTGCGTCAGGGCAATCTGGCGCGCATCGTAACCCGGCGGATCGCGATCGGAATTCTTGTGCGTCGCATCTTCGCAGTTGACGACGCCGGGCCGCATGCTCGCAACGCGCCGGAGCAAGGCGATGCGCTGGCTTCCAGCCGCCATCACGCCGGCACAGTTGTTCGCCGCGCCTGCCGCGCGCAGACGCGCCAGGATGGCGGCGTCCTGGCCCGACAGCCGATTGAAAGCCATTTGCTTGTTCTGGCAGACGCCGGCCGACGCGGCGCTACCGAATAAAACCAGCAAGCCGACAGACGCAATCAGTCGTGCAAGTAATCGAACCTGCGCAGTATGAATCATTTGAAACACCATAAAAAATGAAGTTCCAAAACTATGAACGAGGCCAATGAAAACGCAAGGGGGCGGCGGAGTCATCCGAAATCGATAAACGCCTCCCCGATCTTGTGGCCTCTGGATTGCTTCGCTACCCTCGTGGTGACACCGATAAAAACACTGATGCTCAGGGACAACGCCCCATGAATTCTGCTGCGAATCCCACCGCCATGCTGCGCACGTTCTGCGACGCGGTCGAAGTGCGTGACGGCAAGACATTCGCGACGCTGTTTACCGAGGACGGGGTCTATCACGACGCCTTCTACGGCGCGTTCGCAGGTCGCGCGAAAATCGCGGAGCTGATCGACGACTGGTTCTATCGCACGGCGGAGGATTTCCGCTGGGTGATGCACGATCCGGTCAGCGACGGCAAAACGCTCTATGCGCGCTACACCTTCAGCTATCGCTCGAAGCTGCCGGAAGCAAACGGCAATCGCGCGATGTTCGAAGGCGTCTCGGTGATGCAGTTGCGCGACGGGCTGATCGCGACCTATCACGAGGTCGCCAACACCGCGCCGGCCTTCGTCGATCTCAACTTCGCGCCGGAACGGATCGCAAAGATCGTCGGTCGTCAGGGCGCGGCGCTGAAAGCGCGCGACGAGATGAAGCCGCATCTGAAGTAAGTGCAGTCAGGTTCGCTCTGCTTTTGCGGAAGTAACAGTCGTCATGCGCGGACTTGATCCGCGCATTCATCTTCTTAAGAAAGTGATGGATTGCCGGATCATAGGCGAGCGAAGCGACGCCGTTCTTCGAACGGCTATGTCCGGCAATGACGCTCCCTCAAGGTGCCGCTACGGCGGCGGGGTGGCCATCATCTGTCGCTGGCCGAGCGCTGCGACGCTCGCGGTGCCGATCGGTCCGGCTTCGTCGTAGAGCCAGCATTCACCGATGGCGACGCCGTCGGTGGCGTGGTGATTGACGACTTCGTAGCCGACCCATTCCGTCACCGGCAGCCGGTGCAGATAGAGCGTCACGTCGCTGTTGATGTAACCGAGACCCTGGTCGCCGGCGTTGGCGAAGGGGCTGGCGAAATCCGCGCCGACAGCAACCCGCACGAACGGCGTGATCGGCGTGTCGCCGACGACGTCGCGCACCTCGCTCATCCAGAGCCTGCGCGGGCCGACGGTGCCGATCGCGCCGGTGATACGGCGCACCGCCCACATGCCGTTCATGCCGAGCTTCGGATTCGGCGGCGGCAGGTCGTCGGGCTTCGGCGCGTCCCAGGTCGGCGGCGACCAGACGGTGCCCGGCGGATTCTCCGTCCGGCGCAGTAACTGGCACGACGCGCGCGCCATGGAGACGCCGCCGCTGAAAAACTCCGCTTCCACCACCTTGATGCGTTTGCCGTCGCGCACCAGCCGCGTGGTGACCTCGATCGGATCGAGGCTCGGCAGGCGGAACATATCGACGGTCAATCGCGCCGGCATGTAGGCGTCGTCGCCATGGCGCTCCTCGATGACGCAGGCCATGAGGCCGACGACGACGCGGCCGTGCAGCGATTTACGATCCCATGGGCTGACGCCGATGTCGGTGGGAAGGAAGCGATCACCATCGCGGGTGAAGAATGGAACATTGCTCATAACGCCGAGCAATGCCGGGCCAGCGCCATGAAATCAAGGCGGGGCTGTCTTTCCGGCGCCCTCAGAAATCGAGATCGACGTAGCTTTGCGAGGCGGGGACGCCGGCGAGCCATTCCGACAGCAGCGGGCGGAACGAGGGGCGCGACTTGATCCGCGCGTACCAGGACTTCGCGGCGTCGTCCTCGTTCCACGGCACATCGCCGAGGTAATCGATGGCGGAGAGATGCGCGGCGGCGGCGAGGTCGGCATAGGTCAGGCGGTCGCCGGCGAGATAGTTCCGGGTCCGCGCCAGCCAGCCGATATAGGACAGGTGATAGCGGACATTGGCTTTCGCGGCGCGCATTACGTCGGCCGAAGGCGCGCCGCCGCCGTCTTCCTCGCTCATGAAGCGCTTGTAGATGCGCTCGGTCACCAGCGGATTGGAGGCTTCCTCGAAGAATTTCTCGTTGAACCAGGCGGTGAGCCGCCGCACCTCGATGCGCTCGGCCATCGACTGCGGCAGCAGCCGGCGGTCGCCGCGCGCCGCGCCGCAGACCTCGTCGAGATACTCGGCGATCAGGCCGACGCCGGGAACTGGCGGGATGCCTTCGGCGGCAAGCACCGGCGTGGTGCCGGCCGGGTTCATGATCAGGAACTCCTCGCGCCGCTCCCAGGGCCGTTCCTCCGCCAGCGTCAGGTCGAGTCCGTATTCGCCGAGCGCGAGGCGAATGAAGCGCGAATGAGGACAGAACGGGTGATGAAACAGCGTGAGCATCGGGTCCTTAGATAGGTTTTCGTCCTTAACAAAGCGTCTCCGGCAGCGCGAAATCGGGTGTCCGGCCAGCGGCGCGGGTCTTACTTACGCCTGAAGACGATGCGACCGAAGCATTAGTTGGGCCGCGGATTCAGGCAGGGGACTTGCGCAATTCGACATTGCGAGGACCCGGCAAATCAGCGAGAAGTGCCGACGTTTCGCCCGCCTGAAAGCGAAAGTTCCCATGATATCTGATGCCATTCGCGCGGTGATCCTTGGCGTTGTCGAGGGGGTCACGGAATTTCTGCCGGTATCGTCGACCGGCCATCTGCTTCTGGTCGAACGCTTTTTCGAGGGGGGCGGCGACGATTTCTGGAAGAGCTTCGCGATCCTGATTCAACTCGGTGCGATCCTGGCCATTCTCGCCATCTATTTTGTCAAATTGTGGCAGGTGGCGCTGGGCATGTTCACCGACCCCGCGGCGCGGCGCTTCGTCATCGGTGTGGTGGTGGCGTTCCTGCCGGCGGCGGTGATCGGCGCCCTCGCAGGCGGCTACATCAAGAGCTACCTGTTCAACCCGTGGGTGGTGTGCTTCTCGCTGATCGTCGGCGGCGCGGTGCTGATGTGGGTCGATCAGCTCAATCTCAAGCCGCGGCTGCACGACGCCACGACGTTCCCGCTGCCGACCTATCTCGCCATCGGCTTCGCGCAGTGCACCGCCATGATCCCCGGCGTATCGCGCTCCGGCGCGACCATCGTAGCGGCGATGCTGCTCGGCGCCGATAAGCGTGCCTCGGCGGAGTTCTCCTTCTTCCTGGCGATCCCGACCATGCTCGGCGCCTTCGTCTACGATCTCTACAAGAGCCGCAATGAGTTGACGCTCGATCACTCCTACATCATTGCCATCGGCTTCGTGGTGTCGTTCATCACCGCGATCATCGTGGTGAAGGCGTTCCTGAGCTACGTCACTCGCAACGGCTTTACGTTCTTCGCGTGGTGGCGGGTGATCGTCGGCACGCTGGGCCTGATCGCGCTGGCGCTGGGGTTCTGAGCGATATTTTCCGTCGTCCCCGCGCAGGCGGGGACCCATTACCCCTGGCTTTGATTGTTATGGCAGGGGCGTGCGACAGGCGCTTTCCTGATATCACCGCCGCCGCGGAGTCTGGGTCCCTGCCTGCGCGGGGACGACTCGCGTAACGCTTACGCGTTCTTGCGCTGGAACTGGCCCTGCGGCCGGAACATCCACAGGTATTGCGGGGCGACGGCCTCGAGCGAATCCGGCGTGATGCCGAGTCCTTCCAGCGTCAGCCCGGCGGTTTTCGCGGCGTCCGACACCACGTTGTCGGATTGCAGCAAGGTCACCTGATCGCGGGTCAGCGTGAACGGCGACGGCGCGAATTGCAGGAACAACGCCTTGAACTTGGCGAGGCCGAACGGCAGCGGCACCAGCGTGCGTTTGCGATCGGTGATGGTCAGAATGATCTGGTTGATCTCGCGCAGCGTCAGCACTTCCGGTCCGCCGAGTTCGCAGGTCGCGCCCGGCCTCAAAGTGCCGTCCACCGCGTCGGCGATGGCTGTCGCGACGTCGCCGACGTAGACCGGCTGCATTTTGGTTTCGCCGCCGCCGATCAGCGGCAGCAACGGCATCAGCCGCGCCACCGAGGCGAAGCGGTTGGTGAAATCGTCCTCGGGGCCGAACACCACCGATGGCCGCACGATGATGCTCTCCGGCGCCGCCTCGCGCACGGCGGCCTCGCCGGCGGCCTTGGAACGGGCGTAGGCGGAGGCCGATTCGGCATCGGCGCCGATCGCCGAGACATGTACCAGCCGGGCGCCGTGGCTTGTTGCGGCCTGCGCCACGGCGGCGGCGCCCTTGACGTGGACGGCATCAAAAGTCTGCGCGCCGCTGCCGGCCAGGATTCCGACCAGGTTGACGACGATGCTGGCACCGCGCGTCGCGGCCTCCACCGACGCCGGATAGCGCAGATTGGCCTGCACCGCGTGGATCTGGCCGACCTTGCCGAGCGGTTGCAGGTGTCCCGCGAGTTCGGGCCGGCGCACGCCGACGCGGATGCGATAACCCCGCTTGGCCAGCGCGCGGACGACATGCCGCCCCAGAAAACCCGATCCGCCGAACACGGTGACGAGGGTGTCTGAATTCGAGGTCACGTAGGACGACATGGAATCACCTCAACCGGCCCAAAGGCCCTGATGCCGCGAAGTCGTGGCTGTTTCGGCCGCTGTATAGCGGATTTGCAGCGCGTATTGCAATTTTCGGCCGAGCGAATCAGGCCGCCCTGCCCGTGCGAAGCGGGACTCTGCCGGAAGCCGCGTTTTGCCGTTTGACAACAGCGCGGCCGATCCGTATCAACCGGCCCGGGCCCAGGTGGCGGAATTGGTAGACGCGCTGGCTTCAGGTGCCAGTGGCTGCAAGGTCGTGAAGGTTCGAGTCCTTTCCTGGGCACCACTTTAGTTTCCGATCGGGTCCAGCCTGATCCGAAATTCCCCATAAAACAAAGATATACCCGTCGCTTTGGTCCGAGGATGTTCGGCCGGATTTGTTGGCAGCCGGCAGTTTTGGGGGTATTTTAGGGGGTATCAGCATGAGGCTCTCGGATGCCCTTAAGCAATGCAGCCATCAAAAATGCCAAGGTGAAGCCTAAGCCTTACAAAATATCCGATGGCTTTGGTCTGTATCTTCTGGTCAATCCCACAGGTTCGCGGTTGTGGCGAATGAAGTACCGCATCGACGGTCGCGAAAAGCTATTCGCGATCGGCGCTTATCCCGAAGTATCCCTTAGTAAGGCGCGTGAGCGGCGCGAGGACGCGCGAAGAGCCTTGGCAGAAGGCGCGGACCCGTCAGCTCTCAAGAAGCATTCACGGGAAGCAGCCAAAGCGGTAGCAGCTAACACTTTTCATGTTGTTTCCGAGGAGCATCTTGCCAAGTTGGCACGCGAGGGGCTTGCGAAGATCACGCTCGACAAGCGGCGCTGGTTGCTTGATTTCGCTTATCCATTTTTTGGCGACAGGGATGTGGCCACGATAAATTCGGCCGATGTGCTCCGAGTTCTTCGATCGGTCGAAGCCAAGGGACACCATGAGACGGCGCGACGTTTGCGCTCCGTGATTGGTTCGGTGTTCCGCTACGCTATTGCGACGACGCGTGCCGCGAACGACCCGACGTTTGCCCTGCGTGGCGCGCTGACGACTCCTAGGATTCGTCATCGGCCGGCCGTGACAGATTCTACCCAATTGGGCCGATTGTTGGATGCCATCGATGACTATCAGGGGCAAGCTACCACACGCGCCGCATTGCGACTCATGCCGATTCTGTTTCCCCGGCCGGGTGAGTTGCGGGCCGCGCGGTGGTCCGAGTTCGAACTAGGTAAGGCTATTTGGTTTGTGCCCGCAGAGCGGATGAAGATGCGCCGCCCCCATCGCGTGCCTCTTTCGCCGCAGGCAATCACCATATTGAATGACCTTAAAGCCGTGACCGGGAGCCACGAATATGTCTTCCCATGTATCGGGGCGGTCATAAACAAGAAGCCCATCAGTGAGAATACCATGAATGGTGCGCTGCGCCGGATGGGGTTTGGCTCTGACTTGGTGACCGCCCACGGCTTTCGGGCGACAGCTTCGACGCTTTTGAATGAAAGCGGATTATGGAATCCTGACGCCATCGAGCGCCAGCTTGCACATGCAGAAAATAACGAGGTCCGCCGCGCATATCTTCGAGGGGAGCATTGGGACGAGCGTGTGCGGATGATGGCGTGGTGGGCGGATTATCTCGATACTCTTCGGAAGAGTGGTGGTGTAAATCGATAATATCCGTCGCAAGTTTAGTTGGATATTACCGATTTTCCTCGGATGGGACTGGACGGTTCCTTGTTTGATTCGGGATGATCGGATCGAATCAAACACAGGGCGACATCATGACAGATTTGGAGCGATGGAAAATCGTGAAGCAATTCACAATTTTTCAAATAGTGCTTCTGATCTCGGGATATGATCCTACGGATTCCGATGATTTTCCTTTCAGTCGATGGACTGAAGAAGCTCGCCACAAAACGCTTCCGATGCTGAAAGCATTGGAGCAGGCTATCGAAGATGGCACTCTGCCTCTCCACAAAACTGTCCGTACCGAGGATGGTGCGATCGATTTCCGTTTCAGCCTTGTGCATGTGAAGGAACTTAAGGCTTGGCTGACTGTGGTCGGGGTGCGAGATGGATACTTCATCGCTCCTGCTTCTGCTATGGAAGCGGATGAGATCGAAGATCACCGTGGACGCTATTACGCCCCAAAACTAGCCGCCGCGATGGCTGCTTGGAAGGCGGTGACATCCGACCCCGATCGATTGAGCGGTAAATCACCAAAGCAGGCGCTGACGCTCTGGCTGAAAGAAAATGCGGAACGATACAGCCTTCTGAATAAGGACCAATCACCCAACCTCACCGGGATTGAGGAGGTCGCGAAGGTTGCGAATTGGCAAGCTGCCGGTGGAGCACCGACCACCCCCCAGGCAGAAGACAAGCCCAAGGTGGAGCGAGGTAGAACCCGGGGGAAGGTTAATTCTAAGGGGGAGGAGAGTTCTTCAGTTTCCAACAATGATGATGACCCGCTTTTTTAGAACATCACTGTTCACGGGCAAAAACTAAGCAACTATTCGATCTAGGTTTTCTTTAGCCCGCCTAGCTATTCCTGAACCGGCGGCTCACGCATCGTCCATCCATCTTCAACGAAACATGGATGAACTTGATGATGTCGAATCCAGCGGAAATCCCGCCTGCTCTGATCCGCCTTGATACCGTCATGGCGCGAACCGGGCTCAGCCGCAGCACCCTCTACGCGTATATGCGTGAGGGCCGCTTCCCTCAGCCCGTTGCGATTTCCGAGCGGTGCGTCGCTTGGATTGAAAGCGAGATCAGCGACTGGATCGCGGATCGCATCGCGAAGGGCCGACGGCGGTGACCGCTATGTCTGGTTTGAAGACGCTGCGCTCGCCTTTGATCTCTCAGCCCGTTGCTGAAACCATCGCCAAGGCACTTGGAGGGCGCCGTGTTGGCGAGATCTGGATGGCGCACTGTCCGGTTCATGACGATCGGACCCCGAGCCTTTCGATCCGTGTTGGTAAGGATGGTAAAATCCTGGTGCGATGCCATGCCGGCTGTGCACAACGTGAGCTGATCGCTGCACTCCGGGAGCGTGACCTTTGGCAAACGGCCGGGCGGACTTTGAAGATGGCCCGCAATCATCGACACCGCTCTCCCGAAAATCCCGACCTCGATGCCCCGAGGCGTAGCGGGGCAGCGCGGGCCATTTGGCAGGAATCGCAAGCGGCGGAAGAAACGTCCGCCGCAAGATATCTGCGTTCGCGCGGCCTCAACCTTCCGCCTTCGCCCGTCCTGCGCTTCCATGGTGGCCTGAAACATTCGACGGGCGGGGTCTGGCCCGCGATGGTGGCACTGGTGACAGATGGTGCCACAGGATCGCCGATTGCCATCCACCGTACTTTTCTTGCGCGCGACGGTGATGGTAAGGCGCCGGTCGAACCAGCAAAAATGATGCTTGGCCCTTGTCGCGGCGGTGTTGTTCGTCTCGGCGAGCCTGACGCTGTGCTGATGATCGGCGAAGGGATCGAGACCTGCCTGTCTGCAATGCAGGCGGTGGGAAACGCGGCTTGGGCGGCGCTGTCGACTTCTGGCCTCCGATCGCTTGATCTGCCGCGCGGCGTTCGCGATGTGATTGTGCTCGCCGATGGTGATGAACCCGGCGAGGCAGCGGCTCGCGATTGCGCACAACGCTGGAAACGCGAAGGGCGGCGCGTTCGGATTGCGCGTCCGCCGCAAGGGATGGATTTCAACGATATGCTCAAGGCTCAAGTTGCCCCTTGCGCGGAGGGCACATTGTGAATCTCGATCCCATCCCTGACTCTGATCAGTTCATTATTGACGCGATCGATGATGCCGAGGAAGTCCCCGATGTGCTTGTGGGTCTGGTCGAGAAGACCGCTGTCGATCCGGGTATGCCCTTCATGCCCGAAACGCTGAAAGCGTTGGCCGTGCTCAAGTGCGAAAACCGTGCTGCTTTCGAAGTGCTGCGGTCGCAACTGAAAAAGGTCGGATGTCGCGTGATGGCACTCGATGATGCCATCGGGAAGGAGAGTGGCGAAACAGATGAGCGGGCGCTCACGCAGGCCGATATCTTGATCAGGTTGGCGCAAACTGCCGAACTGTTCCACACAGCGGATGGTGCCGGTTTCGCTGACCTCGACATCAGGGGTCATCGTGAAACCTGGCCGATCCGAGCTAAAGGTTTTCGCCGCTGGCTGGCCGGCAGCTTTTTTGAGGAGACCGGTGGCGCGCCAAGTTCGGAAGCGCTGCAATCTACGCTTAACGTGATTGAGGCCAAGGCGCATTTCGGCGCTCCAGAACGGCAGGTTCATATCCGCGTCGCGGGTCGCGACGGCCGGCTCTACCTCGACCTTTGTAACGAGGCATGGCAGGCGGTGGAGATTGATGCGGCGGGCTGGCGAGTGATTGACGGTCCGCCTGTTCGTTTTCGCCGTACCTCGGGCATGAAGTCGTTGCCGATTCCGGCTCATGGCGGATCGATCAGCAAGCTTCGCTCGTTCCTCAACGTTCGGAACGAAGCCGATTTTGTTTTGGTCGTCGCTTGGATGCTCGCGGTCCTGCGTAATCGTGGCCCTTATCCCTTGATCGTGCTGTCCGGGGAGCAGGGTACGGCGAAGTCCACTTTTTCGGCAATCCTGAGGGCACTGCTCGATCCCAACACTGCGCCGTTGCGCGCCTTGCCGCGCGAGGATCGCGACTTGTTCATCGCCGCCAGCAACGGTCATGTGCTCGCTTTCGATAATGTGTCCGGCCTGCCTGCATGGATTTCAGACACGCTTTGCCGCCTTGCCACCGGCGGTGGATTTGCCGTGCGCCAGTTGTACTCCGATCAGGATGAGGTCTTGTTCAATGCCGCCCGGCCAGTGATGTTGAACGGGATCGAGGATATCGTCACGCGACCGGACCTCGCCGATCGCGCGCTGTTTATCGCGCTAGAACCGATTCCCGAGAATCGCCGCCGCTCGGAGCAGGAATTGTGGACGTATAAAGTTCTGTGGTGTCGATTAACTCGTGGTGCCGTTTCCGTAACTTTGCGTCATCGTTCGACATCCGATGATCCGAAACGACAATGCCATATTGCGGTTGTCCCGTAACTCTCGTTGCGTCCTGAAGGAAATATTGGAACCGCTCCGTCACGCCCTTGTAGGTTAAGTGATAAACGTCATCTTGGTTTACGATAGTAGGTCGCTGATAAGCGGCCTCAACTGAGGTAACGCAGCAAATTAGCTTCACCGCTTTACGGGACGTCAGCGTGCGAAAGACGTCATTCCGCACTTGTTCCTTTTCCTCTTTGTTGAGATGCGAAAGGCTATTGTTCTTGTTTCCGGTGCCGAAATATTTCCATTTCAGTTCGCCGTCCACGTTAGCAGTAGCCTTCGCAAAATCTTTTGCGACGCCATGCCAAGCGCCTTCCGGTATGATCACTCCGCCGATAACCAGGTACTTACTAGCGGCCTTTTCTGGATTCGGTGGAGTGCCAGACTCGTCTAGGAACAAGAAATACAAAGGAACGCTCCATTGACCGCTAAAAGTCAGATCGAGAAGTTCAAGCAAGCCGCCCGTGAACTTGAAACGGACGATAACGAGAAGCACTTTAATGAGAAGCTGAGCAAGATCGCCAAGCAGAACCCGCCCGCGAAGCTCTCGAAAAAGAAGCCGAGCCGCTAATCTTCGGCAGCTTTGGTGATTGCCTTATTGATCCTGCGCGCAACCTTCACGATGTTTTCTGCCGCAGGTAGGTCTTCTGGCATTGTACCGCCGATCTCCTTGATCGTTGCGCGGACCATGGCTCCGACCTCGTAATGGGTCTTGTTGGCGGCATGGGTTCCAACCACGGCATCCCGGCGTAGTTTGTCTTCGGTCTGCGTTGCCTTGAACAGATTGGCGGCAAGCTCCGTGGACCCCATGTGATCCAGAATGTTGTTCTTGGAACTGATGCCTTTCCTGCGCTGGATGCCAAGGCGATCAAGCCCGCCATAGAGCCCGATGTAGCCCGCGTTTGTGAAGATAGCGAAGTCGCGAGGTAGGACCACACCGGCGTTACGCGCGGCCTCCGCAAGCATCTTGTTGTGTTTCTTCATCTCGTCCCGAAGCAGGATGCGCTTTTCTTCCTCCAGAAGCGGGATCGCGGATGCAATGTCTTGGTCTTGAACTTCCTGCCGTCTAGCCTGAACCGCAAAATAAGTCTGAGCAAAAGCTATGGGACGCTTTCGAGCATCGCCGTTTTGCGCAATCAAGTAGCAAGCATAACGGGTCAGCAGGATAGTCTGGACTTCGCGAGCAGCCCCTTTCCCAATGTCGATCATATCGGTGGCGTCAACGAAATGATCGGCGGTCGGAATGCCAGCGGTTCGCGATGAATCCTTGGCCTTTTCGACAATATTCAGGAAGTTTCGAAAGTCCAAATAGTCCAGAAGTCGTGCGAGGTCTCTGGCGTCCCAGAAATCATTACCGCTGTCATCCTGCTTTGCGGCAAGCTCAAACCCAACGAGCAGGTCTTCGATGGTGTCATCCAACATTGCCTCGTTGGTCTCAGCAGCGATCCTCTGGACTTCAGGGGTCACCGCAGCCTCAAAGGCCCGGCCAAAATCAATATCGGGCAACTTGCTAGCCGTTGGTTCTTCGGTCATCGGAATCTCCGGTTGCGAATCCCTCTACGTCGCAACTTATCCGATTCTATCAATCATCCGAAGGGCTGGGTTTGCGAAGTGCACAATCCCCGCGCCATTGCATGAACGGGTGAAGAATTTTCATTCAGCTCAGTACTGTGACGTAAATCTCGATCACGACTCGGTTGCGAACCCTGGCGAGTCCGCCTCGTCCCGCCAAGTTCTCCCAACTGCGCTGATCGGACAAAAATTCCCAAATCTCATCGTCGGAATGAGTAAGCCATCCCCGTATTTTGGGTGGTAATGAGCGCGAATCGTCATTGCCGAGGTGCCACATGCGTGATGCGAGCGGCCAGGATGAAATATCCGGAGCTAGCCGTTGAACCAGAGTGAGCGGAATATCGGAGAAAGGCGAGGTCACGGAAAGACGGGTGATCGCGATCGCGAACCCTGTGCCCTCTACATCTTTGACCAACCCGGTTACGACGTAACCCAACTCTGAAAGCTGCTTTTGGAAGTCCGCGCGGCGCGATTGAGGCAAATGCGCCATAACTTCCTGATACGCGTTGTGGGGCAATGAACCAGTGTGCCGTTCTTGGATAGATCGAACCCAGTTTTGTACTTCTCCGCTTTTTCGCGAAAGGAATAACGGCCAAAAGATAAAGGCACCGAGGGCAATCGAGAAGGAACCGATTTTTGACTTCCAACTTCTACGTGACTGGTCCCACTCGCGCTCGATCCGCTCTCGCTGCCGGCCGCGTGCTATCGGTCCGGTGAATACAAACAGAAGCCCAATAGCAAAGTAGACAGCAAGAATAGCCCACTGGATCATAAGCTCCTCGGTAAGCCGGCATACCAGTCCAGAAATCTGTGCAAGGCGTCGGGACTATCGACTTCGACACGCAGCGTTGTCGGTGCCCGAAGCGGCAGTAGAGGGCCATTGATATTCGAGTTGCCGTTCGAAGCGGCATCCATCAGGTGCACACCGTCGAGGCTCGGAGGCGCGGGCGCTTGAAACCAAATACGCGTCTCGGTGGCCTCGCGATGAATGGCGAGCACCTTGCCGGATGGCGTCTTGAAGCCCACCACATAATCGGTGGGCGGTTTGGTTGGTTCGCCGAGTCGAGACTTGAGGATCGCTTCGGCATCTGCAATCGCGAGAGTCATTCTGCCGCCACCAGTTCGCGGTCGTCGGCCGGCGTGAGCGCCTCGGCGAAGAGGACTTCGAGCAGCCGGCGGCGGGCGTCGTCGGCCGTGGTGAGGCTTGCTTCCAACCGGTCGCAGAGCGCCATCAGCGCATCGACCTTGGCGACGATGCGATGTTGTTCGGCGAGCGGTGGGAGGGCGATCGCCAACGCACCAAACTCGGTGAGGTTCACATTCTTCAAACCAACCGCAGATCGAATAGGCCTTTCGACTTGGTCGCGAACATCAGTCGAGTTAAGCGCGAGCCAGATATACTCCGATTTGATATTCGCCAAGCTCGGCCGAAGGCGGACAAGATAGCCAGCAAACGCCATCCCATCTGCGGCAGGGGTCACAACAGCAGGGCGCCCTACGATGTCGAGGCTACCATTCGATCGTATCATCAAGAGGTCGCCAGCTTTTAGCGCCAGGTCGCTTATCTCGTCATCGGTGAGTGGTCCGAACTTGATATCATCGAGTGAAACGACACCATTGGATACATTTGGAATACGCAAAACCGGAACACCGGGTGCCGCATATTCGCACTTTGTCGAGGTGCCGTACCGCATCGACAGTGCAAGCTCGTCCATGTTTGTCCAAAGCCAACCGACCGGCAAAGGCGTGTCTTTCCGTAGACCAGAAGCGTCGGTTTTTCCTTTTCGGCGGTCCTTCTTCATCGTTTCAGGTCCGGTGCGCTCCTTGGCGATCCGCTTCAACAGTTCCGAGGCCGGTTCGTCTTTCGTATCCTGCGGCACGAGTTTGCCGCGCACGGCGAGGTTGACGATGGTTTGGCGCAGATCCTTGATCTGGTCGGTACGCGTGGTCAGTACCGGCAGCGCGTCGAGCGCGAAGCGGGCGTCGGCCTGGAAGGTTTCGGGATCGGGCGCGTTGAGGCGGGCGAGGCTCGCCGCCGCCAGCCGGTCGCGCAACGCCTCCTGGCTTCCCCGCGCCGCCTCCAGTCGGTCGCACAGGCCCATCAGTTCATCGACCTTAGCCACAATGTGGTGCTGTTCGGTGAGGGGTGGGAGGGGAAGCAAGATATTTGAGATTGAGTCGCGGTTAAGCGTTGCCCCCTTAATTGCGCCTTTGGTGTCACCCTGACGCGCAAACTGCGGGAGAACTTTAAATAGATATTCGTCAAGCTCGACCAAATGCGGACGGATCGAGATGATCGCCTCATTGTGGAATGCCGGAACGCCGAGCCGAGCTATCTTTCCGATTGTGAGCTTGAAGCTCATGATGATAGTGCCCGGCGCCTCGGGTTTCGAGCCAAAGATACGTTCTTTCGCTTGCTCGCTCACTGTTTCCTTCGTCGCAGATAGAACTTGTCCGTCCTCCATGTCGGCGATACTCACCCACGCATGATCGCCCGTGTTCCAGAACGACGGATCATGCCGTGACGGTGTTCTGCCGGCAGAGAAATCTGCGATGCTTGAAAAGCGAACCCATCGCCAAGCTGAAGGAATACCGAACGGCGCTTCCCCCTCGGCCACGACCGGAAGCTCTTTTCGGTCCCGGAGCTTGCCTACTTTCACCAACCGCGCCTTTACTTTGGCGATCCGCTTCAGCAATTCCGACGTCGGCTCGTCGTTCGGGTCCTGCGGTACTAGCTTGCCGCGCACGGCCAGATCGAGAATGAAGCGGCGCAGCCGCGCGATGGCGTCGGGCGCGTCGGCGATCTTTTCGAAATGCGCCAGCAGGCGTTCGGCATTCATCGGGCCATCATTCATCGAGAAAGGGCCTCGACAAGGATCGCCTTTAGTTGATCGCGATAGGTCGCCGCCTCGGCCTCGGCGCGCGCAACGTCGGCCAGTAGCGTTTCCGGGTCGCCGTGATCGTCGGCCACGGCGTGCGGGTTCTTGACGTCGAGATTGTAGCCGCGGGTCTTCACGTCCTCGGCAGTGACGCGCCACGCCTGCGGCGTCTCCTCGCGGCCCTTTCTGTCTTTGCCGCCCCACCAGTCGATGCAGCCCTGAAAATGCTCCAGCCGGATTGGCTTGGTCATCGAATAGGCTTTCTGGCCTTCCGGCACGCGGTGCTCGTAGAACCAGATGTCCTTGGTCGGCGCGCCCTTTTCAAAGAACAGCAGATTGGTGCCGATCGAGGCATAGGGCTTGAACACCGAATTGGGTAGGCGGACGATGGTGTGAAGGTTGCATTCCTCCATCAGATGTTCCTTGAGCCGCGTTTTGACACCCTCGCCGAACAAAGTGCCATCGGGCAGCACCACAGCAGCGCGGCCATCTTTCTTCAGTAGGCGCACGATCAGGGCGAGGAACAGATCGGCGGTTTCCTTGGTGCGGAACGTGGGAAAGTTGTTCTCGATGCCGTCTTCTTCCTTGCCGCCGAACGGCGGATTGGTGACGACGATGTCGACGCGCTCGTCCTTGCTCCATGAAATCAGCGGCCGGGCCAACGTGTTGTCGTGACGCACGAAGCTCGGATCCTCCATGCCATGCAGAAGCATGTTGGTGACACAGAGCATGTGTGGAAGCTGCTTCTTCTCCACTGCGCGCAAGCCAGCCTGCATCCTGTCACGCTGCTTCGGCGTGCGGACATAGCCCTTCGCTTCCATGTGACGGATCGCGCAGGTGAGAAACCCGCCCGTACCGCAGGCAGGATCGAACAAAACTTCGCCCGGGCGCGGGTCGATCATCTGTACCATGAAGGCGGTCACGGCGCGCGGCGTATAATATTCGCCGGCATTGCCGGCCGATTGCAGATCGTTGAGCAACTGCTCGTAAAACTCGCCGAAATGTCGCCGCTCGTCGAGATTGTTGAAATCGACCTGATTGATCCTGTTTATCACCTGCCGCAGCAACTGGCCCGATTTCATGTAGTTGTGGGCGTCTTCGAACACGTCGCGCACCACGCGGCGACGGTCCCCTGGCTTTGCCGACACAGCCAGGCCCTTCAGTGCCGGGAACAGATCGTCATTGATGAAATCGAGGAGGGCTTGCCCGGTGATGCCCTCCGGGTCCGCTGCCCAGTTGCGCCATTGGAACCGCTTGGGAATCGGCGCGCGGTAACCATCTTTGATCAGTTCGAGTTCCTGATCCTGATCATCGATGATCTTGAGAAAGAACAGCCAGGTGAGCTGGCTGATGCGCTGTGCATCGCCATCGACGCCTACGTCCTGGCGCATGATGTCCTGAATGGATTTGACGGTGGTGCGGACGATCATTGCCTCTTTAACCTTCTTGCCGACTACGTATAAAACTGAGCGCGTCGAGATCGCCACTTACGGTAGCTCCGTCGGAGGCGTCGTCGTCGTTGTCAAAGTTGCCGATTGTCCGCGACATTCTACGAAAAAGGCCGATGTCACCTTCGTAGGCACTGATGAGGCAGCTAAATACTTCAGGCTTTAGCACGTCGGTTGCCGTCGAGAGTGCGGCCTTATGCAACTCGTATTCGTCGCTCAAAAAGTCTTCGCCATGCTCCAGATATCCGGAGGCGATCAAACCAAGAGCCAACGGGTTAATATACAAATCTTCCGCGAGGAAGGAAATCGGCGCTTCAAACTCGTCGCCCCACTTGGCCAGACAAAACTCGCCATAGATCAGACGAAGCGCGAGGAGACGCAGGTGAGTTCTTGTCAGATCAAGAATACTATCGTCGGAAGTCAATCCAGCGGCCGCAAGATGCGACCAACATTCCTTCGCAAAACTCAAGTCACCACCTGAAGTCCAGACCTTAATATCCCCTCCGCGGCGAGGCTTATCTCCTCCCATTCTACTGCCATAATTAACCCACTGCGTCGTAGATGGCATCCTGCATCTCATGTACCGCTTTCTCGAAACCTCCCTTGCCGCCGAACGCATTGATGAGTTGCATGACACTACCCATCGAGGTGAAGGGGGTCACCTTCAGCACGTTGGTGTCGTCAAGATTGAGCATGCCGTCGTCGCAATACTTTTCCAGCAGAGCATCGAGCACGGTGCGGGCCTGTGGCCCATATTTCGTAAACGTGTCCCGCTTCTTGACATTCGCGGCCCGTTCGCGACGGGTCAGAGGTTTCCTGTCGAAGGCAATGTGGCAGATCAGGTCGAAGGGATCGAGGTGCTTGCCGAGTTCATCCGCAACGGCGTCTAAGGCTAGGCCCTCTTCCTCAAGCTCTTCGATGATTGCCTGCTTGCGCTCGGCGGACTTCCAGCGTTTGAGAAAATCGTCGAGGCTAGCGAAGCGCTTCTTCAGTGCCGTCTTGGTGAAGTCGCGCAAGGACTCGGTGACGAGCTTGCCGTTCTCGTCGAGATATTCGACGCGCTCGGCGAGAATGCGGGCGCCGACGCCGTCGACATAAATCTTTCGGACCGGATCGCCAGACGGCAGTGGCAAGCCGAGTTGATCGACCACGGTTTCGTCCGCGCCGGGTGTGGGCGGGATTGTATTACCGTCTTGCGGCGCATCGTCCGGCGGCGCGATCGGATCGCCGTCGCCGGGTTCGTAAATCTGCACCGGCTCTCCATCGAAATCCGGGTCGGCGAAATGCGCCGTTGCGCCGCGAAAATCGATCAGCGTGAAGAAGAACTTCTTGGTGTCCTCATGAACGCGGGTGCCGCGCCCGACGATCTGCTTGAACTCGGTCATTGAGCCCACCGCGCGGTCGAGCACGATCAGCCGGCAGGTCTGCGCATCGACGCCGGTTGAAAGCAGCCGAGAAGTTGTCACCAGTACGGGATATTTCGATTCCGGGTCGATGAAGTTGCCGATCTGGTTCTGGCCTTCCTTGTCGCTGCCGGTGATGCGCATGACATAGCGCTGGTTTTCGGCGACCAGATCAGCGTTCTCGTTGACCAGTGCCTGCCGCATCCGCGCCGCGTGTTCCTCATCGACGCAGAAAACGATGGTTTTCTGGAAGCGATCGCCGCTTTCCTTCAAGAACTCAGTGATCTTCTTCGCGGTCAGCACCGTGCGATCGTCGAGCACGATGTTCCGGTCAAAATCCTTGGCGTTATAGATGCGGTCCTCGACCTCGTTGCCGTTGCGGTCGAGCTGGCCGAGTTCGGGACGATACCCTTCCACGTCGCGGTCGATGTGAACCTTGATGACTTTGTAGGGCGCGAGGAAGCCGTCGTTGATCCCCTGCTTCAGCGAATAGGTGAAAACCGGCTCGCCGAAATAATCGGTGTTGGAGACGTATTCGGTTTCCTTCGGCGTGGCGGTGAGGCCGATCTGCGTCGCGCCGGAAAAATGCGTCAGGATTTCGCGCCAGGCCGAATCGTCGGCCGCGCTGCCGCGATGGCATTCGTCGATGACGATCAGGTCGAAGAAGCCGGGCGAGAACTCGCGATAGAGCTTCTGCCGATCCTCCGGGCCGGTGATCGCCTGATAGAGCCCGAGGTAAATTTCGAAAGCGGTATCGATGCGCCGCTTTTTGTCGAGCGCCAGAGTCAGATCGACCGTGGTGCCGTCCTGTCGTTCGATGGTCTTAGCATTGGTCGAGAGCTTGGCCATCGCCGCGCCGAACGGGCGGAAGTCGTTGACCATCGTCTGGTCGATCAGCACGTTGCGGTCGGCGAGGAATAGGATGCGCTTCTTGCGGCCCGCCTTCCACAGGCGCCAGATGATCTGAAAGGCCGTGTAAGTCTTGCCGGTGCCGGTTGCCATGACCAGCAGCACGCGGTCGCGGCCCTTGGCGATGGCCTCGATCGCGGCATTGACGGCATTCACTTGATAATACCGCGGGGCCTTGCCGCTGCCGTCGTCGAAATAGTCCTGAAGCACGATCTGCTCGGCCTCGGTGTCGAGGCCCTTCCAGGCCCGATAGCGCGCCCACAGATCGGCCGGCGACGGGAACGCGTCGAGCCCGAGGTTAGTTTCGATGGGCACGTTCTGCCCTGTCCGGTCGTGAAATACGAAGCCGTCGCCGTTGGACGAGAAAACGAACGGAATATCCAGCGTTTCGGCGTAATCGAGGCCTTGCTGGATGCCGTGGCTGACGCTGTGATGGTTATCCTTGGCCTCGATCAGGGCGATCGGGATATTCGGCCTATAATAGAGAACAAAATCGGCCTTCTTCGCCTTGCCGCGCGTCACCAGCTTGCCGCGCACGATGATCCGGCCCTTTGTGAAATAGACCTCCTCCCGGACCTGCACCATCTCGTCCCAGCCTGCGCACTTCAGAGCTGGCAAGATGAATTTGGTGCAGATGTCGCGTTCAGTGAGCCCCCGCTTGTCCATTCTACCGCGCGCATCCCTTAGTCTTCGCAACCAGTGGAACTATAGCTGCGAAAATGTAGGGTGCGCACCAAAAAACGGTCCTGGGGTATATTGTGCCCCTGTCCCTGCCTCGGACCGGCGAGAACAATCTCAATGAACGTGTGCCATCTCAAAGAATAGTACTGGAGTCACTGGCACAATATCCGCCTTTGATGGCGCAAGAGTTGGAAACACGTTCAAGCATAACACCTTAGCAATTCGGGCGATTGGGGCCGTGTGCCAGCTCTCGCGTCGACCGGTCGACCTAGGTGGCACGTTGGAAAGCGTCCCAAGGCGAGGCCAGTTCTGGCAACCGGGTACGTGGGCGCTCCTACTCGTTGAACTGGGGTTTCGATGAAGTTCATTCCTTTTGGGGTATGAATGGGGGTATTTTCTGAACGCGTTAAGTATAATACGATATATATCAATATCTTATACATAAGATGCGCTGCCTTTCCTGGCACCACTCTCTTTTGTGCCCCCTCTCCCGTTTGATCAGGATATGTCCGTCTCGGGCTGATGAGACGGCATCGCCGCGCGAACGCGCGATCTCATTCGACACTCGACAGATTCGATGCTTGGCAAAGCAGTCGACCGGTGCGACCTTCGCGGCCGGAGGGGCTTGCGGAGCTGATCGTCATGCGCCTATGCGCCGCCCTTTCGCTCGCCGTTGTCACCGGCGGGTTCGCTCTCTCGCCGGCCCAAGCCGCGCAGCCGCTGGAGCCGGTGGCCTGTCCCGCCACTGTTGCGGACGTCACCTGCTATCGCGGCCAGGACGACAACGGCTCCTATATCCTCGCCGGCGTGCCGAAGGCGTGGGACGGTGTTCTGGTGGTGCATGCCCATGGCGGGCCGCGGCTTGCGCCCATTACTCCGGACTCCAGCAGCAAGGATTTCGAGCGCTTCTCCGAGTTCGTTCGCGACGGCCATGCCTTCGTCGCCGCCAGTTATCGCCGCCCCGGCTACGGCGCGCGGATGGCGGCGGAAGACATCGAGAATGCGCGCAAGGCGTTCGTGGCGAAGTTCGGCAAGCCGCGGCGAACCATCATGCACGGGCAGTCGTGGGGCGGCGATGTCGGCGCGCGCGTCGTCGAGCTGTACGCCGTCGCGCCCGACGGCACCCGCAACTACGACGGCGCGCTGCTGACCAGCGGCGTCATCGGCGGCGGCACCCGCACCTACAATCCGCGCATCGATCTGCGCGCGCTGTTTCAATATTACTGCCACAGCCTGCCGAAGCCCGATGAACCGCAATACGATCTCGGCATCGGCCTGCCGACCGATTCGAAGCTGAACCAGAAGGAATTACGCGCGCGCTTCGAAGCCTGCACCGGCGACAATCTTGCCGCCGCGCAGCGCAGTCCGGAGCAGAGCCGGGCGCTGTCCGAGATGGCGGCGCTGACGCGGATTCCCGAACGTGCGCTGTTCTCGCATCTTTTGTGGGCGACGTTCCTGTTCCGCGACATCGCCACGCACATCACCGGCGGCAAGAGTCCGTTCGGCAATGTCGGCGTGGTTTATCGCGGCTCCTCCGATGACGACAGGCTGAACCGCGAGGTGCCGCGCATCACGGCCGATCCGCAGGCGCGGGCGCTGCTGGCCTATGACAGCGATCCCACCGGACAGATCGCGATTCCGGTTTTGACCTTGCACGCGATCGACGATCCGACTGCGGCGGTGGAGAACGAGGCGGCCTATCGCGACACGGTGGAGCACGCCGGCAATGCGCGGCTGCTGGTCCAGACCTTCGCGCGCGAGCATGTTCACAGCAAACTGTCGTCGCCGCTTTACCCGGCCGAACTGGATACGCTGCTGGCGTGGATCGACAAGGGCGAGCGCCCGACGCCGCAAGCCGTGCTGGATCGTTGCCACGCCAAGCAGCAGGCCTTTCCCGGCGACTGCACTATCGATCCCGTCTATCAGGTCGCACCGTTTCTGAGTCGAAGCTGGCCGCGAACACCTTGAGGCGGTGTTGTCGGCTCTCGTTCGGGGGAACGTTCCCGGATAAGGTGCGGCCATCGATTCGAAGAGGCTTTATCATGACCATCCGTTTGGATTGGCGTCGGCTTTCGTCTTTTCCCCCCGGCTACAGCGTTCTATTCTAGAATTAACGTCAGGGGGAATGATGGCGGGCGAAGAAGCAATTTGGGGTATCCATATGCCCCGCGCCTTAGAACTACGGCCGATAGAGTCGGGATATATCTCGATAGGTTGGGCTAGCCTCGGAAATCTCCAGCATATCAAAAAAAGCCGTGAGGCTTTTAAAGCGGCAGTATCAAACAAATATCCAGATTTCAAAGTCGGTGCTGTACCGATACACGCTGGCACCCTTTATAAGTTTGTTCACGAAATCAAATCGGGCGATTTGATTGTTTATCCATCTAAACCGAATCGGATGGTCAATCTTGGTACGGTAGTCGGAGAATACTTCTATGCTTCCGATAACGATTCCGGATTTCCAAATCGTAGGCGCGTGAATTGGATTAAAGCAATTCCTCGCGCTGAATTCTCTCAAAATGCTCTTCATGAGATCGGATCGGCGGTCACTCTCTTTCAGATCAAGAACAACGCAGAAGAGTTTCTCTCAGCGTTCGAAGGTAAGCCATTCGCGACAGAGGCTGTGGACGAGGAAACTGTTGAAGCGGCTTCCGCTGCTGCGGAGGACATCACCGAAGATTTTGTTATCAAGCGGTTGAAGTCAAAACTAGACCCATATCAGTTCGAAGCTTTCGTCGCGCACCTTCTGGAGCGAATGGGGTATCACGCCCGGGTGACCCAAAGATCTGGCGATGGCGGGGTGGATATTATTGCTCATAAAGATGAACTCGGATTTGAGCCGCCGCTCATAAAGGTTCAGTGCAAGCAAACATTAAATACTATTGGCCAGCCCGATGTTGCCCAGCTCTATGGTCATGTGGAAGTCTCGCGAGAGCATGGTCTATTCATCACTCTTGGAGAGTATTCAGCTCAAGCCCGGCAATTCGAAAGAAGCAAACACAATCTTCGACTTCTGAATGGTGAAGAATTCGTGGCGCTCATTTACAATCATTACGATAGATTTGAACCACGCTACCAGATGCTTCTTCCCTTGAAGAAAGCGTTTGTTCCCGGCACTGTTGCAGAACCCAACTAGCTGAAAGAAACAATGACCATCCGTTTGCATCGCGGCGATCTGCCGGACCTTGGTCGCTATACCGATTCGGTGGCGATCGACACCGAGACCATGGGGCTCAATCCGCATCGCGACCGGCTCTGCGTGGTGCAACTCTCGCCCGGCGACGGCACCGCCGACGTGGTGCAGATTCCGCAAGGCGCCACCGACGCACCGAACCTGAAGAAGCTGTTGGGCGATCCGAAAGTGACGAAGATTTTCCACTTCGCGCGCTTCGATCTCGCCGCGCTCTATAACGCGCTTGGGGTGATGCCGCAGCCGGTCTATTGCACCAAGATCGCCTCGCGCCTGACCCGGACCTATACCGACCGGCATGGGTTGAAGGACTTGGTGCGCGAACTGCTCGGCGTCGATCTCTCCAAGCAGCAGCAGTCGAGCGACTGGGGCGCGGATGCGCTGACGGAGGCGCAACTGGCCTATGCGGCGTCCGACGTGCTGCACCTCCACGCGCTGCGCACCCGGCTCGATACGATGCTGGCACGCGAAGGCCGCACCGATCTGGCGCGGGCCTGCTTCGACTTCCTGCCTTCCCGTGCCCGGCTCGACCTCAGCGGCTGGGAGGAAGAGGATATCTTCGCCCATTCCTGAGCCGTCGCGGCGGCCCGTCCGCCGGACTGGCGTGACCGGTGCTGCGCTCCTATGTCATAATCGGACTTGGGAATAAGGCTTGGGACTTAAGGCTCGGGGGCCGTGCCTTGCCGGCGCGGCACGGGATTTCAACATTTGAACACAACATTTGAGCAGAAGATTTCGCCCCGTCCCGAGGGCCTGCCGGCGGGACCCGGCGGAATCGACGATGCGCAACTGTAAGCTATTGGAATCAGAGGTATTCATCGTGGGCGGTCGGGACGGTCGGCCGGCTTCGTGATGCAGGAGGAGCGCGGTGTATTCGGCTCAAAGCCCAGCCTATCAGGCAGGTCTGGAGGCGCGCTTTGCCGCTGCCGCCAGGCACAGCCGGCTGGTGCGCGTGCTGCGGATCGCGGTTCCGGCCGGGGTGGTGCTGTCGCTGGCCGCGATTGTTATGGTGTCGGTCTTCAATCCGTTCCGCGTGCTGATGCCGGATTTGCCGGTCGATATCGATAATCTGGTGGTGTCCGGAACCAAGATCACGATGGAATCGCCGCATATGTCCGGTTTTTCGCCCGATCAACGGCCCTATGAGGTGTGGGCCAAGAGCGCGACGCAGGATTTGACCGATCCCGACCACGTCGACCTTGCGACGATCCGTGCGCGGGTGACGATGGAGGACAAATCGACGGTGACGATGGATGCTCACAATGGCGTCTTCAACACCAAGGCCCAGGTTCTCGACCTTCAGAAGGACATTTTCTTGCAATCTTCCACCGGTTACGAAGCCCGGCTGACGCGGGCGCTGGTCGACATCAACAAGGGTCTGGTGACTTCGGACGAACCGGTGGCGGTGAAACTGTTGAACGGCACGCTCAATTCCGACCGCTTGCGGATCATCGACAAGGGCGACGTGGTGCGCTTCGAAGGCAATGTGAGAATGAATCTGGTGATGGAGCAGCCCAATGCCGACGCCAACAATCCGCCGCAGGGCACGAGCGGCGAGAGCAGCGGCAATGGAGGCAGCAACGAGCCTGTGTTCAACCTGAGTCAGGATCCCGAACCGTTGCCGTCATCATCGTCCAAGCCGTCGCCGTCGAAACGATCCTCCGGCCACAATAAGCACGGCGGGTCCCGATGAACGCGGTACAGACCTCCTCAAAATATGGTGCACACGGTCTGACGATGTGCTGCGGCGCGCTGATGTTGCTGACGCTGGCCGTCAGCGCCGGCACCGACGCGCGCGCGCAAGGCGCGATGCAAGGCGTGCCCAACGCCATGCAGGGGTTCTCGCAGAACCGCGAACAGCCGATCCAGATCGAGGCCGCGTCGCTGGAAATGGTCGACAAGAAGAAGGAAGCCACCTTTTCCGGCAACGTGAAGGTGGTGCAGGGCGATACCACCATGCAGTCGAAATCGCTGGTGGTGTTTTACGACTCCTCGAATGGCGCCGACAAAGGCAAGCCTGCGCCGAGCAAGGCCGCGATGAAGGCGGCGTCGCCGGGGCCCGGCGGTTCGTCGTCGATCCGCCGGCTCGAGGCACGCGGCGGCGTTGTGGTGACGCAGAAGGAACAGGTGGTGACCGGCGATCTCGCCACCTTCGATACGCGCAGCAACCTGATCACCATGAAAGGCAATGTGGTGCTGACGCAATGCAAGAACGTGCTGCGGGGCGACCGCCTGTTCGTCAACATGACGACCGGCGTGTCGCGCGTCGAATCCGATAACGGCCGCGTGCAGGGCCTGTTCATTCAATCCGAGGGCAGCGGCTGTGGCGGGAAGTCATCGACGCCTGCCGCGCCGTCGCCCGCGGCCAAGCCGCCGATCCCGTTGCTGGGACGATAGGACCATCGGCAGGATCACTGGTATGACGATCGCGCGCGCAGGGCTTTGCCGATCCGGTACGGATTTGTTCACGCCGGACGGCTACCCTGCAAACGAAGTGAATTTCACCGCCGTGTTCGGGCGGCAACTCGCAAAGGCGAAGTGACGCGGCATGGTGGATCTCCGCGATATGTTCCGGCGGAAGCCGCCGCAGCGCGGCCAACAAGGCTTTGCGCGCGCGCGCGCGGACATCACCGCGCTCGATAACGGCGCCGGAGCGATGCTGGAGCAGCCGGTGCGCGATGCGCCGCCGGTGGCCCGCCGTGCCGCCGCGCCGCAAGTTCAACCGCAGGCGCGACAACCTCAGCCGCAACCGCAACCTGCGCAACGGCGCGCGACGACCACCGCGCATGCGCCGCGTACCGATTACCTCGCGGTGCACGGCATCGAGAAAAGCTTCGGCTCGCGGCAGGTGGTGCGCGGCGTCAGTATCTATGTGCGGCGTGGCGAGGCGGTGGGCCTGCTCGGGCCGAACGGCGCCGGCAAGACCACGGTGTTCTACATGATCACCGGTCTGATCAAGGCCGATCGCGGCAAGATCGAACTCGACGGCCACGACGTCACCAAGCTGCCGATGTATCAGCGCGCGCGACTCGGTATCGGTTACCTGCCGCAGGAAGCCTCGATCTTTCGCGGCCTCACCGTCGAGCAGAACATCCGCGCCGTGCTCGAAGTGGTCGAGCCCAGCCGCAAGAAGCGCGAGAAGGAACTGGATTCGCTGCTCGACGAATTCAATATTGCGCGGCTGCGCAAGTCGCCGTCGATCGCGTTGTCGGGCGGCGAACGCCGCCGCGTCGAAATCGCGCGCGCGCTGGCGACGCGGCCGAGCTACATGCTGCTGGACGAGCCGTTCGCCGGCATCGACCCGATCGCGGTCGGTGACATTCAGGACCTGGTGCGCCATCTCACCAATCGCGGCATCGGCGTCTTGATCACCGACCACAACGTGCGCGAGACATTGGGCCTCACCGACCGCGCCTATATCGTCTATGCCGGGCAGATCCTCACCGAAGGCGACCCCGACGCCATCGTCAACGATCCCGACGTGCGAAGGCTTTATCTCGGCGAGGAATTCCGGTTGTAGTTGTCTGTCTGCCTTTATCAGGAAAAGACCGTCATGCGCGGACTTGATCCGCGCATCCATCTTTCGAAAATGATGGATTGCCGGGTCAAGCCCGGCAATGACGGCGGGTAGGCCGCGCGTCCAGTCCTAATCGCTTCGAGTTGTGTTCCCCGCCCGCCCGATCACAAATCGTGCCGCGCGCCAGCGGGCCGTGTACTTCCGGCCGCGAAGCAGCTAAGCAAGAAACGGACCAATTGATGGAACGGTTTTTGCCTTCATGGCGCTGTCGCAAAAGCTAGAGTTCCGCCAGTCGCAAGCGCTGGTGATGACGCCGCAGTTGATGCAGGCGATCAAGCTTTTGCAACTGTCCAACCTCGACCTCGCCGCCTTCGTTGAAGAGGAACTGGAGCGCAATCCGCTGCTGGAGCGCGACGATGCCAATGGCGCCGGCGAAGCCCGAGACAGCGAGGCATCCGGCGACGAGACGACCTCGGGTGATGGCTTCGAGGCATCGCCGGATGGCGGTCAGGAGGAATGGCTGAGCGGCGATCTCGGCAGCCGCGCCGAGATCGAAGGCTCGCTCGACACTCGCCTCGACAACGTCTTTCCCGAGGAGCCGGCGGACGCCGCCGCGCGTGCTGCGCAGGACGCCGCGCCCACCGCCTATACCGAATGGGGCGGCGGCGCCTCGAACGACGACGATTACAATCTCGAAGCCTTCGTCGCGGCGGAAACCTCGCTTGCCGATCATCTCGCCGAGCAATTGTCGGTGGCGCTGCCGCTGCCCTCGCAGCGCATGATCGGCCGTTACCTGATCGATCTGGTGGACGAGGCCGGCTACCTGCCGCCCGATCTTGGCAACGCCGCCGAGCGGCTCGGCGCAACGCAGCAACAGGTCGAGGCGGTGCTCGGCGTGTTGCAGAGCTTCGATCCGTCCGGCGTCTGCGCGCGCTCTTTAAGCGAATGCCTTGCCATTCAACTGCGCGAGCGCGACCGGTTCGATCCGGCGATGCAGGCGCTGGTGGACAATCTCGATCTTCTGGCGCGGCGCGATATTGCGGCCCTGCGCAAGCTGTGCGGCGTCGATGACGACGATCTCAGCGACATGATCGCGGAGATCCGCCGGCTCAATCCGAAGCCCGGCCTGCAATTCGCCAGCGTCAAGGTGCAGACCGTTGTGCCCGACGTTTATGTGCGGCCCGGCGCGGACGGCGGCTGGCTTGTCGAACTCAACAGCGACACCCTGCCGAAAGTGCTGGTCAACCAGACCTACTACACGCAGCTTGCGAAAAGCGCGCGCAAGGACGGCGACAAGAGTTACTTCAGCGATTGCCTGCAAAACGCCACCTGGCTGGTGCGCGCGCTCGATCAGCGCGCCCGCACCATTCTGAAAGTGGCGACCGAGATCGTGCGGCAGCAGGACGGCTTCTTCGCGCATGGCGTCGCGCATCTGCGGCCGCTGAATCTCAAGGCGGTGGCGGACGCAATTCAAATGCATGAATCGACGGTCTCACGCGTCACCGCCAACAAATACGTCGCGACCAATCGCGGCGTGTTCGAACTGAAATATTTTTTCACGGCGTCGATCGCCGCCGCCGACGGCGGCGAGGCGCATTCGGCCGAAGCCGTTCGTCACCAGATCAAGCAGTTGATCGATGCCGAACAGCCGGACAATATTCTTTCCGATGATACCATCGTGGAACGTTTGCGCGAAACGGGGATTGATATCGCACGGCGCACTGTGGCGAAATACCGCGAGGCGTTGCGGATTCCGTCGTCGGTGCAACGCCGGCGCGACAAGCAGAACTTGCTCGGCCCGGCGCGCGCCATCGGGCGCTAGCGTCAAAACAAGAATCTAGAGCCCCATCTCGATTCTATCGAAACGGAGACAGCTCTAGTAGGACGTTAAACGTCATACGCAAGGGTTGGTATCAACAGCATCGCCGCCATAGCTGTTGCGTGCTGTTGCCCGAAAGGTCTACCGCATTCGATCACGTCGCTCACATCATCGCGACATTGAACGGGCTTGATTGCAACCTCATTCATCGGAATACTCTGTCATGCGGGTGTCACGGACAATGGATTCGCGGCACCGCATGAGGTGTGATGAATCGAGGTACGACATGAGCATTCGAGTCTCGGGCAAAAGCATCAATATCGGTGAAGCCTTACGCGGGCGTGTCAGCGACCGCACCGAGGAAGTGCTGCGTAAATATTTCGACGGCAACTATTCCGGTCATATGACTTTCAGTAAGGACGGCTTTGGATTCAAAACCGATTGTGCGCTGCATTTGGATTCCGGCATCACGCTCGAAGCCGAATCCAACGCCACCGATGCCTATGCCAGTGCGGACCAGGCTCTCATCCAGATCGAAAAACGTTTGCGGCGTTACAAGAGTCGTCTGAAGGATCGCTCGGCGCGCAAGTCTCACGCCGCGGCGGCCGTCATCGCCGAGCGCGAGGCGGGGCCGCTCGATACGCGCAGCTACGTGCTCGAAGCTCTCGCGCACGACGACGACAACGACGACGAGGTCACAGCTTACAATCCGGTGATCATCGCCGAAGCAACCAGTTCGTTGAAACGCATGTCGGTGAGCGAAGCGGTGATGGAATTGGATTTCACCGGCGCGGCGGTGATCGTGTTCCAGCACGGCGGAAGTGGTCGCGTAAACATCATCTATCGTCGCGGCGACGGCAATGTCGGCTGGATCGATCCGCCCGAGGTGCAGCCGCGCGCGTCGTGAACGCGGCGCATCGGTTTTGCGCTAACTAAATCGCGCGCGGAAGATACCGGCGCGCCGCGTTTGGTCGCATGTCGCAATGCGTCGAAGGTGGCGCCGCCGTCCTATCGGCGCGGTTCGTCGCAAAACAGAAAATGCGTTGCAGCATATGCCTGGCCGATGTTGACGCAGTGCGTCACGATGGAACCCGGTCTATTTGCGCGTAAAATGGGCGATAAAGCCGACCATTTCAGCGAGCCGGCACGGCAGGTTTTATCGCTCGCGCAGTTGCAATCGCCATTGACGCCCCGTCAGGTGGTCCCTATGGTCCGCCGCCTTGACAGGGGGACCTGTGGGATGGGCCGAGGGGCGGTTGCATTGTCCGCGCGATTGGTCCATCTGATTGATCGGGTCTGAAGGTCGCGAGCCGAATTCGGACCTTAGCAGGCGTGGGTGGCGGTGCTACAATGGTTGGAACGAGTGGGCCGAAGCAACTTCGAGCGGCGTGTCTGATTTCTGTCTGAGACGAGTCAGGGCGCGGCGCGCCAATCCAAACCTTTCACAATCGTGTTTCGCAATCGGCGGTCAAACTTCTTTCTCGGAATGCTCCATGATGATTACTGATCTGGTCGCGCCCGAGGCGATACTTCCGGCGTTGAAGGTCAACAGCAAGAAGCAGGCGCTGCAAGAACTCGCTGCGCGCGCGGCTGAACTGACCGGTCAGAGTGAGCGCGCGATTTTCGAAGTGTTGCTGCAGCGGGAAAAGCTTGGCACCACCGCAGTCGGCTACGGCATCGCGATTCCGCACGGTAAATTGCCGAAGCTGGAAAAACTGTTCGGCCTGTTCGCACGGCTTGAGCGCCCGATCGATTTCGAGGCGATGGACGGCCAGCCGGTCGATCTGTTGTTTCTGCTGTTGGCGCCGGAGGGCGCGGGCGCCGATCACCTCAAGGCGCTGGCGAAAATCGCGCGACTGCTGCGCGATCAGGAAGTGGCGCGGAAACTGCGCGCCTCCACCGACGCACAGGCGATCTATTCCGTGCTGGCAATGCCGCCCGCGACGGTGGCGTAAGGTCGAACGAACTGTCATTCGACAAGTTTCAGTTTTTCGTCATGGCCGGGCTCGTTCCGGCCATCCACGTCGTTACGACGTCGCAACTCCTAGAGTGTGATCAGCTTGAATTGAAGCGGGTGTCGTTATCCTGAGGTGCGAGCGGAGCGAGCCTCGAAGGATCGCCGCCGTCGCCCTTCGAGGCTGGCGCGACGCGCCAGCACCTCAGGGGGACGGCCACAGATTCAGCCTCGACAAATCGTGCTCTATGAACGCGGATGGCCGGGACGAGCCCGGCCATGACGCTTGGTGAGACGTGGTTGCCTATTATCGACGCTGAAGGAAGTCGGCGTGATGACTTCGTCGATCAATCCTTCACCACGCGCACGGCGCCGAGCGCGGCGCTGGTGGCGTGGGCGGCGTAGGCCTTCAGCGCCATCGTGACGCGGCGGGTGCGCGGCGCGGGTTTCCACGCCTTGTCGCCCTTCGCCTCCATCGCGGCACGACGCTTCTCGAGTTCGGCATCGCTCACCGCGAGATGCACCTTGCGGTTGGGAATGTCGAACTCGATCGTATCACCTTCCGCGACCAGACCGATGGCACCGCCTTCCGCCGCTTCCGGCGAGACGTGGCCAATCGAGAGGCCCGACGAGCCGCCGGAGAAGCGGCCATCGGTGATCAGCGCGCACTGCTTGCCGAGGCCCTTGGATTTCAGATAGCTGGTCGGATACAGCATCTCCTGCATGCCGGGGCCGCCGCGCGGGCCTTCGTAGCGGATCAGCACCACGTCGCCCGGCTTGATCTTGTTGGTGAGGATCGCCTCTACTGCCGCGTCCTGACTCTCGAAGATGCGTGCAGGGCCGGAGAATTTCAGGATGCTGTCGTCGACACCGGCGGTCTTCACGATGCAGCCGTCGCGCGCGATGTTGCCGAACAGCACGGCGAGGCCGCCGTCCTTCGAGAACGCGTGTTCGAAATCACGGATGCAGCCCTTGCTGCGATCGGTGTCGAGTTCCTCGAAGCGCCGCTCCTGACTGAACGCGACCTCGGTGCGCACGCCGCCCGGCGCGGCCATATAAAAATTGCGCACGCTGTCGCTCTTGGTGCGCTTGATGTCCCAGCGCTCCAGCGCATCCTTCATCGACTTGCTGTGCACCGACGGCAGGCTGGTGTCGATCAAGCCGGCGCGATCGAGTTCGCCGAGAATGCCCATGATGCCGCCGGCGCGATGCACGTCCTCGAGATGGACGTCGGCCACCGCCGGCGCGACCTTGCACAGCACCGGCACGCGGCGCGACAGACGATCGATATCCGCCATCGTGAACGGCACCTCGCCTTCGTAAGCGGCGGCGAGCAGATGCAGCACGGTGTTGGTGGAGCCGCCCATCGAGATATCGAGCGTCATCGCGTTTTCGAACGCCTTGAAGTTGGCGATGTTGCGCGGCAGCGCGCTGTCGTCGTTCTGTTCGTAATAACGGCGCGCCAGATCGACGATCAGGTGGCCGGCTTCGACGAATAGGCCCTTGCGATCGGCGTGGGTGGCGAGCACCGAGCCGTTGCCCGGCAGCGCGAGGCCGAGCGCCTCGGTGAGGCAGTTCATCGAGTTGGCGGTGAACATGCCGGAGCACGAGCCGCAGGTCGGGCACGCCGAGCGTTCGATCACTTCGACGTCGGCGTCGCTCACGGTGTCGTCGGCGGCGGCGACCATGGCGTCGATGAGGTCGATGGACCTGATCTTGCCGTTGAGGTTGACCTTGCCGGATTCCATCGGCCCGCCGGAGACGAACACCACGGGAATGTTGAGACGCAGCGCCGCCATCAACATGCCGGGGGTGATCTTGTCGCAATTGGAGATGCAGACCATGGCGTCGGCGCAGTGCGCGTTGACCATGTATTCGACGCTGTCGGCGATGATCTCGCGCGAGGGCAGGCTGTAGAGCATGCCGTCGTGGCCCATGGCGATGCCGTCGTCGACCGCAATGGTGTTGAATTCCTTGGCGACGCCGCCGGCCTTCTCGATCTCGCGCGCCACAAGCTGGCCGAGGTCTTTGAGGTGGACGTGGCCCGGCACGAACTGGGTGAAGGAGTTGACGACCGCGATGATCGGCTTGCCGAAATCCTCGTTCTTCATGCCGGTGGCCCGCCACAGCCCGCGCGCGCCGGCCATGTTGCGGCCATGGGTGGAGGTGCGGGAGCGATAGGCTGGCATGATGAAATCCTCGAACGACGGGTTTGGCGTGCTGGCAATAAAATTCCGCCGATGGCGGCGTGGCGACCATACTCTCGCCCGGCGGCGGGTCAAACCGGGCCTTGCGAAAAATCGCCGCGCGAATGGATGCCATGCGCGGGATTGGTCGCGACGGGGACATGAGGCTTGGTCGGAAAGTCTCTTCGGACGGACTCGCCACACAAAAATCGTCGTCCCCGCGCAGGCGGGGACCCAGACCCCGCAGTGGGAGTGAGGCGAGAAGCGCTAGTTATTTGGCCGTCCCATGGCTCTGCAACTACGACGGAGGCAGAGAGTCTGGGTCCCCGCCTGCGCGGGGACGACGCCGTGCCAAAACAAAAGCGGCGGCGCATCGCGCGCCGCCGCTTTGAAACCATCCGCCTCGGCCCGCCCGTGCGGGCCGTCAGGTCGCCGTATGGCGGCAAACCCGCGTCAGTGGACGCTGACCGCCTGCAACTCGTTATTCCAGGCGCTGGCGATCGCCGCCTCGCGGCTATCGGTCAGCATCATCGGCGTGCCGTCGGCGGCGTGCAGCGCGAACAGCTTGGTGCCCGGCGCGAGTTCCGGCGCCTGCGGGAACAGCCCATGCACGTCCTCGGACTTGATCTCCTTGACGTAAGCGATGTGGCCGCCGCCCAGCGAGGCGAGCGCTTCCGGCGTCACGGTATTCGGGGTGAAAACGTTGTTCGGTTCGGTCATGGTCTCGACTCCTCTACAGTTACAAGCGGTCGAGTCCGCTCCTGGTTCGTATTATTCGTGCTCATTGATAGCGATTGTCTTAACGACCCGTTCAGGTTCCGGCCTGGCCAGATCGATCGACAACAGCCCGTTTTTCAGGTCCGCACCCAGCACCAGCATCCCCTCCGCCAGCACAAACGTGCGCTGGAAGTGGCGCGCGGCGATGCCGCGATGGATGTATTGCCGGGTCTTGTCGTCCTGCTGGCGGCCGCGGATGACGAGCTGATTTTCCTCCATGGTCACATCGAGTTGGTCGCGGGTGAACCCCGCCACCGCCAGCGTGATGCGCAGGCGTTCGGGTTGACCGTTGGTGCGGTCGCACCGCTCGATGTTGTAGGGAGGATAGCCGTCGGCGCCTTTCACGACGCGGTCGAGCGCACGCTCGATCTCGTCGAATCCCAAAAGGAACGGACTGGACAACGTTGGAACACGAGACATTGCAAAGTCCTCTCGAAGCGACTTTGAAGTTTGGGCCCTTGCGGCGCCCGGTTGACCGATCGGCGATTTGCCCTTCGGTCACTTCACAATATGGGCATATTCGGGAGCCGTTCAAGCGGTCCCCGAATGGGACGTAAGATATTGTAAAAACTAGAGTTCGATCCGGCTGCGGCCATCCGCGCCGAAGACATGCAGCTTGTCGCGGGGCGCGACGGCGACGATCCGCTCGCCGATGGCGGGAGCAGCCTGGCCGGGAAGGCGGACGATGATCTCGCCGGGCGGCAGTTCGCCGGGTTTGGCGCTGACGGCGGCCGCCTCTTTGGCGCCGTTGCGGGAACCGTAGACGAAGGTTTCGGCGCCGACCCGCTCGATAGCCTCGACGGTGAGGTCGTAGCGCACGCCGCCATCGGGTGCGGTTCCGGTGGTCAGGGTGAGGTCCTCGGGGCGGACGCCCAGAATGCCGCCCGCGCCGCCGGGAATCGCGACGCCCGCATCGCCCGGCTTGAACGGCGTCAGGTTCATCGGCGGCGCGCCGATGAAGGAGGCGACGAAGGTGGTGGCGGGCTTCTGGTAGATGTCGAGCGGATTGCCGATCTGCTCCACCACGCCGCCGTTCATCACCACGAGGATGTCGGCGAGCGTCATCGCCTCGAGCTGGTCGTGGGTGACGTAGATCGAAGTGGTATTGAGCCGGCGTTGCAGCTTGCGGATTTCGACGCGCATGGCGATGCGCAGTTTCGCGTCGAGGTTCGACAATGGCTCGTCGAACAGAAACACCTTCGGCTGGCGCACGATGGCGCGACCCATGGCGACGCGCTGGCGCTGGCCGCCGGAGAGTTGCTTCGGCTTGCGGTCGAGCATCGGGCCGATCTCGAGAATCTGCGCGGCTTCGCGGACGCGCTTGTCGATCTCGGGTTTCGCCATGCCGCGATTGCGCAGGCCGTAGGCCATGTTGTTGTAGACGCTCATGTGCGGATAGAGCGCGTAGTTCTGGAACACCATCGCGATATCGCGATCGGCCGGCTCGACCTGGTTGACGACGCGACCGCCGATGTCGATCTCGCCGGAGGTGATGGTTTCCAATCCGGCGACCATGCGCAGCAAAGTGGACTTGCCGCAGCCGCTTGGTCCGACCAGCACGCAGAATTGTCCGTCGCCGACCTCGAAGTCGACGCCCTTGATGGCGTCGACGCCACCCGGATAGGTCTTGCGGACGTTGCGGAGAACGACGTTAGCCATGTGAACTCACTTCTCCGTCTCCACCAGTCCGCGCACGAACAGTTTCTGCATCACGATCACCACCAGCACCGGCGGCAGCATTGCCAGAATGGACGTCGCCATCACCACCGGCCATTCGGTCAATGCGTCGGAGGTGACGATCATCTTTCGGATGCCGACCTGGATCGTCTGCATGTCGTCGCGCGTGGTGATCAACAGCGGCCACAGATACTGATTCCAGCCGTAGATAAACAGGATCACGAACAGCGCCGCCATGTTGGTGCGCGACAGCGGCAACAGCGTATCCTTGAAGAAACGGAACGGACCCGCGCCGTCGATGCGCGAGGCCTCCAGCAATTCGTCCGGCACCGTCATGAAGAACTGGCGGAATAACAATGTCGCGGTGGCGGAGGCGATCAGCGGTAGCGCCAGACCGGAATAACTGTCGAGCAGGTTAAGGTCGGCGGCGATCTTGTAGGTCGGATAGATGCGGACTTCGACCGGCAGCATCAAGGTGATGAAGATGATCCAGAACACCGTCATGCGGAACGGGAAGCGGAAGAACACGATGGCGTAGGCGGAGAGGATCGAGATGAAGATTTTGCCGAGCGCGATCGACAGCGCCATGATCAGCGAGTTGAGCAGCATCATGCCGACCGGCTCGCGCGTCGTGCCTGAGGAACCGACGAACAGCGTCTTGTAATATGTTTCAAGGAAATGGCCACCGGGCCACAGCGACATCTGGCCGTTGGCGATCACGGCGTTGTCCTGCGTCGAGGCAACGAAAGCGAGATAGACCGGAAACGCCACGATGGCGATGCCGATCCACAGGATCGCGTGGGCGAGGTAGCGCCGAAGGCCTTCGTTCTCGACCATCAGTACGTCACCTTGCGTTCGACGAAGCGGAATTGAATCGCGGTGAGCGCGATGACGATGCCCATCAGGATCACCGATTGCGCCGCCGACGAGCCGAGATTGCCGCCGAGCAGGCCGTCGGAGTAGACCTTGTAGACCAGCGTTTCGGTGGCTTTCGCGGGGCCGCCGCGCGTCATGGTGTCGATGATGCCGAAGGTGTCGAAGAAGGCGTAGACCACGTTGATGACGATCAGGAAGAAGATCGTCGGCGTCAGCAGCGGGAAAGTGATGGTCCAGAACCGCCGCACCGGCCGCGCGCCGTCGATAGCGGCGGCCTCATGCACGCTCTTCGGAATGCTTTGCAGGCCGGCGAGGAAGAACAGAAAGTTGTAGGAAATCTGCTTCCAGGCCGAAGCAAGGATGATCAGCAGCGCCGCCTGATTGCCGTCCAGTAACGGATTCCAATCGATGCCCATCGCGCGGAGACCGTGCGCGAGAATCCCCAGCGACGGATTGAGCATGAAGATCCACAACACGCCGACCACTGGCGGTGCCACAGCATAGGGCCATATCAGCAGCGTGCGATAGACGCTGACGCCGCGCAACGGCTTGTCGGCCATCACCGCCAGCAGGAGTGCCGCCGACAGCGACGACAGTGCAATCGCGGCAGCGAACACGAACGTCCGCACTACCGAGGCGAAGTAATCCGGATCGGCCAGCAGCTCCTTGTAGTTCTCGAACCACACGAACACGGTCGAGAGGCCGAATGCGTCTTGCAGCAAAAACGACTGCCGCACCGCCTGCCCCGCCGGCCAGTAGAAGAACACCAGCACGACGATCATCTGCGGCGCGATCAGTAGCCACGGCAACCAGCGGGACGTGAAGACGGATTGCTTTTGCATCGGCCTTATCTCCCCGCGTTGCCGTTCCCCTCCCCCCGCTCTTGCGGCGGGGAGGGGTCAGGGGTGGGGGGTGCCGTTCGGAAGACGCTGATGATGGTTTCGATCACACTATCGATGTTGTCGAGGACGTCATTGTTCCAGAATCTGAGAACTCGATAACCCTGAGCATTGAGATAGGTAGTTCGCGCGAGATCAGTCGTATTATCAGCGTGTTGGCCGCCGTCGATCTCGATCACGATTCGATTGGTGTGGCAGGCAAAATCCGCGACGTAAGGTCCGATCGTTGCCTGCCGGCGAATATGTGACGAGCCGAGCGGCAATTTTCGCAACTGCCACCAAAGTTTTCGTTCGGCATCCGTCGGATTCTGTCGAAAATTGCGCGCACGCGAAACGCGCCGATCAACTGAGCGAGACATTTGTGGCGTCCCCCCACCCCCGACCCCTCCCCGCCGCAAGGGCGGGGGGAGGGGAGTATGGCGCGCTTTGCGGCACGGGAGAAGAAGGTACATCACACCCGGACGTGTCTAGTTACTTCGCCACGGTCCGTTCGAACTGGCGCAGCATGGTGTTGCCGCGGGAGACGGCGGCGTCGAGCGCTTCCTTCGCGGTCTTCTTGCCGGCCAGCGCCTGCTCGATTTCCTCGGCCCAGACGTCGCGGAGCTGCACCATGTTGCCGAGCCGCAGGCCGCGCGAATTTTCGGTCGGTTCCTTGTTGGTCAGTTCCTTGAGCGGCGTTTCGAGATAAGGCTGCTCCTTGTAGAAGCCTTCATCCTTGGCCTTGGCGTAAGCCGCTTTGGTGATCGGCAGATAGCCCGATGCCTTGTGGATGTAGACTTGGCGATCGGTGTCGGAGAGGAAGGCGAGGAATTTCGCGACGCCCTTGTATTCGTCCGCGGACTTGCCGCCCATCACCCACAGCGATGCGCCGCCGATGATCGAATTCTGTGGCGCGCCCTTGACGTCCGGATAGTAGGGCATCGGCGCATTGGTCCAGTTGAACTTGGCCTGCGACTTGACGTTGCCGAAGAAGCCGGACGAGGTCAGGAAAATCGGGCATTCGCCGGAAGTGAAGCGGCCCTCGCCTGCATTGGTGCGGCCGGAATAGTCGTAGGTCTTATCCTTCTGCAACTCGATCAGCTTTTCGAGGTGCTTGACCTGCAACGGACCGTTGAATTCCAGCACGGTGTCGAAGCCGTCGAGGCCATTGGCCTTCGAGGACAGCGGCACGTTGTGCCAGGCCGACAACTGTTCGAGGTTCACCCAGGTGACCCAGGCGTTGGAGAAGCCGCAGGTGGCATAGCCTGCCGCTTTGAGTTTCTTCGCGTCCTCGAACACCTCGGGCCAGGTCTTTGGAATCTCCGCGATGTTGGCTTTCTTCAGCGCGTCGAGGTTGACCCACATCACCGTCGATGACGAGTTGAAGGGGAACGACAGCATCTCGCCCTTCGAGGTCGAGTAGTAGCCGGTGATGGCGGGGAGATAAGCGTTCGGGTCGAACTTCTCGCCGGTCTCCTTCATCAGTTGATAGACCGGTTTCACCGCGCCCTTGGCGGCCATCATGGTCGCGGTGCCGACTTCGAACACCTGCATGATGGCGGGGGCGTTGCCGGCGCGGAATGCCGCGATGCCGGCGTTCATGGTGTCCGCGTAGCCGCCCTTGTAGGTCGGCACCACCTTGTAGTCGCTCTGCGAAGCGTTGAAGTCGTTGGCGAGCTTGACGATGACATCGTTGTTGCCGCCGGTCATGGCGTGCCACCACTGAATTTCGGTCACCGCGAAAGCGGGGCTGGTCAGCGCCGAGGTCAAAGCCAGCGCGGCGGCGGCGGTTGCGGCGGCAAATCGTCGAATCGGCATCGTATTCCTCCAGGTTAAGCCGTCATCTTCGTTTCGCGCGATAACAGCGCCGGATGACGTGCAAGTGACCATCCCCAGCGATCGGATCGTAAGGGGGAAGGTCGCCTTATGGAAAGGGAAAAACATCTTCCCCCGCAGAACTTATCCGATATGCGAGCGACCCGGCGCGGCGGTTTGCGCCGCTGCGTCAGGTCAAGACGTTGCGGGACGGCGCGACGAGTGTTAGCGCCGCCGTTCCTTGCCGCAGACCACGCCCTGCGCCACCAGATCCGCGATCTGCTGTTTGGAATAGCCGTATTCTTCCAGCACGGTTTCGGTGTGCTGGCTGAATTTCGGCGGCAGATGGCGCAGGCTGGCCTTGGTGCGCTCGAAGCGGATCGGCGAGGCGACGCCCTTGTACCAGTCCTTCTCGATGACATCGCCACGATGCTTGACGTGCTCGCTGGTGAGCGCCTTGTCGATCGACTGCACCGGACCGGCGGGCAGTCCGGCCGCAAGCAGGCGGCGGCACAGCGGCTCACTGTCGTGATCCTTGAGGATGTCCTCCAACTCGGCGCGGAGTGCCTGCCGATTGGCGACGCGATCGCGGTTGCGGGCGAAGCGCGGGTCGGTGCCGAGCTCCGGCCGGCCGAGTTCGCGGCACAGTTTGCGGAAGGTGCCGTCGTTGCCGACGCCCATGAAGATGTTGCCGTCGCGCGCCGGAAACACCGAATAGGGCACGAGGTTCGGGTGCTCGTTGCCGGTCAGCGCCGGCGGCTTGCCGGTGAAGAAGAAATTCGCCGTATGCGGATGCATGATGGCGAGACCGGTCTCGAACAGCGTGGTTTCCAGGAACTGGCCCTTGCCCGACTTGGTGCGCTCCGCCAGCGCCATCAGGATGCCGACCGTCGCGTAAAGGCCGGTGGTGATGTCGACCAGCGCGACGCCGATGCGGGTCGGGCCGCTTTCGGGCGAGCCGGTCGCCGCCATCATGCCGGTCATCGACTGGATGATGGCATCGTAGCCGGGATGGCCGCCATGCGGACCATCGGCGCCGAAGCCGGAAATGCGGCAATGGATCAGCCGCGGAAACTTTTCGCGCAGCACATCCTTGCCGATACCCCATTTGTCGAGCGTGCCCGGCTTGAAATTCTCGATCAGCACGTCGGCGGTCTCTAACATCTTCATCAGCACCGCGCGGCCGCCCTCGGAGGCGAGGTCGAGGCCGATGGCGCGCTTGTTGCGGTTGGTGCCGATGAAATAGGCCGCATCGTCCTCATGGAACGGAGGGCCCCAGTCGCGGGTCTCGTCGCCGGCGGGCGGCTCCACCTTGACGACCTCCGCGCCGTGATCGGCGAGGATCTGCGTGCAATAGGGGCCGCCGAGCACGCGGGAGAGATCGATCACGCGCAGTCCGGCAATGGCTTCGTGGCCGGGGAGGGAAGGCGTTTCAGTTGTCATGAGGCGTTTCTTGTGAGGCTTGTTGTTGGGCTAATGCGAACGAACTAAAGCATAACAGGCGCTTTTTGGCGAATGCCCGACCAGAGTGCGACTTCAGGTATTTTTCGAAGTCGAGGGCTTGATGCTTGTCTGGAAAAGCGCAGTACCAGGCCAACTCCCACGGTTTGAATTTCGCGGTATGCGTTGATTTTCCGGCGTTGTGGTCTGCCAGACGTTGCTTCAAGTCAGAGGTTGCACCGGTATATTCTTGGTGGGGCGCGCTTCGACTGCGAATGATGTAGACGTACCACATTGCACGCTTCGCCCCGCGACTGCGGAGTGCACAGCTTGATCGGGCGCAGATATTCGCATCGGTGGCTGAGAATGTCACATGGAGGAGATGTCAGCCCGTCGCCCGTCTTCGTCCTTCGGGCCACGCCGGACACGCTTCACCTTCGGCTAGACGTGGCTGCGCCACGCGTAGCTGATGGACGTCAGACTGGTCGTAAATAGTTTTGAATTTAGATTTCAGGATAGGGTCCGTCTTCGCCCTTCGGGCTATGCCGGACACGCTTCGCCTGCGGCTAGACGTGGCTGCGCCACGCGTAGCCGCAGGCGAAGCGTGGTGGAGCCAGGCGGGATCGAACCGCCGACCTCTTGCATGCCATGCAAGCGCTCTCCCAGCTGAGCTATGGCCCCGTAACCGTTCCACACGCGCCTTCGATGATCTGGGTGATTCATCGTCTGGCGCGGCGGCGCAACCCTGACCACAGATCAGGGCCGATCTCAAGTCCCTTTTACGGGATCAACTCTCTTCGTCGTCGGAGACGTCGCCGATGATGTCGGTAACGTCCTCATCGCCTTCCTCTTCGTCGGCGATGAAGGTCGAATCGTCGTCGTCATCGTCGTCGAGCGTGTCGTCGACCTCGATATCGTCTTCCGATTCCGGCGTGACGGCCTTGACCTTGCCGGTTTTCTCCTCGGCGTCGGCCTCCTCCAGCGAGACCATGTCCTCGCTCTCGGCCATTTCCGGCGCGTCCTCGTTGGCGTTGCGCGCTTCAGCGCGACCACGCGGCGGAGCAACCGGAGCAATCGGCACGACTTCGCCGGTGTAGGGCGAGATGACCGGATTCTTGTTCAGATCGTAGAACTTCTTGCCCGTGGTCGGGCAAATGCGTTTGGTTCCGAGCTCGGATTTGGCCACGTGTCAATCCTGGGGATTTCTGAAAGCGGTGCATCACTTGGCTAGTTGTCACGGCGCTGTCAATAGCCTTGCGCGCATGATCCGGTTTTGCCGCTGGCGGCGGCGTGACGCGGCGGGTCGGGTGTGTTACCAGCCCGGCCGTGTAAAGGATTGCGATCGTGACCCATTCCAGCCAGCTCTCGCCGCTCAAGGCCAGCCGAAGTTCGCCGCTGTCGGGGCGGATTCGGGTGCCCGGCGATAAATCGATCTCGCACCGCGCCCTGATTCTGGGGGCGCTGGCGGTGGGGGAGACTCGCATCCAGGGGTTGCTGGCGAGCGAGGACGTGCTGAACACCGCCAAGGCGATGCGGGCGCTCGGCGCACAGGTCGCGCGCAGCGGCGATGGAACCTGGTCGGTGCATGGCGTCGGCGTGGCGGGGTTCGCGCAACCCAAGGCGGCGCTTGATTTCGGCAATTCCGGCACCGGCTGTCGGCTGGTGATGGGCGCCGTTGCCGGCTGCCCGATCTCGGCGACGTTCGACGGCGACGCCTCGCTGCGCTCGCGGCCGATGCGTCGCATCGTCGATCCGCTGGCCCTGATGGGTGCGAAGGTGACCGCGCAGAGCGAGGGCGGCCGATTGCCGCTGACCTTGCAAGGTGCGCGCGATCCGCTGCCGATCGAATACCGCTCGCCGGTGGCCTCGGCGCAGATCAAATCGGCGGTGCTGCTGGCGGGACTTTCTGCGCCGGGCGTCACCACGGTGATCGAGCCGGCTGCCAGCCGCGACCATACCGAATTGATGCTCAAGCATTTCGGCGCTGAGATCGTCTCCGTTTCGGACGGTGCGGACGGTCGAAAAATTTCACTGACCGGGCAACCGGAACTGCACGGAGCGCCGGTGGCGGTGCCGGCAGACCCGTCGTCGGCCGCGTTTCCGATCGTTGCGGCGCTGATCGTGCCGGGGTCGGACGTCATCTTCGACGACGTGATGACCAATCCGCTGCGCACCGGCTTGTTCGCGACCCTGCGCGAGATGGGTGCGTCCATCGAGGAAGCCAATGCGCGGGGCGACACCGGCGAGCCGATGGCGCAATTGCGGGTGCGGGCCTCAAGACTGCGTGGCGTCGAGGTGCCGGCGGCACGCGCGCCATCGATGATCGACGAATACCTGGTGCTGGCGGTGGCGGCGGCCTTCGCCGAAGGCACCACGATCATGCGCGGCCTGCACGAGTTGCGGGTCAAGGAATCTGACCGGCTGGAGGCCACCGCCGCGATGCTGCGGGTCAACGGCGTCAAGGTCGAGATCGAGGGCGACGACATGATCGTCGAGGGGCGTGGCCATGTGCCGGGCGGCGGCGTGGTCGCCACCCACATGGATCACCGCATCGCGATGTCGGCGCTGGCGATGGGCTGCGCCTCCGACAAGCCGGTGGGCGTCGACGACACCGCCTTCATCGCCACCAGCTTCCCGGATTTCATTCCGATGATGCAGCGGCTGGGAGCGGATTTCGCATGATCATCGCCATCGACGGCCCGGCCGCCTCGGGCAAAGGCACGCTCGGCAAGCGGCTCGCCGCGCATTACCATTTCCGGCATCTCGATACCGGCGTGATCTACCGCGCCGTCGCCAAGGCGCTGCTCGACGCGCGCATCGATCTGGCTAACGAGGCCGCCGCCGTTGCCGCTGCGATGGAACTCGATCCGGAGAAATTCGGCGATCCGGTGCTGAAGACGCAAGCGGTGGGCGACGCAGCCTCGGTGGTGTCGGCCTATCCGCGGGTCCGCGAGGCGCTGGTGACGTTCCAGCGCCAGTTTGCGGCGGAACCGCCCGGCGCGGTACTCGATGGTCGCGATATCGGCACCGTGATCTGCCCTGATGCCGACGTGAAGATCTTCGTGGTCGCCGCGCCCGAGGTGCGGGCCCGCCGCCGGACCCTCGAGGCCAAGGCGCGTGGCGAGGCGGCCGACGAGGCGCTGGTGCTGGCCGACATCCTCAAGCGCGACGATCGCGACAAGAACCGCGCCGTAGCCCCGCTGAAACCTGCCCCGGATGCGCACTTGCTGGATAATTCGCATTTGGATATAGAGGGCGGCGTCCGGGCCGCCATCGCGATTGTCGAGGCTGTCCGAGCGGGCCGGCAGCGGGTCTGAACCCCTGCCGTTTTGGAGGATCGCCCCGCTCGGCCTTGCAACCGATGGCTCGAGGAATCGACACGAGGATCGCTGGCGATCCTGTTCGACCCACCTTAGATTTCCGGTGATGAAGCGACGCGTCTGCTTTCCCGCTGTCGTGGGATCAAAGGCGCCATCAGAATTGCATCGATACGTATCGATCGTGCAGGCACAGGCCGGCCCGTGATCGCTATTTCCCATCGAGGATTGGCGGCGCGGTCGTCAAAGGTTGCGGACCTTTGGCCCTTCACGCGCGATACGCCCTTCAACCCGAACGGCCGGCATATCCCGCACTGGAGAACAAATGGCTTCGACTGATACTTACAATCCGTCCCGCGACGATTTCGCTGCGATGCTCGACGAGTCCTTCGCCGGCGGCAATCTGCAGGAAAGCTCGGTCATCAAGGGCAAGGTTGTTGCGATCGAGAAGGACATGGCCGTCATCGACGTCGGCCTGAAGACCGAAGGCCGCGTGGCGCTGCGCGAATTCGCCGGCCCGGGCCGTGAGAATACCCTGAAGGTCGGCGACGAAGTCGAGGTGTTTCTCGACCGCATCGAGAATGCGCTCGGTGAAGCCGTGCTGTCGCGCGACAAGGCGCGCCGCGAAGAAAGCTGGGGCAAGCTCGAGAAGGCGTTCAACGCCAACGAGAAGGTGCACGGCGTCATCTTCAATCAGGTCAAGGGTGGCTTCACCGTCGATCTCGACGGCGCGGTGGCCTTCCTGCCGCGTTCGCAGGTGGACATCCGTCCGATCCGCGACGTCGGCCCGCTGATGAACAACACCCAGCCGTTCCAGATCCTCAAGATGGATCGCCGCCGCGGCAACATCGTGGTGTCGCGTCGTACCGTTCTCGAAGAGACCCGCGCCGAGCAGCGCCAGGAGCTGGTGCAGAACCTCGAAGAGGGTCAGGTGATCGACGGCGTCGTCAAGAACATCACCGATTACGGTGCGTTCGTTGACCTCGGCGGCATCGACGGCCTGCTGCACGTCACCGATATCGCGTGGCGTCGCGTCAACCATCCGACCGAGGTGCTCTCCATCGGTCAGACGGTGAAGGTCAAGATCATCAAGATCAATCACGAGACCCACCGCATCTCGCTCGGCATGAAGCAGTTGCTGGACGATCCGTGGCAGGGCATCGAGGCGAAGTATCCGCTCAATGCGCGCTTCACCGGTCGCGTCACCAACATCACCGACTACGGCGCGTTCGTCGAGCTGGAGCCGGGCATCGAAGGCCTGATCCACGTCTCGGAGATGTCGTGGACCAAGAAGAACATGCACCCCGGCAAGATCGTTTCGACCTCGCAGGAAGTCGAAGTGCAGGTGCTGGAAGTCGATTCCGTCAAGCGCCGGATTTCGCTGGGTCTCAAGCAGACCATGCGCAATCCGTGGGAAGTCTTCGTCGAGAAGTTCCCGGTCGGCTCCACCGTCGAAGGCGAAGTCAAGAACAAGACCGAATTCGGTCTGTTCCTTGGCCTCGACGGCGACGTGGACGGCATGGTGCATCTGTCCGACCTCGACTGGAAGCTGCCGGGCGAGCAGGTCATCGACAACTTCAAGAAGGGCGACATGGTCAAGGCCATCGTCCTCGATGTCGATGTCGAGAAGGAGCGTATCTCGCTGGGCATCAAGCAGCTCGAAGGCGACCCCTTCGCCGAGCCGGGCGATGTCAAGAAGGGCGCCGTCGTGACCTGCGAAGTGCTCGACGTCAAGGATGGCGGCATCGACGTGCAGATCGCCGGCACCGACTTCACCACCTTCATCAAGCGCTCGGAACTGGCGCGCGACCGCAACGACCAGCGCTCTGAGCGTTTCGCCGTCGGCGAGAAGGTCGATGCCCGCGTCATCCAGTTCGACAAGAAGGCCCGCAAGGTCCAGGTGTCGATCAAGGCGCTCGAAGTGGCGGAAGAGAAGGAAGCCATCGCACAGTACGGCTCGTCCGATTCGGGCGCGACGCTGGGCGACATTCTCGGCACCGCGCTCAAGCAGCAGCGCGACGGCAAGTAAGCCGACGACGATTGCGAGGCGGCTTTTGTCCGCCTCGCGCGACACATCAAGGCCCCGGTGCGAACCGGGGCCTTTTTGTTTGGTGACTACGACGTATCCGCGGGGACGACAAAAAGCCCCCTTTCTTCAAATTGCCGCGCAATTGATGTATTGCAGTGACGACATCTCAACGCCGCTTGGGCACAACCGCGCGGCTTGCACTTGAATCGTGCAGTCAACCGCTCAGGAGCCTGCCATGTCGCTCGATTCCGATGCGATCCTCGATCGCCGCCGCATTCGCCGCAAGCTGACGTTCTGGCGCGTCACCGCCGTTGCGGTGGCGGTCGCCGCCATTGTCGGCGTCGGACTGATGGCCGCGCCGTCGACGCGCGCGGCGCTGTCGCGTTCGGGCTCAATCGCGCGCATCAACATCGAGGGCTTGATCCGCAGCGATCAGGCGCGGGTCGAGGCGCTGGAGCGGTTGGAGAAGTCCTCCGTCTCCGCCGTCATCGTGCACATCAATTCGCCCGGCGGCACCACCGCCGGCTCCGAACAGCTCTACGATTCGCTGGTGCGGCTGAAGGCAAAGAAACCGCTGGTGGTGGTGGTCGAAGGACTTGCCGCGTCGGGCGGCTATATCGCGGCGCTGGCGTCCGATCATATCGTGGCGCAGCAAAGCTCGCTGGTCGGCTCCATCGGCGTGCTGTTTCAGTACCCGAACTTCACTGAACTCCTGAAGACCGTCGGCGTGCAGGTGGAATCGGTCAAATCTTCGCCGCTGAAAGCCGCGCCGAGCGGTTATGAGCCCACCAGCCCCGAGGCGCGCGCCGCGCTCGACGCGCTGGTGAAGGATTCCTATGCGTGGTTTCGCGATCTGGTGCGCAACCGGCGCGGCATGGATGCGACGCAACTCGACAAGGTCGCCGACGGCCGTGTTTTCACCGGGCGTCAGGCCATCGATCTCAAGCTGATCGATCAGCTCGGCGACGAGAAAACCGCGGTGGCATGGCTGGTCGCGGAAAAGAAAGTGAAGCCCGATCTGCCGGTGCGCGACTACAAGCTGGCGCCGCGTTTCGGCGACCTCACGTTCCTGCGTACGGCCGCATCGCTGACGCTCAACGCGCTCGGTCTCGATGGTCTCGCGCGTCGCGTTGCGCAGTCCAACGTCGCGCAGGCGGTGGATCGGTTGACCCTTGATGGCATGATCGCGCTGTGGCAACCGGCGACCTCGGATTGAGCCGTTATTGCATCTGCGTTGAATGATGTGAATCGCATTTCAGCGCGAATGTCGCCGCCGATGCTGCATTCGCGCTGCGAAAACTTGCTTGCCGTCAGATGATTTGCGATGATCGGGGACGAATTAGCCGCTTGACAGTCCGCGACTTTTTCAAGGAAATGTCGCCTGCACGCCACGGGTCCCCATATCGATGATCAAATCCGAACTCGTTCAGCGCATCGCCGAGCACAATCCACACCTGTATCAGCGCGATGTCGAGAACATCGTGAATGCCATTCTCGACGAGATCGTCGCTGCATTGGCACGGGGCGATCGTGTCGAGTTACGCGGGTTCGGCGCATTCTCGGTGAAGCATCGCCCGGCGCGCGCGGGACGCAATCCGCGCACCGGCGCACATGTGCCGGTGGATCAGAAGAGCGTGCCGTTCTTCAAGACCGGCAAGGAAATGCGCGAGCGCCTCAATCGCGACATGCCGGCCGCCGAGACCGCTCAGCCCAGCGTTTGACGGTGTCGCGGTTCGATTGTTCCGCACTCTGCGTGTGATCCTTTGCGTTTGACTGCGACGTCTGAGCGATGCGCGCTGGATTTTCGTAAGTCCGCATGGTCCAATCGTCGCAGCGGCTTGAGCGATAATCATCGGTCGCGCACCGGCCACCTGTGAGAGAGGCGATGCGTAAATTCTTCACCGCGCTGGTGCTGATTCCACTCGGCGTCATCTTCCTGGCTTTCGCCATCGCCAACCGGCGGCTGGTGACGGTGTCGTTCGATCCGTTCACCGCGACCGATCCGTCTGTCGGAGTGACCCTGCCGCTATTCATGGTGATCATCGTGGTGGCGATCCTGGGCGTGTTGGCAGGGAGCTTCGCGACCTGGTTGCGGCAGCGCCACTGGCGTCGCGCCGCCCGCCAGTACGAGGCCGAGGCGCGGGACGCGCGGGCGCAATTGACGCAGTTGCAAGCCGCAACGCAGCCACAGCGGACCCCGAGCAGCCCGGTTCTGCTGCCGGATCTCAGCGGAACCGGCCTCGGCACCCGCGACAAGCACGGCGCGACGTTGTAGAACCCGCCCCAGCGGACGGTGACAGCGGGCATCGAGCCCGGTCTATCGGCGCCGCTATCCACGAAATCGTTCCGAATCGAAAGTTGCGCGCCAAAGCCATGTCCCTGATCGTCAAAATCTGTGGCCTGTCGACGCCCGAGACGCTCGCGGCGGCGCTGGAGGCGGGCGCCGACATGGTGGGCTTCGTATTCTTCCCGCCGTCGCCGCGTCATATCGATCTCGGTACTGCGGCGCGGCTGGGACGGCAGACCAAGGGCCGCGCGCTGAAGGTGGCGCTGTCGGTCGATGCCGACGACGCGCTGCTCGCCAACAGCATCGAGGCGCTGCGGCCGGACCTATTGCAACTGCACGGCAAGGAAACCACCGCGCGCGTCCGCGACATCAAGCAAAAATTCGGCCTGCCGGTGATGAAGGCGATCCCGGTCGCAGCCGCCGCCGATCTTGCGCCGTTGCCCGGTTACGCGGCGGTGGCAGATCGCATCCTGTTCGATGCGCGCGCGCCGAAGGATGCGACGCGGCCGGGTGGGCTTGGTGCTGCGTTCGACTGGCTTCTGCTGGAAAATCTCCGGCTCGATGTGCCGTTCATGGTGTCCGGCGGGCTTCACGCGGACAATGTCGCGGAAGCCGTGCGCGTGACGCGCGCCGGCGGCGTCGATGTGTCGTCCGGCGTCGAAAGCGCGCCGGGCGTCAAGGACATCGAGATGATCCGCGCCTTCGTTCGTGCGGCGCGGGTGGCCGATAGCAATTTGCGTGAAGCGATCCCGCATGTCGGTTAGCTTCGCACCGTCACAACAGCCGTCATGCCCGGATTTAGTCCGGGCATCCACGTCTGTCAGGATTCACAACAAGCAACACGTGGATGGCCGGGACATAGGCGAGCGAAGCGACGCCGTTCTTCGAACGGCTATGCCCGGTCATGACGAAGGATGACAATGAACTCCCGTCCCAATTCCTTCCGGTCCGGTCCCGACGAGCGCGGGCACTTCGGCATGTTCGGCGGACGTTTCGTCGCCGAGACCTTGATGCCGCTGATCCTCGATCTCGAGAAAGCCTATGCCGAAGCCAAGGCCGATCCAGCGTTTCAGCAGGAGATGAACGGCTACCTGAAAGACTATGTCGGCCGGCCGTCGCCGCTGTATTTCGCGCAGCGTCTCACCGAACATCTCGGCGGCGCGAAGATTTATCTGAAGCGTGAAGAGCTGAATCACACCGGTTCGCACAAGGTCAACAACGTGCTCGGCCAGATCATGGTCGCGCGCCGCATGGGCAAGAAGCGCATCATTGCGGAGACCGGCGCGGGCCAGCACGGCGTCGCCACCGCCACTCTGTGCGCGCGCTTCGGGCTCGACTGCGTGGTCTACATGGGCGCGGTCGACGTGGCGCGGCAGGAGCCGAACGTCATCCGCATGGAAATGTTAGGAGCGAAAGTGGTGCCGGTGCAGTCCGGCACGCGCACGCTCAAGGACGCGATGAACGAGGCGCTGCGCGACTGGGTCACCAACGTCCACGACACGTTCTACTGCATCGGCACGGTGGCGGGGCCGCATCCTTATCCGATGATGGTGCGCGACTTCCAGTCGATCATCGGCCATGAGACGCGCGCGCAGATGCAGGAAGCTGAAGGCCGCCTGCCGGATTCGCTGATCGCCTGCATCGGCGGCGGCTCCAACGCGATGGGCCTGTTTCATCCGTTCCTCGACGATCCGAGCGTCGAGATTTTCGGCGTCGAGGCGGCGGGCCACGGGCTCGACAAGCTGCATGCGGCCTCACTCACCGGCGGGAAGCCCGGCGTGCTGCACGGCAACCGCACCTACTTGCTGATGGATGCCGACGGACAAATCCAGGACGCGCACTCGATCTCGGCGGGGCTGGATTATCCCGGCATCGGACCGGAGCACTCGTGGCTACACGAGAGCGGCCGCGTCAAATACATCTCCGCCACCGACGAGGAAGCGCTTGCCGCGTTCCAATTGCTGTCGCGGCTCGAAGGCATCATCCCGGCGCTGGAATCGGCGCATGCCATCGCCCGCGTCATCGACCTCGCGCCGAAGCGGTCGAAGGATCACCTGATGGTGGTCAATCTCTCCGGCCGCGGCGACAAGGACGTACCGCAGGTCGGCGACATTCTGAAAAGCAGGAAGGCAAAGTGAGCACCCGCATCGACACACGCTTGGCCGACTTGCGTAAGCAGGGCCGCGCCGCTTTCGTCACCTTCCTGATGGCGGGCGATCCCGATCCCGCGACCTCGCTCGCGATCATCAAGGCGCTGCCGCAGGCGGGCGCGGAGATTATCGAGATCGGCATGCCGTTCACCGATCCGATGGCCGACGGACCGGCGATTCAAGCCGCCGGCCTGCGCGCGCTCAAGGGGGGCATGACGCTGCACAAGACGCTCGATCTGGTGCGCGGCTTCCGCAAGGACGACGATGCCACGCCGATCGTGCTGATGGGTTACTACAATCCGATCTATATCTACGGCGTCGAGGCGTTTCTTGCGGACGCCAAGACCGCTGGCGTCGACGGCCTGATCATCGTCGATCTGCCGCCGGAGGAAGATGACGAGCTTTGCCTGCCGGCGATGAAGGCAGGCCTGAACTTCATTCGTCTCGCCACGCCGACCACTGACGACAAGCGGCTGCCGGCGGTGCTCGCCAACACCTCGGGCTTCGTTTACTACGTCTCGATCACCGGCATCACCGGCGCCGCTGCCGCCAATGCCACGCAGGTCGGTGACGCCGTGGCGCGGATCAAGCGGCACACGAAGCTGCCGGTCTGCGTCGGTTTCGGCATCCGCACCCCGGATGCGGCGCGCGACATTGCCCGCGCGGCAGATGGCGCGGTGGTCGGCACCGCGCTGGTGGAGGCCCTGGCGAAAAGCCTCGATGCCGAGGGCCGCGCTACGGCCGCCACCGTCAAGGCGGTGGCCGATCTGGCCGCATCGCTGGCGCAGGGCGTCCGCGGGGCGGCGCAGGCCGCCGAATAACGCCACAATCGCGGCCGAAAAGGCCTCTGGCGCGTGGGTTGCCCGCCGCCGATTCCGAGGCCATATAAGGCCGATCGACGGAGCAAAGCATGAACTGGTTGACCAACGTTGTCCGGCCGAAAATTCGCAGCATTCTCAAGCGCGACACGCCGGAGAATCTGTGGATCAAGTGCCCGGATTCAGGGCAACTGGTGTTCTACAAGGACGTCGAGGCCAATCAGTTCGTCATTCCCGGCTCGAACTATCACATGCGCATGGGCGCGGTGGCGCGGCTGAAATCGATCTTTGATAACGAGACCTGGTACGACGTGGCGCTGCCGGACGTCGCGGCCGACCCGCTGAAATTTCGCGACGAGCGCCGTTATGTCGACCGCATCAAGGACGCGCGCGCCAAGACCGGCCTGAACGACTCGGTGAAGGTCGGTTACGGCAAGCTGGAAGGCCAGGGTGTCGTCGTCACCGTGCAGGACTTCGATTTCATGGGCGGCTCGCTCGGCATGGCGGCGGGCGAGGCGATCGTGCGCGGGTTCGAACTGGCCATTGAGAAGCACGCGCCGTGCATCGTGTTTGCGGCGTCGGGCGGCGCGCGGATGCAGGAAGGCATCCTGTCGCTGATGCAGCTGCCGCGCACCACCGTTGCCGTGGAGATGCTGCGCGAGGCGGGCCTGCCCTACATCGTCGTGCTGACCAATCCGACCACCGGCGGCGTCACCGCGTCCTATGCGATGCTGGGCGACATCCATATCGCCGAGCCCGGTGCGCTGATCGGCTTCGCCGGCGCACGCGTGATCGAACAGACCATTCGGGAAAAGCTGCCGGAAGGATTCCAGCGCGCCGAGTATCTGAAAGACCACGGCATGGTGGACATGGTGGTGCATCGCCACGACCTGCGGCCGACGCTGGCGCGGCTGTGCCGTTTGCTGACGCGCGCGCCGGCGCTCGAAGTCGTCACCGCGCCGAAGACGATGCCCGTCGCCGTCGATACGCCCGCCGACGTCACCTCCGAAGGTGCGGCAGCGGTTGCGCCGCAGGCGTGAGCATACCCGTCGCCACGCCGCTGCCGTCGCTGGAGGAATTGCTCGCACGGCTGTCGCGGCTTCATCCCCATCGCATCGATCTGACGTTGTCGCGCGTCGAGCGGCTGCTCGCGGCGCTTGACCATCCCGAACGCAAACTGCCGCCGGTGATTCACGTCGCCGGCACCAACGGCAAGGGCTCCACGCTCGCCTTCCTGCGCGCGATGCTGGAAGCGGCGGGCCTGCGCGTGCACGTCTACACCTCGCCGTGGCTGGTGCGGATCAACGAGAGCATTCGTCTTAGCGGTGAGCTGGTCGATGACGATGCGTTGCGCGAGGCGTTGCTGGAATGCGAACGCGTCAATGCCGGCGCGCCGATCACGCGCTTCGAGATCGAGACGGTGGCGGCGTTGCTGCTGTTCGCGCGGCATCCTGCTGACATCGTGTTGCTCGAAACCGGCCTCGGCGGTCGGCTCGATGCCACCAACGTCATCACGAAGCCTGCCGCCTGCGTGCTGACGCCGATCGGCATGGACCACACCGAGTTTCTCGGGTCGACGCTGGAATCCATCGCGGCCGAGAAAGCCGGCATCATCAAACGCGGCGTGCCCGTCATCAGCGCGGCCCAATCGCCGGAAGCGCTGGCGGTGATCGAAGCGCAGGCGAAGCGGATGCGCGCGCCGCTGCATGCTGCGGAAGAGACGTGGCATGTCGGCGTCGAGCATGGTCGCCTAGTTTATCAGGACGAACGCGGTCTGCTCGATCTCGCCGCGCCAAAACTGTTCGGACGTCATCAAATCGATAATGCCGGACTGGCGATCGCGACGCTGCGCGCGATCGACGCATTCCGCACTGATCACGCGGCGCTCGAAGCCGGCATCGCTGCGGCGCAATGGCCGGCGCGGATGCAGCGCCTCACCACCGGTGCGCTGGTGGCGCACGCGCCGCGCGATGCCGAGATCTGGCTCGACGGCGGCCATAATGCTGACGGCGGGCGGGTGGTTTCAGCCGCCATCGGCGATCTCGAGGAACGCGTGGCGCGGCCCTTGGTGCTGATCGTCGGCATGATGGCCAACAAGGATGCCGATGCATTCCTCGCCAACTTCGCCGGGTTGACGCGCCACATCATCGCGGTGCCGATCCCCGATCGCGACGGCGCGATGCCGGTGGCGCAACTGGCCGAGGCGATCCGGCGGCTCGGCATGCGCGCGGAGATGGCTTTGAGCGTCGACGCCGCGCTGCAATTCCTGTCGCAACTGGCCTATGAGATTCCGCCACGCATTCTCATCACCGGCTCGCTCTATCTCGCCGGCCATGTGCTGGCGGCGAACGGCACGGCGGTGAATTGATATCCTTTCACCTCTCCCCGCCTGTGGGGAGAGGTCGATCGGCGCAGCGTAGCGGAGACGACCGGGTGAGGGGATGACGACATCGTTGCGCGCATTGTCCTGCCTGATCTGCTGTTGCCCCTCACCCCGACCCTCTCCCCGTTTACGGGGAGAGGGAGAAACAAAACAAAACGGCCGGCGAATATCGCCGGCCGTTTTCTAAACGGTTATGCGCGTCGGATCAGACCGCGGTGGAAATCCACTGTTGCAGTTTCTGTTTCGGCGCGGCGCCGACCTGACGCGAGGCCATTTCGCCACCCTTGAAGATCATCAGGGTGGGGATCGACATCACGCCGTATTTTGAGGCGGTCTGCGGGCTCTCGTCGACGTTGAGCTTGACGATCTTGACCTTGTCGCCCATCGCGCCTGCGATCTCGTCCAGCGCTGGTGCGATCATGCGGCAGGGACCGCACCATTCCGCCCAGAAATCGACCACGACCGGGCCCTCCGCCTTGAGCACCTGTGCGTCGAAATCGGCATCGGAAACCTTGCCTACGGCGGCCATGATATACCTCGTTATTCCTTGAAATCGGCGGCGCGGGAATCGCGCCTCACATCTGGCGTTGAACGTAAGAAGGCGACCCCGCCGGGTCAAGGCTCCCTTGTCGCGCCAGCGCGGATGCCAGCCCGGCGTCCAGCGCAGGCGGCAAAAGTTCCATCATTTCAAGTGTTTCGGTCCATGCCAGGGCAGCGCGGATGGTTCGCCCCGGATAGAGCTTGGCAAGCACGGCGCGGTACAGCGCCAGCTGCCGGACGTAGGCGGGCGGGGCATCCTTGGCGTGCGTCGGCGGCGCGTGGTTGGTCTTGTAGTCGACGATCAGAACCGCGTTGCCTGTGACCACGAGGCGATCGATCTGGCCGGAGACGACGACATGTCCGCCTCGCGGGCGAGGCAGACGGCCGACGATGGAGACCTCGGCGCGGCTGCCGGCCGCGAACACCGACGCGAAGCGCGGATCGTCGAGCAATGTCAGCGTCTGCGCGATCAAAGCCTCGCGTTCGTCGTCGTTCCAGTCGCGCGCGGCGCGCGCAAGATAGCGGCGCGCGGCCTCAGTGCGTTGCTCGCGTGCGAGATCGGGCAGCGATTGCAACAGCCGATGTACCAAGGTGCCGCGTTGCAGTGCGCGCGCACGTTGTTCGGACGACTCGCCGCCACGCAGGCCGTGCGTCTTGTCGTCATCGGAGTCTGACGGGCGCAGCACAGAGGCGGCGCGCTGGTCCGGCGGCGCGGTCATGCGAAGCCACGGCGGCAATGAAAGCTCTGTCGTCGTTTCCGCTGTGGATGCGGGTGCAAACGTTGAATGCGCGTCGCCGGCGCGGGTGTAGCGCTTCACCAAGCCGAACGTCGTGTCAATGTCTTCGCATTGCAGATCGGATGCAGCGAGCCCCTTTGCGATGAGGTCGTACCAAGAGTCTTTGCGTACCTCCTTGCGGTTGCCCGGCTGGCAGCCGCCGACGATCAGGCGGTCGGCGGCGCGCGTCATCGCGACGTAAAGCAGGCGACGATATTCGTCCTCGGTGTCGTCCAGCATTGTCGCGCGCGCGGCAGCGACGGCGGCGGGATCGTCTGATTTGCTGCCGGCCCAAACGTTGACGCTGAGCCCATGCGGATCGGCATTGCCTTGCGGCACGCGAATGAGGCGCAGCCGCTGGGTATCGCGTGGCGAGGTGGTGGTGTCGATCATGAACACCACGGAGGCTTCCAGCCCCTTCGCGCCGTGCACCGTCATCACCCGCACCTCGTCGCGGCCGATGTCCATGTCGCGCTTGACGTCGGTGTCGGCGGCGCGCAGCCACGCCATGAAACCTTGCAACGAGGCCGGCGCCTTGCGCTCGTAGTTCAGCGCGAGATCAAGAAATTCATCGAGCGCGTCGTTGGCTTCCGGCCCAAGCCGCTTAAGAATCCGCGCGCGGCCGACGTCACCGCCGAGCAACCACGCGTAGAAGGTGAAGGGCGTGCTCTCCACCGCGCGACGCTCGTACTCCGCGAGCCGATCATGTGCAGCTTGCAGCCTGACATCGGAGTCGGCGTGCTCCGCTAGCGCCTCGCGCAAACTTCCCTTACGCTTTGGCGCGATCTTCAAAAGATCGTCGTCGTCAAGGCCGAACAGCGGACTTTTCAGTGCTACTGCCAGCGCGAGATCGTCGCGTGGCAACAGCAACGCGTCGGCGAGACTCATCAGGTCGATCACCGCGATGTGCTCGGTGAGCTTGAGGCGATCCGCGCCCGCCACCGGAATGCCGGCATATTTCAGCGCCTGAATCACCGCGTTGAATGTCGTCTCGCGCCGCCGCACCAGCACGAGAATGTCGCCATAGCGCAGCCGCCGCCGGTCGTTCGCGGGACCGGTCATGGTGCCGTTGCCGATCAGCGTCGCGATCTCGGCCTGCACGCGCCGCGCAAGCTTCACTTGCGGGCTGGTCTCCGAGACCGCGTCGAACGGCGCCTGCCAGCCTTCGATGTCGGGTCGTTCGTCCGGCTTCTCCAATTCCCACAGATCGATCAGGCTCGGCGCGGCGTCGCCGAGCGCGAGATGCGGCGGCATGCCGTCGAGATCGGTGGTGATGCTCTTGTAGATATCCTGCGCCTTGAACGTTTCGGAGACGGCGGCCAGCACCGTTGCGCCGGAGCGGAACGAATAGGTGAAGGACACCGGCGCGAAGCGCAGCCCGGCATGGGTGAAGCGCCGTTCCAGCTCCCGGCGGCGATGATCGAATTCGCGCGGCGCCGCGCCCTGAAACGAGAAAATCGACTGCTTCTCGTCACCGACCGCGAAGATGGTGCGCTTGACGCCATCGCGCGCGCCCTCGCCGGCGGTGAATTCCGCGATGATGCGATCGACAATATCCCACTGCCGCGGGCTGGTGTCCTGCGCCTCGTCGATCAGCACATGATCGACGCCGCGGTCCAGCTTGTAATGCACCCAGCCGGACGAGACGTTGGCGAGCATCGCCAGCGTCTTGTCGATCAGGTCGTCGTAATCGAGCAAGCCGCGCTGCTGCTTCTCGGCGCGATAATGCGATGCCACCGTGCTGGCGATGGTCAGCAACGCCTCGGTGCGGTCGCGCTGGATGATAGCGCGCCGCCTTTCGAGAAGGCTCGCAAGGCGCGAGGCCTCGTCAGACAGCGTTTGCGCAAGGCCGGGCTGCGCATCCCCGAGCTTCTTGGTGAGAAGCGCCTTGCGCGGCTCCAGACTCTGGGTGAGGAATACGCTGAAATAAATTTCGAGTTGCGCGCCACCATCGAGATCTAATGCGGTCAACAGGCGGTTGGCCTGATCCTGATCGGTCTTGCTGCCACTCATGAAGATCGCGGCGGCGTGTTTCCATCGCGCGCGCGGCAGATGCGGACCGTCGACGATATCGCGTTCGATGTCTGCGAGCTTGTCGTCGGCGGTAACGCCGAGCGTGAGCGCGAGTTGTGCGCGTGCAGCCTCGACGCCGCCGGCCTGATCGGCCCAGGCAAGGAAATGCTCGCGGCTGAGGCATGCCTCGCGCACCACTTCCTTGAAGGTGACGTCGGCGGCGTAGGCCATTGCCGTTGCGAGCGCGCGGCCGACCGCGCTATCTGGTGCGTTCGATGCCTCCAGCAACACCGCGAGATTGGCGCGCTCCATCATCTCGCTCTGGTCGCGGTCATCGAGCACGGCGAAGCGTGCCGGCACGTTGGCCTCGAACGGAAACTGTTGCAGCAGCCGGGTGCAGAGTGCGTGGATGGTCTGCACCTTCAGCCCGCCCGGCGTTTCCAGCGCGCAGGCGAACAGTTCGCGCGCACGCTCCCGCGTTTTGACGGAAGGCTTCGTCGCGCCGGTCGCAAGAATTGCGGCATCGAGCGCGGCATCGTCGAGCGTCACCCAGCGGCCCAACGTTTCGAACACCCGCTGCGCCATGTTGGCGGCGGCGGCCTTGGTGAAGGTGATGCAGAGAATTTTTTCCGGTGAGACGCCATCGAGGAGCAGCCGGATCACGCGGCTGACGAGAACGTGGGTCTTGCCCGCGCCGGCATTAGCCGCGACGAAAGCAGAAGTGCTTGGATCGGACGCCTTGGCCTGCGCCTCGCGCACCGCCAGCGGAATGTCGCGGCGCGCGCTCATGCCTCGCCTCCGTCGTCGCTGCCGCCACCCGCCGACCATTCCTTGATGCGGGCGAGGTCGTCGTAGCGGCCGTAGCGGTTGGTCCACATCGACAGATTGAGCGAGGTGTAGGGTTGCGCCTCGTCGTCGAAGCGGCGGATCAGCGCTTCGAGCTTGCGCAAGGCTTCGTCAGCGCCGTCGTCCGGAAATTGCGGCGTGTCGCCGCGGTTGATCTTGAGTTCGACCGGCTTTTCCTCGCCCGGTGGCGTGTTGCCGCTGAGACGGATGTACAGAAGCTCGCTGACGGAGGCGCCGGCGGCGATGCCCTCGAAGCCGCCCTGGCGCAGGATCGCGGCTTCGAGCGTCAGTTGCGGCGACAGCCCCATGCGCACCTGCTTGCCGGTCGGCGGAATGCCGGTCTTGTAGTCGAGCAGCGCGAAGGTGCGGTCGGCACGATGCTCGATGCGGTCGGCGCGCGCCGACAGCGTGAACGCGCGGCCGTCATCGAGGTGAATTTTGGTCTCGCCGCGAATCTCCGCGTCGATACGCGCGACCTCGCCGCGGCGCTCGCGCTCCCAGCCCGCAAACCATCCGGCGATGCGCAGGAAGCGCGGCCACCACAGCGCCCGTGCTTCGGGCCGTTCCATCAGGGGCGCGAAGTGTTGCGCGCCGATGTCGCGCAGCGCGGTCTCGATATTGTCGGGCAACGCGTTGGAAAACCGCCGCGAAAAGTCGCCCAGCGCGGCATGGATCGCCGAGCCGCGATCCGCTGCCGTTAACGGCATGTCGACTGGATCGAGCGGGGTGAGTTTCAGGATGCGCTTGGCGAAGATGGTGTAGGGATCGCGCAGCCAGTCCTCGATCTCGGTCACCGACATCTTGAGCGGCCGCAACGCGCGCGGTGGCTTCGGCGCGGGTTGCGCGATCGGCTTGACGGCATCGGGCCGGTCGAGCGCTTCGGCATAGTGCAGATAAGTCGCGCCGGCTTCTTTCGCCTTGCGCCATGCGTCCGCACCGGCAGTGGCTTCAAGCCGATGCAGGAAGCGTGACGCGACCGCCGGCGCGCCGCCGGATTTGGCGGCATGGCTGAGGATCACCTCGCGCGCGCCGAGCAGTTGCGTGAAGTCGTGCGCGGAGAGGCCGATGCGGCGCTCCGGCAGATCGAGTCCGAGCTGATAGCGCATCGGCCGGCTCAGCCACGGATCGATCCGCGGCGCCGGCGGCCAGGTGCCTTCGATCAAGCCGCCGAGGATGACGCGGTCATGCTCCGTGAGACGTGCTTCCAACAGGCCGTAAATGCGCAGTTGCGCATCGGCGGCGAGCGGCTGCCGCGCCACACGGTCGCCGAATGCGGTCTGAAACACTTCGGTGTAATCGCGCAGCGGTACCGGCAGCCCGCTCGGCACGGGTTTGCCGTCAGTGGTCTCGCCGCGCAGGTCGTCGAACGCTTTCAGCAGCGCACGGCCGTCATTGTCGTCGAACGCCGGCGTTGCATTGGTATCGTCGGTTGCGAGCGCAATCAGCGCGATGCGATGTTGCTCGGCGAGAGTGGTGAAATCCGGTGACGCCTTGGGGCCGGCGCTTTCGAGGGTCGCGAATGTTGTCTGCAACGCGGCGATCAGCGCGGCGGCTTCGTCGAGTTGCGGCTCGTGCAGTTTCGCGCGAGGCTCGTTGTCATGGATCGCGGAATCTTCGCCGTGTTTAAGCTTGACCAGTTCGGCGCGGAACGTCGCGAAATCGCGTGCGAGGCCGGCGCTCCCGGTGGCGGGACGCGTGCCGCGCAGCAGCGCGAGTTCAAGCGTCTCGATGGCGGTGCGCCAGCCGCTCTGTGCGCGGCCGAGACGAAACAGTGGATGTTTCAGCAGCGCCAGTAGTGTCGGCGGCTCCAATCCCTCGCAGGCAGCGTGTGACGCCAACCGCGCGAAAATGCCGACCGGCGTATCGAGCAGCGGATCGCCGCCGGAATCGTCGTAAGAAAGCTTCCAGCGGTCGAACGCCGCCATTACCCGACGTGCCAGTGCGCGGTCCGGCGTCACCAGCGCTGCCGACAGATTGAATTCGCGCGCTTCGCGCATCGCCACGGCGATCGCCAGCGCTTCCATTTCCGGATTGGGCGCTTCGATCACAGCAAGATCGTGCATCGCGGTCGCGATGCTGCGCGCCACGTCCGGCTCGGCAAGACGTTGATGCCACTGTCCGGTGGCATTTGCCGGCCGCATCGCTTCCGACGCCAGCACCTCGCGCCCTTGCGGCGCGGGTGGACGAAGCTGAACGACGTCGCGGCGTTCGATGCCGAACCGCGCCAGCAAGCCATGCAGCGCGAATTGCGGATGGTTCGACGCGGGCGCGACATCGTACTGGCCGCTGGCGTTGCGATGGCCGCCGATGCCCTGCCATGCGTCGTCGTCGAGATCGGTGTCGAGGCCGGGCAGCACCACAGCGCCGTGCGGCAGTTGCGCGATGGCGTGCAGTAGTTTCGCCGTTGCCGGGATCGAGCCGGTGGAGCCTGCCGCGATCACTGGGCCGTGGTGATGTGTTTTCAGCCGCTCAGCTTCGGCGGCGATCAGCAGATCGCGGCGCGTGGCGGGTTCGATGCGGTCGTTCTCTTTCAAGTGCGCCGGCCACATCTCGCGCGCGACCTTGAGGAAATCCAGCGACAGCTTCCAGTAGTCGTCGAGCGCATCGGGCACGAGGCCGTCGAGCGCGGCCCAATCGACGCCACGCGTGGCCATGTCGTCCATCAGCCGCGCCAGATCGGTGGCGAGCGCCAAGGTGGCGGCGGGGCCGCCGACAACCAGCGGCGCGACCAGCGGACTCTTTGGCCGCAATTGTTTTGCCCAGGCGCCGACCAGTTGCGCCAACGTCAGGCGCCGTTGCAAGCCGCCGAGTGTTGGCGGCAGATCGAACGCGTCGCGGATGTCGGTGTCGAGGAACGCGCCTTCGTCTTCGTCGATATCGCCGAGTGTGACAATGCGCGGCAGCACCGCTGCATCGAGCTTCAACACGTCGAGGAACACTTCGCGCGCGAGACGCCCGGCGCGCCGTGTCGGCAGATAGAGTGTTGCCGTCGCCAACAGTTCCGGATTCGCGCGCGCGGCGAAGCCGTCGATCAGCCGGCCGTCCACCAGCGCTTCGATCAGCGTGTGCAGAAACGGCGCGGAGGCGGGAATGTTGAAGACGTGCATGAGCAACCTGATTTGAGAATCAGACTACCCCATCGCAAGGGTGCAATCACAGCGGGAAATCAGTAAGTCGAAATTTCAAGCCGCGCTGGCAAGGAACGCCTGCTCGGCGGCCTGCACCGCGTCGGGCGTGCCGACATGCATCCACAGGCCGTCGAGCCGCAGGCCGAACAACCGACCCTGCTCGCCTGCGCGGTCGAACAGTTTTGTCAGCGCGAATTCGCCGCTCGGGCTGCCCGCGAAGATCGCGGGCGAGAGAATGGCGACGCCGGCATAGACGAACGGCACCACCTCGCGTTCCTTGCGTCGGCGTAGCGCGCCGTCCGGCAGCATTGCGTAGTCGCCGCTGCCGCTGTAGCCGATGCTGTCGGCGGTCGGTGCCATCAGTAGCAGGATATCCATCCGCGCCGGATCGAAGGCGTCGGCAAGCCGCGTCAGGTTCGGCTGTGCGCCGTCGATCCATAACGTATCGGCGTTGAGGTGATAGAACGGCGCATCGCCGAGATGCGGCAGCGCTTTCACCACGCCGCCGCCGGTGCCGAGCACCGCGTCGCGCTCGTCGGAGATGGTGATACGCGGCTTGGCTCGCGTGGCCGTGTGATCGATGATCTGATCGGGGAGGTAGTGGACGTTGACGACGGCGTCCGCGACGCCGGCTTCAGCCAATTTGTCGAGGACGTGGTCGAGCAGCGGACGTCCGGCCACCGGCACCAGCGGTTTCGGCATCCGATCGGTCAAGGGCCGCATCCGCGTGCCGAATCCGGCGGCAAGAACCATGGCTTTGGTGGGGCGGGTGGGCATCCTGAACTTTCCCGGCTGACAGGCGGCAAGAGAATCGATTGCGCCGATGCTATCACGCCTGCATCGGTCGATGCTGCCATAGGCATCGAGAATGACAACGATATGACGGGCAGCTTGTCTCGGCGTTTCAGACCTCGACGACCTGCGCCGCGCTCCGCCCCTTCTTCTTCTTTTCGCCCGGCTTAAGGAAATTGACGCCGATCTGGTCGCCATTGACCCAGGCCAGTTCGCAGCGGCGATAGGCGAGGCCGGTGGAGGACAGCAGCAGGAAGAATTCCTTGAGGTTCAGCCCTTCCATCGAGCCTTGAACCGTCAGCTTGGCACCGGTTTCGGAGACATCCTCCATGGTGCAGTGGCGACGCCAGGTGCCGTCGATGCCCATCAGGTGCGCGTTGAAGCCGCGTTCGAAGGTGATGCGTTCGCCGGTTCGCCGCTGTTCCGCCGCCATGCTCGTTTCCCCACAGCCAGCCAATTCTACGGCCTCAGGTTTAAGCCAGGGCTGGCTAACAGAGGGTAAAACCGAAAGCTCAGGTTTGCGGCGGCGGGACGTGGGTGGCGTACCACTCGCGCAGCATCGCCAACGCCGGGTGCGCCAGCGAACGGTGGAGATAGGTCCAGATGCGCGGCTGGTGGCGCAGATAGTGCGGTTTGCCGTCGCGCCGGTTGAGCCGGGCGAAGGTGCCGAGCAGGCGGGTGTTGCGCTGCGCCGACATCACCGCGTAGCTCTCGGCGAAAGCGGCGGCGTCGAAGCCGGGATCGAAGCTGCGCCGGGTTTGGGCGTAGCGAGCGAACATCGCCAGTTCGAGCGGTTCCGGCACGTCGATGCGGGCATCCTGCAACAGCGATACCAGATCGTAGCTCGGTGGCCCCATCACGGTATCCTGGAAGTCGATCACGCCGACCTGGCCGATGCCGGGGCGATCGGCGAGCCAGATCAGGTTGGGCGAGTGGAAATCGCGCAGCACCCAGGTTTCATCAGTGGGCTGGCGCGCCAGCAGCGCGTGCCACATCGCCATGAATTCGTCGCGCGCGGCGGCGCTCGGGTCGGCGCCACGGTCGGGCAGATACCATTCCAGCATCAGACCGATCTCGATCAGCATCGCCTCGGTGTCGAAATCGGGAATGGTGTAGGTGGATTGCGGCGTCAGCGGCAGCGTCGATGCCAGCGGCGTGTGATGCAGCTCCGCGAGAAGATCGGTCGCCATCTGGTAGCGCTCGGGGATCGGTTGCGGCGGTGTGCCGCCGATCACGACGTCGCTGCCGAGATCCTCGAGAATGAGGAAGCCGTTGGCCAAGTCAGCGTAGTGGATCGCCGGCGCGGACAGCCCCTGCGCGCGCAGGGCGTTGGCCATCGCCACGAACGGCCGCACGTCCTCGGCGAGATGCACCGCCGCGCTGTAGGATTTGCCGCGATAAAGCGCCGGGCCATCGGGCCGCTTCGGCGCGTTCATCAGGATCACGGCGCTGTCGCCCTTGAACAGCCGGGTATAGGAGCGGGTCGAAGCGTCGCCCGCCATACGCTGTCGGCGTGTCTGGTCGTGGTCACTGCGTTCAAGAAAACGCCGCAACGCCGCGAGCCGCGCGATCTGTGCCGCCGCCTTGCCGTGCCCGGTGATCTCGGCAGCGCGGGCGGATGCACCTAATGCAGGACGATGGCTGAGGGCGATATCGATGCGGTCCGCAGGCAAAGCGTGCGCCGCGCGTTCAGGCCACTCGATTAGCACGACGACGCCATCCGGCAGCGGATCGAGGCCGATCTCCTCGAGTTCGCTGGCGTCTTCGATCCGATAGAGATCGGCGTGCAGCAGCGGGAACGACGGCAGGTCGTAGGTTTGCGCCAGCGTGAAGGTCGGGCTCGGCACTTCCAGCGCGTCGTCGCCGGCGAAGTAACGGATCATCGCGCGCGCGGCGGCGGTCTTGCCAGCGCCGAGATCGCCCGACAGTGTGATGACGTCACCCGCATTGATGAGCAGCGCAAGATCGGCCATCAAGTTCGCGGTCGCCGTCTCGTTGGCGAGCGCCACGGCGAATGTCGCGGGAGCCGCCGTCATTCAGCCGCGCTGCGATGGATGGCCTGATCGGCCGGAAATTCGCACGTCACCGTGGTGCCCTTGCCGACAGCAGAATCCACCCGCACCTTGCCGCCATGCAGTTCGACGAACGAACGCACCAGCGACAGGCCGAGGCCCGCGCCGCGATGCCGCGAGCCGTTGGAGTGACTCTCGAACCAGTCGAACACCTTGTCTTTCACTTCGGCCGGAATGCCGGGGCCGTGGTCGCTGACGGCGAACACGACGCTGTGGTCGCTGCGCCGCGCGCTGAGCGTCACGGCGGAGTCCTGCGGCGCGAAGCCGACGGCATTGGCGAGCAGATTGTAGAGCACCTGCACCACGCGGCGTTCGTCGCCGACGAACTGGCCGATGTTCGGATCGGCATCGACGCGCAACGCGATGTGGTCGCGCGCCAGCCGGTCCTGAATGCCTTCGGCGGCCGCGTCGATTGCCTTACGGATATCGACCGGGCCGAGATTGAGCGTCATCGCGCCGGCATCGATGGTGGCAAGATCGAGGATGTTGTTGATGATCGCGAGCAGCGCGTTGGTCGAGGCGGTGATGTAGCCGAGATACTCGTCCTGCTTCATCGTCAGCGGGCCGGTGGACGGATCGCTGAGGAAATGCGCGAAGCCGATGATGGTGGTCAGCGGCGAGCGCAGTTCGTAGGAGACGTGGTGGACGAAGTCGACCTTCATCTGGTCGGCGGCTTCCAGCGCTTCGTTGCGCTCGCGCAGCGCGCGCTCGACGTTCTCGGTGTCGGTAATGTCCTGGAACGTCAGCATGGTCGCGCCGTCGGGCAGCGGCAGCGTCATGCAGTCGAGCACGCTGCCGTCGCTGCGTTCCATCTTCAATGGCTGTGGGCTGCGATTCTCGATGGCGGTGATGGCGTCGCGAATGGTGTGCCACGCTACGTCGTCGCTGTAGAGCGGCTTGCACCAATCCACCACGGCTTCGACGTGCGGCTGTTCGTTGAGCGCCTCGGGCGACAGCCGCCACATTTTCGCGAACGCGGGATTGAACAGTTGCGCGCGGCCGTTGCTGCCGAACACGGCGACCGCTTCCGCGAGATTGTCGAGCGTCTCGCGCTGCACGCGGATCAGGCCGTCGAAGCGCCGCGCCAGATCGAGGCTTTCGGTGACGTCGTCGAACAGATAGGTCACGCCGCCTTCGGGATTCGGTGTGGTGACGATGCTGACCGCGCGGCCGTCGGGCAGATACCAGACGTCCTTGGCCGGCTCCACCGCGCGATAGGCTTCGTGCAGCCGTGTTTTCCAGGCGCGGAAATCCGGCTGCTCTGGAATCTTTCGCGCCGCGCGCAGCTTGTCGAGAATGCCGGAGTCGTCGGGATTGGTGTCGAGGAAATTGCGGTCGAGATCCCACAGCCGGCGATAGGAATCGTTATAGAACGCCAGCCGCCGCTCTGCGTCGAACACCGCGACGCCGGACGAGAGTTGATCGAGCGTGCGGCGATGCGCGTCGGCCATGCGTTGCAGCGCCGCACGCAGGTTTGCGGCTTCGGTGGCGTCAATGGCGAGGCCGGCGCTGCCGCCCGGTACGTTGCGCGCGTGAATGTCGTAGATGCGTCGCTCGCCGCCGACCACGACGGGCAAGCGCGCATCGAACGCGACGTTGTCGTTGAGGGTGCGCGCCATGGCGGCGCGATCGTCGCTGTCGAGCAATTCAAGGTTGCCGGCAACCGCATCGGCAGGTGTCGCCGCGTCCGTAGCGCTGGCATAGGCGGCGTTTGCATAGGCCAGTTGCCCGTTGGCCTTGCGCGCCCACAGCGGCCACGGCGCGGAGGCCGCGATGCCGCGCAGCATTTCGGTTTCGGCAACGAGGTCGCGATAGCGCAGGCTCATTTCCGCAAGATCGCGGCGCAAGCCGCCGAGTTCGCGAATCCGCACGATGGCCTGGCCGCCGATGGCGCGGCCCATCGCTTCCACCGCGCGGCCGTTGCTGGCGGTGAGATGAAGCTGAAAACTCTCGCCGGCTTCGCGCAGCGCATCGACCGCGTGGTCCATCTGCAACGCCGGCTCCGGCGGCAGCCAGGTGCCGAACGCCAGCACGCGCTGTGGCACGAGCGACGGGGAATCTTGCGGCAACAACAAGGCGACGTCGCCGCTGATATCCGGGCGGTCGTCGCCGGCGGGCCACGAAATCAGCACCTGTGGTTCGGCGAACAGCAGCGCGCGGTAGCGGTCGGTTTCCGCCTGCAAGGCGTGGAGGTCCGTCTTGAGGCGGCGTTCGTTGGTGGCGGCGCGCATCCGCGTGCGCATCAGCAGAATGGCGGCGAGCACGGAGAAGCATGCCACGCTGGACGACAGCAGCATCGCCATGATGCCGCGCTGGTCGAGATCGGCGAAGATCGCTAATGCGGAACCGAGGTCGCTGGCTTGTGCCGGCGATGCGGCGAGGGCCGTGGTCGCGGCGAGGCCGATCGTGCCGTCGCGCACCAGCGATGTGCATGACAGCATGGTCCGACGTATCGCTGCGATGACGCCTGACATCGTTCGCCCCAAAACCGCACGGACGCATCGCGGCCCACCAGCACCGCGCGCGAATCGCTCTCAATATCCCTCAACCGGACTCGCACGAACAGAGTCCAGACCGTGAACGGGAGTCGCGGGTGGAAAAAATGCGGAGCTGTGTGCGGCGAAGCGATTCGGTTCCGGTGGATTCAGCGCCCGGTCGAGCCGAAGCCGCCGGTGCCGCGCGTGGTGGCGGACAGTTCGCCCGCAGCGGGAACCAGCGTTGCATGCGTCACCGGCGCGACAATCATCTGCGCGATGCGCTCGCCACGCTTGATGGTGAAGGGTTCGCGGCCGTGGTTGATCAAGAGCACGTTGATCTCGCCGCGATAGTCGGCGTCGATGGTGCCGGGCGAATTGAGCGCGGTGACGCCGAATTTGGCGGCGAGGCCGGAGCGCGGTCGCACCTGCGCCTCGAAGCCGGGCGGCAGCGCGATGACGAGGCCGGTCGGAATCATGCCGTAGGCACCGGGCGCAAGCACTATCGGCGCATCGTCAGGAACCGCGGCGACGAGGTCCATGCCGGCAGCATGTTCGGTCTGATAGGCCGGCGGCGGCAGGCCGCGCCCGTGCGGCAGTTGCAGGAATTCGACGGTCACGGATGTTTGCGGTGAAACGGTCATGATGCGGGCTTCCGTAGCGTGGCGGCGATCTGCGCAACGAGATGCGTTGCGACCTCGTCCTTACCCATCGCGGGCCAGGAGTCGACACGGACGCCGTCCGCCGCGCCGTCATCCTTGCTGATGAGATGCACGGTGTTGCGGTCGCCGCCCATGATGCCGGTTGCGGGCGAGACGTCGTTGGCGACGATCCAGTCGCACCCTTTTCGCGCGAGTTTCGAGCGGGCGTTATCGAGCAGGTGTTCGGTTTCCGCCGCGAAGCCGATCACCAGCGGCGGCCGCCCGTCGGGGCGATGCGCGATTGTGGCGAGGATGTCGGGGTTCTCGACGAGGTCAAGTTGCGGAAACCCGCTCGCAGTCTTCTTGATCTTTTGCTCGCCCTGATTGGCGACGCGCCAGTCGGCGACCGCGGCGGCGAAGATCGCGACATCGGCGGGGAGCGCGGCCTCGACCTCGGCCAGCATGTCGCGCGCGCTTTCGACGCGTTTCACGGTGACGCCGGCCGGATCGCCGATCCCGACCGGGCCGGTGATCAGCGTCACCTCCGCGCCGGCCTCGCGGGCGGCGGCGGCGATGGCGAAGCCCTGCTTGCCGGAGGAGCGATTGGCGATGTAGCGCACCGGGTCGATCGGCTCATGGGTCGGCCCGGCGGTGATCAGGATGCGACGGCCCGCGAGCGGCCTGGCGTGCGGTGGCCGGACCACCTCCAGCGCCTGCGCGGCGATCTCCAGCGGCTCCGACATGCGGCCGACGCCGGCTTCGCCCGCCTCCGCCATGGTGCCGCTGTTGGGGCCGATCATGCGGACGCCGTCGCGTTGCAATTGCGCGACGTTGCGCCGGGTGGCGGCATTGGCCCACATCAACGGGTTCATCGCCGGCGCCAGCAGCACCGGCCGGTCGGTTGCCAGCAGGATGGCAGTGGCGAGATCATCGGCATGGCCCTGTGCCATCTTTGCCATCAGATCAGCGGTGGCGGGGGCGACCACGATCAGGTCGCAGTCCCGCGCCAGCCGGATATGCCCGGCATCGAACTCGCTCGCGGAATCGAACAGGTCGGTGTAGCAACGTTGGTTCGAGAGGGCGCTGGCGGCCAGCGGAGTGACGAATTGCTGCGCAGCATTTGTCAGCACGCAGCGGACGGCGAAACCGTTGTCCTTGAGGCGGCGGATCAAGTCCAGCGCTTTATAGGCCGCGATTCCGCCACCGATGATAAGAGTCGCACGCAAAACACCGGCATCTTGGCCTCCAGCTATGCTCTCTTTCGATGTTGCGGTGCGATATGAAAGTTCGGTGGCTAACGTTCCACCACTTGCCGCATCGCGCAAAATGTTGCGCACTTCATCCTCGACGGATCGTCCATGTTGCGCTGCACGCAAGCGGAGTTCGGCTTTGATGGCGTCGTCGAGCTTGCGGATGGTCAGGCTGGCCATGGCAGCTTCCATGTCAAAAATGATAGCAATGCTATCATTCGTAATTGGGCGATGCAATCAGAATGGATTAGCGCACCAGCCACAAAATACTGACGAAGGTGATGGCAATCACCCACACGGCCACCGTCCGCCAGCGGTTCTGTCGAGCGCGAACGCGGCCGAGCGCGGCGATGGTGTCGGGCGACAGCACCAGCCCGTCGCGCACCATCACCTCGAGCTGTTCCAGCACCCGGATCGAGCGCGAGGCGATGGCGGGGAGGCCGCTCATGGCCTTGCCCAGTTCGCCGGCGCCGGCCATCGCGCCCTGGATGCGGCCGATCGGCCCGAGGTTGCGCTCGATCCATTGGCGCACCACCGGGTCGGCGACGGTCCAGATGTCGAGCTTGGGGTCGAAGCTGCGCGCCACGCCCTCGACCACCACCATGGTCTTCTGCAACAGGATCAGCTCCGGCCGGGTCTGCATGTCGAACAGCGCGGTGACCTCCAGCAGCAGCGACAACAGCTTCGCCATGGAGATTTCCTCGGCGGTGCGGTTGTGAATCGGCTCGCCGATGGCGCGGATGGCTTGTGCGAAATTCTCCACCGAATGGTGCGCCGGCACATAACCGGCCTCGAAGTGCACCTCGGCGACGCGGCGATAGTTGCGGGTGATGAAGCCGAGCAGGATCTCCGCAAGAAAGCGCCGCTCCTTCAGCCCGAGGCGGCCCATGATGCCGAAGTCGACCGCGACCAGCCGCCCCGAGTCGTCGAGGAACAGATTGCCGGGATGCATGTCGGCGTGAAAGAAGCCATCGCGCAGCGCGTGGCGCAGGAAACTCTGGATCACCTTGCGGCCGAGATCAGGCAGATCGACCTGCGACGAGGCCAGCCGCGCGTGGTCGTTCAGCGCGATGCCGTCGATCCACTCCATCGTCAGCACGTTGTTGGTGGTGCGGTCCCAGTCCACCGTCGGCACGCGGAAGTCGGGATCGTCGCGGGTGTTCTCCGCCATCTCGGAGAGCGCGGCCGCTTCCAGCCGCAGGTCCATCTCCATCGCGACCGAGCGCGACATGGTGTTGATGATCTCGATCAGCCGCAGCCGCCGCGCTTCTGCCGAATAGCGTTCCGCGCGCTCGGCGACGAACTGGAAGTCGGCGAGATCGCGGCGGAAACGCGCGCCGACGTGCGGGCGCAAAACCTTCACCGCGACTTGCCGGCGTTCGCCATCGCGTTCTACCTCGCCGCGATGCACCTGCGCGATGGAGGCGGCGGCGACCGCCGGACCGAATGTCGCGAACGCCTGCGCCACAGGACGTTCCAGCGACGTGGCAACGACGCTTTCGGCCTCCGCCTGCGGGAACGGCGGCAGGCGGTCTTGCAGGCTTTCGAGATCGCGCGCGAGCGCAACGCCGACCACGTCGGGCCGGGTGGCGAGGAATTGGCCGAGCTTGAGATAAGCCGGGCCGAGCCGCGTCAGTGCGCGTGACAGGCGCGGGCCGGATTTCGCGCCGCGTCGTTCGATCAGCCGCGCCGTGCGCAGCAGGATTTGCCCCGGCGCCGGCACCAGTGCCGGATCGACGGTTCCGAACACGCCCTCACGCGCGAACACGTAAGCGGCGCGCGTCAGCCGCGCGACATGCGAGAGTGCGGAGATCACAAGCGCCAGCCCGAATGCAGTGCCACGATGCCGCCGGACAGCGGCTGCCAGTTGACGCGCGCGAAGCCGGCGTCGCGGATCATGTCGGCGAAGGCGGCGGGCCTCGGAAACTTGCGGATCGATTCGACCAGATACTGATAGGATTCGGCGTCGCCGGTGACGGCGCGGCCGAGCGGCGGGATCACCTTGAACGAGAACAGCTCATAGAGCCGGTCGAGGCCGGGCACGTCCACGGTGGAGAATTCCAGGCAGAGGAAGCGGCTGCCGGGCTTGAGCACGCGATAAGCCTCGCGTAACGCGAGGTCGATGCGCGGCACGTTGCGGATGCCGAAAGCGATGGTGTAGGCGTCGAAACTGCGATCCGGGAACGCCAGCGCCTCGGCATTGCCTTCGACGAACGACACCCGGTCGTCGAGCATCTGCTTGACGGCGCGCTCGCGGCCGACCGCGAGCATGTCGCCGTTGATGTCGCAGACGGTGGCTTGAAAACCGTAGCCGGAGGCCTTCGCCGCGCGGAAGGAAATGTCCCCAGTGCCTCCGGCGACATCAAGCAGCGCGAACGGCGCGTCGTTGCGCGGTGGGTTCAGCGCATTGATCATCGCGTCCTTCCAGATGCGATGCATTCCGCCGGACATCAGGTCGTTCATCAGGTCGTAGCGCGAGGCCACGCTTCGGAACACGTCGTTCACCAGCGATTGCTTTTCGCCGAGCGCGACGTCCCGGAAGCCGAAATGTGTGGTCTGGTCGGTAGGTTCCATGCCCATGCTCTCCGGGCCGGACCATAGCCTGCCGCGCTGCGGTACGCTACACACCAGACCCGTCAACGGCCGCACCCGCCGCGCGCCGTGGTTAACCGGGTCGAATTACAGGGGAATGCCGATGGTCGCACGTTTTACCACCGTCACCCCGATCCTGCGGATGTTCGACGTCCGCAAGGCACGGGAATTTTACCTCGATTTTCTCGGCTTCAAGGTCGAGTTCGAGCACCGCTTCGAGCCCGACCTGCCGCTCTACATGGGCCTCTCGCTGGGCGCGGCGAGGCTGCACCTCAGCGAACACCACGGCGACAGCGCGCCGGGCGCAAGGGTGATGATCGAAACCGCCGGCCTTGCGGAGTATCAGGCGGGTCTGCTCGCCAAACGCTACGGCTACGCGCGGCCGGGGCTGGAACGCCAGCCCTGGGGCGCCACCACGATGACGGTGACCGATCCGTTTTATAACTGGCTGGTGTTCACCGAGAGCGACGCGACATAAGGCCCGGCCACAAATCGAGCCGTCATGCGCGAGCTTGACCCGCGCATCCATCGCCTTTTGAAAAAGATGGATTGCCGGATCAAGTCCGGCAATGACGCCGGGCAGTGGCGTCGGGCCGACTAAGACGTGGATGGCCGGAATAAATCCGGCCATGACGACCGAGAGACGTATACTCTGCCGTCAGCAAGACAGAGAGCCAATGCCCGAACTCCCCGAAGTCGAAACCGTGCGCCGCGGCTTGCAGCCGGCGATGGAGGGCGCGCGCATCGTTCGCGCCGAAACCCGCCGCGCCGATTTGCGCTTTCCGTTCCAGCCGGATTTCATCGCGCGCCTGCAAGGGCAGACGGTGACGGGCCTCGGCCGCCGCGCCAAATACCTGATGGCCGATCTCGAATCCGGCGACGTGCTCTTGATGCATCTCGGCATGTCCGGCTCGTTCCGCGTGGTGACGGCGGACGGCGCTGCGACGCCCGGCGAATTTCATTACCCGCGCAACGAGGACCGCGCGCACGATCACGTGCTGTTCCAGATGTCGTCGGGCGCTCACATCATCTTCAACGATCCGCGCCGCTTCGGTTACATGAAGATCATCGCGCGCGCCACGCTTGACGAAGAGCCGCTGCTGAAAGGCCTCGGCCCGGAGCCGCTCGGCAACGCCTTCGATGCCGCGATGCTGGCGAAGGCGACGGCGGGCAAGGCGACGAGCCTCAAGGCCGCGCTGCTGGATCAGCGCGTCGTCGCCGGCCTCGGCAACATCTATGTCTGCGAGGCGTTGTTTCGCGCGCATCTGTCGCCGAAGCGCAAGGCCGCGACGCTTGCGGACAAGAAGAGCGCGCCGACCGATCATGCGAAGCGGCTGGTAACCTCGATCCACGAGGTGTTGAATCAGGCCATCGAGGCCGGCGGCTCGTCGCTGCGCGACCATCGCCAGACCTCGGGCGAACTCGGTTACTTCCAGCATTCGTTTCAGGTCTACGACCGCGAAGGCGAGAAATGCCGGACGCGCGGATGTGGCGGCACCGTGAAGCGCTTCGTGCAGAATGGCCGCTCGACGTTCTGGTGCCCGAGCTGTCAGAAATAGCGATAGAGAATTTCCGTTTTTGACGGAATTATCCGTCGTCATGCGCGGACTTGATCCGCGCATCCATCTTTTTGAAAAGGATGGATCGCCGGGTCAAGCCCGGCAATGACATCTCTGCGACGCACCGCTCGCGCGGTGCATCGCGCCCGGGATACAATACGCTTACGCCGCGTGGCTGCGCGTCGCCAGGCGATAGAGCGCGCGGGCGCCGGCATCGAGCAGGAAGCCGAGCAGGCCGATCATCAGCACCGTCGCCATCAGCTCGGAATAGGCGAGACGATCACGGGTATCGAGGATGAAGTAGCCGAGGCCCGCCGAGACGCCGAGCATCTCGCACGGCACCAGTACGATCCAGACGATGCCGATGGCGAGCCGCAGTCCTGTCAGCACATGGCCGAGCACGCCGGGCAGGATGACGTGCCATAGCGTTTCCCAACGCGTCGCGGCCAGGCTCGACGCAAGACTGAGCCACGCTGGCTGCAAACGCCGTACGCCTTCGGCGGTGTTGAGCACGATCGGCCACACCGCCGCGAACGCCAGCATGAAGTAGATCGGATCGTCGCCGACGCCGAACACCATCACCGCGATCGGCATCCACGACAGCGGCGAGATCATGCGCAGGAACTGAAACGCGGGCGATGTCGCGGAGTTGAGCCGCTGGAAGCTGCCGATGGCGAGGCCGAGCGGCACGCCGACCAGCAGCGCCAAGCCGAGCCCCACCAGCACCCGGCGCAGGCTCACCAGGATATGCACCGGCAGGTCCGGTCCGCTGAGCAGCACGATCAGTTTCGGAATCGCGGTGGTCGGCGAGAAGTGCCGGATGAATCCGTCCGATGACGCCAGAACGTCGGTGCCGAGCCACCAGAGCACGAGCAAGGCCAGCAGTCCGCCGACGCCCAGCGCCGCGTTGATCCATGACGACCGCGCGATGTTGAAGCCGGCGGCGCGCGCGGTCGGTTGCGTGAGTCCCCGTCGCTCCGCGCGCGTAAAACTGTCGGTGGGCCAGCTCATGCTCATGCTGCGATCACTTCGCTGCGGGTGAATGTCTCTGGCAGGCCGAACGCGGCCATGCCGCCGCTGGCGATGATGGCTTTCTTCACAAAGCTGTCGTCGACCAGTTCGCGTCCTGCGGCGGCCGGATCGAGCTTGTCGAGGAAGCCGCGATCGCCTTCCACCAGCGTATCCTTGAGTCGGCGCACCAGTTCCTCGGTGTAGCTCGGATAAGGATAGGGCTGGAAATCGATACGGCGCTCGCGCCAGTCGGCGTGCCTGATCGCGCCGCTCTTGACGTAAATGCTTTCGTCGGTGTCCGGCGGCGCCAGCACCTTGGTCAGCACCTCGACGCTGTGCGGCGTGTACTGGTTCGGATTGTCCTTCGAGAGCAACGCGGCTGTCTCCGCGCGATGATCGCGGGTCCACAACTGCGCCTTCACCATGGCGTTGACGGCACGCTGCACCCATTCCGGGCGCTGCTGAATGTCGCGCTCATGCATGAAGACGAGGCAGCAGGCGTGATCCTTCCAGACGTCGCCGGTGAAGCGCAGCATCTTGCCGACGCCGAGCACTTCGCTGGCGGCGTTGAACGGCTCGGCGACGATGTAGCCGCTGATCTGTTTCGAGGCGAGCGCCGGCACCATGTCGGCGGGCGCCATTACCACGAGATTGACTTCGTTGGCGGCCGGCTTGCCGGTGCGCTTCGACACTGGCGTCAGGCCATTCTCGCGCAGCAGGATTTGCAGCACAACGTTGTGGATCGAATACCAGAACGGAATCGCGACGGTGGTGCCGCCGAGATCCTTCACGCTGTTGATGTGCGGCAGCACGCTCAGGCCCGAGCCGCTTGTGTGATTCCAAGCCACCACCTTCGCCGGAGCCTTGCTGCCGAAGCGCGCCCATACCGTCATCGGCGACAAGAGATGCACGGCGTTGACCTGACCGGAGATGAAGGCTTCCAGCACTTGCGCCCAGCTTCGCAGCCGCACCGGCTTCTCGGCCTTGATGCCTTGTTCTTCAAAGAAGCCCTTGCCGTGTGCCACCAGCAGCGGCGTCGCGTCGGTGATCGGCAGGTAGCCGATGCGCAGCGGCGCGTCCGCTTCTTGCGCGCGAGCTTCATAGGCGCGCAGCAACGGCGCGGCGCCGCCGGCGGTCAATAGCGCGGAGAGCTTCAGCATCTGCCGGCGTGACACATCAAAACGGGTAAACTCATCGGCGGACATGGCAGACCTTTCAGGTGTCGTTTCGCGCGGGCGTATTCGCACCGCGATGGGATTCAGGCGGCGCGGCGTTGCGCGGTGCCGCGCAGCGTCGAGAGGATATCGACGCGGATCGCGCCAAGCTCGGCGATGAAATCCTCGCGCGGTTTCGGCAGATCGATGCGCCACTCGCCGATCGCGGAGGCTGGCGCGCCGCCGAGCAGCAGAATGCGGTCGGAGACCAGCAGCGCCTCGTCGATATCGTGGGTGATCAGGATCGCGGCGGTGCGGAAGTCGCGCACCACTTTCAGCAGCAGATGTTGCATCTCGGTGCGGGTGACTTCATCGAGCGCGCCGAACGGTTCATCCAGCAGCAGGATTTCCGGCTTGCGCGCGAGGCAGCGCGCGAGTGCCGTGCGCTGCGCCATGCCGCCGGAGAGTTCGGCGGGAAACTTGCGGCGTGCTTGCGTGAGCCCGACCTCGCGGATCGCCATCTCGACGCGCGCTTCGCTCTCGGCCCGCGACTGCTTCGGCTGGTGCTTGAAGTCGAGGCCGAAGGCGACGTTCTTCTCGAGCGTCAGCCACGGCAGCAGGCTAGGATCCTGAAACGCCACGGCGACGCGCGGATGCACGCCAATGAGCGGCGCGCCGTTCATGGTCACGGTGCCGTTGGTGGGCGCTTGCAGGCCGGCGAGCACGCGCAACAGGCTGGATTTGCCGACGCCGCTGGAGCCGAGCAGACTCACCGTCTCGCCGGGAGCCAATGCGAAATCGAACCCCTCGATCGTGGCGCGCGACTGGCCGGGATAACGCAGCGCGACGTCGCGTGCCTGCAGCACTGGCGTATCAAGTACCGGTGCGTCGTTGCGTGAAGTGTGAAGGGCAAGCTGGGTCATGGCGTCACGCGATGGCGGAGATCGCCGCCGGTTGTTCGTGGATTTGCAGCGAGAGCTTCAACTGCACGATGCTCGGCGTGATGATCGGCAGGAACGCGGCTTCGCGCTGGCGGCGCTGGAAACCTTCGCCGGGGCCGGAGAGATAGGCGCGGCCGCCGGCGGCGTAGAGTTCGAGTTGCAGCGCGTCCGCCGCGATTTCCGCAAGGCGAATGCGCAACCGGAATAGTTGCGCCGGATGCTCGATAAAACGGTTGCTGTTGAGGCCGTCGCGCAGCGCGGCTTCGGCAGCACGCAACGCGGCTTCGAGTTCGATCACCGGCTGCGCCAGCACGTCGCGCTCGCGATTGAGCCGTGCACCGGCCTCAGTGAGCGCGCGGCGGGCGAGGCCGCTCGACATCGCGCATTGCAGCGCCAGGAACGCGGGGCGCACCTTCGGCAGCCATTCGCTGGCATTCTTGTGCAGGATGCGGTCCTCGCCGATGCGCAGGTTGTCGATCTTGAGTGCGGCGGTGCTGGTGGCGCGCATCGCCATCAGGTCAAGATCGGCGGAGCGCTCGAGTCCATCGTCGTCGGACGACAGCACCGCGACAAACGCCGGTGCGTGGCCGTCGCCTTGAATCGCGGCGGCGACATCGAAGCCGCCAAGGCGCAGATTGGTTACCCACGGCAGTTTGCCGTCGACGCGCAGGCCGAAATCCTGCCGCTGCGCCTTGATCTGCAATTCCTCGATGCCGGAGAGGAATTTCATCGCGTTCGACAAGCCGGTCGCGCCGGCGCGTCGGCCTGCCAGAAGCTCCGGCAGCAGCTTTTCGCGCAACGCCGTGTTGGGCGATTGCAGCAAATATTCGATGAAGGTGCGGTGCCCCCAGAACACGAATCCCGCCGCCAGCGATCGTTCGGACACGGCGCTGATCGCAGCAACAGCATCGTTGATGTCGCCGCCGCTGCCGCCATGCTCCACCGGTACACCGATGCGGAACAGGCCGGCATCGGCGAGGCGCGGCACGACATGCGCCGCGGCGTCGTTGCTGGTGTCGAGGTGCGAGGCCGTGTCGTCGAGCCAGGCGGTGAGATCGGCGGGAAGCGTGGTCATGATCGGTGCCTTTACTCGGCCGCGACGGAGGTGGGTGCGCCATTCCACGCATACGGCTGAAGCTGCGGGTTGAGGTCCGGCTTGCCGAGATTGTTGGCAAAGTTGCACAGCGTCGCGAGGCTGACGCCGAGCACCACTTCGAGCGCGTTGGCGTCGTTGAAGCCGGCGGCCTTGAAGGCGGCGAGCTCAGTGTCCGCCACCGCGCCGCGGCTGCGGATCACCGCGCGGGTGAAATCGGCGACGGCGTTGAGCTTGGCGTCCGGCACCTTGGCGTTGGCGCGCAGCGCGTTGACGACGTCTTCGTTCAGCCCGGCCTTCTTATAGGCGACGGCGGTGTGGCCGGCGACGCAGAAGCCGCAGCCATGGGTTGCGGCGGCGGTGATCTGCACCGCTTCGCGCTCCGTGAGCGACAGGCCGCTGCGAGCGTTGATGCCGGAGACGGTCTGGTAGGTTTCCAGCGCCACCGGGGCGTTGGCGAGCAGGCCGATCAGGTTCGGGATGAAGCCGTTGGCCTTTTCGGCCTTGGCGACGCCGTCCTTGGCGGCTTCGGGGGCGGTTTCGACGGTGAGAATGGGCAAACGGGCCATGGAAGGCTCCTCCAACAGGGATCACTTGAGCGGATCGGCGCCGTTGCGTCGGTCGCGTTATCTTCAATTGATACCGGTGTAGCAAATTTCTATCGTCTGGAGGGCCATTACGGAAAATAACAAAACATCATTCGCTTAAATTGGTGGATCGGGGAGAAAATTCTCCCTCCGTCGAGCGTGAGAGAAAGTTCGCCTGTTGTTCGGAATGCGGATGTCACGGTCCGCGCCGCAAGAGCATTAAAGCCGCAACTTTGGTCTCGCGGACGTCGAGCATTGGCCGCGACCTCACGTTCGCCATGGCCGGGTTTGTCCCCATCCACGCCTTGATCCGTTGCTACCGTTGAGACGTGGATGCCCGCGACAAGCGCGGGCATGACGACGGAGAGGGAAATCAGGACAATTCGTGCCGTGAACCATCACCGCATCGTCATTGCTGGCGCAGCGAAGCGGTCCAGGACCATCAAACAAGGACTGGATTGCTTCGTCGCAGCGCTCGCAATGATGGCGGGTTAGCGGCTGGAGCCGGGGGCCCAGCGCGCCTCAGTCCAGCGGTCGCGCTTCTTCCGGCAGCATAATCGGGATGCCGTCGCGGATCGGGTAGGCGAGTTTGGCGGAGCGTGAGATCAGTTCCTGCCGCGCGGCGTCGAATTCCAGCGGCCCCTTGGTGAGCGGGCACACCAGAATCTCCAGCAACTTCGGATCGATGCTGGATTCAGAATGCTCGTTCTGCGGCATGGTCGTCTCCGGTCAATTCTCAATGTTCTTTATCACAGCTTGCCTGGCTGGCGACGGCCTTGCGGGGCCACGATCCGGATCAATTCCGCGGTCGCGTTCTGCTGTTGCTTCCGCGCAAGTTGTCGATCGCTCAGCGTGAACCCCACAAACGCCCAGTAAAGAATTTGCGCCTGCGCCGTTGCGCGCGATGGCGGCCATCCGGATTTTTCCAGCAGGCTCGCGATGTAGGACACCCGGCGGCGGTCGATCGCATCTACCGCCTTGCGCGCCAGCGGCTCGTGCATCGCCCAGCCGCGGATCGCCGCTTCGGTCGCAAGCCGGGTGCCGAACGCGGTGCGGATCAGCCGGCGCAAGGCGTCCTCGCTACGGCCTTCGGTTTCGAGCGCGGCGATGACGCGTTCGGCGGCGACCTCGCGCCAGTAGTCGAGCAGCGCCGCGTGAAACGCGGCGACGTCGGCGAAGTGCCAATAGAAACTGCCGCGCGAGACGCCCATGGCTTTCGCCAACGGTTCGGCCTTGAGCGCGACGAAGCCGCTGGTCGTCAGCGTCTTGAGACCTTGTTTGAGCCAGTCCGTGACTGAGAGCTGATCCGTCGTCATCCTTTCACCATACAGTACTGTATTGACGAAGGCAAAGCCGGGGCGTATAGACCATACATATCTGTATGGAGGCTCCGATGCGGGATGTTTTCCTTCAAATCGCCGGCGTCGCAGCGATCGTCGTCGCGCTGATCCACGCCGTTCTGAGCGAAACCAAACTGTTTCCGCACGTCACCGTGACGCCGCCGCGTTTGCAACTGCTGGTGCGGTTGGTCTGGCATTGCAGCACGGTGGCGTGGATCGCCGGCGGCGCGCTCCTGATCGCGACGCCGTATTTCGAATCGCAGACGGCGCGGCACTGGATCGTGGCGACGATGGCGGCGAACTATCTGTTTGCGACGCTGGTCAACGCCTGGGCAACGCGCGGCCGGCATTTCGGCTGGATCATGCTCGGCGCGGTGTCGGTCTTTGCGATCGCGGGCTACTGAGCGCGCAGCTATTGCAGCGGCGGGTCACCGCTGGTGCGCTTCTTGGCGAGGTCCATTTCGGTGACTGCGATCAGGATTTCCGCGCGGGTCTTCAGATCCGGCGCTTCCAGCATCGCCTGCTTCTCGGCAGGGCCGTAAGGCGACATCATCGCCAGCGCATTGACCAGCGCCTCGTTCGGCGCTTTCTCGATGCCTTCCCAATCAACCTTGAGGTGATTGACCTTGAGGAAATCGGACAGCACCTCGAGCAGCGTGGCGCGGTCGACGTCGTCCTCGCCCTTGCGCGCGGTGAAATCGTCGACGAAGGGGAACAGGTCAATCTTGCACTGCCGGTACGGCGTCAGCACCGACAATTCCTCGACCACCTTGAAGCGCGACACGCCGGTGAGTTCGAGGAGGTAACGGCCGTCGCCGGATTCGGCGAGCTGGGTGATGCGGCCGAGGCAGCCGACCTTGAACAGGGTCGGATGATCGGGATTTTGGCTGTGCGCCGCGTCGGGCTGGATCATGCCGATCAGGCGATGGCCGTCGCGGAAGGCGTCATCGACCATGGCGAGATAACGCGGCTCGAAGATGTTGAGCGGCATCTGGCCGCGCGGCAGCAATAGCGCGCCCGGCAGTGGAAACACCGGGATCACTTCCGGAAGATCGGCGGGGCCGCGATATTCGGCATTGATCGGCATGGTTGGCCCTGATGGTGAGGGATGATGCCTTGTTGTTTTGTCTTATGAGAACAGGACGGTCGACAGGCGCTTGCGGCCTTCGACGGTGGCGTCGTCGGCGCCACCCCAGGCCTCGAAGAACTGCACGAGCTGCTTGCGCGCGCCGTCATCGTTCCATTTGCGGTCGCGCTTGACGATTTCAAGCAGATGCTGCGTGGCCTCGCTACGCTTGCCGGCGGCGTTGAGTGCGGTGGCGAGATCGAAGCGCGCCTGATGGTCGAGCGGATCGGTGGCGACCTTCTGTTCCAGCTCCGCGACGGGGCCGAGCGAGGTCGCCTGCTCGGCGAGATCGATCATCGCCTGCACCGCGCTGACGGCCGCATCGCTCCGCTTGGCTTCCGGCACCAGCGCCAGCGTCTGCTTGGCCTGCTCGATGGCGCCGCTCTCGGCGTAGCAGCGGGCGAGGCCGGCGAGGGCCGGAATGTTGGCAGCATCGGCGGCGAGGACTTCGGCATAGATCGCGGCGGCGGTCGAGGCATCGCCGGCGGCCTGCGCCGCTTCGGCTTCCTTGAGCAGGTCGCCGATGTCGCCGGCGGCGTCGGGAATGCCCGCGGTCAATTTATCGATAAAGGCCGTGACCTGGCTTTCCGGCAGCGCGCCCATGAAACCATCGGCCGGCTGGCCGTTGACGAAGGCGATGACCGCCGGGATCGACTGGATGCCCATCTGGCCGGGGATGGCCGGATGCTCGTCGATGTTCATCTTCACCAGCTTGACCTTGCCCTTGGCGGCGCGGACGGCTTTTTCGATGATCGGCGTCAATTGCTTGCAGGGACCGCACCACGGCGCCCAGAAATCGATCAGCACCGGCTGGCGCTTCGATTCCTCGATGACGTCCTTCATGAACGTCTGCGTGGTGGTCTCCTTGATGAGATCGGCGCTTGCCGGCGGCGTCGCGCCGTCACCCTGCTCAAGAATTGTCACGTTAACCTCACCTGATGTTCTGGGCTTGCCGGATGGAACGCGGCCGTCGGGCTGTAAATGGCGTGGCGGGGCAGGATTTGCAATCCGCCGCCATGCCGCAACCGTGCCGGCGGGCGAGGTTCATGCGAGTCCCAAAAGTCGGCGATCTTTTGCTGAAAATCATTTTATAACAATGTCTTGAATGGGTTGGTCTGGGCTGCGGCGGCATTCGGCTGAATATCGCCGACGGAACGCTGCGAATTGGGAAAACGGTAAAAGTCGGCCTCGTGCGGTTTATTCGCGTCGGACGCCGTCAGGCTGTTGCATTCGCAGGCCGCTTTTGGCATAGCTCTGCCGCTCGGCGGTGCGCCGCCGGAGTTCTCGGATGCGGGTGTAGCTCAGGGGTAGAGCACAACCTTGCCAAGGTTGGGGTCGAGGGTTCGAATCCCTTCGCCCGCTCCAGAAACCCAAGCGCAACACCTGCCCGATCGACCGGCCGCCGCAAGGCGGCTTTGTCGTTTCTGGGCTCAGAGTTGACGGGCTTCGGCGATGAAGGCCCGCTCGAAGGCCGCGAGGTCGGCTTCCGGGATATCGGACACGGCGACATAGACGAAATCGCCGTCGCGCCAGCTTCGCAGGTGATAGCCCGCAATGGTGGTGGCAGCGGCGATGGCCTCGCGCTGCGGCAGCGCGGTGACGCTGACGACATGGGCGGCATGCTTGTAAACGATGGTCGGCACCGGGGTCTGACCGATGACGTCGATGCGGCCGCCGGCCAGCGCGAATCCGGCCTGCGCCAGATCAGGCACCTTCGGCGATTCAGGAACGCGAGCGGCGAACCACGGCTTTACGGTGTGACGATCCGACGACGCCACGTCGAACGACTGCGGCGCCAGCGCGCCACGGATATGATTGCCGATGATGACGCTGGCGGTTTGATCGGAAACCTGATCGCGATGGATTAGCCACATCGGAGTGCTGCCGGCGAGAATGCCGATCAACAGACACGCTGCCATCGCGCGCCATGGCCAGTGGTGCTGGCGTTGCGGTCTCGCGCGGGCGTTAGCCCTGATGCGGGCTGTGAGATCCGCTGGCGGCGCCTCCTCGGACAATCCGCGAAGCCGCGTGCGCAGCGCCATCACCTGATCGCGCTGGCGTCGCAGATCGGCGTCGGCTGCGAGGCGTTGTTCGAATGTGCTGGCTGCCGCCGCATCGAGTTCGCCGTCGCAGTAGGCCTGCAAGGTTAGGTCGTCGTGGTTCGAGGCGGACGGCGTCATGGTCGGACCTCGCCCAGTGCGCCGATCAGCAACTGCCGCGCGCGCGACAGGCGCGACATCACGGTGCCGATCGGCAGGTTGGTGACGGAGGCGATCTCGCGATAACTCAACTCGTGCATCTCGCGCAGAACGACGATTTCGCGAAACAGCGCCGGCAGCGCTGCGAGCGCCTTGCGCACTTCCTCGGTGGTGGCGTTGAGGATGGCGACATCCTCGGGGGTCTTGTCACGGCGGTCGGTGGCGGCGTCGCGATCGAGGCTCTCGCGGTCGGCTTCGCCGAGGTCTTCCGCGAACACGACCTCCTTCGGCTTGTTCTTCATCAGCCAGCTATAGGCGGTGTTGCGCACGATCGTCAGGCTCCATGCGCGTGGATTGATCACGTCCGAGGTGCCGATGGCGCGAAACGCGCGCATCGCGGCCTCCTGCACCACGTCGTCGGCATCGCTTGCGTTTCCCGTCAGCCAGCGCGCGAGACGATAGGCCTCCTGAAGATGCGGCAGGAAGACTTCATCGAACAACGCGCTGTCGTCGCTGGTCCGCACGGTGATTTTCGTTACCTCGATACGCCCGGACAATTCGAATGCCGCTTCCGTGTAGCACATTCGCGAGCCGTCCGCGCGGGACGGCGCGCGATTAGCTCACGGCGTCACGATCACTTTCCCGGTCATGTGCGGATGCAGGCCGCAGAAATACGCGAAGGTACCGGCGGTCTTGAATGTGAAAGTGTAGCTGTTGTTGGTGTCGAGTGCGGCGGAGCGAAACGCCTTGTCGGTGGCGACGACGGAATGCGGAATATCATCGTGGTTGGTCCATGTGACGGTCGTTCCCGCCGGCACCGTGAGGTTCGCGGGACCGAAGGTGAAGTTGTCGATGGTGATCACGGCCGGCGTCTCCGTCGCGGCGCGCACCTGTCGCGCAGTGAGGATGCCGGTGCCGAGGCCCGTCGCAATTGCAAAAATAATCGCGAGACGGAAGTCGCGGCTGGATGGTCGTGAGTTGTGTTGAAACAGCGATGTCATGGCGATGAGGTCCGATTACTTGTCGAGTTATTTGGCGAGCGTCGAATCGACGATGGCGAGCGGCGTGCCGGTCTGGCGTAGTGTCACAGACGACAAGCCGAGCATGCTGCGCAGCTTTTCGGCGGGCACCACCATCGGGCCGGGCGACGGCGCCGATCCGGGCGCGGGCTGCGGGAACGCGGTTGAGAGCGCGGTGTGGAAGGTCATGTTGCCTTCGACCTTCTGCGCGAGCTGATGAATATGGCCGTTGAGCACAGTGACCGAGCCGAACCGTTTCAACAGCGCCAGCGCGCGCCCGCCGTCGTCGGTGCCCCAGCCCCATTGTTCGTAGAGGACGTACAGCGGGATATGCGCGAACACCACGATGGGCGTGCTGTTGCTCTTGTCGCGCAGGTCGTCCTCAAGCCACGCCAGTTGCTCGGCGCCGAGATTTCCAAGGCCGCCGGCCTTGAGGTCGACCACATTCACAAGCCCGATGAAGTGGACGCCGTGATCGTCGAAGCTGTACCAGCCCGCGCCCTTGGCTCCCTTGCCGTAACGATCGAGATAGGCTTGGCCGCGCGCTTCGTCGATGATGTCGTGCTCGCCGGGGACATAATGCATCTGTAGGCTGGTTTCACCGAACACCTGATCGGCGTTATCGAATTCGGCGGGCTTCGACAGGTGGGTGATATCGCCGGTGTGAATGATGAAGGACGGCTTCACCGCCAGCGTCTTCACCTTGGCCACGGCTTCGCGCAGCGTCGCGAGCGCGTCGGGATTGGCGGCCTTGTTGAAGCCGATGTGACTGTCGCTCATTTGCAGGAAGCTGAAGTCGGTGTCGGTCGTCGCCAAGGTCGCGGCTTTCGCTTCGCCGAGCAGGCCGCGCGCCACCGGGACGCCGCCGCTCATGGTCCAGAGCACGCCGGTTCCGGCCCACACCATGCATTCGAGGGCATGGCGGCGGGTGAGGTGCGTATCGTCGGGGGCGTGTGGTTTGTCTGTCATCGCGAGGCTCCATCGCAGGTGCGTTGCATGCGGAGGAGACTCGGGCTCTGTCGGATTTATTCCCGGCATTCGTCATTGAATCAAATTGCCGGTAAAATCGCCGTGACGACGATGGAATGCGGCCGCTTCCGCGCCGGCGGCGAATGTGCAATTCTTCACGCGTTACGCGTGATGTCAGCCGCCGCTGCGGAGGCCGTCAGATGGGCCGCAAGATCATCCTGTTGTCCGACGGCACCGGCAACTCAGCCGCGAAAGTGTGGCGCACCAATGTCTGGCGCACGTTCGAGGCGATCGATCTCGCCGGCTCCGATCAGGTCGCGTTCTATGACGACGGCGTCGGCACCTCGTCGTTCAAGCCGTTGGCGATTCTCGGCGGTGCCTTCGGCTTCGGATTGAAGCGCAACGTCATCGATATCTACAAGTTCGCCTGCCGTAACTGGCGCGACGACAGCGACGAATTGTTCGGCTTCGGCTTCAGCCGTGGCGCGTTCACCATTCGCGTAGTGATGGGGCTGATCCTCAATCAGGGATTGGTTGCCGCAGACAGCGAGCGCGAACTGGACCGCAAGGCGCACGCCGCCTATCGCGCCTATCGCCGCGAGCGCTACCACACCTTCTGGCATATCGAGAAACCGCTGCGCGCGCTGCGCGATATGGTCCTGCCGCGCTACGACAAGGCTGACAATCGCAGCGTCAACCGCATCCGCTTCATCGGGGTGTGGGACACGGTGGCAGCCTACGGTTTGCCGCTCGACGAGATGACGCGCGGCGTCAGCCGCTGGATCTGGCCGCTGGAATTGCCCAATCACCGGCTCGATCTCGAACGCGTGGCGCGGGCCTGTCAGGCGTTGTCGCTGGACGAGCCGCGCACCACGTTCCATCCGGAATTGTGGGACGAGCGCGGCACCGTGCCGCTCGCGCCACGTGACGACGGCAAACGCTATATCGAGGACGAGCAGATCAGCCAGGTGTGGTTCGCCGGCGTACATTCCAATGTCGGCGGCGGCTATCCCGACGATGCGCTCGCCTACATTCCGCTGGTCTGGATGATGACGGAGGCGCAGCGCTGCGGCCTGCGCTTCAAGTCCGATCACGGCTCGCCGCCGGCCGATCCCGACAGTTTCAAGAACGCCATCTCGATGTGCGACAAGGACGGGCGACTGTACGATCCGCGCAAGGGGCTCGGCGGCTACTATCGCTACGGCCCGCGCAAGCTGGTGGAGCTATGCCACTATCGCTTCTCAAAGAACGACGAAGTGGTGGTGGCGCGACCGAAGGTGCATGCCAGCGCATTCAAGCGCATCGCCGGTCGCTCGCAGGACTATGCGCCGGTCGGGCTACCCGACAGCTACGATGTCGTGACCGACGACGGTGTGGTGCTGACGCCGGATCAATACGGTCTTGAAAGCAATATCGAGGCGGCGTCGCGTGCCAAGTCGCAAGAGCATGTCTGGAACGAAATCTGGAAACGCCGGCTGGTCTATTTCGCCACCGTCGGTGCCACGGCGTGGTTGTTGCTCTATCCGCTGGCGCGCTCGCTGCCGGCGGCGGATGAATACACCAGTTCGATCCGCTGGGTGTCGGATATCATCCGCGTTGTCGGCGGCTTCCTGCCGGGTTTTGCGCAGACCTGGATCAACGCTTATGCGCGCAGTCCCGGCCAATTTCTTGCGCTGCTTGTGCTCGCTGGTGGTTTGACGTTCTGGGGCACGCGGCTCGCGATCCGCATCACCGATTCGATGAACGCGATCTGGCAAAAGACCCCCGGTGCGCCAGCCGGTTTACCGACAAACTGGATCTATCGTCTGCGTGCGAGCGCGGCCTACGTCTGGTTTCACCGCCAGTTGAAACGCCGCTGGGCGCCGACTTTCTTCGCGGCGCTGTTCGTCTATCTCGGCATCACCTTCGGCAGCCATTTGCTTTACAATGTGCAGGACGTCGCCGGCCTCACCTGCAATGAAAGCTCGAAGGCGCAGGGGCTGGCGCGTGGCGAGGAAACGACATTCGACTTCGCGACCTCGCATCTGTGCGCCGGCACCGGCGTCGCGGTGGATGGGTTCGGCGCGCGCTATCGCGTCGAGGTCGAGATCACTGCGCCGTGGTACGATAGCGATATCCCGTCGCCGCTCGGCGGCTTCTATACCACTGATGCACCGCGCTGGTCGCAGCGCGCGTGGCTGCTGCTCGGTGTTCCGCTGCGCCGCGAGTTGACGCGGCCATGGTTCCGCCTGGTGCTGCGTTACGGCGCGACCGGCGGCGAGGAAGTCTTCCTCGATCCCGACCCGGAGAACGGCAAGGTCGAGACCGTGATCCGGCCAACGCGCAGCGGCGAACTCTTTATTTTCGTCAATGACGCGGTGCTCGGCATCCCGCGTTGGTACGACGTGTTCTATCGCAACAACGCCGGCACCGCGCGGCTGACCGTGAAGCGGTTGTGACGGATGGCAGCGCGTTGTGCGATGCACACGGCGCAATGCGGTTCAAATGATCCGGATTGATGGCGCGGCTATTGCTGCGACGTCTCACGATATTTTGTCCTGTCAGCCGCGCGTGGAACGCGCTTCTCCGCCCCAATGAATATGATACCGTCCCGCTCTCTCGCATGATCTCGCAGACGCCAAATCCATCGCGCGGCGATGTCGGTTGGCGACCTATCGACAATAACAATGTCACAACATTGATTCAGGGAGGGACGCGATGAAATCAGCAATCGCAGGATCGGTTCTGGCACTGGCGACGGTGTTGTCGCTCGGCAGCGCGCCGCAGGCCACCGCGGCGGACGGCTTGAAGAGCTATCAATCCGGCAACAAGGAATTCTGGACCCATCCGCCGGACGACTGGTTCCTCGGCGACGAGACCGAAGCGCAGAAGGGCCTCGCGCCGCCGTCCGGTCCGCCGACCGGTATGTCGGACGCCGAACTCGCCGATACCATGAAGAAGATCAAACTGCCGAAGGGCTTCAAGATCGAAGTCTATGCGTCGGGCGTATTGGCCGCGCGGCAAATGGCGTGGGGCGACAAGGGCACCTTGTTCGTCGGCTCGTTCGGCCTCGGCAACGTCTATGCGATCACCGACAAGGACGGCAAGAAAGAGGTCAAGACCATCCTCAAGGGCCTCAAGATGCCGACCGGGCTCGCTTATCTCAACGGCGCGCTCTACGTGGTCGATATCAACAAGATCATGCGCTACGACAATCCGGAGGCCAATCTCGACAAGATGCTGGAGCCGAAGGTGGTGTATGACGACATGCCGTCCTACGCCGCGCACGGCTGGAAATATATCGCGGTCGACAAGGACGGCTGGTTCTACATTCCGATCGGCCCTCCCTTCAATATCGGCATCCCGCCGACCTCGACCTCGCAGATCCGCCGCGTCGATCCGAAAACCGGCAATGCCGAAATTGTCGCGCTCGGCGTCCGCAACAGCGTCGGCGGCGACGTCGATCCGCGCTCCGGCAAATACTGGTTCACCGAGAACGCGCGCGACTGGCTCGGCGACGATTCGCCGTCAGACAAGCTCAACATGATCTCGAAGCTCGGCGAACACTTCGGTTATCCGCATTGCCACCAGGGCGACATTCCGGACCCGAAATTCGCCATGGGCCACAAGTGTTCGGAGTTCACGCCGCCGGTCGTCAAGCTCGGCGATCACGTCGCGCCGCTCGGCATGAAGTTCTATACGGGAAGCATGTTCCCGGCGGAGTACAAGAACAACATCCTGATCGCCGAACACGGCTCGTGGAACAGGCATCAGTATCAGGGCGCGCGCATCGTGCGGGTGATCGTCGGGCCCGACGGCAAGAACCCGAAGACGGAGGTGTTCGCGTCGGGATGGATCGAGGGCAAACAGAACTATCTCGGCCGGCCCGCCGATATCATCCAGGCCAAGGACGGCTCGATCCTGATCGCCGACGACTGGGCCGGCGCGATCTATCGCATCAGCTACGACAAGGCGCAGGCGACGAAGTAAAGCGCCGGTCACAAGGCGGAACGTTGGGTCCGTCATCGCGAGCACTCGGATCGGCGCTCCGCGCCGTCCGAGCACAGGCTCCGCGAAGCAATCCACCTTCTCCCCCTCTCCCGCTCGCGGGGGAGGGTTGGGGTGGGGCGCTTCTGGATCGCTTCGTCGCTTTCGCTCCTCGCAATGACGGTGGAGGTACGTATCCCTATGCGATTGACCTTTCTTGCGGCGGCGGTCGCGACGCTTCTATCCGGACAGTTGGCCCACGCCGCCGACATCGCCGCCGGCAAGGCCAAGGCGGAGATGTGCGTCGCCTGCCACGGCGAGAACGGCATCTCGCAAATGGAGAACACGCCATCGCTGGCGGGACAGCCGGATCAGTTCATCCAATGGCAACTGGTGTTCTTTCGTGGCGGCGCGCGCAAGAGCGACGTGATGACGCCGATGGCGGAGCAGCTCACGAACGACGATGTTCGCAACCTCGGCGCCTACTTCGCTTCGCTGACGCCGCCGAAGGGCGCGGCCGAGGACAATCCCGATCTTTCGAAGAAAGGCGAGATGGCTGCGAAGGGGCGCCGCTGCGCGTCGTGCCATACCGACAGCTATGCCGGCACCAAGGCCGTGGCCCGCATCGCCGGCCAGCGCGAGGACTATCTGCTCAAGGCGCTCCGCGATTACAAATCCGGCGTCCGCTCGGGCGGCGGCGGTGCCGCCATGGCCGACGTCGCCTATCCGCTGAGCGAGGAGGAAATCACCGCGCTGGCGCATTATTTGTCGCGGTTGTGAGGGAACGTTAGCCTCAACGTTCAGCCGATTTAGTTGTCGTCATGGCCGGGCTTGACCCGGCCATCCACGTCTTGTTCATGGACTCTCAGCGAGGACGTAGATGCCCGCGACACGCGCGGGCATGACGAACTCGGAGAGGCGGCCTCGCCACAACGCTCATCGCGCTTGATCAGCGCAGGCTCACCCCCGCTGCGCTTCATACGTCTTCAGATGCGCATAGGCCACGTGCAGGCGCGGCACGTCGATTTTAGCGGCGTCGGCGCGTGCGATCAGGTCGCCGACGATGTGATCGGCTTCGATCGGCAGGTTGCCTTGGATATCGCGGAACATTGACGCAGTGAAAGGCGAACCCTCGGTGGTCAGCATCATGGTGATGCGCTCGATGAAGGGCGCGCGCGGATTGTGACCGGCGGCACTGGCGATAGCGCGAATCTCGTCGCGTACGCCGAGAATGTAGTCGCGGCCGCCGGGTGCTTGTAGAATCTTGCCGAGTGCGGCGCGCATCAGGCAGGTCGAGCAGGCGAGCGTCGCCAGCAGCGTCCATTTCTCCCACATGTCCTGCACGATGGTGGCCGAAGCCTTGCCGCCGAAGTTGCCGCGCTGGAAAATCTCGTCGGCCTTGCGTACCCGGTCCGATAGGCTGCCGTCGCGCTCGCCGAAGCCGAGCGCCTGCATCGGCCCAAGCTGCATCACATGGCGGTCGGCGTTCAGCGTCGCCGCGATGGAGCATTGACCGCCCAGCACGCGGTCGCGGCCGAACTTCGCGTCGAGCACGTCGAGGTGCCGCATCCCGTTCAGCATCGGCATGATCGCGGTGTGCGATCCGACGGCGGGCGCGATCGAGGCGATGGCATCGTCGAGATCGAACGCCTTGCAGGTCAGGAGCACGATATCGAAGGTCTGCTTCAGATCCTGCGCCAGCACCGTCGGCGGTTTGGGCAAGGTGACGTCGCCATGCGGGCTCTTGATGACGAGGCCGTCGCGGGTCAATTCCTCGGCGCGGCGCGGCCGCACCAGAAACGTTACGTCCGCGCCGGATTGCAGCAGACGTCCGCCGAAATAGCCGCCGATTGCGCCGGCTCCGAGCACCAGAATGCGCATGGGTTGCTCCCATTGTTAGCGAGTAGCGAAACTCTCACCTGTTCTTCGCTACTCTCTATTTGCTTCGCAGTCTCTACCACTTTTCGCCGAATGGACGGATTTCCAGTTCGAACGTCCATGCGCTTTTCGGCTGCTGATAAAGCTGCCAGTAAGCTGCCGCGACGGAGGCCGGCGGCATCAAGAGGTCGGGATTGTTCAGAGCCTCCTTGCCCCAAAGCTGTTCGCGGCGCTCGCGGACCCAGGCGGTATCGACACCCGAGTCGATGATCAGATGCGCGACGTGGATGTGCTTCGGTCCCAGTTCGCGCGCCATCGCCTGAGCCACCGCGCGCAGCCCGAATTTCGCGCTGGCAAACGCCGCGAAGCCGGAGCCGCCGCGTAAGGATGCGGTGGCGCCGGTGAAGAAGATGTTGCCCTGGCCGCGCGGCAGCATCAGCCGCGCCGACTCGCGGCCGGCGAGGAAGCCGGCCCAGCAGGCCATCTCCCAGACTTTGCGAAACACGCGGTCGGTGGTTTCCAGGATCGGGAAATTGACGTTGGCGCCGACGTTGAAGATCGTCACTTCCAGCGGCGCGTGCTTGTCTGCGTCTTGCAGGAAGGCGTTGATCTCGCCTTCCTCGCGGGCATCGAGCGAGCGCGCGACGATCGAGCCGCCGGCATCCTCGATCTCCTTCACCAGTGGCGCGAGCTTGTCGCCGTTGCGGCGGCCGGCGAACACGGTGAAACCTTCGGCGGCGAATTTCTTGGCGATCTCGGCGCCGATGTAGTCGCCGGCGCCGATCACCGCGACGGTGGCGTTACGCTTTGGCATGGGATGTCTCCAATGTAGTGAGCGGTCATTGTGTGAGTCTGATTCAAGATGAAGCACGCAGGATCAAGCAATTCCGGTGTCGTCCTCGCGTAGGCGAGGACCCATAACCCCTGGCATTGGTTGTTATAAAAAGGACCTTGCCACCAGATGATAGAACCGAACCGCTGCGGCGTATGGGTCCCCGCCTTCGCGGGGACGACGCTGAGGCTTCACTTCCCCGCGATCAATTCCTCGACCTCGCGCAACTGTTCCTTGCCGAAGAACATCTCGTCGCCGACGAAAAAAGTAGGCGAGCCGAACGCGCCGCGCGCGACCGCCGCTTGGGTATTCTCCAGCAACTTGTTCTTGATCTCAGGTTCCTGCGCGCGGGCGAACAGTTTTGCTGCGTCCAGTCCCGATGCGGTCAGGGCTTTGCCCAGCACCTCGGGATCGTCCATTTTCTTCGGCTCTTCCCACATGTGATGGAAGGCGGCCTCGACGTATTTCTCGAACACGCCTTCGGCCTGTGCCGCGATGGCGCCGCGCATCAGCATCAGGGTGTTGACCGGGAAATTCGGATTCCAGACGTAGGGCTTGACGCTGAAGCGCTTGAGGAAGCGCTGCGTTTCAAGCTCCATGAACTCGCGCTTGTTCTTGATTCCCGCCAGCGTCTCGGCCGGCGACTTGTTGTTGGTGGCCTTGAAGACGCCGCCGAGCAGGATCGGCACATAGTCGAACGTGACGCCGGTGCGCTTCTCGATGGCCGGAATCACCTTGTGGCTGAGATAGGCGTTGGGGCTGCCGAAATCGAACAGGAATTGCGGGCGGGGCGGCTGGCTCATGGGAGGCTCCTCGGAAATGCGCGAGGAGTGTGGCGCAGCCGCGCCGCCGCGTCCACCATTTTCTATGATGAGCATCATATAAGTGCGGACGCGTCCGCCGGACATGATCTGGCGTCAGATCAGCCGTTCGATTTTCTGCTTGCGCCAGACGAACCAATAGAACGCCATCTGCAACAGCAGCATGGCGCAGAACGTGATCGGATAGGCGGTCCAGACACCGCTCAAGCCGAGCGCGCGGCTGAGCAGGATTGCCGCCGGCACCTCCACCGCGACGATTGATACGATCGACAGCAGCGTCGGCACCAGCACCGTGCCACTGGCGCGCATCGTCGCGGAAAACACGCCGGCCATGCCGAACGGCACCGTGCTCCACAACACGATATGCAGTGCGTGCTGCGCCAGTTCGAGCACGTTCTCGTCGATGATGAACAGGCCGATGATCAATCGCGACAGCAGATAGCCGAGGGCCACCAGCGCGCCGGTCATGATCAGATTGAGCAGCAGGCCTGTCTTCACGATGGCGCCGAGACGGTCGACATGGCCGGCGCCTATCGCCTGCGCGGCGAAGATCGAGGCGGTAATCGCAATCGAGATCGCCGGAAACTGCACATAGGCCAGCACCTGGTTGAGCGCGCCGTAGGCGGCCGTCGCGTCCGACCCAAAACTGTTGACGATGCCGAGCAGCACCAGTTCGGCGAGCGACATCACCACGAGTTGTACGGCGGTCGGCAAGCCGATTCGCAGCACTTTGCCCAGCAACGTGAAGTCGGGGACCATGCCGCGCAGAAAGGCGCGGTCCGGCGCCAGTGCGTGTTTGGTGCGCCGCATGTAGATGGCGAGCCAGCACAGCGTGACGACGGACGCGATCGCCGACGCGTAAGCGGCGCTGGCGACGCCGAGCCTGGGCAGGCCGAGCCAGCCTTGAATCAACGCGGGCGTGATGACGAGGCCGATCGCGGTGGAAAAGGCGAGCGCGAACAGCGGCGTCATCGTGTCGCCGACGCCGCGCATCATCGAAGTCAGCAGGATGAAGGCAAAGGTCGCGGGGATCGCGATCATCATGATGCGCGCGTAATCGGTCGCGGCGTCGAGCACGTTGGCCGGCGTCGCCAGTGCGATCAGGAGATCGCGTGTGAAGATGCCGCCGACCACGGCGATGGTCGCGCCGCCGAGCAGCGCCAATGTCAGCGTGGTGCCCGCGACTTCCTTGACGCGCTCCGGCTCGCGCGCGCCCCAGGCTTGCCCGATCAGCACCGAGGCGCCAGCACCGAGCCCGATGATGAAGGCGATGAAGAAGAACATCACCGGGAAGAAGCCGGCGACGGCGGCGAGCGCGTCGACGCCGATCATCTGTCCGAGATAGATGCTGTTGATGGTGCCGAACAGCGCTTGCAGGATGTTGCTCAGCATCATCGGCAACAGGAAGACGATATACGTCCGCCAGAGGGGAACGACGGGGGCGGTCATGATGGTCTTTCTGCCGCTCAGCCGGCGTTGTCGTTGAAAGCGAGTTTCACGATATGGTCGCGAACGTCCGGAGGCCATGACGCGATCAGTTCGGCAAATCGATGGCGGTCGCTTGCGAACAGCGCGCGCGAGGCCTCTTCGAAGCCCGGCAGGTTGCCGGCCATCGTCGACATGAAATGATAAGCGGCGTCGCGCGCCATGCGGGCACGATCGTGGTCGCCGTTGCGGCGGCGAGCCTCCTCGACCAGCTTGCGCAGCGCGACCGACGCGCCGCCGGGTTGGCTGGCGAGCCAATCCCAATGGCGCGGCAGCAGCGTGACCTCGCGGGCGACGACGCCGAGTTTCGGCCGTCCGCGGCTGCGCGGTGGTTCGGCGGTGGGGGCCGGCGGAGCTGGAGCGGGTTGCAGTCGCGCCACCACCTCGGCATCGCTGCCGCGCAGGTCGAGATCGATGGTGCGGCCGGTGGCGTCGTCGAAAATCAGGATCGACGACGCGCCCGGTCGGTCGGCCATCCATTTGACCGCCAAGGCCACCTCGGCCAATGGCCCAGTGGCGACACGGTGATCGTTCTCGAAGACGGTGAATTGGGCGGGGCTGGTCATGGCTGGGTTCCAGGAAAAGTTCGCGGCTTTTTATCCGGGCAAAAATAGCTTGTCAATATTACCCGGATAAATATTTCCGATTGCAAAAGTGTTGAAATCGCTGCCTGATTTAGTGTCGTCCCACCACAAGGCGGCCATGCCGGCTGCGCCCAGGGAGTTTCCTATGCTGACCGTGCATCACCTCAACAATTCCCGCTCGCAACGGGTGCTGTGGCTGCTGGAGGAACTCGGCGCGCCTTACGAGATCGTGCGCTACCAGCGGCTGCCGACCATGCAGGCGCCGCGCGAGCTCGCGGTGATCCATCCGCTCGGCAAATCGCCGGTGGTCACCGACGGCAGCAACACCATCGCGGAATCCGGCGCGATCATCGAATACATCGTTGGGAACTACGGTGACGGCCGCCTGATCCCGCCGCCCAACACGCCGGAGCGGCTGCGCTACACTTATTGGCTGCACTATGCCGAAGGCTCGGCGATGCCGCCGCTGCTGATGAAATTAATCTTCTCGCTGATGCCGCGCCGCTCGCCCGTGTTGCTGCGGCCGCTGGTGAAGAAGATCACCGGGCAGGCATTGGCTGCCTTGGTCGACCCGCAGCTCAAGCAGCACATGGCGTTCTGGGAAACCGAACTCAACAAGAGCGAATGGTTCGCCGGCAACGAGTTCACCGCCGCCGACATCCAGATGAGCTTTCCGCTGGAAGCCGCCGCCTCGCGCGCCGGTCTCTCCGCGCATTATCCGAAAGCGATGGATTTCCTCAAACGCATCCACGCGCGCCCGGCCTACCAGCGCGCGTTGGAAAAGGGCGGGCCGTACACGGTGGGGAAGGCGTGATCGGTTGGGGGAGCCGCGTGGATACCCGTGATATCGGCGAAACGAAGCGACGCCGTTCTTCGAGCGGCTATGCACGGGCACGACAAAAACTGAGCTTGCTCGAAAACTGACGCGCTCTACTCTCGCACTCTTGTCAGCAGCGTCAGCCCCAGCAGGAAGAGCACCACGATCACGCTCATGCCGGCCTTCTGACTGGCAGTGGCGGCGGTGATGATGCCGATCATCAGCGGGCCGACGAACGACGTCACTTTTCCGGTCAGTGCGAACAGCCCGAAGAACTGCGTGATGCGATCCTTCGGCGCCATGCGGATCAACAGCGAGCGAGACGCGGCCTGCAACGGCCCCCCCATCATGCCGATCAATCCACCGAGGACGAGATAGGCTTTCTCCGCCGGCGAAGCGAACAGTGCGCCGCCCGGCTGCGGCGGCGTCACCGGAATGAACAGGATCGAATCCCGGTCCACCAGCAGGATGGTGAAGCTCGCCAGCAGCAGCACGGTGAGCGCTCCTGCGATCACCCGCTTCGGTCCGAAGCGATCGTCGAGCTTGCCGCCCATCCAAGCACCGAAGGTGCCGGCGATCGCCAGCAGAATGCCGAAGGTGCCCATCTGGATGGTGCGCCAGCCGAAAGTGCCCGCCGCATAGATGCCGCCGAACGCGAACAGCGAGATCAGGCCGTCGGTGTAGAGCATGTTGGCGAGCAGGAACGTCGCGATCGATTTGCGCCTCGGTAATTCGCTCAGTGTCTGCCGCAACTCGCGCAGGCCTTCGCGCAACGCCTCGCGCACCGGCCGCTTCGACGGGAAATCCGGCGTCAACAGAAACATCGGCAACACGAACACGACGAACCATAATCCGGTGAGCGGCCCGACGATGCGGTCCCCCTGATGCATCGCCGGATCGAGCCCGAACAGCGGCATCAAACCGAACAGGGTGCGGCCGCTGTCCGGACTTCCGGCGAGAAAGCCGAGCACCAGCACTAGACTGAGAATGCCGCCGATGTAGCCGGTGGCCCAACCCGTGCCGGACAATCGGCCGATCTTCTCCGGCGGCACCAGCGACGGCATCATCGCGTTGTTGAACACGGTGGCGAACTCGACGCCGACGGTCGCAATCGCATACGCGATCAGCACCGGCAGGATCACCGACGGATCGCCGGGCTTGCCGATCCACATCAGGCTCGATCCCAACACCAGCAGCGCGCCGAACACCGCGATCCACGGCTTGCGCCGGCCGCTGGCGTCCGCGATCGCCCCGAGAATGGGTGACATCAGCGCGATCAGAAATCCCGCAGCCGCGGTGGCAAAGCCCCACAGCGATTGCCCTTCCGCCGGCGTCGCCGCCACGAACGTCGCAAAATACGGCGCGAACACGAAGGTCGTAATCAGCGTGAAGTAAGGCTGCGCCGCCCAATCGAAGAAAATCCACGACACCACTGCCGAACGCGGCGGATAGGTGGTTGCGGGCACATCTGCGCGCGTGGCGGCCGCTACCGACATGGGATCATTCCTTGGGCATTGCCTTGCGAATCACCGAGGCATTTTGCCTACCGCATCTGCCACCGTATAGCATGACGGGTATGAGCTTGCCGATACGATGCCGGCGCCACAAATCTGTTGCGATCCGCCAGCCCGCGGCCAGAGGAGTCTCGATGATCATCCACCGCTTCGATCGCCGCGTGCTGCTGGGCGGCTTCGCATGGCTGTTGGCGTTTGGCATCACCGCGACGGCGCAGGACATGCGACGTGGCGCCTACACGACGACGCCTGCCGCCGCTACTCATCCGGTCACGGCGGCGCACGGCATGGTGGTGGCGCAGGAGAAACTCGCCGCGCGGATCGGCCGCGACGTCTTGGCGAAGGGCGGCAATGCAGTGGATGCCGCCGTCGCCACCGGCTTCGCGATGGCGGTAACCTATCCTCGCGCCGGCAACATCGGCGGCGGCGGCTTCATGCTGATTCACCTCGCGGACGACAACAAGGACATCAGCATCGATTATCGCGAAACGGCGCCCGCCGCCGCGACACGCGACATGTTTCTCAGCGCCGACGGCAAGCCCGATCCCGCGAAGTCGCGCGATTCCGCGCTCGGCATTGGCGTACCCGGCACGGTGGCAGGGCTGACGCTAGCGCTGGCGAAATACGGCTCCGGTAAATTCACGCTGGCGCAACTGCTGCAACCCGCTATCGCATTGGCGCGCGACGGCTTTGTCGTCACCGACGACGGCGCGGACACGCTGCCCAGTTGGCACAAGCGATTGGCGCGCTGGCCCGCGAGCGCAAAAATCTTCTCGCGGGACGACGGTTCGTCGTTGCGTGAAGGCGACAAATTGATTCAAACCGATCTCGCTTCGACCTTGGAAGCCGTCGCCGCGCAGGGGCCGCGCGGCTTCTACGAAGGCCCGGTCGCTGACAAGCTGGCGCAAGGCATTCAGGCAGCCGGCGGCATCATCACGCGCGACGATTTAAAGAATTATCGCGCAATTGAGCGCGAGCCTGTGCGCGGCAACTATCGCGGCTACGACATCGTCTCGATGCCGCTGCCCTCCTCCGGTGGCGTCGTGTTGATCGAGACGTTGAACATGCTCGAGGGATTTAAGCTGCACGATCTCAAGCAGGGCTCGGCACCGTCGCTTCACCTGTTGATCGAAACCATGAAGCGCGCCTATGCCGATCGCGCGCGTTTTCTCGGCGATCCCGCTTTCGTCAATGCGCCAATCACCAGGCTGACGTCAAAAGACTACGCCGCACGTCAGCGCGCCAGCATTGACGTCAATCGCGCGACACCGTGGAGTGACATGCTGCCGCTCAAGCAGCCGCACGAGGGCGACAACACCACGCATTTCTCTGTGGTGGACGGCCATGGGAATGCGGTGAGCAACACCTATACGCTGAATTTCAGCTACGGCGTCGGTCTCGTCGCTGAAGGCACCGGCGTGCTGCTCAACAACGAACTCGACGACTTCACCGCCGCGCCGGGCGCGTCCAATGCTTATGGTCTCGTCGGCTTCGAGGCCAACTTGCCCGGCCCCGGCAAACGGCCGCTATCGTCGATGACGCCGACCATCGTGCTCAAGGACGGCAAAGTGGTGCTGGTCGCCGGCTCGCCCGGGGGCAGCCGTATCATCTCCACCGTACTGCAAGTGGTCGTCAACGTGCTCGACTACGGCATGAATGTCGCCGCCGCCGTCGACGCGCCGCGGCTGCATCATCAATGGCTGCCGGACGAGGTGCGCGTCGAACAGGGGTTTGCGCAAAGCGTGCTCGACGAACTGCAGGCGAAAGGCCACCGCATCGTGACGCCGATGGGCCAGACCTCCGCCAACTCCATCGCGGTCACCGCGAACGGCATCGAAGGCGGCCCCGACCCGCGCACACGCGGCGCAGAAGCAGCGGGGTATTAGCTTTTCCCGATTATCACTCTCAGTGTCGTCCCCGCGAAGGCGGGGAACCATAACCCCTGTGTCTGTTTTGTTGCGATACCTTCCACCACAATCAATTAGCGCCTTCTATATTACGAGCGACACGACGTATGGGTCCCCGCCTTCGCGGGGACGACGATTTTCGTGTGGAATGTCCGCACGCCGATCGACCTCTTGATCAGACACTCAGAATGATGAAGTCCTTGCAGACACTCGGCAAGAAAGACGTGGATGGCCGGGATGGGTCCGGCCATGACAACTGGAGAAGTTACTTCTCTTAGTGCCGGAAATGCCGGGTGCCGGTGAGCACCATGGCGATGTTGTGTTCGTCGGCGGCCTTGATCACTTCATCGTCGCGCACCGAGCCGCCGGGCTGGATCACCGCCGTCGCACCGGCCTCGATGCAGGCCAGCATTCCATCCGCGAACGGGAAGAAAGCATCCGACGCCACCACCGAGCCGCGCGTCATCGGCTCCTTCAGCTTCAATTCGCGCGCGGCGTCTTCTGCCTTGCGTGCGGCGATGCGCGCGGAATCGACACGGCTCATCTGGCCGGCGCCGATGCCGACGGTGGCGAGGTCTTTCGCGTAAATGATGGTGTTGGATTTCACATGCTTGGCGACGCGGAAGGCGAAGCGCAGGTCGCGCAACTCGGCCTCAGACGGCGCGCGTTTGGTGACGACCTTCAACGTCATGTCGTCGACCGACGCGTTGTCGCGGCTCTGCACCAGCAATCCACCGGCGACGGTCTTCGCGGTGAGGCCGAGCGCGCGCGGATCGGGCAGGCCGCCGGCGAGCAGCAGGCGCAGGTTCTTCTTCGCCGCGACGATGGCGATGGCTTCCTCGCTTGCGTCGGGCGCGATGATCACTTCGGTGAAGATCTCGGTGATGGCGCGCGCCGCTTCCGCATCCAATGTGCGGTTTAGCGCGACGATGCCGCCGAAAGCGGAGGTGGAATCACAAGCCAGCGCCTTGCGATAGGCGGAGACGAGATCGGCGCCTTCGGCGACGCCGCAGGGATTGGCGTGCTTGATGATGGCGACGGCGGCGGTGCGCTTGGCGTCGAACTCGGCGACGCATTCGTAGGCGGCGTCGGTGTCGTTGATGTTGTTGTAGGACAGTTCCTTGCCTTGCACCTGCCGTGCGGTGGCGACGCCGAAGCGATGATCCGGCGTGCGATAGAACGCGGCGGTCTGGTGCGGGTTCTCGCCGTAACGCAGCGACTGCACGAGGCGTCCGCCGAAAGCGCGATAGTCCGGCGCGTTGTCCTTCAATTGCACGGCGAACCAGTTGGAGATCGCGGCGTCATAGGCTGCCGTGCGCGCATAGGCTTTCGCGGCGAGGCGGCGGCGCAGCGTGAGCGTGGTCGCGCCGTTGTTGGCGGCGAGTTCATCCAGCACCGCAGAATAGTCGCTCGCCTCGACCACCACCGCGACGTCGTCGTGGTTCTTGGCGGCAGCGCGGATCATCGCCGGGCCGCCGATGTCGATGTTCTCGATGCAGTCTTCGTAAGGCGCGCCTTTGTCGACGGTCGCCTCGAACGGATAGAGATTGACCACCAGCAGATCGATCGGTGCGATCGCATGATCGGTCATCGCCTTGGCGTGCTCGGCGTTGTCACGGATCGCCAGCAAACCGCCATGCACCTTCGGATGCAGCGTCTTGACGCGGCCGTCCATCATTTCCGGGAAGCCGGTGAGTTCGGAGACGTCGCGCACCTTCAACCCCGCTGCGGCGATCGCCTTGGCGGTTCCACCGGTCGATACCAGTTCGACGCCGTGGGCGGCGAGCGCCTTGGCGAAATCGGTCAGGCCGGTCTTATCGGAAACGGAAAGCAGTGCGCGGGTCACGCGGCGCGGAGTGTCGGACATGGCTGTGGTTCCTGGGGAATTTACGGCCGTCGGGTAGCACGCTTTCCCCGTCGACGGAACCACATAGGGGGCAATTCTGCCCTTAAATCACTGGCTAACCCTGTTCCAGCGTCGCGATGGCGTCCGAGATGGCGATGGTGCGGCGGGCGATCTCGGCGTGGAGACGCTCCACCATGCGGCCGTCGAGCTGGATGGCGCCGCGCGAGGCGTTCTCCGGCAGATCGAAGGCGGCGACGATTTTCCGCGCATTGGCGACCTCATCCATCGGCGGCGTGAAGGCGGCGTTGCAGATCGCGAGGTGGCTCGGGTGGATCAGCGTCTTGCCGTCGAAGCCGAGATCGAGGCTTTGCGCACACTCCAGCTTCAAGCCGTCCATGTTGCCGATGTCGCCGTAAGGCCCGTCGAGCATTTCGAGGCCGTGGGCGTGGGCCGCCAGCACGCAATGGGTGATGATCGGCAGCATGGTGGCGCGGCCCGGCACCATGCGGATGCGGGTTTCGCGCGCGATGTCGTTGGGGCCGAACACGAAGCCGGCGAGCCGAGCAGTGGGATCGCGGGCCTGCGCCGCGAGCTTGTCGGCGTCGAGAATGGCGCGCGCGGTCTCGATCATCGCCCACACTTTCACGGCCGGATCGGCGTTGGCTTCAGCGAGCCGGCCGGCGACCAGTTTGAGATCTTCCACGGTGGACACCTTCGGCACCAGGATGCCGTCCGGCCGCGCCGCCGCCGCCATGTTGAGGTCGTCAAGCCACCACGGCGAGTCGAGACTGTTGATGCGGATCAGCACCTCGCGCTTGCCGAACCCTCGTGCGGCCACCGTGCGCGAGATCTGGTCGCGCGCCAGCGATTTGGCATCCGGTGCCACCGCGTCCTCGAGATCAAGGATCACACCGTCGGCGGCGAGCGTTCGAGCCTTCTCCAGCGCCCGCGCATTGGAACCCGGCATGAACAGCAGGCTGCGGCGGGGTCGGGTCATGATGCAATTCCTCAATCATTCGCACGGCTTGAGCGCGGTCGTCGGTTCGGGGACAGACTCAAAGCCCTAACATTGCCCGCGGTTGAGAGAAAGCCTTGTTCCGATGGGATTGCTATGGTTCATGAGGCCATCATCCATCATCAGGCCACGCTCATGCTGACGTTCCCGAAACATCTGATCGCGGGATACCGCGATTTTGCCACCCATCGACTGCCGGCCGAACAGTCACGCTATCGCGAACTGTCCGAGCACGGCCAGTCGCCGGAAACCATGCTGATCGGCTGTTCCGACTCGCGCGTCGCGCCCGAGACGATTTTTGGCGCGGGGCCGGGGGAATTGTTCACAGTGCGTAACGTCGCCAACCTGGTGCCGCCTTACGCGCCGGACGGCGAGGCACATGGCGTCTCCGCCGCGCTGGAATTCGCGGTGCAGGTGCTGCGCGTCAAGCACATCGTGGTGATGGGCCATGCCCAGTGCGGCGGCGTCAAGGCGCTGACGCAGGACAGCGCGCCGCTGTCGCCCGGCGATTTCATCGGCCGCTGGATGTCGATCATCGAGCCGGACACGTCCAAGCTGAAGCCGATCGCCGGCGAGGACCATGAAGCATTTATCACCCGGCTCGAGCACGGCGTCATCAAGCGCAGTCTGCAAAACCTGATGACGTTCCCGTGTATTCGCACCAAGGTCGAGCGCGGCACGCTGCTGCTTCACGGTGCCTACTTCGGCGTCGCCAAGGGCGATCTCTATATTCTCGACAAGGCCAGCGGCGAATTCCGCACGCCGAAGAACGCGGTGGCGGTGTAGCGCACAGTCGTCATTGCGAGCACCCGGATCAGCGCTCCGCGCTGTCCGAGCACTGGCCCCGCGAAGCGGCATCGAAACGAAAACAACCAAACAAAAACGGGCGGCTTGCGCCGCCCGTTTTGCATTCGTAACCGGCTCTTGCCTTACGCCGCTTTCTGCTTCGGTTGCAGCAGCTTGCGATTGATCAGGCACTCCGCGATCTGGATCGCGTTGAGCGCGGCGCCCTTGCGCAGGTTGTCGGAAACGCACCACAGCACGAGACCGTTCTCCACCGTCGCGTCCTCGCGGATGCGGCTGATGTAGGTGGCGTCCTCGCCCGCCGATTCATACGGCGTGACGTAGCCGCCCGGCTCGCGCTTGTCGATCACCAGACAGCCCGGCGCCTTGCGCAACAGCTCGCGCGCCTCGTCGACGCTGATCGGCTGATCGAACTCGATGTTGACCGCTTCCGAGTGGCCGATGAACACCGGCACGCGCACGCAGGTCGCGGTGAGTTTGATCTTCGGATCGAGGATCTTCTTGGTCTCGGCCACCATCTTCCACTCTTCCTTGGTGTAGCCGTCTTCCATGAAGACATCGATGTGTGGGATCACGTTGAAGGCGATCCGCTTCGGGAATTTCTTGGTGACGAGATCGCTGGCCGTGTAGACCGCCTTGGTCTGTGCGAACAGTTCATCCATGCCTTCCTTGCCGGCGCCCGACACCGACTGATAGGTCGAGACGACGACGCGCTTGATCTTGGCCTTGTCGTGCAGCGGCTTCAGCGCGACGACGAGTTGCGCTGTCGAGCAGTTCGGGTTGGCGATGATGTTCTTCTTGGTGTAGCCGGCGACAGCGTCGGCGTTCACCTCAGGCACGATCAGCGGCACGTCGGCGTCGTAGCGCCACGCCGACGAGTTATCGATCACGACTGTGCCCTGCGCGCCGATCTTCGGCGACCATTCCTTGGACACGTCGCCGCCGGCCGACATCAGGCAGATGTCGACATCGCTGAAATCGTAGTTCTCGAGAGCTTTGACTTTCAGGGTGCGGTCGCCAAAGGACACCTCGGTGCCCACGCTGCGCCGTGAGGCCAGCGCCACCACTTCGTCCGCCGGGAATTTGCGCTCATCCAGGATGTTGAGCATTTCCCGTCCGACATTGCCGGTCGCCCCGGCAATCGCAACCTTGTAACCCATCGTTCACTCTCCGAGCAAAAATGCCGCTCCGCCGCGCGTTGCGGCATGCAAGCGGGAGCGCTTCTATGCGAGAAACGCCCACAATACAACATTCGCACGTTTTTTAGGCTTTTCCATGCGCTCTGTTCCCGCCAGCCGTGCGGGGTTTCCGCACCTGATCGGGATCGGTTCAGCCCTGCTTCCACCCTTGCGCCGCTTCGCGATGGAATGCGGCGCGGTCGCCACGTGCATTGCTGCTTATATGGTGGCGGTGGCGCTGATCGCCATCGGCGGTGTTGCCGTCGCGGTGCAGTGGAATTTCGCTGACAGTCTCGCGGAATTGCATCTCGACGCCGTGCTGGGGGCTGATGTGCCGCATGAGAGCGAGACGCCCGCGGCCGCCTGCTTGTCCAACCGTCCGGTGCTGCTCAACGCCGGCAATGACGCCGGGCTGGCAGAATTATTCGCCCGCGCCGAGCTGCGCCGGCCCGATTGCGCGAGCGGCGGGGCGCGGGAGGCCGGCGACTGGATCGTTAGCGCGCAGAATCCACGGCTGCGCGGCGCACTGTAACGTGAGCCATGCGCAAGCCGCTGGGACTCATGCAACATTTTGCAGCTCAAGGCATTATTGTCGGCGGGTGTGGCCGGAATGACCTTGTGGCGATGGCCGCCCGGCCGCTAAAGTGGCCCCGATCGCAGGACCGATTCCTGCCGCCCAAGATTTGCCTGACCGTGAGGACCTGATGATCTCGAATTTGCTCACCGCCCCGAACCTGACCGCGCTGCGCCGCGCGGCGTTGCTGGCGGCGGTGGCCGTGCTGGCTGTCGGCGTCAGCGTGCCGCAGGCCGATGCCGCCCCGCGCAAACGTGGCGAGCGTGGCTATGCCCAGCGCGGGCCCAACGTCTCGTACCAGTCCGGACCGCGGACCCGCATCTATGTCACCAAGCGCTCCTGGCTCGATGCCGGCACCGAGGTGCTGCCGGGCGAGCGCAAGTTCATGGACTACGCGATTCCGCCGACCCAGTCCTTCGGCAACCAGAACCTGAACCGCCCGCTGGACCGCCAGCCGCTCAGCCCCGCGCAAGACCTCGGCGGCTTCCCACAGGGATTCCCGCTGTATTGAGCGGCACTTAACCGAAAAATGCCCCGCATTGCGGGGCATTTTTTATTGCAACCGCCAATCGCATCCTTGGCGTCGTCCCAAGGGCCCATAACCCCTGGCCTTGGTTGGGGTTGAAAGCGCGAGCAACGAGCGGCTTTCGCATCACGCTTGCGGCGGAGTCTGGATCCCCGCCTGCGCGGGGACGACTCCATAGTGACTTCAGCGCATAAGTGCGGTCTCAGCCGTGCAGCGCCTGCATTTCCTTGAGGATGGCCTCGCCCATGCCGGCGGTGGAGACGATGGTGGCGCCTTCCGATTGCAGGTCGGCGGTGCGCAGGCCTTTTGCCAAAACAGCGGCGATGGCCTGATCGAGCTTGTCGGCCAAGTCGCCCATGTCGAACGAATAGCGCAGCGCCATGCCGAACGAGGCGAGCATCGCGATCGGATTGGCCTTGCCTTGGCCGGCGATGTCCGGGGCGGAGCCGTGCACCGGCTCGTACAGCGCCTTGCGCTTTTTGGTCTTCACGTCGGTTTCGCCGAGCGAGGCGGAGGGCAGCATGCCCAGCGAACCGGTCAGCATCGCCGCGATGTCGGACAGCATGTCGCCGAACAGGTTGTCGGTGACGATGACGTCGAACTGCTTCGGCCAGCGCACCAGCTGCATGCCACCGGAATCCGCGAGCTGGTGATCGAGCGCGACGTCCTTGTATTCGCGCTGATGCACTTGCGTCACCACCTCGTTCCAAAGCACGCCGCTCTTCATGACGTTGCGCTTTTCCATCGAGGTCAGCTTGTTGCGGCGCTTGCGCGCGAGATCGAAGGCGACGCGCGCGATGCGCTCGATTTCATAGGTGTCGTAGACCTGCGTATCGATAGCGCGCTTCTGGCCGTTGCCGAGATCGGTGATGGTCTTCGGTTCGCCGAAATAGACGCCGCCGGTCAGCTCGCGCACGATCATGATGTCGAGGCCTTCGACCACTTCGGGCTTCAGGCTGGAGGATTGCGCCAGTGCCGGATAGCAGATCGCGGGGCGCAGGTTGGCGAACAGCGCGAGGTCCTTGCGCAGCCGCAACAGGCCGGCTTCCGGGCGCACCTCGTAAGGCACCGGATCCCACTTCGGTCCACCGACCGCGCCGAACAGCACGGCGTCGGCGGCGAGCGCCTTCGCCATGGTGGCATCGGTGATGCTGACCTTGTCGGCGTCGTAGGAGGCGCCGCCCACCAGGCCTTCCTCAGTCTCGAACTTGGCGATGCCTTGCGCGCCGAGCCAGCCGATCAGACGCTTCACTTCGCCCATGACCTCGGGGCCGATGCCGTCGCCGGGAAGAAGCAGCAGTTTATGGGTGGTCATGATCGCCTTGCCTGATGAACGTTGCGGGAATGCGGGAAAATCCGCGCTTTTGCTAAAGCCCCATTGCGCAAATGGCAAGACACTGTTGAATGGGGTGGACTGTGCAAACCCGCCGGACGCTGCCAGAATGGAGTGCTTCCGGAGTTGCCAGTGATATTCCCGAAATCCGATCCCGCTGAGCACGTGCATGTTGCACGGCTGATCCTCATTCTGTCGCTGGCACCGACCATCGGCCTTGGCATTGGCCGCTTCGCCTACTCGCTGGTGCTGCCCGATATGCGCGACTCGCTGGGCTGGTCTTATGCTGCCGCGGGTTTCATGAACACCATCAACGCGGCGGGCTATCTCGGCGGCGCATTGATCGCCTCGAAGCTGTGCAACCGCTTCGGGCTGTCGCGGGTGCTGCGCGACGGCACGCTTGCGTGCGTGGCGGCGCTGATTCTCTCCGGCCTCTCGGGCAACTTCGTCGTGCTGAGTTTCGCGCGGCTGCTGATCGGCGTCGGTGCCGCCGTGGCATTCGTGTCCGGTGGCGCGATGGCGGCGCGGCTGGCGCAATCGCAACCGGCGCGCGCGAGTCTGCTGCTGAGCCTGTTCTATGCCGGTCCCGGCGTCGGCATTTTTGCGTCCGGCGTGCTGGCACCGTTCATGCTGCAATATTTCGGACCCGGCTCGTGGTGGATCGTGTGGCTGGCGATGGCGGCGATCTCGATCGTGATGATGATCGTCCTGCTGCAAAATTCCGTCGATGTCTCGACGACCGTTGCCGATGCCGCGACAGGCAAGTTCGCGATCCGGCCGGTGCTGATCTATCTCGTCGGCTACTTTCTGTTCGGCGCCGGCTACATCGCCTACATGACGTTCATGATCGCGTTCGTGCGCGATGCTGGCGGTGGCGCGGCGGCGCAGAGTGCGTTCTGGTGCCTGATCGGTTTGAGTGCGTTCGCCTCCCCCTGGGTCTGGCGTCGGCTGTTGGCGCGCGGGCAGAGCGGCGTCTCCACCGCCATCATTCTCAGCTTCAACGCTATCGGAGCGGCGTTGCCGCTCTTCAGCCAGTCGCCGCTGATGCTGGCGATCTCGGCGCTGGTGTTCGGCGTGGCGTTCTTCGCGGTGGTCACCGCGACCACCGCCTATGTGCGGTTCAACTATCCGACGGCGTTGTGGCCTTCGGCCATTGCGGCGATGACCATTGCCTTCGGCATCGGACAGACACTCGGGCCGATCGCCACCGGCATGATCACCGACGCCACGGGCAGTCTGTCGTCGGGCCTCGGCGTGTCTGCCGCGACATTGGCGGTCGGCGCGGTCGCGGCCGCGTTTCAGCGGCCGCTCAAGCAGCCATAAATTAAATTATGGTTCGACCACCGCGCAGGCGATGCGGCCGCCGGCATTGCCGGCCGGATCGGACTTGTAGTCGTCGACGGTGGCGTGGATCACCAGCGCGGTGCCGTCCGGCTTGAGCAGCGAGTTCGGTGCGCCCTTCGCCAAGGTCACGCCGGTGTTGAGCACTTCGAGCTTCAACTCGCCGTTGGCCGGCACGTCGAGGTTCGGCATGTCGCCGGCGTGGTGGCCGTCGCTCGCCATCATGCCGTGCTTCTTGTTTGCCGGATTGAAATGACCCCCTGCCGTGGTGAAGGGTGCTTCGCACTTGCCGACGGCATGAACGTGGAAAGCGTGGCCGCCGGGCGGGAGCCCCTTCAGCGCCAGTTTGATCAGAACGCCGTCATTGACCTGGACCAGTTCGGCGCTGCCGACGCTGGCGCCTTCGGCATTCTTGAATGTGGCTTTGGCGGTTTCGGCCGAGGCCGTCGCCATGGCTAGCGTGGAGATGAGTGCGGTGGCAAACACGGTACGAAGCAGCATGTGACCTCCGTTGTAAACATCGTGACACGCGAGTCCGTCGGCGATTTCCGGAGAGGAGCCTTGTTGTTGCGTGTCGTGAACCTTGAACCCGATCGTTCTGATAGAACCCGGCCGGGGAGAGAGAGTTTCAACCCGATAATTCGATATCATCGTAACAGAGCTGCCGCGAGGTGACCATCAGCCGCGCAACCGGCGCGCGTGTGGGCTCTTTTCATCGTCAAGTGAGTATTCTAGGCATCCCGTCATGATGAATATCGGGGGACTTACAGGTTCGACGCTGGCGTCGTTTCTACTGACGGCGCTGGTGATCGAAATGACACCGGGGCCGAACATGACGTATCTGGCGCTGGTGTCGGCAACCGACGGCCGTCGCGCCGGCTTCATGACCGTGGGCGGCGTCACGCTGGGCCTCGCGATCATCGGCGCGATCGCCGCCTTTGGCGTCGCGGAAGCGATCCAGGCGTCCGATATTCTTTACGGGATACTGCGCTGGACCGGCGTTCTATTCCTGCTCTACCTCGCATGGGACGGCTGGAAGTCCTCGGCGGTGACGACGGCCACCGAAGGTGAGGGACGTTATTTCGCGCGCGGACTGATCACCAACCTGCTCAATCCGAAGGCCGGGGTGTTTTACATCGCCGTGCTGCCGACTTTCATCGCACCACATTTGCCGCCGGTGCCGCAGGCGATGACGCTGACGGCGATCTATGTCTGCGTCGGCGCTCTCGTGCATTCGACCATCGTGATGCTGGCCGGCACGCTCGAGCCGGTGCTCAATGATCCGCGTCGCGAGACCATCGTACGGCGTGTACTGTCGGTACTCTTGGCGCTGGTGGCGCTATGGTTTGCGTGGAGCACGGCGCCGACTTGAGTGGATCCGCAGCCAGAGTCTCTCTGCTTTTGAAGGAACCATCATATCGTCATGCGCGGACTTGATCCGCGCATCCATCTTCTTGAAGTAAGATGGATTGCCGGGTCGAGCCCGGCAATGACGGGTCGATGTGTTTCCGTTTCAAGATGAAACGCTCTAATTGCTCGACATCGCGACGAAGCCGCGATTCCAGGTTGGGCTAATGAGGATTTCGTTGACGCAGACATGCGGCGGCATACTGGCGACGAAGGCGATGGTGCGGCCGAGATCGTCCGGTTGCAACATTCGCGCTTGTTCTTCCGCGCTGGGCACCACCGGGCGCAGTTTGAGGATCGGCGTCGCGACTTCGGCCGGCGACAGGCAGCAGGCGCGCAGGCCGTTGACGCATTCATCCATGTTGAAGGAGTGCGTCAGCGCCAGCACCGCGTGCTTGGTCGTGGTGTAGGCCGGGCCCGGCATTTTGGAGACATGTCGCCCCGCCCACGAGGCGACGTTGATGATGCAGCCATCCTTCTGCGCGCGCATCGTCGGCAGCACCGCCCGCATGCAATACAACACGCCGCTGAGGTTGATATCGACCAGCTTGTCCCAGCCCGCGATTTCCATGTCGGCCCAGCTTCGCTTCGGCACGTTGATGCCGGCGCTGTTGACCAGAAGATCGATGCGGCCATGCCTGGCCACGATCTGCTGTGCGGCGGCCTCGACATCGGCGGCGTTGCTGACGTCGAGCGGCATCGTCTCGGCGCGGCCTCCTGCTTTCGCGTTGATGCCGTTCGCCACCGCGTCGAGCGCGTCCTTACGCCGCCCCGAGATGATCACGGTCCAGCCGTCCGCCGCTAAGGCCTCGGCGCCGGCTTGCCCGATGCCGCTGCCGCCGCCCGTCACCCACGCCACGCGTTTTGTTGTGTTCGCCATTCCGCCCGCCTTTTATTTGCGCTCGCAAGCGCGTTCTTGCTATTGATGGGGGATCAATCCCGCCGGAACAAATTGCTCCAGCTCATCCAGCCATTTTGGAATGATGCATGAATAGCACCGCAAACGCCAACCTGTTTTCCCGTCTGTTCGATAACCTCGACGATCCGTCGCGATTGGCGATCGAGACCCTTGACGGTCGGCACATCAGCTATGGCGACCTGATCGCGCGCTCCGGACAGATCGCGAACTTTCTAGTGACGCGCGGCGTCAAGACTGGTGATCGCGTCGCGGTGCAAGTCGAGAAGTCGGTTCAGAACCTGATCCTGTATCTCGCGGTGGTGCGCGCCGGCGCGGTCTACCTGCCGCTCAACACCGCCTACACGCTCAATGAACTGGATTACTTCATCACCGACGCCGAGCCGTCGCTGGTGGTCTGCGATCCGGCGAAAACCGAGGGGCTTCGCGCCATCGCCGCCAAGGTCAATGCAAAAGTCGAGACGCTGGATGCGAACGGCAAGGGCTCGGTGACCGATGGCGCGGATGCTTCGAGCGCGGACTTCGCCACGGTGGTGCGCGGTGACGACGATCTCGCCGCGATCCTTTACACCTCCGGCACCACCGGCCGCTCCAAGGGCGCGATGCTGTCACACGACAACCTCGCCTCCAATTCGCTGACGCTGGTGGATTACTGGCGCTTCACCGACAAGGACGTGTTGGTCCACGCGCTGCCGATCTACCACACCCACGGCCTGTTCGTGGCCAGCAACGTCACGCTGTTCGCCCGCGCGTCGATGATCTTCCTGCCGAAGCTCGATCCCGAACTGATCATCAAGCTGATGCCGCGCGCGACCGTGCTGATGGGCGTGCCGACATTCTATACGCGGCTGCTGCAAAGCCCGAACCTGACGAAAGAGACGACCAGCCACATGCGGCTGTTCATCTCGG